>Ga0213839_1000002_pt1 | contig 1390476 bp, 1238 predicted proteins | sample SWPATP21_FD_160075 | JGI IMG/M metagenome (GOLD analysis project Ga0213839, IMG submission 160075) | Coastal seawater microbial communities from Marineland, Florida, United States - SWPA TP2 #1 | ecosystem: Environmental > Aquatic > Marine > Coastal | place: USA: Florida | collected 2016-08-14
ATACACTAGCAGTAATCCACTACCAAGTAGTCCCAAAGCACTGACTACTCTCCAAACATCCATATCCAATCCCATTAAACTACCTAACTCCATTTACAACTCCATTCTAAAAGAAACTCTAACGCCCCAATAAACGGCAGATAATAGTTGGCTATAATTGTGAACGAAGTGAACGCAGCCAACTGTTATACGTCCGATTTGATTGGCTTGTTATATTTTATTTTCTAGTAGCTTAATAAGTAAATCCACTCTTTTGTTTGCACGATAGGCTTCCGCGTAAACGATGCCAGCAACTATGACAGTGAACATCATGGAATAGTATACTTTAGGCGCTTCTCTTGCTAAGTCATACGTATAGGTATAAAAAAACGCCAGAGCTACAATTGAAAAAATTGCAGAAAGCCTTTGAAAGGGAGTAGTTTTTAAACGTTCTAATTCTTCCTTAATTTCATCCGCCCTTTCATCTTCGGCCATTTGAATTAATGCTTCTGCTTCAGAATTTTTGCTCATGCTCGACTCCTTCGAAAAATATAACAGTTTATTAATAAGACAAAGGTTCACTTTCTACAAAAAGCCACCTTCATTCTTATACAAATTATTAACAAACTGTAATTCATCAAATGAGTAAAATCAATAAGTTATAAATTTCTCGTCTCACTTTCCCCTGAGAAAGTGAGAATCAGTCTCCATTTCTTGTGGAAAGCGAGAAATGAGTGCTTTTGTACGTTTATACAGGTATTAAAAATGAAAAAAAGGTAACATCTTTGATGTTACCTTTTCACAATATTTACTATTTACATCTAGCCTGCTAAATGATGATTAAAGTTAATCCAAATCACCAAGTGGCCAAGTCACGATATAGTCTTCAAAGAAGTCGATGTCGACTTGGTCGTCTTTTACTATTTTGCCACGTACTGACATGCCCGCTTTATGCATTGCTGACTTTTTGCCTTTATTTAGCAATGGGTGCCACGATGGCATGCCTCTGCCCTCTTTTAAACGGCGATATGTGCAACTTGGTGGCATGTAAAATACATCATCCAAATTGTCTTGTGTTAGCTGCACACAACTTGGTACTAATTTAGTACGCTTTTTGTATTGTGTGCATTCACATGATTTGTCATTTAATAGGTGACAAGCAATGTTACTGTAGACCATTTGCTCGTTCTCTTGCATTTGGTCGGTTACCTCCATGGCAAGTTCATCATCCACTGATTCGTCATCGATGAATTTGTGCAAACAGCATTTTGCACAGCCGTCACATAATGATTCCCACTCTTGGCGAGTCATTTGTTCTAGCGTTTTACTTTCCCAAAAAGGTAATTGTGTATTTGTCATTGCTCTTTATTTTACCGGTGGAAACTTAATGCGATCAGACAAGTGCCCTACTGAACTTACAAAGTAGTAAGACAAGTTCCAGTGCATTAAACTCTTATAGTTGTCGTATGCTAAGTACGCGCGGCCGTTTTCGTCATCAGGGAAAACTAATGCAGCTTTAATGTCTACAATAGGTAGATCAGTGCCATCTGCCCTGCGAATACCTAGGTCTTGCCATTCTTGCAGCGACTTCTCTGTTTCAGACCAAGCTTTTAACCAATTTTTGCGACTACCTGTATTCTTTGGAATCGCTAACCTAGTGTTGAAGTCTTCTGGTAACTTAACTTGTCTACCCCATGTTAAATCGTCGTTCCAACCTTCTTTTTTAAGGTAGTTTGCCATTGATGCAAATACGTCAGCTTGGTTGCCCCAGATGTCTTTTTTACCATCGCCGTCACCATCAACAGCGTATGATAAGAAGGACGTTGGCATGAATTGGTTTTGCCCCATTGCGCCAGCCCAAGAACCTTTCATATTTTTAATATCAATATGGCCTTCTTTCAGAATGGTCAATGCTGCCCATAGTTGCTTCTTGAAGAATGCTTCACGTCGACCTTCATACGCCATCGTGGTTAGTGCTGAAACCACATTGAAGTTGCCCATGTAACCACCAAAACTGGTTTCTAAACCCCAAAGTGCAACGATAAATCTTGGTTGAACGCCATACTCATCACCTACTTTTTGTAATAAGTCTTGGTGCTTTTTGTAAAGTTGACGAGCTTTTTTCACTTTCCTATCAGATACTCGTTTAGGTAAATAGGTATCCAATGTTTCAACACGTTCAGGTTGATTTTTGTCAGCTTTGATTGCCCTTTTGTAGAGCTTAATTTCAGCAAAACTTGAAGCAATTAACTCATCGCTAAAGCCTTGTGTTTTAGCCTCTTCTTTGAGTTTATCAACATACTGTTCAAACTTGTTTTCATCCGTTGAAGTATCTTGTGCAAACGCAACGTTGGCCGAACCAACGGTGAAAAGAATGCTTGATATTGCGCTTACTAATAATTTTTTAACCACGCTTAATCCCCATTAACCTAATTAGTGACTTTGTTTTTGTTTTACGTAATCTTTGTGTTCATCAAGCAGGTTTTCTTTAGGCGGCGGCAATTGAAGGAAGAATCCATCTTTTTCAAGACTTTCTTTTACTTTGTCGATATCAGCAATGGCAAGTTTTGACTTGGTTGCCAAATTAACAATAGTCACTAGATTCGGCGTACCAAACATTGATAACAATGCTTCAGGTACTGCTGAAAAGTCGTCTCGATTTTTAACGTATAAATAAGTACCTTCTTTTTTGGCACTTTTATAAACTGCACATAGCATAAAGTAGACCTGCTTAAATCAGATTAAAGTCAATATAACACGCAATACTGAAACTTGTAGAGTGCAATTGACCGTATTAATAGTGTCTTTGACGGCTAAAGCTCGGCAAAGTTGCTTTTGGCTGACAAAATTAAATCGCTACCAAATATTTCAAAACGCCAATGGTTAAGAATATCAACGGTTGATTGCTTGTCAGCGTGGTTATTGTGTTGGTAATGCCACGTTAGAAACTGGTTGATTTGTTTCTTCGAAGCAAAATTCTCGGTTAACTGCTCATGCTGCTCAGCTTTACTAGCGATGAACTGCTTAACACGTTTGAAGACTTGTTTATACCCTGGGTAATCATCTAAGCGACGAATTCTTTCAGGGTATTGCTCAGGCTCTACAGCATTTGCTTTTTTAAGTACGTTTAGCATTGCTTTGCCTTTATGTTTAACATCAAGTGGTTCTACACCCTCAATGTTTAACATCGCGCCAACGCTTTTTGGGTTAACTTGTGCAACACCAATCAAAGTATGGTCTTTGGCAATAAAACCTAATGGCCTGTTTTTCTTAACAGCTTCGTTGTAACGCCAAGTTGCTAAGTATTTAAGCGCATTGAGTTGTTTAGCATTTAAACGCCAAGCCATCTTTAAATTGAGGTACAGAGAATCAACATCGATAGCTGCATATTTTTTATCAATTAAAAGCTGAGTTTCTTGCTTAGCAGCATCCAACCAATTAGTTTGAGCAAGATCTGCTGCCAACTTTGGATAGATAGTAATTAAATGCTCTACATCAGTACGCGCATAGGCAAGTTGGCTCTCAGATAACGGACGTTTAGTCCAATCAGTTCTTGAGTCAGATTTATCGATTTCGATGTCTAAGTAATGTTTAACCATCCCCGCATAACCAATTGATAAACCATGCCCTAGAAACGACATCATGATTTGGCTATCAATTAGGTTTTGAGGCTTGCAATCACCACAATTTAAAAACACCTCTAAATCTTCAGAACACGCATGAATCACTTTTAATATGCTTGCATCTTCGATGATTTGCCAAAATGGCGATAAGTCTTCAATGACGATAGGATCTATCAGCGCAACACGTTCACCATCCGATACTTGTAATAAACCAAGCACAGGATAAAGTGTTCTTGTTCTAACAAATTCTGTATCAACCGCTAACACCTTAGCTTTTGCTAGTTGATGACATAACGTTGTTAATTGATCGTAGTTGTCGATATAAAAGTACTGCACTGAAAATCCTATTATCTTTTATATTAATTTCTGCGGCGACGTGTCGCTTGTTGCTGACGATGTTGATGCTTTTTAACTGAGCGACGAATACGTCTGCTCTTAGCGTTATCAATCGCTTTTTCGTCAACCTTCACTTTACTCTTAGTCTCAGGACCTAAACCTACCAGCTTGCGGTAATAATTAACATCTTTAAGTGGTAATTCTGTCCAGCCACCTAGTGGTAATTGTCTTTTCAGCTCTAGATCACCGTAACGAACACGGATAAGGCGGCTTACTTGCACGTCTTGACTTTCCCATAAGCGTCTAACTTCACGGTTACGGCCTTCAGACAAAACTACGTGGAACCAATGGTTTCTACCTTCGCCACCACGATAAGTGATTTTTTGGAATCTAGCCGGGCCATCTTCAAGTTTTACACCTGCACGTAAACGTTGCAACATAGCTTCGTCTACTTCACCAAATACACGAACGGCATATTCACGTTCTACTTTTCTAGATGGGTGCATTAAACGGTTTGCTAACTCGCCATCGGTTGTAAAAAGTAACATACCTGAGGTGTTGATATCTAAACGACCAACAGCTACCCAACGACCTGCTTCAAGTTTAGGTAATCTATCAAAAACAGTAGGTCGGCCTTCAGGGTCTTTACGTGTACACATTTCACCTTCAGGCTTGTTGTACATCAGTACTCGGCATAGATCATCTTCTTGTGCCATTAGTTTGACTAAATGACCATCAACGCGAATTTGCTCATTGCCTTCAACGCGGTCGCCTAAATAGGCTGTTTTGCCATTAACGCTTACTCGTCCTGCGCTAATAACCGTTTCCATCTCGCGTCTAGAACCTTTACCTGCTCTAGCGAGTACTTTTTGTAGTTTCTCAGACATAAGTCTTGCTCTCTTACGTCAGTAACCTATTGCGCTCCATCGCTTGTTGCTGACTCTATAGTGTTAACATCGTCTATATCCAGCGATGTTTCATTTATTGGTAGCAACTCTGGCAATTGATCCAAAGTTGTTAAATTAAAATAGTCCAAAAACTGGCTAGTGGTAGCATACATTGCCGGTTTACCCGGTACTTCTTTATGCCCTACTACCTTTACCCAATCACGTTCAGATAACATTTTAATGATGTTACTGCTGACGGCTACGCCACGAATGTCTTCTATCTCAGCCCTAGTGATTGGCTGTCTGTATGCTATCAAAGCTAAGGTTTCTAACACTGCTCTCGAGTATTTGGGTGCCTTTTCTTGCTGCGCTTCTAGTAGTATTTCACCGTATTTTTGTGGTGCCTGAAAACGATAACCAGAGGCGACTTGCACAAGTTCAACGCCTCTGTCCTGATAATCGGCTTGCAACGATTTTACAATATCAAGTAGCGCTTGGTTGCTAATGCGTTTACCACCTAAAAAGGTTTTCATCTTTTTTAGGTTTAAAGGCGTCTCGCTGGTAAACAATGCCGCTTCAATAATGTTTTTTATCTCTTGCTCAGACATTACACCAACCGCACTCTGATAGGCCCAAATTGTTCACCTTGAACAACGGTGATCACACCATCTTTTAGCAATTCTAATATCGCTAAAAATGTCACAACAACACCTGCACGGCCTTCCTTTACTTCAAACAAAGATTCAAATCGCACAAAGGTATCGCCCGCTGATGATAGTGTATCAATAATTAACGACATTCGCTCGCGTGTAGACAACTTTTCTCGCTCAATATGGTGATGTTCAAACGCTTTTGCTCGTTTCATCACCGATTGCAGCGCAAATACTAGCTCTTGCAGGTCTACTTGCGCATACATTTGGCCACTATCGTGGTTTTTATTGAGCTTGGCGCTCGCTATGTGAATGTCACGCTCTACACGTGGCACTTCATCTAGATCAGCTGCTGCTATTTTGAATATTTCATATTCTTGAAGACGCTTAACAAGTTCAGCACGAGGATCATCTTCTTCCTCTTCTACCTGTTGTTTAGGTAGTAATAAGCGAGATTTTATTTCCGCCAGCATCGCGGCCATGACCAAGTATTCTGATGCGAGCTCTAGTTTGACCGTTTTCATCATCTCAACGTATTCCATGTATTGCTGAGTTATCGCAGCAATGGGAAGGTCGAGAATATCAAACTTTCGCTTTTTAATGAGGTAGAGCAATAAATCCAGCGGCCCTTCAAAGGCTTCAAGAATTACTTCAAGGGCATCTGGTGGAATGTAAAGGTCTTCAGGCTTTTGAACGACCGCTTCTCCACGGATAAAAGCTAGTGGTAACGGTTGCTGCCGCATTTCACCCTCTGCTGCTTTTTTATTCTGAAGATCGGTCGTCATTTAGTTTTGTCTATTATTCAAATGGTGCAGGATCGCCTTGTCCTACTCGGAGTATTTCAGGTGTATCACCGTCAGAATAATCAATAACCGTTGTTGGTTTTTCACCTAAGTAACCACCATGGATAATGAGATCAACTGAATGCTCCAATAAGTCACGAATATGCTCAGGATCGTACTCTGAATGCTCTTCACCCGGCATTATCAACGTCGTTGACATAATAGGCTCACCCAAGGCTTCTAATAGATCTAAAGCAATTTGGTTGTCAGGTATACGAATGCCAATGGTACGCTTTTTAGGGTTCATCAAGCGTTTTGGCACTTCTTTAGTTGCTTTAAAGATAAAGGTATACGCGCCAGGTGTGTTATTTTTCATTGCTCTGAATGCTGAATTTTCTACACGAGCGTATTCCGATAGCTCGGATAAATCCTTGCATACCAAAGCAAAATCGTGATCTTGATCGATGCCACGAATGCGGCATATGCGCTCTAGTGCTTTTTTATCACCAATGTGACAGCCTAATGCGTAACCTGACTCTGTTGGGTAAACAATAACACCACCTTCATGAACGATATGAGCAGCTTGCTTCATTAATCGGCCTTGAGGGTTGTCGGGATGCACGTAGAAAAATTGACTCATAAGGGCCTCAATTAGTTGTTGTTATTGCCACAATTGCCAAATAGGTTTGCAATCTTCTGGAAGGACTAAGTTCTTACCTAAGTCACTCCATTTGCTCGGAAAGTGAAAATCAGACCCTAGTGACGCATGTAAATCGTACTCTTTACAAAAGGATAGCATTAACTGACGCTGATCGTTATTCATTTGTGGTAAAACTATTTCTAAACCGTCACCACCAGCTTCTTTAAACTGCTGTACTAACCTTCTCAACCATTTTGTCGTCATGTCATAACGAACCGGGTGCGCCATCACAGCCGTTCCACCCGCTTTATGAATGGCTGCTACCGCTTCTTCGATAGAACACCATTGAGGTTTTACAAAAGCACGTTTACCTTTGCCAATATATTTGTCAAAAGCCTTTTGCATTCCACTTACTACGCCACGGTGATGAAGCACTCTTGCAAAGTGAGCTCTAGTGATGGAGCCGTCGCCCGCCATTTGCTTAGCTTCATCATAAACACCCTCAAAGCCACATTTTTCAAGCTTTTCACCCATGGTGAGTGCTCTAGTTTCTCTTGCCATTTGTTGAGATTCTACCAGCTCTTTTATGTCATCAGAGTGTTCATCAATATTTAAACCAACAATATGAATTTCGAAGTTATGCCAGCTTGTTGATATTTCAATACCAGATACTAATTTTAGTTTGATATTGTCTTGTTCAACGTAACTTTTGGCTTGTTTATAACCTTCGACAGTATCATGGTCAGTAATAGCTAGCACATCAATTTGAAAATTTACCGCCCGGTCAACTAATTGCATTGGCGACAGCCCGCCATCTGAGCAGTTTGTATGACTATGGAGATCAACACGTAATTTTGTATATTCTTTTAAATTATCGGTTGACATTGTCGTCATAATGAGGTCTTCTATATAGCGTAATTAACAGCTAATAATTTTACTTAGGTATACAGAGAAATGATACAAGTAATGCAAACATTTTCACTAATTTGGTGGTGGCATAACTCAACATAGGTGGGTTGTGATGTTTTGCTATAGCTGCAAAAAATGAATTCAAGAAACCCGCCCTCTCAGGCGGGTTTTTTACTATTAGTTCCAATTGAAATAAGTTTTAGGAAATTAACATGTTAACAACCAAAGTAAAAAGTTGGTTTATCTGGTGGCTACAGCCACTTTATGCCGGTTGACCCAAGATAAATTTACATTGTTAGGAAAGAATTATGATTATTGTTTTAAAACCTCAGGCATCTGAGCAAGATGCTAATGAAATTCTAGATAAAATCGCAAGCTTAGGTTTAAAGCCTTTGTACATGCCAGGTGTTGAAAGAACCGTTTTAGGTGCACTTGGTGATGAGCGCCTTCTTCAACAGCTTCATTTAGAAGCTTACCCTATGGTAGACGAGATTAAGCCCGTCTTAAGTCCATATAAATTAGTGAGCCGTGAGTTACAGGCACACGACTCTATTATCTCAATCGCTGGTAACAAAATTGGTGGTAACAAGTTCGCTGTTATTGCTGGTCCTTGTTCTGTTGAAAGCGAACAGCAACTTTTTGGTGTTGCTGAAATGATCAAATCTCATGGCGTGACTATGTTACGAGGTGGCGCCTACAAACCTAGAACTAGCCCATACAGTTTCCAAGGGTTAGGTGAAGAAGGTTTAAAATTATTAAAAGCAGCTAAAACGCAATACGGTTTAGGTGTGGTATCTGAAATCATTGACCCAAATGATGCTGAACTAATGTACGAGTACGTTGATTGTTACCAAATCGGCGCACGTAACATGCAAAACTTCCGCTTATTAGAAGCAGTTGGCAAATTAGATAAACCAGTATTATTAAAACGTGGCATGAGCGCGACGATCGAAGAATTACTGTTGGCTGCCGAGTACATCACTAATGCAGGCAATAAGAACGTGATTTTATGTGAACGTGGTATTCGTACTTTCGAAACAGCAACACGCAATACATTAGATTTAAACGCTGTTGCCTTATTAAAGCAAAAAACACACTTACCGGTTTTGGTTGATCCATCACACGGTACAGGTGTTAAGTCATTAATTAATCCACTTTCTAAAGCAGCTGCTGCTGTTGGTGCCGACGGTATTATCGTTGAAACACATTTGAACCCTAAAGAGGCACTGTCTGATGGTCACCAAGCACTGACCGCTGAAGACTTTGCCCAACTGATGAGTGATATAGCGCCGTTTGTTAACGCCGCAGGGAAAACACTATGAGTTTAATTCACCATACACAAAGCAAGGAAATTGGTAGCGTAAACACCTTATCTGGTGGTGCCCGCTATCAAGCTGACCCACTTGCTGTGTTTAAGCATTTATGTGCCGATAAAAAGCACAACTTGCTATTAGAGTCTGCTGAAATTGATAAAAAGCATGCGTTAAAAAGCCTGTTGTTAACAGATGCAGCACTTCGTATCGTTTGCAATGGCAATCAAGTGCGTTTTCAGCCGTTAACGCTTAATGGTCAAGCAGCGTTAGCTTTTGCGAAATCACAATTAACAGATGTGGCAAACGTTGAAGAAATCGAAGATGAGTTACTGGTAACGTTCGCTGAAGTACCAGCACAGTTAGATGAGCGTTCACGTTTAAAGGCGACAAACTCATTCCAAGGTCTTCGTTTGTTTACCAATATGGAAAACCTTGACCACCATCCGCTGGCTGTTTTCCTAGGTGGTAGCTTTGCTTTTGACATGATTGCCATGAGTGAACATTTACCAGACGTAGCTGATGGCGAAAACACCTGCCCTGACTATGTATATTACTTGGCAGAAACGCTGGTAGTCATCGATCATGAAAAACGAAGCTCTGAAATTATCGGCAACGTATTTACGGGGCCTGAGCAGCAAAAATGTTACTTTGAAATCAGCCGCCGCTTATCAGCAATTAAAGAGACACTTGATACACTTTCACCAAGTTCCGATGAACTGCCATCAGCGCCAGCAGATTTAGCCGTTAATGTTGATATCAGCGATGAAGCGTTTTGTGACAAGGTAATTGCTTTAAAAGAAAACGTTAAAGCAGGTGATATTTTCCAAGTTGTTCCTTCAAGAACATTCTCACTGCCTTGTCAGGATACATTCAAAGCTTATCAAGCATTAAAGAAAAGTAACCCAAGCCCTTACATGTTCTACATGCAAGATGATGACTTTACTATGTTTGGCGCGTCTCCTGAGTCGGCAATCAAATTCCAACACGAATCTAGACAAGTAGAAATTTACCCAATAGCAGGTACAAGACCACGCGGTTTTGATAAGAACGGTAACCTGTCACTTGATTTAGATTGTCGAATTGAACTTGAACTGAGACAAGATAAAAAGGAGCTAGCTGAACATATCATGCTAGTTGACCTTGCTAGAAACGATGTTGCTCGTGTAAGTAAACCAGGTACTCGCTATGTTGCTGATTTACTTAAAGTGGATCGTTATTCTCACGTGATGCATTTAGTATCTCGCGTTTGTGGCACCTTAGATGATGAGTTAGACGCCCTACACGCTTACCAAGCTTGTATGAATATGGGCACACTTTCAGGTGCACCCAAAGTTAGCGCTACAAGCTTAATCAGACAATATGAAGGTAAACGCCGTGGTAGTTACGGTGGTGCTGTTGGTTATTTAACTGGTGAAGGTGAAATGGATACTTGTATTGTTATTCGCTCAGCATTTGTTAGAAACAATGTTGCTCATGTGCAAGCGGGTGCTGGTGTTGTTTATGATTCTGATCCTCAATCAGAAGCCAACGAAACAAGACAAAAAACACAAGCAGTGATCAATGCAATTAAACTAGCGGCAGGTGAGGAATAAGTCATGAGCAAAACTAAATTATTCATGCTAGACAACTTAGATTCGTTTACTTACAACTTAGTGGATGAGTTTTGCGCGCTTGGGTTTGAACCAGTGATTTACCGCAACACATTAGACGCCGATTTTATTATCGAACAAATCGAAGCGTATAACGGCCCTAAGCTTCTCGTTTTATCACCCGGCCCAGGCGAGCCTCGTAATGCAGGTTGTTTAATGGAGCTCATTGAAAAAACGGTAGGCAAATACCCGATCATGGGCATTTGCTTAGGTCACCAATCGTTAATAGAGCACTTTGGTGGTAATGTAGTTAGAGCACCAGAAATCGTTCATGGTAAAGCATCTTCAGTTGCTCATACTGGTGAAGGTGCTTTTAAGAACATTCAAAATCCATTACCTGTTGCACGTTATCACTCATTAGTAGGTGAAAACTTACCTACTTGTTTAAATGCAATAGCGACATTTGAAGAATCAGGTGTGAACATGCCGATGGCAATTTCACACAAGGAATTTCCAATCCTAGCTTATCAATTCCATCCAGAGTCTATTTTAACTACTTTTGGTAGCACACTGCTGGCTCAGAGTATTGATTACTTAACACAACACGACGCGAATAAGTAAAAGGATACAACAATGAATACATTACAACATTTAGTAGATGGTAACGCGCTTTCACAAGCAGATTCAGAGCAGTTTTTTACTGAGATGATCAAAGGTGAAGTAGCACCTGAATTATTAGCGTCAGTGTTAACTGCTTTAAAAGTAAAAGGTGAAACAGCTGAAGAGATTTCAGGTGCTGCGTTAGCGGTTCGTAACCACGCAACTAGTTTCCCTGCTCAAAATGCAGCAGTAGCTGATTGTGTTGGTACAGGTGGCGATGGTGCAAATACGATTAACATTTCAACGACGGCAGCTATATTAGCAGCGGCTTGTGGTTTAAGAATGGCCAAACACGGTAACCGCAGTGTTTCTAGTATGTCTGGCTCTGCTGACTTATTAGAGGCATTTGGCGTCAATTTGATGATGTCACCAGAGACAGCGAGCAAGTGTTTAAACGAAGCTAACTTATGTTTCTTATACGCACCAGCATATCATCCTGGTTTTAAACATGCTGCACCTGTTCGTAAAGCGATGGGTATCCGCACCATGTTCAACATTCTTGGGCCTTTAGTGAACCCTTCAAGCCCTTCTATTATGTTACTTGGCGTATATACACCTGAGCTTTTAGAAACAATGGCGAAAAGTCTGCAGCTAACAGGCGTTAAGCGCGGCTGGGTTGTTCACGGCAGTGGTCTTGATGAAATTGCTCTTCACGGTGAAACGCAAGTCGTAGAAATTAATGGCGAAACATTAACTTCTCGCACTATTTCACCAAGTGATTTTGGACTAGAAAGTTATACCTTAGAAGATATTAAAGGTGGCACACCACAAGAGAATGCTGACATCATTAAGGCAATTCTTTCAGGAGAAGGTCAACCAGCGCACAATGCTGCAGTGATCATCAACTGTGCTGCCCTACTTTATCTTCACGATAAAGCGAGTGATTTAAAACAGGCAGCAGAAATAGCAACTGAAGTCCTTGCTTCAGGTAAAGGTTTAGAGACATTAAACGAGTTAGTACGTTTATCAAATTCACAGGAGCAAAACTAATGGCCAACGTATTAGAAAAAATCGTTGCGGATAAGCGTATTGAAGTAGAGGCAATGAAAAAATCATTGCCTTTAGAGAACTTTGTTAACGACCTAACACCTTCAACAAAAGACATGTATGCTGCATTAGATCGTTCTCAAGGTGAGTCTCACGCAGGTTTTATTTTAGAATGTAAAAAGGCATCGCCTTCAAAAGGCCTTATTAGACCTGATTTTGATGTCAAAGAAATAGCCAGTATTTACAACAAATACGCGGCAGCAATTTCAGTATTAACAGATGAAAAGTACTTCCAAGGTACACACGAGTATTTAAAACAAGTAACAGAGATCGTTGATTGTCCTGTACTTAATAAAGACTTCTTTGTTGATATTTATCAAGTACATTTGGCTAGATACTATGGTGCTGATGCCATTCTTTTAATGTTAAGTGTGTTAACGGATGAAGAATACAAAGCGCTTGAAGCAGTTGCTGTTCAACATAACCTTGCGATCTTAACTGAGATTTCGAACGAAGAAGAAAAAGAGCGCGCTATTGCCCTAGGTGCAAAATTAATTGGTATAAATAATAGAAACTTACGTGATCTATCTACCGATATCGCTCGTACCTTTGAGTTCGCACCTACACTGCCAGACGATCGTATTGTGATTTCTGAATCTGGTATCTACACCAATGACCAAGTAAGAGAACTTGCGCCAGCTGTTGATGGCTTCTTGGTGGGCAGTTCAATTATGGCTGAAGATGATATTGATTTAGCCTGTCGTAAGCTAATTTACGGTAAGAATAAAGTCTGTGGTTTAAGTGAGGTTGAACACGCACAAGCGGCGGCTGATTCGGGTAGTGTATTTGGTGGTTTAATTTTTGTTGGTAAATCTCCACGCTGTGTTGATTTAAAACAAGCAAAGGAAATCGTTTCAAACGTACCATCGCTACAATACGTTGGTGTGTTTGTAGATGAATCAATTGATACTGTGACTACTTATGCAAAAGCACTAGATCTTTTCGCTGTGCAGCTACACGGCAAAGAATCACAGGCTTATATTGATGAGCTTATTACACGATTAAGTGGAAAAGTACGTGTATGGAAAGCGGTTGCCGTTGAAGACGAAATTCCAACGTTCCCTGTATCAGTAAGCAATATCGTTATGGACGGTAAAAACGCTGGTAGTGGCAATGTCTTTCGTTGGCCATTGTTAGCCGAAAGTCAGCAAGATTTTACTCGCTGCTTTTTAGCTGGCGGCCTTAAAAGCGAAAACATTAACGACGCTATCACACAGATGACAGCACATGATTTATTTGGTCTGGATATCAACTCGGGTGTAGAAACCGAACCAGGCAAAAAAAGCCGCGAAAAAATAGCACAAATTTTTGCGCAAATTAGAGATTACTAAGATGACTGTTGAAAATAAAACAAAGGAAACACTACCGGCTTACTTTGGTGAGTTTGGTGGTATGTATGTTGGTGAGTTACTTGTACCAGCACTTGAGCAATTAGAGCAAGCCTACATCGAAGCGCAGCAAGATGAAGCATTTCTAACGGAGTTTAATAACTTACTTGAAACGTATGCTGGCCGCCCTACACCACTTACGTTAACACGTAACTTGGTTAAGAACCCATTAGCAAAAATTTATCTTAAACGTGAAGACTTGTTACACGGTGGCGCACATAAAACTAACCAAGTACTTGGTCAAGCGCTACTTGCTAAGCGTATGGGTAAAACAGAAATCATCGCTGAAACAGGCGCTGGTCAGCATGGTGTGGCTACAGCAATTGCTTGTTCATTACTTGGTTTAAAATGTCGTGTTTACATGGGTGCAGTTGATTGTGAACGTCAACAGCCAAACGTATTCCGTATGAAGCTAATGGGCGCTGAAGTTATTCCTGTAACTGCTGGCGGCGGTACGCTTAAAGATGCGGTAAATGAAGCATTACGCGACTGGTCTGCAAACTATGACGACGCTCATTACCTATTGGGTACAGCGGCGGGCCCTCACCCATTCCCAACAATTGTTCGTGATTTCCAAAAAATGATCGGCGAAGAAGCAAAAGCGCAGATTCTTGATCAAGAAGGCAAGCTACCAGATTACGTAATTGCTTGTGTTGGTGGCGGTTCAAACGCTATTGGCATGTTCAACGACTTCATTAAAGAAGAGTCAGTTAAACTTGTTGGTGTTGAAGCGGGTGGTAAAGGTATTGATACTCACGAGCACGGAGCTACATTGGCAGCAGGTACTAAGGGTATGTTACATGGTAACTACACGTACATCATGCAAGATCAATACGGTCAAATTGAAGAATCTTACTCTGTTTCTGCTGGTCTTGATTATCCAGCGGTCGGCCCACAACATGCTTTCTTAAAAGAAACAGGCCGCGCGCAATATGTGCCAATCAATGATGACGAAGCATTAGCCGCATTCCAGCAGTTAGCTAGTACAGAAGGCATTATCCCGGCACTTGAATCATCACATGCTCTAGCGCAAGCTATTAAGATGGCTGAGGGTGTAACTGAAAACACAGTATTTTTAGTTAATTTATCAGGCCGTGGTGACAAAGATTTAGCCCACGTTCACTCTGTATTACATCCTGAAGAAAACAAAGAGGAGGCAAAATAATGACTGTTTCAACTCAACACGTTGGCCAACGTTATCAGGCATGTTTTGCTACATTAGCAGAGCAAGGTAAAGGCGCTTTTATCCCGTTTGTTACGATTGGCGATCCTAATCCTGAGCAATCTTTTGAAATCATTAAAACGTTAATCGACGCTGGTGCTGATGCACTTGAACTTGGTATTCCATTTTCAGATCCAAGTGCTGATGGTGTGACCATCCAAATGGCTGGTCAACGCGCACTAGCATCAGGAACAAACACAGACGTTTGTATCGATATTTTAAAGAAGGTACGTGAATACGCACCTCAAATACCAATCGGCTTATTGTTATACGGTAACTTAGTATTTGCTCGTGGTATCGATACTTTCTACAAAGATATGGCAGCAGCGGGTGTAGATTCAGTATTAATTGCTGATTTACCTATCCGTGAAAGTGAACGTTTTAGAGCAGCAGCTGAAAAACACGGTGTTGCACCTATCTTTATCGCACCACCAAATGCAAGTGATGAATCGTTAGCGAAAGTTGCACAATACAGTAAAGGTTACACGTACGTGTTAAGTCGTGCTGGTGTTACAGGTACTGAAACAAAGGCGAGCACTCCTGCTGAGCACTTGATCAACACATTAAAAGCTAATAACGCTGCGCCAGCAGTAATTGGTTTTGGTATTTCTGCACCTGAACAAGTACGCGATGCTATTGCTTCAGGAGCTGACGGTGCGATTAGTGGTTCGGCTGTTGTTAAAATTATTGAGCAAAACCTTGATAGCAATGAGAATATGCTTAAGGCACTTGCTGAGTTTGTAAGTAATATGAAGGCAGCTACTTAAGGTAGTTCGCCCTTCGACGAGCTCAGGGTGAATAAACTTTGAGCTCGCTTTTCTCTAGTCTACCTAATCCATCTCTCATCCTGACCCTTAGCTCTATTCATCCTGACCCTAAACTCTATTCATCCTGAGCTTGTCTAAGGACGCCTAATAACCACGTAAACACTAACAGCACACAGCACCATTCCCATCATACTGTAAACAGAAATCTGCTCATCAAATAACAGCCATGCCTGCAACGCTGTTGTAGGAGGAACTAAGTAAAAATAGGACGTGACCTTAGCGGCGTCACCTTCTTTTATCATGTACAGAAGAAGCAATATAGACGCAACAGACAGCGCTAATACCAACCAAGCCAATGCAAAAATAAACTCAGGATGCCATTCAATCGGTTTACTGGTTTGCATCAAAGCAATGGGGGCAAAGACCAATAAGCTAGCAACGTACTGCCAGAGCACACTTGGAAGCATTGATTGCTGATGACAATAACGTTTCTGGTATAGCGTACCTAAGGTGATTCCAAGTAACGCAATAACGGCAAAAGATAGCGCAGTTAGATTTACTTGCTCAACTGCAATGCCCGAGAACACTACGAGGACTAAGCCAACAAGCCCCATGAACAAAGCTATCCATTGAGCCTTGTTGACAGAAGCCTTGAATAGATAAATGGATAAACCAGCGGTTAATAATGGTTGAAGCCCTACAATAATCGCTGTCATGCCAGCTGGGATACCATATTCAATAGCACCAAATACTCCACCAAGGTATGCACCATGAATAAGCACACCGGTTACCATCGCATGCCCTATTTGAGCCTTAGTAAGCGCTTTCTGTTTTATGAGTACAACAAGAACAACAAATACAAAAATATTTAGTAAAGTTCTTATCGTTAAGAAATCCCCTGTTGAAGCATAAGGCAAGCCGTACTTGGCTCCAATAAAGCCTGTACTCCAAAGCAAAACGAAAATAAACGGAATAAGCGTTTTAATCATAATATCTAGTAAACGGACAATTGATTAATACATTCTATGTAATTCAGGCTAACGCAAACAGATACAGTTATTACATTCTAGGAGCAATACAGTTTGATTGCCTCGCTTTCGTTACGCACATAAAAAAACGCGCCATTGGCGCGTTTTAATCAATAGTTAGGTGTATACCTAGTCGCCAATTTTAGCCCAAGTATCTCTTAGGCCAACCGTGCGGTTAAATACTAGGTTATCTTCGCTTGCATCTTTGCTGTCTAAGCAGAAGTAACCTTGACGCTCAAACTGGTAAGCTTGTTCTGGCTTAGCTTGTGCCAATGCAGGCTCTACTTTTGCGCCTTCCAATACCACTAATGACTCAGGGTTTATAACCGAGTGGAAGTCATCTGCAGCTGCAGGGTTAGGTACAGTGAATAAACGGTCGTACAAACGAACCTCTGCATCTAAAGCGTGCTCAGCACTAACCCAATGAATAACACCTTTTGGCTTTGTACCATCTTCTGGATTCTTACCTAAAGTGTCTGGATTGTAAGTACAGTAAACTGTTGTTACGTTACCTTCTTCATCTTTATCACAGCGTGTAGCTGTCACTACATAAGCGCCACGTAAACGCACTGCCTTGTCGATAACCAAACGCTTGTACTTCTTGTTCGCTTCTTCTCTGAAATCTTCTGCTTCAATTAAGATTTCACGACCAAATGGTACTATGCGTGTACCCTGCTCTTCGTCATTAGGATGATTCTTAACGGTTAATTCTTCTGATTGACCTTCTGGGTAGTTCTCGATAACCAACTTAATAGGATCAAGTACTGCCATTGCACGAGGTGCTGAATCGTTAAGATCTTCACGGATACAAGCTTCTAAAACACTCATCTCTACCGTGTTGTCCATCTTAGTTACACCGATACGCTTCGTAAATTCACGAATTGATGCTGGTGTGTAACCACGACGACGGAAACCAGCGATTGTAGGCATACGAGGATCGTCCCAACCATTCACTAGGTTTTCTTCAACAAGCGCGTTTAATTTACGCTTACTCATCACAGTGTACTCTAAGTTAAGACGTGAAAATTCGTACTGTCTAGGTTGTGATTCAATAGAAATATTATCAATTACCCAATCGTATAAACGACGGTTGTCTTGGAATTCTAACGTACATAATGAATGCGTAATGTTTTCGATGGCATCCGAAATACAGTGAGTAAAATCGTACATTGGGTAAATGCACCACTTATCACCTGTTTGATGATGTTCAACAAACTTAATGCGGTAGATAACAGGATCACGCATACACATAAAGCTAGAGCTCATGTCTATTTTTGCACGTAATGAACACTCACCTTCTTTGAATTCACCTTTACGCATTTTTTCAAATAATGCTAAGTTTTCTTCAACCGATGTATCACGGTATGGGCTGTTTTTACCTGGCTCTTTTAACGTGCCACGGTACTCACGAGTTTGTTCACCGTTTAGGAAACAAACGTAAGCCAAGCCTTTTTCAATTAACTCTACTGCATAAGCGTGCAATTGGTCGAAGTAATTTGATGAATAACGTACGTCGCCAGACCATTCAAATCCTAACCACTCTACATCAGCTTTGATTGAGTTAACGTAATCAATGTCTTCTTTTTCAGGGTTTGTGTCGTCAAAACGTAAATTACATAAACCTTGGTAATCTTGAGCAATACCAAAATTTAAACAGATAGATTTAGCGTGACCAATATGCAAGTAACCATTTGGCTCTGGCGGAAAACGCGTCTGCACACTCTGGTGCTTACCACTTTCTAAGTCAGCATCAATAATTTGGCGTATAAAGTTTTTAGGACGGTTTTCTACTTCCGACATCGAGTGTGTACCCTCAAGGTTAATGTAAATTTATTCGAAGCATGCATTATTACAAAATCTGTTATTAACTTACAGCGATATTGTGCAAACTTGCTAATTAATCTAGCATTAATCAGCTATTATTAATTGAGTGAATAAAATTCAAGCGAAAATTATGGTGAAGTTTCTCCTAACACTAGTGACATCATTGCTTTTATCGTTTCAGGTAAAAGCAATTGAAGTTAATTTAGCGGTTGGCCCGGATCACAAAGAAATGATGGCACACGACTATCCACTTTATGCCGCTAGCTGGAATTTCTTACATATCGTATTAAGAGAACAAGGCCACACGCTTATTGCACACCCTATGCCTTGGGCTAGAGCCAAAGACCAAGTGCTCAAAGGCAATCTAGATGGTTTGTTTTTATCTGCGAACCTAAAAGGTCGAGACCAATGGGCAGAACTGACAATGCCGTTGGGATATGATTATTTTGGTCTATTTAAAAACGATATTACTAAAGTAAGTAATACTGTTGGTGTAGTTCGCATTGGCCAACATGACCAAATACATAGTTCACTGCAAGACAAAAAGCTCATCGAAGTAGCTACAGCTCATGTTGGACTTCAACTACTCATGACCAACAAGGTAGATGGCTTTGCAATGTCTGAGGGTTATGGAAAATTTCTGCTGGGCACTTATTTTAAGAAAGCTAATCACCAAATTAGTTTTGATTATAAGGACGCAGAACGCCGCAGTGCACACATTGCAGTGTCGAAATTTCACAGTGACCGCGATTTAGTTTTAAATCTGCTTAATAATGCAATTAAATATGGTAAAGCTCAGGGATACTACCAAACCATCATGGCTGACTACGGTGTAGATGAGCTTCACCAAGCTAACTAGTTATCACCCTGCCCAAAGAGCTCCATCATGCGGGCTTCTATTTCTTGAGCAGTGAGTTTTTCTATTTGAGTTCCTAAGGTCCAGATATGACCAAATGGATCTTTTAATGTACCCGACCTATCTCCATAAAATTGATCGCTAACAGGTCTTATTTCGGTACAGCCGGCTTCCATTGCACACGAAAAAGCATCGTCAACATTTTCAACGTACAACATTAAGTTAACAGGATTGCCACCGACAGTGTCAGGACTAAGCATGCCCATTTCTGCGTGCTCTTCAGACAACATAAAATAAGAGTCACCAACCATCAGCTCTGCGTGAGCAACACCGCCGTCTGGTGTATTAAGCACCATTTTAACCTCGGCATTTAACGCCTTTTGATAAAACGCTAAAGCGTTAACGGCTCCTTTAACAATTAGATATGGTGTTAGCGAGTGGAATCCTTCCGGGATTGGACTTACGGACATAAAAAAAGCTCCTATGCTTTGTTCGATAATTGAACTAATCATAGAAGCTTTTTAGCATATTGTGAATAATTACATATCCCAATATGCTTCGTCTAAACTATCTTCTCGCTCAGGTAGGCCTCTAGACAGTCGCGGCGAATGTTGCACAAGTACTTCGAAGCTTACACGATTAGCATACTTACTAATTTGTGATAATGAAGAATAAGTTAACGCCGGTTGAAAGTGCTTACTAGAGTTTTCTACATTTAGTTTATGATATTTGTTTGCACTTAGATCATGTAACACTGCAGCCAATGCTCCATCACCAGCACCATTAGTATTTTTGATCTTATCCGGGCCACCCATATAAGGTGCGATGTGAGTATAAATCCTCATTGGATTTTGACAATGAGCCAATAACATTGGTCGAGAATATTCATAGCGATTAAATTCAGGGATTGAGCCAGGCATTAACGGATGTTCAGTTTCTCGTTTGTGCTCTTCGTCAACATAACCAGCCATGTATAGGCCTTCAGGGCCCGCAGTACAAATAACTAAATCAACCCAATCTAAACAAGCATCTGAAGCTTTTAGAGGATCTTCAATGCCAGTAATTGCGTATGCCTCTTCTTCATTCATTGCTAAGATATTGACGTGCTCTTTTACAAACTCACGCCAAAATTCAGGATCTTGTTCAATAAGATGACGTGTACCTAGTGTCAAAACAACTGGCACACCTGCTTCATTTGCTATCGCAACCGCTTTTTTAGCTGCATCAGTCATCGTATCACCATTATTAGTTCTCATTAGATACGAGCTAATAACGAGTGCTGAAGATTCACTGATCAGCTTTTCATTAATTGATTCTGGTTTTAGTTGATTAATCAATCCAGGGTTAATAGCGAATGTACGTTCACCACTCTCATCAATCAAGGTAAAACAACGACCGATTGGGCCATCTACAGGTTGCAAATGAGTTAAATCAACACGTGATGATGTATTGCTTATAAAACGATAGGCATAACCACCTACCTGAATATTTTGTGACATTACACCCAATAAAACAGAACGATCATCTGCAAGTACAGAGTAATTATGAATCGTATTGCCAATCGTGCCGCCAGCAAATTCATAATCAACCATCTTATCGTCTTTTAAGCGTTGATATAATTTATGAGTCACTTCGTCAGGAATTACCTGAGACATGCCTTTTTGCAAGTTAAACTCATTTAAGAATGCTTCATCTACCTTTGCTTCAATATCAACCAAAATTTGATCAATACCAACAATATAGTTGCTCGCAAGTAACGGTTTTTCCGTCACTTTACTTGTAAGTGGGCTTTTATGCTCAACTGGAAAATAATGTTTATGTTGACGACGACCTGGAAATTTCATCTTTGTCTATTGCTGTAATTCGAAAAACCGCTGGATTATAGCCTAGACCACAATGCGATTACCATCAAAACTATTATAAAACCTGACTAATTGGTTCAACTAGCGGAAATTACGAATATATACTGTGCATTTAAGCTTGCTCTTGAACACCATGAAGATAGCTTTGCGCCTCTTCCTGGCTCAAGAAACACTTAATTGGGAGCTTATGTTGATTGATGAAGTTACACATCATATCGTGTTGCCAATTATTGGCGCAGACAACGGCAATAGCATGACAAGTATTGTCATTAACAGACCACAAGTAAGAGCGCCCGATGACTTTCATTACTTCAGGACAACCTAATGTATGTTCATCTAATATATCTAGCCTATACCAAGCATCATATGTTTTACCGTTCAACTGTTCACGAATATCTCTATCCGCGATTTCAACACCTGACATATTAAATGGACCAAATACCTTAGTGATTAAAGTATGGTTGTTCCAACTGCATTTAACTTTACCGTGGGGCATTTATACTCCTATATGCACCAACTCCATTTAGCAACAATTTACTGGCTAACATTTCCAACGATAATATCATAGCTAATGAAACCAGAAAATAATGATGATGGATACAGTGCTTTCACAAAACAGTTGTTAAACAAAGCCCTTTCTATTATTTACGTTTACATGATAAATGTAATATCATTTCAAACGATAAATATTCGAGTTTTAAAGGAACAATGATGAATAAACTCAGCGTCTTTTTTGCCTGCGTAGCGTGTTTTGGTTTAGGGCTATTAACAAAAGATATCTTAAATCAAAAAGAACAAACAAATGTACCAACCGAAAGCAATGTAAAATCTATTTCATTGAGTGGAAGTAAAGGAATAACAGGTGATTCACCTGCGACCAATGCACAAATTGACCTTTCAGATGCTAATATCCAAATGAGCATGAAAGACTTAAGTGCGTTACAGAAGAAGCTAAATGAACAAAAAGCCGAAATTGAATCACTTACTAAACAGTTAGCTGAAAAAAACTAACCATTAAAAAAGAGAGCAAAATTCAATTTGGCTCTCTTTTCTTCTATTCTTTATCAGTGATTGCGATTAATTTTTACGTTATACCCTTATCGCTTTTCTGTGCACCCATCTGCTATTTTCAAATTCACGTAGCATGATGAGGAAATATTGATAGCGGTGCGTTACTATATAAACATGTAGTGCAAGCTTGTGACTTTCTACATACAAAAATACCGTTCCAAATTACGAGATATTTTTATGAACAATCGCTTCTTTGCCCTTTTTATTAGCACAACGTTCCTTTCTCCTTTCACCACTAATGCTGTTGAATTTGAGTTGAAGCAAAAGATCAAAACAAGATCTAGTGTGGTTGTTTCTGAAGTCGAAAAAGATGATGTTGGCAATACCATAGAACTGAAAGACAAACTCAAAAATAGAAAAGTTTATCAAGCTAGATTCGTGGTCAAATTTGATGAAATACTAGGTGGATTTTCACCGTATGCTCAATTGGGTTATGAAAAAGAAAGAAAAATTGTTGATCAAAAAGTAACAACTAACAATACCGTAGCCAATGAATCTTATAATGAGTACATAACCAGTGAGTTTGTTGGTGTTGGATTAAAATATAAATTTAAAGACGTGTTATTTGCAGACAAAATCAAGTTTGACTTTAGATTTGACCGTTGGCTGAATATCGATGTCGAAAGAAGTAAGCTGGCACCTCAAGCAGAGCCTCTAGCAGGTGATTTCACGGGCTACGAAAGAAAGGTAAAAATGGAGGCGGAATATTCAACATCTTTCGAACAATTGAAAATTCAACCACATATTTATTATGCCTTTTTCAAGCAAAATTCTTGGTACAATAGCCATGATACTAGCGATTTACAGGTGAAAGAAAAGGGTCACGAAGTTGAAGCTAGACTACTTGCCACTTGGCTACCCGAAAGTATTGAAAACCTGACATTGTCGCTTGGGCCTGAAATAATTGTTGAACATGCAAGCGAATATGAGACGGGCTTTGGCTGGGTGTCTGAAAACGATGACGTGACATTGCTTACCTTCCTTGGCACATATGAATTAGAAAAACATGGATTGGAATTTGAACTTTGGTTCAATCATCAATTGGATGGTGAAGTCGAAGGTGAAAATAACCTAGAATTTAAGGTTGATTGGAATTTCTAACCAGATTAGCACCGAGTATTTAACTAGGTGCTAACTTACCGTCTATGTTAAAAGCCCATCAAATCAAAATCACTGAGCAAATGACTAGTCCCAAATGAGGCTTTAGTTAAGAGCGTCTTATAGTACGCTCTAAAGTCCGTCGTATATACCAAATCACCACTGTCTAAGTTTGTAAGGCTGGGCATACTGCCGTATTCTCCTCCGTTTACGTTTCCCCCCATAACAAAATGTGTAGCAGCAGTGCCGTGGTCAGTTCCTAAACTGCCATTTTCAGCAACCCTTCGTCCAAACTCACAATAGCTTGCAATAGTGGTTTTTTGCCAACATTCTATTTCCAATAATGCCAACCTCAGCGCAGCTAAACCGTTAGACATCTCAGCTAATAAATTGCTGTGTTGGTTTGCCTGATTGCTATGCGTATCAAAGCTACCTAGTGCTAAATGCCAAACCTTAGGCACAAAGTCTTGCGCCATTAGCTTCGCAAGCAGATAACATTGTTGACCAAATTCAGTTTGTGGAAACTCAACATCAAAAATAACTTCCTCATCCAATAGTGCTGATAATGTTGTCAGTGAATCATTAAACTGATGCCGACTATTCATAATGAAGTTTAACAATTCATTATCCGTAGATTCAGTTGGTATATATACCTGCTTAAACTTCTCTAAACCAGTTTGTCCTGCCAAGTTAAATTGATTGCTAGTACCGTGTGTAGACATAGGGCTGCCACTAATAGTAACTGCTTCAAGTGGTTCATCACTGCTCGCTAGCACCTCGCTCAGCCAACCTGATTGCAAATATTCATCAGCATCGGAGGCCGTTTGCCAAATTTCAATGCCGCGGAAGTGAGAACGATTGGGATTTGGATATCCAAGGCCGTGAACAAGTGCCATTTCACCGCTTTCCCACGAAGGCAAAAAGGCAGCTAGGCTCGGATGCAAAGCTACATTTTCAGTGACTGGTAAAACACTATCTGAAGGCAAAGCTATATTGGGTCTTAATGCATAGTATTGCGGTTCAGTGTAGGGTACGAAGGTGTTTAACCCATCATTACCACCACCTAATTGAACAAGTATTAGTGTGCCACTTTCATTGGCAACATTATTGTTTGCCCAGCCTAAAGGCATATAGGCCAATAGCGGCACAACACTTGATGTTTTTAAAAAACTACGGCGGTCCATAAGCTCTCTCCTACTTCAGTTGATAGGCAGGATCTGCCATTGCAATAGACAAATAATACTCATGATTTACATCTGGTAAGCTTGCGACAGGAGGTGTTGCCAATAACATATCTTCTGACGATTCTAGCACCAAGCTTTTGTGCCATTTTAAGAAACGATTGATAAAGAGTTCACGATAAAAAATAGCGGCTGATGAATACCATGCCTTGCCACCCGGCCAACCTTTTACGTTAGGAGGACTAAACAATAACTGCCCCATGTTTTTAGTAAAAAATACCCACCTATTTAAGGTGAGTTCAGTCAATTCAAATTGACGATAAGTGCCTACAATCAAATGAACTGGTGACTTTATCGTTTTACCATTACTTTGCCAGAATGCGTCGGTTAGAAAAATCGCTTTTACTAAAACTTTTAAGTCGTAGTCCGCTTCTTTAAGAATTGAAGATAAACGAACGATTTCTTGCTCAACTGGTTCTTCATCAATAAAATAGCGCCAGAGTTTTGATACGATAAATGGGGCACATGCCTCTTGGCTAACAATTAACGCCGCCAAATCGTCCACTGTAAAATTATCTGTTTTTCCAAAAATTGTTTTTTCACCGCTATCGTGCCAATTTTGTCTAAAAACATATTCACCCGTGCGTTTTTTAACACTCGCGCCTGTGAGTGCTCTGGCAATCTCTTTAACATCGATTTCCGTGTAGTTGCCCTCGCCAAGAGTAAATAACTCAAGCAACTCTCTAGCTAAATTCTCGTTAGGTGCTTGCTTTTTATTATTGTTGTTATCTAAATACAACAGCATTGCAGGGTCTTTCAAAACACTGTCAACTAAATCTACAAATGAACCTAACCCTTGGTTACGAAACAGATCATTTTGTTTGAGCATTAAATATGGTGACTTAACTTTTTGAATAGAAGAAACAAAATGATTGTGCCAAAACAATGTCATCACTTCTTCAAATGGTGAACTAGAATGAAGCATGAGCTTTTGCCACCAAAGGGCTAATGATTTACTTTGCTGTTTTCTCAGTTGTTTACGTTCTTCTTTGGTTAATTCAGAAGTATCTACAGGCGTTATGTACCAATCGGGATAGTCATAATCGTAAGACGTTATACTTAATAGTTTATCTATTAGTAAGCCTTTATCGTTAATATCTTGAACCGCGTTTAAATAAGTTGGTGACGCGGCAAAACAGGTCTTTCGTAAAAAGTGAGACTTCTGTGCCTGAGTTAAATTAACCATGAATAACTACCTCAATCCTACAATAGGTTCAGTATAGCCATACACATGTAAAGAAACGTAAAGGAAACTTAATTTATTTGTAAGCTTACTTTTTCTTTTTTTCCGTTGGTAATTTTAACTCAGGTAAATCTTTATCTTCAGTTGAATAAATTGTTGTTGAATACGTTTCTTTTTCTTCGTATTCACCGGTCTCAGGATTTACTTCCCACTTTTTCTCTACATTTGGTTCAGGCATATTCGAACAAGCAGACAATAATACGCACGCTAATATGCTTGTAGACTTTAAATGCTTCACGGTGACTGTTCCTTTAACTTAGTTGATTAACGACTAAACTTATTAGTTAGGTTAGCCAAAAAAAGACAACATATGAAGTACTTATTATGCTCAATTTTACTGTCACTAAGTTGTAACGCTTCCACGGGACTAAGTGCATCGGTAGGCAAAGTAACGGGAAAGCTAGGAACAACAAGTGCAAGAGTAGCTATATTTTCAGAGTCTTATAATGAATGGCTATCTTCATATTTAAACCATGATACTTTTTGGACAATTGAGCTTTCTCACGCCCATTGGAATAATCAATATTTTGAAGATATTAAGGTCACAACATTAACCCCTTCAGTGAAAATATATTGGTTATGGCAAGAACAAGCTTTATTTGCCTCCTTAGGAGTGGGTGCCGCTTATTTAACTGAAACTCGCTTTAGTAGTAGAAGATTAGGCTCTAATTGGCTATTTGAAGACAAACTTTCTGTTGGCTGGAAAATGACAAAACAACATTCAGTTTCTTTGAGCATTAATCACTATTCCAATGCAAATTTTGCAAGCGTTAATGACGGGTCTACTTTCGTCTTTTTAGATTACAGTTACCAGTGGTAAAAATGACAAACAATCAGCTAAAGTTAATTGTTTGGTTCGATTGAAGAAGGGCAAGCAATACACCTGCTAAATACCTGTCTTAAATACTTTATAAATTTGGGATTACTCTCTTTATTGGCAGCAATATAAAAATCAAAAGACAACTCTTCAAAATAATACACATATTTAAATTTTGAAGAGTGATATCCTGTACTTTCAAGTGAAGGCTTCAATCCAGAAGCCGATATCGGATAAAAATCAATTCTACCTCTACTCAATAGCCTCAATGCCTGCTCGGTATCATTAACAAAAATGATGTTTTTTTCGGGGATTAACCCTAATTCAAGAAAATAATCCAAACTTGCTTCTGAGCGTTTCAACGCAATTACGTAGTTCTTTAGTTCACGAGGATGGCTAATGATATCGTTGTTTTCACTTAAACTCAGTAGCTTAGTATGAACTCGTCCAAGTCTAGCTATCCAATAAAATTGTTTTTCTCTTTCTGGCGTACGAGAAATGGAATAAACCAATGCGTTGGGTTTCAATTTAATTAAATTGAGTGCCCTCGCCCATCTCATTGGCTGAATATCATATTCAAGATCAGCTTCGTCTAATACCGCTTTTACTTGATCTGTAGCAGGCCCTGTTAGTATCCCGTTTCGGTCTCTTATTTGAAACGGAGGCCAAATCTCTGAATAAATGGAAATTGGTAGATATTGATCAAAATCATTTAGCTGGTCTGCAAACACAAAAATAGGGAGCAAAAAAAAGCACATTGCACTCTTAAATAGACTATTCATTCCAGCTCACCCATTCGAGTTTACTCTCTTCTAAATATAATCCATTTCAAGAGAAAGGCGAAAATCCTGACTATACTTTAACTACAAACGTGTTTTATAGAGTAAATACCATGGACTTATCCAACCACAACTTACCAAACTTATTTGCACAACTGGGGATGTCAAATAGCCATCAGGATATCGAAAAATTTGTGAAGAGCAATAAAGGCATTTCTTCTGAATTAAAATTGCATCAAGCACCTTTTTGGAGCGAGTCACAGTCTACGTTTTTGTGTGAGGCTATTGCTGAAGACTCAGATTGGTCTGAAATAGTAGATACATTAGATACGTTACTAAGATAAAAAAACCCGCCTGAAGGCGGGTTTTTAATAACTTAAACAAAACAGGTTTGGTGATTACCAACCAGTTTTTTCTTTCAGTGCAACACCGATATCAGCTAATGAACGAACTGTTTTAACACCAGCCGCTTCAAGCGCTTTAAATTTATCGTCAGCTGTACCTTTACCACCAGCAATGATAGCGCCAGCGTGACCCATACGCTTACCAGCAGGTGCTGTAACACCAGCGATGTAAGAAACTACAGGCTTAGAAACATTTGCTTTAATGTATTCAGCAGCTTCTTCTTCAGCTGTACCACCGATCTCACCGATCATTACGATAGCTTCAGTTTGAGGATCGTTTTCGAACATTTCTAAAACGTCGATGAAGTTAGTGCCTGGGATTGGGTCACCACCGATACCAACACATGAAGACTGACCAAAACCAGCATCAGTTGTTTGCTTAACTGCTTCGTAAGTTAATGTACCTGAACGAGATACGATACCTACTTTACCTGGCTTGTGGATGTGACCTGGCATGATACCGATCTTTGATTCGCCCGGCGTGATAACACCTGGACAGTTAGGACCAATCATACGAACGCCAGTTTCTTCTAGCTTAACTTTAACGTCAAGCATGTCTAACGTTGGGATACCTTCAGTGATAGTAACGATTAACTCGATACCAGCATCGATAGCTTCTAAAATAGCATCTTTACAGAATGGTGCTGGTACGTAGATAACTGTAGCTGTTGCGCCAGTTGCTTCTACTGCTTCACGTACTGTGTTGAATACTGGAAGACCTAAATGTTCTTGGCCGCCTTTGCCTGGTGATACACCACCAACCATTTGTGTGCCGTATGCGATAGCTTGCTCTGAGTGGAAAGTACCTTGACCACCAGTGAAACCTTGACAGATAACTTTAGTATCTTTGTTAATTAATACAGACATTATTTGCCCTCCGCAGCAGCAACTACTTTCTCAGCAGCGTCTTTTAATGATTCAGCAGCGATGATGTTAACATCTGAGCTTGCTAATACTTCGCGACCAGCTTCAGCATTAGTACCTTCTAAACGTACAACTACTGGTACTTCAACACCTACTTCTTTAACAGCAGCGATGATACCTTCAGCGATCATGTCACAACGTACGATACCACCGAAGATGTTTACTAATACTGCGCTAACGTTGTCGTCAGATAAGATGATCTTGAATGCTTCAGCTACACGCTCTTTAGTTGCACCGCCACCAACATCTAAGAAATTAGCCGGCTTGCCGCCGTGTAAGTTAACGATATCCATTGTACCCATTGCAAGGCCAGCACCGTTAACCATACAGCCAACGTTTCCGTCTAATGCTACGTAGTTTAATTCCCACTGTGCAGCATGTGCTTCACGCTCGTCTTCTTGAGAAGGATCGTGCATCGCGCGGATTTTTGGTTGACGGTATAAAGCGTTAGAGTCAACACCGATTTTGCCGTCAAGACAGTGTAAGTTACCTTCATCAGTAATTACTAACGGGTTGATTTCTAGTAAATCGAAATCGTGATCACTAAACATGTTACCAAGACCCATGAAGATCTTAACAAACTGCTTCATTTGCGTTGGGTTTAAACCAAGTTTGAAGCCTAACTCACGTGCTTGGTAAGCTTGAGGACCTACTAATGGGTCGATCGCTGCTTTGTGAATTAAGTGAGGTGTTTCTTCTGCAACTGTTTCGATGTCTACACCACCTTCAGTTGAAGCCATGAATACAACACGACGAGAACCGCGGTCTACAACAGCGCCTAAATATAGTTCATTTGCAATATCAGTACAGCTTTCAACTAAGATTTTAGCTACTGGCTGACCGTTTGCATCTGTTTGGTAAGTTACTAGGTTCTTACCTAACCAGTGTTGTGCAAACTCTTTGATTTCTTCTTTTGTTTTAACTAGCTTTACACCGCCAGCCTTACCACGGCCACCAGCGTGAACCTGAGCTTTAACAACCCACATATCGCCGCCAATTTTGTCAGCAGCTTCAGCAGCTTCTTGAGGTGTATCGCAAGCATAACCTTCAGAAACTGGTAAACCATATTCAGCGAATAATTGTTTCGCTTGATACTCATGCAAATTCATGGTGTTTTTCCATTTATCTGTAAATGATGATGGCAATAACGCTTTACACATTACTACCAGTGAAAAAGTCGTCCGATTATAGTACAAAAGCTCTAAGGGTGGTACCCCTTAGAGCTAATACTAACGTCTAATTTTTATGTTCATTATTAACTTTAGGTTATAAACCATGCCAATTTTGAACATAATGTTACGAAACTATTAAATGTCTAGTAACAAACGTGTTGGATCTTCAAGTAACTCTTTAATTGTTACTAGGAAACCAACTGATTCCTTACCATCAATCAAACGGTGATCGTAAGATAGAGCTAAGTACATCATTGGTAAAATTTCAACTTTACCGTCAACTGCCATAGGACGCTCTTGGATTTTGTGCATACCTAAGATAGCTGTTTGAGGTAAGTTGATGATTGGAGTTGATAATAATGAACCGAATACACCACCGTTAGTAATTGTGAAGTTACCACCTTGCATATCGTCCATTGTTAACTTACCGTCACGACCTTTAATCGCTAGGTCACGAATGCCCTGCTCAATACCAGCCATTGATAAGTTATCAGCATCTCTTAATACTGGTGTAACTAGACCACGAGGCGTAGATACTGCGATAGAGATATCGAAGAAGTTGTGGTAAACGATGTCATCACCGTCAATTGAAGCATTTACTGAAGGGAAACGCTTAAGCGCTTCAGTAACTGCTTTAACGTAGAAAGACATGAAACCTAAACGTGTGTCATGAGTCTTTTCAAATACGTCTTTGTACTGCTTACGAAGATCCATGATTGGCTTCATGTTTACTTCGTTGAAAGTAGTTAACATTGCAGTAGAGTTTTTCGCTTCCAATAAACGGTTAGCGATTGTTTTACGTAAACGTGTCATAGGAACACGTTTTTGAGTACGTTCACCTAACATTGCTGTGTCCACACTTGGTGCTGATTTAGTTGCTTGAGCTGGCGCTGCTGCAGGCTTGTTAGCTGCTGCTTCAACGTCTTCTTTAGTAATACGACCGCCTTTACCAGTGCCTTTAACGTCAGCAGCTGATAAACCTTTTTCCGTCATCAAACGACGTACTGAAGGGCTAGCGATTTCATCGCCTGAACTTGCTTCTTCAGCTGGCGCTGCTGCTGGAGCTGCTGCCGCTGATGCACCTGCAATCATTTCAGCAATTTTTTGCTGACCTAATACCGTTTCACCTTCAGCGTTTAAGATCTTACCCATTACGCCGTCAGCTGTAGCAGGTACTTCTAAAACAACTTTATCTGTTTCAATGTCAACTAATACTTGGTCACGAGAAACAGCGTCACCTTCAGCAACGTGCCATGTCGCAACTGTTGCGTCAGCTACTGACTCAGGTAATACAGGAACTAAAACGTCAACTGCCTCACCACCGCTAGAAGCAGGTGCTGCTTCTGCTGGCTTGTCTTCAGCTGGAGCTGCCGAAGCACCTTCAGTTAGAATAGCAATCACTTGCTCGCCTAATACTGTAGCACCTTCTGCTTGGCTGATTTCAGTGATAACACCGTCAGCAGTAGCTGGTACTTCTAATACTACTTTATCAGTTTCAATATCAACCAATACTTGGTCACGAGAAACAGAGTCACCTACTTGTACATGCCAAGTAGCTACAGTTGCGTCAGCAACTGATTCAGGTAGAACAGGAACCTTAATTTCGGTTGTCATTTCTTTTTATTCCTTACGCAAAACTAGTCGATTTCAGCATTTAGCGCGTCGTTGACTAGCGCTGTTTGCTCTTTAACATGGACAGACATATAACCTACCGCAGGAGCAGCTGATGCTTTACGGCCAGCATATGTCAAATAAGTACCTTTAGGAATTGCCGCTCTAAAGTGATGCTGCGAGCAGTACCATGCACCTTGGTTTTGTGGCTCTTCCTGACACCAGACGAATTCCTTCACGTGTTGGTACTGTTCCAACTCTTTTTGAAGTTCAGCTTCTGGGAATGGGTACAATTGTTCAATACGAATAATCGCAATGTGGTTTTGTTCGTTCTTACGACGTTGCTCTAGTAATTCGTAGTAAACTTTACCACTACAAAATACAACACGTGTCACGTCTTTCGGGTTGATTTCGTCAACCTCACCAATCACATTGTGATATACACCTTCAGCTAGCTCATCTAATGATGAAACCGCTAACGGGTGACGTAATAATGACTTTGGAGACATCACGATAAGAGGACGTCTCATTGGGCGTACCACTTGACGACGAAGCATGTTAAACACCTGTGCAGGCGTTGACGGAATACATACTTGCATGTTGTGGTCAGCACAAAGCTGTAAATAACGCTCCAAACGAGCTGATGAATGCTCAGGACCTTGGCCTTCGTAGCCATGTGGTAACAACATAGTTAAACCACATAAACGACCCCACTTCTGTTCACCAGAGCTAATGAATTGGTCAAATACAACCTGAGCACAGTTAGCGAAATCACCAAATTGTGCTTCCCAAATAGTTAAACCATTTGGCTCTGCCGTTGTGTAACCGTATTCAAACGCTAATACAGAGACTTCTGATAATACAGAATCGTGAACATCAAATTCACCCTGGCCTTCTCTTACGTTTTTAAGAGGTAGGTATGTGCTTGCATCTTCTTGGTTATGCAACACAGCATGACGGTGGAAGAAAGTACCACGACCAGCATCTTGACCGGTAATTCTTACTCGACTACCGTCGTTTACGATAGAAGCGTAAGCAAGGTTTTCAGCAAAACCCCAGTCTAGTAGTTTCTCACCACTAGCCATCTTCTTGCGGTCATCGTAAATTTTCTTAACACGTGACTGAACTGGGTGATCTTCTGGGTAAGAAGAAATTGAATCAGCTAAACCTTTTAGCTTTTCAATTGGCATGCTGCCATCGTACTCGTCATCCCAATCGTGACCTAAGTACGGAGACCAGTCTACTGAGTGTTCAGTCATTGGACGCCATTGTTCAACTGTACATTGACCTTCGTCTAATAACTTACGGTAGTATTCAGTTAAATTCTTTGACTCGGCAGCACTTAGGCTACCTTCCGCAGCTAGTTTGTCTGCGTATAACTGACGTGGCGTAGGATGTTTTTTAACTTTTTGATACATCAACGGTTGAGTCGCATTCGGTTCGTCCGCTTCGTTGTGACCGTGGCGACGGTAACAAACAAGATCAATCACTACATCACGCTTAAATTTGTTTCTGAAATCTAAAGCAATTTGTGTTGCTAAGATAACTGCTTCTGGATCATCACCATTTACGTGGAAAATTGGTGCCTGAACCATTTTAGCGATTTCAGTACAGTACTCACCTGAACGTGTATCTTCAGGATTTGACGTTGTAAAACCAACTTGGTTGTTAACAACAATACGTACACTACCACCTACTTTAAAAGCACGTGCTTGTGACATATTAAACGTTTCTTGCACTACACCTTGACCAGCAATAGCAGAGTCACCGTGAATAGTAATAGGTAATACTAAGTCACCTTGATTACAATCACGACGGTCTAAACGAGCACGTACAGAGCCCATGACAACCGGGTTAACAATCTCTAAGTGAGATGGGTTAAAGGCTAATGCTAAGTGAACATTGCCACCAGGCGTTACGAAATCAGAAGAGTAACCTTGGTGATATTTAACGTCACCAGAGCCTAATGCTTCATCCGTCTTGCCACCAAACTCGTCAAATAGTACCGATGGGTTCTTACCCATTACGTTTACAAGTACATTTAGACGACCACGGTGAGCCATACCAACAACAACTTCTTTAGTGCCGTGAGTACCAGCACGAGTAATTAGCTCTTTAAGCATAGGTACTAACGCGTCACCACCTTCAAGTGAGAAACGTTTTGCACCTGGGAACTTAGCGCCAAGGTATTTTTCAAGACCATCTGCCGCGATTAAGCCTTTAAGAATTTCTTCTTTTTGTGCTTTATCGAAGTTAGCTTGAGATTGAACAGACTCTAAACGCTGTTGTAACCAACGTTTTTCTTCTGTAGAGGTCATGTGCATGTATTCTGCACCAATCGAACCACAGTATGTCTTTTTCAATGCTTTATACAAATCACCAAGTTTCATCGTATCTTGACCAACAGCAAAAGAACCTACGTTGTAGTCTTTGTCGAAGTCATTTTCAGATAAATCGTGATGAGATAATTGAAGGTCACGTACTTTGTCACGCTTCCATAAACCTAATGGATCAATACTTGCGTTTTGATGACCACGGAAACGGAAAGCGTTAATAAGTTGAAGTACTTTAACTTGTTTAGCGTCAGAACCACCTGAAACAACGACTGTCTTACCAGTTTGTTTCGCTAGCTCACGAAATTCTTCACGAATCTCTGAGTGGCGGTACTCTACATCAGCACCTTCAATTTTAGGGAGTTGTTCAAAAACAGCTCGCCATTCTGCTGAAACAGATTGCGAGTTGTCCAGGTAAGCTTCATACAGCTCTTCAATGTAAGCAGTATTTGCACCGCTCAAATGGGAAGACTCTAACCAAGCCTTCATTACACCTTCTGGCATTGCCTGTTCCTTTTCTGGGATAAAAGCAACCAATTACTCACGTTTAATCAGAAAAAGGCTGAAACACAGCGAAGGTTTCAGCCAATTACAATTAAACAGCTCTACTTAATAGCATCGACTTGATGTGGCCGATAGCTTTTGTTGGGTTCAATCCTTTTGGACAAACGTCAACACAGTTCATGATGCCGTGACAACGGAATACGCTGTATGCATCTTGCAAGTCGTCTAAACGCTCTTCAGTCGCAGTATCACGGCTGTCGATCAAGAAACGATATGCATGTAACAAACCTGATGGACCGATGAACTTATCAGGGTTCCACCAGAATGAAGGACAAGAAGTAGAACAACAAGCACATAAAATACACTCGTAAAGACCGTCTAACTTGTCACGCTCTTCAATTGATTGTAAATGCTCTCTTGCTGGCTGATTCTTACCATCATTAATTAAGTACGGCTTAATCTTTTCGTATTGATTGTAGAACTGAGTCAAATCAATGATTAAGTCACGAATTACTGGTAAACCTGGTAATGGACGTAAAACGATTTTGTTCGCTTTAACCGCTGACAAAGGTGTAATACACGCTAAGCCGTTTTTACCGTTCATGTTTAAACCATCTGAACCACAAACACCTTCACGGCACGAACGACGGAAAGATAACGTTGGATCTTGTTCTTTCAACAAGATTAACGCATCAAGAACCATCATGTCAGAGCCTTCTGGGATCTCCAGCTCGTAATCCTTCATGTAAGGAGCATTGTCTACGTCAGGGTTGTAACGATAGATAGAGAAAATCTGTTTCATCTTCATCACTCCTTAGTATGTTCTAACTTTAGGTGGGAACGCTTCACGGTGTACCGGCTTCATGTTTACATCACGCTTAACCATTTCTTCTGTGTCAGGTGAGTAAATTGTATGACATAACCAGTTCTCATCATCACGATCTAAGTAATCTTCACGAGAGTGAGCACCACGAGATTCTGTACGGTAGTTTGCAGCTTTTGCAGTACAGTATGCCGTTTCCATTAAGTTATCTAATTCTAAACACTCGATACGTTGAGTGTTGAACTCGCTAGACTTGTCGTCTAACTTAGCATGCTTCAAGCGCTCACGGATTTCAGTTAATTCCTTCATACCTTGAGCCATTGCTTCACCTTCACGGAATACCGAGAAGTTAAGTTGCATACATTGTTGTAAATCTTTACGGATTTGAACCGGATCTTCGCCCTTCTCAGAACCTTCCCAACGGTTATAACGAGCTAAAGCAGCATCTAAGTCATCACTTGAAGCTTCTTTACCTGTTTCAGTGTTCGCTAGGTATTCACCTAAGAAGTTACCTGCTGCACGACCAAATACAACTAAATCAAGTAGTGAGTTACCACCTAAGCGGTTTGCACCGTGTACTGATACGTTAGCGATTTCACCTACTGCAAATAAACCTTCGATAAGTGTATCTTCACCAGTCTCAGGGTTGTGGCTGATAGCTTGACCGTTAACGTTACAAGGTACACCACCCATTTGGTAGTGACATGTAGGAATAACTGGAATTGGCTCTTCAGCTGGATCAACGTGAGCAAATGTTTTAGATAAATCACAAACACCTGGTAGACGTTGATTAAGCGTTTCACGACCTAAGTGGTCTAGCTTAAGTTTGATGTGAGGACCCCAAGGACCGTCACAACCACGACCTTCACGGATCTCAGTCATCATTGAACGAGCAACAACATCACGACCTGCTAAATCTTTAGCATTTGGTGCGTAACGCTCCATGAAACGTTCGCCGTCTTTGTTTAATAGGTAACCACCTTCACCACGACAACCTTCAGTAACAAGTACACCAGCACCTGCGATACCTGTCGGGTGGAATTGCCACATTTCCATGTCTTGCATTTGAACGCCAGCACGAAGTGACATACCAACACCGTCACCAGTGTTGATGTGAGCATTAGTAGTAGAAGCGTAAATACGACCTGCACCACCTGTTGCTAATACAGTTGCACGAGCCTTGAAGTAAACAACTTCACCAGTCTCGATACAGATAGCTGTACAACCAACTACTGCGCCATCAGCATTTTTAACTAAATCTAATGCATACCATTCAGAGAACACGTTAGTTTTGTTTTTAACGTTCTGTTGGTATAAACAGTGAAGTAACGCGTGACCCGTACGGTCAGCCGCAGCAGCTGTACGAGCAGCTTGTTCACCACCAAAATTCTTTGATTGGCCACCGAATGGACGTTGGTATACTTTACCATTTTCGAAACGAGAGAAAGGTAAGCCCATTTTCTCTAGTTCGATAATCGCCTCTGGACCTGTTTTACACATGTATTCGATAGCGTCTTGGTCACCGATGAAATCAGAACCTTTAACGGTATCGTACATGTGGTATTCCCAGTTATCTTCGTGCGCATTACCTAGCGCTACTGTAATACCACCTTGTGCAGATACAGTATGTGAACGAGTTGGGAAAACTTTAGAAATCAAGGCACAAGATTGGCCTGATTCTGAAATTGCTAATGCAGCGCGCATACCCGCGCCACCTGCGCCAATTACAATGGCGTCAAATTCTCTTACAGGAACGCTCACTTAAACACCCCACACTGTTAAAAAGCCCATTACTAAATAAGCAAGTAGTAATACGGCAAAGAAAAACTGTAACACGCCACGTAAAAGTGCTGGTTTAACATAGTCAGATAATACCTGCCATGAACCAATCCAAGCGTGAACTAATAGGCCAAATAAAGCCAATAATGTGAATACTTTCGTGCAAAGGCCTGAGAAAAAGCCTTGCCATACATCGTATGTCACTTCAGGTGTGATAAGGAAAAAGCCTAGAATGTAAAAAGTGTAAGCAGCAAGTATGACAGCACTTGCTCTTAATAGAATAAAATCATGTACGCCACTACGGCCTACTGTTGCAGCATTATTTACCATAACTTAACTCCTACTACTACCGTTAACACAATCCAAAGCACGATAACGAGCTTGGCAGTAGCGTTACCAGATGGTAATTCTTCGAAATGACCTAAATCCATAATCAAGTGACGGATGCCACCTAACACATGGTAAATAAGTGCCGAGATAATACCAATAACAATAAGTTTGAAGAATATGCCATCAAGTAATGACTTAACTTGAGCAAAGCCTTCAGCAGAAGATAAAGATAATGATAGAGTCCACAATAAAATACCTACTGCAAAAATCATAATCACACCAGAGATACGGTGTAAAATAGATGCATTTGCAGCCGGGTGCATTTTTATCGTAGTCAGGTCTAGGTTTACAGGACGTTCTTTTTTCACGATTGTTGCCTAAGTGCTCTTTAAGAGCCTTCAACTTTCTTTTTTTTGCCGCTCGTCTAAACTATTTAAAAAAATGAATAAAAAACGAGCAACCCCCCAACGATCTTAGACAATATTTCGTAAATTACATAAATTTACTCGAACAAAGCCCAGATCAACTTGATTATATCCCTGAAAATTTTTAATTACAATTTACTTCAACTACATTTTTCGTGCTATTTGAAAGGGTTGCGACTAAAATTTAATCAATAAGGAATTATCGTATGACTTTAGTCTAAATTAGAGTAAATACGTTTGACTTTTAGGGGGTATTCTGAAGTAGAATACGGATCAGTTTTATATTCATAAAAACTGACTAAGTTTTCATTTACCTGATGAAGTTCGTAAATGCATATACAATTAACAGTCAGTAAACAAAAAAAGATAGGGGATAAAACATTATGGCTGAATCTAAGGCCTCTCTCAGCATTGACGGTGCGGTAGTTGCGGAATTACCAATCCTTTCAGGCAGTGCTGGCAATGACGTTATTGACATCCGTACCTTAGGCAGTGCAGGTTATTTCACATATGACCCTGGATTTTTAGCAACTGCATCTTGTGAATCGGCAATTACTTTCATCGATGGTGGTAAAGGTGTATTACAACACCGTGGTTACCCAATTGATAGCTTAGCGAAAGACGCTGATTACCTTGAAGTTTGCTACATCTTACTTAACGGTGATGCGCCAACTAAAGCTCAATACGATGAGTTCAAGTCAATTATCACAAACCACACAATGGTTCATGAGAAGTTAGCACACTTCTTCCAAGGCTTCTTACCAGATGCTCACCCAATGGCAATGGTATGTGGTGTAGTAGGTGCATTATCATCTTTCTACCACAGTGATTTAGACATTAATGATCCAGAACAGCGTGTTCGTAGTGCACATCGCTTAATCGCGAAAATGCCGACAATCTCTGCGATGGCATACAAGTACAGCATCGGTCAACCATTCGTTTACCCACGTAATGACTTAACATATGCAGAAAACTTCTTACACATGATGTTCTCTGTACCTGCTGAAGAATACAAGGTTAGCCCGACATTAGCACGTGCTATGGACCGTATCTTCACACTACATGCCGACCACGAGCAAAACGCTTCTACGTCAACTGTACGTTTAGCAGGTTCTTCTGGTGCTAACCCTTATGCTTGTATCGCAGCTGGTGTAGCTTCTTTATGGGGCCCTGCTCACGGTGGTGCAAACGAAGCATGTCTTAACATGTTAGAAGAAATCGGTGATGTAAGCCGTGTAGACGAGTTTGTTAAGAAAGCAAAAGATAAAAACGACCCATTCCGTTTAATGGGCTTTGGTCACCGCGTTTACAAGAATTTCGACCCTCGCGCGACAGTAATGCGTGAAACGTGTCATGAAGTTCTTAAAGAATTAGGTATCCAAGATCCACTATTAGACGTAGCAATGGCACTTGAAAAAGTTGCGCTTGAAGACGAATACTTCATTGAGAAGAAGCTTTACCCTAACGTAGACTTCTACTCTGGTATCATCTTAAAAGCTATCGGTATTCCAACAAACATGTTTACGGTTATCTTCGCAATGTCTCGTACTGTAGGTTGGATTTCTCACTGGCATGAGATGTTAGGTCAACCAGGTCAGAAGATCGGTCGTCCTCGTCAAAACTATGTTGGTGAAGTAAACAGAGAGTTTACTCCGCTAAAGGATAGATAAGTTATCCATACAGGGATAACATAGATAAAAAGGTAGCTGATGCTACCTTTTTTTATGTCTACAATTAATTAAAAACCTAGCCAAATTTTTGCCTATATTCCTTTGGCGTTAAGCCTGTGAATCGCTTAAACAACTGCCTAAAACTACCTATATCTTCATAACCAACGGACCATACAATTTTGTTAATTGATTCTGTTGTTTTCTCCAACCTATCCTTTACATGCTCTACCCTCAACCGCTGAACGTAATTAATTGGATTCTCATTAGTAGCTTGTTTAAATCGCCTCTTAAAAGTTCTTGATGTCAGTCCAACCTTGGCCGCAACATCATCTATATGAATGTCTTTTTTATAGTGCCCCTCTAGCCATTCTTGTGCTTCCAAAATGGGCTGATCTTCATGTTTTTTACTCTGTGTTCGATTAACGTAGGGTGATTGTTTTTGGCGAATAGGATCGAATACAAGCAATTTTGCGCAATCAGAAGCTATGTCTTTAGATATAAACCGTTGAATTATATGTAGGGTCAAATCAATATAAGAGAGTGAGCCACCAGAACATATTACGTCTCCGTTATCTACGATTAATTGGCCTACGTCTAGTTTGACAAAAGGAAACAGCTTTCTAAACACGTGTTCACTGCGCCAATGGGTAGTTGCTACTTTTCCATTCAACAATCCAGCTGCTCCTAAGATAAATGCGCCAGTACAATAACTCGCAACAACTACCCCCTGTTGATGGCACCACTTAAGCCACTGCTCAATTTCTTCTTTATTACGGATCTGGGCTTTATCGCAACCGACAACCACTTCCACAGTTGCGGAGACAACAATGATATCAGGTAGCTCATGCTTGTTTATCCTAGCCGTGGGTGTGATAACAATACCGTTGTAACCATGCACCGGCTGATCGTCGATAGTAACAATTTGGCTATCAATCAACATGCTTTCATCGACGTTAAAACGCTCTTTACTACAATAATTAGCAGCAAAGAAAGCATCTAAGATCCCATATACTCCTGATACCGTACACGTATCCGTTGCTAATACTCTTACTTTTAACATATCCAACTATGACATAAATAACACCAATAATGTCAAATATGCCACTATAGTAAATAAAATACAACGTATAACATATCAACCAGTGATAAACGTTTAGCCATTGGAGGACATATGAACGTTGCATTTAAGGTACTTCTGGGATTAATTTTTATTTTTTTTAGCTTTTTTAGTGTTTTTGTATTGCTTCCCGGAAGCCAAAACGTCGAAAATTCGATGCTTTTGGTAACTGTTTTCTTTATTTTTTTGCTTTTGTTTATTTTAGTTTTGGAGCAAATTGCCCTAAATGTAGCTGAATATTTACAAATCCGACCAGTAAAAACAGTAAAACGCCTATTTAGATACCATTTAAGAAACACAAAGTGTCGATTTTGCTATCATATTTAGTGCGATAATCATACTGTGAAAAATGATGTTTTTACCTGTTTTTGATAGACGCGTTTTATCAAGAATAGTCAAACAAAAGCCTGATGTTTGACAAATAACTTGATAGAATGCGCTCAATTTAATTTATCAGTAATTACGTAATAAAAAATGTCAGAACATCAACTACGCTTTGGTGGTATTCAGAGGCTATACGGGCAAAATGGATATCAAATCATTAGAGACTCACACATTTGTGTCATCGGCATAGGTGGTGTTGGTGCTTGGGTTGCAGAATCACTTGCAAGAACTGGCGTCAATCAAATTACATTAATTGATTTAGACGATATCTGTACCACAAATATCAACCGTCAAATTCATGCACTGTCTAGTACGGTTGGTGAAAGTAAAGTCGAAGTAATGAGTGCAAGAATCAAAGAGATTAATCCAGATTGTACAGTTAATGAGATAGAAGATTTTGTCACGTTGGAGAACGTAAGAGATTTACTAACAAGCGAGATGGATTATGTCATTGATGCAATTGATTCTGTCAACGTTAAATCGGCACTCATCGCACATTGTAAACGCCAAAAAATACCATTAATTACAATCGGCGGCGCTGGCGGTCAAGTAGATCCAACACAAATTCAAATTACAGATTTGAGTAAAACCGTTCAAGACCCTCTGCTATCTAAAGTAAGAAATCAATTGAGACGAGATTATAATTTTTCTCGTAATGTAAAAAGAAAGTTTTCAGTTGATGCGATCTTTTCGATGGAACAGCTAGTGTATCCTGACAATGAAGGAAACGTTTGTCACGCCAAACAATCAAATGACGGTGCGATGAGACTAGACTGTAATAATGGTTTTGGCGCTGCTACCCATGTAACAGCGAGCTTTGCTTTTTTTGCTACAAGCCATTGCTTTAAAAAGCTGATAAAAAAGAAATCGGCTAGCTAGTTAGCTGTTCGGAAATATACGCAACAATAGCATTGAGCCCATTGCCTCTAGATGGGCTTAAGTGTTTTATTAAGCCAAGACTATCGAAGTACTCTTTTATGTCGAACGCTAAAATTTCCTGTTGAGTTTTTCCCTGAAAAGCGGCAAACACGATAGCTAATAAGCCTCTAATAATTCTCGCATCGCTGTCACCTTCAAAGAAGTAATGCCCATTACTTTCGCTAACGGTTACCCATGCTTTGCTTTCACACCCTTGCACCAAAAACTCATCAATACGGTTTTCTCTTGCCATTCTTGTAAAGCTCTTACCTAACAGCATTATTTCTCGCTGTTTCAAATCCCAGCTACCAGCTGATTTGAACTTGTCACGCATAATCGCTTCATCTGCACAGATGTCATCTTGTTGAGCTTCAGAAGGCGCTTTTTCGTCGTCACTAGCCAACACACGTTTTAGAGATTCTATTAAATAGTCAATCTCTTCGAACGTGTTGTAAGGTGCCAAAGAGACACGAATGCACCCTTCTATGCCCTTAGATTGCATTAACGGCATTGCACACAAAGACCCAGCTCTTACTGCTATTCCTTTACTATCGAGCACTGCGGAAATATCCTGCAAATGCTGAGGTAACGTAAAACTAAATACCGGAATATCCGGCTTTCCTTCAGCTAAAAAGGACAATTGAGGCACTTCAGACAACTTACGATACGCATAGTCAATGAGCTCATTTTTGAAGGAAAGACCTTTTAGGCTAAATTGTTCAATAAAATCTAGTGCCTTTGAAAAAGCAACCACACCAGCTATGTTTGGTGTTCCTGCTTCAAACTTGAACGGTAGCTTATTAAACGTAGTTCTTTCCCTAGTCACTTTGGTAATCATTTCCCCACCCGTTTGATAAGGGGGCATGCTATCGAGTATTTCTCTACGACCATAAAGTACACCGACACCGGTGGGACCATACATCTTATGAGATGAGCACACATAAAAATCTACACCTAACGATTGAACATCTACGTCAATTGCTGCGGCTGATTGTGCACCATCAATCAAAACATAAGCGCCGACTTGTTTTGCCAGTTTGACAATTTCACGAACCGGATTTATCACACCGAGAACGTTTGAAATATGGTTGATTGCAACCATCTTTGTTTTATTCGTAAGTAAGTGTTCAAATTGCTCAAGGTCGATTCGGCCACTAGGCAATAATTCTGCCCATTTGATCTTTGCTCCGGTTTTCTCTGCAATCAACTGCCATGGAACTATATTTGCGTGGTGCTCTGCAGCACTGAGTATGATCTCATCACCTTTTGATAAATAGGTTTGTCCCCAAGATAAAGCAACCAGATTGATACTTTCCGTTGTTCCTTTAGTAAAGATTATTTCATTCACATGCTCAGCATTGAAGTAGTTCGCCAACTTTGTTCGACAACCTTCAAAAAGATCCGTAGCAGTCGCAGCTAAGGAGAAAGAGGCTCTATGAACGTTACTGTTAGCACTCGAGTAAAAAGCACCTTCAGCCTCTATAACCGCAGAAGGTTTTTGTGTTGTTGCACCATTATCAAAATAAACAAGATTTGGGTTGAGAGGAGCTTTTCCTATTAAAGGAAATTGAGCTCTAAAACGTGCATGGTCAAACTTAGACATGAAACAAAAACTACTTAAAACAGAAAAATCAAAGCAATAATTGTAGCGCAAAATGAACCGCAGACCTAGTTAAGAAAATACTGGCAATTTAGGAATTTTGAGCTTTAATTAGTACACTGAGGAGAAGATAGACATGGATAATTATAACTGGTTTACTAACCGAGCAAAAAGTACACTCACCCAAAAAAGCGCTTCCTTTATAAATAATGCTAAACATTGGCCCAGCGCTAATATCCTCCACTCTGCCAAATCTGATTTGACAAACCCTATAATAGAAATCGAGCGAACGACAAATGACAACCCTAAATCATCGACTAGCTTGATAGCTAAGGGCTTGCTGTAACCAAAATTTTTGCTGTTCAATAGCCCCCATATTTGCAAAAGCACGCGCTATATTTGTGCGATAGCTGGCCATGTTATATCTGAAGGTATACTGATCCAAAAAAGATAAGTACAAATCTGGAAATGGTAAAGCGTTATACCTTAAGTTCGTCATTGAAGGTAATGGCTTGTATATATTGAAACTACCTTTTTGGCACGTTTCTGCGGTATACAAACCAATATTATTGTTATTTGAAGGCTCAACCGACCATCTACCCGGCTCTATTTCGACTAGACTAATCGCTGTTCTGTCCAAAAATTCCCGCCAAGGCACATTTGCTAAAACTTGCTCAATGACTGCTTCTCTATTACCGGTATAAAAATCGGATAGCAGTGCAAGGTTGTGCGAAAATGGCGAACCATCGTCTTTATTACAGACATAATGGTTTTCAGATAGTTTGTATTCGTCAACAAAGCCTGCAAAATGGGTTAATTCATGAATAAAAACATCAAAACTATCTTGGCCATCCAAATACATAATACCTTGATGTGTATTCGCGCCTCCTCTTGGTAGCATTAACCCCAAGTAGAAAGTTTCTTTACCAATAGTAACATTCGACCAAAGATGCTCTTTGCAGGTAATAGGTTGAGAAGACGCCATGTTACATTCTAGCTGCTGTGGAGAGATATAATTAATATCAGCAATGCAATAATACTCCCCAAGTACATGACTTGATAATTCCGTTTGAAACGTTTGCCATTTATCTAGTAGTTCAAAGTCACTTGCATAGACACTTAATGGAAACGTACATTGCGAAAGGTTTTCTTCAACACTTAAAAACTGCTGAAACGCTGACTGTTCTTGGTTAGATAACAAAGTATAATTATTACCATCATTAAGATAATCTAACTTGCCTAATCGCATTGCCAAACGAAGTTTGATTGATTGAGAAATTTCATCATTTGCCGACTGGATTAATTGAAAGGCCTCTTCATCCATATCGCTATTATATAGCGCATGCGCTTTAGCTAACGCACCTAATTCAGAGCCTAAAGCAATGGACTTGTCTAGCCAGTAATCAGCTTCTTTTGCTTTTGTGTCACGTAGATTTAGCCATAATAGATATGCAATATTTGCTTCTGTATGTGCTACTTTTCTTGCAGAAACAAACCAAAACGGCTTATCTGCTGAGAACCATTTAGCAATATAACGATGATACGCGGTAGGTGCTATTAATTTGACAGGAGATAAATGGGAATGGCTAAGAAAGCCTTTATTGAACGCATACAGGTAACTGAGAACAACCGACGCTGAAAGCGCGCCGATCATAATAAAAAGTTTGGCCCTAGAAAACGCCATAACGCCTAGTTAAATTGAAAGTTTAAATCTCTATTTGTACTAGCTAATAAGTCTAGTTCAAGTTGAGCATAACGGTGTTCAACAAATTTATACACGTTAGTACCTAAGGCTAACTTATAAAAATTCTTAGCTACTTCAATATTACCTTTGAACTGATTAAATTTGCCTAAATAAAAGTACGCTTCACATAGACGCTCAGTTAACTGTCTATCATCTGCTATTGAATCAGCCAAACGTTCAATTACTTGCTGCTGACTATATTCACCTGTGTAAAGTTTAATGATTTCTTTAGCCCAAACCGCATTAGAGATAGCTTCTGCACGTTGTTTTAAATCCTCTATTGCTTGTTGCTCATTAACTTGTCTTTCAGCAATGAATAGCCACAATGCTCTGTATGGATCATTTGTCTTTGCTTGATAAAACTGGGCAAGATCTTCTGCCGCTAAACTAGGCCTGCCACCATAGTAAAGTGCAATACCCCTATTCAGATATGCGTATTCATGCTCAGGTTCGAGTTCAATTGCTGAATCGAAAGCTTCATATGCCTGGGTAAATTCTTGCATCTGAGTAAAATGAATACCAATAAAATTATAGGCATCAACCATATCAGGCTGAAGCTTCAACGCACGAGTAAAATCAAATCGCGCTAACGCTCTCAAACCAACACTGTCGTATATAACGCCTCTATGGTATAGCAGCTGAGCTCTTTGAGGCTCTGTTATATCAGCCCTGTGAAGAATTTCAGTCATACGAGCTAACTCAAGTTCTGATTTGTAGTTAATTCGACTTGGTTCGGAAATAATAATCTGATCAGTAACAGCGTTAAGCTGGGAAGTTGAAGAACAACCTTGAATAGCAACTGCGAAGGCAAGCAAGCTTAACTTTTTTACTAATTTCACAAAAAACTCTCACTCAAAAAAGAAGGGTCTAATTACGTTAAGTATAACAGTATGAAGACATTTATGATGACGAGCGGATAAATTACTATCTACTGCCGCACAATTCAATGAATAAAAAGTATTTATCAGACAAATAGCAATAAAAAACGACGCCTAAGCGTCGTTTTTAACAAGAATAGCTAACTAAATTGATTATTCAGCAGCGTCTTCTTTGTTTTCTTCTGCAGGTGCTTCAGCTGTTTCTTCTTTCTTAACAGCATCTTTCATGCTTAAACGTACACGGCCTTGACGGTCAATCTCAAGTACTTTAACAGTAACTTCTTGACCTTCAGTTAATACGTCACTTACAGCATTTACACGCTCTTCAGAGATTTGTGAAATGTGTACTAAACCATCTTTACCTGGCAATACGTTTACAAATGCACCGAAGTCTACGATACGTACAACTTTACCTGTGTATAGCTCACCTACTTCAATCTCAGCAGTTAATGCTTTAATACGTGCAATTGCGTCTTCAGCTTGCTTACCGTCAGTCGCTGCAATCTTAACTGTACCGTCGTCTTCAATTTCGATTGTAGTACCTGTTTCTTCAGTAAGTTGACGGATAGTTGCGCCACCTTTACCGATAACTTCACGAATCTTGTCAGCAGCAATCTTCATAGTGTGAATACGAGGAGCAAATTCAGAGATATCTTCTCTGTGGCTGTTAATCGCTTCGTCCATTACGCTTAAGATATGGATACGAGCTGCTTTTGCTTGATTTAAAGCAATTTGCATGATTTCTTGCGTGATACCTTCAATCTTGATATCCATTTGAAGTGCAGTGATACCGTTACCTGTACCTGCTACTTTAAAGTCCATATCACCTAAGTGATCTTCATCACCTAAGATGTCAGAAAGAACAACAAAGTCTTCACCTTCTTTTACTAGACCCATTGCGATACCAGCAACAGAATCTTTGATTGGAACACCAGCATCCATAAGTGCTAATGATGTACCACATACAGAAGCCATAGAAGATGAACCGTTTGATTCAGTAATTTCTGATACAACACGTACTGCGTACGGGAATTCTTCAACTGTAGGCATTACCGCTTGAATACCACGCTTAGCAAGACGACCGTGACCGATTTCACGACGCTTTGGTGAACCAACAAAACCAGTTTCACCTACACAGTATGGAGGGAAGTTGTAGTGCAACATGAAGTTTTCAGTTTTCTCACCCATTAACGTATCTAAACGTTGAGCATCACGCTGTGTACCTAATGTAGCTGTTACTAATGCTTGAGTTTCACCACGTGTGAATACCGCTGAACCGTGAGTTCTTGGTAATACACCCGTCATCACGTCAAGTGCACGAACCATTTCTGGATCACGACCATCGATACGAGGAGAACCTTGCGTGATACGACCACGTACAACTTTCTTCTCTAAATCGTGGAATAATTCTTTCGCTTCACCTTCGTTTAACTCTTCATCAGCTTCAGCTAATTGAGCTAATACAGCATTTCTGATTTCCGCTACTCTTTCATAACGAGCAGCTTTTTCAGTGATTTGGTATGCTTCGTTTACTTGCTCTGAAGCAAGTTCAGCAATTTTAGCTTCTAAGTCAGTGTTTTTAGCAGGTGCAGTCCAATCCCAAGCTTCAGTTCCTACTTCAGCTTTGAATTCGTTAATTGCATTGATAGCTGTTTGCATTTGTTCATGACCGTAAACAACAGCACCAAGCATTACTTCTTCAGAAAGCACTTCTGCTTCAGACTCAACCATTAATACCGCTGAATCAGTACCAGAAACAACTAAGTCTAATTGGCTTTCTGCTAATTCAGTCGCTAATGGGTTCAATAGGTATTTACCGTCTTTATAACCAACACGAGCTGCACCTACTGGGCCGCTAAATGGAACACCAGAGATTGCTAACGCAGCTGAAGTACCTAATAAAGAAATAATATCAGTTGGAATTTCAGGGTTAGCTGAAACAACAGTGATGATCACTTGTACTTCGTTTGTAAAACCTTCTGGAAATAAAGGACGGATTGGACGGTCAATAAGACGTGCAATTAATGTTTCTTCTTCTGAAGGACGACCTTCACGCTTGAAGAAACCACCTGGGATTTTACCCGCAGCATATGTTCTTTCTTGGTAGTTAACTGTTAACGGGAAGAAGTCTTGGCCTTCTACCGCTTCTTTTTTACCAACAACTGATACTAAAACACTAGTATCGTCCATGCTAGCCATTACAGCAGCACTTGCTTGACGAGCGATAACACCCGTTTCTAATGTTACTGTGTGTTGACCAAATTCAAATGTTTTTGTAATTGGAGTCACTATGAATTCCTTAATTCTTTTTTCAGATAATTTCCCAATCTGTACAATTATTTAACTATTTACTAAGTCTTTATAAAATAACCAAATAATTATACAGTTTGGAAATTGACATATTTGCCTAACCATAAATTGATAAAGGCAGGCACATTATACCCACCTATTCATCTTTTACCACCTAGAAAGTATGTTTCAGGACAAATAATTAGCTGTTTTGTTTCTGTTTGCTTCGTCAGCTATATTGTGCGCTGGGCACCTTTCAAGATCATCTCTTGAAGCATAGCATTTACTTCATCTAAAGCGCCTTGGTCAAAGGCAATACCAAGATAGTTAGTACCTTCTTTTTTTCTCAGGTTCTTGATTGTCCCCTTTAAGTGGTAAAACTTATCTGAATCTAGGTGTTCAAGTTTTATATCAATTGTATCTTCAGCATTAAAGTCATGAGCCTTACTACAGCAAAAACAACACCCGCTTAGAGAAATATCTTCAACCCCTCCCCTAAACGTTTGTGAACCAGTATTTAGTTCCGCAATCAAATCAAGACTGAATCTAGGCTCGTGCCTTAACAAGTGCATTTGGATTTCTTGCGGCAGTGAAGTTAACATCATTGGAAAAGGTGGTTTGTAATGTCGCATAATGGTGGAGCGAAAAGCCATAATAGCGCCAGTGCCTTGTGTAGACAAACCTCGTACTGTCACCACATTATTTTCGTTTAATAAAATGCTGTGTTTTACACTGCTTGCACAAGGTGTTTTAAACAACAAACCAACGCCTGGCTGCAACCCCAAAAAGACTGAACTGTATTTTTCATGCAAACTGCCATCGCGTTCAACTTCCAATGAAATTTTAGAGCCGATGGGTAACTGAAGGATCGCTTTTTCAAAAGGTAATACAACAAGTTCTTTTTCTTTTCGTTTCGCTAACGATTTTTCGTTTGACATTTAGCCTTCCTTGTCAAAAATTCCGCTTTAACAAGCATGGCTCAAGATCTTGATTTTGTAAAAATTAAGCACAAAAAAAGGAGCAATAAATGCTCCTTTGGAATTCTTTCTTAGGTTATCGATTAACGACGTAAACCTAATTTTGCAATTAATGCGCTGTAACGGTCAACGTTTCTAGACTTTAAGTAGTCTAAAAGCTTACGACGTTGGCTAACCATGCGTAATAAACCACGACGAGAGTGGTGATCATGGATGTGCTCTTTGAAGTGACCTTGTAAGTGGTTGATTTGAGTTGTTAATAAAGCAACCTGTACTTCAGGAGAACCTGTGTCACCTTCTTTAGTAGCGTATTCTGCAACGATAGCAGCTTTTTGTGCAGCTGATAAAGACATATTAATTACCTTTTAGTGTAAATGTTTTAAACAAAGTCCAGCCAAACACTAATTCAGCGTGGACCAAAAGAGCGCGTATTCTAACAACACGCACTGTAATTGCAAGTTATTTATCGTCAGTTAAAGCTTCAAGGACCGTGATTCTCTTTGGCGCAACTAAACCATCATCATCTATTTGGCCTACGCCAATAAACTCGGCTTCATCAAAGTCTTCACCAACATATACTTGAACCAAACCTTCTTCTGGTGATTGGAACCCTTTTACCGGATTACCATTTCTTAGAAACGAAGCAGACATATCGTCAACTAACACCTTAGGCATACCTTCACAAGCAGTGCTCATAGGAAGTAACAAAGGATCCAAGTAGGTAGATAATGGAACTTCTTCCGATTTTGCTTGCTCTATAAAAGATTCAAGCTGTTCAAAAGTCACCATTTTATCTCGCGGATAACCACCTACAGCTACTCTTCTAAGCATTGAAACATGAGCGCCACAACCAAGAAGTTCACCTAAATCGTCTACAATAGTTCTGATGTAAGTACCTTTGGACACATGAATTTCCATGTCCACTTCTTCGTCTTCAAATCGCAGAACTTCTAGGTTAAAAACTTCTATATCTCTTGCTTCACGAGGCACCTCAATGCCTTCACGCGCATACTTATACAAAGGTTGCCCTTGGTATTTAAGTGCTGAATACATTGATGGTATTTGCTTAGTTTTTCCGCGAAATTTGTCTACCGCTTCACTTAACTGCTCATCACTAACATCTACTGGCTTTTCACTAACGATTTCACCATCAAGATCACTTGTAGTCGTACGAACACCTAATTTAGCAGTAACAATATAAGTTTTATCAGTATCTAATAGAAATTGAGAAAACTTAGTGCCTTCACCAAAACATATAGGCAACATGCCCGTTGCTAACGGATCTAAAGCCCCTGTATGCCCTGCTTTTTGAGCAAAGTAAATACGTCGCGCTTTTTGTAACGCGTTGTTGCTTGAAATGTCATAAGGTTTATCTAGTAGCAAAACGCCATTAACTGGGCGACCTTTTCTGCGCTTAGCCACTATTAGTCCTCAGCCTCTTCATCTCTTTTATCTGCGTTCTTTTTGTCTGACTCTACCGCTTGGTTTACCAAGTTAGTCATGCGCACACCTTCAACCATTGATTGATCATAAACAAATCTCAATTCAGGCATGATACGCGCTTTTATGCGCTTAGCTAATAACGAACGAATGAAACCAGCTGCTTCATTTAGAATTTCAACTGACTTATCTACATTCTGTCCTTCAAGGGTGAAGAACGTCACAAAGATCTTTGCATAAGCTAAATCTCGTGTAATTTCTACAGCAGACACAGTTACCATGCCTAAGCGTGGATCTTTCACCTCACGCTGGATAATCATCGCTACTTCTTTTTGAATCTCTTGAGCGACTCTATCGGTTCTAGCAAATTCTCTTGCCATAATAACTCCTATCAACAAACCTCAATTGGTCTGGATAAAAAAGGGGGCAACGCCCCCTTCTACTAGTTAGTTGTTTTGCGTACTAATTAAAGTGTACGTTTAACTTCAACTGTTTCGAATACTTCGATTTGGTCACCAACACGAACATCGTTGTAGTTCTTAACACCGATACCACACTCAGTGCCGTTACGAACTTCTTGAACATCGTCTTTAAAGCGACGTAGTGATTCAAGCTCACCTTCGTAAATAACAACGTTTTCACGTAGTACACGAATTGGGTTGCTACGTTTGATGTTACCTTCAGTAACCATACAACCAGCGATAGCACCAAGTTTAGGCGACTTAAATACGTCACGTACTTCAGCTAAACCAATGATTTCTTGCTTGAATTCTGGCGCTAGTAAACCACTCATTGCTTGCTTAACTTCATCAATTAGGTGGTAGATTACGCTGTAGTAACGTAAATCAACACCTTCAGACTCAAGCACTTTACGAGCAGCTGCATCAGCACGAACGTTGAAACCAACAACAATTGCATTTGAAGCAGCAGCTAATGATGCGTCAGTTTCAGTGATACCACCTACACCTGAACCAATGATCTTAACTTTAACTTCATCAGTTGATAGTTTGTTCAATGCGTCGGAAATCGCTTCTAATGAACCTTGTACATCAGACTTCAATACAATGTTTACTTCAGAAACATCGCCTTCAGCCATGTCTGAGAACATGTTCTCTAGTTTAGCTTTTTGTTGACGTGCTAACTTAACATCACGGAACTTACCTTGACGGTATAAAGCAACTTCACGTGCTTTTTTCTCGTCTTTAACAACCGTAGCTTCATCACCTGATTGAGGTACACCAGAAAGACCTAAAATCTCTACTGGAATTGAAGGGCCAGCCGTTGTAATTTGCTTACCAAGCTCATCACGCATCGCACGAACACGACCGTATTCTAAACCACATAGTACGATATCACCTTGGTTTAACGTACCTTCTTGTACAAGAATGGTAGCAACTGGACCACGGCCTTTATCAAGTTTAGATTCGATCACAACACCGCTTGCCATTTTATCAACAACAGCAGTTAGCTCTAGTACTTCTGATTGAAGTAATACAGCATCAAGTAATTCATCAATACCTAAACCAGTTTTTGCTGATACGTGAACAAACTGTGTATCACCACCCCAATCTTCAGGGATGATATCGTGTTGTGATAATTCGTTCTTAACGCGATCTGGGTCAGCTGTTTCTTTATCCATTTTGTTAACTGCGATAACAATTGGTGAACCAGCTGCTTTAGCATGCTGAATTGCTTCGATTGTTTGTGGCATTACACCATCATCAGCAGCAACAACAATGATTACGATATCTGTCGCTTTTGCACCACGTGAACGCATTGCAGTAAACGCTGCGTGACCTGGAGTATCTAAGAAAGTTACCATGCCACCGTCAGTTTCAACGTGGTATGCGCCAATGTGCTGTGTAATACCACCGGCTTCGCCTGCTGCAACTTTAGCTTCACGAATGTAATCTAGTAATGATGTTTTACCATGGTCAACGTGACCCATGATAGTAACAACCGGTGCACGAGTTACCGCTTCACCTACATCACCACGGTCAGATAATACAGCTTCTTCAAGTGCATTTTCTTTTACTAGTACCACATTGTGACCCATTTCTTCAGCTACTAGAGCCGCTGTTTCTTGGTCAATCACTTGGTTGATAGTCGCCATCGCGCCCATCTTAAACATTGCTTTAACAACTTCAGCGCCTTTAACAGCCATTTTGTTAGCTAGTTCAGCAACAGAAATTGTTTCGCCAATGCGAACTTCTTTTATTTTCTTTTCAACAGGCTTTTGGAAACCGTGTTTAAGGCTTTGTGGTGCAGATAATGTTTGTTTACCTTTACCTTTTCTACCTTTAACTTCTTTATCCTTTTGACCGCCTTTCTTCTTACGACGACGTCTACCGCCTTCTTCTTCAGAGTCGCTAGCATCTTCCGCTTCTTGTGCGTATTTAGAAGAAGTTAAATGTACTACGTCATTTTCATGCGCTTTACGCTCTTCTTCTTGAGCTTTCCAGCGCGCTTCGTTTTCTTCCGCTAAACGCTTAGCTTCTTCTGCACTCTTACGAGCTTCTGCTTCTGCTTTTTCAGCAGCTTCTTTTTCAGCTTGTTCTCTCAAACGTTTTTCTTCTTCGTTTTCTTCAGGTTCTTTATTAGCTGCAGAGTCTTCTATCTCTTTAGCTTTTGCTTGCGCAGCTTCTTTAGCTTTACGATCAGCTTCTGCTTTTGCTTTAGCGTCTTCATCTGCTTTAGCTTTTGCTTCTGCATCAGCTTTCGCTTTTGCTTCGGCTTCAGCTTGTGCTTTCGCTTCGGCTTCTGCTTTTGCTTGTGCTTCTGCTTCAGCCTGTAGACGAGCTTCTTCTTCCGCTTTCGCTTTTTGCTCTTGCTCTTCTACTTCACTGCGTTTTACGTATGTACGTTTTTTGCGAACTTCTACCTGAACAGACTTAGCCTTGCTACCGCTACCTAAAACCAACGTTGACTTTTTCTTACGACTCAACGTCATTTTGCTAGGGCTTGCAGCACTGTCGTCACCATGTTGCTTACGCAGGTGATCTAACAAGGCTTCTTTTTCTTGTTCTGTTACAGAGTCAGTTGCAGACTTTTCTATACCAGTATCGGCTAACTGAGACACCAATTTATCAACCGGTGTACCAATTTCCTTGGCAAGTTCTTCTACTGTTACATCTGCCATTTAATATTTTCTCCCGGTGACAATTATTCTTCGTTAAACCAACAAATATTTCGAGCTGCCATAATTAATTCGCCAGCTTTCTCTTCATCTAATTCTTCGATATCAGCGATATCGTCAACACCTTGCTCAGCTAAATCTTCTAAAGACGCAACACCACGGCTAGCTAATACGTAAGCTAAGTGTTTTTCCATCCCTTCAAGATTTAATAAATCTTCAGCAGGCTCTGCACCTTCAAGTGTTTCTTCACTTGCTAGTGCTTGTGTAGTTAATGCAGCTTTTGCACGACTACGTAATTCTTCAACGATATCTTCATCCATACCGTCGATTTCTAATAACTCAGCTACTGGTACGTATGCAATCTCTTCTAAAGAAGTAAAACCTTCTTCAGCTAGTAACGTTGCAAAGTCATCATCAATGTCTAACTTCTCAGTAAACAAGTTCAATACTTTATCGTTTTCAGCTTGATGCTTCTCAGTCATATCAGCAACTGTCATTACGTTAAGTTCCCAGCCAGTTAACTGACTAGCAAGTCTTACGTTTTGACCACTGCGGCCGATAGCCATAGCTAAGTTGCCTTCTTCAACAGCAATATCCATTGTGCCTTTGTCTTCATCAACAATAATTGATGCAACTTCAGCTGGTGCCATTGCGTTGATAACAAACTGTGCAGGGTTGTCATCGAATAAAACGATATCAACACGCTCACCACCTAATTCACCAGATACGGCTTGTACACGAGAGCCACGCATACCAACACAAGCACCTACTGGGTCAATACGCTTGTCGTTACTCTTTACTGCAATCTTTGCACGAGAACCTGGATCACGAGCTGCGCCCTTAATCTCGAGCATCTCTTCGCCAATTTCAGGTACTTCAACGCGGAATAATTCAATAAGCATTTCTGGCTTAGTACGGCTCACAAATAATTGTGCTCCTCTAGCTTCTGGCTTGATTGCATATAACAAACCACGTACTCGGTCACCTGGGCGGAATACTTCACGAGGTAACATATCGTCACGGTAGATAATTGCTTCAGCATTATTACCTAAATCTAAGATAACGTTATCACGGCTAGCTTTTTTAACCACACCAGTGATTAGCTCACCTACTTGCTCTTGATATGCATCAACGATTAAAGCACGTTCAGCTTCACGTACTTTTTGTACGATGACTTGTTTAGCTGTTTGAGTTGTAATACGGTCAAACTTAACTGATTCGATTTGCTCTTCAACATAGTCACCTGCTTTCATTTCAGGGTCTTCATGTTGAGCAGCCGCTAAACTAATTTCAGCAAATGGGTTTTCCATTGGTGTTTCTGCGTCATCTACCACTAACCAGCGGCGGAATGTATCAAAATCACCTGATTTACGATCTATACATACACGTACAGCAATATCGCCTTCGTATTTTTTCTTTGTCGCTGTTTCTAGAGCAGTTTCCATCGCTTCAAAGATACTTTCTCTTGGAAGCGCTTTTTCATTTGAAACTGCATCAACAACTAGTAATATTTCCTTACTCATGCTACTTAGCCTTTATAATCTTGATTATTTTCTAATAGTTCTTATCAAAAATTTGGTACTAAATTCGCTTTGTCTACGTTGCTAATTGCAAGCTCAAAGTGCTCACCATCAACGACAACTACTAGCAAATCGTTTTCAACTGCTTCTAATAATCCTTTGAATTTTCTTCTGCCATTCAAAGGTAAACCTAATTTAACTTCTATTGTTTCACCAACAACAGCTTCAAAATGAGGTTTTTCGAATAATGGGCGGTCTAAACCTGGCGATGAAACTTCCAAGCTGTACTCGGTACTAATTGGATCTTCAACGTCCAAAATAGCACTTACTTGATGACTTACTTCTGCACAGTCATCTACGTTAATGCCATTTTCATGATCTATAAATAGTCGCAAAATTGAGTGCTTACCAGCACTAACAAACTCTACACCTAATAGCTCTTTACCAACCTCTTCAACCGCAGGTCGAAGCATGTCAGTGATTTTTTGTTCAAACTTAGCCAATCACTTTCTCCAGAAACAAAAAAAGGGCTTATAGCCCAGCGATAAAACTTGCTGTATGAAGTTTTTTAGATACAAAAAAACCCCAAATACGGGGCCTTAATTCACTGAGCCCACGTTGTTGCCAAAGCTCATAAGCTTTAGCTAGATAACAGCATTAAGTACTCTACTTAAATAAGCATCAATACTCTCAGTGACATACTGCTACCTCAATATGAGCAGGATTATAATGTTTGTCTTAATATTTAGCAAGCCAAAACTCGCCTTTTACGGTTATAATATATAAAAGGACGCTGACTGATTTATTTAATTTACGTTATATTGGTTAATAGAACCCAAAAATCAATAACTTTACTAGTAAAAATCAATTTTTATGTTATAAAATCGGGTATTACTAATAATTTTTGCTCAGCTTGTTGTTAAGGAAAGAATAGGAAGAATATGTATACGTATTCACAATTAATGTTTAGGCACTTAATATTCGGTCTAATCATAAGCACCAGCATTGCAGCTTTTGCCATGTTTGTTGCCAAAAGCCACATCATCGAACAACAAAAATCGTTTGCGAATGTTGTTAATGCGGTCCCTCTTAACCCCGAGGATAGCGCGGCATTCGCTAGTCAAATCAAACGCCTCAATGACTTTCAACTTCTGAGCATTAAAGCCGATAATCTAGGGTCACTAGCTAATATAGCCAAACCAGAAAATCTTTTACTTTCAGTTTTTGGCGTCAAAAGCACGACTGTGAAGGTTAAGAACAGTGACGTATCAGTTGAGTATCTTCTAGCTCAATCTAGCATTATAAACTTTCTTACCAACTTATTAGTCATATTATTCGTTACGCCTGTAATAGCGAGTTTAATTGCTGGTCATTTAAGTTTAAGAAGATACGCAAAAACAATTAAAGCAATAGGTGGCCAGATAGTACAAAACCTGTCTTCTTTATCTAACAACAAAGAAAATGGCCACCAATCCGCCGCCGCTCAATTTGAACTGCCAGAGGTAAATCAGGCACTAAGTGAAGTGCAAGAACAAATAAAGCAACATATTTCCACTAGAAATGAGCTAGAAGAAGAAGCATATACAGATAGTGTCACTAAATTGGATAACCGTAATCGCTTTATTCAATATTTTGATGAAAAAGGGAAATCACTTTTTGGTGTATTAACAATTACTCGTTGTTCTGAATTGCAAAACATCAATCAAATTCACGGCTATTCTGAAGGCGACAAATACATAAAAAAGGTAGCTGAAATAATCAAAAGTAGCACTTCCAAGTACCCTTCTGCTCAGGTATTTAGATTGAATAGCTCAGACTTTGCTACCATTTTACCTAATATTACTCTGCAAGAAGCCGAAAAATTTGCATCTTCAATCACTAGTAGTTTCAATCTATACCAGTCGTCAGCTGAACACGATTCTATAGGATACACAGGTCTCGTTGCATTTGATAAAGAAATGCCACTAGGTGAGATGTTGGCATTAGCTGATACAGGTATCAGCGTTGCACAAACTAAACAGACAAATGCTTGGTTTGCTCAAACAGACACAGAAATATTAGAAAACACTAGTGCTAGTTACGGAAACCAAAACTGGCGTCAAGAAATAGAGAACGTGCTAGAAAACCAAAGAGTCACTTTATTAGTTCAACCTATTTCGCCGACTGGCAGAAACAACAAAGTATATGGTGAAGTACTAGCAAGATTTTTGAATAGTTCAGACGAAATGCTACCAACAGCTTCTTTTATCGCTATGGCAGAAAAGCTTGATAAAATAGTCGCTGTAGACAGATTAATTATTGAACAAGCGATTTCTGAAATAATTAATAAAAATCTACAAGACCATCATTTTGGTATCAACATTAGTGCTCGAAGTATCCATGATGAGCATTTCCTAATATGGCTTGAAAGACGATTATTAAGAGACTCGCACATTACCTCCAATTTAGTTTTTGAAATCACTGAAAATGGTCTTCAACAGAACATCAAAACAAGTAAACGTTTTATCGATATGGTTCATCGAGTAGGTGCTCGAGTTACGGTTGAACGATTTGGTGTTGGTTTAACATCGTTTAAGTTCTTCCGTGATTTAAAACCAGATTTCATCAAAATGGATAGTACTTATACTAGAGATATTGATGAAGACAAAAATAACCAGTACTTCCTACGTACTATGGTGGATTTAGCCCATCGACTTAGCATCACAGTGTTAGCTGAAAGTGTTGAAAGCCAGGAAGAGAAGTTTACTTTAGAAAAATTGTTTATCGATGGTTGCCAAGGCTTCTATATTGGCAAGCCAAAAAGCCTATAAATTGTAGGGATAAACGGTTAAAAAGTGCCTCATTTGGCACTTTTTTTGTTTTTAAAATCCGTATTATTGACCAACTAACCAACAAATGAATCAATTTATCGAATTCAAGGTGCCGGACCAGTTGTTTATTTGGCCATAAATCTGGATAATAGCAGGCATTTATTTATTGAAAGTAATTCAATTTAATGACCGATTACCTGCTATTGTTAGTCAGCACCGTTTTGGTTAACAATTTTGTATTAGTAAAGTTTCTAGGCTTATGCCCATTTATGGGGGTTTCTTCGCGAGTTGAAACCGCCATTGGTATGTCTTTAGCGACAACTTTTGTACTAACCCTAGCTTCTATGTTGAGCTATTTAGTAAATACCTATTTATTAGCTCCACTTGGTTTAGAGTTTTTGACAACAATGACCTTTATTTTGGTAATTGCTGTTGTTGTGCAGTTCACTGAAATGGTTGTTCATAAAACAAGTGCAAACCTATACCGGTTATTAGGTATTTTCTTACCATTAATTACTACAAACTGTGCTGTATTAGGTGTTGCACTTCTTAACATGTATGAACAACATACATTTATTGAATCTATTGTCTATGGATTTGGCGCTGCAATTGGTTTTTCGATTGTATTAATTATGTTTTCTGCAATGAGAGAAAAACTAGCCAATGCTGATGTTCCAACACCGTTTAAAGGCTCAGCAATTGCAATGATAACCGCTGGCCTCATGTCGTTAGCGTTTATGGGCTTTACAGGGTTGGTGAATTAATGATTACCTTATTAAGTGCCCTACTTGTCATTACGCTTTTAGCCGTCGCTTTCGGCGCATTGTTGGGATATGCGTCGGTTAAATTTAAAGTAGAAGGCGATCCACTTGCAGAACAAATCGACGCGCTATTGCCGCAAACACAATGTGGTCAATGTGGTTACCCTGGTTGTAAACCATACGCAGATGCCGTAGCTGACGGAGAAGCGATAAATAAATGTGCTCCCGGTGGTGATGACACGATTAAGAAAATAGCTGACCTAATGGGTGTCGAGCCTGAGCCAATGGATGCTCAGCATGAACAAGACAATACACCTAAAGTAGCCTTTATTATTGAAGAAGACTGCATAGGATGTACCAAATGTATCCAAGCATGTCCTGTTGATGCGATTATCGGCACAACAAAACAAATGCACACAATTATTGCTGATGAATGTACTGGTTGTGATCTGTGTGTAGCCCCGTGTCCTGTTGATTGTATTGAAATGCGCCCTATCGCTCAAACCACTCAAACATGGCAGTGGGATTTAAACAGCATTCCTGTTGTTCAGTTAGATTAAGGGTTTGACTGTGGAATCTATTATCGAAAAAATCAAAAATGGTAAGTTTTGGAAATTCCATGGTGGTATTCATCCACCTGAACAAAAATTTCTTTCAACAGACAAGCCTATCCATCCTTTGTCATTACCAGAGTTGCTTATTATTCCTATCAGGCAACACATAGGTGAAGCAGGACAAGTAATTGTAAAACCTGAACAACAAGTGCTTAAGGGTGAACCTTTAACACAATGTGATCACCCTATGTCGGTACCTGTTCATGCTCCAACAAGTGGTGTTATTGAAAAAATAGACTTGTCTACAATCGCACATCCATCAGGCATGCAAGAGCCCTGTATATTCTTGAGACCTGATGGCAATGAAACATGGATTAAGAGAGAAATTTGCCAAGATTACACTGCGCTTACTAAACAAGAATTACTTTCAAGAATTAGTAATGCGGGTATATCGGGCATGGGTGGAGCAGGTTTTCCTAGCCACATCAAAGTGGGTACCGCAGCCCCGATAGAATATCTAATCATCAACGCAGCTGAATGTGAGCCTTACATCACAGCTGATGATTTGTTAATGCGTGAACAAAGCCCATATGTCATTCAGGGAATTAAAATTCTTCAACATATCCTAAATGCAAAGCATATATTAATTGGTATAGAAGATAACAAACCCGAAGCAATTGAAGTACTTAAAAAAGCAACTCAAGACATAGACAATATTCACGTTTGTGTCGTGCCAACTAAGTACCCAACGGGTGGTGAAAAACAGTTAATTCAGGTACTGACTGGGCAAGAAGTGCCATCAGGCGTATTGCCAAGTAGCTTAGGCATTGTTGTGCAAAACGTAGCTACTTGTTTCGCGATTGCAGAAGCGGTACTTGACGATATTCCGTTAATTCGAAGAGTTGTTACAGTTACAGGACAGGCACTAAAGAAACCGCAGAATGTTTGGGCATTACTCGGCACTCCTATTTCTGACCTGCTTAACTATGCAGAAAATACACAAGAGGACAAAAAGCACATCATTATGGGTGGTCCAATGATGGGCTTTAGTTTGCCTTCCGAAGCTGTCCCAGTAGTAAAAACGACTAACTGTGTATTAGTACCTAGCGAAGCAGAAATACCAGATGAAAATAAAGAAGTAGAATGTATTCGTTGTGGTCAATGTGCCGATGTTTGTCCTAGTCAATTATTACCACAAGAACTTCAGTGGAGTTCTAAAGCAAAAGACCATTCACAGTTAGAAGCGTTAAATTTGTTTGACTGTATTGAATGTGGCGCTTGTGCTTATGTCTGCCCTAGCCACATTCCTTTAGTGCACTATTACAGAGTTTCAAAGGCCGAAATAAGACAACAAAAGCTCGCTGACATAAAAGCTGAAAAAGCAAAACAAAGATTTGAAGCGCGTAAACAGCGACTTGAGCGTGAAAAAGCAGCTAGAGCTGAGCGCACGAGAAAAGCAGCCGAAGCACGCAAGGCAAAAATGAATGCTGGTACACCTGAAGCAAATAAGGAAAAGTCAGCGGTAGCAGCTGCATTGGCGAGAGTTAAGGCCAAAAAAGCACAAACCTCAGCGCCTGAAGAGAGCTCACCTAAATCAGCAGCATCTGCTGCGATAGCGCGTGCAAAAGCTAAAAAAGCAGCCAGAGAAGCTGAGAAGCAGACTGATACAGCTAATGAATCACCAGTTGTCGCTGAAGAAACACCAAAATCAGCAGCCGCAGCAGCAATTGCCCGTGCTAAAGCTAAAAAAGCAGCCAGAGAAGCACAGAAAATAGATGCTTCAAACAACGATGCTCCTGCAAAAGAGGACAACGACACTAAATCAAAAGTCTCAGCTGCCGTTGCAAAAGCTAAAGCTAAGCAACAAGCTAAGAAAGGCAAACCGCAAGTTGAACCTAGCGTGTCGGAAGAAGTATCTAAACAAACAGATGAGGCACCTGTTATCGAAAAACCAGCAGAAGCTAAAGAGGATAAGAAATCCAAAGTAGCGGCTGCTGTTGCTAAAGCCAAAGCTAAGCAACTAGCTAAGAAAGGCAAACAGCAAGATGAGCCTAACGGCGCATTGGAAGAAGTAGTCGAACAAACAGATGCGACAATTGTTGAAGAAAAGCCTGCTGAAGCTAAAGACGATAAAAAGTCCAAAGTAGCAGCTGCTGTTGCAAAAGCCAAAGCCAAGCAACAAGCTAAAAAAGACAAGCAGCAAGATGAGCCTAGCGCTGCATCGGAAGTAGTAACCGAACAAGCAGATGCGACACCTGTTGAAGAAAAGCCTGCTGAAGCTAAAGACGACAAAAAGTCTAAAGTAGCGGCAGCTGTTGCTAAAGCCAAAGCTAAGCAACAAGCTAAGAAAGGCAAGCAGCAAGATGAGCCTAGCGCTGCATCGGAAGTAGTAACCAAACAAACAAATGCGACACCTGCTGAAGCTAAAGACAGTGAAAACGAAGAATCGTTGAATAAAGTCACGCAAGCAGCAGAGCCAAAGCTTGCGGATGACAACGAGACAACAGCAAAAAAAGAAGCCGAAGGCGATGAAAAAGTTGTCGAGTCAAAAGAAGATAAAAAACAACGTATCGCTGCTGCTATTGCCAAAGCAAAAAGTAAAAAAGAAGCGATTAAAAGCAGGAAAAACGACGACACACTCAGTGCTGACGATTTAAAAAAACAAGACAGCGATGAGAAAAAAGCGAGAGTTGCGGCAGCAATCGCAAAAGCTAAAGCAAAAAAACAACATAAAGAGTCTGAATAGAAATGGCATTTTGGATAGCGAGTTCACCGCACAATCACCAGCAAGGTAAAACGTCAGCATTAATGCGTTTGGTTATATACGCAACTATCCCAGGCATTATCGCTCAGTGGTATTTTTTTGGTTGGGGCAATTTGATACACATAGCGATAGCAATCGCAGTAGCGCTGGCCACTGAATTTGTTATTTTGTCGCTGCGTGAAAAGAAAATAACCGAACAGTTGTTTGATGGTAGCGCAATACTCACTGCAGTATTGTTAGGCATAAGTTTGCCCGCAATCGCCCCTTGGTGGGTTACCGTAATAGGGACTATATTTGCCATTGCAGTTGTTAAACAACTATACGGTGGCTTAGGACACAACCCGTTCAACCCTGCCATGGCAGCTTATGTTGTCTTGCTTATCTCGTTCCCTGTGCAAATGACCGCCTGGTTGCCGCCTAGTGAACTAATGACTATTCAATTGGATTTTGTTAATACTGCCGCAGTAATATTTACAAGCTTTACTATAGATGGTTATTCCGTTGAACAACTAAGAACGCACATAGATGGCTTTACAATGGCGACACCTTTAGACACGGTAAAAACCAATTTAACACTAGGCCTAACTATCGATGAAAGTATGATGTCGCCAGTTATAGGTGAGCATGTTGGCGTAGGTTGGCAATGGGTCAATTTAGGCTTCCTTATTGGTGGCATTTTCTTGTTGTTGAAAAAAGCCATTCCACTGGCAACACCTGCAAGCTTTTTAGCGACACTATGGCTTTGTACTTTTATCGCGTATGCAATTGACCCAAGCGAAAACCCTTCTACCCTATTCCATTGGTTCAATGGTGCATGTATGTTAGGTGCATTTTTCATACTAACCGACCCTGTTTCGGGTGCAACAAGTGTTAAAGGAAGAATCGTTTTTGGCGCACTTGCTGCCCTGTTAGTCTTTATCATTCGTAAATTCGGCGGTTATCCTGACGGTGTAGCGTTTGCGGTATTACTTTGTAATATGGCTGCTCCATTGATTGACCAATACACAAGACCTAGAACTTACGGACACAAATAAGGCAGTATGATGAAAAAAGCGATTCAAAAAAATGCAATGTTATTAGCTGCTTTTGCTGTTAGCTGTACGGCCATGGTTGGTTTTGTTCATTTAGGTACAAAAGATACGATCAAGTTACAAGAACAACAGCAGTTACTGAGAACACTAGGTGACGTAATTGCGCCTGAAAGACACGACAATTTGATCTTTAATGATTGTGTTTTGATCGACAACGAACTGTTAGGAAATGGAACGCAAAAAGCATATTTAGCGCGAAAAAATGACCAAGCGGTTGCTGCTGCAATCACTGCAACAGCACCAGATGGCTATAATGGTAATATCCATATCATGGTTGCCGTAAATTACGACGGCACGGTCAGTGGTGTAAGAACATTAAAACACCAAGAAACGCCAGGCTTAGGTGACAAAATTGAGCTTAAAAAAGACAATTGGATATTGTCTTTTAACGGCAAGCAAATTGACGGTGACAATGATAGCCGATGGGCTGTTGCTAAAGATGGTGGTATGTTCGACCAATTTACAGGCGCAACCATTACACCAAGAGCTGTTGTTAAAGCGGTTCACAAAACAGTGACATATTTTAACGCTGAAAAAGAAAACTTGTTTAGCAGCGAACACAATTGCGGAGCACAGCAAAGCGATGTTTAATGAAGAATACAAAAAGCTGACAATTCAAGGGTTATGGAAGAATAACCCTGGCTTAGTGCAACTATTAGGTTTATGTCCGCTGCTCGCCGTCACGTCAACCTTGGTGAATGCTATTGGCCTTGGTCTGGCAACGATTTTTGTCATGGTAGGCTCTAACGCCACCGTTTCTTTGATTAGAGATTGGGTACCAAAAGAAATTCGAATTCCTATTTTTGTACTTATCATTGCGGCGTTTGTAACCTGTGTTCAGCTGCTAATGAATGCCTTTACCTATGACTTATATGAAGCACTAGGCATATTCCTACCACTTATCGTGACAAACTGTGCAATTATCGGTAGAGCAGAAGCCTACGCATCTAAAAATCCTCTTCCACAATCAGCATATGATGGCTTGATCATGGGTGTAGGTTTCTTATTAGTATTAATGGTTTTAGGTGGCGTTCGTGAAGTATTAGGTCAAGGCACGCTGTTTGACGGTGCTGAGCTATTATTAGGCCCTTGGGCGGCATCATTAAGAATTGAAGTATTTAATTTCGATAGTCAGTTTCTATTAGCAATTTTACCTCCTGGCGCTTTTATCGCGATGGGCTTCTTAATTGCAGGCAAAAACGCAATAGATAATAAGATCGAGCAATCGAAACCTAAAAAAGTAGCAGAAGAAAAGTCGATAGAACGAGTACGCGTAAGTTTTGACGGATAAAAATAATAAACATGAGCAAAACAATCAGTAAACAAGATAAGGTACAAGCGATCATCGAAATTCTGGATGACCTATATCCAGAAGTACCTATTCCGCTAGATCACAAAGACCCATATACATTATTGGTCGCTGTTCTTTTATCAGCACAATGTACCGATGAGCGTGTTAACCAAATCACACCTAAGTTATTTGCTAAGGCTGATAACCCGTACGACATGGTAAAAATGACCATTGATGAGATCAAAGAAATCATCAAACCATGTGGCTTATCTCCGATGAAGTCCAAAGGCATTTGGCACTTATCAGAGATGATCATCAATCAACACAATGGTGAAGTTCCACAAGATTTTGAGGCGTTAGAAGCAATGCCAGGTGTTGGCCACAAAACGGCGTCTGTTGTTATGGCGCAAGCTTTCAATATACCAGCCTTCCCTGTCGACACTCATATACATCGTTTAATGTACCGCTGGGGGCTTTCCAACGGTAAAAGTGTTGATCAAACAGAGCGTGACGGCAAACGATTATTCCCTAGAGATAGGTGGAACGATTTACATCTTCAAATCATTTATTATGGCCGTGATTATTGCCCAGCTCGCGGTTTTGACTTAGACAAATGCATCATTACACGTCAATATGGTCGTAAGAGCTTTATCAACGAAGTACTTAAAGAACAAGCAAAGCGTAAAAAGTAATCTAGTTTCTTTAAAATAATAATTAAAATGAACAAGCAAAAAAGAATTGAAATACTCACTCGCCTAAGAGATGACAACCCAAATCCACAAACAGAGTTAGATTTTACTACTCCGTTTGAACTGCTCATCGCTGTATTACTGTCAGCACAAGCAACCGATGTAGGTGTAAACAAAGCAACAGCTAAACTTTATCCTGTAGCGAATACCCCCCAAGCCATACTAGATCTAGGATTAGAAAAGTTAAAAAGCTACATTAAAACGATTGGCTTATTTAATACCAAAGCAGAAAACACCATGAAAACGTGCCAAATGCTCGTTGACCTGCACGGTGGTGAAGTGCCAGAAGACAGAGCAGCCCTAGAAGCACTCCCCGGCGTTGGCAGAAAAACAGCTAACGTTGTACTTAACTGTGCTTTTGGTTGGCCGACAATAGCTGTAGACACGCATATTGACCGCGTATCAAACCGCACTAAATTTGCTATGGGTAAAAATGTTGTTGAAGTAGAAAAGAAGCTATTAAAAGTAGTACCAGCCGAATTCAAAGTAGACGTGCACCACTGGCTCATACTTCATGGTCGATATGTTTGTACTGCTCGCAAACCAAAATGCGGCGCTTGTATCATTGAAGATTTGTGTGAGTTTAAAGATAAAACGGAATAATAGCTCAATTAGCTGCAGTGAGTGCAATAGTAATAGCAATAGTTAAATTAGACTAGATGCTATTTTTTTATAGGACTTACCAACCTTCACATGAGTACCGTTAAGCAATGTTATTTTGCCTGACTCTACACTCTTAACCTTACTACTGTTAACTGCGTACGACTTATGAATTTGCGTAAAGAGCTCATTGGGCAACTCTTCCAATAGGTTCTTTAAGGTACTTGAAACTAACGTAACCTCTTGTGTTTGCCAGACTTTCACATAGTTTCCATATGCTTCAAGGTAATCAATATCATCTATCGTGAATTTTTGTTTACCTCTATCCACTTTCAATGTGATATGAGAGGAATAACTAGCGTCTTTCTGGGTCTGACCTTCGTTTTTGGCATTGGATTTATCACAGCGCAGCCTAACTTTATCTATGGCTTGGCTAAGTCGGCCAGCCGATACTGGCTTCAGTAGATAGTCTATTACATCTAATTCATACCCTTCCAGGGCATATTCTTTGTAAGCAGTAACCAGAATTACATGGGGCTTATTCGCCATTACCTTAAGCAGCTCAATGCCAGTTAGCGCTGGCATTTGAATATCTAAAAAAAGTAAATCAACAGACCTGTTAGCAAGTAACGCCAAGGCTTCAGTTGCGTTAAAGCACTGCCCAACAACATTAACATCTTCATGCGTTGATAAATGATGTAATAACACATCATGTGCAAGTGGCTCATCGTCAACAATGACAGCGTTAAGCATGTTCAACTTCCTCGTTTGAGTTACGTTCCAGTGCCATATCGAGCTGCACTGTCCACTCCTTGTCAGTATTTACTATCTCTAACTTTGCGTTATCGCCATATAATAAATGCAACCTGCGCTTAAGGTTAGTGAGCCCTACTCCTCCCGCTTCATGTGATTTGTTTTCTGGTATCGAGTTACAGCAACGAACGGCTAGTTGAGTGTCGATTACTTGTACCTCAAATTTCAAAAAGCTCTTTTCATTGCTTGGTTCGACACCATGTTTGAAAGCATTCTCAAGAATATTGATGAGTAAAAGAGGCGGTATTTTCAGTCCATTAGTATTTTCAGGCCATGTTACTTCTAAACTTGCTTTGTAATTCACCCTAATCGACTGCAACGACCAATAATTTTCTAAGTAGCCAATCTCTTGGCTCAAATCAACAAGGTCCTTCTGTCCTTCGTAAACTGAATACCGAAGTAAATTAGACAATTGCATAACCAATTCTGGCGCCTGATCTGACTTTTTAAGAGTGAGCGCATAGAGATTATTGAGTGTATTAAACAAAAAGTGCGGATTAACTTGTTGCTGAAGAAGTTTCAACTCTGTTTGTGTTTGTTCTTGTTTTATTAAGGCGACTTGGGTTTCTTGCCCTTGTCTTTCAAATGCCAAAATTACCGGAGTTGATATGGCTAAAACCATAAAAGTAAATTGGTAATTAATTGGGTCAAAAATATTTTCTCCCCCTGCGGGGGTTAAATTAGGTATGCCTGAAGGTAGATCATTGAGCGGTAAATAAAGAACAATGCTGACATACAAAGGCGTTAAAACGACTGTCACAAATAATACCGACAAGACAAAATAAATAACGCCGTAAGTACTTAATACTTTTCGAATAAGTACGTATCTGTTTAGCAAAAAAACAGACAAGATTAATATGGCCAACACCATTAACTGAACAAAATAACTAGCGAAATTAAGTAGATTGTCACTTAACTTTGAGGAATCAATTATCATAGGCAAAGGTTGATTCATCATCGGGTGTTCATATGGAGCAAAGATTGCTGCGAGCACAAGCGCCCATAAAACAGCTAATAAAACGCATACTTTATCGAGCGAAAACACTAAGTTGAGAAGCTTCGTTTTAACAATTGTTCTATCTTTTCTCTTTGATGGACTACTCCAATAGGCCAAAGCACTTGCTGCAAACAGTAATAGCCATGTCTGCACGGTAAAAAGCTCAATGACACCAGAGACGAAACTAGGTGTTATATCCAATGAATTCAAGCCCATAAGACAAGCTGGATAAACAATTAAGCCTGCAACCGCTATTGGCCAAGAATTGTCTCTATTCGAGTCAGTAGCTATCGCATTTGAGCCAAAAATGCATGGTAAAGACAAAAGAGTAACGGTAAATAAAATGAAGAAATAATCATTAACCGAGCTAGATAAAATGTTCTGCTTAACTAGCAAGAGAAATTGCAAGTGTACGTCTATCATGAGCACCGATATAACGGGAATTAGCCATACCTTTCTCAACAAAAATATATTCAAGATTAATTTGCTCATCTTAAGATCGGTCACATGTTCCATTCAGGGCTTCCATAAATAGATGTTATCAAAGGATTTGTTATTGTGCTTACCCTTTTTAGTATTTTCTAACAAATGATGACCAACAGCGCTTTTTGATGACAAACGGACAAAAAGTTTAATTATTGCTGATAGAGAGACATTCATCATTCAAATAGAGCGCTTGTCATACATCGCTCGCCTATCCCAAGTATGTAAGTACCATGCACTGAAATACTTATGGAGGCGATGCTCATGCTCACAATCGAAGACTTAACAAAAACATATTCAGATGGCACTAAAGCATTGAATAACATATCCCTTTCTTTGCCAAAAGGAATGATTGGCTTACTTGGCCCAAATGGTGCTGGAAAGTCAACTTTAATGCGTACATTGGCCTGCCTGCAAGCTCCTGACACTGGCAATATCACATTCAATGGCATAAACATACTTAAAGAACCTCAGTTGCTGAGACAACAGCTAGGATATTTACCTCAATACTTTGGCGTGTATCCAAACATGAATTGCCTAACATTAATGAAACATATGGCAGCGCTAAAAGGAATCAACAAAGAGGACGCAGCAAAACAAATACCAGAACTTCTTAAACTCACAAATTTGTCTCATGTAGCTAAAAAACGTGTTTCAACGTTTTCAGGTGGCATGCGCCAGCGTTTTGGCATCGCACAAGCTTTACTTGGTGATCCTAAATTAATCATTATGGACGAACCAACGTCAGGTTTAGACCCGATGGAACGAGGTCGATTGAACGAACTATTAGTATCGATAAGTAAAAACAAACTTATTTTGCTTTCTACTCACATCGTTGAAGATATTGAAAATCTATGTACACATGTCGCATTGATGAATCACGGAGAGATTATTGACTGTGGCTCGGTAAATGACCTTATTTCACCACTTAATGGTCGCATTTGGAAAGCAGACCTGCTGGTAAACTCTTTTGACAAAAAGCAAATACTTAACAAACGATATCGTCACGGTTTACCTGAATATAGGTTATTTAGCAGTGCACAACCCTACCAACAAGCTAAGCCCGTAAAACCATCTCTGCAAGATAGGTATTTTTATGAACTAAATGGCGTTGAGGCTACGGCATGAGTATTCAACAAGAATTTCAATTTATCATTAGGCAACCTATCATTTGGGTTGTCTTCATCGCTTCATCGTTGTTTGCCCTGTTAATTGGGCTAGGAATAACAAACCCTGAAATATCGGCTCATCAGCAGCTAACTCTTCATATAACAACATTGCAGATGATGACAATACCACTTGTGATAGCGGTAGTTGCCCCTCTTATATTACTAAGAGATACAAGTGCTAATATGTTTGAGCTTATTTGGATAACACCAGTGCAACCAGAACAACGATGGTTACGCAGATTAATTGCGTTAATCACAATGACAGGTATGGCCTTTGTATTGTCGGCCTCGCTCATGGCGCTCACTTTTTCAATAAATAATGTTGTTGAGCCTTTTGCGTTTTTGTCACTTGTAAAACAACTGCTTTTTATCGCACTGCCCAATATTATATTGCTAAGCGTTGTCGCATTTTGGTTGTGTCTATCATTTAGCAGTAACGCTATTACTTATTTAGTATGTGGCGCCATTTGGATGGGCTATATAGTGCTTTCGAGCCTAAACGGTTCTCCGGTTTTAGCCGGCAGTGAAATTGTAAGCGACTCACTGTATCAAACCATGTTACTTGTTGACCCTTTTGCGTTAACAGCGGTAATCGATATCCAAACGTTACCTGAAAAAGAAAGGTTCACTAACCTAGCCATCAATCGCATAGGCTACTTAGTTTTGGCTCTTTTTATCCTGTATTTTTTGATTGTTAAAAAAGCCAAACATAGCCAGTTAAACATCGCGAATGAAGCAAATAAAGCACCTCTTTTTGGCTATATTAGCCAGTTAATTAATAGATTTCCTTTATCCCAAAGAAAGGTTGCCGACACAACTTCGCTAAATAAAAAACAAGACATGAATATGGCTTTGCAACCAACAGTATTTGAAGTGAATTCTGCGAAGAACCAACATATTCTCTGGAGAGATTTAGGCCCTCTTTATTCACAGTATTTTAAATCTGTCGTGCTTAACAAAATTAATCTTGCACTTCTATCAATTTGGTTAGTGCTTTGTTTTGAAAACATAGCGTCTGGATTGGGTATTACTGATACCTTTTCGCAGTATTTGCCAACTAGTATTGATGCGTTAAACCGCATCGCGTTCGACCTGCTACCTGGTGTTGGAACAGTCGTTTGCGCTTATTGGGCATGGCAGTTATGTACATTTGATAAACGACATGGTTTTAGTGAAATCTTTGCTGCTACGCCAACACATAGTGGCACTATTGTATTGGCACATTTAGCCATAATGACCAGTTTAGTGATTCTGCTGATGGCATCATCAGCACTAGGAAGTCTCGCGGCGGAAACAATGTTTAATAGTGAAATATCCGTAGTCCACTATCTTAAACAACTCTCTCTTTCTGGCACGCCTTTAATACTCATTAGTTGGCTGTTTGTTTCATGTTTTCACTTAGTTAAGAGAACATCAGTTGCTACGGGTGTTGTCTTAGCAATCTTAATTGTTAAGTTTACACCTTTAACCAACATGCTAGGATTGGATCACCCGTTTTGGGACGTTGCTTCAGCACCTATTATTGCGCCTGATAGCTTTTGGTATTTCAATACTAGCATTACCAGCTTTAAACCGTACCTTTCATTCTGGCTCGCATTTGTAGTAACCGCGGTGCTTATAGCATCAGTCAAAACTCATCGCCTAACAAGTTTGTCATTGCAGCCATTAACATCAAAGCATAAGTGGTTATCTTTACCTATTGGATTGGTGATTGGTTTAGGCACTATGCTGAACCAACAAATTTGGCACGAAGCGCCCCTTGGCAATGCATCAAAGCGAGAGCAATGGAAAGCAAAATATGAAAAACGCTATCAAGATTGGCAAAACATTCCACAACCTTCTGTGACACACTTAAATGCAAGCGTTGATATCTATTCGAGTGAAGGGTACGCAAACTTTAACGTAACCTATCATATAACCAATACACATGACGACCTGATTGAGCAGGTTTTAATTGGAAGATATGGTAACTATGATTTACCTAAAGTTCATTTCGAAAGCGCACAACAGACAGACTTTGATTCAGAGCTAGGCCAAATGGTTTTCAAACTTGAAAAACCACTTGCCTCTGGTGAAAGCCTAACCTTCACTACTCAATTTTCGGTTAAGTCAAACAAACTATGGATTGAAACACTAAACCAAGCAATCAAACCAGAATTCAGCAATTTGAGGGGCATTCCTTTGTTGCCAACAATAGGCTATCAACCTAGATATGAACTCACTAACAATCAGTTGCGAGTAAACTACAGTCTACCAACTAAGCAGGAATCTAAGCCATCATTCATTTTAGCTAGTGGCGCGCCAGAACAAGCGAAGTACAACTGGATCACAATGGATACTCGTTTAAGTGTTGATGAAGGATATGCAGGACTTACACAAGGGGAGTTAATAAAGACGTGGACGCAAGGTGATAGATCTTATTATGAGTATTCAGCAAACACTGCTTTTAGAGCTATACCTACTTGGACAGCGGTTCCATTTAAAGCGAAATCAGCCAAACTCAACAACACTCGCGTTTCTGTACTAACAAAACACGATAATGAGGCTGTTGATGTTAATTTAGCAGCAATGCAAGATACGTTGCTATGGTTTGAACAAAATGTGCAAGCGTACTCATATAAGCAGTTAACACTTGTAAATTCACCTGATTTGCAATCAACAGGGTATGCACTACCGCAAATTATGTTTATTGCTGATACGGTGGGCTTTAGAGCGTCTCCTTTATCTGACGCTGGATTTGATCAACGTTATCGTCGTGCAGTACATGAAACTGCACATCAATGGTTCGGTCACAGCATCGGAAACGGTGTTGATTCTGACAGTGCCTTTCTTATTGAGTCATTTGCCAAATACATAGAACTAGTTTTGATTGAAAACCACTTTGGCGTTGAAGCGATGCAAGCGCTAGTCGATTATGAAACAGAGCGATTTACCTTTGCTGAAACCCATAACTATGAACCAGCCAATGCACTAGTTGATGCAGACAAGTCTCACGAGGAATATTCGAAGGCTACGATCGTATTTAGCAAATTAAGAAAGGTTGTTGGCGACGAAGCGATAATACAGGCATTACAACAATTATGGAAAACGCACAAATATCCTCAGAAGCCTGCTGTATCAATGGACTTCGTTAAGTATTTAAAACAAGCTGCTCCTAATCATGTTAGTGATATAGAGACGTTACTGTTGAAGCCCTAATTAATATTGTTATGACTTTCAGCCCAGTATGGGATGCCGTTTATGGACGAACGGTCATCCCTCTTTTTCAGTAATTAAAGTCAGAAGGTATCTGTAAATTAACCTACTTTTACTATCACTGACTCAACCGCCTTTACTATTTCTCTACATTTTTTTAGATTTTGCGCATCGACGTGAGGGTTAGTAAATTGTTTTGAATCATTATCAAAATACGAACCTGATTTATTTGAAAACTGCTCAGACAGTGAAGCACTAACTAATATATTAGATCCAATACTAAGATCATTGCCCGCCACTCCAAAACCTTCTTTGACCATTTTACTTGCCAACAAAGAACCAGGATTCACTGCAACAACTACTTGATTTGCTTTTAGGTCTTTTGCCATCTCTTGAGAGCATATCGTAAGCGCGAGTTTACTTTGCGCATAAGCCTCAAAATCGTCGTTTATTGGTTCTTCGCCAGACAAAGCCTTCAAATTCACTGGAGCCTGAGCAGCCGAAGAAAGGTTAACAACTCTGCCATCGTCTGCAAGAATTGGCATTAGCTCCTTGGTTATGAAATATGGGCTTATGGTGTTCACCATAAACCGGATATCAAGCCCATTGTCTAATATTGGATTTGGTGTTTTGAACACACCAGCATTATTGATAATTATATCTATATTTTGGTGGTTCTTTTTAATCTCTGCGGTCAATTTGTTCACTTGGCTTAGATCAGAGAGGTCAGCTAAGTAGCCTGTTAATTTTGCTTTGGGATGACTTGCTGCCAAACTTTCAAACGTTTGAGTTAACTTGTTTGAACTTCGCCCATGGAGCATTAATTCATGCCCTAAAGCAGCTAGTGATTTAGCAGTTTCCAAACCAATACCATCAGTAGCACCCGTTATGAAGATTTTTTTCATGTTGTTTTCCTAATCAAATACCAGCTGGAGAGTTCTTCTCCTGCAAGGCTGGATTAACTCAGTTCATCTTTACCTGCAACAAGCGAGTGATGACTTATTGATCCTTTAGTTCTAGCTGCTAAATGAGAAGCATAGTCTTTGTCATTCATAAAGTTAATTGCGGCCTGTCTAAAAGGCCATTCAATAATGATGCGTAATGCGGGCTCAGTCCCCTGTCCTTCAATACGTTCGTGAACAGAGGTTCTAGCTAAGTATTTACCTCCATATTGTGCAACTAGCCTATTTGCAACAGGTAAATACTGCTCGACCCATGATTCATTAGTCGGCGTAACTTCTAATATTGAATAGTAGACCATCAACTTGTTCTCCTTTTTTAATATGCCATTAAACGCTAATCACTACTTTCCCCATCGCTTGGCCACTTGAAAGGCGCTCGTGTGCTTTTCCTGCTTCACTTAACAGATATGATTTTTCATCCACTACAGGGGTTAGTTCTCCGGCTTCGATAATGCTTGTAAGTTGCTCTAGAATACGAGCTTGCTCTTCTCTATTTATGTCATGCAACATAGGTATCAACATAAATACAACGTGTAATGACAAACCTTTGAAATGAGCAATTGATAGATCTAAATTAACCATGGCGACAGTAGAAACCACCTGGCCATTCAAAGAAGCCGCTTCAAATGAATTCAGCATGTTTTCACCACCAACAGAATCAAATACAACGTCAAAGCCTTTGCCATTGGTATACCTATCAACATAGTCAGCAACACTATCCGATTTGTAATTAATTGCTGTTGCCCCCAACGTTTCTATCAGTTTAAGTTGAGATTCACCGCCACCTGTTGAATATACTTCTGCACCTAAATGCTTTGCTATCTGTAGCGCCACGTGCCCCACTCCACCAGAGCCTCCGTGTACTAACACTTTCTGCCCTTGTTTCACCCCTGCACGCACTAATCCCTCGTATGCAGTAATGCCAACAAGTGGTATCGCAGCGGCTTGTTCCATGGTTAGATTTTTTGGTTTTTTAGCGATTAAACGAACATCGGCGACCATGTATTCTGCTAACGTTCCAGGTAAGTTTGCTAGTCCACCAGCACAACCGTAAACCTCATCACCAACTTTAAACTCGGTCACACCTTCTCCTACCTCTTTAACCGTACCTGCAAAATCCATCCCTAAAATAGCTGGTGCTGCTGGAGAAATAGGTAAATCGCTTCCCATCTGCCTGATCATCGTGTCAACGGTATTAACACTTGTTGCCTTTATGTTTACGAGCACATGTCCAGGAGTGACTTGTGGCATTGCTATCTCTTGTAATTCAAACGCTTCAGGGCCACCAAAATCATTTACTATCATCGCTTTCATTTCATACTCTCCGATCAATTATTTTCAACAGAAAGCAGTATATAACTACAATTTATTTTTGATAATTGCTATAAATAGATAATCACTTTCAATATTTTGTTGATAATGAATATTAATCACTTGAGGTTATTTCTACGTGTTGCGTCTACTCATAATATTAGTTTAGCGGGAGAAGAACTTGGTATTTCACCTGCTGTCGCAAGTAGTCATTTAAATAAACTGGAACAAAGTTTAGGAGTAAGACTTATTCACCGAACCACGAGAAGCGTGTCTTTAACTTCGGAAGGACAAGCTTTTTTACATCATGCTGAAGATGTTATTTCAAGTATAGAATCAGCAAAAGCTTCAGTAGGTGCAGGACTTTCTAAACCAAGTGGGACACTACGGGTAGCAGCGCCGGCGTCTTTTGGTAGGATGCACTTATTACCTCAATTAACCCAGTTTATGGATGAAAATCCAAATTTAAAAATTGATTTAAAGCTTTCCGACACTATTGTCGATTTAGTTGAAGGTGGATTTGATGTTGCCATACGTAATTCTGAACTTAAAGACTCTAGCTTAGTAGCCAAGAAATTGGTTAATGACAAGCGAGTACTTTGTGCTTCTCCTACGTATTTAGCTAAATATGGTTGTCCTAAAACACCTGAGGACCTTAAGTCTCACAATTGTATTACCTTGATGAATCTGGATCATTGGAGCTTCAAGAAAGGCAACGAGCTCAACAGTATTAAAGTACATGGTAATTTCAGAACGGACAACGGAGAAGCAATACGAGATGCTTGCACCAATGGTTTAGGTATTACAATAAATTCAACATGGAGCGCATACAATCAACTAGCTAGCGGTGAGCTTATAGAGGTTCTTCCGGAATATCCGCTAGTTCATCAAGCCGCAATCTGGGCAGTTTATCCAAGCTCACGGCAGTTAGCCCCTAAAGTAAGAGCGTTTATTGACTATTTCTCTCACTATTTTTCAGAAGAAACTTATTGGGATAACGTTATAGCAAAATCAAAATCGAAAAAATAAACTAAATATCAATTTTAAATACTTAATTAACGACTGGCCGGCCATTAGTGTACCTACAGTACAAGCATGGCCATTTTTACGCTAAGTAAAACCAACAAACCTGCAAATATTTGCTTTAAAACCACCCTGGGCAAATACTGGGCACTTTTTGCACCTAGCGGTGCAAATAAAAAGCTTGTTGTAGAAACCAAAATCACTGCTGGCCAGTATATATAACCAAAAGTATGGTCTAATCCAGACTCCATTTCCCACCCATTTATTAAAAAGCCTAATGAAGCTGTCACTGAAATTGGGACGCCGATTGCAGCTGAAGTACCAATGGCTTTTTTAATATCGATATTATTTTTTACTAAATAAGGAACGGTTAATGAACCACCTCCTATTGATACCAATGTCGACATCGCCCCTATCCCATTAGAAACAGAGAACATCTTAACCCTATTTAGCGATTGTTCCTGTCGAACTAGGTCTTGGCTAGTGATTAGCTTGATAGCAGTCCAAAGCATAAAGACAGAGAACACGATTGCAAGTAAAGACGAGTCTATAAAGCTAACAAAATAGGTAGCAACAAAACTACCTATGATCACACCAGCAGACATCACTCTTACGACATCCCAACGTACTGCACCGTTCCTATTATGAGCACGTAAACTTGAACAAGAAGTTACGACAATACATGCCATAGAAGTGCCCAAAGCTATGTGGACAACATTGTCACCAGAGGCTCCCATTTTCAAAAAAACGAAGGTAAAAACAGGTACTAAGACACCACCTCCGCCTACCCCCAATAAACCAGCTAAAAATCCAACCATTATTCCCAATAATAATAAAAACACTATCCATTCTAAGGTCATTTTTTTCCCTCATTCACAAACATTGTTTTACATAGTATTTGATTAAAGAGATGATAAGTTATCTACACTAAGACGATTTATATCGAGAATATGACAAAGATAAGTCCATCTAAAGAAAGTACTGAACTTTTAAACCATCCCATTAAAGTAGTAAGAAGGTTAATTCCAAATAATGCTACGGTTCAAAAGCATAAACACCTTTGGGGACAATTTATTTATGCGAGTAAAGGCATATTGTCTGTAACCACTAATACAGAGCGACTTATCGTGCCTCCTGAACAAGGTGTATGGATATTGCCAGATGTTTATCATGAAGTAACTGCACTAACCGATGTTGAACTGACTAGTTTTTATTTTGATACAGAAACACTCGCTCAACTCCCTAACGAAAATTGTGTTTTAACTATTAATCACTTTCTCAAAACCCTAATCTTAGAGGCTAAAACCATAAAGAAAGGCTTCGAAAATACGTGTGAAAATGACTTGTTATTAAAGCTCATATTACATAGGCTCGCTGACGCCCCCAAAGTTGCTTTGCAATTGCCTTACCCAAAGGATGCGCGTTTGTTATCGATACTAGCGACTATTCAAAAAGCACCTTCCGAAAAACGATCTTTAGTAGAATGGGGAAAATCAGTTGGAGCATCAAGCAGAACGCTTTCCAGACTATTTAAATCTGAAACGGGCATGACATATGACAGTTGGCGACAAAGACTTATTATTCAGATAGCTATTAATAAGCTAAGCGCTGGTGAATTAGTCGCAAATGTAGCAGCACACCTTGGCTATGAATCACCGTCAGCGTTTACCTATATGTTTAAACAAAACACCGGCCTAACTCCTAGCTACTATCGCACTGAACAAATATAGACCCAATGTTCAGTGCTTTAGTTTAAATGCTATCTATTAAAATGAAATCGGCTCACCACTCATAACCTGCATCAAAAATGGTGTTAAACCAAAAACACCAATAGCCATAAACAGCGTAAGTAAAGTAATTACCACCGCGGCTGCGTACTTCAATCTGACACTGCGCTTTTCAGAGGCGTAAAAATACAATTCAGCAGCGATTAGCGGAACAAGAAAACAACCAAATGTCCAGAAAGGAAAAAACGGGTCACCAAAAGCAGGGTTAGCGCCAACCACAGTACCAGAAATCATATAAGCAAATACGCCTACTCGAAGAAACCATTGTGCGTTTGAAACCAAAAATAGCCTTATTGCCCACTTTCTATGATTGGCTATCTTTCTAGCCATAGCTGTTTTAAGTGTTAGAAAAGCAAAGATTAAGATCAAAAAGCCATTAATACTTGTACCAACTGCTGCAAGAAAACTTGGGTTAGAGCCTCTCACCCAAGACAAGTAAAAACCAGAAATAGCTAAGAAAAAAACAGTGATAAGATAGACATACCCATTTATTTTATGGAATTTTGGCGCAATAGCTCTCACTTTAGGTATTAGCTGTATAGCACCGCCAAAAGCAACTATACCGGCACCAATAGCGTGTGCAGCAAATGCAAGATTACCCGCCGTGTCACCGGCATGATATGGTGTGTTGCCCAATGGCTCCCAACGATTCCATATTTCCATGTTGTCATTGATAACAGAGAAGCCGTAAAAAGCCATGATGTAATAGAAGAACAGCCACTGGCCTGCCAAAATAGCAATGAACCATAACATAGCTGAATATTTTAAAAACGTGTTGGCTATCGTTTTTGAAGATCTATTCTGCTGACGATTATTAGTAGCTATTTCGCTGTCACTATTTATTGACTCTTGTTCAGTAATACTCTCCAAAGTTCATTCCTCAACTTGATAAAACTGCATCAAATTTTCTAAGGAAAGCCCAAATATGTCGTCCGAACGGGCACATTCGTACCAAAAAAGTGTTTATTCGTCTAAATTTTCGCCAAATTAGACTTTCTGAACGCCGTTGGTGTTTCACCAACTAGCTTTTTAAAAGATGAGTTAAATGTAGATTTTGACTTAAAACCAACTTCATACGCAATTGATGAAACCAACATTTCACTACTTAATAACAAACTTTTGGCTTCTTCAATTCGGTAGCCATTTACAAATAAGAAGAAGTTAGTCTGCATAAATTGTGACAGTGTTTCTGAAATATAATTTTCAGATACGTCTATTGATTTTGACAACCCATTTAACGAAAGGTCTTCGTCTCGATACATATATTCATTGGTCATCGCGAAGGTTAATTTTTTAGAGATTTCTAACATCTTGTCTTTTGAAATAACGGCTTCTCTTTGTTGGCTGATCTCTATTGTTTCCTGCTCTGACTCATTGTAGTCCAATTGTTCAAGTGCAAAATGAGTAAATGCAGCTAAGACAAAAAGCTCGAACAGTGGTAACAATTGTCCTATTGAAAACTGTTTTATCCCTATAAACGTAAAAACATAGTTTACGGTGTATAAAATCCAAACCATGCCCCACAACACCAAAATAATACGAAACCAATCCATAGCCCGTTTTTCAAGGGCAGAATACTTGTTCATTAAGACTAATTTGTGTTTCGAATGCAATTTGAGCGCTGCGGTCAAATAAGTCAATGTGAATAGCACAAATGCACTTGCTGATATTAAACAGGTAGTCACCGCAATTCGCCACAATTCAGGGTCACGGGTTTGTGGGTTTGCTAAGGCAAGCTTTTGCTCTGGGCTGATTGAAAAGATAAAAGGTATCATCACTAGCATAATCACAACAGGCCCTGATAACGCTATGATAAAGTGCTTTTTAGCTATTTGTTTGTGAACTGGCATCGCTTCACAAGCATAAAAAAACAGAGCAGGTCCGAGTAACATCCTTAGAGGAAGCTGAAAGCCTGCAATGCTAGGAGCATATTGATAAATACCTGAATAGATATATAACTCACCTAAAATGTGTATGAGCAATAAAACTAATAATGCTGAGAAATATGCGTTTTGTTTTAGCTTTGGCTTAGTTAACGCTCGAAAGAGTGCTGAAACAACAACGCCCATCATTCCGGAATAAAGTATTGTAGGAATTAAATCAACTGCCATATTACATACCAGATATTTATTCTAACTTGAGTCACAATAAAAACGTTATACCACAATTATAAATAAGGTATAACTTAGGCTTGCTCAAAAGGTTATGAATTCATTGTATCTTTATATTTCCTGTGACATTAGTTGGCATAAAGAAGTGTAACGGCAGCCTTTCCCATTTTTCGATAATCGTGCCCAACTCCCTTTACAACTTTTCTTTGCCAATTAAATTTTGCACCTATAGTTTCTGCTTGTTCAGCTGCTTTTTGATAAAAGTAAAGACTTCTAGCGACCCTGCCTAATCCTTGTTTGTCGACAGTAGGCGTATGTAATAAGCTACCCCTTGTTTCATTTTCGTTGTCTAATTCACCAACAAGGATAGTTAACTGCAAAGAAAAGCTACTTTTCAAGTGACTGTTATTAATCACTGAATTACTTAAACCGAAAGGTAGCTTGTTTTCAAAATTAGTGATGGTATACGAACCAGAATTAGCGGCAATTATTCTATTGGCTCTAGAATTAGGCTTAAAAATGGCTAGTCGGTGTAAAATTTGCCCTCCAGCTGAATGACCAAAAATATCGTATTGATATTGTTTAGAATCGAGAGGTGCCATAGCTGTCTCAAAGATACGATCGAAATCATCAAAAATCCAAGTATCGGCGCTATGGTTTACTTTTGATAATATCTCCTCATCTTTAAAAATATATTTGCCAGTACGTTTTCCTTCATTAAACGCTTTTTGATTATCAAATCTTAAATCCGTAACCGTGCCACCTAGATGATAAGCAGCAAAATCATAATCACGCTCAGCATAAGCAGGAGACAAAATAAGCACGTTATGCTTTTCTGACGCCTCAACCCAACTATCTCGATAGTTCCATGCATTTCTCCCCGCCCCTGGGATAACAATCAGTACCTTAGACTTATCATTAAATTTTTGCGGTTTGTGATAAAACACGTTAATTAACTTTTGCCTATTCCCCTTCCCACCTTGGATAAAATAGTTACCTGAGCCAACGTGTAATTGAACATTAGATGACGCAATGGGTTGACGAAGCTCAATCAAATTCATATTACAAACAGGGCATTTCCCGTCATGTTGATAAACTTCAGATTCATAGATATTTTCTACGTGAGGACATAGCTGACATACATATTTATTTGAATACCTCTGAAAAGCTTTAGTTTCTAATGTTTTCAGTTTCGGTAGTTGTTCCACTGCACTTGTAACGCCTACTTTTTGGGCGATATCCTGATAACCTGCAAACGATTTCGACATAAAAAGAAGGGGAATAATCACTAAAATAAGTTTCAAAATTAATTCCTTAGTACTTAGTCAGAAAATCTTTTCGGTAAGCTGTCGGCGTTACTGAAAAGTTGCGTTCAAAAGCTCGATTAAACCCATTGGTTGTGTTGTAACCAACTTTTAAAGCGATGGCTTTGATATTAGTGTCGGAGGTAATTAATAACTCACTTGCTAATTGCATACGACACTTTTCTATATATTGTGCTGGTGTATTATTGGTTTCTGAAAGAAACATTCTGTGGCATTGCCTTTCGCTTAAATGAACAATGTTAGCGATATTAGCCACGTTCATTTGTTCACCAATATGTTCCCTTATCCAGTGGCTAACTGTTTCCATTCTTTTTGTTTTAGGTGCCTGCATATCCAGTAAATCTGAATATTGTTTTTGGTTACCGGAACGTTTCAAATAAATAACTAAATACTTCGCCACTTGATGCGCAACATCTTTCCCTAAATCCAACTCAATTAACTTTAGTGTTAAATCAATACCTGATGTCACACCAGCGGAAGACCAAAAACGCCCATCATTGACATAAATGTTTTCCAGGTTCACGTTAAGGTCAGGATATTTATTTTGTAAGTCCTCAATGAAATTCCAATGTGTTGTTATCTCTGTATTGCAAGGTAAACCAGCACGCGCCATTAAGTAAGCTCCTGTACATATAGACACTATACGTTCACATTTAGACATTAAGTAGGACAGCTCTTCAAGCTGACAAGCACTAATAGTCGTGCTACGCGATCCCTTGCCTCCAGGAATGATGAGAGTATGGCACTCATCTATTTCATTAAGGCTTGCACTTGGAATAATTTGAAGCCCGGCTTCACAGGTAACTATTTGCTTATCAAATCCAACAACCTGAATTTGATAAGTGCCTGATCTTACTTGCTCAGCTTCATGAAAAGCCGATTGTGGCCCAGATAGGTCCAACAATTCAACGCCCTCATAGGCTAAAAAACAAATACGTTTTACCATTCTGAACTTATTTTATTATTGAAAGTTTGAATTATTGTAAATCAAATTGATGGCGGCACAAATGACACTTAGATAACCAATCCTGACATCAACAACGATAGACATTTTGGAAAACACATAAAATGGTTAGTAGGTTGAAGGCTTTATCAATCGCTTATAAAGCCTATCAACCTGAAACGTTAAAGTGAAATGGATGTTGTAAACGCCCTAACACCAACCTCTTGTAATAGCTTATCGGGCTGGTACATATTGTTCCCTTTGATCACTAGCGACACTTTACGAATATCATCCATGTTTTTAATTGGGTTGCCATCGATAATCACTAAATCAGACATTTTACCGACTTCAATAGAGCCTGTTTTCTTATCCATACCAACAAGCTTTGCTGAATCTATCGTTGCTAGTTTAATAATATCGGCGTTAGCGATGCCCGCTAATGCGTAAGTTTTTAATTCGGAATGAAGTGTTAACCCAGCAATAAAATCAGTGCCAGCGATGATTTGTACACCTTCATCATGTAACTTTTTAATCATTTTAAGCATGGCTTCAACTGAGGCTTGATAGTCCTTTCTCTCTTCTTGTTTTATATCTAACATCGCTGTTGAAAAGAAACGTTTAATCGTTGGTGGTACGTTATCCGCAATGTCCTCCATCGCAACATTCACTTTACCCGCTTCAGCAGAAAACGAATAACGTATCAACGCCATTGTAGGGTCGACCGCTGTACCTTTATCTTTGAGTAATTGAATAAAATTAGCAACTTCATCACTATCCAAATCTAATTTGCCACTTTGTGTGCCAGGAATCGTAAATCGAAGCTTTTTGCGAGTATCAACATTTTTGCCTAAAAAGTTTAAGAAGACCATATTTAAATGCTGAATTTCATCAAAACCAGCTCGCACTGCCTCTTCCGCCGTCATAAAGGCAGGAATATGGCCACTTAATCTCATGCCCTTTTTGTGAACTCTTTCAGCAATTGGTTTAACCCACTCAGGACTGATAGAGCTGTATAGTTTAATTTGTTGATATCCTTGATCTGCGTACCAATCTACCGCTTTAAGAGCCTCTTCAAGCGTATTGACAGTCTTACCCATTTTGGTTGCATAAGGGCTATGTTTATCGATAAAGCCTGATCTAAATACGTGTGTTCCAATCACATCACCAGAGTCAAACTGCTTAGTGACATTGATAATATTATTATGCTCATTACCTATGTCTCTAACACCCGTAACACCTGAGGCAATATTCAAAATACCTTGCTCTGTTGAAAGGTGGCCGTGCATATCCCACAAGCCAGGAATCATTGTTTTACCTGCGCCGTCTATGACTTTCGTATCGTTAGCAGCATCAATATTCTTGGCAATATTTTTAATCTTGCCAGCTTTAACCAGCACATCATGATTTGCCACCAATTTTCCACTATGTACATCAAGGTAATCTATATTTTTTACTAGCAGGCTGCCCTCAATTTGGTGCGTATTTTCTTTGGCAATATTTCTAAGATACGATTCGGCAGCTGCTAGTTGAATTTCTTTCATAACTTCTAAGTGACGTTTATCCCAGCCAGCTCTTAATCTGCTCATCCACGGGCTATAGGAGCCGAATGAATGACCATTTCGATCATACCACTCATAAGAAGGAGTAAACGCTATACCGCTGATAGCAAATAGCTTGATGTGCTCTTTTTTACCGTTTTGCTCTAACGTAGTTTCAGCAACAACCTTTGCCCGAATCGTTCCTGAAGGTAACAAATCTACCGATTTATTTGCCGACTGAAAAAGCGCGTTCATTAGTACATAATTAAATCCACCGGCGGTCTGAAGTGGTAAATAGTAACGATCACCACTATTTTTTACTTCCCCTGCTTCACTGGTGCTCTTCCACTGAGAAACGCCATTTTCTAATTGATAGTTTTCATCAACGGGAGAGCCAAAAGCCGAGGTGCCCTGCACCCTAAATGAAGTAATTTGTGATTTAGCATTTAGACTAATCTTCTCTTTTAAATCAATAACTCGATTGTTCCATTTTTGAAGATTTTCAGACGATACTTTATCGCCATCTATAATGATTGTTTGATGCCCTGTTTTGCCCGCAACATCATAATAATCATATTTTAAAACAGTTTTTGCCACGGCTGCCTGAGATAGCAGCAGTGTTATAACTAGCGTTATTAATAATCGCATATTGAATCCCTATTGTTATTATTTCTAACTAAGCTACCCAATTGTAGTACATAATTGACACTATATTGCTTGGCGAGCAGTTTCTTAGATTAAGCAAGAGAAAAGTCTAATTGATGTGATTTACTAAAGAATTTGATAAACCATGGGGGCGATTATCGTTCTATATTAAAAATACTTGAGGCTACGACTTCCCCTTTTAATCGAATTATTGCACTCAAGGACGCGGTTGTTTTTTCTTTGGAAGGAAATATAAAAAGCGGCCCTAAGACCGCTCGAATTTAGAAACTATCGACCGTTACTACCAACACCTTGTGCTGATATAGCATTTCGTGCACGATCCATTTCGATTTGAGCCAACCTTTTGTTTTCTTCAGCTTCGATTTCATCAAGCCTTTCTTGTGTTCCAGTACGGCAATACCTTTTAGGTACTCGACTACCTGTCACTTTTTCAGTTGTACAACGCTTAACAACCTTTTGGCTATCCGTTGCCGCTACATTTTCATCTTCCGCAGTACTTTTACAACCACTTGTTAAAACAATAGCAGCAGAGGCAACTAACAATAAAAGTTTATTCATGATCATTTCCTTCTTTATTTTTATTTCCAATTTATCAATCGCTGTTAAAACAACTGCCTGATACCAAAAGTTTAGGTTTCAGTAGCCTCTCTCTCTATCGTTCTAACTAAAATCAGCGAATACGACATAATCAAAATAATTGCTTTTACAATAAGTTGCAAGTTTTTACTTAACATTTTTTTTACACAGTACGAACGTTAACGTATCAACGTTTCTTTAAAGAAAACACGAAGCAGGTTACCCTATAGGAAAATAAAGAATTGGAATTAAACAATGAAGTTTTTACACACTATGCTGCGTGTTAAAGATCTTGACGCGTCTTTAAACTTTTACATCAATCAACTTGGGTTAGTTGAGATTAGAAGAAAAGAAGTGCCGGCAGGTAAATTTACACTAATATTCTTAGCTACCGCAGAAGGTGAGCCTGAAATTGAGTTAACTTACAATTGGGATAATAAAGAAGAATATTCGACCGGTAGGTTTTTTGGACATTTGGCATTTGAAGTAGATGATATTTATGCTTTATGTGAAAAACTTGAAGATCAAGGTGTCATTATCAATCGCCCGCCTAGATGTGGTCGCATGGCGTTCGTGAAATCACCAGACGGAGTGTCGATAGAACTTCTGCAAAAAGGTGAAGCACTAGCCCCACAAGAGCCATGGAGCAGCATGGAAAACACAGGCACTTGGTAAGTGCCTGTAATACAGCCTATTTCAAAATACTAAACAAGTTACTATATTGATCTGTCCACAAAACGCTGCGCTCAGTTCGTAGCGGGCTACCATATATTTTGCTAAGCCCCGCTTTCAAAACTTGTTCATTACTCGTTAACCAAACCCACTCGGTATTATGTTCATTCAAGTCTTTTGCTTTCGTGTAAAAATACCTAGCTTGCAAATCAAACTCTTCTGATAACGCTGACATAAGCGGCTTTATGTCTAAATGACTATTGGATATATGAAACATCAAAATACCATTATCATTTAAATGCGTTAGGTACAAAGCGATGGCCTCTTTAGTCAGCAAATGTTGAGGAATACTATCTCCAGAAAACGCATCAACTACGATGGCATCGTATGCTTGCAGATTTCCTTGATTAGCTAAACGCTGTAATGAAACTCTACCATCACCTAGTACTACGTTTGTCTTGGCTAACGAAGTATTCAAATAATTAAAATACTCGTTGGCTGCGCGTTCTACCGCAGGATTAAGTTCAAAAAAGTGGTACTCATCACCTAGCTTGCCATAAGCAGCTAGTGTACCGGCTCCCATGCCTACAAGCCCTACTTTAATATTTTTGTCCTGAGAAAGTGTTTCCAATCCAATAGCAACACCAGTATTTTTGCGATAGTAACTTAGCGGAGTAGGAGCGCCTTGTTCCGATAAAAACTGAGAGCCATGTGACGTTGTACCATCAATCAATCTTCTCTCTGTACGTTCGCCTACTGGCACATCTTTAACACTCAATACACCATAGAAATTTCGCGCCTTATAAATACTTGTCTGATGATAAAGGGCATCTAGATACCAAACACCAACAAGCAAAACACCTGCAAACAAATAGCTAATTATCGAAGAAACGTTTATCGATTTCTCTTTAGCTACCGACGTAGCTACTGCGACGAATATTAATGAAAATACCAAAGGGTATTCATAAAATTGTTCGAATACGACAGGCGCAAGTAAAGAGACGACAGCACTGCCCAATACGCCACCAAAGGCAATATATAGATAAAAAGAAGTTAAATGCTCTTTTACAGGAGTAAGTTTTACAAGTTCGGCATGACAAACGAAACAAGCAGTCAATAAGATAACGCTGTAAAGCACTACTTGAGAATGAATATCAAACTGAGTGCCGGTAAAGTACATCATGACAGCTATCACAGAAACCAATGCCATACCAAGTTGAAAATAACTACGTTGGTACCAAGCAATTGTTCTAAAACATACGATAAACGTGATTAGATAAAGAGCAAGAGGCAATATCCATAAAAAAGGAACGGGTGGAACATTTTGAGTCATTGCACTTGTTGTTGAAACTAAAACAACAACGCCGATTGCACTGTATAACAACCAAAGCATCTTTGTTCCGAAACCAAACGGTTCAGGTGCTTGGCTATCATTAGCCATTTCTATAGCATTATTTTCTTTTGATAGTTGCAGTAACCAAAGCACAAAAACAATCACATAAAGAGTGAATAATGCCCCCCATAATATTCGATTAACAGACAACGAAAACTGAACTTCAAATAAGAAAGGAAAGCTTGCCAAGGCGACTAACGAGGCAATATTAGAAAGTGAATATAGTTGATAAGGGTTTTTATTACTCCCTGTAACAACAAGCCATTTTTGTACGAGAGGGCCTGTTGCACTTAGCAAAAAGTAAGGTAATCCTACTGACTTTAGTAGATAAATAAAAATATCCACCATTGGGTTTTGCACTGACTGAACTTCAAATCCATCTTGATGTAAGAACCAATAAAGCAAACCGGCGATTAATAATAACGCACTATGTATAGTTATTTGCTGTTTGAAGCGAAAGTACCGAGAAAGTAAATGTGCATAGCCATAACCGAAAAACAACATCGCTTGAAAAAAAAGCATGCATGTTGTCCAAACCGACGCACCGCCACCAACACTCGGCAAGATAACCTTTGCAATTAAAGGTTGAACCAAAAACAGTAAAAATGCACCCAAAAAGATGGTGATAAGATGTAACATTAAGACAGTCAATAAAAGGAAAAGCCGTATACTATCCGATTACGTGCTTTCTGTCACAAGCGTTTCCCCTCTTTGACAAACATCTTTTTTCTGTAACTCTTTCATTGCTAAATACAAAGGAAGTGAACAGCTTAGCCCTACTGTGAAATTTAGGCCCAATAACGTTATCTTCTTTGCATTTTTAAGGTTATCGTCTAGAAATACAAACGTTAAAAACGCAATACTAGAAATAATCAAGTCAACGTTAACTGCCAGCACAGCTGAATTGGCAGTGACTGCATTCCAAAGGGAAAGTAAACTCCATTGGTGCTCAATACCAAATTGAATGAATAGATAATACGGCAATGCTGCACCCAAAAAAGTTAGCGTGGCATAAAAACGAAATAACATATAAAACAACTCCTTTTGCTAAAAATTACCCTGTGAAAAAGTCAAAAATATTGCCCGCAGTAGAGCTACTTCCTTTGTAAAATTCGGTATAACTGCAACGCTGGCACGTCACCGCAAAGTACTTCTTATTCTGAACATCAAAAATGCGTGACCAAAAGCCACCCGATACTCTCATTTCACCCGTTTCAAACTCTTCGTGACTACATTTAATACAACGCCAATTTTTATGTCGCATAGATTTCTCCATCAAATAAGCTCACATTGTGCCTTTGTATACACAGTAGAAAATATACAATCAGGCTTAGTTAGCATCTTCTTACATTTAACCAGTTTATACTATTGCATTTTAAATGGACTTAATAAATAGTATTGGCACTTCAATTATCTAGGTAAGTTTGTAAAATGAAAATAGTTAAGTCTGTTGCGCTAGTTTCTTTAGCATTAGCAACTTTTAGCAGCCACACATTTGCTCACTATGTAAACAAAGAGCAGCTGATTAAGGATGTCACATTTTTAGCTAGTGATGAGCTGAAAGGACGAGCAAGCTTTACCGAGGAAATCGACAAAGCTGCAGACTATATTAGTGCGAGATTTGATCAAATAGGATTGCAACCTTTAGGCGAATCTCAAAGCTTCAAACAAACTTTCAACGTTCATCAAATTTCAGTAGCACAAAGCCGTGTTGCTCTAGACGGTGTTGCGATTGATGAAAGCAACATTGCCGTTGCAATGACCAGCAAAAATCTTGCTTGGAATAACCTAAACCAAGTCACAACACATTTTGTTAATGCGGAGCAAGATGTAAGAGCAAAGTTGAGGTCGCTTAATCATCAAGGTGGCGATCATTTAGTTTTACTCTCAAGCAAACAAGCGAGAATGTTCAAAGCATACAAACGTTATTTTGATAAGGGTTTAAACAAATTGGCTCTGAAAAACCAAGGCGCTATTGTTTTAGTACTTACAGATAAAGAAAACATAACGAACATTGATATAAGTGTAGATGCCACTATCAAAACTCAAGAGCTGACAAATGTGGTTGCCGTATTGCCTGGAGAGTCAAAAGAGCAAGTACTTTTTTCGGCTCATTATGATCACATAGGCACGGCGGCCAGTGGTGACGATATCGTATACAATGGTGCTGATGACGATGCCTCAGGTACCTCTGCAATCATTAATTTGGCTGCATATTTTGCAAGCCAGAAAAAACCAAAACGGACGTTAGTATTTAGTGCCTTTACCGCAGAAGAAATCGGTGGCTATGGTTCAAAATACTTTTCACAGCAACTTGACCCTGACAATGTTGTGGCAATGGTCAATATAGAAATGATCGGCAAACCTTCAAAATTTGGTTCAGGTCACGTATGGATGACAGGAATGGAGCGCTCTAACTTGGGTGAGCTGATGAATTCTCTGTTACCAGAAAACGGAAAAATCAAAGCAGATCCTTACCCTAAACAAAACCTATTTTATCGTTCTGATAATGCAACCTTAGCAAGACTAGGAGTGCCAGCTCATAGTTTTAGCAGTACGCAGTTGGATAAAGATAAACACTATCATAAAGTAAGTGATGACATTGAAAGTCTTGATCTAAATTCAATGCACAGTGTAGTAGAATCTATTGCAGTAGCAAGCCAAGGACTTGTTGACGGTATTCATACCCCAACGAGAGTTGATACTAGCAAGGTAAAGCAAAACGGTAAGATTTACTAACTCATTGCGCTAGCTCGCCATATCATTTGATATTCGAGCTCGTTTTGTCCAATAACTTGAAACCCTGCCCTTTCGTATAAACGTTTGGCAGGGTTTTTTAATAGCACATTTAGTGTTACCGGTACTCCGCGTTCAATCGCTTTACTTTGGATCAATTGCAATATTCGCTTTCCTAAACCTAAGCCTTGGTGCTGCGGTAAAATCTGAAATTGACGGATATGAATTCTCTCGGAAAAAGCCCCTAGCTTTATTAACCCTATAGACTCCTCTCCACGTAAAATAATACTTGAATCTTCAAAACACTCTTCAATACGAACTAAATGTTGTTCATCATTATAAACAAGACCAGCAGCAATTAAGTGCTCGTCCATCGACTGCTTTCTTAGCGCCAGCAGAAAAGAGATATCAGACTGTACTGCTCGACGAAAAGTAATTCCAGTATTCAAGTTAGACATTCCACACAAGTAACGACAAATGTACTGTTAACTAACGTTTAAATTGTAACAGTTAACGACAAGGTATTGATCATCACCTTATATCAAGTGCAAACTACTTTTGTAAACAACAAAAACAAAACAAATCTACAAATATCTAAAAATTGATCAAAGGTTAACCATGAAATTTAAAACGATTGCACTAAGTGCTATTACTGTTGCTGTATTAACAGCGTGCGGCAGTACAACAGCACCGCAAGAAGGAACTGCTACGGAAGTAAAAGAAGCTGTAAAAGCTTTGTCACCTTCACAACAAGCTAATCAGCTTTTTGACAAAATCTACATGGATGGCATTAACAGAAGCCCAATAATGCAAACCTATTTAGGCATTAAGACAGATTATGACAAATGGAATGACATCTCTGAAGAAAACGCACTTAAAGAGTTAGCGATAACAAAGAAAAATATTGCGACATTAAAAGCTATCGACACTTCAAAGTTGGATAAACAAACAAAATTAAGCCATACACTTTACCTTCAAAAAATGGAACAGTCAGTTGCTGACTTTAAATGGCGTCACCATAACTACCCAGTAAACCAGATGTTTGGTATCCACAGTCAAATACCTTCTTTGTTAATCAACCAACACCGCATTTCAACTGTAAAAGAAGCTAATGACTACATTGCTCGTTTGAACAACTCAAAAGCATTTTTGGGTCAGTTAGTTGACCAGCTAAAGATTCGTGAAGCGAAAGGTATTATTGCGCCTAAATTTGTATTTTCACATGTTATCCGTGATTCAAAGAACTTACTAAAAGGTGCTCCATTTGATAGTGGTGAAAACAGCACACTATTAGCTGACTTCAACAGAAAAGTTGAAAAACTTGAGATCGCTGCAGATGAAAAGTCTGCACTTATTAAGAAAGCTGAATCAGCACTTACAGGTAACTTTAAACAAGGTTACCAGCATTTAATTGCTTACCTAACAAAGCTTGAAAGCAAGGCTAACGATAAAGCTGGCGCGTGGAAATTCCCAGAAGGCGACACCTTCTTCAACAACGCTTTAAATAGAACTACGACAACTGACTTAAGCTCAGAAGAAATTCATAAAATTGGTTTGGCAGAAGTTGCGCGCATTCACAACGAAATGCGTGAAATTATGAAGAAAGTAGACTTTAAAGGCGATTTACAAGCGTTTTTCGAGTTTATGCGCAATGACGAGCAATTCTACTACCCTGAAACAGATGAAGGTAGACAGCGTTACTTAGATGAAGCGACCGCTTATATCGATACCATGAAAGGTGAGTTAGACAAATTATTCATTACCAAACCAAAAGCAGATTTAACCGTAAAACGTGTTGAAACTTTCCGCGAAAAATCGGCCGGCAAAGCGTTTTACCAGCAACCTGCACCAGATGGTTCTCGACCTGGTTTATACTATGCAAACCTTTACGATATGAAAGCAATGCCTACGTACCAAATGGAAGCGCTAGCTTACCATGAAGGAATTCCAGGTCACCACATGCAAATTGCTTTAAAGCAAGAGCTTGAAGGTTTACCAATGTTCCGTAAGTTCGGCGGCTATACCGCTTACAGTGAAGGCTGGGGTCTTTACTCAGAGCTTATTCCAAAAGAAATTGGTTTTTACAAAGACCCATACTCAGATTTTGGGCGCTTAGCTATGGAATTATGGCGTGCTTGTCGTTTAGTGGTTGATACAGGTATTCATACTAAGAAGTGGACCAGAGAGCAAGGTATTGAGTACTACGTTTCAAATACACCTAACGCTAAATCAGACGCTGTAAAAATGGTTGAACGTCACATCGTAATGCCATCGCAAGCAACTGCTTATAAAGTGGGTATGATAAAAATCTTAGACTTGCGTGCTAAAGCTAAAAAAGCACTAGGTGACAAGTTTGATATTAGAAAATTCCACGACGTTGTTTTAACTAGCGGTGCTCTACCACTTAACGTTTTGGAAGATATGGTTGACGACTACATCGCTAAAGAGTTGTAATGCAATGACCGAATAAAAAAAGCCGTCTTAATAAAGACGGCTTTTTGCTTTATGCTCTTTTAAGCTTTACCTTTTTAATCACACCACCCCATTGATAAACGGCTAGCCCCAATATTATTAAAGCAGCACCAATCACGAGGTCGTTTGATATTCTTTCATCGTTTAACCAAGCACCTAAAGCAATAGCAATAACAGGCGTCACCATAGTAATTAACGACACCGTACTAGCATCCAGTCTTTTAAGTACATAGAAATAAGCTAAGAAACCTAATAAAGATCCTACAATCCCTAAATAAGCAATGCTCCATAAAGCACGTGGTTGCCACTGCTCATAAGGAAATGTCCCGTCTAAAGCTAACCATGCAATTGCAAAGAGTGGAACACTTACCATTAAAGAGCCAACAGTAGTAGCCATTGAATCTATTTGTACGTTAACACTCTTAATCATGACGCCACTTAAGCTAAAGAAAAACACAGCACTTAAAATCATGATAATGCCCCAATAAGCATCGGCTTTGAACGATATTTTGTCCATACAAACAACCGCTAGGCCAACTAGAGCTATCACAAGCGCCACCCTTCTAGCCGCGGTAAAAGTATTTTCTTTGAGTATTAGCATTGAAAAGACACCAGACAGTATAGGTGATATACCAAACGCCAATGACATTAAACCAGAGCTAATATAACGAGACGATAGATAAGAAAGTAGCATGCCGCCAAAGATACCAATTGCGGAATAACAATAGACTTTTACCGCATCTGCATGCCACGGAAAATCAGTATTTCTCAGTTTTAGAATAAGCCAGCCAGGGATCACCGCGATGACCATGCGTAAAAGCACCGCCATCGTAGGATGAACTGATTCACTACTCCACAAAATACCTAATGGTGTTGTCGACCAAATTAATATTACCGCGATATATGCTGCTGGTACTGACACTGTCATTCCCTCCATTGTAAAATATTGCAGCTAAAACGAAAAAACCGCAGCTACTTAAGCTGCGGTTTTCATCAAAAAAGACACTTAAACACTAATTCGCAGCATGCAACAGCAATCGATCGGCACGGACGTTCGACCAAATATTGAAATTATGTTGTTGCATGAGATTTGTCATTTATCTTCGTTAAAAAATTAGTGTAAATACGTTACCCATCATGCCAGTTATCTCTAGATAGTCAACACCTGTTAAAAATTAATCTACATCAACTTGTAAGTAGATGTGTTCACGTTTTCAGGGGTAAATAAAATGAAAAACAGCTAAAACCTTGAAGCGTCAAAGCTACCGTTCCTCAAATAATGTAAAACCTGAGAGATTACGTCGTCATTTTTCATCATAAATGGATGTGTTACTGGCAAAACAATATGATCACTCATGCCAGCCAATTTTGTGCTTTCTACGGACACTTTGCCATCATTTGGGCCGGGCAACATCATCGACAATATGAAGTTTACACTCTTTGAACCGGCAATTACGCCAACATCATAATCCACAGCGCCTAAGGTTTTAGGCAAGTCATCAACATTAGTGCCTAACTGCATACCGGCAGGACCATTGATAAATTTAAATCCAGGCAGATTCTTCAAACGATCAACTACCTGGCTACCTTGGTTTGGAGGTCCCAGCATCACTACTCTACCCAAGTTTTCTACAGGACTTGATTTTAAATAAGACCTCAACAGAATAGCGCCCATCGAATGCGTTACAAAGTGAATTTTGTCGGCATTTTTACACTTTAAAATAGCTTCATTCATGGTTAATTCAACAAGCTTTTGAACGTTATGCTTTCGAGAGGGATACGTAGAGTTTATAACATGAAATCCGTGATGCTTGAGCTCGCCTTCCAACTTTCTTAAAGAACGGTTTGTTCTTGCCAATCCGTGTAGAAGAATTACAGAATCACACTTTTTCATTGAACGTCCTAGTAACGGTTACGATAGACCGATGAATGTTTTGATGCGTCCTATGATATCATAGGACGCTGAAAATCCAGTTAAAATTTAAATTTCATCCCTATATTCACTCCCTTCCAACTTTCACCATCGCCACTGCCAACTTTCAAATCATCAAATAGTTGATAATCAGCATAAACATCAAAGCTGGGTGAAACTTGATAGTTTAAACCTACGCCATACGTAGCGCCTTTTTGTGTATGTTTAATAAGATGAGGATAATGAACTGTAGTATTCCCACCTATGTCAGTACGGGAGCTACTTGTTGTAATTTCATATTTACTTGAGGTAAAACCTGCTAGACCATAAATGTCGAGTACTGACGATATAGGAAAAGATAACTTTAACAACAGTGATATTTGTTTATCTAATTCTTCTTTATATTGCTGGTTTCCATACCCTAAAACAAAGAAGTCATCACTGTAATCAGACAAACCATGATTAATGCGTGCTTCTACTGATAAATTGTCATTGATTTGATAACCAGAAATAAGACCTAAACTATCTATCTCCCTGTCTGGCGCTGATGATATTTTTTGGGCACTATACTGCCCACCAAAATACCAAGTGTTAGTGTCAGATGCATATAAAGGCAGAGCCAAACACGTAAGCCCTATCGCGATTATTTTTTTCATTAAATGTCCATTTATATTGTTAATTATTAATTGCTTGTACCTAGTTGCAAACTACTTTCGGTACTGGCTTAGATTAAACAATTAAACTGAATACAATCTGAACGTTTGTTGAGTGATATGCTGAAAGCGCTGTCAATAAACATCAACTAGCGCTGTAAAAAATTACTGTCCAAAAGGGTGTATTTTAGAAAGTTCTACTAATTCTTCTCTTACATTAGAAAGTTGATTTGCGTAGATAACCAAACTCTTAATACCTACAGACAACCTTGATTGGATTTGAGAAAAACGATTTTCAAGTGTCGGTTGCCAGTCTGCTATAACAAAATCATTTACATTTTGAATGATAGCGTGCAGAGGCAACCACGCTAAATGGCTATTTTTTGCCGTATAGGCTTTCATCAAAGAAATAGGGTTAGCACCGCCACCTGATGCTGAAATACCAACGGCAAAAGCGGGTTTATGACCAAACGGCAAACCTCCAGCAGAGCCATTTGCAGACAATAGGAATAGGTTAACCAAAGCAGGAGGAAGCATACCGCCCCATTCGGGCGCAACAACAATAACGGCGTCACAATTATACATCTTTTGAAGCACAGCTTCTTTTTCGTTAGCTAGTGCGATTTTATCCTCTCTGCCTATTCCATAATGGTCTAGTAGAAATGGATAGCTAGATAAATCCAAAATAGTAGAGGTAACGTCATCAAACGGCTCAATAATGTTCCTCTGCATATATTTTGCCACTTCAAAGCTCATCGAGCTTTCTCGTTGACTGCCGCTTACAATCAATATATTCAATACTTTCTCCATCACTTTAAAGGTTAAAAACAATACGCTTTCCAATCCTATGAAGACATGCTTCGGCCTGTCTTTAGATAATGAACCCAGTCACCTCTTTGACGAATTGAAGCAGCGCGCATTGCACTTTGCACATCAAAAGAAACACGATGAAAACTAACGTCCCATTGACCGTCACTCCCCTGTTGCAAGATAGCGTAGGATGCACGTGGAGTGTAGTTTTCCATACAATGTAAATTAGGCTCTTCATCAGTATAAGCCTGTAACCCGACACTCCCGGGATTTATCACCATTTGTCCAGTCGACAGCTCTATACATCTAGGAATATGTGTATGGCCACATAGAATAATTGGGGCAGCGACACCATTTAGTAGTTTCACAATTTCCGCATCTTTTCTAACTTCAGGTTTACCTGAACGAATATCTTCAAGTAAATAAACAAGGTCATTTTCAGGTGTGCCGTGACAAGCATATATATCAGGATTAATTTGTTGATCAAACGGCAATTGTTTCATCCAGTCCAAAGGATCTTCGCCTAAATCTTCCAAGATAAATTGCATCGTCGGGTTTGATTCAATTTCCTCTGAAGTAGCTTGATATATTTGACGATCTTGATTTCCGGAGATGGTGATAGCATTTAGTTTTTGTAAGTAATCAAACGTTGCTTTAGGTGCGATAGGACCATAAAGAATATCGCCAAGATTGACGAATTCTTCCACTCCTTTTGCTCTTGCATCCTGCACTACGGCTTCTAAAGCAAAAATATTACTATGAATATCAGACAATAACGCTAACTTAACCACGTTTCCCTCTGTGATACGATAATTTATAAGAAGGAAGCATCATAGACCAAAATAGCGCCCTTTCACCAGTAATAACTTAAATGCTAACACTATGACTTAACTAAAAGGCGCCAAATACCACCTAGTTAACTAGGGAATATTTTTGGAAATAAAAAAGCAATGTTAGAAAACAAGCATACTATTAAAATAGATCCCCGCCCTCCTATTGCAAAATCCAGTACCAAAGCCAACAAACTTTGACTGATTTTTAGGCTTAACAGCATACTGGTTGGTAGTGAGAATATTAGAGATGCGGCAACACTAATTAGTCTCTCAGATAGCAGCACTGTTCGCTGCTTATTTAGACTTGATTGATTATTTCGCTTCATCCTTGAAACCTCTTTAAATTGTTGTGTAAAAAAGCCAGTCGATAAATTGACTGGCTTTATAAATAGCTATATTTGCTAAACTGGATATATTAACTTTGCTTTACTTCTTCCGATTGAGAAGGTAAACCATCTTCGCCAGCAAACTTATCAACCCACAGTGCAATTGCGCCATCGCCTGTTACGTTACAAGCTGTACCGAAACTGTCTTGCGCCATATATAACGCAATCATTGTACCTAGTGCAGCTTCAGTGAAGCCTAACATACTGCCTAATAAGCCTAGTGCAGCCATAACAGCACCACCTGGAGCACCTGGCGCTGCAATCATTGTCACGCCAAGCATCAAAATAAAACCTAGCATTGCACCAAGTGATGGTAAGGCTAGCTCAGGTGTAATTAACATTACTGCTGTCGCACAAGTTACGATTGTAATAGTTGAACCACTTAAGTGAATTGACGCACACAATGGCACCGTGAAGTTAGCTACACCATCATTAACTTTATTCGCTTTATTCGCACGAAGAGAAACGGGAATAGTTGCAGCACTAGACATAGTACCTAATGCGGTAAAGTATGCTGGTAGCATATTGCTAATCAATTTAATTGGCGAGCGGCCCATTGCCATACCTGTAGCAAAGTACAACACGCTGATCCATAACCAGTGCATTAGTAACGCCAATAATAACACCATACCAAACGTTTGAAGTGTTGATACCACGCTGCCATTTACTGTCATTTCTGTAAAGATACCAGCAATGTAGAACGGTAGTGCAGGAATAATGACTTTGCTAAGTAGAAGCTCAATAATGTCTTTACCTTCATCTAGTACATTACGAAGACTTATTGCATTGGTAGCACTAATACCAATACCCATAATGAAAGCCAAAGCTAACGCAGTCATCACATCAAATAGCGGTTTCACCTGTAGCTCGATAAAACCTTTCACGCCACTACCGTGACCTTCGCCAGCAATATTGCCACCAGTCAATCCAGGTAATACGTTTGACGCTACCAAGTACGCTAATAAACCAGCAATAATAGTAGAGCCGTATGCTAAGCCGACTGTTTTACCTAATAGTGAACCAGAGCCCTGTGGTAGGGATGCAATGCCACTAGCAATGTAGAACAAGATAATAAGCGGGATAGTAAAACTAATTAATTGGCCAATAAGGCTTTTCACTGTATACGCAAGTTGAATAATAAATTCAGGGGCAAATAAACCAATTGCGATACCCGCTAAGATACCAACAATCAGCTTGATGACTAACTTCATAGTAGCTCCAATTGTTATAATAATAGTTATGTACTGCTTAGCATTTTAACGTGACTTGGTTAAAGGTTGCTAGCAAATTGAAAATTTAACTGCATGTTGATGTGCTGAAAATGGTTTACATATAAAATGCCCTATCACACCAACCAAATGCTCGTCCGCAAACAAATAAACCAAACGTTTTCGTTGCCAAGGTGGAATATCTAGTTCCTGTAACACTTTTTTTATCGGTCGCGAATGGTTTCTGTACTCCGGCTGACAAGTTATAGACGGTCTCTGACAGGTCAAGGTTAACTGTTTAGTCTCTGCTGGAATGCTAAAAGCGACTTGCCCTTCCCCGTTAACAAAAGTCACTTCAGGAAGTTCACCTGGCAAGGTGACCGTCAAATCAGCGTGTAGTTCACTTACGTTATAAGACTGTTGCCAACTAGAAATATCGAGATAATCTGGTGTTAAATATACTCGCCCTTTAAACCTTCTAAAGACAGCACCGGACATCATCACTTCAGGTTGTCTATCGCCCTCAACAGCTAATTGTTCACGAAGTTGAGCTAACTGTTGCACACTCGGCATTTTCTTTTCTTTAAGGCCAAGCCAATAACGAATAACACCATTAAAACGGGGTTCTGACAATAGCAAAAGGTGTTCAACAGACAAGGAGTCATCAATGACATTACAAGACAGGTAATCCTGCTCAGCAATTTCTTTTAATTGATTATTCGCTTGTTCACACAACAATGCACTTCTCGACACCGTTTGGCCATAACTAGGCCAGCGTTCTTTTAATAAAGGAATAATCGAATGTCTCAAAAAGTTACGATCGAATGATTGATCTTGGTTTGAGTCATCTTCAACCCAATCTAAGCATTCGCCCTCGGCAAACTGTTCAATAGCCTCACGAGAGATAGATAAAAAAGGCCTAACAAGAAGCCCTTTCGAAAACGGCTGTTTTTCAACTATGCAAGATAAACCACTAACACCAGCACCACGTTTTAGCGCCAACAGCATGGTTTCAATTTGGTCATCTTGATGATGTGCCGTTACGACAATCGTATTTTCACACGTCAGTTCTTTAAGTACTTGATAGCGCGCATCCCTTGCAAGCGCTTCAAGACTTTCGCTTGTTCCTGCCGCTAGCTCAACCTGTCTAGTAGTAATGGATACATTTAAGTTTTCACATTGTTTTTTGGCAAATGCTAACCAATCATCTGCATACTGACTTAGTCCATGATGTACATGACAAACCTTGATACGAGTTTCAGACTTGCTAAGTGACTTTTCAGCCTGTACCAGAGCGTTTAATAGAACTTGAGAATCAACGCCGCCACTATACGCGACTAAAATCGTTTGTGTAGGATATTGAGAAAGAAGAGAGTGACAAGCTTGAGAGATAATAGACATAAGAGAAAGCGGCTTGCTTTTGCAAACCGCTCTTACCTATTAACAGTAACCGAAAGACATTAAACGTTCGTAACGTTTTTCGATTAATTCTTCTTTTGATAACTCATCAAGCTCAGCTAAATCAGACTTAATGGCTTGCTTTAAGTGTGCAGACATTAAGTCGTAATCACGGTGTGCACCACCAAGCGGCTCTTCAACAATATTGTTGATCAAATCTAGCTCTTTGATACGAGAAGCGGTAATACCCATCGCTTCAGCAGCTGTAGATGCTTTTTCTGCTGTTTTCCAAAGAATTGAAGCACAACCTTCTGGTGAAATTACTGAGTAAGTAGAGTATTGAAGCATGTTCACGCGGTCACCAACACCAATCGCTAGTGCACCACCAGAACCACCTTCACCGATAACCGTACAGATAATCGGAACATTTAAACGTGCCATTACTTTTAAGTTTTTAGCAATCGCTTCACTTTGACCACGTTCTTCAGCACCTATACCAGGGTAAGCACCTGGGGTGTCGATAAAAGTAATGATCGGCATGTTAAATCGTTCAGCCATTTCCATTAAACGCAATGCTTTACGGTAACCTTCAGGACGAGGCATACCAAAATTACGTTTAACTTTTTCGCTAGTGCTTCGACCTTTCTGATGGCCAATAACAACAACTGGACGACCGTCTAAACGCGCAGTTCCACAAACAATAGCTTTATCGTCAGCATATGCGCGATCACCTGCTAATTCATCAAACTCTTCAAAAATGCGAGGCAAATAATCTAACGTGTAAGGACGTTGTGGGTGACGAGCTACACGTGCTGTTTGCCAAGGATCTAAGTCAGAGAAAATCTTTTTTGTTAACTCAACGTTTTTCTCTTTAAGTTGAGAAATCTGCTCTTCAAGATCTAAGTTTAGCTCTTGGCCATTATTAACCAATCTTAACTCTTCAATTTTGGCTTCAAGCTCAGCAATCGGCTGCTCAAAGTCTAAAAAATTTAGTGACATATAAGTTCTTACCTAACGTTCTTTTTGTTAAACAACGCCTGTTGGCATTGTTATTCTAATTCTGTTGTTTGTTGCCTACTTAAACTGCAGCGCAACCTTCTCTTCACCCAATAGGGTTTTAAGCTGATAAAGCAATTGATCCGTCGGAGAAACACGCCATTGCACGCCAAATTCTAGCATTGCTTGCGCTTCTCGTGCTTGATAAAAAACACGTATCGGACACGTACCTTCCTTGAATGGGTCAAGTACTTCCGTAAATTGATCAATAAAGTTATCGGCAACCGCTTGCTGCTCAACATGTAAGTCTATTGATGTTACATGATTTTCTCGTGCTTGAGCAACAGTCATTATATCCCGGGCGGTCATTGTATTACCTCCGGAGTAATCATCAAAGCTGACCTGTCCCTTACAGACCAAAATTGCGTCATTTTCTAACAATTCGGCAAATTTATCATAATCATCGGGGAATAATCGTACATCAATTCGTGCACTTTTATCATCTAGCGTCACCAACGCCCAGCGCCGACCACGTTTATTGACTAAAACGCGTACACCAATCACAAGGCCAACAGCAGTAGCTGTTTTATCTCTTCCTGTTGGTGTCATGCCAACAAGGCGACTTGTCGCGTACTTCTTAATTTCCGACAAATAACGATTAATTGGATGGCCGGTTAGATATAGACCTAACGTTTCTTTTTCACCGTCTAGCCAAATTTCCTCTGGCCACTCAGCTACCTCTTTAAACGCCTGTCTTGTATCTTCAGGCTCTTCATTGATCAAGCCAAACAAGTCATCTTGACCAATCGCTTGTGCTTTAGCATGCTGCTCAGCAGCTTTTATCGCTTCAGGTAGCGTTTCGAACATTGCAGCACGATGTGGACCTAAATTGTCCATCGCGCCTGCTCGAATCAACCTTTCAAGTACGCGCTTGTTCGTTTTCTTAAGATCAACACGGGCACAAAAATCAAATAAATCAGCAAATGGTCCACCCTGCTCTCTCGCTTCAATAATAGCTTCAATAGGGCCTTCACCAACACCTTTTACCGCGCCAATACCATAAACAATTTCATTATCATCATTTACAGTAAACTTGTATAAACCACTATTCACATCAGGAGGCAATAATACCAGCCCCATGTTTTTACACTCATCAACAAGGGTAACGATCTTGTCAGTATTATCCATATCAGCAGACATTACCGCTGCCATAAATGGCGCTGGGAAATGCGCTTTCATCCATAGCGTTTGATAAGATACTAGTGCATAGGCAGCAGAGTGAGATTTGTTGAAACCGTAACCAGCGAATTTCTCTACCAAGTCAAAGATCTTCATGGCTAGTTCGCCATCAACACCTCTAGCAACAGCGCCTTTTTCAAAACCATCACGCTGCTTGGCCATCTCCTCTGGTTTCTTTTTACCCATCGCACGACGAAGCATGTCGGCGCCACCAAGGGTATAACCAGCAAGTACCTGAGCAATTTGCATTACCTGCTCTTGGTAAAGAATGATACCGTAAGTAGGCTCAAGAATTGGTTTTAAATCTTCATGTTGCCAAGTTGAATCTGGGTAGCTAATTTCTTCACGGCCGTGTTTACGTTCAATGAAGTTATCTACCATGCCCGATTGAAGTGGACCTGGACGGAACAAGGCTACAAGTGCGATGATATCTTCAAAACAATCAGGCTTTAGCTTATCAATCAGTGATTTCATACCACTCGATTCAAGCTGGAATACCGCGGTTGTTTCTGAACGAAGTAATACACCAAATGACTTTTTATCGTCTAATGGGATAGCAGCGATATCAATTGGCTCTTTGCCTTCTTTAAGCAGCTTTTCATCCGCCATTTCAATCGCCCACTGCAAAATAGTCAGCGTTCGAAGACCTAAGAAGTCAAACTTTACAAGCCCAGCATCTTCAACATCATTTTTATCAAACTGGGTTACAGGGTTCTTACCTTCATCATCACAGTATAGTGGTGCGAAATCGGTAATTACGGTTGGTGATATTACAACACCACCAGCGTGTTTACCGGCATTACGTGTCGTACCTTCTAAGATGCGACACATATCAATTAAATCTTTTACATCACTGTCTTGCTCGTAAACTTCCGGCAGTTTCGGCTCTGCTTCAAATGCTTTAGCCAAGGTCATCCCCGGATCACCAGGTACAAGTTTTGATATCCGATCAACAAAACCATAAGGGTGACCAAGTACACGGCCTACATCTCGAATTACGGCTTTTGCCGCCATGGTACCAAAAGTGATGATTTGCGATACCGCGTCTCGACCATAAAGCTCTGCAGTATGATCGATTACCTCGTCTCGGCGATCCATACAAAAATCGACGTCGAAATCAGGCATTGATACACGTTCTGGGTTAAGAAAACGTTCGAATAGTAAGTCAAATTCCAGTGGATCTAGATCGGTGATCTTAAGTGCATAAGCCACGAGAGAACCAGCACCGGAACCACGGCCTGGACCTACAGGAATATTGTTATCCTTACTCCACTGGATAAATTCCATAACGATAAGGAAGTAACCGGGGAAGCCCATATTGTTAATAACGTCTAATTCAATTTTTAGACGATCATCGTATTCTTTACGAATCTCAGGGAATTCAGGTGAATCCTTATCAAAAAGGAACTCTAAACGTTCTTGTAAACCTTCTTCAGAAACTTTAACAAGGAAGTCTTCAATCTTAAGGCCTTCCGTTGGGAAATCAGGTAGGAAATACTCACCTAGACGAACAGTAGCATTACAACGTTTGGCAATTTCTACCGAGTTTTCTAGCGCTTCAGGTATATCGCTAAACAGCTCTAACATTTCTTCTTCAGAGCGCAGGTATTGTTGGTTACTGTAACGTTTAGGGCGGCGTTTATCGTCTAAAGTAAAGCCATCGTGAATAGCTACACGAATCTCATGTGCCTCAAAATCTTCTTCTTTTAGAAACACCACTTCGTTTGTGGCAACAACGGGCAGCCGTTTTTGTTGAGCTAATTCAACGGCTAGGTGAAGATAATTCTCTTCATCATCTCTGCCTGTACGAATTAGCTCAAGATAATAGTGATCTGGAAAATGTTGCTGATAAAATTCCACCATGGTTTCTACCATGGCCATGTTACCTTTGAGTAACGCTTTACCAACGTCACCTTCTCTAGCGCCTGAAAGTAAAATTAGGCCTTCAGCATGTTCCACTAACCATGTTTTATCTAAAATAGCTTTGCCTTGAACGTGACCACGTAAAAAGGCTTTTGAAATAAGTTCAGTGAGGTTTTTGTAGCCAACATTATCTTTAGCGATAACAACTAACCTAAAGAGTTCATCTTCCAACTCTTCACTTTGCACCCAAAAATCTGTACCGATAATAGGTTTGATACCGGCACCATGTGCTGCGTGGTAGAACTTAACCAAACCACATAGGTTAGTTTGGTCGGTCAACGCAATTGCAGGCATATTTTGCCCAGCGGCATGACCAATAATCGGTTTTACTTTGCTCAAGCCATCACACATAGAAAAATCACTATGTACGCGCAAGTGTATAAACTTAGGAGGCTGTATGACGTTTTCTTGTTCTTGTTCTGTCGTCATGTCACTCATGTTAGTTATTAATTCCTTTAGCGTTAATTACAGCAGCCACTGGTTTGAAACTCTTACGATAACAATCTAAGACACCAAGTTCAGCAATTTTTTCCATATGAGCTTTAGTTGGGTACCCCTTATGTCCGGCAAAACCATATTCAGGGTGCAACTTATCAAGTTCAATCATTTCATTGTCACGTGCCACTTTAGCAAGAATAGAAGCAGCACTTATTTCAGCTACTCTAGCATCACCTTTTACGACACTTTGACTATCAATTTGTCCTGATGTACCTATGAACGTAGGAGTACGATTACCATCGACCAATACATGATCGGGTTCAACATTTAAACCATCAACCGCTCTTTGCATCGCTAACATAGTAGCGTGTAGGATATTAAGCGTATCAATCTCTTCAGGGTTAGCCCTGCCGATAGACCAAGACGTTGCTTTTTCTTTAATCTCTTCTGCTAATAGCGCGCGCTTTTTTTCACTGAGTTTTTTAGAATCCATTAAACCTTCAATTGGATTATCTGGATCTAAAATTACCGCAGCCGTCACCACGTCTCCAACTAATGGCCCACGTCCTACTTCATCTACCCCAGCAATTCGATAAGCAACAGGATAGACAAACGCTGGAAGTTCAGCGGCTTTCTTTTTGGCTGGCATATTAAACTAACTCCAAGACTGCTTGAGCTGATTTTTCGCTCGCATTTTGACGTAGCTGTTGATGAATCTCGGTAAAAGCAGCATCTAGTTGACTCTGATCTTGATATAAACGCTCTTTAACTAATGGAAGAATATTTTCAACGGTCACTTGTGATTGTAATAGCTCAGGAACAAGCTCCTTATTCGCCATTAAGTTTGGTAAAGAGAACCATTTTAGTTTCACAAAACCTTTGAACATATGGTACGTCATAGGATTAAATTTATAACAAATCACCATTGGACGTTTAATTAGCGCTGCTTCAAGTGTAACAGTACCAGAGGCAGTTAATAGACAATCACTAGCTGCCATCACTTGTTGTGTCTTACCTGTAATTATCTGAACAGGCAAGTCAGGTGCAAATTGCGCGAGCAATGATTTAAACTGTTGCTCACGTTTATCACTGATCATTGGTGCAACAAAGGTAATTTCAGGATCTTCAGCTAACAAAACCTTAGCTGTTTCAGCAAAAGGTTGAACCAACCTAGATAATTCACCGCCGCGACTACCTGGCATTAACGCTAGTATTTTACCTTCTTTAGATAGACCTAGTGATTCTCTAGCTTCTAACTTATCTGACTCCATAGGAATGTCGTCAGCTAGCGAGTGCCCGACAAATGTACAGGCAACGTTGTGCTTGTCGTAAAAGGCTTTTTCAAAAGGTAACAATGAAAGCACCATGTCTGTTGCTTCATCTATTTTGAAAATACGTTTCTCACGCCACGCCCAAACAGATGGACTAACGTAATGTACAGTTTTTATATCTCTTTTCTTTAACCTCAATTCTAATCCGAGATTAAAATCTGGTGCGTCGATGCCTACAAATACATCTGGCTTGTTTTCGCTGAAATACTCAACTAAAGACTTTCTGACATGGAGTAATCTTGGTAAGCGACCAAGTACTTCAAATACTCCCATCACTGATAGCTCTTCCATAGAAAACAATGACTCAAAGCCAAGTGCATTCATTTTTGGGCCACCAATACCAACAAATTTGGCTGTAGGATGTTTGTCTAGAATTGATTGCATAAGGCCAGCACCAAGCGTATCGCCAGAGTGCTCACCTACTACGATACCAAAAACCAGTGGCTTGATATCTTGATTGTTTGAAGCTGTAGTAGTTTGAGGCATTAACGAATAATGCCTCGTTTTGAATTACGAATAAATTCGACAAATACTCGTACTTCTTCGACATCAGCATATTCAGCAGATATCTCTGCTGTCGCTTCTTCAACAGTTTTCCCTTTACGGTACAGGGTTCTGTACGCTCGTTTGATTGCAGTAATGACATCTTTATCAAAGCCACGACGTTTTAAACCTTCAGTATTTAAACCGAATGGCTTAGCGCCATCACCAGATGCCATAACATAAGGAGGCACGTCTTTAACAACTAGAGAGTTTGCCGCAACAAATGAGTGTGCACCTACATGACAGAACTGATGAATGCCACTCATACCGCCTAATATTGCATGATCACCTACATGTACATGTCCTGCAATAGAAGCATTATTTGCCATGATACAGTTGTTTCCTACTACACAGTCGTGAGCTACATGTGTGTATGCCATGAACAAGTTATTGCTACCTATCTTGGTAATCCCTTCATCTTGCACCGTGCCGCGATGAATAGTTGTACACTCTCTAAAAGTGTTGTTATCACCAATGATAAGTTGAGTTGGTTCACCATCATATTTCAAGTCTTGGCATTCCTCACCAATACTTGAAAATTGAAAAATACGGTTACCTTTACCTATTGTTGTAGGGCCGTTAATGACAACATTAGAGCTAATTTCACAATCATCTCCAATAACAACATCACTACCTACATAAGTCCAAGGACCAATTTTAACATTTTTGCCGATGACAGCACCGGCTTCAATAATTGCTTGTTCGTGGATCAAACGATTACTCCTATTAAAGTGAGCGACGTGCACACATCAAGTCAGCTGAACACACTACCTTACCATCCACTTTGGCTTCACCATAAAACTTCCACATGCCACGTCTTTCTTTAATAAACTCTACATGTAGATGCATCGTGTCACCAGGTACTACTGGTGCTTTAAACTTCGCATTATCGATAGATGCAAATAAATACATCTCATCATCAGCGCGCTCTTCTGCTGTTTTAAATCCTAAAATACCTGTCGCTTGCGCAAGTGCTTCAAGAATTAATACACCAGGGAAAATTGAATATTCAGGGAAATGCCCCATGAATACTGGCTCGTTAAAAGTAACATTTTTAATCGCGTGAAGTGTTTTCCCTTCTTCAAAATCGACGACACGGTCTACTAACAACATTGGGTATCGATGTGGAATTATTTTTTGAATTTCTTGCACATCTAGCGTTTTCTTTTGAGATTCCAAGCTACTTTCCTTACTTATATAAACTCAAACTGAGTTACTTTTCTAATTGCGTTAGTGTGGCTTCTATTTGCTTAACTTTAGCATTAAGCGTGTCTAACTTTCTAATTCTAGCATTAGACTTATGCCACTCTTTATTAGGCTGACAAGGCATACCAGAAGAATAAACGCCTGGTTTTTCTATTGATTTTGTTACCATTGTCATACCAGTAAATACAGCACCGTCGCTAACTTCAATGTGGCCGTTAATGCCAACCAAGCCAGCGATAGTACAATTTCGACCAATCGTAGAACTTCCAGCAATGACGCTACACGCTGCCATTGCAGTGTTTTCACCAATAACAACATTGTGTGCTATTTGAATCTGGTTATCTAAAATTACACCATCTTTGATGATAGTATCGTCCAGAGCACCACGATCAATTGTTGTATTTGCACCTATTTCAACACGATTACCGATTTGTACAGATCCGAGTTGTGGTATCTTGATCCAATTACCCTTGTCGTTAGCATAACCAAAACCATCAGAGCCAATCGTTGTATTAGCTTGCACCAAACAATCATCACCGATAACCACCTCATGATAAACACAAACGTTTGGCCATAATTTGGTATTATTTCCAAGTTTAGCATTTCTACCGATAAAACAACCCGCTCCAATAGATACGTCTTCGCCTATCACAGCACCTGACTCAATAACAGAGTTCGCACCGATAGTTGCGCTTTTAGCTACAATAGCATCATCAGCGATTGTGGCACTTGGATGAACTGAATTGGCAGGTTTCGGTGTTGTATCCAACAGCTGAGCTACCATCGCGTAACCTAAGTAAGGGTTATCCATCACTAAGGCATTTGTTGGACACTCGTTTAAACAATCTTTGGAAATAATAACGGCAGACGCATTAGTTGCTGATAACTGCTGCTTATATTTGCTATTTGAGAGAAACGCTATTTCGCCTTGTTGGGCTTTTTCTAAAGTAGCCAAGCGTTCAACGGTACAACTTTCATCACCGTGTACTTGTGCGCCAATTTTTTTGGCTAATTCTGAAAGTGAAATACTCATGACTATAGTGGTTCTCTTTTTATTGATAAAACTGCGGGTATTTTATCGCAAGAAGCTACATGAAGTATAGCTTGTCTGATGAGTAAACCATTAAAAATATAAAGAAAGTTGCTGCTTTAATCAGCAGCAACTTTAAAGAAGGGTATTAGTTGTTTAACTTGCTTACTTGCTCAACAACTTGTTCTGTAATATTTGCATCTGGTGCAACATATACTACAGCTTGTGCCTGAAGCACTAAATCAAACTTTTCCTTAGCAGCGATGCTATCTACCGCTTGACGCACTAGCGCAACAATTTTGTTTTGCTCTTGGTTTTGACGTTGACCAGCAGCTTGACGTAAAGCAGTACCTTTTTCTTGGAACTCCTTGTATTTGTCAGCCATTTGCTTGTCTAAGTCTGTCTTCTCTTTATCACTCATTAAAGCGCCGTCACGCTTTTTCTTTTCTTGCATGTACTCAAGATCTTTTTGCAATTGTGCAACAACTGCTTCTTGATCTTTAAATTCTGTCTTAAGGCTTTGCATCACAGCAGCTGTCTGTGGAATTTTAGCCATTACTTCTTGGAAGTTAACTACGCCAATTTTTTGATCAGCTGCAGAAGCTGCGTTTGCCAACATCATTGTCGAAGCCGCAGTTGCAAGTACTGCTGATTTAATTAACTTTTTCAATTTCATCTCCTAATATTTCCTAACTAATCTATTGTTATCGATTTATCGATTAGCTATATAAATTAAAACGTCTGGCCAATGTTGAAGCTGAAGAATTTAGTATCATCACCCTCTTCTTCTTTTAAGCTTCTCGCAAAACTGAAAATCATTGGTCCCATTGGTGATAACCATTGTACAGACAAACCTGCCGAAGCACGGTAACGATCAAAGTCAGAGTAGTCTGCTATTTTTTCAAATTCAGGTGTTGCTAGATCTTGGTAATCAGACAACTTGAACTCAGTATCCCATACATTACCCGCATCAACAAATAAACTTGTACGAACACTGTTTGAGTGACCTTCTTCAATAAATGGAGTAGGTACAATTAGCTCTATACCAGCTAAAGCTAAAGCGTTACCACCAACTGATCTTGGTGAAACTTGAATCACATCGTGATCAGGCCCTAAACAACATCCTGTATTGCCAACTGGATCTGGCGTACCACCAATCGATGTTGGATATCTAAACACTGCTTTTGGACCAACGGTATTGTTTTCAAAACCACGTAAGGTGTCCGAACCACCGGCTCTAAAGTTTTCCCAGAATGGAAGTAACTGGTCATTACCATTATAAGTACCGTAACCATTACCATAACCTAATTGGAATCTAGTTAAGACACTCCAACGTTGGTCACGAGTTAATGGGAAGTACCATTTAGTATCTAAGTTAATCTTAAAGTAATTAACGTCAGAATTTGGCGTAGTCATCTTATATGACAATGTTTGTTGCGAACCAGCCGTTGGGAAGGTACCACGGTTTAACGTAGTGCGTGAAATACCAGCGCTGATATCAAAATTCTTAAACTCTAAACCACCATCCGGGTTATTTGGATCCGAGTAAAGGTCATAGAACTGTTGAATTTGCTCATATGTTTGTAAGCTAGTAATACCGTTACTCTTGTAACCTAAACCAAAACTTACACGAACATACTCATTTATCGGGAAACCCAAGTTAGCACTGATACCGTAGGTTTTGTTGTTGTATTCAACAAGGTTTGCACTACCGGCGTCGAACTCGTTATAGAATATTTGACCACCAAGAGAAACACCATCAACCGTAAAGTACGGATCTGTGTATGACACACTCATTGCTCTAGAGTAGCTAACAGTGTTGATGTTAAACGCTAATCGGTTACCTGTACCTAAGAAGTTATTTTGCTGAATACCTGCATTTAAGCTTAGCTTAGTTTGTGAGCCGTAACCTATACCTGCCGTAAATGAACCTGACGGTTGTTCTTTAACGTCGAATTCTACATCTACCAAATCATCAACATCTGGCAACTGCTTAGTTTCAAACTCAACTTTTTCTAAATACGGTAAACGAGATAAACGTGCTTTAGAGGCTTCAACTAAACTATTTGATAACCAAGCACCTTCCATTTGACGCATTTCACGACGTAATACGCGATCGGCAGTAACGTGGTTACCTTTAAAGCTAATACGGTTTACGTAAATACGTTTACCAGGATCAACAGAGATCGTTAACTTAACTGTTTTATCTTCTTCGTTAATCTCAGGGATAGTCGTTACTTTAGGGTATGCATAACCAAAACGACCTAAGAACTTACTGATCATTTCTTCGGTGTAGGTTACTTCAGCACCATTATACAGTTTATCTGAACGTAACGGGTTAATCGCCTTAATCGTTTCTTCGTAACCAATAAGGTCACCAACAAACTCAACATCTGAAACCGTGTACTGATCGCCTTCTGTTACATTTAACGTGATATAAACAGATTCTTTATCTGGCGTCATTGAAACTTGAGTAGAGTCTACTTGGTACTTTAAATAACCTCTATCTAAGTAGTAACTCTTAATGGTTTCCATGTCCCCTTGCAATGTTTGCTTTTGGTATCTGTCTTGCGCCATGAAATCCCACCAAGGAGAGTCATAGGTCAATTCAATACGCTCAAGTAGCTCTTCATCACTGAAAACTTCATTACCAACAATATTAATTTGTTTAATAGCGGCAGCATCACCTTCAGTGAATTTAAATTCTATTTTTACACGGTTACGTGGCAGGTTAGTAATGACAGCTTCTACATTAGCGTTGTATTTACCCACACTGTGATAGAAATCTTCTAGGCCTGTTTCAATACCAGAGATAACCGTCTTATCTAAGGTTTCACCTACACGGATATTACTGTTATCTAAGCTTTCTACTAACTGCTCTTCTTTTAAATCTTTATTACCATCAAAGGTAATTTCACTGATGGTCTTTCTCTCTCTGACTTTAAAAACAAGTCGGTTACCATCTCTAAACACTGCGATGTCATTAAAGTGACCAGATTTGTATAGCGACTTGATAGCCTGAGAAATACGAAATTCGTTTAAGCTATCGCCAACATTAAAAGGTACATGTGTTAATGCCGCGCCTAATGCAACACGTTGCAAACCCTCAAACGCAATATCGTCAACTTGAAAGTCTTCTTGCGCTTGAGCCTGCGCTCCAATTGAGCCTAATAATACTGCTAGGGCTAATTTTTTTATCATCATAGAGTGTTACTTAATTACTTCTTGTTATTTACAATCGCGACAAATCATTCAAAATTGCGATACTCATTATGCACAATAGCGCCAATGCACCAAATTTAAATCCTGCTTCTTGCACTTTTTCGGGTACTGGCTTGCCCGTTAAAAGCTCTATAAGGTAATAAACTAAATGGCCGCCATCAAGTACTGGAAGCGGTAATATGTTAATTATTCCCAAATTAATGCTAATAAACGCTAAAAAGCCTAAAAAATATACAAAACCAAAGCCTGCACTTGTACCCGCACCTTCGGCCATTGAGATAGGCCCACCTAAGTTCTTAACTGATACATCACCAGTAATTAACTTGCCTATCATTTCAAAACTCAACACGATTAGTTGCCAAGTTCTTTCAAAACTCTTTCCAATAGCTGCAATTGGACCAAACTGCTCATCAAATAAATACTCTTGAGGGTAAGGTGCGGTTTTAGGGCTAACACCTAAATAACCTCGAGTACCTTCATCTGACTTCATTTCACCCGGTGTAGCAAAAAGAGAAAGTAGTTCGCCTTTTCGCTCCACGCTAATCGCTACTTCGTTGTTTGGGTTCTCTTGAATAATCTTAGAAAACTCATTCCATTTGTTTCTTACATCAATGCCATTGGCACTTACAATCAAGTCACCAGCTTGTAAACCTGCTCTTTTACCTGCGCTATCATCTGCGATAACAGCAAGTTCTGTATAAATCTCCGTGCGATATGGCGCAAGCCCAAGGCTTGCTATAACGTTCGACTTATCTGGATCAAACTTCCAGCTTCTCGTATCTAATTGGTATACTTGAGTACTTACACTGTCAGTGCTTCTAGCCTCAATAGCAATCGAAGGTTCACCAATTTGAGACACTAGCGCTAGGTTAACAGCAGACCAAGTCGCCGTTTTATCACCTGCAATACTAATAATTTCCAACTTATCAGTCATGCCAGCTTGCCCTGCAATAGACTTTTCGACAATAGTACCAGTCACAGGTTTAACACTTGGCACGCCAATCATAAACATGAAATAGAATGCTACTAAGGCGAACAGGAAATTAGCACCAGGCCCAGCAGCAATAATAGCAATGCGTTGATATACAGACTTGTTGTTAAATGCTAAATGCTTTTCTGATGGCAATACATCATCAACTCGTTCATCTAACATTCTGACATAACCACCCAACGGGATGATTGAAACGACAAATTCAGTCCCTTCTTTGTCTACTCTGCGCCAAATAGCCTTACCAAAACCAACTGAAAAACGCAGTACTCTTACGTTATTCTTTTTTGCTACCCAATAGTGGCCATATTCATGAGCTGTCACCAAGATACCAAGCGCAATAACAAAAGACAGTAGATTCCATACAAATTCAAACACTAATCTACTACCTTACTCGTTACTTTCTTGTAAACTTTTTACTTGGTTCACCGCAAACTCTCTTACTGCTTTATCTAGCGCAACCACTTCAGAAATATTTTCTACTCTCTCTGAGACAAATTTATTGAGAGAAGTTTCATTTATTTTTGCGATTTCTGTAAATTTTATTTTTTTGCTTAAGAAAGCATCAACAGCAACCTCATTCGCTGCATTAAGCGCTGTACAAGCACCTTGCCCTTCTTTACAAGCTTCGATAGCTAACTTCAGATTTGGATATCTATCAAAGTCAGGCTGTTCGAATTCAAAAGAAGCTGTATTAAAGAAGTCTAGAGGAGCAACACCAGCATCAATGCGCTCAGGGTAAGCTAATGCGTGGGCGATAGGCGTGCGCATATCAGGGTTGCCCATTTGGGCTAACACTGAACCATCTACATATTGAACCATTGAGTGGATAGTGCTTTGAGGGTGCAATACAACCTTGATATCTTCTGCTTCTAGGTTAAATAACCATTTGGCTTCAATAAACTCAAGGCCTTTGTTCATCATCGTTGCTGAATCAACTGAGATTTTTCTTCCCATGTCCCAATTAGGATGTGCGCACGCTTCATCAGGAGTTTTATCGGCTAGAGATTCAATAGGAGATGTTCTAAATGGCCCACCTGATCCTGTTAGCAATATCTTTGAAATTCCCGACTGAGCAATGTCACATTCTCCGATACTTTCTTGAACTAGCTGTGGTAAACATTGGAAAATAGCATTGTGTTCGCTATCAATGGGTAATAACTCCGCACCAGATGCTTTAACGGCATCAATAAACAACTGTCCTGATGTCACCAATGCTTCTTTATTCGCAAGTAAAACACGTTTACCTTGCTCTACTGCAGCCATAGTGGGTAATAGTCCCGAAAAACCAACAATAGCAGCCATAACAATGTCGCTGCCTTTATCACCGGCAACGTCAATCAAAGCCTGTTCACCAGACATAATTTCGATCGAATCAACACCATGTTCAGACAACTTAGATGCTAGCGTTACAGCTGATTTTTCCTCCAGCATCACAACTGTTTTAGGCTGATATTTAAGACACTGCTCAAGCATCTTATCAACGTTTTTAGCAGCAGTAAGAGAGACCACGTTATACTTATCAGGATGTCTAGAAACAACATCCAATGTGCTCTCTCCAATAGAGCCAGTAGAACCCAAAATACAAAGGTTACGCATTGACTACCAACCTAAGTAAACATAACAAAGCACATAAATTGGTGCTGTTGCAGTTAAACTATCAATGCGATCTAATACGCCACCGTGACCAGGTAGTATTGAACCACTATCTTTAATACCTGCTTGACGTTTAAACATGCTCTCGTTTAAATCACCTAAAACAGAAACTGTTGTGATAACACAAGTAACAATCAATACCTTAATGATTTGTGCTTGGTTCCACTCTAAAATATAGGCAGCTACACCGATCAACATACACGCAAAGACTACGCCGCCCAAGAAACCTTCGATTGTTTTCCCAGGACTAACGTTAGGCATTAATTTACGTTTACCTATCGATTTACCAACGAAATAAGCACCAATATCAGCACTCCAAACCATTAGGAATAGGAACATAATCAGCTGAGCACCATGATAGGCGTCTAATTGATATTCGTTTGAGCGTAAAGAAACAAAAGCTAGCCAAGTTGGAATCAGTGTTAACCAGCCAAAAATACCTCTTACTGAGCGGTGACTTGACCAGAACTTACTACAGCGGGGATACAAGAAGGTAAGAATTGCTGATAGTAGCCACCAGCCAACTGTAAGCCATAAAACGATAATCGCTAAGTCGTTTAGCTGGCCATCCTGCCATAAGCTTTCGATAGGTAAATATGCCCAAATAGCACTAATGAGGATAATCGTGGCAGTGACAAATGCGATACGTCGACGATTATTGTTGAAACCCATCAAAGGGCCCCATTCCCAAGCACCAATTGCCATTACTGACATGATAACAGCGGAAAACGTATTTAATGGCAAGTAAAACATTGCCATTATAGCTAATGGTGCCAACACCACTGCCGTTATAATTCGTTGTTGTAACAAACGCTAACCCTTTTTTTAAAATTTTAGTTTTAGTTAAGCTTTATCTTTAACTTGTTCGCCAGTCTGACCGAAGCGTCTTTCTCTGTCACCAAAGCTGTTTAAAGCCTCAGTGTAAGCTTCTTCCTGAAAGTCAGGCCATAGCGTTTCTGTGAAATAAAATTCAGCGTAAGCCGCTTGCCACAGCAAGAAGTTACTGATTCTATAATCACCACCTGTTCTAATTAATAAATCTAACTCAGGTAAACCATGCAAACTGGTTTGTGCATCTAAAGTGTCCTCTGAAATCTCATCTACCGACATTTCACCACTAGCTACTTTACTAGCTAACTGTTTTGCAGCATGGGTGATATCCCATCGTCCACCATAGTTTGCAGCAACAGACAGCACCATTGATTTGTTATCATTTGTCAGTTCTTCTGCTTCTTTTATCATTTTTTGTAGTTTTGCAGAAAAACGACTGGTATCACCTATTACTTGAAATCTAATATCATTTTTATGTAGCTTTTTAACTTCTCTCGTTAAAACGAACATAAATAAATCCATTAACACCGACACTTCTTTTTCAGGTCGTTGCCAATTTTCACTACTAAATGCAAATAGCGTCAGTGCTTTAACACCTAATTTTCTTGAAGTACTCACTACACTTCTTACTGACTCAACACCATTTTTGTGGCCAACAACGCGTGTTTTACCACGCAACTGCGCCCAACGGCCATTGCCGTCCATAATGATACCAACATGCTGTGGTACATTTGTCAGTTCGCTATTTGTTAATTCCTTACTACTCACTTAAGCTCCAAGTATTTTTACTCCCTTAATACAAAAACGCTGTAGCTAGAACAAAAAACTAAACTACAGCGCTATTTGCAATAAAGGAAAATTAGATTTCCATTAATTCTGCTTCTTTATCAGCAAGGATATCATCTACTTGCTTAACAAAAGTATCAGTAATCTTTTGGATTTCATCTTCTGCTTGGTGCATTTCATCATCACTAATTTCTTTTTCTTTGTTTAGTGATTTAATGTCAGAATTTGCATCACGACGAATATTACGAATAGCAATTTTGCCGTTCTCACCTTCACCTTTTACTACCTTAACTAGGTCTTTACGACGTTCTTCAGTTAACGGTGGTAATGGAATACGAATAAGCGTACCTTGAGACGAAGGGTTTAAGCCTAAATCTGAAGCCATAATTGCTTTTTCAACAGCACCGATCATGCCTTTATCAAAAACAGTTACTGCAATAGTACGTGCATCCGGAACAGAGATGTTACCTACTTGGTTTAAAGGAGTATCAACACCGTAGTATTCAACAGTAATGTTATCTAATAAAGAAGCGTGTGCACGACCCGTTCTTACTTTATTTAGGCTGCTTTTTAACGATTCAATACTCTTGCCCATTCGATCTTGAGCATCACTCTTAATTTCTTCTATCACTTTACTAATTCCTTAATAAAAACTACCGCATACTAAACTAAATTTTCAGCGTGATCTATGGTTGTGCCTTCAGATTCACCCATAATCACTGATTTTAATGCGCCAGGTTTATTCATATTAAATACTTTAATTGGCATGCTATGGTCTCTAGCAAGCGTAAATGCTGCTAAATCCATTACTTTCAATTCTTTTTCTAATACTTCGCCGTAAGACAGTTGACTGTATAGCTCTGCATCTGGATTAGACACTGGATCAGCAGAGTAGATACCATCTACTTTAGTTGCTTTTAATACTGCATCAGCTTCGATTTCGATACCACGTAAACACGCTGCAGAATCCGTTGTAAAGAACGGGTTACCAGTACCTGCACTGAAGATAACAACACGGCCAGACTTTAATAAGCTAATAGCATCTGCCCAGTTATATCTATCACAAACACCTGCTAAGTCGATAGCCGACATCAAACGAGCATTAACAAAAGCTCTGTGTAGTGCATCGCGCATCGCAAGACCATTCATCACAGTCGCTAACATACCCATTTGGTCACCGACAACCCTGTTCATGCCGGCGTCAGCTAAACCTGCGCCTCTAAACAAGTTACCACCACCGATAACAAGACCTACTTGAATATCTAATTCAATTAGTTCTTTAATTTCTTGTGCCATGCGATCCAAGATCTTTGGATCAATACCAAAGCCTTCATCACCCATTAAGGCTTCGCCGCTAAGTTTTAATAAAATTCTACGATATGCTGGTTTTTGATTGGTGCTCATGTAAAAAACATTCCCGTTTAGTTTTGGACTAGGGTCTTTGGACCAAATTTCAGGCAAAAAAAATAGCCGGGGTCATATTGACCGCGGCTATTTTAATACGTTTACGTAAGTATCGAAAGTCTAATCTGAAAAAAGACTGACTACTTTGCTTAATTTTTAGTAAATTAAGACTTAGCAGCTGCGATTTGCGCTTCTACTTCAGCAGCAAAATCTTCTTCTTTCTTCTCGATACCTTCACCAACTTCTAAACGAACGAAGCTAGAGATTGATACGCTTTTCTCTTTTAAGATGTCACCAACTGTACGCTTAGGTTCCATGATGAAAGCTTGACCAGTTAAAGAAATTTCACCTGTAAATTTCTTCATACGGCCAGTAACCATTTTCTCAGCGATTTCAGCAGGCTTGCCTTCGTTCATCGCGATGTCGATTTGGATAGCTTTTTCTTTTTCAACTACGTCAGCTGGTACGTCTTCAGGGTTAACGTACTCTGGCTTAGAAGCAGCAACGTGCATTGCAACGTGCTTTAATGTTTCTGCATCACCGTTACCAGCAACAACAACACCAATTTTAGCACCGTGCTTGTATGATGCTAATGCTTCACCTTCAACGTAAGCAACACGACGTACGTTGATGTTTTCACCGATTTTAGCAACTAAAGCGATACGCTTTTCTTCGAATTGAGCTTGTAACTCTTCGATAGTAGCTTTTGATGCAGCAGCAGCTTCAGCAACTTCGTTAGCAAATGCTAGGAAGTTTTCATCTTTAGCTACGAAGTCAGTTTGACAGTTAACTTCAAGTAATGCGCCATCTTTAATGATGATTTGACCTTCAGCAGCGATGTTACCAGCTTTTTTAGCTGCTTTCGCTTGACCTGATTTACGCATATTTTCGATTGCAAGTTCCATGTCGCCGTCAACTTCTTGAAGCGCTTTTTTACAATCCATCATGCCCGCGCCAGTGCGTTCACGTAATTCTTTAACTTGTGCAGCAGTAATTGCCATGAGTTAATCCTCTAAATTTAAATAAGTTGAAATATTGCCACAACACTACTCAGTAATTGTGGCAATTAAATAAAACAAACTTTAAAAACTGAAATTATTCAGCTTCAACAAAGCCGTCTTTTTCAGCTTGAACAACGATGTCTTTTTCACGACCTTCTAAAACAGCGTTAGCAGCTGAGTCTAGGTATAATGAAACCGCACGGATCGCATCGTCGTTACCAGGAACGATGAAATCAACACCGTCTGGGTTAGAGTTTGTATCAACTACAGAAACTACTGGAATACCTAAGTTGTTAGCTTCTTTAATTGCAATGTGCTCGTGGTCAGCATCGATGATGAAAAGAACGTCAGGTAAACCACCCATGTTCTTGATACCACCTAAGCTCTTCTCAAGCTTTTCCATTTCACGAGTACGCATTAAAGCTTCTTTCTTAGTTAAAGCTTCGAAAGTACCGTCAGTGCTTTGAGCTTCTAAGTCTTTTAAACGCTTGATTGATTGACGAACTGTTTTCCAGTTAGTCAACATACCACCCAACCAACGGTGGTTTACGTAGAATTGGTCACTCTTAAGTGCAGCTTCTTTAACAGCTTCGCTAGCAGCGCGCTTAGTACCAACAAATAAAACTTTACCTTTCTTAGCAGAAACGCCAGACATGAACGCTAATGCTTCGTTGAACATTGGTACAGTTTTTTCTAAGTTGATGATATGAACCTTGTCACGTGCACCGAAAATGAATGGCTTCATTTTTGGGTTCCAGTAACGAGTTTTGTGACCGAAGTGTACGCCAGCTTTAAGCATGTCGCGCATAGATACGTTTGCCATAATTTTTTCCTTTGGGGTTATGCGTCCATACATCCAATATACACGACCCCTTATTGAGCAATTCGCTCGGGCACCCCGGTATACCTGTGCAGATGTATGTGATATTTAATATAAATGTACTCACCTTTGAGCACACAGTTTTGGCTAAAATGCTGCAAGCTTAAAAACTATACAACATCAAGCGGCGCACTTTATATCACAAGCACCACCAAAAAGCTATATTTTTGTGATTTTATCGTCTTTACAATAAAACACTTGGCGGTTAAAAAATGGCGCGTTAAAATTCACCCATTAAATCTAATTTTTGCGAAATCACATGTCTAAATCTATCTTTTTTGTCTATGACAGCCACTGCCCTTGGAGTTATGCAACAACACCATTAATAAATGCAATTGTTGAAGCATTTCCTGATATCGAAATTAACCTATGGCACGCTGGTCGTTACGAAGGCGACGAAAACATTTCAACAAAGACGCTAGCTGCTGTTGAAGATGACAGCAAAACCACGTTCACACAAGCGTATAAAGATCAAAAACTCAACGCTGCGGATTCAACAATTGCAGCTAATATCATGGCGTGGTTTTCTCATAAAGATCCAGTAAAAGCACTCGAGTTTTTGTCTGCAATGCAACATGAACATTTTGAAAAAGGTAATTCACTTAAAGAGAGTGACGATTACCACGCGCTAATCAGCAAGTTCAAATTGTCTTTACCTAAAAAGGCACTATCAAAAGACAAATATACAAAAGATGCCGAATTTGTATTTTCGGATATAGAAGAGCTACAAGAAATTATCGGTACCAAATCAATCCCAGCGTTATTGTTTGCCAATAATGATGACTTAATATTGTTAAACCACAACTTGTATTTGAAAGAGCCGTCAGCCATTGTCGACGCGATTAAATTAGAACTAAAATAAGCATCAAAGCCCTTCAAATAATAAGCCTGCACAAACTCTCTCCATTGCAGGCTTTTCTACGATTATCTCTTCTCACGAAATATTATTAACAAAAGTAAGTGTATTTTGACTAATGTTTGCCATGAAAGTTATGAAAATGCAAAAAATCATGTAGAATCGCGTTATAAGAGTTTAACTAGATAAAAAGTCTACTATTGGACTAAAGAACGATTAATGACAATCAAGATAAAAACAGCTGAAGAAATTGAAAAGATGCGGGTTGCAGGAAAGCTCGCTGCAGAAGTACTTGAAATGATAGAGCCACATGTGAAAGCAGGTGTAACTACGGGTGAACTTAACGATATCTGTGCCAAATACACAGAAGAAGTACAAGAAGCCATTTCTGCGCCATTAAACTATCACGGTTTTCCTAAATCTATATGTACATCGGTAAACCATGTGGTATGTCACGGTATTCCAGATGATACAGTATTGAAAGACGGTGATATCGTCAATATTGATATTACTGTGATCAAAGATGGTTACCACGGTGATACAAGTAAGATGTTCCAAATTGGTGACGTCACACCTGAAAATGCACGTTTATGTCGTATTACGCAAGAATCACTTTACTTGGCACTTAAAAAAGTTAAACCTGGCGTTGCTTTTGGTGAAATCGGTGCAACCATTCAAAAATTCATCAAGAAAGCCGGCCGTTACTCTATCGTAAAAGAATATTGTGGACATGGTATAGGGGCGGAATTCCACGAAGAGCCGCAGATTGTTCATTACAAAAACAATGACAAAACCAAGATTAAAGAAGGCATGTGTTTCACCATTGAGCCAATGATCAATCTAGGCCGAGCTAATACAATCTTAGATAAAGAAGACAATTGGACTGTTTATACGATTGATGGAAAAAACTCTGCTCAGTGGGAACACACCATCTTAGTAACCAAAACAGGTTGTGAAATTTTAACACTAAGAAAAGACGACACTATTCCAAGAATCTTACATAACTAATTAGATTGCATGAACACAACTAGCGAACTATTACCAACTAAATTTTATGAGCCGTTTCTGATAACGGCTTGTGCTATTAACAGCCAAGAAATTAAAACACTCAACAACGAATTTCTGGCATGGCAAAAAGAACGCTTTGCCGATGATTATGTTAATAATATTATTCAAGCAAGAGCAGAATACGTTGATAATTTACTTGCTAAGTTGTGGAGTCAACACCATCTAGATGAATACCAAATTGCTCTAGTAGCCGTTGGTGGTTATGGGCGAGGAGAGCTACACCCATACTCTGATGTAGATATTTTACTGCTTACCCAAGAAGAACTAGCACCAGATCTTGAAGAGAATATTTCTGCCTTTATTACCCAATTATGGGACGTAAAGTTAGACATAGGCCACAGTGTTAGAAGTGTAAAAGAGTGCCTAAAGCAAGCCGTTGACGATGTGACAATTGCAACTAATCTAATGGAAATGCGGCATATTTGTGGCTGTGATGCACTCGTCAATCAACTTCAGCCTTTACTTACTGAAGATGTATTTTGGACAGCAAAAAAATTCTTCGTCGCTAAAAAAGAAGAGCAAGAAAATCGTCATAACCAATATCATGGTGCAGCTTATACACTTGAGCCCAATCTAAAAGCGAACCCAGGTGGCTTAAGAGATATTCAAACAATTGGTTGGGTAGCCAAGAGACACTTTGCTGCTGAATGTTTAGAAGAGCTTGTTGAGCACAACTATTTAACTCAAAATGAGTTTTTTGAGCTGCTCGAGTGTCAGGATTACCTTTGGCGAATGCGCTGTGCCCTACATTTTATAGCAGGCAGAAGTGAAAACCGCTTACTCTTTGACTATCAAGCAGATGTTGCAGAATTACTCGGTTTTGGTGACGGCGGCAAGCTAGCGGTAGAACGTATGATGAAGCGTTTCTTCCGTATTATCGGTCGTGTTTCAGAACTTAACAAGATGCTACTTCAGCATTTTGACTACGCCATTATCAAAAACAAGCAGCATGAAAAAGAAGTCATCATTAATGACGACTTCACCATTGTCGATGGCTTGATTAAGGTAACGAATCGGCGTGTTTTCATGCGTTCAGTTAAAATAATGGAGATGTTTTTAATCATTGCTGAACGTCGTGATGAAATTGATAACTTACATCCAGAAACGTTACGTTTGATGCGTAATGCTAGACGTCGTTTAGTTTCAGGTATGCAAGACTACGCAGAATGTCGACGCCTGTTCATTAAGATCATTAAACATCCTGGTGGGCTTGGCTTACCTTTTACATTAATGCATCGCCATTCTATTTTAGGTGCATACTTGCCTGAATGGCGCAGCATCGTGGGTCAAATGCAGTTCGATTTATTTCACGCGTATTCTGTAGATGAACACAGCTATCGACTCATCAAAAACCTTTACAAATTTAGCAAACCTGAATTTAATGACGAATTTCCGTTATGTAGCAAAATAGTACAACGTATCAGAAAGCCAGAAGTATTGTTTATAGCTGGTATTTTTCACGATATCGCCAAAGGCAGAGGTGGTGACCACGCAGAATTAGGCGCCATAGACGCACTTAACTTTGCCAAGGTTCACCAAATCAACGATCACGATGGCAGAATGATATCTTGGTTAGTTAAATATCACTTATTAATGTCGATAACAGCACAACGCAGAGATATTTCGGACCCGGAAGTTATCAAACAATTTGCAAGCATTGTTCGAGATGAAGCACATCTAGACTACCTATACTGTTTAACCGTTGCTGATATGAGAGCAACAAATGAAAGTTTATGGAACAGTTGGAAAGCTAACCTGCTTGAAGAGTTATACAATGCAACCAAACGCGCATTTAGAAGTGGCTTAGAAAAGCCAGTGGACCTGCGTGCAAAGATTAGAGAAAACCAAGCAGATGCACTTGAACTTTTGATAGAAGAAGGTTTTTCAGAAGAGCAAATAAAGCCTACTTGGCAATACTTCAAGGCTGATTACTTTGTTCGTTACGCGCCTGAGCAAATTGCTTGGCATAGTCGTAATATACTGAATCACGATAAAGAAAAACCCCTTGTTTTAATTAGTCCTAAGCCATATAGAGGTGGCACTGAGGTTTTTGTTTATACCAAAGACAGAGCTAATATCTTTGGTGCAACCGTATCACTACTTAGCCAAAAGCGATTCTCTATTCACGATGCTAAGATCATTACCAGTAAAGATGGCTACACATTAAATACATTTGTTGTATTAGACCAACGTGGCATTGCCATCAATGATAGTTATAGAGCACTGGAGCTTGCCCAATCATTAGCAACAAGTTTAGCTAACCCTGAACAGACATTTAGGCATCGCCCAATGGCGAGAGCGAATCAACAATTTAATGTGAAAACGCGTGTTAATTTTATTGAAGGTGACCACTACAAGCGCACGATGCTAGAGATTGTGGCACTAGATCATCCTGGCTTACTAGCTAATATCGCCAAGGTATTTCAAGAACACAAACTTCATATTCACTCAGCCAAAATAACGACTTTTGGTGAAAAAGCGGAAGATATGTTTATCGTATCAAACGATGACAATCAGCCTTTGAGTGTTGCAGAACAAACGAAACTCGCTCACGCCTTGTGTAGCGAACAAAAGAATTAACGAACTAATCAATTGTTAGGATCAAACATGAACGCATTACAGCAAACTATCGAAGCAGCTTTCGAAGACAGAATGAATATTTCCCCTTCTACTGTTTCTGATGAAGTGAAAAACGCTGTCTTAGAAGCATTAGACGCACTTAATAATGGTTCAGCAAGAGTTGCTGAAAAAGTCGCGGGTGAATGGGTTGTTCACCAATGGTTAAAAAAAGCAGTACTTTTGTCTTTTAGAATTTGGGATAACGAAGTTATCGACGGAGCTGAAAGCAAGTTCTTCGATAAAGTACCATTAAAATACACGAACTACACTGAAGAAATGTTTAAAGCTGACGGCGTACGCGTAGTGCCACCAGCAGCAGTTCGTACAGGTAGTTTTGTAGGGAAAAACGTAGTCGTGATGCCAAGCTATGTAAACATTGGTGCTTATGTAGATGAAGGCACTATGGTAGACACATGGGCGACCGTAGGTTCGTGTGCGCAAATTGGTAAAAATGTTCACCTATCAGGTGGTGTTGGTATCGGTGGTGTATTAGAGCCATTACAAGCAGGCCCAACAATTATCGAAGATGACTGTTTCATTGGTGCTCGCTCTGAAATAGTAGAAGGTGTTGTTGTAGAAGAAGGCTCTGTTATCTCAATGGGTGTATACATTGGTCAAAGTACACGTATTTACGACAGAGAAACAGGCGAAGTGCATTATGGCCGAGTACCAGCAGGCTCTGTAGTTGTACCTGGTAACCTACCATCTAAATGTGGCACTTACAGTCTGTATGCAGCGATCATCGTTAAGAAAGTGGATGCAAAAACTAGAGCAAAAGTTGGTATCAATGCGCTACTTCGCTCAGTGACTGACGAATAAAACGCTTATTTAAGTCAAATAGAAAGCCAATGTTCAACATTGGCTTTTTTTATGTGTTGATTTTTTGACGCTTAAATAAGCAACTAAATAGAACCGATAATTTTCACTCAAATGCATTGACAGAAGGCATCACAAACCCCTTATTAAACAACAAAATAGAAAACAAAAGTAATTATTCTTCAGATCTGGCATAAGTGTTGCGATGACTATCTAAACATAGAGAAGTTGGGTGTCATCATGAAGTATTTACAATTATTTGTCGCTGTTATTTTCAGCCTATTAATCACAGCCTGTCAGAGTACAGCAAAGCAAGAGTACCAAGTAGTAGAAAAGCGCTATTTTGAATCAGATCAAGCATTATTGTTATCACTGCTCAATAGACCTGCGCCGGCAGATCAGCAGTTAATGTTAGCTTTTGCAGGTCTTTCAAACACAACTGGTCAATATGTGCCAACCATTACACCGATTTCAATCGTAGGTGAAAACACCTCAAGTGAAACTAAAACTTCATCGCCATTTCACCAGTTAATATCTGCAGACAATAATGCTATTTCAATGACGGGCCCTAACTAAACCACTAAAACGAATGTGTAATATTCAGCTCTTGTAATACTGAACACCAATTTTCATCTAACTTCGCTTCTATCCTTACCGGCTTCTTAAGGTAAGGATGCTCAAATGCTATTGATTGCGCGTGTAACATCAAACGTTTAAAGCCAAAATGTTGGTGAAAAAACGGGTTTTGCTTATTGTCACCATAATTAACGTCCCCAATAATCGGATATCTTAAATGAGATAAATGACGTCGAATCTGATGCCGCCTTCCTGTTTTTGGATTGGCGCTCACTAGCGTATATCGAACGGTAGGGTATTTTCCGACAGCGATTGGCAACGTTGCATGAGCAATATGCTTAATTTCCGTCATTGAATCTTTTGCCTCTTGCTCTTCTGAAGCGAACTTATCCCCTATCTTGTCTAGTTTCACTTTTAAGGGGTGATCGACAACAACATTCTCCAACAAATGTCCTCTTACTAAAGCGAGATAATGTTTCTCAATTTCTCTTTGCTCAAATAAGCTGCCCATCACATTAGCTACTTCAGAGCTTAATCCAAATAGCAGAACGCCCGATGTCGGCCTGTCTAGACGATGTAAAGGATATACATGCTGACCAACCATATCCCTAACTAATTGTAGAGCGAAATAGATTTCATCTTTATCTAAAAAACTGCGATGAACAAATAGCCCTGAAGGTTTATTTACCGCTACTAACCATTCATCCTGGTAGAGAATCTCAAGCTCTGGCTTTTCTGTAATGATATCGCTCATGAATTACCTGCCATTAGCTCATCAATCTTCATAAGCACTCTAGTCGTATCTTGAACAAGCGGCTCTGACAAATCCCAACACTGATGAGCCATTGGTGAAATAGCGAAATTTGCTGGCAGAGGCTTTCCCATTTGACTCAATTGTTGCATGCGTTCTATGAAAATAAATTGAAGCCATTGCTCAAAACTCAAGGTATCGCAACAAAATGGCTGTGTGCTCGCCAGTGCCTCGGCACTTGGTTTAGTGCTTTGCCACAATTTGGCAGAAATCATCGCTCTTTCTAGATCTTTAAGTAGTAAAATTAGGGCTTCGCCTTTGTTCATAATCAATTGCAGAATATTAAACTAGAGATAAGGCAGCATTATCCCTTATAATGCCGCCACAATTCGATATTTATTTTTATTATGGACACGATTTCTTCGATCTCAGAACTATTATCTCTCTCTAAATCACAATACCGTATTTATGATTTAAGCCGGACCGTAACGAAGCTAAGCAAAGAATCGTTTGAAAAGATCGAAAACAATCAATTACCTTACCCTACTCCAAATCAAGGTCACGCTCATATTGCCATTGCTTTTTGGCAGGAAAATAAAGCGGCGCCGTATTTGTGGTTTGTTAAGCTACCATTAGATGAAAGAGGTTTATTGAACCAAGGTGCTCGCAATCACTTCATTGCAATTATCATGGAAGCTCTTGGTAATGACTTAAGCCAAGATCCAACGGAAAAACAAGAAGAGTTGTTAAAGAGTAACCCTTATCATTTCACACCTTCTCAATATAAGCTGGCTTATTTAAATAGCGAACTAAATTATTCATTAACTAAGTCTTCAAGCCAATTTTTGGCGGATTGTGAAAAGTACTTCTCAGGTGAACTAGGCTGGGACAATTGGCATAATATTGGTGTTCAAGGAATTACTGATTATGTTGTGCGACTCAATGATGAAAAGGCAAAACTTCAAGCAATTTGTGCTGCGATTCCTCACTTAGATAAACACGTGTTATCACCTTTATGTAGTGCACTTGAAAATAGCTCTCTCAGTGTTGAACTAATAGAACAGCTGACTGGTCGTTTTGATTCAGAAGAAGATTCGGCAACCAGGTTGGACTTAATGAGAGCATTAGCAACGTCTAGTGCGCACCCATTTGTAATATCGCTTATTGAAAATAAACTAGATGACACCATATCAGAAGATATGTTGATTGTAATAGCTGGACGAAACTGGCAAGCACTTGCAGAACAGTCAAAAATGAAAAAGTTTTTAGAAACATTAGCATCAAAAGGTAATATGCAACTATTTGCGGCCATTTTTAAAGACTTAGTATCTGTGCCTTTACTTCGACCTATTATGTTTGCCTGTATGCGTGATAACGAAAGAAGCGATGATTTAGGTAAAGCGATAGGTCAGCTATTTAACTAATAAGAGATCTAAATAGGTATGCTAGAGAACATTTATATTCTACTTATCCTTTGTTTAATCGTGTGGCATTTTGCACATATGAGAAAAATTGCCGAGCAGGCTCGAAAACATGCGTACCAATACTGTAAGAAAGAAGGTTTACAGTTCATCTCAATTGCTCGTACAAAGAGTCGCTTAACGTTCACGAAAAGACGAGGCATTAGCTGGCTATGTGATTTCGTTTTTGAATTTAGTGGAGATGGAACATCTAAATACCAAGGGAACATCACCTTACAGGGAATGCAGCTAGAAAATATGGTGTTACCAGTTTATAAAATCTAGACGAAAAAAAAGCGACAATATTGTCGCTTTTTTTATGGTTGGGTACGTCCAAATACCTTATCGTGCTATTTTTTGTCAAATCCATTTGAAGCCTTACGGCTAGCCAAGTTTCACTCCTGTGTGGTCTTCCTAACCAAATTTTCCCTATCACATCCTGTGAAGTAACAATCCCTATTCACTTAGCTTAACAAAACGCTTCCTTTGCTTTCCTTGTCTATCTTAATAGCAAAACTGCAAACTATGATTCACTCCTTGAACACAACTTGCTAGGTTATCCTTAACCATGTCGTCCTGACATTTATAAGTTTATGTTAACCTACTTTTATTCCAAGTATGTTTCCAACAAAAATAACGTTCGATTTAGGCGCTCACAATAGAATCCAATCATAACCTATTGATAATATGCACATTTAAAAACCCATTCAGACGTTCACCATGTGTTTTAAACGAAATAACTGACAATGCAATCGGCAATGTCTCACAAGCAAAGCACATAAAAGTGAAGTAACAACGTTTTTGAATATACAAAATCTGTCAAATTGGTTAGGCTAACGGGGTTTTTAATGTGTATTTAGCTCTTTTATGGAGGAGACGTGCAATTTATTGCTTCACTCTTTTGCCGCCACGGCTTAGATAATTCTATTCGCTTTCTTGCAGTTACTGTATTTTCATTGTTAATTTCACTCGCGCTTATCAGCAGTGGAGCAAACCTTTTCGCGAGCATTGTCATATCACTTTTTGCGATAACACTAACTACATTAACATCAGTGAGAAGAGTCAACGACGCAAATCTCCAAGTTAAGTTAGCTTTACCTAGCACATTATTAACACTTATTAGTTTGGTACTAATTATAACTATTGATAGTCATTTAGCTTTTTGGTCTGTACTGTTTCCTCTGTCGTACGCAATATTGCTAAGTACATACAAATCAAAAGATAAACAGCCAAAAATTCTAGGATATAGAGGCCCAGTAGATCTTTCTGAATTCACAAACAGCCGAAAAGTTGCTCCAAACTACCGCGTAGAACCTTCTTTTGACGGCGCATCAACGTCGGTTGAACCGATGACAAGCGCTTTAGCTGCGCGTGAACCTCAGCCGAACAATGAAGCCAGAAGCTCAATGGATTTTTCATTTGTCACAGATTTGGTGGTCAACAAGAAAAAAACTATTTTAATCGCTACACTTTCTGTTGTTACTCTAATCATTGTTTTTAGCTTTTTAATTAGTGGCGAAAACAACGACCCAATAATAGAAGAAACGCAGCAAGTAACAACACCAGAAACTGTCGAACCTGTCAGCGATTTAAGGAACAACCTAATTGAACTGCCTGATGATTATCAGTTGATGACCACAGAACATGGTGGACTCATTATCACTTGGCAAGCAGACATTACCGATGAGAAAACGCTTTGGTCTCAAACAACAGCGAATGGTGATAAAACTTGTGAATCAATATCCTTCAACGCAAAAACTAAAGTTAGGACGCTGCAAGTAATCGTAGAGAACGAAGAAGATTATGTCGCCTACTTCTCGCCACTAGACACAAAATCCCTAGTTACGAATATTGCTAAAAGAAGTAAATTCAAACTTTGCGACTATGAATTCTCTTTGAAAGGCAGCCAAGCAGTATTAAATAAAAATAAATTTTATAGAGAGTTGTTGTAACTTTGTAGAGTCAAAAATTCCGTTAAAGTTACTGACTCGGTCATTGTTAACTACCTATTTAATTTACCTACTTATTTCTATATACGTGCAATTAGCGTTTTCTTTGGGAGTTCTAGTAGGTAGCTTTTACACTGGGTGTTGTTGCTAATATTTCCGGTCAAACGCTTGGCTTTTCAACCGCTCAATCTATTTGACCGGGTTTCTAGTGTTAGGGTAACGTCATAGTTTCAATGGATAGAACAGAGGTACCATTGTACGCTTTTAAAAATTCCACTTTTGCACAAAAGTGAGTTAGTTCAAATATAAGAGTACTCTTTTATTTATATTGAAGGCATGTAGTGTTGGAGTCGGGCCGTTTCTTGCTCGTTTAAACGCATAAAAAAATGCGGCTCAAATGAGCCGCATTTTATTAACTAGCTTATAAACGCTTCCTGCGTTTAAGTGTTCCCGTTTCATCCCTAAAAAATGACTTTCCGATGTCTGTCCTAAGTAAAAACTATTACTTCCTTTTGCCATCCATTTGCAGTAGTAATCCATTACTACATCGCTATTCCATATTTGCCATCCATCGGCAGTAGCGTTCCTTTACTACAACTATTTCCTTGCCTTCCCTAGATAACCATCCTGGTCGCACATCTTGTGCTGTCCTTACACATCCTTATGGAAAATCCGTTTACTTTCCTATTCCTATCCTTAAACATCCTGTAATTTGCTTCCTGCTATGTCGTCCTGACAGTTGCTATATTAAAGAAATGAATTCCTTTTCGTAGGTACTATACATAAATATTTCACAGCTTTTATTGGCCTTAACAGATAAAAAACACAACAAAACCAATAAAAACAAACACTTAACAAGTAAACGAAAACTTAAGACTACGTCATTTACAATCATTTCTCACAGTCGTGTGCGACATGTCTTACACGGTTTAGGTCAATATACTCACTCGCCTAATTATCCTATAAAATTGTATCCCGTATAACTTATTGCAATTGCATACAATCTTCAGTAAAAATGCCGCATAGAGGATGAATTGAGTATTCACAAAAAGCCAATTTTTTTACTTTTTGTAATGAACCATTAGAGACCCCGATACCTTACCAACAACAACTTCTTTAACAAACTCATAATCAACATCACTAAAAAACGATTTGAATTTTTTGCTAGTTGCATAAACCGCAACACCTTCACTCTCGGTATGCTCGTCAAGTATGGTATTCACAGCTGCCATCAAGTAATGTCCAAACCCGTGGTGCTGATGCAAAGGATGAATAGCAATAAAGGAAAGCATATGAAACTTATCCATTGGTACAGCATCTCGTACGATTTGCTCCTTTTCGATCATTTGTTTAGTACTGAAATATCCAGCCCCTAGCAACATTTTTAGGCGCCAGTGCCAAAACCGCCCTACTTCTAATTCATCATCAGGACTATTTAAGCATGCTACACCCACCATGGTTTCTCCTAGGTACAACCCAACCATTGGTTGCTTTGCTTGCCAAAAAGCACTTAACTCTTCTCGAATAGAAGTCCTTAAACGTTGTTCATAATCAGCTTTTTCACTTCTAAAAATTTCCAAAAAGACAGGATCGTCGTGATATGCCTGGAACAGCAATGAAGCGGCTAACTTTAGATCTTCAGCAACCAGAAATGCTGCTCTCACCTGATCGCTAACATTATTAGATATCGTTTTTTCCATTTCTTCCCCCACTAAAATTTGACCACTCTTATTGATGGTTTAACCCATTAACAATAACAACAACATTTAAAAAAGGTCAAATTCTGAGCAAAAAAAGAGTAGCTAAGCTACTCTTTTTGTTCAATGGTCCATTCTATTTACCTACGCCTGTTTCAACTAATTTACCGTTGACAAACTTCAGATAAGTACACTCATCTTTGGTAGTTAGGCCGTCTTTATGAACACGATGTGTCCTGTAATAAGCCACTTGGACTAAATCACCATTTACTTCGTATTTCTCAAAAAAGTCAGCAACCCCTAATCTAGAAGAACTTGTTTCATAAGCAGTGCCCAGATCCATACGAGCGATTGCCTTTCTGTTTTTGTACTCTTGTGACTCATGATTTTGGTAAGAGTAGTTGTCATCGTCGCCACCAACAGCAACAACACAGCCAGTTAATGTCATAGGTACAGCTAGTGCTAGCGCAAGTAATGATTTTTTCATTAGTAAATTCCTTATTTGTATTTTACTCAATAGAGGCAAATCCCGAACCAACTTTACAAACTATTGATAAATAAAGAAAAACACAAATCATCATTCAAAAAAGCTAGTAATCCTATAGTGATTTTTGCTAAATTATTGTTGTTTTCACAAAGAAGTACACATTATGAATAATATTGATGAAATTAACGCCATAGCCAATGAAATTGCGAACAATAAGCAAAAACCAACGGTTGCATTAGTTAAAGCTAAATTATCAAGCAACGTGCCATTACCCAATATCATAGCAACATTAAAATCTTGGCAGCACCAACCAGAATTCACACGTAAAAACCTTTTAGTCAAAGACGATAAAGAAAGTAAGCCCAGTGAGTTATCTGTTGACGATTCAATAAAAACCGAAATTGAAAACGCTATTGCCCCACTTAAAGCAGAAATAGAATACTTAAAAAAAGAAATAGCGTTGTTGAAAGGAAAGTAGCACTTTTATTGAGATAATGCAGAAAAACAAGGTGATAACTCGCTGATAAACGATTCGATTGAATCTGATATTTTCTTCTCAGGTTCACAACCGACACGTTCAAGCCAAACTTCTCCAGTTTCATTGATGACAGACAATATGTAATTTTCATCGTCAGTCAGAGCGAAAAAGACGGTTTCGGCTTGTTTGAGTTTGCGTTTCATTAATATATGACCAATGATGTTTTGCTGAAGTCGCTCAAAATCCTCTTTACTCCATGCAAATAACAAACTTAAGCTGCCATGAGAGCATTTAGCATCAATACTGTCGCAGTAAATAGAAGTAAAATAATTTTTCAAATCTTGATGGAAAGTCATAGACAACGCATCTTCTACGTTATCAAAAGATAACGCGTCTTCTATAACTTTTGGCTGCCAGTAACTATGCTCGTCGTCATGAGCAGATCCTAAACAAGCCGATGGCCAGTCCTCATCGTTCTCAACGATTGGTAAGTGGCCAAACTTATTTTGATACTGTTGAACATAATCTTGACAAAATTGCCAAATTTTTTCGCCTAAAGTCGTTTCGGGTAATTTCATCTAACTGAATTTTCCATTAAAATTATATCAATACTCGCTAATTAGACTCGTTATGAAAGAATATATCAACGCTTCGGCCTTAGAAAACTTAACATTGGGTAAAACAACCACTTATAAAAGTGCCTATGATGCCTCTATTCTGCAAGGGGTTCCTAGAAGCCTTAATCGCGACGGATTAGATATCGGACAATCTGAACTACCGTTTTTTGGTGAAGACGTTTGGTATGGATACGAAGTTTCTTGGTTAAACTCTAAAGGTAAACCTGTGGTTGCTATTGCTGAGTTTCGAGTTCCCTGTATTAGTGAAAACATTATTGAATCAAAGTCGTTTAAGTTATATCTGAATAGTTACAATCAAACAAAATTCAGTAATCACGAAGAGGTTAAAAAACGTTTGACTGACGATTTATCTCTTATAGCAAAAGCCAATGTTAACGTTACTCTATTTCCGGTAGATGACTGCCCTGCATTAATTGTTGATCAAGGTTCGCATGAATGTATCGATGATATTGATGTTTCAATCAGCAGCTACGAATTAAATCCGTCGTTATTATCTTTAACAGCAACAAATAACAAAGTGACAAAGAAACTGGTTAGCCACTTACTAAAATCAAACTGCCTAATCACAAATCAACCGGATTGGGCAAGCATCTACATTGAGTATTCAGGGACGGAAATCGATGAAGAGGCGTTGCTTAAGTACTTTATTTCTTTTCGAGAGCATAATGAGTTTCACGAACAATGTGTTGAGAGAATATTCACAGATTTGATGAAACACTGTCAGCCGGAAGAACTCACTGTATTTGCTCGTTACACACGCAGAGGCGGATTAGATATAAATCCATATAGAAGTACTCTCGATTCACACGCACCAAACTACAGAAACTTTAGACAATAAATGATTTAAAACATTAAAATTTTACGAAATTTTACAAAAAGTTATAATGCGAAAGCAAATTGCTGCTATGCTTGAATCAAGGAGATTAAACTTGTACTCATAGTGAATATCTGTAGTATTAGATTTTACCTTTTTGAATATCGTACACGGTTTATAAAATAGAGCTGTCAGCATAGACATTACTCGAGGAATAAAGGATTTCATGGCGCCAATTTCGTCTCAGGACAATGAAATAAAAGCTTTAAAAAGCAAACTAGAATCAGCGATTAAATCAAGAGCTGATTTGCAGTCTGATTTTCAGTATCAAACTGAGCTGCTTACTAATTTCATTAGTAAATTATCATTAGCTACTAAAGGCTTAGATGTCTTATTAGACAATAAACTAGCACTTTTTAGAGGCATGCTAAATAAATCAGCGTCCATTTCTGATATTGAAAAGCTGATAGGTGAAATTTCTCAAATCCTTAGAAAAAACGCTAGCAATAATGAGCGCAACATCATACAACTTCACGAGCAACTTCAAGTAGCAGGTAAAGCACTGCAAAAAATCCAAGGGTTGCCTGATGATGTTAGAAAGCCATTACGGAAGTTAGTTAAAGAAACACAAGAATCTAAAGATGCGGTAGTACAATATCTGCCACTTTTGAGTGAATTGTTAACTTATTATCAAGCAGCGTTGAAATCAAAAAGTTCAACAAATTCAAGCACTGTTCAAATTGAACAGAGTCAAATCGCCGTAGATGATACTGTCGACTCACAAGTATTAGAAAGATTTAATAAGTTACTGTCGTCAATTAGTGTATCAACACGCTACAAGAAAGAAATATCAAAGATAAAGGAAGACGTTAAAGAAACGGTTAAAAATGACGAGCTTCTAGATTACTGCTTAACAGCATTTGATGTTATTAGAAGAGACTTAGCGCAAGAAAGAAATACAGCTAAGGTATTTTTGTCTACGCTAAGTGACACACTAGCTACAGTTCAAAGTGCTGTACAGACGACCATTGCGACTAACCAAGAGTCTCAAACTGAACATAATCGTTTAAATGACCTATTACAAGAACAGATAAGCAGAATGTCGTCTGACTTGGATCAAGCAGCCTCTTTAGCTGAGCTAAAGGTTGATATAAGTAGCCGACTGCAAGAAATAGCGAGTACATTGGAGCAAAAAGCAACTTTCGAATCCAAACAAACAACCTTGTTGAATAAACAACTGTTAGATATGCAAGACAAAGTTGAAGTGCTTGAAGCTCAAAGCAAAACGTTTGAGAAGCGGATTCAAGAGCAACAAGCTAAGAGCATGCAGGATGCATTAACCAAACTTGCAAACAGAGCTGCTTTTGATGACTACTTCGCAAAGCAGATGGTCCGCTTCCATCATAAACAGTTTGATCTAGCAATAGCCGTGATTGACCTTGATGATTTTAAGCGAATCAATGATACGTTTGGTCACACAGCCGGCGATAAAACCTTGCAAGTTGTTGCTAACACCCTTAAAAGCGCGTTAAATGGTGATGCTTTTGTTGCCAGATACGGCGGTGAAGAGTTTGTCGCTATTTTCACTGGTTTTACACAAGATGAAGTGCAAGATCGACTAGAAACGCTTAGGAAGAAAGCTGCGCGTTTACCCTTCAAGTTTAAAAATAACAAAGTCACTATCACATTATCTATCGGCGTTACCCATGTCGTACCAGACGATAATGTTCACATTGCTTTCGAGCGTGCCGATATGGGTCTTTATAAAGCTAAAGAACAAGGTAAAAATCGAATTATCTATATGTAGTTAAATCCGGAGGTATATATGCATACTCAACTTAATCCAGTGGGTAATATGAACCTATTGTCTCCTATTGAGGTTGAACAACTGCAACGCACTGCAACTAGCGGTCTTTACGAGTTATACAGAAACTGTTCACTCGCCGTTTTAAATGCAGGCAGTCATACTGACGATGCTGAAGCTATTTATCAGCAATTCCAAGATTTTCATATTCAAGTCTTGCGCCGTGAACGTGGGGTAAAAATAGCTCTGGAAAACCCGCCAGAGCATGCCTTTGTTGATGGAAAGATTATTCGTGGTATTCAAGAGCACCTTTCTGCCGTATTAAGGGATATCTTGTTTACTCATAATAAATACCTTTCTAAAGATATTCCTTCAGACAAGATCACGCACACAACATTTGAAATTTTACGCAATGCAAATGCGATAATGCCGGAAAGTGATCCTAGGCTCATTACTTGTTGGGGTGGTCACTCTATTAATGAAATTGAATATAGCTACACAAAAGAAGTGGGCTATCAATTAGGGTTGCGTGGTTTCAATATATGTACTGGCTGTGGCCCAGGTGCAATGAAAGGCCCTATGAAAGGCGCTACGATTGGCCATGCAAAACAAAGGCAAGGACCAGGTAGATATATTGGCTTAACCGAGCCAAGCATTATAGCTGCTGAGCCACCAAATCCTATCGTAAATGAATTGGTCATCATGCCTGATATTGAAAAGCGTTTAGAAGCTTTTGTTAGGATTTCCCATGGCATTATTATTTTCCCTGGCGGTGCAGGCACAGCAGAAGAGCTTTTATATATTTTGGGCATTTTATTACACCCTCAAAATCAAGCTCAAAAACTACCAATTGTTCTAACAGGGCCAAAAGAAAGCAAAGCCTATTTTGAACAAATAGACGAATTTATTGGCGCGACTCTCGGTCCAAAGGCACAGGCATTGTACGATATTGTAGTAGACGATGCTGTTACAGTTGCACAAACGCTGAATAGAAAGTTAGAAGACGTATTGGCTTATAGGAAACACACCGGCGATGCGTATCACTTTAATTGGTCACTGGTGATTGAAGAAGATTTCCAGCGTCCTTTCGAACCAACACATGAGAACATGGCAGAAACTGAAATTAGCTATAACTTAGATACAGCTACTTTAGCGGCAAATCTTCGTCGCATATTTTCTGGTATTGTTGCTGGTAATGTAAAATCGCAAGGTATTAAAGCAATTAAAGAGCATGGCCCTTTTTCCATAACGGGCGACAATAAAATTATGTCTTTGATGGATACTCTGTTAACCTCTTTTGTAAATCAGCAAAGAATGAAACTACCAGGCAGTGTTTATACACCCTGCTATACCGTTGTAAAGGATAATTGATGTTAGCACATGTAGTACTGATAGATGCACTCAATCTAATAAGACGAATATATTCAGTACAAGAAAGGCCATTTTTATTAAACAATGAACTGTCTGATGCAACAAAAGAACAGGTATTATTTAATACAAAATCGGCCTGCTTAAAAGCGGTATCAAATATTCTTGAAATTCAAAACCCTTCTCATGCCCTTTTAGTATTTGACAGCCATCAACCTTGTTGGCGATATCAAGTCTACCCTGATTACAAGAAAGGTAGAAAAAAGATGCCTGAGCATTTAGCAGGCATGTTAGAAGACTTTCAAGATGCACTTTTTGATATGGGAATTGATTCCCTTACATCAGAATCTGACGAAGCAGATGACTTAATTGCAACACTGGCAATAAAAGTGGCATTACGGGGACAAAATGTCACTATTGTGTCAACTGACAAAGGCTTTCTTTCTTTACTCAATCAAAATATTCACGTGTATGACTATTTTAATAGACGATATCTAGATGCAGACTATGTCAAAAGCAAATTTGATGTTAAACCTGAACAACTCGTTGAATTATGGTCTTTAACAGGTGATTCTACCAATAAGATCCCAGGGGTAGCGGGTATTGGCCAAATCACGGCGGCGGAATTGATAAATCAGTATGGTTCAACTTCTGCAATATTAAAAGCTGACGACCTTAAGTCATCAGTTAGACAAAAGCTGGAAGCTCACATCAAAGATCTAGAAATGAGTAAACAGCTGCTTACTTTGAAACACGATATTCCGTTGGGCTTTAACCTAAAAGACATTAGGTTAAACAAATAAAGTTTACAAAAACTTAACTTTAAAGTTCGACATTTTCTGTAACACAAGAAGATAGGCTTTCTATCAATCTCGTTTATAGTTATGCTAGTATAAAAAAGAAGAATAGATATAGAAAATCCTCATGAATAAAAAAGTCATTACATTAATAGGTCTAGCGTTATTTGCTTACGCAATTTTTGTGGCCTTAGTGGTTACATTTTATGATGACAGCCCTTCAAATATGAAATGGGAAGATCGCGAAGCATTCAATCGTCAATTTATCAGTAAACTTAAACTTGGTGAATATAAGTTTGAACAGGCATTAACTGACTTAGGTAGCCCAGACATCACTGAAGCTAAAAAAGTTGATGAGACTAACTTCCAAGTATTATTTTACAGAACACAGCACATGAAATCAGACGGCATCACTACGCTAGACGAATGTTCATTCTTGTTATTTGTTGACGAAGTCCTAGTTGAATTCGCACAAGCAGATAAATACAAAGGCTTAGAAGCAATAATTGCAGAGCGCGGCTAATAAGCGGCGCTTCTCCTCTCCTCCCTTTTCTCAGCAAAACAACCGACTAAAGTCTCATTTATTAATTCCACCTCATCATTCATGATTACATGTTGGTAGATTCTCTATTCGTATTTGAGTTTCACCTTACATGAAAGCTTTCATGCTGGATTACATACCCAATTCCGTGGTATAAATCGCGCATTGGCAGGCTGATAAGAGGTCTGTCCACTGAATAAAAATTTGATAGGTAATCAATTAATGTCAAAACAAACGATAACAGTTATCCCAGGCGATGGTATTGGTCCAGATATTATCGACGCAACAATCAAAGTATTAGACAAAGCCGGTTGTGATTTTGAATACGAATATGCTGATGCCGGTCTAGTTGCATTAGAAAATCACGGTGAACTTGTACCGGAAGAAACACTTGAAAAGATCAAGAAGAACAAGATCACATTGAAAGGTCCTTTAACAACGCCTGTAGGTGAAGGATTCACGTCAATCAACGTAACTTTACGTAAGCAATTTCAATTGTACGCAAACGTGCGCCCAGTTTTATCTTTTAAAGGTACAAAAGCACGTTACGAAAATATTGATATCATCACCATCCGTGAAAACACAGAAGGTATGTACTCTGGTTTAGGTCAAACAGTATCTGAAGATGGTGCGCAAGCTGAAGCAATGAGTTTGATTACTCGTGAAGGTGCAGAACGTATCGTTACTTTCGCATATGAAACGGCTAGAAAAGAAGGTAGAAAGAAAGTCACTGCAGTTCATAAAGCTAACATCTTAAAATCTACTTCAGGCTTATTCTTAAAAGTAGCGCGCGAAGTTGGTGAGCGTTACCCAGATATCGAATCTGCTGAAATGATCGTAGACAACTGTTGTATGCAGTTAGTCATGAACCCTGAGCAATTTGATGTAATTGTTACAACTAACCTATTTGGCGATATCTTGTCAGATCTATGTGCTGGTTTAGTTGGTGGTTTAGGTATGGCACCGGGTGCAAATATCGGTAAAGACTGTGCGATTTTTGAAGCTGTTCACGGCAGCGCTCCTGACATTGCAGGTAAGAACTTAGCGAACCCTACTTCTGTTATCCTAGCGGCTATTCAAATGCTTGAATACTTAGGCATGGCTGATAAAGCTGACAACATCAGAAAAGCAATCACTGATGTTATCGAATCAGGTGATCGCACAACACGTGACTTAGGCGGTACTCACGGTACTACTGACTTCACAGATGCTGTATTAGAAAGACTATAAGAGTCATTTATATTTATTAATAGTACTAAAAAGCCCGCTAAAAGCGGGCTTTTTTATTTGAATGCTATCTTTGATTATCACGATGAACTTTGTATTTCACATATACCGTTATTTCATCACGATCATAATACAAATGTTTTGCTTCAAAATAACAATTGGGAAGTGCTTCTTTTATCTTTTCTAAGCACTCTTTTACCGTATCGTACTTTTTGCTCATTGGTAGTTTTAAATTAACAATAGCTTCTCGACAATAGCCATTAGTAAACCAATTAATAATCAACTTAGTGACTCTGTCAGGTTTCTCAACCATGTCACATACTAACCAATCAACATGTGTTTGGTCTGGAATTTCTACTTTTTCGCGTCGCTTGGTTTCTCTGGTGATCCAATGGACAGGCGTTTTGCTCGGTACATATTTAAGGCCATCTACCATTCGATGTTTTACTTGCCCAGTATCCATCAATGATTCAGCCATTGGACCATTATCGATGGCTGTCACCATCATGCCACGCCTTACCAATTGATATGTCCAACCACCAGGAGCTGAGCCTAAATCTACAGCTTTCATACCAGAGGTTAAATGCACTTCACGTTCACTTTTGGGTATAAAGTAAAGGAATGCTTCATCTAACTTCAATGTAGAACGGCTTGGCGCTTGATTAGGGAATTTTAGTCTAGGAATGCCCATCACGTGTTCTGAAGTGTTGTGACCAAGCGAATAGCCTAAGATAACTTCTGAGCTGCTAAAGAAAAGAGCGTGAAGCACTGCACCATAGTTGTCTTCTTTATTAGTAAGTACTTTCGCCTTACGAAGATGTTGTCTAAGCGGAACCGCTAGTTTACGGCAGAACTTCGATAGGCTTTTACCGTCATTAGTATCAGGCGTTTCCATTCTTAAATCTGAATATTGCCACTCTTTACCTAGTGCATCTGCTATCGCTTCCACGCGGTTAAAATCAGGTAGCTCAATTGTATCAGTTAAGGTTGCAAACCACTGTCTGGCAAATATCAAACGTTTTAAAGAGAGTTCCTCCATCAAACGCTCTGCATCATCAGGGTTTGTCAGGTGATAAAAAACGATACCTTGCTTAGGTAATAATTTCATATACCCATACACTTGATGGAACGCTGCTTTTTCTTGGATTTCAGCGCCACATTCTTTTTCAAAGCCTGGGCGACAATACAACACTATAGCTGTCATTCTTTTTCACTACCTACAAATAATAAAGTTAACCAACCAAGCGCAAAAGAAATTCCACCCATTGGCGTCAACATAGAAAGTGCTGAAAACCCTATCAACACCTTTAAATAAATAAGCCCACTAAATAAGAGTATACCGATAAAATAACAGCTGATTGTCAATAACAACAATTTAGCTGGTTTATACATATTAAATAAGCAAACCGCGAGCATTGCCAATGTATGAATCACTTGATAATGATGCGCTGATTTGAGCCTTGCTACGTCGTCAACAGACATAGCACCTGCACTGTGAGCTAACCAAGCGCCGAATAATACAGAAAAGGCGCCACTAATGGCAACTAACTTTAAGAATAAGCCATTTATTTTAGCTATGTTCATCAACAAACCTTACAAATTCATTTATAGCTCTAGAAACGTGCTGCTCTAATTTGAATCCACTTTTAACTCGTGGTTTTAGATCATGGTCGCCATCTTCAAAAAAGACAATGTTGGACTTATCTGATAGTTCGTAGCTTATTACTTCTTCTTTATTACCTAAAGGATCTCTTTCCCCTTGTAGGATAAGTACTGGTTTTGTTGTTTTTTGTAGTGGTTCTAATCGCAATTTGTCCGGCTTTTTCTGTGGATGAAAAGGATATCCAATACAAGCTACACCTCTTAGTGCAATGCTCTCTTGTTCACATACTGTGACAGCGACACGACTTCCCATGGATTTCCCTAAAACAAATAGCGGTAATTTGTCATCAACTAAACTAATCACTTGCTGCATAGCATCAACTAATTTAGGCATGCGATCAGGTGGTCTTCGTTTGCCATCATGTTGTCGCAAGACCATGTAAGGAAAATTAAACCTAACAACGTTAAACTGTTGCTCGTTTAATCTATTGGCAAGGTCTACAAGATAATCAGAAGACAAATCTGCACCAGCACCATGAACCAATAATACGGTTGCCAGCGCTCCATCAACACTATCGAAAACCAAATCTTGTTTACAATATTGCATTACTCTTCCTCTTGCTCATTTGCAACGGTGTCAAGCACCCAATCTCGGAAGGCTTCAATTTTACCAACGTCCGCTTGATTCTCTCGACAGACAATATAATAAGCATTTTTGCTAATTAATGTATGATTAAACGGAGAGATTAGACGCCCAGCATCTAGCTCTGGCTTAGCTAGGATGCTATTCGCTAAAGCTATACCCTGACCATGAACAGCCGCTTGAACAACCATAGCAGTATGACTGAAAATTGGACCGTGGTTAACATTTACGCCTTTTACTCCAGCTTCTTTGAACCACCGTTTCCAATCTCGTCGAGAAGTATCATGTAGTAACGTATGATTTGCTAAATCATGAACAGTATTAAGTGGTTTTCTACCTTGAAGTAACAGTGGGCTACAAACAGGTACTAAGTATTCTGTATGTAACTGATCTGCTCTTACATCAGGCCAACGCCCCCTGCCATAATAAATAGCAACGTCCACATCTTCTGTTAATGAGCCATCTGGTTGGTCAACAGCCTTTATTCGTACATCCACATCCGGGTGCAAAATATTAAATGCGTTCAGCCTTGGTACTAACCACTGAATTGCGAAACTTGGTTGTAAGCTAACAGTAATAGCACCTTTTGCACCTCTGGCTAATAAACGCTCAGTGGCATCATGAAGCTGATTGAACACGTCCTTGATATCAAGATAGTAGGATTGCCCTTCTTCTGTCAGTAGCAATGCCCGGTTCTTTCGCATAAAAAGTTTTATCCCTAAATGCTCCTCCAAAGACTTTATTTGGTGGCTAATTGCCGCTTGAGTTACAAATAACTCTTCAGCAGCACGGGTAAAACTCAATTGCCTCGCAGATGCCTCAAAAGCCCTCAAGGCGTTTAGTGGCGGGAGCCTAACGGCCATAACTCACCTATTCTATTATTTAATTATTACAGTATTATGAATAATTATGTACTTAAAGTAAGCAACACAACTTCGCATAAGTTTTTCTAATGGATGGCATTATAATTTGTCATTTTATTTTTTTCCAGCACTACCGTATCATTTGCACCGTAGATGAAGGACAGCATCTTTTAGGGCTACCAAGATAGCAATAATTGAGTGACCAACCAACACTCAACCAAGAGAGAACGTCCTTGGCATCTATAGGACATAGTGACATTGACAAGTTTTGTATTAAAGGTAGCAAACATGAAATTCTTAACAGCATTAACAACTATCGCAATCGTTTCTCTCACAGCGACAAGTGCTCAAGCAGCTAAGTTAAACTTAGAAAAGGCAGAGCCAATCAATGTTCAATCAATGGTTGAACTAGCGAAACAAGATTTAGTAAGTTCTTTGAAAGTAACAACAACGACAGGCAGTGTAAAAGTGAAAGCTATCAAGCCAGTTGTACTTGCACAAGTTGCAATCGAAGAAAACCAAAAACAGCTTTTAGCTAAGCTTGAACGCCAAGCTGACTAAGAATATTGCCCAACCAACAATATTCTCTTTTTATTCTCTAGAAATATGCTCGCAACATATTAAGGGTGTCCAATTGGACACCCTTTTTTTCGTCAAGTTAACCAGTAACTAACGGCGGGAAAGATTTAACTAACTCATCGACTGCTTTCATTTGACTTAGGTAGCCCTCTAAAGCATGTAACGGTAGCGCACAAGGTCCATCACACTTAGCTTCGTTTGGATCTGGGTGAGCTTCAATAAATAAGCCTGCTATACCTAATGCCATACCACTACGAGCTAATTGGGCAGCCTGTGCTCTTCTGCCATCAGCTGAGTCTTCTCGCCCACCAGGACGCTGTAAAGCATGTGTCGCATCAAAAATGACTGGTGCGAAGCCTTTCATTTCATCCATTGCTAGCATATCTACAACTAGATTGTTGTAACCATAACAGCTACCACGCTCACACAAGAGGATTTTTTCATTACCCGCTTCTGCGAATTTCTTAATAATGTGGCGCATCTCATGAGCAGCCAAGAATTGAGGCTTCTTAACATTAATGACAGCATCTGTTTTTGCCATAGCGACTACTAAGTCAGTTTGGCGAGCTAAGAACGCTGGCAACTGAATAATATCAACTACTTCTGCAACAGGCTGCGCTTGATGAGGTTCATGTACGTCAGTAATGATTGGTACATCAAAGGTCTTTTTAATTTCTTCAAAGATCTTTAGACCCTCTTCCATACCAGGACCTCTAAAAGAGTGAACAGAAGATCGGTTAGCCTTATCAAAAGAAGCTTTAAAAACGTAAGGGATACCTAGCTTAGTTGTCACCTCTACATAATGTTCTGCTATTTTTAGGGCTAAATCTCGTGACTCTAGTACGTTCATGCCGCCAAATAGCGCAAATGGTGCGTCATTGGCTACATTAATACCGCTTACCTGAATTGAATCTATACTCATAATTGTCTTCTTATTTGATTTTCTAACGCGTCACGTTCAACTACGCAACGGCCTGTAAAATTTGTCCACATAACCACGCCATATATGTTCCTAAGGTATAGCCTAATACGGCTAATAAAACACCAACTGGTGCTAAACTAGGATGGAATGCAGAAGCGATTATCGGCGCTGATGCGGCACCACCTACATTGGCTTGACTACCTACGGCCATATAAAATAACGGCGCTCTAATTAGCTTAGCTACAATTAACATCAAACTTGCATGTACAAGCATCCAAATCACACCAATAACAAAGTATATAGGCGCTTCGACTATCTTGGTGACATCCATTTTCATCCCAATAGTCGCAATTAAAATATACAAAAAGGCTGAGCCCATTTTTGAGGCACCTACACCTTCCAATTCACGCGCTTTTGTGAACGATAGCGCCAAGCCAACGGAGCTCGCAAAAATTACCATCCAGAAGAATTTGCTATGCAAGCTATATTTGCCTAGTTCGGGGTAATGATTTACAAAATAAGGCGTGATGGTATCTGCAAATAAATGAGCAGCACCGGTGACGCCTAAACCAATGGCTGCAATCATCATAATATCATTTAGGTTAGCGATTTTGGCATGTTTTGCCTGAAACTGTTCAACCCTTTCTTTTAGATAGTCGATAGCGCTAGTATCTGCACCTGTTTTAAGATCTATCTGCTTAGCTTTTGCTGACATAATTAAGAGTACTGCCATCCACAGATTACCCACGATGACATCTACCGTGACCATTGCAGAAAATATTTGATCTCCAGCGCCATATATTTCTTTCATGGCAGCTTGGTTTGCACTACCGCCTATCCAACTTCCAGCAACTGTAGTCATACCTCGCCAGACGGCTTCAGGACCGGTCACGCCAATCATTTCAGGAGCAATAGCGGAAACAGCTAATAAAGCGACAGGTCCACCGATAACAATACCTAGTGTGCCAGTTAAAAAGAGAATAACGGCTTTACTGCCCAATCGAGCAATTGATTTAAAATCCACACTTAACGTTAGTAAAACCAAGCAAGCAGGTAATAAATATCTCGAAGCTACATAATACAAACCAGACTGAGCAGGATCGATTATGCCGAAGGTATTAAGTAGTGAAGGTAAGAAATAACAAACCAGAACTGCAGGTACAACACTGTAAAATTTTCGCCAAAAGCTTTTATGGCTATTGGCTGTATAGAAAACAAAACCTAACATTATGGCTAGAATACCCAAAATGGTGGCGTCGTTAGTAATGAGTGCTGTTTGCTCTATTGTTATTGCGTTTTCCGTTGCCAACTTTCATCCTACCTTATTGTTATTCTAGTGGACTTTATTTATTCCACCTTCATTGTGACTGCTAAGATCCAGTTTAGTATGAGCGGCATACAGTATCTGTGCTCTTGGCTGCTCGCCGGCTTCATCCTGATATGCACTGCTTACTAGTGACTGCTGATGAACTAAAAGCCCTGTATCTTTAGCTTCTTGATCAGACTTAGGTGCGATATCAAGCATGATATCAACACACCTCAGCGCTTCATCAAACATAGCCTCATCTAGTAAAGCCGATTTCAACCCAGAAAGATACTCAATTAGCAAACTTTTGCGGCTCATTGGTTCAACATATACTTGACCTGACGCAGATTTAAGCTCATCTAAACAAGCATTAAGTTGCTGCCAATTTAGAGACTCTCCCGTCACAGGATCGAATATAATCGAATACATATCGTCACACAGAATGCGAACCATTATTTTCTCGGGTATAAATACAAGGTCACTTTCTAAACCAGATTGATTGGCTAAATGCTGAATAACCGCGGCTTTAATAACAGGTGAAGCAATTCTTTGTTGAACACACTCGTTTAATTTGTAAGTAAACGATGGCCAGCTACTGCGATGATTATCTAAGAAAATTTGGTTTACAAACAGCTCGTTAATAAAGCACTCTGCCTTTGCCATGTTATCATCAATACCATCAGTACTGTCCTGACACGCAGACAACAAAGGCTCAAGCATTAAACCTTCTTCACTTTCAAAGATATGCCGCTCAATCAATAACAAAGTACTTAATAGTTCTCTATGTTCAGCATTGATTTCTGACAACAATAAATCGACCATAATAAATTTTATACCTGTACTACTTGACCTTGTTGACCAGTATTATGCCAACAAAATTGGCGCTTTAGTCATCGCTAACTTTACGATAAACAAGAACCATCCCATTGCACCAACATAACCTAGAATTTTTGCACCTTTAGTTTTGGCAAGCTTCAATGCATAAAGTCCCGTGATGATGTAAGCAACAACGGCAATTAACTTTTCACCTAACCACATGTGCACAAACGGGTCCCACGAAAATTTTGCGATTAACCCAATACCAAGAAGAAATAGCAATGTGTCTACTATATGCGGCGTAATTTTCACCCACTTCTTCTGAATCAAGTCAGAGTCTCTCATCATCCAAATAAAACGTAAGTTGAATAGCACTATACTTACCAGCGCTAGTGTCATGTGCATATGTTTCATTATTTATCTCCGGGATAGTATGCGTAGGTTACCCTATCATTATTGTTATAATCTTTTACTGTGGTGGCGTTGATATACCCAAACCGCTCAAACAACTGTCTTACGCCTTCACCTTGTTCATATCCGTGCTCAAAAGCCATGAGGCCTTCAGCAGTCAGGTAATCTCTTCCTAACTCAATGATATGTTCTATATCGGCAAAACCATTGTTACTAGCGATTAAAGCTGAAGATGGTTCAAATTGAACATCGCCTTGTGATAAGTGCGGGTCTCGTTCATCTATGTATGGAGGATTGCTCACAATCACGTCATACTTTTCATCTATATTTTTAAACCAATCACTTTGTTTAACAGTAACATTGCTTAACTGGAATTTATCGCGATTTCTCGTAGCCAAGGAAACTGCATTTTGAGAGTAATCCACTGCGGTTACTAACCAGTTTGGTTGCTCACTTGCGAGTGCCAGTGCAATCGCACCTGTGCCTGTACCTAAATCTAAAACATCTATTTTAGTGTCTTGTTTAAGATCCAAGATTAACTCTACAAGCACTTCAGTATCAGGCCTAGGAATTAACGTAGAAGGTTCAACCTCTAATTCCAGCGACCAAAACTCTTTGCTACCAATAATGTAGGCGATTGGCTCATGAGCCAATCGCCTTTTAACCATTTCGTTGAGCTTCTCGGCTTCTGCATCACTAAGCTGATATTCAGGCCAAGTTAAGCAGTAACTTCTAGATTTCCCTATCGCATGACAAATTAGAATTTGCGCATCGAGTTTGGCACTATCAGAAAAGCTAGCAAATTGACCACCTAGTTGAACCAATAAGCTAGCTATCGAATTTTGTGACGTCTCAGTTGTCATGTATCAAGAATGACTATTGTTGCTCAGATAACGCAGCAAGTAAGTCTGCTTGGTTTTCTTGTAAAATTGGTTCTAAAACAAGCTGCAAAGCACCGTCCATTACTTCATTCAAACGATATAAAGTTAAGTTAATACGATGGTCTGTCATACGACCTTGAGGGTAGTTATAAGTACGAATACGCTCAGAGCGATCACCACTTGCTACTAGACTACGACGACTAGATTCTTCTTCGCTTCTTCTTTTTTCATCTTCAGCAGCTTGTAACCTTGCTTGAAGTACTGACATTGCTTGTGCACGGTTTTTATGCTGAGAACGCTGATCCTGACACTCAACTACAACACCCGTTGGGATATGCGTAATACGAATAGCTGAATCAGTTTTGTTAACGTGCTGACCACCAGCACCTGATGCCCTAAAGGTATCAACCTTCAAGTCAGCTTTATTAATTTCAATAGCTTCTGACTCTGGAATTTCAGGCATAACCACAACAGTACAAGCAGACGTGTGAACACGGCCTTGAGACTCAGTTTCAGGAACACGTTGAACACGATGTCCACCTGATTCAAACTTCATTTGACCGTAAACGCCTTCACCAGAGATTTTAAAGATTACTTCTTTATAGCCGCCCTGTTCACTTTCGCTTTCGTTCATCATTTCTACACGCCAGCCCTGCTTTTCACAGTAGCGGCTGTACATTCTGAAAAGATCACCAGCGAAAATAGCAGCTTCATCACCACCTGCACCAGCACGCACTTCAACAAAACAGTTGTTATCGTCATTTGGATCGCGTGGAAGTAAAAGAATTTGTAGATCTTGTGTTAAATCTTCAACAGCTTTTTTAGCTTCTTTGTACTCTTCCTGTGCCATTTCACGCATATCAGGATCGCTATCTTTTAGCATTTCTTCAGCAGTAGCAATATCATCAACTGCGTCTTTATACGCACCAAATGCCTTTGTAACTTCTTCTAATTGAGAAAACTCTTTAGATAAAGCCTGGAATTTCTCTTGATTGCCAATAACATCTGGATCAGACAATAAGGCTTGCACTTCTTCAAAGCGCTCTACTAAACCTTCTAACTTTTGATAAATTGAATCTTTCATTAATCGTTCTTTATTCTTTCATTTAATTTGATAATAGCGGTTTAACTTGCGCTATCAGCTATTTGTCTACGTCATTGTCGATGTTAAATATATCGCGTAAGTAGACTATTTTATCTAGTTCACCACCTTGAGCAGCGCTTTGTATTGCGCTAGTAGGTGCATGCATAAATTTGTTGGTTAACTTTGTCGCCATCTCTGCTAGCACTTGTTCCGCATTCTTACCGGTTTGCAACTGCAACAGTGCTTTCTCTAACATTTGATCTCGAACATCCAGGCACTGATTTCGGTAACTAACCACAGTGTCTTGCGTATTCAAACCACGCAACCAAGACATGAAAGCATCTGTTTGATGAACAACAATTTCTTCAGCTTTCACTGCTGCTTTTCTTCGATTTTCGATATTCTTAGCAATAATGCCTTGTAAATCGTCCACCGTGTACAAGAATACGTCTTCTAAATCAGACACTTGCTCTTCTATGTCTCGAGGTACGGCTAAATCAACCATAAAAATTGGTCGATGTTTACGTTTCGCTAGCGCTTGTTCGACCATACCTTTACCTATAATGGGTAACGTACTACCTGTAGAACTGATAACGATATCTGCGTCATTTATTTTTTCAGGGATTTGAGCAAGCGTAATGGTGTCAGCGCCAACTTGCTCTGCCATAGCCTCTGCTCTGCTAAGTGTGCGGTTGGCAACGGTAATTTTGCCTACTTTATTTTCATATAAGTGCTTAGCCACTAATTCTATCGTTTCACCAGCGCCAACAAGCAACACTTTGGCGTTTTCAAGGCTCGCAAAGATATGTTTTGCAAGATTAACAGCGGCAAACGCAACAGAAACTGCACTAGCACCAATATCGGTTTCAGTGCGAACTTGCTTGGCTACCCCAAATGTTCTTTGAAAAAGCCTATCCATCACTAACGCCATACTGCCCGCAGCTTTCGCTTGACTGTATGCTTGTTTCATTTGCCCTAGGATTTGTGGTTCGCCTAAAACTAACGAATCTAATCCACAAGCAACACGCATCATATGATTAACAGCTTGCTGATCATTATACCAATATAAACTCGGGGCAATCACTGATGCAGCTACACTATGATGTTCTTCCAACCAAGCTAAAACACGCTCTTTTGTAACATCAGCTTTACCATCTTGCACTAAATAGAGTTCGGTTCTATTGCAGGTAGATAAAATAGCAGCTTCTTTACATTCAACTTTTTCAATCATGTCGTGCAGCGCTAATGTCAAGTTATCAGGATTGAAAGAAATCTTCTCCCTGACTGACACTGGTGCAGTTTTATGGTTGATTCCGACCGCAAATATGGGCATAACGATTTATATATAGACCTATTTCATAAAGCTGCAGGTTATCAATGACATCATGTTGTCAATGAGGCTATAATGCCGACAGCTAATCGCAATTTAATTGCCGAATTTTACGAAAATTTGTGGGTAATTAAAAGTGATAACCTAAATTAACCAGAGAATTCCTAGAAATTGATGCGCTTAACACGATATTTTTACATTTTCGTATTACTACTGGTGACAGGTTGTACTACATTACCCAATGAAACGATTGTTACAACAAACATCGACCAACAAAAGAGAATGGCGCAGCTTGCCCAAATTAAACAATGGCAGGCACAAGGCAAAATTGCTTTTATTCAACCCGATAAACGTCAAAGTGCGAACCTTAGATGGGATTTTGACAATATTGATCGAATAAATGAAATCGACCTCACAACATTTTTGGGTATCAATATTCTTAAGATCAGCCATCAAAATGACACTTATGAAGTTGAATTTGATAACAATAAATATCAAAGTAAGGATTTAGACAATCTAATATATGATTTAACTGGATTGGTTATACCTACTAACGCCCTGCCTCATTGGATGCAAGCGACTACCTACTTAAAAAGTGACACAGTGAAAAGTGGTACCAACGGCCTTCCTGGCTCCATTAGTAGTCACTATCAAAATGAGATTTGGCAAATCAAATACAATAATTATCGCCTCATTAATGGCTTAGCAATGCCGCATTCCATTACCATCAAGAAAAATGGTATCACGTTAAAAATTGCAGTAAAAAAATGGACACTAAATTAATGTCAAACAAAAACGTTTTTAGTTTTGCTAGCCCCGCTAAATTAAACCTATTTCTTCATGTGGTTGGCCAAAGAGCAAATGGCTACCATGAATTAGAAACTGTTTTTCAGTTTTTGGATTATGGCGATACGTTAACCATTGAACCAACCCAGTCACCTACAATTGAGCTATTAGAAAATATCGAGGGTGTTAAAAAAGAAGACAACCTTATATATAAAGCTGCAACGCTACTACAAACATCACAAAATGTTAAACAAGGCGCAAAGATTGGTATTAACAAGTTACTACCTATGGGTGGTGGATTGGGTGGCGGCTCTTCAAACGCGGCAACGGTATTATGTGCGCTTAATACTTTGTGGGGATTAGACCTTTCAAGAGAACACTTACAAGAGCTAGGCGTCCAATTGGGTGCTGATGTACCTATTTTCATTTATGGTCAATCGGCATTCGCTAAAGGCATAGGTGAACGGCTAGAAGCTGTTGAGCCAAAAACACCTTGGTATTTGGTGAGTAAACCGAACGTAAGCATTTCAACAAAAGATGTTTTTACTGCAAAAGCATTAAAAAGAGACACTGACAAAATTATTTCTTTGTCTGACGACCTTGATAACTATCACAATGACTGCCAATCTTATGTAATAAATCACTACCCTGAGGTTGCCAAGCTACTGGCTTGGTTGGTAGAATACGCGCCGTCGAAAATGACTGGTACAGGAGCGTGTATATTTTCCCGCTTCGATAGTCGTGAAAAGGCTGAGCAAGTTCAAGAACTATTGCCCGCCGGCATTGAGTCTTTTGTTGCAAAAGGTACTAATGGTTCGCCGTTGTTTTCTGATATTGAAAACGCAAAAAGCCAATTAGCACTGACCTAAAAAAGTTGCGTTAAGTAGAAAGACTCTACTTAACAATTGAGAGGCTAAGTTATCCAAGAAATAACTTAGTGTTGTATATTTAAATGTCACCAATTTCTGAGGAAATGACTGTGCCTGACATGAAGATTTTTGCGGGTAACGCCACCCCTGAACTGGCCAAACAAATCGCAAACCGCCTATACATTACTTTAGGCGAAGCTAAAGTAGGTAGTTTTAGTGATGGCGAAATAAGTGTTGAAATTACTGAAAACGTTCGTGGTTCTGACGTTTTTATTATTCAATCAACTTGTGCCCCAACCAACGACAACTTAATGGAACTGATTGTAATGATCGATGCGCTTCGCCGTGCATCAGCAGGTAGAATTACAGCAGTTATGCCTTATTTTGGTTATGCACGCCAAGATAGACGTGTTCGCAGTGCTCGTGTACCAATCACAGCAAAAGTAGTTGCAGACTTCCTTTCAAGTGTTGGTGTTGACCGTGTTCTTACAGTTGACTTACACGCTGAACAAATTCAAGGTTTCTTCGATGTACCAGTAGATAACGTGTTTGGTACACCTATCTTATTAGACGATATGTTAGAGAAGAACTTAGAAAACCCAGTTGTTGTTTCTCCTGATATCGGCGGTGTAGTTCGTGCTCGCGCAGTAGCTAAACTACTAGATGATGCAGATTTAGCAATTATCGACAAACGTCGCCCTAAAGCAAACGTAGCTCAGGTAATGCACATTATTGGTGATGTTCAAGGCCGTGATTGTATCATCGTTGATGACATGATCGACACTGGTGGTACATTAGCAAAAGCTGCTGAAGCACTTAAAGAAAATGGTGCAAACCGCGTATTTGCTTATGCGACTCACCCAGTACTTTCTGGTAATGCAGCAGAAAACTTAAAGAACTCTGTAATTGATGAAGTTATCGTGACTGATTCAATTCCACTTAGCAAAGAAATCAAAGCATTAGGTAATGTTCGTCAACTTACATTGAGCGGCATGTTATCTGAAGCAATTCGTCGTGTTTGTAACGAAGAATCAATTTCTGCAATGTTTGAAAGCTAAAACGCTTTTTAACCGTTTATAAACACTAAAAGGCGCTCCTTTACGGAGCGCTTTTTTTATTCTCTCAAAACTAAAATATTTGGTTTATGCTTAAGATATAGCTTATTAGCCAAGAAAGTGTATGCGCCTTAAATATCTACCTACTGCAATTGTTTTTTTGATCGCATCAGTACATTGCAAAGCAAACACACCGACACTTTATTTAAACGACATTAAGTGGCCGCCTTACTTCTTTCCAAAACTTGAAAGTGCACAGCAAGGCCTAGCTAAAGAACTACTTAATTCATGCATAAGTAAGATGGGCTACCACATAAGTTACAAAACATTGCCCATTAAAAGAACACATTTCTATATGAAGTCTGGTGAACTAGATATTAGCGTTTACTCTTATTTAGCAAACAGGAAAGACTTCGTTTTTTATTCTAAAATACCTTTATTCTCTAGTGACTATGGTCTAGCGAGTAAGAAAGGCGACAAAATAGAAATAACGGAAATAAATGACATTAAAAAATACAGCTTTGGTCATTTAGCTGGTCTTTCTCACACAGAAGCATTAAATCAAGTTATAGAGGAGATGAAACAACACAACAAGGTAACAATAGCGCACGATTTGGATGCTATGTTTGGGCAATTACTTGCAACACCTCAGCGATTTCAAATACTAGCAAGTTCAAAACCAACCATTGCATGGCGTGCTAAACAATTAGGATTGGTCAATAAAATAAAAATTCACCCGTTAGTATTAAAAACTAAACACTATTACCTTACCGTTTCTAAATCGACAAAAAATATCGACGATATAGAAGGTTTTATTCTAAAATTCGATGATTGCCTCGATAAAATGAAATCCTCAAACGAGTATAAGCGTATTATTTCTAAATACAGTATTGAGTAGTGATACTTGGTTTTGTATTTCGCTCGTGTTATTATGCCGCGCCTTTTTAATTCAGCTCCTGTCAGAGTTGTTATTAATCAAGGCAAATCACGCTACTTTTGGTCGCAAAAAGTAGCAAAATTTAACTTATTTTTAAGGTAATTTACAATGTCTGAATTATTGACTTTGGATGCAGAAGTACGTACAGATTTAGGGAAAGGTGCGAGCCGCCGCCTACGTCACGCGAACCAAGTTCCTGCGATCCTTTACGGTGAAGGCCAAGAGCCTGTTTCTTTAACGTTAGCACACAACAAAGTGTTCCGTGCTCAACAAGAAGAAGCATTCTACTCACAAGTGTTAACATTAAATGTTGACGGTAAGCCAGTTGAGTGTCTTTTAAAAGACATGCAACGTCACCCTTACAAGCAACTTGTAATGCACATGGATTTCATGCGCATCAGTGCTGATCACGTAGTACACGCTAAAGTTCCAGTTCACTTCATCAATGAAGACGCTGTAGCTAAGAAAGGTGCTGCTGTTGCTCACCACTTAACAGATATCGCTGTAACATGTTTACCGAAGAACTTACCAGAGTTCATCGAAGTAGACTGTGCTGATTTAGAAGTTGGTCAAACTCTTCACCTATCTGACGTTAAATTCCCAGAAGGCGTTACTTCTGACGAATTAGCTAAAGGTGATGATCACAACCAAGCTGTAGTAACTGCAAATGCTCCGAAAGGCGGCGACAGCAGTGAAGAAGCTGAAGAAGAAGCTGCTGAATAATAATCTATAGGTATCACCTTAGATGACTATTCAGTTAGTTGTGGGCCTGGGTAATCCAGGCCCCGAATATGAAAAAACTCGCCACAACGCTGGCGTCTGGTTCGTTGAAGAACTGGCCTCTCGATACAATATTTCGCTACGTCCTGAAAAAAAATACTTCGGCCTTTATGGCAAAGGAACGATCGGTGGTGAACAAGTTCATCTTTTAATCCCGACAACTTTTATGAATAGAAGTGGACAATCAGTTGCACCGTTAGCAAACTTTTTCCGTATTCCTGTAGAGAAAATTTTGGTTGCTCACGATGAAATGGATATGGAACCTGGCATCTGTAAAATTAAAAAAGGTGGTGGGCACGGTGGTCACAACGGTTTAAGAGATATCATTGCACGTATGGCTAATAATAAAGATTTTTATCGATTAAGAATCGGTATTGGTCACCCTGGCCATCGAGACAAAGTAACGGGTCACGTTTTAGGTAAAGCACCTGCAAACGAACAGCAAAGAATTTTAGAAAGCATTGATGAAGCAAGTCGATGTTTTGAAATATGGCAAAAAGACGACTTAAAAAAAGCGCAAAATCGCTTACATACTTTTAAATCGTTATAATCAAATTAAATAGGTACTCAATATGGGTTTTAAGTGTGGCATCGTTGGCTTACCCAACGTTGGAAAATCAACGCTATTTAACGCGTTAACAAAAGCAGGTATTGAAGCTGCTAACTTTCCATTTTGTACGATTGAACCAAACACAGGTGTCGTTCCGGTTCCAGATCCACGATTAGACAAGTTAGCCGATATTGTTAAACCTGAGCGTGTAATTGCTACAACAATGGAATTTGTAGACATCGCTGGCTTAGTAGCTGGTGCTTCAAAAGGTGAAGGTCTAGGTAACAAGTTTTTAGCAAATATCCGTGAAACTGACGCAATTGGTCATGTTGTTAGATGTTTCGAAAACGAAAACATCGTTCATGTATCAGGTAAAGTTAACCCTGCCGAAGATATTGATGTTATCAACACAGAGCTTGCTCTTGCTGATATGGATACAGCTGAGCGCTCAATCGTTCGTGTTGGTAAAAAAGCGAAAGGTGGTGATAAAGATGCGAAGTTCGAATTACCTATCCTTGAGAAAATCTTAAAGCACGTTGAAGAAGGTAACATGGTGCGCTCTTTAGAATTAACTAAAGAAGAAAAAGCAGCCATTCGTTACTTAAACTTCTTAACAATCAAGCCAACAATGTACATTGCCAACGTTAACGACGATGGCTTTGAAAATAACCCTTACCTTGATCAGGTGCGTGAAATCGCAGAACAAGAAGGTGCTGTAGTAGTACCTGTATGTGCAGAGATTGAAGGTGAACTTTCTGAAATGGACGAAGAAGATCGTGAAATCTTCATGGAAGAAATGGGCCTAGAAGAGCCAGGTCTAAATCGCGTAATCAATTCAGGTTATGGTTTACTTCAATTACAGACCTACTTCACTGCAGGTGTTAAAGAAGTTAGAGCTTGGACATTTAAGAACAATTCAACAGCTCCACAAGCAGCTGGGGTTATCCATACTGACTTTGAGCGTGGATTCATCCGTGCTGAAATAGTTGGTTTTGATGACTATGTTGAATGTAACGGAGAGTCAGGCGCTAAAGAAGCTGGTAAATGGCGCCTAGAAGGTAAAGACTACCTAGTTAAAGACGGCGACGTAATTCACTTCCGCTTCAACGTTTAATCCAAACACTAAAAAAACACAAGAAACTAACCTTTCTTGTGTTTTTTTATATTTGAACCACACTTAACTCATTATCGGGAAGCCTTTCCCAATAATAAAAACAAACAATTTATATGAAAGGTGTTTTATGAAAAAGGTATTATTACTTAGTTTAATCACTACTACAGTAATGGCTTACACTCCGGCTACAAAAGCGGATGACAACTTATCACTGCGCGTATGTGAGTATGTTCAAGCAAATGATAAGAACCGTCTTCGTTCTTTCTTAAAGAAGCGTAAGATGAAAATTAGAAAGTTCTATGACAACATCCAGTGTAACGGTGAAGACTTACTTGTATTTGCTGCAAAATCAAAGGCACTTGAAGTTGGTGAATTCCTAATCTCGAAACTTTCTGCAAAAATTGTTGGCAGTAAAGTAGACGCTATCGCTGCTCATTCAGCACATTTAGCAGAAGTAGCGAAGAAACGCGCGGGTTAAGACACCACAAGTTTAGATTAGTCGTTAAAAGGCCTAACATTAACGTTAGGCCTTTTTTATTTCAGACAGCCGACCTACCATTTCTTTTATTTAAACTACACTTACTATTACGCACCTCGATAAATTTCAGGAGTATGATATGAGCATTAGTAAAGTAGTTCTATTGTTAACGTTTCTGAGCATCACTGTTTCTATCTCCTTTCCGACACATAGCTTCAACATTTCACAAAACGTGTGTGAATATATCGCTAGTGATGATAAAAAACGATTAAGAGCACTGCTAAAGACCAATCGGCTTAAGATAAGAGGGATTTTTAAGGATGTTCTGTGCAATGATATGAACATTCTTATCTTCGCAGCGAAGCGAAATGCTAATCAAGTAGGTAGTTTGATAATTAAAAAGCTGCCGAAATCTGTTTTAAAAGAACAAATAGCAGATTTAGAAGCGGCTTCTGCTGACTTGGCCACAAAAGCAAAAGAAAGAGCTGGTTAAATTTAGAACAACCTAGTAACTAATATCGAAAATCTTGGCGATATTGACAGCATTTTGATGAGACTTTAAGCAAACAAACAAAAAGTCTCATTTTTTTGAAAAAAAACGGTTGACGGATGCAAACCAGATTTGCATAATACGCGCCACTTGCTGAGAGGCAAGGTTGGAAATGGCTACATAGCTCAGCTGGTTAGAGCACATCACTCATAATGATGGGGTCCCAGGTTCAAATCCCGGTGTAGCCACCATAATGCGGGAGTGGCGGAATTGGTAGACGCGCTGGATTTAGGTTCCAGTATCGCAAGATGTGAGAGTTCAAGTCTCTCCTCCCGTACCATTTTCCAACAATAGTAATGATGCTGTTGGGGTATAGCCAAGCGGTAAGGCAGCGGGTTTTGATCCCGTCATTCGTAGGTTCAAATCCTACTACCCCAGCCAATTACTTAGGTATAGGAAAACGCATTATTACCCAGCATATGTTACTGGGGTATAGCCAAGCGGTAAGGCAGCGGGTTTTGATCCCGTCATTCGTAGGTTCAAATCCTACTACCCCAGCCAACTATGGCTGAAGTGAAGTGTAACACTTAAAAATTAACATACAATTTGATTGCGCGGGAGTGGCGGAATTGGTAGACGCGCTGGATTTAGGTTCCAGTATCGCAAGATGTGAGAGTTCAAGTCTCTCCTCCCGTACCATTCAAATAAGAAGACGCTAAAGCGTCTTTTGTTATTTATAGGCACCTTAATTCCTCGCCTATATTCAAATGGCTACATAGCTCAGCTGGTTAGAGCACATCACTCATAATGATGGGGTCCCAGGTTCAAATCCCGGTGTAGCCACCATTTGATTTCTCTACGCTTAAACTTCTAAAGTTAAATCACGATCGTGCTATTGTTTTTGCTCATGAACTCAATTAACTGAGTCCACAAGCATACTGCAACGCCTTTTGTTTTAATGGCCCTGCACGCTCAGCTAAATACAAACCTGCATTTCGAGCAAACTTAACCAATGCATTTGGGTGAGTAAAAGTGAAATAGAAAGCGTCCATCGCTGTCATCATTGCACTATTATCGAAACGACGTTTATGTTCGTACTGCTTTAAAACATCTGCACAACACCAGCTCTTCCCTTCTCCAATGGCATCCGCCAATACCATTTGCAAAGCATCAACATCTTTAAAGCCAAGATTTACGCCCTGACCAGCTAATGGGTTTATTGTGTGCGCCGCATCTCCAAGTAAAACGACATTACCTTTTACGTATTGGTTTGCATGTTGTCGAGCTAGAGGAAATGCCGCCTTATTCAAAACCTCAACCTTTCCTAATTTGTCCGGAAAATTTGCCATTACCTGGGTGGTTAACTGTTCATTTGATAGATTTGCTAAACGACTTATCTCATCTTTACTATGATACCAAACCAAAGACGCTTCATTGCCGCTTAGAGGCAACATAGCTACAGGCCCTGTAGGTGTGAATTGCTGCCAAGTAATATCTTGCTGGGGCAACTCAGTTTTAACATGGATTAGCATCGCTGATTGCTTGTACTGCCAACCTGAAACACCTATTCCTGCTAAACCTCTGATTTGAGAACGAGCACCATCAGCTGCAACAATCAATTTAGCTACCAATTGACCTTTATCAGTATCAAGCATACTCGTATCACCTTCATAGGTCATCCCAGTGATATTAGTTGAGGTGTAGCAGGTGATATTTTTATCTTTTTCTATTTCGGACCATAAACCAGATTGCACCGCATCATTTTCGATAATATGACCCAAGTGTGACTGTTCGATGTCTTGAGCATTAAACTCTGTGTAACTGTTGTGCTCTTCCCAAACACCTAATCTTTTGTACTGACAAACGCGACTATTTGCTATATGACGCCATGCACCAAGCCTTTGCAATAAGTGTTCAGACGCTGTTGAAATAGCAGATACTCTTAGGTCGTATGGTTTTGTCGAATCAAATACTTTTTGGGAGCTCTTTTCAACCACTGCAACCTTCAACCCTAAATGGGCTAGAGATAACGCACTTGCGGCGCCAACCATACCGCCACCAACAACAACAACATCGTAATTGCTCATTCAATACTCCAAGCGAAAATAATTATTTTACCCATCCAGATATCGTGATTCGATGTTTGTGTGCAGGATTATTTAACCGGCTGACACTATGAAACATAGGAAACGACAAGTTAAGTAATGTTAAACAATTGAACGCTGGTTCAAGGGTAATTTTATGAAACTTCGTTTGTTTGGGATACAACACTAGCTGTCCGCCATATTTGCGCTGCCAGCCCTTACTTAACTGATAAATAAATGCATATTTGCCAATGTTACCATCACTGTGATAACCAATAAATTGATCTCTAATAAAACTTGCGAAAAAAGCATCAACTAATACACCATCAAACGCCAAACATCTGTCCAATCGTTGCAATAACACCTCAGAAAAGCGCCCATGAATGCGGCTAGACTCATGAAAGCGTTCATGTTTATTGTTAGAGCGATAGAAAGAAAAAGAAAACTGCCCTCTTCGATCCGCAAATTCAGCTGTTTTATGTCTCTGTTTATCGATAACACAGCTACTAACGTTATCTCTCTGAATCACAAAAGGGTGATACGGTGTGGTTATGATATCCCACGCTCTATGGTCGGATACGCGTAATATATCCCTTCTAAGCTTATTTGCATGTTCCTCTTTTAGGAAATTTTTGATTTGTGCATATCCCTTGCGTTTTAGCTGCTCTTGCAGCTCACCATTTATCATTTAGACAATCCTGTTGAATAATCGAACATTTTCAATATATAGTGGTTTTGTCTATCCAGACAATAACAATTAAATTAAGCAAGGAAAGTATTATGTCAGCATTACAAGAAAAACGTTCGATAGCTGAAGGAATCAACCTAGTTTACGATTTCACAGATAAACCGAACAATACTAATTTATCCGCTAAAGAAGATAGAGCAGTAGTTGCTAAACTAAGAGCAGATTTAGTTTTACCTGAAGAAAAAATATTAACCGTTGATATAGATTTTGATACAGATAGTGGCTACCATGGCAATGCGATAATGATAATGGACGACTTTGGCGTAGAAATGTTAGCTAAGGCATTTGAAGTTAAATACGGAAAAGTCCATGCCGAAAAAATAAGAACAGCGTGGAATGAAAAGCAAAACCCTAATGCACCTCGCAAGCCAACTTATTTGTTGGTGCAAAAGCCTGAATCAGAAGAACAATTACCAGCCGTTTATGCTATTTGCGGTGACCGTAAGCACCCGCCTAGAAAACCTATTAACCAAATTATCTAGTATTGGTAAAGCAAAGTGGCAGATGATTCTGTCACTTTTGATGTTAACCCACATTTCACACGCAGCAACACTTAATAGCGCTTCATCAATTGACCAACTAAAGAATATTTATAGTATTGTTCAAGATCAAAAAGGCTTTATATGGATGGCTGGCCAAAGGGGCCTTATTAGGTATGATGGCAATTCACTAGTTCATTACAGCGCTAGCAGTAACCAATGGCATATCCCATATACATGGATTAACGCAATCAGCGTAACGAATGATAACCAACTCGTAGTATCTACCGAAGATGGAAACATCCATCTATTTAATACTAGAACAGGCGAAAACAGCAAGCTTTCCATTAATTTAGACACTTCTTCAATTTATAAACAGTTACTCGCAGGTAATGATATATATTTCTACATGCCCGGCTCCCGTTTATTGTATCGCTATAATTTAGAAACTAAGAAGGCTCAGATAATAACAAAGGGTATTACTGTAGAGGCTCTAGTAAAAACGAAAACTGGTGTCTTCTTTTATACAGAAACTGCGGTATACAAAATTGAAGACTTGCTGGTTTCAAAAATATATGAAGGCGAATTAACATCTGTGGTTACCGATGATGATCATTTATATGTTGCAACAAAGACCTCGCTTACTAAATTACAAGACAGTAATTTAGTTAAGACAAAATCTATCGCTCAAGAGATTAAACACTTAATCCAAGCAAACAATAAAGAGCGCTTTTTTTTGCTATTTGAAGACAATAGTATTGGCTACATAAACAAAAATTTGGAAGATCTCCCCTCACCTTACAAAGGTCACCAACAAAAAAGTGTTAGGAAAATATTTCATGATAGCTCGAATGCGCTATGGTTATACGGAAACCAAGGTGTGCATAAATTATCTCCGAATTTAATTGAAGATAATCCGAGGTATTTTGACGTACATATCAATGCTATTGGTTTAACCAAAATAAAAAATGAGATTGTCATTGCAAGTTACGGTGCAGGCCTTCATTCGTATGACGATAAGAGTTTATTCAAAGAGCATTTTGACCAGGCCAATGATCAGTTGAACGCATCGGCAAAGCTGATTTTAGATGTGGTTAGCGATAACCATATTATCTATCTTGCTACTTTTGATGGTATATGGCTGTATGATACAAGTATAAATGCATACCAAAAACTGCGATTTGAAGGTGATAACCAAGTTTTTATTAAAATTAGAAAACAAGGCACTAAACTCTATCTTGGCACAGATGCCAATGGGATCTTAGTATACGACCTAGCAACCTCATCAATTACAGATAAATTAAGTGATAAATCTGCATTGAGCTCACTAGAAGTATTAGACATCATTTCAGTAAACAATTCGCTTTGGATTGCTACAGCAAGTGGATTAGATATTTATTATCCAGGAAGCAAGACAAGCAAAGCAGCAATCCAGACCAATGGTGCAAAAGTTACGTCATTAGAGTATCTAAACGGTAAAATTTACGCTTTTACTAAAGGTAGTGGTGTATACATATTAAATAGCGAAGGTGAAACCTTATCACATATAGCCAATGGCATAGATTTTAGTAACAGCACCATTATCGATAATAGAATTCTAGGTTCATCTCGTAGTGGTCTATTTTGGATCGAGCCAAACGATGAAAGTTATGTGGTTATTGAAGGCACACAAGAATATGGATTCACTAGCCAAGCCATTGTCAAAGATAACGTCGCCTATGTCGGTCATTACGGTGGCGTTATTACCTTTCCACTAACTAACAATCAAGAAATGGATGCACCTATTCAGATAGCCAAGACTACCGTTTCTGGTCAAAGCTGGATTGATAATAAGCCGATTAACATATCCTCTTCTAATGATGTAATCACACTAGAACTTGCCTCTTTAGACTACCGAAAAGGCATTAAAAAACGCTTTCAATACAAGATTAATGATGGACTTTGGCAAAAGATTCACGGTGACCAACTGACACTAACCGGACTGTCATCAGGAAGCTACAACATCGCAATAAAAGGCACTAACAGCCTAGCTCAATGGAGCACACAGCAGGCATTTGTAGAAATAAACGTAGCTTACCCTTGGTATTGGACACCACATATTAGGGTTATCTACTTGGTACTATTTATCTGTCTTGCTGCCTTTGCTTCTTGGTTACTCTACCTACGAGGTAAGTCGATAAGCCACATTCATCAGTTGCTTTCATCAGAAATAAAAATAAAAGGACGAACCGCGACTAAAGTAAGTAAACAGCTAGAACAAGCTTTAGAACTCATTCAAGACATCAGAACCAGAGAGAGTAATGAATTAAATAAAGCCTTATTGGACTCATCAGTGAGTATAGTTTCTGAAGCTATTGAAGAGCTAAAAGATGAATCTACGGGTAAAGAGCCTGATAATCTATATGGTAAAACACTTGATGTCGCTGTCCCGTATTTATCAAGTTTCTTGAAAACAAAATACAGAGCGAACTTAGTCCCTCAAATATCTGTAAACGTGGAAGACATCTCTTACGAGCTACAAGCAGACATTTATAAAATCATCTATGAGGCGCTGATGTCTGCGATCTTAAACGGTAGTGGTCGAAACTTTAAGTTAACGCTACAAATGTTTAAAGAAAAGCTTTGGTTAACCATTCACGACGATACAAAGAGCCTTGCAAACTTCAACGATAGAATTAATTTTGATATGGCAATGTACTACATCAGGCAGATAGGCAACAAACACAATGCTTCAATAAATGCTTTTGAAGAAGCAGATGAAAGTAGTCAGCTTATTGTTAGTTTTCCGACGCTTAAATAAGCAACAGGAACAAAGCCAGTGCTTAATTAGCCTGTCGTACTCATATGAATGTCGAATATGCTAGCGTCTCGCGTAAAGATTGAGTAAAATACGCCTCCTTTTTGAAAGAGATGATGAAATATTAGGCACGAATTGATGAGTAAGAAGTTATACATTAAAACTTGGGGCTGCCAAATGAACGAGTACGACTCGCAGAAAATGGCTGAGCTATTAGATTCTACCCACGGTTACGAGTTAGCTGAAGAAGCTGAAGACGCGGATGTGATCTTACTTAATACCTGTTCAATTCGTGAAAAAGCTCAAGAAAAAGTATTTCACCAGTTAGGTCGTTGGAAAAACCTTAAGAAAGACAACCCAGAACTTGTGATAGGTGTTGGTGGTTGTGTTGCTTCTCAAGAAGGTGAAGCAATTCGTGAGCGTGCGCCTTATGTTGATATGGTATTTGGTCCACAAACACTTCACCGTTTACCAGAAATGATCAGAGAAGTGAAAGGTGAAGCAAAATCAATAGTTGATGTTAGCTTCCCTGAAATTGAAAAGTTTGATCGACTTCCAGAGCCTACAGCAGAAGGCCCGTCTGCGTTTGTTTCGATCATGGAAGGTTGTTCTAAGTACTGTACTTTCTGTGTTGTACCATACACACGAGGTGAAGAAGTTAGCCGCCCACTAGACGACGTATTATACGAAATCGCGCAATTAGCTGAACAAGGTGTTCGCGAAGTTAACTTACTAGGCCAAAACGTTAACGCTTACCGTGGTGAAACTCACGATGGTGGCATTTGTCGTTTCTCAGAGCTTATTCGTATGGTAGCAACTATCGATGGCATCGATCGTATTAGATACACTACCTCTCACCCTGTTGAGTTTACAGACGATATCATTGATGTATACAAAGATGTTCCAGAGCTAGTAAGTCACTTACATTTACCTGTTCAAACAGGTTCAGATAGAATTCTAATGCAAATGAAGCGTGGCCACACTGCGCTTGAATACAAATCACAGATCAGAAAGCTTAAGAAAGCTCGTCCAGATATTTGTATGTCTTCTGACTTCATTGTTGGTTTCCCTGGTGAAACAGACGACGACTTTGAAAGAACAATGGATCTAATTAAAGCGGTAGATTTTGATTTAAGCTTCAGCTTTATCTACAGCGCTCGTCCAGGTACACCTGCTGCCGACCTTCCTGATGACATCAGCGAAGAAACGAAGAAGCAACGTCTACAGATCCTTCAAGACAGAATCAATCAACAAGCACTTCGTATTGCTCGCCAAATGTTGGATACAGAGCAGCGTATCTTAGTTGAAGGTCCATCGAAGAAGAACCCTATGGAGCTTCGCGGTCGTACTGAGAACAACCGTATTGTGAATTTTGAAGCACCTCATAGTGTTATCGGTCAGTTTGTTGATGTGAAAATTACAGATGTTTATGCAAACTCATTACGTGGCGAATTAGTTCGCCAAGAACATGAAATGGGCTTACGTGTTAACCACTCGCCAGCAGATATTTTAGCAAACAGCCATCACAACCAAGGCCAAGCTGGCGCTGATGAATTAGGTGTATCTGTTTACACACCTTAATGGAATAAATAAACATTGAACAATAATAACAGTTTTGAATTTAGCCTAGAGCCTGCCGATAACTATCGTCAGGCTAATTTATGTGGCCCTATTGACGACAACCTAAAAACCATCGAAAGACGTTTAGGCGTAGAAATTAGCTATCGCAATGCGCTTTTCAAAGTGGTTGGTGAAGAACGTCATGCTCATGCAGCCATTAAAATTCTCAAAGATTTATACATCGAAACAGCACCTGTAAAAGGTAAAATCGGTGAAGTTAGCGATGAAATGGTGCACCTAGCCATTCTTGAGGCGAGCGTTTTAGAACAGACGCCCACGAAAGTTGATGTTGATTATGAGCAAATGATTGCCATCAAAACTAAACGTGGTGTTATTAAACCTCGCAACCAAAACCAACATGCATATATTCAAAATGTATTAACCAATGATATTAGTTTTGGTATTGGTGTTGCTGGTACTGGTAAAACCTATCTAGCTGTTGCCTGTGCTGTTGAGGCCTTAGAAAGACAGGAAATTAGAAGAATCCTACTCACTAGGCCAGCTGTTGAAGCAGGTGAAAAACTAGGTTTCTTACCTGGTGACTTATCTCAAAAGGTAGATCCTTATTTAAGACCTTTATATGACGCTTTGTTTGAAATGCTTGGTTTTGAAAAAGTTGAAAAGCTTATCGAAAGAAACGTCATTGAAATTGCTCCACTTGCCTATATGCGTGGTAGAACGTTGAATGATGCCTTTATCATTTTGGATGAAAGCCAAAATACAACCGTTGAACAAATGAAAATGTTCTTAACACGTATTGGTTTTAATTCAAGAGCAGTTATCACAGGTGACGTAACTCAGGTAGATTTACCTAGAGGTCAAAAGTCAGGTTTACGTCATGCTATTGAGGTACTTGATGATATTCCAGGTGTTAGTTTTAACTTCTTCCAGTCAAAAGACGTTGTTAGACACCCTGTTGTCGCTCGTATTGTAGAAGCTTATGAAGTGCACGAGAAAAAAATAGCACGAGCTAAAAGAGAGCGTAAACTTCTCGAAGAACAAGCAAAGAATAACACCAATGATAACGCTTGATCTGCAAATCGCTGTTGAGAACACAACAGCCCTGCCAACCGCAGAACAGTTTCAGCTTTGGGTAGATACCGCGCTTTCACATACCAACAAGTCTTGGGAATTAACCATCAGAATTGTTGAAAATGAAGAAAGCCAGCAACTAAATAGTGAATACCGAGGAAAAGACAAGCCAACTAATGTCTTGTCGTTCCCTTTTGAAGTGCCCGAAGGGATAGATTTACCTTTATTAGGCGACTTAGTGATAAGTGCAGAGGTAGTTGCAGAAGAAGCAATTGAGCAGTCTAAACAGGCTCATAGCCACTGGGCTCACATGGTTATTCACGGTTGTTTGCATCTACTCGGCTACGATCATATAGAAGATGATGAAGCTGAAGAAATGGAAGCTTTAGAAATCGATTTATTGGCCAAGTTAAATATCAACAACCCTTACCTTGAGCAATAATTTGATTTTGATCATTGAAATTTATCAAGTTAATTCATACATTGGTCTTATGTCGTTAAATAATGATTGTAATTAGCAAGAATTAATTTTATTTTGTTAGTGTGCAAAATTTAACCATTAGTTTTTTTGAAGGAAAAGTACTGCTCTATGAGCGAAGATAACCCCCACTCTAGTAACGGTTCGTCAAACAAGTCATTAATTGACAAGTTTGTGCAAATATTCACAGGCGAACCGCAAAATAAAGAAGAATTGGTTGAAGTATTAAAAGATGCGGAAGACCGAGAACTAATTAAACCTGAGACCAAGCAAATGATCGAGGGTGTATTAGAAGTATCAGAGATGCGTGTTAGAGATATCATGATCCCACGTTCTCAAATGGTGACACTCGACATTAACGAGCCAATTGAAACATCACTTCCTATTATCCAAGAGTCAGGGCATTCACGTTTCCCAGTGATTAATGAAGATATTGATCACATCGAAGGTATACTGCTTGCTAAAGATTTACTTACTTACGCTTTTAAACCAGAGCCTGTAGAAGTAAACATTGCAGAAATAATTCGACCTGCGATTATCATTCCTGAAAGTAAAAAAGTAGAGCCGCTACTCAAAGAGTTCCGTTCAGAACGTTATCATATGGCTATCGTTGTAGATGAATACGGCGGGGTTTCAGGTGTAGTTACTATCGAAGATATTCTAGAGCTTATTGTTGGTGAAATTGAAGATGAAACTGACGATGAGATTGAAGAAGATATCAAGCACCTTGCTGGCAACGTTTACCAAGTAAAATCGTTAACAGAGCTAGACGAGTTCAATGAGTATTTTGGCAGTGCATTTAACGTAGATGATGCAGATACAATTGGTGGCATCATTATTTCTCAGTTTGGTCATATGCCAAAGAAAGGTGAAACAATTTCGCTTAATGAGTTAGAGTTTAAAATCACCGCAGCAGATAGCCGTAGAATACAAATGTTGCAAGTTACCACTCCCAAGCAACTAGTTACAGCAGAAGAGTCGTCGTAATTTGTTAAAAAGGTTGCTTAACAGCTTCAAATCTATGTGTACAAAAACCAATTTAGTTAGCCTTAGTTTAGGCGCTATCTTGGTTTTTTCGTATGCACCATTTTCGCTATGGTGGCTACCTTTTCTAGTGCTACCAAGCTTTTTTGTTTTAGTAGCGAAGCTTACTGGTAATGCCGTCACTAAAGCATTTTTCAGCTTTGGCTTTGGCTGGTTTGCTGCGGGCATTAGCTGGGTACATGTTAGCATTGATAGTTTCGGCGGCCTGCCGCTGCCAATATCAATCTTACTTATGCTATTGCTGTGTGGTTATTTGGCTTTATACCCCGCACTAGCTGGATTTTTGGCTACCAAGCTCAACAGAGGCAAGATAAGCTATGCTCTGTTGCCTGCTGCTTGGTGTTTAGCTGAGTTTTGTCGAGCTACTTTTTTAACAGGGTTTCCATGGCTATCTTTGGGTTATAGCCAGATTGATGGGCCACTTGCCAGCTTAGCGCCAATAGTAGGTGAAATAGGTATTACTTTCGCCATGCTAACCATATCCTTGCTGATTGCCAGTATTGCCACACAGAACAATCGAGCTAAAGGCTTAATGGGTTTAGCTTCTGTCATTCTTATATTAATCAGTGCTGCACCATTTTTAGCACCAAAAATAGAAGTAGATAAAACAGTTAAAGTAGCGCTAGTGCAAGGTAATATTGAACAAGCACTAAAATTCAATCCAGATCATCAATGGCCAACAATGATCAAATATATGGATTTAACCAGGCTGCATTACGATGCTGATATCATTTTATGGCCTGAAAGTGCAGTACCTTCTCTTGAATCATTAACACTGACACAAGAATTCTTAGACATGGCTCAACGTTCAGCCATGCTGAACAATGCAGCTATTATCACGGGTATCATTAACTATGATTTGCGCAAAGACGAGTACTTCAACTCTGTCATTGTGTTGGGTAAAGAAACTGCAGACGCCACTGATGGTGAATACTACTACAACAATCGCAATCGCTATTATAAGAACCACCTACTACCGATTGGTGAGTTTGTGCCTTTCCAGTCAATTCTACGACCAATCGCACCATTGTTTAACTTGCCAATGTCATCATTCAGTCGCGGCGCATACCAGCAAAAAAATATTAGTGCCCAAGGCATCAAAATACTACCGTTAATTTGTTTTGAAGTGGCATTTCCTTATCAATTATCTGCAAACTTTACGCAGCAAACACAAATGTTACTGACGGTAAGTAATGACACTTGGTTTGGCGCTTCACATGGCCCTCACCAGCATTTAGAAATCGCTAGAATGAGAGCGTTAGAGTTTGCAAGACCTATGCTTAGATCAACCAACAATGGTGTAACAGCTGTTGTCGATCATCAAGGCAACATTAGTGCGGTATTACCGCAGTTCGAAGAAGGTGTACTTAGAGCCGAGGTTACAACAACGAAAGGCAGTACATTCTACAGTCAATATGCTCTGTTAATTCACTTCTTGTTACCACTGCTGTCAGTTTTAGCTTTTTCCTTTTTTCGCCTGCAAAAGAAAGAAGAAACAAATTAGTCTTAAGTATATTTAACTTAGCAACAATCTCAGTTATGGTAGTTTACGATATTGAATAATAACGATAAGTAAACAAATCCATGAAATACAAAACAGCACTCTTAACACTAGCCACCGCTTTTTCCTCCTCAGCGCTGGCACAAAATACTCTCATTAAAAATGTGCAGGGTTATAGCATTAATAACAACCAACTCGTTTCATTTAGTGCCATCAACTTTGATGAAAACGGTATCAAAGCGTTATACAAAAAAGGCGAAAAATACCAAACTACACCTGATTTAAAAATCATAGACGGTAATGGTAAAACATTAATCCCAGGTTTGATTGATGCGCACGGCCACGTAGCTGGATACAGTACTAGCTTATCTCAAGTACGCCTTGAAGGTACAACAAGTGAACAAGAGGCCATAGCCAGAATCAAAGCTTTTGCCAAAGCAAATCCTTCACTATCCTGGATAAAAGGAAGAGGCTGGAACCAAGAGTTATGGCAATCAAAATCTTTTCCTACAGCAAAATTACTGGATGCCGTTTTTCCCGATACGCCTGTTTGGTTGAGACGTGTTGACGGCCATGCGGGTTGGGCTAATAGCAAAGCCATGTCTTTGGCAGGCATCACAAAAGAAACACAGTCACCAAATGGTGGCGAAATCATTCGATTAGCAGACGGCTCTCCAAGCGGTGTATTCATTGATAACGCAATGGCACTTATCTCTAAAGAAGTCCCCTCACCTAGTAAGACGGAATTAACAAGTATCATGATTAACGGTATGAAAGACTTAGCTAAACAAGGTCTAACCAATGTTCATGATGCAGGTGCTACACCGCTAGAGCTAGAGATATATAAAGAGTTGGCGGCAAAAGATAAATTACCTATTCGTATCAGTGCAATGTTGTATTTACCAAGTGACAATTGGCAAACAATCTTAGATAAAGGCCCTGTCACTCAGCATGAGCGCCTATTCTCGTTCAACAGTATAAAGATTCAAGCCGATGGCGCGCTAGGCAGCCGAGGAGCAGCATTAATTGAAGATTATAGTGACAAACACGGTCATCGTGGTTTGATGCTTCATAGCCGCGATAAGCTGGTTTCGATGATGGAATATGCAATGGATAAAGGGTTTCAAGTAAATACTCATGCCATCGGTGATAAAGCAAATAAAGATGTATTGGATCTTTACGAAACACTTATTGCCAAAACCAAAACAAGAGACAAACGCCACCGAGTTGAACATGCTCAGGTACTAAGGTTAGCTGACATACCGAGATTCAAAGCACTTAATGTCATTCCATCCATGCAAGCTACCCATGCAACTAGTGATAAGAACATGGCAGAAACAAGAGTTGGCCCAGATCGAATATTGGGTGCCTATGCTTGGCGTAGCCTATTAGATTCAGGTGCTATTATTGCTGCTGGTTCAGACTTCCCAGTTGAAAGTGCTAATCCATTTTTTGGCCTACACGCGTCTATCACCCGACAAGATCATAAAAATGAGCCTGAAGGTGGATGGAAACCATCTGAAAAAATGAGCAGAAAAGAAGCCTTAAAGAGTTTCACTATCGATGCAGCATACGCAGGGCATCAAGAGCAAGTTACGGGTTCTTTAGAAGTTGGTAAGCAAGCAGATTTTATCATTATTGATAACAATTACTTCAAACAAGACGAAACGAGTATTTGGAAAAATAAAGTACTGCAAACTTGGGTTGCTGGTAAGCAAGTGTATTAGCAAATAAAGGTAAGAATTGGGGAGAGGGCTCGCCCTCTCTTTGCGTTTATTAAACATCTCGTAACTATTTTAAGAAAGGAATATTTCCGTAGATGTGGCAACATCTGTTCATAAAAAATAGATATTTAGACTAATGACTATCAACTGCAAAAACTGTGAAACGTTGCTAAACAAAGATGACAAGTACTGTGTGCAATGTGGTCAATCAACTCAAGAAAACCAACGCCAATTTGTTCCTTTTATGGTGACATCACTTCATGAACTTTTTGATGTTGATGGTCGTCTTTGGCTAACGTTAAAGACGCTACTAACTAAACCGGGTAAAGCATCCTTTGAATACTCACAAGGAAAAAGAGTTAAGTACACTCCTGCACTAAGAGTTTATATCGCTGTAAGCGTCATCTTCTTTCTGCTTTTTGCAACGCTACATGACTTACCTACTAGCACAAGAACGGTTCAAGCTAATTTAGACTTGTATCCTAAAGCAATGTTTGTGCTTTTCCCCTTTTTCGCCTTTTTGTCGAGCTGTTTTTTTAGAAAGAGTTATTACATAAGCAACCTAGTTTTCTCAATGCATATACACAGCATAACTTATTTGCTTTTAGCTATTATCGGTTCATTGGAAAATGCAGAACAAAAACACATCATATTTATATTGCTACAAGCTCCTGCAGCAATATATTTTACTTGGTATTACTTTTCTGCCTTTAAGACCATGTATCAAGAATCGTGGTTAGCAACCTTATCAAAGAGCGTCGCTATCTATTTCCTTTACATGTCTACCTTAGGCTTTGTTTTCGACCAATTGTTATGATGTGGTTGGTGAATAACGTTAACTAAACAAGTGCTCTGCATGAAACGTAATATGGTCATCAATAAAGCTGCTGATGAAGTAATAACTGTGATCGTAGCCTGGCTGCATTCTCACCTTTAGGTGTAATGCTCTGTCAATTGCAGAATTAACAATAGATTCCGTTTTTAGCTGTTCAGTCAAAAACGGGTCTGCTTCTCCCTGGTCAATCAAAATTGGAGGAACATGCGCTTGTAACTTCAATAGTTCACTAGCGTCATATTGCTTCCAACTTTCACTGGCTTCGCCTAAATAGGCTGAAAAAGCTTTTTGCCCCCAAGGACAATTAATCGGATTACAGATCGGACTAAAAGCCGAAATAGATGAATATTGTCCTGAGTTTCTAAGACCAATAACCAGAGCGCCATGGCCTCCCATGCTGTGACCTGAAATAGCCTTTCTGCTAAGTACTGGAAAATTACTTTCGATTAATTGCGGCAACTCTTTAGTGATGTAATCATACATCTGGTAGTGTTCAGACCAGGGAGTCTGAGATGCGTTAACATAAAAACCAGCCCCTTGACCCAAATCATAGCCGTCATCATCAGCTACCGATTTCCCTCTTGGACTTGTATCAGGTGCAACTATTGCTATGCCTAACTCGGCTGCCTTTTTAAAAGCGCCTGCTTTTTGCATAAAATTCTCGTCATTGCATGTTAAACCCGATAGCCAATATAGAACCGGCACCTTTTCAGTCTCAGATGCATTTGGAGGCAAATAAACAGCAAATTGCATCGCGCAACCATTACTTAGAGATTGATGGGTATATTGCTTATGCCAGCCGTCAAAAACCTTATTTTGACTTATATTTTTTAACATGATTTAAATCCCATTATTTAAAACACCGTACCACTAGAGTACGGTGAATACAGAGCCGCTTCTATTTATTCATATGAATCACAGTACGAATACTCTTGCCTTCATGCATAAGATCAAAAGCTTGATTAACCTCATCTAAGCCCATGGTATGCGTAATAAACTCCTGTAAACCGAATTCTCCATCCATATAACGATTAACAATTTCTGGTAATTCAGAACGTCCTTTGACACCGCCAAATGCACTGCCGCGCCACACACGCCCAGTGACTAACTGAAACGGACGAGTAGAAATTTCCTGCCCTGCACCTGCAACACCAATAATGACAGATTCTCCCCAGCCTTTATGGCAACATTCCAGCGCTTGGCGCATCACATTTACATTGCCAATACATTCAAAGGAATAATCAACACCACCATCAGTCATTTCGACAATTACCTCTTGAATAGGTTGGTCAAATAGCTGTGGATTTATTAAGTCTGTTGCACCTAATTGCTTAGCTAGTTCAAACTTGCTCTCATTGATATCGATACCAATAATACGGCTAGCGCCAGCCATCCTCGCACCAATAATGGCTGAAAGACCAATACCGCCCAAGCCAAAGATGGCAACAGTATCTCCCGGCTCTACTTTAGCAGTATTTAACACAGCGCCCATGCCAATCGTAACACCGCAACCTAGTAAACACACCTCTTCCAGTGGTGCTTCTTTGTTTACTTTTGCTAATGATATTTCTGGAAGCACCGTATATTCAGAAAATGTAGAACATCCCATGTAGTGAAAAATTGGCTGACCATCTTTATAAAAACGAGTAGTACCGTCTGGCATCAGACCTTTACCTTGAGTTTCCCTTACGGCCTGACAAAGGTTAGTTTTACCCGATTTACAGAACTTACATTCTCCACATTCTGCGGTGTATAGAGGAATAACGTGATCACCAACTTCTACACTAGTCACACCTTCACCCACCATTTCAACAATACCACCACCCTCGTGGCCAAGAATTGATGGGAAGATGCCTTCTGGATCATCACCAGACAATGTAAAAGCATCAGTATGACAAACACCTGTTGCCACTATACGTACAAGAACCTCCCCCTTCTTAGGTAGTTGAACATCAACTTCCTCCATTTTTAGTGGTTCCCCTGCTGCCCAAGCTACAGCAGCTTTGGATTTGATAAACTCTTGTCCCGGTTTAATTTGAAGTGCCATCATTTCTTCTCTTTCTTAAATATTAGATGGTGGCTATTATATTTATTTACGCATTCTGTGATAATAAGCAAAATAAACAAAACATTATTACATATACGTAAAAATAAAGAGGTCGTATGGCGCATTGGGAAGGTGTATCCGAATTTGTCGCGGTAGCAGAAACAAATAGCTTTACGCAGGCATCAAAAAAACTATCGACTTCGGTTGCGCAAATAAGCCGCAGAGTTGCTGCATTAGAAAAACGGTTGGCCGTTAAGCTGCTAAATAGAACAACAAGAAAAATTACACTGACTGAAGCGGGGCAAGCTTACTTCCAGGATTGCCGTATTCTCATTGAAGGATTAGAGCAAGCTGAAATGTCAGTCACTCAGATGCAAAGCGCTCCGAAAGGGCTAGTAAAGATTACGGCGCCGACAACATTTGGTGAGCAAAGAATTGCGCCATTAGTTAATCAATTTTTACTAGCGTATCCGCAAGTAAATATTGAGCTTATACTGACAAACCGAAAACTAGATTTGTTAGAAATGGGAATTGATATTGCCGTTAGATTGGGTAAGTTAGAAGATTCAAATCATATTGCTAAACGACTATCTACTAGGCAACTCTATGTTTGTGCAAGTAAAGGCTACCTTGAATGTTTTGGTGAACCTCATACGTTATCTGAGCTAAAAAACCACCAATGCGCAGTAGGCTCCGTTGATTACTGGCGATTTAACGACAACGGTGAAGAAAGATCAATCAAGATTTCAGGCCGATTAAAATGTAACAACGGTCATGCGCTAGTTGATGCCGCACTTAATGGATTGGGAATTGTACAGCTACCTTACTCATACGTTAAAAACTACTTGGCCTCTGGAGAATTAACAGAAGTACTCACCTCCTACCGTATTGAGGAAGAAGGCATTTGGGCGTTGTACCCTGAGAATAGAAACTTATCTACTAAAGTTCGCTTATTAATAGACTTTCTTTCGGCACACCTCGATTAACAATGCACATATATTTCACTCTTATCCTGAGAAATAATTTATACTAAGCACCAAATAGCCTGAATTTGTACCATAGCAATTAAAGTAATCAATGAACCGTAAAAAGAAAGTTAAATCAACCTTATTGGCCAAGAAGAAAAAAGCCAACGCTAAACTACACAAGAACAATAAGCCTAAATACATTTCAAAGGCTGAAAGAGCAAAGCTGGCTGAGCAAGATGAGATGGATAGCTCTGCCAATCAAGAAGAGTAGATTGCAGCTAATTTTAAAAAAAGTTGCCAATAGAGACTTCATGCTCTATCAAAACATGAAGCCTAAATTAAAGTGGTTAACTAGGTTTTCTTCAGCTCGTTGATTTTCTTACTAGAAAACAATTCATATAAACTAGGCAAGACAAACAACGTTAATAAGGTTGCGGTTGCCAAACCACCGACTATTACCGTTGCCAACGGACGTTGTATCTCAGCACCTACTCCTGTTGATAGCAATAATGGTATCAACCCCAGTGCAGAAGTAATGGCTGTCATCAATACTGGTCTTAGTCTGGATGCAGCACCTTCAACAACAGCAACCGATGGCAATACACCATTTTTCAATCGCTGATTGATGCTTTCTACCATAACAACACCATTTAATACTGCGACACCAAACAAGGTAATGAATCCTACAGAGCTAGGAACCGATAAGTACTGCCCGGTAAAGTAGAGGGAAAATACACCACCGATTGTCGCTAAAGGCACGTTAAGTAGAATCAGCATTGCTTGCCCAATTGAGCCAAAGGCAAAGTAAAGCAATAAGGCAATCAGTGCTAATGATAAAGGCACTACTAATGCCAATCGTTGTTGTGACCTTTGCTGGCTTTCAAATTGGCCTCCTATAGAGACAGAGTAGCCAGCAGGCAACGCCACTTTTGACGCTATGGCCTGTTGAATATCTTCAACAATACTCCCCATATCTCTACCTTGTACGTTAGCTTGTACAACTACTCTTCTTTGCACATCATCTCGCCTTACCTGAGGAGGCCCAGATTCGTATGAGACAGTTGCGATATCACCAATGCGCACCCAAGCGCCAGTAGGCGATTGAATTCTAATATCTGAAATGGCATCACGACTCTCTCGAAAGGCTTTGTCAAAACGAACATAGATATCGTATCGCTCATTTCCCTTCACAATTTGACCAGCAGCGACGCCACCAATGCCTTTTTGTACAACTGACATCAGGTCTCCAACTGACAACCCATACCGAGATAACTCCTGACGGTTAGGCACAATTACTAGCTGAGCCTCTCCTGATATCTGCTCAAGAGCAACATCTTTCGTTCCGTTTATTGATTTTACAGCAGCCTCTATCTCGCGACCTTTATTTGCAAGCACGTCTAAGTCAGCGCCAAAGAGCTTAATTGCCAATTGTGCTTTCACACCCGATAACAATTCATCTACTCGGGTAGCGATTGGTTGTGAGAAAGTAAACAATAAGCCAGGAAACTGCTCTAGAGAACGCTCCATTTGATCCTGTAACTGATAGCGATTATTTGCACTAGTCCATTGTGAGCGAGGATTTAATCCAATGTATATTTCAATATTATTGACAGGCTCAGGGTCTCCACCTATCTCTGCTCTACCAATCCGGCTCAAAGCATAGGTTACTTCAGGAAATGCCATCAATTTCTGCTCTAAAACGGGTGCAACAGTTAAGGCGGTTTCCAAACTTGAAGATGGAGCCAAAGTCACTCTCAGGTTTATGGTTCCTTCTTCAAGTTCAGGTGCGAACTCGGTACCAATGTCCTGCATGACTGCTATTGCTACCCCTATCAAAGATACCGACAACAAAACGACAACTAATGTATGCCTTATTGCCCATTTAAGGCAGGTCTTGTATAGGTTATTTATTGGCTGCAATAGCAAACTTTGCCTCTCTTCCAGCTGTTTTTTAAACAAAAAAGTTGCCAGTGCAGGTACAACAAACAAAGACACAACAACAGCAGACACGATTGCCAACATAATGCTTACAGCCATCGGCTGAAACAACTTTGCTTCAACACCTTCAAAGCTATACAAAGGAGCAAAAACAACAAGAATAATCGAAGCAGCAAAAAATATTGGCCGCGCTACTTCTTTACCTGCTATCTGTAACCTAGATTTAGCATTGCTCTGTTCAGCGTTATTGCTATTCAAATGCTTAATCATGTTTTCAACCATAACCACTGAGCCATCAACCAGCATACCTATCGCAACTGCGATTCCACCTAACGACATTAAGTTGGCTGATATTCCCCACCAAGACATCAGCATTAATGCAACACCTATAGATAGAGGTATCGAAATCAATACCAAAAATGTTGCCCTTAGATTCATCAGAAAAAGAGTCAATACAATTGATATGAGTATAAAGGCGAAAGCCAACGCTTCAACAACCGTCATGACCGCCTTTTCAATTAGCTCAGACTGATCATAAAAAGGCACAAACTTCACGCCTTTAGGCAGCACTTGATTGATCAAAGCAATTCTTTTATTAATGCCATCAATCGTTGTTTTTGTATTAGCGCCCATTCGTTTTAGCACAATGCCAGAAACCACTTCACCAAGATGCTCTACCCGCCCATCTTCGTTTTTACGTGTCATGGTAACCGCACCTTGGCGAATTTCAGCCCCCACTTCAACCTTAGCTACATCTGAAACGGTAATAACAACACCGTCAATTGTTTTCACTGGCGCTTTCTGAATATCGAGAATACCCTTGGTACCACTTGCAAACCAACCCGTCCCTCGAATGACTAGTTGCTCTTGTCCACGATTAACGTACCAACCACCCACATTGACATTATTTTTGTCGAGTGACGAAACAACATCTTCTTGCGTCAAACCATAAGACAAAAGTTTAGAAGGGTTAATTTTGACTTGATATTGACGAACATTCCCTCCAAAAGACAGTACATCTGTTACCCCATCAATTGGCATAAGCAAGAGTTTTATTACCCAGTCATTAAGGCTTCGTAGCGCCATTGAATCGTAGTTTTCTGGATTATCAGACACTAATAAATACTGAAATACCTGCCCAAGCCCTGAAGTATTAGGTCCCATTTCAGGAATACCAACACCATTTGGAATCAACTCCCTTGCCGTTTGTAATCGCTCAAAAACAAGCTGCCTGGCAAAATAGATATCGGTTCCTTCTTTAAAAACCACTGTCACACCAGAAAGACCAGTTTTTGATATAGACCGTACTTGCTTGACGTCAGGCAAGGCATACATGACTGCCTCTATTGGGTAAGTAATGAGTTGCTCAACTTCTTGAGCAGCTAACCCCGGCGCTTCAGTATTAACAACGACTTGAACATTAGTTACATCAGGGAAAGCGTCCAGATTCAATCTAGGAATTGTCACTATAGCCGCTGCTATAATCGCTAGGAGTGCGATCAGCACTAGCAGTCTGTTGTTAATAGACCAATCAATTATTCTGTTAAACATCATTCACTTCCTTAATGATTATGTGGATCAAATCCACCTTTAGCCATTTCAGAAGCAACAAAGAACGTCCCTTTATTCACTATTTTAGTGCCAGCCGTTAAGCCAAATACTTGTCGATATTCACCTAACGACTCACCTAAAGTAACAATAACTTGCTCAAACTCTCCTTGCGATGATTCAACAAAAACTGTCCAGTCGCCGTCTGTATCTCTTATCAAGGCCTCTTCCGAAACTGCCATAACTTGATCATTGGTTTTAAAATGGAAAAACACTTTTACAAACATGCCGGAGTGCAAATTGTGCCCTTTATTTTCAACAGACAAGCGTACAATTCTAGTACGCGTGACGGGATCAATGGTATGTGCTTCCTGAATCACTTTTGCAGGGTACTTAGCACCATCTAATTCAATAATCGCAGGACTATTAACCCTTAAATCTAGGTGCTTATTTGGCGGAATATTGGCTTCTACCCAAAGTTCGTTTTCGTTGGCGAGTAACATAATGGTTTCACCCGCGGCAACACGCTGACCTTGCATAAAATCATCTTGTAAAACTACGCCATCACGTTCTGCGATCAATGAGTATTGACCAAAAGTAGCATTGTCCTGACTTGTTATTTTGGTAATTGCCTCTGGCGTTAAACCATAGGCGATTAACTTGCCTCTAGTCGCCTTATATATGTTTTCACTCTCAACAAGCATACTTTCGCTCACCGTTTGTTTACCCAATTTTTTGGAACGATGCCAATTAGATGAAGCGATTAGAAACTCTGCTTGCGCTTGCGCCATAGTTTCGCTGAATAAAGTAACAAGCTTTTGCCCAACTTCGACGTGGTCGCCTAAACTTGCATGCCGGCGAATGACCACTGAATCGGTGCGAGGAGAAACCAAGTAGCTCTTGTACCCGTTAGCTTTCAACTCTCCAGGAGCATATATTTTGTTGATAAATGCTCTTGGTTGAAGCGTTTTGACCTGGATATTAGCTAGTTCAAGTTTTTCAGCTGTCAGATTGATTTTCTGTTCAGGCTCTACGTCTTCTGAGGATGCATGCTCAGCTATTTTTCTAGCAGAATTATTTGTTTTAGCACTATGTTCGTGGTCATGTCCGTTGTGTTCATGATTTGTTGTATTTTCGATAGTCGATAAAGTGCCGGCATAAGACATACCAACAACCATCACTAAGGCAATGCCAGTGATTGATAAAATTGTTTTCATAATTTCTCTTAACTTTTAATTAAACCAAATAGTAAGCGCTCAATAGCGCGAAAATGGAATGAGTTAAGAAATTGGAGGACGATAGATGCTAGTAGCTATGCCAACAGGAAAAAAGTCCAATCGATGGAATTGTTGTTTCCCTATCAAATTTATACTGCTATTGAATGTTTTGCACGCAACCCACGAAAGGTGGCTACCACTGCAATGACCGCAATGATGACAATCATCAATATTATGATTATCACTTTCCGTTGAATAAGACTGATTTTGACCATCGTCTTCATGGTCATGTGTCGTTTGCATGTGTTCTACGTCCAATTGATGAGAATCTACTGTTGCAGACACGGCGATAAACGATTGTAAAACAATCGATAATATCAGCAGTACTTTTAACACAACTTTGTTATCCACAATCAACTCTCAGTAATTAGACAGCCGTAACATATCAGATTTTGCCCGTTAACGGGAAGTTATTGATGAGAAATATTTTGCTTAGTCGAAAAAAAAAGGACAGTAAAAACCGCCCTTGCACTATTTCTTTAGATGCCTACTTACCCCTGACAAGGATGCAAGCAAACCTGATTACGACCCGATTGCTTCGCTCTGTATAAGGCGGCATCGGCGCATTCTAGCCAAGTTTCGGAACTCTTGATACTTTGATCAATTTGAGCAATGCCCATACTTATCGTGTAATTGATATCAATATCATTATACTTAACCGTTGCTTTTTCAATGGCTTGGCGTAGTCGTTCTCCAAAAATTTTTGCATTTTCTAAAGTTGTATCAGAAAGTAAAATAGCAAACTCTTCACCACCGTAGCGACCAGAGCAGTCGGTTTCCCTCACGTGTTCCCTGATCTCCGACGCTATATGTTTGATTACTTCATCGCCGACCGTATGACCATAGGAGTCATTGATATTTTTGAACTTATCAATATCTAACATAACTAAACAGCTAGGATTAGCGCTACGAAGCCAGCGCTTATATTCGGCTTCAAAACAAGATTGCCAATGAGTACGGTTATATAATTGTGTTAACCCATCCGTTTGACTAAGGATAGCTAACTCTTTATTCGCCTTTTGAAGATCTTTTTTATGTACGGCATTGTCTGTTACATCGTAAATCAACATACATAGATGAGATACCTCACCAGTTGCCGACATTAACGGAATAAACGTTGTATTTTGATACATGTAATCAGCAGAACCGGTAATTGGTCTATAGTTCTGAAATTTGAACAAATACGGCCTCTGCTCCCAAATGGTAAAAGCCTTATTCTTAAGCAAAAATACCGATTCTGCTTTGCGTTTAAACCACTGCTCAGGAATCTCATCAAAAAGACTGAATAAATTTTTGTCCTTTACTTCACGTGGTAACAAACCACTGTGGTTCTCCATGAAGCCATTCCAAATTTGGATATTGTATTGTCGGTCAAGCACAACAAGTCCAACATCTATGGTATGGAGCATCTCCATTAACCAATGTAATTCATTTAGTTGATCTGTTTCTAACGACATAAATTATTCCAATAAATAAGCAATTTTATTATTAAGTGTCTTCATTGAATCTTCTGTAAACAGAAGCAATAAATCACACTTAATTGGATAGTTTTCAATTCCATAGCTAATTTCTATAGCTAGTGTTCGACGCCACTTAGTTGAATTAGTAGCAATTAGCTCAGATATTTTGCGATGCTGCCCTAACACAACCGGATGGCCCTGACTAAACGGCATATCCAATTGTTCTGAAACACCATTTAAACAAGCGCCGATAAGAACGTTTGCCACATCCATGAGTAATTCAAGCTCAGTACTCTCATCTAATTCATGCTCGTAATGCATCAATTGAGCAATATCTTTAAAACTCGAATCATTTAAAATAAGCAGCGCTTCACCTGAAATACCAGCGCCTATGAACCCTTGGCATACGCCTGAGGTGCTCTCTGTTGCTTCTACATCAGACAATGCCATACTCAATTCACTCACCTCAATCAGGTTGACGTTTGGAATTGGCAATTCAACAAATACATCTAAGACTCGAGCTAATAAATTACCTGCTCGCCCCATAGCAACATTGGCAATTTCTTGATAACAATCCCTTAAATCAGGGTCTAGGTGCTCTGGTAAGTCTGATTCAGGTACTTTCTCAACAACCGCTTCAGTTACTTTTTCAGTTACTGGCGTTAACTCTACCTTCTCTGGTATTTCAGGTGCAGGGGCTGAGACTTTTTCAGCGAGTGTTTCTTGATATGATGACTCTGTTTGAGCAGCACCCGAATAGATACCGTAACTTGCTAGAATCTCAGTTAGCTTATCTTTGCTGACAGGCTTTTTAATAAAATCTAGTGCACCTAGGCTTGTTACACGTTGGTGAGCTTCAGGTTGAATATCACCCGAAATGACAACAACCATGGTAGGTAAGTCTTCTTTGAGAATTGCTTCAAGTACTTGATAGCCATCCATTTCTGGCATATTCAAATCAAGTAGGAGCACATCTCCCTTACCCTCTTTAATTGCTGCTATTCCTTCAACACCATTTGTAGCAAAGCTGATGTCCACGTCCCAACCGTCAGGAAGAGATCGAGCTACCTGCTTTCTTGCCATATTGGAATCATCACAAATGAGTAATTTAGTTGTCATGAATATTACTTCCTCATTTTACTGGCTTTAAGGACTTGCGCAGCGAGTTTATCGTTTTCAAATACATACTATAACCATAGCTAATAAATCAAATAAGACACTAATTAATGGCTATTTTTTATTATCAACGGTAAGCTTACGTCATTAATAATTGTATGCAACAAAACTATGAATTCTTTAATCAAACGATTTTGTATCGCAGGTGCTTTTTCTTTTGCTAGCCTTAGCTTTGCAGCACAACTACCAACAGCACCTATACAAGAAAATACCACACTGGTAAAAGCTGGCAACAAATATGTGACGCTTTTGGGTAGCCAAGTAGAATTAGATCAAGTTTCTCCTGAATTTACCGTAGTCGACGAGAACTTTTTACCTATTTCACTTTCGTCTTTTAAAGGTAAAACAGTGCTTATCTCCTCAGTACTCAGTATTGATACGCCAATTTGCTCCATTCAAACAAAACGATTCAATGACGAAGCTGCTAGCTTAGCTGACGACATCGTAGTGCTAACATTAAGCACCGACTTACCATTTGCCCACAAAAGATATTGCCAGGCAGAGGAAATAGACAAAGTTCAAGTACTATCTGATGCCGTAAATAGAGAGTTTGGTTTAGGCTATGGTCTTTTAATTAAAGACATGGGCTTATTAGCCAGAGCTATTTTAATTATCGATAAAGAAGGTGTACTTAGGTACAAAGAGGTAGTCCCTCAGGTATCATCTCATCCAAATTATGAGCAAGCGTTATTAGCGCTTAAGTCTATTACGAAATCAAATACCGAAGAAAAAACACAAGAAAATATCAATTAACTATCAACAACTTAAAAATAATTATGAATTTTTTTTAGTTTTTTCCTTGAAATCAATTTAATGATTCCCATCTTTTATAGTGTAGTCGCCGAACAAGGGACTACACTAACCGCCTGTTCACATTGAAAGGCACACAATTGAATTGCCATATTCGTTAGTTCTCTTGCATCTATAAGATGGAGTAGATACTAGATGATGCGGCTTATTTTAACATATTGCTATAAATAGGATATGAATTATGCGTACAAATACAGATTTCAGCCCACTTTACCGTTCATTTATTGGTTTTGACCACTTAGCTGGTTTAATTGATCAAGCATCTCGTGCTGACAAACAATCATCTTACCCTCCATACAACATTGAGTTGTTAGCGGAAGATCAATACAGAATTTCAATGGCTATTGCCGGATTTGCTGAACAAGAACTAGAAATAGAGTCTAAGCAAAATACACTTGTTGTAACAGGTACAAAGGCAGTAGACAAAGACAAAACAAACAGAAAATTCTTACATCAAGGTATTGCAGAGCGCAACTTTGAGAGAAAGTTTCAACTTGGTGACCACGTAAAAGTTATCGGCGCCTTCATGGAAAACGGTCTATTGCATATCGACCTTCAAAGAGAAATTCCAGAAGCGCTAAAACCGAGAAAAATTGCCATTAACGGCAAGAGTTTATTAGAGAGTAATTAATACCCTCTGTCATCATGTTTCCCTGATTGTTTTGCCCAAGCTTATGCTTGGGCTTTTTTTTGCGCTTTTATGAAATCAGCGATTGCGAATTGAATGGTTTGGGCTTCATCAATAGGCCCCATATGACCAGCGTCAAATGATAAAGACTGCACATCAGAAATATTGGTCAAAAGAATATCAACCAAGGTTCTACTCAGTTTAGGGCTATGCTTGCCGTACATAATTAACGTAGGCGAATGCAGTACTTTTAGCGATTCAGCGGTATATTTTTCACCTGTTAATGCCTTAAAATCCATATTAACTTTGTCCATATCCTTTGCCATAAGCAATTGCAGTTTCGCCGGTAAATTATCAAAGAAGCCAACTTTATTCCAAAAATCTGTAAATGCTCGTGCAGCGTCTGCAGCATCACTTACCGCAACCTTAGATGCAAACAGATCACATTCTGCTCTAGCGTCTGTACCTTCTTCTAAAAGATGAAAGGCAACAGGCTCGTAAAGTGCAATACTCGCTACTTGTTGAGGATAAGTCATTGCAACTTTTAGCGCTAAAGCGCCACCACAAGAATGACCTACTAAATGAAATTTTTCCCCTTTCAGAGAACAGATAACTTCGTCTAAACGAGCTAGCTCAACAGCAAAACTATAATCACTATCAACTTCCTTATTTGCAGTCCCATAACCAAGCAGGTCAACATTCACTAATCGGCATTCTTGGGTGATCTGTTTCTTTAAAACGCCCCACTGTCTGCTTGAACTCAATGAACTGTGAAAAGCAAAAACAGTTTGCCCTGCGCCAGAGATATGGATGCCTGGATCTGCGTACATCAACCATTTCCTAGTAAATTAAAATCACCAACAATCTTACACCTGTCAAATTTCAACAACAAGAAAAATGCTGCCAAATAACGATGCAGTGTGTTAAAACATTGAGGTCTTAATAATAAAAGAGTTTATTTATGAACCTAAATCTAGTTGGAAAACGCGCACTAGTGTGTGGTAGTAGCCAAGGTATAGGCAAAGCATGTGCAATTGAGCTAGCTTCTCTAGGGGCTTCAGTAACATTGTTTTCAAGAAATGAAGCGCGTTTGTTATCAGTAAAAAGTGAACTTGATACTTCACAAGGTCAAGAGCATAACGTGCTGGTTGCAGACTTTACCGATCCTAACAGCGTTCAGGCGGCAATTAGTAAAGATGTAGAAAGTGGGCATCAATACGAGATATTAATAAACAACACAGGTGGCCCAGCACCTGGTTTAGCGATTGATGCAGATCCAAGTGCTTTTCTAGCTGCATTTAACTTACACTTAATCAACAATCAAAACTTGGTACAAGCGCTTCTGCCAGCGATGAAAGCTAGCCATTATGGTCGAATCATTAATGTTATTTCGACCTCAGTCAAACAACCAATACCAGGTTTAGGTGTATCAAATACGATCAGAGGTGCGGTAGCCAGTTGGTCTAAAACCCTAGCCAATGAGCTTGGACAATTCGGTATCACGGTTAATAACATTTTACCTGGTGCAACAGCAACAGCGCGCCTAGATGCCATTATCGAAGGCAAAGCAAAGAAGCAAAATATCAGCCTCGAAGAAGCAACTGCAAATGAAAAAGCGACAATTCCTATGGCTAGGTTTGCTGAACCTTCAGAATTTGCAGCCGCCGCAGGCTTTTTGGCGTCACCATCAGCAGGTTACATTACAGGAATTAACTTGCCTGTAGATGGTGGCAGAACAAGTTGTCTTTAATTAATAAGACAACTTAAACATCATTTCGGTTAAGTCCGGTTGCCACTGAAAATCACGTAATCGGACTTTGTATCCCAGTACAACTACCTGTTCTTCAAGCAATAAATCACTTTGCTTTTTTGCACAATCTGACCCCACAGGTAAGCTAATTTTTCCTTGGCTATTAATAACGCGATGCCAAGGAACATTCTCTCCGTTAAAGCCATTTTCTGGGACTTGTTGCAAAGATTTGCCAACCAGCCTTGCCCTTCCCGGCAACCCAGCTAAATCCGCAATCTGCCCGTAAGTTGCCACTTTTCCAATAGGTATTAATTGGACTACAGACCAAATACGTTTTTGATTATCACTTACCAAGGCAGTATTTCACCGTTTGAATGCTTGAACACACCAGTGTCAGCCATTGATTGATTTTCTATGTGATTAGCTAAGCGCTCAGCGCAAACATCAGCAGAAATATCGCCACCGTGATTAACCATATCAGTTTGCACATAACCAGGATGATAAATACCAACAGATATATCGTCGTGCGCTAAATCTTTGGCAAGTGACATAGAGGCAGCATTTAGTGCCGCTTTTGACATTCTGTAGCCATATCTTCCACCTGAACCATTATCGGCGATAGAACCCATTCGAGAAGTGATCATCGCAATTTTGCTGCCAGTGATCAGCTGAGACGATAAACGATCAACAACATTAATTGGCGCCAAACTATTCACCATGAACTGCTCAACGATTGTTTCATTATTTAGACGACCTATCCCTTCATCACGCAGAATGCCAGCATTACAAATTAACACATCTACGTTAATACCTGCTAAGCCGTCAACCATTGCACTTAAACCTTCGTCGGTTGCAACATCAACGTTTTCAATAACTACTGCTGTTGTTCCAGAAAGCTGCTCTGAACTTTGACGGCATAGCGCATAAACTTGATAACCACGAGACAAAAACTGTTTAGTAAGTGCTAAACCAATGCCTCTATTAGCACCAGTGATCACTACGTTCTTAGACATATGAATTCCCTAAAATAAAAAAGCCGTGTAAAAACACGGCTTAGTATAAATATCTTTTTAAAAGAAAGTTAGCTTAGTTGATGATTACTCACCACATTTACCTTCGCCACACTTACCTTTTTTCTTTTTGCCTTCGCCACACTTGCCTTCACCACACTTACCTTTAGCGTGTTTCTTGCCTTCGCCGCATTTGCCTTCACCACACTTACCTTTTGCGTGCTTCTTGCCTTCGCCACATTTGCCTTCACCACACTTACCTTTTGCGTGCTTCTTGCCTTCGCCACATTTGCCTTCACCACACTTACCTTTAGCGTGTTTCTTGCCTTCACCACATTTGCCTTCGCCGCACTTACCTTTTGCGTCTTTTTTACCTTCGCCACACTTGCCTTCACCGCACTTACCTTTGTGACCGTCACCGTGATCAGCAGCAACTAATGTTTCAACTTCAAATGGATTTACTTCTGCTTTAGCAGGAGCTGTGAACGCCATAGCAACAGCAAAAATGCTCATTAGCGCAATTAACGACGATTTGTTAACAATTTTCATCATGTTTTCCTTTTATTTTATAATTTAGACACTACATCTAATAAATATAGCTATTCACAAAGACCTACAGCAATTAAAATAAATTTCATCTTTTTAAAATTATTTGCTTAACTAACTCTAAGCGATAAATTTTATTTTGTCTAACTGAATCATCAACATACTAAATGAACCAAATAAATAAAGTTGTCCTTGCGCCTATGGAAGGTGTCGCTGACGCATTAATGAGGGATCTGCTCACCACAATTAATGACTACGACTACTGTGTAGCTGAGTTTGTCCGTGTTGTTAACAAAGTAGTTCCAACTCATATCTTCTATAAGATTTGTCCCGAACTGCAAAGTAACTCCCGCACACCTTCCGGTACACCGGTGAGAGTACAGCTGCTCGGTCAACACCCTGAGATGATGGCTAGAAATGCGCTAAAAGCCATAGAACTTGGCTCTTATGGTGTCGACATCAATTTTGGATGCCCAGCTAAAACCGTGAATAAGAGTAAAGGCGGAGCTGTTCTGCTTAAAGAGCCTGAAAGTATGTTTAATATCATTTCAGAAGTACGGAATGCCGTTCCTGAAGAGCATACCGTTTCAGCCAAAATAAGACTTGGATTTGATGATATTAGCTTATTTGATGAAATTGTTGATGCCGTCAACAGTGCTGGCGCAAAAACCTTAACAATACACGCTAGAACAAAACGAGATGGTTACCGCCCTCCTGCTTATTGGCAACATATAGGCCCGGTCTCTGACAAATACAACATGGAAATTTTTGCGAATGGTGAAATATGGAACCAAGCAGATGCTCAAGAATGTATAAAGCAAGCAAGAACCAACAATATTATGTTGGGTCGAGGCGCACTTGCTATGCCTAACCTAGCAAATGTTGTTAAAGGTGAAGAAAAACCCTACACATGGCAACAAACACTTAGCACTTTAATTTTATGGGCTGAAAAAGAATTAAAAGGCAGTAAAAGCTATTACTTTTCAAGTCGCTTAAAGCAATGGCTTCGCTACTTAAAACTTACCTACCCAGAAGCAGAAGACTTTTTTAACTTAATTAAACGAGAAACTTCAAAAGAAAATATCGTTAAGACTTTACATTCTCTGTCGATTGATTAAACTAAAGATGTTTAGACGTCTAAACACCTGAAAGTTTAGACGTCATTATTATATATAGAGAAGTTTTAACCGTGAATACAGATTCAGAACTAAGAGCAAGATATAACGATGTCACCCGAGGTGTTTACTTCATTGGAACTACACCACCTAAAAACGACACACCTATTGAACAGGTGAGCGATATTGCAGAGAAGTTACTGAATCGAGTGAGTGACATCGATTTTGACGGCTTGATTGTTTACGATATTCAAGATGAAAATTCTCGTACAAATAAACCTAGGCCTTTCCCATTCAAATCAACATTAGATCCTAGGCTATATTCGGCAATTTTAAATCAAAAATCTTCACGTCCAGTAATCACTTATAAGAGTGTAGTTCAGTCAAATGCAGAAGCTTTCGATCAGTGGGCTGATGAAGCATGGCAGGATTACGGTGTTAGAGATATTGTCTTAGTGGGTAGCCCTTCTAAAAACAATGATATTACTTTACCGCTATCTCATGCTTACGAAACGTTAGTAAAAAACAGCAATGACTTTTTTATCGGTGGTGTTACTATCGCTGAAAGACATGCCAGAAAAGGCAATGAACACGAAAGGTTGATTGAAAAACACCAACAAGGGTGTAACTTCTTTGTTTCTCAAGCCATCTACAACCCACAAGCAACCATAGATATGCTGACTCGTTATGCTTTGGAATGTAAAAAACAGAACATTAAGCCACAACGATTGATTTTGACTTTTTCGCCTTGTGGTAGTCAAAAAACGTTAGAATTTATCGAATGGTTAGGTGTTAGTGTGCCAGAAGCAACAAGCTTACGAATACTAAACGCCGAAAAGCCATTATTAGAATCAATCAGAATTTGTTTAAATTCGCTTAGACAGATCCTCGACGCAGTGATTCCTTATGACCTGCCACTTGGTTTGAATATCGAAAGCTTAACAAACCGTAAAGAAGAAATTGATGGGTCTATTTTGCTATACAAATTGTTACGTTCAACAATGGACAACTATTTAGCTAAGCAAGAGTTACATCGCCTATTAAAATAAAGCGTTGCTTTTGAAGCAAAAATATTCAAGAATCAGTCAAAAGATAAAGGAGAATATCATGACTGGTACAACAATGGTTGTCTTGATCGTGCTTATTTCTGTAGGCTTTGGTGTGATGTATGATATGTACAAAAAACACTTAGAGTTTAAAGAAAGAACACTAACGCACAATACAAAATCAAGTGAGCAAAACATTGCGCTTAATAAGAAAGTAGAAACACTTGAAGAACGTATTCAAGTATTAGAAAAAATAGTCACAGACGAAGGTTATCAAGTTAAAAAAGACATTAATAACCTATAAAAAAAGCAAGCCAATGGCTTGCTTTTTTCTTTATTGAACAATGTTTATTTAGTTAATAACCATTCACTTAGCAATCTAACGCCGTAACCAGTACCGCCTTTAGCAACCTCACCTGAAGCGCTACTTGAAAGTGCGTTACCTGCGATATCAATGTGTGCCCACTTTGTATCACCAGAGAAATGCTGTAAAAAGCTAGCGGCTGTAGAAGCACCAGGACCACCTGAGCCAATGTTTTGAATATCAGCTATATCACTCTTTAGCTTTTCTTTGTAATGAAGTGGTAAACGCCATAAATTTTCGTTTACTTTTTTACCTGCAAAAGTTAACTCTTCTACTAGCTTGTCGTCATCAGAGAAAACAGCAGCAAAATCGTTACCTACAGCACGTACTTTCGAGCCCGTAAGCGTAGCAACATCAACCATTACACTCGGTTTGAAGAATTCGCGCGCATACCACATTGCATCTGATAGTACTAAACGACCTTCTGCATCTGTATTTAAAATTTCAACAGACTTACCTTCAGCAGTGACAACAACATCGCCTGGCGCTACTGACGTTTGTGAAACCATGTTAGCAGCCATCCCCATCACCGCAACGACATTCACGTCAGCTTTCAACTCAGCCATGACTTTAACTGTACCTAGTACAGCGGCAGCACCTGCCATATCTGATTTCATACGAGCAATAGAAGACCCTGTCTTAATGCTATAGCCACCTGAATCAAAAGTAATTCCTTTACCAACTAACGCCACTGGCGCGTCACTGTTACCCTTGTAGTGTGCAACAACTAAGCGTGCACCTTCTGCACTACCTCGGCCAACAGCTTCAAGTGCACCCATGCCAAGTTCTTTTAATTGCTTAGGTTCAAGGATTTTGATCTCAACACCTAACTTAGACAACTCTTTTGCAGCATTTGCAAAGTCTACAGGCGTCATTTCTGTAGCAACTTCACTTGTTAGATCACGTGCTAAGAAAACGCCTTTTTCAATTGCCTTAAATTTTTTGTATGCCTTTTTTGCCTTTTTTGTCGACTCAACATCAAAACTAATTGATTTAACTTCAGGCTTTGTCGACATGTACTTAGTGAATTGATGGCTACGTAAACTTGAGCCGTGTGCTAATTGCGCTGCAAACTCATGGTTTTTGGCACCGACGCCATCAGTAGCAATTGTCACTTCTTTAATATGCTTTGAAGAAAGTTCGCCTACTAAGTTACCACCAAGTTTAGTGACTTTATCTTTGCTTAGTTCGTCTTTTTCACCTAGGCCAGCAATAATTACTCGTTGATATGACACGTTATGAGGCGCTAATACTTCAAGGAAATTGCCATAGTCACCTTCAAAAGATTGGTTTGCTATTGCTTTTTCAAGCTGACCACCACTTTTTTTATTGATAGTTTTGAATGCGTCTGACTGATCGTCTTTGCCATAGAATAATACTAACGTATCAGCAGATTTATCCGCTGACTTGCTGAATGAGATTTCATTTGCATTAGCTACGTTCATACCCGTCGCTAATAACAAACTTGCAGATAAAATTGAAAACTTAAAACCCATGATGCTCCACTCGTTTCAAATAAAATAAGTTGTACCTGAGTTATCAATCAAAGTTAAGACTAATCGGACTAACAACCCATTTAACAAGGTAAGTTCACACCCAAAAATTGAAATTTGGCTTTGCATTAAACAACGTACTAAACAACTAAATGTATAACATTTTGTACACCTTAGTTTTGTATACTTTCTTCAGCATTGCGTCTTTTTCTCTACTCTTTCTTATACTTAGATAAAGGCTCAGGAGTAACTATGAAAATCAATATGTTGTTAGTTGGCTTTGCTATATTTGCAATTGGTTGTAGCAGCTCACCCAATTTAAATAATTGGCGTGGCGAGCCTATGAGTAAACTTATCGAATCTTACGGCACGCCGGATTCATTTTTAAAGTTAGGCGATGGCAGTAAAGTAATAGAATACGAAATAGACTCTCTTGCTCATGTATCAAAAGACTTTTGTACGCTCACTCTATTTATTGACCACCGCAACCTTGTAAAAGGTGTAAAGCTGCACGGTAACGGAATAAGCTGTAAAGACTAATTACCTAATAGTTGCTCAAATGCGGGTTCTAAATGCGGGTATTTAAATTCGTACCCATATACCAGTAGTTTCTCTGGATAAATATTCTGACTGCCGAGCAACAGTTCTGAACGCTCACCAAGTATTAACTTCAACAAAAAACTCGGCGTAACCATTACACATGGCCGTTTAAGCACATGGGCTAGTTTTTGAGAAAATTCTTTGTTGGTCACTGCATTGGGTGCGCAGCAATTAATGGCGCCAACAACGAGAGGATTATCTATACAATATTTTATGATATTGACCATATCTTTAATATGAACCCAAGACATCCATTGTTTACCATCACCCAATGCTCCGCCTAAATATGTTTTAAAAGCAGGTAGCATCTGTGACAGAGCTCCACCTTGGTTACTCAATACAATGCCCGTTCTAAGCAAGACAACTCTGCAATATTTCTCTGACTGTAATGCCGTCAATTCCCACTTATGGCATAATTGATTGGAAAAATCGTGATGTTTGGCTTCATCATGTTCAGTCGTTATATTTCCTCCTGTATCGCCATAATATCCAATTGCAGAGCCACTAATAAAACACTTAGGTTTATGAGCGGAACGAGCAATAAAGTCAATTAGCTCTCCCGTCAATGCCCAGCGACTCTGACATAAACGCTCTTTTTGTTTATCACTCCACCGTTTAGCAAAGATAGGCTCACCAGCTAGGTTGATAATGACATCATAGATATTTTCTTCTGGCAATTTTTCGATGATATTCACTTCATCATACAAGAGTTGTTGGTTTGGGGAATTTTTACGGCTTAGTACGCAGATATCGTAAATTCCTCGGTATTCTTCAATAAACTTGCGCCCTATTAGCCCGGTCCCTCCAGTTATTAAGACTTTCATCATCTTGCCCATTTCACTCCTATTCTGAATAAAGCATAGACTAATCAACATGTGAAGGCGTAAATTTAGATCATCAAAATTAAAAAAAGAGGCCCGAAAGCCCCTTTTTTATTCAATTATAAGCACAACACTATACTTTTCGTCTTAGCACTAATAATCCTAAAACAGAAAACAATGCAATTGTGCTTGGCTCAGGGACTGAAGTCGCGCTGGCAACATTGTAACTAGCTGGTAGCGTAGTGCTAACCAACGTGTCGCCATATGCATCACCTAAGAACAGAGTTGTTAGATCAAATACACCCGAACCAACCTTACTCGCAGTAAATGTCAGTGTAGCGAACGAAAATGATGATAAACCACCTTGTAGCGTGTATAAGTCATCAAACAACAAGTCACTTTGTTCTTCTAAACTAATAATGCCTGCACCTGGTATTACTGATTGGTAACCAAAAAACCAATCAAGTGGATTACCAGTGTTCATCTTGTCGCCAAAAACCACTGTGTCAAAAGTAACGAGTTGCTCGTCAAAAATAACATCTAGTGCCAATGTGCCAATTAAGTAACTAAAATCAAAACTGCTACTGCCCGTTACAATTATGTCAGCTGTTACTGTTTCACCAACTTGATAGGTATTCTTATCAAGTTCAACACTAATCAACGTAGCGTTGGCTGTTACCGAAAATAGTACAACGCATATAAAAGAAATTAATTTTTTCATAAATCACCTATATTCTTATGCTGCACAACGAGATTTTGAACAGCTTTTCATCATGGCGCGCACGTCAAGTGAATTGACAACGCCATCACCATTAAAGTCATAATCTAAAGAGAAAGACTCACCAGCACGAAGTGCCGTACTAAAAGCTCTAACATCATTAATATCAATGTCACCGTCGTTATCGAAATCGCCAACTAAAGTAGCACCACCACTTAGTGAAAACGATACAATAATCGGATCGTGATCTGACGCTCTAAACGAATCAGCCCCGTAGTAGTCTGATTGCTGAGCTACAGACTTTTTCTCAACGTTGTAGTCTAATGCTACTGGCTCATCAGCATTAATGTGCCAAATAGTTGTATCTTCAACTTGAGCTGCTAGAGACTCGTTTGCTAAAGCGTGATCAAGGTTGCCCATTTCACCAGCAAAAGCATATGTATAAGCACCTGCACCTTCATAACTTGAAACCAAGTCTTTGTAACCTTGAGAAGTCAAAGCCGTAATAGGGTCTTCCTTTGCGTAAGCGTTTAAATCACCAATGACTAAAACGTCATCATCAGAAGTACCCGTTGGCTTAGTCGCTAACCAAGAAATTAAGCTAGAAGAAGCTTGTGTACGCAGTTCATTCCAACAACCTTGGCCGTCCCCTTGATCTGCGTTAGCACCGGAAGCGCTGCCACAACTACCTTTTGACTTAAAGTGGTTTACTGCAACTGTTAATGATTCACCAGAACTTAATTCAGTAAATGTTTGAGCCAATGGTTGACGATTACCGTAGTCAAATGGTGAAACAGTTGTTGTTACAGCATTGCCATCAAGCGCAACGGTGGAAGGTTTATAGATAAAACCAACTGCAATCGCGTCTGAACCCAAGAGTGTTGTAGTAGGCTTCACGTAGTCATAAACCTGACTGCCGAGAACCGCATTCACCTTAGCCACTAAATCTGCGATAGCAGAATCTTGAGCGTAACCATCATTTTCGATTTCCATCAAACCAACGATGTCGGCGTTCACTGCAGCGATTGCAGCCACTATTTTTGCACTTTGGCGTTCAAATTCAGTTGATGAATCAGCACCACGTGCAGTTGGGAACGATGGACCATTGAAGTAGTTCAACACGTTGAAACTAGCCACAGTCAAAGAACCGCTACCAGTAATTGATGGCGCAGTAGTCCTAGCATTATTGGCTACTACATTTAGTGAAGCGTTAGGTAACACTCTATAAGCACCAAAGCTGTAGTCCATATTACCCGTCAAACCAACAACGGTATCGCCTAACCTAAGTGTATTACTATGACTTAAACCACCGGTAGGGAAAGGTACACTTGCAGGATAAGAACCGTTAACCGCATCATCAATAATCAACTGATTTTTGCCGTTAGCTTCAGCAAGAGAAATCGCCGCTGCCGAATTTGGCGCAAAAACATTTGTTGGCTTAAACAAACGACCATTTGATACAACAAACTGACCGTATTTTGCTAACTCCAACGTATTTGTTACGCTCAGCGCTGCTTCGCTTTCCACAAGCATCCCTTCTACAGCTTCAAAACTATCTGTCGCCTGAACGGGCAAGGAAATAGCAGTTGCTGCTGGAATACCTACCGAGCCACAGTCTAAAGCATCAACAGTAGTTGCTAATTGAGTACGACCATAGTGCTCTTTAACAGTACCAATTACACGAACCAATTGACCTGCCGTTGGGTAGGTAGAAGCATTTGCGTGATAAACAAAAATACCTTCCGACGTATTTAAATCCGAATCTTGATCTGCAACCTCTTCTTGAACAAAGTAGCCAGATAACGATGGGTAAACCGCCGATACTACGCCCTCAATAGTCACGTCATTATCAACCATAGGTGAAGCAGAACCAGTACCTTGAATGTTGTGAATCATTTCGGCAGTATCTGCACATTGACCTAGCACAGGTGTCCCCGGATCGGTACCGCCACCACTGCCTGTGCCAGCATCGCTGGTATGAGCGCCAATGAATGAGAAATCATCTTTAGCTTTTTGATCCCACTCTACAGAAAGGTCAAAACTGTCATTTGGATTTGAATCACCAACGATAACTGAGGCTTTTCTAACTAAAGTAACGTCTTGCCCCCAATTTGTTCTAATACCGTAGGTACCAATACCGTCGACAACAGTACCATTGTTTAGCAGCTCTACATAATCATCGCCGTTGAAATTAGCTACACCACTAATCACGTCTAAAGCGGATTTTAATGGCTCTGCAGCGTTGCCGTTACCGATAACTATAACGTCATTCGCAGCAAGGGATCCTGACATTGAATATGTAGTGTTAGCTGAAGTACTACCATTTGAATATAGTTTCAACTGATAACTAGATAAGTCAACTGTAGCACCCGTTGGATTAAAGATTTCTAACGCTTTATTGCTACTACTTCCCTCGATGTATTCAGAAATAATTAATGTACTGCCAGTTTCTCCACCACCGGTATCACCACCGCCAGTGTCTCCACCACCGGTATCACCGCCGCCAGTGTCTCCACCTCCAGTATCACCGCCACCAGTACCATCACAAGTTGCATTATCAAAAACAATGTTTACCCATTCAGGATGATCGATAAATGGATTTCTATTGCCTTGGAACTCGTAAGCTCTGTTATTACGTGTTTGTTCAAATGAATCTACAGGATCTTGTTCATGCCAAGATAACAATGTACACAATTTACCTAATTTAGCTTCACCTGTTGAAGTAATGCGGTTGACTACTTCTAAATCAGGAGTAGAGCCATCAAGTCCTTGGTAGCGCACATCCATGTATAGAATCATTCTTGCTACATCACCTTTTACCGCATCTCTTGGCTCGAATGAGTCACTATCAACTCTGTTGGCTGGTGCTTCTGATAATGGAGAGTCACTCAGGTCGAAGTCTAAATTACCACGTGAGGAATTGACCGAAATATCTGTAGGTCTTAAGTGGTGAATATCAGTATAAGCATAAGCTGAAGAGCTTGGGAAACCATGGCTTTTTGCCCAAACATGTTCCCTATTCCAGTTATCAGGATCCCCCGATTGAGTGCCACTGCCATTTGAGAACTTGGCTAAAGAAGTACCTTTGTATAACAAGATTACGTTTGAAGTATTTAAAGGATCTTCATCTGTTTGCGTTAGAGCAGTCCAAACCTCAGAGTACGTCAAGCTATTAAAGTTTGTCGTGATAACCGTATTTAATTTTTCTTTAATTTGTAAAGCAGACTCGCTAGCAGAGATAGCTGAAGTTACTGGTTGGTAGTACTGAACCGCATCAAATTGAGTTGCATCGGCAATCTTGGTTAAATCTGGGCAGTTAAAGCAGGCATTAGTAATTGTTGAACCACCAGTATCACCGCCGCCGGTATCACCGCCACCTGTGTCTCCACCACCAGTGTCTCCGCCTCCTGTATCTCCTCCGCCAGTGTCGCCACCGCCAGTATCTCCGCCGCCAGAGCCATGAGAGATAACAACGTCATCTAACCTAATATACTCACTACCGGCATTATTCTTCATGATCACTTTCACTTGCAAAGTACTTGCAGCATTGAGATCAACGGTGACTGTCTCGGCAGTAAAATCATCTACTAAAGTATGTGATGCACTTCCCTTTCCTTGCCAGTCTGTTACCAATACAAAAGCGGCACCATCTAGTGAGTACGCTAAGTCAAAGTAGTCTGTACCTTCATGAGTACCACTTTCAGAAGCGCTAACACTAATATTAATGCCCGTAGCTGCTGACACATCAATGACTTCTGATAACCATACAGCGTCACCGTCCACGTCTCTCGCTTCTAGCTTGCCACTTTTAACCTGAAACCAGTCACTTGATGCAGTAAGTTGAGCACCCGATACATCGATTGACCACTTAGTCACACCTACCATATCTATATTTGTGTGAATAGCGCCTTTACCATCTATAGCTGGATCATCGAAATTTTCCGACCAAATCACTTGATTCGCAGTAGCCGCATAACTAGTAAAAGCAGATGCCAGACAAGACGCCAACATGCTGTATTTAAAAGCTTTACCAAACCTACTGCTATTATTTTTATTATTTACAATAGCCATTATTGCTTCCCAGAGTTATTTAAAGAACGGGGTGATTGTAAGTGCTGTCGATGTCATTTTTATTAAATTTGATCTTTACCCCCCTGACTAACAAGTAAACTTAAACAGTTCAGTAAAAATCACTAAAATACAATCACCTCAAGCGATTTATATACAAATCAAACCAATTGGTCAATTTTTATATTGATATATTAAATATATGTAAAAATGATGTTTTCTTTCACCATCTATGGAAAGTAAAGAGAACCAATACAAGTTGCTGAAATCAATGAAAAACAATATTTTCTTAAGAAGTTTTAAATAATAAAAAGAGATAAAAAAAAGGTTACAAAACACTTAATGTTCTATAACCTTTTTACTTTCCGCCTTGAATGTAATTTTATTTCAATAGAGGTGTAATAATTCCCCTTTTTCCATTATCTGTGTTGCTTTCTTTGATTGGAGGTTTTACTACTTCGGTGCGTTTTATGGCTTCTATTATTTGTCGACGCAACTCTTCTTACCGTACTATTGCTTTGATATTGCTTTTGGTTAGTGTTTCTAGCATATGTTTTACGTGTACTCTGTCTAGTTGAGTATTGTTTTGATTGTTGCGCTTCTTTGTTTCTCCATGAACGTTTTTGATAAGGCTCTTTTGTCGAGTATTTTTGTACCGATTGAGTAGTTTGTCTTTTTTGTTGGTATTTATTAGCCCTATTACGATCATAATTACCTTCTTTGCTACGTTTATTATATTGCTTCGTGTCGTTCCTATAGTTGGAGCTGGACTTAGCTTTGTAATCCTTATTTCTATCAACATTGTACTTTTTAGGTTTTAGCAAAGTACTTTCTTGATAATGTTTTTTGTGTTGTTTTGCGTTGTGCTTAGCAGTCTTATTGTTTGCATAACTTTTTGCATGCTGACGATTATGAGTTTTGTAAGCCTTGTCTGTTTTAGTCGTCATTTTATTACGCTGAATATTGCTATGTACTTTAGTGTAGCGATCTTGGCTGTATCGATTACTGCTCGTTACATGTTTTCTATGTTGGTTATGATGTACCTTTTTATGTGTAGAGTTATGACGAGCATACTTCTTAGCTACATGCTGATTTCGATAGGTAGCCCCTCTGCGATGGATAGGATCATGGCGCCAGCGCTTTGCATGATGGCTAGTTACGATCTTATGCCTTGGTCGATAGTGGTGAACATGAGGTCTACTGATGATTACATGACGCTTATGCCAGTGAAATGCTGTGAACCAAAAGTGCGTGCGTAAATGAATACCTGCATGCCAGCTAAAGGGACCATAATGATAACTATAGTGCCAAGGGCTGTGCCAATGAACGGGTGGATTGTGATGCCAGCGCCAGTTACCATATACAATTCGAGTATCGTAATACGGAACATAGATAACTTCTGGCTCCTCAGGTTCAATGATGATAACTTTTTCTTCTCGAACAATACTCACATTGTCCATTTTATCAAAGCTACCCGCTTCATCAGCTTGCCTACGAAGGTTTTGAATATTAGCTAACACACGCTCTTCATCAGCTAAAAACGCTTCACCAAGCTGCTGCGTCCAAGTTAGCTCATCATGCATTCGTTCTAAAACCGTAGGAAATGATAACAGGGCTACAACACTTGGCTCCCATTGACTCTTCTCTGAAATATCTGACAAATCCAAATCATCGTCATCCTGAAGTTCTCGCCATCGATGCGCTTCTATCACTTCAAGTGGGTAGGTAGAAGCAATTAATACATGAGTAAGTAACGAATCAGGATAGAGCGCTACAGGCGCCAATATTTGGGCAAGTTCAGCTTCTGTTACTTCTTGCTCTTGGGCAACAGAATACCCTATGGGCAATAAAAAGAAGATAAATAACCATAGGCCTATGAACCTATTTAGCGGCCTCTTTGATAGTTTTTTCATACCGATTTCCTTTTTCTTTGCGACCTAAACTCATCGCAATAAACAATGAGTAGGTTAAGCATAAAGAATTGAATCTGAATGAAAGCTGAATACTATCTGAACATTTTATTCTAACGTAGGAACGGCGGGTAGATTTAGCGTTTGCCCAATATCACGAAGTAGCTTAATTAGCTTAGCTTTAGTCATACTGGGTAATAACTTCTGATGTTGCTCAAGCAAAGATAATTCTGACTCAGTAAAGTAGATAAAGCCTGTCGCTTGTTTTTTATCTGAGTCAAATCGATAAAATACGTCATCAGCGAGTTGCTTACATGCTAAACGAGTGTCTTCTTGTTGAAAGGACTCAAATCCGGTCACACTGGTAAAACATATTTCAACTTGGGGCAATAGCTCCTCATTGCCAAACCAGCCAGCTAACATAGTTTGAAAATTAACTTCAGCTTCGAGTCGAGCCATTACCTGATTGATGTTTTTAAACCAGGCCTTTAGCTCATCATTAGCAAACACGACAACTGGCAACTTTTCTGTTTCAATATCTATCAAGTTACCGTTCATTAAAAATCACCTTAAAACAAGCGCCGCCCAATGATTCTGACTCCTCTATTATTAACTTTCCATGATAACTATCACACAGATCTCTGACAATTGCTAAACCAATGCCATGCCCACTTTCATAGGTATCTGCACGTACACCGCGACTAAAAATGATTTCTGATAATTGAGCGTCTACACCAGGCCCATCATCTTCAACAGACATTATTAATTTGCCATTCTGGCGAGAAACACTGAGACTGACTTGGTTCAGTGCAGCCTTGCATGCATTATCTAATAGGTTTCCCAAAATCTCCATTAAATCAGATTCATCACCTTTAAACATTGCTTCATTGTGGCAATTAACTTTAATTTTAAGCACTTTCTGGTGGTGAATTTTTTCTAAGCTGTTTACTAATTTATTACTGACATCTAGTACACTTACGCCAACATGCCATGCTGCCTGTCCTGCACTTTGTGCCTTTTTGAGCTGATGTTCAATGGTATTGTTGACAACACTGAGCTGGCTTTGAGTGGTCTCTGAAATATCAGTTTGACTTTGAATGACAGCCAACGGTGTTTTTAAACTGTGAGCAAGATCTGACAAAGCATTTCTAAATCGAGTTCTTTGTGCCTGTTCAGATTGCAATAAAGCATTCAATTGTTGGGTAACTTGCTCCAACTCTAGCGGGTACTTGTTGTTAAACCGATCACTGTCGCCTTGCTCAATTGCTTTTATTTCTGTCTTCAGGCGACTTAATGGCCGCAACGTTAATAGCAACCACATGACCTGAAAAGCCAATATAACAAACATGAGAAACAAGATAGCGATCATTAATTGATTTTCAAATGCTTCAATATTATTGTTAAACTCTTGCTGATTACTAATGATGTTAACGGTAAAAGGTACAGAGGTTTGCTCCGCTTCAAAGCTCACACTGAAGCTATATACAAAATGCTTTTCTCTATCCACTGTAATGGTATAAAACAAAGATTGCCCCACTTCAGGAAACTTCATATCATTAGGAATAGTTAACGCCAAAAGAGATTCAGACGTCCATATTTCGGCAGGCGTTAAGCCCGATTGAGTAATACTGGCGTATAGACCTGACTGGCCAATGTTAAATTGATCTTCAAGTAACTGATCAGGCATGAAAACTTCAGCTTGATCAACCTCTGCAACTGACAAAATAGAATAACTATATGCTTTTAGCCGCGATTCAATACTGCCAAGCATATGGTTCTTATAAGCGTTGCTTATGGTGATGCCTATAATCGGAAACACAACCAAAAGCATTACGCTCATACTGAGTAAGATCCGTGTTTTTAGTGACTGAAGATTGAACACTCAATTTCCACCACTAAGAAAACTGTTTCAGACGATAGCCTTGACCACGAAGTGTTTCAATAAATGCAAACTCACCACTAGGATCAAGCTTCTTACGAATTCGTCGAACAAACACCTCAATAACATTCGAATCTAAGTCGAAATCCTGATCATAGATATGTTCAGTCAATTGTGTTTTGGAAATTACCGTATTTGGATGAAGCATTAAGTACTCGAATACTTTGTATTCATGACTACTAAGCGAAACAACCTCCCCGCTCACTTTTACTTCAGCACTTGCTGTATTTAATGAAAAAGGTCCATTTTCAATTTCTGGGCTCGCTTTTCCTGCACTACGTCGTATTAGTGCATTTAATCTGGCCAACAACTCCTCTACTTGAAAGGGTTTGGTTAAATAGTCATCGGCACCGGCATCAAGTCCTTTGACCTTATCTTGCCAACTATCTCTAGCCGTTAGGACAATAATAGGAAATGAACGACCCAATTTTCGCAGTTCTTGAATAAGGGCAATGCCATCCATCTTAGGTAAGCCTATATCAATAATGGCCACATCGTAGTCATATTCACTACCTTGAAATAACCCTTCTTCACCATCAGGTGCAACATCTACAGAGTAATTATTTACTGTTAAATGCTCTTTAACTTGTTCTTGTAATTGAATATCGTCTTCTACTAATAATACTCTCATTATTACCTGCCTGAAACTCGTCCTGATTTTGCGTCAACTGTTACAGTCACAACATGGCCATTCTTTTTAAGTAACCTTACACGATACCCTTGGCCTTTGTTTACTGTTTGTACTTTTAGTACTTTTCCACCGTAGCGATTTTTGACAATTTTAGCCGCTTGTTGAGCACTTCTAACCTTATAAGCATTAGCATTGATAACATTGATAGAGTACTCGCTACCTGGAGTAGCACCATTAGTATTTAGCTTCGCAAACGCTGGCGAAGTAACTAATGTTGTAATCAATATCAATTTAACAAGTTTCATGAGTCATCCAATAAATGGGGTTAATTGCTGTCAGTGTAAAAGATTGCCTAATGGAAATAAACCTAGTCTGTTACCTTTTTGCTGAACATAAGCTGAATAAGCTTTTTGAGAATTTTGATAGCCAGCAATGATCTATTTTTGTTTGTTCAGTTTCGATTCATTTTGTTCAGGTTTTAATGTCACCATCAACACCGAAGAGGAATCGAATATGAACAAGTTTACTATTGCCAGTTTATTATTAGCTATCAGCGCCATAACGTCTGTCGCTCATGCAGAAACGAAATCGATTATCACTTATTCAACTTCAGGTAAGTCAATGTCTTCTGACGTGAACTTAATGAAAGAAGAAATAGCAAATAACAAAGCCTTGTTACTAAGTGATCAGGTGTTGGGCAAACAAACAGGTAAAACAAGAGAGCAAGTAATCGCTCAGAAGAAACAAGCAAGCAAAAACAGCCCTAACAAATCAATGAAGAAGAGTAGCAGTTTCTATTTTGCTATTTATGACGGTTACAGCCAGTTAATTGAAGATATTGATTATGATGGTTTTTATCGCACATTTAGTGTGACTTTTGATGCTGATATCGTGTCACAACACAAAGGGCTAAGTGCATCTGTTTATGCTGAGCTCTATATTCGCAGAAACAATGGCCCATGGACTCACTACTACACAACGGACAGTTTCAATATATATGATGACAACACCGACGATAGTTTTGAAGTTTATTCAACTTTAGAAGCTGGTTTCCCAAGTGATGAATACGATATTTTAATCGACCTTTATGAAGTGGGTTATGAAGATATTATTGCATCTTATAGTGACGCCGATTCCGATAGCCTGTTTGCGCTACCTTTAGAAAGTACTGATTATGACTATGTGCAAACAGAGATTGTCGTTGAAAGCCATGGTCACGGTGGTAGTACTGGTATGATTGCTCTGCTACTAATGTCTATGATTACAATCTCTAGAAAATATCTAAAATAGCAAGTGAACTCTCATTCCCAACCATGCGGTGGTTAGCTTATACAAGCTTGCTACCGCTTTTTTTTGGTACTTTTGATTAAACTCATTTAAAGTAATAGCAGTATTGATTAATGAGAATAACAATGACAGAAGAACAAACTAACTCAATTCAAGTACCTAAGTGGTATCAAACAGTTGCCCTAATCGCATTAGCGTGGAATCTAATGGGTATATTCGCTTTTATTAGCCATGTAATGTTAACGCCTGAAGACATTGCACAAATGCCGTTAGCTGAACAAGCTCTTTATAGTGATATTCCGTCCTGGGCGACCAACGCTTTTGGTTTAGCCGTATTTGCTGGTGCGCTAGGCGCTTTAGGGTTGGTATTAAAGAAAATTTGGAGCCGAAACATGTTAATTGTGTCTTTGGTTGCAGTACTTATTCACGATTACCATTCATTTTTCATGCTCGACACTCTTGGCGTTTATGGCAACACTATTTTAATCATGCCTGTACTTGTCATTTTAATTTCGATAGCACTTATTGGGCTATCAGGTAAAGCGCGAAAGAATAACTGGTTAACCGAATAAACTTTTATTCCGCAAGAACAAGTGATTAAACTTGTTCTTGCGGCGTGTATTTAAGCAACCAATCAACCAACTTTGGAAAGTGATCTTGCTGAGCTCTTGGATGAGTCAATATGTTGATATGGTCATAATCCACTAAATTCCCTTGTGCCTTGCCAAGCAAACTAACCTCAACATCATCTATTTGGCACTCATCAACAAAATGCTGAACGTCAATAATATTCCCTAACGTTTTGTCTTGTATACCAGTTAAATGCCAAGTCGGAGGCCAATTAAGGTTAGAAGCTGCGGTGTAGTAGTCAAAATTATCATCAGTATCACGCCAAGGCCCATTTTTCACCCATATATTGCTTTGTTTTAGAAAGCGATAGGTCTCTTTTTCAGCACCAAACTTTAAACGCTCTGAATCAATGTAGCCTTTTTTTCTTGCCAAAAATGGGGCTAGCTTGTCCCATAACAAATCAACTTTTAACCACTTTTCGAAACTCTTTGTATGAATCGTTCTTTTTGTACCAAAACAAACTTTGCTTGCTACTTTACTTAAACTTTCAGGGTATCTAGCTAAATAACTAGCAAACAAAACACCGCCCCAAGAGTGACAGATCACATGAATCTTCTTGTTTGTTTGCTTGAACACGTAGTCAATGAATGCAGGTATGTCTTCGGTAATAGCTTCTAATTGTCCGTGTTCACTATCGGTAGAGATATTCGGAGAACTATCGCCTTTGCCTCTAAAGTCAGCAACGTAAACATCAAAGCCTTTATCTGCTAAATAGCAAGCTAATCCTTTGCCTGATGCGGTATAGAAGATTTTTCCATTTTCGATGGTGCCATGTAACATCAGCACTGGCTGACCCCCCTTTTCCTTAAATATATTTTTAAGGTGTAAATTGTGGCCATAAACATGGATAAATTTTGATTCTTGATTCACTGTCAGATCTCATTTAGTGGTCTGACCAGGATATTGCAATGATAATTGCCTTTTGTCAAACCATTCGAGGTGACATCATCACTTTAGCTAACACACAAAAATCAATCAAAAGCAGTATCAAAATAAAACAACACGGTTATAAATCAAGCATGCAAACAAGCCTTACTTGCACCTGATTAAATATTGAGTATGATGCCCGCCCTTATGTAATTTTAGTGATCAACCAAGCAAGAAAATTTGATGAAAAAGCTACTCACCTCTCCAGTAAAAATGAACCTTAACGAGCTAGAGAACCAACATTATCAATTGGCATTGAAATGTATCGCACCTATCAGCCTAAACCTACTTGCTGTTAAAGTAGAAGAATACCCTGAGAGCTTTTTAGATTGGTGTAAACAGCTTCATCGCATTTGCCAACACGACATCAATTTTGATCTATTGGAAGACGAACAATTCAAGCCACTTAAAAAGCTGGAGTCAGTATTGAGCAATACTATCAGCACACTTCAGTTGAAAATGGCTACACTACTTCCATGGCCATCTTTTGCAGCTTTTATTGATGAAAACAAAGAACTTCATTCATTTGAAGAAAGAATCGCGTTGTTAAATCACATTAAAAATATAGGTACAGACGATACTGAAAACATGATCGAAGAAGACCGTTTAGTAATCGCAGGTAAGCACACAGCCAAACATGAGCCAGCGCTATACCCTTTCGATGCAGAATGGTTTGTCAGTACTAAATCTCAAAAAGTATTTATCCAGCTATTTAACGATCATGGCCCTAAGTTCATAGCGGCACTTTCTTCAATCCCAAGTGAGGGAGAAGTCAGTAAAGGTGATTATGACAAATTTGTTGCTCAAATTTCAGAAATCTATAAAACATATGCACCTGAAGAAAAAACAACACTGACGCCAGTAACAAGAATGTTATCAATGAAACGTCCTGACTTCTTCGTTGCAATGAATGCGCAAAAAATGGAGATTTATAGTGCTGCTTTCAATTTACCAAGAATCAATAACCAAAGTTTTGAAGACTATTGGCACTTTGTAAAAGAAATAGTTGGAAATTTGGCATGGGCGAAATCTGGCCTACCTGAAGATGAAAATGAGCAAATTATTTGGTCATTTAGAGCAATATTACTTGATATGTTCTTCTTTGCGGATGAAGGTCAAAGAGAGCGTTCAAACTACCTTAAACTTAAAAATAAACCGAAAAAAGAAAAGTCAGCTGGTGCTGGTAGACAAAAGCGAACTAAGGAATCAGCAGAGCAACTCGTTGATAGAGCATTAGAAGATCCAACGCTACCACCATTCTTGATGAATATGCGTGATTCATTAATCAATAGCGTTCAAAGTGGTAAAACGGTAGATGAAGCAATCCAACTAATGCGCTCTATTTTTGGTTAATACGCAATAGTTGAAAACTCCCCATATCAATTTATGGTCATTTTAGTTAGCCTAGGCACATTACTTTCAAAATGATGTGTCTAGTGGCTAACGACAAATTACTTCTCTTTAAAAAAGAAACACCTTTAGGCGTGTTATCTGTCTGGCAAGACAATCAATTTAGATGGATGACATTAGGCGGGGAGTTAGAGCAAGGAAAGATGTTGCGTTGTGAGCCAGGTGATCCTGTTACACCGATGAGCTCAATAATGGTGACATGTATTGAATCGCTCAAACATAAAGATAAGGTACTTAATTTAGGTCTTGGCGCTGCCTCTCTAGAGCGTGCTTTCATTAATTCACCAAATATTCAAATAACCTCTGTTGAAATATCACAAGTTGTCATTGATTGTTGTTATCAATACTTCGCTTTACCTAAAACAAACTCTGTTGTCTGTGAGGATGCGTTCGAGTATTTGCGAGACACGAGTGGTAACACACACTTTGACGCAGTAGTGATGGATTTGTTTGAACATGAAAAAGAACCGATTGCTTATCAGCATGAACGGACCTTCAAGCAGGTTAAGCAGCACTTAACAAACAATGGCGTGCTGATTATCAACAGCCATTGTCAAAATAATCAAGAGGTTAAGGCTAGAATACAAACAATTCATCTAGCCTTTTCAAATATCCTAATTGTAGAATTCAACGCTCTCAATAATTTGTTATTTATTGCTAGCAACACAAAATTAGACGGTCTACAACAACGCCTACGATCGAGTACATCGACAACAGAGATTATTAAGCGTTTACACCTAATTAATTAAACATTCGCTTCATACTGTCAGCAAAAGCGACAAATTTTTCTTTGATTGTGCGTTTAATTTTAATGTCGATACCGCCAAACATCACAAAGCCTTCTATGATAATTGTTGGGCCATTAATCGAGCGTAAAGAAGCGGTTTTGTTATCTATGCCACCAAAAATACAAAATGCTTTAGTGACGACGTTAACGCCTTCAGGAATGTAGATATTCTCTCCGCCAAACATGCAAAAGACTTTAATCGTGACTTCTTCACTGGTAAATTCAGCGTCACTAAAATCTATATCAGCACCGCCAAAAACAGTGAGAGTGCTCATTTCTTTTGGTACTTTCCAGTATCCGGAACGGTTACTACCACCAAAAATATTAACCATGCGATCCGTCTCAACATTAGCGCTTGGCTTAACGTACGGACCAAAATCTCTTGCTTTGTTATTTAGGTATTGCTGATCAACAACGATATCTAAGTCTTCAGCAAGCGCCGCAATCTCTTCATTGTTTTGGCTTTCCATCGCCTTATCCAAGCGCGCTTCAAAAGCTTCATAGCTCAATTTTCCATGACTGTAATTGACAATTAATTGATCAATCACCTCATCCCTGACACTTTCCGTTGGTCTATCTTTAATCGCTACCGGCATTTTTCTTCCTAATTTTAATGTTCGACGGTGAAAATAAAAGCATAAACCATACCATTCAAAATAAGCATATATTTCAATACGATATAATTCACAATAAAAGTGGGTTATGTAATATCAGTGACTTATTAGTCTCTTTGACCACTATTTAGTACCGTATTTCTCAGATATTCGGTCTACACATTAAATGACCAACTAGGGTTGCTGGTAAACAATTTCAACAGCTCGACCATCAGGGTCATTCATCACGACATAATGTTGGCCATTGCCAAAATCATGAGCGCTAATAGCATGCTTTTCGATATAGGCAAGTATGGTCTTGTCTGCTACTTGTATATCAGTGAGTTGAAACCCCAGTCTATTGTTACTAGGAGATTCATCTTGTTTTGTCGGATATAGTTCCCAAACTACCCCATCAAATTTGGCAGAATAATGAATAATGCCGTCTTCATGGCTCTCTTCTTTTAGTTCCATACCAAGCGATTGGTAAAATGACAGGCATTCTTCTAACTTTGTAGATTTAATAACAAATAGATATGGTTTCATCTATGTCTCAACTTTTATTTATTATTTTATTAATGGAGATATTGATTGTTCGTTGTCGCCGAAGTAACCACCATACAAACGAAGTTCGGCAGATGCATTCCAACTAGCTAAAAGTACTGAAAACTCCTTTAGTTCAGCCTCACTCGCTGTTTCATTCAGTGCTTTCTCAGACAATTCGTTTAATCGTTCAAACTCTTCCAAGCTCATTATTCAAACCTCCTTGTTGTTTATTTAATAAACTATTAAACAAGATGTGTAAATATGCAAAATAAAAGTTAAATTTATTACTTAATCTATTCATTACTTTTCTGCTGACAGATTCACGATGGTTGTTTATGCTGGGATTAAAAAATAAAAAGGTAAGAACATGAAAAACAAAATATCTATAGCCCTTTGTGTCATGCTTGCACTATCGGCTTGCTCCTCATCAGAAAAGCAAGTAGCAAAATCAGAAGATAATATTGAAGCGATTGCCAAAAGAATTCATCAAGAAGTGATCGTACTAGATACTCATCATGACTTTAGTAACAGTAATTTTGTTCACGATAAAAACTATACAATGCGTTTACGTAGCCAAGTGAATTTACCCAAAATGGACGAAGGCGGTTTAGATGTTTCTTGGCTAATCGTTTATACAGGCCAACGAGCTTTAAACGAAGCAGGATACAAAGCTGCGCATGAACAGGCTATGAAAAAATTTGATTCAATTCATCGCCTAACCAATGAGATTGCTCCTAACCAAATTGAGCTAGCCTTAACGTCAGATGACGTAAGAAGAATACTAGCATCAGGCAAAAAGGTAGCCATGATAGGTGTAGAAAACGGTTACCCTGTTGGTACCGACATGAAGAATGTTGAAAAATTCTATGATTTAGGCGCACGTTACATGTCCCTCGCTCACAATGGGCATAGCCAGTTAGCTGATTCAAATACGGGTGATAAAGACAATATTTGGCTGCATAATGGTTTAAGTGATTTAGGTAAAGAAGTTGTCGCAGAGATGAATCGCCTAGGCATGATGATTGACATTTCTCACCCTTCAAAAGAAGCCAACATGCAAACGATGAAACTATCTAAAGCGCCTGTTATTGCTTCTCACTCTTCAAGCCGAGCCATGTACAACCACAGTAGAAACTTAGATGATGAAGAACTGTTAGCTTTAAAAGAAAACGGCGGCGTGGTTCAAACAGTTGCTTTTAGATCCTATCTCAATGGCCCTAAATACAAAGCCTATCAAGAAGCAAGTAACACAATTCTCACTAAAGCGGCAAAAGAGTTGGGGCTTAAATTAGTAACTCGTAAAGAGTACTGGGGCTTATCACCAGCAGGCCGTGAACAAGCTTTGATTGACCGTGAGAAAATCATGGATTATTCGAAAGATGCGATTGCAAAACTAAAACTAACAACACCTGACGTTAGTATTGAAGATCTAGTTGATCATATTGACTACATGGTGAAACTAATCGGTATTGATCACGTTGGCATCAGCTCAGATTTTGATGGCGGAGGTGGTATCGACGGCTGGAACGATGCATCGGAAACCTTCAATGTAACACTAGCCTTAGTTAAACGAGGTTATTCTCAAGAAGAAATAGAAAAACTTTGGGGTGGTAATCTGCTAAGAGTGCTAGACGACGTTCAAGCTGTGGCAAAAAAACTTCAAACTCAATAAAGCAATTACCCGCTACATAAGACTGTCAGAATTGAAAAGAATTTCTATCCTTTCTGACGGTCTTTTTTGTGCCAAAAGCGGAAATTCACGAACTGCCATTTGAACAGCTGATAAGTACGTATTTCGGACGGTCGCTTTTTGGTGGCGCTAGGTGGCAAGTAAGGGATATTAGCGGACTTACTGTAAATCAATTTATAAGTCCACTGATGATAAGCAACAGTAGTCCAATTGTTTTTCTTTTCTTGATTTTTATATTAATCTTAATGACTATTCGATGAACCACTAGCACTAACGAAAACTGTTTCTAAGGTGATTTTTATGAAACTAACAAGCTGGCCTGCCGTTTTTTGTTGTCTATTCTTTGCCGTAGAAACGTTTGGTCAGTACCAAACTGGTCTAAGCGGCGAATTTCTGAATGAATCTGAATCTCAGACCTACAAGCAAACCAATACTTTTCATAATTCAGATGTTGTGTGGGCGGTAAATGTAGGTGGTAAGGATTACATTGGGCTAGACGGTATACACTATAAAGCTGAACAGTATGTTAGTGGTGGAATTCGGGGTGAAATAGATAAAATTTTAGGCTCTCAGGATAGTGTTTTGTATCAATCATATAGAGAGGGTGATGTCGCTATCGACTATCCTCTCGAAAATGGTGAATACAATATAGTTTTTCATTTCGCAGAGCCCTTCGATATTGACATGGACGGACGTTTGTTCGATGTAATTGCGCAAGACGAGCTGGTAATAAATGATTTGAATGTTCGCCTTGCACGGGATGGCAAGCATAAGTCAGGTTTGGTCACTGCTGTTTCAAACGTAAAAGTGACTGGCGGAAGATTAAAAATAAGGTTTGAAGCAACGGCAGGAAAGCCTATTTTGAGTGCACTCGTTGTGCGCAAAACAAATGATGACACCAGAAAATGGAACTTGATTTGGTACGATGAGTTTGAAGGTAATAGTCTCGATGAGAGCAAGTGGTCGATAGATGTTTGGCCAGCATTCAAAGTTAATAGCGAAGACCAAGCTTATACTGCTAGAGAGAAAAATATCAGACTTGCTGATGGCAAGTTGATTATTGAAGCTCACAAAGAGGACTTCGAAGGCGCTGCATACACCTCTGGCCGCATTCATTCAAAAGGCAAAGGTGACTTTCTCTACGGCAAAGCCGACATCCGCGCCAAACTTCCCCCCGGGCAAGGCACTTGGGCTGCGATATGGATGCTACCAAGCGATCCTTACAAATATTCTACTACATGCAGACCCAATGAGGATTGGCAGGGAAGCAGAACCTGTGATGCATGGCCAAACTCTGGGGAGATAGATATCATGGAGCATGTTGGCCATGACATGGGAACAGTATGGGGAACTGTTCATAACAAGGCCTATTATTGGATAAACTGGGAACAGAGAAAGGGCAGTATTATTCAAGAGGATTTGGATAAAAGATTTCACCTCTATTCAGTTGAATGGACACCAGACCATATCCATATATTTCTAGATAACAAGCTATATTTCACTTACATAAACGAGGGAACTGGTTGGAAGGCATGGCCTTACGACCATCCATATCACCTTATTTTAAACTTAGCTATCGGTGGAAACTGGGGAAGAGCAGGTGGGCCAATTGACGACAATATATTTCCTGTTCAAATGGAAGTTGATTATGTGAGAGTGTATCAGCTAGCTGAATAAGGTTTAGAGACTAATCAAAAGCCACCTTAACACCGATAACGTCTGCGTTTTGCTGATATGCAAGATATTGTTCTGTAGCTCTGTCGACTAATGGTTACGTATTATGTGGAGCTTGTATAAAAAAAAGTTCTGACAGTCAGATTGAAGCCACAGATCTGCCGTATGCTCGAAGAAACAAGAACGGCATGAGCTTTTTATTTGCTGCAAAAAGGTGGCTTTGCGGCGAAAGCGCCATTTGAAATCAGAGTAATAAACTACTCATTGAATGTCTGCTGGTTGTCTGAAGCGGACAAGCTCAAGAGTTATATTCAATTTCCGTTTTTCGCTCAAACCGGAATATCGAAAGTACACTAAGTGACACCTAACGTTCATTTCACTACTTACTATTGTAAAGCGACACTAGTACGAATGATTAGTTGAAAATACTTAAACCCTTGACTAGTATATGTTTAATAACGTTAAACATTTTGTTTATACAGGAACAAGTAAGCCATGGAATCTTTAGGTGCTAATGAAGTCTTTCATGATAGACGTCAATCTACAGTAGCTCAACCAGACCTTTGGAATCAATTGAGCCTCTCGCAGAAATTCTCCGCACAGAGCCTAAGTAATTACGGTTACGATTTAGCTTTCATACGAAACAAAAATACTAGCAATAGCACTGCTATTTTCTTATGTGGAGATAATATAGCTACAATAGATTATGAAGGTGAAATTAATACTAACCCTGCTATCGCCGTTAGATAATTTCCTTTTACTTTCACATATGTGCCAATTTGAGTCGTTAGGCTAAATTCTTTTACTAAATAGAATGTAACCATGACGGACGTTCTCGCTATCTCATAATAGGACATAAGTGCTTCAAGATTGGTGTCAATGGCTTGAAGATAGATGTTTGCTAGCTAGAAAGTCATACATGTTTTTTGTTTTTACGAACTGATAGTGTGTTATCGATGGCGCTAGTTTTGTATCGTTCAATAATAAATTGTTTGAGCCAAGAATGAGCTAGGTCTCGATTTCTGTTTTTATGCCAAAAAAGTGGGTATGTTAAAGGAGGTACGTGAATTGGCAATGATATGACTTTCAGCCCCATTTTCTTAGCAGTATATTCGGCAAATCGTTTGGGAGCAGTAAGGATCAATTCAGTATGACAACATAACTCTGCTGCATTATTAAAATCAGATACGTATAACGCAATATTGCGCTTCAGATTTCTTTCTGCCAATTTCAGATCAACTAACCATCGTTCATTAGAATAGTTTTTTACCATAATATGCCTATACGCTAGGTACTGTTCTAGCTCCCAATGTTCTTCTAGGCAACGGTGTTTAAAGTTAACTAAGCAACAAAGTTCGTCCTGATATAGCTCTTGAGAAACAACTCCCCTTGGCGGAATCAAAGTCCGAGCTTCGTCTTCTGGTTTCATGTCTTTACCTGTGATGGCAAAGTCAAGCTCTCCCCGCTGGAGGTGCTCGAACGTGTTAGCGCCCCAACTGCATGCATCAATAGTTATATTCGGAGCATTCGTCAGTACTTCGGCTATAAACTTTGGAAAAATAAGCGAGTAAGAGCTTTCTACTACTGCAATACGAAACTTTCGTGAGCTTTGAATTGGGTCAAATATGGTGGGAGCAGTGAGCCTCCCAATATCGTCCAATAATTTTCCCAACTCAGACTGAATGTGCTTTGCCTTGGGGGTTGGAGCCATGCCATAACCTGACCTTTCCAAGAGTGGATCGTCAAAAAATAGCCGCAGTCTAGCCAAGCTTTTGCTTGTCGCTGACTGGCTCAAATTCAATTGTTCAGCCGCCCTAGTTACATTCCGCTGTTCCAACAATACATGCAGATTTACAAGTAGGTTCAAATCAAGTTTTGCTAACTTATCAACACTCATATTTCAGCTCATTATGTATGCACTCATGGAATAGTACTGATGAATATAAACCATTTATGTTCATAGAACGAATTGTTTAACCTAGTTCACGTAATTTTAATCTGATGAGTTTGAGTGCAAAGACTATGGATCTAATTCTTACAGTAATAATTGGTTTGATTGGCGGCATCGCCGTAGGAACTCAGACCCCAATCGCTGGTGCGATGTCACAACGAGTTGGCGGTGCAGCGAGCAGCTTTATTGTCCATTTGGGCGGGCTAGCGGCATCAGGAGTGCTTTTAATATCTCGCAGTGGTGAGAATATAGGCCAATGGCGAGAACTGCCGATGTACATGTTGTGCAGTGGTGCGCTGGGGCTAGTTTTGTTTCTAACTGTTAGTCATACCATCCCGAAACTCGGAGCGGTATCAGGCGTTACTCTAATTATCGTTGGACAACTAATAGCTGGACTTATCATCGACTACTTGGGAGCCTTTGGTACTATTCCCCGAGATATAGAAATCAACAGACTTTTAGGTCTTACCCTGTTACTTGTTGGGGCTTACATGATAATTCGGTAAGTTGTATTTCGAACAGAGCGGAAGATCTTATGCGGGTATTAGTGACTGGTTCAGGCGGCCGTATTGGTCGTAACATATACATTCACCTCATGAACTGGTGTGACGTCAAGGGAATTGATGTTACACCATGCTCAACAGTTGACTATATTGGAGACATCAGAGATTCAAAACTGTTAAGAGAAGCTCTAAGCGGGGTTGATGTAGTAATCCATACAGCTGCACTTCATGCACCACACGTTGGTTATCGCACTGACAGTGAATTTATAGATATTAACGTTAATGCCACGGAGCTACTGGCAAATATTGCCGTTGAACAGCTGGTCTCTCACATAGTTTTTACCAGCACAACAGCGCTTTATGGGTTTGCGTCTACCCCTGATGGCAGAGCTGGCTGGACTACAGAGAACACTACTCCGTTACCCAAAACTATTTATCACAGAAGTAAGATTCAAGCAGAGCACTTGCTTGAAAAAATATCAAATGATACTGGTTTGCCTGTAACAGTACTGCGAATATCTCGTTGCTTCCCCGAGCCGGCCGATATGATGGCCGTGTATAGACTAAACAGAGGAATAGATGCAAGGGATGTGGCGTCGGCTCATGCTCGCGCGATTCAGGTGAGACCTAGTGGATTTACTCGCTACATCATTTCAGCTAGTTCACCATTTAACATGAACGATTGTAAGCTGCTATATTCTAGCGCCGACGAGTTAATAAGGAAACATTCACCAAATTTGGCACACGAGTTTAGCTTGAGAGGTTGGAGTTTACCTACTAGCTTGGATCGCGTTTACGACTCGTCTCTTGCACAAAAAGAGTTAAAATGGATTCCTAAATACGGCTACGAAGAGGTATGTGCTCAATTAGACGCTTGTGTTGCTGAAGTCCTCCCTGTATCAAACTAACTTTTTGCGAAGGAACAAGTTACTGAACGTCTGCTTTGTAGAATTGGAAATTCGAGTTAGAAAGATGGTGACAGTCCCTATTTCGCTCTTTTCAGCCTATCAATTGGCAGTAAGAATTACATTCAATTAAAAACAAGAATTTAGATTAAAAAAGAGCGCTTTGTTCGAAGCGCTCTTTCTTCTCAAATCAAATTAGCTTTTAGCGTTAAAATCGCTACGCCCATTGTCATAAAGTCCTTTTACGCCTTTAATTTCGCCTTTTTCTTCAACCACTTGAATTCTAAAATAGTCTAAACCATCAACAATAAACTTATTGGCTGACAAAGGTGTTAGTTTAAACTCTCTACCCTTTCCTCTTTGATAATAGAGAGAGCCGTCTTTCAGGGTTAATTTTCTAGGGCCGTACTGACCAGCAAACTTCTGTAATTGCTCTGGAGGCATTTGATAAGGGTTTAATTTCGAGTCTAGGCTTTCAATATGCCAGCCATATAAATCCTTTTTGTCGCCTTTCGTTTGTAGAGTTTCTAATGCGTTCTTATATGCGATATCAAAAGCTTTGTCTCTCTTAGTATCAATATGCGGTACAACACCAGTGCCTTCCCAGTTTGTGCCTGTAATAGGATTGATTGCTCGACCTGAAGGTATCCACACTAAGAACCTATCAGTCGCCACTTCTGTACCACCAGGATGTGCACCACCGCCTGTTGTTTCACCTACAATAGTTGCGCGCTCCAAGTGCTTAAGGTTATACGAAAATTCTTCCGCCGCCGAAAATGTTCTTCTGCTCGTTAGAACATAAACAGGGGTGTCTTCCAATTTTTTGCCCTGCACATGAGGCAATGTCCAAGTTTGTCTTGTTTCATCTTCAGGCCTAAAGTAGAAACTATTTAAAAGCACTGATTCGGAGCCAAATAAATAACTGGTCAGCAATTGAATCATACTTGGAGAACCACCGCCATTGTCAGTTAAATCAATGATAAGGGCATCACTATTCGCTAAATAGTTCATCGCAGCAACGGCAGTTTCACCTGCTAAATCAGCACTTACAAACTGGTTTAACTTAAGGTAACCAATATTACCAGGAAGCACTTTAACTTCTTTGAAGCCATAGTTATTCATTCTCAATTGCTCAAGGTAATCACTCGGCATTGAGTCTTCATCACCCTGCTCTTCAAGTTCCCTAATCTCTTTTACTAATTTTGGGTCAAAGTTCACTCTGATATGGCGATCATTATTTACCTTTCTTAGTTCCGTCGTTAGTGCACTTGCAAAAGCCCGAACATCTTTAACTTTGGCAAAGTCTCCATTTTCCATGGCTGTATCTATTTGTTTTTTAAGTGCTAAACCTTTATCGGGATAAACGTAGTTATCCTTTAATAGATCACCTACCGCTTTTACGACAGCTTGCTTTTCAGACTTGTTAATCATCTCTGGTTGCGTAGCATTCACACTTGAAACGCCTGCTAAACCAATCATTAATGCAGACATTAATGTTTTATATTTGAAATTCATATTGATGCTCTTATCGTTATTATTGTGATATTTTTGTACTACGAAATACTTCATACTACAAAAACCAGATGTAAGAAAATGTAATAATCAAACGATAGCAATTGCTTTTGGGTGGTTTACTTAGTGCGTTTCTATTTTCTTGTCTATATTCAAGTAAGTAACGAATAGAAAAGGACAGAAAAATGAGTGATCATCACACCTACAAAAAGCTTGAATTGGTAGGCTCATCAAAAAACAGCATTGAAGAAGCCATTCAAAATGCCTTGACTGAATGTAGTAAAAGCGTGAAAAACATGGATTGGTTTGAAGTGGTTGAAACCCGTGGTCATATTGTAGATGGTAAAGTTGGTCATTTTCAGGTGACCCTAAAGATTGGTTTTAGAATAGAAAACAGTTAATTTCATTCGTGTTGAATTAAATTTACCACTTTAAGGGTCTTCTCCTGCAACATTTGCTGTAGGAGCTTTCCTTATGTTTCAAAATAAATTTATATCAAGCCAATTGATCCTCGTTGCTTTATCTACATTATTGATAGGTATAAGTACTCTACTCAGTGCCGAAGACAAATCACTATCTCACTTATTAACGTTCTTTTTTGTAGATGGCTTCATCAGCCCAGCGCTAGCCAAATCAATTATTGTAAGTGCATTTCTAACACTAAGTGTCACCAGTATTATCGCCATTTTTAAACCATGTGCTATTCGCTTAGCTGCCTATATTGCAATTGTAGTTAGCATAGTTCCAATTCTAACACTGTTAGATAGTAGTCGCTGGATTGATAGTTTAGGCGGCTTTCCAGCTATTGGCTCAGGCCAAGGTATCATCAAGTACTTTTCACTAGCCGCTATAGGTGTTTCTCTGCTATTAACGGAGAAAAAACATGAGCGATTGAAGCTCATGTTACATATTTTACCCGTTGCACTAGTTCTGCTGTGGATCGGCGGCATGAAATTTACATTGATTGAAGCGCAAGGCATAGAACCACTCATTCAAAGCTCTCCTTTCATGTCTTGGATGTATGATGTCGCCAGCCTCCAACAAGTCTCTAATATCATTGGTATTTATGACTTAGTTGCAATGGCCTGCTTGGTCATTGGCTACTACTATCGCAATCTTTTGTTACTTGGATTTTTATTATCCGCTGCAGTGATGGTTACAACACAAACCTACTTATTTACATGGCCTGCTGCCCTTTCATCAGACACAGTACTTTCATCTGGCGGACAGTTCTTAATTAAAGATTTGTGGTACATCGCCAACCTTATTTTCATCGGCAAATATCTTGTTGAGACTAAAACACAAGATTAAAACAGGTGTTTAAATGGAATTAAGATTGCAATACAATGATTAAAAACGCGTTAACAAAGTAGGCTCGATGAAACTACATCAATTAAATGGCTATATTCAAAACATTTACCTTGCAGAGTATGAACATGGGTTGTTCTTATTGGACGGTTGTTGTAGAGCCGATGTAGCTGAAATAGAACACTTTATCGTGAACACGTTAAAGCGACCATTTACAGATTTGAAGCTAGTTGTTGTTACTCATATGCACCCTGATCACGCTGGCGCTGCCCACAAACTTCGTCAGTTAACAGGGTGTAAGGTAGCTGCATCAAGTGTTGCGGGTCAATGGTATCAGGGAATAGATGGCTATTTAATGCATCTAACGGATATTGCACTAACAAGATGGGTAGCTGGTCGAAAAGGGAAAAAAACCAAGAACATTTGGTACCCTCGTTATTTAAAACAAGATGTGTTTTTAACAAACGATCAGCCTCTGCCTATGTTTGAAGATTGGCAAGTAATTTGGACACAAGGACATACCGACAGGGATATCTCGTTATACCACTCAGCAACAGGGCAAGTATACGTAGCAGATCTCATGGTACAAGTGAAAAGTGAACTAATTCCACCCTACCCCGTTTTTTATCCTAGAAGATACAGAGAATCTATTGATACAGTAGCAAACCTAAAGCCGCAAAAAATACTACTTGCCCACGGTACTACTGAGAACATTGAATCAACGATGTTTAAAAGGGTAAAAGAAAAAGCGCCAACGGTTCCAGTTACCCATTGGCGCTCAGTTAAAAGTAAGCTAAGTACGGTATTTTCAGGTAAAAACTAGTGCTTAGTTTCTCCTTTGTCTACTAAGTCCATACTTTCTTTCGCAAAACCAACACCAGCTTCGGCAAAGAAGTTAAAGACTTTATCGATACCAGATTCTTCAAGCTCTTCACGTTCATCGTCGTATCGAGCGATAGCCGCTATTTTCCCTTTAAAATTTAGTGAACATAGCTGATAAGCTATATTTTTACTATCTTGGACTGATGGCAAAGCAAGCATTACAAGCTTTAGCTCATTCATGTTTATGTTGTCCCAGAAATCAGCATCCTCACCGTCTCCAACAAAAGCGTTCATACCAGCCTTTTGCAATTTTTCCATCTTTTCTTTGTCAGCATCCACCCCCCAAACTTGACCTGGGTGGTGTTCATTTAATGCATAATATGCACCCATGCCAACTCGTCCCATACCTATAACCAATACAGGTGCTTTAGTTGGTTGCGTAAATATGTCTTCAGGTAAACGAGTTTCGCGCTCAAAGCGTTTAATATTATCTTTATTGTCACGGTAATATTCGTGAGCATATCGGTAGACAACGTTGGTTAAAATAAATGAAAGTGACACGGCAATTGACAATATCACTAACCATTCTTTATTTAACCATCCACTTTTTTCACTCAACGCTGCCACGATAAGGCCAAACTCACTAAAGTTTGTTAAAGCTAATGCTGATAAGAAAGACGTTCTTGCTTTGAGCTTAACAAGGTTAAATAGAGCGAAGAACATAATAAACTTAATAGGTAACATCAACGTTAAGATCAGCGCAATACCAAGCATCTCCCAATTTGGCAGTGCAGTAAAACCAATCGTTAAGAAGAAGCCAATTAAGAATAAATCTTTAAAACTAAGCAGTGCTTTGGAAATCTCGCTTGCTTTTGAATGCCCAGCTAAAAACATACCAATGATCAAAGCGCCTAAGTCACCTTTAATATTAACTAATTCAAATAGCTCATAAGCGCCTAGTGCCATAAAGAAGCCTGTCAAAGGAATCAATTCACCATGACCAACTTTGTCAATTATTTTGTAGATTAGCGGTCTTATTGCAAATAAAGCCAATAGCGCCAGAGCATAAACTGCTGGTTGTTTTCCTGTTGCTGCCACCAAGAAGCCAACGGCGACGACGTCTTGCATAACAAGGACTGAAATAGACAACTTACCATGTCTGGTTTTCATCTCACCGTTTTCTTCCATCAACTTAACGACACAAACCGTTGATGAAAAACTTAAGGCAAAGGCGATCAACAAAGATGTTTCTAGTGATAATGACGTAAAACTATGAATGGCGATGAAAGCAAATAACTTAACACAGATGACCGTAAAGACGATCCAAAGTGTCATGTGACTTAAGCTTGTCGCCCACACTTCTTGTTTTAGCAAGTCCTTAACATTTAACTTTAAGCCGATCATAAATAGCATCAAGGTAATACCCAAATCAGCTAATAGTTTGATTGTTCCGTCACCTTGAAAACCCAAATAGTTTAAAATAAAGCCGGCAGCTAAATATCCTATAGAAGGTGGCAATTGAACGACTTTGGCAACAACACCAAAAATAAATGCAAAAAGTATCCAGATAAATTCCATTAACAACACATAAAGATGAAAAATTGAATATTGAAATTCTAAGGTAATTTGCTGATTTTTGCGAATATTAGCCGTAATTTTTAGTTTGTTGAACGCATCAAATAGCGACTAATTTGATATGTAACAAAAAAGAGAGCTTAAGCTCTCTTTTTAATCTAAGTAATACCATAGTCCTTTAAAACGACTGCACAACTTTAACATCACCAGATGCCGTACCAGATGCAACAAAGCCGATCAAATTTGGGTTACTAGCAACCAAATTAACCACTTCAGCATCGTTGGCAGCTTCCTTCGGTGGTGTGCCTTTACCTGTAAACACCAACTTTGACCAATATGCTTTTAGCTGACTGGAAGACTTTTTGACAACCTTCGAGTTGAATTCATCTGTAACAGCGCTACCATCTTTTTGCGTAATCGGAATAGCTTTTGTACCATCAGCAAAAGATTTGGTTTTACCCGTAAAAATCTTTTTAATAGTCCCCGGATCTACAGCATTGGCATTTGAAGGATGAACAATGACATCCACACCCGCTAAACATGGTAAGGACGCGGCAAACAGAATCGAGCCTAAAATTAACTTTTTCATATTTGCCTCCCCTAAAATACAATATCGATGCCAACGGTCAGTGATTTACTATCACCAGCAACCGCTAAATCAAATGAATCATCACTTACATCATCATACTGTACTTTAAATGCAGCAGAACTATGGAAGTCCCAGCGAACACCTACAGAAGTAGTATTGTGTTCTTCACCGCCTACCGCATCTTCTTCAAATGCAGCATAAGAAATAAACGGTGTTACGCTATCAAAACGATAACCTAAAGTGATCATTTGGGTATCCAAATTACCACCTAAATCCAAGCGATTAAGCTCTGTTAATACAAATACATTTCCCCAATCGGCATTTACAGCTAAGCCATAAAACTTACCATCACGTTCATCTTTACCGTCCCACAATTGCGGCTCGCCTGAACGAAAACGTTGATTGGTATATTGCATATGAGTTAAACGTACTTCAAACCAATCGTAGCTTGCCTGAAAAACACCACCAACAATGTCCTTCCATATCTCACGCGTTGGCTCACCAAAGAAAAACTCTGAAAGCAGCTTATTCTCTTTATCGTCTTCACGGCCAGTATAAATATTGCCTGAAATAGACCAATCGCCTATTTCTCCAGTATAAAGTGCATTGATACCGTTATAGTTAAATATCTGCCACGTGTAATTATCCGCTGGTGCACGCATCCATACATATGCGTAACCAACATCATAAAAATCTGAATAATAAAAGAGTGGTAACCGTTTTTTACCCGCTTGAATAGTCCAATTATCATTGACCTCGTATGAAAGGTAGGCCCATTCGAAGGTCGGGTCAAAATCATCCGCCCCCCTTGCCACCATTTGCCCAATAACACTCAAACCTTCACCTACGTCTGCTGAAATTTGCAAGCCAAATAGCGTTTCTGGTTCAAATGAAATTTCATCGGTATAGGAACTAACGATGGGATAATCCGCTAGAAAGATAGGATCGGTGATACCAAATTGTGGAACACCTGTTCCACTTAAGACTTTACCTGCGTTAATACTGGCAAAGCCTGAGAAGTTTATGTCGGCTGAACAAGGACTACTTAACAAAGCTGCAACCGCGACCATACTTAGTGTTTTTTTCATCTCACTATGCCCTTTTAAGGATGTTTTAAATCGTTGTATACAGGGATGCAATATCGCTTATTGTTATTATTTTCCCTCGCATCAAGTATAGACAAATATGGGAATTGTCAAAAAAAACTAGCAAAATCCAATTTTTAGATAACAATTAATAATGAAAAAAACAAAAACGAAATATACGAAACTTTGGAATAACGGGCGAGGAATATGGTTTCTCTATCTGATTTAAGCATCAACAAGAAAATCCACATTATCACGTGTATTACAGCACTAATTCTAATTGTAATACTCATTAAGAATTATACTACGCTAGTAGAGAACGAAGCATCGTTAGAAGAGCTTTCTGACACAAGCTATCAAGTCGTTCAACTAGCGACAGCGAATAAATACCTAATTGAGAAATTGGATGAGCAATACACCCAAGCAGTCACCTTCGGTGATGAAGAGCTCATTTCAAAAGCAAATGAAACAGCTGACAAAATTGAAAGTAACCTAACCAGCCTTAAACGACTAGATTCAGCATACAGCGCCAACAAACATGTTAGCCTACTGAATGACTACCGAAAAATAGCAACTGACATCGCTACAGGTATGATCAACGAAACCATTGATTTTAGTACGATTCAACAAGTTGCTAAAGAAAAGACTGACAAATATCAAACGCTGACAGAGTCACTCGATGGAATTCAAAAGCAAGCCGATACACGATTTAAGCAGCTTATCAGTACCACCAAGGAACGATCTCATTCGGCATTAATATTGGGTATTACCTTAACCATAATTTCGTTAGCTATTATTGTTGCACTAGCCGTTTATATTGCTCGCAACATTAGTAACTCAGCCAAAGAAGTAGCCTCTTCCCTTGGGCAACTAGCAGATGGCGGTGGTAGTTTGAGTAGCCAACTTGAAGTACGAGGGCAAGACGAGATAGGCAGCGTTTCCAGAAACTTTAATGGCTTTGTTTCACTTTTAAAGGGCTCAGTAGAAAACGTCATTGCCGTTGTAGACCCTTTAACACAAAGCTCAAATCAACTAATGCAAGACATGGATTCAGCCGAACAAGCAACCAATCAACAATCCCAAGACGCTGAAATAGTTAAGCAATCGATGGAAGAAATGAAGCTAAGTGTCAGTGATATTTCAAACAGCGCAGCTTCTGCAGCTGGTGCCGCTCAGGAAGCTGAAAAAGAAGTGGACGAAAGCCAACGTCAAATAAGGTCTTCAGTAAAAGAATCCAGCTTATTGAGTGAAGAAATTGACGCGGCTGCTGTGACAATCGACAAGCTCGCTAACGATACACAAAACGTAGGGCAAATTCTAAACGTTATCACTTCGATAGCAGAGCAAACTAACCTACTAGCTTTAAACGCAGCTATTGAAGCCGCGCGTGCTGGTGAACAAGGAAGAGGATTCGCAGTCGTAGCTGATGAAGTTAGAGAACTTGCCTCCAGAACAGCAAAGTCTACAAATGAAATACGTGAATTACTAAATGCTTTAACCGTGGCTGCTGATGACTCAGTTCAAGCAATGAATAAAGCAATGGAGATGGCAAGAAACAATGCCGACGCAGCCAAAAGAACAGGCGATTCAATTACCAAAATTGCTGACCAAATTTTGTCTATTAATACGATGAATGCTCAGATTGCTACCGCAACCGAAGAACAAACATCAGTAGCCGTCGTTGTGGTTGAAAACGTATCAAACATGCATGAGTCATTTCAATCTACCTTGCACTCTTTACATGAAGTTAAGAATGTTGCGGGCAGCTTACACGCGCTGTCGGAACAACTCATTGATGCCACAGGCAAGTTCAATGTTGGTTAATAAGAAACTAGCTCACTAAATAAAAACGCTATCTAAAGCAACTCTAGATAGCGTTTTTTATGCAATTAACGAAGGCATCCATATTTACTCCTAATTTCCTTGTTAATGTTTCTAAAAATACTTAACTGATAGTGAAATATGTTTGCCAAACTATTTAACGTGTTGTTCACCAAAACAGATCCAGCACAGCAACTCTTGCATACCTTAAATACGGAACAAATGCTCGACCTACTTCATTATATGGCGCTTGATGAACGTATAAATATGAAAAGCCGTCGACTTATCATGGCAGCCATCGTTCACCAAGAGAGTACCATTGAAGAAAAAGAAAACATGAATACCTGCAAAGATTAAGGTATGCTCGGCGGCAAGCTGAAAAAGCACAAAAAATCTGAAATTACTTTATGAGAACTGCATTGTTAAACCTGTACATAGTCTTCACATTCTCACTGTTCTCTGCCTTTGCAATAGCAAATGTAGCTGATGTTCAGGTATCACTTAATAAAGCCAAAACTATTGAAACACTTGATGAACGACATCAAGCTTTGTTGGTACTAAAGAGTACCATACTAGAACAGTCTGATACGTCCCTGATCTTTGATTATTGGCGTCAAGTTACTATTGTTCAAAATGGTTTAGGACGCTTTGAACTTGCGGTGAAAACCATTGAAAACCTACACAATGCAGCATTAAATACACAAAATCCTGACAATCAAGGTATTGCTCATTTTGAACACGGGCAAGTGCTACGCAATTGGGGAAGATATTTGGACGCGATGAAGCCTTATGAACAAGCATTGTCAACATTTCAGAAATCGAACAATTACCAATTACAAAGTAGAACGTTAAGGCAGTTAGCATATTGCCAACGGTCTTTAGGGAATTATAGCGAAGCAAATAGTCTTATAGAGTCTTCGCTTAGCCTCGCAAATAAATTCGATATAGAGATTGAAAAATCACGTGCTATAACGGCCAAAGCAAGGCTTTTGTCAATTATGGGCTTATATCAAGAAGCCTTAACCTTTCAATTGTCTCAGTTGAATTCAAAAGAATATGCAGACTATAGCCTATCTCGGAAAGCCTCAACGTTATTCGCTATTGGGGAGTCATATAGAAGAATTACAGACTACTCGCTCTCTATTGAATACTTCAAAAAAGCCTACGAAATAGATTTATCCCTTAACAATCAGATAGACATTGGCTACAGCCAAATAAAATTGGCACAAACCAACTGGCGTATTGAAAATTTCGATGAAGCAATGTTTTATGCAAAGAGTGCGTTGGCTACTTTTAATAAAACAAAAGTTGAACGTCATATAGCCTGGGCTCACAGCAATATTGGTGATATTCACCTTGCGAAAAAAGAGTATAAAACGGCTTTGGATTTTCTGTCGAAATCAGAAGAAACATTGAGTCAAATGGAAGAGCACAGCTTACTTGCATCTGTTAGATTATCGATGGCAAGTGCTTTTCTTGGACTTGCCAACTTCGATGAAGCTGAAAAATGGGCAAGCAAAGCGTTGAACTTCGGTTCACAAACCAAGCGGCTTTCTACTCAAATAGATGCAAATAAAATACTCGTTCGTGTATATGAACAAGATAAACGTTTTGAACAAGCACTTAACGCACAAAAAGCACTTCAAGAAATTAACACGGAATACATAAAACAAAAGCATTCGTACCGTACAGCTTACTTGAAAAGTAGTTTAGATCATGCAACAAAGGATATTGAAATCGTTGAATTGAAATCAAATCAAGAAAAACAGGCGCGAGTATTGGAACAGCAAAAGGCAAATTCAGTGCAGGCGATTGGAGTTGCTATCATCGCGCTCTTACTGTTTATATTGTTGCTATATTTCTTTATTAGCCGAAGAAAACTATACCTGCTAAAACAAAAACTACTGGCTGATGCAATAGAAAAAAGAAACCAGTTATTTACCGATATCTCACACGAATTAAGAACACCATTATCAGTATTAAAATTGCAACTACAAGCGATGGAATATGAAATAGAAGAAGATATTGAAAAAGGCTATGCAAAGTTACATGAAAAGATAGGTGAGCTTGATTTACTCATCAACGATATCTATCAATTGTCCAGTATCGAATCTCATGCTCTTTCTCTTTCGTTACAAAAAACAGATATTTGCCTTTGGTACCAAAATCAAGAAAAAGAATGGCAGCACCTTATTCAGTCAAACGACCTGAATGTAACGATAACAAACGAGCTATCAACTCAACCTCATTATGTCACCTTAGATGGTATGCGTTTTAAGCAAGTGTTGCTCAATATCATTAGTAACTCAATCAAATATACAGATAAACCTGGCCAGCTAAAGATAGCACTTCAACAGGTTCGTAATAATATCCAAATAACTATCAGTGACTCTGCTCCTGGCGTTGACCAGTCAGCACTACCTAGATTGTTTGATAGATTTTATCGGACCGATAGTTCTCGCAGTAGAGACAGTGGTGGTTCAGGTTTAGGCTTATCTATCGCACAAGGAATTGTTGCATTACACAATGGCACTATTCGAGCACAACAATCCCCACTTGGCGGTTTGACTATTTCTATTAGACTACCACTATTGGTGTCTATTCAATAAAGCGGTAGCCCGCAGCATATACAGATTCAATGATGGTTTGTTCAATACCGGCTTCCCGAAAACGCTTTCTGATATTTTTAATGTGGCTATCAATAGCTCTATCATAAACTTCCCTTGTTTCTGCAAAAGCGCCATTGATGATTTGCTCTCGTGAATAAACGCGGCCTGGCGATTTAAAGAGCAAGTTGAAAACACTAAATTCATAATGAGTCATCGCAATCGGGCGCTCACCATATTTGACAGTCATCTTAAGTTCATCAACTACCCAGTTAGGGCTGTAATCTACTCGACCAGTACGCTTAATAATTGCAGCTACACGCATAACCAATTCAGGAGCACTAAATGGTTTACACACATAATCATCCGCCCCAATCTCTAGTCCTTTAAGCCTATCGCTCTCCTCAACCTTAGCAGTCAACATAATAATTGGCACATCACTAAACAAGCGTATTTTTTGACAACATGTTACACCATCAACATTTGGAAGCATGATGTCCAAAATGATCAAATCGGGCGTGAAACTTTCTACTAATTCGACTACGTTTGCACCATCAGCACAAGTGACTACCTCGTAGTCTTTGGCAATTAAGAATTTGGCGACAAGTTGAGATATATCTAAATCATCTTCTACAACTAGGATTTTATATTTCATCAGGAAAACTACTATAAACTTAAATTGTAAGGTCAATTAATGCCTAATATCTATGCTTGGTAAAAACGCCACTTCCCCTAACACGTCAATAACCAAAACATCATTTCCCTTGATAGTTACCAAATGCATATTATTCAAACACCCTCTTAAGCAGATGAACTGAAAGCCAAATTTCCGCAATTGATAAAACACAAACTGCTGTGCCACACTTAACCGGTGACTCACCTGCTCATAAGTAAGAATGTGCTTTCTACGTTCAATCATGCTCATTTATTGGCTTTAATGGATAAAGCCCACATTGTTGACTATTTTGTTACTCGCTTATCATTTAAGCTAACAAACAAATGTGCAAAGAATGTGTAAATGCATAGGTTGATTATAAATGAGAATTACGTTTGCAACTAATAATAGGCTACGTCATTGCTTGAACCACAACATTAACGATGCCAAATAAAGACAGGCTGTTCATCCTTAGGGGCTTGCTCTTCACACTTCTTACAGCGCAACATATGACCTATCATATTTTGTCTTCCCTGAGCCGTTATTACCCATTGTCTCACGATCCAAGGAGGTTGATGACGGACATGCTGATTATGGCCGCAGGCCAATTGTGCAACCCAATCGCCTACATCATCTAAATGATAGCCAATAATAGCTTGCTTACTCACTAGAACAAGCTTCTGTTTTTGAATGGTTTTTTGTCCGCTGATTTACTGAGACCATTTTTGAGGGCAATCTTTTGATTCTGTCTACCTAACAATCGTAATTGAACTAAACGTTCCCATAACATGCTCAATCTATCACCGGCATGCCATGTTTTGCGATACAAATACTTTGTAGCACTGATAGCATCAGGGCTTTGTTTTGTAATTTCTTTGGCAAGGTTTTCAGCACTAACAACAGGTGTTTCGTTAATCCCCGTCACTAACCCTAACTGATACGCTTCACCTCCAGAAACCAAACGACCGGTCATGGTAAGCTCTTTAGCAACATCCTCTCTTACTAAACCTGATAGAACAGTCGTTAGACTCATATCTGGTATAAGCCCCCACTTCATTTCCATTATAGATAACTTGGCATCCGGCGTGGCAAAACGAAAATCGCTCGCTAAGGCGATTTGCATTCCCGCACCAAAACAGCTTCCGTGAATGACAGATATTACAGGTACAGGTAATTTTCGCCATATATAAGCTACCCTCTGGAATGTATTGTCTTTTCCCCAAGGTCTTTTTAAGAAATATCGAGGAACTATCGAAGGGTTCTTGGCTACGTAGCCGAAATCTAACCCTGCACAAAAAGACGGCCCATTACCTGACAATATCACGCACCTAATCGATTTATCTCTTTGGATTTTCTTAGCTGTGCTGATTAATGAGTCGATTAAATTCTTATCCACGCCATTATGCTTTTCAGGCCGATTTAAGGCTACGTATGCGATGTGTTCTTTTACATCTAATGTGACTGTTCCCACGCTATTCCCCAACTAACTTTTTGGAATAATGTCACACATCCGACCAGAAAAAACAACCCAATAAATCAGCTTTCCTGACAAATCCAATCCATCTGCCGAGCAAGTGTTTTTGTATTAAAGGGCTTTACTATGAAGCCGTTTACCTGATTGGCGATGACTTCTTCAATCGTGCTTTTTTCGTCTTCGCAAGAGACCATTAAAACAGGCAGTGCTTTTAAAGATTTATGACTGCGAATTTGTTGTAATAGTCCTTTGCCATCAAGCTTGGGCATATGTAAATCGGTAATAACCAGATCGTATTTGTTTTTTCTTAATAAATTCAGGGCGTGTAAGCCATCAGAAGCCTCTTCATTATCGGTAAATCCGAGGCTCCTTAGCATATGGATCAAAACGTGACGCATAGAGGTCATATCATCTACTACAAGTATCTTCATTACTAAATTCCTTTTAAGAATGTGAAGTACTTACTGATTATAGTATGAATATAACCAAATACCGCTACAGAACGCCTAGAGAAGAAAGAATGCTCATTCCTTCTGCATTACACTGGTCTAACATTTCATGAATAACATCATCATTCAGTTCAAGCATTTCGGCCAATTCTACTTTCACAAGTTGAGACTTTTTATAAAGTCCTTGATGCGAATTAAACAACGCAAGCCTTGCAGAAACGTATAGAATGGCTGAGTTTTCATCATCTAGGCATCGTTTAAGTGAATGCATATGAGTGATAGGTTCAACAATCGACTGTGGCACATTCCATTCAGCTAATAAAGCCGCTGAACATTGACTAAATGTAAAGCCTAACGCCTCTTTTTGTCGAAAATATGGTGTAGCGGTTTTGTCATAATCTTCAGCATATTGCACTTGCTCAGGTGCTTGATGAACTAATGCCAATGCGCCTAGATTATGGAACAAACCACTTAAGAATAGACTATCAGCTTGAGAGGACTTTCTGGCTTTTGCTAAATAGCGACAGAGTAAAGCACAATCAACGCTTATTTCCCAAAACCTGTCTATATCCATAACACGAGTATCTACTTCTGCAAAAGCAGCGGTAATACCATAAGCGTGAATAAGTTGAGAGATTTGTTTCAAACCTAATACACTTACTGCCTTTTCTATCGACTCTATTTGTTTGGGAAAATTAAATAGCGCAGAGTTTGCCATTTTCAAAACACTTGACGCTAACGCTGGCTCCAAAGAGATAAGCTGAGCGATGTCATCCAAGCGAGTATCCTCTTGGTCAATCATCGACACCAATCGGCTATATACATCTGGTAATACACACAATTCTTGTGCACTTTTAATGTAATCTTCTATCGACCTTTCCATTCTGTTAATCCACCTAACATTGTCCCAATCCTACTCTGTTTTTTGATTTTTCAGAGCCGCTAGTTATTTTTCAGCAAGAATAATATATTCAAGCGCACCGGTAATTGCCGCTACTTGTGCCAAATTACAATTTTCATCATCTACTAACGGGCTATCCGGGTAGACCTCTGTTGTTGTGTTATATTTTGCATCACTAAAACCAGTGCATAACCCGAGCGCTTTGGTTGCGTAATTGATAACGCCAAATTGTTCCATCGGTTCACCGATGAGACAACCGTTTTCATCCGCAGGAGCTATATGCGTCACTTTTTCAACAGACTCAATCACTGCTTTTTGAAATGCTGGTTTAGGGTTTTCAGTATCCCCAACCAAATAAAAACCATCAGGAATGTTCCAGTTTTTATGCTCTACGGCATCTCTAGCAGCTAGTGCGGGCCTAAATTCACTATTGTCGGTATCCGTAGTTTCATGCAAATCAATATGAGCTAATAACGGCCCATTTGCCAACTCTGCAACAGTTTTCATCAACGAAGCCGACTCTACAGAAGGACTATTCTCGTAGAACGAACGATTTGGATCGACTGCGTTTGGATTCCAGCGGTTAATCGTTTCATAGCCCCATGGACTGACGCACACGGCTATCAATAGATTAAACTTTTCTAAGTATTTAGTAGCATCAGTCATTGCGAATCGAATAGCACCTTGCACGCCACTCGTTTCGTAACCGTGTACTCCACCTGTTACTAAGATTGTTCCTTTTTTATCAGACCAGTGTTCTGATTTAACCATCAATAATGGATAACGACTTTCATCATAGGGTAGCGCACCATATTGATGGAGAACTAAGCCAGCTGGTAAATCACTCAGCTTATCAACAACTTCATTTTGATAGCTACGTTGAATAGATTGTTTATTGAGCCATTGTAGCTTCTCTTCTTGTCCCCATTTTTGGCCTGGGGTGCCGATTGCATATGCATTTGTCATAAATAAAAATAAAGCGCAATAACAAGGTTATTACGCTTTTTCCTACATCAAATATAATTAACTAGTTGTCACCGCGGCCCATGAATTTTTGCTCAGCAGTGTTTACTTTAATTTTGTCGCCAGTACCGATATATTCTGGCACTTGAATAATAAGCCCTGTAGAAAGTGTAGCAGGCTTAGTACGAGAAGTTGCCGAAGCACCTTTGATTGACGGTTCTGTTTCAGTCACCTCTAATTCGACACTACTTGGCAACTCTAAACCAACAGGCGCACCATCGACTAAAATAACTTGAATACCTGGCGTTGATTCATTTATGTATGACACCTCGTCTGCGATGGTATCTTTATGAAGATTGAAAGGCGTGTAGTCTTCATTATCCATGAAGACATACTCATCACCGTCAAGGTAGCTCAACATCACAGGTCTTCTAACTAAGTCAGCAAGATTAAGCATGTCTTCAGCTTTGAATGTTTCATCAATTTTACCGCCAGTGACCACATCATACAGTCTCATGCGGTATAAACTACCACCAGCTCTCCCTTGAGGAACAGAGCGTTGAATATCTTTTATCATAACAACGCGGCCATTGTATTCAATGGCTACATTCTTTTTGATTTCACTTGCTTTAGGCATGTTATTATTTCCTAATTATGTAATGAGAGAAAAATAACATGCTACTTTGGAATTGCAAGTAATATTGAGCGCTTATGCCTATTAGGTAGACGAACTGGCTATTTTACTAGCACATTGCGCAATTTCTTTTTTAATGACTGAGAGTTTAATTTTAACACTTTTGAGATTCTGTTTAGCTTGACCAATATCATCTGCAAAGTAAGCATCTTCAATGTTCTCACTCAACTCTTCAACAGCATAATATGCATTGTCGCAATCACACTTATCAGTAGCAGCAAGTAATGCTGCACTTTGTTGATTAAGCTTTGCTGTTAGCTCGCCAATCTTCTCAAAATCTGCTTCAGATAAAGCGGTATTGGTATTCAAACTAAATTTAGCAACGCTGCTATTTGCCAATTTACAATCTGCTGCCATGGCCCCTGCACTTGCAAGAACAAAAACGCTTGAAACCAATAGTTTGTTAATAATCATGTTCATCTACCTTGTTGTTATTATTAAATATGAACATGGTGTTCAAAAAATAAACACCACATTCATAGGAGTAACACAACCAAAGACAGTGTTCAAATATTAATCAAAAGTATATTTTATAATCTAGGGCATATCATCAACAACCTGCTCCTCCTGATAGTCTTGCGCCGATAGCCCTAACAACTCAGGAACAGTTGCAGAAATAGTTATCGAAGAAATAGTCCCGACGGCGATACCAACCATGAGCGCACTGGCAAAGCCTGATAAGCTATTTCCTGCAAACAAAGAGATCGCAACTATCGTTGTCATCGTGGTTCCAGATGTGATGAGAGTGCGCACTAACGTGCTTGATATCGCCAAATCGATAGATTTAGTGACCGTTTGAGCAGGTTGATGTAATAGTACCTCTCTTATTTTGTCACCAACAACTATCGAATCATTCAGTGAGTAACCAATAATTGCCAATAAGGCGGCTAATACTGTTAAATCAAAAGGAATACTAAACCAAGCAAATACACCTAGAACGATAACAATATCATGTGCCAGAGCCAGCAACGATCCTACAGCTAGTCGCCATTCAAACCTAATAGCCAAATAAATTAGAATAACCAAGCTCGCAGTTAACAAAGCCAAACCGCCTTGTTCTTTGAGCTCGTCTCCTATCTGACTTCCCGTATATATAGCATCTAACGGTATTACTTTTACCCCTATTATCTCTTCGACATCCTTCAACCAATCTGTGCCTTTGACCATCCGAGTATTATCCGCTTGTTTTACAGACCAGATTGTATTGTGCTCCGCAGCCTCAAGTACAAAGTCGTTATCTATTACCGATTTCACCGCAACTTGAATCTCTGACTTATCAACCATTTCAGTTGTTTCAAATTCGGTTAGATAACCACCGGTAAAGTCCAATGCAAAATTCAATTGATTTTTGAATAAACCAACCAGAGAAAACACGACTAAGGCGATTGAGAAATAAAACCCAATCTTTCTGATACTAGCAATATTCACGCTATACCTCCTTTGCTGAAGATTGAGCAAACATAAATGGTGTCATAACTTTAGACATAAATACGCCCGTAAACATACTTGTTAGAATGCCTAAACAAAGTATCAACGCAAACCCCTTAACAGGGCCATAACCTATTGCGTATAAGATCATTCCTGTTATTAACGTGGTAATATTTGCATCAAAAATAGCTGACCAAGCCTTATCGTAACCAGCAGAAATTGCCATCATATGACTTCGCCCACGTCTGATTTCTTCTTTGATACGCTCAAAAATTAACACATTCGTATCAACAGCCATCCCTACTGTTAACACGAATCCAGCGATACCCGGAAGTGTTAACACGGCACCAGGTAACAAAGAAATCAACCCTAACAATGCAACAAGATTGCTAATTAACGCGACATTGGCAACTAATCCTAATTTACGATAGTAAATAAACATGAAAGCTAAGGTACAGCTCAGCCCTACCGCCAACGCTGTTAAGCCATTTTTTATATTTTCTTGCCCAAGTTTAGCCTCGATAGTTCGCTGCTTTACAACAGTAACTGGCGCGGTTAATGAACCTGCTCTAATCAACATAGCTAACTCTTGTGCATGCTGACTGCTTTCCAAGTTGGTTAAGCTAAAACGAGAACCTAGATGCTGCTGAATAGTCGCGTAACTAATAACTTTTTCAGTTTTTACCAGTTCATTGTTAGCATCACGGTAATATTCTGAAAAAACTGATACTAGTGGCTTACCCACATTTGCTTTTGAGAAATTAGACATCTTGTCACCGCCTCTACTATCTAGTACTAGATTCACCAAAGGCATTCCCATTTCATCTCGACCAGCATTAGCATCTTTAATATTTGCCCCAGTGAATATTGGCAATTTATTTAAGCTAACGGAGCGACCATTTTCCATTAACATTCTTTTGGCGTGCCCTTGTGCATCGGTTTGTAGCTGATAAAACGCAAGACTCGCCGTTGCACCTATAATGCGTTTCGCTTTTTCAGGATTCTGTACACCTGGCAATTCAATTCGAATACGATTTTTACCTTGACGTTGAACTACAGCTTCCGTAATACCCAACTCTTCGATTCGACCACGCATAGTTGTTAATGCTTCTTGCATGACATTCTTTGCAAATACTTTTTGTGCTTGCTCGGAAAGCTCAATGACCACGTTGCTATTGCTGGTACTTATATTCAAGCCACTATATTGAGATTTCAGCTGCTCAAATGCTTGCGTTAGTTTCGGCTTGTTAGTGGCAAGCATTGCAGAGTTAAGACGAGCGAGGCTAACAACGATACTATGACTATCAGTTTTTGCTGATACTCCCCTGATACGGTTGTCAATGATCAATTGCTGAAGGGAAGAGCCTATATTCGATAAATAATCCTGCACAGCCTTGTTTGTATCTACTTCTAACACAAATAGCACTCCGCCACTTAAATCTAGGCCCAATTTAATCGGGCCTAACCCTAGCTTATTCATCCATTCAGGCGTATTAGTCACTCTCTCGATCTTTAAATCGGAAGCCACTGCGTCCATTTGATTGATAATTTCCAAAGCTTGTGTGCCTTGCGATGCATCATTGATGAATACAGTTATCAGGCCTTCATCATGCGCTATGTTAATTACATCAACATTAGCTTTCTTGAACGCATCTGAAAGTGGTTCCAGGGTGATTGTTTGTTGCTCATTACTTACCCAACTAATAACAGCTGAATCACGATAAGTATTAGGAATAGCACTAACAAAAAGTAGCACTAGTAAAATAATAAGAGTAGAGATTCGCCAAAGCGAAACTCGATTTGATTGAAAATTTCTTGTAGACATAAAGTTTCCTATGTGCACGTACACATATGTAAATAAAAACAAAAAGGGGTTAAAAAGCCGCGAGAGCGACTGAATGCCTACGAAATATAGATAGGATGACTATAGAGCAGATTGCTCTCTTGCCAAGCGCTAACTCTGCTAGGAGCAGATGCAGATGAAATGTTTAGAAACCATTGCACAGGTTCCTTTGGCTTTTTAGTCAGTTTATAAAAACGAACATGGTCACTGTCCTCAAAAGGCAGCGGTATTTCATCAATACTAGGGCTCAATTGCGCTTCGTGGAGAAACAGTGAGCTAGCAGGTAACTGAAGCCTAGGAAGTCTTTTGTCAAAATCTTTTGATTCAACCAAAAGATTAATTTTATTCACCTCAACAGAAACGTATTGTGGTGAACTATTTTGCTGCTGAACTATTCCACGAGCAAAAAACAAAAGCGCAAACGAAACCACGGCGACTGCAAGCGTCGTGATGATAATGGTTTTAATTGAAGTGATTCGTTTGCTCATAGATATGTAAGTTATGGGTACTCACTGTAAAATTCAAGTCTAGTGCTCGAACAGCCTGATATATTTTACAGTTTTTTAACATTTCACCGAATTAAATGTGCAGAAAACAACCAACTTTCAAATTCTATTTAACAAAACCAGCAAATAATAGTATAAAGTATACACAAGCAATAATTAGCATAAATTAGAAATTACGTATAAGTTTAAATAGAAAACTCTTACAGTAAGATTTGCACTTGCAAATAAGTAGTATCAGACGTTGAAGGTAATTGAATGAAAAAAGCCTTATTAGTTAGTTTAATTGGCAGCTGCATTTTCTCTGCTTCCAGTGCTTTTTGCGCTGACAAATTCACGCCATTAGAAATACAAATGGACGTAATAGCCAATGAACACGCTAGGGATACTTCCCGCTTACTTACTGAAATGGAGCAACTATTACAAAAACAGTCGAACGCAACGATTGAAGAGCAGTCTCTTTTTCTAACCTACGACTGTTCACTTAGGGCGAACCTTGCACCTAAACTAGCTTTGTCACGCTTTCAAGAGTTAAAAGCACTTAGTAGTAAATACTATGACAACTACTCTGTTCGCGCGGCTACCGCCCTTTGTGAATCGACACTAGCAATGTACGACAATAAAGAGCAAGATTATCAAACGGCTATTTATAAAGCTTTCATTTATGTCCAAAAAGCAGAATTAGCCACTTTAAAATATTGGATAAATATCAATATTTATAGCTTGTTCGACTTCTACTTTGATTTTGAACGAGCAGAAAAAGCATTGAAAAATGGATTGGCTGTTGCCTTAGCAAATAAAGACAATGCTCGGCTAGTAACCGTTAACCAATTACTTTCAGAAAACTACCTAAAACAAGGTAATTACGAGGAAGCGCTCAAATATAATAAGTTTGCTTTCGACGCTAGTGCGTTAATTGGTGAGCATTACTACCAGTCTGAGTTACTGATAAGCTTAGGGGAAATAAAGCTTAGATTAGGCGAACTGAATGAATCTAAACAAGCTTTTTTAAAAGCGCTTTCTATCATTCAAAAACAACAAAATGCTAATTGGGCAAAATATATTGAATATAAATTAGCATTGGTAGAGTTACTGCTAGGTAACAATGAGCAAGCGATTGTTTATCAAAAAGAAATTTCTGCATATGCGGAAAACTATGACAATGACTTCTTAGAAATCATTGCCAATATCCTGACTGCTAATATCGCTACAGTTAGCAATACAAGAGCCCCTATTGATGACTTCACCAGAGAAGCCGACACGCTAGAAGAAAAGCGTTACTATTGGGAAGCAATCGAGTTGTGGCAAGAGCAATTGATACTTTTGAAAAGTAACCAAAAACTAGAAGGCTACAATGACTCTTTAGTGCAATATAACAAATTGACCGAATCTATTACCTCTGAGAAGTTCAGCAACCTTAGAAGTTTGGTGCAAAATACGATCAACTCGATCATCAGTGATGGCAAAGATATTGCCGATCATAATTTAGCACAAGCAGATTCCCAAGAAGCGGAGCAGAAGAAGTTCAACCAATATTTGGTGCTAGCGATTGCACTTTTGAGCTTTCTACTGCTTGCGGTTACGATCAAATCTTTACTGCATTTGCGAAAACGTTATTTAAATAAGCGAGAAGAGCTAAATAGACAGAGATTTTGCGACCCATTAACTAATGCATACAACCGCAGGTATTTTGACGAAATTATCGTACCTAAAATAATTAAAAGTAGCCGAAATAAATTAACTAGTTACTTGATCATGATTGATATTGATCACTTCAAATCATTTAATGATACCTACGGTCACAGTGCCGGCGACATCGTTTTGACAGAGTTAGTCAGCGCACTTAAAAGCGACTCTAGGTTGCAAGACAGCGTGATACGATTAGGCGGTGAAGAGTTTTTAATTGCGCTACCACCTAACGAGAACCTGAGAATTGAAGTATTTATTGAGCGTATTTTGAAACTCATTTCTCAAAAACAGATTGTAATAGAAGATACACCAAAAACAGTAACGGTTAGCATAGGTTATACACCGGTATGCAAAGCCAATAGCGCAGAAGATATTGAAGACCTGATGAATCTAGCTGATAAAGCACTATACCGTTCTAAAGAACGAGGTAGGAACAGGGCTACAGGTATAAGTGATTTACAGTGTCCACCTAACTACATCGATAATATTGAAATAGCTCATGACAATCGTCTATTGAGCTTAAATGAAATTTCTTAATAGCAGTACGGCCCTTATCTGAATCAACAAGGGCCGGAAATTATCTTAACTAAGATACAGTTCCTAGCTTAGCCGATACGCTAATAATCTCGTCTACAATATGTTTGTTTTCAACTTCGCCTTGAATAGCTTGTACTAATTCAAGATTAGCCTTTGCTTTCGCTAACTGCTCAGTCTCCAAATAACGATTAATCATCGCTAAATAAATTGACGCTTGCGCATCAACTAACGACATTTTTTGTGCGATAACTAGCCCTTTTTCATATATATCTACCGCTTGGTCGGCATCTAACGTAAATTCAGCTAATGCCTCCCACTGAAAAGGATGGTCTTTAGGTGAGTTCTCGTGTTTTGCGCACAATTTAATTAAGTTTTGATACGCATGCTCACGTTCCGTCTCTTTCTGCTCTTGTGATGATGTCGCGATTTCACGACATATTTCGATAACTTCATCAAAAATAGGTGACTTCATTTAGCTCTCTTTATTATCAATCCATTCACTCATAACAACATGAGTTTTGATTTTAACAATCGTTTCTTGGTTATCTAGAAACTCTCTAATTTCATGAATTCTCTTCATTGATTCTGCATTTACTAATACTAGAAAATCCATATCCCCGGTAATGCCGTGACACGTGAGTACTTCAGGGATGCTTTTGATAGCAGGAACTACATCGGCACAACGCGAGCATTGATGTTGAATTTCAAAATAAACACTGACGCCTTCTTTTTGAGATTCACTTAAGAGTACTCTATAGCCTTTAATAACCCCCGAGGACTCTAATTTTTTTAGTCGTTCTGTGACTGCCGAACGAGAAAGGCCTACGTGCTCCGCTATATTAGAAATTGGCTTTCGCGCGTTTGTCCTTAGTTGCGATATTATTGCTTGGTCAAACTTATCCATACCCTTCCATCATTTTCACCAAAATACTACTAAATGCCGTCACATTGACGGCAAAAAGAGCTTTTTCACTAGCAAAGACATCACATCGTTACGATGTAAATAGATATACTAAATGCAGTTAAAGGCATTATAAACAAAGGAAGAGGTAAAGTCGTGAAAAAGATAGGACGTTGGCAAGGCGCAGGCCTTTTGGCCACCACATTGCTTGGAACAAGCGTATTTATTTTGCCCCAACTAACCTACCAGATAGCGGCGTCTGATGCTCTTTGGGTGTGGATGTTACTTACGGTATCTATAATCCCTGTCACTATCGTGTTTGCAAAATTAGCAGGCCTGTTTCCTCACGCAGCAGGCCCCGCATATTTTGTGGAAAAGGCATTTGGTGCTACTTTAGGAAAAAGCATCGGTTTAATTTTCTTATTGATCGTTCCTTTAGGCGTACCTGCGGCCATTTTGATGACAGTATCATTCGTTGATGCAATTTTTGATTTAGACCAGCAGCAACAATTATTCACGTCACTTTTGATGCTTTTCATACTGTTTTTAATGAATATAAAGGGAATTCAAGTATCAGCAAAAGTACAATTCGGCATAACCATCAGCATTGTATTGGTAGTACTTTTATTACTTATATCAAGTGGTCTAACAGCACCTAGAATCCATTTTAACGTGCTAACGACACCTACAGAACTAAGCCCTATCCTCATCGCTTCAGGCATAGCATTTTGGAGTTTCATTGGCGTTGAAGCGATGACACATCTATCTACTGAGTTTGAAAATCCTAAGAAAGACATGTTACCGGCAATGCTATACGGTACTTTTATCGTTGGCTTAATATACTTAGCCTGTACATATTTAATCGTGGTAAACCCTAATGATGGCAGTATTATCATGGCAACAATATTTGACGAACTACTTGGTGGCTACGGCAGTTTTATCATTGGCGGTTTAGGCATTGCGGGAGGTATTTCAACAACCAATGTCTACACCGCAAGTGCAACGCGATTAATGGCAAGTTTTGCAAAATCAGGGACGCTGCCATCTCAATTAGCAAAAACAAACACGTTCGGTGTACCTGTACCAGCACTTATCGTAATACTTTTGACGATGTCATGTACTTTAATTATCAGTTTTATTTTGGGGCAAGATCTCGAAGATCTGATTTCGTGGGTGAATGGTGTTTTTGTCATTATTTATTTAGGTTCGATGCTTGCAGCACTGAAATTACTACCTAAAAAATACGGTATGGCAATTGCCTTTGGCCTTGTATTTTGCTGTATGCTCGCATTAGGTTTGAGTGGAGACATGCTCTATGCTGGCCTCCTTTTCTTCTTGGCGATAATAATAATCCACTGGCAAACAAAACGAAAAGCTGCGATCACAGACCTTATTTAAAAAAAAGGGAGCAAATTGCTCCCAACCTTTACACCAAAATGATTAAAGTGAATATCTTACATTTACGCGTGTTTGCCGTTTGTTCGTATCAAACAATAAAAAACCGGTAGTAAAATAAACAAAACGAATAAAACTAGTTCATTAGATTCACTCGTTACCGAAGCCGTTTGCTCATCTACTTTATTACTTGTGTTATCTTCTTCAAGTTGAACAACTTTCTGCTCAACGTTTAGATCTGAACCTTTAGCAAATGCAGTCCCGGCAAGCACTAATGAAACAAAAATAGCTAAAAGAAAACTCTTCATATACAAACCTACTTATAACCACTCAACAAAATGACAGCGCTATCATATAACACAAAGTCATATAATACTTAAAAACTAGCGATATAATAAATAATCAAATGTTATATGCTGTTCACTATTCATAAATCAGCTATTAACATCTATAAAATGAGACTGAAAGTAGAATCCTTGAACATAATCAACGCCTAAGTTATCTGCAAACGCCAAGTCCTCAGCACTTTCAACACCTTCTAAGATAACTTTTTTGTCGACTGCATGCGCATATTCAATAAACGCGCGAACAAGTACTAAAAATTTTTCATCCAGCTTTTTTTGAACAACATCTTTATCTAGTTTTAGAAAATCCACTAGCTGTATCACCGATGTAGACAGCATACATTGAGGATTGAATACATCATCAATCGCTGTTTTTATACCAGCAGCTGACAAGTCTTCGATCATCTTTAAACTCATAATCGCATCATTAATTTCAGAGTTCTCAATGAGCTCTACGATGAGCTCCCCTTTATTATAATCAGCAAACAGTTTGGCAAATGGATTAGAGCTTCCCGTAATACCACAAGATGAATAAGAATCTTGATCAAGATTCACAAAAAGTGGTTTATTAGGAGGGGCTGAAGACAATTGTATTTTCTTTTGTAAGAGTTCTACTTGAAAAAGACTCACCGGACTGTCGTGAAGTAAGGAATATACCAAGTCAGGGGGAATTGATTGCCCTGACTCGTTGTAAAAGCGTGCTAACGCTTCATAAGCAAAAACATGGAGATTGGAAAGTTCCACAATAGGTTGATACTGTACACCGAATCGTTTGGCCTCTAATAAAGAGACTAAATCGACGACTCCTTCGATCCCATTTTTAGGCATTTATTAACATCTACCGCTTGATTGTGAACCAAATGTTAAATGATAATAATTCTTATTAATATAGTAAGTGAGTCTGAATGGTTTGTTTTCGAACAATTCGCAGTTTGAATGCAGGAATAATGAACAAACATAGCCATAGTGCTCAACTAAACGGCTGTAAAGTTGAGCACTCAAGTAACTATTTCACCAGCGTTGATTGTAAAAGAAAGCTTGCAATAACCAACATTACAATACCAATAAATAAGTCGATCCATCTTCTTACTGTTGGTTTATCTAGCCAAGGTGCTAATTTGGCAGCACCGCCTGCTAAACTATAGAACCAAATAATTGACGCTAAAAATGTACCAATAGCAAATGCTAACTTTTCCTGTCCCTGAAAAGCGCCACCAACACTTCCCAAGATCATGACAGTATCTAAATATACGTGCGGATTAAGTAAAGTAAGCGCAAGTGTCGTGACGATGACCTTTTTTTTACTTGAGCTCTTAAAATTTCTTTTCTCTTGTTGATAGTCATTTATCCAAAAACTACGAAACGCTAAACATGCGTACGCCACCAAAAAAATGAAACCTCCCCAACCTATTATTAACATCAAGGTATTGGAAGATGTTATTAACTTGCCACCGCCAAATATGCCTAAACTTATCAGCAAAATATCGCACAACATGCAAATCGTTGCGATAGTGAAATGATGCTCCCTTTTAATCCCCTGACTTAACACATAAGAATTTTGCACGCCTAATGGAATAATCATACTTGCTCCTAAGAACATACCGCTAAACATGGCTGTATACATAAATAGTCACTCACAATATAAAAAGATGTTGTAAACAATAAACAAACCATCATAATAAGTATAATTAATAAAACTAAACCAGCATTAGATTTACTTATAATGAGCCAATTTGATTATAAATTATTGCAGGCCTTAGAGACGGTCGTACGAACGCAGAGCTTCGAAAAAGCGGCAGAGTTGTTATTTATCAGTCAATCAGCAGTCTCACAACGTATAAAGTTACTCGAAGAGAACGTTGGCAAGCCAGTACTAATTCGCACGCAACCACTACGACTTACTGCGGACGGTGAATCTTTAGTTGCTCATTATAATCAGGTCATTCAGTTAGAAAAAAACCTAAATATTTTTGAACAATCCTCGGATACATCACTAGTAACCATTAGTATAGCTACCAACGCAGATAGCCTAGCAACCTGGCTAATTCCAGCGCTAAAGCCGGCAGTGATTAGTGGTAATATCGAACTAAACTTAATTGTGGCCGGTGAAAACCTAACGATAGACAAATTAAAAAGTGGTGAGGCTTTTGGTGCCATATCTACGCAAAAACATCCGATTAAAGGCTGCACTGTCGACCTAATCGGTCAAATGAATTATATTTTGGTATGCTCGCCAAATTTTGCAGAACGATATTTTCCAAACGGCATAACTAGATCCAATTTAAAGAAAGCACCTGCACTTGCTTTTGATCATACCGATAATATGCATGTAGATTTTCTAAAGAATAAATTTGGCCTGAATGAAGGTGACTACCCTCTTCATGCGGTGCGATCATCTGAAGCTTTTGTGACTATGTCACTTGAAGGGTTAGGATATAGTTTAATCCCTGACCTCCAAGTAGCAAATCAACTTGAAAGTAAAACACTCATTAGGCTAATGCCTGATTTTTGCATTCAGGAGCCTTTGTACTGGCACAGGTGGCTATTATTAAAGGGAACACATAAACAACTATCCGAGTCGCTACTATCTGCGGGACAAAAATACCTAAAAGCAACTTAACCAACGATTAGCCATTTCAGAACAGCTGAACACCTTGATATTTAATTTGCTACGTGTTGCAAATGACTTTGCTAACTCTTGCTGCATATTGCTTAAACATACTAACGCCATTGCCTTACAACCATGCGCAAATGCCCATTGGTAATTTTGTACAAATATAGCCATAACTTGAGGGCTACCGAGTGAATTCTCATCAGGTGTATCTAACCTAAGCCAACCTTTTTCTTGTTGTTTCTCAGAGACCAGCGCTTTGATTTGCAGATCGGCCTTTAATGCACCTTCAACATTAAATGAGCCTTGGGTAGATATAAGTAATGTATCCCCCTGCCACCTACATATTGCCTTACCATGCTCTAGCATTTCTACCTTTCTAGTCTAACGGCCTATTAAATACAGTGTAAAACACTACAACGCAATTGCCGCATTGAACAGTAAACAATCAACAATTTCCACTAGACATAGCTTTGCATACAATATATCTTAACAATAGATTATCATAAAATTAACAAGTGGAAGCGTGTCATTATGTATACAAAAAAGAAGCTGGTTGCTAGTTTAATGCTAACAGCAACCTTTGCCTCTGCAAGCGCCATTGCAGGTATTCATCACGACAGTAACAGTCTGTCTAGCTCAGTACCCGTGAGCTCTGCCTCACATGGAGTGATGAACAAAGAAAGAGCAATCAACCCATTAAGAAAAATGTCGCCTAAGCAATTTGAGACATTTTTACAATCTAATAAATCAGCAGATAGTCATTATTTAGACAAAGCTCATAAAGCAAAAAGTAAAAATAATGTTAACAAGAATAGTATGATGAAATCTGCTGTTAATAAGGTAGTAGGATGTAGTTCTCCAAATGACCTTCAAAACTTAGCAGATCAAGCATTAGTAGATGCGGTTAAGGCCGGTGACCTAAATTCTTGTTTATATGGCATGTTTGATACTTCATTAGTCGGTACTAGCCTTTTTTCAGATGACAACATGTTAACGATCGCTGACGCTATCGATGACCAATTGACAGGATATGACGGCACCAACGCGACGACAGCTGCGGAATTAGAAAAATTAATCATTTTCTTGAGAGCGATACACTGGGCCGAATGGGGTAACGATCGTCAATTACTTGAGCTGTACACTAGCAAAGTAAATAACGCCCTATTTAAATTTGTAAACAGCGCTAGTTTCGCCAACTTTAACGGTGATGCAACAAGGCACTATATGGTGCGCTATGAGTTCTTAATTCTAGCAAGTGCAGCAGGCGTAAATACGGTTCAATTCATGGATCAATTCTCGAGTGCACTGTTAGGTTACGCTAACTCTGTTTCACGCACAGATGATTGGGGTGTTTATTATGAAGAGAATGGCGTAACTCAACTTCTAACGCACCTTTTCAACGCGACAAGTGATCAACCCGCTCAGCTTGCACAAGAACTGCAAGATAAACCTCAAATCATCGAAAATCTAGCTGAGTTTGTTAACAATTCAGGCGCTTGGCTTGTCGGTCATACAAGAGAATATCAATGGTCTGATAGCGTAAAAGAACTTTCTAGGTTGTTAAGTTTAGGTGAGCCAGTAGCTAGTTTAGTTAGGCCTCACGTGAAGAAAATTTTAGCTGACTACGATTATCAAGGTGCTGGTGGAGACGGTTGGCTAAATGCACAATCTATGGTTACTGCATATGACGCAGGCAATTGTGAGCAGTATGGTGATGCTTGTAGCTTCAATTTAGAAGAAGCAATTCTTTCGGGTAATCACACATGTAGTAATACACTGACAATAAGATACCAAGAACCTATTAGCGCAGAGAACTTAGCAAAGATCTGTACAGATTTATCAGCTCAAGAAAGTGAGTTCCACTCGACATTTGGTACATCGCAAAATACACCTGTTGCTGACGATTACAATAGTTCATTAGAGGTTGTTATTTTCAGTTCTTATACTGACTACGATAACTACGCGGGTAACTTCTTTGGCATTGGCACTGACAATGGTGGTATGTACCTAGAAGGTGACCCATGGGTTGAAGGAAATCAAGCTCGTTTCATCGCACACCAAGCAACTTGGTTGCCTGGGTTCCAAGTATGGAACTTAGAACACGAATACGTCCACTACCTTGATGGTCGATTCAATAAATGGGGTAACTATGACCAACAACCTGCTAACTCAGTTTGGTGGGGAGAGGGTTTAGCCGAATACCTATCACAGCCGAATACAAACCCTGATGCCTTAGCTGCAGCTGCACAAGGAACATACACATTAAGTGAGTTGTTCAAAACAACTTATGCAAACAGCGATACCACTCGTACCTACCACTGGGGCTACCTAGCGGTTCGCTACATGATGGAAGAGCAACAATCATCCATTACTAATGATTTACTTCCAAGCATGCGTGCTGCTAAATCAGTTATCGCCACTGGAGAATGCCAATTTGACTGGAGTTGGCAGTGGAAGCAAGATGCCATCGATAATGGCTGGTACTGGGCATACGATGATAGCGAATGGTCAAGTGGCAATTGGGTATGGACTTGTGGACAACCACAACCTGATAACAGTCAATTACCAGCGTTCACGCCATATCAAGATGTGATCAACGCTTGGAGTACATCTTTCGATCAAGACTTCTCTGACTGGTTAACATGTTTAGTTGCTGGCGAAGGTGTTTGTAATCGAGATGCAAACCCTGCAGATATCGACGGCAACGGTGTTATTGATAAAAGGGACATAACGTTATTTATGAAAATGCTTAGGAGCCGCGAGCCACTTTCTTTGGACTATGACTTTAACCAAGACGGCAAAGTAGACAGAAAAGACGTAAGAACGATGATTGCTCAATGTGACCTTGCACGCTGTGCTGTTGCATCATAAACGAGGAACAAAAGATGAAATATTTAATCACTTTATTGAGCTTAGTTATTAGTATTAATGCTAACGCTACACTATTAGCCATCAATTTTGATGACACCGACTACGCCGTTGGTGACACAGTGACTGGCGAACTAGTAGTTAGTGGATTTACAGAAACGCTAGGTGGTTTTTTCACAGAAATCGCTTTCGATGAGCAATTGCTGTCTTTAACTGGTTTTAGTTTTGGTAATGGATTTGATGATGGTTTAGGGAGCTTTTCTTTAGCAGACGATAGTTTTGCGGGTTTTCTTAGCTTAGAAGACTACGCTGATTTAGGTGCTGATAGTTCTATTTTAGCTCTTAATCAAGGTAGTTCATTTGTGCTGGCAAACTTTACGTTCGAAGCACTGTCTGCAGGCTTACAAACGGTCTCTATTTTAGCTGGATCTGAAGTAATCTCTTTTGATAACGCTGAATTAGCAATATTACCTGGCTCTAGTGCAAGCTTTAACGTAACACAAGTACCAGAGCCAACGACAGGCTTATTACTACTTGCTGGTTTAGCAGGGTTATTAAGAAGAGCTAAATAACGATTAAATCATTGCGACTAGTAAAAAAGGCCGCTTATTTCAGAGCGGCCTTTTTATTTATTAAGAAAGAATTCTTTCTACATATGGTCTTACTGCGTCAGGGGTAGCGCAACTATTAGGAATAGAAACACTGCGATAACCATCTCCTAAGAATGCCCTATCAATTTCTATTAACACACCAGTTTCATGACCATTATCCACGAATGTAACCTCTATCTCCCTAGCGCCAAATAGCGACCTAGCGTTAGGCTTAAATTCATATTCTTGGTAACAAGGTAAATGGCTCTGGAAACCCTGCCCTCTCACACCACCGGCTTCAATATCAACTTTATAAAGGCTATAACCGCTTTGCTCAATAACTTCTAAAACTGATAACTGTGTAGATGATGGCGAAATATATAAGCTATCCTTATCACTTCCATCTAAGCCATTTTTAATATCTAACCCTGTCTGTAACCAAACCTTTGAGATATGTTGGCCAAATAACTGGGTAGCTGGCACTTCAGGGTGAAGGTCCAAGGTAAATTGACGTGTGATTGTTTCACCTGGTGCAATTGTTACATTCAAGTGTTGATGCCAATGTTGCAAGACGACACTTTTATTGTATTCAACTTCATCTTCACCGATATCGGCTTCAGCTTTTGCTTGCGCCATAACCGCAAGCTCAATACCATTTAACTCCTGCTCTACGTCACCACCAGTGATAACTACCTCTACATCAAAGCTGTCACCTGCTACCAACTGATCGTTTAGCAAAATAGCATCTACTTTTGCTTTTCCTATACCTATGCTGGCAAGAATTTTCTTAAACATTACTATTCCTTTCTTTCGTTCTCTTGCGATTAATTTACTGATCACTCATATAGAAAGCAAAACTTTATTCTTATACTCTTGTAACAAAAACTAACAGCCTTAAGTAACCGATACAGCGGCTATCTGTTCTTCCTTTAAAGTTTCGTGACCTGTTCTACTACTAATCATCCAACAACACAAAGCAAATAAGGTAATGATTGCCTCGACGATAATCACATCGTAACGTCTATGAGCATATAACTCGATAATCTGGTCTGAAAACAAAACCCAATCAGCAACAATTGAAATGGCCAAAGTGGAAGCCACTAACTTTAATAGCACAGCATTAAACAACGAGAAGTTCTTCACAAAAAAGGCCGCAACTACACAAAAGAGTAATGTTATACCAAAGACATTTTGTACCATTGCGCCACGTTCAATCATATCTGGTTCAAATAACCTTGCCGCTAAGAAGCTTGCAGCAACACCTGCCATTGAACCTATAAACCCGCCTGATGTCATCGCTCTGACTATATGCAAACCTAACGCATTTTGACGCTTGTTCTTTTCTCTCTTTGCAATCCACATAAGGTTACCAGTCAAGATAATGTAACAAGTGCCTATCCCCAAAATAAAAAACACGATTTTCAGCCCATAGCCTGCGAAGTCGCCAAAATGCAATGTTTGTAAAAACCTCAAACCAGACCTAACCGCGTTGTCGTGGTTATCTAGCGTTAAGTAAAGTTGCTCACCTGTACTTACTCGATATATCACTTCTTTACGAACACCAAATGCACTAGAATCACTTGCACTGAAACTCACCATAGCGCTTTCGTCACCAAAATGCTCCACCGCCAAGTAACTCAGGTCTTCTTCACCTAACGTGTTTTTTGCTCGCAGATATAGCGTATCAAACCCTGTCATTTCAATGTGTTTGCCTACCTCATTAATGTGAGGTTGGTTGTAACCCGCATCTTTTAGCAACGCTCCCTGATCACCGCCATAAAGCACCAAGGCATAAGCTATTTGATAAACAATCACTAAATTAAAAATTAACCCAGTAATCGCATACATGATATGAAAAGGTAGCCCCATGACGCCCATTAAATTATGCCCATCTAGGTATTTGTCTTTTGTCTTCTCTGTTCGATACATATAGAAATTTTTGACGATTTTTCGCCAATGAATCAATACGCCGCTGATCAAAGCAACAAAAAAGAAAAGTGTAACGATACCAACAATATACTTGCCAGCTGTGGGGATTTTTAGATCAACGTGCAAACGATACAAGAAATCAGCCAAAATGAAATTATAGTCATTAGCCACTATCTCTCCCGTTTGGGCAGAAACGACTAACCCTCGATACACCTCTTTACCACTCTCGTCATGGTCTTCAAAAGAGACTTGATAATATGGCTTAGAGTCTGTCGGAAAGCGAAGACGGAAAAAGTGTGTTTCTTCTAACTTGTATTCAGTAACGACACTTTTGATTACGTCATCAGCAGACGCAGTTACATCGACTGTATTTAATGGCAAATGTGGATCTAACTCCCATTGTGCAATGTTTTCTCGAAACAAACTAAAAGAGCCCGCTAAAAAGATGATAAACAAAGCAGTGGAAATAACTAAGCCCACCCAAGCATGTGCGTTGGTTAATGCCGAAAGTGTTTCTTTTTTCATCTTAATTATCTCAAACTCAGCAACAGTATATTTAAAGCAATTGAAGGCGCTAATATTTTAGAACCTCTTTTCCATGCTTCTTTGGTTGAATCAGTTGCATAACACCAAACTTGTACCGCGACCCAAAGAGGAAAAGCGATAATCAAACCAAAAAATAGCGACGTATCAATATCAAATGGCAAGGTTAAATTTAGGTTTAACGCTAGAGACATTGAAAAGAACAGGCCTAAAGTCAAGCCCGCAATAGTTCTACCTATCACCCTGACACTCCTCCATTCAACACAAAAAATGTCATTGAAAACAACAAAATAAAACCTGTTACTTGGGTAAATCGTTTTTCACCGTAAGCACCAGCAATGGCAACAATAGGTAAGAAGCACATGACAATAACCAAACACGCCAAAGCAGCGCTTAAGAATGGATAATCAATTGATATAACTAATACCGCTAACACTGTTAAACACGAGGCAATGCTATAAGCGGCCTTTTTGTTAAGTGGAGCATTAACAACCTTTTGCCTATTGCTACTTAAATAGCAAGCACTCGCGGCAATCCATATAGGGATAAGAGCAAAGAATTCCATACACAACCATAAATAAGAATGATTTTTATTTATGTTACAGTATTTCACTTAACAATAGCAATTGATTAACGTAATTCTTGTTAGTAGAAAGATGTAACAAAGTTCAACTAGTGTTATCCCTTGAAATTGCGCTAGAATGTCGCCACTAAACAATTTGCCAACATTCGAGGAAACATTGGCTCTTTTATTTTTATATTTATTTATTGCGATTGGCGTATCATTTATTTGTTCTGTAATGGAAGCGGTTCTGCTTAGCATTACACCAAGCTATGTTGCTAGCCTTAGAAAAACGAATGAGAATTTGGCTAATAGAATTCAATCGCTAAAAGACAAAGTAGATCAGCCTCTTGCGGCAATATTAACATTGAATACTATCGCTCATACAGCCGGCGCCGCAGGTGTTGGTGCTCAAGCAGCTGCTGTATTTGGTGATGCTGCCGTAGGTATTGCATCCGCGGTAATGACATTATTGGTCCTTATTTTGTCTGAAATTATTCCTAAAACACTAGGAGCAAACTACTGGCGTGCCCTTTCAGGCATAGTTTCAGCAATGCTTGTATGGCTGGTGCGCATACTGAAGCCTTTCATCTGGATGTCTGATTTGATCACTAAAATGCTGGGTTCTAAGGCGGACGAAAGTCATTACATTCGAGAAGAAATTGAAGCGATGGCTAATTTAGGCCATGAATCGGGTGTACTTAGGGAAGAAGAAACGCTTATTATCCGAAGCTTGTTGAAGTTCAGGCACATGAAATTAGATGCAGTGCTTACACCTAGAACAGTTCTGTTTAAAGTTCATAAAGACCTAACGGTAAACGAATATCTAAACGAGCACGGTTCCGCTTCATTCTCGCGCATTCTTGTTTTTGATAAGGATGGTGACGATATCATAGGTTTTGTTCACAAAAACGATATCATGTTAGCTTATCACCGACTAGGTGAAGACTACCGTATTGGTAAACTCGTAAAGCCAATTTACACCGTGCCAGAATCATTACACGTTCCAAGGCTGTTTCAATCGCTACTTGAGAAACGTATACATATTTGTTTGGTTGTTGATGAATATGGTGATATTCAAGGCATCATCACCTTAGAAGATATTATTGAAGCCTTAATGGGTATCGAAATAATGGACGAAAGAGATCAAACATTGGACATGCAAACAATGGCCAAAGAAAAATGGCTTGCGAGAATGCAAAACCACGATAATCTCATTCACAATAAAGAAGAAAGCGACGAAGACTAGCACTTGATTTACAGCGCTAGTTAACACTAAGAGCTAAATCTACTTACAGATTTAGCTCTTTTTTTGTTCTAAATAAAGCACTCCCCTCCCCTTACTTTAAAGCTCAGAAATAGCATCTATACTTAAGTCATTCTAATAAAAAGCAAATCGACATTGATACAAAAACAAGGAGTCAAACATGTCAGTATTTAGCGTCAAAAATCTGCAAGAGAAAACGAGTAGTAATGACGATAAGCCACTAATCATGTTAGTTGATGACGAGGTTGAAAACATCAACGTATTATCTCAACTCCTTGAGCCCCAATTCAGCATTATTACTAGTCTAAATGGTCAAGAGGCACTCAATCTAATTGAGGAAATGGAAAACCCAAACGACATACAATTAATCATCAGCGACCAAAGAATGCCTAAACTCACAGGTGTTGAATTACTCGAAAAAATAGCCCATATAATGCCCGACACTATTAGAATAATCTTAACGGGCTACTCTGACACGCAAGTCATTATCGACTCTATTAATAAGGCTCGATTATACAAGTTTATTACTAAACCATTTGATCCTGTTGAGTTAACACTAACAGTGCAGCGAGGTGCAGAAGCCTTCACTATGAAAAGGGAACTGCTCAAATATACTAACAATCTCGAAAAACTAGTTGAAGAACGTACAGAGGAGCTTCACAAGAAAAATTTGGAGCTAGCCGCTGCCGTTCATACACTTAAAAAGATCACAGTCACTGACCAGTTAACCGGCACAAATAACCGCTATTTTTTACAAACTTTTATCGACAAAGAAGTTGCAAGAACTCAGCGAAATCTGATGGATAATCAAGCAGAAGAGAAACGCCTGGGTGTAGTGATGTTAGATATTGACCATTTTAAGCAAGTAAATGATGTGCATGGACACGACGCCGGTGACAAGGTTCTACAGCAATTCGCCGGCATTCTAAAAGAAATATGCCGAGAATCTGATTGGGTTGTTCGTTGGGGCGGTGAAGAATTTTTAATAGTAGTAAACGATATATGCCTGACAGCACTCCAAGCGTTAGTAGAAAGGATCAGAGCGGGGGTAGAAGCCCACTCATTTGATATTGGCTTCGACAAGCAAATCAACATCACTTGTTCAACAGGATTTGTTTGCTACCCGTTTTTCAATTCAAACGCACAAGCGCTTTCTTGGGAAGAAACGCAAAATATAGCAGATATGGCTTTGTATTTAGCGAAGAATAACGGTAGAAATACTTGGATTGGCCTAATTGACAATTGCATTAATACGCAAGAGGTTGGCTATCAATATTTGATGAAAAATATTGTTGCTCTTGTAGAACAAGAACACGTCTCATATGTTTCTCCAATTTCAGAAGTTCACTTTGATAAGCCCTAAGAAAATTAACTACCTAGCCCTTTTGCAATATTCTACTACACTGAAATGTAGTCACTCATGAAAAAAATCTTCACTTCTAGGAGGAAGCTAAATGGCTAATTCGACTCCGGCACAAGAAAAAGTAAAAAAAGAAAACAGAGAGTTTTCGAGAATCATTGATTGTAATAAAGTTTCCTTATCGACCCCATTTCACTGGCTAAGCTTAGGTGTGCAAGATATGTTGAGGGCACCACTTATTAGTTTAGTTTACGGTGCTTTATTTAGCGCTATCACGTACGCTGTCTACACTTGGGTGTTTACCTCAGGTAGTCACTTAGTAATACTGCCTTCAACAATCACCATTGCTTTTATCGGTCCTATTTTTGCCTCTGGTCTATACGATACTGCTTGGGAGTTAGAAAAAGGTCACAAACCGACGTTATTTCATAGTTTAAAGTCGATGTTTCGAAACCCCGTAAGCGAATGGGGATTTGCGATTCTATTAATGGTTTGTATGATAGCTTGGACCAGAATAGCGGCGTTAATTCATGCCTTGTATCCAACTACAGCTAACCCTACCCTTGAAGAACTTATGTCATTTTTGACATTGGGATCAATCGCAGGTGCTCTACTGGCAGCGTCAGTATTTGCTATTTCGGTTTTCACTCCTCAAATATTGCTTGAAAGACGAGTTGATATCATGACTGCCGTTATCTCTTCCATAAATGCAGTGCAACACAATATAAAAACGATGATTCTTTGGGCTTCGATATTATTTGTAGGCGTTGCCATAGGTTTCTTCACCGCAGGACTAGGGTTTCTCATCATTATGCCAATTCTTAGCTATGCTAGCTGGCATGCATATATTGCAGTAATAAAGACTAAAAAGGAAAGAGGTTACGAGTAATTTCAACCCAAAAGCAATACGATTATCATATTAATATGATTTATCTTCACGCAAAGCTTTAAACAACGGCATTGTCATTGATATAATGCCGTAACACTTTGTTTAATCGATTTTTTGTTGTCGTTACTTTATTTTTTCAACCTAGACAGCTAGTCTAGGTAAAGACGATTCAACAAAAAATATGAAAGGATGAGTCGATTTACATGTTAAAGAGTTCTTTGAGTCTTACAAAAACTATTTGCCAGGCTGGACTTTTGGTTTGTTTACTTATTTTCATCATCTTTGTTGCCTCCCTCTCTCGTGAAATCCATCAACTTCAAGATGCACCAGAAATTAAAACAATAGTGCAAACAACTACAAAACCATTAGACAACTTAGACAAAACTATTACGACGTTATTAATTCTTCCAGAAGTAATTAAAGTAGATAGCGAGCTGTATGTAGTAATCGATAAAGACAGCCAACATTTCAAAGCCAAGCCGCTTTCAGCATTAGCATTAACGTCTTTTGTAAATATTATTTTTTCTATCATCTCTTTAGTTTTAATCGCCATCTTAATTCCATCTTTAGGTGCACTGTATCAACGTCGTAAAACAGATAGAGCACTACGCGCTTTATGCAAAGATAGCGACGATATCATTAGTTTTTATCAAAGCAGTGAACAAAAGCCTGAAGGTATATCACCGATAGCCAAGCTTGATTGGGGGTTAAAATTAATAAACAAATTAACTAAAGAACACCACCAAAAAATTGAGGAATATGTCTATCGAGATAAACTTACTCAACTAACAGACAGGCACACCTTCTTAGAGCATTTGCAAAAACAAGTAGAGATTGCTTCTCAGAACAAACACAAGAGCGCCCTTTTATTTGTTGATCTTGATGGTTTTAAGCAAGTTAATGACTCTTTTGGACACTCCTTTGGTGATGAAGTGCTCATTCAAGTAGCGGAACGACTTAAGTCAATTGTTCGGAGCCAAAACTTAAACTACAACGCAACTGAAGGTGCTCTCGAATACAATTTGGCTCGCTTAGGTGGTGATGAGTTCACTATCCTCATGCAAGAGCTTGTTAGTAATGAAGCAGCAACAGACGTAGCGAATCAAATCCTAAAAGAAATAGAGCGCGACTTTATTCTGGGGAACAAAGTCGTAAAAATAGGGGCTAGCATCGGTATTGCCGTTTACCCAGATAGTGCATCAAGTCCAAATGCTTTACTGCAAATGGCCGATGTTGCCATGTACAGAGCCAAAACGGATGGTCGAGGTATCTACCGTATCTATTCTCCAGAAATGGGGCACAAAGTTAGGCGCTATCATTATTTACTTGAAGAGCTCAGATTGGCAATTGCCTCAAATGGATTTAGCCTAAGTTTTCAGCCTATTATCAAAATTGATGATTGTAGTATTAATTACTTTGAAGCGCTTATTCGTTGGAACCACCCCGTCGAAGGTAATATTTCCCCTGTAGAGTTTATTCCTATTGCGGAAGAATCAAACCTTATATTAGAGCTAGGTGACTGGATACTTGAAGAGGCGTGTCGACAAATGGCCGCATGGTACAACGCGGGTATGAAGAAAGTGAGTATGTCTGTTAATGTTTCAGGCATCCAGTTGAAACACAGGCCGTTGCATGATTGGGTCATGGCAACATTAGATAAAGTGGGTCTACCGCCCAAAGCCTTGATGATTGAGATCACTGAATCTTGTTTTATTGAGGCAGCTGACTCTACAATTGAAGAATTGGAAAAATTAAGAGCGAAAGGTGTAAAAATAGCAATTGACGATTTTGGTACTGGGTTTAGTTCTTTGAGTTATCTTGCAAATTTACCTGTAGATACACTTAAGATTGATAGAATGTTTATCACCGAAGCACAAGAAAATGCCAAGTATCACAAGATACTGCAATCGATTAATGAACTAGCTGTAAAGCTCGATTTGAAAGTAGTTGCAGAAGGTGTTGAATATTCCGAACAATTTGAAATGCTTAGAGAGTTAGGTGTGGATCACATTCAAGGCTACTTTATTAGTCGCCCTGAAACATCACATAAAGTTGGTGTAAAAGTGCTAAGCCAAAGCATGAATCACGTTGCGATGACAGGTACGGGAATTTGGCGGCCAGAATAAGCTTTTAATCACTAGGAAAGCTAGTCGCCCCTCCCTCTAAGAAATAATAATTCTGATAGCCTCTATCTTTTAGGTAATACTGTATCCATTTAATTTGTTCACCGACAGCATCATAAATAAGCAACGTATCATCTTTGGCAAATTCTCCATCAAGCAATAATATTAAGCGATTCATTGGAATAGACTTACTATTTTTTATGCTAGACCGCTCCTTAGCAGCTCCTCTTTGAAAGTTATCCCTTATATCTATCACCACATGCTTCTCGTATTGGCTTTTCATCTCAAATTGTTGAAAGCCCAATAAACGCTGGTTAAATTCCTGCTCAGAGACTAACTTATCTTTATCTACCGGCTTTTTACCCAACAAAAAAGAATCTTCAGGGTAATTTTCAACCCAATTCAGAATTCCCCCCGATAGTACCTTGACCTGTTTAATACCTGCTTTAACTAACATTTCCGCAGCGTCTTCTGATTTAGCACAATCCCCACCATTGCAATATAAAACTAAATTACATTCAGCCGTACAAAGTGCCTTTATTCTAGGTACAAATGCCAAATTAGACATGGTAATGGAATGAGCTCCCGCGACGTGAAGAACGTCAAATTCAATTGTCGTTCGAACATCCACAACTGTCGATTTAGAAAGGGATTGATGTAACTCTTTTGCAGATATAAAACTGACAACACTATTATCGGACAAACGCCCATCTGCTTTAGCAGGTATGCACCACTGAAATAATATTAGGACAACAACAATGCTTTTGATGTTCATAAGGTCAACAATTAAAAACGATTATAAATTGATTCTACATCAAAACTAACATGAAGGATCAAATATCATGCTCAAAAACATCAGGCCAAGGCAATAACGCTCTAGCAGTGCTGGTAGGGTAAACATCATAGTTTATAAAAGATTGTAATTGAGGTGCATTTTCGCAAAGTAGAATATCCAAGGCGAATCTATCTAAACCATATAAGCCTCGATGAATCATATTAGCTGAAAATACTAATAAATCTCCGGCTTTTAAAGGAAGCCTTACCCCCTCTTTCAAGTCATCAGAGACGACTTTCCCATTTTCAGCTAACCTTACATCCAGCTGCTCTTTTGTGTCCCAGTTTTTATGGCTGCCCGGAATAACCTCTATTCCAAGCTCATCTTTAAGAGCTAATCTAAAATGCACGACATCAGGACCTGACAAAGCAATCTTTTGTTGAGCAACTGTTAAGTGATATTGTGGATCTCGATGCCAGTAATTTTTTTGATTGGCGTTGTTTGGATTGAAAAAAAGCTGGGTGTTCATGAAGATTGGTGATTCACTAAATATTTGACCCGCGACGAGCTTTAATTCATTAGAACCGATCACTTGAAACAGTGTGGTACGGTCATCCTCAGATAAATATCCTGGTAGTGTTAGGTAGGCTGAGTTTACTGCTTTAGAATAGTAAAACTCTTCATTTTCACTGAGCCAACACCGATGAAACCGTGTCGCTACAGAAAGTAAGGAAGATATCTGTTTAGTGTCTAAAAAGCCCGGCACATGGACAAAGCCATTTTTCTGATAGTCATTCATAATATGTAAAACAGTACTATATCAAAAGATATAGTACTGTTTGCCATTGAAACATTACCAAATTTTCACACGTTCTTGCTCAGGAAGGTACATTTTGTCACCTTCTTTCACATTAAACGTTTGGTAAAACTCTGGCACGTTTCTTACCGCACCATTAACTCGATACATACTTGGTGAGTGAGGATCAGTATTGATTAATTGACGAAGAGCTTCATCGCGATATTTGTTACGCCATACTTGAGCATACCCCAAAAATACACGTTGCTCCCCAGTAAAACCGTCCATTACAGGAGCTTCCTTTCCTTCCAACGAAAGTTTATACGCAAGTAAACCTATACTGATACCACCCAAATCACCAATATTCTCACCCAAGGTGAATTCACCGTTAACAGACAAATCATCAAATGGTTTGAACTCGTTATATTGAGCAACTAAAGCGCCCGTTCTTTTCTTAAATTCTTCCTTGTCTTTATCGGTCCACCAATTTCTCAGTACACCATCACCATCAAATGTAGCACCAGAATCATCAAAACCATGGCCTATTTCATGACCGATAACCGCACCGATAGCACCGTAATTAACGGCATCGTCAGCTGCTAAGTTGAAAAATGGTGGTTGTAATATTGCTGCAGGAAAGACAATTTCATTTAATGGAGGATTGTAATACGCATTAACCGTTTGCGGTGTCATACCCCACTCATGTTTTTGCACAGGCCCTTTTTGTTTTTCTATCATTTGCTTATAAGCAACCATGGCAGAGCGTTCCATATTGCCATACAAATCACCCGCCTCAATGGTTAATAAAGAGTAATCTCTCCATTTATCTGGATAGCCTATCTTAGGTGTGAACTTAGAAAGTTTATCAAGTGCTTCTTTCTTCGTGTCTTCAGTCATCCAATCTAATTCTTTAATGCTGATCTCATATGCTTTTAGTAAATTGTTCACTAACTCATTCATACGAGACTTAGCTTCTGCAGGAAAGTGTTTCTTAACGTAAACCTTACCCACAACTTCACCTAGTTGGCCATTCACTACATCGACACCACGACGCCACATAGGTTGTTGCTCTTTCACACCACTGAGCGTTTTACTGTAGAAGTCAAACCTTTGATCATCCAGCGCCTTAGTTAGGCGCGCACTTGTTGCATTGGTAGCAGCCCATTTTAGGTATGTTTTCCAATCATCAAGGCTAGTCTCTGAAATAATCTTATCAAGTGCCTTCATGTAATCAAGTTGGGTAACGACTAGACCATCAAGATCAGATAATTTGGCTTCTGTAAGAAAAAGCGACCAATTAAATTTAGGCATCAAATCTTTCAGTTCACCCACAGGAATTTTGTTATATAAAGCTACCATATTGCGGGTTTGCTCTTTTTTCATGTGGTTAGACGCAAAAGCACTTTCTAGGTTATAAATACGTTGCGCCGCCTCTTCAGCGTCTGAAATCCCTACTAAAGACAGTGATTTAGCGATATGTTGTTTATATGCATTGCGGATTTTCTCTGACGCTTCAGATTCTGTGAAATAGTACTCTCTGTCAGGTAAACCAATACCGGCTTGCCACGCATAAATCATGTAAGTATTGGGATCTTTAAAATCAGCATATTGACCGACGGTAAATGGTCCGCCATAACCTAACATATTGGCGCGAGCTAAATACACTGCCAGGTCATCATAGCTATTTATTTCATCGATTTTTGAAAACTGATTATGCAATGGCGCCAAGCCAACTTTTTCTCGTTGTTCGGCGTCCATATAAGAATGATACAAGTCACCTACTTTCTGCTCATCAGAGCCTTTAGCGAAATTGCCACTCGCTGATGCTTCAATAATACTTTTTACGTTTGCTTGAGATTCTTCGCGTAGTCGAGTGAAAATGCCGTAAGATGATTTATCCGCAGGGATTTCTGTATTCTTTAACCAATTACCATTTACATATTGGTTAAAGTCATCTCCTGGTTTTACACTGGTATCCATACCTTGTACAAGGATGCCAGACTCAAGGGTCGTTTTTTCAGCTTCAGCTTCAACTTTAGCCGCAGACTCAGTCTCAACCTTATTCGATTGATTGCAACCTAATAATGCAAATGAAATCGCGGTAACAAGAAGTGTTTTTTTCATGGTAATAGCCTTCTTTTATTATTATAAGAACGACATGTCATCGCCGTTTACTATTGTTAACTACCTTAGTTTGTCATCCATTGCTCAATAATCAAGCACAAAAAAGTAACGAATTATAAATGTGCATCACTTGGTATCGGTCCAAATCCCCTCTTCCGTTTTACCTTGTACCTTAACGGAGCTCAAATTAAACGTTATATCAGTTCCATTAGCTAATTGTTTTTTATAATCTTTGGTTAGGCTAACAATAGTTGGCGTTAATAATGTGATGGCATAAATATTAACTAACGTCATTAGACCTAAAGCCATATCAGCTAGGCTCCAGACTTCCTTTAAACTAGCATTAGCGCCCCAAACAACCATAAGAAGATAAACACCGCTATACGCTGCTCTACCAAGCTTATTGTCTAGTTTAAACAAGTGAAGATTACTTTCAGCATAGGCGTAGTTTGCAACGACGGAGGTGAACGCAAAGAGTGTAATTGCGGCGGCAACAAAGTACCCGCCAGCCCCACCTAAATGCACAGCCATCGCTTGCTGAGTCATTCCGATACCTTCCATTTCACCAGTGATGTTTATGCCTGAAAGCAAAATAATAACCGCCGTACAAGAGCATAATACGATGGTATCAATAAATACACCTAACATCTGTACATAACCTTGTGCAACCGGATGATTAGGCACGGGCGATGCGCCAGCAGCAGCGTGAGGTACGCTACCTGCTCCAGCTTCATTAGAATATAATCCTCTTTGAATACCATTTTTTACTGCAGCGCCAAAAGCACCGGCCGCAGCTTCTGTGAGCCCAAATGCTGAAAGTATAATCTCTTGTAACATCTCAGGGACTAAGCTTATGTTCATTACAGTAATGACTATTGCTGTGCCTATAAATACTAGCCCCATAAATGGCACGACCAATTCAGCAAAGCGGGCAATACTTCGTAACCCGCCAACAACAATAAAACCAGCTAATACAGCAATGATTACTCCAGTATAGTGAGTAGGTACTGCAAAGGCGTTGTTTAATGCTTCAGATATCGTATTGGCTTGCATTGCTGAGAAGCTAAAGCCGTATCCAAGGAATAAACAAACAGCAAAAACAACGGCAAGCCAAGGTTTATTTAAACCATTTTTGATGTAGTAAGCAGGGCCACCACGAAATTCCTTGTGTTCGTCTCTAACTTTGTAAAGTTGTCCGAGTACACTTTCTGCAAAGCCGGTCGCCATACCAAGTAAAGCGATTACCCACATCCAAAAAACCGCGCCAGCGCCACCAAGCGAGATAGCCATAGCTACACCCGCTAGGTTTCCTGTGCCAACACGGGCAGATAAGCCCGTACACAAGGCTTGAAAAGAGCTGATACCTGATTTATCAGCTTGCGTACTGTTTTTCATCACGGAAAACATATAGCGAAACTGACGGATTTGAACAAAGCCTAACTTGTAGGAAAACCAAAAACCGGCAAATAGCAGCAGATAGATGAGGATTTGGCCTTCTCCCCAGAGAATACTATTAATAGGATCAACTATATAACTCATCATTCTGCGCTTCCTTTTTTCTTTTTCTATCGTTTGCTTAGGTGTATTCCTGCCAACATACATCTGACAGATCCACCCGCTGTTTCTATTGCACTGACATCAAGAGGTAACAATGTCAATTTTTCAGACAATACGCTCTTTTGGTCTTCTGACAATAGACCATATGCGGTAGTCGACAATGCCAATATCCGACCGTGATCTGAATTTAGCTCAAGCGCATTGCCACAAAATCCATTGATTTGTTCTTCTGTCAGTTCAATAATCGTTTTGCCCGCCGACTGAAAACGATGAAGTATTTCTTTTTTTCTTGCTTGGTTGGTGATCATATCAAACCCAGCCAACACAAAATCACTGCCAATGCACATTAGCACGTTTGTATGGTAAACAGGATCTCCTTGTTTATCAAAAGCATCAAATACCATCGGCTCATAGTTAAAGTGTGAACAAAAACGCTCTAAGGCATGTGAATCCGTTCTGTTCGAATTTACGGCGTAAGCAACTCGTTCAACATGATCAAGCACCATTGCGCCAGTCCCTTCTAAAAAGAGGTTGTCATATTCTAAACCAGAGTAATCAAGGACATCTTGCACTCGATATTGTGCTTTAAGCATCTCAATGATATCGGCTCGCCTTTCTAGTCTTCTATTTTCTGCATACATTGGGTAAATAGCTATTTGCCCACCTGAGTGAGTCGAAAACCAATTATTTGGAAATACTGAGTCCGGCGTAAGGGTTGTTTCATCTTCAAATAAATGAACAGTAATACCCGCCTTTGCTAATTTTTCAGCTGCCATTGTTACCTGTTCAAAGGCTAACGCTGTCAGTTCCCCCCCGACGTTTGCGTTAACGCTTTGAAAACTATTGTCAGCAGCCGTTTGCTCATTTGGCGAAAAATGGTGAGGCCTAATCATTACTACGGATGAAGGCGCTTGAGGTAATATAATCATAATAAGTGCGTTAGTATTGTGTTTATCTTTGTTTAATATGCTAACTGGACTCACCGCCAAACAAAATGACAAATATTTGCAAATAATTACCATTAATCTATCATTTTGTTCAACAACATTAGCATTTTGATAAAAACATCATGAAAGAAGTGAATCTTAAACACGCTCATCATTTAGACTCTACGGACAAAAAACTCGTCGCAGCGCTTAGAGCGGATGCAAGAGCCTCTATTTCAGAACTCGCCAAGAAATTATACGTTTCTCGTGGTACTGTGCAGAATAGACTAGACAAATTAATTGAATCTGGTGCCATTCTAGGCTTTACCATAAGGGCACATGATGAGCTTGAAACAGACGTAGTTAAAGCTGTGATGATGATAGAGGTAGTAGGTAGAACTACCACTCAAGTCATTAATAAGTTAAAAGGTATCCCGCAATTAGAAAAACTTCATTCTACCAATGGCTCTTGGGACTTAGTTGCCCAACTACGTACTTCTAATCTGCAAGAGTTTGACAGAGTACTGAGGGAAGTAAGGGAAATTGAAGGCGTGTTAAATAGTGAAACCAGTATCCTGCTTACTTCCGTATAGCCAAAAAATATGGCTAATTTCTCTTTAATAGCGAAACTGAATAACTGGAAAGCGCTAATATTTCGCGATGCACATCAAGAAGCGTAAGATCACCACTTGTCATGCTTTGCTCAATATATTTCTCTATCGCTGATTTTCCATACACATAAGTGATTACTTGACCAGGCCAGTCGCGAATACGGTTAATTTCTCGGTCCATAATACCTTTTTGATTGGGTATATGTTGCATCCATACCGACGTTGCCTTCTTGTTATCCCAACCGTATGCGTGAATGCCGATATCAAGTATAACCCTAACAGCTCTGAGCGCTTGCCAATCTAGCGCGTATAATTCGCTGTTGATGTCGGTATAAAGACCAAGTGACTTCCCTAACGTCTCAACATATGCAGCCCAACCTTCACTAAAAGCCGACGTGTGCAACCTATCTGGCAGGTCAGCACATTGAGCTTGTTGCTTAACAAATTGACTTTGGTAATGATGCCCTGGGTTACCTTCGTGTAGATACAACCAATCCATAGTGTGAGTATAGAAATATTCATCCTGTAAATGATAAATAAAGCGCTGATTAACCGCATCATAAATACCAGGTGCTGGAAATGATTTAGGCAATGTTGACGGCACTATTTCGACTTTATCTAATGGTGTAAGTTTAGGAAAGTATTTATCTAAATTATCAATAACCCTTGCTTCTTTTTGCCTGAATCTATCAACGATCTTTTGATGCTTTTTCCCTAATATTCGTGTATCGCCTAACTCAGTCGTCTTACGCTCGACTATTTGGCGGCGTCTCTTTGCTGTCTTTATTAGCTCTTGTATCGCTATTTGGTTTAGTTGCTCAAGACTAATATCAGACAAAAGCCAACTTCTTAACCAATGCTGATACAAATTGCTCCCATTTTCCAACGAGTGAAACGAATCTATATACTCCAAATCTCCCGAAGACTTGCCTAGAAGCGCTTCTCTTTCAATGGCCAGTTTAGCAATAAAATTAATGTGACTCGCAATACGGTAATCACAGGACGATGATAAGGACTTTGCAACTAAATCACGCGACGCTAATTGTATTTTGAGCCAGCTAACTAACTCTTCATTTTTCGGTTGATAATTTTCTAAAAAATGCCTAAATGACATTTGTGGTGCACTAAATGATAGCTGACGAACCTCATGAATGAGATCAGCACCGTTAGTCATGCCAGTAGTATTTGATGAAATGAATAATGAAACTGTAAGAACTAAAGAAGAAAACATAAATAGTCGTTATTAAATGAGTATTAACCAACACCTTCTCAGATATTAGTCATAAAGATGTAAATCTAGATTAAATTTATCAGTTTGAGACACTTTCCACTTAGCTTTACGTTCAAAAAACAACCTAACAGGCTGTTTTTTATAGATAATACCAAATTTGTACGAGACTTTTCGTTTTCGGCATGTATAATCCGCGCCAACGTATACTCCATGCAATTATCCTGTTTTGGAATACGTAATCTGTTAATACATAAAATTAAAGGAGAAAAATGTGTTAAACAAGAATCGCATCCTAGCTATCGCAGCAGCGACATTATTATCAACTTCTGCTCAAGCGGCTGATCATTACTACGGCGCAAGCTTTGCTTCATTAGATTACTCAGAAGACGGCATGCCACAAGAGCTATCTTTCCAAACGCTTTCTGCTCGCCTAGGTACAAACATTAACGAAAACTTCTCTGCGGAATTTAGAGCGGGTTTCGGTATTGGTGACGATCAAATTTCTGTAGAAAGCATTACTGTAGATGCTGAATTGAATAAAGTATATGGTTTATACGTGCGTGGTGGTTTTCAAGCTACGGAAGCGCTTTTCCCATATGCAATCATTGGTTACACGCGCGGTACACTTAAAGCATCAGCAATGGGCTACAGTGACTCGGAAAGTGAAAATGACACATCTTTTGGTGTAGGTGTTGATTTTGAAGTGAAAGAAAATATCAAATTAAATGCTGAATACCTAAACATGTTCGATAAGGACGGTGCAGACGTAGACGGTTTCTCAGTAGGTTTCACTGTAAACTTCTAAAATTGATTTTTTAAGGCTAAGTGGCGATCCACCTAGCCTTATTTCTTCTACCAAAACAAACAGGGATAACTTGGATTTCCAACGTTGCGATTTAACCTATCGACCAAGCATAGAAGCTTGTTTTTGCTCGAATAAATTCAATAACTGCTCCTTAAATACTCTTAACCGAGCCACTTCCCGTTGTTCTGGGTTAGATAACATCCATAAATCATGTCTTACTTCAGGTATGCAGCCAGGGATACGAATGAGTTGATCGATATTGTCACCAATAAAACAAGGCAGTGCTGCAATGCCTAAGCCAGCTTTGGCTGCCTCAACTTGCATGGCACTATGATTCAGCCGACAAGTCGTTGATAGATGGCGAAGCGGTGAATCTTTTAGCCATTCCGGATATTTTCCTAATTCTCCCCAACCTATAACTTCAGCCTGTGATTGTTCACTCATTGGGTCGTATTGTTCAATATATTGAGGTGTCGCGTAGTAACATAGCGCAATCTTAGCTACAACTCTGCCAACCAGATCTTCAGGTGGCATGGCATCAGATGGCATCAATCTCAGCGCCAAATCGACTTCTTGATTGCTAAGGTCTAATACTTGGCTAGACAGCACTATTTCAATGTCAATATCTGCATAATCTTGTTTAAACGCTGCAATTGAAGGCATCAACAAGTGATTAGCGATAGCATCAGCTGTTGTTAGTCTGATTTGCCCACTCATTTCAGTGTCTTTACCTTTGAGTAACTGTTCAGCTTTTAACAAATCGTGCTCTGCGCTCTCCGCATACTGCATTAAAGTTTCACCGTGCTCTGTTAACTTTACGCCAGAAACACTCTTATGAAATAGTCGTACACCTAAATCTGATTCTAGGTTTGTAATACGCCTTGATACAGTACTATGACTAATAGACAATTTCTCAGCGGTTGCTCTAGCACTTCTTCCCCGCACAGTTTGAATAAAAACAAAAACGTCTTGCCAATCCATGGTCGATATTTGCACCACAGTGTCTCTTTTAAAAGTATATCGTAACTATATTGAACCACTTAAACTAGCAAGCATCAAGTTCATCTTCACAGATACGAGGAATTCAGTATGAAGTTACTTAAAACAATCATTATTAATAAGCCAGTTAAACAAGTATGGAAGGTAGCAGCAGAAGATTTTGCTCATGCCGGTCAATGGATGACGGGCGTTTTTCATTCATCCGAATTTGGCGCGAATAATATTGAGCAGGCTCCCTGTTCAGGCCGCGTTTGTGTGCTAGAAAATAAGGAAAATGGCTTAAAAGCAGAAGAAAATATATTAAAGTTTGACTCGCAAAATCACACACTCATTTTTGAGGTGATTCCCGTAAAAAAAGGCGGTACTGGCTTACCTCTTACTAAAAATACGGTTACCTTAAAATTAGAACAAGTTAGCGAAACTCAGACTAAAGTATTTTGGTATTGCGATTTCGAGGTTACCAAACTAGGCAAGATTTTGTCTCCTATTTTAAAAATTGGAGTTGGTTTTGCTTTTAAAGGTATTCTTAAGGATCTTAAGGTATTTGTTGAAACAGGTGAGCCGAGCAAGCGCAAACAAAAATTTAATGAGAAGTTTGTGAACCAACCACTTATTAATAATTAGTAAGTGCAAGTACCTGAGGTTTAGTCATACTAAACCTCGCACTCAAGCATTTTACCAAGACATTCTTTCACTAGCTTGGCTGACAAATTGGCTGTGATACCATCAACATCAAATTCGGGGTTGAATTCGACAATATCAGCTCCCACAAGAGGGCCTTTTATTTGATGGATCAAGTTAATAACTTCTCTTGATGTTAAGCCCCCAGGCTCTCGATGGGAGACTCCAGGAGCAAATGCGGGATCTATGCCGTCGATATCAATTGATAAATAAACGGGGCCATCTAGCGCTGGCAGTTTTGTTGGCCAATCTTTCATTTGGTAAACATTAACACCAAAGCGATCCGCTTGCTCAACCTGATGTTGGGTCAATGTTCGAATGCCAAATTGATGTAGGCTTAATGCTAATTCTTGCTCCATCACTCGAGCAAACGGACATGCATTTGAATATTTGTTGCCCTTGAACTCATCATATAAATCAGAATGGGCGTCAATATGAACAATATTCAATCTACCATAGTGTTGGTGAAGCGCCTTAATTATCGGAAAACTGATACTATGATCGCCCCCCAGAGAAAGTGTTTTTCTGCCTTTTGTTGTTTGGCGAGTTATTTGAGATGCGATGCTATCAACGTACTCATCACCACTTGAAACTTCTTGTTCTGGTACAAGAAACACATTTTCATCGAAGGTAATAAGTTGACCATTTTCAGTGCCTTTGTTGAGTGAACCTTGAGTTAACGCCTCTACAATAGCAGCGGGCGCTTTTGCGGGCCCCTTTGAAAAAGATGAATTTTCATCAAAGGCAAAAGACAAAATAGAAACGGCCATATAAAACTCCCCTTAACAACAAACCTTTTTACAGGATAATATAGGGATAAATTGCCACACCAATAATAAATGTCAACAATGAATAAAAGTGCTCTTGATGGTATCACAGTATTAGATTTAAGCCGTATTCTAGCCGGTCCTTGGGCGTCCCAAATGTTGGCAGATTTAGGTGCAGAAGTTATAAAGGTTGAAAAACCTCAGGTTGGTGATGACACTCGAAAATGGGGACCACCTTTTGTTGAAACAACTGAGCAAAGTGACGCCGCCTACTTTCATTGTGCTAATCGAAACAAATCTTCCATAGCTATCGACATCACACGTAAGGAAGGACAGCAGCTAATCATCGATTTAGCAAAAAAAGCAGACGTTTTTATTGAGAATTACAAAGTTGGAGGACTTGCTAAGTATGGTCTAGACTATGTCTCACTTAAGCAAATCAACCCTAAGCTTGTTTATTGCTCTATTACAGGGTTTGGACAATCAGGTCCTTGTGCTCACAGAGCTGGATACGATGCTATGATCCAAGGTGAAGGTGGCTTAATGAGTATTACAGGGGAGCCTGATGGTATGCCAATGAAAGTAGGCGTAGCCCTCGTGGATGTGATGACGGGTTTGTACAGCAGCAACGCAATACTTGCCGCTCTTTTAGCTAGACATCACACACATGAAGGTCAATATATCGATATCTCACTGCTAGATGTGCAACTAGCAGCTCTCGCGAATCAAGGAATGAATTACTTAACAACAGGTGAAAACCCATCAAGATTGGGAAATGGACACCCTAATATCGTACCTTATCAAACATTTTCGACATCAGATGGCGCTTTGATCTTAGCCATTGGCAACGATCAACAATTTGAAAAATTCTGTCAATTAACTAACTTATCAGAGCTATCAACCGATCCAAGATATACAACTAATCAAGCAAGAGTAGAAAATCGAAACTCACTTATTCCAATGTTAGCTCAAAAGCTAACGACACAAACAACACAGTGGTGGGTAGACGAATTAACTAAGATATCCGTTCCTTGTGGTCCGGTGAATAAAATTTCGCAAGTTGTATCACACCCTCAAATACAACACCGTCAAATGATCAGAAGTTTACCCGCAAGTGATGGGCAGAAAATAAAAACGGTCGCTAATCCTATTAATCTTTCTGAGACGCCAGTTTCCTATCACAAGGCCTCTCCAAGTTTAGGGGAAGACACAAAGCGTGTACTTAAAGAGTATCTCTCAAAAAGCGAACGGGAAATAACAGAATTAATCGCAGCAGGTACCATCGCTTAAATTAAACCCAATATGATCAATAAAAATTCAGCTGCACGGTCATTCAAAATCAAATTTTGGCCACTTTTTGTTTGAATTAAGATCAAATAGGGATAAAGTTGTTTTAGTTCACCAGTGTTTAAATGGAATTGCATAATGAAAATCAGGTATTTGCTTGTCGCAACAGGTATGTTAATTGGGCTATCGTTGATAGCAACAGGCATTACTGGTGGTAGAATGACGTTGGCAGAGGCTGCTGACATTTATCATGGAAAGAAATCTATTTCAGATGTTTTTAGTAGCAAAACAGATGAAAAGTTATGGACATATCACCAAGATCCCAATTTTTCAAATACACAACTTCATTGTCAAAAAGCAAGAGTAATCCTTGAGTTTGTTGGCTATGGCCTCATTGGTATTAACCCCGAGAAGCCAATTAGGCCACAATTTAATGTAGACGCATTATCGAAAAGTGCAGCTGACTCTATCGCTGAATACTACTACATTAGAGTCAGTAGAACTGATAAAAAGCCTTACATTAGAATCAAAGATATTAAGAAAGACTGCCCGAGGCATCTCATCGCTTTAGGTGATTCACTCAACAAATTGCTTGCAGGGAAAACCGAAGCCCAATTATCTGAAAATATTAATAAGTTCTATCTTCCAAAAGCAAGTGAAGAAATAGGTCTACCTAGATTTGAATTTATCTACAATGAACATGGTTTACTAATAGATTTTGCCATAAGAAGCAAAGAGCAAATGATCGAAGGCCTGAGAACTAGAGTTTAATTGGAACTAGATTGATAAGATCTTAAACACTATAAACAAAAACAAAATAACCTCGATGGCTAACGCCACTAGCCACATGATACTTTCAAAATTACGCTCTTCTTCAAATTCATTGTGCATTTGCTTAGATGCTCCCTGCTCTATAATGTTTAAAATATAGACAACAGGGAGGGCTTCGCTAGTCACTTTAAATAAGAAAAAATTAACCTACTAAATTCTAAATAAATTTATTTTTGGCGACTCGGCTCAAATGTATCATAACGAGGCAAGGCTGCGTCCAAGTCTTCCCAATTGGCTTTTGACGTAACAAAGTTATGTGAAATAGGGCGTTCAGCCACGTCGGAGTCAATTGCCCCCAGTCGGATACGTATTCTAGATTTATCATCTTCATTTGAACTGTAGATTGGTGAACCACAAGTCTTGCAAAAATGTCTATTTCTACCGGGTTTGAAAGAAAATGTTGATAGGTTATCTTGCCCTTTAACAATATTGAAGTCATCGGTATTCACAAAACCATTGGTCGCATAGGCAGTTCCACTATTTTTGCGACACAGAGAGCAGTGACAATGGATAATATCACTAATACCATTTTCAATTTCGAAACTAACAGCCCCGCATAGACATCGCCCTAAATACATCTTTTTTCCTTGTTCTAAGCTTATTATTAACAAATGTTGACGAATTTAATCCAATTCGTTTGATTTATTTCAAATGAATACAGATTAATACACCTAGATATATAGTATTTCAAGCAATTAACACTTAACATCACTGATTAGTTGATTGCCGCTCTTTGCCACAATGAAAGTTATACCTATACTCGCACTGTTATATTCTACTACTGTTCTTGCACAAGACGTGAGAATTGCGGGTTATGACATTCCTGCTTTAATTCAGAAAGATGGCACTGGAGAGTACGATCAAAAAATAACGAATATCCAAACGAAGCTAAGCAAAACTTGGCAATATAAAATATTGCCTCCGGCCAGAGCCGATAAACTTTTTGATGCAAAAGCATTAGACTGTATTTTTCCTTACGACCGAAACTTCCATCCAAATAAACAGACCATTAATTCGTTACCGCTAGGTATCGCACAAGCCTATATTTACAGCAACGCAGGTTCGTCACCTATTGTGAATATTAAACAACTTCAAGGACTAAGAATTGGTGCTCGAATTGGTATGTTATATGGACCTGAGTTCGATTCACTCAACTTACACGTAGAATACGTCACTACTTTAGAGCAGAATATAGACAAGATTAAACAAGGCAGAATTGATGCTTTTGTCGCTTGGTCTCCTGATTCTGATGCTGCTTTTGAACGTAAGAAAATGCCTCCTTTGCCACATGGCGAACCGTTTGTAGAACACAATGATGCAATCTTATGTCACGACACACTCAAAAACAGGGCTTTCATCAATAACTTCAACCAAGCAATGCTGTCTTTAAAAGGTAAAATGGCCAATGCTTCTTCAATCAAAAAATAAAAAACTCGCTGATAGAAAGCGAGTTTTTTGATTGAGAAAAGAAATAGACGTTAATCTTTATTTTTGAGCACTGAAACAAGTAAGGCTGGCAGAAATGATAAACTCAAGAAAGTAGATACCAAAATACCTGACAGTACTATAACCCCTACTCCTCGGTATAATTCCGTTCCTTCACCTGGGATTAAGACTAAAGGCGCTAGTCCAAATATCGTTGTTGCAGTAGACATCAAGATTGGCTTTAAACGCTTCTCGACAGCTTGTTCAACCGCTTCTTTTACGGCCATACCATGGTCAATGATGAACCTTCTTGTTTGATCAACGATCAAAATCGGATTGTTTACTACTGTGCCCAGAAGAATTAAGAAACCCAACATAGTGATCATATCAAATGGTTGGTGATAGCTGCTTAATCCAACGGATGAAAGTATGCTATTAACCCCATTAACAACAATTAAACCAAGCAATCCGCCAGCCATCCCTAGTGGAACGGTAGCCAATATAAAGACCGGATATCTCCAGTGTGTAAAAATGGCAACGAGCAATAAATAGCTTAATACAAGAGCAATGACAAAATTACCAGCTAGTGACGATTTAGTCGCTTCGAGCTGATCCGCGGCACCGCTAATACTCACTTTAATACCTTGAGCAATATTACCTTTCTGCCATAAAGAAGGTAGTAACTCTTCTCTCACTATCTGCTCTGCTGTTTCAAGTGCTACATTTCTAGGAGGAATAATATAAACCGTAACCGTTCTATTGCCGTCAACACGCCTTACCGAGTTACTGTTTTGGCTTTCAACCAAATCAGCTAACGCATTTAGCGGTAAAATATCACCAGTTGGTGTTACTAATGGTGTTGATGAGAGCTTATCTAGATCCTGCTTATTACCAGCACCGCTAAACATGAAGATATCAATTTTATCGTCATTTAGAATAAACTCATCAACATAAGCACCATCACTCATAGCAGCGACAGAGTAACCAAAGTCACTATTGCTAATGCCTAATTCAGCCAACCTTTGCCATCTAGGTCTTATCTCAACAAGCGGTTGATCTAAGGTTAATGAGCCTGGATCCGAATTAATCTGTGGGTTATCAAAGAACTCATTTGCTTCTTTATATACTGCATCTGCTGCTTGGTAAAGCTCTTCAATATTATTACCGGCAATATCTACTGCAACAGCTCTTGTGCCGCCGTCGTTACTGCTAATAATTGAACCTCTGGCAGAAAATGCCCTCATGTTGTCATAGCTTTTAAACTTCTCAGTGATAGCCGTCATCATGTCGTTGATATACTCAGGTTCAACAGGCGCACTTAGAAACCAAATACGTCCAACTGAAACAGACATCGAATAATATGCCAACGGTGGCATTTTGGTTTCGCCCGCATAAAATTTACTGGGATCTGCTTCAACCTGACTGTCAAAATAAACACGTAATTCTTCACCGATTTTGGCCATTTCAGAAAGGTTATAACTCGGAGGCGCTATCATCATCGAAAACGCTTTTGGTTCTTCACCTTCTGGTAAGTATTCAGCGGCTGGCATGAAAACATAAGCCGCGCCCAAAATAGTTGCGACAAAAGTAACTACAACAATACGTGCTCTTTTTTGAGTGCTGGTAACTAACTTGGCCATATCTAGCCAACGACTAGACAAGGTGAAGGATTGACTATGCTTGATATCTTCTTTCTTGCCCAACTTCGCTAGCGCGACAGGAACTACAAAAATGGCAACTAACATTGACGCAATGATTGCTCCAGAGATAGCGATGGCGATATCTGAATAAAGTTGTCCCGCTTCTTGAGCAACAAACAATATAGGAGCAAACACCAGTACAGTTGTCGCTGTAGAGGCGAGTACTGCTGGCCAAACTTCCTTAACACCATCAATGGCAGCTTGTACCTTACTAATTCCTTTCTTTTTTGCCTGCACAATTGATTCTAGAACAACAATGGTATTGTCTACCGTCATACCGATAGCAAAGGCAACACCAGCGAGGGAAATAACATTAATTGTTCGCCCAAATGCCATAAGCGCAAAAAACGCTGCAATTGTACAAATTGGTATGCCTAGTACGCCAACTAATGTAGCCTTCCCTGAACGCAAGAAGAAATACATAACGAACGTTGCAAGCAAAGCACCTAATGCCAAATTAAACCAAACATTTTCAAGTGAGCTTCTAACGTATTTTACATCATCACTCATCAACATTAGTTCTAAGCCATTTTGCTTGAGCAACTGCTTATTCAAATCATCTACAATAGGCAACATGGCGTCTTTTATTGCCAATACGTTTGAGCCGCTTTCTCTTCTAACTGACAAACTTAGTCGTCTCTCTCCATCAGAAAAAGATAAACTACGTGTTTCAAAATGGTCTAAAGTGACTTTGGCGACATCTTTTAGCAGAATATTACTGCCATTTTCTGTACGCAGTATCAAGTTTTCAAGTTCTGAAAGCTGTTCAAAACGACCTATGACACGCAATAAATAACGATTTTTTCCACTTTCCAAGTCACCCGCAGAAGCATCTTTATTACGATTTCTAATCGCTGTTCTTAAATCAACTAAACTAATACCACGATTTGCTAGTTTAGCTGCATCAACTTCTATTTGAATTTGTCTTTGCGCGCCACCACCAACACGTACTTCCGAAACGCCTTGCACACTTTCCATTCGTGGCCTAACAAAATCATCTGCAAAATCTCTTAACATATCTACGTCAAGACTCAATGGATTTCCATCAAGTGGCTTTAGTGTGAAATACATAAAAGCATTGCCCGAAAAAGAGCTAGAAAAAACACGAGGCTGGTCAACATTTTCGGGATAAGACGGCACTTGGCTAAGCGCATTATTCACTCGGATTAACGCGTCATTTGCATCAACACCAAAAGGAAATTCCAACTCAACCGTAGCCCCACCCATTTCGGCATAGGACATCATCCGAGTAAGATTAGGCAAGCTTCTTAAGTATCTTTCTTGCTCTATTAATATCTCTTTCTCAACATCTTGCGGCGTTGCACCTGGCCAGCCAGTTTGCACTGTGATAGTTCGTACTTCTAGATCAGGGATCATTTGAACAGGGATTTTAAACGCAGCGACGAGCCCTAAAATACAGGTAATAAGTACAACTACAGCAACAAGTGTCCCCTTTTTTACAGCAGACTCAATCATTACTCTTGCCCTTTCACTGACGTTGCCGTTAACGCTTGACCTTCAGCAAGTAACTCTACACCAGTCGTAACATATTTAGTATTGGCAGGCGCACCAGTTACAGCGACTTGATTTCCTTTACTTTTGATAACCTCAACAAGGTACCTTTTCGCTTTACCGCTGACTGCGGCGAATACACTTGCACCTCCGTCTGGGTGTTGTTTAATAGCTGATTTTGGCAACCAAATAAGCGCGGATTGTTGTGAAGGCAAAGTTAATGTTACTTGTGCTGACATTCCCGCAATTAAAGGCTGTTCATTGTTAAGGTCAACATAAGCCACAAATGTTCTACTGTTTGATCTAGCAAAAGGAACAACACGAGAAACGCTTGATTGTAGTTTTAAACCTGATGAATCATCAAATTGAAGTTGAGCAGCTACCGTTTCTTCCCGAGAGAAATATGCATAGTACTCTTGCGGAATTGCTAATGGCATACGCAACGTTGCAATATTCACTAACGTTAAAATGTCGGATTGTGGCGTAACCCACTCACCTACATTGATATTCCTCGTAGCAACAATGCCAGAAAAAGGAGCATAAAGCGTATGTCTTGCTACAACTTCTTTTTGCAGTGCTAATTCAGCTTCTTTCTTCGCCAAACTTGATTTGGCAGTTGCGAGCGCTGCACGTCGCTCACTGATAATACTCTGAGCAATTAATTTCTCGGCTGCAAGTGCTTTAGCTTCATTATAAAGCCTCTTGGCTTCTTGAATTTCCACTTTTGTTGCCTCAAGATCAGCAACAACCTGAGACAATAACAAATTAGCCAACGTATTATCTAATTCAATAAGCGGTTGACCTTGTTTTACACGGTCACCAGCTTCTACTAATAGTGTAGCCACTAAACCCGACTGCTGAATGGCAACCTTCGCTGTTTGTGAGGATTCTACAGTGCCCGTAACAACAAGTGTTTCAGCGTGGGCTTGGGCACTGGGCTGGTACAATTCAACTTCCATGGAAAAGGCACTGTTACTGAATACTAGACTCAGCAGGAGCACAACTTTCAACAAACATTTAGACATCATTTCTCACCACTAAAATTAAATGATAATTATTTTCAATTAAGGTACATCATAACTAGAGCCGATGCACACTTTTACGACAAATCACTGATATTGTCGATAAATGAACTTATTTATAGCTTAAATGACGTCTAACAAATGTCTAATTAGTAAATGAAAAGTGACTATTTTCTTGTATATTTCCCTTCATCTTATAATAGCCATACCATTGATAAACACCCCACAAGAACTCAGGAATAAGGAAAAATAAAATTAGCTCTGTGCCTTGATAATAGAACAACGTTACGGCCATGATTAAGCTAAAACCAAATCTTGCGTAAGCATCGTACAACCCAAATATGGGCTCAGGATGCCTTATTCTAAGTACAGACCAAATGGTAACAATGACCCCGAGTAAATTGACAAACATCAAGTGAACAGGTTCAAAAGTTGGAAAACTGCCCAAAAGATTAAAACCACTATGAGCATCAAAAAGTAAATTAATTTTTAGCAGTGCTAATCCTGGTATTGCAAAAGCAAAAGTAAAAACCAGATCATAGATTGCACTGCTTTTTATAACAGATTGATATTTAGAACGTTGCATATAGCCTCCTTAAAAAAAAGGCTAATGTACACTTTGACCCATAGGGTAAAGTCAAGCGCAATCAGAACAATTGAGTTGTTTTTCTAATTCATTAATCTTTTGAAGTTGATTTTGAAGCGCCTCAAGCTGTTGGTGAATCTGCTCTTTTTGGTATTGTAAAGCACTATCGATAACTTGCTTAGGCAGACCGCGTTTAATATTTTTCCCTTGGCATAGCATCTTTATCTTATTAAGAGAGAACCCTAATGACTGCGCCAATTTAATCTGTCTAACCGTTTCGATGTAAGTATCGTCATATACACGATACCTTCCCACTCTATGTGGCTCAGGTAATAACCCTATTTCCTCGTAATAACGAATAGTCTTGGTGCTAGTGCCTACCAATTTTGAAAACTCAGCGATATACATCTGATAGATAGCTCCCTGCTATCGCCTTTAATGACGTGTTTCTGGTGAACTTGATTATAATAAGAGTATTCTAACAAATTAAAAAACAAGGTTAATACGAATCTATGCTAGTCCGACCATTGTTAGTTCTCTTGTTATCAGTTCTATTGTTTACAGCAAGCTCTGCTAGTGCAAAGAAAATTGAAATCGTATTGATTAACCCAGGATTTGAAACAAACAATTCTACCGGCGACTTTTGGCTTAATGTCAGCCATTTTGCGCAAGCGGCGGCAAAGGATTTAGACATAGGTCTAACCGTAAAATATGCGCAACGCAATCATATAGAAATGCTGAATATTGCTAAAGCAGTAAGCCAAAGCCGACCCAACGCCATTATTGTCGTCAATGAGAAAAAAGCAGGTGTAAAAATGGTAAAAGAAATAGCCAAGCATAATGTGCCTATATTCTTATTACTAAACCCTCTATCGAAAGCTGAGTTGGCGACTCTTACTAAAAAAGAAAGAAGCTTGATAATAGGAAGTATAGAACCAGATAACTATTTGGCCGGGTACAAATTAATGCACTCTCTGGCAGCCATCCAGGCAGATAAACTTAAAAATGAATTCAATCAACAAAACACAAGAAAGAATAATAAAATCAATGCAGTTGCACTTCTCGGCGACCACGTAACTAAGGCTTCTATAGAGAGAAAGCTAGGTATGGATAAAGCGCTACAAGAGTTGGGACATATACAGTTGCTAGATGCGAGTCCTGGGAATTGGTCTGAAGAAGTAGCATTCAACAAGTTAAGTGGTCTATCTAAACGTTCAATTATCGACATCGTTTGGGCTGCAAACGATCCTATGGCATTTGGTGCTCAAAGAGCACTAAAGCAAAACAACAAACATCAAATAGCTAGTGTTGGTGGTATAAATTGGGATTTACCCCAAGATGGTGCAACTATTGATATATCCTATGGTGGACACGTTATTCTTGGCGGTTTTGCGGTAGTTATGGTTCACGACTTACTAAAAAATAATCAATTAAACCCAACGAGAAAATTAGATATATTTGTTTCAAACAAGGAATCTTACGCTAATACTTTTCAAACACTAATGCTAAATAAAAAATTTGATGAAATAGACTTTACTCAATTTAGTAACATGCACGTTCAACCCAAGAACTTTAGTATTCTGTCAATTATCGAAAGCAGTCAGTTAACTCACTAGTCAATTGCATCTTTAGGGTCGATTAAATGTGGATTATCTTGGATTGTCTGAAATGCCTTATCAAGTTCGTTCATTATGCCTTCATGTCGTTTATGAATAAGGTGAAACCCTATCTTTTCTTCGAGCTTATAAAAGTTATCAAGTGCACCAAATTCTTCTTTGCTGTATTTATCCAATACAGTAATGATGGCATCTACACGTGAAAAATGATGCAAATTGTGAAGTTGCTCAAAACTTGCCACACTCTTTATGTTAACCGTTGCACCACTTAGTTGTTTATCATAAAACTCAACAGCTGCTACTACGCCAATTGTTTTAGTTGCATCAGTAAAAATATCTGGCGAACAGCGCACATTTGGCTGACATACCAGCAGTACTTCAATGACGCTAATAGAGGTTGGCACAACAAGAATATCTTTATATTTTTCGATAGATTCGGTGGTCTTGACTGTCTCGGCATCTAATTTTCCTTGGTTTAATAGCCACAGCGCTCTCTGATCGTTAACTTGCTTAAAACGCGTCTCTACACCGATCTGTCTATAGGCAGCGGCGACTAAAGGAACATAGTGTTTCTTAATACCTTCATGGTCAACATAACTTACAACAAATGCTTTACTTGCTTCCGCAGTTAGGCTTGGCAAAAAAAGCAAAAAGATGAAAAGCAAAGATTTTTTAATGAATAGCAACATCAAATACAAATTGGATACCTTACTAATAGAATAGCCGAAATACTAACGAAGTCTATGATAAGTATTTAAATAGAAATAAATAAACATACGTATTCAACTTGCAAAATAGCAGTTAAAAACGCTAATTTAAAAATAAAAGTGGTATTTGTGATGACCATCAAACATTCAATATTCAAGAAACAATTTCCGACTGCTAGCGAGCTTATATACGGCTGTATGGGGCTAGGCGGTGAGTGGGACAATTCAAAGTTAACCCGTAAAGATATAGACATTGCAGAAACAGCAATTGACGCCGCAACTAGCGTAAACATTAACTTTTTTGATTTAGCCGATATCTACCGTCATGGCAAATCAGAAATGGCATTTGGTCACTTATTAAAAAACAACCAAATAAAGCGCGAAGAGATCATCATACAATCCAAATGCGGAATTAAACTATCACCTAACGGTACAAATCACTATGATTTTAGCGAGCAATGGATTGAATATTCTTTGTCTGGAATATTAGAAAGATTAGGTACAGATTATCTTGATATTTTAATGCTACATCGACCAGATATTTTAGTTGATACAGAAGCATTAAATAAAACGCTAAACAGAATACATACTAGTGGAAGAGTAAAAGCTTTTGCGGTATCAAATATGGACGTTAGCCAGCTTCAATTTCTTGAGCAAACACTTGAAGCACCAATAATAGCAAATCAAATTGAATTAAGTTTATCTGCTACAGGCCCTTTTGCTTATGCCATACAAGCAAATAGCAAAAATTCAATATCCAATCAGTTTTACCATGGCATGTTTGAGTATGCTCAACTAAATGGTGTAGAGCTTCAATCATGGGGCTCTCTTGCAAACGGCCTATTCTCAAAGCCTGTCAATGAATCTGATACTGAAACGGTTCGTGCAACTAAAACACTTGTGACTGAACTCGCCAATCACTACAAAGTATCTAAAGAAGCAATATTGTTGAACTTCATTCGAAGACATCCAGCTAACATGAGGCCTGTGATTGGCAGCCTAAATCCAGATAGAATTAAGGCTTGTAACGATGTCTATCGTTTTGAATTAAGCAAAGAGCATTGGTACGCTTTACTTTGCTCAAGCATTGGCCAAGAAGTGCCATAGCGTTAACGGGAAACTTGATTTCGGCCTTGTGTCTTACCGATATACAAGGCTCTATCAGCTAATTCTATTAGCTGCTCTCTATCCGTTTGCTCTCCGGGAACAAGTGTCACAATACCAAGCGTCATGGTAACAAAGTTGCTTGTTTCGGATTTTTGATGTGGAAGCATTAATTGCTCTATTGAAGACCTGAGTTTTTCGGCCACGTACGACGATTGCTCTTTGTTGGCATTGGGCAAGATAACAGTAAACTCTTCACCACCATAACGGCAACAAGCGTCATTTGCTCTGGAAACACATTCATTTATCGTGCGCGCAACTTGTTTAAGACAACTATCGCCTGCCACATGACCATAAAAGTCGTTATACGCTTTAAAATGATCAATATCGCAGATAATCAAAGACAAATGCTGTTTGTCCCTTAAGTGACGTTTTATCTCTCTTTCAAGGCACTGATCGAAATAACGTCTATTGTATAAACCAGTGAGTCCATCTTGATAAGTTAATCGTTCTAACTTTCTGTTGGCTTCAGTTAAATCTCTCGCTTGTTTATTTAATGAGGCGGTTTTTTCTGCCACCTGCTCTTCAAGCTTCTGTACAAAAAGCTTTTGACGATTAATTTCATTTTGCTGACTCTTGGTTCTATAAGCAATCACAGCAATAATAAAACATACTGCGACAGTGAAATAAATCACAATGGCCCACCATCTTTGCCATGGCGGATAAGCAACTTTCACTTTTAGTTTAAGAAGTTGATTGCCCCACTCTCCTTGCGAGTTTGTCGCCTTAACAAGGAAAATATAATTGCCACCATCTAAATTGGTGAACGTGACAATGTTTTGCTCACCTATTTCGACCCAATTTTCGTTAAAGCCAACAAGTTTATATGCATAGTTGTTTCTTCCAGCAGATAAGAAATCTAATACGGCAAAATCAAAGGTGAAAAAATAATCGGTGTAATCAAGCGCCACTTCATCTGTATAGGCGTATGGCTGAGGAAGCGTAATAGACTTTCCAAGCTTTTTAAAATCGGTTAGGACAATATGATTTTCTTTTAACTCTGCTTGCTTAGTCGCCGATTGAAAATATTCTATGCCTCGTTGACTCGAAGTAAAAACAACATCATTTCTTGCCTTAACAAGGCTCGCTTCATAAAAGTCAGAGCCAAGTAAACCGTCATATTGATCAAACGTGGTTACACTTTCATCGGTTAAATTGAGTTTAGAAATCCCCTTATTTGTTGTTAACCATAAATTGCCGCTAGGATCATCAATAACACCTCTAATTAACGAAGACGGCAAACCAGAACTCTTATCATAACGTTTAAACGAATTGGTCTCGGGTATAAAACGATTTAACCCTGTAGACGTAGCTATCCAAATAGCCCCTTGCTGAGTAACATGAATGTCTTGCACTATATTACCTAGAAGACTGTTATTATTCTCTAGCGATTGTTTATATGTAGTGAATGTCTTGTAACTAGAGTGCCAAACACTAACGCCGTTGCCAGTACCAACCCAAAGATTATTTGCATTATCTTTTACTATTTCTAAAACTTCAGGATGTGCTAGCCCTTGTTCTACATTGATACGATTGAAAGTTTTATTGGTTAAACTATAGGTGAAAATGCCACTTTTGTATGAACCAATCCATAAATTGCCCTGCCCATCTTCATTTAATGCTCTTAACTCTCGAAACTCTAAGTAATCTTTTGCATCTTGTGGGTAAGGGTGTGAATGTAACCGCCGATTGTGAATGTCATAAGAAACTAAGCTATCGTCTTGCGCAACCCATAAAACGCCAGAGTTAGAATAGTAGACGACAGGTTTCTCTTGCTGTCTATTTTTATTAACTCTCAAATCTTGTTGAAAAAGATCTTCTACGAGCAGTTCTAGTTGTTGATTATCAATGTACCAGCGATACAAATTAGAGGTAGCTGTAACAATAAGTAAGTTACCTTCTTCATCCGTTGTTATTGCATTAGGGGAAACTAAGACATCTTCATTCAATGCTCTGAACTTGCGATTAGGGCTTATCCTGTAGATACCATCAATCTCACTCGTTACCCAAAGCACTCCTGTCTCATCTTCAAAAACTATTCTTAAGCTTTTATCACTACCCAAAGGAAAATATTCAAAACGTTTTTGTCCAATAGGCATCACGTATAACCCTGTGCTCGACACCAACCAAACATTGCCTTTGTGATCTTCAATCATAGAATTGATTTGCCCCAAAGATTCATCGTTTATTGTCTGAATTTGTTCGAAAGTTTTCGCATTTAGGTCAAAAAGATAAGGTCCACTTTGCGTACCAATAATAATGTCGCCATTAGGTCGCAGCAGAACATTGCGAATCTCATTTGCTCCTGTCGGGGAATCATTTGTTGGATCAGGCAAGAAATGTGAGAAGCTCTCAGTTGTTTTATCAAAAATATTGACGCCGTAGCTGGTACCTATTATTAGTCGATTGCTATCAACTTCATCAATATCCCAAATTCTGTCGTGAGAAAGACTATTAGGAATAGTGGAAGAGTGCTTGTAGTGTTTAAACTTATTGTCACCTAAATAAAGGTTCAACCCATCAGCATACGAACCAAACCAATATTGCCCGTCACTATCATGAAACAACGACTGAATTCGATTGCCTGATAATGAATGTTCCTCAGAAGGTGACTTTTCGAAATAATCAAAGGTACCTTGCTTGGGGTTGTATTTATTAACACCCGCTCCCCAAGTACCAATCCAAATATTTCCTTGCTGATCTAATAGTAAATTACCTGCCTCGTTGTGAGATAAACTTTTGTTTTTTTCTCCACCTGATTCAAATAAAAGAACATTACGGCTATCGTAGCGCATGATGCCATTTTCACCAGTGCCAAACCATAGAAACCCCTTCTTATCCTGCACAATAGAATAGATTTCATAGGACACAAAACCTGCCTCCTCGGTCAGCATTTCAATGGTATAGTCATTTCTTATTTCTTTGGCATTGCTTGACTCAGCGCACAGAAGTAGCATTCCTATTGCAAGCGCTATCAAGTTCCTAAAAGACATCAAGAGTGGAAACCTTTTACTTTATTAAAATTGTATGATTGTCAAAATAATCTTAGTTGATAAATGTAAGTTATTCTATTACAACAAAATGAAAAAACTATCCGACCTTTTTCTAATGGTTATTTTTGATATGTTCGACCACTTCAGCTTTAACATTTTGATTAAAAGATTCAGTTGCTGCTGCAACCGTAATAGCAACGATCACGCCTGTAAACATAATGCCAATTAACGCGATGAAAATAGAGGTTACTTTAGAGGACTTTTTGGTTGGTCTCATATCGCCATAACCAACGGTAAAAGCAGTAATAAAGGCCCAGTAAAATGAATTAAATACGGTCCACTGTTCAACTCTGCCAACAAGTTGACCTAAGATAAAAATCAATATGATAAAAAACAAAAGTAGCGGAAAGATCAACCATATACCAAAGAAGAATGCGGTTAGAAAGTCGTAAGTAAATGCCATTATTTATCACTCAAACAAACTACAAATAGGTAGTTTAAAAATCTAATACTTAAAGTACCTTAGCGAATTCGAAGTTAAAAGTTAATAGCAAAATAGAGTGACTTTGATCTAGCATCTAAGAAGCCTACTTTTTAATCATAGGCTTTGACGTTTGAAACAACAGAAAATCATTTTATTTGAGGCTTATAGCTACGTAGTTTTATATTCACGCCAGCTGCCACAAGTTCGTCGACAAAATCATTCCAATAACAATCGGCAACCTGCTGACAAACAATTTCATACTTTAAAATTGCGGCTTTATCACTTTTCAAGGCAGCAGCTTTCAACCAATAAAGCGCTTGTGCCTTATCCATATACTCTTCAGTTAGATATAACTGAGCCAAATTCACCTTTGCCGGCACATAATCCAGTTCAGCGCCTTTTAGGAAAGCCTGCTGCGCATACGCTAGATGGTTTTCAATATGTGTTTGCAGTAACCATGATTCGCCTTCTTGATTTTCCCTTTTCCCAGGGATAAATATTTTAGAGTTGATCACACGCTTGCCAGCATGAACACTATTTCCAAACAACTGTCCTAACTTAGGTCTATGAGCTTGAGCTATCAATCCCTCTTCAAGCTTAACGTCAACTTCTGAGATCTCCCAGTTATAACGCATTGTTTCGAAATAATCATGGTATCTAAGTTGACCATAACGTATCGCCTGTTCACTCGATCTCAACGTAGGATATAACATATTGCCAAACAACAAAGTGATCGTATCACCTGTGATATCAACAACTTTGGCAATGCGGTAATTTTCATTTGGCCTTGTGTCTTGTTGATAAAGACGGTGATCAAGTATATAGATATCATCTATTTTGGGAGCGGCAACGACATTTTTTGAACGTTGATAGAGTTCGTCCGTTTTTCCTGATTGCCACATCAAAATAGTGGTCAATAATGACAAGCATACAAGTAGTTTTAAAGCGCTACTAAATGAGAAATATTGATCTATTTTTATGCGTCCTTGTTCACTAGTGCCAATTCGATTGATGTAATGGTTTGGAAAAGCACTATTTTGACAATTGATATCCATATCGAAGATTCATTTTTAAACGAGAATACCCCACTTTAGATTTTTCAATTAAGAATGTAAAGCAAGCAGATGAGACATCAAGATTATTTATTTAGCCAACGATCTAGCCATCGCGTTAATAGCGGCATTACAGGGTAAGTGAGTAAAATTGATATAAAAATCACCGTTACTAGGATCCCAATAGGATTGGGCAAATGATTGTTTATCGGTGCCAATATGATATTCAATATAATGACAAGTGGATAAACTGCTAGTACTCCTAAGACAACTTGCTTCCAAAATGCAGGCGCCTTTTTTTGGTTGCTTAGGTTAAACCATACTTTAGAATTCAAAGGTGTTTTAGTTGTATGGTTTCTTTGTACTAATGCCTTTGACTTGGCTATTAGCCCTTTGCAAACTTCAGAATTCTCCCACGCCGACAACGTTTGCTCGCTATCGAACCGTATCAAAATCAAGTATTCAAGGAGGTTGTTGTCTCTAGGGCGGATAATATCTAAACTGACAAACCCTGAAAATCGCATCATCTCGTCATTTATTTCAACTAGCCAGGCTTCGTAATTATCGACTTCTCTTGCAATTACAATTTCAGAAATAAGCTTACTTACGGCATTAGATTGTTCGTACATATGATGGCCAGGTGATTTACAGATTAACGCAACGTATTATACGCTTATTACTTATTGTTAAAAAAGCCCTCAAAAGTGGTAGAGGGCTATTAAGTATCAGCTAAGTTTTAATCTGCAACGATTTGAAGCTCATTGCTTACTTTTTTCTCGATAGCATACACATGCTCAAAATCACTCCTCCACCAAGGGCGAAAGTTATTATCTTGTAGCACGTGAACAAGCTCTCCTAGTTTAGGGGTTACCAATTCAAAACCATCTTGGTTAGCAAAAGTTCTTAATTGCTCGACAGGATCAAACCAAGTGTGTAGCGCTAGTTCAAACATCCCCCAATGTACTGGAAAATAGCGATTAGCTTTTAAGTCCTTAAAAGCTTGAACACCCTCGCTAGGCAGCATATGTACGTCTTGCCAATTCTCGTTGTACTGCCCTGATTCAATAAAAGCAATGTCAAATGGTCCGAATTTCTCACCTATTTCTTTAAAATGCTCAGCATAGCCGGTGTCGCCACTGAAATAGACGTTATGCTCAGCAGAGTTAATCACCCACGAAGCCCACAAGGTATTGTTGCCGTCTGACAGCCCTCGACCAGAAAAATGATAAGCAGGTGCTGCAGTAAAAGTAACGTCCTTAATCGTGGTAGATTGCCACCAATCTTTTTCCGTGATTTTCTCATTGTTAATCCCCCACCCTTTCAAGTGGCTACCAACACCTAAAGGAACAACAAACTGCGTGGTGGTATCAGTAAAGTATTTAACTGAATCCATATCTAGGTGATCATAATGATCATGAGAAATTACAATAACATCAATATGTGGTAATTGCTCTAGACTTAGCGCTGGCGATTGAAATCGCTTCACCATGCCTTTAACTGGCGATGCAGATTCAGAAAATACAGGATCTACCAATACCACGACACCAGAGATGTTTAACAAGAACGTTGAATGCCCAAGCCAAATAGTTTTTAATTCACCGTCAAGTTTCAAAAATGAAGTTAAGTCTGGAGCCACCTCAGGTAGTTTTTCTGTCGGCTTTCTATCTTTGCCTTTTGAAAACCATTCTTTAACAACAGAAAAGTTAATATTACTTTTTGCCGTACTTTCTCTAGTAATATGTTGATTGTGAAATTTCTTTCTATTCTGGTCATAATTAGTTGAAGTAGAAATACGTGCTAAGTCTTCACCTTTAACTTTGCTACCAAAAGCTTGCCAATTCAATAACACAACAATTACTCCTATAAAGCCTATTAAAATTGTTAAACCTATTTTCTTGATCATGAAACCTCTCACAAAAGTAAACTGACCGGTTTACTTTTTAAAGTATGAGCGGTAACAAGAAAAAAGTAAACCACTTAGTTTACTTTTTCTTTATAAAAGGCATAACTAGATAAAATATATATAGATTTTTATTAGGAGGATTCAGCTTTATGGGCTAATACTGCTTCTCTGTTTGCTAACCGACGCCAAATATACTCTAACGGTCCCTGATTAAAAAACTGCTTGTATACACTGGCTATTATTATTTGAACAAACACGAAAACTAATGCCATTGCAGAATAAACATACAATGAACTGTCTAGGATGATTTCAGGCATGATGTACCTAAGAATCGAAGTAAAAACTAAGGACTGCAATATATAAAAACTTAGCGCCATCGTACCTACTTTTCTTATCGAGCTAACAAGCCAGCCGTTATTCGAATACAACTCACTTTTAATAACAAAATGCCAAATAAGTAGCGCCATAGACAATCCAGATACACTTGAAAAAGCAAGTGTGAAAAATTGCCAAAATCCAAAATCGTAAAATAGAGAAACGACACTGAACAATGAAAATAAAATAGTAACCAACCACAACACTTTTAGCTCAAGTTTATCAAAGCCAGATTGAAGCTTGCCAAGTCTAAAAAGGCCAATTCCTATTAACATGACTCCGCATAGATAAAACAAACTCAAAACAGGAAATGTTATGACGTAGATAACAGCCATAAAAAGGCCTGTTACCACAGTTTCATAGTATGGCTGACTTAAAGAAGCGTAGGCATCATTGAATGATTCACTACCTCTTACCATACTTTCATCCCATAAAACCATCGCGCCTACCTCAGCAAAAGTGATAAGCATACCGATGGCAAAAAACATCAATCCTTTTTTTAATTGTTGCTCTGCTGACCACTCCATTCGCTTAAGCAAGAAAAAACCGGAAAGAGCATATAAGATCAAAATATCGCCAGTCCAAATGAAAGTACAATGAGCGATACCAAAGGCAAGTAGCCATTGTAAACGACTCATTAGCATATTCTTAGGTAGATAGCCTTTGCGAGCGTAAGAGCTGAATTGCAAATAAATGCCAATGCCAAAAAGCAAACAAAACAAGCTACGAAAGCGGCCATCAAGAAATAAAGAGTTTATAGTAGCAACTAAGTAATCACTCTGTGCGACAGGTTCTGTAGGTGCATAACCAAATTCAATTAACCCCATGAAAGGCGCATTTAGCAAGAGCAAACCTAAAACGGCAACACCACGTAAAAAATCGATATAAGCTAAACGCTCGTGACCAGAGTTATTCACTATTCAAGTCCATTGAAATTAAGAAGTAGCTATAGCTTGTCAAAGTTTTACTGTGATAGGCAATGTTTAAAATGTAAAAAATTGCCACTTGCTTTTGAAAGCGCTAAATAAACAGGCCGAGTTTCAACTGCTTTCACATGTTCCACCCTCGATTCCCCCTGTTGTAGGAGATAAAAATCAATAATCTCTTTAACACCATAGATATAGTCAACACGGTCATTGGCTAACATTTTTATTGCCTGAGCAAAGGTATTCACTTGTTTTATGGTTGCATTACCTAACAACTCACTACTTGTTTCAAATGCCCTAAGTGTGGCAATCACCGAATGTTGTTCCAATGAGGGGGGTTGGCTACCACGTCTTTTGTAAAGTGAAATATCCACGTTAGTAATGGCTGGTTCAACAAAATTTAGGTACTCGCTTCTTTCCTTAGATTTTAATACCGGGAAAATAGCATCAATGGCCCCTCCCTTTACTTTTTCAAGTGCTCGAGCCCAAGGATATATAGTAATTGCATAATTAACTTTGTGTTTAAAATGTTGAGTAATGCCGTTAACAGCAGCACCTGACAGCTTCAGCTTTGTTGACACTATTGGCGGTACATGTGCCGTTGCGATGTCGAGTTCATAACGACAACTTTCCTGAGCTTGTATTGACAAAGGTAGCAATATGCTGACAAATAAAAGTTTTTTGATCATGTACCTACTTTGCAATGCTTGAACGTTTATCTAATTTGAGCATAGCACAATCAAGACAATAATTTTGTGCAACAAAAAAAGCCAAGCATAAGAAAATGCTTGGCTTTTTACTGTTTCGTTCGTAAACCCTAGTCTTCCAATAAGGCCTTCATCATTTTATTTCCGATATCAACATGGTGCTGCATCATTGAAAACTGTCGTGTCACGCCCTCTGGCCCAAATGCGTATACTGGCACTGGTGCTGATGTATGCGTACCCGTTCCCCAAACAACATTTTGATCTGCAGATAAAACACGCCCTACTAAGTTACCGTGAAGTTCGTCTCCATACACATAAAACTCTTTAAAATCAGCTATTGCTGGAAATTCAGCCGCTGAAAGATACTTATGATCATGAACATGGTATTCATTGGCTTCTCTGAAAGTCACTTTTTCAGCCTGCTCCGCGGTCACTTTAAACTCACTAACAGCATTTATAGCGTCTGCCCATTGTTGGCCAGTTGTACTTGTAAAGTCCCAATCACCATTGACCGCTGACATAATATCGTAAAAAGTACCTTTTTGTGCATGCAACTTATCTAAATGACTTAGCGCGCCAAAATTGAAATTAGGCTTGTACTCACGACCGGCCATGCCATCACCATCGAGCATTTGCCCTTCAGGTAAATCTTTACGTGAATAGCTGAAGCCAAAACTACCGGTTTCGTGATCTGCCGTAACAAGTACTAACGTGTCTTCACGGTCTTTTACCCATTCATAAACTGCTTCCACTGCTTCGTCGAATTTTAATAACTCATGTAACATCCAACCAGCATCATTAACATGACCCGCCCAATCAATTTGACCACCTTCGATCATTAAAAAGAAGCCATCTTCATCTTTAGAAAGAATATCCAACGCTTTTATCGTCATGTCTTTTAATGAAGGCTGCGTGCACGAATCATTCGATTTACAAGCACTATACGCAATACCATCAGCCATTCCAGAATTTGCAAAAAGACCTAACAATTTAGTCGCGTTACTATCAGCTAACTGTGCCTTATCAAAGGCTAAGCTATAACCGTACTCTTTGTTTGCTTCAACAATGATATTTCTATCATCACTTCGTTTAGACTTTTTATAAACGGATTCTGGTGCCCCCAGTTCAGCCATAATAACTCGGTCTTCGTTGTCTGTTTTGATGTCTGAAGGTAAAAAGACACGAGCACCACCAGACAATAAAACATCAACATTGCCTGAACTAACCAACTCCTCTGCAATCTCTGGCTCTAGAGAGCGATGTGGCTGATGAGAGGCGAATGAAGCTGGTGTAGCATGTGTGATACGAGTATCAGAAACCAGCCCTGTAGCCTTGCCTGCGGCTTTCGCTTTTTCCAATATAGTTTCTACTACATTGCCATTAACGTCTAAGCCTACCATCTCAGAGCCAGAAGCAATACCTGTTGCCAGTTGAGTTGCAGAACAAGCAGAATCAACAACTAAACTACCGTTTGCACCAAAAGGCGCATTTAATGACAAACCAATGTGACCCGCTTCACCGATCATTGATAGTGCTGTTTTATTTCCCTTATTTTTGTACAAAGAATTAGGCGCGCGCTGAGCATATTCTTCAAGTAAACCAACTTGTTGAGCCCCCATACCATCGCCGATCATTAAGATGACATTTTTAACTTTTGTAACCTGAGCCGGCTCCACTTCTTTGATAATTTCGACTTGTTCAATTTTCGTGATCACTTTGTCATCATCGTTACATGCGGTAAGTAATACTGAAGACAATGCCAATGCTATTAAACTCTTTTTAGCCATTATATTTCCCTTTTAAATTATTGAATGACTGCTAAAAACGAAACAAAGATTAAGAATCTAAAATGACATTTGAATGACAGAAATAAGTCTACAACAATCACATAACCCTATGAAATTAATAAATATTCAAAAAATATTGATAAAAATAACAAAGCCATCTATTCAACAACAAAGACAATAAACCTGATAGCACTGCTGAGCAATTAGTATCTAGAAAACAGCACAACCAGTTACCACGACTTATGACGTACGAAAGCTTTTATTCACATTTGCTAACAAAAAGAAGTTAACAAAAATTTAACCCATCGATAAAATTGGTTCACTTACCGATTAACACATTGACTTTCGGCTTGAATTGCATTGTATTAAGTCGGTTAGATATTCGAGTTTGCAGCTAAAGATAACAATGACAGGTAAAAACCTAACTAAAAGCTGCAGCAATCAAAGCATCGAAATTAAATCATTAGAGAGAATGACTCATGAAAAAATCACTAATTGCCATCGCACTTAGTACAGCATTTTTGGCTGGCTGCGGTGAATCAAAAGTTGAAGAAAAGCAAACAGAAACAAAAGAAGTTGCAGCGGTAGAAGCGCCAAAGGCGAAGGCTGAGCTAGGCTCATTTGGTGTTGATTTAACAGCTCGAAATGAAGCAGTTAAGCCAGGTGACGATTTCTTCATGTATGCTAGTGGTACTTGGTACGACAACTATGAAATGCCAGCAGACAAAACGCGTTTTGGTGCATTTACTGAACTTCATGAGCGCAGTGAGAAAGAAGTAAAAGAAATCATTGATGACATTGTTAGCAGAACTGACCTTAATGCCGAAGAGCAAATGGTTAAAGACTATTACAATGCTTACATGGATACTGAAACCATTAACAAACGTGGTATTGACCCTATCAAGCCTTTGTTAAAAACGATCAGTGACATTAAAAATACAGACGACTTAACAAAAGTATTTGGTACAGCGTGGTTAACAGGTGTTAGCTCTCCGCTAGGTGGCGGCATGTGGTTTAACCGCCTTGATCCAAACGAGTACCAAATGTCTCTAGGTGCTGGTGGTTTAGGCTTACCAGACCGTTCATACTACTTAACAGATAGCGAACGTTTCCAAAAGACACGTAAAGCTTACGTTGCGCATATTGCAGAGATGTTAGCGTTTGCTGGCGTTGAAGACGGTAAAGCACGAGCTGAAGCTATCTTAGCTTTAGAGACTAAAATCGCAGAAGGTCACTGGCCTCGTGAAAAACGTCGTAATCGTGACTTAACGTTAAACCAAATTGCTCGTACTGATTTGACTAAAGAATACCCAGGCTTCAACTGGGACGCTTACTTTGCTGAAACAGGCTACAAAGTACCACAGTTAAATGTATCTCAACCAGAGCCAGTAAAGGCGATGATTGATTTAGTAAACAACGAAGACTTAGCTGTTTGGAAAGATTACTTAACTTACCACGCAATCAGCAATAACTCGGGCTTACTTGCTCAAGATATCTACACAGCTAACTTCAAGTTCTACGGCACAGAATTACGAGGCCAAAAAGAACCGCGCCCTCGTTGGAAGCGTGCAATTGGTGCAATGTCAGGTACACAATCATTAGGCTTTGCTATTGGTAAAGTATTTGTCTCGCGCTACTTCCCTGAATCATCTAAGCAGCAAATGGCTGAGCTAGTTGAGAATTTACGTACAGCACTAGGCGAGCGTATCGACAACCTTGATTGGATGGGCGCAGAAACAAAAGTTAACGCAAGAGCTAAGTTAGCAGCATTTAACCCTAAGATTGGTTACCCTGATGTATGGCAATCATACGAAGGTTTATCAATCAAAGGTGACGACTTATTTGGTAATGTTCAGAATTTAAGAGAGTTCTTCCGTGCTGATAGCGTTTCTAAAGAACTAGAGAAAACTGACCGTAACCGTTGGGGAATGACACCACAGCAAGTGAACGCATACTACAATAGCTCATTCAATGAAATTGTATTCCCTGCTGCTATCCTTAGACCACCATTCTTTGACCCTAACGCAGATGCAGCTGTTAACTACGGTGGTATAGGTGCTGTTATCGGTCACGAAATGGGCCACGGTTTTGACGACCAAGGTTCAAAGTCTGATGAAAATGGTATTCAACGTAATTGGTGGACAGACGAAGATCGCGCGGCATTTGAAGCAAAAGCTGACATGCTAGCTGAACAATACAGCAAATACGAGCCAATTCCTGAGAACTTCGTAAATGGTCGTAACAGCTTAGGTGAGAACATTGGTGATGTAGGTGGCTTAGCAATGGCTTACCACGCATACAAGTTAAGCTTAAATGGTCAAGAAGCTCCTGTTATTGATGGTTTAACAGGCGACCAACGTTTCTTCTTAGCTTGGGCTCAAGTTTGGAAAGAAAAGCGTACTGAAAAAAGTATGTTAAGCCAGCTACGTGCTGGTACACATGCTCCGGGTCGCTTCCGTGCATTAGCACCTCGTAACCACGATGCTTGGTACAAAGCATTTGACGTTAAACCAGGTGACAAACTTTACTTACCAGAAGATCAGCGTGTTCGCATTTGGTAAGCAATTAAAATAACGTTAGTAAAAGCCAGTCTTATGACTGGCTTTTTTATCTCTGCACTAGTCTAGTTTCTTAAACTGTACTAAATAATGCCCTTCTATCAAGTGTTCAGTTGCTTCTGACATTACCCTATATTTGACAACGCCATTGTGCTTCGTTTTTATCTTAGCTTCGACAGTAATACTGTTACCTTGACTTTCTTCGTAACTTTCCACCGAAAGCTCCCATAGCCGTTCAGCTACTATTTGATACTCTTTATCAGGGTAAGCCGTTACCCACCAAGTATTTTTGTCTGGAATCTCTTCGATAGAATATCCGATTTCCTCAATAAACAGTTCGTTAATAAATACGATTTTATGATTTAAACATTCACTATTGTTTCTCACTACTAACGTAGGTGTTGATAACGAATTAAGGTATTTTTCTGGAATCCTGTCCAATGCCATCAATAAAGCTCCTTTGAAATCGAATAGACAAACTCTCGACAAGTATACAAGATGCTCGAACAAAGAGAATTAGACCAATGTCTTCTTACTCTCCCTGATTTGGCGATTTTTTAGACTAACAACTAAACTAAAAAGAGGTGAATACTATCAGAGGCTCCAAATGGAAATCACAAATTGCATACAAATGGACCCAAATATATTGCTAGGTATCGCTAATGATAAATTACGTCACGAATGTAAAAATTTGCATATTCTATCATCGCGAATGGACGTTGATCAGCACCAATTAGAAAACAAATTGGCAGAAATAGGCTTTCACTATGAGGCTGATTTAAATCAATTTATGCCAGATATAACCTAAGCAACATCACTCAGTAAATGTAACGCCGACAAATGTTACTAGTTAGGTAAAGAATTACTGCAAACCTTAAAGCACCTGCGCTGTGTCATCTACCTCAATTACCAGGCAGTTCGAAGATACCGTTATTCTGATAGTTGTGTATTCCTCTACATTGACATAAAGTGTGTAACGAAATTTTAACAAGATATCTTATTTGTCAGAAAACCTTTCTTGTGTAACTTCCATGAAAGCCCACTCTGCCAAAGATAATAATAATTAAAGTAAAACGTAATGACCGAAAAACATATCTCTAATGCCGAAACCAATGAAGCGATTTCATTCATTGAAAAAATAGGCAAAAAAATACCTGATCCAGTAATTATCTTCATGTGGCTACTCGTGATTGGCTTTGCCTTAACAGCAGCTATTGGCGGCTTAACCTTTGAAACCTTGAGTGCTAGTGGTGAGCCAATTGTACACACCATTAAAAACATGTCAGAAGCTGAGAATGTTCGTTGGCTGTTCGACAATGCTATTTTAAAAAACTGGATGGCGTTTGGTAATGGTGTATTAGGTGTTATTTTAATCGTTATGTTAGGTGTTGGTATTGCTGAAAATTCAGGCCTGCTTAACACAGTGATTAAAAAGTTAGGCACCCGTCTAAACCACAACTATTTAGCGCCTGCATTGATTTTCTTGGGTATCATGAGTTCAATCGCAACTGACGCTGGCTACCTAATATTAATTCCACTTGCTGGTTTGTTATACGCGGGATTAGGTAAACACCCACTTGTTGGTATGGCAGCGGCTTTTGCTGGTGTTTCTGCTGGCTTTAGTGCCAATCTAATTCCCGCAACGCCAATCGACGTCATCATCGGGATGAATGCACAGGTATTTGCCGAAGCGCAAGGTGTTCCTTTTGAAACATCAGAAGGAAAAACACTAACACCTGCAACGATGCACTATTACTTCATCTTTGTCTCTACGTTTATGTTAGTGGCACTAGGTGCATGGGTAACTAAACGTTTTGTAGCACCTAGATTAGAAAAACTGTCATATCAAGTACCTGATGATATTGCAATGTCTGACTTCTCAGTGACACCTGAAGAACAAAAAGGGTTAAAAGCAGCTTTCTGGGGATTATTAGCTTCTTTGGCTGTTATTGGTGGATTAGTGTGGGGACCACTTGCCCCATACACAAATGAAGCAGGCCAAGTAGTTAAACCTTTCCTTAACAACGTTATCATTCTTATTACTTTTGTATTTGCTGCAGTAGGTATTGCATTTGGCTATGCGAGTGGCAAATTCAAAAACATGATGGATGTTGTGCAAGCCATGGTAGTACAGATGAATACCATGGGTTATGTACTTGTATTAACCTTTTTCTGTTATAACTTCTTGGGTCTATTGGCGTACTCAGGGTTAGGTACTTATATCACTTATCTAGGTGCGAGCTTCTTAACAAGTTTAGGCCTACAGCACTTCCCTGTTCTATTAATCATTGGTTTCATTTTCACAACAGCCGTGATCAACCTTGTTGTTGGCGGCTTAACTTCTAAATGGATGCTATTGGGTCCGATCTTTATTCCAATGCTATATCAAGTTAACCCGCAAATGACGCCTGACCTTGTAGCAGCAGCATTTAGGGTTGCTGATTCATCAACAAACATCATTACGCCAATGATGACATACGCAGGTGTCATCTTAGCCTTTATGCGCAAATACAAAACTGACCTTACCTTTGGCGATATGATCATGATGATGGTGCCATACTCTATTGCATTTATGATCGTATGGACGGCATTGTTAATAGGCTTCTTTACCTTTGGTATTCCACTTGGCTTTTAGCACCTAATAACCAATAAATGATAGAAACGCTCCTCTTATGGGAGCGTTTTTTTTGTTCTTAAACAAATCTACGCAACCTTAAAAAATACCTCCCCAGAAAAACCATGAGTAAAACTCATCATTTCATGAAGTAATATCAATTTTTTTCATACAAATATCCGCGTATAACTATCTCCAAGCTCTTAACAACGATGTTATTGGTTCGATTGGTTAGCACTAAACCTAGCTAGATCGAAATTGAGCAAAACCATATTTACGTATCAACTCAGGCAATAGGACACCAGAGTATCATGACAACTGACTTCAATTTCACCATCAACAGCATTATTTTTGATGAAAACTATCAGCCATCTGATAGCACACGTATTACAACTAATTTTGCCAATTTAGCGCGAGGCGAAAGTCGTCAGGCTAACCTTCGTAATGCACTTAAAATGATTGACAACAGTTTTAATGCTATCGCTCATTGGGATAACCCCAACGGCGACCGTTATTCTGTCGAGCTTGAAATTGTGTCGGTTGAAATGGACGTTGAAGGACGTGGAGAAAGCTTTCCTTCAATTGAGATTTTAAAAACGCATATTATCGATCACAAAACAGATAAGCGTATCGAAGGTATCGTCGGTAACAACTTCTCATCTTATGTTCGAGACTACGATTTCAGCGTGAAGCTTTTAAATCACAACAAAGATCAGCCTTCATTCAGTGTGCCTGAAGATTTTGGTGATCTACATGGCAAACTGTTTAAACACTTTGTTAACTCTGAAACCTACAAAAAGCACTTTAAAAAACGTCCAGTCATTTGTCTGAGCGTATCAGATAACAAAACCTATCATCGCACCGAAAACCAGCACCCTGTTTTAGGTGTCGAATACTTGCCAAATGAATCTTCGTTAACGGAACAGTATTTCAAGAAAATGGGCTTACAAGTGCGTTATTTCATGCCGCCAAACAGTGTCGCACCTTTAGCATTTTACTTCTTTGGTGATCTACTTGCCGACTACACCAATCTGGAGCTTATTAGTACGATAAGCACAATGGAGACGTTCCAAAAAATCTATCGACCAGAGATTTACAATGCCAATGCCGCGGCGGGTAAATGTTACCAACCTAACCTTAAAAACCTAGACCATTCATTGACGCAAATAGTTTATGACCGAGCGGAAAGAAGTCAGTTAGCAATTGAACAAGGTAAGTTTGCCGAACAGCACTTTATCAAGCCACACCAAGCGGTACTTGAGCAATGGTCAGCTAGTTACGCTTAATTTTCAGACATTATTAGAGAAGTAGTTATTATGAAAACGATATTACCAACGTCGACGGCTGGCAGCCTTCCTAAACCGTCTTGGTTAGCTGAACCTGAAGCGTTGTGGTCACCGTGGAAGCTTGAAGGTGAAGCGTTAGCGCAAGGTCAAAAAGATGCCTTGTGTGTATTGCTCAATGAGCAACAACAAGCAGGTATTGATATTGTCAGTGACGGCGAGCAAACTCGCCAGCACTTTGTCACAACGTTTATCGAGCATCTGAACGGTGTTGATTTTGAAAATCGTAAGACGGTTAAGATACGAGATAGGTACGAAGCGAGTGTACCTAGTGTTATAGGACCTGTTTCCAGACAAAAACCAGTATTTATTGAACATGCAAGGTTTCTGCGTCAGCAAACAGATCAGCCAATCAAATGGGCACTTCCTGGCCCAATGACGATGATAGATACGCTTTATGACGCTCATTATGAAAGTCGCGAAAAGCTCGCATGGGAGTTTGCCAAAATACTTAACCAAGAAGCAAAGGATCTCGTCGAAGCCGGTGTTGATATCATCCAATTTGATGAGCCAGCATTTAACGTATTTTTTGATGATGTCAACGATTGGGGAATTACAGCACTTGAAAGAGCAATTGAAGGACTTAAGTGTGAAACAGCTGTTCATATTTGTTATGGCTACGGAATCAAAGCAAATACCGACTGGAAAAAGACATTGGGCTCAGAGTGGCGACAATACGAAGAGGTTTTTCCAAAGTTACAAAAGTCTAATATCGATATCATCTCATTAGAATGTCATAACTCTCGTGTACCTATTGAATTACTTGAACTGATTCGTGGCAAAAAGGTAATGGTTGGTGCTATAGATGTGGCAACGAACAAAGTCGAAACGCCAGAAGAAGTAGCAGATACACTGAGAAAAGCACTGAAATATGTAGATGCCGATAAACTCTATCCCTGCACAAACTGTGGCATGGCGCCTCTGCCTCGAGATGTTGCTAAAGGAAAGCTTCAAGCACTTAGTGCTGGTGCAGAGCTCCTCAGAAATGAACTGCTAAAATAAGAAAAAGGCGCACAAATGTGCGCCTTTTTAAAAATAACCTTTACAAAAACAATTGAGCTAGCATTCGCAACCCAGTGATAAGTAGTACCACTGCAAATACCTTTTTCAACTTAGCGGCATCTAACTTAGCTGCTAATGAAGCGCCAACCGGTGCAAACAAAACAGTTAATGGCACAATACAAATGAAACCAACAAAGTTAATTAAACCTAAAGTACCAACAGGAGCATCCGCGGGTGTGTTGCCAAGTGCTAACATGGTTAACGCACCTGGTAGTGAGATTATTAAACCAATTGCAGCTGCCGTACCTACCGCTTTGTGTGCAGGGTAGTTGTATAGTGTAAGTAACGGAACCGACATAGTGCCTCCACCGATACCAACCATTGAACTAAAAAAGCCGATAGAAGAGCCCATAGCACTTTGCCCTGCTTTGTTTGGTAGTTCAGTAAAAAGCGCAGATTTACCTGTTCTGAATAACATGTTTAACGCAGAAAGTGTTGCTATGATGCCAAAAAGCATCGTTAGCAATGTGCCATCTACTCTAGTCACCAACCAACTACCAACGAGTACACCAACTAAAATAAAAGCAGTCCAACTTCTTAATAGGTCAAAATCCACATTCCCCTTTTTGTGGTGCGAACGAATCGAGCTAATCGACGTAGGAATAATTGTCGCAAGTGAAGTTGCTGTTGCAATAACCATTGCCGACTCAGGCGAAACACCAAAGTTTTGGAACAGGAAAAACAAAACAGGAACAATAACAATACCGCCACCTACACCTAGCAGGCCAGCCAAAATACCAGCAAAAATGCCAGTACTTACAAGAGCTAAAAAGGTGGATAAATTATTTGTAAAAAATTCAACAATATTCATTGATTACGACTTCTTTTTGAATGGTAAATGTCGGCCACAGCCAGCCCGGTTAATTTAAAGCATTTTCATCACTTTAACTATTAAAAAGAATTGTAATGACAGTTGTTTGATGAATAAAAATGATATAATTTCATCATTCAATGAATATTGCTCATCATTATACAAGATCATCGGAGTTAACCATGTTAGAAAGAATCCACTTGGAAATCCTAACAGCGATAAAAGAACACGGAACATTAACAAAAGCAGCAGATTCATTGCACCTATCGCAATCCGCATTGAGCCACAGTATTAAAAAACTCGAAGGGCAGATATCAACACCTATCTGGACAAAAGATGGCAGGAATTTACGACTAACGGCTGCTGGCGAACGTATTCAAAACTTAGCCAATCGAATACTGCCTCAGTTTTCACACACCGAGCTTCTATTAAAACAAATAGCCAAAGGTGAAATGGGCTCTTTACGTATTGGTATGGAATGTCACCCTTGTTATCAATGGTTAATACGTGTCATTCAGCCTTACCTTCAGGAATGGCCAGAGATCGATATTGATGTAAAACAGGAATTTCAGTTTGGCGCTTTAGGTGCACTATTTAGTTATGAAATAGACGTATTAATCACGCCTGATCCGCTTTTTAAACCCAAAATAGAATACATCCCAGTGTTTGATTATGAACACAAACTTGTCGTTTCTTCATCCCATGAATTAGCCAAACAAGACTTTGTATTACCTGAACAACTGAGTGAAGAAGTATTATTTAGCTATCCGGTAGAGCCAACAAGATTAGACGTTTTTAGTCAGTTCCTCACGCCAGCAAAATGTTCAGTTAAAAAACACAAAATCATCGAAACAACGGAGATTATGCTGCAAATGGTAGCAGCAGGTAGAGGTGTATGTGCTCTTCCCGGTTGGTTAGTAGATGAATTTGCCAAAACAATGCCAATTAAAAGCCTTCGTTTTGGTGAACATGGTATAGCAAAACAAATTTTTATTGGCATTAGAAAAGATGAACAGCAAATTGACTATTTAAAAGACTTTATTGAGCAAGCGAAAAAGACAACATAATCCTTATTTTAAATAACAAGAGCTTCCATATAATCGGAGAAACTCTCTTGATATCGAGCTATATCAATAGCATCCGCTATGGCGTGATGTAGCTCAATTGAAACAGGCATGGTTACTCTTTTATCCGTAATATCAAATTTGCCAAAAACAATTCTTGGCGTATCTAAGAACCCCTCACCTTTTGCATGTTTGTAACCGGTAAAAGCTATCCAAGGCGTGATGGAATAGAATATTTGGTTGTCCTTATTGTCAATAGTCACTAAAGGCTCTTCCTCTAGCGAGGCATCAACTAACTTGCTATTGATATCAATGAAACGAGACAGATCTTCATCGTGCTTCATGTTGCAAAAATTGAAGATGCCATCTTCTTTAGCAACAGTTGCTGATGGCTCAACCAGATCAACAAGATACGGACTATTTTCCTCGTCTAGTCGAATTTTAAATGCATCTACGCTGTTACACGCTTTGCTAGACAAATACATCAAGACCAAAAATGGCGATACTTGATTACTTTTGGCAAATTGATGTGCTTTAGTAATATCCATAGAAAAACAGATATTGAAGTTTGGATCAGGAAAGTCTTTGTAGAAATTGAAATGATTCTTTCTATCCCAACTATTTACGTCTATTTTTGTACGGGTTATTGCTTTGCTCATTTATCACTCATTGATATTTACTAACTTTTTAGAAAATTTTATTTTGCTACTTTCGAGAGTTCCATTGTCTTCGTAACCCGTGATTTGATAATCACTAGCTATTAAGAGTTGCAACATCGCGGGGAATTGATTCATTGATTTTACGCTAATAGAGGAATATCCATTTTCGATTGCCCACGACTCTTGCGCTTCTCTTAATTTAGTTGCAACCCCTCTTTTTCTATAATCAGGGACAACCCCCCCAAGCCAGCTATAAAACTCTTTTGAAGATAATTCATAACCCAGTTTATAAGCGATAGGTTTGTCATTTTCACAAGCTATTAGTAGTAAACTCTTTCGGTTTTTAAGCCTTTGAGCCAAATTTTCTTTTGAACTTTTTTGTTCAAATTCAGGTAATAGTAGATCAATCGACAACAGTTCTTCTAAGGTGCCTTCTCGTATAACAAAACTCACCAACGCATCTCCATCAACATGATAGGCCTTGAGCGATTAAAACACCGCAACTCAGATCGAACAAGCTATTTATGTATGTTTAAAGCGCTTATCAATTCGATGACTCGCGCCCATAAGTTATTTTTTGCTAACAATAAAGAACTGATAACCAAACTCACCAAGATGATTTTTGTATAGTTCAACTTCGTTTTTAATATCTAGAATTGCTTGAGAATTTTTCATTGATGGGCCAACTTCTTCTAAGCGCGCATTAAGAGGTTCATAGTAGTTCTGCCATGCTTTTTCAGAAAGTGTGAAAGTAGACTTCACCTGGTAGCCAGCCTTCTCAATTTGAGCAACACGAACATCTATCGATTGCATATCGGGGTAGTCTTTTTTCCAATGTTCTATAGCCTCTTGGCTAGCAGAATCAGCAAGCCAAACCAAATCACTAAACACTAGCTCACCACCTTGTTTAAGTAGCGGTTTCCACTTTGCTAAGGCTGATTCCACACCGATAATATAAGCAGAAGCTTCGGCCCAAATTATATCAAATTTACCCGCATCAAAGGTTAACTCTGACATACTCATACACTTCGTTGAAATACGATCTTGTAAGTTATTTGCTTTAATTTTTTCAACCAGCCTGTCTAATGCTGATTGCTCATTATCTGTCGCAATGATCTGAGCATCTGAAATATTGGCAAGTGCTAACGTTGAGTTTCCATTTCCGCAGCCAATTTCTAATATATTCTTTGGCGTTTTGCTTAATTCACCAAAAGCTTGTTCAGTATCTTCCTTACTATTAGGTCCCCAATATTCTAACGCTTCGAAAACGCGCATAAAGTCATTCATGTAATTGTCATGTTCATTCATATCTTTTGATAGCCACTTAATTCTCAGAGCTTGCTTTTCGTCAAACCCTTGTACCTTTAACCAATCTATGTGTGCGTCTGGTGCAATATCAGCAAGTGTCTCATGCCAAGATTTACTATTTTTATCTCCTAGTAGCGCTGAAAGTAAATCAAGTGATTTTTGCTTTTGCTCAATTTCATTTTGCAGCGCTTCATGGCGAGTTCGCAGAACAGATAAATCTAGTTTACTTTCTAAACACGATTTGCACTCAGCGAGCGTTAAGCCACCACTCTGCAATTGCTGAATTAACCTAACCTGCTGAGCATCTCGCTGACTATAAACCCGATAACCATTGTCTAATCGCTTACCTGAAATTAAATTAAGCTTCTCATAGTAAAGTAGCGCAGTTCTCGACAAACCTACCAATGTAGCCAATTCTGAAATACGGTACACATAAACCTCTATACATTTTTCATGTGATAACTAATGTAAACTATAAAGTAATAGACAGGTCAAGGTGAAGACACCTGTTTATTTAAAATTCTATTGATAGTTCGTTACAAGCGAAAAGCATACTTTGAGATTGTTATGGCTATGCCAATGTAATATCTTAGTAGGCAAAAATTGTAATTAAACTTTTCATGGAAATCAGAAAGCTAAACACCCTTCGCGCAATTGCTGCCCTAATAGTCTTTTTCACTCATTTCAGCGATATTACCAATTGGTTAGGTGGTGCTTTAGGGGGCGGTTCTGGCGCATATGGCGTGATGTTATTTTTCCTTTTAAGTGGCTTCTTAATGTCTTATTTATATTTGGACAAAGCATTTACCAAGACAAATATTAAGAAGTATTTCTTGGCGAGAAGTGGACGAGTATTACCTTTATATTTATTAGTTGTCTTTAGCTCTTATTTTCTAACAAACAATGGCATAGATGCTCTATACAGCATTGCTGACTTTAAAACACTTCTGGGACACCTTTTGTTTTTACACGGCGAAAGTGTGCTTTGGTCAATTCCACCCGAGATTCAGTTTTATTTTATATTCCTAATATTTTGGGCGATGTCGGGTAGCAGGAAGGGTTATATATACTTGACAATAGTCGCATATTTGTTGGTTTGGTATTTTGCTAGTTTCCCAAGAATATACGGAAATATCGAGGGTATTCCATACAACTTTTCAGTACACTAAGAACATTTCCGTATTTTTTCATTGGTGTTATTTTGGGTCTACATTACAAGGAATTTAAAGTACCCAATTACCTTAAGAGCCATTGGTTTGTTTTAGCTTTGTGTTTGATTCCGCTAATGTACCCAGAGTTTTCACCGATCAATGAGAGCGATAAAAATAGAATGTGGCTGAGCTATGAAGTGCTATTTGTTGTTAGCACCGTATTTTTTTGTATCGTTTACTTGGTGCCAAACAACAATATTTTATTAGCTAATCGAGTTGGTGATTTCATAGGAAAAATATCTTACTCGCTTTATTTACTGCATATGCCGATTATTGTGGCGGTTAATAAATTTGATTTAAGTACCGAATTAAAATTAGTGGCATCACTGAGTTTAAGTATTGCCGTTGCTTATATTTCATTTGTTTTACTTGAAAAGCCTATCGCGAAGATGATTAAAGGATCTGCTAATAATAAGCATGAGAATTTTGTCACGGCTAAGCAGCCAACACCTTAATCGGCAACCTAAGTTTATAAGTATGCTCGATAAATTATAACTGACACGCCATGATCACATCTCTTTGAAGATCATCCCCCAATAAAAAGGATTGCTCTCCAATTTGAGTGAACGCAAACTTTTGATAGAACGCAATCGCTTTTGCGTTCTCTTCCCAAACTGCCAGCCATGCTGCTTCTGCACCCGAATTTTTCATGAAAGACAGGCAAGCTGACATTAGGTGCTGAGCTACACCTTTCCCTTGCTGAGATGCGTCAACATAAAACCTACGTATCTCACCTGCTCTTTTGCTAGATAAGCAAGCAGGGACTGTCTCGGTGTACAACTGACTATACGCAGCCAATTTTCCGTTGATTTCAAGCAGTAAGGTAACAACATCTTCGTTGATAATTTCTTCTTTTTGAATATCATCACTAAAGTTTCTAAAGCAATATTCTTCCATGTCTTCAACGCTATTTTGAGCAGAAAACGTTTCTCTAAAACACCTTTCTGCAAAGCGGGATAATGTCCCTGCATCTGAAACTTGTGCTTTTCGAATGTTCATCTTTGCAAAGACCTGATTTTCACTTCATTCCATCTTCTCTATGCGTAGTGCACCGCTAACCAAACAGTCTCTTGCTCAGGGTCTGTCCAACTGACTTTGTGCTTTTGCATCGCTGGGATATTCACGTAGTCACCTGGTTTAAGCTCTAGCTCTCTATCTTCAAACGTCAATATAGCGTGCCCTTTTACCACCATCACCCATTCATGCTTTTCTTGTTCATACCAACCAGACGCGGGTGATGTGTGCCCTTTAGATACAATTCTTTCAATGGTTAAACTATCTGAAGAAGCAATAACTTCAAATACTTCGTCTTTAAAGTTATTAGGTAAATCAGAAAGTATATTCATCCTATTACTTAGCCTTGTCTAAAATTAAAGAAGTTAGTGCTTGCAAGCCCTTGCCTTTGTTCACCGTTTTCCATGCTAGATATAACTCCCCTGCTTCTCGTTTATCTTGGCTGTTAACAGTAACGGTTTCAAGTTCACCATTTTCTATATAACTACACACTCTTTCTCTTGGTAAAAATCCTACACCAATACCCGCTCTAATCGCTGCGATTTTTTGCTCAATGGTTGTAACGTAAATGCGCTGGCTCTGTTCAATGATATTGCTCGACCATGGAATTTCAGATTTTGCTGAATCGTGTACAACCACCGTACGATATTCTGCAATGTCTTCTTCGTTTATCAATTGACCTAATTTAGTTAATGGGTGACTTTTAGGAACAACTAATACTTGTTCTAGCGTTTCCATTTTGATGGTTCGAATACCTTGATAATTAGGTACAGGTCCTGGGGCACCAATTAACAAGTCTACTTTATCAGTCATTAATGCTTCCCATGCGCCATTCATCACCTCTTCACAAAGGTCAATTTCAATGTTCGGATGAGACGTCAAAAAAACTGACAATACCGACATCAATTGGTTGACGTCATAAATGGAATCATAGGCTATTCTTATCGCTGGCTCCCATCCATGAGAGATAGTTTGTGTTTGTTCAGTTATTTTGCTCACTGCTCCTAGCAATTTGCGGCCTTCTTCCAATAAATGTCGACCAGCTGGTGTTAATACAGATCGTCTTCCTTGACGCACGAACAAAGTAACCGATAGCTGTTCCTCAAGTTTCTGTACGATATACGATAGTGCTGAAGGTACTTTATTTAGCTGCTCTGCTGCAGCTGCAAAGCTTCCACGATTATCAATAGCATCAAGCACTATCAACGCTTCTAGCGTGATTGGAGACTGCAACATAATGAACCTACCCCATTGTTCAAATATTTTGAACATATTAATCAAAAAACCGAGGTTATTCCACTAAATCGTTTGCCATACAATCGCTCACATAGTCACTTGAGACAAACAAACTTAATGAGGAACACAAACATGAACATTTCAATGATTAAAAACGTATTAGCATCTGATAACTCAACTTCAACACTTCCGTTAAGAGTAATAGCCGGCATTATTTTTGCCGCTCATGGTGCACAAAAACTATTTGCTTGGTTTGGCGGATATGGCTTAGAAGGCACAGGTCAGTGGATGGAATCAATCGGCCTAGCACCAGGCTACTTAATGGCGCTAATGGCTGGTAGTGCGGAGTTTTTTGGAGGCATTTTATTGATAGCAGGGCTACTAACTCGCCCAACGGCACTAGTGTTGGCGGTTACCATGCTTGTCGCTATCTTTAGTGTACACATCGACAACGGTTTATTTATGAGTAACAACGGTTATGAGTTTGGTTTAGCACTGTTTGCCATGAGCTTGGCACTAATGCTACAGGGTGGTGGCAAATTTTCTATGGACAATGTCATCAGCGACAAGCTTACAGCTGACGTTAAATAAACTCTCCATCTATCAATGGCGCTCCCTCTCCATAAAAGGAGCGTCTAACTATATGCAAATATCGAGGACATCATTATGGGATTAATTGTAGACGGCAAATGGGTAGATCAATGGTACGACACCAAAACCAACCAAGGTGAATTTAAACGCCAAGAAAGCCGATTCAGAAATACAATATCAAATGAAGCCGATAACCCATATCAACCTGAAGCAGATAGATACCATTTATACGTATCGCTCGCTTGCCCTTGGGCACATCGCACCTTAATTTTCAGAACGCTGAAGCAATTGGAAGACTTTATTTCTGTCAGTATTGTTAAACCTGAAATGCTAGAAAACGGTTGGGAATTTGGCAAAGACGGCGACCCACTTTATCAAAACGAGTTCGTATACCAGTTGTATTTGCAAGCAGCACCTGATTATCAAGGCCGTGTAACTGTGCCAGTACTTTGGGACAAAAAGACTAAAACCATTGTTAATAACGAATCAAGTGAAATCATCAGGATCTTGAACACTGCTTTTAATGAGTTAACAGGCAACACTGATGATTATTATCCTGAGGCCTTACGTCCGGAAATAGATGATATCAATGAAAAGGTTTACCACACGATTAACAACGGTGTTTATAAAGCTGGGTTTGCAACCAGCCAAGCAGCATATAACAGCGCATACGATGAACTATTTGCCAGTTTAGATTGGCTTGAAAACCATTTAGCGAAAAACAGATACCTTGTTGGTACTCAGTTAACAGAAGCAGATTGGCGTTTATTTACCACATTAATTCGTTTTGACGCTGTTTATCACGGTCACTTTAAGTGTAATCGCAATAAGCTAATTGAATTTCATCATATTAGTGGTTACGTGCGTGAGTTATACCAGTTTGGCAATGTAGCAAGTACCGTAGACTTGGAATATAGCAAAATTCACTATTACGCTAGCCACAAGAGCATTAATCCAACACTTATTGTGCCTAAAGGGCCAGTCCAAGACTTTACGCTTGCACACGATAGAGTAAATATTTAATCACGGGATAGAACAACATGATCAAGCACTACCCTTTTCAATCATTGGGCAAAGCGCAACACGGCTGGTTAACATCAAACCACCACTTTAGCTTTGCACATTATTACAACCCAAAAAGAATGGGCTTTGGTACACTTCGTGTGGTTAATGATGATATGGTTAAGGCTGGTACAGGCTTTCCACCTCATCCACACCGAAACATGGAAATCATTAGTTTTATTCGCTCAGGCAGTATCACTCACCAAGACAGTGAAGGTAACAAAGGCATCACACCCGCAGGTGAAGTGCAAGTGATGAGTGCTGGCACAGGAATCATGCATTCTGAATACAACCTAAGCAAAGAGCCATTAACCTTTTATCAGATTTGGATTGAGCCCAAAGTACAGAATGTTGAACCGCGCTGGGAAAGTAAATCCTTCCCTCAGCAGTTAAACGAAAATACGCTGCCGATGTTGGTTTCTGGATTTGAAGAAGACAAGGATAAAGCGCTTCATATCAATCAAGACGCTAAAATTTATGGTGGAAAATTGAAGCAAGGCAGTGTTATTGAACACAGCATTTTGCATCAAGCTTATGTGCTGGCATCCAGTGGCAGCTTTGAGTTGATTGATAACACTGAACTAGTTCAAATGAACAAAGGCGATGGTGCCGAAATCACAAAGCAAAAGGTAGTAAGAATTAAAGCGTTAGAAGATACTGAAATTATTATTATCGATGCTCCTGTTCATTAGCATACAGTTAATTTAATAAACCTTGAGCGCTGGCCAACACTAGTGCTCATACTTCTCTTGGTGATATAGTTAAACCTATGAACTATTTCGCCCACCTCTTTTTAGCACAACCCAACGCAGAATCATGCTTTGGAAACCTACTCGGTGACTTTAGAAAAAATGTAGACGTAAATGCGCTACCAGAAGCCGTGCAAAAAGGAATAGAAAATCATTACCTCGTTGATAGGTACACAGATGCACACCCTTTAACAATCTCTTCAAAACAGCTATTTTCTAAGCAACGAAGAAGGTTTGCAGGTATCGCCATCGATGTTTTATATGATCACTTTCTAATAAAGCACTGGACAAGCTATTCAACACAACCACTCGATAACTTTAAGCAAGATGTATTTAACCACTTGCTATCACAACAGCAATACATGCCTGAACGCATGCAAAAAACCGTTAGCCATATGGTAAAACATGATTGGTTTGCACAATATGAATCACTTACCGGTATAGAGCGAGCATTAGACAATATCGCCAAACGTATTCGTTTTAAAAACGGCTTTCACGGTTGTATGCAAGAAATCGATTTTCACTTATCAACGATCGAAGAAAGGTTTCTTGTTTTTTTCCCTGAACTAATCTCTCATGTTAAGGATACAGCTATTGAGCATCACTCTCAGTAAGCTGACGAACATCATTTAGTGCGGCAACAGAAAAGCCACGATCATAAAAATAAATAATTTTATGATCATCATCTAATAAGATCACACGCGCATTATTTGGGTTTTCATTCCCAGTTAAATTAACAATCTTCTCAGCGCCTTTGTATACGGTGATTACACCACCCCAAATTTCCTTGGGAATCCCAGCTCTCATTCCATCATTAATAAACTGCTCAAACATTCTTGGTGCTAGTCCTTTAATAGTTGGTATTTCATAAGCAGTGACGTTAGCTTGCACCATATCTAAACCAATTAACCAGCGGTCAATATCAAACTGTGCATCTTGAACGTAGCCAATAAGCAGCAAACGATGTTTACCAGCGAGTTGTGTCGGCAATATTACATCTACTTTTTCAAGACTTTGCCCTGATACTTGAGGAAAGTTTTGACCGGTGGGATCGCTATTTTCAACGGTGTTTGAACAAGCCGACAGCGCTACTAATAGCGAGGCCCCCAATAACAAAGAAAAAAAACGCATAATTACTTCCTAATCATTTTTTACTTAGTACGTAAAAAACATAAAAAGAGTTTATTATCTTTGAAATTATTGACGAAAAAGTTCGTTACTGTATTGCCTGTACTGTTCAACCAATGATTCATCTAACCACTTGTCGTACATAGAATAAACGATACCACTTGAACGAATTGTAGAGAGCTGATTATCTATCATATCAATTATTTTTTTACCCTCTGCAGATTTGCTACATGCTACATAACTTTTTGTGAAGGTCGGCATTTCTGCAATTTTGATGAAACGATAACTCCTTTTTAAGTCCAATTTCTTGCTGACATAAGACAGCTCTACGGGAAACCCAAAGGTATAATCTATACGACTAGAGTCAAGCATTTCCAACAATGATGAAAACACGTTATTTGAAGCCCTTACTAGTATCGAATTTTTGTGCGCCTGAATATAACCATCAATTGATTGTCCGTAAATCCTATCTTTGGCGACTCCACCAATAAGATCTCCTTTAGAGAATGCTGCCAACGCTTTTAAACTAATAGTATTGTTGTCATCTATCAAATGGTCTATCGACGATAGAAGATCCGAAGGTATGATAAGCCCATTAGCGTAAACAACTTGTCTAACAATAGAGTAATGCAAAAGATCTTTGCGTTCTTCACTTGGGTATATCCCTACTAAACACCCTGTACCCCTGCTCATCTCGATCACGGCACGTGGGTAACTAGCAACGACCTTGTTATGTGAATATTGCGGCAGTTTTTCGATAAAAAGATTCAGCATTTCATCATTATATCCATGTCCCTTATAGGGACCCGAAACTATATAACCGGGAGGAGAATCAGGCAAATACCAATTTAATGTATTCGCCTGATAAGGCGTTTCTTCGGCAAAAGCAGTCAAACTAGACAACAATAAAACGACAACTAAAAGACTTTTTCTAAACATAACTTCCATTTAATACTGATTCATATAACTGACAATAAACGAGTTTTTTAAAACTAACAAGTTAACTTTGACAGCACTGTTTCTGTCTTTTCCCGCATATAAAGGCAAATTTTCCAGCTATCAGGATTCCAACCCAATAGGAATCGATGAAAATCGGCCCAAGCGAATGGATAAAGGTAAGTATATTCAGCTTCTAGTTCAGACCAATCCCCCTGCCAGCCTTTACTTAACAAGGCTACTTTTAGTTGTTCAAAATAGGTTTCCAAAACATAAGACTCAAGAGAAAATAATTGTTCATTATCAAGACAACTACCAACAAGGTAAGCCAAATCCTTAACACCTACACCTCGACCTCCATATTGAAAATCAACAGCTGCTACTTCATCTTTAGCATCGTGAAAACAAAGGTTTGCGAATTTAGCATCACCATGAATAAGCGTTTGATATCTAGCATTGCTTAACGTCGAATCTATTACTATCGCATTTTCCTTTAAAGCACCAACAGGCATATTTTGCCATTCTTCCTGCCGCGTAGATAAATGCCAGTAACCGCCAATAGGCCAAAGTTCATCAGTTTCCACGCTCATGAAAGTAGCATGAAAGTTTGCTAGCCACTTAATTGCAATGGTTAACGTATCTTCGTTTCCATTTTGATGTTCAATAGAAAAACCAGAGTCATGAAGGTCTTCCATAACTAAAAGCAAACCTTTGTCGAAGGTCTCAATGCTATACAAAATGGGGACTCTGCAACCACCGTTAGTTTTATGGCTATAGTGCTGATAGAAACTTGACTCTACTTGATAAGAGCGCAACTTTCGCTGGTGGCCTATGTTTGTATTCCAACCTCTTGGATGCTCAGTTTTTCCCTCTGGAGCAACGACTTTAATGACAACAGGCTTGTTCAGTTGTTGGCTAAAGCAACGAACAACTTGCCCATAACCGCTCCACAACGACTGAATCTCTTGAATAGGCTGGTAACCCAGCTGTCTAAGTAGCTTGTCAAACATAAACGAATTAATACCGCTATCTCAATAACTTAAATAACTTATATAACTATTCTATATTGATGTAGGTCAATAGCAAATACTAAGATCTTAACTATGCTTATGAATGTAATGAAAGATCAACGAGCTTGATATTTATAGGGCTACAAACATGCAAGCATTAAAAAAATTATCTATTAGACGTCGAGTCTTATGGCTTAGTATCACTCCTCTTGTATTACTTAGTACATTGTTATTTTTCGCAATCAGCCAACAAGTGAATAGCTTAAGTGATTCTCAGCTCAAGAACGCTAGACAGATGCTTGAAAGTGCAGAAAAAAATAAGCTGAAGCAAATGATTCAGATGTCCATCGCATTAGTAAAAGAAGAATATGATTGCGGTCAGGACAGAGACGTAGCTGTTGCTCGATTAAAGCAACTCACATTTGGTAAAACAGGCTACATCTTTGGATATGATGATCAGTCAGAGTCTTTAGTGGGCCATCAGATGCCAAGGTAGGTGATAGTTTCTATGATTTTAAAGATGTACGAGGCAACTATTTAATTAGAGATTTGGTTGCCGCTGGCAAAAAAATGGATTGGCGGAAGGTAATCAATATGTTTCTTACTATTTTCCAAAACCAGGTGAATCAAAAGCGTCAGAAAAGCTGTCTTATTCAGCGTATTTCCCAAATTGGAATATGATGATTGGGGTTGGTGTCTATATTGATGAAATCGACAGTCAGATATCAGTACTGGAGGAGAACATAGCAAATACCAAGAGTAATCTACTTAGCAGTATCGCAGTACTGGCGGCAGTAGTAACGGGTATTTTATTGTTTATTGCCTTATTCTTAATAAAAACAATAACGGGTCCTATCAAAGATGTAGAGGAATCAGTTAAGGCTTTATCTTCTGGTAATGGTGATTTAACAATGCGCCTAGATACCGACGTTGTAAAAGAACTAGTGCCACTTTCTGGTTATGTTAATGATTTGCTTGTCTGGCTCCATGGCATCATTAGCGAAGTAAAAAGTATTACGGAAAATGTACGTGCTGACGCTAAGCGTATGAAAGAAAGTGCTGAAGCATTAGCGGCAAATACGGTTGCTCAACACCACGAAACGGACCAAGTAGCTTCTGCTACTACTGAAATGTCTCAAGCCTCATCAGAGGTCGCTAACAATGCGATTGATGCGATGGAAACAAGTATAGGGAATAGTGAAAAAACAAAAGAAAGCTTATCATCTGCCAGCGATGGGTTATCTCATATACTTTCTTCAATCGAGCAAATATCCTCTATGAATGAGCAAATATCTACGGCTGCAGAACAACAGAGTGTTGTAAGCGCTGATATTAGTCAAAGGATAGTAGAAATTTCCGATCAAACGGACAAATCAAAATCATTAGCTTCTGACAATGAAGAAATATCAATTAACTTGCGAAATAACTCCAAATCACTTGATAAGATTGTTGGTAACTTTAAGCTTGAATAACGTTCATAGTCTTACACATAAAAAACTAATTATCTGGTGAACCTTTGAAGCGTCTAAAACGTATATCTTCTGACGCTGTAGATAAGGATATCTGATGTACTGCATTTTAGTAATTTAGATATCCTTGAGAGGCTCCTATGAATATCAGAAATGCAACTTTAGCAATTCTACTAACTTCCACCTTATTTATCGCAGGTACATTTACAGAAGCTAACGCGAAGAAACCTGCTGACAACTCACTTTTACAACTTGCATTAAATGCTAATGCATCAGGACCATTTGCTGGCGAGTTCGATACACTGATAGCAGCAGTTTTAGCGGCAGACCCAGCTGTGGCAGCTGTTCTTGCCAATAAAGGTCAGCACACGGTATTTGCACCCAATGACACTGCGTTTTCAAACCTTGGCTTAGACCCTGTTACAGTCGCAGGTTTAGACCAAGACACACTGACCTTTATTTTACTTTATCATGTTGTTAGAGGTCGCTTGGATGCGCAAGAAGTTATCGCCAGTGAAAAACTAAATACGCTTGTGAGAGGTAAAAATGGTTTTGTCATGCAAGACGGTGGTATGTTGACTGACAACACAGGTGCTATGTCTACAATCATTGTTACTAATATCCCAGCATCAAACGGTATTATTCATGTTATCGACAGTGTATTGATGCCAGAATAACGGTTATTTTAAAAGGCGCCAATAGGCGCCTTGGTTATCAATAATCAATAAGACCTTGTTTTTTCAATTCGGCGTTAATCGAGCCTGTCGTTCGCTCAAGCTTTAAGGCGATACTTGGTATTAACTCGCCACTATTAAACATTAATTTGACTGACTCCCGCTCCTCCTCTTGCCAGGGTAGCCCTGCATTTTTAGGTAGCCCACTTGCTAAGTTTGAAGCTTGTTTTTCTTCAACCGTTTTTTTGCCGCCTCTAGTCTTACTTTTCTTTTGGTCTACTTCTTGTAACAAGGTATACAAGGCCCGAATAACTATAGGGCTATTGTAAGGTGAATCATCAGGATAATACTCTCCGGTTGCAGGATTAACTCCTTCTGCTAGTGCTTTAACAACGTTAATATGTGATTCCATTTCACTATCTCCATAAATTCCATTTAACATGCAATCAAAAAAACTGCTCTGAAATTATAGTAAAAAGCCATTAATTCGCTAATTTTCTTTACTCTTGAAAAATTAACCCTATGATATTGACACTCTAGTCAACAAAGTAAATTAACGCATGAAACATACCGTTGAAATAATGATCGCCGAACAGGAAGTATCAGAACGAATTCGTCAATTAGGGGAAGAAATTTCCAGCCATTACCAAAACAGTGAAAACCTAGTTGTTGTAGGCCTACTTAGAGGCTCTTTTATCTTTATGGCTGACTTATCTCGTGCTATCACCGTCCCACACTCTGTCGACTTCATGACTGCATCAAGTTACGGAAACAATACAGAGAGCTCTAGAGACGTTCATATCCTGAAGGATTTAGATGATAATATTGAAGGCAAGGATGTATTAATCATTGAAGACATCATTGATACCGGTAATACATTGAGTAAAGTGCTTCAGATACTCGATTTAAGAGCACCAAACTCCATAAAAATTTGTACATTATTAGACAAGCCGTCAAGACGAGAAGTCGAAGTAGATGTTGAATGGATTGGTTTTGAAATTCCTGATGAGTTTGTAGTTGGTGTGGGTATCGACTATGCACAACAGTACCGTCATTTACCATACATTGGTAAAGTTGTACCTGAATAACCATTAACATGACATTTAGGGGGGTTGACTATTTATGTGGCAACAACCCTAAACTTGCCTAACTCACTAGACAGTTCACTCGAGCGCTTTGCTATACTGCTATTTTCATTTGAAGTTGTTCTTGCACCATCAGTTGTTTTGTCAGCAGTTATCGAAATATTTGATATATTGCGTGAAATCTCTTCTACAACCACTGACTGCTGTTCAGCAGCTGTAGCGATAGATGTATTTAAATCAGTAATCTCAGAAACCGATTCGGCTGCATCATCAAATGCCACCTTAGTTTCTGCACTCTTTTCCAAACAGGACTGCGCACTCTTCTCGCCTTGTTCCATACTCATGACTACGTTATTCGCTTCTGCTTGAAGACTTTGAATCGATTCTTGAATCTCTACCGTTGACAATTGAGTACGATGAGCAAGCGTTCTCACTTCATCAGCGACTACGGCAAATCCGCGACCACTTTCACCTGCTCGCGCTGCCTCAATTGCGGCATTTAACGCTAAGAGATTTGTTTGCTCTGCGATCCCTTGGATGGACTCTAATACAGTGCCAATATTCTTAGTTTCTGCTACAAGTCGCTCAATAACACCTGAAGCATCACCAAGCTCAGCAACTAACTTAGAGATAATTTTTTGGGTTTCTTCTGCCGATAATTTACCTTCATATACACGCTCTTTCACTTGCTCGGTTACCCTAGAGGCATTTTGTGCACTTGCAGCAACCTCCATGGAAGTAGCGTTCATTTGCTGAATTGCCGTAGAAACCATATCTGTTTCTATTTGCTGCTGCTCAATGTTCTCTAATGTTTCTTTCATGGCTAACAAAGCCACTTCTGATGACTGAGATAGTTGACCCGCCTTTTCATTTGTCGAACTAATCATTTCTCTGAGCGTTGACAGAAACCGATTGAACGCACTTGCAACAGCACCAGTTTCGTCATGGGAACTATCGTTTAGTGTCAGTGTTAGATCACCATCACCTTCGGAGATTTCTATTAACCTCTCTTTTAATTCGTTAATCGGTTTAGAAATAGCTTTGCCAATAATAAATGGCAGCGTGATACCTGCCACCAAAGAAGAGACAAATATAACCGATATAAGCTGTATTGCTGTTATCTCATCATGCTCTGCTTTTAAAGCTGCTTCTTGAGTAAATGCTTGAACTTGATCAATCAATTTAACTAACTGGCTTTCTAGCTCATCTTCGTGACGCTCAACTTTCTTAATGGTTTGATATTGAGAAAGCACATCATCTTGCGTAACAGCACTCATCACTGTTTCTATTTCAGAGCTCAAATTGCCATAGTCTGCTTGTAGACTCACCACAGATCTCAGTAGTGAATTATATTCGGATTTTGCCTTTTCACTGTGCAGCATAGGTATCGCTTTATTGACAAAAATTCTAATTTTTTCTAATTCGTCATTAATCGTTGATGAAAAAGTTTCTATTTCTTTCGTCAGCGTTTCAAATTCTTTAGCTGCGTCGATATTTCCTTGACTCTTTAAACTCGCTTTTAATAAAGCTCTTTCAAATAAAATCGCCTGCTCTAACTGATGCTCTGTCACTTTAGTTAACTTGCCAGTTAGCGGGATGTCTTGTTCAGCAATATCAACAAGCTCCTCACCAATTTTGTCCATTTGCATCACGGAAACTAGCCCCATGATTAATAAAAGCAATAATTGTATCGCTCCTAATACATAAATTTTTTGAGAAATTTTTATCTTGTTAAGCATGCGTTCACCTGAAATGTGTTATTCAGTACTTATCTCAATGCACATTGAGCTTTGAATTAATCTGATGAAGCAGAAGGTTTAAACAAGGAAGTGATACAAACCACGACTGGTTTACAACCTACCGTGGCTTCGAATTAAGTATAGCTATTAACTTGATTTTTGCTCAGCTAAGCACTTTTTACACTTTTTAAACATAACTTTGTCGGAAATTATATATAATGCAGAGTAAAGTAACATGCATTCACAAACAGGTATTTTCAGATGTTAAAAAAATCAATCATTGCCACTAGCGTAGTTGCATTACTATCAACTGGTTGTGCTTCAAATGGTGAAATGTCTAACCAACAAAAAGGCGCCATTATAGGAGCCGTCGCAGGCGCAGTTTTAGGTAAATCAACGTCTAATCACAAAGACAAGCGAGCTGTTATAGGTGCCGTATTAGGCGGTATCGCAGGCGCTACTGTTGGCGACTATATGGATAAACAAGAGCAAGAACTTAAAAAAGAAGTTGCAGGAACTGGCGTCGAAGTATCCCGAAATGGCAACGAAATCACACTAAGTTTCCCTGACAAGATCACTTTTGCACTAAACAGCTCAGCAATCAAACCTCAATTACATGTTGTTTTAGACGACGTTGCAAATGTAATGAGTAAGTATGACCAAACACTGATCATGATTGAAGGTCATACTGACAGTTCTGGCTCTGAGCAATATAACCAACAACTTAGCGAAAAAAGAGCACTTTCAGTATATAGCTATTTTGAGCAACAAGGATTGGACAGTCGCCGAATGATCCCTTCAGGTTTTGGTGAAATGCGACCGATTGCAAGCAACGAAACTTCAGCGGGTAGAGCTGAAAATCGCCGTGTAGAAATCAGAATGGAACCAGTAGTTAAGAGCTAATCTGCTGTTATCTCAGGCAATAAAAGCGCTAAATCAATTAGGTTAGCGCTTTTTTATTTAACGCTAGATCTTGCTCTGGAAGCCTCTTACTAAATTCACGATTAAGCAAGAAATAACTAATACCCGCCTGAATAAAAACCGTTGCTACAGAGCAATACCATATATGTTCAATTTCAAACCCGCTTCTACTCGCTAAATAAAACACTGGAAGAGCGAACAGGGTTAACCTTGAAGCAGTACTGATTAACGCTGGCAACGTATTACCTAACGCTTGAAACATGCCGGAAGCTGTCATTACGTATCCGGCTGGCACAAAATTCAACCCGATAAAACTTAAGAATGTTGTTGCCACCAAAATAACCTCAGGATCTGAGGTAAAGCCAACAATAAAGACTTCTGGAGCAATCAAACAAATAAGCATCAATATCGCCATCAGAGAGCACGTTAATACCGCAGTATAATGGTATGTTTGCTTCACGCGCAGACTATTACCTGCAGCAAAGTTTTGCCCTGCGATTGCAGGCGCTGCAAAAGCAATGGCCATAACAGGTAAAAAAAGTGATTGCATTAGCCTAACCCCAAGGCCAAAGCCTGCCTGAGCATTGGCAGAAAAACTACTTAGTGCCCAATAAATAATAGACATGTAGAAAAAGGTCATCAAAAATTCGCCACCCGCAGGAAGCCCTATTTTCAATAGCTTCTTAGCGATTTGATTATCACTTTTGTATTTTGCAAAAGAGAGCTCTAAATATGACTCTTTTTTGGAGAAATAGGAGATTAATAGCATCAACGTCAGTAATGTTGACAAACTACTTGCCAAACCTGCACCAGCAACGCCCATTTCAATTCCGAATCCCCAACCCGCAATTAAGATTGGAGATAGTACGATATTCAAGATAACGCCAATCATGAGCCTCGACATTACAGGCTTAACAATGCCTGTTCCTCTCAATGCAGCACTGTAGACAGTGATAACAAACTGCAGTGTCAAAGAAGGCAAGAACCAATAGAAATATGAAACGGCTAGCTCAGTTGTTTTAGCATCGGCAGCTAAAAACTGGAAATATGTCTGCCCTACCAAATAACCACACAACGAAAGCACAACGGTTGCAGTGAGCGCTAATCGAAAACTCTGATTAAATATTTGATTGGCTTCGTCTTTGTTTTTTCGACCAACAGCATGAGAAACCAGTGTTGAACAACCAATATTAAGTACTTGCGTTAAAGCCATAATGAAGAAAAACAAACTGCCAGCACTGCTTACTGCTGCAATAGCCTGCCCGCCTAACTGACCAACAAAATAAAGATCCACTAAGAAATACATCGTTTGTACTATTAAGCCTACCGCTATTGGTAGTGCCATAGAGATAAGGTGTTTTGGAATACTTCCCTGGGTAAGATCTTTCATTTTTGGTGACTTAATAATTTTGGAAGAAATAGTTTACTGGCTTGTAGACTCCATTAACACTTTAAAACTATTTCAAATTGTGTTGGCAGGTATGCATTAGTAAAGATTGCTTGACCAATACTTTTTCGCCCTGAGCTTGTCAAAGGGTCTGTCTCGAACTTCAATAATATCCTTCGATAAACTCAGGATGAGAAAATTTCACTGCCTGCTCCAATGATTTATGTCTTTTGTCTCGATGGGTCACAAACCTGGCTTTCAAACAACTTGAGTAAGAGCTATGAGAAGAAAAAAATTAAATAATGGAATGCGGAAATAAAGTGAGCCTATAATTCAAAGCCTTCCCATCGATGCAGAATGAAAATCCACTAAGCTTCAACAATTTACTACACGAGACATGGACGTTGAGTGCTAATGCTGGCACAAGGACGTGCCATCATTAGGCATAGTTAATTGTGCTTAGTGATTTTCATTGTTGTCTGCAACGTTGGGTGATGAGGGAGATGAAAGAGGGAAACAATCATTTTTTCCCTCTTTCCTGCTGCCGGCAGCCCGGCAATATAATTAGATAAGATCTTTTTGCCTAAAAAGTATTTAACCATAGAGAATCGATAAAGTGAGAAACAGTGCTTTTTTAACCACTGAGTTTTTTAACTGTGAGTTACCCTCTTCAATAAACTGAGAACGAATAAAAATTGAGATATGGCAGAGATAGCCAGAAACCACTGTTCTTATCTACGTAATTTAGTTTTTGAAAGTATTTGTTAAAGAGATATGGTGGACGATACAGGGCTTGAACCAGTAACCATTGGACCGGGTTGTAAAAAGCAGAAGGTGCTCGCACCGCTCTTCGAAACAGAAATAACCAGACGCACTTGTCTTATATAGAATAAATTATTTTTTAAAAGTATTTGATAAAGAGATGTGGTGGACGATACTGGGCTTGAACCAGTGACCCCCGCCTTGTAAGGGCGGTGCTCTCCCAACTGAGCTAATCGTCCATATTGAATTCTAATGGTGGACGGTACTGGGCTTGAACCAGTGACCCCCGCCTTGTAAGGGCGGTGCTCTCCCAACTGAGCTAACCGTCCATTAGAATAAGACGTTACTTGAAATAGATGGTGGACGATACTGGGCTTGAACCAGTGACCCCCGCCTTGTAAGGGCGGTGCTCTCCCAACTGAGCTAATCGTCCTTCAAGTAATTACAGAGAGATGGTGGACGGTACTGGGCTTGAACCAGTGACCCCCGCCTTGTAAGGGCGGTGCTCTCCCAACTGAGCTAACCGTCCGTCTCTGTGGGGGCGTATTATAGGTAGTTCGAAAATACTGTCAACAAAAAGAATCGCTTTTTTTCGATTTTTTTCGTGATTTTGGTTCAAGCGACTTAAAAATAATCACCATGATTGTTTATTGAACTTTTTCTGCTTTGATAACAGCAAATAAGATGTATTCCTGAGATTAGCCTGATAAAATACTGCGCCATAAATAAGAGACAATGCGATATGTTCGCAAACTAATAACGGTGATACATCTATGAGCTTAACAACTCGATTTGCGCCAAGCCCAACAGGTTACCTTCATGTTGGTGGTGCACGCACAGCATTATACAGCTGGTTACACGCTAAAAAGAATGGCGGTGAATTCATTTTGCGTATTGAAGATACTGATCTTGAACGCTCTACTCAAGCTTCAGTAGACGCTATCATGGATGGTATGGAATGGTTAAAGTTAGATTGGACACAAGGTCCATTCTTCCAAACTAAGCGTTTCGATCGTTATAAAGAAGTGATTGAACAACTTATCGAATCAGGTAATGCGTACCGTTGTTACTGTACACCTGAAGAAGTTGAAGCGATGCGTGAAGAAGCGCGTGAAAAAGGCGAAAAAGAAAAATACAACGGTATGTGGCGTGAGCGCACAGATTACCCTGAAGACAAGCCATTTGTAATCCGTTTTAAAAACCCACTAGATGGTGATGTTGTTATCAATGATTTGGTAAAAGGTACTATCACGATTTCTAATGAAGAGTTAGATGACTTAATCATTGCTCGCTCAGACGGTTCACCAACATACAACCTAACAGTAGTGGTTGATGATTGGGATATGGGTGTAACACAAGTTATTCGTGGCGACGACCATGTAAATAACACACCTCGTCAAATCAACATTTTAAAAGCGTTAGGCGCACCTTTACCTGAATATGCACATATTCCGATGATTTTAGGTGACGACGGTAAGCGTTTATCAAAACGCCACGGTGCTGTTGGTGTAATGCAATACCGCGATGACGGTTACCTACCAGAAGCTTTATTAAACTACTTAGTTCGTCTAGGTTGGTCACACGGTGATCAGGAAGTTTTCTCTCGTGAAGAAATGATTGAGTTATTCAGCCTTGAAGGTTGTAACCGTGCGCCTTCAGCTTTCAACACAGACAAGCTTATTTGGTTAAATCAACATTACATGAAAACAATGGATCCTTCATATGTTGCAGAGCACCTAGCTTGGCACTTTGCTGACCAAGGTATCTCAACTGAAAATGGTCCAAAGTTAGAAGAAATTGTTAATGTTCAAGCCGACCGCGTGAAAACATTAAAAGAAATGGCTGAAATCTCTCGCTACTTCTTCGAAGATTTCACTAGTTTTGATGAAAAAGCAGCTAAAAAGCACTTACGCCCAGTCGCGCAAGAGCCATTAGAAGTTGTTAAAGCAAAGCTTTCTGCCCTTGAGTCATGGGAGCCGGAAGCAATTCATGCTGCAATCAATGGAACAGCTGAAGAGCTAGAACTAGGTATGGGTAAAGTTGGTATGCCTTTACGTGTTGCATCTACAGGTTCAGGTAACTCTCCTTCGTTAGACGTAACACTAGCTTTGCTACCTCGTGAAAAAGTAATTGCTCGTATTGATATGGCACTTGCTGTAATCGCAGAGCGAGTAGCAAACAGCTAAACAATATTTAGTATATTGCTATACAAAAGGCTCATTTCCAATGGAAATGAGCCTTTTTTGTTCTTATATTAGGAAATTTAACTCAGATCTCTTCCCTACACTGTTAAAAACTTGTTAGATTCAAGTATACTCAAGGAAACACGGAGTTCACTAAAGGAAATTAGAATAACCATCTACTTAGGTGAAAATTTGAAGCAATTATTAAATGAAAAAAGTGTATCGATTCCATTAGCTAGCTGCTTACTAGTGTTACTCATTTCTTTACCAGCATTAAAAATCACGTTCGATACCAAAACGCTAACCATAATTTTTCTACAATTATTCAGTATTGGATTAGTAGTTAAAGCATTTTTGACGTCCAGCTCACAATCGTCCCGTTTGTTTTGGCAGTTTTTTATCTATGCCCTGTTATCTGCTTTTTTGATGAACTTCATCTCAGATATAGAAACGGTAATTGTTGAGCGGTTGAAACTGGATTTTCTGTATTTATTTATTTTCTTTTTTCTATTTCTCGCAATCGAGAATAACCCGCACCTAGGAGATAGCCCACTCAACCGTTATATTTCGGGAAGATTACCTGCATTGCTCTACTGTGTGTTTCTATTTGCTTATCTAGTGCTTATACCTGCACATTATGATGAACAAAATTACCTATCAGGTTTGCACTCGATGTTATTTACCATGATAGCGAGTGCTTTAATGGTAACAAGGTTAATAGAGGGTAGTTTTCATGCTCAAAAGAAGTGGCGAAATATACTGTTATTGCTAGCCATTGGCGGGTTTTCAGTATTAGTTGAGAGTTATTTGAGACTCAATAAGATAACCATCTCAAATGATTATTTAATCTTGTTTCTCGAATCTAGTCCCTACATTGCTATTGCAGTAGCAGCTCATTACGCCATAAAACATAACAACCAGCTAACCACGAGTCACAAAGAGCATCAACCGATATTATTTACCTTATTACTTACGTTGGTTATGTTGGCTCTATATATTTTTAGCCAATCCCAAGAAGCTTTTTATTCTATTAGCACTTATCATCAACCTGCCCTGCTTGCTACTTGGTTTTTAATTACTTGTTGTTTCATCGCGTATTTGGCTAACAAAAATCGTAAGCAAGTCGAGAAATTAGTTCATTCATTAGATGAAACCACTAACAAAAAGACAGTTGTTGAAGACGCATTAAACACGACAAATCAAAAGCTTATTAATAGTGAAGAAAAAGCCATTGTATCTGTTGCCAACAGTGCAATATTAACGACAACGACTGACGGTATAATACGCTCTGCCAATTCTGCAGCCATTCATATGTTCCAGTGTTTAGAAGAAGACCTTATAGACAAACACGTTAAACATTTGTTCGCTGACGATGATGAAATGAAGTTTTTCTTTAATTTTAAAAGTAACCTACATTCATTAGAGCGCAATATTCACGGTATATCTGTTGAGTGTACGTCTGTGAGAAAAGACGGCGTTACCTTCCCAGCACAGGCGGAATTACAATGGGCAGACCGCGACAGTTACCCACTCATCGTTTTAACTTTTATTAACCTCACAGAGCGCAAACGGTTAGAGCAAGAAAATTTAGAATTAAAAGATCAATTTATTGCCAACATCTCTCATGAATTTAGAACACCATTGACCATCATCAATGGTATTTTAGATAGAAACTTAACCAATTCCTTAAGTGAGCAAGATGCAAGCGATCTAACAACAGCTAAGAAAAACGGCCTACGTTTAATAAAGATGGTTGAGCAACTACTAGAATTATCTAAATTAAGCGACTCACCAAAACTCACTCTTCAAAGGTATCGTTTACATACTTTGATGAGCTTACCTCTCGCATCGTTTCATCGGTTAGCGAATAACAATAATTTGGTTTTCGAATCAAATATACCAGAAGATCTTTGGCTTGATTGTGATGCACAGGCATTTGAGAAAATCATTTTTAATTTAATCAGCAACGCAATTAAATACACCGGTGAAAACGGTACTATCACTGTAAACGCCAGTAAAACTGACGACAGCATTGTACTCGATGTGATAGATACAGGTATTGGCATCAGTATTGACGAACAAGATAAAATATTTGATCGCTTCCAACGCGCTTCACACGAAAAAACTAAATCGACATTTGGTGTAGGCATAGGCCTTTCTTTAGTCAACGAACTAGTAAATGCCCATTTATGGCGAATAAACCTAACAAGTGAACTAGGTAGAGGTAGCAAATTCTCTGTTGTTATGCCTAAAGCAGAGCCTATCGAGATTGAGAAGTCACCAGATCTAGCGATCAATGATACGGAGCTAGAGACACTATTACTTGACCGCAAAGCAGCTTTAGCAGAGCAGTCGGTACAATCAAATAAAGTAGTGCTTATTATCGAAGATAACTTAGATATGCAGCATCATATTAAACAAGTTGTTGAGCGCAGTTATCAATGTCTATTAGCTAGTAGTGGTGAGCAAGGCCTAGTAATAGCGAATGAATATATGCCGGATCTTATTATTTGTGATCTAATGATGACAGGAATTGATGGTTTTGAAGTGTTACAAAGAATACGCGCTGATGAGATGACGGCCAATATTCCACTCATTTTATTAACTGCCCGCTCTGATGTTGATAGTAGACTGCAAGGTTTAAAATTATCGGCAGATGAATACCTTAACAAGCCGTTTAATGAATCCGAGTTGTTGATTCGAATAGACAATTTGATAAAGAGTAGAGAACAACTCAGGCTTCAATTTGTTAAACAATATCAAGAACAACAAAAACAACAAAGAAAAGAAGACTGTAGAGACAATGCTAAAAAGCTTTCTCAAGAGAATCAGGTAGCAGAGCCTAGTAATGACGAAAAGTTTTTAGCAAAATTAGAATCATTTTTAGCAGAGCACTATGCCGATCAAGAGTTAGACATCACTTCAATGGCTAATCATTTAGCCATGAGTGACAGACAGCTTCAGAGAAAAATAAAGCTGCTATTAAACGTCACACCAAATACATTCTTAAAAGAATTTAGGCTAGAAAAAGCCAAAGAGTTGCTACTAAGTGATGTGCAAATAGGTCTGATTGCTTTGGATGTTGGTTTTTCTTCGCAAACCTACTTTGGTAAGTGTTTTAAAGAACATTTTGGCTGTACACCAAAACAATTTAGACAACATAACACAGAGGGCTAATTGCCCCCTGATAACATTTCTATTTTTAATAGCTTCTTCATTTCTGCTATCGATTTAGAAGAAGCTATTTGCGTATAAGAAACCTGTAAGTCTTGTAAACCATTGATCGCCGCTAACTCAAAGTCAGAGTCAGCCTTAGTTAGCGTGAATACATGCTCAATGAAACTGCTTACATGCTCCCAAGAGTATTCCAAAGGCTGTTCGATACTAAACGGGTAGTAAGAATAAGCGATTCTAATGTCACCTCGGGCTACCATTACCTGCTTAAAACGCTCGCGTAACTTTGATGCTAGATATTTAGCCGCATTGTCTTTCTCGTAGCCAATAACGGCAAAACAATCTTCTGACCACCTCACGATCAGATCGTCAGGATTACTACTGTATTTAAGCAAATCAGTTAAATTAAGTAACTGAGTTGAGTTTAGCGATTCAACCTTAGGCACTTGCACCAACAATAAAAACAATCTTGGTAAACTAGCTCGCTCTGCAGGTGCAATATTTTGATGCATTTGATGCATAAGCGAAACAGCTTGCTCAATGTAGATGTCCAAATAACGGCGACTTCTCAAGCCCGTTGTATTATCAATGATAGAGAGCTTTTCAAGTTGCTTATTTGCTTGCTCTAATTCTTGGTTCTTGTCTAAATAACGCCTAGTTTTATCTTCTATTTGTTTCTTCAGTGATAGTTGCAAGTTTCTTTCTGTCACTAGTTTGCTGTTTACATAACGAGAATATAGCAAGAGCGCTAACGCCAAAAACATGGAATATGCTAAGAATGCCCACCAGGTGTTCCAAGGGGCAGGAGTAACAACAACTTTTAACGATATACTAGGTTCACTCCATTGACCATCTGCATTAGACGCCTTTACTTGGAAGATATAATCACCATGAGGTAAATTCGTGTATGTTGCCCTTCTCAATTTGCCCGCATCTACCCACTCTTCATCAAATCCTAACAATCGGTATTGGTAGTTAGTTGAATTTGGCTCAGAATAATTAAGCCCCACATACTCAAATGAAACCAGCTGATCAGTATAATTAAATTCGATATCTTTGATATTTAACGTCGCAGTTGTAGGCGCAACTTTCTCATTCAACTTATTGATGCCTACCAATTTAACGTCAGGCACCACATGTTGCTTTATAAAGTCTTTAGGGTTAACACTAGTGAGTCCTTTGGCACTACCAAAAAACATTTCATCATTTATGCTTCTTAAAGTAGCACCATGATTGTATTCCATTGTCACTAAGCCATGACGAGTGTCGAAATGAGAAAAGCTCTTGTCTTTACTATTAAACTTGCTGATACCTTTATTAGAACTAAACCACAAGTCACCCGCTTCATCTTCATTCAGAGAGTAAATGGTTAGATCTTTAAGCCCTTCGCTTTGACTATATCTAGTGAAGTGATAATTACCACTAATTAAATCCTCTGCTTTTAGGAAGTTCAGGCCAGCTCCCTGAGTACCCACCCAGATGTTTGCTTTACTGTCTTGCAATAAAGCCCATGAAAAATCACTACTTAGAGAATTATTATTGTTCTTATCATGCATGATATGGGTAAAGCTTCCATTCTTAGTATCCATACGATTAACACCACCACCATAAGTAGCTAACCAAAGAAAACCATCGTGATCGACCATCAGTTGTAAAATATGGTTAGTACTAGGAGCATTAGTTGAACGCTCCCCACCAGCTTGATATCGTGTAAATTTTCCAGGCTCCAAAATACGATTCAGGCCACCATGAAACGTTGCAACCCAAATTCCCCCGCTTTGATCAGCAATAATATCCGTAATGCCGTTTGCAGAAATAGATTGGTTGTCGCTAGTGTCATTTGAATATCTAGTTAACTTGTTACTTTCCAAGTTTATTTCCAATAAACCTGACGCTCTAGTTCCAATGTATAAGGTATTTTGATGTTTAAACATCGCGGTTAAGCGAAATTGGCTTAAGTCCAGCTCAGAAAAAAACTCATTAACCGTGTCGGCAACACGATCATATCGATATATTTTGCCCTCATACGTGTTAAACAACACTGATTGTTCGTCCCATTGAACCAACTTCATCACAAGGCTATTTGCGATCTCTGGAAAACCATAATCCCCGTATTGCTTAAACATGGTTAAATTAGGGTCCCAACGACTCACGCCTGAAAAGGTACCTACCCATACAATGCCTTTATTGTCTTGATAAAACGTCAATGCAAAGTCATTACTGAGACTGTGATAATTAGAAACAGAATGAGTGTGGTGATGCTGTTGCATGGTAGATAAATCAATCAAAGTTACACCTTTATCTGAGGCCAACCAAATCCTACCGTTTTGATCTTGAAAAATATCCTCGATAGATAAATCATTTGTGGCTACATTATTAATGATGATGTCAAAGCGAGTGATTTTCTGAGTATATGGGCTGTATTTGAAAACACCTGAATCCGATGTCCCTATCCAGATAATGCCTTCAGAGTCTTGGTACATATTGGAGACAATGGCATTTTCTAACTCTTCAAAGGCTAAGTGTTTAACAAATTTTCCACTGATATCAAAAACATCAATACCACCACCATTGGTTCCCACCCAAACTGTTCGGTCATTTGGCATTAGAATAGATTCAATTACCTTGCCACTTAACCCTCTTTGCCTTTTATCAAAAGCTATTAGTTGTGTTACCCATTCACCATTTAACTCACTTAAGACTGTCAGACCATCTTCTGTTCCAACCCAGAGTTTACCTAACTCATCTTGCGCTAATTTATTGATAAAATCGTTGTTTATAGGAGCAACAATTGATGATTGATTGAATGTGATAAATGTTTCAGAGTCACTTTGAAGTAGATTTAACCCTCCACCTCGAGTAGCTACCCATAAACGCCCTTTTGCATCTAACAATAATTGACTTACGACATTTGAGCTTAGCGAGTCTTCGATATTTTGGTCGTAGTGAAAGCGAGTAAACTGATAACCATCATAGCGATAAACGCCTTCTGATGAGCCAAACCATAAAAAACCATGTTGATCTTGAACAATAGAAGAAACCGCGCGATATGCTAACGGGTTATCAATAGAAAAATTTTTAAATGGTGTATTGTTAGAATAAGCAAAAACTGATTGAAACAATAAAAAAGAGAAAAGAATTACGCGAATAAACACTAACATACCCTTTATTGTAACTTGAATAAACAAGGTAACATAAAACAAAAAAAGCGCCACTTTAGGGCGCTTTTCAATAACAAGAAAATTTATTCCTGTGTTACCCAACTATTCACACTAATAGTTTCTTGGCTAGTAAAGTCGGCATTGGTCTTCCAAATCAAACCATCTGTACCTAAGTTGGTCTTCCAAATAAGGCCATCAACTTCCAAATTAGTTTTCCAGATCAAACCATCTACATTAACGTTGGTTTTCCATATCAAACCATTTATGCCTACATTTGTTTTCCAGATTAAGCCATCAGCACCAATCTCGCCATTTCTAACGACGGCGTCCTTATTATGTTGCCAAACGAAATCTTCTCCTAATCCTTCAACATAAAAATCGCCATTATCATCGATATTTGCGTTACCAACATAGTGCTCTTCACCAGCAAGGTCCTTAGCGATATCCATACCTTGGTTTGCACAGTTGTCTGCACTGCTATAAACAGCATCATAAGCATTTATCACACCAGCACCTTGCTGAAATACACTGTATGCTAGCTTATTATCTGCTGTTAACGCTGGGCGAGCCGATGCAATTAACTTACATTTGACTTGGTCAGGTGTCAGCGTGCCATCTTTTGTCAACATTAAAGCCACAACACCTGAAACAACAGCAGCAGCTTGAGACGTACCTGACATTTCAAAGTACCTTCCACCATCATGATATTCTGGATGTTCTTGTACAATCTGACTATCAAGCGACATAAGGCCTGATATATGACCGCCAGGAGCCACTATTTCAGGTTTAACAAAGGCTTCGTAAGTTGGACCCGCAGCACTAAATGAAGCGATTCGATCATCTTCTTTTGAGCTGTAACTGTAGCTATCTGTCATTGCGCCTACGGTAATGATATAAGGCACATTACCAGGAACACCAATAGACATTGGATCAGGCCCCTTGTTACCAGCAGATGCAACCACTACTATACCTGCCTGCCATGCCGCCATAACAGCTTGGTTAAGCGGATCTTGCCAATAATGTGATTGAACAGGGCCACTAAATGACATATTCAACACTCTCAAGTTGATGTCATCTTTTACGTTAACAGCCCAGTTGATACCTCTAATTACGTCAGCATATGTCGCTTTACCTTCACCATCAAATGCTTTGATTCCTACTGTCGCTGCATTCGGAGCTACGCCATAAAGGCGACCGAACACGTCAAAATCACCATTATTAGCAACACTTGCTACGTGAGTACCATGACCACTGTGTTCGTCGTCATAGTTATGAAGTGTATTGTTAATCGCATCGTAAGTTCCCCAAGCCTTATCGTTACCATAAAGGTCAACATTTAGGCCTGCTAGCTGATCTAAACCAGTATCTAAGAATGCAATAGTAACCGCATCACCAAAATTATGTTCGTAATGTGCAAAATCAGCGTCGATAACAGTAGCTACTTCAGCCATTGGTTGCCATTTTCGAGTGCCCCAGCCATTACCCGCGCTAGCCAAGCTCACTTTAGAATTTTCATGGGTAGTTACGGAGATACGATTTTTTAATTCTACTAATTGAGCGTTTGTTAATGAAATGGCTACCGCGTTAATAATAGGTAATTGGTGGCTAGGTTTTAGACTTAATGCTTCCAACTCACCCAACAATTGCTGGTAATTCTTTGCCTTAACAATGTACGAGTCTAATTGCTCTTTTTTAGCTTCAACTAACGCTACGTTGTCAGCTGAAACATTATTTTGTTCAACTAAATAGTGATAACCTGTAGCCCCTAATACTGACAAAGGCAGCAGCGCAGCAGCTAATTTTTTTGAAAACATTTGATTCCCCTTTTAACGCCCAAACATCTAATCCGTTAATACATCAGGGTAACTTTGAACCATTATGTTACATACGCATAACATGCACGTAACGCTAATATTGTGTTACCTAAATGTCAACAAAATAAGTTTCGTTTAAACCCCAATCCGTTATAGAGCGTTGATAGTCTTGTGATTATTTTTAACGATTTATTAAAAAAACAGACTTAATAATTTAATAAACTTTTTCTATGTTCAATCATAAATCAATGCAATTTTAAACCTAGTAAAATCGCGACACGTTTTCTCACAATAACGACAATAACTCCATCAAGCACTTAAATAACAACAACTTAAACTAACACCACCACATAAACACATGGTCGGATTCGTTCTAAAAGAATGCTCTTTTTTACTATTTATTAACATAACTTCTTGCCAACATTAATGCGGTATTTCAAACATGGAATACAAATAACAAATAACTTCCTGGTTATTCGTGAAACAAAATTGAAAGTAATAAAAAAAATAAATGCAATGTAAAAGCTACGGAATAGCGATAACAAGAGAGAAACATATGAAAGAGAACAACTTTGTTAAAAAGGCACTTGCTCTAGCCGTGTTGGCTTCAACAAGTTACGCTGCTAACGCAACCGAAATAAAAGAAGTTGAGCAACAAGCAACGTTAAATAAAAACGGAAAAGCTAGTTTTGCTCAGTGGCGTGCAAACGAGATCGCCAACAAACGTGATTACACTGATCGTCTTATTGTAAAATTCAAAGACACTGTAAGCGCTAATTCCGTAGTACCAGGTCTAGCTAAAAAATCAGGCCTGCCATTACAAATGATAAAGCAATACAAAAATGGCAAATACGCGGTATCAATTGGTAAAGCGAAAAAGCTTAAAGATTTACAGGGAATTATCGCTGAATTAAGCAAGAATCCAAATGTTGCTTCTGTTGAAGCAGATCCAAAACGTTACTTTCTATCTCAAAACCAACCTTGGGGTATAGCAAACACACAATCTGATCTAGTTTCAGATAACGATGCAAGCAACATGACGGTTTGTATTATCGATTCAGGTTATGAACGTACTAACCCTGATTTAGCTGCAAATAACGCTTCTGGTACAAATAACTCTGGTACCGGTAATTGGTATCAAGCAGGTGGCTCTCACGGTACACACGTAGCAGGGACTATCGCAGCGGTGAACAATTCAGAGGGTGTTGTTGGTATTATGCCAAACACAAACGTAAACCTTCATATTGTTAAAGTATTCAATGCGTCAGGCTGGGGTTACGCTGGAGAGTTAGCTGATGCTGTAAACGTTTGTGCTAATAACGGTGCAAAAGTAGTAAACATGAGCTTAGGTGGTTCAGGTTCAAGTAATACGGAAAGAAACGCTCTACAAGCAGCTGCTGATGCAGGTGTGTTATTGATCGCTGCGGCTGGTAATGATGGTAATTCAACTCATTCTTACCCAGCTTCTTACGATTCAGTAATGTCTGTAGGCGCGGTTGATCAAAGTGGTAAACACGCAGAATTCTCACAATACACAAGCCAAGTTGAAGTTGCAGCACCTGGTGAAGCAGTTCTTTCAACGGTAGCAGGTGATGGCCGTTTAGGTTACATTTCAATTGGTTCTACTACGTACGGTAACGACAATGTAGTGCCTCAAACTCGCTATGTACAAAGTGGTTCAAGCCATACAGTTAACAACGTTAACGGTAGTGCTTCAGGTATTTTAACTAGCTGTACATTATCTGGAAGTTCTTATAGCTGTAGTGCTAACGTGTCTGGCAATATTTGTATTGCAGAGCGTAATGGTAATCAAGTTGGCAGCAGCTACCCTGAAATTAATCCAGCTAAAGCTTGTGCCGACGCTGGTGCTGCAGGTGTTATTGTATATAGTGATAGCGACCGCCCAGGATTACAAAACCCATTCTTAGTAGATAGCAGTGCTAACGTTACTGTACCAACTGTTTCAGTTAACAGAACATTGGGCCAATCTTTATTAACTAAACTTGGTCAAAACACTACATTAACAGTGAACGCTAACCAAGATTACTCATACTACAACGGTACATCTATGGCTTCGCCACACGTAGCTGGTGTAGCGGCGTTAGCATGGAGTAAAAACCCATCTTGTACGGCGGCACAAGTACGCCAAGCGCTTAAAGATACAGCTGTAGATTTAGAAACTGCTGGTCGTGATGACAAAACTGGTTACGGTTTAGTGCAAGCAAAAGCTACTTCAGATCGCTTAGCGTCAGTTTGTTCAGGCACAACGCCTCCACCACCAACAGGTACTGTTGCGTTGGAAAATGGTGTTGCTCAATCAAACTTAACAGCGGCTGCAAATGCTACGCTTAAGTTTACTTTTGAAGTACCAGCAGGTGCGACAGACCTTAAGTTTGATATGGCAGGCGGCTCAGGTGACGCTGACCTTTACGTTCGTTTCGGTTCGGAACCAACGGCAGACCTATATGACTGTCGTCCATACGAAACTGGCAACGTAGAAAGCTGTACTATTAGCAATGTGCAAGCGGGTACATATCATGTTCACCTTACTGCATACGCAGCCTTCTCTGGTGTTAATTTAACAGCATCTTACACTGAACCTTCAACTGGTGGTGGCGGTGCTACAGGTGGCAGCGCTTCACTTTCAGATATTAGTGTAAGTCGTCGTGCTTGGAAGTACTACACTATTGATATCCCTGCAGGTATGTCGACATTAGACTTCACTACGTCAGGCGGTTCAGGTGATGCAGACCTTTACATTAAGCAAGGTGCTCAACCTACTCGTACAAGCTACGACTGTCGTTCAGAAAATAGCGCTAATAACGAGTCTTGTTCAATCAATAACCCAACAGAAGGTACTTGGCACATTGGTATCTACGGTTATAGAGCAGCTAGTGGTATTACATTAAATGTAAACTACAACCCTTAATTCAGATTTCCCAACTGATGTTTAACTAGGCAAGCGAAAGCTTGCCTTTTTTTTTACCTTGTATTTCAGTTAAAATGTCTAGGCACAGATGAAATAAAGAAATATCCATGGAAATAGTTGAAATAGACAGTCAGCCAATAGAACTTTGTAAACTACTAAAAATTGCCAACTTAGTTGGCGGTGGCGGCGAAGCCAAAATTGTTATTAGTGAAGGTTTTGTGTTTCTCAATGGCGAACTTGAAACCCAAAAGCGTAAAAAAATCTACGATCAAGATATCATTGAGTTTAATGGCGAAATGATTCAGGTTATTTGTCATCAAGCGATTACGGAGCCTCAACCTAAGAAAAAACCAAAGTCCAAAAAACCTAAAACTTCGTCACAAGAAACGCCAGTTAAAAAAGGCGGCCGTAGAAGAATTTCTTTTTAATACTTAACCTTAAATTCATCTCCCTTCAAGCAATATTGCACAAGCTAGCTATACTGAAACTAAAATAGTTCAAGATAGCTAGCACAAATGACAACAGAACATAGAACATGCAACTACAAGGATGTTGATGGTTTTATTTGTAGCGCCGAGGCTACCGAATCAGGACTCTGCTTCTGGCATGATCCTGATATTGATAAAACAGGACCCGAAATAAAAAGACAACTAGAAGAGTATGTACGCTCTGGTGGTCAAACTCGTGGTATCGTCCTTAAAAATGCAGACCTATGCAACGTCAACCTTGTCAATCACCACAAAAAAGTCGGCTTCGACTTTTCATACGCCGACCTTTATCGAGCTAATCTCAACGGTGCACATTTATTCAACATCAAATTGGAAAATGCCAGTATCATGAAGGCTGATCTAACTAGTGCAAACATAAATTGCGCCAACTTGAAGGGTTGTAATCTGTTAGGCGTGCGTTGGCAGGAGTGTAAAGTAGAAAACATTAAGTTGGGTAAAAAGCTCAGACAACAAAAGCAAGCAAGAGTTGTTTATAAACAAGGGGAATTGGAAGAATCAATCGACTTACTAGAGCAATCGGAGGAAATATATCGCGATTTACGCAAACATGCTGAACACGAAGGTTTGTTTTCGCTAGCGGGTGAATTGATTCAAAAAGAGCTCACCATGCGTAGATTGCAAATGCCAAAAATGAGCTTTAAGCGCTTAGGTTCTAAAATAGTAGATTTGTTTTGCGGTTATGGAGAAGCACCGTTAAGAATCGTCTTTATCTCGATAATTATTATTCTTATATGTGCAACGATATATACTTTTACCGGCCTTAACTATCAAGACCAAATTATTTCGTACTCGCCAGATAAAACCATCCTAGAAAATTTCTACCTGTTCCTCTCTTGTTTGTACTATTCAATCGTTACCTTTACAACCTTAGGATACGGCGACTTTACACCCGTTGGATTATCACGAGCGGTGGCCGCTGTAGAGGCGTTTACAGGTAGCTTTACCATTGCGCTTTTTGTCGTAGTGTTTGTTAAGAAGATGACTCGCTAAATTTATTTGCGATTAGGACTTTTTCAAGGCTTATCCCCCTGTTAGAATATCTGCCCTAAAAATTATCATCAACCACGGAATAAGAGATCCATGCGCACTAGCCAATACATGTTATCTACTTTAAAAGAGACGCCTGCAAGCGCAGAAGTAGTCAGTCACCAATTAATGTTACGAGCAGGATTAGTTCGCAACGTCGCTTCTGGTTTATATACTTGGTTACCCACTGGTCTTAAAGTACTTAAAACAGTAGAAAACGTAGTGCGTGAAGAAATGGAACGCGCGGGTGCTATTGAAACATTAATGCCAATGGTACAACCGGCAGATTTATGGGAAGAGTCAGGCCGTTGGGAAGACTATGGCCCAGAATTGCTTCGTTTAAGTGATCGCCACGACCGTCCATTTGTTTTAGGTCCAACACACGAAGAAGTTATCACGAAATTAGTTAGCAACGAAATTAGCAGCTACAAGCAGCTACCGTTAAACGTTTTCCAAATACAAACGAAATTCCGTGATGAAATCCGCCCTCGCTTCGGTGTTATGCGTGGTCGTGAATTCTTAATGAAAGATGCATATTCTTTCCATACAACAGATGAGTGTTTAAAGAAAACGTATCAAGTAATGTTTGATGCTTACTGTCGTATCTTTGAAAGACTAGGTTTAGACTATCGCCCAGTTATTGCCGATACAGGTTCTATTGGTGGTGATGCATCACACGAATTCCATGTACTAGCTGAGTCAGGTGAAGATGATATCGTATTCAGTGATGCAAGTGATTACGCAGCAAACGTAGAAAAAGCAGAAGCATTAGCGCCAGCAGGTGAACGCCCTGCAGCCTCAGCTGATGTAGCAGAAGTTTCTACACCTAACGTAAAATCTATTGATGACGTAGCAAGCTTCTTAAAAGTAGACGTTCAACAAACAGTTAAAACACTACTGGTTGTTGGTGAAGCTGAAGAAGGTGAAACAGCACCAATTATTGCGTTAGTTTTACGTGGCGATCACCAGTTGAACGAAATCAAAGCTGAAAAAATTGCAGGCATTTCTGCGCCACTAACAATGGCTAGTGATGAACAAATTAAAGCTGCAGCTGGTTGCAACGCAGGTTCAATTGGTCCTGTGAATCTTAATTTACGCACGATTGTTGATCGCAGTGCGGCACACTTAGCTGATTTTGTTTGTGGTGCAAATAAAGACGACTTCCATTTAACAGGTGTAAACTGGGATAGAGATATTACAGATTATGCTGTTGAAGACATTCGTAATGTAGTTGAAGGTGACCCTAGCCCATGTGGTCAAGGTACACTTAGCATCAAGCGTGGTATTGAAGTTGGTCATATTTTCCAATTAGGTCAAAAATACGCTGAAGCAATGAACTGTGGTGTTTTAACTGAATCAGGTAAGCACGAAACATTAACAATGGGTTGTTACGGTATCGGTGTTTCACGTATTGTTGCTGCTGCTATCGAGCAAAACCATGACAAGTACGGTATCAAATGGCCAAAAGCTATCGCGCCTTTCCAAGCAGCGATTGTTCCGATGAACATGGCAAAGTCAGCACGTGTAAAAGAAACTGCTGAGAAACTTTATGAGCAATTGAAGCAAGCAGGTATTGAAGTATTGTTTGATGATCGAAAAGAACGTCCAGGTGTCATGTTTGCGGATCACGAACTAATTGGTACACCAACCTTACTTATCATCGGTGAGCGCAACTTAGACGAGCAGAAAGTTGAAGTAAAAGACCGCATAACAGGTGAAAAGTCGCTTGTGGCAATTGACGAGATCATGTCTTTATTTAACTAGCAGCAATCTTATGAAGATAAAGGCCTAATGCTTTAAGCATTAGGCCTTTTTTATTGTTACTTAGGAGAAGAATAAAGAGGTAACGACAAAATTCTATTATCTATTTCAGCAACTAGCGCTAAATATTCCGAGGAAGTGGTATGTTGATGGATACGCTCAAATTCGGCCTGATTGATGCCTTCTGGTAAACGTTCAATACTTGGTATCAATATGATATCTGCGCTTTCTAAACCTCGCTTAACTAACAATTCCCCACTCTCTTTCGAATGAGTGGCCAAGTGTGAAAATAACGTGCCTGCTCTGTCGGCTTGCAAATCGGCAAAACTAAAACCTGTACCAGAAATTGCATCGCTCAATTCTTTTAATTCACCAACAAAATAACTGGCAGAATTGCTACCGATAAGTTGAATATAAGCAGAATATAGAAAATGCTTACGTAAATCTTGTCGATGACTTAACGTTACTCTTTTTCTTGCTGCTTTACTTGCATCAATCTGTTCACTGGTCAAGGTTAAGTAGCCCGCAATATAACGTTCGAAACGACTATCACCAAGAAACCAAGTTAAAGCAACGATTGCCCCTGATAGCTCTATATCTATGTCTTGATTTTGCTTGCTCACTTCTCTAAGCATAGATTGAATATAAGCCTCAAAAGAGGTTTCATTCGGATTCTGATTACTAAATTGTGTGAGCTTAATTACGTATTCATTAGCACGAGTAATCACCCGCTCTGAAAGAGATACTTGAGACAGCTTAGCTACTAAACCTGACTTACCTGTGGTTTTAAGAAAGCTATCTGGCAGTTCGATTAATGTAGATAGCATATTTTTGTTGGTGTTAACACGTAAAACGAATGCTTGTGCTGGTTTATCTAAATCAGGTAAGACAAATTTAGTTAAACCGTAGTTAACCACCGACCAAAACAAAGATTCAGAAACAGGTACCTGCCCTACCGTAATGTCTTTTAGTTTAGCTGTCCCTATTGATTGCATTAGCGTAGCTCGAAACCTCACAAACCGTCTCTCAATAGGAAGCGGCAAAGTCACTACCCCTTCAAGAGCAACCTGATCGGTTTCCAATAATGCATTTACATGAATTCGTGAGTCAACGTTATTTGCTAACGCTGCCAATGCAGCTATCTCATGCTGACGTAAAGTTACCTGTATGGTTTTATTCTTGAGTCGCCATTGAGTATTAAGACGTTTAAGGACTGTCTTTGCTGATTGAACACTTTGTGCATCAACAACCTGTGGTTGACTTAACGCAGGCTTGCTAAGCACGAAGAAGTACAGTGAAAAACTACTAACCAGCAGAAAAAATAGAATAAAGTAGAAAACTTTTTTTAAATATAACAAAAGCAGTTGAAAGATGATTGGTCAGTGGCAGTAGTCTACCACTGACCTTAATAATCACACAAATCCCAATAGATCGCTTTGTTAAAGCGTGTTGCTAAACGATTATTCAGCTCTTTGAACGTGGTTAATCCCTCAGAGCCGGGCTCAAAACACTGCCAAATAAACTGATGACAGTTATTTTCTATAAGGTGATAGTCTCTATATTGATAGATTTGGCTAATAGCTCTTTCTGCCGCTCTTTCACAGGCTAATGGTCTTGCATGTGAATCACATGCGACAAAGATATTCTTACCAGAACGTTCCTTGGTAAACCTAGCAACTGATAAAGGTTTAATTAACCCTTCGCCGTCAAGTTCTACAATCGTATTGTCACCTACCCAAATTCCCGTATGATCCAATAAACCACCAATACCGCAACAAACTATTGAGCCAACAACTGGCGTTGCTGTTTGCTCGGTATCAAAAAGATCTGTGGGATAAGTTTGTACAGGGGCATCATGTCTATCTAAGTCACTTAGCTTTAACGCTCGGCCATGCCTGCTCCGCTCTTTTTGTTGACGTTTACGGTCATCTGCAAGCTCTTTTACGGCAAGCGCAGATACTGCTGCTGCACCAAGCCAAAATAAAGGTAACGGCATTTTAACTCCTAAAATCAACAAACTACTCTATTTAATACTATAGTGATAGGATAATCACTCGTCACCTTTAAGTTGCAAGCAAGTGTTTCAATAGAAACACTATTTATCATGGAGTATTGTATGGCTGAACATCAGAGTACTTTTCTAGCCTGGCTTTTTAGAATGCCTTTAATCAAGCGCTGGTCGTTAATGTACTGCGTAAAGCCTGAAAATGTCGCCGAACACTCCCACCAAGTCGCCATTGTCGCCCACCTACTAGCCGTGATCAAAAATACAAAATTCAATGGCAACTTAAATGCAGATAGAGTGGCAACAACGGCGCTTTATCACGAGGCGTCTGAAACACGGTACGGTGACGTTGTCAGCCCTACCAAGTATGCTAATAAAGAAATTGCACACGAATTTAAGAAAATTGAAAAACTAGCCGAGCAAGAGTGTTTAGAAACGCTACCGGAAGAGCTAGTCCCAATTTTTGAACAGCTAATCATACAAGATTCAGTACCAGAGGATATCAGGAAAATAGTAAAGGCCGCGGACATCATCGTTGCCTATTTAAAAGCACTTGACGAATTACAACATCAAAATCACGAATTCGATCACGTAAAAGTAAAATTGGACAATAAACTAGATGGGTTAAGAGCTGATATGCCAGAAGTGTGTTATTTCTTATCAACCTTTGTTGAAGCATGCGCAAACACTATTGATAACCTAACGGCCAACAACTAGTCATTAGCGGTTGGCCCTTAGCTCTCAATGTGAAATGGCTAATCTGGATTTGCTTGCCTGATAGCACGAAACTCAGGCCAATATTTAATAACAATATCAACCAGTTCAGGATCAAATTTAATGCCTTTTTGCTCAAGAACATAGGTTCTGATTTGTTCATCATCCCATTTTTCCCTGTAGCAACTATTCGACCCCAACGCATCAATCACATCGGCAATTGCCATTATTCTTGCTTCCATTGGAATGTTGCCACCTGCTAATCCTTCAGGGTAACCTGAGCCATCCCAATTTTCATGATGGTAATGGGCAAGTCGAGCACCTAATTTTGCTACACTAGCTTTAGATTTAGAGAGCAAATCACTCCCTACCTCTGAATGTGTTTTCATGATCTGCCATTGGTCTTCGTCTAAAGCACCAGGCTTATTAAGAATATCCTCTGAAATAGCCACTTTACCTAGATCGTGCAACGGTGCCACAAGTCTTATTGCATGGACAAACTTGTCTTCTAAGCCCGCCTTACGAGCTAGTAATTCACAAATAAGGCCTACCCTCTTAACATGTGAGCCAATATCAACGCTTCTTGATTCAATTGCATCGCCAACAATGTAGAGCAATTCCTTCTGGGTTCTTTGTACTTCATGACGCTTTGTTAAACCTTCGAGAATGAGTGCTACATTCGTTGCAAATAACTCAACTAATTCTGAACGGAAGTGCTCGGCATCATCTTCAAACTCAATATATAACACTGACGTTGCACCAGGAGAGGTTTCATAATAGCCAATAAAGCAATGGTCGTCTGAGTAATGACTTTTATCACTAAACGTTTTTTGTATACGTTTTTTGACCTTATCATCGATGCTAGATGATTCTAAGCTATCTGACTCAACAACATATTTTCCTGTACATGCAATGATGAGATTAGACTCTTCTTCATCAAAGTCGTGCTGACTTCTAGCGATATACAAAGCCGAACTGTCCACCTCCATTAAAGTAAGAAGATGGTTAAGCGCTGCTGAGCCAAACGCTTTGAACTGGTTAATCTGTAATAAATCATGGGTTGCTTTAATGAGTTGTTTAAACGCATCCAAACTGCGTTGAATGGTCATAATGTCACGATACGCTCTAATGCTAGCGTATACTGACGTAGTCATTTTTCCAGAGGTAAAATCAGTCTTTTCTTTGTAGTCGTTTATGTCGAACTCTTTAATCACCTTAGCTTCGGGAGCTGTACCCGCCTGGCCTGTCCTTAAGACCAATCTAATCGCTTGATTGCGCTTAACTTTACGGATCCACTCTACAAGCTCTAATCCTGCGTGATCAGTCTCCATGACAACATCAACAAATGCCATACAGAAATCATCATTAACGGCTAAGATTTCTTTTGCTTCTTTAGAGGAATAGGCAGAAACTATATCTAGCTTTCTGCCTTCAATAACTGCATCGGCTAAAACCAACTTAGTAATTTGATGCACTGACTCATCATCATCAATCACCAAGATACGCCAATATCGATTACTGCTTGATATTGGAGGTACTTGTGAATTATCTTCTTCATCCTTAAATACAAATGTCGACATAGCTAAACTTCATCTCTTACAAACTAACACTACTAAGTGTAATTAAAATTTATTATTCTGCTCAGATAAATGTAAGACAATTCAGCTCTTTATGCCATAGTCAAGTCTACTAATTACAAAAAATAATAAGATAAACCATATAAAGCGTAATTTTTCATTGACAGGAAAGGCAAAAGCGCTTAAAAATACACTCAATTAGATTTAAACAATGAACAATACAAACTTTAAGATGCTAGTTAACACTTTACTCAATGTCGTACTCTCAGTCGTAGTGGTTATTAAGCCAGTGCGGGGGCGACGTTATATCTAGCAAAAGTTAAAGATTAAACGAATTACGAACCCTCGCTCTGAACAAGACCGAGGGTTTTTTATTATTATTTTCTGAGTCAAAAAGGGTGAACTCATGAGCGAACAACAATTTACCGGTGCAGAAATGGTAGTTAAAGCGCTATCAGCACTAGATGTAAAATATATATTTGGGTATCCAGGAGGATCCGTTTTAGATATATACGATGCCATTTTCCAACAGTCGGAAGTTGAGCATATCCTCGTCCGCCATGAGCAAGCTGCTACTCATATGGCTGATGGTTACGCTAGAGCTACTGGTGAAGTAGGCGTAGTATTAGCTACATCAGGTCCAGGCAATACAAACTGTATAACAGGTATCGCTACAGCATACATGGATTCTATTCCGATGGTAGTGCTTGCAGGCCAAGTACCAACAGGCTTAATTGGTGATGATGCATTCCAAGAAACAGATATTGTTGGCTGTTCTCGCCCAATTGTTAAACACAGCTTTAATTGCCGTTCGTTATCTGATATCCCTGATACTATCGCCAAGGCTTTCTATATTGCACGTACAGGCAGACCAGGACCTGTAGTTGTTGAGCTGCCAAAAGATATTCTTGTGCCGGAAGTAAAAGCACCATTTGAAATAAATACGGATGTGAAAATGCGTTCGTACAACCCAACAGCCAAAGGTCACCCTAAGCAAATTAGAAAAGCGGTAAAAGCGATTAGTGAAGCTAAGCGTCTAGTTGTTTATTCGGGTGGTGGAATTGTATTAGCCGATGCTGCTGAGCTATTAACCCAGTTAGTAGAAAAACTAAATGCGCCGTGTACAAATACGCTAATGGGTTTAGGTGGCTTATCTGGCACACATGATAACTTCATAGGCATGTTGGGCATGCATGGTAGCTTAGAAGCCAATAAAGCAATGGCCAATGCGGACGTAATTCTAGCACTTGGTGCTCGCTTTGATGACCGTGTAACCAACAATGTTAAGAAGTTCTGCCCAAATGCTAAAATTATTCACGTAGATATTGATCCTACATCTATCTCTAAAACGATTAATGCACACATTCCAGTAGTAGGCTTGATTGATATTGTTTTACAACAATTATTGGAAGAACTGGATGAACAAGGGTTTGCAGTTAACCAAGAAGAAAACCAAGCTTGGTGGCAGCAAATTAACGAATGGCGTGCAGTTAAAAGTGTTAGCTACGATCAACCAGATGGTAAAATCAAACCTCAAAAGGTTATTGAAAAGATTTATGACATCACTAATGGTGAAGCGTACATCTGTTCCGATGTTGGTCAACATCAAATGTTTGCTGCGCAATACTATCCGTTCGCCAAACCAAGACAATGGATAAACTCAGGTGGCTTAGGCACGATGGGCTTCGGCTTCCCTGCTGCGATGGGTGTAAAAATGGCATTCCCAGATAGTCACGTAGTTTGTGTAACAGGTGATGGTTCAATTCAAATGAACATTCAAGAGCTTTCTACTTGTCTTCAATACAACCTACCTGTCGTAATTGTGTCATTAAATAACCGTTCATTGGGCATGGTTAGACAATGGCAAGATATGATTTATGGTGGCCGCCATTCTTCATCATACATGGAGTCATTACCTGACTTTGTAAAATTGGCAGAAGCCTATGGTCATGTTGGTATTCAGATCAATACTTTAGATGAATTAGACGAAAAAATGCAGCAAGCTTTTGATACAAGAAATAGATTGGTATTTGTTGATGTACTTGTTGACGAAAAAGAACACGTTTACCCAATGCAGATAAAACACGGTGCCGTTGATGATATGTGGCTAAACAAAGGAGTTAAAGCATAATGCGTAGAATATTAGCTATTTTATTGGAAAACGAACCAGGATCATTATCTCGAATCGTTGGTTTATTTTCACAACGTGCCTTTAACATCGAAAGCTTAACAGTAGCACCAACAGAAGATCCAAGCCTGTCACGTATTACCATTGCGACAAAAGGTGACGATAAAATTCTTGAGCAAATTGTTAAGCAAGTGAACAAGTTAATTGATGTGATCAAAATCACAGATCTGACAGAGCGCAAACACATCGAGCGAGAAATATTGCTAGTTAAGGTGCTTGCAATGAACGAAAAATCGCGTACCGAGGTAAAACGTATTACTGATATCTTTAGAGGAAGTATTATCGATATTGGTAAGCAGATTTATACCGTGCAACTGACAGGCGATGCAGAAAAACTAAACGCATTTGTAGAAACGCTAGCAAATGAAACAGAAATTATAGAATCTGTGCGTTCTGGGTGTGTAGGCATTGCTCGTGGTGAAAAAGCGCTTCGTGTATAATTAGCTGCATGTAAAAGATTAAAAGCCAAGTTTTTACTTGGCTTTTTTTTCGCTCAAATTGGCAGTTAATAAGTGAACATTGAATTCAGACTTGCAAGTAAGATTGATAAAGCAAGTATTAAACGTTTTTACAAACAGCAAAAATACTCTGCTGGCTTCATGGGGTTGGATCATACGATGCTAGCGCTAGTGAACGATGCTATTATTGGTGCAGTTATAGTGTCAAAAATAGAAGAAAGCAATTCACAGTATTTGCTTCATGGATTGGTCGTAGCACAGCAATACAGAGGTCAGCAAATAGCGTCATCATTGATAAAACACATGACTAAACGATTTACTTCAATTTATTGTTTTGCCGATAGTTCGCTACAAAACTTTTATCTTAACAATGGTGCAGCGTTATCAAGTGAAGACAATTTATCAACAACTCTAGCAAACAGGCTAAACGCATACTTAAAACACTCCCCTAAATTAAACGTCTTTCATTTATCCTAAAAATTGAGCTATTCAAATTATCTGCTTGTATGTTAAAACTAAACAAAAATAACAAAAAAGTTAGCCATGGATTACACAACAGCAGTTCTTATCACACTTATCACCTACAAAGTATTGTTAATCGCCATAGGTATTTGGAGTAATAAGAAAAATCAAAGCAGCGATGACTATTTCATCGGCGGCAGAACATTGGGGCCATGGGTAGCAGCGATCAGTGCAGCGGCAAGTGCTTCTTCAGCCTGGTCATTACTGGGAATGAGTGGTGCTGCATATGCAATGGGTCTGCCTGCAATCTGGATCGTACCGGCAGTCGTTTTAGGTTATTCATTTAATTGGCTATGGTTAGCGCCTCGAATTCAACAACAAGCACATCAAAAGCAAAGTGTAACAGTTACCGATTTTATTACGTCAGATGCAAAAGAGCACAAACGTAAAATCATTCTACTTTCAACCTTCTGTATTGTTTTTTCATTTATCTTTTACATTGCAGCTCAATTTCAAGCTGCTGGTAACATGTTTGCTGCAACATTTGATATGGATATAGAGCTGAGCATCGCTCTAGGAACGGCAATAATCTTGATCTACACGCTACTTGGCGGTTTTTGGGCAGTCAGTATCACTGATACGGTTCAAGGGATTATAATGGTAGTTACTGCTGTATTACTGCCAACAGTAGCACTATTTGTAATTGGGGGCCCTGAGCAACTTTGGCAACAAATGCAAATTGCTTACAGCGACACCCAAATGAGTTGGTTTGGCGAATATACAGGCATCTATATTGTCGCCTTTTTACTTGGGACCGCAGGAATTGGTGTAGGAAACCCGGGACAGCCACACGTAGTCAACCGCCTTATGGCTATCAAAGATGAGGCCTCTGTGAAACAAGGTGCTTATATAGGTATAGGTTGGTCTGTCATTATTTTTGTTAGCATGCTACTGGTAGGCTGGAGTGCTAAAGTTTTACTATCTTCACCTGTTGATGGTGAGCAAGCCCTTATCACATTAGCTCAGCAACTATTACCTTCAGCAATTGCTGGTATTGTGGTAGCAGCTACATTATCCGCAATCATGTCAACAGCCGATAGCCAGTTATTGGTGGCAGCAGGGGCAATATCCTATGATTTACCTAAAGAAAACAAAACAAAAACACTAATGTCTGCACGCTTGACGGTGGCCGTCATGTGTTTATTGTCTATGTTACTAGCCATATACGCACCTAAAGACATATTTTCACGAGTACTATTTGCATGGAATGCATTAGGCGCTGCTTTTGGCCCAGTATTGATCGTTTTATTAATGAAGCGCTATATAGCGCCAAACATCATATTGGCTAGTATCTTCTTAGGCTTCACCAGTACGGTAATATTCCACTGGTTACCTGCACTACCTGGCGATGTACTAGAGCGAATAGTACCTTTTATTGCCTCATTCTTATTGTGCTTAGCATTTAGTAAAAAACAATATGTCAGGCAAGAGGCTTAAGCCTCTTGTAATAAACAATCAACTAATGAAGGCAACTGCTCTGTGGCGGCCCCCACCAGAGTAGTGACTTCTATATCAATATCTAGAGATCGAGTGTCCGCAGGATCAGGGTCGACATAATAAATTTTGCAATTTTTTGGAACAAAAGAGACAAGACCTGCCGCTGGGTAAACCTGCAAAGAAGTACCAACAATAATAACAATATCAGCATCAACCATCTCAGCGATAGCGCGATCCAATAGAGGAACAGCTTCGCCAAACCAAACAATAAATGGCCTTAACTGGCTACCTAGATCACAAGTATCTCCAATCTCGATATTCGCTCGACATGGGTAAACCTTACTATAATCCTCAGTGCTTTGACTTTTTAGTAATTCACCGTGTAAATGCAGTACGTTTTCGCTACCCGCCCTTTCATGTAAATCATCTACGTTCTGAGTAACAATAGAAACCTCATACTTTTCACTTAAAGTTACTAATGCTTTATGTCCAATATTAGGGGCAGCTTTAATTAAGTCAGCACGTCGTTGATTGTAGAAATCAAGTACTAACCCTGGGTTTTGATCCCAAGCGGTTGGTGTGGCAACATCTTGAACTCGGTGTCCTTCCCATAATCCATCATCACCACGAAAAGTTTTTAATCCACTCTCCGCACTGATACCTGCGCCAGATAAAACTATGACTTTCTTTTTCATTATATCTTCCCTGAAAATAGTCTTATTATTTTTAAGGTTTTTTATTATTCTTGGTATAGATAGTAATCAGTTTTACTATCAAAATCCACTATTCTTACAAGATAAACATAAGATGTTTCAATTAATTAAATCCTAAAAAAAGAGAATAAAGCATACACCTTACTCTCTTCCTAATTAAACCGTATTTGCTAGTTTAGTTTAGCAACTAGGACGTTTTGTCTTTTCACTTTTTGGCCCACACGTAAACGCTCTCCGCCTCGCACGATCACTTCATCGCCAGCCTCAACGTCACCAGAAATCGACAACCAGTCACCTACTCCTTGACCAATATTTACATTCACTTTTTGCGCTTGATCTTGCTCATCTACAACTAGAATGTAAGTTTCTTTTTCTCTTAATACTAAAGCATCACGAGGAATAAGTGTTGCAAGCTGTTCAGCCGCTTTAGGCAGAGATACAGTCACGGCGGTTCCTGGCGTTAGTATTTGATTGTCAGCATTTAGTAATACTTTAAAACTTCTAGTCCTTAACTCTCCCGCCTTGCTCCATGTTCTTACAGGCGCCTCGATTAATTCATCACCTAGCTTAATTAACGTAGTATCGGCTTGCTCGATAAATCTAGCAATACTCAGCGGAGCAGATACCTCAATATCAATGCTTTTTGTATCAACCAATTTTGTTAGCGATTGACCAACCGTTACAAGCTGACCTTGTGTAGCAAAACGCTCACTTATACTGCCATCAAATGGTGCTCTAATCTGAGACTTTTCAATTGCTAACTCAGTTTGTTCAGCTTGCATTTGTAAAGCAACCACTTCACTCTCCGCAACGACAAGATCTTTAGTCACCTTTTCCAGTTCACTTTCCGATGTATTATTTTTCTTACTAAGTGCAGATAGTCGCTTCTTTTGACTGCGTAAGTAGTCTACGTCCGCTTTTTGCTGAGTTATGCGAGCTTGCTGTTGTTTAAGCTGCAATTGCAAATGTCTATCGTCAATTTTTGCAATAACATCACCTTTTTTCAGCTCTGTACCAATATCAACAATAGAAAGTAACTGCCCCATTTGTTCAGCCGATATAACGGAATCCTTGCGACTTACCACATTACCTGGCAACCAAATACTTGGTTTGACCTTTTCTGTTTTTACTTGTTCTACATTCACTAATTGTGCAGGAGGCTGCTCTTGCGCTAATGCTTGGTGACTGACCGTTAGCGCAAATACAGTGACAGCAAATAAGCTTTTTGATTTCGATAGTAATTTCATAATGAACTCCCAATTAGGATTCTTTTTTGGCCAGACCTAAACGTACTGGCGAAATAGTTTTAGACTGATGATTAACAAACCACGCTGAAAAATCAGACTTTTTGAGTTTTAAAAGACAAGGCAATAGCACAATAGTAAAGAGTGTACTTACCGCTAAACCACCAACAATCACAGCCGCAAGACCTCTGTATATAACGCTTCCTGCACCAGGCATTAGTAATAATGGCAACATGCCGAAGAAACTCGTAGCTGTACTCATAAAGATTGGACGTAAGCGCAAGCTTAATGCTTGCTCAACCGCTTCAGATCGAGTCACGCCATCTCGTTCAGCCATGCGAGTTTGGTGAACAAGTAAAATAGCGTTGTTTACAACTAGACCTAGCATGATGACAAAGCCAATCATGGTTAATAGATCTAATGGTTGGAAAACAAATAGATTAAGCGCTCTGATTGCCAGCACGCCACCAACCGTTGCCAAAGGAATAGTGATAATAACAAGTAAGCTGTCTTTAACTGATCTAAATAACGCTGCCATCAATAGAAAGAGAATAACTAAGGCAAACGCAAAATTTTCGGCCATCACGGTTATTGCTTTCTCTAGTTGATCAGCGCTGCCACCATATAGGATATTTCCGTCTTCTGGTAAAGCGTCGCGTAATTTAGGTGCTACTTGCTCTTTCAATACAGCAATAGTCTCTTCTAATGACCATCCTTCAGGAGGATTAATATTTAGAGAGATCGTTCTATTACCGTCAATTCTGGTTAACCGAGATGGGCCAACTGTTCTTTCAATATCAACAAGCTCACTTAGCTGCGTGATGCCGCCGTTGCCCGTCACTAAAGGTACGTCTGCCAACGCTTCAGGGTCGCTCCAACCATCTGTTCTCAAGATCATATTTAAGCGTTTACTTCCATTGAAATATTCACCAACATACAAACCATCCCCCAGCGTTCGAACAACGTTACCTAAGGCTCTTCTATTCCATCCTTGCTCTAAAATAGCCCTGTCATTTGGTGACAACCTTAACTCTGGCTCAGCCATCTCAATTGCAGGGTTTGCTTGAACACTTACATTCGGCATTGCTTCTCGTACCCACTCAAGCCCTTGTCTAGCCGCTTCTTGTAACGCTCTATTATCTTTAGACTGAAGGTGCATCTGAACTTGGCGTCCACCACCAAAGCCACCAAATAGATTACCTTGAAAAGCAAATGCGCGTGTATCTGGTAAATCTACGAGTACTTCATTACGAACAACTTCTAATAACTCATCCACTTTACTTTGATCTTTTGCACGTACACCGATATTGCCGCCAAAAGGCCCTGTAAATAGATAGTAATTCTTTAATGCAGGCTCTTTAGTACCATCCATGTATGGCTTCAAGCGTTCAACAATTGGAGCAACGACTTCTCTTTCAATCGTTTCTACATTGGCCCCCGGAGGAAATTGTAAACCGCCATCAACAGCATCACGTTTAACAGGAGGTAAGTAATCTAAAGATGGAATAGCTAAATAAGTAATAACAACTGGTAATGTTAGTAACACTGTACTGAGTGCTACTCTACGTTTTCCGGAGCTTGTTAGACGGTTAACAAAAGAGACTATTTTGCTCCAAGTTTTGGTATTAGGATCTACAACTTTTTGCTGCTTTAAGAAATACTTAGCGAGTACAGGGAGTAATACAACTGCTACGATTAATGAAACGGAAACCGCGATAGCAATAGTGAGAGCTAAGTCACCAAACAATTGCCCCTCAATATCTTTTAAGAAAAACACTGGTAGGAAGATTGCAACGGTTGTTGCAGTAGACGCTAGTAAAGCTCCCCAAACTTGTCTTGCTCCTTTTTCTGCACTTTGATGATGATTTAAGCCTTTATCCCTAAGCCTTAAAATGTTCTCTAACACAACAATTGCAGCATCTAAGACCATACCAACAGCAAACGCCAAGCCGGCAAGCGAAATAACATTCAATGAACGCCCTGTTATTTCAAGTACGATAAATGTACTTAATAAACTAATTGGAATCGCAGTAGCGATGATAAGTGTGGCACGCATTCTACGTACAAAGAACCACAAGATAGAAAGAGCAAGTACAACACCAACAAACAAGTTACTTGTTACTAAGTTGATAGCCCGATAAATAAATACTGAAGCGTCAAACGACTGCACCATCACTAATTTCTTATCAGCAAGCATTTCAGCATTAATTAATTCAACTTCTTGCTTAACCCTATTTAGCGTATCCAATACATTTGCGCCGCTTACTCGGTCAATCCTCATCGAAAATGCAGGATTACCATTTTGAACAGCAGTTTGCTGACGGTCGCTTCTTCTAAGCTCAACCGTGGCAATATCACTTAAGCGAATATTTGTACCATTTCTCGACTCCAGAATTAGGTCTGATAGCTCGCTAACTTTGTATTTACCGCTAAAACGCAAGGTATATTGTCGTCTACCAACATCAACAAAACCACCTGATACATCATTACTAGCAGTAACCAATGAAATCAGTTCTGGTATTTGAATACCGTATTCTGCCGCTTTTATTGGATCAAAGCGGATTTGTAATTCTTCTCTGTTTTGTTGAGTAAAGGTTTGTACGCTAGCCACACCTTCAACAGCCTCTAATCTAGGTCTAATGGCGTCATTGGCGTAATCAATATATTCAGAAATAGCTTTATCATTGCCTGGCAAGGCTTGCAGGAAAAAGAAGGTTAAAGCAGGTGTTCCGCCGCCAAAACCACCTAACATTATTCTAGGTGGTCTTGCATCTCGTGGTAAATTATTGACACGAGTCATACGGCTAATCACTTCAATTAGCGTTTGTTCCATGTCGGTATCAATACCAAACTCTAAGTTAATAAACGCCGCGCCCCTATTAGCAAATGCATTCATAGACTGAAGGCCAGGAATACCTCTAAGCACTTGCTCTTGAGGTTCTATGATTTCAGATTCTATTTCTTGTGGAGAAGCAGCACGCCAAAAAGTTTGAATCGCAATACGAGGGTTTTCAATATCAGGGAACAATTGAACAGGTAACTTAAACAAACTGATTAAGCCCACCAGAACAATAAGTGCGACGCCAACAGATACAGCGGCTGGACTCGACAGTGCGGATTTTGTTAGTTTCATGTTTTACTCCATCAATAACTGAAAGTTCAGCCAAGTTATGAAGGAAAAGTAGCAACTATTATAAAAGTGGAAAGAAACAATACGCTCAACTGAGCTTTCTAACCGATAAACAACAACGAAGAAAAAGTTTGAAAAAGCTAGACACAGTTTGACATATTTGAAGTACGACAAATGACGTTGAACAACATAAAGGGATAAATAATAGTAATATTAAGCTGTCAACGCTGTTATGTCGGTTCAATTGGATTTCGTTAACTAGACAGCTAAAAGCGAATGACGGCATTTTGGTTAGACACTTCCACGCCAGAGAATAAAACTAGTTTAAAGTGGAAATTAATCAAATTTAGAAAAGAATTTCCATACCCAGAGTAATTTCTCTACCTCGATTTTCGACCCCCTCTTCGTACATTATCGATTGTGTACGGAAGCTCGTATCCGACAAATTGGATAACCTGAGGTTCAACTTAAGTTCTTGCGAAAATTGGTAGATGGCATTAATCGATGTAACGAAATAGTTTCCTTGATTAGCAATAGCCTTGTTTCTACCCCGAAAGTAGCTATGCAGATTGACATTCAGTCTATCCATACGGAAATCTAATACAACAGCACCCGAATTACGTGAAACGTTTATGTCAGAGTTTGGCGTAAACCAATTCCAAAGCAACTTTACAGAAAATTGGTTGTTTAATTTGTATAACATTTCTGTTTCAATACCCGTGGATGTTTGACCGTCTAAATTCTTGAAAGAGGGAGCAAAAAACGGATTTTCAGGGGCTTCAACAGGTTCACCCAAAATAATTAATTGTTCAAACACGTTTTTAAATGCCGTTATTTCAAAGTGCCAGTTTCTTTCTGTTTGCAACCACGAAAGCTCCAATGTTTTAACTTCTTCGGCATTCAAGTTTACATTACCAAAATCAACATAATTATTACGGTCGTATAGCTCAAGGAAGTTAGGAGCTCTAAACGCTGTGCCGTACATAAACTTCAGACTGCTTTTTTCCTTAGGCTTGTATACTAGCGCTAGTCTTGGGCTTCTCGATGAACCAAAATCATTATAACTGTCAAATCGTAAACCTGCGGTCAACTCCCAATTATCGCTAATATGCCATTGCTCTTGAATATAAAAACTTACAACTTCTCTAGATTCCTCAACATTAAAACTCTGTTCTTTGGTTAGTTTTACCGGTTTTTTGTATTCTTCTAACGTAAACAGATCATGGGTAGTCGAAGTATAAACATCGGTAATTTTCGATTTTTCAAAGCTAGCACCAAAAGAAAGAAAGTGTGCATCATTAAATTGATAACTTAGATTTGAAGATGCGTTGTTGGTTTGAGAAGTTAAAAAAGGACCTCCAATAAAGTCATTAGCTAATGAAAAGCCAGGCTCAATTTCAACGTCACTAGGTATCAACAGCGCGATGGTTTGCCACTTGTCTTCAGAGTGAATAAATGAAAAATCATAACTCAGTTGTTCAAGTAGCTCTCCTTGCTTTTCTATTGCAAATGACCATTGTTCCGTTTTTTCTTTATTAACATCATTCCCAATCGCCCCTAGTGCAAGAAAATCTTCCAATTCTCTTTGCATAAATCGACCTGAGAGTTGCCAGTTGTCGAAAGAATACTTTAAGTAAGCATCAGTGCCTTTAGCAGGGTCTTTTACCCTAGAGGTAATACCATACAAATCAGTAATTTTATAGTCTTCTCCCTGGTCGTCAAACCAAGAAAGATAGAAATCTAACTGATGGGATTGCCGCCAACTAGTGGAAGTAGTAATACTAGAAGCTAACGTTTCATTATCGTTAACTGATATGTTTAATTCATTCCCTCCAGTTAACGTCACTATATTGATAACACCTAGAAATGCATTGCTGCCATATAAAGCCGAACCTGGCCCTCGTATAACTTCTATATGCTCAATATTTCCTATATTGAACATCCTGTTAAGTATGGAAATGCCCCCTGTATACAAGTCATTAATCTTTCGACCATTAATATGCACTAATACCGATTCGGATAGGGCCGTACTTCTCCCTCGTGCCGATATTCGGTTCGCTGTTCCTTGCTCTATATCTCTTGTACTTTGAAATCCCGGAATAAAATTCAGTAGGGTTTGTAATTTTTGGATACCCATAGATTTTATTTGTTGACGTGAAATCACATAAACACTTGATGGTGAGGCGTAGATAGTTTGTTTTTGCTTAGTAGCTATTTCAACTTTGACCAAATCCTCTAGACTAAGTTCAAATAAATCTATTTCATCCTCTGAATTAGAATAAAAGCAAATACAACATCCTAGTAAACAGAAAAAAGCTCTAAGCATATGTATTAAGACAAAAGAAAACCTTAGATACTCACCATTTTAGTACAAGTGAGAACTTTTACCAGCATAACAGAACATTCCTAATTAGCGGATAAGAGTAAACAGCAGGCGTTGATTTGAATAGCCCTTATTCGACCATCCAAGTGTCTGATATAGACCTTAATTTTTTTATCTTTTACTATCATCTTATTGGTATAACTATACTAATTGATAACTCCAATATAGTTATAGGGGAGTACAATACTTCTAAATCTACTTAGGAATTCTGATGCATTTAAAAATTTATCCAGCAATTTTAGCTTTAGTACTTTTGTTCGGTTGTTCAAGTGTACCAATGAAGTCTAAAGAATCTACTATTGGTTTTGTTCAGCATGGCAAAGCTTCATTTTATGCCATGAAATATCAGTTTAGAGAAACAGCTAGTGGAGAACGTTTCAACCAATTGGCTAGTACAGCAGCACATAAAACTCTGCCTTTTGGTTCAAAAGTAAAAGTCACAAACATTAAAAATGGTAAAAGTACTATGGTAAAGATTAATGATAGAGGTCCTTTTGTTGAAGGCCGAATAATAGATTTAACTCGGTCTTCATTTGCTGATATTGCAAATACTGATGTTGGGATAATTCAAGTAAAAATAGAAGTTATCAGGTGAATTTAGGTAACGATATTTATTAAGGCGATATTCATCTTTATGAGTTAGACTGTTTTAATAAGTACAAATTTAACACAGGATAAACTATGAAGTTATGCAAAGTATTAGGCCTGTCGATCTTAAGCCTATGTATTCATTTTTCGGCTAATGCAAGCAACGATTCATCTTCACTTTATACATACCAAGATAAGGACAAAGACCGAGAAGAGTTATTGCGAGAGCGAGAAAAAGATGCAAAGGAAGCTGCGAGAGAAGCTCGTAAAGATAAAGATGAATATGAACGAGAAAGACGAAAAGACAAAGAAGAGTATGAAAAGGAACGTAGGAAGGATATAGAAGAAGCAGAAAGAGAAGCTCGCAAAGAGCAAAAGGAATATGAAAAAGAATTGCGTAAAGAAAAAGCTGAGTATGATAGAGAAAGAAGAAAAGATTTAGCGGAAGCAGACAGAGAAGCTAGAAAAAAAGAAAAAGAATTAAGTAAAGAAAGTAGAAAAAAGCATAAAGAAAAGCTAAAGGAAGAGCGTAAAAAGAGAAAAGAAGCTGAAAAAAAGGCTAGAAAAAACAAGAAAGATAAAGACAACTAATCAAAAATCACATTTGGGATTTTTGCTTAACTAAACTGCTTACGTTAGAGCTAAAAAAGTCGATATATCAAGTAGTAACGTAAAACACTACCTATATTTTGCTAAGTTGCCCGATTGAATACAATAAAAATAACTTAAACACTGGAGAACATTATGAATAAGATAGTTCATATTATTTTGGCTTTATTATTACCACCAATAGCCGTCTTTTTAAAAAGTGGCGTAGGCAAAGACCTAATCATAAATATAGTATTATGTTTGTTTTTCTATGTGCCAGGCATACTGCACGCAATCTGGCTTATTACAAAAGACTAATATTAAAACCGTGAAGTAGCGGGACTGCTGTGGTTTAGCTCGGTTCCGCTTATTTCTACTGTTTACCCAAAACCATCACCACCTTGTTTTGGCTTATTGATGTCCGTTATTGGCACTTAGGCGACTGTCACTGTTAGGTTTAATTAAGCCCTACAAATAAAATCTAACAAAAGAAGGACTTGCTCATTTAGGTTATCGAAATCAATTATAGCTTTTCGAAAATAAGGACAAACCTATCTGTATTTCTTCTCATATTTGGTACAAACGGCGTTTTTGTTCTATCGTCATTTGGGTTAGATAAAATAGTGCTAGATTTTAATAATTTAAAACCAAATGAACTTAACTCATCAATGACATATTGCTCATCTATTCTATGCAGTTCTTGTGAATGTGTGGTTTTGGTTCCTTCCTTAGCACTGTGATCTACAATGACTAGCTTTCCACCCTTTTTAATAGCGTCTCGGATTTGAACTAATAATCCTTCACGATCAATTTTCCACCCCTCTGCTTGGTGATAGATATCGTGATACCCCAGAACAAAAAACATTGCATCTAATGTTGATTCTCCAAACTGAAGTGCATGCGTTTCTCGATCATGTCGAACTACATTACTCAGCCTATTGTTTGCTAATCGTGCTTCAAGTTCCTTTTCAACATATGGCATATAAGCCTTATTGTTGTGCAACATTACGCTGCCACTTTTACCAACTTTTTCACTAATTATCTCGCTGTAATAACCACCTCCACCGAGTAAGTCGGCAACGACCATACCTTCTTTTAAGCCAACCATTTCGACTATTTCAGGTCCTTTACTTTTGGCATCACGAGCTAAATCTTTCTCTGAGCGCTCGCCAGATTTAAAAACTAAGCCAGCACTCACTGCCGAATAAGCAATAGTTGCAACAAGTACAATAGGGAGCAGTAATCTTTTATCGAGCATGTAAGCCTCCTTGGTGGTTCTACAATAAGTTAAACAGAGAAGTTAAAAAGATCACGAACTTTACGTTAAATAAACAGATTACTTTGACCAATGACAATGTGGACATATTCTGAAACACCCTCAAACAGAGTATTTTCTATCAATATTTGCCTAGCTTAATGACCAAGATATAATGGCGCTAGCAACATTTGAAAGGCTGGAATAGAAGTGACAGATCAAAGCAAACATGACAAACCTAAAAAAGCAGGCGGTCTATCCTCGCTTCAATCAACACTTAAACATATTGTTAAAAGTCAGCAGCCCAAAACGAATATCAAAAACCTCTTAAAGGCTAACCAAGACAAAGGGTTTGATTGTCCTGGTTGCGCTTGGGGCGACCAAAAAGAAGGTTTACTCCAGTTTTGTGAAAATGGCGCGAAAGCCATCGCTTGGGAATCAACAAGTAAAACAATTGGTCGAGAGTTTTTTGCCCAAAACACTGTCAGTAAGTTATTAAAGCAGAGTGATTACTGGCTAGAATATCAAGGACGCCTGTCAGAACCTTTAAAATACGACGCGCAATCAGATACTTATCAGCCGATTAGCTGGCAAGACGCCTTTGCATTAATCTCTTCGCATTTAAACGCCCTATCCTCACCAGATGAAGCTGAGTTCTATACATCTGGAAGAGCCAGCAATGAAGCCGCGTTCCTTTATCAGCTTTTTGGCCGTTCATTTGGTACAAATAATTTTCCTGATTGCTCAAACATGTGCCATGAAGCTAGTGGTGTAGCGTTAAACGAATCGATAGGTATCGGCAAAGGCACGGTAGTTTTAGACGACTTTTACGAGGCTGATGCAATCCTAGTGTTTGGTCAAAACCCAGGTACTAACCACCCAAGAATGATGAACGCCTTAAGAAAGGCGGCACGAAATGGTTGTAAAATTGTTACTTTCAACAACCTAAAAGAAGTAGCACTTGAACGATTTGCCAGTCCACAAGATCCTATTGAATTACTAACGCCCAGTGCGACAACCATTAGCCACCAATACCATACGCCAAACCTTGGCGGGGATTTTGCGGTAGTACGAGGAATCGTAAAATCATTACTGGAAACTCATGACCGTTCACCTGAATTTTCCGTGATCAAAAACAGCTTCATAAACGAACACAGTGAAGGATTTTCAGACTACACCGAGCAAGTTAAGAACACTTCTTGGCAAGAAATTGAACAGCAGTCAGGTTTGACTAAGCAAGCCATTGAGCATGCGGCCAGTGTTTATCTAACAGCAGATAACGTGATTTGTACATGGGCAATGGGTATCACCCAGCACAAACACTCTGTTGCAACGATTCAAGAGATTGTTAATCTTCAGCTGATCACTGCAAATATAGGTAAAAAAGGTGCCGGCTTGTGCCCTGTCAGGGGGCATTCAAATGTTCAAGGCAATAGAACCGTTGGCATTAATGAGAAGCCTCCAGCTGCTTTCATAGAAGCATTAAACGGCGTTTTTGGTACATCGTTTAAGAAAGAATCTGGTCACAATGTTTACCATGCATTGAACGCACTTTTAGAAAAACAAGCAAAAGTCCTTATCTGTTTAGGCGGAAACCTAGCACAAGCGGCCCCTGACAGTGAAAAAACCTATCAGGCAATGCGAAATACCAAACTAAATGTTCAAATCAGTACAAAGTTAAATAAAAGCCACTTGATGGTGGGAGAAGACGCTCTGATATTGCCATGTTTAGGCCGAACAGAAATAGATGTTCAAGCTTCTGGAGAGCAATTTATCACTGTGGAAGATACGTTTAGTATGGTGCATGCCTCTCAAGGTAAAGTACCACCTGTTTCAGGACAACTAAAATCAGAAGTATCTATCGTAGCAAACATAGCGAATGTAACACTTGATAATAGTGATATAGACTGGCTAGCTCTGGCCTCTGACTACAACGGTATTAGAGATTTAATTGAAAAAACACTACCTCAGTTTGATAAGTACAACGCTCGACTAGAAGCGCCAGGAGGCTTCTATCTGGGTAATAGTGCTGCGTCTCTCAAATGGAATACGGCAACACAAAAAGCGCAAATCAAAAGCAACAAAATGCCTACGTTGTTGTTAGAGCAACTAGAAAATACCGAACAAAACAAACATAGGTTATTCACACTGCAAAGCTTACGCTCTCATGATCAATACAATACTACCGTATATGGTATGAACGATAGATACAGAGGAGTATCAGGAGAACGTAACGTTCTCTTTATCAATGCTAAAGACGCAGAAAAACAAGGGTTTGTGGACGGCCAATTAGTTGACATAACCTCTATTTGGCATGATGGTAACTACGCAGCAGTGAAAGGCTTTAAACTGTTCTTTTATGATATCCCTAATGGTAATCTTGCAGCATATTATCCAGAAACCAATCCATTAATCCCGCTAGATAGCGTAGGTGACAGATCGTTTACCCCAACGAGTAAAGCAGTTGCCGTTTATTTGACTGCTTCAAATCAGCAAAAAATCCTATAAAAAAGGGCTGGTATAGTACCAACCCTTTTTCATCAATGAGTAACCTTGGTTAGTTGTCGATTACTACCCCGCCTTTTGGAGAAGGCTTAGGCTTATTTGTTTTAACACCAGGTAAAAGAATACCGCCTGCTGCAGATGCCTTCACAGTTGAATTAACAGGAGCTTGATAAGTATCAACAACTGAATCGTCATACATAGGCTGAGCTGGTCGAACAATCGATTTAACCTTCATATTTTCAACCGAACCACTCAATATCGAAGCGTAAGACATTTTGTTTGTTACTCTATCCACTTGGATTTGACCAACAAAAATTTCTTCGCGTCCTAGTGACTCTTTTGTGTATGGGTCAATGATCTTTTCGCCTAATGAAAAAACATCAAAAACACTGCCTACTTCAACGCTCTTAGCACCTTGGTTTAAAACGATTTGTTGTGCGCTAGAAGAGACAATCTTGATAGGGTATATTGCTGAAGTAATAGCACTTGCCACAGGTTTAACCGTATCAAGGTATTCTACGCTCCCATCAACAACCGCTTGGTCTTGCCACTTAATTTGGCGTGTAGCTAAATTAATCACTTTATAATTGACTACACTGTGCTCAGCAAGCGTGGATTCGGTTTCTCCGGTTAAGGTTAACGTTTCAACACCGCCTGTTTGCTCAACCTTCACGTCACCAACAATAATGTAGTCTAGCCCTAATACTTGACCTAAACGCATTTTTTCACCAATCGCTGTATCTGGTGAAAGTAACAGGCGTTTTTCTTTTTGGTATAAATGATCAAGCTCACGATCAAGTACGGCAAACCTGCGACTTTGTACTAACAAAGTCTGAAGATGTTGCGAAAACTGACGGCCATTTACCCCTTGAAAAGGAACAACAACTAGCTTTCTTCTTTTATCAGGAGATAAACCAGGTGATTTGTAGTAAGGCACCTCAACGTTTAATGTAACTTCGCAGTTAACGTCGCTACAAGACGCATCAATCACTTCATAAGTTTTGACTTGCCCTTGTGTCACCATGCTTGTTGTATTCATGGTTGCGATTTCAGTTGCCGTTTTGCCATTTTTTCTAACCATTAATCCTGCGCGAGAACTAATGCTTTTCACATCAACACCACTCACTTGACTGACCGCACGAATCAATCCTTGTTCGATCGCAATTTCCTTCGTTAGGCCAGAAGCAGTGACCTGAACCACTTTTGTTTTGGCGGCTACAGTACCTGTGGCTAACACACTGGCAGCCAAAAGGCCGCCAGTAATTAGTTTAGAAATCTTCGTCATCTGCCTCGACTCCTTCACCTACACCCGGCTTCAAGCTAGCTTTTGCAGCGTTCTTAGCTTTTTTAAGCTCTTTGTTCGCTTTAAATGCACGAGTTTCTTGTTCAGATAATGGGTGCCACATCAGCACAACACCATTAACTTCACGGTTCGTTACCGGATGCTTTTCAGTCCAACGAATAGCTTCTTGAATCCCCACTAAACCTTTAACTGAAGATTTAGTAGAAGATGCTAAACGAGTTTCTTTGATGATCTTATCAACAGTATCTTGAACTGTTTCGCTATCACCACTTGCATTCATGGTTACTTTAGCTACCTTTGTACGCTCTTTAGTACGTGTGTTTTCTGTTACGTAGTTACCGTTTAAGTTGTAGGACTCAGAAATGTGAGCAAAGGCATCAAGTTCTGCATCGATAAAACTGAATTCTCGACCGTCAGCACACTCATCGTAATCTGCAGGATTACAATCATTGCCCGCCATGCCAAAAGACATTAATACTGGGTAGCCTTTTTCATCCCAAAGTACCTTAGTACCAAACTGATACATCAAGTTACTTTTATGTTTTGCTAGGTAATCTTCAACGGACATTTTTGCCTTTTCAGCAACAGGCTCAACATTACCTTTACTCTTACGAAGTGATGTTAAGAAGTTCTTCTTCTTATTTGAAGTAGCAATGATCACCGCCACTGCAGTATTGCCGTCTTCATCAGTCTTCTCGTAAGTTTTCATGATTTGTGAACCACTAATATCACCAAATGCCTGTGTTTTCACAGTATTGCTGATAGCTTGTTTCATCATTAACTTACGTTTTTCAGGAGGAGCAGCATTGTATTCCGCAGGATCAATGCCTTGTTCTCTCAATTTGCTATCGAGTGTCGCGTCAGCAAGCACTACAATCTTGTCTAAGATCGCTTCTAGCTTGTTTTGTGCTTGTAGCTCTTCAGGTTCAAATTCTGGCAACTTATTTGTTCTAAACGCTGTTCTTAACGTTTCCGAAGCAACGCTAGTATGTAGCTGACGAAGTAGTTTCTCACGTGCTTTTGTTTGTGCTTCTTTGTAAGCCATAATGCGTGCATCAGCCCAACTATCTTCAGTTGGTTTGATAGTCACACGTGCTGTACCACTGTGAATGAAAACTAGTTTGTTTTGAGAGCGAAACTTTCTTCTTTTCTTCTCAATGTATTCGTTTGCTTTTTCACTAACGTAATCAAATGCTCTTTGATCATTTTCAGTTTTAGCAGCAACTACTTCAGCCCTTGTTGCTGCTGGCTCTGCTGCTTGAGGATCGGACATCACAGGATCAGCAACATTTTCTTTTTTAATATTAACGGCACCAGTGCCCTCAAAAGCAATAACTTGAGAGCTTACGGCGGCACCAATACATAATGCGATAAGTGATAATTTATTCATGATTTATTCCATTAAAAAAGCCCAGCAAGCTGGGCTCAGTATGATTACCAAGTAACAGAGTCGTTACTACCTTTCTTCGAGATTGGGTACTCGCCTTCCCAGTACGCTAAACCCGTTTCTAATTGGGTTAATGTTAACTGGAAGTAGTAATCAACTAATTGATTTGAACGGTCAATCTTGTTTGTTCTCTGGATGATTTTGCCACTTAAACTAAAATCAGGAGAAATGACCGTACCATTTTTCTTAGTAGTTGCTTTGTTTACAAGCTTAGAGTTATTAAGCTCTCTCACTTTTGCAGTCATTTCATCTTCAGCGCCATTTAAGCCGATAGCAGTAGTTGTTAAGAATTTACCGCTTCTTAATAAACCAACACGAATCTTTTTAGTCAATTGATCTGTATCGATGCGTTGTGATGTGTCATTAATGATATTTGAAATAGCGAGAACGTAACGACCACCTTGAGCTGCTTCAGGGTGCGCTAATAAAGGACTATCGATCATCTCATCTAGTGCTTTGTTTGCAGCACCATCAAAATCTTTATGAGATAAGCCCATGGTGACAATCTTATTATTACTGTTATCAACGTATGATGTTGTAGATTTACAACCAGTAACCGCTACTGATGCAGCTACAGCCATAATAACTAAAGACTTTTTCATTTCTATTCCTTAAATTATAAAGTAATTACTTCTACAGACGGTACCATAGTGTTATTCACCGCCCTTACGTAAACAATTGAATTTTTGCCAGACTCAATATCAACCGTAATTGGTTGAGCAAAACCTTGAGACTTGATTACAAGTTGATTATCACTTGGAGCGTCAACAACAGCAGCTTGGAAGTTCTTTGGTAACAGGCTCCATGTGCGTAGGTCAGCACTCGTCGTTGCGTATTGTAGCAAACTAGCGCCTAAACCTAATAGCGGGTTTTCGTCGTTAAGTTGCTTTTGGATAATAGTTTTTGCAGTTGCACGTGTAATCTCACGGGTTAGGATTAGAGGAAACTCCTCTTTAAACTCGGCTTTAATAATGCGATCCATATCAGCAATCACTTCAGTTTCAGCATTGCCAATTTTTAATGTATTGAAGTAATCGTGTTGCTCTTCAATTTTAGGTAAGGCCATACCAACATATGAAACGTTACCTGACACTAAGAATAATGGTAAATCGATGCGCATTTCTTCTTTAACTGCTGCACGACCATTTTCAAAAATAACCCATACTTTGTTTAAGTTATCTTTTGATTTACGACCATTTAGCACGTCTTTCGCTAGTGATAACGTTTGTGAGGCAGCACTTGAATTTGTTATACCTTCAACTCGTTTGAAACTATCCACCGCTTTATTAACATCAGCTTTATCTTGAGCTGTTAACATGAAGAATAAACCATGCATGAAAGTAGAGAATGGATTTACATATCCTTCATATGCTTTCCAACCAGACATATCAATGCCTTGTTCAGCTAAAAGCTTTTCAGATTGACTCAAACTCTTATCAACATTTTCATCGATATTTTGGCCACTTTCTTCTTTCTCTTTTTCAGCTTCTTTAGCAATTTCTTCTTTTTTGCCGTTTATCTTCTCAGCAAAGTAATCTGCTGCACGACGTTGACGATCATCTGATCTATTCCACTCTACTCGTGCATTTTCAAAATCGCCTAACGCTGTAAAGTTAAGTGCTTTGTATGTATTCACCATGATAGAGTCATACATGGTTTGTTCGTAATCAAGAAAGCTATCGTTGGTTAACATAGAGCCAAAGGTTTCCGCACCTTCTGCTAACACACTTTCTGTATCCTCTTGGTACATGACATCTTCGATAAGGTCAAAGAACTTATTACTTTGATCATATTGTTTAGTCAATCTATATAAACTTGCCGATTGCATGCCCCAAAGCTGGTTACCTAGCTCATTTTTCTCAACATCTAGGTCGGCTTTATCGGTAGCCATGACAATAGCTTGTTCTGTATTGCCTATTTGCAGATTCATGTCTAAATCTTTTCGTGCACTTTTTTGTGTAGAAGCACAACTAACTAACAGTGCCGCAAGCACGGATGCAGAAAGTACTTTTTTCATAGTTTTCCCTTTTAAATGTACATCTTTTTTATTGTTAACTGCGTTGCACGAAAGGGTATGTAAGAAGAGTGTCATCCTAAACTTATACGCACATCCGTGTATAGCTGCAAACCAATGAAACATTTAGTTACCAACTGAAGCAGTATGAAATGTTATACAACGTAATTGTACAAATATCCAATATAAATTTCGCATTTGTACTAAATATGACAGTGGTAAATTTCGCTTTTGTTATAAAAACTGGTGATAAAATGTTAAAGAAAAGTAAGTAGTTAGATTACGTTGATATTAAAAAGTAAAAAGGCAGCAAAGCTGCCTTGACGGGAATTAGTGACAATTGCGGTATTTGCATTGCTTATAATTTTTGAAGTGCCCTATTGATAATAACAAAGCTGCAAATGTTGTTAACCATTTCTCTCCTTTTTCACCCAATACATCATGACCAAAAAGAGCCGTTAATATCAGTAAAACTAAGCTAGAGAAGATACAAACAAGAATATTGGCATCTTTGTGCTTTTTACACCCTTGCCAAGCAGCAATCAAACTCACAGGAATAACAGCAACAACGAGAAACAGGTGAAAGTGTTCATCAGCTAAGCCGGTTAAAAAAGCAAACTGACCGCTTAGTAATAACACCGGCATCAAAATACAGTGAGCTATACACAAGCCGGACAAAGAAATAGCAACAACATCCAATATGGTTTTGTCATCAAAATATCGTTTATAAATAGCGTTCATTATTATTGACCTACAGCATCTAAAGATAAAAACAGTCTAGGGTGAGTTCCTTCAACACTTGGCGATCGATGAACAATTCCACCATTAGCATTTCCATACCAACCATCCCCTTTTAAGAGCGCAACATCACCTACACTGAGCTGATTCAAGTTTGCGTTTTCTGGATAACTTAGCAGCTGCCTTGGTTGTCCTTTCACATCTTGATAAGCTCTAGTGACATCAGCATTATTTAACCACTGTGTACTTGGCCCCTGGTACGTGGTAACTAAACGACAAGGTAGTTTATCAACATGGAACTTGGGACACATTGCGTGACTTAAACGCTGTAATCTTATTCCTACCTCTTTGACGTCAAATAAGTAGCAATACATATCAACAAGCATAGTGATATCATCACAAAACCATGGCAAATCTGAAAGCCCTTTACCCTGCTCTTTTATCAAATCGATAACGTTATCAACCGAAGTAATTGTTCGAACAGAAATATTGTTCTCTACAGATAAAACGTTTCTGAGTGTTAACAACTCTTCTGAACTAAAGCTTCTATTCCACACGGAAAGGTTTATTTCTTTGTCATATACACTAGATAACACTTCTGCAGTATTGCCAAACTTGTAGTGTTTATGCTGTTCGAATTCAGTAATGGCATTTGTTTTTGTCATTGTCATTTAATTAATCCTTAACACAGGAATCGGATATGTTATAACATCACAAAAATATAACAAGTGCATATACAAAAAAAGGCAGCCATAAGGCTGCCTTTTGAACTGATAGACTATTTAAACTAATTAAATTTAATCGTAGCGATCTCAATACTTGAATCAAACGTTCTTGTTTTCACACTACCTTTGCCTTCAACATTAAGTGTATTTACTTGGCTTGGCCAAATATCTCTTAATGCCGCATGCTCAACAGTTAATCCGCTTAATAAAACAGGCTGCTTAGTCTCTTGATAAACCCAGAAGAATTTACCATCAACTTCATAACCTACTGAAGCCAGGTCAATGGCTTCACCTTTGTCATCTTTTACGGAAAAGCGCTTCATCACGTATTCAAAGAACTGTTGTTTAGTTTCCTCTGAATTGATGATATCAGCATGTTTACCAAAGATATGCTTTACCGCATGCTCTGCATCGTGCAAATAAAAACGGTGACTCACTTCAATGTTATTAGTATTTGGATTAAATAATATTGTACTGATAGCCGCTTTTTGTTGGTGAGCATAAAGCTCACCACAAAATAGCGCACTAACAACTAATAAAATACTAACGCACTTTTTTAGCATTGATTAGTCTTCCTTTTTCTCTTCTTCTACTGGCTTAAGCTCAGTTTTAATGTCATGCATAATGTCACGAGACACTTTTGCTTTTGACTTCTTACGCTTATAGCTTTCGATACGAGAAGGAATGATTCGACGAGGGTAATGGTTGTTCTCCACGTCAACATCAGCAGTTTCCCAGCGAGGGTCAACAACAACGTTTACTAACTCTTTGTCTTTCTCAGTAACAATTAACTTGCTAACTGCTTTAGGTGTACGTCTCCAAATTTCAGCTGGGATGTACATTTTCTCTTTAGAGCCATCTTTAAAAGTAAGCTCTAAGATGATTGGCATTACCAAGCCACCTTTGTTTGAGAAGTCCATTACATAGTAGTTTTTGTCTTCTTTAACAGCACGCTCTAGCGCTTTGCGTTCCCAGTCTTTTAAACCTTTAAGGTACTTCTGGTATGCATTACGCTCTTTGTTTGTTACTGTGAAGCGATCGTTATCATCGTAGAAATCTGAGATATCAGAGAAACGTTCAACCCAAAGTTTTTTACCTTCAGCTTTGTTACGCTCTTCTGTCAAAGAGTATGGCTTATCATTAGCTTCTTCACGCTCACGAGCGAAATCAATATCAGGATCTTCAGTATCTAAACGTAACTTGTATACACGGTCGATTGAAATATCTACATGATCAGTTGTATAGAACCAACCTCTCCAGAACCAATCTAAATCAACACCTGACGCTTCTTCCATTGTACGGAAGAAATCAGAAGGTGTAGGACGTTTGAACTTCCAACGTTGAGAGTACTCTTTGAAAGCAAAATCAAAAAGTTCACGACCAAGAATCGTTTCACGTAATATGTTTAACGCTGCAGCAGGCTTAGTGTAAGCGTTTGGACCTAAACGTAATACACTGTCAGACTGAGTCATGATTGGTACTTGAGTTTCAGACTTCATGTAACCAGTGATATCAGCAGGCTCTACACCCCAAGGAATTGTTGGATCCCATTCACGACCAGCAACGCCATCTAAGAAACTGTTAAGGCCTTCATCCATCCACGTCCACTGACGCTCATCAGAGTTAACGATCATTGGGAAGTAAATGTGACCAATTTCATGGATTACAACACCAATTAAGAAGCGCTTTTCAGCTTGTGAATAAGTACGAGAACCGTCATCGCGTAATTCAGTACGAGGACCGTTAAACGTGATCATTGGGTATTCCATACCACCTACAGGACCATTAACTGATTGTGCTGTTGGGTATGGGTAATCAAATGAAAAACGGTTGTAAACGTCCATAGTATGGATGATTGACTCTGTAGAGTACTTCTTCCATAGGTCGCCACCTTCTTTCGGGTAGAATGACATCGCCATTACTAATGGCGTTTCTTCATTTTCTTGTTTGAAGCCACGAGCATCCCACATGAACTTACGAGAAGTCGCCCATGCAAAGTCACGTACGTTGTCAGCTTTGAACTTCCAAGTCTTAGTTTTGTTTGTGCCTTCTTTTTCGTTTTCTAACGCTTCTTCTTCAGTCACGATGAAAACAGTACGCTCTGCAGTTTCAGCTTTTTCTAAACGCTTGCGTTGTTCTTTAGTTAGTACTTTTTTGGCGTTAGTTAATACACCCGTTGACGATACGATGTGATCGGCAGGAACCGTCATTTCTACTTCGTAATCACCAAATTCAAGTGTAAATTCACCACGGCCAATAAACTCTTTATTTGTCCATGCTTCATAATCTGTGTATGAATGCATACGTGGGAACCATTGAGCAAATAAGAAGATATCATTACCACCTTCTCTTGCGTCATCAGGGAAGTGCTCATAACCAGAACGTGCTGACACAGCATCTTCTTCAACAATGTTAAAAGCGAAATCTAAAGAGAATTCAGTTTTTTGACCTGGCTTTAATGGCTTAGCCAAATCAATACGCATGTTTGTGCCAACAATAACGTAGTTTAACGCTTTGCCACGACCATCTTTTACGTTACTAATGTCGTAACCTAACTTTACGTCTTCAACAAAGTGCTGACGACGAAGTGCAGATAAACTAATTTTTGCTGGTTTGCCATTTGAAGCTGATTGAGTACCCGGACCACGGTTACCAATACCACCAAAAGTAGTGGTCATTGCGCTTAATGAATCGTTTTTGAATTTGTTTTGATCAAGTTGCAACCATAAGTACTTCAACGTATCAGGTGAATTGTTGTAGTAAGTAATTGATTGAGAAGCTTCAATTCGACGCTTGTCTTCGTCTAATTTTGCTTTAATGTCATAATCAACTTTTTGCTGCCAATACTCATGACCCGGCTCACCAGCCGCGTTACGGTATACATTTGGTGTTGGTAAAACTTCATCTAATTGACGAAATTTGTCCTCAAACTGCCCTTTAGTTTGCTTAATAGCGCCTTGAGCAGAAACCGACATAGTACAAAATACTAGTGCCGCGAGTGTTATCGTTTTTCTAATCATAGTTATGGTGTTCCCGCGATTTTCCCAGTCAACCTAAAATCAAGTGTGACAATATAACAAAATCAATTTTTTATTGCGATGTTATTCGTCCGATTTTTCCGTCAACTTATATGCCTACACAAAATAAAATACCGACAAAATGTATATAAATCATAAACTCTGACATATAAGTCAAAATTCATCATCACTTAATTAACACCACACTTGATTACTGTACAAATAAACATATACTGTATTAATATACACACCAAGACTTTAGAGCAACATGTTAAACGTCGAACAAAAAGAAGCTGTTGAATATGCAACGGATAAGACTAACAAAGCAGCACAACCGCTATTAATTATTGCTGGAGCAGGTACGGGAAAAACCAACACATTAGCGCATAAAACAGCCCAACTCATTTTGAATGGCGTAGCACCTGAGCGAATATTATTAATGACGTTTGCTCGAAGAGCAGCACAAGAGTTAGCTTCCCGTGCTAATAACATCGTTGTGCAACAACTTCAAAAGTCGAATAAAAAAGCTAAGCATGTAAAACTTCCTTGGATAGGTACCTTTCACTCTATCGCCAATCGTTTTTTACACATTCATGCCGAATCGATAGGTTTAGCTAGTGCGTTTTCTGTGATGGATAAAGCTGATGCCGCTGACATGCTTGATTTAATTAGACACCAGTTAGGCTTTTCAAATAAGAAGCAACGATTTCCAACCAAAAAAACGTGTCTAGATATCTACTCAAAATGTGTAAATACGCAACAACCACTTATTGATATCTTAAATCAAGATTTTCCGTATTATCTAGACTGGGAAAAAGAGTTAAAAACACTTTTCTCAAATTATAATAAACAAAAAATTGAACAAGCCAGTTTGGACTATGATGACTTGTTACTCTATTGCTACCATATGGCACAAGTCCCCGAAATTGCAGATAAAGTAAGGCAACAGTTTGACTATATTTTAGTGGATGAATATCAAGACACTAATTTGCTACAAGCGGGCATATTAAGCCGTTTTTTCCCTGATGGACGTGGATTAACAGTTGTAGGTGATGATGCGCAGTCTATTTATAGCTTTAGAAGCGCCACTGTCGATAATATCCTAAATTTTCCAGACCAATTTTCCCCGCCAGCTAAAGTAGTTTCGCTGACTGAAAACTATCGCTCCCATCAAGGTATACTCGATCTAAGCAATCAGTTACTCGCTGAAGGCGATACAGGTTTCAAAGTAAAGTTAAAAAGCCAAAAAAGCTCAGGTGAAAAACCAAAATTAGTTAACGTTAGTGATGATTTAGCACAAGCAGAATACATCATTGAAAATGTACTAAAAGCGAGAGAAAGTGGTCTCCAATTAAGACAACAAGCCGTTTTATTTAGAACAGGCTATCATAGTGATCGTTTAGAAGTAGAGCTAACAAGACAAAACATTCCTTACGTAAAATATGGCGGATTAAAATTCTTAGAAGCCGCACACGTTAAAGACTTTATTTCACTTGTGCGCTGGGCCGACAACCCTAAACATCAAATATCATCATTTAGAATCCTTAAGTTACTACCGGGCATTGGACCAAAGTTAGCTGAAGCCATTCATCTTCACCTTGTTAATCACAATGAAGATTTTGAAGTACTCAATCACTACCCTATTCCCTCTAGAGCAAGTGAACTATGGTCACCGTTAATTACGTTTTTAACCGATTGTCAGCAGGAAAAATTAAACTGGCACCAACAAATCGAACAAGCAGCTAAATGTTATGAGCAACTAATGACCGAAAACTATGATGATCATTTTGTTAGAGAAGGCGATATTGAACAACTAACGCAAATGGCTTTTCAGTTTAATAACAGGTCCAGTTTTCTTGCTGAATTAATTTTAGATCCACCGCAATCATCAGGCGATCTAGCAGGCCCTGCTCATTTAGATGAAGACTTTCTTATTCTCTCAACAATTCATAGTGCTAAAGGCCAGGAGTGGAACAACGTACATATCCTTAATGTTGCTGACGGAAACTTCCCGAATGAATATGCAGTTTCAGATAGTAAAAAACTGGCAGAAGAAAGACGACTATTAAATGTTGCAATTACAAGAGCTAAGGATGAATTACACCTAATTCAACCTTTTAAATACTGGGTACCAGAGCAACAAAAATATGGTGATAAACATGTATACGGTGCAAAAAGTCGTTTCTTAACAAACAGTTTAATGGAACATCTGGAGAAAACTAATTTCCCAAAGGGTCAGATAGACTCGAAATGCAAAGAAAAAGGGCAAAATGCTATTGCAGATATCAAAAGCTCAATATTAAATGTGTGGTCGGATTAGATAAACTTGCAATCTAGGATTAATTTTCGTACAGTGAATTTAATGTGTTTTTTAAACGGACTTAATAAACTAGCTTATAAATGAGGTTTTAGTAATGTCCGCTACTGCAATTGCATATGACAGACGACAATATTCGTGTGAAGATCACGAACTTTGGGATCGTTTGAGCCTTTCACAAAAATTTTCTGTACGCCAATTAAGTCAATTTGGCTACAAGCTACAATTTATTCGACACTACGATTCAGGCAACATGGCTGTGTTGATGTCTGATTCAGGTTTGGCAACCATAGACTGCCACGGTGAAGTAGATACCGCTCCTGATATCCAGTTAAGACATTAATAAAAACGCCCTCTTTTGAGGGCGTTTTTACATCTACCATTTTTTAAGTTAAAAAACTAAGGTGCTGCTATTTGAGCGGCATCAGTTGCAAGTACAGCTTTACTATTAGCAATCGCTTGGCCACTTGATAAGTAGCGTTCAACAATGGAAGCAAACTTAATATCATCATTAACCACTTCTCTAAGTGAGTCTAGAATAAACCTATAGTTCGTTTTATCAGCTGGCGTTGTCAGCAATTTATGTAGCCACTGCCACATTTTCTCTTCACCAATCTCTTTTTCAACCGCTAACCAAATAACCGGAGCATAGGTATAGACATAATCATTTCTGTTGCCATAATCAGAGCTGCTTTTCACATCGCTCATTGGTGTAAGAGTTTCGCCCCCTAGTTGCTTAAACTTCTTATTAATACCTTTATTGTAATCCTCTACGCTAATAAATTGTTTAGTGATAACTAAAGACAAGTATTCTGATATTGATTCATTTAGCATATCCCCTAATTCAGAGTTAAAACTACGATACGTACCAAAATAGTAATGCGCTAATTCATGAGCTATAAAAGGTTTAAACCAACTAGATTTATCACTATCAACAATACTGCTCAAACCACCTTCTTCAGGACTAATTCTGAAAATCGACGGATACGAAACAAACAACCAAGAGTTTCTTTTAGTAACAGGTGCCGTTTGAACATAAACAACATTTTCACCATAAGGTAAATTCAACTTTGTTTCTAAAAACGCTATGTAGTCTGAAGTCATCCCACCTAAGCTTTTCATCTGCGACTTTGATAAGCCAGCATTCAAATAATAATTGCCTTTATATTCATCTACTTCGTAATCACCGGCAAACAATGTCAGCTGAACGGGCTCACTTCTTTTAAACGTTGCTGAAGTGTCTGACACAGGTTTACTGCCGTTCACATGAATTGTCTTACAATCAAGACAAGTGACTTCTATATCATAAGCCAGCTCTTCATAGCGCTTATCCTTTTTAATATCGTACAACACTGGATACCAACCAGCTTGTAAACCATCAGCTCTTACCGTTTTTCCATTAAAGGCGATGTTACCTTTCCAGTCCCCTACTTCACTGGCTCTTTCCATATTGTCTATGACAGGAAACTTGCCCGTATATTTAAATTGTAGAGATTTAGGCAAGAATTTAGCTTCGCCCGTATTATCAGGAAAGTAATAGCCAAAACTCTCATATGATTGGCTATTGTCATACTGCTTACGATATCCGTAGTTAAAGCTATCTTCCCTGTCTCTGAAATACTGCACATTAAAGCCGGCATTCAGAAAAATAACGTAGTCTTTAATACGTGGAATATTGGATAGTTTAAAGTCAGCATCCATCGTACCTTGCTTGATAGATATTTCGATTTTTCCTGACAGTGTCGGTGCTAATGGTGTTGGGGCTTGTTCTGTTGGCGCTGTAACGGATAGTAATGAATAGAGCAGTATGCTTTTCATTTGATTTCCTTATCTTTATTTTTGTAATAATTACTTATACTACAGCAACTTTAGCAGTTGTGTAGTGGGTCATTGAAATAAAAAATTTCGATAGCATATTCCTGTCATCCTTCTTATGGGAATTTAGGTATTATGACACCCTAATACAAAAAAACCTGCTTGCGCAGGTTTTAGAAGATGGCGGTGACGGAGAGATTCGAATCCTCTTCTTCCAGTGCACTAAAAGTTGCCACACTATTTATTTGTTGATAAATAAGTAAAAATTGATATGCCGATTATTTTCACTCGATTTATTTAGTTTAATTTGTCACACATAGTTGTGTTTCAACGAAGATATATTTCCAACCAGTTTAAGTCAATGAAATACCTCTACGCAAATAAAAAGAGGGGCAGCAAATACGCAATCCCTCCTTAAATTCAGGTAAAAGCAACTAGTGATTTGATTGAAGTTTATTTTTTAGACTATATCTAACAGGCTGTCATAACTGGTTAAGTGCTAATTAACAAATCTGCCAGATTAGAGAAGTTCCAATACAATTTCCCACTTACTAAATATTATTTCTCTGACTCTAAAACTTCACTTTCACTACTTTCTTCGTCATCATCTTGTATCGAACTTAAATCGATCTTCAGATTAAGTTTGTCATTCAGTTTTTCGTATATTTCTCTATCTTCACCTGTTGTATGCAGAAATTGAGTTTTTACTCCGGCAATGACTGATTCTATAGGCTCTAACGCTGTGTTCAATTCTGCACTTAGCAACCACTGAATTCTTGATGTTTTATTGGCATCGATCCAGTGACTGAGCCTGATTTCATAGTCTTGCTGGGGTACGTCTTTCATAGATGGTAAGAACAAACTCGACAAGATACTAAAACCTTCATCACTTAAAGAATCAGCATTCTTGTTTTCAAAATACTTAGTGGTAATAGAAGGCCCGTGAATCGTTTCAAGATCGAGTACTTTATCTTTTAATTCAAAATGTGATTTAAGTAAGCTGTCTTCAGGCTCGTTAATTTTATCAGTAACAATATCTGTTATGTATTCTGTCCATGCTTTACTAAATGCTGATGACTGTTCTGGTACGCAACCTAATAAATCATCAGCATCAGTAAATGCTTCAAACCATTGCTCTCTATTGAGTGAGATGAGTAGTCGAGAAACAAACTCTTTTGCTTGGTCATCACCATACTCTTGTAAAAGTCTAATTGTTTTACAGTATCCTATAGGATCTTCTTCAATAGACTCTTCAATAGCTTCTATCGCACCGTTTTTGCAGAGTTTCTCTATTGCAGCTGCAGATTCACACTCATCTTCCCATAAAACTTCATCAACGTATCTAGCGCCAATTGAAAACAGATTTTTGTCAGTGATTGTGTTTAGAATTTGTCTAGCAAAAATATTTTGTTTCTCTTTTGCTAATTTCCAAATAGCAATTAAATCACCTGCTGAACTAAAATATTTATACGCCTCTTCTATTTGTTTAACTTCCAACTTCTCATTTAAGAAATTTTTCACATGCAGAGATACATATTGATTGTCTCTAAAATTAGGCACAGTTAAAGCAACTAAAAAAGGTAACGATGGATTTTTTGATGGTTCAGAATGCGCAGCCCTTTGCCAAAAAGCACTTCCTGCTACACATTCTTTTAATGCTTTTAGATTACTACTACTAACATTTGATAATAAGCTTATTGCTAGGCTATATTGATCGTCAGCCTCTATATTTCTGTTATTCAAGTTGAACCATGCAATCAATGAACTCGGTAGATCTTTCCAAACAATTTTGTCAGTTGTTTTATGGAAAGTTGTAACTAAGGCATCAAAAACATTCTTATTTAGAGTTGCAACATTAAATCCTGCACCTCCGATCAACTGATTAAATGTCGCTTTATCTGGCAAGACAGACTTTAAGTCACCTGCGTAACTTTCGGAATGTTCCAACCATTTTTGCCAATTGTTTATATCTAACTTCTTGTAATATAACGCCCTCAAAGGATGATTTTCTTCCCTTAAAATTGTTTCAATCTCCGTTAAACTTTCTAATTCATGCTTTGGAAATTTTTCACTATCAATCTCGTTTACAACCCTTCTCAATTTATTCTTAAACTTGACCTGCAATTTTTGAAGGAATGATTCTTTGTCATTAATTAATTTCAGTAGTTTTTCTAAAGCTTCTCTGTAGCTATAGTCAGATAATTTCCAGTTATCAAATGACTGAAGAAATGCATTGTTTATTCTTGCTATAAATGGAGTTAGATACTGATTAGAGTCTCCAAAAGCGTCAAAAATAGCATTCACAGCGTTTATCTTATATTCATCAATATGAGAATCAGTCACTATCCACTCATTACTTGACGCTCTCAGAGCAAGCCAAAATGCAGCCCGATGAGTATCCTCCAATTCTTTTAAAAACTCCCCATCACCTTCAGAAATAGCCTTTCTTATTTCAGGTGATAAAAGAAGTTGAACACCTTTGTTTGGATCGACGCCAAATAAAATTCCCGCTAATTCAGCTTTTAGCTTTGATACTTCACCAAGGTTTGGAAAATCATTTGGGATACCATCTTTCAACAACTCTTTCCTAAATTCGTTTTCGCTAAACGACTGACGACACAAGCTATAAAGGCTAACAGATTCAGCGCTTACAGCACCTGCATTATGCAATGCAATAACACCTGCTCGGTTGATATGGGTATGTATCTGTCTTGGAGAAGGTGAAATATCCAGTTTACTCATGCATTGAATATAACTTTCAATAAATTCGTTTCTTTGATTACTTGGCCAACCAGTAAAAGATTTCTGCACAGATTGTTTGAAGTATTCTATCCAAGCCGACATAACTGGCGGAGGAACTTCAATAGTTACTTGAAAGCATTTCTCCATAAATGAATCAGCTACCATCGCTTTACTGTTTTGAGTGTCGTCTTCTATATCACTCGCTTGCCACACCTTTTTAATCCCTTCTCTATCAAATGGAATTAAAAACCAGAGTTTATTTTGCCAATTGTTTATTTGGTTATTAAGTGAAGAGGTTCTATGTTGGAAGAATGTTTGCAGCGTAGACCACACATTTTGCGCGTAATCTGGCTCTACTCGATCCAAGTTATCTATAACAATAATGGCTTGCTCATACTGGTAATCTGACTCAGGATCAAAAACGTAAAACATTATTTCATTAAAGAATTTTTCAAACTCTATAGAAGTTCGTTCACCATCTTCCGTAACATCTTGCGTATAACTCTCTTCCGAGTCTGACTCTAAGAAATCCCATTTAGTCTTGTTCGTTTTGGGGTCTTTATCGCCCCACTTCCACCAAATAGCGAGAAATACCAAGGGCATAAAGGACAGAAGTAAACCGAATAAAAATGTTAGATTAGGAGAACCAGCTTGGCTATGAAAAGGCGAAAGTAATTTATCGTATTTCACCGTTGTTAATAAAGCTGCGCCGACAGGTATGGGCAACGCGCTTATTGAAAGCCACTTCCCCATATTAGAAGCAGACTTTTTGGTTTTTACCTGTACAGTCTTTTTCCGAGCGCTGACATCATTTTTAAGGTCATTTAGCTTCTCGTCGCTACCATCAGGATCGATAGAAGTTATTAAACTTTCTAGAAAGATTTTTCTTAACGGATCCCCATCATGTGCCCATGCATCAAAAGCAAAAAAAAGAGTCTTCTTTTCAGACTCTTCTTCATCGAGCTTTTTTCTTAATAGATTAATAACAGTAGACTTACCAGATCCCCAACTTCCTTCTAGACCAATGGTCAACCCTTGCTCTGTTGTATCAATGACAGTTTCTAGCGTGTTTGCTACTTTTTGATGTGTCTTGTCTTCAAAAAGGTCTTCAACTGCAACTTGCTCTTGAAGAACTTTGAAAAAATAATTGTGATTCGGATCTTCTTTAGCCAACTTATTATTTCCTTGTCATTTTGAAGCAATCCACCTTTTATTTACGCCCTAATTATATACGTTGATTGAGCACGACTATTTACTGTTGGCGGATCTGCTTTATATTGTTTTTATCACTTTGCAAAGCTAATTAAGTAAAAAACATAATAAATTATAATATCTTGCGTCCAATCTATAAGCAAATGGTACAAAGATATACTAAGCATTCTGATATTTTACTGCCATCTATCATTTAGGAGTTAATAAACAGCTCTTCGACCGTAAAATTACAACGAATGCCACATTATTGATCATACCTTTTCAGCTCGCCCATCTATCTTACACCCTATAGGAATGAAAGTATCTTGATGTGTAAAAATCATATAGTAAGCGAGTTGTGCACTTTTTTTGGTAATTTTTTCCCAAATCAAAAATTCATTTTCTACTGTGATGGTTTTACATATTGGCGAATAACGGACGGCAACAGAGAAAGTTAGGGTTATTGACTGACAGGTTCGGGGTTTACTCCAGCTTTGTAATTCTAGGTTTTATATTGAAAAAGAACGGCAAGTCCCAACCTTTTCAATACATACTTTAGCGAAATTCGGCTTCGAGCGAACAACGGCCATTCAGTACTCTATTGAATACTCGACATTAGGCTTTTAAATTGGCTTAATAACTCTTCATTGCTGTTATTTTTACGATAAACCATAAATATTGGTCTTTTGATTTGTACTGGAGCGTCTATTTCGAATAGCTCTTTTGATTTAAGGCTCTCGGATATTAATTCTGTAGGCAGGTAAGCAAACCCGCCTTTTGACAAGATCACTTCAAGTGCAATCATTGCAGTAGAGGTTTTAAAGTTTGGTGTCACTTTATGATAAAGAGCATGTTCTTTGTGGAAAGTGATACCCCAATCAACAAGAATGTAGTCTTCAATACCTTTATCAAAATTTGCTCTAGAGCCTACTAAAGATAAATCGAAGTGGGCAATCAACTCGTTGTTGAATTCATCATCTTTAATTGGATCCATCAATAAACCCACATCAAGGCTTCTATCATCTAATTTTCGCTGAATGGCTTCCCGAACGGATATTTCAGTGCTTAGCGAAACATTATCAAATAGTTCTAAAGCGTCATGAATACGATTACTGAAAAATGCGTCCCACACATTTGGCGTAGCCGCTATGTTAAATGACACCTTCTGTTGGTTTGCAATTGAAAGCGCCAACTTAGATTGTTCCATTTGGCTAACCATTAAATGAGCATGGGACAGCAGTGCTTCGCCAGATGGTGTTAACCTTAAGTTATTTTTTTCACGGATGATTAGCTGAGTATTATAAAACTCCTCAAGTTGTTTAATTCGTGCGCTAACCGCAGCTTGAGTTATATATAGAGTTTCAGCAGCTCTGCCAAAGTGCTTATTTTCAGCTACCGCTATAAACGTCTTAAATACTCGAATATCCATTCGTCATACCAGTTATTAGATAATGTCGTTAATGTAAATAAAAATTATCGGTGCGACAAATATTATTTGTTTTTAAATTCATATGTTTTCTCTTAGATTTGTCAGAAATGAATAAGCGGTATAAACATATGAAAAAAATAGCACTTATTTCCTCTCTAATAGCCGTGGGTAATACATTAGCCAATCAGTTCGATGTTGAAGAGCTATCCCCACCTACGCAAGAGCTTGTCACAACCATTCATGATTTTTGCCTTGAACAGCATATCGGACAGGACGAAAAAAACATCGAAATTATGGCGCTTGATTGTGTAAACACTGATTTAGCAATATCAACGTATAAAACTTTCAAAACTTATAAAGAACTCACTTCATTTATATCTCAAGAAAAAGGAGAGTAAAGTATGAATACCTTAATTAGAAAGGGGCAAACCACTTTTTTTGGCGATAACGCTTTTCCTCATGGCCTTTCACGTAGTGGTTACTTTAATAAACGTGAATCAGAAGAACTTGCACTTTATGGAAAAACATTTGAAGCCCTGCACAGCGGTAAGCTATTACCTGAAAATGACGAGGAAGTTCAGTTTGTTGCAGCAATGCTTACCTCGGATGAAAGCCATTTATACTCTGCTAGGCTGTGGAAAAAGTATCTTGCTGCGCTTGAAAAAAGTCGTGTACATCACGGTTTTTCTATGAGTAATGGAAAAACAAGAGATGCAAGTGGTAATGACCTTTCATTTGCGTAGCTTATCAACCGTTAGGACAGCTCAAGGAAGAGCTAATTACAAATATTTTTTAACGTAACGATAAATATTTTTTAGCAGTCAAAACAGCATGTTTTCTGTATGCTCCGCCAAAAATAACGATACTAACTAAATGTATCCTTTACTTAGGCTAAGCCAATGAAAATTTGTTTTATCATGTACCCTTGGGATCGCATAGAGCCTGAGACAGATTCTACTCTAAGATTAATTCACGAATGCGTAAAACGTGGTCATACTGTTGCGCTTTCAACCGTTAACAACTTAACCATTCGTGATAGCGTTGCCAGTGCTTTTTGTGACGTGTTTATTAAGAAAACAAAATATTCAGATAACATTCCAAGTTTTTATAAAACGGCTGATTTTAAGCGTGTTCAACTACCTTTAGCTGGCTTTGACGCCGTTATTATGAGAGCTAACCCACCACTTGATACATTGGCACTTAACTTTTTAGACTCTGTACGTGGTGACACTTTCATCATGAATGACCTTGATGGCTTACGAGTAGCGAATAACAAGGTGTATACGGCTTCTTTTCAAGATACTGAAAGCGAGTTTATTCCAGCGACACATGTTTCCAAAAATCGTGACTATTTAGAGCGTATTTTTGAAGAGTCAGACAGCGATAAAATGATCTTAAAACCCCTCGATGGCTATGGTGGCCGTGGTGTCATAGTTTTAGAGAAAAGCGCTCGTCAAAGTTTTAGATCACTACTTGATTTCTACATCGGTGGGGATGAGCATGGCAAAGGCAGTAATTATGTGATTTTACAAGATTACGTGCACGGTGCTGAAGAAGGAGATGTGCGTATATTAATGCTAAATGGTGAGCCTATTGGTGCTATGAAGCGAGTACCTGCCTCAAATGATGTTCGCTCAAATGTTCACGCAGGAGGCAACGTAGTTAAGCATAAATTAACAGCCCAAGAGAAGAAGCTATGTAAATACATTGGCCCTAAGCTCGTGCGAGATGGTCTTTACTTTACTGGTATTGATGTTATCGGCGGTAAGCTTATAGAAGTAAATGTGCTAAGTCCGGGCGGCATTGTTCGAATCAACAAATTAAACCGTATAAAACTTCAAGCCCAAGTTATCGATTTTGTTGAAAGCGTTGTTCAAGCAAAAGAATTCGTCATGAACCGTAAAACTGAATTTAGAAAGGTCATTGAAGATGCTAACGCTGTCTGAGAAAGAGTGCATACAGCGCATCAAAAAACGAGAGTGCTTCCACGCTGAAGTAAATGACGGCTCGTTTGTCGTTAAGGTAGATGAGTATGCACCGCTTATTTGTGCGGCCATTCACAATGGTCACCGTTTACGTGCGGAGCTAGATAAGTCGTTTTTATTATCAAAGCAAGAGCGCTTTTATGAAGAAGATCCATACACAGACGAATTAATCTCTTCGTTTCCAATTCAACTGATTGGAAATGACTCACGCTTTGAATACGATTTAAATAGAGCCAAAACCCTTTCAACCTATTTTAAAACTGCTTGGGATAAGCAAGTCTGGCAAAAGCCTCTAACGCAAAAGCAGCGTGCTATAAGCCACGCTAAACATGAATCGTTTTATAACGTACTTGAGGCAATTGTTGCGGTTATCGAAAAGCAATTTAGTAATGCCATTATATTTGATATTCATTCATATAATTACAAGCGCATCGATAAAGACACACCTACGTTTAATATTGGTGCTGGGCAAATAGATGTCGAGCGTTGGGGCAAAGTGATTGGACAATTTGAGCGTCAGCTAAACAAAATTGAGTTACCTAATATTGATGTAAGAGCTGCCACAGATGAAGTGTTTCATGGTCGAGGTTATTTAATTTCTCATATTAATGCACATTTTGATAATACGCTTGTACTGCCAACAGAAGTCAAAAAAGTATTCATGGATGAAACATCTGGCGAAGCATACCCCTTGGTGCTTGAAGATCTAAAAGCAGGTTTTAAAGACGCCATTAGTGAAACAGCTGCATTTTTCATGCGCCGTTATACTAAAAAAACACGCACCCAAAAGGCGGATATATTATCTTCAAACATTAGTCCTGAGGTTATCGATTTAGATAAGAAATTATTTGCGTTATGCAAGCATGTTGAAACGCTTAACTTTATCAACCCAGTTAATTTATCAGCACAAAGAAACCGTTTTTTAAAGCGAAATAGCTATATAGCGCCAAGCTTTAATTACAAACAGCTCAATATTAACCCGTATAAGTTTCGAGAGAACTTGTACAAGTTACCCGTTGATGACATTTATGATGCAGGCATATCTCAGCTTTATCGCCATGTAATTGATAATCTAGCCAGTAAAATTGACTTATTAACGTCAATAGGTACGGATGATTTTGTTTACAACTCATTAAAATATTACGGTGAACCAAGCCATAAAGACATAGCCAATGCCCGCTTTATTTTACATTTAAATGATGAAGAGTTTCTTCAATCTGATGTTTACCTAAACGCTGATGAAGCTATCGAATATTTTAGGTTTCAAGCACAAGAATGGGGGCTTAAATGCAAAATTGAAAAGTCCACCAAAATAGTCGCTAAAGCTATGGTGAATAATGAGAAAGCGCAATTACTCATTAACAAAGATGCTAAGTTTACCGAAAAAGAGCTACATGCATTTGCTTATCATGAGCTTGGTATTCATATGCTTACAACCATCAATGCTAAAGAACATCCGTTAAAGGTATTTAGCTTAGGCTTAACTGGCAATACTCACACCCAAGAAGGTATTGCACTTTACAGTGAATATTGCTCTGGCAGTTTAACTATTCAACGCTTAAAAACTATAGCGCTAAGGGTTATTGCTGTTCAGTATATGCTTGAACATGGCGATTTTGTTAAAACTTATCATGCGCTTTTAAATGAGTTTTCGTTAGAAAAAGAAGTCGCATTTACGTTAACAACACGAGTTTATCGAGGAGGTGGTTTTACTAAAGACTATCTATATTTAACAGGGTTTAGAGACGTGTTAAACGTTGCCAAAGAGCAATCAATTGATAACTTACTTGTAGGTAAAACAGGGTTGTTAGATTTTGATGTGGTGTCTGAAATGGTTGAGCGAGGCATGATAGAAAAACCAATGCCATTATTTGATACATCGTATACTACTTCAGGTGACAAAGTTCTCGATTTTATTGTTAATTCTATCAAGTAATTTCTCCCTCATATTTGTCACTAAAACGGACTAAGTAATTCTTACATGGTTGTCGCATAGCGTTATGTCCCATATAGTTACCCTGTACAAGATAAGTTAAGGGTAACTATGAAGTATTTTGCATACGGCTCAAATATGTCTCAAAAGCGCTTGCAAAAAAGAGTGCCTAGTGCCACCAAAATCGGTAAATATTATTTAGACCGCCACAAGTTATGCTTTCATAAGGCAAGTGAAGACGGCTCTGCAAAGTGTGACGCATTATTCACTGATGATAGCTCTGACATAATTATTGGAGCCTTGTTTCAAATGGATGAATCTGAGCGCACCTACTTAGATAATGTCGAAGGTTTAGGCAATGGTTATGATGATAAGTACGTTCAAGTAAGTTGTGAGAAAGGAATTTATACCGAAGCACTCATATACGTCGCAACTCATATAGATAAAAATCTTCAGCCTTATTCATGGTACTTAAACCATGTCATCATCGGTGCTATTGAAACTGGATTGCCAGACAACTATGTATCAACGTTAAAGCAAATTTCATCAATTGATGATCCTGATCACACTAGAGATTTATTCGAGCGACAAATATATTCAGAGGCTAGCTAAATATCACTAATAGGAAAATATTTTGCGTATTTCCGAATGTCTGAGTTTGGCACTTTAGCGAAGTGAGCCTAATAGTGATTCGTAGGTATATTAACTTTAACTTGAAGTACGTACCTGCACTCCTTTGAATAAAAAGTCTAAAGAGTTATCTGCATAGTCTGGCGTCAATTCACCAGTTGAATCACATGCTAGTGCCACTGAAAAACCATGAAGGTAGTCAACTAACAGATCAAGAAAAGCCTTTTCTTGAACCTTTGTTAACTCTAATGAATTAACAATTAAACCAAACCTACTAATAAACACATCAGCAGGGCTGTTAGAAGACATAGAAAGAAGAGTCGTTAATAAGCCATCATATCTTTGGAGAATTGTTAAATAACTTTTTGAAAGCTCTTTTAGTTCCTGCTTCCAATCTAATTTTCCGTTAGGTACATATATTTCAGTCATTAGTGACTTAGCTATCCCCTCCATTAAAATGTTCTTGTTATTAAAGTAATAATATAAGGCCATAGGATCTACTTTCAGTTCCTTCGAAATGGCTCTCATACTAGGAACTTTTCCAGAGTCAGCCATCATACATTTAGCCTTATTTATTATTATCTCGGCGTTAAGGCTTTTTTTTTCTTTGGAAGGGCGACCTCTTTTAGCTTCTGACTGCTTCATCTTAAAATCTATATAGTTTACTTTTCTTTTCTACGGCGTAGAATTATAATACAATATTCTACACTGTAGAATAAAGTTGAATTAATAGGAGTGACTATGTCCAATAAAGTATTTATAGCTACTAGCTTAGATGGCTACATCGCGGGGAAAAATAATGAAATTGATTGGTTAGAGGCTATTCCTAATCCAGATAATATAGACATGGGTTATCAAGCTCATATGGAAAGTGTCGATGCTATAGTTATGGGTCGCAACACGATGGAGTTGGTTGCAAATATGGATATTGAATGGCCTTACACCAAACCTGTTTTCATTCTAAGCAAATCACTGAAGAAGGTGCCAGATAAACTAGAGGGCAGAGCATTTTTAGTTAAAGGTGATATAAAAAGCATCGATGACGAATTAAAGAAAAAGGGATACAACAACTTATATATAGATGGTGGTTTGACGGTCCAGAGTTTTCTGAAAGATGACTTGGTTGATGAGCTTGTAATTACAACAATACCAATATTACTTGGTGGTGGAATCCGACTTTTCGGTAAGCTGGATTGTGCATTAGAATTTAGATGCACAAAATCTGAAAGGTACTCAAATGGTGTTTGCCAAAATCATTTTGAGCGGTACTCTGGTTAATAATTGATTGAATAAATGTGTCAATGTGAAGGACTGCTATTGGCACAAATGAGACTGTTAGATTTGATTAAGTTCTATTTATAGGTATTAAAATTAAACTGAGTGAATGGCTCAGGTTCTACACCTAAGCCATATACTGCCACCTTTGCTATCGCAAAGCACTTATCTATGTTTAAACTAATGTGGGATACGCTAATTTAAACATTTGGAGTAGCTCAGTAATGCTCTCAGGGCAAACTGAATATATACGATATCGTTCGTCTGAACCTTTAGCACGCTTACGCTCCCAAACTTGTGCTAATGAAAAGTTATTTTTAAGAATTCTTGTTGACAGTGCACCTTCATTCGTTACCACCGCACTTTTTAATTTAAGAAAGTCTGATTTTATTTCTGTTACGACAATAGTGTGACCTTCGTAATCTATAGACCCAAACTTCAAAAACCTTTCAACTTCTCTGATATCCTCTTTTAAGTAACTACCTGCAAAGGTTTTGCTATCAATATTTAATATATCTAGTATTTTTATAAGCAGTATACGAGTAAGTTCTTCACTTAAAGACAAGTTACGATCGTCACCAGCGTTTATAAGTCTGAGATGCTCCATAGCCTTCCGACCATTCCCTAAATTATCAAACGTTAAAACTTGCTTGTGCAAATCAGGTTTGTCCAACACATTAAAAAAGCTTAGGCACTCGTACTTTGCTAGCTGTAGCCGCTCTTGCTCGTCTAATCCATCATATTGAGCCTTTAAACTTTTGTACTCCGAACTTTGGAGGGTTTTGACGTTTAATAATTGTTCAACAGTTAGTTTAGATAAATACTTCTCTTCTGGCTTGGGGTGAGAGTCAAATTCGATATTTACGCCAAGGTGTTGAAACATGATGAGAGTATTGTTTTCATAATTTTTTCGCATTTGATTGTTATGGCTCATTCGCTCCAAAACAAGCCTAGTGTGCGGCAATTGTCTCACTTTTATGTTCTCTGCTTGAAAACCTCCTTTGGGGCAGTGTTCTATCACCTCTTTGATCATCAATTCTTCGTGCTCAGTGTGATATTCAGAGTCAAACTTTGTGAATGAGAGCATTAATTGAGCTGCTTTACGAAATCGACCGCTGGATTGAATAAGTTGAGTTGGAATTATCGTTTGACTAGCAAAAAGATTAACATTTTCAACTTTTTCAAAAGGAAAATTTAAGCCGCTCGTTAAAGATGGTGATATTTGAACGTAATCGTAGTTTGATATATTTGATTCAAACTCACTTAAAAAATTTTTTCCCTTTTTGGTTTTTAAAAACTGGGCGTTGATCACTTGAGATTTGATGCCTTTACCTAATCTTTCTTTAACATTTCTATTTACGATATCAAAGCTTTCAAAAAATTTACGAGATTGTGTTTGGCCTTGATCCGAAAAACAAACCTCACCTTTACCTGATTGAATAGAACTAATCATGTGACTAAAATGTGAGTTTCTATCAGTCAGTGTCAGATTGCGGTCATTTGATTCAATATTTGAAGGTTCAATAAGATATATATCACGCCCAGTTTGTTCAATAATCTGCGTAGCTGTTAAGTTACTAAATAATGCATCAGCAATGATCACTTTATCTTTTTGCAATAACTCAAACAGTCTTGCTGTTGCTTCAACTCTTTCACTTAATTTTCCCGACTTTATTAGCGGTTGAGTTAAGCTCAACAGGCATTCTTCTATCTCTTCAATCATTACAACCCCTGAATATTGGGCAAACTCAAAAAACTCATCTTTCGTAGTAAGTGAATTAGCACAGCAAACCAAGCCAGCTAGCTTAGGTAGCTCAGTATGGAGGGATTGACGGAGGGATTCATTCAAATAATGACGATTATCACTGTCATCTAATATTTGCTTAGATAGAGCAATGTCTGGAGTAACAATTACAGGCTTTATTTTTTGCTCTCGGCACCAATGTTCAAAAGGCTTGGTAATACCATACGTACTTTTACCCGCGCCCATTGAGCCATTTAAGACAAAGATACCGTCATTATTTAGTAGGAAATCAAATAGCTCACTTTCATAACAAAGCCTTTTTTGCTTGATTTTGGGGTGAACAGCGGGTTTTATATAATGACTAACCTCAATTAAATGTTGATTATAGTTTGCCTCAAATTGCTCAATTGCTTTTGCAACATCAAGAGCTTTATTTATCTTATTCTTAAGCTTTGCTTTTACGTATTTAAAAGAATAGCGATAGGGTATTAAGTTTTTAAGTTCATCAGAAAATATGTCTACCACACATTCCAACGACAAAGAATCAGTGGTTTTCCCAACCAAGGTTAAATATTTCTCAAGCGGCCTGTTACTGCTAACCTTTACATATGAGAAGTCGTAAATTATGCCATGACCTAGCTCTAGCTTTGCTTTATGCTCAAATGCAAGTTTAAAAACGGCTTTTAGTGAATAATGCTCATTAATATAAATGACGTTATTTACACGGCTATTTAGTTCTTTCTCTATATCTTTATCAGGCGAATCATAAAAATCATCATTTGCTGATGATTGGTTGATATCTATTGCTGTGTTGTATTTAATAATTTTCTGTTCATTCAGCTTCATTTGTTGTTCCAAGTATATTTGAAGCTATTATAAATTATGTTACAGCCCTTTAAAAATAGTAGATTAGTATATTTTAAAGAAAAGTCACTGTTATTATAAAATAACGACCAATTAGTTTGTGAGTCTATATAAAGAAGCAGCTGCCAACGTTAATTCATGTCCCAAAATTAATATATTTTTATATAAAAACTACTAGATTTTGGGACACACCGTCAGTTCCCATCACACTAGAGCATGCTCATCGACGCTGTCGATGAGGTGTTTTTTATAGGCTCTGATTGATTTCCGCTTAATTTGAGAAACTTTTGTTTAGATATAAGTAAACAATCATGTTTGTTTAGCAACTCAAAATTCTGTGGCTGCTTCACTAAATGACGAACTTTAGCCTCGTCCAATGTAACTACTTTAGAAAAACCTATTTGACGATTTTCAAACTTCATTCCTGAACAAAATTGATTATTTACCTTACTAGAGTTTAACCACGCAAAATAAGCGCTTAACAGCGTTCGTATTAACTTCATTTGCAGTATTTCACTTTCTATTTGCTGTTTTGTCTTTCCGACAGTGTTTACAGGCAACCAAAAGTTGAACAAACTATATTTGTGCAGGCTTTTTGATAATGGAAATTGACTTACCGCTTCGTTTGGCACTAACAAGTAATGAGCATTCAATTCATTACTTGTTTTCGAATTAGATACTTCAAAGCCATTGCTAATTATATCTGTCAGTTTCACTTCTAGTTCATTTAGCTCTTTAACGTTTTCATGGTGACGTTGTTCATCATAAGTTACCCCAGCTTTACATAAATCCTGATACTTGTAACCTGCTCCTAGTTTGCTTGCTTTAAGCTTATAACCACCCAATGTGTAGCTCATTCCTATTACAGATTTATCTCTGAACTGGACGTAACAACCCACACCTTGTTTACTTAGCAGTGAGGTAAATTCATCTAAACTTAAGCTATTATTATTTTTCAGTACGCTATCAATAGCATTTCTAACAGCTTGCACTCTAGTTTTAAAATGCGCGTTATTTACTTGCTTGCATGTATCGCCTAAAAACGGATTATTATCACTGAGTAAATCATATTTAAGCTCTAAATCACTTCTTACTAATGCAGACTTTTTGAAATTAAAACTATCCGAATGCACTTTGTGGGGCGCTGAGTTTGATATTCTAGAAATCAGCAAGTGACAGTGATTATTTAAGGTGTTCAAATGATTGACTGCTACCCAATTATGATCAATAAAGCCCATTGCTTTAACATAGTCGTTAATTAACTGATTCCACTGCGATGAAGTTAATACCTCTCCCTCTCTAAGTGACAATACAATATGCTCGAAAGGCTTTTTACATCGAATGTTTTTTGTTTCAATTAGCTCAAAAGCACGAATCAAATCAGATAAATCGACGTCATCATTATTATCACTTAAGAATGATTTAATGGGGTTTGGAACACATAAAGAACTACTCGTACCGACAAATTTTACTGTCTCTATTGTTTTTCCACGGCATTTATCGTCTAGTTCGAAAAAGTAACGAATTACAGAAGCAGACATTCCACGAGCATTGTTTTGTTTAGTTGGGACATTTTCAATTATCACTACTGAATCCCCTTATCTACAGCAAAAGAAGTCGCGATTTCAATCAAGTCATCACAATTAAGAGTAATATGAGCTACTGTTTTGATGGCTTCTTTGTGCTCAGTACTTAGCTGCATAAAGTGGACAAGTGAATACATAGCTTTGTCGACTTTATTGACATATTCAATAATTGACTTGAGCTTATCTAGCTTATCAGTCTCATTATTATCTTCGTATTCCAGAGCCAAGATTTCTAATTCAGTCACCAATCTATTCAATGTATTCACGCAATCAGAAAAGTCATTTGTTATCTCATAATTGAGTGATGACAAGTGAATTAGGTAATCGTTATTTTGCTCAATACCGTTTGATATTAAATAACGATGGAACTGGCTTAGCGTAGTAAATTCAGAGTCATCAAAGGCTTTTTGTAGCGCTTTGTATTCATCATTCGATAAGTAAGTTGCAACACGATGTTGCCTTATCGAGCTATTTTTGGGGCTTGCGGATTTATTTTGTTGAGTCATAACTACAACCTTTGTGTTATGACGATGCCAATCATGCCTTGATTCTAGCGTTTTCCATTAATCGTCTGATTAATATTTGAAGTGTCTGCTTGAGCAGACCTTTTAAGTCAAATAAGCACGACATGTAAAGTGCTTGTTTGACATACCCTGCACTCTTAAACGTATTGTTTTTTAAAGGTGCTTAATAACTATAAAACTACATATGAGCGGTGCTTACAACAGCTAAATTAGCTTATTTTTTAGAAGATTCAGTTTTATATATATTAAGACAGAAGAGTAGTTTGTAGGTTACAGATAAACCATTTAATTAATATGAAATTATTAACTCGACACTAGCCATTTGGGAACAATTGTATCACTTGACGAAATTAATAAATTATTTAATGAAGATTTGAGCTTTTAACAAATAAAGGCGTTATTTCTGTTCTTATTTTGCCCTTAATTGTTGACACATCGTAAAATGGAGGGGATTAGTTAACTTGCTTTTTTAGTAAATAAATTAGTGAACCACGAAAAAATACCTTTTTTATTGCCTTGTTCCTTTTTGTTAAAAATCTCATCATTAGCTGCCTCTACACTAGTATCAAAAGTATATTGCTTAAAGTGCTCATCAATTTTTTGATAAGTTTTTTCAGCATCTTCTTTAATCCAAGCAGTGTAACACTTTTCAGTTAACTCCTTTTCTGTATGACCCATTTGATTAGCGACATAAATTAGTGGAACACCTTGTGTTATAAGCTGACTCGCATAAGTATGACGCAAATTCATCGGCTTAATGTAACGTACACCTGATACTTTACAGTGCTCCTTAAAAAAGTCTCTTGAGAAGTTATCAACCTTTTGATAAATCTGCTGCCTTGTTTCATTAAAAGCTAGCAGAGTGCGTTTTTGAAGCTCTGTAGTTTTATTGTCTTCCAGTAAAACTTCTATTGTTGACTCTCCTCTACCATGAGCTAACTCAATTAACTCCTCTAACGCTTCGACCGCACCTTCACATAGCTCCACAGCTCTGTTTGAGCGCTCTGTTTTAACCGCTTTATAGATTGATGTTGATAAACTCAAATCTACAAAATAAGTTCCCTCTTCTTTGTCATAACTTTCTGCGTTAAGCGCTAATAACTCACCAATCCTTAATCCAGTCATTAGCCCAAATTTAACAAGCAATACTTCAGAAGACCGACTTACATTTTGAGATAGCAACTTCTGAATTTCATTTAATGTAAACACATCAGGTGCTTTTTTTCTGAGTTTTTTAACGTTTTTAAGCTTATTAGTTGTCAGCGGGTTTCCTTGAAGAAAACCATCATTTACTAATAAACGTACTACTTCATTATTTATCTGTACAAATTGTTGAAGTGACTTATAACCATATCGACTAAAAATATCTTTTTCATGTCTTAACCACATATTTGGTGTCATATCAGCAACGCTTAAACTCCCATAACATTTACATAAAACATTCATTTTTTTATATAGACCATCCACTGTACTAGGAGCATTACCTACCGCTAAATTCTCTACAGCAACCTTCAGAACCTCATACATTAACATATCACTACAAATCGTTTTCAATACCATAAAAAAACCTCTATTAATTTCTGCTCTTCATTGAACAAGAGAGAGCTTAACCGAGGTACTTAAAAAAAACTAATAGCTAGAATAAATACTTTAAAGAAAATTCAAATTATTTTTCCTTTTGTATTTCAATAAACTAAGTGAGGCATGGATATTTATCACAGCTAATACTTATCAAGTAAGATCTGGCGGTATTAACTCAACTTTTTCTTTAAGAAGTTTTAAATTGACTGTTTTCCCGTAGCGACCAAACGTGATGCTTTTCTTAGAGTGCCCAACCAAATCGGCAACTATATTTTCACTGACTTCTAGCTGTTGTAGCTCGTCGATAAATGTATGCCTCAAACTATAGATTGTTGGTCTACTACCAGCTTCAAAGCCTAGCTTGGTTAGCATACGATTAAAGCGAGTGCGTACGTTTGCACCAAACTCTCCATAAGCACCAGCTGTCTTATCTTCAAAAAGTAATGCTTTCCCTGATTTTCTTTGTCTTTCTATAAACCCAAGTAATCCGTTGGTTAGCAATTTTGAATGAATTGGCACTTTTCTATAGGCGTTCGCTGTTTTGAGTTCACCATCATCGTCTGCGCTATTTACATTAAAATAAGCAATACCGTTGTGTTGTTTAAGTGAGCTAACCTTGAGCTGGCAAATTTCATTTATTCGTAACCCGCTGTATAGGCAAATGTGAGGCACCCAGTAATCAGCATCACGACTACTATGGTTAGTATTAGCATCATATTTGCACTGTACTTCATTAAACAACAGTTTAAGCTCTTTTCGCTTCCAACGCTTTCTCTGCTCGTGCGGCTTTTTATTTGGTTTTTTACCAAGCTTTATATTCTCAAACGGGTTTTTATCGATATATTCTAAATTTACACACCAGCTAAAAAATAAAGTAATAGCTGACAAATACAAATGGTTGGTTTTATAACTTCGCCCTTCAGAAAGAAGATAATCCCTATATTCAAGCGCTAGCTTCGGGGTAAATCCATTAAGTTCAGACTTCTTATGCCACCCAACAAAATGACCAATTCTCAGTTTAAGTTGCTGAATATAGCGGTGAGAAATACCTTCTGCACTTTTAGAAGCTAAAAACTCACCTAGTTTGCTATTTAAATCAAGGATAACAGGGGGATTATGTTTTATCTGTCCCTCCGCATTGCTTGTCAAAGGCTGTTCACCAGATAAAAAACCATCTTCCTTAAACCTATCTATCTCAGTTTTAATCTGGGCTACAACGCTTGTAGAACAAGCACTATTGGAAATATTAGATAGTTTATTCCTGATAAAAAGTGACATAGCTAAATTTCTATCTTTAGCTTCGTTCCTACATTTCGTATTAAGAGAAGTTCTAATTGAAAATGGGAACCCAAGGGCTTTTAGTTCGTTTGAAAGAGGGATTCTCGTGTAATAGGTATGGTATCTATTTTTATATAAGTACATTGCTCCACCTGATTGTCACACCAAGTAAAAATAACAGGAGGAGTTAGATGATTTTTATATATTTATCAGGTAGATAAGATGGCGGTGACGGAGAGATTCGAACTCTCGAAGGGTTGCCCCTTACACACTTTCCAGGCGTGCTCCTTCAGCCACTCGGACACGTCACCTTAAATAGATTCAGATTGTAAGAAAAGTCTTTTAAGTGCTTATCGACACTTGGTGGTTTGGCTGAGCACGCCACGGCGTGTTTGATACCTTGGCAGCCACTCGGACACGTCACCTTAAATAGATTCAGATTGTAAGATAAGTCTTATAAGTGCTTATCAACACTTGGTGATTTGGCTGAGCACGCCACGGCGTGTTTAATACCTTGGCAGCCACTCGGACACGTCACCTAAATTTGATTCAGCAAAATTCGATTTGATAAGTTCCCCTTCGAATAAGCCGCGCTATAGTAGAAAAATTTATCAACGATAGCAATAACTTTGGCGCTAAAAGTCGTTAGTTGATTACTTTTAGCGCAAAAGTAGGGATTGGATTACTTTTTCAGGCTTGCTGAAAAGTCTAACATGCGGTTAAGCGACTTGAGTGCGCCTTCACGAAGATCCATATCAACAAAACACTCTTTGCCAGTAGGATCGATTAACGCTTCTTCAATTGCCTTTAAGCCGTTCATAGCCATCCAAGGACAATGTGCACAGCTGCGGCATGTTGCACCTTCACCAGCCGTCGGTGCTTCGAAGAATTCTTTGTCAGGACAAAGTTGTTGCATCTTGTAGAAGATACCTCGGTCTGTTGCGACAACAAACTTCTTATTTGGCATCTCTTGAGCTGCCTTAATTAGCTGACTTGTAGAGCCTACAGCATCTGCTAATTCAACAATTTCCATTGGTGATTCAGGGTGAACAAGAATAGCAGCGTCTGGGTGAAGTGCCTTCATGTCTTTTAATGCTTTTGTTTTGAACTCGTCGTGAACGATACAAGCGCCCTGCCACATAAGCATGTCAGCACCTGTTTTATTTTGGATGTAGTTACCTAAGTGACGATCAGGACCCCAAATGATCTTCTCATCATTGTCATCAAGGTGCTCTACGATTTCTAAAGCACATGACGAAGTCACAATCCAATCAGCTCTTGCCTTAACTGCTGTAGATGTATTTGCGTAAACAACTACTGTACGCTCTGGATGCTCGTCACAGAACTTGTTGAACTCTTCGATTGGACAACCTAAATCAAGTGAACAAGTCGCTTCTAGTGTTGGCATCACAACTGTTTTTTCAGGTGTTAACACTTTTGCAGTTTCGCCCATAAAACGTACACCAGCCACGATTAGTGTTTTTGCTGGATGTTGGTTACCAAAGCGAGCCATTTCTAATGAATCAGCTACACAGCCACCAGTTTCCTCTGCTAACGCTTGGATTTCTGGATCTGTGTAATAGTGAGCAACTAATACTGCATCTTTTTCGATGAGTAACTTTTTAATGCGCTCTTTGTATTCCGCTTTTTCATCTGCACTTAATGGTGCTGGTTTAGCTGGAAATTTGAAATCAAAATCAACTGCTAAATTAGATTGTGTCATGCCCTACTCGATTACAGCCCTTATAAAACGCCGTGATTATACGCTAAAGCCAACAAAATGTGTATATCGCTTTAATATTTCTGACACTGATTTGTCATGAATGGTTTGCAAGCTGATGTGTTTAACTTAATCAATTGTTTAGCGGGTATTGGATTACCCTTCGATAAACTCAAGATGAACGAAAGAACTACTTTAGATAAGAGGATTTCGAAAATAAAGTGAGCCTCGAATTCAACACCTATCCCATCGGTGCAGAATGAATATATCGTTCGACAGGTTCAGGATGAGAGAACATTAATATTAGTGAAGATATGCTTCGACAAGCTCAGGATGAATATATTTGAATATCGGGAAAACTTTAAGAAAAGTGGTCGGTCGTGAAGGATTTGAACCTTCGACAAATTGGTTAAAAGCCAACTGCTCTACCAACTGAGCTAACGACCGATATAGATATGTATTTTGCGCAATGTAGAGGATAAAGTGGTCGGTCGTGAAGGATTTGAACCTTCGACAAATTGGTTAAAAGCCAACTGCTCTACCAACTGAGCTAACGACCGATATAACTTTATTATCACATTGTAAATCAGAGTGGTCGGTCGTGAAGGATTTGAACCTTCGACAAATTGGTTAAAAGCCAACTGCTCTACCAACTGAGCTAACGACCGATATATTCTGATTTTTAAACATAGAACAATAAGCTTGGCTTATCAAACTATGCACTTTCTTCATTTGGTAGAGGTGAAGAAAGTGGTCGGTCGTGAAGGATTTGAACCTTCGACAAATTGGTTAAAAGCCAACTGCTCTACCAACTGAGCTAACGACCGACTATTTTACTAAAGAGGCTGTGCCTCAACAGCGCCGCATATAATACTCATAATTTTTCACAGTGCAACAACAAATTTAAGTTTTTTTATCTATTTGAACTGTTTGAACAAAAAGAAAGCACTTTGATTGAGTTATGCGCGCTTATTTATCAATTTAATGAATCTAATCTCGTTTTAGCAAGTTTTGCCGCACTTGATGTTGGATATTCATTAATAAGCTTTTGATAAATAGCTTTTGCTGCAGCATTGTTATTTTGCCTTTGCTCAACTAACGCTAACTTCAACATAGCATCGCTACGCTTAGTTGACGTTTTAAACTGCTCAGCAACAATATTAAACTGCACTTTCGCTTCCGCAAACCTGCCTTTGTTAAATAATAACTGCCCTAACCAATAGTGTGCATTAGGTGCATAGCTTGATTGTGGAAACTTTTGAATAAAAGATTCAAACTCAGGAATCGCTTTATCATACTGTTTTTCTTTTAATACAAGATTAACGGCACGATCATAAGCTTGGTTTTCACTTAAGTCAGTGCTATAACCAGATTGATTGCCCGGCGCTACGATAGCAGCAGGAACTTGTGTTTCTGGTTTTAGTGCTTGTGATACGCGTTTATCAAGCTCTTGGTAAAGCTCTCTTTGACGTTCTAGCACCTGACTTAGCTGATGAGTGTGAAGCTCAGTTACACCTCTTAACTCATCCACTTCCTGTAACAGTTCATCCAATTGACGTTGCAATGCTACTTGGCGACGATTACTGGCTTCTTGCTTTCTCTTAAGCTGAGCGAGTTCGTCATTCATAGTAGAGCTTGAACGTGAACTTGATTTTGAGGAGATGTCGATTACGGGCGCTGGTTCAGCAGCAATAGCAGTATTTGCCATTGCTGCCACAAAAGCACCACACAAAACTTGTTTAAGTTTCATTAGGTCTACCGATTAGTATACGATCACTGCACGACGGTTTTTAGCGAATGCACTCTCAGAGCGATCTTTAACCATTGGCTTTTCTTCACCGTAGCTAACAACGCTTAATTGAGAAGAAGATACACCCATGTTCTCTAAGTACTTAACAACAGCTTTAGCACGACGCTCGCCTAATGCAATGTTGTACTCAGGTGTACCGCGCTCATCAGCATGACCTTCGATTAACACAGAAACGTTTGAGTTTTCGCTTAAGTATTTAGCATGCGCATCTAAAATAGCTTCAAACTCTGAAGAGAACGTTGACTTATCGAAATCGAAGTAAACAATGTGGTTACCACGTAACACAGCCATTTGACGTGCTTTTTCTTCAGCAATCTCTTGTTTGCGTTTTGCTGCAAGTACTTCTGCATTATCGTTTTGAGTAACAGAACTATCTACTTGGCTATTAGTATCTACTTGGCTGTCAGTGTCTGAACCTGAGTTAGAGCTACAAGCTGAAAGAGCCATGATAGGTAAAGCTACAGCAAGAGCTTTAACAGTTTTATTTAAGCGCATTGTGTTATCCTTTTGTTTCAATATTTTTTTTAATTTGTTTTAAAATGGTGACCAAGAAGGTGATTTAACTTCACCATCTAAAGCCGGTAATCTTGCCTTAAATCGGCCATCAACAGATACTAAACTTAATACCTGTCGACGATTGTGTAACGTACTATATATAATCATACCGCCATTAGGCGCTACGCTCGGTGATTCATCTAACCTTGTAGACGTTAACACTTGAAAGATACCGCTGTCTAATTCTTGTTTAGCTAAATGGTATTTTCCGCGCGTTCTGTTGACCATAATCAACTCTTTGCCGTCTGGTGTTAGTGTACCACCTAAATTCATTTCGCCATCAAAAGTTAACCTTCTGATTTTCCCGCTGCTTAAATTTACGCGATATAGCTGTGCTTTTCCACCCCGTTCTGAACTAAAAATGAGTGATTGGCCATCTGGTGTCCAACTTGGTTCAGTATCAATCGCGCGATGACGAGTAATTCGGCGTAATCTTTTGCTTGCAATATCCATCACGTAAACTTCAGGGTTACCATCTTTTGACAATACCATTGCCATCTTCTTACCATCAGGAGACCAGTTAGGTGCGCCATTTATTCCACTAAAAGAACTAATAATACGACGTTTACCTGTATAAATGTCTAATACGAAGATTTGCGCTTGGTTATTTTCAAAAGTAACGTACGCTAATTTTTCACCACTTGGGTGCCAAGTTGGTGACATTAGTGGTTCACTAGAGCGCAATAGCACTTGTTCATTGTGACCGTCGTAATCTGCAATCACCAATTGGTATGGCTTTGTAGCATTATCGCGTACAACAATATAAGCGATTTGTGTTCTAAACGCGCCTTTAGTACCCGTTAGAGCAAAGTAAACATCATCACTAATGCGGTGAGCATAGTCTCTAAATTGAGAGGCTTGAATATTTACTCGACCATTTTCTAAAACATGATCATCGGCAGCAACTAACTGGCCATTACTCAACATTTGAGATTTGCCACCCGTGATTTGGCCACGAATAACATCCACCAATTGGTAACTAACTTCGTATTGACCAACAATAGATGAGTCGTTTACTTCACCAACAATGATCGCTTCAACACCTTCTGCTGCCCAAGCTGAATAATCAACTTGACTATCTTTATTCGGAAATTGCGGGAATCTTGCTTGGCTAATTGGGCTAAATTTACCACTACGTAGCAAATCTTCGCTAACAACTTTCGAAATCATTTCCGGTCTAGGGCCAGCACCATTCCACTTGAACGGCACAACCGCTATCGGGCGGGCACTATCAATACCGTCCGTGATAACAATTTCTAACGTTGCTTGAGACTGAAAACTAATGAGCGCAACTACTGCGCCGAGCCACTTTTTAATATTCTTCATAAACGTCTATTTATTCCTACTAATCAAATTCTGGTGCAACCGTTAAACTAATCCTACTCATTTGAGCAAAAATAGCAGGATCTTTAGATACTGGTAAAGTTGTCGCTTTATATACAGCACGAACGGCCGCATCACAAACCACCTTATCACCCTTACCTGGCACTACATTGGTAACAAAACCCGAAGATGCCAATGAAATGGTAAGCTTACACGATTTTCCTTCCATAGTGCTACGGTCAGAAAGTAAATTCCTACGTATCGTTTGATAGATAAGTCCTCGATACCTATCTAATTCCGATTGTACTTGTCGTTGTCTCGCTTGCTGACGTTGCGCCATTTCTTCAGCCATTTGTTGCTGCATCATACGCTCTTGTTCAGCTCGCTCTCTTGCTTCTCTTTCTTTACGCTTGCGCTCTGCTGCTTGCTTGCGCTTGCGTTCTGCGTCTTTTTTAGCTTTCTCTTGTTCCTTTTTACGACGAGCTCTTTCTTCAGCTGCTTTTTTCTCGCGAGCCTTTCGTTTTAGCTCATCTTGTCTACGCTTTTCAGCTGCCGCTTTTTCACGTTTTCTCTTAGCAGCCGCTGCGGCTTTTCGCTCTTGCTCTTTTTTCTTCTTCAACCGTTCTTGTTCTTTTTTGCGCTTGGCTGCTTGTTCACGACGCTTCTTTTCAGCTGCAGCTTTACGCTTAGCTTCAAGTTTTTTGCGTTCTTCATCCGCCTTTTTCTTTTTAATCCGATCAATCTGTTGCTGAATTTGCTTACCATCAACAACGGTCGCTTTGATCGGTTTGGCTGTTGCAGTAACAGGCGTGGGTTTAGGAGGCGCAGAGTTAAACTCGGCAAACAGCAAAACGAGCGCTACAAATACATGTACGCCAAAACTAACACTAAGAGCAATTGAGAAACTGCGATCCACTAATTAACTCTCCGGCGGTTCAGTCATTAAGCCAACAGAAGGTACGCCTGCATCCTTTTGCAAAAGCACCATCAATTGAATGACAGCATCATACGAAACAGCACCATCACCATTTACAACTACTGGTGTATCTGGTTCTTTAGCTAAATGTTGTTTAACTAGTGCTGCAACTTCGTCTGCTGACATAGCTTCATTTTTACTTGTACCTACCGCTAAGTAATAACGGCCTTTAGCATCAACAGACGCAATCAATGGCGGTTTACTGTCATCGCTCAACGGCTCAGCATCAGCATCAGGTAAATCAACTTTAACACCTGCTGTAATCAGAGGTGCTGTTACCATAAAGATAATCAGTAGTACCAACATTACATCGATGTATGGCACTACATTAATTTCGGCAACTTTTTTTCTTTTGACTCGGTTATACATAACAACCTCCGTTATGCCTGACCTTGACTAGCCGACTGACGTTGTAAAATACTTGAAAACTCTTCCATAAAGTTAGCGTAGCTATTTTCTAACTTTTCAACACTGTGACTAAAACGGTTGAACGCCATTACCGCAGGAATCGCTGCAAAGAGCCCCATCGCTGTTGCAATAAGTGCTTCTGCAATACCAGGTGCAACCATTTGCAGTGTTGCTTGCTTTACCGCACCTAATGCGATGAATGAATTCATGATGCCCCAAACAGTACCAAATAAACCGATGTATGGACTAATTGAGCCAACGGTTGCCATAAACGGTAAATGCGTTTCTAAATGATCCACTTCTCTTGAAAGTGCTACACGCATTGCTCGGTGCGTGCCATCAACAATTGCTTGTGGTGAGTTGATATTGCTTTTACGAAGACGTGCGAATTCTTTGAATCCTGAAACAAACAAGCTCTCAATACCGTGAACGTGAGCACGAGCACTTATTTCGGCATATAACTTGTTAAGGTCTGCACCACTCCAAAATTTGTCTTCAAATGTTTGTAATTGATCTCTTGCTTCTTTTAATACTTTACGACGTTGAAAGATCATCGCCCAACTGATCACTGAAAAAGCCAGCAAACAAAGCATTACTGACTTTACTAGTAAGCTCGCTTCTAAGAACAAATCTAAAAATGATAATTCAGCTGACACGGGTTAACGCTCCTTTTATAGAATCTGGTATTGGGCATGGCTTTGACTTAGTGAGATCGACATAGGCAACAACAACTTTTGACGCACAAAGCAATAATCCCTGTTGATTGATTATTTCTTGATCGAAAACAACACTTGCTCGCTTCATCTGTATTATTTTTGTATTAACAGTAAGTAAGTCATCTAACTTTGCAGAAGCTAAGTAATCGGTTTCAAGTTTTCTGACAACAAAACCTGCGTTTTGTTCTAGATAAGTTTGTTGATTTATACCAAGTTGTCTAAGCCACTCTGTTCTTGCACGTTCAAAGAACTTTTGATAATTGGCAAAATAGACAATACCACCAGCATCAGTGTCTTCGTAATAGACGCGAAGTTGGAAGCTATTTGAGTGATTAGGCATTAGAAATTCAAGTTAAGTCACATTATTTTTATACGAAGCTTATCTTAATAGATTATTGAGGGAACAAACAAGAGAAAGTAGACAAAGATAGCTATTTTTACGGTGTATCCATCGACAACATGTACAATTTTTAGCCAGGTTTATTCAACTAAATCAATGGTTAGTATTCGCATTAGTTTTTCTAATGCGAAACATCAATTTTATTCGTTTGTTATCTTTGTAGCTCAAGCCTACAATACACTTGTTTTCTGAGCTAGCGCACAAATAAGTGTTTTACCCTTTCACTTATTTTAGCCAGATTATTTAGGTATTAATAGTTTTTGCACTATTCATACTCTCTGACATGTTTCCTGGAATTGTATTCCTTCTATCAACTTGAGATTTAAGTTGGCCCGCTTCAAATAAGCGGGCTTTTTTTTGTCTGAAATTTAAGAAAAGCCAAGTATAGTTGTTACTTAGCTACTTTAGAGAAGTGAGTATAAGCCTTGTCGGTTACAATACGGCCACGTGGTGTACGTTGTAAAAAACCCTGCTGAATTAGGTAAGGTTCGATAACATCTTCTATCGTTTCTCGCTCTTCCCCTATCGCAGCCGCTAAATTATCTAAGCCCACAGGTCCACCCATGAACTTTTCGATAATGGCTAATAAAAGTTTTCTATCCATGATATCAAAACCTTCATTATCAACATCCAACATCCCTAAAGCACTAGATGCTGTTTCTTTATCAACTTTGCCTTCAGTTTTAACATCAGCATAGTCCCTAACACGCCTTAATAAACGATTAGCAATTCTAGGGGTACCACGTGAACGTCTAGCAACCTCAAAGGCACCTTCTTCATTAATATCCAAATTTAAGAAATGCGCTGAACGTGAAACGATACTTGTTAGATCTTTATTATTGTAAAACTCTAACCGTTGAACGATACCAAATCTATCTCTCAAAGGAGATGTTAGTGCACCAGCCCTTGTCGTCGCACCTATTAACGTAAAAGGAGGTAAGTCTAACTTGATAGAACGAGCTGCTGGCCCTTCACCTATCATGATATCTAGCTGATAGTCTTCCATCGCTGGATAAAGAACTTCTTCCACAACAGGGCTTAAACGATGAATTTCATCAATAAAGAGTACATCGTTTTCTTCAAGGTTGGTAAGCAGAGCAGCTAAGTCGCCAGCTTTTTCTAGAACTGGCCCAGACGTCGTTCTGATACTTACACCCATTTCATTCGCAACAATGTTAGCTAAAGTAGTTTTACCCAAACCTGGAGGTCCAAAGATCAATAAATGATCTAACGCTTCACCACGTTTTTTAGCAGCCTCAATGAATATCTCCATTTGCGACTTAACATGGTCTTGACCAGTATAATCTTGTAGCATTTTGGGACGAATGGCTCTATCGACTCCTTCGTCCTCTACTTTTGCACTTGGCTCAATCAGTCTATCAGCTTCAATCATGTTTTATTTCTTAAATCATTGATTTTAACGCGTCACGAATAATATCTTCGCTATTCATGCCGTCTTTATAAATTTGTTTAATTGCTTTGTCAGCTTGTCCTTGAGTATAACCTAATGAAACAAGTGCATTAATTGCATCACCTTTTTCATCAGACTTAACTGGCATAATTGCTTCACCAGATTGCTCTTGCTGTTTTAAGACAAACTGCCCTTCGTCTTGATGCCAGTCTTTTAATCTGTCACGCATCTCAACTAATAAACGTTCTGCAGTCTTTTTACCAACACCAGGTATTTTAACAATTGTCGAAACATCATCGTGCATCACACAACTGACAAATTGCTCTGCCGACATACCTGACAGAATAGCTAACGCCAGCTTAGGGCCAACACCATTTACTTTAATTAATAAACGAAAGAGCTTTCTTTCTGTTTTGTTTGCAAAACCATAAAGCAGCTGAGCGTCTTCACGCACAACAAAGTGTGTAAAAACGATCGCCTCTTGCCCTATTTCAGGTAATGAATAAATACTCGTCATCGGCATAGAAACTTCATAACCTACACCATTACATTCAACAACTATTTCAGGGGGAACTTTATCTACGATTAAACCGCGTAATCTACCTATCACAGTCTTTTTCTCTCAAGGAATTCTGCACTAACGATAACACTATATAAATATACAGTAAAGTACTGTATTACCTTAAACGGCCACGAACCGTTTTTTGTGCCTGCCCTGACATCTTATTTATCGAATCTAAACTGTGAGCATGACAAATAGCTACAGCCAAAGCATCTGCAGCATCTGCTTGTGGCGTACCAGGGAGTTTCAATAGGGTTTTAACCATGTGCTGTACTTGCGACTTATCTGCGCCACCTGTTCCAACAACGGATTGTTTGATTTGCCGTGCTGAATATTCTGCTACAGGCAAATTTGCGTTAGCTGCCGCCACAATTGCAGCACCGCGTGCTTGGCCTAGTTTTAATGCAGAATCAGGGTTTTTCGCCATAAACACTTGCTCAATAGCAAATAAATCAGGCTGAAACTGTACTGCAAGCTCAGAAACACCTGCATAGATCGTTTGTAACCTTTCGGCCAGAGGATTGTTATTTACTGCGGCACGGATACAGCCGCTGCCTAAATATGTAAGTTTTCTACCCTGCTGCTCAATAACACCGTAACCTGTGATTCGTGAGCCTGGGTCAATTCCTAAAATAATGGTCAATGTAAACCGTCAAAAAAAATGGCGAACTAGATGTTCGCCATTTTAGGATGATTAAGACGCTTTGTCTTCGTCTTTTATGCGTTGAATGCCTAATTCAACTAATTGATCTGGGTTAGCTTGCCCCGGCGCATTAGTTAGTGGACATGCTGCTGTTGTTGTTTTCGGGAACGCCATTACATCACGAATTGAGCTAGCACCTGTCATTAGCATAACTAAACGGTCTAAACCAAACGCTAAACCAGCATGTGGTGGAGCACCGTATTGTAGAGCTTCTAATAAGAAACCAAACTTCTCTTGTGCTTCTTCATCACTAATCCCTAGGATTCTAAATACTGCTGCTTGCATTGCTTGGTCATGGATACGAACAGAGCCACCACCTAATTCACAACCATTAAGTACCATATCGTAAGCATTTGATAACGCACCAACTGGGTTCGCTTCAAGCTCTTCTGGAGTCATGTCTGTTGGTGCAGTGAATGGGTGATGCAACGCGTGCATGTGACCATCAACTTCTTCAAACATTGGGAAATCAACAACCCATAGTGGTTTCCACTCATCAGCAACAATACCTAAGTCCTCACCTAACTTAAGGCGAAGTGCGCCTAATGCTTCAGTAACTACCGTGTAGCTATCAGAACCAAAGAAGATAATGTCACCAGTTTCAGCTTTAGTGCGCGCTAATAACGCATTTACTGCTTCTTCTGGTAAGAACTTCAAGATTGGTGATTGTAAACCTTCAAGACCTGCTGATAAGTCATTTACCTTAATCCATGCTAAACCTTTAGCACCGTAAATACCTACAAACTTAGTGTATTCGTCAATGTTCTTTCTAGAGAACTTCGTAGCACCTTCTGGAACACGAATAACCGCAACACGACCTTTTTCATCGTTTGCAGGACCTGAGAATACTTTAAAATCTACGTCTTTTAAAATATCTGCAACGTCAACCATTTCTAATGGGTTACGTAAATCTGGCTTATCAGAACCGAAACGAGTCATTGCTTCTGAATAAGGCATGCGTGGGAAATCACCTAAATCAACATCAAGTAACTTGATAAATAATTCACGAATCATCTTTTCCGTAACTTCCATGACTTGATCAGACGTCATGAAAGATGTTTCGATATCGATTTGAGTGAATTCAGGCTGACGATCAGCACGTAAATCTTCATCACGGAAACATTTAACGATTTGGTAGTAACGTTCCATACCTGACATCATCAGCAATTGCTTAAATAGCTGAGGTGATTGTGGAAGCGCAAAGAAGCTACCTTTGTGAGTACGACTTGGCACTAAATAATCACGAGCACCTTCTGGCGTTGCAGCAGTAAGGATAGGTGTTTCAATATCCATGAAACCTTGTGATTCAAGTGATTCACGAACAGCCGCCGTCACTTGTGAACGAAAACGTAAACGCTCTGCCATTTCAGGACGGCGTAAGTCTAAGTAACGGTATTTTAAACGGTTCTCTTCAGAGTTTTCTTGATTGAAGTCTAACGGTAATGGCGCTGACTTGTTTAAAATCGTCACGTCTAAGCCAAGTACTTCAATAGCACCTGTTGCCATATCTTTGTTAACTTGACCTTCTGGACGCGCACGCACTTTACCTTTTACTTGAATACAAAATTCGTTACGAAGTGTATTCGCTTTTTCAAGTACTTCTGGTAAATCTGGATCGTAAACAACTTGCACGATACCTTCGCGATCACGTAAATCTAAAAAGATTACCGCGCCTAAATCACGACGGCGGTTAACCCAACCACATAATGTTACTTCTTGGCCAACGTGACTTTCATTCACTTCACCACAATAAAGCGTACGCATATAATATTGCCCTGATAATTATTCAACCAAACATAAAGCCGATGCTACTCGTTTGGCTTAGATAGAAAAAATGCGGCTTATTATAAAGGATCAGTAGTGAATGTCACCCTAACAATCTAAAAATTAGGGTGAACAGTGAGGTTAATGGCTTAACTTATAACTATTCTTACTTGTTTGCTTAATGTCGTACATCAAAGTATCAGCAATTTTTAATAAATCTGATTGGTTATCTGCGTCTTGAGGAAACATCGAAACACCTATACTGCAGCTTATTTGCGCAGTACTTTCGGTTAACTTTACAGGCGCTTTTAAGGTCGCGATGATCTTGTCCGCCACAAATGTTGCTTCACTACTATCGTTCAGTGACGTTAAAACAATAATAAATTCATCCCCGCCAAACCTAACCACGGTATCAGATTCTCTAACACATCCTTTTAACCTTTTAGAGACTTTAACAAGTAACTCATCACCAGCATCATGGCCAAAGGTGTCATTAACAAATTTAAATCCATCAAGATCGATAAACATTACTGCTAAGGAGAGCTTTTGACGTTTATGAAAACTAATAGCGGTATCCAGCCTATCCTTTAGCAACACCCTATTAGGCAAACCTGTCAGTTCGTCATGGGTGGCCATGTGTTTCATCTTCGCTTCTAGCGCCTTCCGTTGTTTTACTTCTGAATATAAACGGCGATTCCATGCGACAATAAAAACAATAACCAATATGATGACAATGCTCACTTGAGCAGCAACCTTAAAAACAGTCGATTTGTCTAACCCTGTTTTTAGATTAATGCTAAACCACTTTTCATAAATTTTCTGACTATCGTCATCATCAATAGTGATCAAGGATTTATTGATGATCTCTCGTAAGGTACCGTCTTGCATGCGCACAGCAAAACGATTGTCATCCATAGGAAATTCGTTAATCACATTAATGCTCAAGTCAATGAGTCTTTCACTCTTAATCACTTCTGACGCAGTCGCGATATTTTCTATAATGCCTGATGCAAGACCTCGTTCAACCGCTAGGATTCCTTCTTCCAAGCTATCCACCAGTTTTAAATTAATTTTGGAATAGTTTTCTCTAATGTAATTAACCAAATGATAGCCTTTAACAACCGCCAGTGTTTTGCCATAAAAATTCTCGATACCAACATTCATACTTGAATTTTTTCGATGAATCACCACCCAAGGCATTTGCCAATAGCTGTTTGAGAAAAGCAAAGTATCTTCCCTGCTTCTGGTCTTGGTTACACTTGCCAGTAAATCAACCTCACCAGATAACAACGCTTCATATTGTTGATGCCAATTATCGAATGCGATCAACTTGAATTGTGCCCCGGATCTTTCACTGATAAGGTCAAGATAATCGATGTTGATACCAGCAAGTTTATTGGATTCTTCATCATAAAACTCGATAGGCGCAAAAGACTTGTGAATACCTACTTTAATATCTCCTTTTTTGTCTAAATAGGCTTGTTCCGATTGGGATAAATTGACTAAATTAATACTACGAGAAAAAAAGCCTTTTGATGGTTTAGCTAACCACTTTTCTTCAAGAGCCAACAACTTGTCTTGTGAAATATTCTTGAACCCTTCATTGACAATGCTTAGTAGAGTCGCATTATCTTTTAACATCAATGCATGCAAGTCGACGCCAAATTGAAACTCGGGTAACTTAACAAAAGAAGACTGAAAACTAAGCCTAGAAATATTGCTATTGAGTGTTTCAAACTCTCCTATAACAGCTTGAACGCGCCCCTGCTCCGCTGCTGATAATAACTCTTGATATGACGAAAATACCTTTATATCCAAATGAGGAAATTGTTTTACAAATTTGAATTTATTTTCAGCCGTTAGAAATGTACCAACAACCAATCCTTTCATGTCTTCAACAGATTTAACGTTTTTGGCAAACTTATTAGCAATAAAAACTTGCAACGAAACTTGATATTTCTGATCAGCAGAGACAAATTTATTTTCATCAAACCCGATGTCCGGAAAGGCAATGTGAATGTCAGCTTCTCTACCTTGTAGTAATTTAAAGGACTCCTGAAAATCTCGAGCAACAAACTGAACATCTCGTCCTGTTTGTTCAGACCACAAGCGCCACAAATCAACAAGTAAACCTTCTGCATTTCCTTCAAACGTTAAGTTGATATACGGATAAAACTCAGGTGTAAAAACCAAAGTAACCGCGTCTCTTTTTTTATCTATACCAAGCCACTTTCTCTCAATAGACGATTTTTCTGCTTGAGTGATATTAAGCATGCCTTCATTTATGACCGCTAAAAGTTCGTCTCTTCCTTTATGAACGGCCGCTACATAATTTCCATCTAAATAATTAATCCTGCGATAAGGCGGGAATAATCGATTCAATTCTCCCTGTCGGTCGTAGTTTCTTGAAATTCTCTCTAAACCAGCAAAAGCAACTAACTCGCCTCGAAGTGCCGCTTCATAAACATTGTGCCGACCATCATAAAATCGCATTGACGCTTCCGGCATTGTCGCCGGAATTTGCTCATCATGGGCAGAGTCCTGAGGTACGCCTATCGTGTATGGACGCAATGCTTCAATAGAAGAGATAGCTTCTAAATCTCGATGAACAAAGATATAGCTACCATGTTTAAAAAAGGGATTTGAAAAGCCTAAGAATTCTGCTCTGTCTTTCGTTTGAGATAATCCTGCATGTATATCGACTTTGCCATCTCTGACCAAAGTAAGCGTGTCACGCCAAGACGTCGCAACAAATTGTACTTTTTTATTGTTTTTCTTAGCCCAAAGCTTCCACATATCTACCATCATACCATCGGGTTGACCTTCATCATTTAGAAAGTGGTAAGGGTACGAGTGATTATTTATTACAATCGTATAAGCGTCTTTCTCTTGAGCATACGCAGCTGCAACAAAAAAGAAAAAGCAAATTCCAAATATGACTCTGGCTAACAACTTATAATCGACCAAATACAATATTTCCTTTTCTATCAGATATAAAAACGCCTCTACCAATCAGACCATTTTAATTGTCATGTAATTTCAGTTAAAATAGTTGACATAAATGCACTCGTAATAGAATTCATAATGTCCACGAGCGAAACTGATCTAATTTTTTCAAACAAACAGAAGCAAGTTAAAGACTTCAAGTTTGATCAACAAGTTGTAGAAGTATTCCCAGACATGATCTCAAGATCTGTACCGGGTTATAATACCATCATAGACACAATCGGCCGTTTAAGCCAAACTTACGTTCAAGCCAATACCAATGTATATGATTTAGGCTGTTCGTTAGGGGCTGCTACGTTAGCCATGCGTCAATCTATTAAAGCACCAGATTGTAAAATTATCGGCGTTGATAGCTCGTCCGCAATGGTTGAAAGATGTCGTATTCACGTTAACGCGTTTAAAGGCCAAACACCGGTCGAAATAGTTGAAGGTAATATCTTAGAAACAGAATTTAGCAACGCTTCAATGATTGTTTTGAATTTTACGCTGCAATTTATTGAGCCTGAGTTAAGACAAAAGCTACTCCAAAAGATATATCAAGGTTTGAATAAAGGTGGTTTGTTAGTGCTTTCTGAAAAAGTAGCGTCTGATGACCAATTATGTAATGAATTGCTAATTGACCTACACCATGACTTTAAGCGTGATAATGGTTACAGTGATTTAGAAATTGCACAAAAAAGAACAGCACTAGAAAACGTGATGAAAACTGACACTTTAGACACACAGGTTAGCCGCTTACGCTCTGCGGGCTTTGAGCACATCACTCCATGGTTCCAGTGTTTTAATTTTAACTCAATAGTGGCAATCAAGTGATTTCATTTAATAAATTTTACCAATCTATTTCAACTAACCGTTTACATAAGTGGCTTGAGACGCTGCCAGCACAATTGGCTCATTGGCAAAAGCATGAGTTACATGGTGAGTTCCAACAATGGCAAAAAACACTTAAAGTTCTTCCAAACGTTGAAGCAACTGAAATTGACCTCAATACGCAGGTTTCAGTTAAAGGTGACAAATTAGAAACAGGTATTAGCAAACGCATTGAAGCTTTACTAAAGAAGCTAAAGCCGTGGCGTAAAGGCCCATACCAAATACACGATGTATTTGTAGATACTGAATGGCGAAGCGATTTTAAATGGGATCGTTTATTACCTCATATCAGTGACCTTAAAGACAGATATGTATTGGATATCGGCTGTGGCAGCGGTTATCACTTATGGCGAATGCGAGGAGAGCAAGCTAAATTTGTTGTAGGAATCGATCCTACACAGCTGTTTTTCATGCAATTCCAGGCGGTTCAGCACTTTGTGAAAGATGACAATGTAAACCTTCTACCTTTAGGTGTAGATGATCTTCCTGAATTAGCCGCATTTGATACGGTTTTTGCGATGGGTGTTCTTTATCACCGCCGCTCCCCTATTGATTTCCTTTACCAACTAAAAGCACAACTTAATTCAGGTGGTGAGCTAGTATTGGAAACGCTAATTGTAGATGGCGATGAGAATACAGTACTAGTGCCAGGCGAACGTTATGCAAAAATGAGGAACGTTTGGTTTTTACCTAGTGCAGACGCAATGATTGCTTGGTTAAACCGCTGTGGTTTCAAAAATGTCAGAGTGGTTAACGAAGACATTACTGCTGTTGAAGAACAAAGAAAGACAGATTGGATTGATACTGAGTCATTAGCAGATTTCTTAGATCCTAATGACTCAAGCAAGACCATCGAAGGTTACCCTGCTCCCAAAAGAGCGATATTTATTGCGAATAAACCTTAATTATTTTAGGTAGTTATCAAGAATTTCTTGGTAGCTACCATCCTCTTTCATTTTCGCTATTGCTAAATCAAAGTCTTTTGCGATCTTTTCACTTCTAAAACCCGCAGCATAGTGGCGCTGATTAAAAATGTAATGTACGTTAAACGCTTTATTAAAACGCTTATCGTTACTCGTTTTAATAAAGTGCTTGAAGATATTTAGATCTAAAATAATCACCTCAGCTTGTCTTAAGAACAGCATCTCAATTTGTTTTTTCTGTTCTGCTATTTCTCTGTAACTAACTGCATAAGAAACAGTATCCCGATACTGTTTACCCAAAAACTTTTTAGCATGTTGAAAGGCCGCAACTGATTTACCTGAAAGATCATTCACTGAGCCAATGTTAAATCCGTTAGCAGCTAAGCTGACAGCAACATTTTGATAAACAATATAGGGAGCAGACATATGCATGCCAGGATGCTCATAATTATTGGGTAAAGTAATGACACCGTCTGCGTTCATTCTCTGAAAAGCGGTAATATTGCGCCCCAAAGGTAGGTGAAGAAAGTTCACTTGATAGCCTATGTTAGACAGTGCTTGCCTAACGATATCTAACTGTAGCCCTGAACCATTTTCCTCGATAATAAAGGGTGGTTTAACAAAACCCGCGATCATTTCAATACTAGAAATGTTGGCAGATGAAATGTCTTTTGCATGCGCCGTAATCGGTACTAAGAAAAACAAAAAGACAATATTAAACAATCTATTACTAAACAAGTTATCATCCTAATTAATGATTGCAAACGTTATAGGTTAGCGGTTATCGTCTATCCTATACCCTACGTGGCTTTAGTTTAGCACGTATGACAAATTATACTGAATCTTAACTCAATGATTTTTCGTTACTACATTGATAAACATATAAAATAGGTGGATTGACAATGATGGAAGCATGGTTAGATCGTCGTTTTGAAAAAGTAGCACAAAGACAGCAAGATCATCGTAGTCCTTTTCAGCGTGACAGAGCTAGAGTCTTACATTCTGCGGCCTTTAGAAGACTCCAATCAAAAACTCAAGTAATGGGCAGTGGCCAAAGCGACTTCTATAGAACAAGACTGACTCACTCTTTAGAAGCTTCCCAGATCGGCTCAGGCATATGTGCCCAACTAAGAAACAAATATCCAGAATTATGTAACAATCTATTTCCTAATGACGACACTCTCATTGAAACCATATGCTTAGCGCACGACATTGGTCATCCTCCCTTTGGGCACGGCGGAGAAGTAGCGCTACATTACATGATGCGAAACCATGGAGGCTTTGAAGGTAATGGGCAAACTTTACGCATCGTTGCTTACCTTGAGCCATTTAGTGAAAGTTGCGGCATGAACCTATCGAGAAGAACCTTATTAGGTTTACTTAAATATCCACAAACGATCGATAAACTAGCCCAGACAAAAAGCCCAATTGAACCGCAAAACTATCGTCAACTAAAAGCTAGTGACTGGCACCCTCCTAAAGGTGTTTACCAAGATGACATTGAGATTCTTAATTGGATTTTAGATCCACTTTGTGAAGAAGATAAATTACTCTTTCAATCATCAAGCACGGCGTCAGAAAGCAAACACGCTAAAACACTTTTCAAATCGCTTGATTGCTCGATTATGGAGCTTGCTGATGATATTGCTTACGGTATTCACGACCTTGAAGATGCTATTGTAACAGGAGTCGTTCAAAGAGAGGACTTCGAAAAGCACGTCGTTCAACCATTACGAAGTTTTGACGACGCTTGGTTAAACGATATCTGTCAGCACTTGGCAGAACAATTATTTAGTCAATTTCATCACAAACAAAAAGAAGCGATTGGTGGAATCGTTAATTACCTCATTACCGCAATCAAATTAACAGACCTTAATGAATCTACTGCTCATTTTGAAGACCCCCTGCTTCGATATAATGCGCAGCTTCCTGATGTACCAAGCAAAGTATTAAAAGTGCTAAAAGACTTCGTCTTTAATTATGTAATCAAACTGCCTTCAATACAGCATTTAGAATACAGAGGACAACAAATAGTCATGGAGCTTTTTGAAGCACTTGCTTCAGATCCGTTAAGACTGTTACCAAAGAATTCGGCTCAACGTTGGCAACATGCTAATGACAATGGATTAAATGGATACAGAATAATCGCTGATTACGTTTCAGGAATGACTGATGAATATGCGGCAAACCTGTATCAAACACTGTTTGTTCCAACGGCAAGGAAAAATTACCGTTCTTCTAATATATAGATTCACTGTGGTATGCCGATAGATTTTAAGTAAGAATCTAATCAACTTAACATTGTTAGATGTTTATGCAGTAACGAGTGCCTTTAAAACCATAAAAGCAGCTTTAGGGAGTATTGTTATAGTAGTTTGGTAGGTGCAAGGGGTGAACTAAATGGTTTAGTTACTGCTACTTAACACCTAAACATATTCAAGTTTTAGGTCGAAGGTCAATCAATCAGCTTAAGTAACTCCAATACCACTTCTTCATCTTGCCAATCATCCAAGGCATCTCCTACTTGTATCTCGAAGCGACTAGCATTTAACCCTTCGGCAAAAATTCTGTCAAATAGCCATATCTTTCGTTCTTTTGCTAACGATAATGCCCTTTCTTCAAGCAAATCTGCGTTAATCGGTAACTGAACAATAAAGCCATTACATTGGACTGGGTTGGGAATGGAGTCCTCACCTAGTTTTTGCTTAATCAAATTAGACAATGTGACTGCTCTCTCGTGAAATTCAGAGATTCTAGGCAAGTAATGCTCAATTCCCCAAAGTGCAGTTAGTACAAAAGGGAAAGCGGTAAATAAGTCCCCGCCAAATCGACTTCGCCAAGGTTTTAGTTGCTCAATAAAGTCTTTGTTTCCAGCAACAATGCCACCTGCAGCAGCACCTAGCGTTTTATAAAGTGAAACATAGACTGAATCTCCAAGTGCAGCAACTTCATCGTAGGGCTTGTTCCAATAACATGCGGCTTCCAACAATCTTGCCCCATCAATATGAATTGGCATCTTATGTTTTTGAGAAAATGACTTGAGGTAAAGTAAATCTTGCCATTTAGGTAATTTAAATCCTGCTCGCCTAGTTGGTATTTCGACGGTGACCGTTGAAAGATCAGTCGGTAAAGCATCTATATCAGCTTGCGTAATCGCTTGATCTTCCTGTCCAAACATAACTGCATCAAGCCCTAATAATTCTTTATAGGCTAAATCCTCGTCAACATGGATATGTGACTGTGGGTGAATTGCAATTTTTCGATTACCCGTAAGAGAAGCCCATTGCAATAATGCACTGTTTTGCCCCACCATGCCTTTGTGAACAAAAAGCGCACTTTCTTTTCCCAATAATGTAGCCATCTTATGCTCAAGAGCATCAATGCTAGGGCCTGAGTTAAAGAAATCTGGTGTAAAATTAAATTCCTTTGTTTGCTCAATTCTGGCTAACCATTGTCCGTGGCTTAATGGTTTGTGACGGGTTAAGAACTTATTACATTCTGACATCAAAGGATGTCCTAATAAAAGTCCGCTGTACATAAATCTCCTTGTCACTCATTCTAAATAAACGCACTACAGACTATACAATTTATTACACGATGCCTAGTCAAAAAAATGATTTACTCAAGCATAGAAATTAATTACTAATAAATACTTGTCCTTGCCTGTTAGTCACTTTTAAAATGCACCTTAGCGCAATGAATAAACCTTGGGAAATTTGATGTTAGATATTTATGTTGGTGAATCTGCCCGCAGAGAAATAGAGCAAAATGGATTTCATCAACACATGTTTGATAAATTCTTAGGCGCCAGTGGTGGTCCAAAATGGTTCACGCTATTTGGACTAGACAAGTATTTATTTGGCGAATTTTTCAAAGATCGAGTAGAGCCACTTGATTTAGTTGGTTCGTCTGCAGGCGCATTTAGATTTGCAGCATTGAGTCAAGAAAACCCTGTTGAGAAAATTTCTTTATTGGCTAAAAACTACAGTGAAACAGTTTATTCCAAACATGCAACAGCCGCAGAAATATCAGATAAAGCAATTGAGCTAATAGACTCATTAGTTACTAAAGATGGCATAGACCAAATACTGAACAACAAAATAATGCGACCACATTTTATTGTTGCTCGATGCTCGGGCTTAACTGAACATGAAAACAAACTAGCTCAATTAACAGGGTTGCTCTTTAGTGCTTTTATCAATAAATTTGATCGAGAGAAATTAAACAAACAATACCAAAGGGTTGTTTTTCATCACCCTGATAGCACCATCAAAATAACTGACACACCAAATTTCAATAGCATCTACTTAACACTGTCCAAGGAAAACTGTGCGGAAGCAGTATTGGCGTCGGGTTCAATTCCTTTGGTGATGAGAGGTGTAAAAAATATCGCTGGCGCTCCACAAGGAATGTATCGAGATGGCGGCATTATTGATTATCATTTTGATATCAATGTTCAAGGTGGCTCGGGGTTAACACTCTATCCCCATTTCAATCCTTTGCCAAAACCCGGCTGGTTCGACAAAAACGGTAAGCGTATTGTATCGAATGAAAACTACCAAAATACTGTTTTAATGGTGCCAAGTAGAACGTTCATCGAAAGCCTCCCCTATAAAAAGATACCTGATCGAAAAGACTTTACGACAATGGAACCTGACGCTCGTATTAAGTACTGGAAAACGGTGTTTCAAGAAACAGAAAGATTGGCTGAGGCTTTTCACCAACTAGTCGATAAACAGGCTATTGAGAAAATAAAACCCCTACCATTCTAATTAGCTAACGCTAGCCTTTTTGATAGAGTGCACAAGCAGCGCCGGCAGTATCTTGAATAACGGCATACTTATCCGCTCCCATGGTTTTGATTGGCGTAACGAGCTTTCCCCCTCCGTCAACAACTGATTGGCAAGACTTATCTATATCTTTAACTAAAAAGTAAGGTAGCCACTGTGGCGGTAAGTCAGCATTTCCACCTCTAGCATGACAAATGCCAGCAGCTGGCTGATCTCCTTCAATAGGCATCATGGTAAAATCGTCATACTCTCCCATTGATACAGGCTCAGCTTTCCAGCCAATGACGTTTTGATAAAAATCACGTAGCGATTCTGCATCATCAACTGTGATGTCTAACCAGGCCATTTCACCTATTTTATTGTTCATGTACACTCTCCTTCAGTATTGCTTTGGGATTTCTCGGATAATATTGCTCAGGTAAACTATTAATATGTTCGAAAAATCTAGTATCTTTATAAGGTAGTTTCATAAAGCCTGAAATGCCAAGTCCCTTAATAGTGGGCAATAATGTAAGAATTTCTCGTAAGCACTGCTCAAATTCAGCTTTCTTGTCATGATTAAGTAACATCAAATAACTATGTATTTTCAGGTGAGTTGGTAACACCTCAAAAATAATACAACCTGTGTGATGGATTAGGTTTAACCGAGCTAAGACCGACATCACTTGATCAGGCAGATACAGGTATTCGTCAGGATCTTTGCCATCCTCAAAATATGAATGCAATCGAGTAATATCATCAACTTCGGCAATATCACTAACGTCAAAAGGAATGCTCTGCTGATGGCCTGCAATGAAAGGTACGTTTTCATTCTCTCGTTCAACATGAAGTGTATTACGAGCGTTAAATAAACAACTCTTAAAAACACCTACCCTAAAAATACCTTGAGCAAGACGGATCATATTATTCACTGCACTTTGAAAAGATGCTTTAAGTGAAGGATCAAATAGCGTTAAGTTTGAATCAATATAAACACCATCTTTTTCCCAGCGAATAGCCAATCCACCAACGACAGGGAAGTTACCTAAACGGCTAACAGCGGCAACAAAAGCTTTTTCAGTATCTCCCATACCCATTAGGTAGTTTTTGTAGTACTTTTCTAGTTGTGCATCGTCAACACTATCCAAATCATCATCATCACTAATCTCTCTAAGGAAAGATTTACGAGAGCCATAAACAACAGTGTCTGTTTCAATATCACCGTGTCTTAACCAAACAGGTATTAATGCGGCTTGTTCAGATTTAGTTGGCGTATCAGACAACACTGTATTTTTTAGCAGCGCTAAATTTCTAAAGAAGTAGTCTCCGGCTTTGTCTCTAACGGATTTATCATCTGAAAGCATGCCTTCTAAAACCTGCGCCAGCATTTTGGGTAACCCTAATGAAGACGGAGGAATAACTTTACTGCCATAGCGGCAAGATTGACCTGACGCTAGTGCATAGAGCGTTGCTGCCATACCTTGCTCATCAAAACGAGGAGATGACATACCTCCACTAATTTGCTCAGGACCTATAAAGTAGACGTCACCTAACCTAGCATTACTATTTTGTAAATCACTACTCATCAAATCCATGATGTTATTTGCAGTCGTTTGCCCATGTATATCTAACTGAGCAGACACCGCAGAGCCCCAATCAACTAGATACACTTTACCCGACGATTCATCATAAACGACATTTGAAGGCTTAATATCACCATGTACATACTGCTTATTCCCTTCATGATTACTTGGCGTACGAAGGTAAAGCAGAATATCAGCCATTTGCAATGCTATATCAACCACTTGCTCAGGCGGTAGTGGACCATGTAGATGAGAATACTCTTCTAAATTAATGCCCGGCGCTCTATCCATATGGACGATGGATTGACGTTTAATTTTATAATATTCAACGATTTTTGGGATTCGGTTGTGATTAAACTTAGCCTGAATTTCTGCCTCTTCAGCTAGTCTATCTTGTACATGTTGTGGCAGGTTAATGCGAGAAAATTTAAACACATATGCATTACCCTCACTGTCATCACCAGAAAACACAAAACCATATGCACCTTTACCCACAAGATCGATATTCTCGTAGCCCAACAACGACAATTGTTGTTTACATAACTCTACCCACTGTTTTAGCTTGGCAGCGTCTTTATGGCTCATCAAATAGATAGACTGCTCTTCAGCAATATAGAAATGTTGTAATTTTTTCTTATTTGACAAGGTAATACTCGAGGCCGATAAGGAATATAAACCCATACTACCAAAGCGGGTAAATTATCCAACTGAAACCGCTAAAGATTTTTCGTAAATTGATAATTCATTGTCATTAATTTGTCACAGTTCAAAGATAATATACTCAGCGTTACAGACGTTCTGGCTAACTTTGATTAATCAGAGCCCCAGATTGGTTAACAATCTCTCTAGATGACGTGTTTATCTCGCCCGGTTATTTGACCGGGCTTTTTTTTGTCTTATTCTTGTCACAATTTCATTCATAATATGGCAAACGTTCTAATAAATAGAATATTGTGAATAATGCCTTGCTCACACGTGTTTTTTCAAAAAGAGAAAAATACTTTCAATTAATGCAGATATTATAGGTTATATTGCCGGGGTGCCGGCAGCACCCAAAAGGGAAAAAACGATTGTTTCCCCTTTGGATACCCCTCATCGCCCAACGAATTAAAAAGCATTGATAATCCACTAAGTGCAATTTGCCATCCCTAATGATGGTGCGTCCCTGCACCAGCATTAGCACTCTACGTCCATGTATAGTGTGACAAATTACTGTTACTTAGTGGATTATCAATAAACTTCGATGGGATAAGTGTTGAATTTAAGGCTCAAGCTCTTTCTGAAAAATACAATATAACCAATTGAAGCAACTTAAACATTAGCTTTCAATAAACAACTATCGATGCAGAATGAAAATTAACTAAGCTTTATCAATTTACTACACGAGACATGGACGGCGAGTGCTAATGTTGGCACAAGGACGTGCCATCATTAGGAATAGTAAATTGTGCTTAGTTAATTTTCATTGTTGTCTGCAACGTTGGGTGATGAGGAGGATGAAAGGAGGAAACAATCACTTTTTCCTCCTTTCCTGCTGCCGGCAGCCCGGCAATATAACTAGATAAAAATATATTTTTTTGAAGTATTTAACTCTATAAGAACTCGCTATTAGAAAAGGTAGAACAAGTTTTCCAATAGGCCCAATAATACAAAAAAGCCCGCTAATCTCAGCGGGCTTTTAATTCTAACAATCTATTACTTAGCTCATATGAACTAGCATTTGACTAGGGTTTTCTAGGAATAACTTCCAAAGATTACTAAAGCGGGCAATCGTGCCACCATCAATAGTACGATGATCACCCGACCAACTTACTTGCATAATAGAACGCGCTTCCACTTCACCTTTATCATTAAAGCGAGGTAGCTGCTGCACTTTACCTAGCGCTACAATTGCTGACTCTGGCTTATTAATAATAGGCGTTGCAACAGTACCACCAATAGCACCGATGTTTGAAATAGTGATAGTACCACCTTTCAAGTCTTCAGTTGCAACACGACCAGAACGAGCACTTTCAGTTAAACGAGTAATGTCTTGTGCTAAATCTAAGATTGACTTGTTTTGCGCCTGTTTAACATTAGGCACTAATAAACCAACTTTTGAATCTACAGCCATACCAATGTTGTGATCATCGAAGTAAGTGATTTCCGTGCAGTCATCGTTTACTTGAGCATTCACGATTGGGAACTCTTTAAGTGCCAACGACATCGCTTTCATAAAGAATGGCATCATAGTCAACTTAATATCTTGCTTTGCATAAACTTCTTTCAGCTCTTTACGTAAAGCAATTAAGTTAGTCATATCGATCTCTTCACAATATGTGAAGTGAGGAATAGTCGATACAGATGCAACCATCGCTTTAGCCATCGCAGCTTTAACACCTTTGATAGGCTCAGTACGTGTACCACCGCTTGTTACTACAGGAGCTACTGCTGCTGTTTGAACATTACTAGCACCTTCTTTGTGTGCAACCACATCTTCTTTGTAGATTCGACCTTTCTTGCCACTTCCAGCAACTTGATGAATATCAATGCCTAGCTCACGTGCAACACGACGCACTGCCGGGCTTGCAACAGCTTTCTTATTCACAACTTTTTCAGAAGAAGCGTTCACTGGTGCTGGTATCGGTGCAGAAGCAGGCTTAGATGCCACAACTTCAGATTTCTCAACAACTGGAGCTGGAGCTGGAGCCGGCGCACTGCCACCGCCACTACGTGTAATAGCAAATAACGGTGCATGTACTTTTGCAATATCACCCTTTGCATAGTAAAGCTTATCAACACGGCCTGAATGCATTGCTGGAATTTGCACAAGTGCTTTGTCAGTCATCACATCAGCAACAGGTTGATCTTCTTCGATCTCGTCGCCTTCAGCTACTAACCATTCAACAATCTCACACTCAACAATACCTTCACCAATATCTGGTAAGATGAAGTCTTCAGTAATAGTACCTGACGAAGCAACTGGTGCTGTTTCAGGTGTCGCTACTTCTTCTGTTACAACTGGAGCCGCATTAGCTTCACTATCAGAAGGCGTCATTGCAAATAACGGTTCGTGAACCTTAGCAATATCACCCTTGCCGTAATAAAGCTTATCTACCACACCTGAATGCATTGCAGGAATTTGTACAAGTGCTTTGTCTGTCATCACATCAGCAACAGGCTGATCTTCAACAATTGTATCGCCTTCTGCAACTAGCCATTCAACTAGTTCACATTCAACAATACCTTCTCCAATATCTGGCAATATAAAATCAATGCTCATCATCAATACCTTAGAAGTTCACACTTTGCTTGATCGCTTCGTATATCTTAAGCGTATCAGCCATGTATTCTTTTTCTAGAGAAAGTGGGTATGGCGTATCTAAACCACACACACGTGCAATTGGTGACTCTAAATGTAAGAAACACTCTTTTTGAATTGTCGCAGCAATTTCACTAGCAAAACCTGCAGTAATAGGTGCTTCTTGGCTAATCAAAAGACGACCAGTTTTAGTCACTGAGTTTGCTACAGTTTCAACGTCCCAAGGTAAAATAGAACGCAAGTCAACGATCTCACAAGAAATACCATCTTTAGCTGCCATTTCTGCTGCTTTTTCAACATACTCCAACTGAGCACCCCAAGCTAACAAAGTAATATCTGTACCTGTTTGCATCACTTCAGCTTTGCCAATTGGCAATTGGTAATCTTCTTCAGGTACTTCACCTACTGATGCACGGTATAAACGCTTCGGTTCAAAGAAAATAACTGGGTTATCATCTCGAATAGACGCTAATAACAAACCTTTTGCTTGATACGGGTTACGAGGTACAACTAACTTTAATCCAGGTGTATGAGCAAAATAAGCTTCTGGCGATTGGCTGTGGTATAAACCACCAGCAATACCACCGCCGTATGGTGTACGGATAGTTAGCTTACCAACGTTAAATTCGTTACCACTACGGTATCTGAACTTTGCTGACTCATTTACGATTTGGTCAAACGCTGGAAAGATATAATCAGCAAACTGAATTTCAGCAATGGGTGTTGAACCTTGAGCTGCTAAACCATTAGCAAAACCTAAAATACCTTGTTCTACTAGCGGCGTATTGAAACAACGTGCTTTTCCGTATTTTTCTTGCAGGCCACTTGTTGCTCTAAATACACCACCAAAGTGACCAACATCTTCACCAAAGCATAACGCACTGTCGTTCTCTGCCATGGCAATATCTAAGGCGTTATTAATCGCCTGTAACATATTCATTTGTGCCATTATTTGATTCTCCCAGCAGTGAACGGGTAAGACTCAGGGTACTTTTTGATGTGAGCCTTCACTTCTTCGTATTGTTTTTGTAGATGTGGAGGAACAACGTCATATACGTCTTCCACTAAACTCTCTAAGTTTGGCTTCTCTACTTTTTCAGCTACTTTTACAGCTGCTAATACTTCTTCACGAAGTGATTCAAATAATTCAGTTTCTTGCTCTTCTGACCACCACTGTTGCGCTAACATCCAGTTTTTCATACGTGAAATCGGGTCATGTGCATGCCACTTAGCTTCTTCTTCTTTTGTTCTGTAGCCACTAGGGTCATCAGATGTAGAGTGAGCACCTAAACGATAAGACATCGCTTCGATAAGCACAGGTTTGTTGTGCTCTAAAGCATATGCTCTTGCATATTGGACAGCTTTTAATACCGCTAGGATATCGTTGCCATCAATACGAATAGTTTTGATACCGTAACCAACACCACGAGACGCAATACCATTACCAACGTATTGCTCATCAGAAGGTGTAGAAATTGCGTAACCATTATTACGACAGAAGAAAATAACAGGTGCTTGGTGCACAGCCGCCATATTTAAGCCTGCGTGGAAATCGCCTTCTGAAGCGGCACCTTCACCAAAGTAACATATAGTGACTGCTTCTTTACCTTGAAGCTTCTGACCGTATGCGTAGCCAGCAGCCTGTGGAATTTGAGTACCCAGTGGAGATGAGATCGTCATGTAGTTCAATTCATTGCTACCGTAATGAATTGGCATTTGACGCCCTTTACCTAAATCTTTGTCATTACTGAACATTTGGTTCATGAAGTCTTCTAGGCTGAAACCTCGGAACATCAAAGCACCCTGCTCTCTGTACTGTGCCATGATCATATCTTGAGGTTCTAAGCCAGCAGCACCACCAACAGTCGTTGCTTCTTCACCAAGTGCAGCCATGTAGAAACTAATGCGGCCCTGTCTTTGCGCTGCAATCATACGTTCATCAAGCACTCGATGAAACGCTAATGTTTTATACATTTTTGTTGCTAGCGCTTGGTCGATGTTAGGCATTTCAGCGCCGTCATATACGACGCCATCTTGATCTAGAATCTTGAGGATGGGGATTTCAACTGAATGACCATCAATAAAAGCGGGTTGGTGTACAACCGGGCTCTCGTTATAAATTTCAGTGTTCATAACCTTCTCTATTTATAATCCTTGCTTGCAAGGTGAGCGATTAACTAACTAATAGCATCAAGTATAGACGCTAGAATTACCCTCGAAAGTTATCACTCAATTATTGTGCGTTGTGTGTAATAATCGCTTTGCACTTTACCTTTACGTAAACTGAATAACAAGTTTACACACACGCTAGAGAGGCGCTACGGCCGAATCAGTGAACAAAAATGTTTACACTTAAACTTAGAGCTTAGTAGGAATCACAGTTAACAATGCACGTTGCCCAATAGCCACTGCTGCATTGGGGAAGATGATTGCTTCACCTTCTTTTTCCGTTCTAATTTCCTTATCGCCATCTTTAGCAATAACAGCCCCAACAGGGAAATCTGTAAAGTTTTCAACGTCGTCCGCAAAGTTAAGTGTAAAGTCTTCACATGTGCGATTAATGATCTGGTGAATCTCAAAGAGTTCATGATCTGTTTCGTCAAATTCGCCTAGCTCAATTGTTTGGCCTGAAACAAAGCGGCAAAGTGTATCTTCAACGGCTGCAAACTTAGACATATCGTTCTTCCCAAACGGCTTTACCATGCCTAACTCAACCGTGAATGCATGAGCGCCAAACTCGTTAGAAGAAAAATAGCTAAACGTAGTTGTTGGAGAATTAGAAAGAAGAACGGTACTTACACCACACGCTTTTAAGAACTGTAATTGCTCTTTACTGCGAGGTGCTCCATGTAAGAATGGATAAACGGCAAACTTCTCATTTTTAGAGCCTCTGATCGCAGTATGTAAATCATAATGAAACCTTTCTCTTTCACCAGCACTGTCAGCTGCTTCATAGAATTCTCGCACTGTATTTTCTAATAGTAACGCTCGCTCACGTTCTTTATTTATCAAGCCAGGGCCATTACCTTGATCCTGACTGTGGCCACCTGAAAACAGTCTATTCATGTTTTCTTCAACAAAACGCTGAGCGATATTCATAGATGCAGGGTTACCAAAAATAAATAATAAACGTACATCTAATGACATTTCACCCGCTAATAATTGGCGAATCATTTTGTCACAGATTTCTATTGGTGCAGTTTCATTACCATGCACACCACTTGATAATACAACATCTTTGGTTGTCTTTTTTGAAACCGGTTCAAAGATAATCAAGCCTGTTTCAATAACCTTTACTGCAATTATTTCGCCTGTAGTTTGATGTGTAACCTCGAAACTGCATGTTTGACCTAGTTGCCATTCGTGCTCACGCGTAATGGTTAAAAAGTCGTGTGTTGTTTTAAGAGAATTTATAAGTGCGTCAGATGTCGAAAATGGCATGAAAACTTCCAATAGTTATTTTAGTCATCGGTATTTTACCTGAATGTAGTGCAATAATAAAAAGGCCATTCGCAGAGGTTTGACCTCATTAAATGTAACCACATGTAAATAAAGCAAGTCCTTACCTTACGTAGTCTGCGTTGCGATCATTCTATTAACATCTTCGTAATTTTACATTTCGTCGTATTTTTATCACTTGCAATCAGTGGTCGATCCATAATATAAACAACCAAGGTATATTTTATACAAAATAATTTATACTCACCATAACAACATATAAATATTGATAACAAATACAATATAGAAACAAGGAAATAACAATGAAGAGTTCGTCATCATTCAAGCTTTCAGCGCTATCATTAGCGATGTTAAGCTCAGTAGCAGGTATTAGCACCCAAGCCTATGCTGCTGAAGAGGAAGAAGTAGAAAAAATCATGGTTACGGGTTCACGCATCGCTCGTGCAGAAGTAGCTTCTTCTTCTCCAATTACAGTTGTTTCAAAAGAACAGCTAGTGAATTTAGGTATTACTGACGTTAGTACTGCCCTTCGCCGCTTACCTGCTTTAACAGGTAACACTGCTAACAACCAAAGTAGCTCTGGCGCAAACAACATCCAAACAGCAACATTACGTGGTATCGAAGCTTCTAATACGCTAGTAATGCTTAACGGCCGTCGCTTAGTTGGCTCAGATGAAGATGGTTTAGTTGACCTTTCAGCTATCCCTTTTGAAGCAATCAATCAAATCGAAGTATTAAAAGATGGCGCTTCAGCTATCTACGGTTCTGACGCAATTGCTGGTGTTATTAACATCATCACTAAAAAGAATTTTGAAGGCTTTGATGTAAATGCTCACTACGGTCGTTCTTCTCGTGGTGATGCAGACGAACGTAAAGTTGGTTTAGTAATGGGTGCAAGCACTGATAAAGCTAGCATCATGATCGCTGCTTCTACTAGCAACAATGAAGGCTGGGAAGAAAAAGATCGCTATATGACACAAGACGCTGATCAGCGTTACTTAGGTGGTGGTAACTACCGCTCAGGTACAGCGCCAAATCCAAAGCTTTCAGGTTTTGGTTTAGGTGATGGTACTTGGACTGTTCCGGACGCGAATAACCCATCAGCTGTAATTCCTTGGGTATACAATGACGAAGGCTACAACTACCGTGCTGCACAATCAGGTGCTAACGCTAATAAAACGACAACGGTATTTGTAAGTGGTGACTATGAACTAGCTGATGAACTAACATTCTTCGCTGAGCTTTCATTCCACGACGGTTTTGTACAAGGTAACCAAGCGCCTCCAGGAACTGATACAGGTTGGTACGGTGACAACATCGATACACCTAATGCATTTAAGCGCTACCCTGATGCAGACGGCAACAACTTTGGTGTAGGTGCAAACCAAAAATACAACCCATTTGGTGTAGCTGGTAACGTATCGAAGCGTTTCAGTGAATACGGCTCTCGTATCTACAAAACAGATAGCTCAATCCAACGTTACACGTTTGGTTTACAAGGTGTGATCGGTGATGAGTACGATTGGGAACTAGTTTACTCAAGTCAATCAGCTAAATTAGTTCAGCGTGGTGGTGCTCAACCTTCACTTATCCAAATTGAACGCGCTTTATCTGATGAGTGTGAAACTGAGTTAGATCCAGATTGTGTTGCATTAAACGTTTTTGGTCCTGAAGGCTCAATTACGCAAGAGATGTTAGATTTCATCAATACAACAGCTCCAATGCAAACAAACCGTAATGATCTCTCATTCATCCAAGCAAACATTGCTGGTCCTGTAATGGAACTACCAGCTGGTGACATGTACTTCTCAGCAGGTATGGAATACCGTGAAGACCAACTATCTTTAGAAGTTGACCAAGCACAACGTACAGCGACATTCGACGTTTCTTGGGGTGGTTCAGTAACACCTGTTATTTCACCAGTACGTGAAATCACTGAATTCTACCTAGAATTAGCAATCCCTGTTTTAGAAAACTTAGAACTTGAAGCAGCAGTTCGTCACAGTGACTACAGCGACATTGACCAAACAACTACAAACCCTAAGTTTGGTATCATGTACGAGCCAATGGAAAGCTTAAAACTTAGAGCAAGTTACTCTACAGGTTTCCGCGCACCAACAATGGCTGAAATGTACCAAGGTCGTACATCTGCAATTAATACAAACTTATACGACCCTTGTAACCCTAACAACGATGAAAACTACTTCAATACTTCACTTCCAGGCTGTGCGGGCTTAAACCCAGCTAACAGTAAAAACCAAGTTTTAAGTAACGATATCATTGGTGGTGGTAACCCTGATCTTAAGCCTGAAGAAGCTAAGAACATGACATTAGGTATCGTATTCGAACCAATTGATAACTTATCATTCACGTTCGACTACTTTGATATTGAACAAACAAATGTTGTATTTGCTAGTTCTAGATACGTTGTTGACCAATTCGTAGCAGGTAACCCTGAGTACGCTAACGACGTTATCCGTGCAAACAATGGCACAGGTTACATCCAAACTATCTTCTCACCAGCGAATAACATTGCGGCGCGTAACTTATCTGGTTACGACTTAAACGCAAATTACATCCTAGAGACAAGTGACATGGGTGAATTCAGATTCAACCTTGATACTACAGTAATGGATAAGTTTGAAGTTCAAGATACAAGTGATTCTCCATTTAGAGATATTGTAGGTGACTACGATAACTCATTTGGTAGTATCCCTGAGTTAAAAGCAAGCGTGCAAGTTGACTGGAGCATGGAAAACTTCCGTGTAACATGGGATGCGACGTACAACTCAGAAATCGAAGCAGCTGAAGATGACATCATGAGTGCAACTATTATGCACAACATGCAAGCTGGTTACTTCATCGATGAGATTGGTGCTGACGTTCATATTGGTGTTCAAAACGTATTTGATAAGAACCCTCCTTACTTGAAAGCAAACATCACTTCGACTGATGACAACCTATACTCTTTCCGTGGTAGATTCTACTACATGGGTATTAGCAAATCGTTCTAATCAAACGATAAAGACAAAAAAAGCGAGCTAATAGCTCGCTTTTTTATTGGGCATAAAAGATGAATTAGATACCTGCTTTAGCAAATACACCATTCACTATCTCTTGAGCATCAGTAAAGATTGACTGTAAATGCTCATCGCCAATGAAACTCTCTGCGTAGATCTTGTAAATATCTTCAGTACCTGATGGTCTAGCAGCAAACCAGCCATTTTCAGTAGACACTTTAACTCCACCAATAGCAGCGTTGTTGCCTGGTGCATGTGTCATGATAGAAACTATCTTTTCGCCAGCAAGAACATCTACGCTGATATCTTCTTTACTCATTTGAGTTAATGCTTGTTTTTGTTCTCGATTGGCAACAGCTTCGTTTCGTCCATATACAGGTTGACCTAACTGAGCGACTAACTCCTGATAGATTTGGTAAGGGTCTTTGCCTGTTTCAGCAACAATTTCAGCTGCTAGCAAAGTCATGACAAAACCATCTTTATCCGTTGTCCAACACTGACCAGATTTTTCAATAAAGGTCGCCCCTGCACTCTCTTCACCTGCGAATGCGTATTGACCGTCATTTAACCCATCTACAAACCACTTAAAACCTACAGGGACTTCACAGAGGTTCTTACTGATATGCCCTGCAACACGGTCAATTAGAGAGCTAGAAACTAATGTTTTACCTATTTGACAATCATCAGACCAAGCGCGATGCGTCATTAAATAGTAGATAGAAACGGCTAGATAATGGTTTGGATTCATCAAACCACCTTCTTTAGTCACAATACCATGGCGGTCAAAGTCAGGATCATTACCCACGGCAATATCAAATTTATCTTTTAACCCAATAAGTCCAGCCATTGCATACGGAGAAGAACAATCCATTCTAATCTTGCCGTCTTTATCAAGTGTCATAAAAGAAAAGCTTGCATCAACAACAGGGTTAACTACTTCGATGTTTAAACCATATTTTTCGGCAATAACCGGCCAGTAATCAATCCCTGAACCACCTAACGGGTCAACACCTATTTTGATTCCTTTTGAAGCAATCTGACTAAAGTTAATCACTTCATTTAGCTCGGTTGCGTAGAAATCGATAAAATCTTCTTTGCAAACATGAGTTGACGCCAACGCTTCGGCGAAAGAAATTTGTTTAACCTCTTTTAATCCGGCAGCAATTATTTCATTAGCGCGCTGTTCAACTTGACTAGTGATCGCTCCTTCAGCAGGCCCGCCATGCGGAGGATTATATTTAATCCCGCCATCACTAGGTGGATTATGTGAAGGTGTAATAATCAAACCGTCAGCTAATCTACTTTGATGACGATTATGAGAAATAATCAAACGAGAAATCACCGGCGTAGGTGTGAACCCCATGTCATTTTGAATACGAACATCCACACCATTTGCTACTAATACCGAGATTGCACTGACAAAAGCAGGTTCAGATAAAGCATGAGTATCCTTACCGAGATACAAAGGGCCAGTTATATTGGCTTGCTGCCGATATTCGGCTACCGCTTGAACAATCGCTAATATGTGTTGCTCATTAAAGCTTACTTTGTTGGCATTGCCCCGATGCCCAGATGTACCAAAGCTAACTTGTTGTTCCGGTACACTCACATCAGGCGTTAACTCATAATAGTTTGTCACTAAACGAGCTATATTTTCACGGTCTTGAGCTCTTGCCGGTTTACCAGCGTGTTCATGGATAGCCATCAAAAATTCCTTTTATTTACGTTTAAATAAAAACTAAAGTAAGTCTCTTATGCCTTCAATATCTTCTTTGTTATACCCCATCGCAGAAGCTACTTCAGTAAGCATCATCTTTTTACGTGTGGTATTAGAGTTAGTTATCACCCAATATGGACTATCAGGGATTTGGCGAGGCTTAGTACTGCTGCCACTTTCAGCTAATGCAGATTCACTGGTAGCGAAATACAGACGATCACGCCCTCGAATTTGACAAACCGTCGAAAACGACTCCTGATGTACACGATGCAAAGCTGCGAGAATAAGTAAGAACCTACCAACAGCACCTCTTTGCGCAGCTAGTTCTTCTTTGTTGATGACATTAAATACTGATTGAGAATTAACAGGCTTAGCCACCTGAACCTCTTCTGCAGCTGGAGCTTCTTCATTTGCTTCTTCAACCACTTCAGTCTCAACAACTGCGTCCTTAACTTGTTCGACTTTTTCAACCTCAACTTGATTAATAGCTGCTGTTGTTTCTTCTGGTAATGCTAGTAATCTTCTCAAAATTGAAGATGCGCTTTCGCCTATGTAGCGCGTATTTGAAGCGATGTATTGATAAAGCGCTTCATCGATGTCTATTTTCTTCATTTACTACCTTAAGGAATGAATGATCGCGGCAAGATTATACTTAGCGAATAGTGATTTCACAACCGAATTACAAGTGAAGATTTTTATTCTGCTATTAACCTCAAATAAACCAACGCCCTTGCACAGATGTTAATTGCAAAACACACCGAAAAGACGGACAATTTAGCGCAAACTAACTAAGTATTTCTTTAAATGACAACACTACATTATCAACAATTTGGAGAAGGTCGTGACCTAATATTAATTCACGGCTTGTTTGGTAGCATGGAAAACCTAAACATGGTTGGCAAAGGCTTACAAGATAATTGGCGGATCACCAGTGTTGATGTTAGAAACCATGGTCAATCATTTCACAAGAACAGCATGGAATATAGTGAGCTAGCGTCAGACGTTAAACAGCTATTGGAAAACCTTAAAATAGACTCATGTCATATACTTGGACACTCTATGGGCGGCAAGATTGCAATGCAGTTTGCCTTGGACAATCCAGACTACGTGGAAAAACTCGTTGTTGCCGATATAGCGCCTGTTCAATACCCAGCTCATCATAATCACATAATAGAAGGGCTCAAATCGATCGACTTGCCCTCTATTAGCTCTCGAAAAGACGCGGATACACAACTTGCAAAGTTTGTTGAGGAACCTGGTGTTCGACAGTTCTTACTTCGCAACCTCACACAACATAAATCCGCTGATAGGAAGTTCGAATTTAAGTGCAATTTGACGTTTATTGACGAGTGTTATCACCAAATCGCTAAAGGCTACGAAGGTGATGCGACTTTTGATAAACCAACGCTTTTTGTAAAAGGCAGTGAATCAAATTACATCACCGCTGAACATCGAGCAAAAATTGGTAAACACTTCCCTAATGCTAAAGCAAAGATAATTCAAGGTGCTGGCCATTGGTTACACGCGGAAAAAACAACAGCGTTTAACAAAATTGTTAGCGATTTCTTAGTAGATTAGCGACTAAATATTGTCTTCAATCAAAAAAATTCAATTAACCAACAAATAACTGTAACAGGCTACTATTTACAGTGGTTTTTCGATGGATAATTATGCTATAGTGCCGCCGGAATTTTATAGGGTAAATTATGCTTGCTGAACATTTTGTACTAATTGAGACGATTGGTCTTAATTTGTTTTTTGCATTTATATTTATTTTCATTGGTTTATCTATCAATGATGTAATGAAAAAAAATGATGTACCTAAAGTGGGTCAATACGTTGTTTACTTCGTATTGTTCTTAGGTTGTGCTGGATTTATTGCAAAAGGCATTATTCAATTTCTTTGGGAAAGCCAAGGAGTAGGATAATGGCAAAAGAAGCTGCTGATCTTACAACGATAGATCTCTTTAATGATGATAAAAGGCCGGGAAGGCCAAGGACTAACCCACACTCTAGAAGTGTTCAGGTTAAAATCAATAAACGAAACCAAGTAAAAAGAGATAAACAAAACGGACTAAAAAGAGTGGAATTTAAAATCCACCAGTCTATGTTTGAGCAATTAGATAAACTTGCTAAAGATCAAGGGATTGCAAGAGGCGAGTTGATAGAAAGCTTGTTAGCAAAAGCGCTAGCAGATGAAAGTAATTAAAAATTTGAGTTAAAAGTAGGTTTTATAATGGCAATTGTAGGTTTGTTTTTTGGTAGTGATACTGGTAACACTGAAGCTGTAAGTAAAATGATCCAGAAAAAACTTGGTAAGAAATTAGTTGATGTAAAAGACATCGCTAAGAGCACCAAGGAAGAAATCGCTGAATTTGATTTAATCATTCTAGGTATCCCTACTTGGTACTACGGTGAAAATCAATGTGATTGGGACGACTTTTTACCAGAGCTAGAAGAAATCGATTTCAACGACAAATTAGTTGCAATTTTTGGTCTTGGCGACCAAGAAGACTACGCAGAGTACTTCTGTGATGCGATGGAGCCATTGCGCGATATCGTAGAATCTAAAGGTGCTATTTTAGTTGGTCAATGGCCAACTGAAGGTTATGAATTTGAAGCGTCTAAAGCACTAATCGACGAAAACACATTCATTGGTTTATGTGTTGATGAAGATCGTCAGCCAGAACTAACTGAAGAGCGCGTAGACAAATGGGTTAACCAAATCTACGACGAAATGTGCTTAGCAGAATTAGCAGACTAGTTTAACGTAAAAAACCGGCTTTTAGCCGGTTTTTTATTTCTTGTAATAGATACTAGCGATGGCGCTTTTTCTTTCGAATATACAAAGTACGGTTTAACAACGCTACCATATCACCATGTTTATCCATCACATGTACAACATAATTAGGTAAATACTTTTCACCGGTATCTGTATGCTTTTTGATTTCAGCTAGCATTTCATCAGTAATTTCAAACTCAGCAGTTACTGTGCCAAATCCCGGCTTCATATAGTCAATATCAGCGTACTTATCCCAAACTAGATATTCTTTGCCTAAATTAGCCATCAACAGCAGCATATAGAAAGGATCTGTCATAGCAAACGTAGATCCGCCAAAGTGAGAGCCAACAGCGTTTTTATTCCACCAACGCATTCTCATTTCTACCGTTGCCTTTCGGAAATCTTTAGATAAATAGGTGATATGAATACCCGTTAATAAAAACGGCGGCCATAGGTTTAGTAGCAACTTAAATAACCAAGCTCTTTTAAACATTTACAAAATCTCAAGCTGAAAACACAACTCATCGTACCAGATAAGCAAGATGAAGCAAAAGATTAATATTCATTTGCATTTTTGTCTGTTAACACGCTAAATTACCCACTATAATAAAATTAAGTAATAAATGAAGAGACTTAGCCGCATGGCCGACCAAAACGAAGAGCTAAAAAGAGCCGGATTAAAAATCACGTTACCTCGTGTAAAAATTTTAACAATTCTTCAAGATCCAAATAACCAGCATATTAGTGCTGAAGATGTTTATAAGATTTTACTAGAGCAACATGAAGAAATTGGCTTGGCAACCGTTTATCGTGTATTGAACCAATTTGACGATGCAGGGATCGTTACTAGACACCATTTTGAAGGCGGCAAGTCAGTATTTGAATTGAGCCATAAAAAACATCATGACCATTTAGTTTGTTTAAAGTGTGGTAAAGTTGTTGAGTTTGAAGATGATGTTATTGAACAGCGTCAAGAAGATATCGCAAACTCTCATAAAATTAAGTTAACAAACCACAGTTTATACCTCTACGGTGAATGTGAAGATCAAGAAGCTTGCGAATCGTACCGACGTTCAAATGGCTAAAAAGTAAACTATATGAAGAACCTACGTATTAACGTAGGTTTTTTTTTGCCTGAACTGTGCTATCCATTTAGTAAATTCGTTCAGCCCTTCCGGGTTAAAACCTTTGGATAATTCGTTCATAAAACCGTGTAGATATTTAGTAGATACGATGTTTACCTTTGCCTGGTTACTAATTTGAGCTTCAATTTCTTTCAAATCAAAATGCTCTTCCATCTTAGGATGAATAAGTGTTGTTTCAACCAATGGCTCAAGCCCCGTATAGTGCCTAATTTGTCCACCATAAAATAAAGCTGCTGCTCTACAATAATTATCTGCTGCAGCAAGGTAATGCCAAGCTGCTGCTGCACCAGCGCTAAAGCCAATAAGCAGGTAAGGTTCTTTTAATAACTTCAAATTAGAAGCCAATGAAGTGATATATGCCTGCATACCACCACTTTGTATGAAATACTCATAGGCTTGTTGATCATCGTCAAAAGAAAGGCGCACTTCCTTATACGGATCGACAATACATATATTGCCAGAAAGCTGATTTACTAGCTCATCCAGGGCCTTTGTTTGACCAAAGATATCCGTAACTACGACTATTTTTATCGTCATACCGATTGACGCAACTTAAAGGAAAGCGATTTATTGACCATCGGCCATTCACTTTCGATTATCGAAAAGACAACTGTATCTCTATATTCACCTGTATCATGAATCCGGTGATTTCTCAGGATACCGTCCTGTTTAGCGCCCAGCCTAGCGATTGCTGTTCTTGACGCTTGATTGTGCCAGTGCGTTCTAAACTCAACCGCTATTGCCTTTAGTTTGCCAAACACGAGGCTTAACAATAAGAGCTTACATTCAGTATTAACCGCTGTTCTTTGAAACGACTTTGCGTACCAAGTATATCCAATCTCAAATCGGCGGTGTTCCGTATCCGCATTACATATCCGCGTACAACCGATGACGCGTTTACTCTTTTTGTCCAAGACAGCAAAAGGAATTGCCGAGTTGCTTTCTTGTTGTTTCAATGCCTTTGTAATGTAGTCGTCAATAGTGTGCTCATTGGGAACCCCCGTAAACCACAATGACGATAATTGGCCATCATTGGATGCCACTATAAGTTCATCTCGATGACTAAAGGTTAACGGCTCTAAAATAACGTGCTGACCTTCGAGCACTTTTGAATAATCGGTAAGTTTCACACTAGTTACCTATCAAGTTAATAAATCGGATCGAAACGTGACAAGACGCGATAAACAAAACAAGAAAAACTATCGTCATCAAGAAAGCAAATAATTTAGCTAAACGCTGCTTCAATCGAGCAAAAAAGCCCAATTTCTTGTCTTCTAACGTTGGGCTAATTTGAAAAGCACTGGAAATCGTATAAAAGAACAACATCCATAATAATGTTAATAAATAAAATGGAAGGTATTCTGTGCTGTCAATCGTAGCCTTGTTGTCCAGTAATTGGTACGCAATCATCACTAACATTGCCCCAGCAGCAACTAAGAACCAATGCTTAAAAGGTCCAAACCAAGCAGCAAATTTAGTGAAAGCGCGATTGATCACAATGGATTACTTTTTCCCTTTACCCAACGAAAGTGTATTTTTGCCATTTTTCTCTTTAGGCTTCAAATCAGGGTTTACATAGATTTGTTTTGGTGTCAGTTTTTTAACAGGTTTAGCTGCTTTTTTAGGCCCCTTAACCTCTTTAGCAAACCTTTTTTGAATAACGGTTAAAACTTGTCTTAATATCTGAGACTTACAAACTCGATAGTGCTTGTGATCGGGTTTTCTAAAAAAGGCACTTAATTCAGACTTACCCAAACTAAAATTATTCTTTTCTAACATTTCAAGAATATCATCAGACTTCAAATCAAAAGCAATTCTCAATTTGCGAAGAATGATATTATTGTTTAACTCTGACTCAGCCTCAGCAACTTTGTCACTTGGACCACGTTTTTCAATAATCACACCATTTAAAAATTGAGATAAAGCAATATCAGGCATTTGCTCAAAACCAGGCTCATCATCTTTCTTAAGCCAAGCACCCACTTTAGTTGTCATCACATTAACACCTACTAATGCAAAAACTTTTACGACTTGTTTGTCCGGTATATTTAAAATAAATCGTAAGCGTCTAAAGATATCATTGTTTGTCATTGAGCATTCCGTCAAAGTAAAAGTTTATTGCGGCGCCATTATACTTGGATTGAGCAAACAACGCTTGAATATTTTTGATTCGTTGACTTACAAAAACACTGTGAAATTATACAGTCATTTGTGTTAACATGCTGGCTAATCGATAACACGGATAAATCAATAACAATATGGCCAAACAGATCTCACTCTTTGAACCTGTTTTACCAACAAGTAAAGCGACTAAACAAGATAAAAAGCAATGGCTAAATTTACCTGGTAGTAGTGCCAGTTTAGCACTTTATAATGCCGCCAAAATTGCAGACCATTGTATCGTAGTCGTCACTAAAGATACCCCTACCGCCATAAGATTAGAGCATGAGATAGCAAGTCTAGGTGATGAATTGGATATTGTCTTGTTTCCAGATTGGGAAACACTACCTTACGATAGTTTTTCGCCTCATCAAGATATTATTTCTCAGCGCTTAGCAACCTTATATAAATTACCAAGCATGGTGAAAGGGATTGTTATTGTTCCCGTAAATACTGCTATTGGTAAACTGGCACCTAAACAATATATTCAATCAAATAGTTTGAGTGTAAGAACTGGACAACGTTCTGATCTACACCAAATGAGACAAACGTTAGAGTCTTGTGGTTATCGAAATGTCGAGCAAGTCATGGAGCATGGGGAGTTTTGTGCCCGTGGTGCGATTCTTGATCTTTACCCTATGGGCGCCAAACACCCTATTAGACTAGACTTTTTTGATGATGAAATTGACGAAATTCGAGTTTTTGATCCAGAAAATCAGCGTTCTAAAGAGAAAATAGATACTTTTGAGTTATTACCTGCTCATGAGTTTCCAATGGATCAAAGCGGCATTAATAAGTTTAGACAAGCTTATCGAGAAACATTTACAGGCACTATTGATAAAGAATCGATTTATCATCAAGTTAGCGATGGCATTATGCCTGCTGGTATTGAGTATTACCTGCCGCTATTCTTTGAACAAACCAGTACATTATTTGAATATCTTCCAGCGCAAACCACGCTAGTGATATACGAAGATATTACCCCTCAGTTGGATAGCTACTGGCATGATATTGAATATAGATATGAAGATAGGAAATACGACCCCACAAGGCCTTTACTTGAACCAAGTGAATTGTTCCTGAGTAAAGATGAACTATTTGGCCAATTTAAATCTTTCAATAGAATTTCTATCTCTACAGCACCTACGACTGACGAAGAGGAAAGCTCATCTTCTAGAGGTATCATTCACTACGATACCGGGCTAATACCAAACATAGCCATCGATATGCAAAGTAAATTTCCATATCAACGCTTGAATGATTTTATTGATAATAAATCACTTGTTGGTCGCGTGCTTTTTATTGCAGAAAGCCAAGGTCGAAGGGAAAGTGTTTTAGAACTACTAAAAAGAAATCAGATAAAACCAACTGAATATAGTGATTTAGAATCATTTATTGCTAGTGAAGACAAAATAGGTATTTCAGTTAACGCTTTGGCTAACGGTTTTTGTTTTCAATTAAAAGGGACAGCCAAGAAAAACAATATTGCCGTCATCACTGAGTCCGAATTACTTGGTGATCACGTCAGGCAAACTAGAAGAAGAAAAAAACAGCAAGACACTAATGCAGATGCAATCTTTAAGAATTTAGCAGAGTTGAGAGCTGGACAACCTGTTGTTCATATCGACCATGGTATCGGCAGGTATATAGGCTTACAGACAATTGATACTGGCGGTATCACTACTGAGTTTTTAACACTGAGTTATGCAAATGACTCGAAACTGTATGTACCGGTATCTTCATTACACTTGATCAGTCGTTACTCTGGTAGTGATCCAGAAACGGCACCATTGCACAAATTAGGCAATGAAACTTGGTCTAAAGCCAAGAAAAAAGCAGCTGAGAAAATAAAGGATGTTGCCGCTGAATTGCTAGACATTTACGCTAAAAGAGCAACTCATACAGGTCATCGTTTCAAACTTGACGAAAACGATTACCGTGCATTTTCGGGCAGCTTTGGTTTTGAAGAAACACTTGACCAAGAGCAAGCAATTGCCGCTGTTATGAATGACATGACATCTGCAAGAACCATGGATAGGCTAGTATGTGGTGATGTTGGTTTTGGTAAAACCGAAGTGGCGATGAGGGCTGCGTTTATTGCTGTTAATGACGGTAAACAAATCGCAATGCTTGTGCCTACAACCCTACTTGCACAACAGCATTACGAAAACTTCAAAGATAGATTTGCTAATTGGCCGGTGACTGTAGAAGTACTTTCTCGCTTTAAAACGGCGAAAGAACAAAACGAAGTAATTGCAAAAGTAGAAAGTGGACAAATAGACATTCTAATTGGCACTCATAAGCTACTTCAAAATAGCATTAAATATAATGACTTGGGACTACTGATTGTTGATGAAGAACACAGATTTGGTGTTAAGCAAAAAGAAAAAATTAAACAACTTAGAGCCAATGTAGATATATTAACGTTAACGGCAACCCCAATTCCAAGAACACTGAATATGGCGATGGGTGGCATGCGTGATCTATCCATTATTGCTACACCACCAGCAAAGCGATTAGCAGTAAAAACCTTTGTTCGCCAAAAAGACGATAAACTTATTAGAGAGTCAATACTGCGTGAGATACTGCGTGGTGGTCAGGTTTATTTCTTACACAACAATATTGATACGATTGAGAGAACGGCAAGCGATATTCAAGCATTACTACCTGAAGCAAGAATAGTTACCGCTCATGGTCAAATGCGCGAACGTGAACTCGAAAAGATCATGAGTGATTTTTATCACCAAAGATATAATGTGCTCGTGTGTACAACGATCATTGAAACAGGTATTGATATTCCGAGTGCAAATACAATTATAATCGACCGTGCTGATCACTTAGGTTTAGCTCAATTACATCAGTTAAGAGGCCGTGTTGGACGATCTCACCACCAAGCATACGCGTACTTATTAACACCTAATCAGAAACTAATTACCAAAGACGCGAAGAAACGCTTAGAAGCAATAGCTTCATTAGAAGACTTAGGCGCAGGCTTTACCTTAGCAACTCATGACCTCGAAATTAGAGGAGCAGGTGAACTACTAGGTGAAGAGCAAAGTGGCTCGATGAGCCAAGTTGGATTTAGCTTATATATGGATATGTTAGATCAAGCGGTAAAAGCACTCAAAGAAGGCAAACAGCCTTCCCTAGATCAAGTACTGTCTAAACAAACAGAAGTAGATCTGAGAGTACCAGCCCTACTTCCTGATGATTATATTTTTGATGTTAGTTTACGCCTAAGTTTATATAAACAAATAGCCAGTGCAGAAAGTAAAGACGAGTTAGATGATGTTCAAGTTGAACTAATCGACCGTTTTGGGTTATTACCACAAGCAACCAAAAACTTAATAAAAATAGCTAAACTCAAACTGAAGGCCGAAAAAATGGGGATAGCTAAGATAGAAGCTAGTGAGTTAGGCGGGGCAATAGAGTTTAGCGATAATACTCAGATTGATCCAATGAAGATCGTTATGTTGATGCAGACTCAGCCTAACGTATACAAGATGGAAGGCGCAAATAAGTTAAAATTCACTAAATCAGCCAAAGAGGCTAAAGATAGGTTTATATTGGTTGAGTCGGTATTAGCCGAGTTGTTAAAAAGCTAGCCACGCTAGCTTAAAATTTTGTTATGCTATATAGGCGCTAGAGAACTCATTGTAGGACATTGATGAAAAACACAAAAAAACTACTTACCAGCCTTGTACTAATGATGACAGCAAGCCAATCATTTGCTTATTCATTTGTTGGTCGTTGGTTTGAAGTGGAAGTTATTTTACTCAGTCAACTTGGTGACAAAGCAGATATCAAAGAGGTATTTACTACAAACAAAGCATTGCCTGACTATAACCGACATATCGACATACTAGCACCATACCTGTCACCAGATATCGAATCTCTTAAGAATAATATGCCACAATGTGGTGAACGAGGTTGGTTATTGGATACCTATCAAGACGTGCTTGCACCTAAGCCATACTTTGTAGTTAAGACATTAGAAGAGATAGAACAAGAACGCTTAGCTAGAGCAGCATTTGACGATTTGCAGAGCTCACCGTCGACAGTTAATGCTATTGATGGCGAGTTTGAAGCCCCTCAGCTAGCAGATGCGGATGTATTAGCAGTAGAGTCTACTCTCCATACAGATGAAGGTACTTCAGGAACTAATATTGAAGCAATAAGTGATATTGAAGCGGTGTTAACACCAGAACAAATCGATTACCTCGCGCAAGCAAATCAGGCCTTTTCGGAATACAAATTTGATTTGCTAAATGATTTGCACTATCAGGAACTGTGTGTTCTCTCTCCCCAAAAGTACCAATCTATCGTTTCTGATGATTTAGCAGAATATAACACTGTTATTCATCACAATATGAATAGAATCATTGATGGTGCACCTTTTGAATCTAGCAATACTCCGTATTTGATTGACCAAGAAGCTTTTCAACTAAAAGATATTTACAAACAATTGCGCCGTTCAAGAGATTTTAAACCGTTATTGCATGTTGCATGGCGACAACCCGTGTACCGTTTAAATCAAGCGACTCCAGTTCGTTTGTATGCAGGCGAGCACCTAGCGCAAGTTTATCAAGAGCAACAAGCCTTGTATCTTGAACAACAAGCATTGTTAGCTGAGCAAGAGTCAACAATTGAAGCATTATTAAGCACTGAAGATAATGCATCAGAGCAAACTGATTCAATTAGTCAGATACAAGAAATACGTAGAAGTAAATTACTAAATATCATTGAAAATGCAGATGCTTTTCCAGAGGATATTAGTCAGCTAATAGCAAAAACAGATCAAGACAAACAGTTGTATCAAACACTATTATCTCAATCTGAACAGATGCATGATGGCCCTACTAAACCAATTCAACCTTGGTATCTTGATGGTTTTTTTAGACTACACTTACATAGAAACTATTTAAATATTACTGCTGATTTTAATATATTGAGTAAAACATTAGCTGATTACGAAAGTGAAGCCTTATTACCTGATGCTCAAGAGGTAGTCTTTGAAACAATTAATTTTGATCAGAAGCGCCGTATCATTAGTAAAGAGATCCATTATTTTGATCACCCTCACATGGGCATAATCGTGCAGGTACGAAGATATAACAGACCAAAACCAGAAGTAGAATGAGTTAACAATGGAAAAAGAAATAGAAATTCAAGCAGCAGTATTTAGACGTTTATTAAAACACTTAGATGAAAACAAAGATGTTCAAAACATTGATTTAATGAATCTCGCTGGTTTTTGTCGTAACTGTTTCTCTAAGTGGATGGTGGCTGAAGCGAATGAACGAGAGGTTGAACTTGATATAGAGCAAGCTAGAGAAAAAGTGTACGGCATGCCTTATAGTGAGTGGAAAGATAAACATCAAAAACCAGCAACGGAAGAGCAACTGAGAATTTTTAACGAAAAAAATAAGAAGTAAAATAAAAAGCAGGTTACCCCTGCTTTTTTTGTAGAGGTTAATGATGAGGTTATTTATATTACTGTTTAGTTTTTTCATGGTATATGATGCGAGTGCTTCAGATACTGTAAAAAGCCTGCAATATAAACTCTACAAAGCAGAAGGTTTTTTACATGCTAAACCTACTCTTACGTACGAAATTTTAGATCGCGACCTCGAAGATATACATCAACTCAAAACGCCAGAACAACTAAAATGGCTTCAAACCTTATTACGTGCCTCTGTCACTTTAGATAATTTATCGAGTATAGAAAGAGCCAGCTCTCAAATGCTTTCAATGCCTGAGCTATTAGAAGATACACCAAAGTTAGTCACAACGCTCAGTAGTCTTGGTATTTGGTTAAGAAAGCAAGGTTACTTGGAGGAGTCGTTGACCCTATTTAATTGTGCATTAGCTCAACCTATTACAGAACACAATCAAATCATTAGTCTAAAGTTAAGTAAGGGGATCAGCTTTCGAAATTTAGGTCAATCTGATAAAGCTTATGAGTTATACAATTCAGCCCTTGTCGAGGCTCAAAAATCGAACGCCCTTGTTTACGAGGGGGCGATCCTAAATTCACTAGGTGTGTTAGCTTTATATGATAACGACCTTAAGAGAGCCAAGAACGCTTTAAGAAAAGCGCTAGCAATTTCTCAGGAAACATCTAGGCGCTCTGGGCAAACCATTGCAGGGTTGAATTTAATGTTAATTGCGCTCATTGAGCACGACGACACGATGTACAACAGGCTTCATGCATCAGTTAGAAAGCTGACCTTAAATGCCAAAAATTCTGACTATCAAATCTACCTACATTGGTTAGAAAAATCGAAGAAAAAGCAACTAAGCAATAAACTTTCTGACAGCGAAAAAACAGATTTACGGGAAAAACTTTCAAAGTTGAAAAGTGAAAGCCTTCACAACATGCTAGTAGAAAGGCTCTCAGCTAGTTTAGATATAGATGTCGATTTACGGTCAAGAACCGAGCGAAAGTACACAGGTAAGCTAATGCAGAAATTATCGTTTTGTCACCAGTAACTACCTACTGAGAGTATGCTCCAAAAATCCTTCACGACCAGTCCTAAGAACATACTCACCCACTTACAAGTTCAGACACAACGCTATTACGACCTTGGTATTTTGCCTCATAGAGTAATTCATCAGCCTTTTTGATATTATTCTCAATAGCATTGTTTTCTGCACAGCTTGAAACACCAAAACTTGCAGTTATTTTAAACTCTTGATTTTTACAAGTAAAAACATACTCTTCTATGGTTGTTCTGATGCGCTCGGCCACTAATGTCGCATCCAACAAAGACATTTGATTTAATAAGATTAAGAACTCTTCGCCGCCATAGCGAATCAGCTTGTCTTCGGTCCTTATACACTTCTTAATCACTTGGCTAAATTCAACTAAAGCCTCATCACCTGCTGCATGACCATATGCGTCATTTATTTCTTTAAAATGATCGATATCACAAATGACTAGTGATCCAGTGAATGCATACTCGCTATCTACACTATTTAATTGCGTTAATAATTTCCGAGTATAAGCACCTGTTAATGAATCAAGTGCGGCTTCATTTTTTTCATTGTCTATAGCGTCATTAAAGTACAACGAAAAGATAGCAATAGTTAATGCTGCACAGTTTATAATTAAAACCGTTGCTAGCAATATAGAAAATTGTATCCCCGAGGCTGTTGTATGGGTGATCGCAGGATAGCTACAAAACAAATTGATACAAACAACACCCAAAGCAAGATTCATTGCGACACTACCACGATGGCTCACCTCTGGAGAACGAGTATTAAATATAAGCGCAGTTAAAACGATACTACCTTGTACTAAGGAGATAAGCATATTTCTAGCTTTGAAATCATCTAAGTTAAAAATGGCTATACACGCGACAACTAACAAGACAACAACATAACTTTTTGCCGTAAACCACTTTGATAATCTGGTCTTATATTCCACTGCTTTGGCGATAAAAAAATACCCTGAGACAAAGGCTATATTTGCTAAGACTATTCCGATCTCTTTTAGCCAAATAGTACTTGGATATAACACTTGTAAGGAGCCAAATAGATAACCTATAGGTAATAGCGCAAGTCCTAGTTTGAAAAAGCGAAGTGATGTTTTTTGAGATTGATTTGGTAAGACCGGAATAAATAGTAAGCTACCAACCAAAATAAAGCAGGATAAAAAAGCTAATAAATTAATAAGCTTAACTAATAAGTCGGGGCTGTCCATAGTCGTTTATAAATCCATTTATTTGACTGTTGTTATATCATGTTGAGTATTTAAATCAAAGGGTCAAAAGTTAAACAGCTAAAATGAACTCAAACACGCGTTACTACATTCTATGATATTAATTATTGATGTCATGCAGATTTAACGGTATAGCGAAACTGATTACCATTCCTTGCGTCTTTTGCCTTTCGGCAGGTTCCTCATGGATAATACCATGCATGACCAACTTAACTTGATTATAGATTATTGTCATACCTAGACCTGTGCAACCTTGACCACGTTTAGTCGTATAAAAGGGTTCAAATATTTTTTCTCGATTTGATTGCTCAATACCACAACCATTATCCTGATATGTTAACAATAACTTCCCATTATCTGTCGTCCATTGAATAGTCACTTGTGGACTTTCTATGCCATCAAATGCATGGGTGATTGAGTTTTCGATTAGCTGATAAAGCACTTCAAATAGACAATTTTGAAATTGGCACAATGCAATATTGCCATCACCTTCGAGTATCAGATTAACTTGTTGTCCAACCAATTTATCACTATGACTTGCTTTAACGTCATCAAGTAAATCACTCATAACAAACGTAACGACAGATTCACTTCTCTCATTCAGTGATAACGCCTTGAAGTTTTGCACCAATCTTATCGCTCGCTTAATAGAGTTATTAGTTAACTCTGTCAAAGCCTGCGCTTCGCTATCAAAGCGCTCTAGTTTTTTTAACGTTAAAGATTTACTTTTCAGATTATTTATCAGTACTCCGATATTCTCTTCTAATTGAGAAAATGAACTGACAACGATACCCAAAGGTGTATTTAACTCATGCGCAACACCTGAAACAAGTCCTACTAATGAAGCCATTTTTTCTGACTCAATCAGTTGAGCCTGAGTGGTTTTCAGCTCAGTTAACGTATTACTCAGCTCTTGGGTACGAGCAATGACTCGCTGTTCGAGCTCTTCATTTAACTGTTTAAGATTGTCTTCAGCCTCAACCAAGGTATTCACATCCTCAACGGTGCCAACTATTCGAGTGGCTCTATTATTCTCATCTCGTGTGACAGCTTTCACTCGCGCTCTAAACCATCTCCATACACCCTCTTCATCTTTCTTTCGGTATCTTACTTCTAAATGCTCAGAGGTGTTTTTTATGTGGGTAAAGTATTTTTCCTCTACGTTTTGATAGTCATCAGGGTGAATAATCAATTTCAATTGCTGAAAGTCAAAATTCTGAATAATTTCTTTGTTAAACTTTTGACCAGCTAATCCCGATTTGTACAATGTGCGTTTGTCTAAATGCCAATCCCATAGTTCATTCTTACTTCCCCAAAGTGCTAGAGATAATCGTTCTTCACTTTCCTTCACTCGTTTAAAACGTTGTATTCTTTGGTTGATAAACGCTAAAACGACAAAACCAATGATAAAGACGTAAGCAGTGATCGCATATCCAGAAAGCCAGGGAGCCGGTTTGATGATAACGTTAATTGCTTTAGTTTCCGTTGACCAATCCCCTGTTTGTAATCTTGCTCGTACAAGTAGCTTGTAACGGCCAGATGGTAACGACGTATATGTTGCCCTTCGCTGCTGGTAATCAGTTGTTATCCATTCGTCGTCAAAGCCAACAAGCTTGTATTGGAAATAAATTTCTTTTTCATATGCATAATTCAACGTAGAGAATTCAAACGAAATAAGTGATTCTTGATGTCCAAAAGTAATACTTTCACTATCATCTATGGCCTTATCTAGCGTAAATTTGTCACTAGTTGGCAATGAGTTATTTTTGATACCCGCCACTTTATTAAAGACTCGAAGTTCAGTGAAGTTAATCGCTAAGTCAACGTTTTCAACTTCTATCTGAGATGGGTGAAAAAAGTTAAAGCCGTTAACACCACCAAAAAATATTCTGCCACTCTTATCTTTAAAATAGGCACCTGAATTAAACTCAGTACTTTGAATACCTGAAGAAAGTCCATAATTGGTAAACTGTTTAGTTAGCGGATTGTACTGTGAAATACCATTATTGGTGCTGATCCAAAACTCACCTTTTTGATCTTCTATGACCGCATAAACTGAATCATTCGCTAAACCGTCCCGAGTCGTTAAATGAGTCGTTGTATCATTGTTAAGGTCGAGAATGCTAATTCCGTTTCCATAAGTAGAGACCCAATATAAACCACTACTATCAACGAGTATGTGCATTATTTTGTTGTTAGCAATTGAATTAGGATCATCTTTGTTATGCCGATATTCAACATACTCTCCAGTATTAGGGTTCAGCCTAATAACACCTTCATCATAACTACTTAACCAAATATCGCCATTTGTGTCTTCGGTAATATTTAAGATATAAGCTTGTGGAAAGTTAGGTAAATGAGAGATCCCATATCGTATAAAACTATCAGTTGTTCGATCATAACGACTAAGCCCGTTATTGGTTCCAATCCAAATACGCTTTGCTCTGTCTTGAAATATCTTTACGACGCTTTCGCCAATCACACTGGAATTATCGAACTCATCATATGTGTAGTGAGTAAAACGCCCCGTTAGTGGATTCATTTTAGAGAGACCTTTTCCGTAAGAACCAATCCAAAGCTCTTCCTCTGAGGTTTGCAACAATGCCCAAACACGGTTTTCAACAATAGAGTTATCGTCTAGCGGGTCATGTAAGTAGCGAGTTGAAACCTGTTGGTCCATATCATACTGGTTCAAGCCGCCACCATCTGTACCCAACCATACACTATTGCCGTAAACATTGATTGCCCAAATATTGTTTGCTGAAATTGAAGTGGGATCTGCAGGGTTGTGTTTAATATGTTGAAATCTATTGGCATCGACGATGTGTTTATTAAGGCCTTTAGAAAATAGTCCTAGCCAAAGTACATTATCATTTGTCATATGTAGTGCATTGATTGAATTTCCTCCCATCGACTTTTCATCACTGGGATTATGTATATGACGTGTAATCGTATAATTACTGAGTGAAAGTTTATTTAAGCCATAATCAGTAGCAATCCATAGATCATTGTCATAATCTTCAGTAAAGCTTCTTACTATATTGTTACTCAAAGTAGACGAGTCTGTGGAGGAATGTTGAAATAGAAAAAACTCATTTTCCGAATAATTATAACGCAATGCACCTTTTTCAGTCCCGATCCAAATATTACTTTGGCTATCTTGGTAAAGCGCCCAAATAGTGTCTGATGCAAAAGTGGAGGTATTGTCTTTTTTAAAGTAGTGTCGACTACTTTTCTGCTTAGGATGAAGCCTAACAATACCTTTATAACGTGTACCAACCCAAACGTTACCACGTTTATCTTTTAGCATCGCGGTAATATGAGTCGTCTCTCTAGGGTAACCGATATCTACTGGCTGATATGTTTTTTGAGAGCGGCTAAAGGCAACAACGCCTTTGTAGGTAGCTAACCAAAGTATGTCTTCATCGATTTCTATGATTGCTGTGACTCGTGTCAGCTTGACACCGTCGGGCTCCGTTTCACCTTTAAAATGTTCAAACCGGTGTGTAGCGAAATCAAATTTATTTAGTCCACCACTTCGAGTACCAACCCACAATGAATGATCACTACTCTCGAAAATAGAAATAACGTAGTCATCGGAAATTGCAGCATCATTTTTGCTATCTTCTTCAAACGTTTTAAAGGTGTATCCATCAAATCGATTTAAACCATCTTGGGTACAGACCCATAGAAAGCCTTTATGATCTTGAAGCAGACAATTAACGGTATTTTGAGACAGTCCTTCTTCAAGTTCATAACGTTCAAACTGCAAAGCAGCTTTTAAATCAAATGAAAATAAGACTAATAAGAATAAACCCAGATATTTATGCAAAACATTAACTGTATTTTTCTGACACTTATATTTAGTCTAGATGACATTTTTCAAATTACTAAAAAATGAAATATTGAAAAAGCGCAAATAAAATCACGCTTTTAAGTATTGAATGGCAACCTTAAATTTTTACAAATAGTGCTTGAGATAATTGTCTGCGATCTTTTTCAGCACGAGAATCTAACCAACGACCACGACTTTCTTTTTGCAGCCTTCTGTCTTCGCCTGAGCGCCTTTCAACTTGATCCCAAGTATCACACGCATTCACACTTTCTTTGACAGCAGCGCTTCCACTATATGCATATAAATGCTTGGCCTTTTTGTAGTGCTTCTGCTGACGATCTTTTGCAGCATTTTCAGACTTTATCACATGAGACGGAGGTAATAAGTCCGCTAGTACTTCCATTGTTGACTACCCTCTACTAATCAAAAACAAAACAATTTCTGATCAATTAATCGGCACTAAACTACAGAACTTTAATATTTTTTCGCTAAAACAAACATTAAGTTAGCTAAATTCACTCATCTCTTTTTCGGTCAAGTGACGCCATTCTCCTGGGGACAAGGTATCGTCGAGCTTTATTGCGCCAATTTGCTCCCTGTGTAATTTAACAACCTTATTGTAAACCGCTGCAAACATTCGTTTAACTTGGTGGTATTTGCCCTCGGTGATGGTAAGCAAAACCTCTTTTTCTGAAACGATCTCTAATTTTGCTGGCCTAGTTAACGCTTTTTCACCTTGTAATTGTACGCCTGTTAAAAACTTATCCGCGACATCTTCCGCTATCTCATCTCGAAGCCAAACGCGATATACCTTTTCACAGTTCTTTTTAGGAGAAATAATATTATGCGACCATCTACCGTCGTCCGTAATCAACACTAAGCCCGTAGTATCAGCATCCAAACGACCTGCTATATGTAAATCAAAGGCTTTGTCTAATTCTATATAGTGTAATAGAGACGGATAGGTTTCATCGACGTTCGAACAAATCGTATCTGCCGGCTTATTCATCATAATGTAACGAGACTGCCTTGTTTCAAGCACGCGCTCAAAAAGTTTTATTTCATTATTTTCGTGTACTTGAGTGGCAGGATCCTTAACAACTTGACCGTTGACAGTCACTTCTCCCTTTTTCAAGAGCTTTTTTGCTTCTGTCCTAGTGAGCTCCGTACTCTTACAAATAAATTTGTCTAATCGCATGACATCTATTATTAACTATTCTTTCTTTTATTATGCCTCAAGGTATGCAGTCATAACAGTATTTTGTCTACAAGTTTCAGCTGGATTTCCCTTTCAACTCTGTTAATCTAAAAGCAGCACAATAATAAGAAACAATCTTCATGAAAGATAAGCAATACCAATCGTTAAAAGCCTTTTACCCTTATTACCTCTCTGAACACAAAAACAAAACTTGTCGACGTCTACATTTCGTTGGTTCATTGTTGGTTGTGGTGGTATTGATAACCACACTAATAACGGCGCAGTACTCCTGGCTTTGGTCACTTCCTTTGATTGGTTATGGCTTCGCATGGGTTGGCCACTTTTTCTTTGAAAAAAACAGACCAGCAACATTTACCTACCCACTTTACAGTTTTGTATGTGACTGGATCATGTTCAAGGATATCCTTGTAGGAAAAATAAAGTTTTAAAAACCATAAAGTTGCGAATTGGCTATTTTCTACCTAAGTTTATTAGTGTCTGTGATCAAACCAATACTAATTGTTAGATAAGGATAGACTGTGCAATACAAATCATCAGCACTTGCTGCTTTATTACTTTCGTTTTCTGCTAGTTCCGCCGATTGGAGTACAACTCAACTGCATCTGCAGCATGGCGATCTTAAAAACCCTTTCAGTAATGTAAAAAGTAAAACGCTGGTTACTACGCTACAGCATAGTTCAGGGTATCAATACGGTGACAACTTCTTTTTTGTCGATTTAATTAGAGATGATATTGACGATGGTTACCAAGACACTGATTACTATGGTGAGTGGTATACCAACTTTAGTTTAAGCAAAATAACAGATAAATCTGTAGGTTTTGGCCCTGTTTCAGATATAGGTATAACACTAGGAATAAACATGGCTGGCGACCCAAGTGTTGTTAAGTACCTTCCTGGGATAAAACTATCTTGGGATGTTGCTGGTTTTAACTTCTTAAGCACCACCATTACCGGGTACATCGACGACTCAGACGGCGTTGCTCGCGGTGGTGCACCTAGTCAAAGTAATAGCTGGATGTTCGATATTGCCTGGGGAAAACCATTTCAGATTGGCGAACAGAAATTCTATTTTGGTGGGCATATGGAATATATTGCTTCAAGAACAGATGAATTTGGTAACGATGTCAAAAACTGGATACTAGCTCAACCGCAAGTTCAGTGGGATTTGGGGCACGCAATGGGCAATAAATCTGGGCAACTGCTTGTTGGTATTGAGTATCAATACTGGAAAAACAAACTAGGCACGAATACCAGTGAATCAGCACCTCAGCTGCTACTCGTTTGGACATTTTAGTTTACTTTCTCTAGCGGGGTACATCTAAGTATTCCGCTGTAGTTTTCCTTCCTTTACTTTAACGCTATAATCCCGCCCTGTTTAGTCAATAACTCATCTAATTTGGTCATGTACGAAAACATAAGAAGTAGTCTTAATAGACTAAAAAACAACAAAATATTTGAGCTTTCTGTCGTTGCGGTAATCATTATTTCAGCGTTAGAGATCGGTGCAAAAACGTTTCAATTGTCAGATAGTGCGATTTCTGTCACGGGTATTCTCGACGTTTTTATTACTGTATTTTTCCTCTTTGAGATTTCTATCCGCTTTATTGCCGATGAAGATAAAAAGAACTTCTTCAAAAAGGGTTGGAATGTATTTGACACCTTAGTGGTGATCATCAGCCTTATTCCTATCAATGATAGTGAAATGGCCTTATTAGCTCGCCTAGTTCGTGTATTCAGAGTACTCCGTATGGTATCTGTAGTGCCTGAACTTAGAGTGCTCATTAACTCCCTGATTAAGGCATTACCACAACTTGGTTACGTTATACTGTTAATGTTTATTATCTTCTACATTTACGCGGCCATTGGTAGCTTTATTTTCAATGAAATTAACCCTAAATTATGGGGTGACATTGCTATATCAATGTTAACACTGTTTAGAATTATGACTTTTGAAGATTGGACGGATATTCAATATGAAACAATGGATGTATATCCTATGTCCTGGATATTCTACTTATCGTTTATCTTCTTTACGGCGTTTGCTTTCTTAAATATGGTGATCGGTATCGTCGTTAATGTAATGGAAGAAGAGCACACTAATATGCGTAATGCAAAAGAGCCTTCTATGTCGGAACTTCAACAAGAAATAAGAGAATTAAAAGAGCTTGTTACAGCCTTGAAGTCTGATAAAAGCCCTTAGATTAGATGTGAGCACTGTCTTGAATATCAAAACAGTGCTCTATTTTTTTAGCTTACTTTATTCTTATTCATCAAATAAAAACCGACAGGCAAAACAACTAACGCCAACACTAACGCACTTGTCATTCCCCCCACCATAGGTGCTGCTATCCTACTCATCAATTCTGAACCTGTACCTTTACCGTAGAGAATAGGTAACAAACCAATCACTATTGTTGCCACAGTCATCATCACAGGTCTGATTCGTCGACTAGCCCCCTCCACAATAGCATCTATTAACTTAGATTGAGTTAATGGAGCATTATCACACTTAGCTTGCTCAGTAACTTCTTGTATTGCTTGATTTAAATAAACAAGCATGATGACGCCTATTTCAACTGCGACACCTGCTAACGCTATAAATCCAACCCCCACTGCCACTGAGAAATTAAAGCCTTCAAGATAGATAAGCCAGAGACCACCAATCATAGCCATTGGCAATGTTGCCATGATCAACGTAACCTCTTTAAAACTTCTGAAATTCAAGAATAATAAAATAGCAATGACGGCTAGTGTTAATGGAACGACATAACTGAGTTTTTGTTTAGCACGCTCCATATATTCGAATTGTCCAGCCCAATTAATTGAGTAACCAGGCGGTAAAACCAGTTCATTTTCTAATAGCAGTTTTGCTTGTTCAACATAGGTCCCAACATCAATATCTTCTATGTCAATATAAGTCCATCCATTTAACCTTGCGTTCTCACTCTTAATGCCTGGAGGCCCTGACTCAATATAAACACTGGCTACATCGCCTAGAGCGATACGCTCTCCTTTAGGTGTGACTATAGGCAATCGAGCGAGCTTTTCTGGCGAACTACGGTACTCTTGAGGATACCTTAAATTAACAGGGTAGCGCTCTTGCCCTTCGATCGTTTGAGTAACATTAACACCACCAATCGCAGTAGCAACGACTTGCTGAATATCAGCTATATTCAGACTATAACGTGCTGCTTTACTACGCTTAATATCAACTTTAATGTAACGTCCACCGGCCACACGTTCAGAATATACTGAGGCAGTTCCTTTTAGCGTCGCCAAAATATTTTCCAATTGAACCCCAATATCTTGAATTCGACCTAATTCAGGACCGGCCACTTTTATACCAACAGGCGTTTTAATGCCCGTTGCCAACATGTCAATTCTCGTTTTAATAGGCATCACCCAAGCATTGGTTAGACCAGGGAATTTCACCAAATTATCGAGTTCTTGTTTAATTGTTTCCGTTGTTACTCCGTCTCGCCATTCAGATTTTGGCTTAAGTTGAATAAAGGTTTCTATCATCGTTAACGGCGCTGGATCAGTTGCCGTTTCAGCTCGACCGATCTTGCCAAAGACATTTGCTACCTCTGGTAATGTGCTAATTAACTTATCCGTTTGCTGCAATAATTCTCGAGCCTTACCTATTGATATACCTGGGTAAGTCGTTGGCATATACATCAAATCGCCTTCATCGAGCGGCGGCATAAACTCACTGCCAATTTTATTTAACGGATAGAAGCCAGCAACCGATATAGCCAGCACTGCTAATAGCGTTAGTTTAGGAAAACTCAAAATGGCTTTTAGCAATGGTCGATAAAGCCATATCAAGAAACGATTAATAGGATTCTTTTTCTCCGAAACAACCTTTCCACGAATAAAATATCCCATTAACACTGGGACAACCGTTATTGACAAAGCTGCCGCTGCTGCCATTGCGTACGTTTTTGTGTATGCCAGCGGTTCAAACATTCGCCCTTCTTGCGCTTCTAGAATAAAGACAGGTAAGAAACTAACAGTGATAATCAGCAAGCTAAAAAATAGCGCTGGTCCAACTTCACTTGCTGACTGAGCTACAATTTGCCATCGATTGTGCCTTGTAAGCGGCGTTTTTTCCATGTGCTTATGCATATTTTCAATAAGCACAATCGCGCCATCAGTCATAGCGCCGATCGCTATAGCGATACCACCTAGAGACATGATGTTGGCATTAATTCCCTGTAAATACATTACGATAAACGCGACTAAGATACCTAATGGTAAAGTTACCACAGCGACAATTGAAGAGCGTAAATGAAATAAGAACACTACACAAACCAATGCAACGACGATAAGTTCTTCCGCAAGCTTTTGCCAGAGGTTATCCACTGCGTTGTCGATTAATTGAGAACGGTCATAAACAGGCACAACCTCTACACCTTTTGGTAGGCTCGATTTAAGAGATTCCAGTCGCTCTTTTACTCGAGTGATTGTCTTTTTAGCGTTTTCACCAAAACGCATAACGACAACACCTCCTACAACTTCCCCTTCACCATTTAACTCTGCAATGCCTCTTCGCATTTGTGGTCCAATGGTGACATTAGCTATGTCACCAATAGTCAGCGGTGCACCATTTATGCTCATCCCCACCGGTATATTTCGAATATCTTGCGTATTTTCAATGTACCCTGTGGCTGTTACCATATATTCTGCTTCAGCCATTTCAATAACAGATGCACCAACTTCCTGATTGCCTCTCTGTAAAGCCAATTGCACATGAGAGAGTGGCAAGTTGTATGCACGAAGTTTGTCAGGATCTACTTGAATTTGGTACTGCTTAACCATACCGCCTACTGTCGCAACTTCAGAAACGCCTTCAACAGCTTGCAGCTCATACTTTAAGAACCAATCTTGAAGACTACGTAGTTGACTAATATCGTGCTGACCAGTGGTATCTTTAAGTGCATAAAGAAAAACCCAGCCAACACCTGTAGCATCTGGGCCTAATTGTGGTTTAGCAGCACTGGATAATGTAGGTGCAACTTGGCTTAAGTATTCAAGTACTCGTGATCTAGCCCAATACAAATCGGTATCGTCATTGAAAATGACATAGACATATGAATCACCAAAAAATGAAAAACCACGAACGGTTTCGGCACCGGGCACCGACAACAATGCACTAGTCAAAGGAAAGGTTATTTGATCTTGCACTACTTGCGGTGACTGACCAGGATAGCTTGTTTTCACAATCACCTGCACATCTGACAAGTCAGGTATAGCATCAACAGGTGTTTGCTTAACTGAATAAACACCTGCGCCAGCGAGGATGACAGCCATCATGACCACTAAAATACGATTGTGTATTGACCATCTAATTACTCTAGAAATCATTACATACTCCCTAATGATGGTGCTCAGCGTTATTAGCAGCTATTGACACGATGACAAAATCATCTCTAATTTCGAAAGTGAAATTGACTTTTTGACCGTCTTGTAAAGTGGAAATATCAAGTGCTTCGTCAAGCACAAAATCCATTGTTGCTGGAGGTCTTTGCCATTTCTCTATCGCCTCTCTAGAGATATTTAATATTCTACCCTCGGCGTCGATACTATTAATTACACCATCTACCGTCGCACTAGCCACTTGAGGAGCTTCATATGAAACGATATGAATATTGGTGATCATCAGGTCGTTGTTCTTATTGTTTACTTCAAAATGGAGAGTATGCCCAGGTTTAAGCGTGTCGTGCGCTGATGTGCTGGCTAAATTAAAGTCCATTGTCATTTCCGGCCAACCCCACTCTTCCACAGCGTCATGGGTGATATTAGCGACAAGTGAATCGTGATCTACATCATTCACATAACCTTGCATCCAAACAGTTTCAGGTTTGCTGTTGTCCATGCGCTTAAAGTCTGAATTTTTGCTTGATTCTGAATCAATTAAGAACTGAGCGGAAGTGACAATACGCTCTCCTTCATTAACACCAGAAAGAATCTCAACTTGACCGGATGCAACACGCCCAAGCTCAACGGCAATTGATTTGAACTTGCCCTCTTCTAGTGCTAAAACGATGCGATCTTGTTCGCCTGTTCTAATAACAGCTTCTTCCGGTACCCATATTGATTCATTATCCACATCCGCAGAAATAACAACTTGTGCAAACATATTAGGCTTAAGTAGATTGTCTTGGTTTTTGAACTTAAGGCGTACTCTTAGTGTACGTGTTTGAGCATTTAATGTCGGGTAAACATAATCAACGAGCCCTACCCATTCTTTAGAAGGATGATAATCTAACGTCATGACAACTTGCTGACCTTTCTTCACCTGTGTTGCATCTCTTTCATATACCTCTGCTTCAACCCAAACATCCTCTAAAGTAGCAATACTCATTAAGGTATTGCCTGGTTGAACGTAAAACCCCTCTCTGATTTTTAACCCTGAAACTACGCCTGATTTAGGTGCATAGAAAGTAATAGACTCGTGTACCACTTTATTTTTTGTTAGTGTTTTGATGAAATCTGGAGCCAGTTGTAATGCTTCAAGCCTTTGTTTTGCCGCACGAACTAAGGTTTGATTATTTCTTTTCAACGCTAGCAAGTACTCTTCTTGGGCATTAACTAATTGTGGTGAATACAGTGTGTAAAGCGGCTGCTTTTCTTTTACTGGCTCTCCTGCCGCCTTTACATAAAGCTTTTCAACCCACCCGGCCACACGAGGATGAATATGAACCAGTTGATCCTGGTCATATTGCACATAGCCAACTGTTTTGATCCTCGTGTTCACTGACTTTAGCTGAGCCGCTTCACTTCTAACCCCCATATTGTTGACCACACTAGCTGAAATTGTCACTACACCTGGGCCATATTCCTCACCAGAAGTGTTTTCTTCGTACACAGGAACAAGATCCATGCCCATAGGTGATTTTCCCGGTTTGTCTCTACGGTAGCTAGCGTCCATTGGGGCTACCCAGTACAAAGGCTTTTTCTCTACACTTTCCGCTTTACTTGGCGTTGTTGTATCTGTTGGAAAAAGTAGACTAGTCGCCAAGCCACCAGCAACAAAAGCTAAGGCTAGTTTAATTGCAGTTTTCATTGTTTTACCTCATTTAGGTGGTCATCGGGCGCGATAAGCAAGTAATTGACTTTGGTGATGCTCTTAACTAGGTCGACATCGATTTTTAATGATGATAATTGCACGTTTAACCTAGCAATTTTGGCACGAACTACTTCTGAAAAATCGCCATCATCGTTTGTGTATGCAGCTAAGGTAGCCTCAGCTTGTTGGTTAGCTTGACTCAGCAGTTGTTTTTGATAGAGGTTTTGTCTACTCGCTAGGCCCTTTAGGTGTGCAAATTCAGCGGTTAAATCCGCATACATGGACTTGATAGCTGCTAACTTTTCCGTATTTTTTGCACTCGCTGACAATGTGGCTGATTTCAAAGCCTTATCCTGTTTGTTATCAGTAAACAAAGGTAAATCAACACTAAAACCTACCGATAGTAAGTCACTTCTATGCTGTCCAAGTTGGTTTTCAGCTCTGTAACCATAACTCGCATTAACTCCCCATTGTGGCTGGTATGCCTGTTTGGCAAGCTCAATGTCATATTTAGCCACATCATGTTCAATTGATAGAGACTTTACATTGGGGTGCTCAGCAAGTATTGGTAAAATATAATCCATAGCAAAATTGTGTTTTCTCAATTGAGGTAAGTGATTAATCGATATCTCAGGTAAAACAGAACTCACTTGCAAATCATTTAATGCAAGAGGATTAAAAGACAAATCCTGTCGGTTTTCTATTAACCAGTGTCCAAGTTTTGCCTTACTTTTTGCCAATGCTCTCTTTTTTTCTACCAACCTATCCTGCAGTTGCACCAACTCTAATTGAGCACGAATTACATCATGCTGTCTTGTTTTACCTAGTGCAGAGGTATAACTTGCATTTGCAATGTCCACTACTTGTTCAAACAAAGAGTAGTCTGCTTCAATTAATGCTATAGCTTTTTGGGCATAGAAAACATCGAGCCACAGCTGACTAACAATCTTGCGAATATGTAGGGCGCGCAATTTAGCATTGGCTTTTAGTACCTTAGCTTTTGTTTTTAGTTTGTCGGTTTTCAGCTTTAAGCTGTCCCCTCTTGCTAATTGCTGACTCACTGACACTTTAATCTGCGACATTCCCTCATCTGACAAAGACAAGCTCTCAATGGGTAGATTAGCCAAAGTCATCGACAGTTTGGGGTCAGGTAAAGCCCCAGCGGCTTCAGCATTTGCAATGATAGCTTGCTGATAATCTCGATTAGATGAAAACCACAAATCGTTTTTAATTGCCCGTTGCACTGTCTGTTCAATATTCAGCTCTACCGCCTGCGTTGAGGATGCATATAGACTTGCTAACAGAAGTAAATTTAGCTTGTTTCTCATTACTCGAATTGCTCCACATAATCATCAATAGTTGCATAAACTTTACTGGTACCGTCCTTAAACATGATGCGAATTTGATAGGGTCTAAATTGATCGCCTACCTCCATTCCTGGAGAGCCTACTGGCATTGCTGGTACCGCGAGGCCAATGGCATTTTCGTGTTTGTCTGACAAAAATTGAGAGATATACTTAGCTGGTACATGCCCTTCAAACGCATGGCCTGAACGGCTCACTGCTGTATGACATGAACGGTGATTACTCGGAATGCCGAGAATATTCTTAATATTCTCTAAACTTTGTTGATCTCTAATTTGAGTGTTGAAACCGTTTAACTCAACATGGTCAATCCACAATTGACAGCAGCCACATGTAGGCGTTTTAAAAACCATGAGATCATGTTTAGCGTCGGCATACGCTTTCTTAACAATAAAACTAAATAAAATACATAAAAATAGGTTGATAAATACCTGTTTCATTATTGCTCCAATACAAAATATAAAACCTAAAAAGGTTATAAAACAAACACCTAAACTGAAAAAAATCAGATTTTAGGCGCAATTAGCCTGTATTAAGCAAAAATGGGTGGTTTAAAAGCAGTAAAAAGAATCAATCCTGAAAAGTGATCTTCATTTGGAATGATTTGTGACGTTGCTGCCATACTTGGCGTATGTAGCATTGAAAGTGATAAATAGACAGATTGAGAACAGCCGCTAGTTGGGCAAACACATTGAGTTTTACAACAATCCATCTCTTGTGACATGTTTTGCATGTCATGATCAGCATGCATACTGTGATCTAATTCATGGACATCTTTTTTGTCCATGTTCATCATACTAGCTTGATGTGAGTGAGATTCTGTCATCTGACAAGACATAGACGCATTAGCCAATGCCTGCCCATTAATGGCAGTCATTAGTATTATCAACATCGTAATCTTGAACAGTTTTAACATATATTCCTCATATAGTTCACAGGCAAAGTGTAAAACTTAACACCGCATCTGTAAACTACATTCGAACCAGTACTACCTTGCAAACTGACCGACAAAGGGATTAGAGCGTCGTTCTTCACCAAAGGTACTCATTGGTCCATGGCCAGGGATGAAACGAACATCATCACCGAGCGGAAATAAATTATTTCTAATTGAATCAATTAATTGTTGATGATTTCCTTTAGGAAAATCAGTTCGCCCAATTGACCCCTTAAACAAAACATCACCAACCTGGGCAAGCTGGCTATCACGATGAAAAAACACTACATGGCCAGGTGTGTGCCCGGGGCAAAAATACACTTCTAGTTCCACATTGCCAAAAGTAACCGTATCTCCCTGATCCAACCAACGATTAGGTTCAAAGGCGTCCGCTTCTGAAAAACCAAACCTTGTTTTTTGCTCTGGTATTAAGTCAATCCAAAACTTGTCTTCTTTGTGAGGACCTTCTACTTCAACGCCATACTTTTCAGATAGCTGTTTTGTCATACCTGCATGGTCAATATGTGCGTGTGTTAACAATACCTTTTCAAGTACAAGATTATTTTCACTGATTGCGTTTACGATAAACTCAAGATCGCCACCGGGATCAACAACGGCTGCTTTTAACGTCTCATCACACCAAAATAAGGTACAGTTTTGCTGAAAAGGTGTTACTGGAATTATTTTAAATTGCAACATGGATAGGTTTGCTTTCATTAATACAACATTGCCGCCTATTTTGAACAATTACGACAAATAATCAACTAACAATGCTTTTACTTGCGTGCACTGAATTTTACGATTTAACAATTTTTTCATATGCCATTAGAACATGATCTACAAAAAGACTTTGCTAATTGTTGTTATCTCGGTAAGCTTTGAGCAAATAAAAACAAAAAAGATGAATTATTGTGGTTAGAGACTCGTTTCACTCTAGAGTAGGTTTTGTACTCGCAGCAGCAGGTTCTGCAATTGGTTTAGGTAATATTTGGGGTTTTCCTACACAAGCGGCCAACAATGGTGGTGGCGCCTTTTTATTCGTTTATCTTGTAGTGACCCTTTTATTAGCATTACCGGCACTTTATGCTGAAATATTCTTAGGTAATCAAGCTCAGAAAAACCCAGTTGCTGCTTTGGAAGAAGCTTGTTCTGACACCTCACCCAAATTAGGCCGTTACGCTGGTATTATTGGCTTGTGTGGCGCCATCATGATGTTAAGTTTCTATACTATCGTTGCAGGCTGGATGTTATCTCATGCCCTTTCCCCTCTTTTTGAGTTAGCGGGTAATATGGATGTTGCAACATGGTTAGCTACTTCAAGCACTGAAAGAAACATTCTCTTTACGCCTGTTTTTATCTTGTTAGGCGCAGCCATTATCCATCAAGGTGTAAATGCAGGTATAGAGAAATGGTCTGCCCGATTAATGCCTATTTTGTTATTAATGCTAATGTCGCTAATCGTCTACATATTGCAGCAACCGGGTGCAATGGAAGGGTTAAAAGTGTATTTAATTCCTGACTTTAGCCAAGTAACCAATCCTAAATTAGTGATTTCAGCGATGGGTCAAGCCTTCTTCTCATTATCGATTGGTGTTGGTGGTATGATGGTTTATGGCTCTTATATGAAAAAAGATAAGGACATTGGCAAATTAGTCATGTCAATCACAGCTCTAGATACGTTTATCGCATTTATGGCTGGCTTGCTTATCATCCCAGCCCTTTATGTTGCACAAGCAGCAGGACAGCAAGTATTTGCTGGTGGCAACTTAATTGGTGAAGGTCAGCTAATTTTCAATATATTGCCAGAGCTATTCAATAGCATGGGCAATGTTGGTTTAATCGTTGCTTTTGCGTTTTTTGCTTTGCTTTCAATCGCGGCATTAACATCTACGATCTCTTCTACAGAAGTTCCTGTATCTTACTTGGTTGAAGATAAAAAAATGACGCGTTCTAAAGCTACTTGGTTAGTTTCAACCGTTGTATTGATCGCCAGTATGACACTAATTGCCAATTTCGAAGCGCTATTTGGTGTGGTTATTCAAGCATTAACAACAATATTGCAACCACTTAGCTGTTTGTTCTACTTCATCGTTGTTGGCTGGTTATGGAAACGTGGCAATAAGTTAAGAGATGTGAGTTTACAGAAAGGAAGTAAATGGCTGCCAATTTGGGGTAACTACTTACGTTTCGTATGTCCTCTATTATTAACTGTTGTATTTGTTAATGTAGCAATTTTGCCTAATTTAAGTTAACAAATAGAATATAGACACTTCTTATATTAAGAAACTGAGCCAACTGACAATAGTTGGCTCAGTTAGAAATCAACATACTTTTTAATCCTACGAATCTTTAGCTAAACCTCACTCACCTTGAAATAAACTCTATATCTCATTGAGTACTGCGATAATCATCCTGAGCCTAACCATCACTCATCCTGAGCTTGTCGAAGGACGATAAACTCAGGGTGAGGTACTATATGCTAAATGAAATCATGCTAATAACTCACGTTATTTCGTCCATTCTTCTTAGCCCGATACAATGCCTCATCTGCATGCTTAACTGTCTGCTCAAAAGAATGTTTAGCTTGTCTCATCGCAACACCAATTGAAATGGTTACACTGACAGTCTTGAAGCTATCGGCAGGTTTCTTAGTGCGAGCTTTTTTTGATTGCCTAACGGGTTGTCTAAAGACGATTTTATAATCCTGAATACTCTGCCTTACTTTCTCAAGCTCTACAGCCGAATCAGCTGCACTCTTACGCGGAAAAATGGCAGTAAACTCTTCACCACCATAGCGGAAAACCCTTCCACCACCTCTTATCTTTGTTAGTTTTTTGGCAACTAACTTCAATACTTGGTCACCAATGTCATGGCCATAGGTATCATTGAATTTCTTAAAATGATCGATATCCATCATAGCGACAGTATAGTTTCTACCTAGGGACAAGGCGTATTGATTAAGTGCCCTACGAGACGCAATGCCAGTAAGCTCATCTCGATAAGCTAAATAGTAGGAGTCAATCACTATCGCTATCAAATATTGCACCATAAGCAATGAAATTAAGACAGCTAGTGGTATATCGATTTGATTGAAGTAAGCGCCCGCCCATAATAATAAAGTAGTGAAAAAAGACGACACAACTAAGCTTGGACGAACAACACTTCTAACAAAAGTAGCTAATAAACAAATGATAACAAACACATAATTTTCGATTGATTGTTGAACATTTTCAGTTGCGCCTAATTCAATGAGTTGTTCATTAAAATATTCGAAAGCCCATGACCAGGCATATGCTATGGAAGCACAGCACAATAGCGCGAGAATACGGATCAAACTATAGACAGAGATTAAACCTCTATCTTTAATAAAAGAAAGATAGGTAACAATTAACACCATCGCATTAAATGCAATGAGTTGTTTATCTTTAAGATATTCAATACCAGGTAGAAGTTGCTGACTGACAGAAAAATAAAGAAATAAAACAATTGCAGCAAAAGTGAAGCGACTTCGGCTAAATTGGCTGGCAATCAAGGCCACAACAAAAAATAGAATATAGAGAAGCTGAGATACTTGCGGTACCTTTGCCAACCAAATTTCGCTGGTTTGCTCTAAAGCAATTACAGACAATACAACTAATAATGTTGTCCAAACTAGCTGTTTAAAGCCAGCAATTTTATCTATCAAGAGATTTACTCCACTTCACAATAACAATAACCGGTTATGGCTATATCAGTGACTGCTCCTGCAATAATTCTGTGCTTCCTTCATCAATGTTAACTTGCTCTATTTTTTCAAATCGATTACTTATCTTGCCCGCTGAAGTATGAATTTGCTTAACATCAACAGCAGCTTGATCGATGTGTTTAGCTAAGTTATCAAATCTAGTTCTAAAACGCGAAAAATCTTTAGATAATTCAGACAAATGGGCCTGAATAATATGCACTTGCTCTTGAGTCGCTTTATCCTTAATCACTGCCCTTGCAGTGGTTAAAATAGCCATTAGGGTAGTAGGTGAGACTATCCAAACCCTTTTCTCATTAGCATATTCAACTAACTCAGGATAGTGTCCATGTATCTCTGCAAAAATGGCTTCTGCTGGCAAGAACATTAGCGCACCGTCTGACGTTTCTTTTTCAATTAAATACTTATCACTAATATCGTTAATATGCTTTTTGATATCTTGTTTGAACTGTCTTTCTGCTAACTTTTTGTCGCTCTCGCCTATGCCAAGCTGAGTCATTCGACGATAGCTCTCTAATGGAAACTTTGCATCTACCACAACATTGCCCGTAGGCTCAGGCAACAATAATAAACAATCGGCTATTTTGCCATTTGATAAGGTGTGCTGAAGTTTGAAGTGTTTTTCAGGAATAACATTCCTAATAAGCGCTGTCAGTTGCACCTCACCAAAAGCACCACGAGAACGTTTATCGGCAAGCACTTCTTGTAGGCTAACAACATTTGAAGAAAGTTCGGTGATCTTCTTCTGAGCGTCATCAATCAATGCTAGACGTTTTAATATGTCGTTAAAGGTCTTAGTGGTTTTATCAAAACCGTCCGCTAGTCGTTTCTCAACCTGATCACTGATTTGCTGTAATCGTTCATCCGTAGCTTTACTTAGCTTTTCCATCGCCGTATTTAACTGCTCTGTATTATTTTTGAGTGAGTTTGCTTGCTCTTCCCTACTTTGTTGTGCTTGTTTTGATAATATCGACGTTAACTGTTCAACTGCTTTTGTCTGATTGATTGCAAACTCGGTTTGATGTTGTTGTAGCGAAACTTGTTGCTTCTCTCCTTGCTCTGCATGCTGTCGAAGTAACTTCATTTTGAAATCAGCAATCTGCTGTTGATGTTGCATGAACGACTGTTGAATAAATTGCTGGTTTGCTTGGTTTTTACTTGCCTCACTCAACAGAAGCTTCTCCAAAGTTGCTATATCTTGATTTTTGCTATTGGCTTCTCTTCTTAACGCAGTAACCTTAACGGTTACGACAATAAGTAATATCAGCATAATAAAAATGCTAGCTAGCGTTATATACGGCAAATATTCTAGAAATTGATGCAAAGCACACCTCAAACACTGTAAATTTACACAGTCATTAAAACATACTTCCGACAAATAAAAAACGGCCAATTTGGCCGTTTTTAAATATTTACATCAGATGACTGGCTATTTAAGGTGTTTTGCCATCCATGCAAACACTTCTTGATACCAAACTATCAGGTTATCAGGCTTTCTAATGTGGTGGTCTTCATCAGGAAACATCACTAAGCGGCTATCAATTCCTTGTCTTTGTAACGCTGTAAAAGCACCTAGGCTTTGCGCGTAAGGTACACGGTAATCAAGCTCACCTTGAATCACTAACATAGGCGTTTGCCAATTTTTTACATAGGCAGCAGGATTAAATTTCTGATAATCACTATTTAGTTGCCAGACTTGACCACCTAAATCATGTTCAGGGAACCATAACTCTTCTGTTGAACCATAAAAGCTAGGCATATCAAATAATCCAGCATGGTTTACTAAACAATTAAAGCCAGTATTCCAGTTACCTGCAATCCAGTTCATCATATAGCCACCGTATGATGCACCTAACGCACAAGATTTAGAGGTATCTACCCAATCAAGTGTTTTAGATACATGAACAAAGCCTTTTCGCAGATCTTCAAGTGGCTTTCCACCCCAATCCCTCGCAATAGAATCAATAAAGGCTTGTCCGTAACCCGTTGAACCATGAAAATCGATCATAACAACGGCATAGCCTTGCGCCGCCCATAATTGCGCATTCCAACGATAATGGAACATATTGCCAAAACTACCTTGAGGGCCGCCATGCACTAAGAAGGCCATGGGGTATTTTTTACCTGGTTGAAAACCTGCTGGTTTTAGCCAGTAGCCATATACGGTTTCATCATTCCAGCCTTTGAAACTAAACTGTTCAAACTCACCGAGGTCAATATTAACTAACTTACTTTTATTCACTTGCGTCAGTGGCTTCAATCCAAAACCATCTTTGCCAATGCTGTAGATATCCTTTGGCGAGTCTAAATCATGATTAGCAAAGATTAAGTTATCGCCATTGACATGAAGATCACTAGCGGTACCGTTTCCAAATACTTTAGAAACATCACCAAATTCCAACTGAATTTCGAAGATACTCTTTTGCCCTATATCTTGAGCAATGGCATAGATGGTTGAATTGTCTTTGGCAAATGCATAGCTTGAAATTGAACGATCCCAATTTGCTGCGACTGATTTAGTTCTACCTGAATTGGTATCTCTTAACATTAAGGTGAATTTATCAGACTCATAACCAGGTTTATCCATCGCAACATAGGCCAAATAGCGACCATTTGAAGAATACTTAGGTTTTGCATCCCACGCTTTATTGTCCTCAGTTAAATTGCTAATAGATAAATTAGCAAGGTCAACTTCGAAAATATCAAAATTAGTCGTCCATGCTTGATCTTTACTTGGCGCTTTAGCTGAAAATGCCATTTTGTTGCCATTTGGAGAGATACTAACTTGAGAAATACCCGCTATATCAGATTGCCAGTCAGCGATTAGATCAACAGCATCTTTGATTAAACCCGATGCTGGACGTTTAGCATAAAACAGATGTTCGTTGTACGGTGTTAACCATACATCCCAATGCCTCACCATTAACTGATCATAAGTTCTAACATTATGTTTAGCTGCCTTGTCGGCTTTCATTGCATCTAATGTACAGTTAAAGTTTGTACAGCCAGCTTTGGTTGTAATTGAAAAGGCAAAATGCTTTCCATCTGAAGATAGGGTAAATCCGTTAATATCTACAGGCAAATCAGTCAATTGTATTGCTTCACCACCTGTTAGCGGTAACTGCCAAACTTGTGAAGAACCAGACCTAGATGATAAGAAGTAAATACTCTTACTATCTGAAGCAAATTTCACATTACCGGCTGCTTTTTTATGACTAGTTAACTGAGTCACTTTTCCCGTAGATAAGTCTTGTAAATACAGGAAATTATTGTTTGAAACGAAGCCTTCCTTTTTACCATAAACTAACCACTTACCATCTGGAGAAACGGCGATATTGTTCAGTTGATATAACTGCGTTAACTTTTCAGTTGTTAATACACGCTCACTATTTAAAATTTTGTCACTGCCAACCGGCAACGGCTCAGTAGCAAATGAAGACAAAGAAATAGTGCTTAATGCCAATAAGGCTTTAGAGAAGTTTCTAGACATTGACCTTTCCATTGTATGCAATTCTTTTTGTTGCCCAATGTTTTACTTTATCTTTAAGAAAAAATCAAAAAAGGCGCCTCAACGATAAGTTGGGCGCCTTTTAAATGAGCAATAAAGTTAATTAGCTTTCTAACGCTTTATCTAACTCTTCAATTTTAGCCTGCCAAATTGCAGGGCCTGTCACGTGAGCCGATTCACCTTGAGAATCAACAGCAACCGTTACCGGCATATCTTCAACTTCAAATTCGTAGATGGCTTCCATACCCATATCTTCAAAGGCAACAACACGAGCTTTCTTAATCGCTTTTGACACAAGGTAAGCAGCTCCACCAACAGCCATTAAGTAAACTGACTTATGGTTTTTGATGCTTTCAACAGTTGCAGGACCACGCTCTGCTTTACCAATAGTACCTAAGATGCCAGTTTCTTCTAACATCATGTCAGTGAACTTATCCATACGAGTAGCTGTTGTAGGGCCTGCTGGACCTACCGCTTCATCACCAACAGCGTCTACTGGACCTACGTAGTATAAGAACTTATTAGTTAAATCTACGCCTTCAGGAAGGCCTTCACCTGACTCAAGTAATCCTTGAATGCGTTTATGAGCAGCATCACGACCCGTTAAGATTTTGCCTGAAAGTAGAACCGTTTCACCTGTTTTCCAGTCTGTTACATCAGCTTTAGTTAAGTCATCAACATTAACACGACGAACGTTTTCACCTACTTCCCATGTGATATCTGGCCATTCTTCTAATTTAGGCGGCTTAAGATCGGCAGGACCAGAACCGTCTAAATGGAAATGTACGTGACGAGTTGCAGCACAGTTAGGAATCATTACTACCGGCTTAGAAGCAGCATGTGTTGGAGCTGACATTATCTTAACGTCAACAACAGTTGTTAAACCACCTAGACCTTGTGCACCAATACCTAACTTGTTTACACGCTCATAGATTTCTAAACGTAACTCTTCTTCAGCATTCTGTGGGCCACGCTCGATCAATTCTTGAATATCAACCGGATCCATTAAGCTTTCTTTTGCAAGTACACCCGCTTTTTCAGCTGTGCCACCGACACCGATACCGATCATACCTGGTGGACACCAGCCAGCGCCCATCGTTGGTAATGTTTTAACAACCCAATCAGCGATTGAATCACTAGGATTTAACATCACCATCTTAGTTTTGTTTTCACTACCGCCACCTTTTGCAGCAATAGCCACTTCAACTTCACCACCAGCAACCATTTCTAAATGAACAACTGCAGGTGTATTGTCTTTAGTGTTCTTGCGAGCACCTGTTGGGTCTGCAACGATAGAAGCACGCAATGGGTTGTCTGGGTTCATGTAAGCACGACGTGTACCTTCATCAACCATTTGTTGAACAGTCATATCAGTCTTGTCCCACTGAACGTCCATACCAACTTTAACAAAACAAGTCACAATACCTGTGTCCTGACAAATTGGTCTTTTGCCATGAGCAGACATACGAGAATTAATTAGAATTTGTGCTATTGCATCTTTAGCCGCTTGGCTTTCTTCTCTGTGATAAGCCTTTTCAAGTGCTTGAACAAAGTCTAGAGGATGGTAGTAAGAGATATACTGCAACGAGTCTGCAATACTTTCGATAAAATCTTGCTGTTTAATAATAGCCATGATTGCCCTTCTTAGCCCTTTATATGTTGCTTTCAACAGGTTCTAGTTGAAAGTTATTATTTTGCCGATATGATACCTTGCTTGAAACTTGCCTGCCAGCGAAACAAGAAGGTAATTCCATTGTCCGCAAATGATACACATATTATAGACACAAAACCGTTAAACTTTAGTACAACAACTAGCCCGGAAAAACTGTTTCAAAAATTACAGCACAAACCATGGGCGATGTGGTTAGACTCAAGTAATGGAGAACATGTTGATGCAAAATATGACATCATGGTTTGGCAACCTAAAGCAACGATTATAACGGTAGGCCGAGACAGTTATTTATCGTGCAAAGACACTGATGAAGAAACGACGAGCCAAGACGACCCAATCGCACTGTTAGAGTCACTACAAAAAAAGGTCATAGAGCCATTTTCAGTATCAACAAACGACCTACCCTTTAAGGTTGGTGCCGTTGGTTATTTTGCTTATGATTTGGGCCGTAGATTTGAAACACTCCCTAATCAAGCTAAACGCGATATTGAAATCCCAGAAATGGCGGTTGGCGTTTATACACATGCGGTCATTTTCGATCGTGTTAATCAAACATTCTTGCTGACTTGTCCTGAGAGTGAAAGAGAACAACTTGAACAGCAACTAGTCAACATCGTAGAGAGCAATAAACAAACTCAAGCTAATTTCTCATTAACATCTCAATGGCAAAGCAATATGACAAAAGAGAGTTACCAAGAGAAATTTAACAAGATTCAGAATTATTTACGGTCAGGTGATTGTTATCAAATCAACCTGACACAACGCTTCAGTGCATCATACCAAGGTGACGAATTTTCAGCATATTGCTCATTAAGAGAAGCCAATAAAGCGCCGTTTTCTGCGTTTATTCGTTTACCTGATTGTGTCATCCTTAGTATTTCTCCTGAGCGTTTTATCAAAGTTGAACAAGATACTATTCAATCAAAGCCAATTAAAGGTACGCTTCCGCGTTCAGAGCAACCAGAGCAAGATGAGCAAAATAAACAGACGCTTGCCAACTCTGCTAAAGATCAGTCCGAAAACTTAATGATTGTTGACTTACTTCGAAATGATATTAGTAAAGTAGCAGCCAAAGGAACGGTGCAAGTTCCAAAACTATTTGATGTTGAGAGCTTTCCAGCAGTGCACCACTTAGTGAGTACCGTTGAAGCTAAACTAGATAGTAAATACAAGTCTACAGACCTTCTTAGAGGTGCGTTTCCGGGCGGTTCGATAACGGGAGCACCCAAAATTAGAGCGATGGAAATTATCGATGAACTCGAACCTCATCGACGAAGTGTTTATTGCGGCTCAATTGGCTATATATCTGCCTGCGGTAATATGGATACCAGCATCACAATAAGAACGATTATCGCAAATGAACAAACAATGCACTGCTGGGCTGGTGGTGGTATTGTTGCTGATTCAAAAGTTGATGCTGAATATCAAGAAACTTATGATAAAGTGAATAAAATATTACCAGTACTCAGTCAGCTTTAACGGATGGATAGACAAGAGTTTTCACTTAAATTCAATCTAAACTCGTTCAAAATCAGAAGCCAAGCACCTGACTTATTTCCTCAAGCAAGAAAGCAGTCAGCAGTTTTAATTGGCCTAACAGAGCGAAATGGTATGTTGCACGTTCTCTTGACCAAACGTGCAGCTCATCTTCGTAGCCATGCTGGTCAAATAGCCTTTCCAGGTGGAAAAGTTGATGAGCAAGACGATAACATCGTCACCACAGCATTGCGCGAAACCGAAGAAGAGATTGGTTTAGCTCGGCAAAAATTAGAGGTTTTTGCTCAATTACCTAGTTATAAAACAATTTCAGGATTTCAAATAACACCTGTGGTTGCTTTTTTTGAGCACTACGAAAAACTGACCAAAAGCCCTGACGAAGTCGAAGAAATATTTTTTGTCCCCTTACAACATTTTCTTATGACTAAGAATCGAATCACTGTTGATGTCGAGTTTAATAATAGGCAACATAAAGTGCATTTCACACCTTATAAAAACTACAATATCTGGGGTGCTACTGCAGCGATCCTTAGCGATTTAGCGCTGCATTTAGCATAAATCAAGCTACCTTAAGTTAGGCAATAAATAGTATTCAATTCTATAATATGTATTAAATATTGTTTTTAAGCTTGATAACTTTCAGGTACTATAACCAAAATTTTATTTACAAATATCTGTACATTTCAGATTTATATTCAGGTTTTACGCATGATTAGTGTATTTGATATGTTTTCGATAGGTATTGGCCCATCAAGTTCTCATACGGTAGGTCCAATGAGAGCAGCCAAACTATTTGTCGAACATTTAGAACAGCAACAATTATTAGAAAAAGTAGATCGTGTAAAGACGGAATTATTCGGTTCACTGGGGCAAACAGGGATCGGACACGGTACTGGTAAAGCGGTAATATTGGGCTTAACAGGTGAAAGCCCGGAAAGTATCCCTGTTGAGTCTATCGAAGCAACTTTAGCAGAAGTAGAAGCAACAGAAACGATTAACCTTATGGGTAAGTCATCAATTGCTTTCCCTAAGAAAGATTCTATTGTTTACCATCGTAGAAAGACATTACCTGCACACGCAAACGCAATGACAATCTATGCTTATTGTGGTGACGAACTTGTGTTAGAAGAAACTTACTACTCAATCGGTGGTGGTTTTATTGTAGAAGATTGTGACTTTGAAAAAGAAAAAGACAAAGCACTTTCTTTACACACAAACATTGAGCGTCCGCACCGTTTTTCTTCGGCTGACGAACTTATTGAAATTGCAACAACAAAAGGCCTTAGTATTAGTACCATCATGATGGACAACGAAAAATGTCTAGCAGATGAAGCGACTATTCGAAAAGGATTAATCGATATTTGGCATGCAATGCGTGACAGTGTTGATAGAGGTATGCGAACAGAAGGTATTTTACCTGGTGGTTTAAAAGTAAACCGTCGAGCGCCTGCACTTTATCGTTCACTTTCAGTAGAGAATAATAATGACCCACTAAGTGCAATGGATTGGGTAAACCTGTTTGCACTGGCTGTAAATGAAGAGAATGCAGCAGGCAGTCGAGTGGTTACAGCACCGACAAATGGTGCTGCAGGTATCATTCCAGCAGTACTGTGCTACTACAACAAGTTTATTAAACAAGTTTCTGACGACGATTGTATTCGATACCTACTAACAGCTGCGGCTATTGGTATTCTGTACAAAACAAACGCAACCATTTCAGGTGCTGAAGGTGGTTGCCAAGCAGAAGTAGGCGTTGCCTGTTCAATGGCTGCTGGTGCTTTAACTGAGATAATGGGTGGCTCACCTAAGCAAGTAGAAAATGCCGCTGAAATTGGCATGGAGCATAATTTGGGCTTAACCTGTGATCCTGTAGGCGGCCTTGTACAAGTACCATGCATTGAGAGAAATGCTATGGGCTCGGTAAAAGCAATTAACGCTTCTCGACTTGCTTTAAGAGGTACAGGGACTCAAAAAGTATCATTGGATAAAGTGATCAAAACCATGTGGGACACTGGTAATGATATGAAGACCAAATACAAAGAAACATCTCGTGGTGGTTTAGCGGTTAACATTATCGAATGTTAGATTGTTAATGTTTAGAAATAAAAAAGGAGTGCTTAGCACTCCTTTTTTTGTTTTTGTACATCGTTACCTAGTAGGTAACTTAATTTTTGAGAACATCTCATCAACTTCATTATTGTTTTTCAACAATACTGCTTTTGTCACTGTATCTCTGTTTAGATGTGGCGCAAACCTTTCTATAAAGTCAAACATATAGCTTCTTAAGAAAGTACCTCTTCTAAAGCCAATCTTGGTTGTACTTGATTTGAATAAATGGCTAACATCAATGGTCACCAAGTCGCTATCAATTTTAGGATCCATTGCCATAGTTGCGATGACACCAATACCTACGCCTAAACGAACATAAGTTTTAATGACGTCAGCATCGGTCGCAGTAAATGCGATTTTAGGCTCTACACCTGCCGCATTAAATGCACTATCTAACTCTGAACGACCTGTAAAACCAAATACGTAGGTTACCAACGAATATTGCGCGATATCAGCAATCGTAATGTCTTTTTTGCTAGCCAAAGGATGATCAGGCTTAACAATTATGCTTCTATTCCAGTGGTAACAAGGAAGCATTATTAAATCGTTATAGAGATGGAATGACTCAGTCGCAATGGCAAAGTCAGCTTCACCCTTAGTAGCAGCATCACTAATTTGTGCGGGAGTACCTTGGTTTAGTTGCATTGAAACTTTCGGATACTTGCTCATGAACCCCTGAATGACATCAGGTAAAGCATACCTTGCTTGCGTATGTGTTGTAGCAATACGTAACTTACCTTCATCAGGCTGAGTATATTCTCTAGCAACTGCTTTAATAGATTCAACCTTTGACAGTATCTCTGTGGCAATATTGATCACTTCATGACCAGCGCTGGTCACATGTGTTAGATGCTTACCACTTCGTCCAAATATCTGAATACCAAGCTCATCTTCTAACATTCGAACTTGTTTACTGATCCCTGGTTGAGATGTGTATAAACTCTCAGCTGTCGCTGAGACATTAAGGTTATTATTTAGTACTTCGACTATATATCGCAGTTGTTGCAGTTTCATAATGAGTATATCGTGTGGCTTATTCTAAAAATATATACAAAACTCAAAATATATTCCATATTAATTTTTAGCTTTGTGTAAATTAATTTCAACACTTAAGATTTCAAACTCATTTTGTAGTAAATTTACACCATTAACAACCCCTAAAGAGCCAAAACTAGACTTTAGTAGTAAACTACACAAAAAATAAGAAGGTAAAAATATAGTTTAAGCCAAACTTTACTAACTAAAATAATCAAGTTATTAAATGCATTATGAGTTAATCGCCACGATGAACGAGCAAGTAAATAAACACATTGCATATATTAATGACAAATAATTCATTCTATTAGCAATTTTTCTATGCTATTTGCGTGATTTTTTGTAGACTGAGAGTAGTAGTATATTTTTTATATAAGAGTACTCAATATGTTGGGAATCATTATCGGGTTAGTTGTTGCCCTTATCATTGTCGTTGTCGTCGTTAATGGTATTCAGCAACACAAGGAAAAATTAGAACAAGAAAAGAAACAGAAAGCTGCCAAGTTTAAAGCGATTATTGATGAGTCAGAAGAGCTCATTATGAATTTAGCTCACCTACCAGCAAACCCTAATCTTGCATCGATTTTGAATCGCCGCAGTTTAAACGCTGCAAAAGCAATGGTTCAAGCGATCCCAGAAAATAAGAGCTTTAAGGCTAAGGTACAAGACTTAGAGTCACGCCTTGCTGCTGCAGAAGATATGGGCGCACAAGCAGGTGGTGAAGATAAATTTGTATTACCAGATAACGAGCAGCAGTTGGTTGTGATTTTGCAAACAATTAAGAAGCTTCGAACAACATTGAAAGCAGAACAGAATAAAGGGGCATTAGATGCTCAAATGTTTATGGCTGAAGACCAAAAACTCGAAGGAATGCAACTTAAGATTAATGTTGAGACACTTTACAAACGTGGTAATCAAGCTTATCAGAAAGAAATGCTTGGTTCAGCTCGTCAATATTTTGAAAAAGCCTTACAAACGCTTGCTAACTCACCTAACAATGGTGACTACGCTCGTAACAAGAAGAATGAAATCGAAGAGCAATTGAGTGATATAACTAATCAATTGAAAAACGTAAACGCTGCCGATGCAGCTAAAAAGGCGAAAGAAGAAGAAGACGATTTGGACATGCTTTTCCAACCGAAAAAGAAATGGTAAAAATCTAGAGTTAAAAACAAAGGCCAGCGTATGCTGGCTTTTGTTTATTCCACCACATGAACGATATTCAAGTAATAAACCTACCATCATTTTTAAGAAAAACGCTACGAGCGTTTGCTTTGAAATCTCTAATACGCTCCTACGGGGCAGAACTTTACCGTATAGGTCGTTCGCGCAACTGGCAAATGAAAGCCACGTCAGAGCAACTAGTAGAAATAATAGAAGCGATCGAAACCGCTGACGAAGCGTCGTGGCTATGGCTAGCTAAGAACTTAAAGCAGAAACGAGAAAGTTTTACTTACGAAGCGCTTTTAGCAATCGCCAAGAAAAACGATGGAATCACCGTTAATGAGCTTGTTGCAAAAACCGATTGTACGGTTGCTGAAGCTAGAAAAGTACTTGATGACCTAGAATGGGAAGACTAGGAACAAAGGCAATAAAAAAACCACCGTTTTGGTGGTTTTTTTATTGCTGAAAATCGCTATTTATTTTTTAGCTGTTTTTTTCTTGGTTGTTTTCTTAGCCGCCTTTTTCTTAGCTAGCGTTTCAACCCATTTGCCTTCTTCATAGATAGCAGTCCAGCCAGTTGCCTTGCCCTCAACTTCCGTCATCACATACTGTGATTTGTTCTTACGGCTATAGCGAACAATAGCTAAATTACCATCAGGATCTTGCTCTGGTGCATCGGCTAAGTAATAGAATTTACTTGAAATTCTATCTCTAAAGCGTTTTAGCTCAGCAACCTTGGGCGCTCTAGTTTCTCTCGAACGAGGGAATGTATTTGCTGCTAAGAAAATACCTGCTGCTCCATCACGCAATACAAAATGAGCATCAGACTTTTCACATGGTAATTCAGGTAATTGAACTGGATCTTCTTTTGGAGGAGCAGCTTCGCCATTTGCAAGTAGCTTACGAGTATTTTTACACTCGCTATTTGTACAATCAAAGTACTTGCCAAAACGGCCGTTTTTCAGCTCCATATCAGCACTACAGCGGTCACACTCTAATACAGGTCCATCGTAGCCCTTAATTTTGAATTCGCCTTTTTCAAGCTCAAAGCCATCACACACTGGGTTATTACCACATACGTGAAGTTTTCTTGTTTCATCAATTAAGTAACTATCCATCGCCGTTGAACACTTAGGGCAACGATGCATTGCTCGTAATGCTTCAGTTTCTTGATCTTCTGCTAATACGCTAACAGCCTCTTCACCTGGCGTTAGGTTCATCGTTTGTGTGCAGCGTTCTTTTGGCGGTAAAGCATAGCCAGAACAACCAAGGAACACACCTGTTGAAGCGGTTCTAATACCCATTTTACGGCCACAGCTTGGACAGTCAATATCCGTCAATACCGGTTCATTGCTGCGCATACCACCTTCTTCTGAAGGTTTATCAGCATTAGCTAATTTCTCAGTAAATCCATTGTAGAACTTGTTAAGCACATCTTTCCAAGCCATCTGGCCTTCAGCGATTTCATCTAACTCCTGCTCCATATCAGCAGTAAAGTTATAGCTCATTAAGTCAGTAAAGCTCTCAGAAAGACTATCGGTAACAATTTCACCCATTTTCTCAGCGTAGAAGCGTTTTTTATCTAAACGAACATAACCACGATCTTGGATAGTAGAAATAATCGATGCATAGGTAGATGGACGACCAATAGAACGTTTTTCTAACTCTTTAACAAGGGATGCTTCACCGAATCTTGCTGGTGGCTTAGTAAAGTGTTGAGTTGGTTCAATACCATCTAACGTTAATGTGTCCCCAACATTTAAATCAGGTAGGTGCTTATCGTTATCACTTTTCGATAGCTGCGGATGAACTTTAGTCCAACCATCAAACTGCATTACTCGGCCTTTAGCTTTCAGCTCAAAATCACCAGCAGTAACGGTAATAGTGGTAACAGTATATCTTGCTGCCGTCATTTGACACGCTACAAATTGGCGCCAAATTAATTCATATAATCTTTTAGCATCAGCGTCCATGTCAGACATTAATGCTGCTTCAAGCTTCACATTAGACGGTCTAATCGCTTCATGAGCCTCTTGTGCATTTGATTTACTACCATAAGCCTTTGGCTTTTCAGGTAAGTAGTTTTCACCAAAACTCTTAGCAACATACTCACGACACATTTCTACAGCGTCTTTACTCAAATTGGTCGAGTCAGTACGCATATAAGTAATGTGACCAGCTTCATACAGTTTTTGAGCTAGGCCCATTGTACGTTTAACACCAAAGCCTAACTTAGTACTAGCAGCTTGTTGCAATGTTGATGTGATAAATGGTGCCGACGGTGAACTCTTCGAAGGTTTGTCATCACGTTTTGAAACAGCATAGTCAGCCTTCTCCAACTTAGCTACTGCCGCTAATGTATCTTTCTCATTGTTTGGCTTAAACGCTTTACCATTTTCAGATGTAACATCTAATGGTAGTGGCTGACCATCACTTGCATGAGTTAGTGCTTCTACATCCCAGTATTCTTGTGGATCAAAAGCCTTGATTTCTCTTTCACGTTCAACAACTAGCTTAACGGCCACTGACTGCACTCGACCAGCAGACAAGCCACGAGCTACTTTTTTCCAAAGTAACGGGCTAACCATAAAGCCAACCACACGGTCTAAAAATCGTCTTGCTTGCTGAGCATTTACGCCCGGCATACTCAATTCGCCCGGCTTAGAAAATGCCTGCTGAATTGCGTTTTCCGTAATCTCGTTAAAAACAACACGCCTAAACTTGTCGTCTTCACCGCCAATAATCTCTTTTAAGTGCCAAGCAATCGCCTCTCCCTCGCGATCCAAATCGGTTGCGAGATAGACAGTGTCAGCTTTGTCAGCTAATTTCTTTAATTCTGTGACAACTTTCTCTTTACCAGGCAGTACTTGATAGGTTGCTTTCCAGTCTTTGTCAGGGTCAATACCCATTCGATTTACTAAAGCTTGTCGATCTCTTTTTGCTTTATACTTAGCCTTAGCCTCTGGCGACATCTTTCTTACTTCAGCTGGTGACTTACTTGCCACTTTTTTGCCTGTACCAGAAGTAGGCAAATCACGTACGTGTCCAACACTAGACTTTACTACGTAATCTTTACCTAAATATTTGTTAATTGTTTTCGCCTTGGCAGGCGACTCCACAATTACCAGCGACTTTGCCATATATTTTTTCGATCCTAAATTCGCGCAATTGGGTATTTGTTGGTTATCAACACCTGCTATTTGCGAGCTAAAACAAGTGCTTTATCTATATATAAAGGTGATAACTAAAATACCAACCATCAAAAACTGAAACTTATATTACTATTAGATATATCTGTAAATATGCAAACTGACAAGCAATTATTTATTATCACTTAACCATTGTGTTGCATTTTGGTTATAATAATGCCGTTTTTGTCGCGCCATCATAATGGAGTTTGAACAAAAACTTAAGAGGCGAAACCTAATTATTCGTTAATTCAAATCTAGCCGACGAAAAATTAAACAAAGATAACCCGGTCGGTGCAAGAATTCGCCACACCTATTTCAACTAGCGAACTGACAAGAGAGCAATTATGACAATTTCTTGGCAACCTTTAAGAGATAAAATTGAACAGTGTTTATGCCCAGCGGGCAACGGCGTATTTACCGTTAACACTGCAAAGGAAAGAAAAGAACAACTACACCAAGCCCTATTTGGTCAAACAGATAATATTGATCAGCTTTGGCGAAATTCATTAGATAACTTACCAGGCTCCTCAAAAGCCGTTGTATTAGGTATTGCTTCTGACTGTGGTGGTGGTATCTTGCGCGGTGCTAATTGGGGCCCACTTTTTGTACGTTCAACTTTATTAAAGCTCTACCCTAACTTAAATACGTTTGACTTAGGTGATGTACGAGTGATTCCTCACCTGTTGGCAGACAAATACCTAAATGACAACACGATTGAAAGTTGTCGAAATGCACTTTATCAAGACAAAGAAAGTGACTATGCAGTAAGTCCTCTTACGATTACTGAAGATGTATTACACGACTTTTACGCAGCATTTCCTGAAAAAGGTATTTTTGGTATCGGCGGCGACCACTCAAACAGCTACCCGTTAACAAAAGCATATTTACAGGCAAAAAAAGCACAAGGGAAACGAGCAGCGATTATCCATTTTGATGCACATACTGATTTACTAGTTGAACGCTTAGGTATCGACTTGTGTTTTGGTTCTTGGTGTACACACATTCTTGATGATTTACATGAAAACCATCACTTAATCCAAGTGGGCATTCGCTCTAGTGGCAAGCCTAAACAGCACTGGGAGTCAACTTTTGGTGTTAAGCAACATTGGGCTAACGAAGTTAGAGAAAATGGCGTAGACAGTGTTATAGAGAACATCATGGCTCAACTTGAAGGCGAAAATATAGATGAGCTTTACGTGAGTTTTGATATTGATGCCATTGACGATAGTTACGCCTCTGCAACCGGAACGCCTGAGCCTGGCGGTTTGCATCCAGAAGAAGCGATGAAGATTCTTCAAACGCTTGCTGCTAAGTACCCTATTACAGGTGCAGATATGATGGAAATAGCACCGTTTACGGACAGCTCAGGCCGCGGAGCATCAAGTGCTGAAACAACATTAAAAGTTGGTGCCGAGATTTCAGCGTTTCTATTAGAAGAAATGGCTAAGTAATCTAATTACCAATCATTTAAGCGTTAAAAAAGGCTTCACAATGTGAAGCCTTTTTTATTTACTAAGTTTCAAATATTAAACCGCTATTTGCTAGTCAATATTTCCACAACCTAGCTCCGACCCATAAGGGCTACGATATCTATATGTGTCATCTGGAACATTTTCAATCGGCGGAGCAACCGATTCATCATTTACATCATTTGCTGCTGCAGGTGGCGTAAAGACAACTCGAGCATAACTCTCTGTACCGGTTACTCTGGTTGTAGCGACTAACTCAATATCTAACCAATTCGCATCACTTTTACCATAATAAATATCAATGACTGCTCGACCATTCTCGTCTGTAACGATCTCACTCGATGCGCCAACTTCATTACCAGGTGTCAATACTCCATTGCCGTTAGTATCTTCGCCTGCATCTAAAATACCATCCCGGTTTAAGTCTTCATTAATACATTTAGAAACAGTAACGGCTCCCCAATATAAGAATGCACCGCCATCGTCAACAACTGGCCAGTAATAACCTTTTCTAAAGTGACTTGGTACTGCAGAAACTTTAAGAGTGACATTTGGCCTAGGCGTAGAATCGGCATCGGTAACAAACGCTGAATATCGCTTGATATAGGTTGTATCATCAACAGACTCAATCGTATTACCAGTACCAAGTGCTATAAATAACTCTCTATCAGAAACGGTTAGGCTGACGGTATCACTCACATTTGTGCCACTAACTTTAGCTTCTATTTCAATACCATTTTGCGCTGAAACTGTACTTGATGTGTATACTGATGAAGCCGAGCCATTACTGTCAGTTACAGCACTAGCAGGGAATAACTGGCCATTTGTAGAATCATTAATCAACTTAAAATCAACGGTCTTATTCTTAACTAAGTTACCATTAGCATCTCTTACAGTTACTGTAATTGTTGATTGTTGTCCATTAGGACCAATAGAGTTTGGTGATGCTTGTGCTACTAAGGTTGAAGCTGTTTCAGCTACAAACTCAAACTCAATTTGATTTTCTAAAGCAACTTGCCCATCAGCACCAGTGAATGTTAATAAAGCGACGCCGGCATTAAGTGAAGTAACAGAAGCCGTAACTTTGCCATCCACAGTCGTAGCTGAACTTGCCGCTAAGTCACCACGTGTAGTTGTGAAATTAACAACGGTACCATCTGCAACAGGCTGACCTGAGCGTAACCACGTCAATTGAACAGTTGCAGTATCAGACAATAATACGTCTCCAGGCTCACCACCTGATGATGGATTTACAACACTACCGCTGCCATTATTAAAAGAGTTAAACAAGAACGAATCTGCTTGCACAGAAACTACTTTTTCACTTGTTGCACCTAAGGCTTCAGCAACAATTGAATTAGAGCCACCTGAACTACCCGTCACTAAAACAGTTGCTTGACCATTTGCGTCAGTTACAACCGTATCTGGCAACGAAATATTCTCTGAACTTGTATTTGACGCTGATAAAGCAATTTCTTGTCCACCAATACCATTACCATCAGAGTCCAGTAATTTAACAATAAAGCTATTTTCATCGCCAATTGCTAATGTAGATGTACCAGAGATATTGATGCTTGTACCAACAACAAAAACGTCCAAAATATCGTTAACGTTATTACTTGTTGCCGTTACTTGAATAGTTCTATTACTTTTGTCTAATTCAGTATTCAGTACTGCAGTAGCTTTACCGTCGGCTCCTGTGGTCGACTTAGTAACTTGCAGCTCACCAGAGTTTGAAGAAAATTGAACGTCTGCACCTTCGATCAAGTTATTATTAGCATCTTTAACCAATGCAGTAAGAGTTACGCCTTCAGCACCACTTGAAGATAGTTGTTGTGTCGTTGTGAATAAACCAACACTTGCTACCGTTGGGCCGCCACCAGCGCCATCACCTGCACTTGTAAATGCAACCTCGCCTGTTTCACCAGATGTTAAAGAAGCAACAATTCTACCAGCACCAGCTAAACTTCCAGCGGTAATGCTAATTTGTGCTACACCGTCACTGTTTGTACTGGCGGTCGCAGTGTCATTTGAAAAGTGAGCGAGATCTCCGTCTGCTCCATTGTCATCAATAGCAAAGCTTACCACTATGCCTGACACGCCACTGTTGTTCTGTCTAACCGTAGCGGTGACAACTGCACCTTCAGCAGCATTTACTGTTTGGTTAGAAATTTCCACTGAAACAGTAATCGGATCATTTCCTGGATCCGGGTTACCACCATCCCCTAGGCCGCCATCGCCTCCACCACATCCAACTAAGGATATGAAAAGCATGATAAAACCGAAGCGTTTGAGTAGCGCCATATAAGCATCTCCCTGAATTATTTTTTCTATACCTATTCATATTAACCGAAAAAAAACAAAAAGGTCACTATCTATTTGAAAAAAGCCGCTAATTCGATGTTTTTATAATAATCAATTCCTGTTAATCTTAGCGTCTACAACGATAACCATAATAATTAATAGAATATGTCAGAACCTAAAAAAAGTAACTTAACGCTCAGAATTGTCATTGGTATGGCCGCTGGTATCCTTGTTGGTGCCCTTCTACAAGCTCTTATGCCAGACGGTTCCGATTTTGTAATTCCTCTAGGGTTATTTGATTTATCACTAAGAACAGTTTTAGTTGATGGTGTTTTTGAAGTCATTGGTCAAATATTTGTGGCCAGTTTAAAAATGTTAGTGGTACCACTAGTATTTGTATCACTAATTTGTGGTACATGTTCATTAAAAGATACTTCTAAACTGGGCAGAATTGGCGGTAAGGCAATTGGCCTTTATTTAGTAACAACTGCTATCGCGATTTCATTTGCTATGACTTTAGCAATGATTGTAAGCCCTGGTGAAGGTGTAAACATGGTAACCAGCACCACATTCACTGGTAAAGAAGCACCATCATTAGCACAAGTGTTTATTGATATGTTCCCTAGCAACCCTTTTGCAGCATTTGCTCAAGGAAACATGCTTCAAGTAATCGTTTTTGCACTTCTATTTGGTATAGCAATCGCCCTTTCAGGTAAGCCAGGTGAACGTATTGCTTCACTTTTTGAAGACTTAAACGTAGTTATCATGCGTTTAGTAACTATTTTGATGAACCTTGCGCCTTACGGTGTTTTCTGCTTATTAGCTGGTCTATTTACAGATTTGTCATTGGCTACCTTTGGTAACTTAATGGCTTACTTCCTAGTTGTATTCTTTGCGCTGGTTATTCACGGAACGGTTACCTACCCTACAATCTTAAAGATTTTTACCGGCTTAAATCCAATAACCTTCTTGAAGAAGATGCGCGATGCAGTGCTATTTGCATTCTCAACTTCGAGTAGTAATGCAACAATTCCGGTTACGATGGAAACAGCGACCAAGAAAATGGGCGTTAATAACTCTATAGCTTCGTTTACCGTGCCATTAGGTGCAACTATAAACATGGATGGCACAGCCATCATGCAAGGTGTTGCTACAGTGTTCATCGCTCAGGTATTCAATGTAGATTTATCACTAACCGATTATTTAATGGTTATTTTAACGGCTACATTGGCATCCATTGGTACAGCAGGTGTTCCTGGTGTTGGTTTAATCATGTTAGCGATGGTACTAGATCAAGTAGGATTACCTGTTGAAGGTATTGGACTTATTATTGGCGTAGATAGACTATTAGATATGACAAGAACGGCAGTAAATGTAACAGGTGACAGCATGGTTACTGTGATTGTAGGTAAATCAGAGAATCAATTTGACAATTCAACTTTCGAAGATCCTAACGCAGGTCAAGCAATTGAAGAAATTGACTTCCATAACTTGAAGCAACAGTAAAACGTAAATCCAAGAAGAATAAAGGCACCACTAAGGTGCCTTTTTTGTATCGTAACAAGATATGTATGAGGCTTGCTCTGGCAATTTAACTGAGTAAAATACTATCAATTGCAGCTACTAAAGGGACTTGTTTTGTCGTCAAGTAAATACACCAAGTTAGGGATGACCTTATTCCTAGCTATCGTTTCAGCAGGCATTGTACTAACGTTAGTTCAACGTTGGATGTATGCTTCAAACCTCGAAAAAGCACAAGCTCAATACCTTAAAATGGCCGAACAGTCGGCCGAAAAAAACAGAGCTTACGCAGAGCAAATAAAGCAACAGCAGTTAAGAAAGCTGGAATCCCAAATTAACAATAGTTCTCTAGAGCATCAAGCTTATCTAGAAAGGCAGAAGGTATTGGATGCTAAACTAGACCGAGAAAAGCGCCAGCGTGAGTTTGACCGTGAGCGTAAAAAGACTCACAACGGTTACATGAGCACAAGTACAAATAACGTTAAATCTGCAAGAGAATTAGAAAGAGAAAAGCAAGAGCAGGAGATTAGACGTCTCAACGCCAAGAGTAGACAAGAATACGAACGGAAGAAATCAAGTTCAAAGACGAATAGAGAAACATGTAATTATTGGCAAGACCAGTACAGAGAAGTAAAAAGCGACTATAACAGAAACAATATGGAAGCAGCTTGTAAGCGGGCCAATGGTTATTAAGAAAGGCGCTTTAAAGCGCCTTTAATCATTTCGATATTACTTTCAGAAAATGTAAAGTTATCATCATAACACTAAGAGCAATTGGCTCTCGAAATAATGTATGCCCTTTCTACAAGTTTACTGACATCAAACCTTCGTTGAGCAAACCTTTTATCTGCTAATTCATGTGTATAAATAGATTCGATGTTAAAACCCTTAAATAGGTTTTCTAGATCAGTGCCTAAAATAGGAAAAGGAGGGCCTGACATTTCTTCTTCGGGAAATTCCAGTGACACCAATATCAGTTTAGTATTCTCTTCAATAAATGACGTCAAGTGACTTACGTATAGCTGCTGCATTTCTTTAGGTAATGCAATAAGAGCCGCTCTATCATAAATCCAATCAAAAGTATTAAACTGCTTAGCTTTTAAGGCAAAAAAATCGCCTTGATATAAAGTGATGTTGTCATACTGATAAAGACAGAAATTATCTTCCACAGTGATGCTTGGCTGTAGCTTTTTCTCGCTGAAAAAATCTCGACAGGCAATTTCACTTAGCTCACTACCAACAACCTCCATACGCTCGGCAAGCCAGACCATATCTAAACTTTTACCACACAATGGAACAAAAACCGATTTATCATCTGTCGACAACAAAGGTTTTAGTACTTCTTCCAAAAACGGGTGCAACTCGCTTTGGTGAAAGCCAATAGAGTTACGTTCCCATACTTTATGCCAAAATGAAGGCTTCATTGGTTAAGGCTAACTTGGAAAGATACGATTATTTTGCCAAAGCTTGCCTAAGAACCGCTCAGCAGACAGAGACGCGGCTTTGGAAAATTTATCGGCTAGACCTTTTTTAACTTCGTATTTCACATGAACAACTTTCTTTTCTTTACCACTTTGCATCAAGTAATCGTCACTCGTTTGAATGCTATCAACTAATCCTACATCAATCGCTTTGTTACCAAACCATGTTTCACCCGTCGCTACTTTTGCGATATCCAATGACGGACGATGCTCTTTTACAAAGTCTTTGAATAATTGATGCGTTTCTTCAATTTCTTCCGTGAATTTTTCTCGCCCTTTGTCTGTGTTCTCACCAAACATTGTTAATGTGCGTTTGAACTCGCCGGCAGTGATCTGCTCAAAATCGATGTCATTTTTCTTCAAGACTTTGTTGAAGTTTGGAACCTGTGCAATTACACCGATAGAGCCTAAAATCGCAAATGGCGCTGAAATAATTTTATTCGCAACACATGCCATCATATAACCACCGCTAGCAGCTACTTTATCAACTGCCACAGTTAATGGAACATCAGCTTGTCGAACACGATCCAACTGCGAAGCTGCAAGACCGTAGCCATGCACCATGCCACCGCCAGACTCCAATCGAACAAAAACTTCATCTTGTTTTTTTGCAACCGACAAGATAGCGCTGATTTCTTCTCTTAAAGAGTTTACTTCTTTAGCGTCAATGCTACCGTTAAAATCAACCACGAAAAGTCGACTTTCTTCACTCTCTTCATCGTTTTTAGCTGCTTCTTTTTCAGCTTTAGCTTTTTCTTTTTCCGCTTTTTTATCAGCCTTATCTTTCGCTTTTAACTCTTCTTTAGTTAATAAGTGCTCTAACATCTCATCTGCAACATCTTCATAATGTTCAGATAAATCTGTAATATTCAACTCACCTTTCTTGTGTGATTGTTTCACTGCAGAAGTGGCAGCTACTGCGATAACGGCGACAATAGCAACAACGATAGTAATGGCCTTAGCCAAAAACATTCCGTATTCGTATAAGAATTCCAACTGTTTAACTCCTCAAACCTAGCATACTGTTTATATGGGGACTTATTCCCAAAAAAAAAGCCAACTTTACGTTGGCCTTTCTAATTAATTAGATATTTCTGAATCTAATGCACAATATCTGTGTCTTGAACAGAAATCACATGACCATTAGAACTGAAGAAGTTTGCAACTTGAGATTGCATCTCAGCAGTCGCTCTAGCAGCTGCTTCAGGGCTAGCTGTCACACCTTCTTGGTGAGCTGGTGACAATATAGAACTGTGGCTACCAACTAAATAGCGAACCGCACCTGAAATTGGAGACTCTGCGCTTTGTGTTGTTTCAGAGATACCTGATAAACCAAGCAACGCAATCGCACCTTCTGTTCCACCTAATGGAGCAGTTGAAACAGTATTAGGAATTACTTGGTCAGATAGATTATCAACACCATTGCCTACCACTTCAATTAAATGAGTTGGTGTTTGAGTGGCAGCTAATGTGCCTGCATAGTTAATAGGGTCACCTGAGTCAGTCACTGTTTGAGCGGCAAAAACGAACTGCGCAAACGTACTGTTTAACGAACCCTGTTGAGCAGCATCTAATGATGCAAAGAACTGCTGGAAAGCACCTACTAACTGTGCTTCAGAAGCATTTGCGCCAAATGTAGCATCAACAAAGTTTTTGAAATCAGGTAGCTGTTGGTAAGTTAAGCTAGCTTTGATTAAATCACCAAATGCTGGCGACTCTAACAAGAAGTTAGCTATCATTACACCAGGCATAGCTTGTGAGTTAGTTTTAACAGCAAACATTGGATCAACTGTTGGCGCTAACGGAGAGTTAGTTAAAGCCATAAAGTTAATACCAGTAATAGCACCTAATGAATGTCCTAAGAAATGAACATTTGTTGAATCAACTTTAATAGGGTTGCCCATAATATCGGCACCACCTAAGAAGTTAAGACCAAATCTTAGACCTAACATATCAGACGTACTTTGACGTAAATTATCACGAGTAGTCAGTAAGCTAGCTAAGTTCATGTAATGTGTAGCTGATACCGTCGATGCATTGATTTCGTCACCTGGCTGGTTTGGATCTAAATCAAACCCTCGACTACCGTGTAATGGGTGGTCAATAGCAACAGTAGCAAAACCATAAACCGATAAAATACCAGTAATTGCTAACATATCTTCTTTCTTAGACGTAATACCGTGCTGAAGCATAACAACAGGCCAGCCTGATTCAGGCTCAGTTAATGCACCTAGACCAAGGCTTGCCCTTACTGCAGTAGCAACTGCTGCATCAGGTGTTGTCATTTGCACAGTGATTTCACCTGGGTTTTTCATACCAGGAATATCACTTGGCATACGAGGAGCAGCAACAGGGCTAAACTTCGTTAAGTGACGCTCCGTGTCTACTGCAACAACAGCACTTAAATCACGTAAACCAGGTGCAGGTAACCCTTGAGCTTCAGAAATAGCCATACAAGTAGCGTCCGATACGCTGACTGGCTCTGCCGGAATCGCAGCAGGGTTTGTAGCGGCTAAACCAGCTAACATCGCGCCTGAATCACATAAGCTCTTCCACCAATCATTTACTGGTGCCATTGGGTTAGCAATCGTTGGAATACCTAAGTAGTAAGGCAGTGAAATTGAACCTTGCATATAGTTTGCTGCTGAATATAAAGCAGCAGACTCAGGAGGAAGTACGATACCTTGAGCACTAAATACATCCAGTACCGACATGCCTGTATCCATTACGCCGATAGTAGGTACGTTACCTAACTGTGCGTTGTTGGCCATGATCGCTTTGTTAGCTGCAAGAACATCTGCAGTAGATTGAGTTGTCATCGCCATTGTATAAACAATAGAATCTTTAGCAACACCAGCACCTACAACAGCGCCTTCAAAGCTATTTACTAAACCTTGCAACATCAATTGAGATTCTGTTGCTAACGGGTTCGTATTGATGTCCTGACGCACTAATTCATAAGTCGTTGAACCTTTGATAGCTGTACCGTCAGATCCTTGGATACTATTTGTTAACGCAAGAATATAAGTTGTTTTAGGCTTTAGCGGTTTTAGTGGAACTACTGCGATACTATTACCAGACTTCTGTGTAACAAAATCTTGTGTATAAGTAAGCTCACCAACAATTTTACAAGCAACACCTCTTGTTTGTGTTGCACAATCAGCATCGTTTAAGTCGCCACCCATGATAGCTTCGAATATACGAACGGAGCTTGGATTAAATAAAGATGCGCCGTCAAGCTCTACACCATCAGGAAAGCTTAAGTCCAGTACAAATGGGTTTACCGTTGACCAACCATCTAAGCCATTGATAGCTACTAAAGGGTCGCCAGCGTTAGTAGGATCGGCAACTGGAATATTTAGTGTGCCGTCAAGTGTTCCTGAGTAAAGAAGATCGTTTGGAACTGATAAGACACCATTCGATGGATCAAATATTACACGCCCTGCTGGAACATATGGTGCGCCGTTATCCGCCGCTTCTTGTTTTACATCATCAATCGATTCACTTTCACAACCTGCTAGGCCTAATGCACTAGCAATTGCAAAACTGAGAACTAGCTTTTTCATTATCTCTCCCCGTCGACTAGTCTTCTTATTTTTATATATATTTTACTTGTTTTTGAGCGAAAACACTGTGCTCACTTTAACCAAACAAACAAGTTAGACCAGTTAAACATATCTCAACATAGCGTCAAGTGCTAGCGCTTTTTATAAAAATCACTCAAATTTGTATAAATCACGAGCAAAACACAATTTTTTCTCGTCAGCAAAGTTCGCAAAGAGTAAAATACTTTTTAACTATAGTTCATTAAAGAAAACACATATGTTTGATTACACCATCAAGCCAAACTCTCTTGAAGGCAAAACAATATTAGTAACTGGTGCTGGCGACGGTATTGGTAAACAAGCAGCTAAGAAATACGCTAGTTTAGGTGCTACTGTTATTTTACTAGGCAAAACAGTGAAAAAGCTTGAAGCGGTTTACGATGAAATTGTTGCAGATGGCAGCCCAGAGCCAGCAATTATTCCACTAGATATGAAAGGTGCTACTAAGCAAAACTACATCGACATGTCGGCCACTATCGCTAGCCAATTTGGAAAACTAGATGGTGCGCTATTTAATGCATCTATGCTTGGTGAACTTACTCCGTTTACTCATATTCATGAGCAAATCTGGAATGACGTAATGCAAGTTAATGCAACGTCACAGTTTTTGATGGCTCAAGCACTTATTCCAACGCTATTATTAGCAGATAATGCTTCTTTAGTATTCACTACTTCGGGAGTTGGCAATAAAGGAAGAGCATTCTGGGGTCCATACAGTATTTCTAAGTTTGCTACTGAAGGTATGATGCAAGTCATTGCTGATGAGTATGAAGATTCGAATTTACGTGTTAATGCTATTAACCCTGGCGCAACAGATACTAAAATGCGTTCTAGCGCTTACCCAGGTGAAGATAAGAACGCTATCGCTAAACCTGAAGATATTATGCCACTATACGTTTACTTAATGTCTGATGACAGCGTCGAGACAAATGGGCAACGTATTAACGCTCAATAAAGAATGTTTTCGAGTCCCAACAAAAATGCCAACGTAACGTTGGCATTTTTTATTGCTTTAATTATCTAAGCTCTCTTCTCAAGATCTTACCGACATTGGTTTTTGGAAGCTCATCTCTAAACTCGATATGCTTAGGTACTTTATAATTAGTTAAACTAGCTCGGCAGTGAGCAATAACATCGTCTTTGGATAGAGAATCATCTTTGCGAACGGCAAAAAGTTTAACCTCTTCACCACATACGTCGTGTGGCACACCTACTGCCGCTGCTTCAATAATGCCCGGATGTGTTACAGCAACTTCTTCAATCTCATTAGGGAAAACATTGAAGCCCGAAACAATAATCATATCTTTCTTGCGATCCACGATTTTGAAGAAACCGTTTTCGTCCATACAAGCGATATCACCAGTAGCTAACCAACCATCTTTTAGAATTTCATCCGTTGCTTCTTGTCGATTGTAGTAGCCTTTCATCACTTGTGGGCCATAAACCCACATTTCGCCAGACTCACCTACCGGTACTTCATTGCCATCTTCATCCATAATTTTGATATCAGTAGATGAAGCCGGTAAACCAATACTACCGCTGTATTGCTGTTGGTTGTATGGGCAAAGGGTTACAAGTGGTGCACATTCAGTTAAGCCGTAACCTTCTAATAGACGTGTTTTAGTAACACTTTCCCACTTTTCAGCAACTGGACGCTGAACAGCCATACCACCACCAAGTGATACTTTTAAGTTACTAAAATCTAAATCTGAGAAACCAGGGGTATTTAATAAACCATTGAACAATGTATTTACACCGGTAATCGCTGTAAATTTGTATTTGCTTAGCTCTTTGATAAAGCCAGGCATATCTCTTGGATTAGTGATTAACAAGTTTGAACCACCTAAAGTAAGGAAGGTTAAACAGTTGGCCGTTAATGCAAAGATATGATAAAGCGGAAGCGCGGTTACGACTAATTCTTTACCTTCTTCAAGTTGAGGTTTTATAGCCGCTTTAGCTTGTTCAAGATTGGCAACCATATTTCGATGCGTTAACATCGCTCCTTTAGAAACACCTGTTGTGCCGCCTGTATATTGTAAAAAGGCTAGATCATCACCAGACAACAACACTGGTGTGTATGGCAAAGTACTACCTTTACTGACTACCTTATTAAACCGCACTGTATTTTTTAAGTTAAATGCTGGCACCATCTTTTTGATGTATTTAACTACAAAGTTAACTAAACCACCCTTAATACCACCAAGTCTGTCACCTAATGACGTTAGAATAACATTTTCAACAGGCGTATTATCAACAACTTGCTCAAGTGTGTGAGCAAAGTTCTCAATGATTAACATTGCTTTAGCGCCGGAATCTTTCAACTGATGCTCAAGCTCTCTGGCAGTATATAATGGGTTTACATTTACTACGGTTAAACCAGCTAACAAAGCACCAAATAAAGCAATTGGATACTGCAAACAGTTAGGAACCATAATGGCAAATCGGTCACCTTTAACCAGCCCTAAATCTTGTTGTAGGTAGGCTGCAAATGCTTTGGCTTGTTGCTCCAATTCTGTGAAAGTAATTTCAGCACCCATGTTAATAAATGCAGGTCGTTCAGCATAAATACCAACGTATTTATTAAACATTTCCACTAGTGATGCATATTTATCAGGATCTATCTCGTGGGGAACACCTGGCGGGTAACTCTTTTCCAACCAAATTTTTTGCACAGCCATCTCCTCTATTTAATCTTTTTCTTAAGCGCTAGTTTTAATTTTAATTTATGATTTCATTTTTGCTAAAAATGATGCGCTCAATTTTAAAACACATGTTTGAATCAGACTTTTTTACGCGAATGCGTGTCAATTGTCTATCACTTTTCACAATAATGAGTCGGTTTGATGTAAAAATCGGCTAAAATCCGTCTTTTAGTGATAAAAACCTAATTTTTAATACTTCTTCGGTTTAAAGCTTTACAACTGTTCAATAAATAAACTCTTGTATTTTTTGAGCGATTACTTCACTTTGTTCCATGTGTATATGATGGCCACCAGAGAGCTTCATTATTGTAATCTCACCTAATTCTTCTTTAAAGAGAGACAAGTTTTTTTCTACTAACGGGATACCTTTATCTCCATAAATCAGTTGAATAGGTGCACTCACCGCTGAGATTGCGTGTCTTGCTTGCTCGTAGTTATAACGATATGGAGAAACAGTTCTAAGTCGAGGATCAGATCGCCAATTATATCCCTGCTCCATTTGTATCAAATTTCTATCTATGATCAATTCACAATGCGCTAAATGAAGATCCGATACTTTCATTCTCGCTTTGATCACAGCTTCTTTTGAAAAACTCTTTTGCTTATTTTGATTGATTGCAAGACGACTTAGTAAACCTTCTCTTAATTGAGAGATCACTTGTTTGTCGTCAAGTGTCATCAGGCCAACAGCATCAATTAGCGTAAGCGACTTAACCTTTTCAGGAAACGCCGAAGCAAATAACGTTGCGATCATTGCCCCCATTGAGTGAGCAACAATATCTTTTGCTTGCCACTGATTGTTTTCGAATACTGCAAGTAAGTCATAACAATAGTCAACAAAGTGATAGTGGGCGCCTGGTTTTCGATGCTCCGAATAACCATGACCAGGCCAATCAAGCGCTAGCATTGAAAAATCAGCGTGGTTAAATAAGGGGACAAAACTGGCAGCATTGTCTAACCATCCGTGCAATGCTACGACATTAGGTTCTGATTGTGTATTTGATAAGCCTGCAAGCGTTAACTCTCCCGCTTGCAAAGTTCTTTCGTATAGTTTGTTACTCACAACAACTATTTTTTAACTGCTTTACTTTGTTTAGTTGGTTTAGGTGCTTGCCCGCTCTTTTTAACGATGACACGCGTAGGATGATAAAACCTTGGATATGGATGAAAATAAGGTGAGTACGTAAATGGGTGAGCATAAACATCAACTTTTACTTCTTTTACTTCTTTCCATAGATGAACATGTTTAGCTTCCAATACAGGAAATACATATTCTTGCTCACCAATAGTGCCTTTTTCTGGCGCTTTAACTGAACCTAAAACGGTTACGCTACGCCCTTCTTTATAGATAACAGGATCCAATAGGCCTTTGTAATAGACTCTAAAACGCCCCTTTGATTCGTCAATAGCCTTTGGCCGTGAAGAAGACGCAGATAAATCCATATTTACAACTTCCAGCATAGAGCCTTGTTTAAGGTTTTTGACGCTGGCAATCAAGCCACCCCAGCGCGCTAGCTGTTCTTCTGACGCTTCATTTACTTTTTGAAATTCAACTAGGTTCGTTGATTCTGCTACTCGTAATGATTCTGGGATACTCGAACAAGCGGAAAGTAAAATGACCGCTAACACCACTAACTTTTTCATAAAACACCTATAAATCATAAACTTTGCCTAACATCATCAGTACCAGTTATACAAGTTTTTACAACAAAATATAACCCTAACAAAGACATTAAGAACCAACTCGCAATCCACATTATTTCAGGTAATAGTGTTAACTCTGCAAGTGCAGCACCATCACCAACAGCTCGGTTATCTAACAAATATAATGGGCTTAACATGCTATTTAATAAAACTGTCAATCCAATAAGTTTGATCAGGCCATGGTCAAGCCAAGAGCCTTGTAGCTTAAAGGACAATACCAACAAAGCCACAATCGACACAAGTATTAGCAAAGTGAGCAGGTCTCTTACCCAAAAGATGATGCTACCTACAACAACGCTTATTAATAATACACGAACTATTTTAGCCGCCTTAACTCCCATATGACTAACTATCGAAAGCAAAACACCAAATAAAATAGCCCCCGCATAGCCCATAAAACTAACAATAAAACGGCTGCCACCGATTGTTTTACATAGACCTGCGCCATTGGGATAAAGTTCAATGTTAACAACACTGCCACCGGTTAGCACGGCAGCTAAACCATGACTTATTTCGTGAAAAAAGCTCTCTAACCACTTAAAAGGAACGGACACAAACGGAATATGCATCAATGCTAACGCTGCAAGTAAGAAAACGTAAATAGAATATTTACCGTGAATTAATTTACTCATGAATAGCTAAGAATTAAGCGTATAAATCAACACCAAAGACTTCTTTGATGTTATCTCGTTGACTGATATTGCTTACCGATTGATAAGCTGCAACAGCACTTCGATTACTTTCTACAGGCTCATCATAAGAAGTAGAAGAGCCCGATTGATTATTTGCCGTTGAATTGCTGTTTACTTGAGTATTAAGTGTTTGTTCAACAAAAGCGATTGCCTGTTCATCAGCCTGTATACGCTGTGTTTGTTGTTGCGTCTGGTTATTCTGTTCATCTTGCAAGTCAGCCCTACGTTGCTCTTGCGCACGTGTATCCTGCTGTTGCTTATCAACAGCAGTTTTTCGGTTAACTTGTTGCGTAATAGTAGATGCAACTGATGATGAACTATTTATTTCCATATATTAAAGTTAACAAAATTTAGCGAAATAACAAAGTTTTTCACCAAAATTAACTATTCTCTTCCCGGTAATTTTTTCCAAGAAATGGTATCTCTAACATAAACAGGCTGAGCTTCTTCCGCTGGCTTTTCAAGCCCTTGTTTAAATTTTTCAATACCTATCGATAACATCGCTTTTGCGTTTGGGTATAAAATGCTTGGAGATGTTTTAGAGATACTAAAATTTTGCAGTGCTTCTGTGTACGTGTCAAAACCAGTACCAACCATAAAGCAATCACTAGAAATACCAGTTAAATGACTTGAAACATCAGCAGGTTGAACATTGACCTCATCACCATTAAGCGTCATTAATCCATTATCTGCCAGTTGATAATGACCAGCATAAATTTCAGACATGCGAGCGTCAATTGCTGCAAAAACGTTGGTTTGGCCTTCATCTTCATAAGCTTGTTGCGCCATAGCTTGCAATGTAGATACGCCTACTGTTTGTAAACCTGCACCAAACGCCAAACCTTGAGCCACGCCAATACCAATACGAACACCAGTAAAACTGCCAGGCCCCTGACCATATATAAGGCCATCTAAATCAGTCAATGCTACTTTGTGCTCTTGCAGAAGAGCATCAATCATAGGTAGTAATACTACGCTATGTGATTGTGGACATAACTCAAACTTGCTGAATACTTGTCCATCCAAGTATAAAGCCACTGAACACGCTTCAGTTGAAGCATCGATTGCAATATATTTCACTACTTTCTCGCCAATAAAAACGCTTTAGCCTGTTCCAGATTTCTGCTTCGTCGCATATCTGGCAAGCTTTTTAAAAATACTTTACCGTAAGGTCTATTTACCAATCTGTCATCACAGATCACTAATACACCTTGATCACTAACATCGCGAATAAGTCGCCCTACCCCTTGTTTAAGTGCAATAACTGCTTGAGGTAATTGAATTTCGCTAAAAGGATCTTTGCCTTGCCTACTCACATCTTCACTACGAGCTTGCAGAAGAGGGTCGTCTGGTGATGCAAACGGCAACTTATCTATGATAACACAAGTTAACTTATCACCTCTAACATCAACGCCTTCCCAAAAACTTGACGTTGCCAGCAAAACAGCATCAGCTTGTTCATTAAAAGCATCCAACAGTTTTCTTTTACTCATTTGCCCCTGAACAAGTAACGTATTGTCAATTTTGTCTGCCAATTCATCAGCCACCATATTCAACATTCGGTAACTAGTGAACAATAAAAAACATGCCCCTTCACTTGCTTCAATCAAAGGCACCGCTACTTCTGATAACTTCTGTGCCCTTTTAGGGTGATTAGCGGCGGGTAAATATCTTGGAACAACCAATTGTGATTGGTTTAAATAGTCAAATGGACTATCTAACATTAATTCTGCAACGCTAGTGATGCCAAGTTGCTGTTTGAAATGCTCAAAACGACCATCGACAGCTAAGGTCGCGGAAGTAAAAACCCAGCCTGCATTTGCTCTTTCCATGTAATCAGAAAACTTTTCAGCAACGCTTAAAGGGGTTTGATGCAAAACAATGTGGCGCTTAGTCGTTTCATACCAAAAACTGATACCGTTGAGGTCAACTTCAGCCATCATGTCACATTTAGCCATTAACTGCAGAGCTCGCTCGTAACAGTTATCAATGGCCTCATTCCTTGAAACACCAAGTTTTATCACTTGATATAAAAAATCTAATTCGGTTTTAATCTGAAAATAGGCTTTTTCGATTTGACCTACCGCTATTTTCTCTCGCCAATTCCCTCGTTCCGGGTCTTGAGGGAACAACAATCTGAATTCTTGTGTGGTTCGTTGAAGCTTTTCTGCTGCTAAACCTAATTGCTTAATATCAGTCAGGTGTCTGTGATAAAGCTGGATAACATCACTACATAGGTCCAATATTTGCCTGCTAGAAAAAGCATCACCAAAATACTCTGATGCAATATCAGGAATTTGATGTGCTTCATCAAAAACAATGACATCTGCCTCAGGAATTAACTCGCCAAAACCCGTGTCTTTTAATGCCATATCAGCAAAAAACAAGTGATGATTTACAACAACAACATCTGCTTCAATCGCTTTTTTACGGGCTCTCACTAAGTAGCAATCTTCAATATTGGGGCAATCTTTTGCCAAGCAATTGTCCACTGTACTAGTAACGTAAGGAAAAATAGCTGAATCTTCAGGAACTTCTACGAGTTCACCAATATCACCACTGTTGGTTCGTGTAGACCACTCTTTTACTTGCACATAATCAGCAAGCATTTGAGCATCCAGTTGCCCTCTAGATTGTTGATATAAATCCAAACGATAAGAGCAGAGGTAGTTAGCCCTGCCCTTTAATAGCGCGACTTGAATGCCATTAGCCATGGCCTTTTGAATAACGGGTATATCGCGATGAAAAAGCTGTTCTTGCAGATTCTTAGTGCCCGTAGAGACGATTACTTTTCGATTAGATAAAAACGCAGGTATCAAATAAGCAAACGTTTTTCCAGTTCCTGTGCCCGCTTCAACAATAAGTGCACTGCGATTTTCTACCACTTGCTCAACTTCAAGCGCCATGTCTATTTGCGCTTGTCTCGGCGCATAGCCATCAATGGACTTGGCCAATAGTCCATCAGCCGAAAAAGCAGTTTCTACAGGTGTCATGTTTGGAAGTGAAAATTACAAGTTGACGCTATTATAGAGATGCACAGCAAAAAAAACAGGCATTAAACAAATATATCTAAATGCTCAGATGGTGGTTGCTCTTCGTTATCTTCTGAAGATTGTTGCTGCTGGCTTTGATGCTCTCTATCTTCATGTTTCTTGCCATCCCGTCCATAAACGGCAAAGTGCATATAATTCTCGTGATTTTCGAGATGATCAATATCGTCAGTCAACTTAGGGCTTGCCGCCTCTTTTACCAATGCCTTTACTTTCCATTTCTCAGGCTTTATTGGTACAGGCTGTACTTTAGTTAATTGAGTTGTAAAAATATCCATCAATACACCTTCTTATCACTAGGACAACTCTATATCGGCCAGCTTATGCAAAACTGAACAGCACTAGAACAATTCGTAATAAAGTTATTTCAAATTACTGCTTGCATAGTGCAAATTTTACCAGTAATGTAAATAGCAATTAAAGATTATACAATTATTTGACCGAACAACTTGTATAAACAAGTTTACGGAATCAAGTAAAATACAAAAAATTACACAAGAGTAGAACATGATTTTAAACCTTAGCAGCATCCATCATCATCATCATCATACGGATTAGCCGCTCAGGTTTGTTCGCTGAGGGGCTATGGACCTTTCAGCGGATAGTGTAAACAAATAAGTTAAATACCTACCCCCGAAAGAGTCCAACTCCTTCGGGGGTTTTGCTTTTAAGGCTTTGATTAATTTAATTTTTATATTTAACTATTTGGAATAACACTATGAATAATGAACCACGCTTAAGAATTGCCATGCAAAAGTCGGGGCGTTTAAGTGATGATACTCAAGCATTACTAAAGCGCTGTGGTCTAAAACTCAATGTCTCTGATCGTAGATTGTTAGCCCACGTCGCTAACATGCCTATTGATATCATGCGTGTCCGTAGTAGTGATATTCCAGGTCTAGTGATGGATGGTGTTTGTGACCTTGGCATTGTAGGCGACAACACACTTGAAGAAGCAGCGCTAGAAAGAGAGCTTATCGGCACTAACGCAAGCTACGTAAAAACAACCAGTCTAAACTTTGGCGGCTGTCGCCTATCTATCGCGATGCCTGAAGAGTTCAACTACACTGGTGTTGATAGCTTGAACGGCTTACGTTTTGCAACAACCTACCCTCAACTTTTAAGACGATACGCACAAGCTCAAGGCATTAATGTTGACTTCTGTTTACTAAAAGGCTCTGTGGAAGTGGCACCGCGTGTTGGTTTAGCTGATGGCATTTGTGATCTTGTATCAACAGGTGCAACGCTGGAGGCAAATGGGCTTAAAGAAGTGGAAGTGATCTTTAAGTCAACGGCTTCATTAATCCAATCAGCATCACCGCTATCAGACGCAAAACAAAAAATATTAGATACTTTGTTACCGAGAATTCAGGGCGTAATGAAAGCGAAAGAAAGCAAGTACATCATGTTACACGCACCTAAAGATAAAATTGAACAAGTGAGTGCATTGATGCCAGGCAAAGAAACACCAACTATTCTACCTCTAGCAGGAAGAGATGATTTAGTAGCTGTACACGTTGTCGCAACCGAGACGTTCTTCTGGGAAACAATGGAGGAATTAAATGGGCTTGGCTGTAACTCAATCTTAGTGATGCCAATTGAAAAAATGATGGGGTAGACAAGATGTCATTTTCAACGATTAATTGGGCAACACTAAATCAGAACGAGCAGGTCATCGCACTTGCTCGCCCTGAAATGAGTCAAAATGAAACGCTTTCAAACCAAGTTGCTGACATTATCAACGAAGTAAAATCAAATGGCGATCAAGCATTATATTCAATGACTGAAGCTTTTGACAAAGTATCACTGTCAACATTGGCTGTTAGCGCAGATCAAATTGAAGAAGCATGGCAGCGACTTTCCTTAGAGAGAAAAGACGCTTTAAGAACGGCCTTCCAACAAATAGAAGCCTTTCACAAAGCACAAGTTTTTGAACAAGTTACTGTGGAAACAACACCTGGTGTCATTTGCACACTCAAAAGTCAGCCGATAGAAAGTGTTGGTTTATATGTGCCAGCAGGTAGCGCACCTCTTCCTTCGACGGTTTTGATGCTAGGAGTTCCGGCAAAGATCGCAAAATGTGATCGCAAGGTTTTAGTTTGCCCACCTAATAGTAAAGGTGAATTAGCAGACGAAGTATTAGCGGCAGCAAAACTTTGTGACATCACAGAAATATACACCATTGGTGGTGCTCAGGCTTGTGCTGCACTAGCGTATGGCACTGAAACAATAAAGCCAGTGAACAAAATCTTCGGCCCAGGAAACCGTTTTGTGACAGAAGCTAAAAAGCAACTGTCACAACAAGTGCCTGGCTTCGCAATTGACATGCCAGCGGGCCCTTCAGAAGTGTTGGTTATCGCTGACGAATTAGCGAATCCAGCATTCGTTGCAGCAGATTTGCTTTCACAAGCTGAACACGGTCCTGACAGCCAAGTTATCCTTGTTTCAAATGCAGAATCAACAATTGAAGCAGTTAAAAAGGAAGTTGATAAGCAATTAGCAACACTATCTCGCAAAGAAATTGCACAGCAGGCCTTAGCACAAAGTCGTTTTATTTTAACAGCGAGTATTGAACAGTCAGTTAAAGTATCAAATGAGTATGGCCCTGAACACTTAATCGTTCAAGTGAACGCTCCTGAGGCTATCCTTGAATCATTAAGAAATGCTGGTTCAATTTTCCTTGGCGCTTACACACCAGAGTCAGCTGGAGATTACGCTAGCGGCACTAACCACGTATTGCCAACCTTTGGCTACTCTAAAGTTGTAAGCAGCCTAACGCTCGCAGACTTTTCAAGACGTTACACAGTGCAATCTATTTCAAAATCAGGGTTAGCAGCATTAGCACCGGCGATTATTGAATTAACCGATGCTGAAGGTCTAGATGCACACCAACGTGCAGTGACAATTCGTTTAGAAGATACCATAAAGGAGCTATCATAATGTCGACGGTAGAAAGCATCGCACGCAAAGATGTTATTGAAATGGTGCCGTACCAATCTGCTCGTAGGCTGGAAGCTGGCAATGGCGACTTTAATAGCAAAATCTGGTTGAACGCTAACGAATCATCAGGTCAAGGAAACTACCAGGTAGAAAGTGACTGTATTAATCGTTACCCAGATTTTCAACCTGCTAACTTATTGCAAGCTTACAGTAACTATAGTCAGTTGGCCGAGCAAAAAATCCTTGCCACAAGAGGTGCAGATGAAGGCATTGAGCTATTAATCAGAACATTTTGTCAGGCTTATCAAGACAACATTTTGATATGTCCACCGACTTACGGCATGTACGCAATATCTGCCGAAAATCACGGTGCAGGTATTATCAAAGTGCCATTAGTAAATCAGCAATTAGATGTAGAAAAGGTTATAGAACAAGCGCGTGATGCCAAGGTAGTATTTTTATGTTCACCAGGAAATCCAACCGGAAACTTGTTAAACAAAAAAGACATTATTGCTGTGCTCGAAGGCGTTTGTGGCAAAGCCATTGTCGTCGTAGATGAAGCTTACATTGAATACTCTCCTAAAGACTCATTCGCTTCTTTGATAGATCAGTATGAAAACTTAGTTGTCCTACGAACACTGTCAAAAGCATTTGGTTTAGCAGGGTTAAGATGTGGTTTCACATTAGCTAACGCCAAAGTCATTGAGCTCATGAGCAAGGTGATAGCGCCATACCCTATTTCAGCCCCTGTAGCAGAGATCGCGAGTCAGGCCTTACAAGGTGAAAGCTTGAACGCAATGCGCAGCCGCGTTGAAATTTCAAACCAACAACGTACCCAATTAGTTGATTGGTTATCTACTCAATCCTGGTGTGAACAAGTATTCGAAAGCGACGCCAATTTCGTTTTATTTAGAACACCACTTAGAGAGCAAATTTTTGCAGGATTAAAAGCACAAAATATTTTGATCCGTGACCAATCAAAACAACTGAATTTAAAGGACTGTTTAAGAATAAGTATAGGTAGTGAACAAGAATTAGCGACTACTAGAACAGCCATTGAAACCATCATCAAACAAGAAGCAGAGAAATAACATGAGTGCACAAAATATTTTATTTATCGACCGTGACGGTACATTGATTGAGGAACCAATCACTGACAAACAAGTTGATAGTTTAGAGAAATTAGTCTTTGAGCCTTTTGTCATTCCTACGTTATTAAAGTTACAGGCTAAGGGGTACCGCTTAGTGATGGTATCAAACCAAGACGGTTTAGGTACTGATAGCTACCCACAAGCAGATTTTGATTTACCTCACGATAAAATGATGGATTTATTCACTTCACAAGGCGTTATTTTTGATGATGTTTTACTCTGCCCTCACTTTGAAGAGGACAATTGTGATTGTCGAAAACCAAAACTAGGCTTGGTAAGTGACTTCCTACAACAAGGGAAAATTAACTTCGCTGACTCCTATGTAATTGGTGATAGAGAAACAGATATTCAATTAGCCAAGAATATGGCCATTACAGGTATTAAATACGATCGCGAAGTAAATAACTGGCCAGCGATTGAAAAACAGTTACTAACCAAACCAAGAACATCTACCGTAGTGCGCACAACCAAAGAAACTGATATTTCGGTGGCTGTTAACTTAGATGAATCACAACCAGTATCTATAAAAACAGGCTTGGGCTTTTTCGATCACATGTTAGAGCAAATAGCGACTCACGGTGGTTTTAGTTTAAATATTAACGTTGATGGCGACTATCACATTGATGAGCACCACAGCGTAGAAGATACAGCTTTAGCACTAGGACAAGCGCTTAAAGAAGCTCTAGGTAACAAACGAGGCATTGGCCGATTTGGCTTTGTTCTTCCTATGGATGAGTGTCGTGCTGAATGTTCAATAGACTTATCTGGCCGACCTTGGTTAGCGTTTGATGCAGAGTTTTCTGACAACATGGTTGGCCAAATGTCGACGCAAATGGTTTCACACTTTTTCCGCTCATTAGCGGACTCTATGGCGATCACGCTTCACTTATCAACAACTGAAGGTAACTGCCACCACCAAGTGGAGAGCTTATTTAAAGTGTTTGGTCGAGCATTGCGTCAAGCGATAGCAGTAAAAGGTGACGAAATGCCAAGTTCAAAAGGTACATTGTAATGAATAACAATCAAACCGTTGTTATTGTTGATACTGCTTGCGCGAATTTGGCTTCTGTTAAATTCGCCGTCAAGCGTTTAGGTATTGATGCAGAAATAACCGATGATAAACAAAAAATCATTAACGCTGACAAGGTTATTTTACCTGGCGTTGGTACTGCAGAACATGCAATGAAAAATATCAGAGCAAAACAACTTGATGAAACCATAAAATCATTGACACAGCCTGTGCTTGGATTCTGTCTTGGTATGCAATTAATGACCGAACGCTCTGAAGAAAGTACCGGCGAACAAGTGCAATGTTTAGGTGTTGTTCCTAATCAAGTGCTGCCGCTTAAAAGTGATGGACTTCGACTTCCGCACATGGGATGGAATACGCTAACAACGGTAAGCGACCACCCTGTTTTTGACGGTATTAAAGTTGGTGATTACTTTTATTTTGTGCACAGCTTTGCTGCGCCAGTAAATGAATATACTGTTGCAAGTTGCGATTATGGCAGTTCATTTTCGGCAGCTATCGCTAAAGACAACTTTATCGGCTGTCAATTTCACCCTGAACGCTCTGGCGCAAAAGGCCTTCAAATTATCAAGAATTTTATAGAGATGTAACTCGTGATCATTCCAGCAATAGACTTAATTGACGGTCAAGTTGTTCGCTTATACCAAGGCGATTATGACCAAAAAACTAACTACCAAACGAGCGCACAAGAGCGCCAAAAAATATATGCTAATGCGGGTGCAAAGGTCATGCACTTCGTTGATTTAGATGGCGCCAAAGATAGTAGTAAACGCCAGCTTTCAACATTAAAAACAGTCGTCAATCACGAATCTATGATTATTCAAGTTGGTGGTGGTATTCGCAATAAAGAAGATGTTGAACAGCTACTTGAGCTCGGTGCCAACCGTGTGGTGATTGGCAGCCTAGCAATTAAACAACCCGCTCTGATTAGAGAGTGGTTAATAGAGTTTGGCGCAGAAAAAATAGTGCTAGCACTTGATGTTAAAATCGATGAACAAGGAAATAAAACCTTACCGACTCACGGCTGGATAGAAGACAGTGGCGTGAACTTAGAAGATTTACTCGAAAGTTACATTGAAGTTGGCCTTAAGCATGTTCTTTGCACGGACATCAGTAAAGACGGCACCTTAACGGGTACCAATGTAGACCTTTACACTGAGCTTTGTCAGCAATATCCAAGTATTGCTTGGCAAGCATCTGGAGGCATAGGTAATTTAGACGACATTAAAGCACTTATTCCTACAGGTGTTGAAGGTGTTATATTAGGACGTTCATTGTTAGAAGGTAAATTCACCGTAGAGGAGGCTATCGCATGTTGGCCAAAAGGATAATCCCTTGCTTAGATGTTAGAGACGGTAAAGTGGTTAAAGGTGTTCAGTTTCGCAATCATGAAACCATTGGCGATATCGTACCTTTAGCACAAAAATACGCAGAAGCCGGAGCGGATGAACTTGTATTCTACGATATTACAGCAAGTTCAGATGGCCGCACCGTTGATAAAAGTTGGGTTAGCCGCATTGCAGAAGTGATTGATATTCCTTTTTGTGTTGCTGGCGGTATTAAAAGTGAAGAAGACGCTCGGTTAATATTGAGTATGGGGGCAGACAAAATTAGCATCAACTCCCCTGCACTTCGCGATCCTGAATTGATAACAAGGTTAACCGAAACATTCGGACAACAATGTGTGGTTGTCGGTATTGATAGTTTTTATGATAAAGAATCAGATACCTATCAAGTTTACCAATTTACTGGTGATGAAAGTAAAACGCAGAAGACTCGCTGGCAAACGCTCGACTGGGTGAGAGAAGTGCAACAGCGAGGAGCAGGTGAAATCGTCTTGAACTGCATGAATCAAGATGGTGTGCGCAATGGTTATGATATCGAGCAATTAAGTGCTGTGCGTGAATATTGCAATATTCCTCTTATCGCTTCTGGCGGCGCGGGCACTATTGAACATTTTGTTGAGGTTTTTAAACGAAGTGATGTTGACGGTGCACTAGCAGCAAGTGTTTTCCATAAAGGAATCATAGAGATGAGCGAGCTAAAACAAGTGCTAAGAGATAACCAAGTGGAGATTAGACCATGTTAGTAACGAATAAAAACGCCTCTGAACTTGCTTGGCAAAAAATGGATAACTTAATACCAGCAATCATACAACATGCCAAAACAGGCGCTGTACTGATGCAAGGGTTTGTTAATTTAGAAGCGCTACAAGTCTCATTAGAGAGTAAAAAAGCTACCTTCTATAGTCGTTCAAAAGAACGTTTATGGACAAAAGGTGAAAGCTCAGAGAATTTTCTCCATGTTGAACAAATTATCACAGACTGCGATAAAGATTCTTTATTATTCTTGTGTTTACCAGATGGCCCGACATGCCATCTAGGTACTGAGTCATGTTTCCCGGAGCAACCATTAACAACACAGAACTTTGTGAGTCAATTGGAACACGTGATTAACCAGCGTGCCAACGAATCTGAAGAAGTAAGTTATACCGCTCGTTTACTAAATAAAACGGTCAATAAAGTTGCACAAAAAGTGGGAGAAGAAGGTGTTGAAGTTGCATTGGCAGGTGTTGCAGAAACCGATGAAGAACTACTAGGTGAATGCGCCGATCTGTTCTACCACACTTTAGTCTTGTTAAAAAAACGAGGCTTAAGTCTTCAGGATGTTAATCAAGTTTTGATAGACAGACATCAAAAATAACGTTATTGGGTATGTTTACATACCCTTTTTTTTACCTACTTTTTAAGTATACTAACTTTGAACAGGTTTACTGAGGAACCAGATGAAGCAAATATTGTTGGCGTGCTTAATGGTACTTTCATTGTATGTTCAAAGAGTCAATGCCGAAGAAATACTCATCTATATTCGAGATGATGTCTATGAAGACTATGTTTCGTTTCTAGATGGTAGAGACGTGCTGTCTATTGAAACATTTTCAGGTAAGACGGTGCGTAGAGACGTGGTAGACATGATCCTTGCGCAGCAAGCATTAAAGCTTGGTGGTTTTGAACATTCATTTAAGTACGCGGCTGGTAAACTAAACTTTCGTAATACAAGGATGCTTCAACAGGGTCGTTTGCTAATAAGCTTTGACTCCTATTGGTTAGCGGACGCAAAGGCGTTAAATGGCGATGTATTAATATCTTCTGCGGTTATTAGAAAAGGAGAGTATGTCGCCGGTATTTATACTCACCCAAACAATAAAGATGTATTGGGGATCTCAAACCCAAGTGACTTACAAAAGCTCACTGCTGTCAGCACTCCTAAGTGGCGTACTGATTGGTTTACTCTGCAATCATTAGGACTTAAAAGCCTAGTTAGAGAAGATGAATGGCTAAGCATGGCTAGAATGGTCCATCTTCGATGGGTGGATTTCTTGTTGATGCCTTTTCATTCAACACCAGATAAGTCTTTTACCTTGGAAAAAATGACATTTGTTCCCGTACCTAATATCGGTGTGAAACTCGAAGATAGTCGACATTTTGTTATTAGTGCCAAACACCCGTATGGTAAGTCAGCATTCGCAGCAATGGAAAAAGGCCTGAGTATTTTAAGAAAAGAAAACAAAATCGTTACTGCTTATAAACAAGCGGGCTTTTTTGTCGACGAAAATAAAATTAGGATAATCAATAAGTAGCCTACTAAAACAGTAAAGACGAATAAATATAGTTGAAATCAGGTCGGAGGACATCTAAAATACCTGACCAATTGAAAAGGAACAACTCGCTAAGGAAAGGCAATGTTTACCCGTTTGGCTATAAAAAAATACGTATCTAAGCTCCGTCCAACATTAGAAAAAAGATACGGCATTCAACCCTATTATACTTCTTCACAAGTAAGATCAACGGTCTTTCAAAGAGACTTCTCTCCTCGATTTTTGCCGCTTGGATATATCATGTGCCTTAATAGAACTGAGTTACAGCAAGTGCTCATGGCCGAATTTCCAGAGATCGACATTATCGAGTACAAAGCGGAAGTAATGACCTATTTAAACGACTCAAATATCTACCTAGATTTAGTTGCCATGGAAACTCACTAAACACTGTACTTACTAGTAAGATCATGAAATCATGCAGATAATATTACCTATCTGCATGATTACTATGAACTGGCAAATAAAATCCTTCAACCAATTAACAACTGAAGAACTTTACGACATATTAAAACTGAGAGTAGATGTTTTTGTTGTTGAACAAGAGTGTTTCTATCCAGAGTTAGATGACTTAGACAGACACTCAGAAACTAGGCATGTTTTCCTTTATCAACAAGGCAAAATTTCTACATATTTGAGAATTCTTCCGGTAGGAACAACTTACCCAGAGCATTGTTCGATTGGCCGAGTTGTCATAGCTGAAGCGTACAGAGGAAAAGGCCTTGCTCATAAGTTAATTGAACTTGGAATAAATACCTGTAAGGATGTATTCTCAGGTTGCAAAATCAAGATTTCAGCACAAGAGCATTTGTCATCATTCTATCAAATGCATCAATTTAATATTTGTTCAGAAATGTACTTAGAAGACGGTATTCCACACATAAGCATGGAATACCAAGACAGTTAGGTAGTAAGAAAAGCAAATATATTGTAGCCACTTAATACTATTAGACAGAAGAAAGTCGATAACATGCCGAACTTTCTAAAACTACTTATACCTATACTCTGTGTAAGGCCCTTTGCATGACTTATTCTGCCAACAAAAAATAGCGCACCTAAGGCGTGTAAGAATATTGCATTAGCTCCAGAAAGTTCTGCCGCGCCTAATAAGATAAGCGTTAATGGCACATACTCGGAAAAATTTCCATGTACTCGAACAGCAGCAGCCAGCTCATCATTGTCACCACTATTGATACCAATTCTGTGCTTCATTCTCAGCTTGATTATACGAACCGTCAGTACTACATATAACAAGGCCAATAAACTTGCATATAGTGCAGTAACAGCAATTGAAGACATTTATTTACCTACTTTTAATTTTAATATCACAGGATCACTATAAGGAATTTTAGCGAACACTAACAGTGTGAGAAATGAAAAGTTGTTGTGATTAAAGACAAAAAAGGCCCTAAAAGGGCCTTTTTAAAGTTTATTACTTTGCTATTAAGCTAATTTTTCAGCAAGTAAGTTACTTACTTCTTCAACTGGTTGCGTGCCATCAATAGTGATGTAAGAACAGTTACCGTTGTCAGCTTCTTTTTTGTAGTAATCTACTAATGGCTTAGTTTGCTCATGGTAGATACCTAAACGCTTACGTACTGTTTCTTCTTCATCATCAGGACGAATTGAAAGGTCTTCACCTGTTTCATCATCTTTACCTTCCACTTTAGGTGGATTGTAAACAATGTGGTATACGCGGCCTGAACCAGCGTGAACACGACGACCGCCCATACGCTCAACGATAACTTCGTCTGGCACGTCAAATTCGATAACGCTATCAACGTCAACGCCGTTTTCCTTCATCGCATCAGCTTGAGGAATCGTACGAGGGAAACCATCTAATAAGAAACCTGCTTTACAGTCATCTTCTGCGATGCGCTCTTTTACGAGGCCGATAATTAGCTCATCAGATACTAGTTGACCAGCATCCATTACTTCTTTAGCTTTTTTACCTAGCTCAGTACCAGCTTTGATCGCTGCGCGAAGCATATCGCCTGTAGAGATTTGCGGAATGCCAAATTTGGCCATTAAAAATTGTGCTTGTGTGCCCTTACCTGCGCCAGGAGCACCTAATAAAATAATGCGCATACAAAGTAGCCCTATATTTAAGTAATCTATTTGATTAAATAACTGACCAAAGAGACAGCTTTTCTTCGTTTTTCAGTTAGCTAATCAAATTTATTAATTGTCCTTTTACAGGCAGACACTATACAGTTTCAGTGTACTTCTAACAAGTAGCAAAAGTGGCCAAATATTAAAAAAGGGCCTTTTAGGGCCCTTTTTTCTACTAAAGTCTATTTTTGTAATTTAATTACAAAAAATTACTTCGTTAAGCTCAACATAAGTTTATTTAATCGAGCAACAAAACTTGCAGGATCTTTCAAACTGCCGCGCTCTGCAAGCATTGCTTGTTCAAACAAAACGTCTACCCATTGTGCAAACTGAGCATCATCTTGTTCATCTGCAACATGCTTAACTAAATCATGTTCAACATTAATTTCAAAGATAGGCTGAGTTTCTGGTACTTCCTGGCCAACAGCTGCCATTAATTTTTGCATTTGTGTACTCATGTCTTGGTCATCAGTCACAACTACTGCAGGAGAATCAGTTAGACGATTAGAAACTTTCACATCTTTAACTTTATCACCAAGTGCATCTTTCATACGCTTAACGACAGAATCAAAGGCTTGCTCAAGTTTTTCTTTCGCTTCCTTGTCTTGCTCATCTTCCATTTCGCCAAGATCTAATGCACCGCGAGCAACTGATTGCAATTGTTTACCATCAAACTCAGTTAAATGGCTCACCAGCCATTCATCAATGCGATCAGACAATAGTAATACTTCGATGCCCTTCTTACGGAACACCTCTAAATGAGGGCTACTCTTAGCAGCTTCATGGCTATCAGCAACTACGTAGTAAACCTTGTCTTGACCTTCCTTCATACGCTCAATGTAGTCTGCTAACGATACACTTTGTGTTGCAGAATCATCGTTTGTTGAAGCAAATCGAAGTAGCTTAGCAATGGCTTCTTTGTTAGCCATATCTTCAGCTGGACCTTCTTTTAGCACTTGGCCAAACTCGTTCCAAAAGGCTTGGTATTGCTCCGCATCTTTCTTGCCTAGCTTCTCAAGCATTTTAAGCACACGTTTTGTACAACCTTTACGGATTGCTTGTGTTACTTTGCTATCTTGCAAAATTTCACGTGATACGTTTAAAGGTAGGTCGTTAGAGTCTAATAAACCTTTTACAAAGCGTAAGTACGTCGGCATAAATTGTTCAGCGTCATCCATAATGAATACACGTTGAACATAAAGTTTCAAACCATGCTGCTTTTCACGATTATATAGATCAAACGGCGCCTTGCTTGGTACATAAAGAAGTGAAGTATATTCGGTTTTACCTTCTACTTTATTGTGTTCCCATAAAAGAGGATCAGCAAAATCATGTGAAACATGCTTATAGAATTCCTTGTATTCTTCCTCGGAAACATCTGCTTTTTCACGTGTCCAAAGCGCAGTAGCTTTGTTAACGGCTTGCCATTCTGCTGGTTTTTCAGGTTGTGCAGGAATCACCTGACCGTCTGGGCCTTCACTTTCTTCTGTTGCCGGCACTTCTGGTGAAAGCATTTCAACTGACACAGAAATATGATCAGAGTACTTTGTAACGATAGAACGTAAACGCCAGTCGTCAGCAAACTCGTTTTCATCTTCTTTTAAGTGAAGAATGATATCCGTACCACGGTTTGCTTTTTCAATTTTGGTTGTTGTGAACTCACCTTCGCCAGCACTACTCCACTCTACACCTTCAGTTGCAGCAGCACCTGCAGCACGCGAGCGAACGGTAACTTTATCAGCAACAATGAATGCCGAGTAGAAGCCTACACCAAACTGACCAATCAACTGCGAATCAGCTGCTTGATCACCAGATAATTTAGAGAAAAACTCAGCTGTTCCTGACTTAGCGATAGTACCTAAATGCTCAATAATCTCATCGTGAGTCATACCAATACCGTTATCAGAAATAGTCACGGTATTGTTTTCTTTATTTGCACTCACACGAACACGTAGTTCGCCATCACCTTCAAATAACTCTGGATTAGACAGAGCTTTGAATCTTAACTTATCTGATGCATCTGCTGCATTAGATACCAATTCACGTAAGAAAATCTCTTTGTTTGAATAAAGAGAGTGGATCATCAACTGTAGTAGTTGTTTAACCTCTGTTTGAAAACCATGAACTTCTGTTTGGCCTGTCTCAGACATCTGAAAAAATCTCCTAACCGATGTTTAATGCCAGCAAGCAAGACACCTAGTTGTCGCTGCTTGCTATTAAGATAATTTCAGATATGGGGACGCAAAAATTGCGTTTCAAGTAAAATTTACTGATGAAATAACAATTCTATTAGTGGCCAAAAGTTTTTCGACCTGACAAAGCATGCGACAAGGTGTTTCCATCTACATATTCCAGCTCACCACCAACCGGTACGCCGTGGGCTATTCGAGAGAGTACAACATCATGTTGTTCAACCAAATCAGCAATAAAATGTGCTGTTGCTTCACCTTCGACTGTAGGGTTGGTCGCTAGAATTACTTCTTTGAACTGACTGGTAGCAAGACGCTGTTGGAGTATGTCTAACCCAAGTTCTTCAGGACCAATACCATCTATAGGAGACAAATGCCCCATCAAAATAAAATACTGCCCATTGAACTCACCAGTTTGCTCTATCGCAAGCACATCAGCTGGGCTTTCAACAATACAAAGCTGTGAAGCATCTTTTCTTTTACTGCTCTGGCAAATATGACAAAGATCTTCCTCAGAAAAATTACGGCATGATTGGCAATGACCGACATTTTCCATAGCACTGGCCATTGCGTCGGCTAATCTAAGGCCGCCTTGTCTATTTCTTTCCAATAGATGAAATGCCATTCTTTGTGCAGATTTTGCTCCCACGCCGGGTAAACATTTGAACGCTTCAATAAGCTCTTGCACTAAAGGACTAAATTTCATGACTACACCTTAAAAAACTTCTATTTAACTACTGAGGCAACCGGTTTATTTAACTAGTCATTAACAGTAATTATTGTATTAGCATGATATTATTTTGCCTTTAAAACTCATATGCTACAACCCAATTTAACGGAGAATACAATTGTTCACGCCCCTGTTGCTCACTATTTTAGCGTTAATCGTCTCTACATTTGTCCTAAATAGATTTTTTGACTTGCCTCGTAATATTTGGGTTCTATTCTTAACGCAACCGCTCATGATGTCTTCAGGCCCTGTTATTGTGTTTATTGGTGGTATATTGGCAAGTGAAATGGTTGAGGATAAATCGCTTGCAACTTTACCCGTGACTTTTATGATCCTAGGTGTAGCAAGTACAGCCATACCTGCTGCGGCTTGCGCTCGAAGGTTTGGCCGAAAAGTCGCATCATATATAGGTTTTGTTATTGGGTTCATTGCAAGTCTACTCGCGGCACTAGCCGCTTATCAACTGAACTTTGTTCTGTTTACATTCGCTAGTATGCTCATTGGATCATGTACCGCATTTGTCCAGCAATTGAGATTCGCAGCAATAGAAAGCGTTGAAAACAAAGATAAAATACCAACAGTTCTTTCTATACTCATGTTAAGCGGCATTTTTGCTGCCTTTATAGGCCCAGAAGTAGCATTAGTTGGAAAATCATTAATTGATTCACCTAAAGGCTTTGTTGGTTCATTCATACTACTTTCATTGATTGTCTTAATAGCTATGTTGACCTTTATTTGCTTCACTAACCCCAAACCACAAAAGCTGTCATTTGATCAATCCCCCAGAGCTACACTAACGATAGTAAAACAGCCTATATTTATAATATCCGTCGTAGCTGCGGCTTTAGGCTTTGCACTAATGAGCTACGTAATGACCGCTACACCACTAAGCATGCATCATTTGCACGGCCATTCCCTAAATGACACTAAATGGGTAATCCAAAGTCATATTGCAGCGATGTTCATTCCCTCATTATTTACCGCGTTCTTGGTCAAAAAGTTTGGCTTACATCGTTTAATGTTAATAGGCACCTTGGTATATACATTTGTCGCGCTTATCGCTTTATCTGGAGAGCAAGTAGTTCATTATTGGTGGGCCCTGCTCTTATTGGGTATTGGCTGGAACTTTTTATTCCTAACAGGCACTTCATTACTGCCACAAAGCTACCAAGAAAATGAAAAACATAAGGTACAAGCCATCAATGACTTTATTGTATTTGGCTTTCAAGCAGTAGCTTCACTCTTAGCAGGCTGGGTATTATTTAAGGCCGGATGGTATGGTGTGATAATGTCTACAGCACCATTCATCATTATTTTGTTTTGGGTTTCTTGGCAATATTGGCGTCGTCAAACAAGGCAGATGGCTTAAGCCAATAGTTATCTTCCGCAAGTAGCGCGGGCAGTGGAAATTGAGGGTTTTCTAGCTCGATAAAGGTTCTGGACTGGCGAGTCAGTTTGTTCACTTGCTTGCCATAATACTTACTGAATATTTGATCAAGAGAACCGTCTTTCATTGCTCTTTTCAAGCCTACTTCAATATCTTTTGCTAATTGCGGCCAATTATTAACGTAATATACATAAGCATGAGGATATCTAAGTAGAATATGCTTATCAATTACAATACTCAGTTGCTTATTTTTTTCAAAATCTTCTTCAATTCTAAGCGCAGATCTTGGGAAGTAATCGAAACGATTCTTTTCCAACATTTTATACAGTGCATTAGCACTTTCACTATTAAGAACACGTAGGTTATTTGCTTTCAGAATTTCAGTATCTGACCAAACGTAACGGCTTCCGGCAGTAAGTGTTCGTAAATCAGCTATTGATTGAACACCTTGTAAAGCGTCTTGATTAGCAGCATTGACGAGGTTAATTCTCCACCCTAATAGACCCTTTAATAGAGGGAAAGGTACTGCATTGAAACGTTCAACACGTTCTTGTTTAAGTGAACCTGCTACTACATGTAATTTGCCTTCGGCTAACTCCTGAAACGCTCTATTTTTTGGCAACCACTGACCGTTAACGCCAATATTGTATTGAACATCGCTATAACTCAGTACATGAGTCAAAAGCTCTACATGATGACGCTGCTTTTTATCCGCAGCGACGATTACCTCTTTGGCACCAGCAGGCAGAGCAAGTACCAATGCGCTCACGACAATTATTAGCTGTTTAATCAGTAGAAGCTTTATTTGCATTTATCCTTTGTTCGTTTTCTTGGCCCAGCGTATCAACTCTTTTTGATCCGCAGGCGGCTCCGCGCCATTATCAATTAAACCTTTGGCCTGTTCAGCCAAAAATTGCTCAGTTCTATTTTCTATCTTCTCTAATAAGTTATAGAACATATCTAGTTCTTGTGCAGAAAAGATATCTTCCAACTCCTGAGTTCTCTCTGTTAATGATTGCGATAATCGTCTATATAAAACGGTGCCTTTTTGGTTAAGAACTAAATTTTTCACATTCTTTTTATGCGCATCAGGTTGAGTTTCAATTAACCCTAAAGATAGTAATTTTTTTACGGCTCTACTTACAGTGTATGAATCCATTCTAGATTGATATGCTATATCTGCTGATTTAATCGGCATATATGAGCCAATATTTAGTAGCACCCGCATTTCTCTTGGTTCAAGATCACAAACTTCTCTAATTTTCCAATCCCTATTAAGGGCCAATAAATTACTTACAACGGCGACTCTAAAAGGTAGGTGTTTAGTGAGATCGATAGGATCATGGAGCAATTCCGTGAGCTTAAATGCACTTTCTCTATTTGAAGTCTTAATGTGACTCTCCTTAACCAACTCAAATTGTATACAAAAACACGACTATGTTAACAATTCATTTACCAAAAAAGAATATTGCATATGCAATATTATTTAGCTAATGTGTATAAAACAAACAAGAGGAGTAAACTAATGCCTTTAATCACGCCACTTTCAACTGACGCTAATGAAGAAGTTAAAGAACTTGCAAAATTCTTTAATGAAACATTAGGGTTTTGCCCTAATAGCGTTTTAACGATGCAACGAAGACCTGAAATAGCAAAAGCATTTATTAACTTGAATAAGGCAGTCATGATGAATGCCGGACAAGTAACTTCTGAACAAAAACGACTTATAGGCTATTTAACTAGTGCAAATACTGGCTGTAATTATTGCCAGGCTCATACGATATTAGCCGCTGAAAGATATGGTGGCAGTCAAGAAAGGTTAGATGCTATTTGGCAGTTTAGAGAATCAGATCTGTTTACAGATGCTGAAAAAGCCGCTTTTGAATTTGCTTTAGCTGCTTCTAGTGTACCAAATGCAGTGGATGATACTATCAGTGAAAACCTTAACAAGCATTGGTCTGAAGAAGATATAGTTGAAATACTAGGTGTCATATCTCTGTTTGGATACCTAAATCGCTGGAATGACTCTATGGGTACAACAATGGAAACTGGCGCTGTTGATGCTGGAGAAAGATTGTTAGCCTCTTCCACTTGGTCAGTAGGAAAGCATACATAACCTACTTCTTTTAAAATAGAGCCTAACATAGTGAGACAATAACTTGCGGCTCATGTATGATTAGCCGCAAGTTAAATTTCTCCATTAAAGGTTCTTGGAAGTGCAGCACTTTGTTTCTAATATAGACCCTGTATTAATCACGCTAGGCCCAATCAGTATTCACTGGTACGGCGTTCTTTTTGCGTCAGCAATTCTTGCTGGCCTGCAGTATATGAAATTTGTTTTTAAAAACGAATCTCAACCAGAAGAAGCACTCGATAATTTACTGATCTACGTAGTAGTTGGTATTGTTGTAGGCGCTCGTCTAGGCCATTGCCTTTTTTACGATCCAGAATTTTATTTAGCAAACCCACTTAAGATTTTGGCTATTTGGGAAGGTGGGTTAGCGAGTCACGGCGGTGGACTAGGAGCTATCATTGGAGCGTACTTGTACTGCAAAAAGTCTAAGTTTAGCTTTTTATGGATGTTAGACAGACTAGCAATCGCTACTGCACTGTTTGGTATTTTTGTTCGTACTGCGAACTTTGTGAATGCTGAAATAATTGGCAAACCAAGTGATGTGCCGTGGGCCGTTGTTTTTTCAAAAGTAGATAATTTGGCGAGGCACCCTGCCCAACTATATGAAGCCGTCGCATATTTAGGTATATTTTTTGTCCTGCATTTTTTATATAAACGTAGTGCCTTAAGCAGTAAGCAAGGCCTATTATTTGGTTGCTTTTTAGTATTAGTGTTTACCGCTCGAATTGTGATTGAGTTTTTCAAGCAACAGCAAGCAGCCTACAGTACTGAGCTTGTCTTGAATACGGGCCAGTTACTCAGTATTCCATTTATGTTGGTGGGCGTAGCGTTAATCCTAATGGCGAAAAAAGCAGAGGACAAAGGCTAACAATGGCTAAAAAATTCTACGTAGTCTGGAAAGGTAGAGAAACCGGCGTATTTGACTCTTGGTCAAAGGTGCAGAGTATCACATCAGGAATGTCTGACGCTCAGTTTATGGGCTTTGCTAGCAAACAGGCTGCAGAAAAAGCTTCGAAAGAAAGCTATACAAAAGCATTAATGAAGCGTTCGTTATCACAAGACAAAACGGCTTCTGGTGAAAAGGTAAAACCAGTGCCTAACCCTAAAACCAATCACGCCTGTCAGATTTATACCGACGGTGCTTGCTCTCCAAACCCTGGAAAATCGGGTACGGGAGTTGCTCTTTATCAACATGGTAAGGCTACTGATCTCTGGTTTGGGCTATATGCTGCTAATGGAACCAATAACACAGCAGAGTTAAATGGCTTGTTGATGGGAATGAAGTTGGCGCAAAAGTGCCTAACGACATTCGACCATGTTGAGATTTTATCAGACTCTAAATATGGCATAGATAGTCTAACCAAATGGGCTAGTGGCTGGGAAAAGAAAGGCTGGAAAAAGGCAAATGGAGAGCCGGTTAAAAACCCGGAGCTAATTAAGTCTTGTTACCAATTGTATAAAGCGATAAAGAAGCAAATCACGATTACACATGTCGCGGGTCATGCTGATATAGAAGGAAATGAATTAGCAGATCGCATGGCTGTCCATGCACGAAAAGAGAAAACAGAAGGATTTGAAAGGTTTTCTAAACCATTTGATGTTCAAACAATTTTAAAAATGGAATCCGGTTAAAAGTTCAAGGAATTTATTTATCAAAAGAAATGCCTAGCTAAATGCTAGGCATTTTTGTTATAAGCTAGTAACACCCTGCATCGATTTACTTGTGTAGACGGTTTCTTTAAGGCCTGTTTTATCTTGATACTTTATAGCAACTTCAGCCTTTACTAGATCCACTAAATGATCAGGTACCAAAGCTACGATACAACCGCCAAAGCCACCTCCAGTCATTCTCACACCACCTTCACTACCTAAGACCGATGAAACAATGTTAACTAAATAGTCTATTTCAGGTGTGGTTATTTCGAAGAGTGTTTTCATCGATTCATGACTTTCGGCCATTAATTGACTAATTAAGGCTATATCATTTTGTTCAAATGCAGCTACGCTTTTCAAAGTGCGATCATTTTCATAAATCACATGTTTAGCTCGCATGGCGACAACTGGCTCCAGCGCTGAAGAATCTTGCTCAAATTGCTCAATTGACACATCACGTAAGTGAGAAACACCAAAATACTTTGCAGCTATTTCACATTGTTCTCGCCTCATATTGTATTCACTATCCACTAACCCTCTTTTGACATTTGAGTTAATCATCATGACTGTAAAATACTTAGGTAAGCTAACTTCTTGCCACTCCAATGAACGACAATCTATTGCAAGTGCCTTTCCTTCTATACCACAAGAGGAAATAAGTTGATCCATAATGCCACAAGCACAACCTACAAATTCATTCTCAGCTTGCTGTGCATATAAAGCGATTTGCTTTTTAGTGAGGGAAAGCGAAAATAATACGTTTATTGCTTCCAGCAAAGCGACTTCCAATGCAGCAGAAGAGCTTAACCCTGCTCCTTGGGGCACATTGCCAGAAATAGCTAACTCCATACCACCTAGCTCATGCCCGTGAGACAGCAAAACGTGAAAAACTGCTCTAACATAATTTTCCCAATGATTGCCTTCGAGGTGCTTAATCTCACTCGATATAGAAAATTCATCGTTTTGTTTAAAATCTGCGGCAAATACTTTTACCAAATCGTCTTCTCTTTTTGCACTCATCACAACCGTTGAAAACTCAATCGCGCAAGGCAAAACAAAACCATCGTTGTAATCAGTATGCTCACCAATCAAGTTCACTCTTCCTGGCGCGCTAACTGTAACCTCAGCCATTCTGTTAAAGGTATTAGTAAAGTCGTTCTTTAGTTTTTTTTCTACATTCATTGTTAATCTAGCCTAGGGAGTAATGAACTGGTGATAGTGCTCGCAACCTCGCGGCAGCTTGTTCTGGCGTTAAATCTCTTTGTGCCTCGGCTAGCATTTCATAGCCAACCATGAACTTTTTAATGGCAGCAGAACGAAGTAAAGGCGGGAAAAAATGCGCATGTAATTGCCATTCTTCATGCTGTTGACCATCAAAAGGTGCACCGTGCCATCCCATGGAGTATGGGAAGGAACAATTAAAGAGGTTATCGTAGCGAATAGTTAACTGAGAGATTATATCTGCCAATGTTTCATTATTCCGCTCATCCAACTGAGTTAGTTTTGAAATTTTAAATTTAGGTAACAGTAAAGTTTCGAAAGGCCATGCAGCCCAAAATGGCACGACAACTAACCAGTCGTCATTTTCAACAACTATTCGTTCACGAGTTTTCTGCTCTCGTTGTACATAATCAAGTAACAATGATGTGCCGTGTTGTTGTTGATATGATTTAAATGACGATAGCTTCTTGTCTGCTAAAGTAGGTAATTGGCTTTGTGCCCAAATTTGGCCGTGTGGATGAGGGTTTGAACACCCCATGACACTGCCTTTGTTTTCAAACACTTGGACCCAAGCATACTGTTCACCTAGTTGCTCACACTCATTTTTCCAAGTATCAATAACATCTACCAACTCAGCTTTAGTCATCAACGGTAACGTCTTACTGTGATCAGGTGTAAAACATATAACTTTACTAACTCCTTGTTCTGATTTAATCCTAAACAAAGGATCGTTATCTTCCATTTCAGGAGTATCTGGCTGTAGCGCTGCAAAATCGTTATCGAATACAAATGTTTTTTTATATGGAGGGTTTACGGCTCCACCTGCCCTTGTATTATCTGCACATAAATAACAGTCAGGATCATAAGATAAAGGTTTGTCATTCTCTGTTGTTTCAACCTGCCCCTGCCATGGTCTTTTGGCGCGATGTGGAGAAACGAGTACCCACTCACCAATTAATGGGTTATAACGGCGATGAGGATGTTCAGTAGCATCAAAAGCAGACATGTAATAGCTCTATTATTGTTTTGTCGAAAGAGTAAACTGTTCACCATTGAGATTCAACAAAAGATATACAATATATCCAAAATTAAATTTGGGCATAAAAAAACCCAGCTTTAAGCTGGGTCTTTAGTATCACTAGTAAATTAAAACGGCATTTTCATACCTGGCGGTAATTGCATACCACCTGTTAACTCACTCATTTTAGATTTATTTTGTTCTTCAACACGACGTACAGCATCATTGAATGCAGCTGCAACTAAGTCTTCGATCATGTCTTTGTCATCTTCCATAAGGCTCTCATCAATCTCAACACGTCTAACGCTATGAGAACCAGTCATTGTCACTTTAACAAGACCAGCACCAGACTCACCTGTCACTTCCATATTCGCAAGCTCTTCTTGTGCTTTTTGCATTTTCGCTTGCATTTGTTGGGCCTGCTTCATCAGGTTACCCATTCCGCCTTTCATCATAATAAACTTCTCCGAAATTCTTTTGTCGCAACAATTGTGCGTATTATATCAAAATTCACGTGCCCTTTAACAGGCAGAAATTGTTTCATCGTCAACTTGTGCTTGAAATTGCGCTTTCATCGCTTGTACTAGTGGGTCTTCATGGATCAACTGCTTTGCATACTCATATCTTCTTTCATTGATATGTGTTTGAATTTGAAAAGGATCATCTTTAGTTACCTCAACGACTTCCAGCTCAACAGTGATGTCTCTTTCGAGCAGATGTCTCAAGCTAACTTCTAATTGCTTATGAGCTGACTCACTTTGCAGATGTTTAGACCCCTTGTTTAATCTCAATACCAGCAATTCATCAGTAGATGTATCACAAATAGTCGAATTGATCGCAAGTTGGCGTAGCCTGCCACCTAGATTCATTGAATCGATCATGTTTGCCCACTTATCTACCTGATTAGCTTTAGTAACTATTGAAGGATCAACCACTTCAGGAGTAAATGGATGTTCTGGCAATGTATCTATATCTGGAACATCTGCTGGTTTTTCAAATACTGGCGCCTGATTGTCTTGACGCCCACTGGCGTCATTAGACTTTTTTGCGCTATTCTCCGCAGCCTTCTTACGGCTACGCAGCATATTTCTACCAGCTAACACTTGTTCTAAACCAGAATCGACCACAATATTCGGTTGAGCAGCTTCTATAGTCTGCTGTTCTTCCGGTTGAGATGAAAAATCATCAGGTTTCGCAGGCGCTATGTTTGTTTCTTGTGTCGTTTCTAATGAACTAGCAATAACCTTTTCTTCCGAGGCTCTTTCCAAATCACTGACACTAGCGCTTTCTACTGCATTTCCGCTTTTCTCCTGATTTTCATCAGCTTTAGCAAGGTATACAATCTCTTCATTTGCGCTAACTTCGCTTGATTGCGTAACCTGTTCATTTTTGAAGTCTTCTTCAGGAGCTTGATTAACGTTGTCGTCAATAGGCGCTCTTTCAAATCCTTGTTCTTGGGCAACCTCTTCTATCTCTTGCATCTGCTCAACCAGGTGACTAGATTCAACAGACGCTTCATTGCCATTTGTATCAACGTCAGGTTGTGATGATTGCTCAGCTTCGACTTTTGGCAAATCAAAATTAGGAAGCGGTGTAGACGAGGCTTCTCTTTGCACCGTTTCACTTGCAACCACTTGAGGCTGAAAAGCGAGTAAGCGTAACAGCGCCATATCAAATGCAGCCTGCTCATCAGACGCATACGGTAGATCTTTACGAGCTGCTAACACAATTTGATAATACAATTGAACATCTTCAGCAGACATACATTGCGCAAACTGACGAATTAAAGTCTGATGTTCTGCAGTTACTTCGAAATTTCTGTTTGTAATTTTGGACAAAGCAACTTGATGTAGTAACTGCAACAACTCGGCTAATAAACGACTGTAACTTGGCGCATACGAAGCTACTTCTAACGATAGATTCATTAATGCTTCGCTATCACCTTTGATCAGCTCTACTAATATTTGATAAGGCCAATTTCGATTAATGCCACCTAACATATTCTCTAAGCCAGCACAGCTAATTGCCCCCTGACCTTGCGCGACTGCTTGGTCTGTTAGGCTAAGTGCGTCACGCATACTTCCTTGCGCGGCTCTAGATAAGAGCGACAAAGCGCCTTTTTCGACGTTAACTTCTTCAGCAGATAATACTTTGTTTAATTGCTGTTCAATCTGGCTTGGCGACAAGGCCTTTAAATGAAACTGCAAACAACGAGATAGAACAGTGACCGGAAGCTTTTGAGGGTCAGTAGTCGCTAATATAAACTTAACGTGTTCAGGCGGCTCTTCAAGCGTTTTTAACAACGCGTTGAAGCTATGCCTAGACAACATATGCACCTCATCAATGAGGTAGACTTTAAAACGACCTCTAGTAGGTGCATATTGAACGTTGTCTAGTATTTCACGGGTATCGTCAACCTTTGTTTTTGACGCTGCATCTATCTCTAAAAGATCAATAAAACGACCTTGGTCGATATCTTTACAGGTATCACAAACACCACACGGCGTTGCAGTAACGCCTTGCTCACAATTCAAGCTTTTAGCAAAAATCCTCGCGATGGTTGTCTTGCCGACACCTCGAGTGCCTGTAAACAAGTAAGCATGGTGTAAGCGCCCTTGGGACAGAGCGTTACTCAACACGGTTACTACGTGAGACTGCCCTACTAACTCAGAAAAAGATTTAGGTCGCCACTTTCTTGCTAAAACTTGATAGCTCATGAATTACTAATCGCCTTCGTATTGAAGAATTGAATATACGTCTAAGTTAAGACTCGATAGCTTTGCTTCCCCGCCCAAATCAGGCAATGAAATGACAAACGCAGCGTCTGTTGTTGTAGCACCTAGTTTACGAATCAGTGTTGCGGTAGCTTCAATAGTACCACCAGTAGCTAACAAGTCATCTACGATTAGTACCTTGTCTTCACTCGTCAACGCATCTTTGTGAATTTCCAAAGTGTCCATGCCATACTCAAGCTCATATTGTTGAGCAAAAGTTTCTCTAGGCAGTTTGCCTGGTTTTCTAACCGGCACAAAACCAATACCAAGAGCATAAGCTAATGGGGCACCAAAAAGAAAACCTCGTGCTTCTGTACCAACGATCTTGGTAAAGCCTTGCCCTTCGTATTTAGCTTTTAATAACGATATCGTTTGAGAAAAAGCTTCGGCATCATCCAAAATACCAGTTACGTCTTTAAAGAGGATACCCGGTTTAGGGTAATCAGGTACATTCTTTACAGCAGCACCAATGCGTTCAATCACTGAATTCATATTACAATAGAAATAAAATAGATAATTACCCCTAGAATAATGGAAATTGATCCTAAATTACAGTGCGCAAGCCTCAGAATTTTTAGAAAGTAGTGAATCTAAACACTGACTAAACAATTCTGCATCGATTGGCTTATTCAATACTTGATCGAACAATTCAAATTCAGTCAAAAGCTCAACGTCGGCTATCGATTGCGTAGTCATGAACAAAATCGGGGTGTGTTTAGTGGCATCTTTTTGTTTAAGATTTCTAACTAAGGTAGGGCCATTCATTAATGGCATGAGGTGATCAATGATAAATAAATCATAATCATTATGAATCGCTTTTTCATGGCCATCTAGGCCATTTTCAGCTGTGACAACCTCCGCAGGGCCAAACTCTTTTAGTAGATTTGTTACCTGCGAAAGTACTAATTTTTTGTCATCAACGACAAGTATGCGCATAAAATTCTCTTTTTTTTAGCGCAATAATGTAAACCAACCCATTACTGTTGGCAATAACGGTGCGGCAACAAGTGCGATAAGTGCGATAAGCAAGTGGAAGAAAGAAGTACTGTCTTTAAAATCTTCATTATGAGCCATAACAACCTCTACTAAGTGGCAAAAATCGGCGCGAAGTTTAGCCTAATTCTTGCTCATTAGATAGTGTTTTTTTGATCTAGATCAATACTTTTGAATATGAAGTAAAACTAACCCATTGAAATAACGACGTTTGATAAAACATTACACTAATCTTCCAGACATAAAAAAAGCCAGCTAACGCCGGCTTTTTATTCAGCTTTACAGATTAAGCTAGATAGACTTACCTTTACGGTCTGCAGTATCTTTAATATGAGATACCCAAGCGCGAGCCATCTTTCTAGATTTAGGGTCTTTCTCTGCTTTCTTAATCGCAGCATAAGCTTGCTTAAACTGCTCTAAGTAGAAGTGAGATTCAGCAATCGTAATATAAATACGACCTTCGTTTTTAACACCTAATTCCAAAGCTTTGTTTAAGTTAACAATTGCTTTTTTGAATTGCTCATCTTGCTTGTAAAGTACACCAGACTTACGGTAATGCTCTGACTTGTTAGTCATTTTAGCTAATTCGCTATAATAACCAGCAGCTTTGTTAATGTGTAACGCAGCATGCCATGCATTTGCCATAGCTGACAAGTTCTTATCGTCACGTTTGATATCACCCGCTTCGATATGCTTCTCTAAAAGAGCCGCAGACTTGTAAGGGATATCACTTTGTGCAAATAAACTTGCTAATACTTTAATCTCAGACTCTTTCTCAAGGAAACCTTGCTTATAAGCTAAGTCTAAAGTTGCTAGTGCCTTAGGGTAGTCTTCTACTAACGTGTAGAACTGGCCAAGCTGAACCCAAAATACTTTCATTTCAGGGAATACTTGAACAGCTGTTTCAAGAACATCAATAGCTTCTTTAAACATTTTACGTTCGTAGTACGACGTTACTTTTAAAATGTAAGGATTTTGGTTTGGCTTATCACCAAATGCAGCAATTGCATTGTCAGCTGGGCCAATAACCTTATCCAAAGCTTTTAAAGTATACTGTGCGTTAGCAATCTTTAACCATACGTTAGCGTCTGTTTCACCAGTAAAGTCCATCCAAGCGTAATAGTTCTTAATTGCGCCTTTATAGTCTTTAGTAGCCATTAACAGGTCACCAAGTAGCTTTAACGATTCAGCTTGATCTTTCTCGTTTAAAACATCTGGTTCTACAGCTTGTTTTAAATATTTGATCGCGTCTTTTTCGTGGTTACCTTTGGTAGCGTACATTACAGCGATAAAACGGTCGATGTAAGCTCTGTCATAAGTCTTCGACGTATCAACTTCTAACAAGATAGCAAGTGCACCATCTATATCATCAGCAGAATATGCTTCAAACGCTTTACCAGCCTTCTTACCCGTATTAGGACTAGGAAGGTAAGTTTTACGCTTTTTCTTCTCCTCTTGAGCAGCTAAACCAGCTGCATCAGCAGAAAATGAAACAGGAAGCTGGATAGCAGCAACAGATGCACATAATACTATTGAAGTAATTAGTTTATTCATTATGCTCCTCCATCCATTTTAAAGTCTAATTGTACTGTTAAACCAAATTGTTTTTGCGGCTTGCCGTCAACAACTTTTGGCTTGTACTTCCACTTACGAAGTGCTCTACGAGCTTCTTTATCGAAAATACGCTTAGGCTGTGCTTCGATAACTTTAACGTCTTCAACACCACCGATTTCGTTGATAGTAAATGAAAGTCTTACCCAACCTTCTTTACCATCACGAGCAGCTTGTACAGGGTACTTAGGCTCGATACGAACGATAGGTGTCGCGTCACCATCTTTACCAAACCCCGAACCCGGAGCTGACATACCTGCATCAACACCAGACATTTGTACACCTGGCATGTTGAACGCAATACCACCGTTATTGTTATTAGCTTCAGGCTCTGGAGCTTGAGGCTTAGGTGGCGTTTTAGGCGGCGGCGGAGGCGGCGGCGGTACACGACGACGCTGCTCTGCAGACGACTTAGGCGGCGTAGTATTAACTTCTACAACAATGTTTTCTTGTTTCTCTTCGTCGTTTCTTGCGCCAGAAGCAACAAGAAACGCCATAAAAGAAAACAACGCAAAAGTAATAGCGGCGCCTAGTAGTATTGATACTAAAAAGCGAACCATAGTACTACCCCTTAGCTGCAGCGATAGAAATTCGGTCTATGCCCGCTTCTTTGATTGCATCCATAACTTTAACAACAACACCGTGTTTTGCATCTTTATCTGCTTGCACGATAACAACTTCAGTAGGTTGTTCTGCTAAAAGTTTCTCGATGTTTGCAGCTACACGCTCAACATCAACTCGACGCTTATCTAACCAGATTTCACCAGTGTCTTTAACAGCAATAAAGATGTTAGCTGACTTCTGTTTTGTTTGGTTAGCTGCTTTTGGTTTATTAACCTCGATACCCGCCTCTTTAACAAAAGACGTTGTAACGATGAAGAATATTAGCATGATGAATACGATGTCTAGCATCGGTGTCATATCAATTGCTGCTTCTTCTTCTTCACGAATACGTTTACGTGCCATTTTTCTATCTCTCTAGTGGTGAGGTAAACTATCAACTAGTTTAGCCTTTGCTAGTTTAACTTTCGCGTCCAATCTCGAACTAAAAAATACGCCTGATAATGCAGCTACCATACCCGCCATTGTCGGAATAGTTGCCATTGAAATACCTGACGCCATTAGACGCGGGTTACCTGTACCTTGCTGGGCCATTGTTTCGAAAACCGAAATCATACCCGTCACCGTACCAAGTAATCCAATTAGCGGACACATTGCCACCAAGGTTTTGATCGTAAGCATATTACGTTCAAGTAACTCTGTCGTTTCGGAGATCCATGTATCTCTGATTCTATGAGCATACCATGACGTTGTATCAGTTCTGTCATTCCATTTCTGGATGATACCGTCGCGAATAGTTGGGTAACTAGACGCAAGGAACCAATAACGTTCAATCATTAATACCCACATCAATAAGAGAGCAACGGCGACGAAGTAAAGTACACTACCGCCAGTTGCAACAAAACTCCTGACAGATTCTACAAGCTCTATCAGGAATAACATTAGTTAGACTCCTTCTCTGCAATCGCAGCAATTAAACCAGCAGATTGCTCGTCTAATTTGTGAAGAACAGCTTTACTACGACCTGCAACGATGCTGTGTACTAGGATTAATGGCAATGCAGCGATTAGACCTAATGCAGTAGTTACAAGTGCAAGAGAGATGTTACCAGCCATGATTTTCGGGTCACCCGTACCGAACAATGTGATTGTTTGGAACGTTTGAATCATACCGATAACTGTACCTAATAGACCCATTAACGGAGCGATTGCTGCGAACATCTTGATTAGGTTGATACCACGGTCGATAGTTGGCGTTTCACGTAAGATAGCTTCATCAAGCTTAAGTTCTAACGTTTCAGCGTCAGCATCTTTGTTCTCGTGGTAAACTTTCAATAGACGACCAAGAGGGTTGTTCTCGTTTGGTTGAGATAAGTTCTTCTCTTGTGCTTTGATTTTTGAGCTTACTGCACCTAGAACTACGATACGCTCTAAAGCGATTAATAGACCTAAGATAAGTAAAACAGTGATACCGTAACCAACTTCTTTACCTTGGTGGTAGAATTCCATAAGTGTTTTCTTACGAGTTTCTAAAGCTAAGATAGCGCCACGTGAAGGGTCAACGTAAACTGGGTGCATACCACTTGACTCACCGAAGAAGCTTGTTGCATCACCAGTAATGTAGCCAGCAGGCTGCTTAGGTAATGGTTGAACTTGTGAAACTTCATCGTTGTAAGTTAAGTAACCGTTTTCTGATACAAGGTTGAAAGTACCGATACGAGTTAATGTTTCAGTAGACTTAGAACCGTCAAGGTTAGTAACTTCACTTGAGAATTGTGAAATTTGACCTGATTGAGTCATTTCAGTTTGTAAAGCGATCCATAGATCTTCTAACTGCTCTAGCTCAGGAATCTTTTTAGAGTTTGCGATAACGTTAAGCTTCTCGCCACGACCTGGGTATTCAGCACTTACGATTGAAGTTGAAATTTGACCGTATGCGTTAGCAGCGGCTGCACGGCTAACACCGAACATTTCACCTAAAGTACCTTTTGCGTTGTCAAGCTCTACTGCTTTTTGAGCAATAGTGATTTCGTTGTCTGCGTATTCTTTAGTTAAACGCTTGTTACGAGCTTGTTCTGATTTTAGTTGTGCTTTAGCTTTGTTGAAAAGCGCTTGCTTGTCAGCACGGTCAGATAAGAATTCTGCTTCACGCTTCTTATCTAATTTAGCTTCTGATAAACGGTCAGCTTTAACTTGATCTAATAATTTATCAAGTTCGTTAGCGTTAGCCGTTGAAACCATACCTGCTGTCATAGAAGCAGCAAGTAGTACAAAATTAATAACTTTTTTCATTATTTTGCTCCTGCTGCAAATACTGGAAGTTTAGCTAAATCCATTGGGATTTGTTTCTTAGCCATAGCAATAGCTGTCTTAACTGGACGAAGGTATTCGTCACCTAAAGCTTCCCATGAGCGAGATTCATTATTCCAAACCCAAGCACTCTTGTAATCTAAAGATTGAGCAACTAAAGAAACACGGCCCATGTGTACAAAATCAACAGTGATTGTACGGTCGCCTAAATCTAACTCACCTTGGTAAGAATCGAAGATAGTACCGTAGTTAGCTTCGATTTCGTAAGCTTCAAGTACTAAACGGAATTGCTCAGAAACAGAAACGTTTGAGTTGTCCATTACGTCGCGTAAACCTTGGATACGGTCTTTACGACCTTCTAGGTTCATTGGTACGTCAGCGTTAACGAACTTTTCTAACGTATCGATCATCTTGTACATAAGCGGAACAACACCTTGCTTAGTCTTATCGATACCGTCGATTTGTTCTTGTAAAGATTGGATGTTAGCGCGTTGGTCATCAACCATCTTTTGTACGTGGTCGTTGTACTGTGCTAATACTTCAGCTTCACTTACTGTAATACGGTAATCAGCTAGCAACTCTTGAGTTTGCTCATAGATGTTACCGATTTTGTTTTGTGACTTTTGAGAAGCTTTAAAGATTTTAGCTTCAGCCTTTTGTAGTTCTGTTAATGCATCTGCAGAAGCAATGTTGCTTGCTGATAATGCTAAAGTGCCAACGATCGCAGAAGCGATTAGGCTTTTTTTGCTTAATTTGGACATAGTTCCCAACCAATTGTTATTTAATTTTGATAACAAGTTTTTTATTTAGCAAACACTGAATAAATCAATTTTGCTAATAAAGTTTTAGTTTCTCTAGAATAAAACTCTGCAATATTCCCAGACGACAGCTAAACTGTCAACCTGACATACCAAAAAGATCACTGTTCTAACGCTAATTAGAGCAATAATAAAGCGTGTAACATTCTATTAATATAAAAATTACTGACTCTCATTTGAAAAGCGCCAACCAAACGACTTTCAAATTAGAATTTCGCTTCACCTCTTTGATATTGAAAATACGCTACCCTATGTTTTACTAATTCATTCGTAGTAAGTCAAATTTTATTACATATTTGTACGTAATATGTGTAAAAAAGCTCTTTTTTTAACCGATCCGTTCGAATTTTTAACTAGTTAAAATGAATAAAATAAACAAAATTTGAAGCAACTTAAATAAACGAAGTATGAAGATGGGTGTAGGATAGTACTAAAGCACTAGGGGCTATTCGACGAAATTTTACTATATGTTCCGTCTAAATATGCAAACATTTTATTAAGGTGTGAACATTATGTTACGTCTATATAAATTTTGAATAACTATTCCACCTAACAATGGGCATAAAAAAAGCGCCCATAAGGCGCTTTTTAAGACATCTATTAAACTAACTGACGATTAGAAACGTGCAGTAGCTTTAACGTACCAGTACTGACCAGCAAGGTCGTACGAGTTGTTGATAGTGTTCATATCATCGTACGTTGAGATGTAAGGAGGTTGCTTGTCAAACAAGTTACGAGCACCAGCAGTTACTGTGTAAGTATCGTTGATGTAGTAAGTACCTTGTAAGTCAACGTAAACTACTGAATCAGCAGTTGCGTCTAGTAAGTCAGCGTTTGAACCTGGAGTAGATTCGTACTGGTCACCACCTGACATGTAACGAGTATTTAAGTTAACTGAGAATAAATCAGTAGAGTAAGTAAGGCTTAAGTTAGTTTTTAACTCAGCGAATACTGAAGGGTTACCTTCCCACTGATCTTCCGCAACTGTACCAGCGATTTGAGCAACATCACCACCAGCGATTAGCGTGTAGCTGTACTCATCTAACCAAGTACCGTTTAAGCTAGCTGTTAATGAACCGTCACCGATTTCAGTGTTGTAAGTGAAATCGAAGTCAACACCAGAAGTGTTGAAAGTTGCTAAGTTAGCGTTAGTTAAAAGAACACCAGAAAGAACACCGTTTACGTTACGACGAGGTGACGTTGGGTGTGGAGGTGTATCGATTGGACCGTACTTGTTACCTCTGATTAATTCACAAAGTGGGCTTGAGAAGCCTTCAGACTCGTAACAACCAGCAGCTACGTTATCAACACCAGCAGTACCGATACCGTTAGTGATTTCGATGTCGTAGAAGTCTAATGCAACAGTGAAGTTCTCGATACCTGAGTATACGATACCAAATGTTAAGCTTTCTGATTCTTCTGGACCTAAGTCTGGGTTACCACCAGTTACAGCAGCAGCTTGCTTATCTGACGTGAAATCAGCAGATAGGCCGTCAGCTTGACAGTTTGCACGAACTGTAGCGTTCGAGTTTTCTGTCCAGCCCCAACATGGATCTGTGTAAGAAGAAGCACTTTGTTGTTGTGGTTGGAACAACTCAGTGATGCTTGGTGCACGGAAACCTTCAGCGAATGAAGCACGTGCTAATAAACCTTCAACTGGCTCCCACTCGAAACCGAACTTAGTGTTAGTTGCAGTATCTTCTTGGTTGCTGTAGTCAGAGCTACGTACAGCTGCAGTGATGTTTAAACGCTCAGCAAATGGAGCACCAGAAAGTACTGGGAAGTTGAATTCTGCGTAAGCTTCAGTTACAGAGTAGTCACCTTCAGTTTTCTCACCAGATACGAAGTAGATTTGACCGATTGCAGCAGCGCCATCAGGTTGGAATAAGTAATCTTCTTGACGGTGCTCGTAACCAGCAGCCCACATGATTTGACCACCTGGTAATTCGAAATCACCGAAGTCACCAGAGAAGTTAGCCATTAACTGTGTAGTAGTACCACGACGTACTGGAGAGTGAGTTACAGATGCGTATGCAATGTGCTCATCAGTTAATGTATCAGTTGTGAACGGGTTCCAGATACCTGGACATGCTGAATCAGCAGCACAAGCAGCAGGATCTAAAAGTGTTTCCATGCGTGGACGGTTGATTTGACCAGCGATTACACGTGCATCAACAAAACGAGAGTAGTTGTATGCAACATCCCAAGTCCAACCATTTTCAAACTCACCTTCTAAACCAATAACGAAACGGTAATCGTTAGCGTCTTGAGTGAAGTTACGGCCACCAGTTTCAGTTAAACGACGGTTAACAGAAACGTCTTCATCAAAGATGTTGTTAGGGTGGTCAGCAGGAACTGGAGCACTCCAGAAAGTAGCTACAGGAGCCATTAACTGATCAGATTGACGACCAGTGAATGAAGCTTCAGAGAAAATTGACATTGAGTCAGAGATCTCGTAGTTCGCAGCACTGTTCATTGAGAAAACTTCTTGCGGAGTTACTAGGTAACTTAATGCAGCGTAGTTGTAACCGTGAGCAGCAGTGTTGTATGGAACTGGAACACCGTCAAGGATTACGAAGCTACCGTCACTAGTGTTAACACGACCTAAGTGAGAGTGAGAAGAACCACCACAGTATGTTTCTGAACCAGCACCGTCATCCCAGATTGGACATTCAGAGAACTTACGATCGCCTTGACCGATAGCTTTACGGTTAGTGTAGTCAATTGAGAATACTACGTTACCTTTGTCGTTTGACGCACCAGTTGTAACAGAGAACTTAGTTTGTTCACCGTCATTTTCACCAGTGATGTCGTATTGTGCTGAAACTTCAACACCTTCGAAATCTTTCTTAGTAATGAAGTTGATTACACCTGCAATCGCATCAGAACCGTATACTGTAGAAGCACCATCACGTACAACTTCAACACGCTCGATGAAAGAAGTAGGGATAGAGTTAAGGTCGTTAGAGTTGAAACGACGACCGTTGATAAGTAGCAACGTACGGCCAGAACCTAAACCACGTAATGCTGCAGTAGCAAAACCTGGGTTACCGTTGTTAACGCTAGAACCTAATGCACCACCGTTCATTGCTGGAATGTTTTGTACGAAATCTTCGATAGTAGTTAAACCAGAAGCTTCGATATCTTCAGAGCTGAATACGCTAATTGGGCTAGCTGTTTCTAAGTCAGTTCTCTTGATACGAGAACCAGTAACTTCGATACGCTCTACTTTTTCAGCTGAATCTTCTTCAGCTGCAAAAGCTGGTGCAGAAATCGCAGCCGTTGCACTTGCGCCAAAAACTAACGCCAAGCGAACAGCGTTTGCTGTTTTGCTATTGCTATACATTGTTTACTCCCTGGACCACTTTTGAAAGTGGCTCTAGTGTTTCAATTTTCAAGACTATATTGTCTTGTTTTGTTTTAAATTTCTGGTCATAGACCTGATCTGTCATCCCCGATAGTAAACTCCTGACAAACCATGGTCAACACCGGATATCACTTAAAGTTGCAATTGATTACATATTAAACAACCACTACTTCAATAAATATCAATTAAAAACAAAGGCTTAACATTATTTAAACATTAGAAATCAATTTTATTAACCTACGAAAATCGCCAACCATTGAATACAGATAAAAACCTGTAAAAACAACCACTTAAATATTAGATGCAGATACCTATAAAAATATTACATTTACGTAAAGGTTAATAAAGCATCACGCAAGACCATTCAAATAACACAACAATAACCAGCAAAAACAACAAGATAGCAACAAACAAAACAAACAACGTAAACTAAATAAAACACATGACCGTCATTTTTTTTGAAGTTTTGCATCACCAAGGCTTGAAATTGAAGCGAATTCGTTGTCTGACCAGATGGACAGGCAGCCAATACCAATGTGTACACTTTTGTTTATGTTAAATATGTTTTTGGAATAGATAGCCAAGTTATTTTGGATATTATTGTGGTAAGATCTTTCTTTTTCTCACACCAACTTTAGGATCTAATTAGATGGAGCTTGAGCTCAGTTTAGAAGTCTGGTTTATTTTATGCAGTGCAGGTTTTTTAGCTGGGCTAATCGACGCGATCGCTGGTGGAGGAGGAATGCTAACAGTTCCAGCTCTACTCACGACAGGTTTACCTCCACACCTAGCCCTTGGAACAAACAAGCTTGCCGCGACTTTTGGCTCGTTTACCGCCTCCTTAACTTTCTATAAACAGAAACTCTTTGATCCATCGTTTTGGAAGCTTTCATTAATATTTACAGCCCTTGGAGCAGTCATAGGTACTGGCGCAGTCTATCTAGTTGATAGTGCGTTTCTGGATAAAGCCTTACCAATTATTATTATATTCACGGCGATCTATACTTTAATCGCAAAACATACAGTCGATAGCAAACTAGCCCTCCCAATAAAAACCACTGTTATTAAGACAAAGCAGATCATTCAAGGATTGATTTTAGGGTTCTACGATGGCTTCGCTGGTCCTGGAACTGGTGCATTCTGGACGGCATCGTCATCAGCTTTATACAAAATGAATATAATGCATAGTTGCGGTTTAGCTCGCTCAACTAACTTTATAAGTAATTTTTTCAGCTTGCTTGCTTTTCTATATTTGGGATCAGTTGACTTTGTTATCGGGATTTCAATGGGATTATTTATTATGCTAGGTGCATGGGTAGGTGCTCGTACAGCAATCAAGTTAGGTAGCAAATTTATTAGGCCTGTATTTATCACTGTCGTTGTCATCATGTCAGCCAATCTAGTTTATAACGCTTGGGGCTAACTAATGAATAATCAACTTAAACGAATAAACGTCGTCGTCAATGATTTAAAAAAAAGAGCATTACAAGCTGATGAACTAAATAAATCAATGAAGTGCTTTACTGAGCGCCAAGACAAGCCGCTGTTTAATCAACACTTGTTTAAGTCTAGAAGCGAATATTTCATTCACTATGTTAATGAGACCGAAAATCAGATTCTATTAACTGAAAAACTTATTAATAAAGGCGCCCCTTTTGATATTTATAAAGCTCAACTTGAACATCTAGAGCAACAGATATCAGCGCTAGCAACGGCGTTGAACGCCAATGAAGCAATAAACAAATCCTCGTTGCAAGCCAAGCAGCAAAAACAACACTTCTTCAAACAAAAAGCTAAGGCAGTCATTTCTTCCACTCAATCACTTCATCAGAAGCTTGCCGAAACAAGAGGTTTTGAACGCAGGCTTGAAATAATGTTGAAAGAAAAGGAAGGTGAATTAAAGACATGTACAGCTAAGCAGGCTGATACGGTAAAGCAATACATATTAGCACTTCATCAAAGGCTTGGTCGATGTAGGCAAGCACTCTCAAAACTAGAGCGACAAATTGAACTTCAAGAAAAACGCACGTTATACTAGCTAACTTATAATTACCTAATCATGAAACGTGACTTTTATTGAGTCCTCAATTACATTTATAACAGATAGAGATTTAAAGCATTTTTGGTGTTTTAAAGAGTATTTACTGTTGAATTAAGGAACAGAAATGAAAATTGCTGACGATATCCATAACTATTACGAAAAGCTGGTAACAGACCATTTCGCGGTTTTGAAGCTTGAAGAGAAATATGATTCAGATTTTTTAGCGGATCTAACCTGTGTAGTGCTCAATCAATTACCTGCTCGTTATATCAGACACGAAGTGGATATGGCTTTCTATTCACCAGCATCAGAAAGGTTTGAAATGGAGCGCAATGTAAAAGAAGCTGTTTCGAAAGCGCTCGAGTTTATGAAAACTCAATAAACCAACGTATTGGGAAATATTTAGGTACAGTCGAAAGCTGTGCCTTTTTTTTTTGGAAATATAAAAACTAATAGTGGAATCAAGAGTTGATAGTTGGGTGGCAACCCAATCAGCCACACTCCGGCACATGAGTCGTCTGCTGCGGTTGCTTCCTTCCGGACCTGGCCGAGTTCACAGAGTATCATTGCGAAGGGACCGAAAGGGTCACCATAATGATTGCTTTAACAAGCGATGTGGATTATCCACAAACCCATAATCAGATGCAAGTAACTTTCGCTTTATTCAAACCAAATGCGGATTTTTTGCGCAAACACCAGCAAATTTAAGCTTAAATGCTTTAAGTTCTTCTTGAATATCGCCTTTTATAAGGACTGGCTCATGTACCTTTGCTGTTTTAGTCGCAAAATCCAAACTAATAGCGACTACAGGCACTTGAGATTGCTTTGCGATTGTTAAGAAGCCTGTTTTCCACTCTTTCGTTTTACTTCTTGTACCTTCAGGCGCTAATCCCAACAGCATTTGCTCATTTGCGGCGAACTGCTCCACCATCTGCCCGACGACGCCATGACGGTGCTTACGCTCAATAGGCAATCCCCCCATACTGCGGAGTAATATACCCAGTGGCCAGAAAAAGATGGCATCTTTTCCCATGAAAGTAACTTTTAATCGGAGCGCCAGCTTCATAGCTATCGCGATAATAAAGTCCCAGTTTGATGTATGAGGTGCAACAGCAGCTATTAATTTAGGTTCATTTGGGAAACTGCCTTCAATTTTCCAACCTAGAATAGACAAAACAAACTTGCCGAATCGCTGTGATAAATAGCTATTTGTTCTAGGAACGCTCTCTGGAACAACAGAACTCACTATTCGTCATCCGCTCTTGATAGCTTTTCACTAAATTCAAGCAAAACTGATTTCAGAATCAGTAAATTGTCCTTACCTATACGAAGTAATAGTTTATCAGTGTCATCTAATGATTCGATTTCCCTATTTTTAAACTTATACATAACACTTGGACGAACAAGCGCTAAATCGTCTTTTGGAAGTTCCATATCTAAGACACGCGTAATTGCATCTAATAGAACCTCGGTAAAATCTTCATCTGGATAACCCAGCTCCGCATAAGCTTCATCAACTAATGGTTTTACTTCAAAGTACAACGACACTAAGGTTTCGCTTTCCATTGAACGAAGTAAATCGACATATTGTGTAAATCGTTTTGTTGAACTTTCATCCCACGCATAACTCCCCTCACCTTCCTCATTTAAAGGTTTTACGGAAAACTTTGTATTGGGCGCCACTAGAGGGCTATTATTGTACGCCACTATACCTTGAGAAAAATTGTCAGTAAAAACGACCAACCTACGGATCATATCTTTAGATACAACCAATTTTAGAAGCTCTTTTCGCCATGTGATATCAGGTAGTTTTTCCATCACAAAAACATCACTGTTATCTAAACTTGGCAAAGGGTTTTCGATTACTTCAGGCGCGGCATTGGTTTGTACCGTTTCAACTTGTTCAACTTCAGGTAATTCAATAGGCTCAATGACATCTTGCTCAATCTGAGTAGGCTCTACTTTTTCTTGAACGACTGGTAACTCTGCCTGGTTGGTTTCAACAGACTCTACTACCGCTTCATCATTGTTAAGGTACCAATAAACGCCACCAGCAATGATGACTACTGCAATTGATGGAATTAACCACCCGCTAGACTTTCTAGGTTGGGCTTGTGTCATAGAATTTTTGTACTAACCAATTATTAATTATATATGGTCTATTACATGAATTTTTGACACTAGATGCAAGCGCCAATTGTAACTTTTCGTCACAACTTTGTTTGTAACTGTAAGAAGATGATAAATAATCTTGTTTTTCTTATAGTTATACTTGCATCAAGTGTAGATTTTTATTGAACAACTTTAGGTTGCATCGGCTTGGTTTTCAGGTAAAGCGTCGATAAATGCAGGTAGTTTGTTGCAGTTATCTACAACCTCTTGGATATTTGGATATTTAGACATATCTAATTTAAATCTAACGGCATTATATACTTGAGGTATTAAACAAATATCCGCTAATGATATTTGATCACCGAAGCAATACAATCCTTTAGTTTTTGACAGTTTTTCCTCAACTGCTTCAAAACCAACATTCATCCAATGATGAGTCCAAGCTAACTTTTGCTCTTCGCTGACCGTTAACTCTTTTGCCAAATATTGTTGAACCCTTAGATTGTTTAGTGGATGTATCTCACACGCTACATCCAATGCCAATGCTCTTATTAGCGCCTTTTGTTTTGCATCTCCAAAAACTAATGGTACTTCGGCGCTTAGTTCATCTAAGTAATCTAAAATACTCAATGATTGATTTAAGACTAAGTCGCCATCGACAAGTGTAGGCACGAGATGTGTAGGGTTCATTTGAACATAATCTTCAGTGTGTTGTTCACCACCATTTTTAACTAAGTGCACAGAAATAGATTCAAATTCAATTCCCTTTAAGTGCATTGCGATTCGAACTCGATAAGCAGCAGAAGAGCGCCAGTAACCGTATAATTTCATGAAGACTTCCTATTACTAATTCAGTTTTTATTTAGTCTAACAGTGCAAGTAAACATTCCAAATCAAATTCAAACAATCTTTTGTCCGCTTCGTTTTTATATGTTTACATTAAGTTTTTACAGTTTTTTTATTGATATTGTATTCTCTCAGTTTATTCGCGACTGATGTATGACTCATCCCTACAACCTTTGCTAATTGCCTTGAGCTTGGATGTGCGGGATAAAGCTTTTTCAATAAGCTCGCTTCGTACTCTTTAACTAAGTACTCTAATCCTCTAGACATATCAACATTCAGGAAGCCTGTCTCGGTATCAAATGTAGGTAACCCAAAGTCCTCCCATTCAATATATTCTCGCTCACTTGCAGCCGCCGCAGTTGCTATTGCAGAATTCATTTGGGTTAGATTACCAGGCCATGGATATGCCGAGATTTCACTTTTACAACGCTCTGTGAAGTTCAACGTTTCGTTTTCAAGTTTAAGTTTGCTTTTAGAGAGAAAGAGCTCTGCAAGAGCTAAAATATCGGCATCTCTATCCCTAATTGGCGGCACTTCTATCAAAAGACCATTTAGCTTTTTGTACAAGTCTTCGTTGAGTTTTTCACTCGTTACGAGTTCAAAAGGCGCTAACACTGATGAGCAAACCAAATTAATATTACTGAAAGCAATCTGCCTTCGTTGCAATTCAATACTTTTATCCTGCAATAACAAAGACAAAGGTAACTGTGAGTCTGAAGGTAAATTATTCAAATTTGAAAGATAAAGAGTACCACCATTAATCAGTGGCAATAGCGACTCAATGAACTCAGTATTTGATTCACGTTCAAATAAGGTTAGGTCACCACAATCCAATTCGATAAACGGCTTTTCAGACTGCTTGCTGACTAAATGGCATAACTTAGCGAGTTCACGTTTACCCGTTGCGACTTCCCCAACTAGCATTATTGGGAGCTCCATGAACGAAGACTTTTTGATCTCTCGCATTGCTTTGCGCATCACTTTGCTTGTCGCTATTAAGTTTCCACTTTGATGATTATTAAATCGTTTAAATGCGTTCAGTTGCTGCCCTAATCTATCGGCCGATTTAAGGATCACAACTGCACCTGCCAATACGACATCGTTACTAATGTCTGTTACGTGAATAGGTAGTATATCGGCCAACACATCCTTATTAGACATCGTTAATCTTCTTGTGTGTCCAAGTACCTCTTCACCTTCTAGCCATTTAGTAAAATTAAACCCTTTCAACAAATTACTGACAGCCTGCCCTTGCAATGTGTGCTCTTGCTGCTCAATAAAACTAACGGCTTCATTATTAACCATCGAAATATTGCCCCCTATATCGATGGAAATAAGTGGCTCAGGGAAACTTCGAACAATGGTATCTAACTCTTGTCGTTCTCTTTCTGAAGGCATAAATGCAGTTGTTTTAACATCCAACACTCCTTCTATCATACGTATAAGAGGCATAATAGACTGCAATTCATTGAGTGTTAAATCTGGGATATTGACAAAAATTTGATTAGGTTTTTTAACCTCAATGCCTCTCAGATCTATCTGTTGTTCCATCAATATCTCAAGGACTTCCTGGGCGATGCCTATTCGGTCTTTACAATCTATTTCTATTCGCATGTTTTCTTTAAAAGCTTGTTGAGATCTTATAGCTATATTATAACGAAAAAGCCCCCTTATATAGGAGGCTTTGTTTTGTGAACTAGTATAACAGTTTACAGTAGCTGGTCAGTTTTCGCTGCACAAATGAAGTCATTCTTGTGTAAGCCTTTAATCGAATGGCTCCACCAAGTAACCGTCACTTTGCCCCACTCTAAAAGAATCGCAGGATGGTGAAATTCTTCTTCTGCTAATTCAGAAACTTTATTAGCAAAGTCCCAACCTAGTTTATAATTTTTGAACTTGTATACACGCTCTAGCATCATAATACCATCACGAACTTCTGGTACCCAATCAGGAATTTGAGCTAATAAACCCGGTAACTCTTCATCACTAACTTTTGGAGCGTCAACATGACACGCTTCACATTTCTGAACTGATAAATCAGACATAAACTTTCCTTTAACTCGCTTGTTGTGTTTCTTTTGCAGGGAATTTTGGTGCAAATAACCCTAACGATTTAGCTTTTTCTACAAAACCCATCATATCTTCTACTGAATTAGCACGTATATCGTCTAAGTCACTTACTTTTTCCAAGGTATAGTAAATTGGTTGCATAATATCAATGCGATAAGGTGTACGCATCACATCAAGAATATCAAAAGGCTTTCTCTCTACCGTTTGATCTTCCATCGCATATTTGGTTTCACCAGGGGAAGATAATATCCCACCGCCGTAAATGCGGAAGCCATCCGGTGTATTCAATAAGCCAAACTCTACTGTAAACCAGTACATTCTAGCTAAAAAGATACGATCTTCTTTGGAAGCATTTAGCCCCATTTGACCGTATGCTTGAGTATAATCGGCAAACGACTTATTGGTTAATAATGGACAGTGACCAAAAATTTCATGAAAAATGTCTGGTTCTTGTAAGTAATCAAATTCTTCTCTGGTACGAATGAATGTTGCGACAGGAAACTTACGCTCAGAAAGTAAACGGAAAAACTCACCAAAACCAATCAATGCAGGAACAGGTTCACACTGCCAACCTGTTGATTCTTTAAGCACTTCACTTACCTCACTTAATTGAGGTACTCTGTCCATTGGTAAATTTAGCTTTTCTAAACCTTCAATATATTCTTGGCAAGCAACTCCTTCTATGCATTTTAATTGTCTAGTAATCAGTTCTTGCCAAACTTGATTCTCTTCGTCGCTCCAATCGATAAAACCTGAACTATCAGGCTCTTTCGATACGTACTTTGTCATTTTAGCCATGTTGTAACCTATGCTTCAGCTGGTTGTCATTTTTGATTTTATACCAGCGATATCTCTGCAAACCCGTGTTTGCCCTCTTCTCTTCATATTAAGACAAGCTAAGAGGTAAAATCACGAGTTGCCACAAGGCCACAAAACACACAATTTAATAATTTGTAAGAGATTCAATACATAGTTTGAATTTACTATTAGATATTAGTGAGTTAATGTTTTACTATTTTTTAATAAGTTTCTTAATTTCACCTGCGATCGCTTTTCGCACGTCATTTGCTCCCAGTTTTTCGTTTGATACGGGCAACGGTCGACACATCTTGATAGTATTCAATCCAAGGCGTGCGGTAAGCATACCAGCACCTAAACCTTGCCCTAGTCTTCCAGATAATTTCCCCATAAATTCAATACCAAGTAGGTCAGCGCCAAAATCAACAGCTAACTCGCTTGCGCCAGCGTAGACCATATTACGAAAGACTTGTTTTACTAGCTTAATACGCGCAAAATAACTAAGTCTTACGCCATAAATTTGAGAAACATCATTAACTAGACGTAAGTTTCTCCATAAAATTAATAACATATCTGCTATTGCAAGTGGGCAAACCGCTATTAATACTGCAGACTCCGACGCGTGTTTCGCTACTCTCTCAACTGCCTTTTTGTCAGCTTGTGCCAATACCTGTTCTGAAAAATACTGAAATGTCTCATTTGCGTTCAACGCTTTAGTCTTCTGTTGCCATTCTATTCCTTGCGTATCAACAGCTAACAAATTCTCTATATCAGAACAAATATTATCAGCCGATCTTTTATCGTCCCCAAGCAACGCATCTGAGTAGCTCTGTTGGAATTCTTCGCGCTTTTTCAGTTGCATTAGCCCACGTATTTCGCCAAACACAGCTTTACCCGTGATAATTCCCAACAAGAGCAAAAGTAGCGCGTAGAGAGAGGAAATAATCGGATTCTGTTCAAACCCCAGTATGAAGAAATCAACAAGTTCAACTCCCACCAAAACCGTAAATACGGCTAAGAGCGCTTTCAAAAGATATCGATTATTCTTTTTCGTTACTGGTGGTTCATTGATATTTGAAAGCAGTTCCTGTTCAGCTTCTTGCCATTTGCTATTGTCAATCTCCACATGTTGTTCAATTTGCTCAACAAGATCAGGAAGTTGCTTCTCAGTCTTCTCTTCAAAGATGATTTGCTCTTGAAATTGCTCTTTTACTTCTTTCATCGAATTTTATCTCCAAGTAAAAACTGAAGTACTTGATCCATTCTAAGATGTGGCAGTGATTCGCCATCGGTTAATTTATGTTTAGGGTCAAAATTTGTAAACTTAAATTGATTGCTCTGCCAAAAGTCTGCGTCAGGAAATTTAGCAGGTACACTGCCCGGAAACATAGTGACCAGTTTTTTGTCTTGTGCACGAAGTCCTTGTATAACAGGAATAGTGTTTCCATTATGTGTACTTTGCCCGAGGTCCGTTACCTTTACAGACGATAATGCGATAGATTTCATTTCTACGTGTTCAAAATTAAGAGCCTGCATTTTGCTATAAACGAGTTGGTTCAGAAGCGATACTAATGGTTTATGTTGTTCAGGGGTAACATGATCTGCTTTCGTTGCGGCAAACATTAGCTTATCGATACACGGGGAAAACATTCGTTTAAGCAAACTTGACTGACCGTAATTAAAGCTTTCCATTATCATATCAATAGCCGTTTTGAGCTCTTTAAAGCTTTCTTCGCCATGACTCAATGGCGTTAAACAATCCGCTAAAATGATCTGACGATCGAAATTAACAAAGTGCTCTTTGTAAAACTTCTTAACAATCCTTTGCTTATATTCATTAAATCGAGCTTTAAGCATGCCTATAACAGTGTCGTCGCCAGCATTTTGATACTTATTTTTGTCTAGTTCATTAATATTTAAATATGGAAAGAACTGTAAAACTGGAGCACCTGAAAGTTCACCAGGCAAAACAAAACGACCGGGCTGAATAACCGATAAACCTAATTCGTTTTTGAAAATGTGTAGGAGCTCTGTATATTCATTGGCTATTTCAGCAAGTTCATCCTCATTAACAGGAGACAAAGGATCGAGCTGCTTTAATTTCTCATCGAATGATTGTGAATACTCAGTACGAATAGAGTTTTCAAACAATTCAGCGGAAAACTCAGACCATTCTTCAAAGGTCATACCTAACAAAGGAAGATCCAATAGCCACTCACCTGGGTAATCGGTTATATCAATGGTTAACGTCACGTGATCTTTAGCTAACTTTATTAGCGAACTCTCAGGTTTATATTTTAACGCTAGCCTTATTTGACTGATACCTTTGGTAGGCTCGGGCCAATCAATAGGTTCGTTAGAGAATGCGTTTATAGCACCTTCATAATTGAACCTCGGTATGTGCAAGTTCTTTTGTGGAACACGTTTTACACCTACTAACTGGTCATCTTTTGTAACTTCAAAGAAAGGCAAATCAGCACTATAGCCGGCATTTAAGAGTTGATTAACGAGTGACGTAATGAAGGCCGTTTTACCACTACGACTAAGGCCTGTAACTGCCAAGTTAACGTTAGTGTCGAGTGTCCTATCAAACAAATCTGATGCTCGATGTTTTATTTTATAGAGAGTCTCTTTTTCAAATACCATTTAAACCACTTTTAAACTGCACTGGCTATCAACTAGTTATAGATACTAATCCTAGATAAAACAGATGAAAACCCTTAATTAAAAAAAGCGGCTTATTGCCGCTTTTTTGTTATAGCTTGTTGATTTCCCTGGAAACCGTAAACTCTGGTGATGTTACATATCGTTCTATTTTTTGAAGTTCATTTTCAAGTCGCTTAAACTTTCGTCGAATATCGTGAAAAGCTTGTTTTGGCGGCTCACCTGCTTGCCATACTTTTGCTTTAACTTTTATCGACTCACCTTCAAAATCAGCTTGTTGTGTTCTAGAAAGCGCTTCATCAACGTTTTTAGGTGATTGCATTGATTGTGTTGGTGCTTTATCTAAAATGAACCAACCGGCAATGTAAATAACAACAACAAAACCTGCACCAAGTAACACACAAGACACGGCAACTACTCGTATCAACCAAGTTTCCCAGCCAAAGTAATCTGCTAGTCCTGCACATACACCAGCTATCTTACCTTTTTGGGTATTGCGAAATAATTCGCCTCGTCTTGTTGTCTTCATACCTTGTTTCTCCAATCAGGTGTTTCAGCATCCAAAATCGCTTCTAGTGTTTTAATACGATCAGCCATTTTATCTGCTAATTCTGAAAGTTCTGATAACTGGATATATTCTTCTTCACTGAAGCCCTGACTAATTTGTCTTTTGCTTCTGTAATGTAAAATCAACCATATAGGTGCCACTACCAATAAAAAGATAATGACGGGTGCCATAATAATTTCTTCCACAGTACCTCTCCTTATTTCTTGCTCAACAACACTGCCAAATTACTTAGACTTCTTCTCTGATTTCATTTTAGCTTTTAATGCAGCTAATTCATCATCTACTTTTTCATCAGATTCAAGTTCAGCAATTTCATCAGATAATGATTTACTTCCTAAGTCATGTGCTTCAACTTGCGCTTCGATGTCGTCTATTTTACGTTCATAACGATCAAAGCGGCTCAATGCATCATTTACTTTATCACTATCAATAGTTGATTTGACTTTAAGTCTTGAACTTGCTGTCTTCTCTCGCATGATAATTGCTTTTTGACGAGCCTTCGCGTCAGCAAGTTTATCTTGTAATTGCGTAATCTCATCTTGAAGTTTAGCAATATGCTCGTCCACATGAGCTAATTCCTGAGATAACGATTCAGCGCTGTCCGCACACTTTTTCTTTTCTAATAAAGCAGATCTTGCTAAGTCTTCACGATCTTTACTTAATGCTAATTCCGCTTTAGCTTCCCATTCTTGTGCGTCTTTTTCAAAACGTGCCACTTGGCGAGTAAGTTCCTTTTTATCAGCAAGTGTTTTAGCTGATGAAGAGCGAACTTCTACAAGTGTATCTTCCATCTCTTGAATAATTAAGCGAACCATTTTGGCAGGATCTTCAGCCTTATCTAATAGGCTATTGATATTAGAATTGATAATATCTGTAAATCTTGAAAAAACACCCATAACTTCTTCCTCTGGTTTCTAAATTTGTCACGTTTGGCAAATACTATACATGATCTAAGCCAACCTGTAACAACAAGCTTAAACTATTGTATTTAAAAGAATTTATATTAATTCGACAAAAACACTTTAATCACACTGAATAATGAAATACACTATTTGTTAGCGAAAAAAACCAATAATTAGGACTTGTATGTCACGCTTTAGCCAACAAGACAATTTGATAGGACAATCAAATAGCTTTCTCGAAGTTTTAGAACAGATATCTCAAATCGCTCCACTTACCAAGCCTGTTTTAATTATCGGAGAACGAGGAACAGGTAAAGAGCTGGTAGCGGCACGTTTACATTACCTTTCGAAGCGTTGGGATCAGAACTATTTGAAACTCAATTGTGCCGCTTTAAATGAAAATTTATTGGAAAGTGAATTATTTGGTTATGAAAGTGGTGCTTTTACCGGCGCAAATAAACGCCATGAAGGTCGTTTTGAAAGAGCGGACAAAGGCACGCTATTCTTGGATGAAATAGCAAATACATCGGGACTCATTCAAGAAAAACTATTAAGAGTAGTGGAATATGGTGAATTTGAACGTGTAGGTGGCTCAAGAACCATTAAAACTAATGCTCGCCTTATTGCAGCAACAAATGAAGACTTACCCTCAATGGCTGATGCAGGAGAGTTTAGAGCAGATTTACTCGACCGTTTAGCATTTGATGTTATTACGCTTCCACCACTAAGAGAGCGTTTGGAAGATATTTTGATACTTGCAGAACATTTTGCTATTAACATGGCTCGAGAGCTTGAGTTTGAATTGTTTAGCGGATTTACTGAAAAAGCTAAGAAGTCGCTATTGGAATACCATTGGCCAGGCAACATCCGTGAATTAAAGAATGTAGTTGAGCGCAGTGTTTATCGCTGTAACAACCCACACTTGCCTGTTCATGAGCTTGTTGTTGATCCATTCGAGTCACCATATCGCCCAACTAAGCGAGTTAAAACGCAAGATAGAATAGTTGAACAAGCACCAGCTAGATCACAAGAATCAATGCAAGAAAACGACACGACAAGTGTACCTATTGCGCAAAAAACACTGCAATCACCTAATCAATTTGAATTTCCTATGTCACTTAAGCAGAATTCTCAGAATTATGAAATTGACATGATCAAGAGCGCATTAGAAAATTGTCAATATAATCAAAAGAAAACAGCAGATGCATTAGAGTTGACATATCATCAATTGAGAGGATACTTGAAGAAGTACAACCTGTTAGATTCCAGCACTAATGAAATGGAATAATAAGAGCTACTGTTAATGGCACGATTGACCAATAATATTGTCTTTGTAGTAATAATGAGTGTATTACTATTTGGCTGTGAAGACGGTGAAAAAGCACTTTTAAGTAAACAAAGTATTGTTTATTGCAGTGAAGGTACGCCAGAAGGGTTTAATCCTCAAACGGTTACGTCGGGTGTTACAGTAGATGCTACCTCAAATATTCTCTATGATAGGCTGATTAGCTTTAATAAAGCAGACAATAGTTTAGAGCCCGCTCTCGCCAAATCCTGGCATATTACTAGAGATGGTAAAAAGATAACTTTTTATCTAAGAAAAGATGTAGCTTTCAATAGCACTGATTATTTCAAGCCAACAAGGCACCTGAACGCTGATGACGTTATTTTCAGTTTTAACCGTATCTTAGATGCAAGCCACCCTTTTCACTATGTATCAGGTGGTAAATACCCATTTTTCCAAAGCGTAAGTTTTGAACAACTGATAGACAATATAGAAAAAATAAACGACTACACGATTCGGTTCACCCTAACCAGAGCCGACAGTACTTTATTAACAAACTTAGCAACAGATTATGCAGTTATACTTTCAAAGGAATATGGAGATAATTTATTAGCGTCAGGTACATTACAAGATATGGATAACAAACCAGTTGGTACTGGACCATATTATTTGAAAGATTACCGAGCCGGTTCATATATTCGCTATTTCCCAAATAAAGAGTATTGGCGAGCCCCTTCAGAATTAGAGCAGCTCATTTACGATATTACAGCAAGTGATACTGGTCGTTTAACAAAATTACTTACGCACGAGTGTGATGTAATAGCCTATCCCATTGCTCACAATGAAATAAATAAAAGAAGTGACCTAACCTTAGACGAAGTAACAGCTTTTAATGTAGGTTATTTAGGTTTTAATACTTTGAAACCTCCATTTGACGACATAAACGTAAGACGAGCCGTTGCTCATGTAATCAATAAACAGGCTATATTAGACACTGTTTATTTTGGCCAAGCAGAAGAAGCTAATACCATTATTCCAAAATCATCTTGGGCAAACCCTGGTGACCTCACCACCCCGGAATTCTCACTTGAAAAAGCAAAAAGGTTGTTGGTTGAGGCTGGTTATCCCAATGGCTTCACGATCGATATGTGGGCCATGCCGGTGCAACGTTCCTACAACCCTGACGCTTTGACAATGGCAAAGCTTATTCAAGCCGATCTAAAAAAAATAGATGTAAAAGTTAATGTTATTTCATACGAGTGGCAGGAATTTCTAAAGCGACTAGCAGAAGGTGAACATCAAACTGTGCTACTTGGTTGGGCAGCCGATCATCCAGATCCTGATAACTTTTTTTCTCCTTTATTAAGCTGTGTTTCGGCTGCAACAGGCAGCAACAGAACTTTTTGGTGTAACAAGGATTACGATAGCCTGATCAGTAGTGCTTTAGAAACAACTAACATTACCAAACGCAAGCAATATTATAAAGAAGCATTAGCCATCATTGCACAAGAGATACCATTAGTACCAATAGCGCACTCCAAACGCTATCAAGCTAGAACAAAGGAAGTAAAAGGTACCTTAATGAGTTCATTTGGTGGCATAAACTTTGATCAGGTGAGCAAACAATAACGATGTTGATTTATACACTTAGACGACTAAATTTGTTCTTCTTCACAATATTGTTATTAACAATTTTATCATTTAGCTTAAGCTACTTATTTCCTGGTGAGCAAATTATCAATATATCGGGCCAAATTAATGCCACGCCAGAGCAAAAACTCCTACTTGAAGAAAGTTATGCCAGTGAAAGTGGCCTAATTTATCAATATTGGTCTTACGTTGTTCACCTATTTCAAGGTGACTTTGGCCAGTCAATGACAACAAATTTGCCCGTAGCTGACGAAATCCTAAGTCGGTTACCAGCCACAATGGAGTTGACGTTTGTAGCTTTACTTATTGCGATGGCAATTGGCATTCCTATCGGCTTTATCGCTGCTATTTATCATAGAAAAGTAGTTGATAACGTTATTCTTGGCTTTTCGATGCTCGGTTATTCAATTCCTGTCTTTTGGTTAGCCTTGTTAGCCATTTTAGTATTCTCTATCCAGTTAGGCTGGCTTCCGTCAGCCGGACAAATGAGCCTACTCTATAGTATCGATCAAGTAACAGGTGTTTTGTTTATCGATATTCTACTCAGTGATAGTCAATACAAGTGGCAAGCCTTCCAAGATGCAACACTACATATCATTTTGCCGGCGACCGTAGTAGCTATCGCCCCAGCTACAATATTTGTTAGGTTAGCTCGTACTGCAATGTTAGAAGTATTGGATACACACTATATAAAGGCGGCTCAAGCGAAAGGCCTTTCCTTTACTCAAATCATTTATCACCATGCGATTAGAAATTCAATGGTAAAAGTAATCCGTGACGTAGGCCTACAATTTGCCAACTTAGTTACACTGGCCATGGTGACAGAAATAATTTTTAGCTGGCCGGGTATCGGTCAATGGTTAATTCAAAGTATTTATCAACGAGACTATACTGCGATTCAAGGTGGCTTATTAGCATTATCCAGTTATATTTTCATTGTTCACATTTTGACTGACCTAATTTACGGTGCGTTAAACCCACTTGCAAGGGATGCTAAATATGGCTCGTGATAATATTTATCAAGAAGAAGAGTTTCCCTCTCCACTACTTCAGGTTTGGCTAAACTTCAAACAAACACCTGTCGTCATGATAGGCTTTAGTAGCATCATTTTTTTGGTTGTGCTCGCCATTTTTTCGCCGATATTGACCCCCTATTCATCAATAGAAAACAACCTAGATTATGTTTTACTTCCACCGGCATGGAGTGACGAAGGTAACGTGAGCTTTCTGTTAGGTACTGATAACCTAGGTAGAGATATGTTATCTAGGCTGATGCACGGTACTTCCCTAACCTTTGGTTTAAGTTTTGTTGTAGTTGTTATAGCTTTGGTAATTGGTGTCGTTATCGGCTCTCTCTCAGCACTTACCAAAGGCATGAAATCAAGCTTTTTGAATCATTTTCTCGACGTAATTCTATCTATTCCTTCATTACTGTTAGCTATCGTGATAGTTGCCATCCTAGGCCCTGGCTTGAGTAACACATTATGGGCAATAGTCATGGTATTAATTCCTCAATTTATTCATGTAACACGAAATGCAGTTACTGAAGAGTTCAATAAAGACTACGTACTTGCTTCGAAGCTCGATGGAGCCAGTCCAATTAGAATTCTCTATTATTCTATTTTTCCAAACATAGTAGAGCGCATTATCGGGCAAGCGACGCTGGCTCAATCAGCAGCGATATTAGATATTGCTGCACTAGGTTTTTTAGGATTAGGCGCGCCTATACCTATGCCTGAATGGGGGGCTATGCTAGCTAATGGTATTAAATGGTTTTATATCGCTCCTTGGACAGTTTATTTACCCGGTTTAGCCATTTTGTTTGCAGTAGTAGCAACCAACTTGGTAGGTGAAGGCATGAGACACGCTATTAAACAGCGTAAGGAAGCATAATGAACCTACTAGATATTAGAAACCTTTCTATTGAGTTGCTTTCCGCTCAAAAGCCTATACTGGCAGTTGATAAGGTAAGTCTCACCATGAAAGAGGGAGAAGTTCGTGGCTTGGTTGGCGAATCAGGCTCAGGAAAATCTCTGTTAGCACAAGCAATCATGGGTGTATTAGACGATAGGTGGAAAGTTGATGCAGACCGTTTTCATTGGCGCGGCAATGACCTAATGCGTCTCTCTCCTGAAGAGAGAAAACAAGTCATTTCAAAAGATGTTGCAATGATTTTCCAAGAGCCAATGGCCTGCTTAGATCCAACAGCAACCATCGGCGAGCAAATGGAAGAAGCTGTTGATAGCACACAACTTACAGGCAATTTCTTGCAAAGGCGCAAACAACGAAAAACAATGTCTGAAAATCTACTTCACAAAGTGGGTATTAAACACCATGAAGTATGTTTAAAAAGCTACCCTCATCAACTAACGGAAGCACTTTGTCAACGTGTAATGATAGCAATGGCAATTGCTAGAAGACCATTACTCTTGATAGCTGATGAACCAACAGCTGCAATGGAAAGTACAAACGAAGGTCAAATTTTCAGGCTATTGGCGAGCTTAAATCAGCTTAAAAATATGTCAATGCTACTGATCAGTCACGACTTAGAGAATGTAACACATTGGACGACAGCAATTACCGTTATGTACAGTGGTCAGTTTGTTGAGGCAGGTACAACAGAACAAATATTCAAAAAGCCATTTCACCCGTATACACAAGCTTTAGTCGATAGTAGCCCTAATGCAAATCTAAATATCCCGGTAAAATCTCGACTAATGACTCTGCCCGGAAGTATTCCTATTTTACAGCATTTACCTATTGGGTGTCGTTTAGGGCCAAGGTGCCCACGTGCACAAAAAGAATGTGTAATAGCGCCAAAAGTAGTGAACTACCATGGGCATCAAGTAAGTTGTCATTACCCGCTAAGAGGAAGTAAATAGTATGTCTTCTCTCTTAGATGTTAATAACCTTAGTAAAACGTATCGATTACCTGGATATTGGTTAAAGAAAAAGACCTTTACTGCGCTAGAGCCAACGTCTTTTTCTTTAGAAGCAAAGAAAACATTAGCAATTGTTGGGGAAACAGGATCAGGTAAATCAACACTAGCAAAATTATTAGTTGGCGCAGAAAAACCAACAACAGGCCAAATAAAATTAAACGGTCAAACATTACAAGCAGGTAATTTTAAACAACGTTGCCAACATGTTCGCATGATATTCCAAGATTCTGGAACGACATTAAATCCAAGCTTAACGATAGAACAATTGCTAGATGAACCTTTATACCTAAATACTGATTTAAACGAGCAGGAACGCTCTGTACTCATCAGAGAGACACTGCAAAAGGTTGGACTGTTGGCTGAACATATGAGCTTCTACCCTCATATGTTTTCTGGTGGGCAAAAACAAAGGATTTCATTGGCAAGAGCAATTATTCTCAAGCCGCAAGTGATCATACTTGATGAAGCATTAGCGGCATTGGATCCATCTCTTCGCTCTCAGATGATCAACCTGCTATTAGACTTGCAGCAACAAATGGGGCTTGCTTTTATTTTAATCTCACACAACTTAGGCATTGTTCGCCACTTCTGTGATGAAATGATGGTGATGAACGACGGGAAAATTGTAGAATCTGGCAAAACTCTGGAAGTATTATCATCACCAAAACACGCCTACACTAAAAAATTGATAATGAGCCAGCATTTACAGGTATCGTTAAGGTAAGCTATTTGTATATAAACAAAAAAAGGTCGCTTAAGCGACCTTTTTAATTTTCATCCTTAAAAGCTAGATTTCGTTACTTGCTGCAACGATTTCTTTTCTAGTGATCTTAGCACCAACTTTTAACGACTCAACAAAACTTACATAAGCCGACTGAGCTAGTTGTTGTGTTTGTTGTTGAACTAGCGCTGGGTTTTCAGATGTTTCAGCACCTGCTTTTACTGCTGTTACTTCTACAACCGCTACATCACCTGCCGCTAACTTAGCTGTACCTAAAGTAGATTTTCCATCCTGTGGGTGTGGTAATTTAAATGCTTCACGAGAAACACTACCATTTACTTCAGCGCCAAATCGTGCAACATCGGCTTTACTTTCAAAACTAGCACCTAACGCATTCATTTTTTCTGTAACGTCTGTACCTTCATTCAGCATAGCTACTAGTTCTTCAGCTGCCGACTGTGCTAACTCACCAGTTTTTTGGCTAGTTAAAACAGTACGAATTTGAGCGTCAACTTCAGTTAATGGTTTAACATTCGCTGCTTGGTACTCGTTTACACGAACCACCATAACTAAATCATCATTTATCTCGATGATATCTGAGTTAGCTTGCTCGTTAACAACCAAGTCTGAAAACGCAGCTTCAATTGCTGCCGGTGAATCGAATGGTGCAGTGTTACCAAACTTACGTAACCACGAAGACGTTTTAACTTCTGCGTCTACAGCACCAGCCGCATCTTCTAACGTATCTGGAAATTCGAAGCTTAAACGAGCCATTTCTTGTTGTAACTCAAAGAATTTATCTTGTGCTTTTTGCTTACTTACAGTCTCGAAAATAGCATCTTTCACTTCTTCAAATGGCGTTGATTCAGCACTACTTAACTCAGTCAATTTAATTACGTGGAAACCAAACTCACTCTCGACAACATCAGATACCTGCCCTACTTCTGTTAAAGCAAAAGCAGCTTCATCAAATGCATCACCCATGTTACCACGTTCAATCCATTCTAAATCACCACCATTTTCACCACTGAAAGTATCTGCCGAAAACTCTTGCGCTAACGCAGCAAAATCTTCACCTGCATTTACTTTAGCCAATAGATCTTCAGCTTGTGCTTTTGCAGCTGCTGAGTCATCGGCAGTTTCAATTAAAATGTGAGAAACGCGACGTTGCTCTTCTTTTTGGTAGTTAGCACTATTTTCTTGATAGAAAGCCAATAGATCTTCGTCTTTAACCTCTACCGTTTTTGCAATGTCGTTTACATCTAATGCAATGTAATCAACTTTTACTTGTTCTTGGTTTTCAAAACGCGATTGGTTTTCTAAATAGTAGCTATTAACTTCTTCGTCTGTAAGCTCAACTTGCTCAGCAAACTGTGCAGCTTTAACGGTTGCAAACTTAATGTCTCGTTTTTGATTCTGTAACGAAGCTACCAATGCTTCCTGGTACGGAACAGCGAACTCACTAGCAATAAGTGATTGTACTAATTGGCGACGAGTTAAATCTTCTCTCAAGTAGTCTCTAAAATCTGAAGACTGGTAAAAACCACTTTGGTTGATTAACGCTAAGTAACGATTGTTATCAAACTGGCCGTTAACTTGGAATTCAGGCATTTCAGTGATAACTTTTTTGATGTTCTCATCAGAAACACGAAGTGCAAGATTGTTACTTGCTTGTTTAATTAATGTTTCATTAATTAACTGATCAAGTACACCGTTTCTGAAGTTAGCCATATAGTTGCTATCTGCAGATAAGGTTTCAAACATTTCACCAAACTGTTGTGACATACGTGCACGTTGGCTTTGATATGCTTTATCAAAATCTGCTTGAGAAATTTTTTCTCCATTAACTTCTGCTACTGACGTATCAACTTGATTGGTGTAACTACCAATACCTGCAACGGCAAAAGTCAAAATTATAAAGCCAAGAATAATCTTAGCGACGATCCCTTGTGAACTCTCACGAATATTTTCTAACATCTTTTACTCTTCACACTTCAGGTGCATTTTCATTTTCTATCGCGCGATTCTACCAGATGCAAATCAGTCCTAAAAGCATACAGAACGATTTATCATCAAAACTATGTATTTTTTATATAAAATTTATACTATCGCTACAAAATAAAAGACCACCCTAAGGTGGCCTTTTACATCGATTCTAATAACTGTGATTAGTTACAAGCGTCTTTAAGTGCTTTACCCGCTTTGAAAGATGGGATTTTAGCAGCAGCGATTTCGATAGTCGCACCCGTTTGTGGGTTACGGCCAGTGCGTGCAGCACGGTCACGAACAGAGAAAGTACCAAAACCAACAAGAGCAACTTGCTCACCAGCTTTTAGTTCTTCAGTTACTGCTTCGATAAAAGAATCTAATGCACGACCAGCAGCCGCTTTAGAAATGTCAGCACCCGCAGCAATCTTCTCGATTAATTGAGATTTATTCACAGTGTATTCCCCTTCATTTTGTTATTATTCAGCGCTTTCTTTTTTAGATTAGCGTTCACTAGTTAAGCTTTATATCAGCCTTCTTTTTGAACTTCAAGCACTGAGTTAAAGTAAATTCACAAAGTAAAAATGATTTAGTTCATTTTTACTGACCCCTTATCATTAGTGGGGTTCAGCCTTATTAGCTTCCATAACTTACCATAGTTTTGGCGTTTGAAAAGCCCCTAGGCCACTTTTTTTCGCTTTTTTTGATGATTTTTATCAAATTCGAGCGAAAAAAAGCCATTTTTTAACCAGTTATGCCTGTAATTTAAATTTCTCTACAGGGTGTTCAAGTGCAAGCTCAAGGACCTCATCTATCCATTTTACAGGATGTATAGACAGATCAGCCTTCACATTTTCCGGGATTTCCTTCAGATCACGCTCGTTGTCTTTTGGAATAACAACTGTCTTAATTCCACCTCGGTGAGCAGCTAGCAATTTTTCTTTTAAACCACCAATCGCTAATACTTCGCCTCTAAGTGTGATCTCACCAGTCATAGCAACATCAGCTTTAACTGGGTTACCTGTTAAACTCGACACTAGCGCTGTACACATGCCAATACCGGCACTTGGTCCATCTTTAGGCGTAGCACCCTCAGGAACATGCACGTGAATATCGCGTTTCTCGTGAAAATCTTCATTGATACGTAGTTTATCTGTACGACTTCTTACAACAGTCATCGCCGCTTGAATAGACTCTTGCATTACATCACCAAGCGAACCGGTATAGGCTAGTTTCCCTTTACCAGGTACAGAAGCAGTTTCAATAGTAAGTAACTCACCACCGACTTCTGTCCAAGCAAGCCCTGTAACAAGACCTACTCGATTCTCGTCGTCCGCTTTGCCGTAATCAAAACGTTGAACACCAAGGTATTCTGCTAAATTGTCTTGATTAATAACAACCTTCTTCAAGCCTTTGTCTAGCAAAATAGCTTTAACCGCTTTACGACATAGTTTTGAAATTTCTCGTTCTAAACTACGTACACCAGCTTCTCTAGTGTAGTAACGGATAATACCGATTACCGCGCTGTCTTCAATTTCGATTTCTTTCTCTTTAAGGCCATTTCGCTCAATTTGCTTAGCAATTAAATGACGCTTGGCGATATTCAGCTTTTCATCTTCTGTGTAACCAGATAAACGTATAACTTCCATACGGTCTAACAGTGGACCCGGAATGTTCATACTGTTTGATGTTGCAACAAACATAACGTCTGATAAGTCATAATCAACTTCTAAGTAGTGATCATTGAAACTGCTATTTTGTTCAGGGTCTAATACTTCTAATAAAGCAGATGCTGGATCGCCACGCATGTCAGACGACATTTTGTCTATCTCATCCAACAAGAACAATGGGTTTTTAACGCCAACTTTAGCTAGCTTCTGAATTAATTTACCTGGTAATGAACCTATGTAAGTTCTGCGGTGACCACGAATCTCAGCTTCATCACGCACACCACCTAGCGCCATTCGTACATACTTACGACCGGTAGATTTAGCAATAGACTGGCCTAGCGACGTTTTACCAACACCTGGAGGACCTACCAAACATAGAATAGGACCTTTAAGTTGACTAACTCGTTGTTGAACCGCTAGATATTCAATAATACGTTCTTTGACCTTTTCTAAGCCGTAGTGATCTTTCTCTAATACCTCTTCAGCCAACGCAAGATTGCGTTTTAATTTACTGCGTTTTTTCCAAGGTACACTAGTCATCCAGTCAATATAGCTTCGCACTACTGTAGCTTCTGCAGACATAGGAGACATCATTTTAAGTTTTTGTAGTTCAGCAAGCGTTTTTTCTTTTGCTTCCTTAGGCATCTGAGCTTCTTCAATCTTTTTCGTGATTTGCTCAGCTTCGTCTGGCACATCGTCCATTTCGCCTAATTCTTTTTGAATGGCTTTCATTTGCTCATTCAAATAATACTCACGTTGGCTTTTTTCCATTTGCTTTTTAACGCGAGTACGAATTTTCTTTTCTACTTGTAAAACATCAATTTCACCTTCCATTAGTGCCATTAAGTGCTCTAATCGCTCGGTGACATCTTTTATCTCTAGTACCTTTTGCTTTTCAACAAGTTTCAATGGCATGTGTGCAGCCATTGTGTCTGCTAATTGCTCAGCATCATCAATACCCGAAATAGACGTAAGTACTTCAGGTGGAATCTTCTTGTTTAATTTTACGTAACCTTCAAACTGTGAAATTGCACTGCGCACTAAGACTTCATTATCACCTTCAGACGTGCCTTCAATTGCAAGAAACTCAATATCAGCGGTAAAGTACTCTTCAGTCTCTACAAATTTTTTAATTTCTGCTCTTTTGCCACCTTCAACCAACACCTTTACTGTACCATCCGGTAGTTTAAGCATTTGCAGAATAGTCGCTACTGTTCCCGTCGTGAAGACATCATCCGACGTAGGATCATCTATCGCAGCATCTTTCTGAGCCACTAAGAATACTTGCTTATCCGACTCCATTGCGATATCCAAACAACGGATAGACTTTTCACGGCCTACAAACAATGGAATAACCATTTGAGGATAAACAACAACATCACGTAAGGCTAATACTGGAATTTCTTCTACACCTGTGACATTTGGTAACTGTTCTGACATTAGAGACTCTCTTGAAATTGGCAATTATTACAGTTTAATAAAAATTATATGGGGATAAAGATTTCGCTTTCAACAAAGTTTGCAAAAAAAGAAACTAACTGGATACTTTTAATACAACAAATAAAAAAGAGCGCTAATTGCGCTCTTTTATTATTCTAGACACTAACTGTCTGAAGCAGCTTGATCTTGAGGTGTTTCGTAAATGATGATTGGTTTAGACTCACCTTTGATGACGGTTTCATCAACAACCACTTTACTTACATTTTCCATTGATGGTAATTCGTACATCGTATCGAGCAAGACACCTTCTACAATAGAACGAAGACCACGAGCACCTGTTTTTCTAACCATTGCTTTGTTAGCAATCGCAAGTAGTGCATCTTTACGGAATTCTAATTCAGCACCTTCCATATCAAATAGAGCAGTGAACTGTTTAGTTAATGCGTTCTTAGGTTCTTGAAGAATTTGTACTAATGCATCTTCATCAAGTTCACTTAAGGTTGCTACAACAGGTAAACGACCAATAAACTCAGGAATAAGACCATATTTAACTAAATCTTCTGGCTCTACTTCCTGGAAACGTTCAGTCAATGACTTCGCTTCGTCTTTACTGCGTACTTCTGCACCAAAGCCAATACCCGTACCGGTATCACATCTTTGTTCAATCACTTTATCCAAGCCAGCGAATGCACCACCACAAATAAATAAGATCTTAGACGTATCAACTTGCAAGAATTCTTGTTGAGGGTGCTTACGACCACCTTGAGGTGGTACTGAAGCAATTGTACCTTCAATTAACTTCAGTAATGCTTGCTGAACACCTTCACCCGATACATCACGTGTAATAGATGGATTATCAGATTTACGAGAAATTTTGTCGATCTCATCAATGTAAACAATACCACGTTGAGCTTTCTCGACGTCGTAATCACATTTTTGCAATAATTTCTGAATAATGTTTTCAACATCTTCACCAACATAACCAGCTTCAGTTAATGTTGTTGCATCAGCCATTGTAAATGGTACATCTAACATGCGAGCTAATGTTTCAGCTAGCAAAGTTTTACCACTCCCCGTAGGACCAATAAGCAGAATATTACTCTTGCCCAATTCTACGCCATTATGAGCATCACCGTTGCGCAAACGCTTATAGTGGTTGTATACGGCAACTGCTAACACCTTTTTAGCATGGCTTTGACCAATCACATAGTCATCAAGATTATTTCTGATCTCAATTGGCGAAGGCAATGAGTCGCCTTCTTGTTTAGGTGCAATTTCTTTAATTTCTTCACGAATAATGTCATTACAAAGCTCAACACATTCATCACAAATGAACACGGATGGCCCTGCAATCAGCTTCCTTACCTCATGTTGACTCTTTCCACAAAAAGAGCAATAAAGTAATTTGCCGTTATCACCGTCACCTTTCTTAATATCGGTCATACGGTACCTCTAATGCTTAAAATTCTATTCTTTCTTCTAATAAGTATTTCACAATTTGCTGAGATCACAATATATATCAGCGAACAATATACTTATTTGTCGTTTCTTTGTTCTAATATGGCGTCAACTAAACCATATTCAACCGCTGATGCTGCATCTAAGAAGTTATCACGATCTGTATCTTCGGCAACTTTTTCGTACGGTTGCCCTGTGTGATCTGCCATTAAACGATTTAATTTTTCTTTTATCGTTAAGATTTCTTTTGCGTGAATTTCAAAATCAGACGCTTGACCTTGAAAACCACCTAGAGGTTGGTGAATCATCACACGTGCGTTTGGTAAACAATAACGCTTACCCTTTTCACCGCCTGATAATAAAAACGCGCCCATGCTGGCTGCTTGACCAATACAAACTGTGCTCACATTTGGCTTAATAAACTTCATTGTATCGTAAATAGCCATACCCGCAGTTACAGAGCCGCCTGGCGAGTTGATATACAAATAAATGTCTTTTTCTGGACTTTCTGATTCTAGGAAAAGCAATTGAGCAACAATTAAGTTAGCCATGTGATCTTCAACTTGACCACACAAAAAGATAACACGCTCTTTAAGCAAACGAGAATAAATATCAAATGAACGCTCACCTTTTGCCGTTTGTTCAACAACCATAGGGACTAGTGCGCTTTCAGTGATACTTGAAATACCTTGGGAATTATTTTGCGATGTAAACAACGATCTGTTCCTTATCAAATAAAAATGGCTTGTATGTTTCCATACAAGCCATTTAATCTATTGCTTAAGCTAATGTCAATCAAAAAGCTTATTTAGCTTCAGGATTCATGATGTCTTTGAACTTAGCTTTCTTATCTTTTACTTTTGCGTTAGCTAATAAAGTTTCAACAGCTTGCTCTTCTAATGCAACGTTTTGCATTTGTTGGTTAAGCTCTTTATTAGATTTGTAGTATTCGATAACTTCTTGTGGATCTTCGTAAGCAGATGCTGCTGAAGCAATTAACTCTTCAACTTTTGCTTCGTCTACTTTAAGTTCATTTGTCTTGATTACTTCACCAAGTAATAAACCTACTTTAACACGACGCTTAGCTTGCTCTTCGAACATTTCAGCTGGAAGCTGTGGCATGTTCTTAGGATCTACTTGACCGCCAAAACGTTGAACTGCTTGCTGACGTAATACATCAACTTCTTGAGCTACTAATGCTGCAGGTAATTCTACTTCATTGTTCTCTAGTAAACCTTCGATTACTTGCTCTTTAACTTTAGCTTTAACAGCTGAAGTTAATTCACGAGTCATGTTTTTGCTTACTTCTTCACGAAGTGCTTCAACACCACCGTCTTCTACACCGAATAATTTAGCGAATTCATCGTTTACTTCTGGAAGTACTGGACCTTCAGTCTTTAAAACTTCGATATCGAACTCAGCGTCTTTACCTTTTAGGTTTTCAGCGTGGTAATCTTCTGGGAAAGTTACGTTGATAGTCTTTTCTTCACCAACTTTCATACCAGTAATTTCTTTTTCAAAACCAGGAATCATGCGACCAGCGCCTAATTCTAGTTCGAAGTTCTCAGCTTTACCGCCTTCAAACTCTTCACCGTCAACACGACCTAAGAAGTTGATAGTTAACTTATCGCCTTTCTTAGTCTTACGCTTGTTTTCTTTCCAAGTCTTGTGTTGGTTTTGAAGTGTTACAAACATCTCATCAAGGTCAGCATCACTTACTTCTACAACTGGACGCTCAACTGAGATTTTCTCTAAATCTTTTAACTCTACTTCTGGGTAAACTTCAAAAGTTGCTTCGAATTCGAAGTCTTTACCATTTTCATTGCTTTTAGCTACGAACTCAGGACGACCAGCTGGGTTAATTTTCTCAGCTACGATAGCTTCAACGAAGTTACGTTGCATAACATCACCAGCTACTTCTTGACGTACAGCTGCGCCGTAACGTTTTTGAATTACTGATGGTGGAACTTTACCAGGACGGAAACCATTGATACGTTGCGTCTTAGCTAGGTGACGAAGACGGTTTTTAACTTCAACATCTACTTTTTCTGCAGGAACTGAAATCGTTAATTTACGTTCCAAACCTTGTGTAGTCTCAACTGAAACTTGCATTTAATTACCTCTATCTTTAGCGCTTAACTACGCCCTTAAATAACGCATCTATTTAGTGAACATTAAATGACTATTGCCATTTGTTCGCAGCTCCCTAGCTTGTGCTCTATGAGCCCAGAAAACCGTAATAAAAGATGTTCTGTTTAAATTAGTGACGCGAAATTATAGCGGTGCTTTTTAAAAGAGTCGAGTACCAAATTAAATAAATTTTGAACGATCGGGCAAAAATACAGCAAAAAATCGAAAAACCCTTATTTTTAGGGCGCTAAAGAAGAAGAAAAAGTCAATAAATAAAGGCTATTTAAGTAAAACGGAATTAGATTTTTAGACTAAAACGACAACATCAGGTGAATTTTGCTATTTTCAATATGAAGGTTAGAAAAAATATTACGATAGTGTGCTTGAACATAAACAGGATAAATAAGATAAGAAGTGGTCGGTGATGTAGAATTTGAACCTACGACACTTCAGGATCGAAAGTACCCAAACCAATGGCTTGGTGATATCAATCAAAAAATTATAAATTAAGAAGTGGTCGGTGATGTAGGATTTGAACCTACGACCCCTTGGACCCAAACCAAGTGCGCTACCAAGCTGCGCTAATCACCGACGATGTATCTTATAAAAGATGGGGTGGCTAATGGGACTTGAACCCACGACAACCGGAATCACAATCCGGGGCTCTACCAACTGAGCTATAGCCACCACAATGGCACGCCCTGCAGGATTTGAACCTGCGACCCACGGCTTAGAAGGCCGTTGCTCTATCCAGCTGAGCTAAGGGCGCATAACCTACAAGTGCGAACTTTCAATTAGATTGAAAGTGGTCGGTGATGTAGGATTTGAACCTACGACCCCTTGGACCCAAACCAAGTGCGCTACCAAGCTGCGCTAATCACCGACATGTCTTGCAGAAAGCTGCTTGCTTTCAACGGATGCGGATATTACAGAGTTGCTTTTATCCCGTCAAACCTTTTTTATAAAAAAAATTCCGTTCGGCTAAATTTAAAGCAACACGAACAAAAAAGTACAGTTATTTGTGTATTTTTTGTCATCACAGCACTAAAACACAAATATGCATACAATATATCTCAAATCTAACACTATATATAGGCAAATTCACCTACAACTTATATGCATAATATGAGAAAATGCCGCCGCAAAATTCAACAACTCATTAGGTATTATGGCTGCATCACTTATTGACGGCAAAACAATTGCCCAAGAATTACGCTTATCAGTTAAAGAAGCGGTTGCTAAACGTATAGCAGAAGGACTTAGAGCGCCAGGTTTGGCAGTAATATTAGTAGGAAGTGATCCAGCTTCTGAAGTATATGTAGGAAGTAAAAGACGCGCTTGTGAGGAAGTAGGCTTTGTTTCTAAGTCTTATGACCTGCCAGCAACAACAACTCAAGATGAATTACTTTCTTTAATTGATGACCTAAATGAAGACGAAACAATAGATGGCATTTTAGTTCAGCTTCCTTTACCTGAAGGATTAGACGCTAACTTAGTCATTGAACGTATTTCGCCTAAAAAGGATGTTGATGGCTTCCACCCTTCTAACGTGGGTAAGTTAGCACTAAGACAGCCAGGCTTAAGACCTTGTACACCTAAAGGCATCATGACACTAATTCAGTCAACGGGTGTTAAAACACATGGTTTAGACGCACTAGTGGTTGGTGCATCTAATATTGTTGGCCGCCCAATGACATTAGAACTACTTTTAGCCGGTTGTACAGTAACAACAACTCATCGCTTTACAAAAGATTTAGAAGCTAAAGTAAGAAATGCAGATCTAATCGTTGTTGCCGTTGGTAAACCAGAATTTATTCCTGGTGACTGGATTAAAGAAGGTGCAATGGTTATTGATGTCGGCATTAACCGCTTAGATAGTGGCAAGCTAGTTGGTGACGTTGAATTTGATGTTGCAAAAAATAGTGCTAGTTATATTACACCGGTACCAGGTGGTGTTGGCCCAATGACAGTAGCAAGCTTAATCGAAAATACATTAATTGCTTGTGAAGAATTCAATAGCTAATAAATTCTCAAGAGCATAATAAAAAGCCAGCTTGTAGCTGGCTTTTTTGTTTTGGGTACAAATTGAACTTAGCCTTTTCGCCAAGTTGTTTTACCAGCACTATCTTCAAGGACAACATTCATAGCCTTTAACTTATCTCGTGCATCATCAGCAAGTGCCCAGTCTTTACTAGCTCTTGCTTGATTACGTTGCTCGATCAAAGCTTCAATAATAGCAACTTCATCGTTATCGCTACTACCTTGTAGGAATGACTCTGGTGATAACTGCAATAAACCTAACAAACCACCTAGGGATTTCAAAGTACTTGCCAAGTACTGCGCTTTATCTTCATCCGTTGTTTTAACGATATTTAACTCTTTCGATAATTCAAACAGCACAGCTAAAGCTTCTGGTGTATTAAAGTCATCATCCATTGCTGTAATGAACTTTGCTACATACTCGTCAGACTTATCTACTTCAAAGCCATCAATTAGGTCAACATCTCTCAACGCTGTATAAATACGTTCAACAGATGAACGTGCTTGGTCTAGGTTATCCGTTGAATAGTTTAATTGGCTTCGATAGTGACCTGACGTTAAGAAGAAACGTGTTGTTTCAGCATCATATTGTGCTAACACATCTCTAATCGTAAAGAAGTTACCTAACGACTTTGACATCTTTTCTTGATCTACTTGCACCATGCCCGTATGTAACCAGTAATTCACATATGGAGTATCAAGCGCACAACAACTTTGCGCGACTTCATTTTCGTGGTGTGGGAACTGTAAATCTGATCCACCGCCATGAATATCGAAATGCTTGCCTAATACTTTAGCGTTCATTGCAGAACATTCGATATGCCACCCTGGACGACCCGCGCCCCAAGGTGAATCCCAGCTTGGCTCTTCTGGTTTTGCATGTTTCCATAAAACAAAGTCAAGAGGGTTGCGCTTAGTTTCATCTACATCTACGCGGCTACCAGCCTGAAGTTGCTCAAGGTTTTGACCACTTAACTTACCGTATTCAGGAAAGCTAGAAACGTCAAATAGTACATCGCCACTATCAGCTAAGTAGGCGTGCTCTTTTGCAACTAACTGCTCAATCATGTCAATGATCTCTTGCATATGAGTTGTTACACGAGGTTCTACATCCGGTCTTAAAATATTAAGCGCATCAAAATCTTCATGCATATAACCAATTGTACGCTCAGTTAACTGATCTGGCGTTTCATTGTTCTCAATAGCACGATTGATGATTTTGTCTTCAACGTCTGTAATATTTCTTACGTAGTTAACTTCATAGCCACTAAAGCGTAAATAGCGCACCATGTTATCAAAACTAATATAAGTACGACCATGACCAATATGACACAAGTCATATACTGTACAGCCACAAACATACATCCCTACTTTGCCAGGTTCTATAGGCGTAAAAGCTTCTTTTGTACGCGTTAACGTATTGTAAAGATGTAACATAGTCGTTTGTGTCTCCTTAAAAACAATAGAGGTAAATTATTCCCCATATAAATTGGCTGCTAATTGTAGCTGAATAATGTTTTAGAATCACCACTTCTCTTTACAGTTTCAGCGTTTAGGTTACAATTCACCATACAAATAACCACAGAGTAATTCAGATGATCATTTTTAAAACAAACTTAGGCGAGATTAAAATCAAATTAGACTTTGATAACGCACCTGTTACAGCTAAAAACTTTCAACAATATGTTGAAGAAGGTTTTTACAATGGAACAATTTTCCACCGTGTTATTAAAGGTTTCATGGCGCAAGGCGGTGGCTTCGCTTCTGGCATGGAAGAAAAGACAACTCGCGAGTCAATTCAAAATGAAGCTAACAACGGCTTAAGCAACAAACGTGGTACGCTTGCAATGGCAAGAACACAAGATCCTCATTCTGCTTCTGCTCAATTTTTTATTAACTTAGTTGATAATGATTTCTTAGATTTCAAAAACGAATCTGTTCAAGGTTGGGGTTACTGTGTATTTGGTGAAGTTGTTGAAGGCATGGATATCGTAGACAAAATGACTTTAGGCGACACAGGCCGTTTTGGTTTCCACGATGATGTGCCAAAAGAAGAAATCATTGTTGAAGCGGCAACGGTAGAAAGCTAAGAATCAATGACAAACCAAGCCAAAACTGCAGAAATCACCTATTTCATTGCAGATTTGCACTTAAGTGAAGACAGGCCGGATATAACGGCCTGTTTTTTATCTTTTCTAGCAAATCAAGCAACAAGAGCACAAAAACTCTATATCTTAGGTGATCTATTTGAATACTGGATAGGCGATGACGATACTTCTCCTTTTATATGGGAAATTGCCGATGCACTCAGTCATTTAGCGAAGTCGGGTACCGAAATTTTCTTTATTCAAGGCAATAGAGACTTTCTCTTGGGGAAGAAATATGCAACCAAAGCAGGCATGACCTTATTAGACGATATCTCCCTTATCAACCTATACGGGCGTGAAGCCGTAATCATGCATGGTGATACGCTTTGTACTAAGGACATTGCTTATCAAGCATTTAGAAAAAAATCACGAACATGGTGGTGGCAGTTGATTATCAAAAGTTTGCCGCTGTTTGTTCGCAGAAGAATTGCACAAAACTATAGAGCTAAAAGTGCTAGCGCTACCGCAATGAAATCTCAGGAAATAATGGATGTAACTCAAGAAGAAGTGACTAACTGTTTGACGGCTCATAACTGTCAGTTACTCATTCATGGCCATACTCATCGTCCAAACATCCATAACGAGACGATTAACAATAAACCAGCCCAACGAATTGTATTAGGTGACTGGTACGAGCAAGGCGCATGGTTAATTGTAACTCCTGAGCTTATAGAAATGATGACAACTCCTTTACCCTACGAATAAAATAGTAAATTATTTGTTGTAATTTTGTTATCATATTTAGTGATTAAAATAGCCAATATAAATAAAATAACTAAAAAAATTACATAATGTAGTGAATATTGAGCTACGCTTTTAATGCGCTCCCGTTTTTTATAAGCATTATCAAGGAAATAATCAATGAACACACAGGACAGCTTACTAACTGCCCAACGAATTTCTGAAAAGTGTTTAGCATTTTTAAACGAAAATCAACTAGCTGCTACTCCGATTAACTACTCCGTTGCCTATCATTATTGTGCTAACAAAATGCCGGAGATGTCGCAAAAATTAGACAAGCAATTACAAAGTAGAAAAGGCGTTGATGCCGTCTTTTTAGAAGCTTTATTTCTAGAATACTTCTCTAACAATGAAGAGTTGACGAACGAACTTATTCAGCCGTTTGAACAGACATTAAATAACACGATAGAAAAGCTTCAGACTCAGGTGTCCAACGACAAACAAGTGGTTGCCAACTTAGAAAAAGCAGACAAAGTATTGGCTAAATCTAACAATCAAGACTCGTTGACAAGCCTAATGCAGTTTTTAAACAATGTTGTGAGTAAATCAAGCGAGCGTCATCAAACACTATCCGACGAATTATCTGATGCATGCCAACAGATTAACCAGCTTAAGAATCAGTTAGAACAAACACAGCAAGAAGCATTGTTAGATGCACTAACCGGTCTATATAATCGTCGAGGCTGTGAACAAAAACTTAGTGAACTAAGTGAGGAAATACACAGTTCATTAGTTATTGATATCGATCATTTCAAGAAAGTTAACGATAGCTTTGGTCACTTTATCGGTGACAAGGTCATTCAAAAAGTTGCTTCAACGATTCAAGATCATTTGATCGAAGATGATTTTGCCGTTAGATACGGCGGTGAAGAATTTATTGTAGTCATGGCGAATAAAAATAAATCCTACGCTAAAGCTATTGCTGAAAATATTCGAACGTCGGTGACAGAGCTTCGCTTGATGCAACGTAAAACGAATACTTACTTACCACCAATATCGGTATCAATAGGTATTGCTGAAAAGAATAAAGACAGCCACTGGCAAGCTGTTTTTGAGAACGCTGACTCTGCTCTTTACAAAGCAAAGTCAGAAGGTCGAAATAGGTGTGTAATCGCTTAGAGTGCGCTATGCAGGTACACCAGAATGAAACTTAAAATCTTCATCTGGTGTACTAATTAGTTCGGCTTCTACTTCCCCAAAGAATTTCACGCGTTCAGATATATCTTCACCAGCTATTTTCTCAGCTAAAGCTAGGTAGTCCTCAAAATGGCGCGCTTCAGAGCGCAACAACGAAACGTAGAATTTATTTAACTCATCGTCTAAGTGCGGCGCTAGTTTGGCAAAACGCTCACAGCTTCTAGCCTCAATATAGGCGCCGCATATTAGCTTATCAATCAGAATGGCTGGTTCGTGCGTTCTCACATTCGACATCATTCCTTTAGCGTAACGACTCGCAGTTATGTTTTCATATGGAATATTTCTATCTTCCATAATCTCTAGCACCTGATAAAAGTGATGTAACTCTTCTTTTATAAGCAACACCATCTTATCGATGAGCTCTTGACCATATTGGGAGTTACTCTTAGGTGCAACAGACTTAGACAGCTTTGTGTGCGCTTTTAAACCATCAAGGCTGCCCTCTTTTTTGTAGACGTACTTTTCAAATGGCTGTAACCAATCTAATAATACTTGACCGCTTTCCTTATCAGCAGCATATTTACGAATCAACCACATTGCGGTTTGTCCCGCTTTAAGCTCACAGATCAGATGATCGGTAAGTAGCAAAGGTAAATTTTCCTGCTGCTTGGCTTTTTCTATCCAAGCATCTGGCGTTTCACATTTTAAGAATTGGTTAATTGGCGATAATAAAGATGAAAAGTTCATAACTGACGCTTACAATACAACATCCCTATATTTTAAAAGGGTATTGAAAGACTTGCTAGCAAAAGATGAGTTTGAAGGAAAACAATGAACAAAAAAGAAAAACAAATGCTGGAAAAGCACAAAAACCTGATTCAGAGTGACTTCCAAAAAGTGAGCTCTCACGTACAAAGAGAAGAAGATGACTGGTTTATTAATACGCTCATGATTGAAGGGGTTGATGTGCCGTTCAAATATAAGCGAAAGCAGCCATACAAAAGCTTAAAGGGCCAACGAATTAATATCACCTATTATCCGCATGTAGAAAACGTAGCTGGTTTTGAAATTGAAGTCATGAATATTGTTAGGATCAAAGTAAGCTAACAACAAGAGCATTCACAACAACTATATTTATTATTCACATCTTCTATATAAAACCGCCCCTATATTTCAATTAGCTCTAAAAACAAACTATTTTTGATTATTTTTAAAACATTTCTTGACGAGTTGTTAGACATCTTTCATAAATAAACTATCAACAATAAAAATAATATGTTGAATACCGAAAAGAACGGACAAGAAAAATAATAACCGTATCTTTCAATTTGGGGACAGCAAGAGGGTTAATCATATGATCTTAAATCATATCTGGGGCTTATACGCCCATCCTAAAGAAGAGTGGCATACGATTGAAAAACGCCATGAAAGTTTAATGTATAGCTTGGCTCATATTCTAATCGTTGCTCTTATTCCAGCGATCTGCGCATACTATGCTACAGCTCATCTTGGCTGGTCTGTAGGTGCAAGGGATCCAATCAAACTTCCTGAAGCAAATGCAATGATGTTAGCAGGCGCTATGTATGCAGGATTAATTGCTGGTGTGTTTGCTTTAGCGTACTTGATTCAGTGGATGGCAGTTACATTTGATGCCAAGCCTGATTTTACACAAGCGCTTGAATTAGCAGCATATACAGCTACACCGCTATTGATGGTTGGTATTGCGGCTTTATACCCAGTTTTATGGTTCTTCACACTAGCGGGGTTAGCGGCACTATCTTACTCTGTATACTTGTTATATGCAGGTGTACCTATCATGATGAATATACCTGAAGAAAAAGGTTTTATTTACTCAAGCTCAGTTGTTACTTGTGGGTTAGTATTGTTAGTGACATTAATGGCTATCAGTGCCGTATTATTTGGTATGGGATTTGGCTCAGATTACATATCCTAGTATTAAATTCAAAGCATAAAAAAAGGCACTCTACGTGCCTTTTTTAATATCAATAAAACCTATTCTGAGCCTTCATTGTGAATATCAATGATTGAATCAGCATTTTTGTCTGATTGCTCTTTGGTGGCGTTGTTGCGTAATGAATCTAAACGTTCTAAGTAACCTTGGTCAATATCGTTAGTAATGTACTCGCCATTAAACACGGACACTTCAAAGTTTTTAATTTCAGGGTTACCTACAGAAACTGCTTCAACTAAATCTTCAATTGATTGGAATATTAATTTGTCAGCGCCAATCAACTGGCAAATGTCTTCTAGTTCACGACCATGTGCAATTAATTCATTAGCACTTGGCATATCGATACCATATACATTTGGGAATCTGATTTCAGGTGCTGCCGATGCGAAGTAAACTTTTTTTGCACCTGCGTTACGAGCCATTTCAATAATTTGTTCTGAAGTTGTACCACGAACAATTGAGTCATCTACCAACAAAACATTCTTGCCGGCAAACTCAGCACCGATAGCATTCAATTTACGTCTAACTGATTTCTTACGCTGCTCTTGACCAGGCATGATAAACGTTCGGCCGATATAACGGTTTTTAACGAAACCTTGACGGTAAGGTAAATCAAGCGTTTGAGCTATTTGCAAGGCAGTATCACAAGAAGTTTCAGGAATAGGAATAACAACATCGATATCTTCGTCAGCCCATTCTTTAGCTACTTTTGCACCTAATTTCTTACCCATTTCAACACGAGAGCCGTAAACAGAAATCTTATCGATTGTTGAATCTGGGCGAGCAAAGTATACGTATTCAAAAATACAAGGATTAAACCTTGGATTCTCAGCACACTGCTTACTATGTAAATGACCATCTTCAGTGATAAAAATAGCTTCGCCTGGTGCTACATCTCGAACGAATTCAAAATCGTTGGCATCTAATGCTACCGATTCAGATGCTACCATGTACTCTGCACCTTTCTCAGTTTCACGCTTACCAAATACTAATGGACGAATACCATTTGGATCTCTAAAAGCAACCATACCATGACCGATAATCAACGCTACTGTTGCGTATGCACCACGAACACGTTTATGAACATTTGCAACTGCTGTAAATACATCTTCAGGTGTAATGTTTAACTCAGGAGATTGTTGAAGCTCATGACCTAAGATGTTAAGTAATAATTCAGAATCTGAAGTTGTATTAACATGGCGGCGTGCTTCTTTAAACAACCACTGCTTAAGTTCTTCAGCATTGGTTAAATTACCGTTATGAGCCAAAGAAATACCGTAAGGAGAGTTGATATAAAACGGTTGTGCTTCTGACGAACTTGACGTACCGGCTGTTGGGTAACGAATATGGCCAATACCAATATTCCCCTGTAAACGAAGCATATGACGTGTATGGAACACATCTTTAACCAAACCATTTGCTTTACGCAATCTAAAGGTATTTTCGTGGATCGTAACGATGCCCGCTGCATCTTGACCTCGATGTTGTAAAACGGTCAAACCGTCATACAATGACTGACCAACCGGTGTATTACCAACAATACCAACTATACCACACATAAATTTATGCTCCGCCGACTTGTGCTTTATTTAAAAAACTAGATGATTGTTTGAGATAGTCAAAAAACCACTCAATAATAGGTTTAAATTCTGGGATCAACTGAGAAGACGTCCACCATTCACTTGATGATGCTGGCGTAAATGCATCCATAAAGAAAATAATAGCACTCGAGATTAACACCCCTCTTAGTGCACCAAAAACAACACCAAGTACCCTATCGGTACCAGATAATCCTGTTTTTGCCACTAACTGACCAATAGTATAGTTTACCATTGCGCCAATAATGAGGGTTGATATAAATAAAATAGCAATGGCAGCAGCGTTCTTCAGAACAGGCTCTTGAATGCTAGTGAGTAATGTCGCCAAATTAGCGTAGAATGTGCTAGCGACAAAAAAGGCACTGATCCAGATAACGAGGGAAATAGCTTCTTTAACAAAACCTCGAATTAAACTAACTAACGTAGATATACCGATTACAGCCAATATGGCGTAGTCTACCCAGATCATAAATCGCTTCTCATTGATAAGACGCGCGCATTCTACCAGAACCAGCCGTCACTACGCCAACATTTTTGTTAACTAGTCGGCACAAATTTGGCTATTTTACCTTGTACTTCACTTATCTTGGCAAGCTTATTTAACTCACGTTCAAGCTTAGATTTCGAGATTTCAGGACCTACAAAAACTTTGGTCAATGTTTTACTTTTTGTCTTAATAGGACGAGTAAAGACTGCGTAGCCGGCCGACTCCAACTTATCAACTAAACGGTCAACATTTTTCTTATTGCTATAACTGCCCAGTTGTACAACCCAAGCTTCTTTTGGTGCAGACTTTTCAGGTAACTTCGTTTTTTTACTACTTGGTGTAGTTTTAACGATTCTTTCTACATTTTTTGACACTGCTGCCTCTGCTTCCTGCGTAACTTCATTATCTTCAGTAGCAAGCTGTTCATCAACAGCAGTTTCATTTGAAATATGTTCTTTGGGTAGCTCTGCTAAACGTTCACTTGGAAAAGGCTTAGCTTCTTGATCGATGGCTAATCTAGGTGCCTCCGGAATGTTATCAAATTCTTCCGTAAATGTTTTCTTTTCACCATCTAGCAAATCAGGTAAAAAAATAATGGCGACAGCCGCAATAATAATAGTACCAACTAATCTATTTTGAAATGGCGTAGACAAATTACCTCCGGAAGTACTTGCGTACTGCTGCTACCGTAAAAAATGATCCAAACACTAAGACTAGGTCATTTTCTGACGCCTCGGATAACGCCATGCTATAACCGTCTTCAACATTATTAAAATAATGCATTCTATCATCATCATTTTCAATGAAATTTTTGAATGTTTCAGCGTTTGCCCCGCGAGGGACGTCTAGATCACAAATATGCCAACGGTCAATAACCGGATATAACGGCTTAAGCGTGCTCTTTATATCTTTATCAGCCAACATTCCAACAACAGCAAACACACGTTCATAACCACGCTGATTTAGTAGATTAGCAAGATAACGCGCAGCTAAGGGGTTGTGACCGACATCAAGCATAACGTCACAATGTTCTTTGAACATTTCTGTGCGCCCTGCTACTTTCGTTTGTTCTATAGTTTTAACAATAGTGCTTCTATCGAGCATAACAGGCATGATAGAAAGCACAGAAATAGCAGTTGCCACATTATCCATAGGGATTGATGGTTGCGGTAAATCTTGATATTTCAACTCGTTACTTTGCCAGTGCCAGTTGCCATTTGACGTTGTTATTTGAAAATCATCATTTCGGCATATTAAGTTGGCAGCAATATCTTTCCCATATTTCAGTACTGATTCAGGCGGATTAATATCACCAATCACAGCAGGTCTGTTCGCTCGAAATATACCTGCTTTCTCCCGACCGATAAGCTCTCGGGTGTCACCTAAGAAAGCTTGATGGTCTAAATCAACAGTTGTTAATACCGCGATATCAGCATCGATCATATTGGTAGCATCTAGTCGGCCACCAAGGCCTACTTCCAAAACGATCACGTCAGGCTTTACTTTCGCTAACACAATTAGCGCAGCTAGCGTTGTATATTCGTAATAAGTTAGCGAAACATCTTTTCTAGCTAATTCTATTTGTTCAAAAGCATCAATCAGAGGTTGATCATCAATATCTACCTTATTGATACGAAGCCTTTCATTAAAGCGTTCTATATGAGGAGATGAATAAACGGCTACTGACTTATCAATGTTTAAAAGGTAGTTTTCAAGGAACGCACATGTTGTCCCTTTACCGTTAGTTCCTGCAACAGTAATAACGATTGATTGGCCCAAATCGATACTGAGCCTGTCTGCAACGAGCTTTATGCGCGTTAGCCCCATATCAATTTCAGTGTGATGAATAGATTCCAAATAAGAAAGCCACTCTTCGAGTGACTTCTCGCTAGAGTGGCTTTGATTCAATTTTTTCATTGTCTAAATGTTAGCTTATTAAACTTGGCTGGCCCATAAATTTAGCTAATACACGAGCAAGTGTTTCTCTCATTTCACGGCGATCAACAATCATGTCAATAGCACCTTTTTCCAGTAAGAATTCACTGCGTTGGAAGCCTTCAGGTAATTTTTCACGTACTGTTTGCTCGATAACACGAGGACCTGCAAAACCGATTAGTGCTTTTGGCTCAGCAACATTCACATCACCTAACATAGCTAAACTTGCAGAAACACCACCCATAGTAGGGTCAGTTAATACAGACACGTAAGGTAAACCTTTCTCACTCATTTTAGCTAAAGCCGCACTTGTTTTAGCCATTTGCATTAATGAAAACAATGCTTCTTGCATACGAGCACCACCACTTGCAGAAAAACAAATTAATGGTAAGTTGTGCTCTAAACAATACTCCGCAGCTTTTACAAAACGTGCGCCAACTACTGATGCCATCGAACCACCTAAGAATGAGAATTCAAAAGCAGCAGCTACGACAGGCATTCCGTGAAGCTCACCTTTCATTACAACTAGCGCGTCTTTTTCATTAGTTGACTTTTGAGCGGCAGCGATGCGGTCTTTATATTTCTTTGAGTCTTTGAATTTTAGAATATCTTGAGGTTCAAACTCTGTACCTAACTCTACTCTCTCACCTGTATCTAAAAACGCTTCAATACGGCTTCTAGCTGAAATACGCATGTGGTGGTCACACTTAGGGCATACATGCATTTGTCGCTCTAATTCAACCTTATATAACATCGCGTTACACTTAGGACATTTGCTCCACACGCCTTCTGGGATATTGCGTTTTTGTGCTGTTTTAGCTTTCGGGAGAATTTTTTCAATCCAACTCATAATCTTTTCGGTGCCTATTGCAAATTCTTGTTTAGCTGTTCAAATAACAAACAACTTTATAAAAAACTAATTAATCATAAACATAACCGCTAATTAAACCACATTTTTTAGCGTTTATAGTAGTAAAAACTGGTCTGTTTAGTCAGGTAAAAATAACGGTCCCTTGCTACGCTTTGGTAACTGGAATGATTCTGGGTATTCAACATCTACAAAGTATAATCCACCAGCTGGTGCCGTAATACCTGCTAAACATCTATTTTTTGCTTCTAATACTTCTTTTATCCAAGAAGTAGGCGCTTCACCTCGGCCAACTTTCATTAAGCTACCCGAAATATTGCGAACCATATGATGTAAGAACGCATTGCCTTTAATGTCAATAATGACGTAATCGCCCATTCTTTGAACATTTAGATGATAAATAGTTCTATTTGGTGAGTGTGATTGACAATGCACAGTTCTAAAAGAAGTAAAATCGTGACGTCCAACCAAGTGCTGAGCCGCTTCATGCATAAGCTTTTCATCCAGCTTATGGTGATGAAAGCTTAGCCCTCTACTTAAAATGGAAGGCCTAAATGGACTGTTGCAGATAATATAGCGATATTGGCGTGCCGTTGCACTAAAGCGCGCATGAAACTCTTCGTTAACTAGCTTTACCCAACGGACCGAAATATCTTGAGGTAGGTTTGTATTAACACCTAATGTCCAAGCGACATCTTTACGTATTTTGTCTGTTTCGAAGTGGACAATCTGATTGGTTGCATTAACACCAGTATCAGTTCGGCCAGCACAAATAACTTCTATCGGCTCGTCAGCGATCTTCGACAACGCTTTTTCTAGTGTTTCTTGCACACTTGAAACATTATTTTGTTTTTGCCAACCGTGATAATTGTGGCCATCATACTCAACACACAATGCGTAACGCATCTATACCTCCTCTACGTTTGCGGCGCATTATCTACTATTTAACGATAATTTGGAAATAAAAAAAGCCGCTAAGCGGCTTTCTATTTAGTCTTGTTACAGACTATTTAAAGCTGTCCATTAACTGCTGTGCTTCAAATTGTTGTTGAGCATCACCCAATGAAAGCACATCTTTTAGAATCACTTCCGCGTTCTCGATATCACCTATTTCAATATAAACTTTGGCTAGGTCAAGTTTCGCAGCAATACCATTGTCATCATCATCCACATCTACCGGGTTTGCCCCTTCAGCAAACTCAGGGAACTCATCCAACCCAACATCAATATTTACCTTGTCATATGGCTCTTCAACACTTGGTATATCCATTGATTCAGAAAGTAAATCATCAACAGAAACTAAGTCTCTGTCTTCAATTGATATTTCATTCTCTTCTTCAATCAGGTCATCAATGTCATCGCCAATATCTAAAGGACCATCCAAATCAAACTCACTAGATTGAGCACTTGGGGCTTCTTCTTCAATGTTTGCTAGTAATTCATCAAAGTCTAAATTATCGAGCTCCTGGATATCATTGAGCTCCTTAGCCTCGGCTACTACGTCAGCAGGACCACTTGCATCTTCAGACAAAATATCTTCAAGGGCATTGCTGTCTGTGAAATCTGGCGTTAGCTCAATGGTGCTCGCTTCATTTTTTTCTTCATCAAGCAAGCCTGAAAGTGTTGATTCATCAAAATCACTCTCGATGCTAGACAAAATGTCATCATCTATATCTTTGTTGTCTTCAGCGACCTGAGAAGCTTCTTCATTGTCTTCAGATAATTCGTCTAAAACATCATCGATATTAAGTTCTTGATCTTCTTCAGCATTGTCTTTTGATATTTCATCAGCTTCGTTTAACAAAGCTTCTATATCAACCTCTTGCTCAATCTCTTTAGAAATTTCACTTGTATCGCTTATCTCTTGCGAACTAGTATCCGAATCATCTAACAAAGCATTGATATCAACATCATGCTCTAATTCCAGCTCTTCACTTTCCGAGTCTGAAGCAAGCAATTCGCTCTGCGTTTCATCTAATAGTGCATCGATATCGACATCGCTATCAATTTCTGTCGACGCTTCAGAAACAACATTAGCATCATTTTCATCTGTAGATTGAACATCGTCAAGCAGCGCATCAATGTCTAGCTCTTCTTCTTCGTTTGTTCTTTCTGGTGCTGCAATTACCTGCTCATCTTTAAGTAGCTCACTGAAATCTGTTGCTAAGAACTCACCGACATACTCTTGTGTAAATGCATCAATTTTTTTGCTGTTTTCATCGTTGTTCTGACGCTCTGGTTCCGACTCTTCCAATTGTTCTGCCAATGGATCTTCAATAGTCATTTCACTATTATCAATTGGCATACTAGCTAACAGGTCGTCAATTTCATCTGCATCTGTAATCTCTGTAGGTTCATCCCCTGATTCAGTTGGTGAGTCAGGCATTTCCAGTGATGAAACTAAATCATCCATCGCAGTCTCATCAACCTTTGAACTTTCACTAGCACCATCATTGTCTAGTGGTTCGGCTAACTCTTCCATCAATGCATCAATATCATCTGGGTCGGTTACCTCAGCATTATCTTCTTCTGACGCGTCAGTTGCGCCCTCTAATAACGCATCGATATCATCTGGGTCTGTTACATCAGCACTCTCTTCCGCTGGCACGTCAGCTACGCCGTCTAATAACGCATCAATATCATCTGGGTCTGTTACATCAGCACTCTCTTCTGTTGGTGCATCAGCTACGCCCTCTAATAACGCATCAATATCATCTGGGTCTGTCACGTCTGCACTTTCTTCTGCTGGCGTAGCGGTTGCACCATCTAATAACGCATCAATATCGTCAGGGTCTGTTACGTCCGAACTTTCTTCTGCTAGAGCATCAACTGCGCCATCTAATAACGCATCAATATCGTCAGGGTCTGTTACGTCCGAACTTTCTTCTGCTGGAGCATCAACTGCGCCATCTAATAACGCATCAATATCATCAGGGTCTGTTATATCAGCGCTCTCTTGTGCTGGAGCATCAGCTGCACCATCTAATAATGCATCAATATCATCAGGGTCTGTTACATCTGCGCTCTCTTGTGCTGGAGCATCAACTGCGCCATCTAATAACGCATCAATATCATCTGGATCTGTTACATCTGCGCTCTCTTGTGCTGGAGCATCAACTGCGCCATCTAATAACGCATCAATATCATCTGGGTCCGTTACATCAGCGCTCTCTTGTGCTGGAGCATCTGCTGCACCATCTAATAACGCATCAATATCATCTGGGTCCGTTACATCTGCACTCTCTGCGGCTGGAGCATCAGCTGCACCATCTAATAACGCATCAATATCATCAGGATCTGTTACGTCCGCATTATCTTCTGCTGGAGCATCAGCTGCGCCTTCTAATAACGCATCAATGTCATCAGGGTCTGTTACATCAGCGCTTTCTTGTGTTGGAGCATCAGCTGCACCATCTAATAACGCATCAATATCATCAGGGTCTGTTACGCCTGCACTTGCTTCAACAGGATCATCTAACAAGTCATCAAGTGCATCTTGGTCTAATAAGCTGTCACCTTCAGCCTTCTCCTCTTTAGGCTCTGGCTTACTTTCTTCTTCGTCATCTAGTCCTGACAACAACGAATCTAAGTCACCTTGATCTAATTCACCACCTTCAAGTACATCATCGCTGTCATCGTCTAACGAAATCTCTTCTAAATCATCTAGATCATCTAAATCATCTAGATCATCTAATTCATCATCTAAATGAATAACATCATCATCTAAGAGCTCTTCGGACAACGGCTCATCATCAGAGAACAACTCCTCTCCATCATTAGCAGGCTCGGTGTCTTCAGCTAAATCAATTGACAACTCATCATCTAATGACAATTCATCATCAAGGGACAACTCATCATCTAACGACAAGCTATCATCTAATATAGGCTGTTCATCTTCTGTAGTTGCAAGAGGTTTGTCTTCAACTGTTTCTTCAACACTCGTTTCTTTTGATTGTTTCTGTTTATCAGCTGTTTGAGCGGGAACAGTCTGAGAACGGTTACGCATGACAAGCATGAAAATGGCAAATAGTAATACTGCCGTTAAGGAAGAAATAGCTACTTGAAACCATGTTTGCTTAGTAATATCTTGGCTGTCTAACTCAGCTTGGTTTCTCGCTAACTCAGCTTGCCTAGCACGCTCTTCTTCTTTAGCAAGTAACTCTTGTAAGATTAAATTTGATTCATTTTCAATTTTTAAATCAGCTTCTTTACCTTCAACTAACTCTTTTTGCAAAGCAGCAATCTGCTGATTTAAATCAGCAACGCGAGTTCTTGTTTCTTCATTTTCTTTTAGTATCGCTTGTAAACCGTCAATTGAATCAAGGACATCATTTTGAATCGTTTCCAAACGTTTTTGTTGTGTGCTATCAAGCTTAGCTAATTTTTCATTGATTTCGGTTTTGGCTGCTTCAAGGTCTTCTTTTGCGACATTATCTACAGGAGCTTCCTTCACTTCTTCAGTGACTATGTTGGTAACCTTGGTTTGCCAAGCTTTGACGTCATTTTCAGACTTGTTTTTTGCGGCAACTTTGTCAACAGCCTCTAATTCATAAATCTCTGGGATGGCTAAATATTGCCCCTCAACGAGATGGTTCATGTTATTGTCTTTAAAAGTGTTAGGGTTTTTCTGATAGAGAGCCTGCATAACCTGATATACAGAAAAACGGCTATCAGGCCTCACTTTTAATGCAATATTCCAGAGGGTATCTTGGTTGGTAATTGGACCGTAACGCTCGTAGGGAAATACGTCGGTGCTTTTTGGACCGCGTATACGAATACCACCTTCTTGTGCTACCGAAGAAACACTAAAGGTAATAAGAGAAACTAAAACAACCTGCCACAGGCACAGGTTTATCAATCGCTGCATCAAGGATTCCTAGTTATTATTAATATGCCAACACTTTGACATGTCCAAGTACAAGATTTCAAAAGCAATATTTGTACCAGTATACTTATTTATCAATATCAACCTGATAATTTATGACAATTGTATGTCATAACATGCGATCACAACACAGCTATAAGAAATGATCAATACGCTTAAATATGAAAAAATCAGAAACTAGTACCATTATGTTAACGGCTAGTTTCTGATTTTCTTTAAGAATTACTGAAATAAATTAAGACAAATAGTCTCTAACAAGTAATTCAGCAATTTGAATACTGTTTGTTGCAGCACCCTTTCTCACGTTGTCAGCAACAACCCATAAGTTGATACCATTTGGATGGCTAATATCTTCACGAATACGACCAACAAATGTATCATCTTTACCACTTGCATCACCAATTTGAGTTGGGAAGTCTTCATCAGCTTCTAATACTTGAAGGCCAGGTGCAGCTTTTAGTAATTCTTTCACTTCTTCGGCAGATGTTTGTGTGCGAGTTTCAATATGCAATGCTTCTGCATGTCCAAAGAAAACAGGAACACGAACAGCAGTTGGATTAACCTGAATAGTTTCGTCACCAAGAATCTTCTTAGTTTCCCAAACCATTTTCATTTCTTCACGTGTGTAACCATTTTCTTGGAACGTATCGATTTGAGGAATTACGTTAAACGCGATTTGGCGAGAAAACGCTTTTGGTTCAATTGGCTTACCACTCAATAAGTCAGCACATTGTTTAGCTAACTCATCCATCGCTTCTTTACCAGCACCAGAAACCGATTGGTATGTACATACGTTAACACGATCAATACCAACAGCATCTTGAATTGGCTTTAATGCTACCAACATTTGAATCGTTGAACAGTTAGGGTTAGCAATAATGTTACGATTACGGTATTCAGCAAGCGCATGAGGGTTTACTTCAGGTACAACTAATGGAATATCTTCTTCGTATCTAAACTCTGAAGTATTATCAATGACGATACAACCTGCATCGCCAGCAATTGGCGCAAACTTGGCAGAGGTACTTCCACCTGCTGAGAAGAAGCCAATTTGAGCTTGGCTAAAATCAAAGGTATCAGCATCAATCACTTCAATGCTCTCACCGTTAAACTCAACAAACTGACCTGCAGAGCGAGCACTTGCAAGAGGATAAAGTTTGTTAATTGGGAAATCTCTTTGCTCTAAGATTTCAATAATAGTTTTACCAACTAACCCAGTTGCACCTAGTACACACACATCAAATTTTTGCGCCATTTTTCTTTTACTCTCTTTTCTTATTTACACCCTAAAGCCAAGCGCTTGAGGCACAGTTGCATTGGCTTCGTTTTTTACATCCACAAATAACGATGAAAACTCCCTGCGAGCGGGGTAAGTTTTCCTAATATAGTCGAATCCGTGGGAATCTAGTTGTTGACGAAAGATACTATCGTCACGTCTAACATCGTAAACTATTTTTACCAGCTGTTTTAGTACTTTTTCGTCTATTTCTTGACAAATTTCTATACGACTAAAGTCGGGTTGTGGCAAGTAATCAGTGATTGACTTGCTTGGTACGATTTCTAACTGTTTACATAATGCCCGATATAACATTTCTGTACCACGAGCTTTTCCTTCTAAGCTATAACCAGCTATGTGGGCGGTTGCAAGCTCAGTATATTCTACTAATTCACGTAGAATTCGAGGTTCATTTTCCCAAACGTCTAATACTAATTTTAACTGATGACCTGCTTTTTTCATCGCCAGTAAAGCTTGATTGTCAATAACTTCTCCACGACACGCATTGATCAATATTTGATCTTCAGACAATGATCGCAGCCTCTGCTCATCCAACAAATGGAATGTTTTGTGCTCACCTTCTTTGGTTAGAGGTACATGCAGAGAAACAATATCGCATGCTAAGACCTCCTCTAATGAGGAGAATTCACGAGTGTCGTCTTGTGAAGCTTCAAGGATTGGGTCACATAGCTTAAACGAAATTCCGAATGCCGCTAATTTTTCACTGAGCCTCGTTCCTGTATTTCCAGCGCCTACGATACCAACTGTTTTGTCACGCAATGAAAATAAGTATCTGTCCGATAGAACGACTAGTGAACTCAACACATAGTCAGCGACTGAAATGGCGTTACAACCTGGTGCAGATGAAAAGTTAGCCTGTCGACCTGCTAAATAAGATTGATCAATATGGTTAACACCGATAGTCGCAGTACCGACAAACTGCACATTTTCGTTATTACTCAACAAAGACTCATTAACGTTTGTGATTGACCTAACTAACAAAACGTCAGCATCAGAGATCTCTTGTGCTGTAACATTGCGTCCACTGAAGGCTGTCGCCCTTCCAAACTCCGAGAAAAACTCGGCTGCAAACGGCATGTTTTCATCATAATAAATATTCATCAAGTTACTATCTTATTCTTTAGGCATAAAAAAAGCCGTTAACCTAAGTTAACGGCTTCTATTCGTCAAGCTCGTTAACTTATTGCTTATATTTCTTCATCACTAAGGTAGCGTTTGTACCACCAAAGCCAAAGCTGTTAGACATTACTAAGTCTAATTCAGCGTCGCGTTTTTCAGTAACGATATCTAAACCTTGCGCTTGCTCATCTAATTCTTCAACGTTAATTGAAGGAGCAACGAAGTTGTTTTCCATCATTAACAATGAGTAGATAGCTTCGTGAACACCAGCTGCACCTAATGCGTGGCCAGTCATTGCTTTAGTAGCGCTGATCATTGGTGAATCTGCACCAAACAATTCCTGAATTGCGCCTAGCTCTTTAACATCACCTACTGGCGTTGAAGTACCATGCGTGTTTAAGTAATCAACTTTACCTTCTACGCCGTGCATCGCTTGTTCCATACAACGTACAGCACCTTCACCACTTGGAGCAACCATGTCGTAGCCATCTGAAGTAGCGCCGTAGCCTACAATCTCTGCATAGATGTGTGCACCACGAGCTAAAGCGTGTTCTAGTTCTTCAACAACAACCATACCGCCACCGCCAGAGATAACAAAACCGTCACGGTTTGCATCATAAGTTCTAGAAGCTGTTTCTGGAGAATCATTGTATTTTGAAGATAATGCACCCATTGCATCAAACATCATTGCCAATGACCAATCAACTTCTTCACCACCACCAGCAAATACGATGTCTTGCTTACCTAATTGAATAAGTTCTGCAGCATGACCAATACAGTGAGCACTTGTTGCACAAGCAGAGCTCATTGAGTAGTTAACACCTTTAATTTTAAATGGCGTAGCTAAACATGCAGAACAAGTACTAGACATTGTTTTAGGTACAGCATAAGGACCAACACGTTTAACGCCGCGGTCACGCAATGTATCTGCCGCTGAAACTACGTTTGCAGATGAAGCACCACCTGAACCAGCAACAATACCTGTACGGTAGTTAGAAACTAATTCATCAGTTAATTTTGCGTCTTCAATCGCTTCTTGCATTGCGATATAGGCATAGCCAGCAGCATCACCCATGAAACGCATTGCTTTACGATCGATGTGATCTTTAATGTTGATCGTTGGAAAGCCCCAAACTTGGCTACGTAAGCCTTTCTCTTCAAAGCTCTCAGAACGAGTGATACCTGAACGTCCTTCTTGTAAAGACGCTAAAACTTCTTTCGCATTGTTACCAATACTAGATACAATACCAAGACCTGTAATAACTACACGTTTCATTCAATTAACCATTAATATAAAATTCAAACAGGGCGTATCATACAGATTTTTGCCCACCTATCTGGTCTGTCCAGCGTACATGTGTACACTGATTATGTCAAACCATGACAATTACTTGTCAGTTTAGGTAAAATAGTATGTTGAGAAGCTGATTTAAATCAACAAATTCAGCTTAATTTGTTAAATAAAGTAACAGAAAGAAAATTATTTTGAGTAATTCCAATCATATTCGCTTTCAACCTGATGGCTCACCATATTCTGAACAATTTGATGACATATACTTTGATACCGAATCTGGCTATCAACAAAGTGAACATGTATTTGTTCGTGGCAACAACATCAAGCTGAGATTAAGTCAGGCTGAGTCTGAATTTACAATAGGTGAAACGGGCTTTGGAACAGGTCTCAATTTTCTACTAACGCTAAAAACCTACCTCGAATTAAGTGAAAGCAAAGAACTGCCAACACTACACTTTATTAGCACTGAAAAATACCCGCTAACAAAAGAGCAATTGGCTCGCTCTTTAGATAGTTTGCCAGAGATTAGTCACCTATCAGAGATGTTGGTGGAGGTTTATCCTAAAGAAATAACTGAAGATTGCAGCTTCAGGTTACTAAACGGGAAAATTAAGGTTTCACTGCTAATTGATGATTCAACAGTCGGCCTTTCAAAGCTTAGAACAAATAAAAAAGGTTTGGTTGACGCTTGGTATTTAGACGGTTTCTCTCCTGCTAAAAATCCAGAGATGTGGCAAGCACCTCTGTTTTCCGAAATTGCTCGATTGTCCAAAGAGCAGGCAACCATTAGTACATTCACTGTCGCTGGTCACGTTAGAAGAAAGCTTATCGATGTCGGTTTTAGGTTAAGAAAGGCGCCGTATGTTGGCAATAAAAGTGAAATTCTCACGGGTGTCTATCAACAAGATAGCAACAAGCTTCAAGGTTTTTACATACGCCCAAACATTACCAAGCCTCAACATGTAAGTATCGTTGGTGGCGGTATTGCCTCAGCTTGTGCTGCTTATTCACTGGTAAAACAAGGTATAAAAGTTACTGTTTATTGCAAAGACGAGACAATCGCACAAGGTGCCTCAAGCAATCATATAGGTGCTCTGTACCCTTTGATTCACCAACAAAAAGATGAAATCAGTTGTTTTTATGAAAAGGCTTTTTGGCATGCTAGGAGTTATTATCAATCAATACTAGATCTTGGCTTTACCTTTGATCATCAATGGTGTGGATTGTTAGAGCTATCCTTCACTGATGCCTTAAGAAAAAGGCAATCTGGCTTTGATAAACAAAGCCCATGGCCAAGAGATCTGATCCATAGCATCGACATAGAAAAAGCTAGGCAACTGTCTTCTCTACCACTTAATGATGGCGGCTTATTTATGCCCAAGGCCGGTTGGATAGCGCCTGCACAGTTGGTATCTGCATTATTCGAAGCAGCGCAATCTATTGGCCAGTGTCGAGTAAAGACCAATACAACCATCAATAAAATTACAAAGAACAAAACCAAATGGCTCTTAGAAACAGATAAAAAATCATTCGAAGCATCTGTTTTAGTGTTATCTGGTGGGGCCGAACTTTTAGAAAACGACTGTATGGTAGATTTACCACTCTACCCGGTAAGAGGTCAAATATCTGAAATGCAGGCAAGTAAATTGACGGAGAATCTATCAACGGTTATTTGTCACAAAGGATATGTAACACCAAGCAATCAAGGCAAACACTGTATAGGCGCAACATTTATTAAAGATAGCGCAAATACAGAGGCAAGTGCCGAAGAAGACTCACTTAACCTACAAATGATTGAAAAAAGCATGCCTGGTGTATTGCCTTGGAGTCAAAAAGATATAGTCAACAGTAAAGCTAGAATTAGGTGTATGACACCAGATCACTTACCTGTGGTTGGCCCGATGCCTAAAATAACTGAGCATATTGCTTTGTATCCGCACTTAGCCAAAGATAAAAACTGGTCTTATAAAGAGCTTGCTCCCCACCATGAGAATATCTATACGTTAACAGGATTAGGCGCTCGTGGTTTGTGTAGTGCGCCACTACTTGCCGAGATATTAACTGCAGATCTATGTGGATTGCCCTATCCTGTCGACAACAAGCAACTATTTAACCTATCAGCCAATAGGTTTGTAATTAGAGACATTATTAAGCGTAAACACTACAAAACGTAGTGTTTACACTGGCAATTTGTCGCTAGTGTTTAAAATAGCTTTTTAGCTGTTGCCAATAGTTGTTCACGATAACACGATCAGCTGGCGTCAACTCTGTTTTTGCCTCGTCTACTCGCTTTGAGATATCTTCTGCTAATGGCTGAACTAGTAACTGACTTTCATCACCAAATTCGGACGCAGCTAAACTAATAAATCCTCTTAAATAGCTACTCGCAAACAATTCATCACTGCTTACGTCCTGACAAACTAAATCATCTAAATACTGATAAAGCTCAGCTAATTTATTAATTTCCAAATTCTTCTCCCAATATTATTCTGGACTAGCAACAGGGTATAACACTTGATCATTGTAACCAGTCGTGATGGTCATAAACCCCGAAAGTTCTTGGTCTAGCACTTGATCACCGGTGTCAGCTATTAGCGGCTTGTTATTGAGCCCTGCTAACTTGGTTTTTGTTGCTATGATAATGATGTTTTCTTTACCTATGGCTCTTATCACACGAGGACTTAACTGTTGATTACCTCGTCCAAAGATATGCCCCTGACCACCAATAAGTGTAATAACCAATTTTACGCCAGCGTTTTTGTTAGCTTCAATTTGTTGCCAAATATCGGACTCGATCACGTCACTTGCGATTAAATCTTGATCCTGCACTAGGTCAACACCCAACAAGGTATTTTCTAGGCCAATTTCTTCCATTAAGAATGCAGTTGTAGATCCTGAGCCAATAACATAAAGCTCATCTTCCATTTTATTGATTACGTCAGCAGCGATATCTTGTAGCACTAGCTCATCAGACTCTTTGCCACCTGATTTGACAGCCTGAACATATCGAAGCTCACAAGGAATTTGCATCTCGCCATAACGTTTAGCTTTAACAACACCTTCTCGAAACAGGCTTTCATCAATATCCATCACATCCGCATCAGTAAGAGTGACCAACTGATTAGTTACCATCATCTCAACTACTCGGCCAGCTGCTTTTGGTGTAACGGCATAAACACCTGAGTGAATCTTACAGCCAGCAGGAATACCAAGCACAGGAAATCGATCTTCAACGATATGGCAAACGTTACGCGCCGTTCCATCACCGCCGGCAAATAACAACAAATCGACTTGCTTCTCGATAAGCTCCTTAACTGCTAGCTCTGTATCTTCCGGAGTAGTGGACTCAGCGCTAGGTTGATAAATAACTTCAACGTTAAAACCAAGCTCAGTAGCCGTTTGTTCGCCCATTTCTCCGGCCACAGTATATACAGTAATTTGCTCTCTATACGGAACTAGCACTTCTAAAGCAGCCTTAGCTCGCAAATTAGATTTAGCTTCAGCGCCTAATGCAATAGCCCTTTCAGCTACACCATCGCCATCACTTCCTTTCAATGCTACGCTACCGCCTATACCGGCAATTGGGTTAACTATAAATCCTAGGTTAAACATCTGTGTATAACTCTTTATCTAATTCAAACATGTGCACGTTCAATTTATCTGTTTGATAAAATCTGTGAAGCTCATCAATAAATTGCTGTGCTCTTAAAGGGAATCCATCACGTAAATAAACTTGAACTTGTGAATAAACACGCTTTTTAAATGCTGCAGTATCAGAGCCCGCACCATTAAGGTTATCTGCCGACACATTGAAGCGCTTGTTAGCAGCAACACAAAACCCCCACTCGATTGCCTGAGGTTTAACTTCTGCGTCTTCAAACGCTTTCTGCTGCTTTTCATCTCTGCCATCAGGCAAATACCAGTAGCCAAAATCTTCAAGTAAGCGGCGTGCTTCGCCAGCTAAACACCAGTGCGCTATTTCATGTAAAGCACTAGAATAATAGCCATGGGCAAATACAATTTGATGAAAATCACATACTTCAGATGCAGGTAAATAAATAGGCTCGTCTTCTCCTCGAACAAGCCTAGTCTTGTACTGCTCAAAAAATGTTGATTCGAATAAATCAATGAGATCTTGGAAGTGATGTTGCATCAAAAATTAGTTACCGCTTTCTATTGATGCGTATTTTATACAAAAATGGCGGTGAATTCACCGCCATTTTACAAGATTATTTTAGTGCCCGTTTAATAGTAAAGTAACCTAATAAACCGGAAATAAGCGAACCGATTACAATACCAAGCCTATCTTGGAAGAAAATAGCCGTTGTACTATCAACACCTTGTTCAAATGCTAGTGAACCAATGAATAAACTCATTGTAAAACCAACACCACACAACATTGAAACACCATACAACATGATCCAGTTGACGTTTTCAGGCAGTTTCGCAAAACCCATTTTAATCGCAACAAAACAGAAGCCAAATACACCAATTTGCTTACCAACGATTAAACCTAAAATGATACCTAGAGGAACTGGTGAAGTGATTTCCTCAATGCCTATGCCGTCAAAGCTAATCCCCGCATTAGCAAAAGCAAAAATAGGCAAAATAATAAACGCAACCATCGCATGTAAGTTATGCTCAAGTGACTTCAAGGGAGAAGGCTCTCCTTCTTTACCTTTCATTGGTATAAATAAAGCCAATACAACACCTGCTAACGTAGCATGAACGCCTGATTTTAGCACTGCGACCCATAACACGATACCGAAGAAAATATATGGAGATGTATCAGTAATACCTCGTCGATTAAATACAAATAGTATTGAAAGAACTGCACCAGCAACAATCAGTGAAAGCATAGATAACTGATCGGTATAGAATATTGCAATAACAATGATCGCACCTAAATCGTCAAAAATAGCAAGTGATGTTAAAAAGACTTTTAGCTGAAGTGGGACTTTGCTACCGATAATAGCCAAAATACCTAACGCAAATGCTATATCTGTTGCAGTAGGAATAGCCCAACCGTTTAGCGCTTCCGGGTTATCGTAGTTTAATGCTACATAACATAGTGCTGGAACTAACATACCACCAACAGCACCAATAGCCGGCAAAGCAATTTGACCTGGTTGAGATAAGTCACCATCTAAGAATTCTCTTTTTAACTCCAAACCAACTAAAAAGAAAAACAACGCCATCAAACCATCATTAATCCACAATAACAAAGGTTTGGCTATCTCAAAGGAACCAACAGCTACGACTACAGGCAACTCCAATAACAAGTCATAATAGCTAGACAATGGTGAATTGGCGATGATCATGGCCGCTACAGCAGCAAACATGAGGATAATACCACTGGCAGCTTCTAATTTTAGGAAATCTTGAAAAGACTTAATCGACATACTTTAATATTCTTCCTTATGATGTAACAAAAGTCGGCTAGACATATTATGTCATTCTAATACGGAGTACAACCAAAAAAAGTTTGCATTTTTGTAAATAAAACTCTATAAAGTTGAAAAAAATTCGGAATATGATTCAATATTCGAATTATCAATAATTTTACCTAATCGGCATTTATTTAAATAATAGTGTAGTAGTAATTTAAAGTTTTTTACCTGAATAGCCGACTTTTTTGCGATTAATAGAATGAAAAAACTAGACGAAGTTGATTTAAAAATCTTAACAATACTGTTTAAAGACGCCGATATTACTAACAAAGAGCTTGCCACTAAAATAGGTATTGCCCCATCGACTTGCTTAGAAAGAGTAAAGCGCATGAAATCGAATGGCATTATTAAAGGCGCTTCAATCGACATCAACTTTAAAAGTATTGGCGGTAATATCGAAGCTATCGCGGCAATTAAATTGCAGCCTTATTCAGAAAAGATTGTAAACGAGCTTAGAGACGATTTATTGCAATTGCCTGAAATTGTTAGCCTATATCACATGGGTGGAAGTTATGATTACTTTATTCATATGTCAGTAAAAGACAGTGAACACTTAAGAAATTTCGTTTTTAATGCTATCACTTCTCGAGATGAAGTCACCACTGTTGAAACGTCACTAATATTTGAACATAGCCGCAGTGGTGTACTGCCGAATTTTCCTAGCGAGTAGTCTTAGAACGCTGACTTTGGTTTTGCTTTAAAATCTTGTGTTTCGAAATACAAAGGTTTTAAGGTGCCGCAATTTAAAAACCTCATCAGCGTTTGCTTTTCATCTGGAACACTGTCTCTCGTATAGATAGTTGATAAGCAACTTGAGCGCTGATCTATATGTAATAGCTGGTCGTAGCTGGGTGCTTTTTGTATTTGATGTACAAAGATCTTACTGTCCTTGCTAATATCAATAATGTCGTAGACTTGCTTTCTATTTGGCTCATCAAGGTCTTTTAATTGACGAACATAAAGTTGTTTGTCGAAACTAAGTGTCATGTCTTTATAAACAACCGTCCCCTCTCTTTCAAAATGCCCTTCATAAACGTCAGCTTTCAAGGCCATTTTTTCCCCTCTAATCAAACGTTGTAAATTAAACTTTTCAGGCTTAATAGTGACCATCGGCATATCTCGAACCAATTGCACAAGTGCCACATCTTTCACATCTAGTTTATACAGAATTTGATAGTCATGAGGCTTATGGTAAAGCGGCAAATGAGAAGCATATATTTTGGAAGAATGGCTAACCAAAACCATACCATGAATTCCTTCATATGCAGGATCTAATGGAGGAGGTGCTTGCTCTTCAGCAACCACATTAAAAGACAATAATGAAGACATTATGGCGCATTTGAAAATAATACTTCTAATCATTAAATTTCTCTTTTCAAATCTATTTATCAGTTTCAATTATAAGACGAGGTAACAAAAATAGCTTTATTGTTTTTTACGTGCATACATAACCAAACAGTCAGGTACTTGCTAAAGCATTTACTGGCATTGACATACAATATAATCGCCCTACATTTTTTACATTAATTTAACATCTATTTATTAACGCTACTTGCTCAGTTTTCATACATTACCAACTCTGCTTTTAAAGTTAGTAGGCAGGAAATATTAGGAATACATAACATAACAAAACCAATAAATAGGTAAAATTATGAAACATCGTCATATAGCCACTGCTACCTTAGCCTTGATGTTAGGGTCGACTTCGGTATACGCGAAGTCACTACCAGTAGCACCACAACAAGTCTCCATACCATCACAAATTGAGCATGGTATAGATAAACTCCAACGCACCAAAGACCTCAACGCTCCGCAACCTGCGAGAATTGAATCCAATGATCATCAACACAGTGCTGTGCAAGCATTATCTAGCATACAAGCAGTACCTTGTAATGTTAATGCTTTTGCAACATCAAATTCTAATACACTGATAAATGAGATCAAGACACAAGGCGCTACTTGTGTGAATGATTTATTTAGTGCTTCATCAAGTACCCAGTATTATGCATTTAGCTCAGATAACATGTATGCAGTAGCAAACCATACTAGCAGTCTTGCCAGTAGTTATGCAGGTAGTGGAGACCCTGATTTAGAAGCCCTCTATTTATACTTGCGAGCAGGCTATTACGCCGAGTTCTATAACAACAGCATTAGTTTTTCTTCTTGGGTAAAACCTGCTGTTAAGAGTGCAATCGATTCTTTTGTTAACAACAGTAATTTTTACAACAACAATGACGCTCACGGTAAAGTCCTACAAGAAGTCATCATTGCCATGGATAGTACAGAGCAGCAAGATGTTTATTTGCATGTTGTTCGAGAATGGTTAAGCCGTTGGAATCAAAGCTATGGTGCTAACTGGAATATGCGCTCAGCAGTAAACGGTATATTCACTATATTGTTTAGAGGTCAATGGAACAATAAATTCAAATCAGCAATAGCAAGCGACACAACACTAGTTTCTCGCTTAAGATCTTTTACGATGGCTTCTTGGATGATTAACTCTGAATCAGAGTATTTGATATCCAACGCAGCACGTGAATTAGGTAGGCTGAAAATGTATACCGGCGGTAGTATTCAATCTTCTGTAGATGCGGGCCTTAATGACATTTTTGGCACATATCAAATGTACGGTTATGGCGATGCTGTTTGGTTGGGCTCTGCAGATACTGCTGATTACTACGGCAACTGTGCTGACTATGGTATTTGTGGCTACGGTGCTCAAATTGAATCTCAAGCACTTTCGCAAACTTACACATGTAGTTCGACGATTAAGATTCGTTCTCAAAACTTAACAGCTACACAGCAATCGTCAGCATGTGCTGCAATGGGAGCAGAAGAAACTTACTTCCACAGCAAGCTTCAAACAGGCAATAGCCCAATTCCTGGTGACAATAATACACAACTACAGGTAAATATTTTCGATAGTGATAATGACTACAGAAAGTATGCTGCAGCCATCTTTGGTATTGATACAAATAACGGTGGAATGTATTTAGAAGGTAATCCTTCCGACCCTAATAACATTCCAAATTTTGTAGCTTATGAGGCGACGTACGCGAAACCGGATCACTACATTTGGAACTTAGAGCATGAATACGTTCACTATTTAGACGGTCGCTTTAACCTTGCTGGTGACTTTAATGCGCCAACAGCTAAAGTAGTTTGGTGGGCAGAAGGTGTAGCCGAGTATATCGCTAACCAAAACAATAACCAGTCAGCCTACGACACCATTCATGACGGTTCGACGTATGGCCTATCTACTATTTTCGCAACTACATATGACGGCTTCGACGTTGATAGAATATACCGATGGGGCTATTTGGCCGTACGCTTTATGTTTGAACGTCACCCAAGCGAAATCCAAGCGATGAGAGCCGAAACACGCGCTGGCAACTGGAGTGCTTACCAGTCTCGAGTAAATACATGGGCGAACAGCTACAATAGTGAATTTACCTCTTGGCTACAAACGGTTACGCCAGGTGATACAACACCGCCTGGAAACCAAGCACCGGTAGCGTCTGCAAATGGACCTTACTCAGGTGAAGTTGATGTTGCCATTTCGTTTAGCAGTCAAGGGTCTTACGATAGCGATGGCTCGATTGCTAGTTATCAATGGGACTTCGGTGATGGTACAACAAGCAACCAAGCTAATCCTTCTCATGCATATTCAAGTCAGGGTAACTTTACGGCAACACTAACGGTTACTGATGACAAAGGGGCTACAGGTGTTTCTTCTGCAAGTGTGACTATTGGCTCTACACCACCGCAAGGCGATGAAATTCAAAATGGCGGTAGTGTTGCTAACCTGTCAGCAAATACTGGACAAACTACAGCTACTTATTTCATCAATGTTCCTAGCGGTGCGTCAAACTTGGTCATTTCTGCAAGTGGTGGTTCAGGTGACGGTGACCTTTATGTTAATTATGGTTCAGCACCTGATGCGTCGAGCTATGTTTGTAGACCTTATCTAAGTGGCAATAACGAAACCTGTACAATTGCATCCCCTAGTACAGGGAAGTACTACATCAATATTCAAGCGTACTCATCTTTCTCAGGTGTAACGTTAAGTGCTAGCTATGATAGCGGACAGGGTAACCAGAACATTGCACCAACTGCGGTAGCGAATGGCCCATACACCAATGTACAAGGTAACCCTGTTCAATTTAATAGCAGCGGTAGTAGTGATTCTGACGGAAATATCGTCAGCTACTTATGGGACTTTGGTGATGGTAATACTAGTACCCAAGCCAACCCTGAGCATACTTATGCTTCAGCAAATACGTATATTGTAACGCTGACAGTAACAGACAATGAAGGTGCTACAGATCAAGTATCTACAAATGCTGAGATTACGGACGGTGCCACTCCTCCACCAACTTCGAATGTGCCTGATATGTGTTCGGTTCAAGGCCCACAATCTAGTGGCGAAGTTTACGATGGCGAAGCTATCTGTTTAGGAGAGACATCAACTAATTGGTACAACATCGCAGAAGTTGATGGTTACAACAGCATCGCGATATCTACTGGTAATGGTAGTGGTGACCTTAGTATTGAGTTTAGTAACTACGGATGGCCTGATAATTCAAACATCCAAGGAGCTTCTTACAATACTGGTAATGGTGAATGTATATACCTAACCAACCTTTCTGAATACTGGGGATACATCAAAGTTTCAGGGGCTTCAAATGGCGCTAGCTTAGTTGTCGATTTCGACACTGCTGGTTGTCGTTAGTTATTAACTATCAATAGAAAAAAAACCACGCTAAAAAGCGTGGTTTTTTATAAGTAAACTAAATATCAATTAGCTTTTTAGATCTTCAAAAAACTTCTTAACACCGTCGAAGAAACCTGTTTCTTTTGGTCTATGATGTGCTTTTTTACCTTCAATGCTCGTTTCAAGTTGCTCTAATAGCTCTTTTTGAACACCTGATAAATTCACAGGCGTTTCTATCACAACTTTACACATTAAGTCACCAACAACACTGCTGCGTACTGATTTAACACCTTTACCACGTAAACGGAACATCTTACCTGTTTGTGTTTCTTTAGGGATCTTAAGTTTAACTTTACCTTCTAGCGTTGGTACTTCAATTTCACCACCTAACGCTGCAACCGTAAAGCTAATAGGTACTTCACAGTACAGATTGTTTTCATCACGAACAAAGATCTTGTGATCACGTACGTTCACTTGAACGTATAAATCACCTGCTGGTGCACCATGCTCACCTGCTTCACCCTCGCCTGTTAGACGAATACGATCACCTGTATCTACACCGGCAGGAACTTTAGCTGATAGGGTTTTAGTTTTCTCAACACGTCCTTGACCACGACACGACGTACAAGGATCAGTAATAACCTTACCTTTACCACCACAAGTTGGACATGTTTGTTGAACCGCAAACATACCTTGGCGCATTTGCACTTGACCATGGCCATGACAAGTAGAACAAGTTTTGGCACTTGTTCCTTTCTTAGCACCTGAACCGTCACACGGCTCACAAGCTACTAAAGTAGGTACTTTAAGTTCAACCGTTTTACCTTTTACAGCATCTTCAAGTGACATTTCTAGGTTGTATCTTAAATCAGCACCACGACGTGCACGTGATTGACCACCACCGCCACCACGACGACCACCACCAAAGATGTCACCAAATACATCACCAAAGATATCGCCAAAATCAGCACCGCCGCCGAAGCCGCCGCCACCGCCCATGCCACCTTGTTCAAAAGCAGCATGGCCGTATTGATCATACGCAGCACGTTTTTGTGAGTCGTTTAAAACTTCGTAAGCTTCTTTAATTTGCTTAAACGTTTCTTCTTTTTCTTTATCACCCTGTGTTCTATCTGGGTGATACTTCATTGCTAAACGTTTATACGCCTTTTTAATTTCTCGCTCACCAGCGTCTTTACCTACGCCTAGTACTTCATAATAATCGCGTTTTGACATATCTCTTTACTTCAATTTTATTAATATCACTTTGATTAATCTTTTATTTTAAAATGCTAATCAAATGGATATTTGAAACACAATAAAGCGCCGTCACCAGCGCTTTATTATTATTTTCAATAACCTACACGGTTAGTAAGTGCTTAACTAATGCTAAGCACTTAGTCGACAATTACTTTTTGTCTTCTTTAACTTCTTCGAACTCAGCGTCAACTACGTCGTCAGCTGGAGCCGCTTCAGCTTCAGGAGCTTCGCCACCTGGTGCTGCGCCGCCTTGCTCTGCTTGAGCTTTAGCTTGAGCGATTTCCATTAACTTGTGAGATGCTTCAATAACAGCTTGTGACTTAGCATCAATTGCTTCTTTGTCGTCGCCTTTGATAGCTTCTTCAAGTTCAGTTAAAGCTGCTTCGATTTTCTCTTTGTCTTCAGCTGGTAATGCGTCACCTGCTTCAGTGATTTGAGTACGAGTAGCGTGAACCATACCGTCAGCTTGGTTACGTGCAGTTACTAACTCTTCGAACTTAGCATCAGCATCAGCATTCGCTTCTGCGTCACGTACCATTTGTTCTACTTCATCATCCGATAAACCTGAAGATGCTTTGATTGTGATCTTCTGCTCTTTACCAGTATTCTTGTCTTTTGCAGACACATGTAAGATACCATCAGCATCGATATCGAATGTTACTTCGATTTGTGGCATGCCACGTGGTGCTGCATCAATACCTTCTAAGTTGAACTGACCAAGTGATTTGTTAGCACTTGCTTGCTTACGCTCACCTTGTAGTACGTGTACAGTTACTGCAGCTTGGTTATCTTCAGCTGTAGAGAACGTTTGAGACTGTTTAGTTGGGATAGTTGTGTTTTTGTCGATAACCTTAGTCATCACACCACCCATTGTCTCGATACCTAGTGATAGTGGTGTAACGTCTAGTAATAATACGTCTGTTACATCACCCGCTAGAACACCAGCTTGTACCGCTGCACCTGAAGCTACTGCTTCATCAGGGTTTACGTCTTTACGAGGCTCTTTACCGAAGAAGTCAGTTACTACTTGTTGAACTAGTGGCATACGAGTTTGACCACCAACAAGGATTACGTCAGTAACTTCTGAAGTTGAAAGGTCAGCATCAGCTAGTGCAGTTTTTAACGGCTCTAATGTTGCCTTAACCATGTCTTCAACTAATGCTTCTAACTTAGCACGAGTTACTTTGATGTTCATGTGCTTAGGACCTGAAGCATCTGCAGTAATGTATGGTAAGTTCACATCTGTTTGTTGCGCAGAAGAAAGCTCACATTTTGCTTTTTCAGCCGCTTCTTTAAGACGTTGCATTGCTAATGGATCTTGCGTTAAGTCCATGCCTTGGTCTTTTTTGAACTCTTCAACTAAGTAGTTGATTAGTCTGTTATCGAAATCTTCACCACCTAAGTGCGTGTCACCGTTTGTCGCTAGTACTTCAAACGTGTGCTCGCCTTCAACTTCGTCAATTTCAATAATTGAGATATCGAATGTACCACCACCAAGGTCATATACCGCAACAACACGGTCACCTTCTTGCTTGTCCATACCGTATGCTAATGCAGCAGCCGTTGGTTCGTTAATGATACGCTTAACGTCTAAACCAGCAATACGACCAGCATCTTTTGTTGCTTGACGTTGTGAATCGTTAAAGTATGCAGGTACTGTGATAACCGCTTCAGTTACTTCTTCACCTAAGAAGTCTTCAGCCGTTTTCTTCATTTTAGTTAATACTTCTGCAGAAACTTGTGGTGGCGCCATTTTTTCGCCTTTAGCTTCTACCCAAGCATCACCGTTATCTGCTTTTACGATACCAAAAGGCATGATGTCGATGTCACGTTGAACTTCTTTGTCTTCAAAACGACGACCGATTAAACGCTTAATAGCAAATAATGTGTTTTGTGGATTAGTTACCGCTTGACGCTTAGCTGGTTGGCCAACAAGTGTTTCACCTTCAGCTGTGTAAGCAATAATTGAAGGAGTTGTACGATCACCTTCTGCGTTTTCGATAACACGTACACTGTCGCCGTCTAATACAGCAACACATGAGTTAGTTGTCCCTAGGTCAATACCGATAATTTTGCCCATCTTGAGGATCTCCGAATTCTATAAATCTAAATTTGTTCTGTTGATGACTTTGTAATTGGGGGCAAGAAATAACATTTCAACTAAAAAAGTAAAAAAATGTGAATTTTTTTAAATTTTTTTTGATCCCAAAGCCCATATGGTTCCGTATTGAGAACCCTTCTCATCTACAGAAAGAAAAAACGACGCAATCAGCGCCGTTTTTTAACGTATCTTTTACTGCAATTATGCTGATGTATCTACTGCAGGAGCTTTAGATACCATAACCATTGCAGGACGAACTAAACGACCATTTAGCTCATAACCTTTTTGCATCACTGCAATAACCGTATTTGGCTCAACACCCGGTACTTCTTGCATTGACATTGCTTGATGAAGCTCAGGGTTGAATGGTTGGTCTTGCGGATTAACTTCTTTAACACCAAACTTATCTAACGCGCTTGTGAAGCTTTGAAGTGTAAGTTGAACACCTTCACCAATTGCTTTTTGAGCTTCGTCTTCCATATCAATGCTAGCAATAGCACGTTCTAGGTTGTCTACTACAGGTAGTAACTCACCAGCGAATTTCTCAAGTGCAAACTTACGTGCTTTTTCTACGTCTTGTGCTGAACGGCGACGAATATTATCTACTTCAGCTTTTGCACGAATTACAGAGTCTTTTTGATCTGCAACAGTTTGTTGAGCAGCAGCTAGTGCCAACTCAAGTTCATTAATCTTTTGAATTTCTTCGCTCATGCTATCTGCCGCACCATCAAGTTGAACTTCAACTTGCTCTTCAGCTTGATCGATAATTTCTTGTGCCGCGATTTCTTCAGGTGTTAAACCTTCATTTGTATTATTTTCGTTTGACTCGTTTGTCATGAAAAACTCCAACCAATAATCTATTGTTGCTAATTATGGGGATTGAAGCGCATGATTCAAGCATAATTCTTCAAGAAATATGAAAAAAGTACGATAAAGATCAAAAGAAGTTATGGCACAAGGCCTATAACAAGCGTTATTATAGCCTTATTATCAAATAGCTAGCTGGCATTTTGGAAAAGATGAGCAGAATTTACGACACTATTGGACTAATCGGAAAGCCTAGACACGAAGGCGCAAGTGCAACGATAGAAGCTTTGCACCATTATCTGACGGAAAACGGTTATAAAGTCTTAGTAGAAAACTCTGTAGCACCTTCTATCAATGTTGAAGGAAAGTTAGTTCATACCCTAATGGAAATTGGTGAACAAGCAGATCTAGCCATTGTAGTTGGTGGTGACGGATATATGCTTGGCGCAGCGCGCGTTCTTTCATGTTATAGCATCGGCGTGATTGGTGTTAACCGTGGAAACCTAGGTTTTCTTACCGATTTATCACCCGATAACTTAGTTGAACCACTTGAAAAGATTTTGAACGGTGAATCTCGTTCAGAGCAGCGCTTTTTGATCGAAGCTGAAGTTTATCGCCACGGTAAATTAAAAAGCTCAAATAGTGCCGTAAATGAGGCCGTACTTCATGCGGGTAAAGTTGCCAACATGATTGAGTTTGAAGTTTATATAGACGACGCTTTTATGTTTAGTCAGCGCTCTGACGGATTAATTGTTTCTACTCCTACAGGTTCAACAGCTTATTCGATGTCCGCAGGCGGCCCAATTCTTACGCCAAATCTAAATGCACTAAGCTTAGTGCCAATGTTCCCACATACATTAACAAGCCGCCCAATTGTAGTTGATGGTAATAGTGAAATAAAACTCATCTTAGCTAATGAGAATTATGAGAACTTACAGGTTAGTTGTGATGGTCACGTTATTTTATCGGTCATGCCTGGTGACGAAGTGATTATTAGAAAGAGTCCTTACACACTAAGACTTATTCACCCTACTGATCACGATTACTTTAATGTATTGAGAAGTAAACTTAGTTGGGGCAATAAGCTTTACTAAAACAACCAGTTAAAAACGTTCGATAACAAAAATCTAAAAAAAAGTTGCATACTGAACACTTACTGTATAAATTAACAGTAGATTAATTAAGCAACGTTTTAGGTTTATCGATGTTAGTCCAACTCAACATTCAAAATTTTGCCATCGTTCGCCAACTAGAAATTGAATGGCAAGGTGGTATGTCTACCATTACCGGTGAAACAGGTGCAGGTAAATCAATTGCCATTGATGCACTTGGCCTTTGTCTTGGTGATAGAGCAGTAACAAATGTTGTTAGACCTAACTGCAAAAAAGCAGAGCTTAGTGCCACCTTTGATATTAGTAATAACAAACCAGCTCATGATTGGTTAGAAAATCAAGAATTATTGCTAGAAGATGAGTGTATTCTGCGCAGAGTAATATCGGCAGAAGGTCGTTCAAGAGCCTATATCAACGGTAGCCAAGTACCGCTGACCCAGCTAAAAGAAGTTGGTCAATTATTAATTAATATACACGGTCAGCATGATCACCAATTAATCACCAAAGCTACCGAACAAAGAAAGATCCTTGATCAATATGCCGCTCATTGTCATTTATTAGAGGATGTTGGCTACTACGCAAAAAAATGGCGTGACCTAAATGCTGAGTTTAAACAATTACAAGAAAACAAACTTCAGCGAGAAGCCAAAAAGCAGCTACTTCAATACCAAGTTGAAGAATTAGACGAGTTCGCAATTCAACCAGGCGAGTTTGAACAACTTGAAGTGGAATACAAAAAGCAAAGTAATGGCCAACACATTCTAAATGAGACATTACATAGCTTACATACACTAGCTGATGATGAGCAATTTAACGTATTGGACAACCTTAGACGAAGTCATGACCAGATTGCTGAGCTAGCTGAGCTAGACAATGTGTTAAAGCCAATAGCGCAAACTTTGAATGACGCTTATATTCAAGCAGAAGATGCAACTAATGAACTAAGAGCTTATTACGATAGGCTTGAATTAGATCCTGAGACTTATCAACTCACTGAAGAACGTTATTCAAAAACGATTCAGTTAGCCAAAAAGCACCAAGTAGCTCCAGAGCAATTAGCTCAATTCCACCTTGAGCTAGCTCAGGAGCTAGCATCAATAAACTCAGACGATAGCCGTTTAGAAGCGATGCATAAAGAAATTGAATCGTCACTAAGCCAGTATCAAGAAGCCTCGATGAAATTGAGTGAATCTAGATCCAGCGCAGCAATACACTTAAACCAAATGATCACTAATAGTATGCGTGAGCTGAACATGCCGCATGGTCAATTTGAGATTGCTGTTAAACATGAAACGGATAAAACACCTTCTTCACAAGGTAATGACAATATCGAATTTTTAGTCTCTCTCAACCCAGGTCAACAATTGGAAGCCATGAATAAGGTTGCGTCTGGTGGTGAGCTTTCACGTATAAGCTTAGCGATGCAGGTTATCTTGGCAGAAAAAGTTATCACACCTACTTTAATCTTTGACGAAGTTGACGTGGGTATTAGTGGTCCTACAGCCGCAATGGTTGGTGCCAAACTTCAGCAATTGGCCAAGAACACTCAAGTTATCTGTGTAACTCACTTACCACAAGTGGCTTGTAAGGGGCACCAACAGCTATTTGTGGCCAAACTAACAGATGGTGAACACACCGAAACAACGGTTACGGAACTTAGTGAACAAGGCCGTGTCAAAGAAATTGCCCGACTATTGGCTGGTGATAAAATTACAGACAGTAGTTTAGCAAATGCGCAAGAATTACTTGCCAGCTAGGCATTTAGCTTACTTACAAACAAATATTTGATAAAAGTTTTGTATCTGTAGCCTTGCTTGGGTATTATCCCTGTTCAAATTAATAAGGATCACTATAAAAACATGTTGTATCGTATTTTGTTTTTGGTCGCAGCGCTTTCGCTTTCGGCATGTTCAAGCTGGGTGTACAGAATTGACATTCCTCAAGGTAACTACCTTGAGCAAAAAAATATAGACAAGCTTCAACTTAACATGACTAAAGAGCAAGTTAAGTTTGTATTAGGTAGCCCTGTTATGGTTGATTCATTCAACGATGACATTTGGCACTATGTGTACCGCTTTAAATCAGGTAAAAGTGCCTCATTTAATTCTGAAAAGAAGTTTATTGTTAAATTTGAAGACAACAAATTAGTGTCAGCAGAAGGTGATTTTGAATTACCTGAAAGCTATTTTGAGAAAATGGTTCACTAATCGTTTTTGAATGATTAAATACAAGAAAGGCAGGTTTAACCTGCCTTTTTTTATGTTTGTCTTGATACAAGAACTAGTCGTCTTTGCCACCACGTAAAGGGTTTACACGGCCACCAGTCACTTTATCTGCACGCCCTTCGGCTTTCGCTTTTTCAGCGCGACGTTTACGCACTTCTTTAGGATCAGCTAGCAGCGGACGGTAGATTTCAATACGATCAAAATCTTTTACTTCATCTTTAAGTTTGGCGATGCGATTCCAAATGCCCACGCCATTAACTTTTAAATCTATTTCAGGGAAAGATTCAATAATGCCAGATTCAAGCACAACCTCTTCAACCGTGCTACCTGCTTTTACATCTATCGACAGTAGCTCTTGCCTAGTAGGTGTACCATATACAACTTCTACTTGGATCATTTCGCTTTCGTTAACTGCTTCAGACATTTTGTCCGTATACCTCTTTTGCACGGTGAGTAAATGCTAACACCATATTGTTTGCCATATGATCAAACACCTTGCCAAAGGTTAAATCAAATATCTTGCTAGCAAACTCATAATGCAAATCTAAGCTAATTTTACACGCTTCTTCAGATAGCGGCGTAAGTACCCACTCACCCACTAACCTTTTAAATGGGCCATCAACTAAATTTAATGTCACCTTTTGGTTATCAACCATCGTATTCTTAGTTGTGAACCACTTTTTCAGGCCACCTTTAGATACCAATAATGATGCAACCATTTCATTGTTTTCTTGTGACACTATTTTGCTATCGCTGCAATCAGGCACAAACTTTGGATATTCAGCCACATCATTAATCAGCTGATACATATCTTCAACACTGTGCATCACTAAAGCACTTCGACTTACTGTAGGCATTGCCCCTCCCCCAAATAACGGCAATATGATATCAAAGCTGTTATAAAAAGGCATTAACCAAGATTTTTTAATTGAAACATAGTTATTTACGATTTAGCCATTTAAAAAGCTCAAATTGTACGTATAATGGCGCCCGTTATGGGAAAGAAAAAATCAAAATCATCAAATAGCAATACGATTGCGCTTAACAAAAAAGCGCGCCACAACTATGCGCTATCAGATAAATATGAAGCAGGCATGAGTTTGCAAGGCTGGGAAGTTAAAAGTATTCGCAGCGGTAAAGTAAACATTTCTGACTGTTATGTTATGTTGAAAGACGGTGAAGCATTCCTTGTGGGTAGTGAAATATTGCCATTAAACGCAGCATCATCACACGTTGTATGTAACCCTACACGTTCTCGCAAAATACTACTTAGTCGTAGAGAGCTAGACCGTTTAGCAGGTTTTGTTGAACGTGATGGTTATTCACTTATAGCAACAGCAATGTATTGGAAACAGTGTTGGGTAAAACTTGAGTTTTACTTAGGTAAAGGTAAAAAAGCACACGATAAACGTGCTGACATTAAAGACAGAGAGTGGCAAGTTGATAAAGGCCGCTTGATGAAGAATAAAAACCTTAGCCAATAACTGGTTAAAATTTATCACGTTGTTTATTGCTACAAAGCACGGTACAATTGGCTTTGTAGCTTATTGAATGGCTTAAAAAACATTCAATATACTTTGGGGCGGATTCAGGATTCGACGGGATTCACGAAACCCAAGGTGCATGCCCAGGGGCGGTTGGCCTGGTAAAAAGCCGCAAAACTATAATTGCAAACGACGAAACGTTCGCACTAGCAGCTTAATGCTAGCCATCCTCTCATAGATTCGCCTATAGTCTTGAGATGCTGATGGTCACCCCATGTAGGCTAGCGAGGGAAGCACGCTTGAGGCTGAACCGCGAAATAGTATCAAGCTCACCATGACGAAGCCTGTCGGTTGGCGTCTAATTGGCTAAATAAATAATCGACTAAGCATGTAGGACCGAGGATGTAGGTTTTTCGGACGGGGGTTCAACTCCCCCCCGCTCCACCACATTCCAAAACAAAAAAGACGCCCTTGAGCGTCTTTTTTTTTAGGCATTTATTGTCTGTTAATAATAATGGCTAAACGCCAAAGTATAGTCTAACTAGTTTTATCAAACTCCTGTGACTTGTCACCAAACTGAAGCATTCTAATCGCTTTCACCTTAGCACCATGGTAAACAATCTCTAGCCTAGCACTAGTGAACGCTTTAAACGCAAGAGTTTCCTTGTCTAATAACTCTATTTCAAAAGGCGAATCGCCAATATATTGGTAAAATAGCTTGCCCTTTTCTTGGTAGATTTTTCGGTTTCCATAGGTACCAACAACCTGTTGTAGATCACTCTCTTGCGCTTTATACCCTTTGGATTTTGCGTTAACTACTGGATAAACCCATTGTTGCAACTCTTTATTCTTGTTGCCTTGATCGGTAAGTTCCTTTAGCACACCTGCATATGCGACATTCAAAGCGTTTTCACTCATTGCAGCAACATTTGGTGTTACACCAGTTCGCTCCCAGTTACTCTGTGTTCTAGGATCTACAGGCCTTGTTGTTGGCAAAGTTAACAAAAAGCTATCATTGATTATCTCAACACTTCGACCGTGCGCGGCGCCTGCCGTGACTTCTCCAACAAGCGTGGCTCTATCCAGGTTTTGCATCGCGTAACTGAATGCTTCAGCGGCAGAGGCGGAATTACGGCTAGTGAGGATGTAAAGTGGTGTATCTTTAAATCGCGGGCCAGGTACATAAGGTGATGTCCAGTCTTGCAACTGAGTAGTTACTCCGCCTGCTCTACTTTCGGCAGTGAATAAGTGTACTGTATCCGAATCAAAGAAATAGCTGGCTAATGTTGTCACCATAAAAGGACTGCCGCCGAAATTATGCCTTAGGTCGATGATCATTCCATCTGTGTACCTGAGAAACTTCATCGTATTTTCTAGCGTTTCTCCACCTAAATGACTGTCCGCAAATGACCTAATATCTAGGTAGCCAATATTACCTTCTAGTATTTCAACTTTCTTGAAGCCGTAGTTATCCGTTGGCGTTTCTAATGCACGCTTGTCGGCAAAGGTATCTTTAGTTTCGGCAGCTCGGTGCTTAGTTAGCTCATTTACCCATGCTGGATCGTAGATTACAGCCAGATGCTTGTCGTTTGCTATCTTATTTAGTTCAACAGTCATAAACTGAGCAATACTCTCTGGTGCTCCTTGCTTGCCGCACTTGGCTATAAACTCAGCGGAGCTTATCAATTGGGATAGTTTGTTTGCAGCAGTTTCTATTACATAAGCATCTTGTAGCTGTTTCGCAACAACCTTAGAAATGTCATGACAATCAGAAGCATTTGCGGTGACACTTAACATGACTGAGCTAAAAGCAAAGAATTTTATTATTCTATTTTTCATTTTCTTCCTTAAAGATTTACTGTTCTTTTCTATAACGAACGAGTAACCAATAAGGGGTTAAATTTTTTTGAATGAAATAGAATCAATACATCAACAATAGAACTAACTGCCTAGTAGTTCAGAATCGGCATTCTTTCGAAACTCAATAAACGCATCAATATCAAAGCCACTAGCAACCACAATTTGCTCTACAGGAATGATAATTGAAAACTCTCTAATTGTTTTATGATGAAAGCCGTTATCTTGTTTTTGACCGGTAAAATGTTCTTTGTAATGTAAGTAGTAGTTGTTATTAAAGATGATTTTCTTTTCATCGTTTAAAAAACCACTTAATAAAGGCAAGATGGTGATATATTTCACTTCACCTTTTTCGAGGTTTGGTGTCTCAGGGATCCCTACATAGACTTTGCCACAATCAAGCTCTAAACGAATTGGCGTGACACCTGTCGTTGCATTAATCACTAATAGTTCTAGTTCATGAGCAACTTGTTTTACGTGGGCTAGCGACTTTGCTTTGGTATTAAATAAGTAGCCAATTGCTACCGTTAACATGCTAAATAAGAACATTAACGTGAATACCGCAAAGGCTTTTAAATTATTCCAATGTTTAGGATCTTGCAGGTAGCTAAGTTCTGATTTTTGTTTAATCGCGTCAATAAAAGCCGAAGGAATATCGTAGTAGTCGATAATGCCCCAAGTAATAACTGCCGCGATAAGGAATATAAAGCCAGAGAAACCAGCTTTAAAGTATATGTGATAACCTGTACTGCGAATCAGTTCTAGGCGTCGGTATGGATGTGTATTTTGGTAAAAGTAACCAATAATTAAAACAATACCGAGAGCAAGTGCTCCCATACAATTCCCTTTTTATTATTGTTGTTTATGGTTTTTAAGGCGAAGTAAATTTAAGAGGCTTTCAGCTCTTGTTCAAACGTTTTAAGCTTCTCTATTTGCGCCAGTACTTGCTTTTGAACGCTCTTATCGTCCAAATTTAAGCTAACAATACCGTCTCGATTGATATTTACATTATCAAGCTGACTACTGCTCACTTTATCTTTTTTAGAACCAAACAAACTAAACGTCATTTAGCTGCTCTCCATTACCTACTATTAAAATAGACGATCCGATAACAAACTTATCATGCTATCTACGTTTAGTATAAAAATAACTCAATCATCCGTAAACTATTTTAATAAGAAAAGTGCAGTCCCTTGCATCGAGAAAAACATAGAGATAAGCGTCGAGACAAAAAATCCCTACATATCGTTAGAGAAACAATAGCTTTCAGGTGCAGCTTGCACACTGACTTCGCCGGCAATTCGAACGTGAACACATTCAGATTGAGTATTGATAAGCTCTTTTTGAACAATTGAAAAATGCCCTTCTTGCTCTGAATACAAGTTGTATTGATAAGCTTCGTTAGAGCCCTCAGCTAGTTTGGTAAACAGACCGCCTATTAACGCACCTACAACCGCTCCACCAATCATCTCTTCCCTGTTACCATCAGCATTATCCAAAACGCCTACTACAGCACCAGCGGCTGCATTAGTGTTTACTTCTGATGATAAGGTAATAGGCTCAACACTTTGCACTTGTGCATACATCGCCTTAATAATGATATTTTCGTCATCCCTGCTCACGCCAGGTGTTGAACAAGCGCTTAACAATGAAACAGTTAAAATGGCTGCTGCAAAAGACTTCATATTGACCTCTGTATTGAATATCTAATCATTAGATAAATTGTATACAGAGTTGGCAAATTAATCTGTCTAAGCTATGTGACAAAAGTGTCAGCTTTTGTAAGAAATTGAGGTACAAATGAAGGAAGCACTATTCATATAGTACTCCCTTATAATCAAAGAAATCTTTAGAACTGGTAACTAAAGCCTAAGTTTGCAGTTCGGACTTTGCCTTTGACATTCCAGCCAGTGAAAGTGTGTGATTGTGATACTTGTGGGTAGTAGTCTTCATTAAGCAAATCCTCAATACCTTTAGACAAGTTAATGTTATCAAGTAATGTCTAAGTGCAACTGGCTGATGAGTTGACAATCATCAATAAAGAGCTGAATACAGATCGCAAAGATGAGTATTCTGTCTTATGCTTAATGCATCGGTTGTCATAGGGAATAAAGTATGGAAACGAAACACGACGAACTTCTCGATAAACTGAATAAGACAGAAGCCGAGCTCAAGAACGCTTATCAAATCATTTCTCAAATAAGAAAAGAAGCAAAATCACAAGCGCTTGCAAGTGATCAACTTGTTAGTCAGATATTTGAATCCATCCCCGATTTATTTTTTTTGATGGACGAAGAACTTGTCATCCTTGACTACCGAGCAGGAAGACAAGATGACTTATATGAACAACCAGATAACTTTCTAGGGAAATCGATGTTATCAGTGCTACCACCTGCTACTGCTGGCATTATCAAAGATGGAGCACTGCAATCTAAGAAAACTCGGCAGGTAATTACCGTTGAGTATGTACTGCCAATCGCAGGCGAAGCAAAGTACTTTGAAGCACGGATAAATAACCAACACCGTAGCAATAATGTAGTGGTTATTGTGCGAGAAATATCAGAAAGAAAAGCATACGAAGACAAAATTCTTCATCAAGCGCATCATGACTGCCTTACACAGCTCCCCAATCGTGTACTAGCCTTCACTCAGCTAGAGCAACTTATTAAAGAAAGCAAGCGTGATAAATCACATACCGCAGTAATATTTATTGATGTAGACCACTTTAAAGAGATCAATGATCAATATGGCCATGCGGTTGGCGACCAACTGTTAGTGCAAATTGCAGACAGGTTACTAAAGTCGGTTAGAGAGGAAGATATTGTTGCTAGAATTGGCGGTGATGAGTTTATTATTATTGTTAACCGAATCAAGCATACTCAGTCACTAGGTAGTTTAGCTGATAAACTCATTGACACATTTAAAACACCTTTTTTGATCAAAAATATGGAGGTGTTTTCAACCGTTAGTATAGGTATATCCATATCGGGTATTGATGGAGATACAGGTTCTGAGTTATTAAATAAGGCAGATTCAGCCATGTATGTAGCAAAAGATGAAGGCAAAAATCGCTTTGTATGGGCTAAATAACTTTATCGCTACCCTATCTAAAAATTTGCAAAAAAAACACGGAATTGCAGCAGAAATAGCATAAAATGTGCAAATATTTAGTAATTCAACCTCGTGACCTTTAATCACAACGTTAATATTGTTAAAACCATTCGAAAGTTACGGTCAGTGAGAACAATATGAAGCAATTACTAACACTCAGCATAATTCCAGTTGTCACCCTTTTGTCTGCTTGCGGGGGCGGTTCCAGTAGTAGCGAACAGGAAGTCACAACACCTGCCGCTCCTACACAAAATACAGCCCCTATTGCAAACGCTGGTGATGATCAGCAAACCATGCAGGGAAATACCGTTAGGATATCAGGGGAAAACAGTAGCGATGCAGATGGTGACGCCTTAACCTTTCAATGGAGAGTGATAAATAAGCCTGATGCTAGCAGCTACACACTACCTAACAGCAATAGTGAATCATTTGACTTTAATCCAGATTCACAAGGGGAATTTGAGTTTGGCTTAATAGTCAATGATGGAACAATAGACTCTTCAGAAGATACAGTGATAGTGACCGTTAGTCAGGCGACAGGTCAAAATAACGCTCCGATAGCGACAATTACACTAGAAAGTAATATGGTTATCGTTGGTGATTATGTAACGCTAGATGGTTCAAAAAGCTCGGATGCCGATGGTGATAACTTAACATTTAATTGGTCTATTTCATCGCTACCCACTAACAGTGTTGCAATGCTTAATAGCAACAATCAGAGTAATACAGAGTTTAACGCCGACATAGCTGGACGTTTTGAGCTGACACTCATTGTCAACGATGGTGTATTAGATTCAGCGCCGAGTACAGTCATTATAGATGCCGACAACGACAACGTAGATATCACCAACAAGATATTTGGTAATACTGCAGGTAGCTGTATCAATTACGTTGGCAGTTACTTCTCTAACGTGAACGATATACAGCGTGCTAGAGGATTTACTGGTGATATCGTTGTTTCTTCGAATGCTACACATTGTCAAATTAATTCAAATACCGTTCCAAATCACGACTTTAACGACAACTCAGCTTCTTTTGCAAATCAGATGTCGGAGTTAGACACCAGCTTCAATATACCTATTACGCCAACGCCTGATCCAACACCGCAAATACTAGGTATAGGAACAACAGAGGCAATTTTGCTAAATGGCGTTACGGTAGATATTTTACCAGCAGCTTGCTATGGCGTTGGCAATGAACCATTAGGAAGAGAAAAAATTGGCTGTGGTCCGAGTGAGAACGACCACCCTTGGCGATACGATCCTATGTCACCTCTAAACACCTTTGGCACCGATCAACACAATGCCCATACCCAATCTAGCGGGAAATACCATTACCACGGTAACCCTGTTGCAATGTTTAACCAAAACTGCACAGATAAGCCATCAGCTGTGATAGGTTTTGCAGCTGACGGATACCCAGTTTTTGGCTCTTGCTATCAAGATCCTGAGTCTGGTGAAGTTGTCAAAGCTACTTCTAGTTATGTGCTTAAGAATAATGGAGGCTTGAGGCAGGAGGTTTCTGGTTATCAAACGCCAGTGGCTGGCACAGGTGTCATCGCTAGTAACAATTACGACGGTCAATTCAGAGGCGACTGGGAGTATCAAGTAGGTGCAGGCGTATTAGACGAGTGTAATGGTATGACAATCAATGGCCAATATGGCTACTATATTACAGACCAATTCCCTTGGGTTATCAATTGCTTTAAAGGAAATGTCGATGCCAGCTTCAGCGGAGAATCATCTAGCCTAGAGCGAAGAATGCACACGCATGAAGACGGAGAGACACATACCCACTAAGCACCTGATATGAACCCTCCCAGTGCCGAGTGCACTGGGAGTTTTTTTATTACTAAGGTGCATTGCCCACATAAACAACAATTGTTTTTTGCGGATTAACTGACGCGCTAAGATCGCGTATCTCAACGCTAGTCAAGTTTGCTTTATTTTTGTCTTTAGCAAATTTATTCAGATAACTTGCGGTTTTGTACGCTCCATACTTACTTGAAAACTGAGCTATCGATAAATCATTACAAATGTAGCCATTAGCTACACCGCGTTTGTTGTTTCTTTCATAAATTTTAACCTGGGTTCTCAACTTCCTTAAATCATTCATTGCTGATGTAATACACATCTTAGTTGCCACACTCTTGTCCATAGCAACGAACTTATACTGGACAGCATGTCCCATCATTGGTATTAAAAATGATGCTGTTAACGCCATAGCTTTTAAGGTATTCATAACACACTCCTTCGCTTTCCTTTATTTAGGAACTTTAGTTCACACAGCTAAAAGCATTTAATAGACCACATCAAAGTATTACTTTAAAAACAACACGTTACTATAGCCAGATAACAAAAACCGGCAATAGTGTTAAATAAGCAGATTAATGCAATTGAATGAACGTTACGGAAAAAACTTTAACAAACAGAAACTTAGCAACCAGGCTCAAAATAATTAAAAACAAGATTAAAAAGTTACATGACTCACCCATTTGCAGTAAGTGGAAAAAAAACTCGTTCAAGCTATAGTTATTGAGGTGCGAGGAATGTATGGATGGATAAGGAAACACCAAAAGGTATTTTTGCTAACTTGATTTGTGACATATATCAAGCTCCGTGGACTGGCAATTGGGAGGGTCCACTAGAAGAGATTCGCCAGCTCACTGACTCAAACAACGCATTCCTCATTTGTTATAACAAACGATTGAAGTCTTTAGCCCCCAATTGCTATACATGTAATATTTGTCCACTAGATCAACTCAATCATTTACACCGAAAATTACGCTCTCAAGCACTGATCACAAATACGAATTCTGATTGGCAAGAAGGAAGCTGTGGTGACATTTGTGGAAGATTGATCCCTATAAAAAGCAATAATATTTCATCCCACTTTTTAACTTCCATCGTCTGCAAAACCAGTGATACTGAAGCATTTATCGCATTAAATAAATGGCGAAACCTCGGTTGCTTTCAACCTCAAGACGTGACTATTTTTAGAGAATTCATTTTTCATATGGCTAGAGCTCTTTCTGTTATAAGTTCATTGACTACCAAAAAACTATTGGAAGAAGCACTGAACATAACTCACAAGTCTCAAACAACTGCATACTTATTATGTGACTACCTAGGAAACATAATATTAAAAAGTAAAGGCGCCAAAGCTTTAGCTAATGAACAAGAAGTGATTACCTTGAGAAATGAAGTTTTTTCAAGCAAGTACCCTTACATTAGAAATAAAATTAAGACCTTGCTCCGTTATATCTGCAATGAAAGTAATACACTCCAAGAGAGTTTTTACATTGACTCACCTGACAATAACCAAATGCATGTACAAGCGACACGTATTGACACCGAGGATTTCCAATCTTATTCACATCGAAAACTTGCTTATATAAAACTAAAGCGCCCTCCAAAGATTGATTGGAATATTGTAAAAGAGACATTTTCTCTCTCGCCGAAAGAACTGAATATTTACAAAGCAATCTGCAACAATCAGAAATTACAAGATCTAACCATCATTCATGGTGTTTCATACAACACAGTTAGAACTCAACTGAGATCGCTTCTCAAGAAAGTCGAAGTTAACTCACAAGCTGAGTTGATAATAAAAAGCACACTGTTTATAAAATGATAAAGGCTCAGTAAGTTACTGAGCCTTTTATAAGTTTCTTAAAAAAATCCAAGTGGACTGTCACTATAACTCACTAACAAGTTTTTGGTGTTTTGATAATGCTCTAACATCATTTTATGTGTTTCGCGGCCTACACCTGACTTCTTGTAGCCGCCAAAAGCTGCGTGTGCCGGATAATGGTGATAGCAGTTTGTCCAGACACGGCCCGCTTCAATCCCTCGTCCCATCCGATACGCTAAGTTCATGTCTTTTGTCCAAAGACCAGCACCTAAACCAAACTCAGTGTCATTAGCTATTGCAAGTGCTTCAGCTTCATCTTTAAAGGTTGCTACACTGACCACTGGTCCAAAAATTTCTTCCCTAAAGACACGCATTTGGTTATTACCTTTAAATAAGGTTGGCTGCACATAGTAACCACCACCAAACTCATCAGTCACTTTTTCAGCTTCACCACCGATCAGCACCTCAGCGCCCTCTCGTTTACCGATTTCTAAATAACTTAAAATTTTGTCGAATTGCTGCTGAGAGGCTTGGGCACCAACCATCGTCTCTGTATCCAGAGGATTACCACGCACAATTTGATTGGTACGGTCAATAACACGTGCAATAAACTCATCATAGATATCTTCATGAACAAGCAAACGTGACGGACAGGTACAAACTTCACCTTGGTTAAAGAAAGCTAGCACAGCACCTTCAACACACTTACTAATATATTCTTCATCTTGCTGCATGACATCAGCAAAATAAATATTAGGTGACTTACCGCCAAGCTCAACAGTTGATGGAATGATGTTCTCTGCTGCACACTTCAAAATATGAGAGCCAACTGGCGTTGAACCGGTAAAAGCAATCTTGGCAATGCGAGTACTAGTAGCTAAAGCCTCGCCAGCTTCTTTACCAAAACCATTAACAACGTTCAACACACCGGCAGGTAACAAATCTTCGATTAATTCAACAAACTTAAGAATAGAAGCTGGCGTTTGTTCTGCTGGCTTAAGCACCACACAATTACCTGTAGCTAACGCTGGTGCTAATTTCCAGGCAGCCATTAACAGCGGAAAGTTCCAAGGAATAATCTGCCCGACAACGCCTAAAGGCTCGTGAAAATGATAAGCAACTGTGCCTTCATCTATCTCACCAATGCTTCCTTCTTGAGCACGAATACAACCTGCGTAGTAACGGAAATGATCAACACACAGTGGAACATCAGCAGCAAGTGTTTCACGTACTGCCTTACCATTATCCCAAGTTTCAGCAATGGCTAATGCTTCAATGTTCTGTTCAATGCGGTCAGCGATCTTTAATAACAAGTTACTACGTTCAGTGATTGATGTTTTTGCCCAACTGTCTTTAGCACCATGAGCAGCATCCAGTGCTAAGTTGATATCTTTTTCGTTAGAACGAGGGATGCGACATATAAATTCACCAGTGACAGGAGTTGTATTATCAAAGTACTGACCATCTACAGGCGCTTGCCATTTACCGCCAATAAAGTTCTCATATTGCTCGGCAAAACGCGTTACAGCACCTTCTTGACCCGGCTTTTGATATATCATAATTATTATTCCTATTTTGTCTCAAACACCACTCAGACTAATCAGCTGTCATTGGATTTTCTTGTATAAAAATTCAAAAAGCTTGACTGATAGTACATTTTTAAATCATGCTGTAGTCACAAAATAGGAAGATGGCTATGACACTTTTATCGGATCGAAAGAACATATCAACCCTTATTGACAATAGAACGGCCTATAACGGTGATGATGTTCAATTGTGTGTTTATGATACTTACCAATCATGTGAAAAAATTCCTTTTTACGCTGAACAATTAATGTTTTGTGCGATGTTTGACGGTAAAAAAATCATGCATCACAGTAGTCTGCAACAAGGGAAAGCGTTCATTCCTGGTCAAAGTTTTGTCATTGGTAAAGGGGAGCATGTAGCCATCGACTTTCCAGAAGCAACAATCGATACACCAACGACTTGCATTACCATTGAAGTGGAAGACAGTTTTATCAAAAAAGTTGCAGAGCAGCTCAATATGGAGCATTTGACTGAGCGTCATCATCAAGAACCCACACTGCAATTAAATAATAATCAAGTCACACAATCGTTATATCAACGCTTGGTTAATACCTTCAGCGAAAACCAAGAGGATAGAGGTATGTTTATCCAATTAGGGATAACAGAGTTGTTGGTCAGAATGTTAAGGGATAAATCGTGTAGCGAAATACTCACACAATGCTTATCAGATCCAAACAAGAATGAGCTCGCCGCAGTTGTTCATTTCATCAAACAAAATGCACTTAAGCCGATAGATATTGATGAATTATGTAAAGTTGCCTGCATGGGACGAACTAAGTTATTTCAAGCTTTTAGAAACGAGTTAGACACTACACCTCAATCGTTCATATTACAGCAAAGACTGGAGTGGGCAGCGACACAATTAAAAAACGGCCAATCAATCACTTCAGTTTGTTATGACAGTGGCTTCAACGACCCAAGCCACTTTAGTAGACGGTTTAAACAAGCATTTTCGCAAAGCCCTAAACAATTTCAGCTTGCAAATATGAACTAAAACAATAATTAGAAAGTAGTATAAGAATAAAAATAGAAGACAATATAACAATTATTAAAAGAGAGAACGTTATGAACTCAGAACAAGGAGAGACGACAGTACAAGCGCGCCCCATCGTCTATTTGTTTCAACATAAAACGATACCTGAAGCTTTATTTGAAGAACACCCAGAATTAATGAGCGAGTTAGCAGGTGAAGAAACGGTGATGCCACTTTTGCACTTTTGGTCAAAAGCTCAATTTCTTGCCGAGAGAAACGGCTTTGTCAGTTTTGATGATATCGACAATGACGACTTTTCACCCTTTAGTGACATTAAGCAATCGGTTTTTGAACAAGATGAACAACGTTTACACGTTTATAGTATGCCCTGCCCAGTTGCTAGTCCTGAATGTTATTTTGTCGCTATTGCGCTACAAGATGGCGAAAAGCGATATTTCACATTAGAAATGCCAGAAAAAGGTGATGGGGGCTTCTTTTGTGAATGGACAAGTGACGAACAGCACATCAATTACGGAGTATTAGCGAATAAGAATATAGAAAGCTTCGTAAACGCCTGTTTTGAAGCAGCAAATTAGAACAAAAGGGTGTACCAACCTTTTTGATTTTTTTAGATAATGGTTGGTACCCCTTCCCCCCTTAGTAAACTCTTCATCTTTCATTACCAAGGCATACAGTGAGCATAATTCGTACTATAAGATAGAAAGTTCATCGATTTCTGTTTAAAAACCGTTTGTAAACGTAAGAAAGTGTAAGCTAGACTCTATCAGCACGGAACTATACTGAGAAAGGATATCTCATGAAGAAAATCATTATACTAATGCTTTACCCTCTTTTAATTACCACACCTGTGATTGCGCAACAAAAGTGCACACAGGCTATGCAAACATTGAAGAATCATCAGAGCTTAATGCGCAAAGGTTATTCTGCTTCAAAAGGTGAAAAGTTAAGGGTGAAAGAACGTAAACTGTTTAACGCTTACCAAAAATGTTTAACATCTCCTCCAACGCATTCAAGCACAAAAACGAAGAAAAAAAAGACATCTAATAGTGTTGACTATAGTAATGCACCACAAATTAAATGGCAGAATACGTCACTGAATTTTCGAGGTAGATTTAGTGGAGAAAAACAAAAAGCTTGGCTGGCGTACTACAAACAACCAAAGCAATGTGGCAAGCCCAAATCCTTACAAGATTTTGCTTGGTGTACTGAACATAAAAGAAAAAGCTCTGAAGAATTTTCAGAGCTTTGGCATTCAAGACAATAGATAAATTACGGTACTAAAACTAATGGCACACCAATAGTGTGTGCTAACTTATTAGCTACGCTTCCCATAAACAAATCTGCAATTCTTGAACGACCTTTTCGTCCAACAAAAACCATATTAGCATGTTTACGCTTCGACATTTTATGCAGTATATGAGCTGCGTCTCCCCAGTGATACTCAACGGCAATGTTAACACCTGACTCTTTGTACTTATTCACCAATGGCTCAACGATTTCTCGTCTAGCACGCTCTTCTTCGTCAAACTTCAAATCAGGAACAACATTGCCACCGTCGACAAAAACAGGTTCCAATATTGACCAACCAATAACAAAAGCTAACTCAAGATCTGCGCCCGTCTGCTTGGCAAGGTCAACAGCTCTTTCAAGGGCTCTTTCACTCCACTCACTACCATCAACACCAACTAAATAGACATGTTTACTCATGTTTGCTTCTCCAAATGTTATTGAATCCTCTATCTATATCATGATGCTATTTTCACCATTTTTAAAGTAAAACCCAATAAAAACATGTTTAAGATCAAAAGACATAACTATAGTTAATGCACCTTCTTGTTACTTAATTTGCAAAAATTGGAAAAACGTTCAAAGCTAATAATACTAGTTAATAGGTTTATCAAATATGCAACAAAAACGACTGATTTCAATTGTTGTATTTTGTATTTTCTTCAATGCCAAGGACGTCTACGCGAAAAATGCAGAATGCTCCAAAGACAAACCACTAATCATTGGTGTTCAAAACATAAATTACAGCCCTCACTACGATTTCGTTACGGAAAATTCGCATGCTTATTTTAATGCTTTGATAGCTTGGCTAGCCAAAGAAACTAACTGCAAATTCATCATAAAAGCACTCCCGATCAAGCGATTACAACTTTCATTTAAACATCGGCAAATCGACTTTATGTATCCCGATAACCCCACTTGGCACAATAAACTTGAAGCAGAGCGGTTTTATAGTGTACCGGTCACAACAGCACTCGGTGGTACTATGGTTAAACAAAACAACATAGGCATTGACGTTGCTCAGTTTAAAAAACTTGCCTTTCCAAGAGGTTTCTCCCCTGTGGCTTGGTATGAGCTAAGTGACAAAAAACAGTTAGCATTTAAAGAAGTTTCTACCCCTGTAGCCGCACTAAAAATGGTAATTACAAACCGAGCAGACGGTGCTGATATAGAACTTAACGTAGCCAATTTTTTGATCAAAAAATATCAATTAGAGCCACTTGTTTTAGCTGAAAAACTTCCTTTTACACCAACAAACTTTCATTTGTCCACATACAACAAAATACACACTCTAAAGGCTATTAATGCGCTCATCGCAACTAATCCACAATTTATATCAACCTTAAAACGACAATATAACCTTATAGAAAGTAGGCCTTAACGTTCATGCTCATTCGTAACTGTTATAAAATTGTTACATCCTACTAAATCAATTAATTATTTGTTTTATTAGCACTTTTTACTACCTCGCCAAAAAAATACGAATCTATCGGTATTAGAATTCCTTGTTTCTATTTTTTTTCAACTATAGTTAATTTGTGATGAAAAAATAAACGAGCAAGTGAATGCTTTCTAACTACAAACTATTTGTACTGGACGATGATCATCAATATGCTGAGCTATTAGTTGAAATAGCTAATGAGCAAGAGTGGGACGTCGACTACGAAACAGACCCAACCAGTTTTCTAAAAAGCGATATAAACGAGTCGACAATACTGGTATTAGACTTATTTATGCCTGTCATTGACGGTATTGAAGTCATTCGTACCTTGGCAGATAAAAAATGTCGCTGCCCTCTTATTTTGATGAGTGGTTTTGACAGTAAAGTCTTACACTCAGCACAACAACTTGCGGAAGCACACAACATCCCCGTAATAGCCACGATTAAAAAACCTTTCAGTATCAATGAATTTATTACAGTATTAAATTCCGCTAGGCAAGGTATCGAAACATCAAAGACACTAGATTGCGATAAAATTAAATTTACTCGTTCAGAAATAGAAAATGCCTTGGTCAATAACGAGTTTATTTTGCATTTTCAGCCGCAAATTGACATAGCAACCAGTGAGGTAACAGGTGTTGAAGCGCTGGTGCGATGGGAGCACCCTAAGCATGGGCTGATATTTCCGGACGCATTTGTTTGGATTGTAGAACAATATGATTTAATTGAGTTGTTAACTAGGAAAGTCATAAGTGCCGCAGCCCAATCACAGCAAAGCTTGAAGCCGGATTATCCTGACCTATGCATGTCAGTGAACGTTACCGCTGAAAATATTACATCGCTATTTTTACCAGAACAACTTAAGAACTTGCTGAGAGAGTATGATATTGCGCCTGAAAGTTTAACCTTAGAGTTAACTGAGAGTGCTGTAATGGGTCACTTGACTTCGTCCTTAGATGTATTAAATCGTTTAAGAATGAAAGGGTTTCACCTTTCTATTGATGATTTTGGTACAGGGTACTCTTCGCTTCAGCAACTCTATCAAGCGCCTTTCAATGAACTCAAAATAGACAGAACTTTTGTATCTAACATGCTTAAAGATAAAGAAGCACTAGTAATCGTTGAAATATGCATAATGCTTGCTAAAACATTAAACATGAAAGTGCTGGCAGAAGGTGTTGAAGACTTAGCTATACTAGAAAAGCTGAAGTCTCTTGGATGTAGTCAAGCACAAGGGTATTTTATCGCTAAACCAATGCCTTTGATTGAATTAAAGCATTGGCTTAGCAAAAGTAGGAAACCAAGCACTACGAGTTTAGGAATTTGAAGCAAAAAAGCACTAAGATCTCTCAGTTAACTTCCTAAGTAGCGCAATCGCATCATCATACTCCTTAAATGATGACCTATTTTCGGTTGCTTCAGTGAGAGAAATCTTTGCTTCTTCAACACGCCCCAATTTAACTAGTGTTACAGCTAAATGGTACTTTACTTCCGCATTATCATAATCTAATGCAAGTGCTTGTCTATACAATGGCAATGCTTTTTCATGTTGCTCTGTCAATGTATAAATCCAAGCTAAGGTATCCATTATAGCTACATTACCTGGGATCAAACTGTTTGCTTTCAACGCTGCTTGTTCCGCTTGTTTGAACTGTTTCATTGCAACTAAAGAATTCGCGAGGTTATTTAGCGCAATTGGGCTTTCCCCAAACTTATTTATTACATCTTGATAACGACTAATAGCTTTCTCGTGACTGCCTTGGTAACGATAAACATCTGCTAATGCTAACGACAAAGGTACATCATTTGGATGCTCAGTTAACCAACTTTTTAAAAGAGATTCAGCTTGTTTCATCTTCTTTGTTTTAACATATGAAAGATAGAGACCAACCGTTGCCTTTTGGTTTTTCTTTATTTTATTAGATCGTTTATAGAACGAGACGGCTTTAGTATATTGCTCTGCTTTTCTAAATATGTCACCTCTAAGCAACTGAACAAGTTCATTTTTGCCAATAGCTTTCTCTAGCTTGTTAACTAACTCCAAGCCTTTTTCACTGTTAGGGTATAGTCGCGTAAGTTGAATATAAGCAGGAATATTCAGTTCGTTCCAAGATATTGAACGCTCTAAGCTCATGATGGCAGAGTTCATTTCACCTAACTCAATTTGAAGTTCAGCGATACTATACAAAATATCGCTCTTGCTTCGACTATGTTTAACCGCAATTTTTAATGTTTGAATAGCTTTTAACGGTTGGCCTTGCTTTTTATACAAGGAAGCCAAATAAGATAAACCTGTTGCGCTCTTACTATTATGTTTAACAAACTCTTCTAACAACGAAACGGCCTTATCTAACGTTTCTTGCTTTTCGTAAATAGTCGCCAACTGAATGAATAAATCTACGTTTGTTCTGTCTAGTGTTGTCGCTTTTTCCAATAATTTCTGAGCTGACTGAAAATTACCGGTATGCAGGTCTATCGTCCCTAATTCAGAAAGTATCGCGATATTTTGACTGTCGTTTTCCAGCATCTCAGCCAAGCGGTTTCTTGCTCTTTCAACATTATCATTGACCAAATCAATTCGAGCCAAATAAATGGCTGCTTGATGGTTTCTCTTGTCAATTGTTAATGCTTTCTCAAAAGACTGTCGTGCCTCTTTATGCTTTTCAGCTTTTCCTAGCAGTTCACCTCTTGCGATTAAATACTCAACAGAGCCAACGTATTCTCCACTTAAATTATCAAGCGCGGAAAGAGCAAGATCATGTTTGTTTTGTCGAGAATAAATACTAGACTGCAATAGAACACCACTATTATTGAGTGGCCCTTGCTCCAATGCTTTATTTATCGCCTTCTCTGCGTCAGCTAACCTTCCCTGTTCACGATATAAATCTGCCACTAAAGTATATGCATTAGCATTATTTGGCTGTGTATCAATGACGTCTTGAAAGTACCTTTCAGCCTTTTCCATTTCGCCATTAGCTTGGTAGGCTTGACCTAATAATACCCAAATTTCAATATCTTGGTTATCAAGTAGACGAGCTTTGATCAAGAAGCTCTTAGCTAGCGCATAGTCACCTTGTTCAAATGCAATTTTTGCTAATAGTTTATGAGCTCTAGGGTCTTGATCTACTATCCGAATGTAATCGTTTAGCGCCAACCGAGCTTGTTCAAAGTCTCCCGTTTGAAAACCAACTAATCCTACCAAAAAATAGTAAACGGGATTTTTGGCCATAACGTCTTCAGGTAAACCCGTCAGTACTGTCTTAAGATGTTCAACAGTATTTTGCGTTCCTTCAAAATCTTCTAGAGAGATCTGAATCAAGGCCTTTAGATAATTCGCTTTAGGTTCATTTGGTATTTCAGCCAAAATCACATCGACATCGTTAAGTGCTGCTGTAAAGTCTTCTTTCGCTATTAATGACGTTGCTCTAGTAAGTAACGCTGGGAAGTTTTGAGGATTTATCTCTATAGCTTGTGAAATAATCTCAAGTACACCGTCATGGTTGCCAAGCAACTGCTCTATTGTTGCAACCATTTGAATCGCTTTCTCATCTGCTGGTGACATAGTATAAGCTTGTTTAGCCTCAACTAGCGCTTCTTCATACTTTTGCTGAAACATGAACGTTTGCGCTAAGCCCAAGCTAGCAAGATGGTTTTTGTTGTCATAAACGCGAGCATTACGATAAGCATTCTCTGCCTGAGAATAACTGTGTAAGCCAATATGTGCTCGACCTTTTTTAATATTTATTAGCGCTTTATTTTTGTTACTGGTAGCAGGTGGAACATGCATACTAATGACTTCACCAAATTTGCTTTGCAGTAAATAAGCTTCTAGGAGTATTAACTTCACTTTTAGCGCATCTGCACCTTCGGCCATCACGCGCTTGATTTCTTCTTCTGCTGCAGCGCCATCACCTTTTGCATTGTAAACTTCAGCGAGTAAAATCCTTGACGGTAAATGTTCTGGATTATTTCTTAATGAGTTTTTCAAGTGAATAGTTGCTTCTTGCAAATCACTGATATAAAAACTTTTTAACGCACTTTCATATGACTGGCTGTGAGATTCAGTAAAGTAAGCTTCAGCATTTAATGCAAGCAAAGAAGTTGTACAAGCAAACAATAATTGAGGTAAAACGCGCATTAAAAATCCTTTATTAAAAACAACAAGCAAATACATGATAAGGGATATTACATTTGATTTGAATCATTGATGAAAGTCTTGTCGAAATATTTTACAAGTTGTTGCGACCACAAAAAGAAAAACTCAAAAATCACGACTAACCCACTGATAAATATAAACATAAAAATAGAGGCACAATTAATGCTTAACGTCTCGAAATAATAATTGTATAATTTGTTCCAAATCATACATAAGTCTTTAATCGCTAATAAAATATAGGTGTACTTAATGAAACAATTGAAATGGATCGCAGGCCTTGCTGTTGCCTTGAGTGTTTCAACGTCTTATGCAGCAGATATCGATTCTGCGCTAATCGTTGATAACTATATTGGTAAAGGTTATCACGATGATGTGAAAGGTGATGTTAACAAATACGATACTGAAAAGATGATCGTTTCTCGTACGGGCTCTCAAATCACAGTAGATATTTATACAAATTATACTGGTAGCAGTATTGGTGACGGTGGTACTGGCATTGGCGACTTGTTCATGTCTACTAACGTACTACCAATTGACGCACCATGGAAACCAAACAGCGACAACGACACATTTGAGGACACAAACTGGAACTACGCATACAAAGTTTATGATGCAGATCGTAAACTACAAAGCGGTAGAGGTTATTTAGCAAATAACTTTGATAACGGTTTAGTTCACACAACAAGTGATTCTCACCGAAAAGGACAAGTAGTTTCATTGGACTACAACAATCTGAACAGAATCGGTAACGTTAACAACTGGTCTTCAGATGCACAAAAGATTTCATTCTCTTTCAACGTTGCAGGTACTGCACTTGAAACAGCAAATCAAATTGCTTTCCGTTGGGCAATGAGCTGTGCAAACGATATTATCGAAGGTTTAGTATCAGTGACAGATCCTAACGTAACACCTGTTCCAGAGCCGGAAACAATTGCATTATTCGGTTTAGCTTTAGCTGGTTTAGCTTACCGAAGAAAGCAATCAAGCTAATCAATACGTATTAAGAGAAAGCGACCAACGGTCGCTTTTTTATTGCCTAAAATTTAGGAAATAAAAAAGGTCGCTTCAAGCGACCTTTTTTAAAAAACACTAACCTATTTAAGGCTGATAGTTGTGTGAACTGCATTGCCATCTTCATGGTCAGGTTCAAACCAGCGTGCCGTAACAGACTTAGTTTGCGTCCAGAAGTTGATCACTTGCTTACCGTTAGGGCCTAGGTCACCTAACTTAGAAGCTCTAGAGCCAGTGAAGCTAAAGTAAGCTACAGGTACTGGAATCGGAACGTTGATACCGATTTGGCCAACATCAATTTCATTTTCAAACTTACGGGCCGCCCAACCAGACGAAGTAAAGATAGAAGTACCGTTGCCGTTTGGGTTAGCATTGATAATTTCAATCGCTTCATCTAATGTTTCAGCTTCTAATACACAAAGAGCTGGACCAAATATTTCTTGTGTGTAGATGTCCATGTCAGTTTTTACATCTGTGAACATCGTTGGGCCAACAAAGTTGCCGTCAGGGTAGCCTTCAACTTTACAGTCGCGGCCATCTACTAGTAATGTTGCACCTTGCTCAACACCTGAATCTAAAATACTTAAGATACGAGCTTTAGCTTGTGGAGAAACAACAGGACCTAAATCAGCGTCGCGCTGTGTACCTGGGCCAACTTTCATTTGCTTGGCACGCTCAGCAATCTCAGGGATCCAATTACGAGCTTCACCAACTAAAACAGTAACAGGGTTAGCCATACAACGTTGACCTGCTGCACCAAAAGCTGAGCCTAACAAATCATTGATCGCTCTATCTTTGTTCGCGTCTGGCATAATAACCATGTGGTTTTTAGCACCCATCATACATTGTGCACGTTTACCATGCTTGCTAGCGTGGTTGTAAACATGAGTACCTACGTGGGTAGAACCGATAAATGAAACAGCCTTAACATCGTTATGCTCAATTAATTGATTTACTGTATCAGGACCACCGTGAACAACGTTAATAACACCAGCAGGCACACCAGCTTCAATGGCCAACTCAACAAAGCGAATTGTAGAAGAAGGATCTTGCTCTGACGGTTTAAGTACAAATGTGTTACCACAAGCAATTGCAGGTGGGAACATAAACGCTGCTAACATTACTGGGAAATTGAAAGCGGTAATACCAACACCTACGCCTAAAGGCTTGTTCATTGTATATGTATCTACACCAGTCGCCGCGTTGTTTGCCATTTCACCTAACTGTAAACGTGTAATTGAACACGCATTTTCAACAGCTTCTAAAGCACGACCTACTTCACCTTCGGCATCAGGTAATGTTTTACCGTGCTCTAATGTAATTAGTTCTGCAATTTCTTTTGTATTGGCACGCACTAGCTCTTGGAACTTCAGCATAATACGCATACGGTTAGTTAATGATACATTAGACCATGTTTTAAAAGCTTTTTGTGCTGATGCTACAGCAGCCGCAACTTCGTCTTCAGTTGCCATTGGGACACGAGCAACTACTTCTTGCGTCGCAGGGTTTAATACATCTAACCATTCATCTGATTTTGACTGAACACGTTCGCCGTCAATGATCAATGGGATCTCTCTAATAGTCATGATAATTCCTGTTGCTGTAATTTATGTATATCTACACTTATTTGATAATAGAACACGTTATTCCTTATGGGTAGAAATCACAAGATGCAAAAACGCAAGATATATTGCATAATTACAAAAAGCATTTGCATTAGTAGGTAAAAATGAACTGGGATGACATTAGGATCTTTCTTGAAGTGGCAAGAACAGAGAAACTAATTGATGCTGCAAAAAGGCTATCAATGGACAGTTCAACGGTATCAAGAAGAGTCCATAAACTTGAAGAAGAATTAGCAACTAAATTGTTTGAACGAACCGTTGACGGGCACAAACTAACAAATGATGGTAGTAGTTTGTTAGACTCAGCTAGTAGAATGGACTTGGCCGCCTCTGAGGCTCAGCAGTTAATCCAGGCTAATAATCACGAGAATTGCGGCCTAGTTCGAATAGGCGTAACTGAAGCATTTGGCAACTTTTTCATTACGCCTCGATTAAAATCATTTTCGCAAGCATTTCCAAATATACAAATTGATATTATTAACTTTGCAAGAGTAGTAAAAATAAGTCGAAACGAGGCAGATATAGCCATCACGGTCGACAAACCAAAGAGTACATCTGTGATAATTAATAAGCTTTGTGATTATTCTTTAAAGCTTTATTGCAGTAGGCAGTTTCTGGAAAACAAATCTATTTCAATTAGTAACCTAGAACAGCAACCATGGGTAAGTTATGTTGATAATCTACTTTTTACTGATCAACTCAGCTTTGCCAAGGAACTAGGTATATCCCCTAACCTAACGCCTGTTTTTAGGAGCACAAGTATTACCAGCCAATATCAAGCCATTAAACACGGTCTGGGTATTGGCATCTTGCCCACCTTTTTAGGCGAACAGGATGACAACCTAGTTAGCTTATGTGAATCTGAAATCAATATTCAACGAAGTTTTTATCTAGTAACACATCCTGAAAGTAAACGTCTTAGCCACGTAAATAGTGTTTGGAATTACTTAAAAGAACTCGTTGAAGAAAATCATCAACTATTGCTGTCGACCAAAGACAAATAGCGCTGTTCCGCGGTTTTGTCACCCTTATTGGTTTGGTATACGCTTTTTTGGTAGCGATAACTAAACGTATCAAACCAAGCATTGAGCACTGCAGCGTTTTTCTCTTCTCCAAGTAAAGCTAACACCATTGAAGCTACTTCAGCAGTAGCAAGTTGCTCAGGCTTGTCCGTTTTTCTAATGTGATATTGAGACTTAAAAGTACTATCTTCTAGCAATTGCGGGTCAATCGAAAGCACTGGAAATTGATGTAAATATTCACTTTTGGTGAACATCTTTTTAGCTTCACGCCAACTACCATCAAGCATAATGAAAAGCGGCCTTTTATTGTTATCCAATGTAACACTCTTTCTAACGCGCTCTTCATCTGCATATTGTTCAGGGAAAACTACAAAAGGTTGCCACTTGGGATCGTTAAGTAAAGCTAGTAATGCTTCTTCTCTTTCAGTACGCGACCATAAAAACGCCCAACAATCAGGTATAACATCCGCTATTAACTTACCCGTATTACTCGGCTTTAATACTTCGGTGTCATACATCAACAAAACGAATGCAGCATTACTTTCCACTTGGTGTGATAAGTCACAAAGGCAATTTTCTATTGCGACTCTACATTTTTCACAGCGATTAACACCTTTTCCTCTTGCATTAAATGGCTTAGTTGATAGTGATTTTCGATGCAAATATAATTGATGTACTCTATTCATGTCGGATTGATATGAGTTGAAATTTGGGTAATATAAACGCCTAAAGAGCGCTAATTCTAGCACAGATAAAACAAGACATTTGATGAAATTCAATCACTACACACTCGGTTTTCTAGAAAAGAGTCAACAAATTGAAGTTAATTTGCAAGGTAATGCCGCAAACGTATTACTGCTAGACAACAAGAACTACCAGCAATATAAACAGGGCACTCGATATATTCATATAGGAGGGTTAGTAGTAAAATCCCCCCATCGTTTTGTTGTGCCTAAAAGTGGGCAATGGCATTTAGTAATCGATTTAGGCGGTTATGCTGGCAAAGTGAAGAGCCAAGTGGTTGTTCACCCATTACCCCAAGTGCATGAAAACGATCGTTAGTTACCTTTCATCAATAAAAGACTGATAGACTTTTCTAGCATTACTGAAATGGTTATTCAAAGCTAAAGCCAGCCCTTCTCTATTGCCAGCCACAATACAATTCATTATCACATCGTGTTCTTCTACAATACGTTCGAACCTATCCTCTTGACCAATAATAAGTCGTCGATAAGGCTCCATGGCCAATAGAATTTGATCCAAAATTGTCACTGCAACAACATTACTTGAAAGCGATTCAAGTTCTCGATGAAAATCCCGACCGAGTTGCAGAAGTAACTCAGGTTCATCTAGCACAAGTAATTTTTTCATTCGATTATGCAACGCAATTAAGCTATCAAGACTAACTTCCTTATGATGATATCGCTCCATAACATTAGTCGCGATTAGCACCTCTAAACTCTCTCTGGTTTGAGATAAATTTTCGATATGTTCTGATGATAATTTGCTGACAATCAGCGTTCTATTGGCAAGACGCTTAACTAAGCCAAGCGCAATAAGCTTAAGTAATGCTTCTCTCAATGGCGTTCTACTTACCTCGAAAGACTTAGCTAACCCCTCTTCTGTAATTGATTGCCCAGGCTTAAGACGCCCTTCTACAATCGCCGTCCAAATATTGTTAAATGTAATATCAGACACCTTATTGGCCTGGCTAAATTCTGAACGTGTATTTGCAACACTAAAAGACAACATTAATGTGTTTACCTGTAACTCTATGAATGCACTAACATAGTATCTTACGAAAGGCCATGTTGTTAACAATAATTACATAATTTGATATAACTTTTATAACAAAAAAAGTGAACCATAAAGGCTCACTAAAGGTTGGGAGAAAAATTGAGTAGCGCTAGCTATTACGCTTTGTCATGACCATGTTTTTTAACTTTTAGGCCATCAAAGTCACTTAATTGATTGAACTCTGCTTTTAATGCTTCTTCAAGTTGGTCAATTTCATGTACCGAGTTACAAAGTCCATGCGCTTTTGCTTCAATCACTTCTGCACGACTTTCCATTTCTTCTTCAATGCGCTCACCAAATGTTTCCATACGTGTTTCTAAAGCGTCAACACTACCACCTGACATTAACAGTTCTTGGCCTACGGCAATTAACAATGTGCCCATAGAGTTTTGTACTGTTGATTCAACTGCTTTCTCTATTTTTTGTTCAAACTCTTCGCCAAAAAACTCATCACCCGAGAAGCCATCTTGATCGAAATAAAACTCTTGGTTACTAGAGAAGCGCTCTTCTACTTCAGCTTTGATTTCATTCAAATGACCAGTTAACTCTTCACCAACGCGGTTACCTTCACCAAGCAACTCATTAAAGGCTAAATTAACGCCATCCATCGCTAAATCAATCGCTTCTGAAGCAACTTCTTTCATTTCTGGTACGATTGCACGTACACTCTCTGAGTAATCCTTTACAAGTGATGCTTGATAATTAGTTAAAGACTGCTTTTGACCATCAATAATTAAGTCTTGGTTATTGTTAATTGAAAACACTGTTTTATCGTGTTGAGATATTGTAATTTTATCGGCACTGATTCGGACACCGGCATTTAGGTCGATATTACATTGGTCATTTGAAATATCGATGTCGTGAGCCATTGCAGAACTTGAAGCAAGTAAAATAGCTGATGCAATTAGTGTTTTCATAGTTAATCCTTTTAAAGTTGTTTACGATGCAGGTATTACAAGACTGGTGCCAAAATTAAAAACACAATAAAAACAATAAATTAGAGGCTTTACTTACTAATACACAAAGAAAACAAGAACTAACTAATAGTTAAAAAAGCCAATTATTAGTCGATAAGACCAAGTAGAAAACAGAGAGATTCGTAATGATTAAAAAAGTAGCCTTTTCAACATTGTCACTGATGCTATCTTCAGTTGCTATTGCAGGTAATAGCCCAACGCCATTAAGTTCGATAAAAAGCCATGACGCTTTTTTTGATGCTATTAAGCAACACTGTGGCAAAGCTTATGAAGGTAAAGTCGCCGTTGACAACCAACCTTCGGATGCATTTACAAACAAGACGCTGGTTATGCATGTTAGGGAATGTTCGGACACCGAATTAAAAGTACCATTTCACGTAGGAGAAGATTCATCTCGTACGTGGGTAATCACTAAAACAGGTGCAGGATTATCACTTAAACATGACCACCGACACGAAGACGGAACGTCAGATAAGTTAACCATGTATGGTGGGCACACGGTTGATGCTGGTTGGGCTCAAGTACAATCATTCCCAGCAGATCAATACTCTAAAGAAATGTTTGTTAAACAAGGTATTCCTCAGTCTAATGGTAACACTTGGCAAATGTATATCTATCCAGAAAAGTTCAGCTATCGACTAATCAGACAAGGTCGTGAATTTAGAGTAGATTTCGACCTAAAGACCCCAGTCAAAACACCAAATGCACCTTGGGGTTTTGCAGATAAGTAAAATAATGTTACATCTCTTTGCTTAAAAAAAGATTAACCCTCTGAACTTTATTGTAGACTTAATTGTCGAAAAAGTTCATTTGGATCACGGAGTAAAAAATGACAAAAAAGAGTTCTTCATTTTGGAAAGAAAACCGTTCGTTTATTATCTTTTTAGGTTTGATGTTTGTATTTCGAAGTGCAGTCGCTGATTGGAATGACGTACCAACAGGATCTATGAAGCCAACGATCATTGAAGGTGATAGGATCTTTGTAAATAAGATGGCTTACGACCTACGGGTACCTTTCACTCATGTTTCAATGACTAAGCTTTCCGATCCGCAACGAAACGACATCGTCATTTTTGATTCTGTAGCTGCAGATAAACGTTTAGTAAAACGAGTTATTGGTGTACCTGGAGATAAAGTTGCGATGTATAAAAATCGCTTAACGGTTAACGGGCAGCCACTTGAGTATGAATTAGTGAAGAAAGATGAAAAGAATACTTATTTCACTGAGAAGTTAGCTGGCAGTAGCCATACAATTCGAATCACCAATGAACAGTTCCCTTTAGATTCATTTGAAGAAGTAATTGTGCCTGATGGAAGCTATTTAGTCATGGGTGACAATCGAAACGAAAGTGCAGACTCTCGGGTTTATGGTTTTGTACCTCGCAATGAAATTGTAGGCCGCTCTAAAAATGTTGCGATATCTTTTAACTACGACAATTATTTAATCCCACGTAGCGAGCGTTTTCTTCACACTTTATAAACACTTCTAAAACCACAAGCTTACACACATACTGTTATGCTTGTGGTTTTCTTCAATGCCCTTTATGATGCTTGCGTTTTAATCAAAAGTAGTTTTATCGAGCACCCTTATGACAACAAAAAATATCAGCAAATTAGTAGCTGGTGCTGCTATTGCCTTATCAAGCTTAACTGCGCATGCAACCATCGTAGAATTCGAAACATCACTTGGCAATTTCAAAGTCAATTTACATGACGAGAACACACCAATCACGGTTCAAAACTTCTTATCGTATGTAAATGACGGTAGTTACGACAACACTATTATTCACCGCACGGTTGAGAACTTTGTTGTCCAAGGTGGTGGTGCAAAATTTGAAGGAACATTACCTCCTACTTGGATTGAAACTAAAGGTGAAATCACAAACGAACCTGTTTACTCTAATGTAACGGCAACTATTTCAATGGCTAAGCGTGGCGGCCAAATAAACAGTGCTACTAGTCAGTGGTTTATCAATTTAAAAGATAACAGTACTGCGCTAGATCCTGTCGATAGTATAGGTGGTGGCGCTTATGCAGTATTTGGTGAAGTTATCGAAGATGGAATGAGCGTAGTTAACGCAATTGCAGATGTTCCTCGTTGTGACACCGGACACGGTGGTTTCGCAGAAGTACCTATGCCTAACTACACAACAGAACAATGCGCAGATTCATCACACGTGCCTGGACAAGAAAACTTTGTCACTATCTACAGCGTGACAATTGTTAACTCAGCTTCAAACACAGCAGATAGCTTATCACCTGTTGCCAATACACTTTACGTTGAACCGACAACTCCGCCTCCTTCAGGTGGAGACAACAGCAGCAGTGGTGGCTCAATGGCTTGGTTAAGCCTTTCAGCGTTGTTGTTATTAGTTCGCCGTAAAAAATAGGCAAGCTGGCTAGCGCTACTCTTGCGCTAGCCAAGTTTCGATCAAAAACCTTGAAATAGATTCAGCTCTAGGTATTTGGATACCATCACCTGACGCTCCCCAATCGGCCATTTTGCTAGCCTCTTCTTTACTAAACCATCTCGCATCATGGATTTCCTTTTCGTCAACAGTAATGTCTTGAGTTATAGCCTTAGCAAAAAAGCCTAACATTAAAGAGTTTGGAAAAGGCCAAGGCTGTGAGTCAATATATTTGACTGTCGATACTTCAACACCGGTTTCTTCTAATACCTCTCTTGCAACGGCTTGCTCTAACCCTTCGCCGGGATCAACAAAACCAGCCAGAGTCGAATAAAGGTTTTCAGGAGAACGTGCATGGTTTGCCAATAAACAAAACTTATTTCCGTTTTCATCCACCCTTTCTACTAGCATAATGACAACGGGGTCAGTTCTTGGAAAATGAAGTTTTCCACACGTTTCACTTTGGCACTTCCGGCTATGACCAGCTTCTATTACTGAAGTTTTACTTCCACAATAACCACAAAAAGAATAAGCACGGTGCCATTGTAATAAAGCCTTTGCGTAACCTAATATTGCTGCATTATCGGCCCCTATTTTTTGAAGACTAGGTCGAACTGGCTGCCAAGAAGTAGCTTTTAGATTTAGTCCTAACGTTTTTAGTTCAAATGATGAAACGTCTACTGCGAAAATGGCGCCGTCTTGGTCGCTACCAAGTAAAACTATATCCGTATTAGCACTAACACTAGGTAAATCAAAATCCTGCGCATTGATGTACTTTAACTGGTCATTCTCTAGCAAGCATTGCCCTTTGAATAATAAAAGAAATCTAGTATTGGGCTTTTTAAGTGCTAGGTTGCACCACTCTTCATACTTTCTTGCGCTTGCGTGTCTTTCAAGCGGCATAAAGCTAAAAGCAAACTTATCCATCAATAACTCCTTGCTCAACTAACGTGTTTTGCCACTTTTGGGACCAGTCACCTAGCGGAAAAAAAAGCTCAATAAGCTGCTCACCTATAGTTGTTAACTGATAGCCACTCTCGACTTTATCAACTATGCCGACAGCTCTCAGTTCCTTTAGTCGTGTATTTAGCAATGTAGGAGAAACCATTTCACATTTCTGTTGTAGCTCTCTGAACGTTAAAGTATTACCAGAAAGCTGCCAAACAACACCTAATGCCCAAGTTCGACCAAGTAAGTCAAACAACGCCATAATTGGTTTACCGGTTTGGGACCCTCGACATGGTGATCCCGGAAAAGGTATAGACATAAGAATACTCGCTACTAAATATGTAGCGCAATTTGTATCACGCTACACATTTAGTAGCAAGCGATTTAGTATTTTACTTTACCACGAAGCGACTTGACCGCCCCACGCTTAGTCTTCTTGTCCATTCGCTTAACTTGAGATGACTTACTAGGTTTAGTGGCCTTTCGTGTTTTAACCACTTTTGCAACTGACTTGATAAGCTCAACTAATCGCTCAACAGCATCCTGCTTGTTTTTTTCCTGCGTTCTAAACTGTTGACTTTTCCCAGAATTAAGAAAACAATCAATCACACATATTTAACAATATAAACAAACACTTAAATAAAAAAATGAATCAACATTTACATTGACAATCGTCAGCAGACTACTATGTTGTATTTAATTACTTATGAAATGAGGTCTACAATTAAAAATGCAAGTTAGGCAACTTAGTTTCTTTCCAAGGCTTCAAGGTGTCTTGACTACAGAGTACAAGGAGGAAGTAAAAGATCTTCTTTCATCAGCAGCAAAAGCTAAGGGGAGCGAAATTGCTCCATGCTTAAATGTATATTGTTGCTTTGTAGATATCAGCGTTAGAACATCTGGTACTCCATATAGTGCATTAGATATTAGAAATAATGAAATAACACTAAATACCCATCTTTCAGCACTTATTGGCTTTATTTATAAAGAGGTTGAAGCTTCCTTTGGTGCTCGATACAAGTATGCTAATTATTTTAAAAAAGTATTTGCTGAATTCGCTCTTCGTTACGGTATGCACATAACCAACATTAAAATATCAGACACTAGGCTTGTTGATGATACAAATAGTTGCATTACATTATACCAATCCATAACTACCAACACTCAGCTTATTGAGTATTATTCGGGCTGGATTTGTAGAGATAAATTAGGAAATTCACATATGCTACACCTAGCTACATGGTGCGATACATATGGTGCTGAATTTACATCTTTAATACATACAGTAATATCAAACTTTACTATAACTCATAAAACAACAAGGGTCCCAAGCATACTATCTAATCTGTTATCTTTACTAAATGAATTTACTTTGCATTGCAAAACTAGAGAAGACTTAGAACGCTCGTTAAAAAGTGAAAACTCTCCAATATTTTTGGAAGAAGTTCTAAATTCAATGCTGTTTAAATCAATGATAAAAGCTCATGATCCTAAAAACTTCATAAAAAATTGGACTAAGACTATTCAGCTATTTAATAAATGCTTCATTGAAACGGGCTTTTTTGAAGAGCCGTTACAGCCCTTTCTAATGCCTGAGTTTAAAGAGCCGAAAACGAATTCTCATTCGATTTCAATAGGTGGTGATTTAAAAAAAGAGGAGAAGGACCGTTGGCTTACTGATATTCCCTTAGAAATCAAAGACGAAACTGCATTAGAGGTGATTCAACAACGCTTAAACCTCGATCTTGAACACATACGCACTTTAACTAAAAGAATGTTTGAAGGCATTCAATCAAGGCAGAAACGCAACAAAAAATTTGTTGAAAATGGTGAAATAAAACCTCTCCCAAGTAACAAAGGTAAAAGGAATAAAATACCAACCGGAATTGGTCATTTAAAAAACACTGTCGCTACATTTCATCATCATGGTTTCGCCGTTGGCAGTCGAACATCAACTTTTTTAGGTTTCGATGGTCAAGGAGACGCATTAATAGAAGAACTAAACTTACCTACAACTAAGAGCTTAAATATTATCGCATCACTTTTAATTTTGGAGCACCCCAAAATTACACCAAGCTGGCTTCAAGAATGGGAGTTATTCGATAGAAATGGAAATAAGGTTGGGTTAAAGCAAACTGGTAAACAATGGATAGCAGTTAGCTTTAAAAATCGGAAAGGGGCAACAACTGCTCAACAAGAAGTGATCTTGACCGATTACACTAAAACTATCATCGACGTTTTAATTGAACATACTAGCTTTGCGAGGAATGCACTTAAAAGTAATGGAGGCAATCACTGGCGTTATATGATGTTAACCGCCACTTTACAAGGTGCTAGCCGTCCTAAAAATTTAGGTCAACAACTAGCTGCTCATGGCCCGTACCAAAAAGCACTGGCTATAGAGTCTTATGATAATAATCACCAGGTACTACTGAATAAAGAGAGCGCTATGAATTTAGCGAAAGTAGTCACGCCTCGAAGCATTCGTAGAGCTAAAGGCTTGCAAATTTACTTGAAAACACAATCTCTTAAAGCGGTTGCTGAAGCATTAGGACATAAAGAAATACGCCTGGAATTGTTAGAGGTTTACTTGCCTCAACCGCTCATGGAGTATTTTAACAAGCGATGGGTTCGTCAATTCCAAAATGCCATCATTTTTGAAGCACTAAAAGATTCTCCTTATTTATTTGATGCGCTAGATTTTGATGAAAGCGCACTTGATGAATTTCTTAAAAATCATCGTCTAGGTGATTTGCCTGATAACCTTCAACGCGTCAGTGCGAATGAAAAAGAAAACCAACAATATATCAACAATCTAGATGAATTAGTTTTCACGTTGAGTACACCTTTATTACAAGTACTACTGGCTATTCAAAGCGTTATCGATAATGCAAAAAGTGATGAGGTATTTATACCTATGGTCAATAAATGGTATCCATCCGCAGTGTTTATTTTGAACCATTTTCAATTAAATCAGAAAGGTGAGAAATATAGAAGACCACCAGAAGAAACAATTCCATTATACGAATCAGCACTAAATAATCCTCTGAATCTTGATGTATTTAAGGAGAATATCTTATTTCACTCAAATTAATTGAAAGCATCTTAGATGAATCTAAATCTCTGTCAGAACTTACTGAAGATGAGCTTTGGTCTTTACATCAAGCATCTATTAATAATGGAGACTTCCGAGCATTAAAGCTCGCAACAAACAATGTAACAGGGATCTACGATTATGATGAACAAAAGCCATACTGGCTGTTGAATGAGTTTTCATCAAACACTTGGCACATTGTGATCAAAGATAATAGTAGAACATTTACAAGAATTATTGATTGGAGTGCAGTGTCTTTCGCAGATAATTCCCAGTTAACTGATCAAAGACACATACCGCTTCTTAACGCATTTAAGTACTGGATCACTGCGACAGATAACCCTAGAGAGAATGGAGGTAAATTCAAAAAAGGAGTATCAGTTAACTTTAGCATTCAATTAATTACAGCACTTATTAATGCAATATTGATTCATGGTGAAAGTATCCAGCTTGCAAAGTTACACTTTTCAGCTTTATCAGAGGACTTTCTATTGTCTCTAATGGTCAGGCTTGGGTCTTTAGGTACATTAAATGGACTCTATGATTATAACAATAAAGTTCGGGAGACTTTGCTAAAACATTTGTCGAGTATTAGTGACAATGAAGCTGATGAGTTTAAAGATAAATACCCTTTTTGTGCTCGAATATTACTTCCTGAAGAAATGCCCCTTGGACTATCTGTTACACAGAGGGTAAAAGCATGCTGTTGGCTAAATAGTATAGGTTACTACCAAGGTGAAGTTAAATGTAAAAAAAGCAAGACTGGAATATCGATACGAAATCAAACCCAAGGAAATTCGGCTGTTCTTCATAAATTCATTTATGACGGTCAAATTATTCCAGTTAATAGCAAAGGTATTACAAATTTTGAAGAATTAAAACTTAGCGAAAAAGTAGAAGATAAAGAATTTAAAAGTATCCCATGTACAGAAGATATAACTGGGGAGATGAGTCAAACATTGATTGAAAACTATATAAGTGCGCTTAAGTTGTTAAACACAGTTAATAAGAGAGAAGATACCAGCCATTATTTCCCAACCATAATGACATCAATAACATGCTCTCGAATTAGAGAGCATGTCAAGCTTAAAAAGAAAGGTCGTTTTAAAACATTACCACCTCAACTGGTTTTCAATTTAATTAAGAACTGTTATGAATTCACTCAAGAATATCAAGATTCCATTTTCAACTCTGTACAGTCTGTTCTTGCAGAAGGTCTAACCAAAAGTACCGGCAAAGACTCGAATAAAGATTATTTTCAACACAAGAGTCCAAAACATGACCCTAATATCCCTTCTACTGAACGAGGTGCATGGACTAATACAGGCGCTTTACTTTTAATTTGTGAAAAACTGCAAAACTTAGGTGTTGATCGGTTATCTATACCAGGGACAGAAGAAGGTGTGTTTGACAAAAGACGCAATAATAAAAGCCTTTTTGATCTTTATGATGTACTCATTGGTTCAATTCAAGTTCTTACTGGCGTGATAATGGCAAAACGCATTAATGAATTAATAACGCTTAAATCTCATCATAACTTGTCTCCAAACATTGACCCATTAAGTGAAAAGGGTAAGAAAACAGAATATGAATTAGTAGCCAGTTTAAAGAAGTCTGGTCGCGGCGGTAAGCATGGACAAAATTCATTTATTAAACGACCAATTCCTCGCTCATTCGCTCTAATAATTTGGAAACTAGAACAATTTAATCAAAGCCTTATAAAGGCAAACTTAACAAAATCAAGTTTATCTTTGTTTAACAACATTGACCCCGTAAAGCTGAAAATAGGACAAGTGAATGTTCGTTCATATAATTCACATTTGAATGCTGTTTGTGATTACTTTGATCTACCTGTTGTCATTTTCGGAAACGACGAACATCGCAGATATTATGTTCGTCAGCATCAACTTAGGCGATTCTTTGCAATGGTCTTTTTTTGGTCAAAAGGCTTTGATGGGCTTGATACTCTTCGATGGATGCTTGGACACACTGATCTAGAGCATCTGTATCGCTACATAACTGAAAGTGAAACAGGCGCTGTATTAAATGGTATTAAAGCATCGTATATCATTGATGCAATGGATAAAAAAAAGCTTGATAATATGCAAGAGTTGGTTGAAAAACTAGCAGAACGTTATGAGGTGAATAGCGCCAATATTTCACTCTCAACAATAACCGATGCAACCGATGATTATGAAGATACATCGGTGTACAAGACAATGCCGCACATTGAAGAACTAAAAAAGCAAGAGAAGTTAGAATCACAAGTTATCGAACTATTAGAAGACGGAATTATTTCTTTAGAGCCAGAATTTTTCACGATTGAACAAGATGGCCAAAAAGTCAATGACTTCTCATTAACACTTCAAATCAATGAAATAGGTTAGAGTTAAGCATGGAAACGTTAGAAGTAAACCAAAAAAAGGTGCTCGAAACAAAGTCACTACTAATAGAAATAATTACAACACCTGAAAATTTCAAAGTCATTGATGAAATAAGTGCAGCTCTGCACTCACAGCAAGGATTAGCGAAATTTAGTGATAGTGAAAGAGGCATCGCTCCTTGTTCATTAAATACACTTAAGAACGCCTCTGAGCTAATGCTAGATAGAGGCTTTATTGAGCTAAACGAATTGCGAATTAATGCCAAGAATGCAATAGAAAAAGCAGTGGTAGGAAGCAAGGCCAATAAAGTAACAAAAGCCGGATTAAGGAATCTAGTTGATGACCTAGAGTCTGAATTAAATACAATGAAAAAAAGTAATTTTTTATTAGAGACTATTATTACCGAATTACGCGGTGACCTAAAAAGAATGGCTTATTCAGACGACACGCCTGACCAAAAGAAAGCACACTATCAATATCTCAACCGCAAGGTTGAAGCAAAACTAAATTATGTACTCTACGGAGAACTGTAAATGCCAATTTCCCTTTTGAAAGATTTTGAGCTCTGGGGTTTTTACTCTCCACTCGAACATGAACTACGAATGGTAGATGCCAGCAACACACCTTTCGTCACTTACGATAATGGTATGCCTTGTTTTGAGGCAAATATGTATATGCATCAACAGCTGAAGTTAACTAGATCTCGGCGTGTTAATGGAGGAACTTTAAATACTTATGCAAAACATATTCATCATATAGTACGCTTTTGCTACAAGAACAAATTACGTTTAAGCCAACTCACGAACTCTACTTTCACACTTTTTGTGCAAGGCCTACAAGGGGAACGCGATAAACTTGGTGAACTTGTTCGTAGTAACAACCACGTCATTCAAATAGCTCAAAGGTGCCTGAATTTTCTTTGTTTTGTGCAAGTTTGCCATGACCTTAATAACTTTATTGGTAAGGGAGCTGAGAACGCAATCCGAATAACGATAAAAATACATCAAATATCAATCGAAGGCTCAAAGAAAAAAAAAGAAGTCGAGGTTATTAGCCACTCATCCATACCAACCAAAGATGCCGTTAAAAACAAATTTCCAGTAAGTGAAGATGACGCACTTAAAGTATGGAATTTTATAAAAACTCAAGAAAACCGGGAAAAGCGACTTCGTGACATAGCGCTATATCAGTGCATAGAGGAGCTTGGTGCTCGTGTCAGTGAGGTCCACTTAATTACATTAAAAGATATTGAAAATGCTATTAAATCAGGAGTCAATCCACATCTATCGATAGAAACATTAAAAAAAGAAGATAACTCATCTAGAAGCATACCCGTAACTTCAGCGTTACTTACTGATATTAAACAGTATATTAATAAGGTAAGAAAAAAAGTCATAAAGCGTACATTAGGCAAAAATAAGGATCATGGTTATTTATTTGTTTCACTCACTACAGGAAGAGCACTTCAGAGTGCAACATTGACTAGGTATATGAACAAATGGAAATATGAATTAGGTATAAAAGGAGAGCTGCACCCTCACTTATACAGGCACGCTTTTATAACAAATAAACTTAAAGAAATTATTTCACAGCATAAAGACATTACGTCAGCAGATAAGTTCCGCGAACATTTACTGCATACCGAGCGTTTTAAGATGCAATTACAGCAGTGGACAGGGCATACACATATTCATTCGCTTAATACTTATATTGACCTAGTTTTTGCTGACTTACATGGTTATAGCATCGCATATAATGCTGTTCAATTAAATGATTCAGTGAAAATAGTTAAGCGACAAATTCAGCGAGCTAAACAACAACTAAAAGGTAAGGAAATAACAGTGACGGAAGGAATACTCCTAATAGAGGAAACATTGTCAGCATTTGAAAAAGATATTGAGCAATCTTTAAATGCAAGGCACTAACCTGAAGCTTCATTGACATTTGCAAATCATTACCCCCTTTTATGAACAAAGGTATCATTACTAAATTATGCTATGCAGCGTCTCATAATTTATTGGCAAAGTACGTCTCTTTAGTATATTGAAAACTATTTGTTTGGTACTATTAGAAGGTTAATTCTCGAAGTTTTATAGAGGATTTAAATGATCTCTTAATTCAAAATAAATAGGCCTTGCATGCTCATAATTTCAAATACCGTAACAATTGCAGATTGGGAGATTGAGCTCAATGCAATAAGATCAGCAGGTAATGGTGGGCAAAATGTTAATAAAGTCGCTACTGCTATTCACCTTCGTTTTGACATTAATCGATCATCTCTACCTGCTATTTATAAAGAAAAGTTGCTGAAATTATCCGATAGTCGGATATCGTCGGAAGGTATTATCATTATAAAATCACAGCAATTTAGAACCCAGTTGCTAAATAAAGAAGCGGCCTTGGAACGTTTAAAAAAGCTCATTTTATCAGCCATGGTTGTACAAAAAAGTAGGAAAGCTACAAAGCCAACCAAAAGCTCTCAACGCCGCAGAATGGATAGTAAAACTAAACGAGGAGCTTCTAAAGCGTTGAGAAAAAAGGTGGATTTTTAGTCTATAGCTATTCTCTTCAACCAATGAAAGCTTATTTCCCCAAACTGAATTACATTTTTGCGTAATAAGTTAGTACTACGATGATAAAATCGCTATATTGTAGCCGTGTCAGATTAAGTAGTACTCATACATCACATTGTATTTGCTATTGAACCTATTTTTCTCTGAAAGTATCATAAACTGGAGTGACACTGTGTGATCGAATGATGTAATATAGCCGATCAATTTACTAATAAAATTAAAACTAATAGGCGTTCAGTTGTCCCTTCCTCAACCTATAATATTTTCTTTCTTTGCTGGTAGTGGCTTTTTAGATCTTGGCTTTGAAATGTCAGGGTTTGATGTACGCTTTGTAAATGAATTTCATGAACCTTTTTTAAAGGCATACAAGCACTCTAGAGAGTGCATGCATCTACCTATTCCTAAGTATGGTCATCATTTGGGAAGTATTGAGGATTTTGTTACTGGTGATAAAACAGCAACTTTGAAAGATTTTGTAAATGACGCAAAAAATGAGTCTTTAGTTGGATTTATTGGTGGACCACCTTGTCCTGACTTTTCAATTGCAGGTAAACAAAAAGGTGGTGAAGGAGAAAATGGTAAACTTACAAAAGTTTATATCGATGCAATTATTGCAAATCAGCCTGATTTCTTCTTATTCGAAAATGTGAAAGGCTTATGGCGAACCTCAAAACATCGTACATTTTATGATGAAATGAAGCGTAAGTTAATTAAAGCTGGTTATGTCGTAACTGATCGACTTACAAATAGTATAGAGTTTGGTGTACCTCAAGATAGAGACCGAATTCTTATGTTTGGGGTACGTAAAAAACATACAAAGTCAATTAATGAAAAAGAACTCGCCACCGAATTCGATTGGGAACAAAATATTATTTTTGATAAACAAACGGTTCTCAACAAAGATTTTTGGCCTAAAACATCGAAATACCTTGAAAACTCAAGACGTAAACTACCTTCTCATCTGACTAGATATCATGAGTTAACCGTACAGTATTGGTTTAAAGCTAATGATGTTTCCAAACATCCCAATGCAAAACACCACTTTAAACCTAAAGCTTTGCAGCGTTTTCAGAGTGTTCTAGAAGGTGATGACAGTAAAAAGTCATTTAAACGCCTACATAGATATAGGTTTTCTCCCACTGCAGCATATGGGAATAACGAAGTACATCTCCATCCCTATAAATCTCGAAGGCTAAGTGCGGCAGAGGCGTTGGCTATTCAATCTTTACCAAAGGAATTCCACTTTCCTCCAACGATGACTCTGTCTGATATGTTTAAAACGATAGGTAATGGCGTCCCGTTCCTTGTGTCTAAAGGTATTGCCAATACTATCAAGAAATATATTGAATCGATTTAAAGGGGGACCTTTCCCTTTTTATTATCGTCCACCATTACGATGTAACCCTTTCAACGACAATCACTTACATGCTAATATTTATTAATGAAGCTAATATTTAATTAATTGGTAATCACATGCACTTTGAATATGTAATAGACAACCTTGAAAGAATGGTTGGGATGGAACTTGAAGCCATCGTTGGCACGAAAGGAGTCAATCCACCAATTACGATATTAAGTGTTGATAGGGAAAAGCGTCGTTATGTAGTTGATAAAACAGAATCAACGAATAAACGAACTAGACCTTTTTCAGAGCTACAAAAAATTTGGGATGTTCTTACTACCAAGGGTTTCGCGAATGTAGATCAGGCAATTAATGGTGCAGGTTCAAGTCGACATCAGCCTGAAACTGTCATTGCTAACTTACCTTATGTTGAGCACTTCAAGTACGAAAAAAAGAAACACTTATACCTAAAATCTGAGAAAACTCACGAACTTGGTACTTTAAAGGAACTTTCTACGTCAGAAAGTCGGGCATTAAAAAAACGTATCGACAATTATCGTGACTTTGATATTTCCTTTTTTCATGCTGAACATAGTAGTACCACAAATGCTCTAAAAGACAAACTGAAAGTTATTGCACAGAAATACCCAGGTGAGAGTGATGTAGATGCAGTTGAGCAGTTATTACAACAACTAGATGAATTACAAGAAAAATTAGCAGTTTCAATTGTAAGCCTTAATTCTCCAGATATTGTCGATGATGAGCACTCAATGAGTGGTCGTAATTATGAAGAAGATGACACCGATGAAGAATACCAAGAGTTCTTTGGAAAGCATGCTGAAGAGGACTCATCTCAGTATTTAGTAGCTACTCGAATCTCTCAAGTGTTCCCAACAGTATCTCTACTTTACGACCGTATTAACCACGGTGAAATTGACCTCCAACCTGAATTTCAACGTAAGGACCGTATTTGGCCATTAAGAGATAAAGCGAGACTAATTGAGTCTATTTTACTTGGTTTACCTATTCCAGTATTCTATTTCGCAGAAAATTCAAGTGTTTTTAATGAGGATATTGACTGGATTGTAATTGATGGTTTGCAGCGCACTACTACTATTTATGACTTTATGGCTGGTCAATTTCCTTTAGCATACTTAGACCGACGCTCTGATATAAACGGGATGTATTTCAAAGACCTACCAAGAAAAGAACAGCGAAGAATTAGAGAGTATCAGATTCAAGGACATTTGATTCAAGTATCTAGTGATAGCGATGAAATGGTTCGAGAACTATTTCAACGTATCAATACTTCTGGTAAAAACCTCAGCTATCAAGAAATCCGTTCTGCGTTATATCCTGGTACTGCAAATAAGTTTCTGAAATACATGGCAGAAACCCCAGAATTTTTAAATTCAACCCCTATGAATATTAATCCAGAACGTATGCTAGATCTTGAGTATGTTCTAAGGGCAATAAGTTATATTTATCTTGGCTATGATGATTTCGATTATAAAAAATATGATGATTTCTTATGTCGTACTTTAAGAGAACTTAATAGGTTCGACCTGATTATTGAAAATGGAAAGTTAGCATCAAGCGGAATATATGCAGAATTATATTCACGCCTTAAAAAATCATTTTCTACAATTAACATTATATTCGGCAACGAAGCATTCAGAAAAGAGCCTACTGGTAGGTTAAATAAATCATTGTTTGAGCTTGTAGTATCAGTATTTTCACTTCTCACTGATGAGCAAAGGGAAATAATTGAAAGCCCTAATGTCTCTAATGCAATTAAAAAAGAGCTCTTCAAAATAATAGCTAATGATTCTACAGAATATGCAAAATGGTCCTCTGTTATTTTTGAAGATCAAATGAGAGGCTTTGACTACTCCATTTCTAACTCTACAGGTAAGGCTGTAACAATAAAATATCGATTTGATACGTTTATCAATATGCTAAACCATGTAGCCAATATTAATTTCAAATATAGACCAATTAAAGAATAAGAAATGATTAAGAAACTTAGGCTTAGAAATTTTAAATGCTACAAAGATAAAAGTTTTGAACTTGGAAGCTTAACTGTGTTTTGTGGCAATAATTCTGTAGGAAAAAGTACTGCTATTCAAAGTATTTTAATGGCTATTCAGGCTGGGTTTTCATTAGATGGGGTTCCATTTAACGGTGAGTTTATTTCGGTAGGTTCATACAACGATCTTCATAAGCGTAATGAGGACGAGGATACTCTTTTTTTCGAAGTTGGAAATGAACAAGGTGTATGTTCTTGGGGCTATGACTTAGATGACCTAGAAAGTGAGCATTATGAAAGTGACGGTTACGATCACCGTAAAGCAACTATGAAGGATCAACCGCTGCCTTTCATTACGAAATCTGGGGATGGATGTGATTCAATTAAGCTTAACATTAAAAATAATTTTCAATACTTAAGTGCGGAACGCTTAGGACCAAAGAGTAACTACCCATACTCTACACAACGCCGTTCAAAGAATTGGTTAGGTATTCAAGGTGAATACGCAGCTCAGGTTCTATCTAACATAGAAGGCCTAGGTGATCTACCCACCGGTGACTTAAGAATACACGAGACAGCTCTTCTTCCCTCTATTAGTCACAATATATTTCAATGGTTGGGCATTATTTCCCCTGGTGCTTTTGTAAATACAACACCTATTGAGCAAGCAGAGATTGCAACGGCTATGTTTGAATTTGGTGACGGAGAAAAATATCGTCCAATAAACGTTGGCTTTGGCTTGAGTTACTCTTTACCAGTTGTTATGGCATTACTCATGGCAAAGCCTGGCGGTTTAGTTATTATTGAAAACCCTGAAGCCCACCTTCACCCTAAAGGACAGAGTTACTTGGGAAGGTTAATACAAAAAACTGCTGATTCAGGCGTTCAAATTATTATAGAAACTCACAGTGACCACATTTTAAATGGTATTCGTGTTGCTGCAAAGTTAAGTGAAAGCTATGTTGATAGCTCAGCTAGAATTTTCTTTATTTCTGCTGGTGAAGAGCAAAGTGAAGTTGAAGAGTTGCCGATAGATGTAGAAGGAGAAATTCCTTTTTGGCCTGACGGTTTTTTTGACCAACAAGCTCTAGATGTCAAATCTATAATGTTGGGACAAAATGTTACAAGAATGCCAAAGAGAAAAAGCCGTGAACGTTAATAATATTTTTGTTTCAAGTTACTCTTTGAATTTGAGTGGTAGTAGTTCATTTGCAGATTTTGAAGCAGAAGTTGAGCAATTAGCATCTTTCTTTGCTAATGCGGCATCATACAATAACGTAGAGCTTTGTCAGGACTTTTTGGAGTATGACCTTGGAGGAGAAACACTTGATGATATCCTCTTTGAAATCTCAGGCTATAATGACCCTATTTATACCGAGATGTTAAAAGAAATTAGTTTCTTAACCAAAGGGAAAAAGAAAGGTACATATTCTAATATTGCTTTAAGTTCATCTGGCTATGGTGAAGTATGGAATGGTGAGTTTATTGGTTACTATGGACAAGGGAAGCCTATACCTAATGTACATACCAATTTAGTTGTTAACTGCGCATCCTCTTTATATGCGTTGAATTATAAAAATTTAGGTGAATATCCTACTAATGAAGCTTCGTTCATTAACCGTAGTAAGCTGATGTTTAGCAATATTTCTTACCATGAAAACATCCAATCTACCCTTTCAACTGTAAAATCTGGAAATTTTGCTTTGTATTCAGTTGAATTTGCTAGAACGTTAGAAGCTTTACATAATGCTTTCCCAAAGCTCACTAATAAAGGGCATTACAAACCAGATTTGGAGATCATTAAGGCTGAATCAGGGATTTCAGGTCGAACTATGGATTGTACTGTCCAAGGTAGTGATAAGAGTGCTCTGAAACAAGATTTTGACATCATAACCTTGAGTGGTGATGTTTCAAAGCATAAGAAATTAAATTGTGAATTTCATTTAAAAATTAACTTTGATAATCAAGGACGTAAGCTTACGAACGGCTTTTATAACCGAGCTTACTTTGGCTTGCCCCTAATAAATGGTAAGAAATATATAGCTCTTTTACACCTTGGAAAACACTTATAAAATGAGCAGTTAATAACAGCTTTCTCTGTATACTCCACTTACTTATTGATAATCAATTAAGTAATTAACTTCATGCAGTTAAAGGTGAGGCTTATATAAATCCTACTGTTCTTTGTCTATTGCCACTATTGATATGAGAAGTGGTGGACCTTTTCAACAGAATGGCATCATCTTTCTTAAACTGCCCTTTTAGGGCGTCCGGAAATTGAGTTTACAATTGAAATGCCTGAAATTTGGTCTGTGAAGGGTAAAGGAATTCCTAAACTATTCTATTCAAAGAGCTTTACTATCTCAATATTTAGTGCGGTAGCAAGATATATAACCTCTATATCGGTTACTTTTCTATTCTTTGACTCTATCTTCGCTAACGAGCTCCTAGAAATACTCCATCCAAGCAAGTTAATCTTAGCGACTAATTGCTCTTGTGTGAGTTTCTTTTCAAGTCTTAAAGTTCGTAAGTTACTACCGATTACATTAACGTCAGTGATTTGATATACATTCATCTGCTTGATTGTTACAAAAATTGACATTAAAATCGCTCCGCTAAAGGAGCAAAGAGGTATTATTGTGAATGGTTCAGTTCCGATTGTTGAAGAACAATTAGCAGTACTTATCCGAAGACCAAATCTAAGAAAGTTCACTCTCAACATTTTGTTACGACATTACAGTGAACAAAACACCGATGTTGGGTGTCGTAAAAAGCTAAGAGCATTTCTATACAATCAGATTCAAAAGTTAGTTAAGCACGGTTTCCTAACTAAAGAAGGTGAGAAATACTCCAGGTTTATAATATATGAACGAACTTCTCTCTTTAACCGAATTGGGGGATGTGAACAAGGTTGTAGAAAACCAACAGCCTCTGTGCCCAGCTTTTTTTCAAAGCAAATAACTAAGGTATTGAAAGATAGACTAGAAAGACAAAAACGCGTTCTATCAAAGGCAACAGGAGAAATGGAGGAGTACAGAGTGTTAATAGATATGCTTCCTTCAATGAAAAATAAAATTCAGCCGTTTTACACCGAATGTAAAGCAAAAGTCTTGGCCACCCAAGGAGCGATTAACGCTCTGGAAAGAGTTATAGAAAGCAGCAAACTAGCTTTTCCTCTTTGTTTTGTAGACGAGTAAATTAACGCAAGTTTGAGGATATTTAGTTTAATTTTTCCAATATGCGGCTAGACTAGATTGTTAAAACTCATTGTAAGCGAAAGGAGTGAAGCATGGCTAAACTTGGAGACAAGTAAAAGTAAAGTCAGTTTATATAATAATGAATTTCTTATGAAGGATATTAAACATCTACAAAGCCATGTTGAAGAATAAATATCATACGTTCATTTAATAAACTTAATAGTGCCTTTCTTCTTTATATAAATTTGCCTCTGAATATTGAATCAAGACTAGCTGGCTCCTGAAGCTTGCTAGTAAGCCGAAGCTATTGGGCTGTATGAATGTTGATAATCAGTTGTCCACTCATAAAAGTTAAAAAAGGAACTGTACTTATAACTGAGTCAATACAGAATTATTTCAGTATGGAAAGTATTTATGAATCACAAAATTATTATTGTAGAGCAGCTAAAAAAAATTCTAGTTGCTCAAAGAGAACATGTAAATGGGCTCTCCCAAGCAGAAATGGCTACAAGGTTAAATATGAATCAAACGGATTATTGTGCTTTAGAAGCTGACCCTAGTTCAGTTTCATTGGAGCAAATACTAAGAGTATTCGATTTATTGGGTATGAATTTTCTAGTAGCGACAAAGGAGTCAGAGCACCTAACAGCCGACTATCAATTCAGCCCTATCATACTTAAAAAGGTCGATTCTCAAAGCAAAGGTAGAAAGCGAAGAGCATATAGCAACTTACCACCACTAGACTTCACAAGAAAGAGCGCCACAAAATGGTAAATAGCTGCGATTCGTGCACTTGTAAACATACTAAAATTGCGACCTTTACCTTCAAATCAGATGAATCATTTTGGGTTTCAGATCTATAATAGGTGACTTTAAGGAAGATTGTATATCCCGAATTAAACAACAAGGTAAATAAATTAAGACACCAACTGATTGACTAATTTATTGTTTTTCGAAGGTATCTGGGAAACTGAGCCTTAATGACGATAATGCCGTCTTTGGTTATTCTACTGTCTTTTTTTGCGAGTAATCGTTCTTTATAGAAGTCAGGTAAAGTAGAGTTTTGAATATCAAACCTTAGATGAATGGCTGAAGATACTTTATTTACGTTTTGTCCACCCGCACCCTGCGCACGAATAGCAGACAATTCAACTTGCTCGTCAGGAATGGATACTTTGTTTGATATATAGATCATTTATTTACAGATAACAAAACAGGGGCATTGTGCCCCTGCTCTATTCCTAAATTCTTTATTTTGAAAAACTACGCAAGATTAAGCTCTTGCACCTTTTCATGTGCAATGGTCGCCGAATCAGCCGTAGGCTTTTCATGTTTATTCGACTTAAGCTGTCCTTTACGATGCTTTAATGCAGCGTCCATTTTTTTAGTTGCGCCGGCAATAGCAGGATACATAACATCATGACTATCAGATGCAGCAACGCGAGCCCCTTCATAATTTGCTGTGAGTTCTACATGGTGCTTACCATGTTCTTTCGAAATAATTACGTCAATTGCGATTAACGTTGGGAAATGTGTAGCAATCTTTGAAAACTTTTCTGCTAGGTGTTCTCTTACACCTTCTGTAACGTCAACATGGTGACCAGAAACATTAATTTTCATAGGCTCTCCTTTTTTATTGTTACTCAATAATAGACTTGGGGACAATCACATAAAAAACAAGCGTAAACCAGAAAATAAATCGAAAACCTTGATTTAGCTCATATTGCGATTGGTTTTAAAGCAGCTTCTCCTGTTTGAAAAGGACAACACTGTTGTCAATTTTAGGCACTTGTACTTCACCGTAAGAGGCAAAGCCAAGCTTGGTCAATAGTGCAATAGAAGATTCATTGCATGGATTTACAATAGCATGTAGTGGCGTAATAGCAAGCTTATTTTTAGCATAATCTAAAACCGCTTTTGCAGCTTCAAAAGCATAACCTTTACCAGCAAACTCATCTAATAATGCAAAGCCAATTTCAGGCCGATCTACGCCATCACGTTTGATCAACCCACATGTACCAATAAATTCACCAGACTCCTTTAAACAACACGTATATATGCTAAAGCCTAGTTCATCTTGCATTGCCAACGCACCGTTTTTAAGGAATAAATGAGCCTCTTCAAGTGTTCTAACGCCGCGATCGTCGATATTGTTGATAAAAGATTCTTGGTTCAACAATTTGAGCATACCTTCGGCATCTTCAAGTGAGGCTACTCTTATGGTGAGTCTTTCTGTTTCATTAATATTCATTGCCAATCCTAGTAAAAAATATTGTATACACAATATATCTTATTGCTGCTAGGTCAATATTTTGTCTTATATCATTTGTAAATAAAGATTATTATTAACCAATAAGTAAAATATGCGTTATACTCGCTCACCAGTTTTATTTGTATTTTTTATTCAATTACTAGATGTTTGATGATATTAGACCGTACCGAGACAGTGAAGTTTCAGACGTACTAGATCGCCTTTTAAACGAACAAGAGTTAATGGATGCTATTGCTCGTTTTAACTTACCAACACTACATAAATTTTTACCAAGCCTTGCTAGTTGGTTTGTGAAGCGCTATTTGAGTCGAAAAACTAATCAGTTTAAAACAGTAGACCAGATCCAAATAGAGGTCGCTAAATATCTAAGTAAACTAATCAAGCAAAGTACCCATGGTTTTTCCTATTCAGGTATTGAACAGTTAGATTTATCAAAGCCAATACTCTTTATTAGTAATCACAGAGACATTGTATTAGATGTAGCATTGGTAAATCTTGCATTGCACAGAAGTGGCGGAAGAACAGTTGAAGCTGCGGTAGGTGACAATTTACTACACAAGTCTTGGGTTGCAGACCTGATGCGAATTAACAAGAGTTTCATAGTAAAGCGCAGTGAAGAAACTAAACGAAAAATGTTAGCCGCATCTAAGCAACTATCTGCTTACATCCACCATTCTTTAACAGAGAACAATCAAAATATCTGGATTGCTCAAAAAGAAGGCCGTGCTAAAGATGGAATAGATAAAACTAACGCGGCCCTCATTTCAATGTTGCTGTTAAATAAACCAAAAGATGTCACTATTTCTGAATATATTGAACAGCTTAATATTGTGCCGGTGTCAATCTCCTACGAATACGACCCGTGTGATCGCGACAAAGCAATAGAACTGACACAAATTGAAGAAACGGGTGATTACGAAAAAGCCGAAGACGAAGATTTCAATAGTATCACTCAAGGCATGGTAGGCCAAAAAGGGAAAGTACACGTTGCTTTTGGCCAACCTTTAGCTGGTGAGTTTGAAGATAGTAAGTCGATTGCTGCTGCCATTGATAAACAAATAATTGCTAATTATCAATTGCAAGAAACCAACACAAGTGCCTTCAATGCGCTACAAGGCGATAAGAATGCACTTTGCCACTACCTAAAGGCACAAATCAATAGTCTTAAAGAAGCTGAGCAGCAAAAGCTTCTGACAATGTACGCGAACCCTGTTATCGCAAAGTCAGCTAGCTAATGTAAAACGCCGTACTCTTGTTAATAGACTACGGCGTAAATCCACTACTCTTGTTCTAGTCTTTCCAAAGCCAGCTCAATTCGTTTTAATTCACGAATAACAGACTGTCTATTCATTTCCATAAATGACCACATTTTTAGCGCTATTTGCACCATGGCTGAAAGCAGTAAACCAACTCCCCAATGTAATTTATGGGCGATATTTCCTTCTACAAAGAAGAACTGATAACCACACCAAAACATCAAAACAGTGATCGCAAATGTAAACACGCCAACTATTAACATCCAACGTCCCAGTGAACCTTTGTATGCATCAAACAGCATTTGAAAAATACCTGGTTCTTTTGCTACTAATTTATCAATACTAGCTGCATCTTGCTGTAACGCTTCTTTGATCTTTTTGTCGATACTCATTACCTTTCTCCTATTGCGCCTGATACTTCTCTTTCAGTTGAGATCTAGCTCGACTAAGCCTAGATTTAACTGTTCCCGCAGGTACTTCTAATATCTGGCTTATTTCTTTTATGCTCAGATCATCTAGATAAAACAAACTAATCGTTTGTCTATCAATAAGTGGGAGTTGATTGATTAGTTTTAGTAAATCACTTTGAGATTCCTGCTTTAGATGCTCGTCACATATAAGCGCGAAATCTTCAGGCAGTTGCTCTGTTTGTTTACCTTTCACCATATCAAGCGTTTGCCAACGGGCCATCTGATAAAGCCACTTCTTAAACGTTCTAGGATCATTTATATAGCGGACATTTTTGATCATTTTAAGCCACGTATTTTGAGCAGCATCATTTGCAGTATGCTCTTGGTGACATATCTGATAGCAAAAGCGCACAACTTGTGGGTTCAGGCTACGATAGATGCACTCAAACGCGTTTTCATCGCCCGATTGCATTTGCAACACTAATAAATCTAACTTTGCCTTTTCCAAAATATGAACCTATCTAATCAACTCTCTTAAAGGACGACGAGGATTTAGGAAAGGTTCACGCCATCTAAAAAAACATTTTGCTAAGCAAAAATACTGCTACACCTGCAACAATCGTCAAATATAAGTTTTTAACCTTATGCGCTACCACTATAGCTGCAATTGCCCCCCACAAGTAAGGGTTTTCAACACTCGCTAGAAATTGATTGTCATGAAAAAATATAATTGGAACCCATATAGCTGTAAGCACAGCTGGTGCGCTAAAACTAAGAAACTTTACCATCTTGGGCCGAAGTTTTAATGGCAGACCTGGGTGCACAAACAAGTAGCGAGTACCAAAGGTAATAACAGCTAATAGAATAATAGTTAATAATGTCATTCGTTGCTTACCTCATCCTGAAACGCCTTTTTACCCTGCCACCTATCAACTAAATATCCTGCATACATGGCAAGTAAAGAGGCCGCAACTAAATCTAGTTGCCAATTGAGTGCTTTAAATATGACAGACGCAATAGCAGCAACAATAACTGTCACAAGAATGGGCAGGTTGACAATGGTCGGAATGACCAATGCAATAAAAGTTACGGCAATAGCAAACTCTAACCCTAGAGAAGTTAAGTCAGGTAAATAACTACCAGCAAAGACACCTATCAGATTCCAAATAAACCAAAACACATAAAAGCTACCACCGGCTACCAATCCATAGACAAGTCGAATCTGCCCTTCTAACGCTTTTTTATTGGTAGACAAAGCAAATAACTCATCTGTTAACAAAAAGCTCATGCCTAACCGCCATTTGGTCTGCATTTTTTGGTATTTTTCTCTTAGTGCTAAGCCATAGAGAAAGTGTCTAGAGCTGATGATAAAAGCGGTAAACAAGATGGTCAAAAGCGGAGTATTGTTGGCAATCAACTCAATTGATACTAATTGAACTGCACCGGCAAACACCAACAACGGCATCAAAAGCGCTTCAAAGATACTAAAGTCTCTTTGTATGGCTAATGAGCCACATAATATGCCCCAAGGTATCACCGCCAAGTTTAGCGGTAGCATATCTAAGAAGCCTTTGTAGGCCGCCTTTTTTAACATAGTGTTTTTACAGTGTGAATTGAAAATGGCTGACAATAAAGGTATCAATAAATCGTTGAATAACCAATATTTAGAAGGATAAAACTGGTGAATAATCACTAGTGTGATATAACAAATGTTATTCAATTGTTAGAAGCCCGCATTTAGCAATAACAATTGGCACTAACTCCAAACGATAAGAATAAAAACAAGGCCTGATATGTCTTTAAACCACAATAAACTAGCAAAAGCAATCTCAGCTGCCATTGCCATTTCGGCAATAGCACTAACCGGTTGCTCTGAACAACAAGTTGAAAAGCCAACTTCCCCAGAACTTTCTGAAGTAGTTCAACAACAGCTTAACTCTGTTTTACGAGAACAAAGTGAATCACTTAGTGCTGAATATGCTCAAATGCGTGCTAATCAAGTATCAAACGTGAACTACAAAATGTCCTTTGATATAGGGAATCAATCACAGCAATTTTCTGGTAAAACAGAGATTCATTTTGACCTAGTTAAAGACAATAAAAACAACCTAACAATTGATTTTGAAGAAGGTAAAATCAACGAGCTCCTAGTCAACGGTAAGCCTGCTGGCTTTGACTATCAAAAATGGTTTATAGCCATTCCTGCCAGCGAGCTATCTGAAGGCCGCAATGTAGTTACTATTGATTATACTCGTGATTATTCAACTGATGGTTCAGGCTTTCATCGTTTTGTTGACCCAGAAAACCAAGAAGTTTATCTCTACACAGACTTTCAGCCTTACGATGCAAACCGCTTATTCCCTCACTTCGATCAGCCGGATTTAAAAGCTACTTATACTATCGATGTAACAGCTCCTAGCCATTGGCAAGTAATCACATCAGTCATGGAAACAAAAACAGAAACAAACGGGGATAAAAAGGTTTGGACATTTCCTGAGTCAGCTAAATTTTCTTCATACATATTCGCCTTGCATGCAGGCAACTATGCAGTATGGGAAGACAAATATGAAGACGTTCCATTGCGCCTTTTTGCCCGTCAAAGTTTAGCCAAGTATGTAAACACTGAAGAATGGTTCACACCGACAAAACAAAGTTTCAAATTCTTTAACGATTACTTTGGCGTGAAATACCCATTCTTAAAATACGACCAAGTAGTAGCGCCAGACTTTAATGCCGGTGCAATGGAAAATGTCGCGGCAGTAACTTTTAATGAGGGCTATATCAGTCGCGGTGAAAAATCGACACGCGCGAAAATGAGTTTAGCAAATGTTATCGCTCATGAAATGGCACATATGTGGTTTGGTAATCTAGTCACCATGCGCTGGTGGAACGGTTTATGGTTAAACGAGAGTTTTGCCACCTATATGGCGAACCTTGCCGTAGCCGAAGCAATGGATTTTGACAATACTTGGGATGTTTTCTATGCAGGCACAAAGCAATGGGCTTACCGAAGTGATGATTCTGTTAATACCCATGCTATTGAGCTTCCTGTCGCAACCACTGGTGACGCACTGACTAATTTCGATGGCATTACCTATGGCAAAGGTGCTTCAGTCTTAAAACAACTACCTTACTATTTGGGTGAAGAAAACTTCAGAAAAGGTGTCAGTACTTACCTGAAAAAGTTCTCATACAAAAATACAGATCTAGACGATTTTATTGGTGAACTAGGTAAGGCGGCTAATAAAGACCTGACACAATGGACACAAGACTGGCTTTATAACGCTGGATTGAACACCATAAAAGTATCATTTGCTTGTGAAGCAAATAAGATTTCACAGCTGAGCATTACTCAAATAGCACCGGACGGCTATCCAACACTAAGAGAGCAACGTGTTGAAGTTGGTCTATACAAGGTAAATGGCGCTAACGTTAAGCAACAAGACGCCATCCCTGTCATGTATAAAGGGGAGTACACAGAAGTAAAACAGGCTATTGACCTAGCTTGTCCTGACTTAGTCTATCCAAATAACAATGACTGGGGTTTTGTTAAAGTTGATTTAGATGAAAAATCACTAGAAACAGCTCAGCAGCACATCAACAACATCGACAGTGCAACAATGAGGTTAATGTTATGGCAGAGCCTCTCAGACAGTGTAAGAGATGCAAACTTACCAGCAGATCAGCTTGTAAATTTTGCCATTGCAAATATTGAAGGAGAACAAAACTATAACGTTGTCCGCAAGATTGCAGGCAGTCTTTCTACAGCACTTGGTTATTTGAATACGGCAACTCGTCATCAGCAAAAAGATTACAGTGCGCTATACCAAGAAGTTGAGGATCTTTATTTGAAATTATTAGAGCAAGCACAAGCCAAATCAGACAGCCAAAAACTGTGGTATAGCCGTTATGTTTCTGTGGTGCAGTCACCAAAGCATCTAGAACAACTTCAAAACATTTTACTAGGTGAGAAAACGTTTGAAGGCCTAACTATTGACCAAGATAAGCGATGGACACTTGTTGCCAAATTAAACCGCTATCAACACGGCAACTTTGATGCTCTACTCAGTGCTGAAAAACAAAATGACAACTCGGATACTGGTGTCAAAAATGCAATCTACGCTGAAGTACTACGCCCAGACGCCGCGGTTAAAGCTAAGTGGTACGATATTTTGGAGAACAACCCTGACAAACTTAAGCTGTCGACACTACGCTATATCATGTATGGCCTATTCCCATCAGAACAAGCTGAATTGGAAAAACCATATAAAGATAAAATTCTAGCGCAGATCCCTAAATTAAATGACGGCGATGACCTTGGTCTATTAAGCTCATTCGCGGGTGTGATGCTGCCAGCTAATTGCACGGTTGAAAGTGAAAAAGAGCTTGCGGCTCTAGTTCAAGAATATAAGGATATGAAACCTCAAGTAGTCAAAAGTGTTAAAGCTAAACATCAACAAGTAGGTAGATGTTTAAAAGCACTCGCCCTGCTTAAATAACGTCCTTAAATAAAAAAGGCGCAGTCTGATAATGCAAACTGCGCCTTTAAAATTAAAAGTAAAAACGATTATAAAGTACTCGCGTACTGTCTTGCTTTTTCTAAGTCTTCAGGTGTATCTACACCTTCTACAGGTAAATTACTCGAAGCCACAGCAACATGTATCTTCTCACCCTGCCAGAGCACTCGTAATTGCTCTAGCGACTCTATTTGCTCTAGCTGGCTTGCTGGCCAAGTAACGTAATCGCGAATAAATCCTGCTCGATAGGCGTAGATACCGATATGACGAAGATAGAAGTCCCCTATTTCAGACACTGATTCAGCATTCAAAAAACGGCCACGATCGTATGGGATAGTTGCTCGGCTAAAATACAAAGCATAACCGTCTTTATCACATAACACTTTAACCGCATTTGGGTTAAACGCTTCTTCTACATCATGGATATTAATCGCCAATGTAGACATTCTAGCCGATGACTGAGCTGCGAGGTTTTTAGCGACTTGAGCAATATTTTCAGGTGGAATAAATGGTTCATCACCCTGAACATTGACGATCACTTGCTCTGCCGAGAATTGATATTTCTCGACTACTTCAGCTAAGCGTTCTGTACCCGACTGATGATCAGCTCTTGTTAAACACACTTCGCCACCAAAGCTAGAAACAACTCTTTCAACTTCAGCGTTATCAGTAGCAACAATCACTTTATCAGCGCCGCTAGCTTGTGCTTTTTCAACAACCCATTGGATCATAGGCTTGCCATTAATATCAGCAAGTACTTTACCCGGCAGCCTAGAAGACTCATATCTAGCCGGGATCACAACAACAAAAGACATAGGCGCCTCTTAGCTTTCTTCTTCAGTTAAACGACGAGCTTCACTTTCTAATAAAACAGGAATATCGTTTTCAATTGCATAAACAAGACGATCAAACTTACAAACCAATTCTTTTGCGTCTTTGTTGTAGTCTAATTTGCCCTTACATACAGGACAGGCAAGAATCTCTAATAGTTTTACATCAAATGCCATAATAATCTCTTTACTATTAACCTATTTAGGTTGTTCTACTAACTGAGCAACTTGGTTAATAAGTTGCTCAGCTTCTTTTCCTTCAAAAGCAGCATCTACAGGCAGATACCACCAATTGTCTTGTGCAAAGTGGCGACACTTCACTGCATCTTTTTCAGTCATTAACAGTGCTTTTTCACTAGAGAATTCGTTAAAATCCTCTACGTTATAAGCTTGATGATCAACAAAGCCCTGTTTTTTATCAAGTGAAAAGTTAAGCTGCGTTAACGTAGAGAAAAATCGCTCTGGATCGCCGATGCCGGCGATAGCGTTAACATATTTATTTTTCTCGATAAATTCTGAAATAGCTAATTTTTCATTTGTTTTTACGTTGACCAACGAGTGTGCTGTCAACTTCATCGGATTAATAATCAAATTACTTGAGCATTCATTAAATGCCTTAGCCCCACCATTAATAACAATCGCATCTACTGTATCTAAACGCCACGTGCCCTCTCGCAATGGGCCTGCTGGTAATAATAAACCATTTCCAAATAATCGTTTACCATCGACAACAATAATTTCGTACGCTCGGGGCAACTTGTAATGCTGTAGGCCATCATCAGCAATAACAATATCACAGCCTTGTTCGGCCAATTGTTGAGTTGCAGCTACTCTGTCAGGGCCAACAACGACAGGTACATTGCAGCGCTGATGTATCAAAAGAGGCTCATCACCTACCTGCGCTGCTGTACTTTCTTGATTAACCACACAAGGATAAGACTCAGCTTTACCACCATAACCGCGACTTACCACACCTGGCTTTAACCCTTTTGCCTTCAGTTGCTCCACGATGAAAACAGTTAATGGTGTTTTGCCATTGCCGCCTACACCAATATTACCAACAATGACAACAGGCACTGAGACCTTGTCATTTGCAGGTGGAAATAAGCGAAAAATGCTTCTACGGATTGCCGAAACTAGCCAAAAAAGTATGGTTAACGGGAATAACAAAGGTACAAGCCAAAGGCGTGCGGGATCTCGCTTAAACCATACTCGTTCAATTAGTCTCATATTAAATTAGCTACCAAACTGGAAGTTATGTAGCTGTGCATAAGCGCCATTTTTATCTAACAGCGTTTGATGATTGCCAGATTCAATAATCTCACCTTGGTCCATCACTAATATGTTGTCAGCACTTTCAATGGTTGAGAGTCTGTGAGCAATAACAATAGATGTTCTATCTTTTTGCAATACTTCTAACGCTTCTTGTATGTGTCGCTCTGATTCAGTATCTAGTGCACTAGTTGCTTCATCTAAAATAAGAATCGGTGCATCACACAACAACGCTCTAGCGATTGCAACACGTTGACGCTGACCACCTGAAAGCATAGATCCATTGTCACCAATATTGGTATCAAGCCCATCTTGCATATCTTTGGCAAACTCCCAAACATGTGCTTTTTTCGCCGCTTCTACAATTTGTTCCTGCGAGGCATCTGGTTTACCATAGGCAATATTATTGGCAATTGAATCATTGAATAAAACAACCTGCTGAGAAACATAAGCGAACTGTTTTCGAATATCCTTTAGTTTATATTCGGTAATATCATGCCCATCAATGGCTACAACACCTTTAGTTGCTTCATAAAACCTTAACAACAATGACGTTGCAGTAGACTTACCACTACCAGAGCGCCCTACTAAAGCAACCGTTTCTCCCGGTTTAACATTCAAATCTACATTTTTAAGTGTAGGAGACTCTTCACCAGCGTAAGTAAAAGTAACATCTTTAAACTCGATATTACCTTTAGCACGGTCTACTGAAATAGTACCTGTATCTTTTTCTTTTTCTTGATCCAGAACATTAAAAATACTCTCACAAGCGGCCATGCCTTTTTGGAAGTCACCATTGACATTGGTGAGCATTTTCAGCGGTCTAAGCAATAATGTCATGTAGGTAACAACAGACATAAATGCACCGGCAGAAACATCATTAATAGCATCAGTACTGGTTAAATAAAGAATAAACGCTAACGCAAACGAGGCAATAATCTGAATAATAGGAACACTTGCTGAGCGAGTGGCTACCATTTTCATACGCTGAATACGGTTTTGCTTATTGATGCCCGCAAAACGTTCAAACTCACGGGTTTGGCCGTCAAACGTCACCACTACCTTGTGACCATTAAACGTTTGCTCAGCAGACGTGGTTACATTACCCATAGCATCTTGAATGTTCTGACTTACCTTTCTAAATCGCTTCGAAACGTATGTGGCTATCAATGCAATGATTGGCGTAATAATTAAGAAAACAGCTGATAACTCCCAGCTTATCCAAAACATTAAACCCAATAGACCGATAACAAAAGCACCTTGTTGAACAAGAATAAGTAATGACTTACTTGTTGCTTCGAATACCTGTTCAGCATCAAAGGTGATTTTTGAAATCATTGTGCCTGTCGATTCTTTGTCATGATATGCAACAGGCATTGACATCACATGCTCAAAGAGCTTTTGTCTCAAATCGGTAACCACATGATGACCAACCCAAGATAAACAGTAATTGCTCAAAAAATGAAAAACGCCACGAACAGTAAAACATACGATGACAAACAAGGGTGCCCACTGCATGAATGTAGGATTGCTTCCCATTAATCCTTCATCGATTAATTTTTGTAATTTGGACAAGAAGAATATGTCGATACTGGCATAACCCAACATCGCAAAAATAGAAAAAATACCAGCCGCCTTATATTTTTTGGCAAAGCCCATCAGGCGTTTAAAGTTCTGCCATGCATCTACATTCTTTGATGGCGTATTCTGAGTTTCTGGCATTGATGGTCTCAATTTATTTAACTAATTAATTTTACACGGGCATTTTAGCTTTTTATTTGCGTATCAGCAAAGATCTGGTACTAGTTTGCAAACCAAAATGGCCAGGTATTTTGACGATATTGATTAATGTTGATGCCAGTTGAGGAAAATTCAAGTGTTACCATGCCACTGTCAGCGGTGTTGAAGCTCGTGACCTTTTTTTCCCTGTAGCGCTCTATCACTTGTTTGTTTGGCATTTTCCAGCGGTTATATTTTGCCGTACTAAAGACAACAAACTCAGGATTTACCGCTTCAATAAACGACTTAGTAGAGGAGGTTTTTGAACCATGGTGAGGTGCGACAAGTACGTCACTTTTAAGAACATCCGTGCCTTGGTACCTATGAACCAACCTTTTTTCAATTTTTGCTGAAATATCGCCTGTCAGTAGCACACTGTGTTGACCATCCGACACTTTTAAGACACACGATTCATCATTTTGTTTACCTACTACAGCCTTTTCTGAACTATCGGGCCAAATGACATCAATTGACAAACTCCCAAAGGTAACTGATTTCCCTGAAATACAAGCGTTAAAAGACGAAAAATACCGGCCATTACCTAGGAAACGTTTAACAGGCAGTTTGCTAGTGATAGGCTCCATCGAGCCTGCGTGATCATTATCTAAATGGCTTAACACAAGTAAGTCGATGGATGACTGATTGGCTCCCTGCAAATACGGTATAACCACAGCGTCTCCTGTATTAAATCCCCCTTTATAACTTGGGCCTGTATCGTACAACAACGTTTTACCATCATGTTCAATAACAACTGCTAGCCCTTGTCCAACGTCCAAAACTTGAACGCGCCATTCAGAATTAGCCCTAAAGTTGTACGCATAATTTGAGCCAGACACTAACAATAGCAAGGTTAGATAGCGCTTTACATTCTTGGTAAACTTAAATACCGCCCACGAAATAAGAGCTAAAAGCAGGATACAGAAAAAGGATGAAGCACTCATCGTAGTCTGTAATTTGGTATAAGCAGCTAGTGTCGACAGATAATGCCACAGCACTTGCAAGCCCCATTGAGCCACTGATAAGAATGACTCTGTTAACCAAGGAAAAATTGCACCTGCAAGCATGGCCAAGAGAATCATCGGCATCACCAACAAACTAATCACTGGAATGGCTATCAAATTTGCCAAGATTCCCGAAAAATATAACTGTTGATTTAGCAAAATAGAAATAGGAAACATGAGTAGTGTTAGAAATAGCTGCAATTTCGCAAGGTTCAGTGCCCCATCTATTAGGCGCCTTGTGAGACTAGCATTTTTGGTCGTTCGTGTTTTATCAAATTTCCAGATATAGAAAACAATCACAACAACAGCGTAAAAAGATAACCAAAAACTAACCGACAGCAAACTCAGCGGCATCAAAACAATAACAAGAAAAGCTGCAAATAATAGCGTTTGTACACTAGTTAAATAGAGTGAAAAGCACTTAAAGATAAATAGACACGAAATCATAATAAGCGCCCGCTGTGTAGGTATTGAAAACCCCGCAAAATATGCATAGCAAGTCGCGCAAAGAACACCAAGTAATAGCCCCATACTATTGAAATTCAATGTATTTATTTTGGTATTCAATTGCAATTCCCCGCGCGGAACTAGAAATAACAACCGTGACATTTTAGTAAAAAATAGCGTACTAAACATCATCACAAGTCCAATATGCAAACCTGATATTGCGATCAAATGTTGCGTACCTGTTTGTCGAAATACGTCCCACTGCTCTTGATTAATCCCTTCTCTATTGCCCAAACTCAAGGCTAAAATAACGCTTCCGATCTCTGTTTTAGGGATTAGCTTGGTAAAACGGTTATAAAACGATTGACGCCAACTGTTAGATTCTTTCAATAAAACATTCTTTTCATTTCTTTTTACGTAGCCTGTTGCATGAATGGCATTTGCTCTTAGCCAAGTTTGATAACTAAAACCATATGGGTTGGCTAACCCTGTAGCAGGTTTTAACTTAACCACTAAAGACCATCTTTGGTCATGAGCAATTCTGTGGTTGACGTCTTGCCAACTAAGCCTTACCAAAAGAGGGTTATTTATAGGTTGGTCATCAATCGTATCAATCCTGAAAAGCAGTTTCACCTGCTCGGACTGATAAGGTATCTGCACTACTTCTCCTTGAACGGCTAGTGCTTGATAAGCAATATTTTTTTTATAAAGTTCATTTGCTTGCCAAATATTTTCATAGGCGATTCCGTGATAAAGCATTAGACTCGCGCCTAAGAAAAACCAAGCTTTACAGTGATGTTTGATAAGAAAACAGTAACAAGAAACTGTTAATATCAATAAAACGATACAAAAATGTGTTGGCACTATAGGTAAAAACAGCGAAAATAGTGATCCAGTAATCAATGAGAGTATCCACCTTTCCATAGTGAGAGCTTCCCTAGTAGATTTAAAATATGCCAAAGAAAACCATTAAACGCTTGATGCCTGACCATGAGAAAATCAAGTCAAACAAACACTTAAAGATATTTGGTGATTTCCTTCACCACGGCAATCTATGGCATTTAAACCGCCGCTCTGTTGCTAAAGCATTTGCTGTAGGGCTTTTCTTTGCTTTTATTCCAGTGCCTTTTCAAATGGTGTTAGCAGCTGGTGTGGCAATTATAGTCCATTCAAATCTACCGTTATCGATTGCTTTAGTATGGATTACTAACCCTTTGACAATGCCAGCAATTTTCTATTTCTGTTATGTGGTTGGGTCATGGATATTGGGTGGTTCAAAAGAAGAGTTTGTCTTTGAAGCAAGTTGGCAATGGGTAGTAGATAGTGTTTCAACCATCGGCCCTGCATTTTTGTTAGGTTGTGGTGTGCTAGCTTGTACATTTTCAGCAATAGGATACTTTGCAATTCATTGGTTGTGGCGCTACTCAGTGTCTAGTGAATGGAAGAAGCGCCAAAACAGAAACTTGTAACCTAGCTTTGACCTAGCACGACGGCGGGCTCTATTTTTGTCGCTCGCCACGCTGGAAATATTGTAGCTAAAATACTTAGCGTAAAAGCAATACAAGCTGTAGCGATTACGTCTGACCAAAGTAAATGACTTGGGATGTGATCAATAAAATAAACATTACCTTTCATTAATTGGGTATTAAAAGTATCTTCAATTGCTCCGATAATCTCTGTCATATTAAGTGCAAATACAGAGCCTAATACAGCACCAAAAAAACAGCCGATAACACCGTTAAAAACACCTTGATAAACGAAAGTTGTCATTATAGTGCTATTTCTTGCGCCCATCGTTTTCAAGATAGCAATATCACTTTGCTTTTCATTAACCGCCATAAACAACGTAGACACGATATTAAAGCTAGCAACAGCGATAACTAGCACTAATACGATATACATCACTAAACGTACAAGTTGAATATCGTTGTAGATATGTCCTTGCGTGTGTGTCCAGTTGCGAATATATACCGCATGCGTCATAGAGTAACCTGCATCCATAGCTATTTTCGGCGCATTAAACACATCATTCACTTTCAGTCGAAGTGTTTGCGTGCTTGTTTCTGGAATGTTAAGGATTTTGGCTGCATCAGCATAATTGATATAAGCTAAATGAGCATCTAGTTCGGCGCTAAAACTAAAAATAGCGCTGACTTCAAAACTCTTCATGACTGGTGCAGCAAATGATCGGCTTATATCTTGTTTTGCTGGTGGCAACAATACTTCAATCGTATCCCCAATGCGGACTTTTAGTTTATCCGCTGCCACTTTGCCTAATGCTATGCTTTTCTCTTTGCTCAATCCTTGCCAACTTCCATCAACGATATAACGGTCAATATTTGAAACGTTTGCCTCCAGCGCTAAATCGACGCCTCTAAGTTCAACACCTTTAAGTGCTTTACCTTTTTGCAACATTCCTTGTAGCTTAATAACCGGTGCAACAGCTTCAACTGACTCATGTTGCTCGATTCTTTTTGCATACCTTTTCCAATTCGGGATTGGTTTATTAACAGATTCAAGCTCTGCATGCGGAACGATGGATAACAACTGTTTAGCTAATGCCTTTTCAAAACCGTTCATCGCAGACAAAACGACAATCAAAACAAAAACGCCTAACGCTATCCCAACTGTAGAGGAAGCAGAAACGAATGACGTAAAGCCTCCTCCTTGCCTTTTGGTTACGTATCGTAGGCCTAAGAATAGGCTTAAAGGATTATACATCAGCAGTTTCACCTGCTTTCGATAGTTCAACGAGTCGACCTTGTTCAAGCTTTAATTTTCTATCCATTTTATTGGCTAAATCTAGATCATGTGTCACGATGACAAAACTGGTTTTTACGTCATTATTTAAGGCTAGGATTAAATCAAAAACTTGCTCTGCAGTTTCCGCATCCAAATTACCCGTTGGCTCATCTGCTAGCACGATTGAAGGCTCTGTAATCAATGCCCGTGCAATTGCAACACGTTGACGTTCACCACCAGAAAGTTGTGATGGCTGATGTTCAACTCGATGAGAAAGCCCTACCTTTTCAAGCATCTTTATCGCTTTTTCTTTTGCTAATTTAGGTTGTTCTTTGCGGATCAATAACGGCATTGCGACATTTTCAAGCGCAGAAAACTCCATCATCAAATGATGAAATTGATAAATAAACCCTATGTGCTGATTACGATAAGCTGCTCTTGCTTTGTCTGATAGTCCACTTAAGTCCACGCCGCTAACTTCTACACTGCCACTTGTTGGTTTATCTAGCCCACCAGCAATATGCAAGAATGTACTTTTACCACAGCCCGAGCTACCGACAATCGCTACCATCTCACCCGCTTTGACATCCAATGATAACCCTTTCAACACCTCTGTTTTGTTATCACCTTGCTGATATGACTTAATAACGTTAGTACATGTTAATTGACTACTCATGTCTTAAAACCTCTGCTGGTAGGGTATTTGAAGCTCGATATGCTGGATATAGTGTGGCGACAAAGCTCATCAATATCGCCATGGATATGATAGTGACAACATCTATAAAATTGAGTGCTACAGGTAATTGTTGAGCCATACCATTACCTAGCAGGTTAACTCCTAGCAATGACAGCAAACTATTTAGGTTAAGCGTTAATACAACACCCAGCACGCCACCGATCATCGCCCCCCATAAACCATTAATCATTCCTTGACTGACAAATATCTTTACAATGCCAGCTCTATTCATACCAAATGTTTGTAATATGCTGATTTCACCTTGTTTATTAATAACAACCATGACGAGAGAAGAGACAACATTAAACGCTGCAATTGCAATGATTAGGAATAGGCTCAACGCCATCATATTTTTTTCCATTGAAACTGCGGCAAATAAGGTTCCTTGGGAACTCCGCCAGTCAGTATGTTTAAGATGACTTAAAGTATCAGGTAAGCTAGTAATAACGCTTTCAGACAAAAACGCATCATCTAAATACAATCTAAGCTTTCTTATATCTTCAGGTTTCCTGCGAAGCATTTTGTTAGCAGCTTTTGCGTGAATATATACCACGCTATCGTCAACTTGAGAGCCTACATCAAATATACCAACCACTGTAAATTTTCGTTGCATGGGCACTCTTCCCATCGGCGTATAGCGCGATTGGTTAGGTAAAATCAATCGAATAGTATCACCGCGATTTACCTCTAGTTGACGTGCTAGTGAAGCACCTATAACAGCCCCGTATTTGTATTCTTCTAAATCAACGATTTGTCCGCGAGCCATATGTGATGAAACAATATTTGTTTGCTCAAACTCAGGATATATTCCCTGCATTGAGATCATTTTCATTTGACTATATGACTGAACAATTCCTTCACTTTCAATAACAGGAGAAACATTGTTAACATGCTCAACGTTTAGATATTGATTTCTAAGCGCTTTCCAATCATCAATTTTACCTCGCTCACTTTCAACAACAACATGAGGCACAATGCCTAAGATACGTTTTTTTAATTCACCTTCAAATCCATTCATCACAGAGACAACGGTTATTAATGATGCTACGCCTAATAGAATTCCAGCAATGGAAAAAAAAGTAATAAATGAAACAAAGCCAGAGCCGTGACGACTTCTGCTGTAACGCAAACCAATAAAAAGGCTAACGGGATGAAACATGTATCTAACTTGCTCAAGGGTTAACGAAATAAAAACAATATGATATACCCTAGGTTAGTTAAGTACAGCAAAATTAAGAATTTGTTACCAAACAATTAGGAAATACACCGTACTTTTGTATACAATAGCTCTTTTAGTGGTTGTTCAGGCCAAGGAAGAGACTTTTCATTAATGCCTATACGATTTGCAAAACTTATATTTTTGCTTCCTTTTTTAGTACTTTTTTCCTGTAGCGATGCATCGAAAATACAGGTAGAAAGGTCATCAGGTATTATAAAAAAGAACTTTGATCATTCCATCAATCCTCAGGACAACTTCTATCAATTTGTTAATGGTCAATGGTTAGCAACGGTACAAATCCCAACTGACAAATCAGCAGTAGGCACCTTCTACGATGTCCATGAACGAGCTCAACGCGATATCGTTGAGATAATCTCGCAATTGATAAACCAAACACCACAACAATTAAGCCACGAAGAGCAGCTTGTCGCTAATTTCTATCATTCTTATATCGACACAGATACTCGAAATGCGATCGGATTAAGCCCACTTAAATCTATTTTTGACGATATAAATAATCTGAAAAACAAATCAGAACTCGCTTCTTTTTTTGGTAAATACCAAAACATTGGAATCAAATCGCCGGCCGTGCTCTACGTATCCGCGGATGCTAAAAATCCTACTCACAATGCATTACACCTATGGCAGTCAGGCTTAAGCTTGCCAACAGCTAAATATTACACAGCTGACAATAAACGCTATGAGTCAATTCAAAAGCACTTTAACGATCACATCAATAAGATTCTTAGTTTAGCCAAACTAGCAGATGGTACACAAATAGCAAAAGATGTCATCGCAATAGAAAATGAAATTGCCAAGATACATTGGTCAACTGCGGAGCTGCGAGACTCAGAGAAACGATACACTAGCTTAACTCCCGCCCAATTATCTGATTTAACTCCTGCCTTTAATTGGCAACATTTTTTGAATGCTCAAGGTTTGACAAACGTTGATAAAATCATTGTTAATCAAGTAAGTTACATAGAAAGCCTCAACAAGGTCATTAGCAATTTTTCTCTCAAACAGTGGCAATCTTATCTTACTTTTCACGCGGTCAATCGATTTGCCAGCTTTCTGACAACTGATTTAGCAGCCCAAAACCATACATTTTACAAAAAACAACTAAAAGGGATAAAAGGTCGAAAAAGCTTATCTGCTCGAGGCGTAAGTGTAGTTAACAGCTACTTCTCTGACGCACTAGGAAAAATATATGTCGCAAAATATTTTGACCAAAGCGCTAAATCTCGAATGGAGAATATGGTTCAGGAGCTTATAAAGGCGTACTTTGAGCTGGTTCAGGAGGCCGATTGGCTAAGCCAAGAAACCCAAAAAGAAGCATTAGCGAAGATTACTAATATTCGGGCCAAAATTGGTTACCCAAATGTTTGGCAAGATTACTCTGCTTTAAAAACCAAGCCTGATGATCTGATTGGTAATCTAGTTAACATCCAGAAATATCACCATAAAATTGAACTAGAGAAGGTATCTCAACAAGTAGATCATGAACAATGGATAATGCCTGCGCAATCAGTAAATGCATATTACAACCCAACAGCCAACGAAATAGCTTTCCCTGCTGCTATTCTTCAACCACCATTTTTTACCTTAAATGCTGACGAAGCTATCAACTATGGCGCAATTGGATCGGTGATTGGCCATGAACTAGCACATGTTTTGGACAAACAGGGTGGAAAGTTTGACGCTCAAGGAAAGCTCAGAACATGGTGGACCAAAGAGGACCTAGCAGCTTTTGATAGTCGCACTAAAAACTTGATCAATCAATATAATGCTTATCAAGTGACAAAGGACCAGTACATTAAAGGCGATCTAACTTTAGGTGAAAATTTGGGCGACCTTGTAGGACTCGAAATCGCCTTTAGAGCCTTTGAAAATAGGTCTAAACAAAAGCCATTTCCTTCACTAGACGGTTATAGCGCTAAGCAACGCTTTTTCATTGGCTTCGCCCAAATATGGCGAACTAAGGCAACTGAAAAAATGTTAGCCAACCAACTATCCATGTCAGCCTATTCTCCGTCGGAGTATAGAGTGCTGGGGGCACTATCCAATTTTGAGGCTTTTTATCAAGCTTTTTCCGTAACCCCATCCCATAAAATGTATTTATTACCGGAAAAAAGAGTAAAAATTTGGGTTAAATGACAATAAAAGCTAAAATCTTCTTGAATTAACTACGAAATTAGTTGTAGTTTATATAAAAGCCTAGCTCATACACGTGAAGTCGCTAGATAAACAAGGAGGTTTTATGCAAAAGGAATTCAATGCTGCTCGATATATTTTACTTACATTAATTCTTTTTTCATGGTTATTGCCCGTATTTTCACATGCAGGTTATTCACTCTCCAGTAGTGAATTTAATACTCATTTTGAAAATGTACTAATAAACGGTCAACCTGAGCCATGGATAGTCAAAGGCGATTATCACAAGAACGTTATTGAAAGCCAACACCCTTTTGAGGGGAAGCAAAGCTTGTATTTATCAACCTTTGAGTCTTCGTCTAGATCACCGCAGGCTTTTTTCTCTCAAAGTATATATGGAGACTTCCCTAACAAATTTGTAAAAATCACAGGTTTTGTTAAATATTTAAACCATGACAAAACAGGACATTTTGCTCTCCATTTATCCACATTTGATGGTAAAGAAAAAGGGATAGAATTGGCAGGACAAAACAAATACGCAGATCTTGTGCTAAAAAGCTCTGAACAATGGCACCCTTTCACTCTTTCCCTTCCTATTGATGAAAGTGCTATTTACATTAATATTGGCGGCTCTTTAATTGGGAAAGGTAAGGTTTGGCTAGACAAATTCAATATTACTTTAGACAACGGAAAAACTGTACTTTCTCAGTCTGATGGTAACGTTATAGATAACGAAATTAAGGTTCTATAAAATCTGCCACACAGCCACTGCCGTTGTTTATAATTCGATCCGTTGCTCCTGACAACTTAAAGGTTAGCAACGATAGATTAATATCATCAATGAGTGTTCGCCAATCTGGCTTCTGAGTACTTATCGCAAAGTATAAATGATTGTATTTTAAACTTGGTTTTAATTCTTCAATGCCATCTAACAGTGCCAACTTATTTTGCAGCGACAATTTTGAATAATTAATGCTGTATCTAAAGACACTTGGATCACCAATAATCAAGTTTACTCGCTTTGCCACTAACAGTTTTGCTAGTTGAAGTTCGTCTACCGCCGAGATTATTTGAAAATGCCCCGCATCCATCATCGCATCAAATTCTGGAGTATTTTGATATCCTCTAACAACCCCGATTTTCTCCCCTTTAAGGTCGAGTAAATTCCCCTTAAATTTTAATTCTTCACCTTTACGCTTCATAAACGAAATATTTCCACCTGGAAACTGATTAGACAACGCTAATAACTCTTTTCTCTTTTTGCCGTTAATCACATCAGAAGGCGCAGAATCCTCAATAAAATATTCAGGGAAAAGAATATCCATTTGTCCTGATTCAACCATTTTTACTGAACGTGCCCAGGGGAAGAAGTGAACATTGACTTGATAACCTTTGTTCACTAGATTAGCTACTGCAAACTGAAATACCCAGCCCTTATTGCATAGACTCTCACCAATATAAGGTGGCCACTCTAAGGTTGCTAAATTCAGCACTTTATTTGATTGTCCGTTGAACTGGTAATAGCTATCAATTATCTGGCCATAAATCACTTGTTCCTCCCCTTCCAATTGAAACTTAACTTCTATCGTTTCGGCTTCAATTAAAAAGGCAGTCAACATGAAACATATCATGATCATTTTAATTAATAGACACTTAAAATTATTCATACAGTTAATCAAATACCTACTCTCGTAACTATTACTATCAAGTATAGCGATATTCTAAAAATGTGCTCAATTGTTCCCCAACAGCTAAAGCAATGTTTAGTGCTCGAATTTTAAGTACAAACAAAGATGACAACACTTTCAAAAATCAAACTTTCTTGAAACTTTAGACTAGTAATAAAAGTTTAAATTGTCCGGACAACAACTACAAAATGAATGCAATTTCAGTTAAATTATAAAGGTGAATTGACCTTAGTCCTTATTACTTTTTCAGCCCGCAATAAACACGTAAGGAGATGCCTTGGCTACGCAAGAATTACCACCTAATATAGGCGTTGATGACTGTGTTATTCTATTTGATGGTGTCTGTAAACTTTGCAACGCTTGGAGTAACTTCATCATAAAATATGATACTCGCCAGCGTTTCAAACTATGTAGTGTACAATCACCCGAAGGCCAAAGCATACTGGCCTATTTTGATATGCCCACGGATCATTTTGATACCATGCTATATGTAGAAGGTAATCAATGTTTTGACAAAAGTGATGCATTCTTAAATGTGGTTTATAAGCTTGGCTTTCCTTGGCGCATGATATACGTGTTCAAATTCATCCCAACAAAGATAAGGAACTGGCTTTATGATCGTATTGCGCTCAATCGATATTCATTGTTTGGGAAGTACGATACTTGTTTGATGCCTAATGCAGAAAACAATAATAGGTTTCTAAAAGGAAAAAACTAACCCCATTTGTCCAATTACTGCTTCAACCTAGCTTTAAGCCTTAAATAATCAGTACTCTCATAATGCAACATTGAAACAAACCACATGGTCGGTTAATATATACAGAAGAAGTAGAGATAGGTAGTTGTATATGCGTGATGCTGAACAAACGAGACAAAACATTCTAGAAGTGGCCGCTGATGAAATTCATAAACACGGATTTACAGCAACTAGTTTGTCAGTCATCTTAAAAAGATGTGATATTTCAAAAGGTGCACTTTACCACCACTTCACTAATAAAATGGAGTTAGGTTATGCCGTCTTTGAAGAAATCTACACGCCAATGTTCATCGATATGTGGAAGCCGGCATTAACGGAAGAAGACCCAATTAATGGACTTTGTGAGTTTTTTAGATCGATGACAGAGCAACTAACATGTGATGAACTCGCTTGCGGTTGTCCGTTAAATAACTTATGCCAAGAGATGTCGGGGATAGATGAAGGTTTTAGGCTGCGTATTCTAAATATGCAACAACAGCTAAACCATTTGATAGCGGTAAATCTGCAACGAGTATCGGATGAACTTAAGCCGAATCTTGATTACTCACAAATTGCCTACTTTATTGTAGCTACATTTCACGGTTCAACAAACCTAAGCAAAAGTGCAAAAAATAAAGAACTTTTCCAAAAAGTAATTACCGAGTTATGTACGTATATTAAGGGCCTAAAAGCCTAAATTCGTAACCAATTGTCTAGGTCTTATAAAAATTTATTATAAAATTTTACACTTTGTTATTTACAAACCGCTCGGTCGGTATGTAAAATATATCTCATTAATCGCTGTATGGTCTAAAATTATTATCTTATGAAAACCTTATTATTTGTTATTTCCATTGCCTTGTTATCTTTTAGCGCCAATGCTAACAGTATTTCTCCGTATGCTGTTGTTGAATCGACAGGTTCAAACCTCTTTAGCCGCATTAACGAAGACCAAGAGAAGCTCAGTAAATTTCCTGAATTAATGCGTGATATTGTTGAACAAGAGCTAATGCCTTCGATCGACCACAAATACGTGGCTTACAAGATTCTAGGCAAACACTTGAAAAAGACAAGTAAGCAGCAAAGAGCTGAGTTTGCCGAAGCAATGCACTCATATTTGATCAGAACATACGCAAGTGCACTATCACAATACAAAAACCAAGCGGTTTCATACGAGCCTGAAAAACCAGTTAAGAAAGCCAAGATTGTCGCCGTAGATACTATTATTACGGAAAATGGAAAACCTGACATTACCATCACTTTTAAACTTAGAAAGAACAAAAAGGCTAATGCTTGGCAAGTGTTCGATATGGTTGTTGAAGGCGTATCAATGGTACAGAGTAAACAGGCTGAGATTCAAAGCCGCATTAAGAAACACGGAATTGATCAAGTAACACTAGAGTTGGCTTCGTTGAGAAAATAATTTGTAATCGCTTTCCAGATGAGTTTTAGGGTAACAATTGTTACCCTTTTTTTTGCCAAAACAATGATTAACAACTACCTTTTGAGTAGCGGTCTTACGTTAAGGGAATATTGTTTTGCAACGCTATATCATTGGTTATTTACTTGTTTTCGGATTCTTTTTCTCTTGTGTTGGTGTCAACGCCCAGAGTCTTCACATTGGTATTTCAGAATGGAATCACTACCCTGAAAACATAAAGGGATTCAAAGCAGCTTTGCATGAAGCGGGCTTTAAAGAAGGTAAGAATGTATTTTTTCATCAATCTAGTGCTAAAGGGAATAAAGCAGAGCAACAGAACATAGCAAGCCACTTTTTCAACGCCAAATACGATTTAATTTATAGCTTAACGACGCCAGGAACTATTACATTAAAAGAGCGTATAAAGGAAGTGCCTATTGTCTTTTCTATCGTTACCTACCCTACTGACGCTGGCATTATTGAATCTTTTGATTACTCAGGAAATAACTTGGTTGGCACGAGTAACTTTGTGCCTATTCAACACTACATCGACCTAACAAAAGAGTTTTTTCCAAAGACAAAAAAAGTAGCCATTATTCATCGCAAAGGCGAGCCTAATTCAAACATTCAGGCAATGAATCTGAGAAGACAATTAGCCAAACTTAATATTGAAACAATAGACCTTCAACCATCCACTCTGCAAGAAATTCGTATTCTATTAACGCAGGCAATAAATGACATTGATTTGATCATTACAACTACCGATACCTTGATACAAAATGGAGGAGAGGAAGTCATCATTGAAATAGCTAAACAGCACCAACTACCTATTCTCAGTTCAAATAAACAAGGGATTCAAAAAGGCGCTACGCTGGGCCCGGTTGTCGACTTTTATGCTTTAGGAATGGCGTCTGGTGAGCTTGCTGTAGAGATATTACGAAATAAAACGAAACCAAGTGCCCTTTCCTCGTCTTACATTAAGAAGCCAAGTGTTATGATTAACCGAAATAGCTTTTTAGCACTTGGTCTGACGCTACCAACAGAGCGAAGTGAAATCATTTATGTTGAATAGATGGTACACCAAGCTAGCACCTAAATTAGTATTGATTTCAGCAATGCTGTTGACGCCACTACTCTTAGTTGGCGGCCATCATTTTTATCAACATTTACAACAGCAACTTTTTGGTCAAATCCAACGTTCACTCGCCGAGAACCTCAACATTATTCGCTATCATATAGACGATAAAATGAAAGAAACATCGTTAAATTCTAGCATTATCGCCGCCAATAAAAATATTAGAAAAGCTTTAGACAGTGACTCAAGTATTGGCATTAATGCAGAGCTCAATCGAATAGCCAAGATTTATCCTTACTTAAATTACTTAATGGTGATAGACAAAAGTAAACAAGTCTTTGCTGTGAGTACTATAGATAGTAATGAGAACTACATAAACTCAGGGCAGTTACTGGGAAGAAATATCAACGTTGACCAATATGGGTTTATGTTTGCTAACGATGTGAAGATAAGTAACATCATGAATGATCCCTATCAAATGGAATTCAACTTAGGAGATAATAAATCTCAATGGTTTTCTTCGCCAATACTTGTTCAAGGACAAGTTGCAGGTTGGGTGGTCATTTCATTTCAGTGGCAGGAAGCGTTCAATAAACTTAAGACCGATCTTGTTACAAACTTAAATTCAGACAATTACCCAGTCATAGGCAGCGCTATCATTGATAAAAACGCCAATGTTTTAGCTGGTTTTCTAACGATTGCTGAAAACCCTTTGCAACAAAAAACTGATTATAGGATTAATGAGGAAACCTATTACCTCGTATTACAAGTAGACCGAGCCCTAGCCCTAAAAGCCTTGAACGAACTCAAGGAGGTATTAATAGGGGTCGCTGTACCATTAGTGATATGCCTATTATCCATTATCTATCTTTTTGTACACAAACAACTTATCAAGCCAATCCAACAGATGGACACACAAGCCAGGCGAATTGCACATGGCGACCTATCGCACGAAATGGTAACAGTTGGCAGTGGTGAAATCGCTGAACTCGCTATCTCTTTTAATCATATGAAGACCAATTTAAAAGCATCACGTGATAATTTAGAACAACTAGTAGAGCAAAGAACACGAGAACTCATCCAAGCAAATAAACAACTTGAAGAAATAGCCCAAAAAGCAAATGTAGCAAATGAAGCTAAGAGCCAATTTCTAGCTAGCATGAGCCACGAAATTAGAACACCAATGAATGGCGTAATAGGCATGTTATCGTTGATTAAAGAATCGACGTTGGACGATAAACAAAACTACTATGTTGCAATGGCCGAAAACAGCGCAAATTCATTACTGAACTTAATCAACGATATCTTAGATTTTTCAAAAATAGAAGCTGATAAACTCGACATTGAGAACATTGATTTCTGCTTGGCTGACATGTTCCACGAAATAGCTCAAATGATGGCCTTAAGAATTGAGCATAAACCAATAGAGCTTCTTTTGGACGTGAATATAGCTGACGACCTTTACGTTAATGGAGATCCAGGTCGCATTAAACAAATCCTTTTTAACCTTGTAGGTAATGCAATCAAATTCACTCATAAAGGTGAAATAATCATAAGTGCTGAAATCACTGAAAACGATGAGGGGTGGCTACTTAATAGTAAAGTATCTGATACAGGTATAGGGATCGCCGTTAGCCAGCAATCTAGCCTCTTTAACGTCTTTACTCAAGTAGATAGCAGTACCACTAGAAAGTATGGCGGCACAGGTCTTGGTTTAGCAATTGTAAAACGTTTATGTAATTTGATGGGCGGTGACATTAGATTAAAAAGCGTTCAAGGTGACGGCAGTGAATTCGCCTTTTCACTTAAATTAAAGGCAAGCAAACAGACAAAGAAATATTCTGCACCTACTAACCACCTGCAAAACAAGAAGGTACTGATTGTTGATTCAAACACAAGTAGCTTGGAAATTTATCAAAAACAATTACAGACGCAAGGAGTCGCCGTTGTTGAAGCAGGCAATAGTTCTGAGGCAATAGCTCTTCTGGAAGCGTCAACCAAGGCAGACTATGACGCCATTATTATCGATATGCAATTACAACCTCTCAACGGTCAAGAGCTTGGCAAATACATCAGAAAAAACAGCAATTGGAACAATATTCAGCTTGTATTATGTACTTCAATGACAGCCAGAGGAGACGCCAGAAAATATGCCGACTTAGGCTTTCAAGGATATTTACCAAAACCTTTATCAAGTAGTGACCTTGTGAACACACTAAACACCATATTCCAACCAAATCAAGAGCTTACTCCTCTTGTTACTAGACACAATGCTGCTGAGGTAGAAACGAAAAAAAGGGAAATTACCGGCACAGTCTTATTAGTGGAAGACAATGAAATTAATCAAGTTGTCGCTAAAAAGGCGCTAGAAAGCCTAACATTAAAAGTCATTCTAGCCGATGATGGAAACATAGCGTTAAGCAAATTGCGCATTCATAGCCAGGAAATACAACTAGTAATAATGGATTGTCAAATGCCAGTCATGGACGGCTACGAAGCTACAAAAGAAATACGAAAAGGCTCTGCTGGTAACGAAAATATGAATATACCGATCATAGCTATGACAGCTAACGCGATGAGCGGTGATAGAGAAAAGTGTATCGATGCAGGCATGGATGAATATCTGAGTAAACCTTTTGATAAAGGTAAGTTGGCTGACTTACTTTCTAAGTATTTGACGGAGAAGTCTGGCTTAAGAAGCGTTCAATAGTAAATATAATTTTTCAATTGGGTTTTAAACTGACTGTCAGTAACGAGCGAAAAAGAGGCCTTCAATTCTTCTTCATTTCGCTCTCTTTTCACTCCTAATAATACTCTACTTGCTTCCTGTTCAGCTAAGAGCGCTTCGTTTCAATACAACCAATTTAACTTTTTTCCATATGCGACCATCAATTGCTGATAACCCGAATGCAATTAGTCCCATTCCTAAAAAATGTATTGCAATTAAAGACTCATTCAAGAAAAGTGAACCAAGCAGTATTGCGGAAATAGGTATAAGCATCGTGACTAACAATAGGTTTGTAGCTCCGGCTAATTCTAAAATCCTAAAATAAAGCACATAGGCTATAGCGGTAGAGAAAATCGCAAGACAAATAACAGCCCCCCATGTATTTGTGTTTATGTCTTGTACATTGACCGGACCATCAATAAACAATGTTACAGGAATTAATATAAATGTTGACGCGGTTACTTGACCTGCTGCGGTTATGATTGGGTTAATTTTCATCGATTTGAATTTTCTACCATATACTCCAGCAAAGGCGTAAGATATTGTTGCTATTACAATTGCAATTTGCGCTAACAACTTACCTTCGCCACCGAATGTAGGTACACCAATCATAACGACCACGCCAGTTAATCCGATTCCTGCACCGATGATTTTTAATATAGAAGGTCGCTCATCTGGTAGCCTAATGCCCGCGATAATGACAGTAAATATAGGTGTTGCAGCGTTGAGAATTGATGCAATTCCAGAGGCTACTTGAGTTTGTCCCCATGCAATTAACACAAATGGAACAACATTGTTCAATAACCCAATCGCAAAAAATGAAATCCAAACTTTCATTTGTTTTGGCGGACGGTGTCCCAGAATAAATGCTATTCCCCATAAAATGATTGCGGCTATGGCAACCCTGAGAGTGACAACTGAAAATGGAGGTAATTCATTAACCGCTACACCCACAAAAAAGAAGGATCCGCCCCACAGTACAGAAAGCATAATGAGCATTGCCCATACTTTAAAGCTCATTGTATGGCTGATGGATGTTGTCATAGTTGGTTTAACCCTAAAAGATAATAATTACTTTCAATACTAACTATTGCTTCAATTTCAAAACATCCGAATATTGCTATTTATTACAAATTAAAAGCTATAGTAAAAAATAATTCCTTAGCAATATTCAGATGTTTTCCAGAGGTTTTATATGCTTAGATAGTATTCAGCAGGTTAATTGATGAGAAGGGTTATGCCAGATTTATCTGAAAGTAAAATGAGAAAAGCAGTAGCACGAAGAGATAACGCCTTTGATGGGCAGTTTTTCTACGGAGTTGTTACTACAGGGGTATTCTGTTTTCCATCATGTTCAACCAAATCACCAAACCGTGAAAACTTGCGGTTTTTCTCCAGTACAGAATCAGCAATGCAGGCAGGTTTTCGTCCTTGCAAACGTTGTTCTCCCTCAAAGCAAGAAGACCGAACAGGTGCAATGATTGAAGTTGCTCGGTACATTGAAAACCATTTCGAAGATAAAATTACGTTAGCTCAATTAGGCACTGTAGCCAACCTTTCATCTTCTCGATTACAACGAGTATTTAAAGAAATGTTCGGTGTATCGCCAAAGCAATATCAAGATGCTGTGCGTATGCGAAAATTCAAGCGCTCGTTAAAAAGTGGTGAAGGGATTACGGAAGCTATTTACTCATCTGGGTTTGGTTCAATCAGTCGTATCTATGGTGAGGAAACTCGACACATAGGTATGACACCCAAAGCATACAGGGCTGGTGGTGAAGGAGAAGTCATCCATTACGCTTGCAGAAAAAGCGCTATCGGCTACATGATAATGGCAGCGACAGAAAAAGGAGTATGTTCAGTACAATTTGGAGAAGATGAAGAAGCACTAGTTAACATGCTATCTAAAGAGTTTCCTAAAGCCCGATTAGTACATTCTGAAGCACAGAATGCCCCAGAGCTAGATGAATGGATGATTGAATTGGATGCTCATATAAGTAGAGATGCACCAAAACCAAATATTCCTCTGGATATTCGGGGAACAGCCTTTCAAATCAAAGTATGGAAATTTCTACTTAGTATTAGAGAAGGAGACGTAGCGAGTTATGGTGAAGTTGCCTCTCATATTGATAATCCAAAAGCTGTTAGAGCAGTAGGAACGGCATGTGGTAAAAACCCAATAGCTGTACTTATTCCATGTCACCGCGTACTCAGGGGAGATGGCTCCTTAGGTGGTTATCGTTGGGGTATAGCACGAAAAAGGACGTTATTGGACATCGAAAGACGAAAGAAAAAGATAACAAACAAATAGACTGAAGTTGGCAAATCTCTGTAATTTAGTGTTTAGTTTAAACACAACCATATGTTTTTCCTTTCGCATATGTTTTTTTGCTTTATGTCGAACAGATAAACACATACATATTAATTGCAATTTGTTCTATAGGTAAATTGTTTAACGTCTGTTATTGACACAAAAAAGACTCTCAGATGCTGTCATGTCCTATTCCCTATATCGGACATCTACAAAAATGCCTCCTTAAAAAAGCCAAATCTCTGGCTTTGTCCAATTGAAAAAGAGAAACTCTATAGCTACAAAGAACTCCCCTTCTTAGATACTTAAAGAGACGCCAACATATCCTTGATGATTAAATTCATTTCTTTAACAGCAACTTGATAACCATCAGCTGGTAACCTTCTTTCGAGGTTAAACTGAATAGCTTTTTCTTGAACTGTTAATTTTCCAACAAATCTAACTTTCCCACTCTGAGTTACATGAAAATAATCAATGTCTACGACCATTTCTTCCTTCGCATTGAGTAAAGCGTCGTTTTGGACATGATCATGCCATGCAAGCTTAACTGCTTTTGCAATTGCTTTATCTAGTGGCTCAGCCCACTTATGAGCTTGTGCATAATGTACTTGGTGGCTGTCGTTCAACATTGTGAAGTAAGGGGTTTTCAAGTAGTCTGGCAGCTTAACAACTACTTGAACATGACTATTAGCAAGATAACTAGTAGTCGCGTCACTTGGATCAGTCAACATATAGTGATGATTACTTTGAATCACGCTAGACGAGCATGCAGAAAGTAATAGTGCAAAAACACCTGCGCTTAAACTTGGTTTAATCATTGTCTTTTTCATCCTGATATTTCTTTGGAGCAATGTCTTGCGCATTACCACTATCAAAAATCAAACTGTTTGGTTTTCGATTAACTTTTTCAATCACAGGTTTTAGTTCTTGCATGACTTGAGTCATACTAGCAAGAGCACTGCGTAATTCTTCATAACTTTTTGAACCTGAAGAAAAATCCCGACTGAGTTTAGATATTTCTTTTAGTGTGGCCGTTAATTGACTAGCAACTTTTTGTTCTTCTACACTGGTGATTACTTTCTCTAACGATTGGCTCAAGTGCTGAAGTTCAGTCGCTGTTTTCTGGAACTCAGCTAACATGTTATTGCTATTGTTAGCCATTTGTTCAAGTGGTAAGGCATTTAACGTATCCATAAAGTTTTCAGCTTTGGCGGTTAACTGAGAGAACTGATTGCCTAGTACAGGGATAACCGGATAGCCTTGGTACTCAACTAACTCTCCATCTAAATGTTCATCGTAATGCTGCAACTGCACGAATAAGCTCCCTGTTAAGAAATTCCCGGTTCTTAGTGAAGCTTTGAGCCCTTCTTTAATCCACAGTAGGTTCTGATCAGACATCAGTCTGACACCTTCTTGATTATCCGGTAAACCTACACGACCAGGTTGCATACTAATAAGCACAGGTATTTTAAAATCTTCCTTTATTAATTCTTCAGGTGCTTGATTAGCTAACAGGTTTGTTGACTCAACACGACCAATATGAACACCTCGATATTCAACCGGAGCTCCTACTTTTAATCCTCTAATAGTGTCACTAACGAGCAATACAAAATACGTAGACTGTTCATAACGTTTATCGTTGGCAGCTTCATAACTCGCAAAAATATCAAAATAATCTCTTTCTATGACACGCTCACCCAGTGGCATATCCTTAGGCACACCAAAGGCTACACCGTTGGTCAACATGGTTTCGATATTACCCGTCTTAATAGAAAGACCATCTGCAGTTAAATCGATATTTAAGCCACTCACATCCCAAAACTTGGTATTTGTTGTAACCAATTGATGGTACGGCGCTTTAATAAAAGCGTTGTAGTAAACAACACGCTCATCGAAATTAAAATAGATATCTTCAAATTGCCCAACAGTTAACCCTTTATAGATAATTGGATCACCTTTTGAATAGGCAAACTGATCATTACTGTTTAAGGTTATATGCAAACCTGGAGTGCCTGGTGGCGTCACTGGAGGATCGTCTAAGCCTATAAATTCACGGCTACTATCTTCACTTTGTCCCGGCACCATTTCAATGTACACCCCGGAGATCAGAGTACTTAATCCAGAAACACCAGCATGACTGATCGTAGGTGCAACAATCCAAAACTGACTGTCTTCTTTTAGTAAATTAGATGACTGATTTGTCATCCGAATAGAAACAGTTACTCCGCTCCCTTCATTGAGCTGGATATCAATAACTTCACCAACATCAACACTTCTAGATTTAACTTTAGTTTTGCCAATTTGCATGCCTTCAGCGGTTTCAAATTGAACCTGAATTTCAGGCCCCTGCTGTTGCCACTGGTAATAAACCATCCACATAGCAATAAACACAGCTAAAGCTGGAATAATCCATATTGAAGAAATTTTATTCTTGTTAACCACCGTAGCAACAGGTGTTGTTGGTTCATTCATGTTCTATTTCATTATTCCAAATTAATCTAGGTTCAAAGCTCATGGCTGCTAACATAGTAATCACGACAACTGCTGAGAAAGAGATAGTCGCAGGCCCAGGTAACACCGACATAGTATTGCCCAATTGAATCAAGCACACCAATACAATAACAACAAAAATATCAATCATCGACCAGCGACCTATAAATTCGGCAACTCGATACATTAGCATTCGCTCGCCATGCCTTAAATCATGACCAACTTGTACTGAATAGTTGAGCCATGCTAATACCAGTATTTTTGCTATCGGTATAAAAACACTGGCGATAAAAATAACAATGGCGATTGGTATAGAGCCTGACTCCCAGAGTACCATCACCCCGCCTAGAATAGTACTCGGTTCATCTTGGCCAAATAATCGTGTGGTCATAATAGGCATAAAGTTAGCAGGAAAAAGTAATACAACAGCAGTTAATAGATATGCCCAAGTATGTTGGATACTCGCTTTTCGCTGATGAACAGTTGGCAAGTGCTCATGGCTGCGATCAGGCGCTATCTTCAACAAGCCATAGAGCTGTTGTTTGTCGATAAAAAAAGAAACAGCTGTTGTCGCTATTGCGTATCCAACAAATGCCCAAAACGAATAGCCAACGCCAACGTCTGCCATAGACACCATTTTAATCAAACTAACCAATACACCTAGCAGGAATATTTCAACCATGCCCCAGGGCAGCAACCTAAAAACAAAATGAAACAAGTGGCTATCAAATATCACTATTTTGCCCCCCATCTTATGCTTAATAAGTAAATAAACAAAAGCAATCAAGATGACCGCGGGGATCACATAAGCGGTGAAAAGTAAGGTGATTGCAAGCAAATAGTGTTTGTGGTCAAAGAGTAATTCGAAGCTGCCAGCGATAGTGAAACGACTACTAATGCCACTGGCTTGAAAAGAAAGAAACTCAAATGGAAGCGTCATTGTCATGAAAATGAGCGCGGTTAAAGATAACGCTAATAAACGATTAATTAAGTTTTTGTGCGCAACTGAAAGTATATAACCGCAGCGAGGACAAACTGCTTTTTCCCGTTCATTCAGAACAGGCATACGTACCGTTAAGGCACACTCATGACAAACACAATCAACTCGGTATTCTTGCACAACAATCCTAGTAGGTTTCTAGCACCTTCTCAGCTATCATTTAAGTATACCTTTAATGTTAACCTAGTCTACTGATTATCTTCACTTTCTGTGTTTGAACCCCCTTCGTCATTGGCCTCTTGAAGCTCTTCTTCGGAGATTCCTGAACAACTATAAGCTGTCTGTCCACAGCTACGACCTTTTATTCGGCTACCTGTAGAAGCTCTATATTTACCGCTACTACGTTTAAACTTTGCTAATGTTAACGACATAGGATCTAATAGGTCAGACTTACTACCATTAACTGTAATAACTTCCATGTCTAACACTTGCTCAATTGACTGAATGTTTGCCAAGTCTTCTGAATTCTCGTTTTTTAGTTCAACTAACAACGTTTCAAGCTTGGCCCTACTGTCTTTGTAATTATGTGGTGCTAATTTTTTGAGGTAGTGACCAGCGCGCTCAATATTCTGCAACTCACTTTCGCCAGACAAATACAGTTCGACCAATTGGTAAGACGCTTTGTGAAAACCATTATTGGACGCTTTTTCCAATAATTCGATAGCCTTTACTAGACTACCAGCAGCTATCAAGCGCTGTGCTTGTTTGTAGATTATTGGGCTATAGTCGTTTTCGAATAGTTTTTGTTTTAGCTTATTAGCTTTAGCCTCATCAACAGATACACCGATACCATTTTCATAAATTGACAGCAACATATGCTGAGCTTTTTGGGCATATTTGTCTGCTTTTGGATTGTTAGCAGCTCTAGTCAACCATTTGATTGCTTTGTTCATGTCTTGTTTAACGCCATCACCATAAAAATGAGCGGTACCCAAAATAAGTTGCGCCTTACTATCTTGCCATCTTGCATAACGCTTCATTTTCTTTAATTGCTGTTGACATACTTCGTCTTGACAATATTTGCTGTAATTAGCCAGCACAGAGTCAAGTGTTGCTTGATGTTTTAGTGGTTGCTGCTCGACAGCAAAAGAGGAAAAACTACAAAGTAGTAATGCTGATGATAAAAAACGCATGATATATAACTCTTAAAATTAGACATCTGAAAACTAACAAAGTCCCGCCAGTAAACAAGCCTATTCCCCCATAAACGATATAAAATAGATGTAATCAACAATAGATAGAGAAACTGAAAATAGAATCGTGTCGATTCACCAGTCATTTTTGTTGATTCATGCGAATAACAAAGATTAATTTACCAAAGTCATCACAATAGAAGCTCAGTAAAACAAGAAAGGATCACATTATGAGCTCACCTATATTCATCGGCTTAACAGCATTCATGTTAACTATGCTATTCAAGCATTTGAAGTAGACTCTGTCGATTATCTATTAGAACCGTCCCCCTTAGGAAGATTGAAACAAGCTATAGACAAGGTGAAAGCACGATTAGCCTCTTCCGAAGCTAACACTAAAACTTACCTCTCCCCTGCTAAACGCCTAGTCAGCAAATGTGGTGATGGAATTCATTTAATGAAGATCGAAGACATCGCATTTTTTAGAGCTGATAATGGAGCAACGCTAGCGTATCAATTCGACAAAACTTACCCCGTTAGTGACAGTTTAGACCAACTCGAGAACGACTTAGATAGTGATATGTTTATCAGGTTGCACAGAAGCTACTTGGTGAATATTGATCATATCAAAGAAATTCAACGTTGGTTTAATGGCAAATTAATGGTATTAATGAATGATAAAAGCACCACTGAGCTGTCAACAAGCCGAGCCGGTGCTGAGAAATTGAGACATATACTTAAAATCTAGACTTATAAGAGGGTTGTTTTGTTTAGATTGTTTATTACTTCTTGGTTATCTATGTGCGTTTGCTTCCATGCAAATGCACAAGATGTTGTGATTCAAGGTTTTGAAAGAGAAGACTATTTTACAACCATGCTAAGACATGCCCTCACCTATACGCCTAACTCAGATTACCAACTTTCATTTCATGGCAAAGACGTTCCTAAAGCAAGAGTAATGGAAATGATTGCAAATGAACAAGAGATAGATGTTATTGCCGGTAGCTCTACACGAGATAGAGAATCGAAATTAAGGCCTATAAGGATCCCCTTGCTTAAAGGTATGAATGGCTGGCGTATTCCCTTGGTGATGTCCCAAGAAATCCTTAAAGATGTTAGAACACTTAACGATCTGCGACGTTTTGAAGCTGGCCAACTTCATAGTTGGTCAGATACAAAAATACTTGCAAGTAATCAAGTTCCAATCATACCAGGCAGTGACTATTTTGGGCTATTTGATATGTTGAAAAACAGCCGTTTTGATTACTTCCCTCGCTCAGTATTGGAAATAAGTGGCGAATATCAACGAGTAAAACAAATGGGTATAAAAATTGATAATAACATCATTATAAAATACCCATCCGCTTACTACTTTTATGTAAATAAACAGGCGTCAACCTTAGCTAAAGACATTGAATATGGCCTTAAAGCAGCTATTGAAGATGGCAGTTTTGACAAAATATTTGGGCAATATTACGATCATGCACTAAAGGTAATATCTAGTCACGAAAGAACAAGCATAACCCTAATAAATCCACTGATACCATCAAACCCCACTATAATAGACAATACTAGTATGTAGAATTAGCTATATTCCTGCGTACTTTTTCAATCAAAAACTTATTATTTCGAATCACCGGCGTAGTGCCCTTGATATTCAACCCTTGCTTGGTTTCTACAATATCTACTTTGTGATAATTCATGGTGAAAGCCATCGCTTGAAGTGGGCAAGATTCTTTGCCATTAACTAACATCATTTCTTGACTGTGGGCTTTAATTTCGCGAAGTGCGGCTGGTGTATTAAACTCCATAACATTCCCTATTAGTTTGTCCTTGTGGTCAACTTAATGGTAGTTCAAAATTTCACCAGCGCAAATATTTAGTTTTTTTAAAACATCAATAATTAATCAGCATCAATTTTTAGAAACGATAAGCGACATAAAGACCTACGCCTTTATCAAAACTGTTTTCTAAATCATAACCATTCTTTTCTGCGTCAAAATCTGAATAAGTGGCAAACACCCCAATATCTGTATTCTTGTTATACGCATAGTTAAGTGTTGCAGTTGCTACATGTGCGTCGTCTTGCACAAAGTCTTTTAAGTCTCTGTAGGTGTAATTAAATGCAGCTGTCCAATCAGGGGCTATATTGGTCATCACACCAACGTGGTAGCGGTATTCATCTTTGTTTTTGAGTTTATCTTCATCCCATTTAACAAATGAGGTACCAAAATTAAAAGCAAGGTCGTCATTTAAAACGTACTTACCGTAAATATCGATGCCATAGCCTTTGCTATCGCCATTTACCTTTGATTCTTGAAAACCTTTTAAACCGATAGATGTCGCAAGTTCTAATCCATCGCCATTGTTATCTCTAGATAAAAAACGATAAGTTAAGCCATCAAAGCCAACGGTAAAATCGTCAGTGACACCATAAGAAATATTAGCGAATACTTCCGCTCTATTGTCATCGTTTTCTTCACCATAAATTACACCACCTGCAACTTCAGCCATACCATCAGCTAGCGTTAATGGTCTTTTAATTGGATTCTCAGGGTAGCTATCATTAGCTAGCACTTGTCCAGAGGAAACAGCTGCAACGAATAAAGCAAGCATAGAGTATTTCATGTTAATTCCTTTAATTGTGTTAATTATTTACGAGAGAAATAGTAAGGAAAATATGCGTTTAGTTCCTGCCGAAAAATGTCGATAGTTTGTATGTGCAATGTAAAAATTTGTCAGATCGCTTGATCAGTTTTAAACAACTACGTAAGATAACATACCATACAGTATGGTATGTTATCTTGGTAGGAAATGAGGGATTAATTATGTTTTCAAGTATTAAAGCGACTAAACCAAGTAGTAGAGATGAACTCAGCAAATTTGAACAAGTTCCTTTTTTCAGAGACGCCTTAGTCTCCCCCATTAGTAAACCCGACTTATGTGCTCAGCAAATTCAACACGCCATCTTTGGTTATATGCCTAAATGGGTGCATACACTCATGAAAATAAGAAATAGTGTTGTTAGCAAACTTGGTTTTAAAGTTGGTGTCGATAGCATGTCGTCAAACAATAAAGACCTTCAAGCAGGTGATAAAGTAGGTTTTATGAAAATAAAGTCAATCACCCCTACGGAAGTCATTTGTTTCGCCGAAGATAAACATATGGATTTTTATATTTCAGTTTCTAAAAACAATACACAAGCAACTATTTCTACATTAGTTAACCAAAAAACGCTAATTGGCCGATTATATGTAAATGCCATTATCCCCTTTCACTATGTCATTGCTCGAGCAGTGATCGCAAATGCATTAAAAGCGAAAAGAATATGAATCAAAGAACAAACAAAGAAAAAGGCCACTGGCTCGATTTCGCTTTAGAAGTGCTCGTTAAAAAAGGCCCTGAAGCACTGAAAATAGAGCCGTTATGTAAACAACTGAACGTAACAAAAGGTTCGTTTTATCATCATTTCAAAAATCGAAGAACCTTTATTGACGAACTCATGCAACACTGGCTAGCAAAAACTACAACAAGTTTTATAGAGCAAGCCGATCAAGAAATATCAGGCCTAGCTAAACTAGAAAAATTGGATCAAATCATCGCTTCACAAAATATCGAAGCAGAGGTTCATATTAGGGCGTGGGCGCTTCGTGAGGCGTGTATTTGTGAATATTTGGAACAAATAGATCATTTAAGGCAAGGTTTTTTGTCTCAATGTTACCAAGAAATAGGCATGCCAAATGATCAAGCTGAGCAAGTAGCACTACTTTCCTATGCCTCTTTTCTCGGGCTTTTGCAAGTCTATCCAAGACCGAATATAGAAGCCTGCTTAGCTGTCTCAACACTTTCTTCAAAAACTTTATTAAAGGACTATATATGAAATATTCAGGCTACTACTTACTGTTCACAGGCATCATTCACAACTTAATTGGCTTAGTGATGGGTTGGCCGATCTTAGTGTCTATGCACCAAGAAGGCTGGTTCAACGTTATCGAAGGAAGCGGGCAGATATTGTTTGACCGCTCTGCCATTTCTTGGTTTTTAATCACAGGCTGCTTTTGGATGATGTTTGGCTGGATGCTACAAAAAGCAATAGAACAAGGGTTCGTACCACCAATATCGCTAGCTTATAGCTTTGTAATCATAGGTATTGGTGTGGCGTATTTAATGCCAATGTCAGGTGCTTACCTGTTTATTATACAGGGCATCATTTTGTGGTTTGGCATCACAAACCGCCAAAAAACTGTGCTGAATCAGCAACCCGCTTAGCATAATGAAGGGCGCCAAAGGCGCCCTTTTCATTATTTAATTTCTATTTTTCTTTTATCTGGTGAATGGTCTGCTAATTTAGGTGCTTGTAATGTTAGCAACCCATCTTCAAATTTCGCATGAATATCGTTTTCACTCACATTTTTACCTACAGTAAAGCTGCGACTAAAATAACCTGTGCGGCGCTCACGTCTGATTACTTTGTCTTCTTCTGATTTACTTTCTTGCGTTGTTTTAGCATCAATAGTCAACACACCATCGTGCAGATGAACATGAACATCTTCTTTTTTAACACCAGGCAATTCAGCAACAATTTCATAAAAATCATTTTTGTCGGTAATGTCTACTTTAGGGGTAAAAAAACCTTTATCTGTACTACCTTCTTTGTCCATTAAAAAGTTGCCAAAAAAGTTGTCTAGGTCAAACCAATTTTCACGTGGAATTAAGCTCATCACAGTCTCCTTAGCTAATGTACTTACTCTAAATATAATCGTTAAATAGAGAAGAAAACTGACTAAGTGACTCAGGTTTGATCTAGTTAAAAAGTTAAGTTAATTCCCTTCTATCATTGTAAAAAAGGTACAAATTTTGAAAGAAAAAAGCCTCGCTTTAGCGAGGCTTCAAATAGTCAATATAGTCTATAACTACTTACATGTTCGTCTTTGAAAGACACCAACAATAGCAACAATAAATAGTAGCCAAAAGACTGTACCACCACCTGATGAATCTGACTTAGGTTCAGGTGTTACAGGCGTTGTTGTATTTGTGCTTCTAGACGGGTCTAAAGGATAAGCGTCATTGCTATCATCAACACCATCATTGTCATCGTCAGTATCCGCATTATTTCCTATTCCATCACCATCTGTATCAACTGATTCACTTGGATCAAGTGGAAACGCATCTTCACCGTCTTCAACGCCATCATTATCATCATCAGTATCAGCATTATTACCTATGCCGTCACTATCTGTATCCATTGACTCACTAGCATCAATAGGGAAAGCATCTTCGCTGTCTACTACGCCATCGTTATCATCATCAGTATCAGCGTTATTACCAATTCCATCTTTGTCTGAATCGACATATTCCGATGGATCATTAGGGAAATCATCAAATTGATCAAGCACACCATCGCCATCTGAATCATTGTATTCGTCACTGTCTTTAATATGCAGTAAACGTCCTACCATAGCTTCTTCAAGATTGTTTAAGCCATCACCATCGGAGTCTTCTAAAGCATCTGAATCATCAAATGGATTTAAACCACTAATTAATTCAATGTCGTTTGCTATCCCGTCATTGTCACTATCAAGGTCAACAAGATCATTAATGCCGTCTTCATCTCTATCGTAGGCAACTAATTCACTAGCATCACCACCTAATATAAACGCGCCGTTTAATATCAACTCAGACTTCATACCTGATACATCAATCATTAACTTCAGTGATGCTAAATATGGTTCAGTTGTAGGTTCTATAGAAATATCAAAATTAACAAACTCTACGTCTTTTTCTAACGATACTGGTAACTCTATCCACTCACCTTGATAGTTGATAAAGGCCGATAGACTGGTTTCCGAAAACGAATGGTAGCTACCATGAAATCGTCCAGTCAAAGATAAGCTTTCAGCATCCACCATATTGGCGTCTCGCAAACTATCAAGATCTAGTGATCTGAAGGTATCGAATGACGTATAAATGGAATCAGGAATATCACTAGATACACTTGAACGAAAAGCAATATCAGATAAGTAATTGCCAAAAAACACTTCAACTCTTTTTTTGCTACATTGTGCCAATATAGTTAAATCAATATTGGCATAACCTAGCTTGTCAAAGATTCGGTTGTAAGCTGTATCATCACACGTATATGCATACGAGTTAATTAATGAATTTGCATACTTTACACCGTGAGACCCAAGTACCGAGTAATCAAATGAAGCATAGTTATTACTACCTGTGAAAATATGTGTATTAACAATATTCCCTTCAGCGTTAAGTCTTAAAGAGGTGTCGCTTACTAATGTCTCACCATTGCCTAGTAATGTGCCCGTTTCACTAAAGCGAATAGCACCAATCGTAGTGCGAGCAGTTGTGTTATTCCCATCATTAATATTAAACGAGTAATTTCCTATTCTTTCATTATTAGATACATTGCCATGCAAATTGATTTTGAATCTTTGTTCCAAATACCAGGGACTATTTTTAGCTCCAAACCAATAAGGGCCAGTAAGATACCCTCCACTAGTATACCAACCCGTTTCAACATAAGAGCCAGACCCCAAATAGGAGAAAAGATCCCAATCTAATTTCTCTTCAAGGTATTCAGGGAGCTTAGACTCAATAGTAAATTGACTTTCTGTTTGACCATCTAATGCTATCTCGACATCCTGCTCTATCCCCTTAAAAGTTTGTGAATAAAGATAGAGATGCTGATCATATGCAGAACTCTCGGTATCACCAAACATTAAAGAGATGCTAACCTCGTATTCAGGCAATAAGCTACTGATATAAAGTGGTTTATCTAGGTATACTCGGTTAATATCCTGGTTCCAGCCTGTAAAAAAGTGATAATGACGTTGATTAGAATCAGGATGTGCTATTTCAGCAAATACACCCGCTCCTTGAAGCTCATCTAGTGTTCTCGTATTTCCTTGGTGATCAACAAATGAGGTTATGCTCACTTTGTGAGGCGCTTCTATCTGATCCAAATCAAAAACAATATCTTCACTTTCTGCAGTAAACTCACTAGCTACCCATTTAACATCTTCAGCATTATCAAAAATTGCGGAAGCTATGTAATCACCATTAAGTAGGAATAAACCGCCGTCAGATTGATATTCTTTAGTGACTTCAAGTTGACCATCTTTTTTATTTATCCATACGCTTCTTGGAAAGTTATTAGAAGTCCAGCTAAATTCAACAGCATTAAGTACAAGCAGAGGAAGACTTGCTTTTGCGTCTTCAGTGGATACCTCAAGGTTCGCAAAATGTACTAGATTGCCAGGTGCTACTACGTTTTCAGTATCTACCGAAACACTAATAGTGACATCTAATTTAGCCCCGGCCGCTAATATTTGTTCGCTAGCCACACTTAAGCTATATGATATACTCTTATCTTCATCAGGAATCGATAAACTATAAGTTTGTTGAGTATCTGTGATATTAGTAAGTGTGATTGTTTTTTCTGCCTGCCATTTAGCAACATTTCTATCAACCTTCCCCATAAATACCTGTGACTTACTCATCGCAATTGGGCTATTAACAGCGTGCAATGCATTTAATCTACCTGCCCCTCCGTCAAGATATGAACTAAGTAAGGGCTCAGTTGTGGATGTCAGTACGGATTTAAGCTGCCTAGCTGTTAAAGATGGGCGATTTTGCTTCAATAAAGCTGCTGCGCCGGCAACATGAGGTGCTGCCATTGAGGTACCACTCATATTAACAATGCCACTACCTATGCCTAACGACTTAATTGATGAACCTGGCGCTGCAATATCGGGCTTTTGAAAAGTCTTGCTAAATACAGGGCCTCTTGAACTATAGTCTGCTAAAAAGTCTGCTTTGTCTGTTGAAGCAACCGTTAATGCATATTCTGCATTGCCGGGAGAGCCTATTGTCATTGGCCCACTTCCCTCATTACCAGCAGATATAACTACCAAGACATCGTGTTCTTCTAGTGCATTAACAGCAACAGTCAACGGGTCATCAAGCCCACCAGGACCACCTAAGCTCATATTAATAATATCAGCACCGTCATCAGTCGCTGGGTCACCATCAGGGTCAACAGCATGCTCCAAGGCGGCTATAATACCGTCTGTAGGACAGAAATAATCACAAATTTTATAAGCAAAAAAATCAACATTGGGAGCAACACCGTTTGTGCTGCCACTCGCACCGATGATACCTGCGACATGTGTACCATGGCCTTGATCATCCATCGGATCATCGTCATCATTCATGTAGTCGTAACCACCTTTGACACGACAACCTTCACCAAAGCATCCCCCAAGCTCTGTACGTGTGTAATCAACTCCTGAGTCAAGAACAGCTACTGTTACACCTTCACCAGTTATCTTTTGATCTTGGGCATCAAGTTGCTGCCAAACCGTATCAGCTTCGATTAAGCCAACACTTTCCGTTAAATGTAAAAAGCGATCTTTAACAATATGGACTTTTTTTACACCAGCAATGTTCTTCAGCTTAGATAAATTATGCTGTTCAACATCAATAGAAGCACCGTGAAAAAGCTTTGAGAATTCACGTTTGTATTGTGTTGCGATTTTTTCATTTTTTAGTGACGTTAACACTGACGCTCTTTGATTTTTGAGCTTTTGCTTTGTACTCGAAATAAAGGACGGTGATTTATTGGCAAAGGAGAAGATTGGCTTTTCTTCAAACTCAAGAATAACTGACGTTAAGTTATTGCCATTTTGTTGATTTTTTTTCTTAAGAAGACTAGCTTGAGTATGATAGTCAGACTCCTCTACCGCTGTTGTTTCTATAAGGTTTGCTGTTGTTTTAGGCTGAGGTTGTGCAACAACACTAGAGCATAATACTGCTAGGCTTAAGGCGCCCACGAACTTGTACATCGATGCCAGTCCATTGTCATGTGATTTAAAATTGCCAACATATTGCCTAAGCGTCAATCAATTGTAAATAACTTATTGCAAAAGCAAAAAAGGCGGACATCCTTGTCCATGGGTACTATGTAAACAATAACGGACTGTAAAAGAAATGATTTGAAGGCTCACTTTGAATTACGCACGCGAAAATGCCGCAGATTAAACGACTAATAGAGCTTAAAAAATAGAAGAATGAAAATAGATAAGTAAAACCAGAAATCATTAACGTAAACCTCTATCAATAAAACAAACGTTTTTGGCTGATAAAAGCATTACGCTTTGACGATCCTTATTGGTAACCCCGCTATCTCTATCAAAAGAGACCGGAAGCTTTGCGACCCAACCTCACAGTTGGTGTGCCATTATCAGCAGATCTAATCTAACTCTGGCACACACACTATTAAACTGTCAAATTAATTGTTGATTTCTTCGTCTTCATCTTGTGGTTCATATTCCTGCTCAACGACTGGGATCCCTTCCCTAGCCACGTAATGTAAGCTAGCTGGTTCAGAAAAGTTTGGCACATTGTCATAGGTGAAAACGGAGTAGAACTTTTCGACGTTGGCATTGGCAAAGTTATCATAAGTATAATTGTCAGGACCGCCGTAAAGCTTCACACCATCATAAGGAGATTTAGGCGGATGAAACCGATTTCTAACCACAAAACTGCCGACCAAGCCTTCATCTGAAGGCAGCTGCCAGTTCAGCTTAATCATACCATTCTCAATATTTGTACTTAAACTTGATGGCGGGGCTAGGGGCTGCTTCCTGCGTTCTATGTACTCAATGACTAACTGAGGCTTTTGCTGGTCTCCCTCTCCACACCATTCAATTAGCTCGTCGTACTCTGTTGAAGCAGCTGTCGCTCTTATGATGAGGTAACAAGGTTTGTTTTGTTGATGCAGTTTTTCTAAGTGAAATTTACAATAACTATCAAAAATAAAATGATGACAGCTCTTATCTTTTAGCTGCTGATTACTCACTTCATAACCAACAAATTCCTTCTTTTTCCTATTTTTAACACTGCTAAAATCGATGTCCTTTAGTTCAGCCAGCTCAATAGTGAAACGTGTATCTCTTTTGGTTTTAAGTGAGGTTTTGTTTTGCATAATTAAGTATGCATCTGTGATGACCGTTTTCTCTGGCTCAGGCAGTTCATTAAGTAAGAATGCCATTTGGCCATAGATAATCTCACCCTCTCTATCAAAGCCAGAGCATAACTGCTCTTCAAATATCTCTTGTGTCGTGATGGTATTCACTGCATGTGGTGTTACAACGAGCTTTTTAGGTGTCCTTGTATAGATAAGTTGTAGGTTTGGACGATAATGTATACCAGCGCCAAACTTGCCATAACCAATATCAAACTGCATCATTTGTGAGTCTGCACTTAATGGTAGTTTGCGAGGACCTTCTATTCGCATCAGTAAACGACCATCAACTATCGCTTTTTTGAGTAAGTGACGTTCTGCAATATTAAAATCCCACTCACTCCAAATGCCTTGTGTTAATTGATCAGACGCAATCGCTTGCCCTAATGTTTGAATGGGTTTTGCTTTATGAATTTGTTCGAAGCTTGTGTAGTCGATAACATCTTTCGGATTTAATAATGAAACCGTCCATTCGCCAAAATTTTCCACTTTGGCATTAACTCGATTCATCGGATAAAGTGAGAACTTAGCTAACTTAATAATGGCATCTTCAGGAATATTTTGTAGATTAAAAGCAATCACACCATAACAAATACCTTTACGTTTATTTACGCCCACAAACAAAGAGTTATGACCGAAATGCTCTTTGTTCTCGAGACAATGCTCGCCTACATAACCAACCTCAGGAATACTAGGGAATAGTGACCTTGAGAACTCATCATGTGCCAGTTTAGTTTTGACTTTTAATTCAGGGCAAAAAGGTGATCTTATTTTAGTAACTCTATCCACTGCCCTAATATTATAAAAGTAAGGTTGACCACTTTTTAATTGCACATCAATAAATTGTGTATCTCGCGTAATAGCGACTAAGGTCTCATCACAACAGGGTGATTTTGGCTGTTGTGAACGATAAACCTCAAAGTTAACTTCCTCACTTCCTTGATGAGACCAATTTAGCGTAGCGGAATTATCAGTGATATCGCCCAAGGAAAAGCTCTCTGGTCTTTTAGGTGCATGACTAGAGTAACTAATCGCCTCTGAGAGTGCATGCAATACGGCTGGAATATTCTCATCAACACTTTGAGACATATTGATCAGATAATCAGGGATATTCCTTGTTCCAACCTCTACGACTGTTGATAAGATACCTAACGAATAATAGTATTCTCGTCCACTGCCGTGAATCAAATTCGCAGGCGGCTTGCCACGATGAATGCCATACTTACGCCCTGTTACTTTCGATATTTCCCTATTCATATTGGCGCAGAGAACGTTTAAATCTGTACCTTCAATTTCATTTTCGTGATTGAACTTATGAGCTGGAAAAAAAACGTTTCCTTGAGAGTGATAGTCGAGCGCAACAGTAATATTTGGGTGAGTTACCACAAAGTCTCTTATTGCGCTTGTTTCTGGCTCTGAAAAAGCATGAGGCCCGGAATAAATATTCGAGCTAGTATCCATTGAGTGACGAAATTTCACAGAGAAGTTTCTGTTTAAATCGACACCAAAGGTACCATCACCATTGTTCCTTCGATTCTTACGCCAAAAAGAAAAGTGATTTCGCGAGTATTCGAAGCCATCTGGATTCAAACAGGGCACCATATATAAAGTATTGCGAGTGAGCGCTTCTTTCAATTTTGGATTAAAACGATAGTTATTAATGACATAGTCGATGAACTTTATCGCCAACTCATTCCCTATCCACTCTCTAGCGTGAATAGTTCCTGTGTACAACATGGCAGGTTTATTATCAGCATATTCAACATCAAGTGAAATAGTTACTAACACAATAGGCCGTTCTTCCCACGTATAACCAATTGTTTGCATTCTGATTAAATGAGGATGTGCAGACATACACTGCTCAATAAAAGAGACAGTATCTTGATAGGAGTTGTATTGTTTTTTCACTTTGCATCCCTACCTAGTTTGGTTCCGCTTGTGACATTAATTCAGCTGTAAGCTGTTGCCATCTTTCTAAGATAAGGGTTAACTTTTTTTGCTTAAGGCCTTTCACTGTTAACAATATATGCGGATCCTTATTCAAAGCATCTTGAACACCTTCAACACCTAACTGCTCAATAATAGCCTCATATAGTTTACTTCCTACTCCTTTGACAGAGTTGAAAAACATAATGAGGTCATCTTCTGTTAATGTAATAAACAAGGATTCATTATCTTGGCTAGCACTGTCTTCTAAGCCTGCATCTTCAACAAGACATTCAATATTTGAGGTGATGCTAGGCTGTTTGCTCTTGTAGTTATCTTGAAGGTTCCAAATATCACTAGGCCACTCTTCGAAAGCACGAAGTTCGATAGGCAGTAACTGATAAAAATCTTCATCTCCCTTGATAAGGCGATCACCACAATCATCTATTGCTTGTGGTTGTGAGAAACTTATCTGCCTCATTGTACGAAGCAATTTACTATCTATTTTTCCCAGCTCTTCCCAGTTAAACATAGGGATATAAGGTTTACGAAATTGACCTTTGCCAAGCATCCACATTAGATACTGCCCTATCCAATCTCGTATATAAGGAAAAGCGGCAAACGCTGTAGCGCACTCTAGAATCCTATATTTGCCGTCATTACCAAGTGCAATATCACAGGCCCAGTATTCAGCATTGGCAGCTTTGGAAGCATTAACAGCTATATCTAGTGCGGGTTGAGGAACGTTGCGATAGTCCATAGAGCCCCCTTGGCTGGTATTAGTTAACCACTCTCCTTCAGGGGGTCTTCGCCAAAAAGCACAAACAGGTTTATGACCAATTAGCATCACGCGAATGTCAGCAATCATTGGTACAAATTCTTGTACATAAACCGGGTAGTATTTCTTTTGCGCTAGTAGCAACTGTGCTTCGGAATAACTATCCACTTTATGAACAAAATAGCCGCCGTAGTTTGAAGGTCCATAAGACTTCTTGATTATTTTTGGATACCTACAAGCCTTCAAGAATTCAATCGCTTGTTCAGGTTCATAAAAAACATCGGTTTTTGGGATTGGCAAATTGTATTTTTTACAAAAATTGGTGACGTTTTCTTTTGATTTATTAGAAAACTGAGAATCTAACGACGGGATAAATTTCACATTTGGTAATGATTTACTAATTTCCCTAAACGTTTCATAGGCCGTAGCAGGAACATTTCCTATAAGTACTTCGATATTCTTACGTTTAACTTCATTAATAAACCTTTGTTTGTCATTTCCCCAGTGATAAACAACTTGTTCAATTTTTTCTGGCCACCCTTTAAAGTTAGAGCGATCGAAAAAACGAAGCACGTGGTCGAGATACAAAAAGCCTAATTTTGGCAGGTGATTCGAGTTATCCATTATTCCATTCCCACTACTTGTAAATTAACGCTATTTTCTCTGCGTACTGTTCTTTCGATTAAATCAACAATTTTGCTGACTTTACGGTGATTGAAGTCTAGACCTAGCTGTTGTTGTTCTGGCGTAGCAAATGCAGGTATCCCGTTTACCTCTAGCACCACGTATTGCTGTTTCTCTAAATCGTAAATAAGATCAACACCAGCAATTTCTAACCCTGTTATTTTTGCAGCTTTAATGGCAAGTGATACTGCTTCATCACTCGGCTCTCTAAGCATAATGCTGCCGCCACTAGTAATATTAGTTTTCCAGCTGTCTTTAGGTGCTTTACGTCCATAACAACTAACATATTCACCATCAACAATATCAATGCGAAAATCAGTCATGTCGTAGTCTATGTATTTCTCAACATAGAAATATGGAATATTGGTTTGATCGAGGAATGGAAACAGCATATCTAGCGCTCTTTCGTTTTCGATTTTAACTATCCCCATGCCACCCCAGCCATCGGTGGGTTTGTAGATCAATTTCCCCCCCCAGTCCTGAAGTGTCTTTTTCAATCGCTTTTTATCACCACGCTTAAGCATCTTATATTCGGGCGTAACAATCCCTGCTTGCGTTAATTTATGAGAGGTTCTGAATTTATCTTCTGTAAGAACAAAGGAATCGAAATTGTTGATACAAGGAATCGATTGGTTCAGGGTTTGGTATAAATACATTTGATATTGAGATTGCTTACCTGCGTTATATGAAAAGAACAAATCTAGCTCTTCCATCGCAACCTTTTTACAGCGAATACTTCCTTGAGTAGCAACTGCGTTAGCAAGGTTAAGCTCTGGAATAACGGCTATATCTCGCTCCATTAACCTTCTCGATATTTCATCCTGAATAAACTGACCACCACCATTTTTGTACATCCACAAACCAATTGTGTAAATCGACATTTTGTGTCCCTTTTGTCACATAACCATCAGCTAACAACCCATACAGCCAAATATTAATTTTAAAAACTGACCGTTAGCCTAGGTAGCAGGTGTTACCGATATATGACGAAAAATGGTTGCATTAAAAGTTTCATATTTGTGTAGTCAAAACGCCTTATTTCTCTTTTCAAATAAGTATCAATTAAGACTAAAAGGAACTGTTATGTCGGCGTTAGAAAACGAAGAATTGTTAGCAATAGACTATTCAGAATTAGCACAAATGATTGAGCTCAACTCATATACCAAAAACAAAGTAGGTGTTGACCAAGTATCAGCATTGTACAATCAATGGATGAGCGAAATTGGTTTTGACATTGAGCGTCACGAACGAGAAGATATTGGCGATCATATTCTCTACAAATCCCCAAAAGTAGAAGGTAAAAAAGTATTACTGCTTGGCCATTTTGATACTGTTTTCCCACCTAATACCTTTATTGAGTTTAGCGAAGATGATACTTGGGTCTACGGTCCAGGTGTATGTGATATGAAAGGCGGCAACTATATAGCCTTATTAGCATTAAGACATGTATTTAATACACAAGGTGCGATTAGCAACATAGATGTGCTGATGGTAAGCGATGAAGAAAGTGGTAGTGACGACAGTAAATATTTAACACAATCCATCGCCCACAATTACGACCTCTGTTTGGTCTTTGAAGCTGCAGGTTATAACCATGAGGTAGTTGTAGCCCGAAAAGGTGTGGCAACCTACCACATTGAAATACAGGGTAAAGCTGCGCATGCTGGCAACCACTATAGCGATGGCGTAAATGCAAACTTAGCAGCTGCTCATATGATTATTGAATTAACGGCACTCACAAGAAATAGCTTTGGTACTACCGTAAATGCTGGAAAGGTTGCCGGAGGAATAGGTGCAAATACAATTTCCCCTAACGCTCAAATTACCGTTGAAGCGAGATTCACTAACCAAACGGAAAAAGAACGTGTTCTTAGCGAAATTGAGCGAATAGCAAAAACCCCATATATAAGTGGAATCAAGTCTAGTTTTATAGGCGGATTACAACGGGATGTCATGCAAACAAACAATAAACAAGTACTACTGATTCAAGAAATCGAAACCATCGTAGGTAATACATTGAAGTTAGAAAAGCGTGGCGGAGTCAGTGATGCGAATACAATTGCGGCAATGGGTATCCCTACGCTTGACGGTTTTGGGCCATATGGAGACGGTGACCACACAATAAACGAGCGCGCTAGTAAGGAGAGTTTTGCCTCTAGAATCTGCGACGTTTCTAAAATTCTTAAGCACTACAATCAAGGGGCAATCAGCAATGGAAATATCAAAGTCGCATGATTAAATACCTTAGGCGGCACATTTATGTGCCTCCACCCCTTCAACTTTATGAAGATTTCTAAACATTGCTTGAGAATTTAGCTAAACTTTTAATGGAGTCCCTTTAGTTTGTTTAGCTTATAAGGAATCAATTTGTATAAATTATTGCTCTCTTTATATCTTCTAATATCGGCTTTTCCCGCAGTGTCTTGCGATGTAACAAAAGCAAAAAAGCTACTTTCTAGCTTTGAGTGGCAAACAGAAGATTACCCACCATATAATTACATAAATGCCAACGGAGAATTAGAAGGGATATTTACTGACATTTTGTTAGCGGTATTTCAAAAACTCAACCTTGAGATTAATAAAAACCAAATCGAATTAGTTCCTTGGGCACGGCTATATAACAATTTAAAAACGAAAAATAGATATGCGGCCTTTTCAATGACCTACACAGATGAAAGAGCCAAAGAATTTAGAATTATTACCACGCCGCTCAGCACAAAGATATCTGTAATGGTATTAGCTCAAAATTACGAACAATTAAAAGCCCTCCCCTTGGCAGATTTGGTGTTAGGTGTTGTTAGAGAGGACATTGGGCATCACTTGGTCAACCGCTCTAAGCTCCCTTCTACGTTAGTACCAACTACATCAGCCAGTAGTATGCTAAAAATGCTTATCAGTGGCCGTGTTAATGCTATTGCCTATGCTGAAGAAGTTGCACAATTCCAACTCGAGAACTTATTACTAAATGACAAGAAAATAGTGCCTTTAAGAGTACTGGAAAATGATGCATCTCACGGATTTGTTTTTCACAAAAATACGCCTGACTGCGTCGTGCAGCTTTTTCATTCAACTATCATTGAATTGGACAAAAATGAAGAATTGGTAAGAATTCGGGATCGATACATTGATCAATCTGCTGATGATAAATAGTTGATAGAAAGATGGTCCCTAATATTAGAGACCATCTGCATAGATTAATACTGGTGTAAAGCGTAACCACCTTTTAGGTGACCAACATGAGTAAACCCTAATCGACCTAACGCTTGAGCTGCTACATGTGAACGAGTACCACTACGACAAACAAGGACAAACTTGTCATTCTTGTGGTTATGATTTTCCTGAATAAACTGAGTCAATCGAGTTAGAGGAACGTTATAGGTAAACTTCTCATCATGTTGAAGTTCGTACTCGTGCGGCTCTCTAATGTCAATAAGCTTAATATCGGCATCACTCTTGGTTGCTTCGGTCAAACTTTCACTATCAAATTCTTCTACAATGGATTTTTGACATTCATTGACTAAAGCACCACAGATAATTTCGCTGCCTGCAACGTCCATAATATGACTATCTAACACAGCTTTTTCTTTAACAAACTGTTTAACATCAATGGTATTTTCGATGACTTTCTTTAACAAGTTACTACGCGTCATTTCAGCACCAATTGTTGTAGTAAACTCGTTGTTATAATCATGACTTGGACACAGCAAGCTGTCATCACCAACAATTGAATGAAGTAACTGTAAGCTATTAAACATAGCAGCTGAGTCACTCGTGGGGAAATTAGTTCGACCGATACTGTCCATTAAAATCATGTCACCACAAAATGTGTACTCAACATGATTATTTTCAGGGTTAATAAGCACTAAACTGATACTATCGTCTGTATGGCCAGGTGTTGGAACCTTAACTAACACTTTCTTGCCAACAGTAATTACTGTGAAATCTTTATTAGCTAACGATATTGGTGATGCATTTTTTGGCCAACCTAAGTGATCTGTTTGTTGTTCAGGCAAAAATTTAGCAACTATTTTACCGCGACAAGATTCATGATCTGCATGTCCGTGTGTATCTATTACCGCTTTCAATGTCAGCCCTTGGCAACTTACGATGCTAGCTAAACGATCTGCTACTTCGTCAAGTGGATCGATAAATACGGCTTCTTTGCTGTTTTTATCAACAAACAGCCAGCTACAGCTACCCCCTACTTTAAATTGGATTAAGCCGTCTAATGGTGCTTTATCTTCAATACTACTAACACTGTTAAGCAAGCAGCTTTTTCCTAATGCGCCAGCCGTTGATACAATGCGATCACATGCTTGCTCAATCTCCTCTTGAGTTGCAGCTGGTCCAAATGACATACGTATTGCAGATTCACTTTGCCAGCTTGATACGCCCATTGCATCTAATACAAAACTACGAGTGACCTTTGAGCTACACGCGGAACCAGAGCTGACTCGAATGTTAGCAGCGTCAAATAAATCCATTATCTCTTTAGAAGTAAAGCCAGGTATTGCGAAATTGATTGTTGTAGATACAGAATTTTCAAAACTATGATTAAAAACAATGCCGGGAAAGGCTTCTGTAAGCGCAGCTACTAGCTGCTGTCGATAGTTTTCCAATTGTTCATGAGAGGCAAACTTTCGATCGCTTTCTCCTAATAAAATGTCTAGGATTGCGCTAAGTGCTGCCATACCAGGTATATTTTCTGTACCAGAACGAAGTCCGCTCTCTTGACCACCGCCAGCAATAAATGGCGTAAACGGAGCATTTTCTCTCACATATAAAAAGCCAACACCTTTAGGTGCATATAGTTTATGCCCGCTAAACGGAGCGTAGTCGACTGTTGTATTCTTTAGATCCAAGTCTAGCTTTCCGAGCGCCTGAACACAATCAACCATCCACGCAACATTAGGATTAAACCTGCGAATAGTATTATCAAGTAATTCAATATCTTGATAGACACCTGTTTCATTGTTAACCGCCATCGTACAAATCATTAAAGCGTCTTTCGCTTCTTTAGCAATAAAGTCAAGATCAAGTTGCCCCAATTCATTCACAGGGATAGCTTTGACTTCTGCGTTCAAGTCCAGCACATCATTCCAGTGTTTTAATGATTCAGGAACCGCTTTATGCTCAGTCGCACCGTATAGCAAACTATAATCTTTGCCATCTACCATTTGTTTTTTTGCATGGCAAAGAGCTGATAAAATAGCTGTTTGAATACCTTCAGTTGCGCCACTTGTAAAAATAATATTGCCTTTCCCTGCGCCAACGATTTGCTTTGCCTGAACTCGCGCTTTATCCATAATCTGCTTGGCCTGGATACCAGTAACATGGCTACTACTTGGGTTACCAAATAAATTTTCCATGGTCGAAACAGCAGCTGAAGCAGCTTCCGGTAATACTTGTGTTGTAGCATTAGCATCTAGATAAACTAAGCTTAATAATTGGTTGCCTGATTGAGTCATAAATATCTCTCGATTTGCGGTGTTAATTTCGACTTCTATAAACAAAGAAACTAACGATCTAGCGAATAGACTTATTGTTCCAGAAAGCTAAGAGTATTGTTTTGCTATTTTTCTATCCCTCACGTCAAACGCAAAAATAAATTTCCAAAGGAAACCAAATAATAGAAAAATAATTCTCACATTAAACAAAATTAAAGAACAGCACTCACTAAAGGCATAGCAATAACACGTCATCTATGAAGCCAAGACCTCAATACACTTCACAACCATTTCACATTCTTACGAGTACACTTTTTTTAGTTAAAACACTTGTAGGGATCAAAAATGAACGTAGCTAAAACTATACAACTCATCACTTTACTTGTTGCTGTACCTTGTCTTACGTACGCGCAATCGACACAGACGAATGTTCAGTTATTAGTAGATAATGCGATAGCAAGCTATCAAAAGACAGAACTAAGCCACTGGTCTTTTCAGGTGGAGCGATACGAAAACGAAGAAGGTGATGTCACCTCAAGTATAGAGGAGTTCATTCCCCAACCCGATACAAGTGGCGGTTGGGCACTGCTAGAACAAAATGGTAAAACACCTACCCAAAAACAAAAAAAGGCTTTTAAGCAGAAAAAGAAGAATAAAAAGGAAGACAGTCTAAACATAAAACTATCTGATTTGATTGATAGAGACTCTCTGACCCTTGCTAGTGATAGCCCTAGTCACTTAAAAGCCAGTTTTAACGTTTGGATTGAAAAACTAGGAGAAGACGCCAAAGGAAAACTACAAGGTTCATTGATATATAATAAAAAAAATCAGTATATTGAACAAATTACCATTACCAATACAGCAACGTTTTCACCTGTATTCAGCGCCAAGATTTCAGACTTAAAAATAGTCTTTACTTTCACTTATGATAAAGGTTTTGTTCTTCCCAAAAAACAAACGCTTGATATGAAGGGTAGTTTCGCCTTCTTTACTGAGATAGATGAAACCTCTACAGATACGTTTACCTATAAAGGCTACCATCCTGCGCTTACAAGTGGCTAGCAAAGCGCTTTCTGACTAATTTATAATTTAAAGCTTTGAATATAATTTAAAGCTGGGCCAGAAGTTCCTTGCGTCCCTCCTATAACATAAACAATGCCGTCAAGTGCAGTAGCCGCATTGTGACGGCTCTTTATATAAGGGATATTTGCTTCGCTCCATTTTCTACTGGAGAAATCATAAGTTAACACTAAATCTAACTCATTATAATCACCAAATAAGTGAAGCTTTTCGTTAGCAATCACAGCAGAGTGAGCGCTGACCTTCTTTGGTAAAGGCGGCATCGGCTGCCAATTTCCTGACTTAGGATCAAAACGTTGAAATTCATTTAATGAGTGTTTTCGATTATAACCGCCAGCAAGATAGACCTTGTTGTCTTTGACTATAGCTCTTGTCGTTTTTCGAGATGGCATATTATCTAACCTACGCCATGAATTAGAATCAACGTTATATTTGGCCACCAGATTACTCGCTATCAATTTCCCGTTGGCAGGATGTGCTCCGCCAAAAACCCAAATATCTTGTTCTACCATTACCGCAGTATTTATACGTGTTGGTGCTGGCAAGTTGCTCGCCAAACTGACTGTTTTGGTAACAGTATTAAATACCTCAACTCGTTTTTCATAAGCAACTTTATTATCGATTAAGCTAACACCACCAATAATATAAATAGATTGTTTACCGTCAAATACAGCCGAAAAATAACGACGAGGAATAACCTTATTTTCGAGAACTTCAATTGCTCCTGTTTTAGGATTAAAGACCTCAATATCAGACAAAAAACCAGAACTATTAGACCCTGCAATAATATAAATTAATCGGCCATCATTTACCGCTGCGTGACCAAACCGTTTTGTTTTTAATGAGATATCAGTTGCCTCTTTATTGCTAGTTGAAGCGCAACCAACAATGAAGAACAAAGTCAGAATTAAAGATCTCGAAAGTTGTGTGCGGATAGATTCTATCAACATTAAATTAGTCCTTTAATAAAACATAAAAACCAGAATAAAGAGGTCACATTACAACGTGATAATGATATCATTTCAAGTGCAATCACGTTTTAATATTTCACCAGATATTCATAGACAAAACAGTCTTCGATGAATCTTTGTGTAACCACAAAATTAAAGAAAACTGAACCTTAATTGGTGAAAGATTGTGATTGATAATATCGAATAACTTAACAATGGATTATAGGTACTCGAATGAAAATTAAACCACTTAAAAAATTATCACTTTCCCTAGTCGCGCTTTTATCAATATCACTATCCTCAACAGGTTCAACAGCTGATTTCAACACCCAACTCAAAACATTGACCCAGCAAACTGCTAGCGTAAATGATTTTATTGGGAAAAAACCTGTTTATTTAAAATTTTGGGCAAGTTGGTGTCAGCCTTGTATGAAAGAGATGCCACACCTACAGAAGAGCTTTGATGAGCACGGTGAAGAAATAGAAATATTTTCGATAAACATAGATTTGAATGAAACTGACCAAGCAATTAATGATGTAATAAAGCAATTTAACCTCACCCTACCAACCTATAAAGACGATAATGGAAAACTAGCTAAATCTCTCGATTTTGTAGGGACCCCTTATCATGTGCTCGTTGATATTGATGGCGATGTGGTTCATAAAGGCCATGAAGCAAATGAAGACTTAGATCGTAAACTGGCAATATTGGCTAATAAACAACAAAACAAGCTTCCAACAATCACATTAGAAAGTGCTACGGGTAAATCATCGAATTTGGCGTTTAGAGACGACACCTACACAGCACTCTATTTAACGGCAACATGGTGTGACTGGTATCTTAAAGACAGTCGTCCACAAATGTCTAAATCATGTGTTGACGGCCAAAACGCAATAAAGCAGCTCAGTCAGCAATACAAAGATGTCAATTGGCAAATTTTGACAAGTCACTTATGGACAACAAAAGAAGATTTAACAAAGTATATCAATAAGTACCAGCTTGATTTACCTACTAAAATAGACAGTAAAGGTGACGCGTTTTTTAGCTATAAGGTAAAAGACCTTAGTACCTTAATACTATTCAAAGGCAATAAATTAATTGCCCGAAGCAGTGATCCAAAGCAATTTACTTTACTGCTGAAAAAACATAGTGCTATTTAACTTATCTTTAGGCAGCAGCTAATCTCATGTTGCTGCCTCCCATTTTCCAACCATTCTTTCCTAACAACAATATTACGCAATTGTAGCTATACTTATACTGACCTCAAACGAGCAACTATCAAGGAAAACTTATGAACCTTCATAAATACCTCACTGTGATAGTAGCAGTATCAATCAATTACAGTGCATTTGCAGAATCAAACTCAGTAAAAATTAAGCGTGCTATGTCAGCAGCGCCAAGTGCCATTAGTAAAGATGCCACCATTATGGATACAGACGGAACCGTGCTTAAAAAAGGCACTAATGGCTGGACCTGTTTGCCAGATGTAATGCCAAATGACAAGAATCCAATGTGCAATGATGCAACCTGGATGAAAATGATCCAGGCTTTACAAACCAAAAGTGATTTCGCCGCAACCCAAATAGGTATTTCCTACATGTTAAAAGGTGATTTTGGTGCTGGTGTTAGTAACTCAGACCCTTACCACGCTAATCATAAAGGCGCCAAAGACTATGTAGAAACAGGCCCTCACCTAATGGTGATTGTTCCTAAAGAAATGTTAAAAGGAATAACAACGGATCCAAGCAAAGGGGGGCCCTATGTGATGTGGGCTGATACACCTTATGCACATATCATGATTCCGATAGATGAAAGTAAAATCATAATGCCGCATCACAACCATTAACATTCAATAATTACCAACTATGAAGATTACGAAACCTGTAGTCTTCATCCCCTAATAATCGGTCTTTAGTGTACACATAGAATTTTTTTAAAATTTACAACCAAACATATGATTTATTTGTTAATGTAGTATTAACAGTTAATTCCTCCAAAATTACAAATACTTGAAATTAAGGGACTAATATATGAGCGATTATTTTAACAATGGGGGGCCAATGATGTGGCCGCTATTAACCCTTTCTGTCCTTACTTTAGTTGTTACATTAGAAAAATTAACTAGATTTTTCTTATTCAAGAGAAAATGTGATAAACGGTTGAGGGCTGAATTTGTTACGTTAGCTGAAAACGATGGATTGACCAAAGCTGCAAGCAACGATCGTTTCTCCAATGACCATATTACAAACCAGGTGTTGTTAAATTCATCTAGCCCTTTTATGGTCAATAAAATAGAAATGGCGCTCCAAGAAAAATTAAACAAGTTAAATAGCTTTTCGAGAGTCTATGACTTTATTATCTACTTGGCTCCTATTTGCGGCATATTAGGTACCGTTATAGGTGTTATTGTCTCTTTCGATATTGCTGGTGAAATGAACTTAATGGATCCATCTTTAGCTATGAAAGGTATTGCCCAAGCATTTATTTCAACAGCTGCAGGTTTAATCATCGCCGTGCTAGCCTATATTCCCTCAAGTATCTTCGAGAGTTTGATAATCAAAGAAACAAACCAATTAAATAATTTCTTAACAATGATTAAGAATACCGCTCAGGAGTAACCATGCTAGTTGCACCTATAAAGCATAAGAAGCAGGCGGATTTGCTACCTCTAATGGATTGCATTTTTCTAATATTGTTTGTCTTTTTCTATTTGATGCTTTTCATGTCTAAATACGAAGCTATTGAGGTTGATTTACCTAATGCAGAAGCAACGCTAGATAAAAAAATTAATAGCTTTTCAATCAGCATTAACGCCCAAGGTGAATTGTTTTATGCTAAGAAATTGATTGATTTGTCGAGCTTGAAATCAGAGTTAGAATGGAAATTTAAGGAAGACAATAATACCACCGTATTGCTTACGGCAGACAGAAAAGCTCCTTTTGAATCAGTAGTTTCAATTATTGAACTTATTAATACCCTAGCGATCGAAAATTTTGCCATTGAGGTGAGCAATGAGTGATTTACCTCGAATCAGTGTATTCTTAATTGTCGCATTGACAATTCATATGCTCTTTCTTTTTGCGTTCACCCCCCCTTTATTTAAGACAACATTCGATAAAGGAAAAACGTCACATTTTAGTGAAAATATTGCCGCCGCTAATCAAATGAACGTCTACGTTGTTAGCTCTGCTGCATCAAATAGATTGGCTGTTGCACTACAAAAATCCAAAATCAAAGTTAATCAGGGAAATGAAGTAGAAAAAACAGAAGCAGAGACGACAACTACGGCATTGAATACTCGCTACGAAGTAGTTGATGAGTCTAGGGACGTTGTAGAAGAAAGTATGGGGAAAGCAGCTAACAGTCCATCTATAGAATCCTCTCCAGACAAAAAAATAGACGCTCACAGCGATGATTTTATCGAAAACCCTTCCCCAGAATACCCGTACCATGACATGATACAAAACAATCAAGGCACTGTTACCCTAACATTAACAATCGACAAAGCAGGTAATGTTATTCATGCACAGGTGGAAGAGTCATCTGGTTTTGAGACGCTCGATTACAAAGCCTTATTAGCGGTTAAGAAGTGGAAGTACAATACCAAATTGTCTGGTTTACTCGCTTCTTATCCAATGAAAAAAAACATAAAAATTGACTTCAAAATCGATGAATAACGACTGACGATGAAGGCGTATCACCATGCGGGTAGCTCACAGTTTTTATCACTACTATTTGTGCATGCAATATTAAGCTTATAGTATGTTATCACTGTAATTTTTGACTTTGTTTTAAAAGGACTTTAAGTGCGATACGTTAAACCAATTTTTGCTTCAATATTAATCTTATTGTCGTTGCACACAAATGCTAGCTCGCTGTATAACCCTGTAACCGAACAAAATACCGTTAATGCTGCTTTTAAGGCATTGCAATGGTTTCAATTACTCTATGCTGTCTCTAAAAAATGTAATCATTTTGAATATACTGTACTAGCACCTCGTGAAGAGCTTGAAACACTCATCACTGAAAAACTAAAAGTTAATATAGAAAAGATAGAAGTATTAGCAGAAGAAAATACTGACTATATGACATCTCTTTACAGAGAAATAAATAGCATTCAATGCGACAAGATTGATCTCGACGGTTATCTATCTTTTGTATATGACAAATACGATGTTGAAAGATTCAGCTTCGAATTATTTGAGCCACTTGCCACGCCAATGATAACGGCAAGAGAAGCGGCATACAAAAACCAAAAGCTACTGGCAGAGTACGCACAAAAACATGCAACTAATGCAAAAACGATATTGATAGCTAACTTAATACCGAGAGAGCAAGCATCTGAAAGGTACTTGCACCTGACAAGAAATGACATCGACAAACCAAAATATATCTATCAAATTGTTAAAGGGTGGGGACAGCCTTTAACACAAGAATTTATGAAGCCACCGCTTTCCACTATTCTTGCAATGCATGAAGATGAAAACAAAGAAATAATGAGTAAAAAAGGCAAAATACAAGAGCTAATATTTGTTAATTCTAAAGACACCTTGCTCACTATCGTAACAGGATCAATAAACCTAGATTTATATCCTATCGATTTATCATTCTTAAAGAATATTGACTGGAAATGGCATGAGAATGAACTGCAAAAACACCTTAACCAAGTGAAATAGAAATTTCTGAGAAATCTCGGTTTACGAAGTAGTGTTTAGAGTCCATAAAACGAAAAGGTATTAGCGAATTTGCTAATACCTTTAACGGCTTTTATTAATTTTTGAGTTGTCGATAACGATATACAAACAAGCTCAATAACAACATCATAACTCCCACGCTACCGCCACCGCTAGAATCAGAGTTTTTTTGTACTGGAGGCGGCGCTGATTGCACATTAAAAGTCACAGTTCCTTGAACCGTTTCCGCGCCATCGCTCACTTCAAAAGTAAGTACATCTGTACCCGAAAAACCACTATTTGCAGTATACGAATAGTCACCATTTTCTAACAAAGTTAGGCTACCGTTTACAACGTCTTCAACGAGCGAATATGTTAAAGTATCACCATCTACGTCTGTTGATGAAATTGAGCCGCTAGCTGAGCCATTATGGCTAACGGTTACATTCAAAGGACTAACAACAGGTACATCATTAACAGCAGTAACGTTAAAGTGCGCTGTAAATTCAGTAAAGTTACCATGCACGTCTTTAATTTTTAAAGTAACGCTATCTGATCCGTTAAAGTCTGTATCTGGAGAGTATTTGAGACTGTTCTCTGTCAAAAGGTCTAAACTACCATTAGAAGGCTCCACTAACACCTCATAAGAAACTGCATCCCCCTCATTATCAACTCCCTGAAGTGTTGATTCCACAAAGGCGTCCTCATCCAAGGTAAGGTGCAAAGTATCATGAGTGGGAGCTAAATTGATTTCTGATCGTTTGATATAGCCTGAGCTTTTTTGAGCTACACTAAAAATACTACCTTTTTGCCCTATTAAAATACCATTTGAAGAAATACTTTTATTGATATCAATTTCCGTGGGAGTATCAGTAGATATATCAAAAAGGTATGCCTGATGACCTATTACCGCCAAATAATCTTCATATATATACATAGCAGCGCTGTGACTAAGATCATCATCAAATGATACGCTTTCTAGTCGAACAATATTATTTAAGTCTTTAATGTTAAACCGCGACAACAGATCAGGAAAACCTGCTTCAATAACATAAAGAATGTCATCCTTAATACTCATATTCCCATCTATTGAGTAGGAGTTTAATTCAATTCTGGTTAATTCGTTAATACTACTTAGGTTCTCAATATTATAAACGATAATTTCGTTTTGCTGACCTGTCAGGCGCACAAATAAGTATTCTTTATAAGCCAATGGTGGTTGAACTAAGTTAGAACTGAATGTTGGATTCTCTATTTCTATTTCAGCCCTCTTAGTTAAGTTGCTATCAAAAAATGTTAAGTGATTAGATTGATGCAATAAATAACCTAAAGACGCTAAAGAAATTATGCTACCTTCGGCCGTGGCTTGAGCAGTGCCAATTACAGTTCCAGAATCAATAGAATTCAAGACATCTGAAAAATCATGCCTATTCAAGTTACTGCCTTCAAGTATTAGCAACTCGTCGTTGTAAAACTCTACACCAGTTACGTAGTCTTCAACCTTAAAGTGTCCAGTTTTCTCAACCACTTCTTTAGCAATATCCCAAACATTCACCGTATCTCTATAAACGGACGACACTAATACGTTATCTTTTAAAGTAAAGTCTTTTAACAAACCAGAATCGCTATAACTATCGCCAAAATGGAATTGATTCAACTCATCTATATTGATTGCTTGAATACCACCAAGGCCCTTTGCAAAAATCAGTTTCCCATCGAAAAGGGTGATATCTAGAAGCGTAGAGCTTGTATTACGATATGAATTTAATAACACTAAACTTTCAGGTGAGGTGATATCATAAAGCACAATCTCCGCGGGGTCGAAAGCCAATAGTAGTTTATCACTTAGCACTTGAAAGTTCTCTGCAGGTATATGCTCTTGCTCTTGTATTAATACTAATTTTCCATTTACTAGCCTTGTAACTTGAAGCCCGCTATTTAAATAACCTAAGTAAAAAACATCTCCACTGTTTTCAATCGAATAATACTCACTCTTTGCGTCCTCAAAAACAATCGCTGAATGTTCTAAAATCGCCCCTTGCGCATCTAAAGGTACTTCGATGAATTGAGCCTGCCCCCCTTCAATATTCAACACAGCATAAATAACGCCATCGTCATAAGTAAAAGTGAAAAACTCATCATTTACAGAATAGTGGCTATCTAATTCCCCAATTACTCGGGATGAATTTTGAGAGATCTTTTTTTCTTCATCATCTACTACTAGGTGTCGAATTGTAAAATTTAAGTTTGCAACATCTGCCAAGTAAAAATTATTGTCTGTACCTTTTATAATTTGCGCATTCTCTGAGAGAGGTTCAAGCTCTGACGTATATAACCGGTTGAATCTGCCATTAACAACATCTGCAGCTACAGCGTAACCTTTTGAATCAACAACAACTAGAAACAAAAGATAATTATTGTGTTTAATAGCATCTAGCACCGAAACATCTCTAGCGTCCGAAAATAACTCTTTAAAATCAATAGATTCGATAAATGTAAACTTGTTATCAGAGTACTTTAGCAGATCTACGACAGGAGAATTAAAAGGATGCGTCGAGCGGTGGCTTGTAGTGGTGAAGAAATATTCACCTAGATTGTCAACCGTTTCATATGGATTAGAACCAAAAGTATCAACTTCGACGATAGATGCTTTTTTCGCAAAACTTCCCGAAGAAAGAATAGACAAAAAAAGCAAAATAAATAGATTGCGTACAACAGTCATTTAACTTCCTTTTAGTAGTACGTTTTAATAGTTAAAGTGGATAGAAAAATCGAACAAAATTAACCAATTAGAATCTTATAAGAAAGTATTGATTGAACAACTTTGAATGGGCCAAAACTGTATAAAAATTTTATTCTTGAAGGACTACTATCGCTTATAGGTACGATTTTTTTGCGATAACTTAACAAAAAAACAACATAACCACAATGCGGTACTTAGATGAAATTCATCTTAAATTACTTAGAGTTAAGGTTTAAAAGCGATACTGTATTATTGCCATTGTTTGTTTTTGTGTATGTTTTGGCGCCCAATTTTGCCAAAGCGTTCTGCTTTCGTTATTAGACGTTGATACTGTGTACTCCAAGCCTAATTGCCAGTTTTTATCATACTGATAACGCCATGCAATGGTATTACTATCCCCGTCACTATCATTAGGGTCATAGTGATTGACATCAAATTCATCAACATCAAATTGCTCGTGCCTGAATGAGATTCTATGCTTGCCCATTTTATAGCTGAACATCACGTACTTTGAAGCAATATCCGCAAATACCCCCTCTTCTAGCGAGCCCATTCCTGTAGCGCCTGTTAACCACTGCGCCAAAACCCTGAAGTTTTTTGAAAACTTATGCATTAATGAAATTGAGTAATAGTCAGTTTCCCAGGCGTACTGTCGATCAGCTTCAATCGCAAACGGATTACCACGATTATTATAGTAGTACACACGCACGTCCGTCTTTCTCAAATAACGCCAGTGTAGACCTAAGTAATAACCCCATTTACCGTCAGTTTCTACCAATGGTTCAACGTAGTTGGGTGTAACAATATTGTTTTGCTCAAACGCAAAGTAATTAGCAAAATCTACTCTCTCGTTATAAAACGTTTGTCGATTGTGTACAGCCCAACCTCGCCAAACTAGCAATGTTCCTAATCCATCGTTAGCTTTAAATGCTGATGCAACCGCTGTAAAAGAATGAGGGCTGTTGTATTGTCTGCCACTTCGAGTGGCTGACCATTGAATACCAAGCGTTCTTTGCTCTTCGGCGATCCACGAATTAATAGCGGAGAAAGTATAAGTATATGGGCTGTTCCAACCAGTAGCTGAATTTTCCAGTGACATTTGAGGGTAGAACATACCAACTTGGACTTTGTGCTTTAGCCCTTTTGATAAGGGAGCATAAGTTAGATATGCCTCAGTGAGACCTAAGTGTTTTCTTCCATCAGGATTGTAGTTGGCAACTAAATCAAATTGGATGTCGGGAAACAGCTCTCCACTGACTTCGATTGCGGCTTGGTTTATTAAAAATTTATCATCCTTATTAAAACGCTGTATGCCAACTCCCTGTTCCAACCAACTCGATAACCAAGGTTGATCATAATCAGCATCTACAAATCCACCTTCAATAACACCTTTGACTTGCAGGTCATTGCCAGTTGCCGTGAGACTGGTGATGAGCATTAGTGATGTAATAATGCTAGGTAGCTTACTAATGATTGTTTTTCTCATAATTAACTAACCAAGGTAAAAAGTCGTCAGAATGCATTGCTTTGTTAATATAATAACCTTGCGCCGTTTCAACGCCCATTTCAGCCAAAACATCTAAGCTTTCAATGTTTTCCACACCTTCAGCAACAACAGTTAAGCCTAAATTGTGGGCCAAATCTGTAATCGATTTAACAATAATAACGTCTTCAGTATTACCTGTAAGTTCTAAAACAAAAGACTTATCTATCTTAAGCTCATTAACCGGCGTTCGCTTTAATTGCTCCATCGAAGAATAACCAGTGCCAAAGTCATCAATAGAGAGTTGTATTCCCATTTGCTTTAATTTAGCTAGTGCAGCTATCGCTTTCTCAGGATCTGACATGATCGCGCTTTCTGTTACTTCTAACATTAAAGACTTAGGTGCCACTTCATATTTGTCTAGCGCTTCCTGAACATAAGCAACTAGCTTAGAGTCTACTAAATCAACAGCTGACATATTGACCGCCATGTGAATGTCAAAACCATTTTCTTTTAGTAGTTTGTATTGTTTTAGTGCCTCTTCAATAGCCCACCTTGTCAGGTACCGAATATTTCCGGTTTGTTCTGCTAGTGGTATAAATTCGTCAGGAAAAATAAAACCATGCTCAGGATGTTGCCAACGCACTAAGCACTCAAGGCTCTTAACTCGTTTACTAGAAATTTCAATCTGAGGTTGAAAGTGAAGTTCCATTTGTCCATTAGTGAGCGCCGAGCGTAATTCAGACATCAAACTCAATCTAAGGATAGAGTGTGTGTTAAATTTCTCATCATAGACTTGGTAACTGTAGTGGTTCTCTTTACAAACATACAAAGCAATATCCGCCAGCTGCATTAAGCCATCAGCTTCAATGGCGTGGTCGGGGTATAACGCCACTCCCATACTGGTTGAAATATCTAATTGTATATTATTTATTAAAAAGACTTGTTCAAATACATCTTTTACCGGAGCAACAATTGCTTTTACATTTGGTACATCTTCAAAAGGGACGATTACTGCAAATTCATCACCATCAAGATAAGCTACATAACCGTCGCCATTGATTACAGCTTGCAATTTAGTTGCAACAACCTTCAACACTTGGTCGCCATACTCATGACCCAAGGTATCATTAATATCTTTAAAGCGGTCAATGTCCATCATAATAACCGCAAAGCGTTTATTTTCTTGGCTTATTAATTTGTTCATCGTATCCATAAAGTGATTACGATTTGGTAACCCTGTTAGCGTGCTATAAAAAGCTAATTGATGATTATCCTTCTCTCGTTGCTGCACCGCACTCTGCATATTTGCGAGCGCCAGAGATAGTTTATTAACCTCGGTGACAGGCGCATTATGCGTTATTTCGGTATAGTCGCCTGACTGAATCTGTTGTGCAACGTTAACAAGCCTTTTTAGGGGCTTAGCAATTGAGATTGAAATCCTAAATGACAATAAGATAGTTATTAGCATAACAATACCGATAGCTATAACTAACTGAGACGCCAATGTCGTAAAGCTGACAAATGCAGTGTCTTTATCAATAGTAAAAAAGACCGTAATAGGTTCATTTTCTACAACATTCATCGAGAATTGATAAAGGCTATATTCTGCTCCTCTAAAGCTAATATTTTGCCTTGTTTCAGTTGATAGTTTGGCAATGATCTGGTGAACTTCTGCCAGTACCATTTCTTTGCTTAATGCATTATTTGTTGATGCCTTAACAGCTTTATCAAAAACCAAGGTGACATCAAATCCTAAAACCTTTTTGAGCTCATCATTGATAAGCTTTTGTAGCTCTATCCCCATCACAAGCCATGCATTTATTCTGCGAGAGGATTCTACAAAACGAATAGGTACGGCACTAACTAAATATGGCCTTGAGTTCAGCATTACAATTTTCACACCTGCCTTGCGAAAATCTTCAATAGGCCACATAGCAGAAGGATTCATCACATTACTAACGATGGTTGAGCCATCTCTAGATAACAAAGCAGAAAAGTCGGCTTTTGCACGTTTTTGATAATTTATTAACGCTATTAACAAAGAGCTTTGGTCATTGTCTTTATCGTTCAGTAGTTGCTTTAAGGCAAAGTCTTTACTGATAGGTGAAATACTACGAGATAACGTTTTACTATAGTTATTTAATTTGTCTTGAAAAACCAATTTAGCAATTGAAAACTGCTTGTTCAACTGACTTTCAGAATGACGATAACTTTGTTGTAAAACAACAAAAAGTATTATTCCTATCGTCAAGAACAACAAGAACAAAAACCTCAGTAATATGCGGTTTTGAAGTGAATTAATAGCCATCTAATTCATCATCTTCTTCGTATGCTGAATGAGCGGGGCTCATTTCATCTTTAAGCGAAACAACATGTGTTGAGTTAGCTGGGATATCAACGCGCTGAGCATAATTTGCATCGCTGCCTTGCAGCAAAGGGTGCCAGATTTTCAATTTGTATTTACCTGTCGGTAAGTCGAGAGATAATTTACCTTGTTCATCCGTTTTCCCAAACCATGGTGTATCCACTACATAAACATACCCGAGCATCCAGTCATGGATGTTACAACCTAGCGTAACCTCTCCTGTTTTATCAAATAAAATGGGACTAGCTTTTTGGTCATCATATAGTTTGATTTCAAAAGACTTTGCAGGTGAAAAAGAATAAACATGATGTTTGATATTATCTGAATTTGGAAAATCTACATTGGTTGATCGTTGTACCACAGAAATGTGTGGAACAAACTGACGATTGAGTTGATCAACAGATGCTTTTAGCTGCTTAGCAGAGTGATGCTTTTCTACAAGAGATTTATCTTCAGGTTCCACAAATACGACGATGTTCGCCAGAGGTTTGTTTGACTTGCTTTCAACCTTAATATTTAGTTGATGTGCTTCGAGTTCTACACTAAACAGCACCATGCCAATGGAGACTATTCCGTATTTCCAAATCTTAGACATAAAATTACTTTTTATCTCCCAGTAGACTAAGGCGAATTATCTTTGCAAAACAATACTGTTACTTAAAGAAACTAGCACAGTTCAAAGACGCTTTCACATTTTTTGTTAGTATTATTCAAAAGCCTATATATAAGACCTAAGTTTGAGATAAACCTTTCAATTATTTTAAAGAATGAATTCAACATTGTTTTTCACTTGCAATTGAAGCAGCGACGTTAGACTGAAGGTCTTAGACTCATAACACCGGAATCAAGCTCGCTAATTTATTTCAGTGTAATGCGTAAGATTAGCGTGAAATATTGAGAATAGGCTATCGATAAGAAAAGACGTCATAACGAGAAGAGCTACATACTTTGTAATAAAAAAGGAGCAACTTGTGCTCCCTTTTCTACATATGCCTTTTACGTAGCACGCTAATTGAAAGGAAAACAAGAACCATAAGCCATCCCGTACTTCCTCCACCACCAGAAGAACCCTCTTCTTTTGTGGTCACAGTAGCTGCTTTAACATTAAAGGTTATAGTCCCCTGCACTTGCGCTTCGCCATCAGATACTTGATAAGTAAATGAGTCTGCACCTGAATAGCCGGTATTTGGAGTATAAGTGTACTCTCCTGAAGTCGATAAACTCAGTGTACCATTGGTGACGTCATCGATGACGGAATGCTCAAGAGCATCTTCTTCGACATCAGATGAAACAACACTATTCGACACTGAAGCATTATGATTAACTGAGATAGTTTTTGACTCAGTCACGGGTGCGTCATTAACAGGCAAGATTGAAACGTTAATCTTCTGTTCACTGTAGTTGCCATGAATATCTTCAAGTTTAATGATGAATTCATCACTCCCAAAAAAGTCTTGTGTTGGCGAATATACAATACTTTCTCCTACCGCTATTTCTCCTTTAGCTGGCGCTTTTCTAAGCTTATATGAAAAGCCATCAGACTCAGGATCTTTAAATAGAGAAGAAATATCTTGTGATGTGTCTTCATTCATCTCAAGTTTATCTTCCACAGCAACAGGAGCTAAATTCACCTTAAATAGAGCTAAGACACCTCCCCATTCATGAGTGTAACTAATATAACTTTGGGTTAATTGGAACTCTCCACTTGTGGTCATCAAATCTTCACTGACATTTGTCTCCGACAAAAACTCAGGCTGACTAGCGGTAGCTAGTGAATATAGTTGTATGATGTCATTCGAAAGCAGTAAATAATCACCTAAGACTGTTAAATTAGGCAAAGATATATTACTTAGATCAACATTGGTTACCTGTTCAAGAACATCTTCATCATTTAACTTAACCACCTCAATGTGACGGTCACCTGAGAAATACAAATACTCACCTTTGGTAGCAAAACGATTGACAGAAAAGCTATGTTCTAGCCTTTTATGATATTCAATCTCGTCTGTATCATAGTTAGAAAACAAGAATACACTTTTAGAGCACGACTCGACTAATGCAAGATAATTCCCCAAAATAGCCATTCCCATTCCGTTGGAACAAGTTATCCCAGTAAATGGTAATAGTATTTCTTTTGGTGTTGCGTTTGGATTGTTAAGCTCGTACCTGTGAACATACCAATTTTCGCCAATCAACATTACATCGAATAAATGTTGTTCAGTTTTTAGTGATTCATAATCCGAAGAATATCGAGGGAAGTCCACTTTCCTATAAGTGTCTTGTAAATCCAGTTTTCGTTCTGAATTTACTATGTAAGAAGATACATCATACCAAGAAGATGTTAACAACTTTTCCTCGTGATTAAACACATCTTTTGCCAGTACATAGGAAGTACTTTCTAATTGAAATTCTGGTGTGGAAATATCAAGAAAATCAACGCGACTTCTTCTAGGCACAGCTAATTTATTATCAATGATGGCTACTTTTCCTACTTTACCGGCATGGGTCCAGAAAGGAGACAGTTTACTGACCGAATTCCCCGTCAATTCAACTTGTATTAAGCCATAATTCGCAGACAAACCAACCCATTTATTTCCGTCAAAACTAGATTCCGTTATCATCCCAATTGACTCTTGACCGGGAAGCAAAGGAACAAGCGATTGATGTGATAGAAGCGTAACATTATCGCTATCGGCCAATGAGTATACATAGTAGTCCATGAATGACCTTGAACCTATCATCGAAATAGCATGTAGTTCATCATCTACTAGTGAGAATAAATAAGAGGCGCCAAATTGCCCTTCGTCTATATTTGTGACTTCAGTAATTACATCGTCTTTTATGGATACAATGGAACGTGCTTCTTTGTTACTGATAATGAACTGTTCATTTCCTATATAGCTAAAAAGATCCCACGTAGGGCTTTCATGTCTAATTACCGCTAAACGCTCATTCGTTTCATTATCATATTTGTAGATTTTCTTGATGTAATCATCACCATCTTGCCCCGCACGCAATACAATGAAATAAAATTGCTCGTCATAAAAAACATCTGGTGTATATTCATATGGGAACTCAATCCAGGTTGAGTTACTGCTAATGTTAAATTCATTTCCTTCTTGAGCAATAACGTGTACTTTACTTTTGTCAAAAAGGTAGAGTTTGCCATTGTTTACAAATGAATAGCGAATTTGCCCATGTTCAAATGATTGTGAGTGAATCAATGTTAATTTATGGTCCTCCCCAACACTGAACACTTTAGTTCGGTCTGAACCTTGATAAACAAGCTTACCATTAAGAACTCGGAGTCTTGCTGAAAATATTATCTGAGTATCTAGAAACCCCGCCGCTTCTACCATATCAATTGTCGCTACGATGGATTCTTCTCCAAGCAACGAAGGGTCAATGACATCTATTTTGTTTGCTTCAGTTAGTAAATAGTAATAACCATTAAGTTCAACATGGCTAATATGTGCCGCTGATCCTCACTTGCCATATTCGACTAATTTGGCTTCTTGTGAATAGACAGCAGTTGAAGTAATACTAATGGCCAACCACAGTACTACGTGTAAGAGAAATTTCATCTACAATCCCTTGTTATTTTTGTTTAGTTATTTAGAATTTGAGCGCATATTACACGCTATTAACATTTTTGTCACTTACCTTGTAGATTCATATCCAGAATTAGAAAAGGACAATAAAATCAGACCATTACAACCCTGTACTTTGGTCGGTTTCTCATTAGCGTTTTTCAAAAAACATATAATAATACGTTCGCTGTGAAAGGCTCCGATAAACTATTGCTGAGACAGTTTCTTTCTTATTTCCTCGATACAAACTGAAACAGAGATTGGTGGGTTTTCATGATAAGGCGTAAGTGCAAAAACAGGGTTTTCTGGCAAATGCATATTAGGAAACAATCTTACTACCTCCTCTTTTGCATTTGCGTAATAGAAATCAGGAATAAGGCCAATGCCAGCGCCAGATTTAATTAAAGACAGACAGCTGTGTATTGAGTTGACTCTACATTTTGCTTCCGTTTTTAAGGTAAAGCTTTCTCCTTGAATTGAAGTGAAAGCGTGTTCAATTGACCGTCCTTGCCATCGATTCGCAATATAAGGCAAACTCTCTATCTCGTCTTCACATGCCTCGCTTTTACCACAAAGTACATCTCTAAATGAGCCAATTCGCCTTTGTTTTAAATTACTATTATCAGAATGGCCAACTCTAATTGCCAGGTCGATATCATGCTCCATAAGGTTAACATATTCATCTTCACTTAAAAGTTCAGGCTGTAGCTTTGGATATTGCAACATCAGATCTGACAATACAGGCAGAACCACCAAATCCATAATTGCATTTGGCGCTGTAATACGAATTTTCCCTTGTGGCTCAATTTGCGCTCCACTCGCTTTACTCCATGCTAGTTCAGCTATTGTATTTAACTTCTGACATTCAAGATAAAACGTTTTACCAACTTCAGTAAGGTTTTGCCTTCTAGTTGTTCTTTTTAATAAAACAGCCCCCAACTCCAATTCAAGGGACTTTAAATGCTGACTAACCACTGATTTGGAAAGATCTAGCTTGTCTGCAGCGCCAGAAATAGAGCCCTCTTCTACGATATGCGCAAAAATAGACATTTGTCTTAATTTATTCACTTATTGTTCCATTTAATTAAACAGTACTTTTTATTATCTCTGTTTTTCAGCTCATTTAATAGCGGTACCCTTTTCCTACTTTAATCCTAAAAGTTAAACCGGAGAATACGTAATGGAAAATAGTCAGATATTAGAAGCTTGTAAGGCAGGTATAGCTGCTTGGCAACATGCCTTTAACAATCAGGATGCAGAGGGGTGTGCTAATCAATATCAAGCTGATTGTATTATGCATGCTAGACCATTTGGTATTTTTGAAGGTCGAAAAGCCATACAAGCGTTTTGGCAAGATATCATAGACAAAGGCTTTAAAGATGTAAGCTATACAGAAGTTAAATGGGAACCAATTGGGGAGAACGGCTATTTATTGTCTTCAAAGTGGACGATGAATAATGCGTTTGGTGTTGTTCACAAAGAGCATTGGGTAGTTGGCAGTGACGGCCACGCAAAACTGGCAAGTGACGATTTTGAAATTCAAGGTGAGCGATAGCCTTAATGTTGGACAAAGTGCCACTTGAAGTTTGTTAAGCCACTCTCATAGAATGCGACCAAAATACCAGTGAATTAATCGTACGGATTTAATGCTAATAATCAATTAAAAGAAGCTAAAACTAAAATGGCGTTATAAAAAAAGACAATAGCACTAAGTGTTATTGTCTTTTTTATGAGTTCAACTATAGAACTTTCTAGTGATTTTCTGACACCATATTGATGGTATACATTGGAATTTCAACAACTAAATCTTCGTCTTGAACGATAGCTTGACAACCTAAGCGAGATTCTGGCTCTAAGCCCCACGCTTTATCTAGCATGTCGTCCTCTAACTCATCACTTTCTTCTAATGAATCAAAGCCTTCACGAATGATCACATGACAAGTTGTACACGCACATACTTTTTCACAAGCGTGTTCAATACCGATGTCATTTTTAAGCGCTACGTTAAGCACACTTTCGCCTTTCTCAGCATCTAATACTGCGCCTTCTGGGCAAAGTTCGTCGTGTGGTAATACAATAATTTTTGGCATGTTATTCTTTAAACCTCGTCAACATTCTGGCCAGACAGTGCTGTTCTAATAGAAGCATCCATTCGGCGTTCAGCAAATGCTGCTGTTAAATGGTTAAGTTTTTCAATCGCAGCTTCAATGTCATCCGCTGTTCCCGATTGTGATGTTTGGCTTAATGTGTTGATAGCGTTAACGATAGCATCTTTCTCGTCTTGAGAAAGTAAATCACCATCGGCTTGCATCGCTGATTGCACAGATTCGATAACACGAAGTGCTTCAACTTGCTGCTCTTTCACCATACGTGCTTCCATGTCTTCTTTAGCGTTTGTCATCGACGCTTTTAACATGTCTGCAATTTGGTTTTCTTCTAAACCAAATGAAGGCTTAACTTCGATACGAGACTCAACACCCGTTGATTTCTCCATCGCTGTTACTTCTAGCAAGCCGTCTGCGTCAACTTTAAAGGTAACACGAATGTGAGCTGCGCCAGCAGTCATCGCTGGAATACCACGTAATTCAAAGCGCGCTAATGAACGACAATCGTCTACTAATTCACGCTCACCTTGTAATACGTGAATAGCCATAGCTGTTTGACCATCTTTAAAAGTGGTAAACTCTTGCGCCTTAGCAACAGGGATTGTTGTATTTCTAGGAATTACCTTTTCAACCAAGCCGCCCATTGTCTCCAAACCTAGAGAAAGTGGGATAACATCTAGTAGTAACATATCACTATCAGGTTTATTACCTGCTAGGATATCAGCTTGTATTGCTGCACCTACAGCTACCACTTTATCAGGATCAATTGACGTTAAAGGCGTACGTTTGAAAAACTTCTCAGTTTCAGTTCTAACTAATGGCACGCGAGTTGAGCCACCAACCATAACTACTTCAATGACATCATCTGCAGTCACTTCAGCATCTTTTAATGCTCTTCGACAAGCGCGCATTGTTTTGCTTACTAATGTTTTGATTAAACCATCAAAAGTCTCACGTGTGACATCACAGGTAAATACATCGCCACTATCTAAATCTATAGATACACTATGAGAGTCGGCGTTAGTAAGTGCTTCTTTAGCCGCACAAGCCTGCATCGTTATTTGACGTTCAAGTGATGCTGAAAGTGGTCTTTGTAGGCCAGCTAGTTCAACAATATGATCAGCCAAAGCAATATCGAAGTCATCACCACCTAGTGCTGAGTCGCCACCTGTTGCCAATACTTCAAAAACACCTTTATTCAATCTCAAAATAGAGATATCAAAAGTACCACCACCTAAGTCATAAACAGCGATAACACCTTCTTGGCCACTATCTAAACCATAAGCAACCGCTGCTGCTGTAGGCTCATTCAATAGACGAAGTACATTAACACCCGCTAATTTGGCTGCATCTTTAGTACTTTGGCGCTGAGCGTCATCAAAGTATGCTGGTACAGTAATAACAACACCTGTTAACTCACCACCAAGTGCAGATTCAGCACGCTGGTTAAGTGTTTTTAAGATTTCAGCAGAAACCTGTACAGGATTAATCTCGCCTTGACGTGTTGTTAGTGTTGGGTGGTTTTCATCACCACCAAACTGATACGGAAGGCTTGGATATTTGTTTAAAATATCTTGGCGTGATCGACCGATAAATCGTTTTGCAGAAATAATCGTATTTTCAGGATCTGAAACAGCCATCGCTTTGGCTTCTTCACCGACAACTAACGAATCTTCTTGGTAATTAACAACAGAAGGAAGGATATCCTTACCGTTTTGATCTTGAATTGTCTCTGCTAAACCACTTTTAACGCTAGCAACTAATGAATTAGTAGTACCTAAATCAATACCAGCAGCAAGACGATGTTCATGAGGAGTGGTGCTTTGACCAGGTTCAGCTATTTGTAATAAAGCCATGATAAGCCCGTAATTAAAATCGTTGGTGACAACGCCTGTATTGGAAATCAGGCATTAATCTTCAAATAACAAATCTTCTAACTTGTCTAATTCTACGTGAAGTTTTTGGTAGAATTTCAGTTTGCGCAGATTATCGCACGCCTTAGCATTAGATTCATCGGTATTTTCTAAAATTTGAACTTGCATGGCTTTGAATATCTGTTCAAATTCCGATTCTAAGACTTGCGATGCCTCGAAGATTGCAGAGTCGATGTCGTCAGCATACTTAACTTCTGCCAACATTTCGCGCAACTCCATTTGGCGCATTAGAAACATATTGTCGCTAAAAGACGATTGCTCACTTGGCATTTCTACGCCTCTTAGTTTTAACATGTATTCACCACGTTTTAGTGGATTTTTGAGTGTTTGAAAGGCATCGTTGACTAACGTTGATTTTTTAACGGCCAACATCTGCTCTTGCGCTGATGCATGTGCAAATCTATCTGGATGAACACTTTTTTGGATCGCTTGATAGCGCTCCGTCAGTTTGTCGATATCTACAGCAAACTTTTGTTCTAACTCGAAAATTTCAAAGTAATTCACAACAACCTCAGCGCTAAGAAAAATTAAACGTTAAAACTCTCACCACAACCACATTCGCCTTTTGCGTTCGGGTTGGTGAATTTAAATCCTTCGTTAAGTCCTTCTTTTACAAAGTCGAGCTCAATGCCCTCAAGATAAACTAAGCTTTTGCCATCAATAATGATTCTTACGTCATCAATATCAAAAACAGTGTCATCTTCGTTTAGGTCATCTACAAACTCCAAAACGTATGCTAAGCCTGAACAGCCAGTCGTCTTGATACCAAGGCGAAGGCCTACACCTTTGCCTCGGTTAGCTAAAAATGACTTAACACGCTCTGACGCAGCAGGCGTCATCGTTACACTCATTTTATTCGCCTTGTTTTGTACGGTAATCTTCTAAAGCTGCTTTAATTGCATCTTCCGCTAAGATTGAACAGTGAATCTTAACTGGAGGTAATGCTAACTCTTCTGCGATTGCTGTGTTTTTGATTTCAGCAGCTTCATCGATAGTTTTACCTTTAACCCACTCAGTTACTAGTGAGCTAGAAGCGATTGCTGAACCACAACCGTATGTTTTGAATTTTGCATCTTCAATAACACCATCAGTAATTTTTAACTGAAGCTTCATCACGTCACCACACGCTGGTGCACCCACCATACCTGTTGCTACGTCTGGATCATTCTTATCTAATGAACCAACGTTGCGTGGATTTTCGTAATGATCAATAACTTTTTCACTGTAAGCCATAATGCTCTCTCCTAAATTGCCTCTTTCCCCAAAGGCAATTGAAACAAATTTAAATTAGTGTCCAACCCACTCAACTGAGTCTAAATCGATACCGTCTTGGAACATTTCCCATAACGGTGACATTTCACGTAAGTGACCAATCGATTTTTGAATTAATTCAATTGCGTAATCTACTTCTTCTTCAGTCGTGAAACGGCCGAAGCTAAAACGAATTGAACTGTGAGCTAATTCATCGTTAAGACCTAAAGCACGTAATACGTATGAAGGCTCTAAGCTCGCTGATGTACATGCTGAGCCAGAAGATACTGCTAAGTCTTTTAACGCCATGATTAACGATTCACCTTCAACAAAGTTGAAGCTCACGTTTAGATTACCTGGGTAGCGCTTATCAAAGTCGCCATTTACAAATACTTGCTCCATGTCTTTAATGCCAGCCCATAAACGGTCACGCATTTTAGTTACATGTGCTAAATCTTGTGTCATTTCTTCTTTAGCAATGCGACATGCTTCACCAAAACCAACGATTTGATGCGTAGCTAATGTACCTGAACGCATACCACGCTCATGACCACCACCGTGCATTTGTGCTTCTAAACGGATACGTGGCTTACGGCGAACATACAATGCACCAATACCCTTAGGGCCGTACATTTTGTGTGCCGAAATAGATAACAAATCAACTTTTAATTCTTGTAGGTTGATTTCAATTTTACCTGCACTTTGCGCTGCATCTACGTGGAAGATGATCTTACGTGCACGACACATTTCGCCAATTTCAGCAATGTCTTGAACAACACCTACTTCGTTATTTACGTGCATAATGCTCACTACAACCGTATCGTCACGCATTGCAGCTTCTAATTTCTTAAGATCAATCAGACCATTTGGCTCTGGATCAAGGTAAGTCACTTCATAACCTTGGCGCTCTAATTCACGACATGTATCTAAAACAGCTTTGTGTTCAGTTTTACATGTGATGATGTGCTTGCCTTTTTTGCTGTAAAAGTTAGCAGCACCTTTAATAGCAAGGTTATTTGATTCTGTAGCACCAGAAGTAATAACAATTTCACGTGGATCAGCGTGAATTAAATCAGCAATTTGATTACGAGCAATATCAACCGCTTCTTCAGCCTGCCAACCGAACTTGTGAGAACGTGACGCAGGGTTTCCGTAAAAACCGTCGGTTGTCATATATTGCATCATTTTTTCAGCAACGCGCTTGTCTACTGGCGTTGTTGCTGAATAATCAAAATAAATAGGAAGCTTCATTGGTTAACACTCTCCAACATTCAAACTGCGGTTTAGCAGTCTTGCATAATACTTGTGGTTGCAATCAACGTTTCTAGCGATGCTCTTTCAGCCGTCTTTTGATGACAACTGTCTTGGCGCTCAGAAACCATTTTTACATTTCGTTGCTCTACGAGCTCAGCTAACGAAATGTTCTTTAAAAATTCTTCAATTCTCTTACTTAAATCCGTCCAAAGAGAATGTGTTAAACACTGCTGGCCGTCTTGGCAGTCACCCTTACCACCACATTTGGTTGCATTAATGCTTTCATCTACCGCATTAATAACATCAGCCACTGAAATCTGTGCAGAACAACAACCTAAACGGTAACCACCGCCTGGTCCTCTAATACTGTGCACTAAGCCGTGTTTACGAAGTCGAGAAAATAACTGTTCTAGGTATGATAACGAGATACCTTGACGCTCAGAGATATCTGCCAAAGGTACAGGCCCGTCTGCTGCATGGATAGCAACATCTAGCATCGCGGTGACAGCATAACGCCCTTTTGATGTGAGTTTCATTTAATACCTCAGTAAATTCGCCGCGCAATTGTACATAACCCTACAGAATAGTCAACTTAATACCCGACTATAATAGTCAAGTATTATAAATTCTATTAGACATTAGTCAATATACTTGACTAAATTACTCAGGTATTAATTATAAAGGAAGGTAATAAGACCCTGATTAAATTTCAGGGTCGAAGGATTCTACTTGCTCTTTACGGCGTTTGGCAGCTGCTTTTTCAGCCTCTTCAAACTCACCAACTTTCAATTCCGGTAACGCTTCTTGGCAAACTTCACCACCTAAGCGATTCACCTCTTTGCAAAGATCAGAGACTTTATTATCCATCAAATGGATGTGATCTAGTAAACGACCAATCGCTTTAGCAACAGGATCAGGGTTATCTGAAGAAACCGCGTACGCATCAAAACCAAATTTCTGAGCCACTTTCTCTCGGTTATTATCAGTTTCGGACTTTTTAGCGTTAACAATACGGCCTGGAATACCTACCGCAGTAGCATTTTCAGGAACATCTTTAACAACAACAGAGTTTGAGCCTACCTTTGCTCCTTTAGCGAGCGTAATAGGACCAAGCACTTTTGCACCGGCACCAATTACAACATTATCTTCTAAAGTAGGGTGACGTTTACCAGCTTTCCAACTAGTACCACCTAAGGTAACGCCTTGATATAGGGTAACATCATCACCAATTTCAGCAGTACCGCCGATAACAACACCCATACCATGATCAATGAAAAAGCGTCTGCCAACCGTTGCACCTGGATGAATTTCAATACCAGTAAACCAACGAGCTAGTGTAGATAAAGTACGCGCTAGCCATTTCCAGTTTTTACACCATAGTTTATGGCTAATGCGATGTACCCAAATAGCGTGTAAGCCCGGGTAGTTAGTTAACACTTCAAACGTGTTTCTCGCAGCTGGATCGCGATCAAAGACACTTGCAATATCTTCTTTGATTCGGCTAAACATACTCTATCGATTCCTTATGGTTTTTATTTTTTAGCGGCCTTTTCAACCGACGCTAATATACCACGCAACATCTTCACCTCTTTAACATCTGGACGTGCACGGTTAAATAAACGTCTGATTTTAGTCATCACCAAACCAGGGTGGCTAGGGACAATAAAGCCAGTTTCTGTAAGCGCCTTTTCGAAGTGCTCATATAAGCGCTCTGTTTCTTCCACTACTGGGAATTCTTCTTCGTCAGTCTTTTCGTATTGTTTGTTTTCCTGCTCAAGGAACGCCATACGAACTTCGTAACTTAACGTTTGTACTGCCATGGCTAGGTTTAGCGAGCTATATTCTGGGTTCGCTGGTATTTGCACATGGAAGTGACAAAGCTGTAATTCATCATTAGTTAATCCGCTACTCTCACGACCAAAAACTAACGCGACTGGAAAGTTTGCAGCTTCCTCGATCATTTTAGTACCACATTCGCGTGGTTCTAACATTGGCCAAGGTAATGTACGAGAGCGAGCACTAGTACCTACAACTAGGCCACAGTCTTTTACTGCTTCTTCCATTGTGCTAACAACTCTAGCATTTGCTAAAACATCTGTAGCGCCAGCTGCTAAAGCTTGTGCTTGGCCGTTAGGCATTTCCATTGGGTCAACTAATACCAGTTCACTTAACCCCATAGTTTTCATTGCGCGAGCTGCCGAGCCCATATTGCGACAATCGGAAGTGTTAACTAAAACAATACGTACGTTATCTAACATGAATAATCTTTCTCTCTAACTAACCTAGGTTCAAGCAAATCTTCTTGAACGGGTAAAATTAGCGAGAATTCTAGCATAGAACCTTAACTTTGTACTGTGAAAAAATCACCTCATTTTTGCAGCTAGGCTAGTGTAATTAAGTATGTGTTAGACATTTTTTTTATAAGATTATTTGCTTATGCATCAATGACTAAAATTTAAACAGTAATAATAACCTGAATATATCATTGAAAAACTATCGAATTTTCAGCTATAATGCGCGCCCGCTGCATCGAGTTGCGATGTGGTCTGACGTTCTTTTACAAAGTTTTAATCATTTAAAGGTAATAGTTTATGCAACCTATGCTTAACATTGCTGTGCGTGCTGCGCGCTCGGCTGGTAACATTATTGTACGCGCTTTCGAACAAGCGGATAGAGTTGAAATAGAATCTAAAGGTACAAACGATTTTGTCACTAGCGTCGATAAAGCTGCAGAAGAAGCAATTATCGAAACAATTAAAAAAGCTTACCCTACTCACTCAATCATTAGTGAAGAAGCGGGTATCATTGCTGGTGAAGACGAAGATTACCAATGGATTATCGACCCTTTAGATGGTACTACAAACTTTGTAAGAGGCATTCCTCATTTCTCTGTATCAATCGCATTAAAAGTAAAAGGCAAATTAGATCAAGCTGTTGTTTTTGATCCAATTCGTGGTGAGCTTTTCACTGCTAGTCGTGGTCGTGGTGCGTCACTAAACGGTATCCGCATCCGTGTTAAACAAGGTAGAGAACTTACTGGTGCTATCTTAGCAACAGGTTTCCCATTCAAAGCTAAGCAACACACAAATGCTTACTTAGAAATCTTCAAATCGTTATTCCCTAAAACGAGTGATATGCGTCGTGCTGGCTCTGCAGCGCTTGACTTAGCATATGTAGCAGCAGGTCGTGTTGATGGTTTCTTCGAAATCGGCCTTAAGCCTTGGGATACAGCTGCGGGTGAATTACTAGTCATTGAAGCTGGTGGTTTAGTAACAGACTTTGTTGGTGGTCATAATCACGCTCGTTCAGGTAACGTAGTTGCAACAAATGCTCGCTTACTAAAAGAAATGCTTAAAGATATGCGCCCTCACTTAGGTGAAGCATTAAACAAATAAGCAAATAAAAAGCATAAATAAAAAAGCGAAGCCTAACAGCTTCGCTTTTTTTATACCTGAAATTTCTATGACTTGTAGACTGTTCGTGTATAACCGTATTTGTCTCTCATATGCCAGGTGAATCCGCTAGCAATAACAAGACTAGCTAGCAACAACCAATAACTGCCAACAAACGCAGAGCCAGCCGCAAATAAGACGATAGTCACGAAGACATAGGCCAGTGTAAACATCAATAATGACAGCGAAGCTAGATTTTGTTCAAAGACTATCTTCTTAGTTTTTGAGAATCGATAAAACAGTTTGTAAATCGCTAGTTGCTCATAACCTTCTTCTAGCTTCTTGCCAGATAAGTAACGATACGAATTAGCTGCTATGACAAGAGAACAAAGACTAAATAAAATATAAACAGAAAAGTTGAGGGTTCTAGCGGCATCAAAAATAAATGCAAAGCTAACCAATAAACCACCAAAACAATAGATAAGTGCCAAAATATCTCTCCTTTGAATACCTGATATTAACTACCAGTTAACACTAAAATCAGTGTATTCAATTTGCCTTTATAGGTACAGCACAAAAACAAAAAAACCCAGCAAGTGCTGGGTTTTTAATCAAGTTAAAGCTATATGCTCTTATGGCATCATCGCTTCCTGGTCTTCACCTTCTTTTTCAATCACTTCAGGGATTAAGTCTTCTTTCGAAATACCTAATGCTAAAGCGATTGAACTTGCCACGTATACTGAAGAGTATGTACCAATAAATACACCAAAAAGTAACGCTGTTGCAAAACCGTGTATCAATGCACCACCTTTAAAGAACAATGCAAATAATACTAGTAGTGTTGTAATTGAGGTAATGATCGTACGACTCATCGTTTGCGTTAGTGAGATATTGATAATCTCTTCTGGGCCACCTTCACGCACTTTTCTGAAGTTCTCACGAATACGGTCAGAAACAACAATTGTATCATTTAGTGAATAACCGATTACGGCAAGGATCGCAGCGAGTACCGTTAAGTCGAACTCTAAACCAAGGATAGAGAATAAACCTAATGTTAAAAGTACATCGTGGAACAAAGCGAATACTGAGCCTAATGCAAAGCGCCATTCAAAGCGGAATGCAACATATACTAAGATACAGATAAGTGCAGTTAACATTGCAAGGCCACCTTGCTCTGTTAACTCATCACCAACTGATGCACCAACAAACTCAATACGACGCATAACAAGCTCTTGGCCCGTACCAGCTTTCAATACATCAAGAACTTGGTTACCCAGCATTTCAGCTTTAATATCTTCGCGCTCAGCTAAACGAATAACAACGTCACGGCTACTACCGTACAGCTTAACAACAGCATCTTCAAAACCATTGCTGTCCATAATTTGGCGAATTTGACCTAAGTCAGCCGCTTCCTCAAAGCCTACATCAATTAGTGTACCACTAGTAAAATCTAGACCGAAGTTAAGCTTATTAGTTGCTAAAGAACCAACGGCTGCAAGCATCAATATAATACTGAATATCATCGCTATCTTGCGATAGCCCATGAAATTAACGGTTTCTTTCAATTTTAAAATTTGCATCTTGTTGTACCTATATTGAAAGCTTATCTAAACGCTTGCCACCCCAGATAGCGTTAACTACCACACGAGTACCAACAATCGCAGTGAACATTGACGTAACAATACCGATAGATAATGTTATCGCGAAGCCTTTAATAGGGCCTGTACCAACAGCAAATAGAATAATTGCAGCAATTAATGTTGTGATGTTTGCATCCAAGATAGTCGAGAACGCTGCATCATAACCTTGATGAATCGATTGCTGTACTGACTTACCAGAACGCAATTCTTCACGAATACGCTCAAATATCAGTACGTTTGCATCAACCGCCATACCAACCGTTAATACGATACCTGCCATACCAGGAAGTGTTAACGTTGCGCCAGGAATCATTGACATAACACCAACAATTAAGATTAGGTTTGCACCAAGTGCTAAGTTAGCAACAACACCAAAAGCACGGTAGTAAATCATCATAAAGATGAAGACTAAAGCAAAGCCGCCCATGATAGCTTGGAAACCAGAACTAACGTTTTCAGCACCCAATGTTGGACCAACTGTTCGCTCTTCCACGATTTGGATTGGAGCAATTAGCGCACCAGCACGAAGCAATAACGCTAAGTTGTGTGCTTCAGCTTGGCTACCAGAGCCTGTGATTCTAAAGTTTTTACCTAAGCGTGCTTGAATAGTCGCTACACTGATAACTTCTTCGATTTTCTCAAATACTGTATTGCCATTTGCATCAACACGGTCAGTTGGCTTGTATTCAATGAATACCGTAGCCATCGGCTTTCCAATGTTGTTTTTAGTTGCATTAGAGAACTTACTACCACCTGGCGAATCAAGCGTGATATTTACTTGTGGGCGGTTATATTCGTCAAAGCTAGAATTTGCATCTACGATATGATCACCTGTTAACATGATGCGCTTTTTAAGTAATACAGGATTACCATTACGTTCATATAGCAACTGAGAGCTAGCTGGTACACGACCATTGATAGCGCTAGTGATATCGTTATCATTATCTACCATTCTAAATTCAATGGTAGCTGTAGCATTAAGAATCTCTTTTGCTTTAGCTGTATCTTGAACACCAGGTAATTCGATAATGATATTCTTTTGACCTTGACGTTGAACTAACGGCTCAGCCACACCTAATTCGTTAACACGGTTACGAATAATCGTGATGTTTTGCTGAAGCGCATATTCACGAATTTCTTTTAACTTTTGCTCTGTCATTTTTGCAGATAAAGTCATCGTGTCAGCATTATCAGTGAATAAGAAATCACGGTAGCGTTTCTTAAGGTATGATTCAGCTTTATCTAAGTCTTCAGGTTTTCGGAATTGAACTTCAATCGCATCACCCACTTTCTTAACACTGCGGTAACGAATCTTCTCGCCACGTAAGTCAGTACGGAAATCACTTACCATACCGTCTTGCGCCTTGATAACAGCTTCGTTCATGTTAACTTCCATGGTGAAGCTAACACCACCACTTAAGTCCAAACCTAACTTCATTGGCACACCACCAAGTGTTTCTAACCACTCAGGGGTAGCTGGCGTTAAGTTTAATGCTACAGAGAATTTGTCACCTAAATTACCGTCAAGTAAGTCGCGTGCTTTTAACTGTTCTTCAGTATTTGCGAAACGTACTAACACTTGCCCTTTTTCCAAAGACAAGTTCATAAACGAAATGTTGTTTTGCGTCAGCTGCTCTTTTACAGAGTCTAACGTGCTTGCATCAGCTTCAACACCGCGCAAACCAGATATCTGAACTGCAGGATCTTCACCGTATAAGTTAGGTGTCGCATAAAGCGTACCTATCGCTACGATAAAAAGCACTATCAGCTTTTTCCATAATGGAGATTTGTTTAACACAATAAATCCTTAATAGTGGTAATAAAAAAACCTCTATATTAGAGGTTTTTCATTGTACCTTTTGGTAATACAGCGCTTACAGCAGCTTTTTGAACAGTTACTTCTGTACCTTCAGCAATGCTGATTACAAGGAAGTCTTTTTCATCTGAAACTTTAGTGATTTTACCCACTAAACCACCTTGAGTTAATACTTCATCACCTTTCCCAAGCGCAGACATTAGTGACTTATGCTCTTTTACGCGCTTAGCTTGTGGACGGTAGATCATGAAATAAAAAACAAGACCAAACACCAAAAGCATGATGATCATTTCCATACCACCACCTGGTTGCGCTGGAGCTGCTGCTGCATGTGCTTCACTGATAAATAAACTCATAGTTTCCTCTTATACTTCTTATCAAATTTAAAATCGTTTCAACTGCATTTATTCTGCAGTTTTTTCCTCTGCGCCTGCTAATGGCGGCACAGGTAAGCCTCTTTTGGCGTAAAACTCTTCAACAAAGTCGTCTAATTTACCTTGCTCGATGGCGTCGCGCAATCCTTGCATCACTCTTTGATACATTCTCAAGTTGTGAATAGTGTTTAATTGTGAGCCAAGAATCTCATTACACCTATCTAAATGATGTAAATACGCCTTTGAATAATTCTTACAGGTATAACAATCACAGGTAGGATCTAATGGGCCTGTATCTGTTTTGTTTTTTGCATTGCGAATTTTAACAACGCCTGTATCAACAAATAGATGACCGTTTCTTGCGTTACGAGTAGGCATTACACAGTCAAACATATCAATACCGCGACGAACACCTTCAACCAAATCTTCAGGTTTACCAACACCCATCAAGTATCTTGGCTTATCTTCAGGCATTAAAGGTGTTGTATGATCTAAAATTCTAACCATATCCTCTTTTGGTTCACCTACAGATAAACCACCAATAGCATAGCCATCAAAACCTATTGCTTGAAGCCCTTTAGCGGAAACTTCACGTAGGTCTTCATACATGCCACCTTGAACAATACCAAAAAGTGCATTTGGGTTGCCTTCATGAGCATCTTTAGAACGTTGAGCCCAACGAAGAGACAATTCCATAGAGTCTTTTGCTTCTTTATGTGTCGCTGGGTACGGCGTACACTCGTCAAAAATCATGACGATATCTGAGCCAAGTTTACGTTGTACTTCCATTGAGCGCTCAGGTGTTAGCATAATGCGATCACCATTTACAGGTGAGCTAAACTTAACACCTTCTTCTGTGATTTTACGCATTGCCCCTAGACTAAATACTTGGAAGCCACCTGAATCCGTTAATATTGGTTTGTCCCAGTTGATAAAGTCGTGCAAATCACCATGCTGTTCAATGATATCAGTACCTGGACGAAGCATTAGGTGAAAGGTATTACCTAAAATGATCTCTGCACCAATCTCTTTGATTTCTTCAGACTTCATGCCTTTTACTGTACCGTAAGTACCTACAGGCATAAACGCAGGTGTTTCTACAGTGCCGCGCTCAAAAGTCAAACGACCTCGGCGTGCTTTACCGTCTTTGTTAATTAAATCGTATTTCATCATATTCCTCAGCCCACCAGCTAAACAGGCCAGTAGCTTTAAAAATTTATAACTGTGTTTTTTTACTTAGCAGCATGGCATCGCCATAACTGAAAAATCTGTATTTATCTTCAACTGCATGTTTGTATGCAGCCATGATGTTTTCATAACCTGAAAAAGCACTTACTAACATTAATAAAGTTGATTCAGATAAATGGAAATTGGTCACAAGCGCATCAATCACCTTAAACTCAAAGCCTGGTGTGATAAAGATTTCTGTATCACCATAAAACTCTGACAAAGGCTGATTGTTCTCTGCTGCAAACTTCGCCGCACTTTCAATCGATCTAACTGATGTAGTGCCAACGGCGACAACTCGTCCGCCACGCGCTTTAGTTTTGTTAATTTGCTCAACGACTTCTTGAGGTACTTCAACATACTCAGCATGCATGACATGATCATGAATATTATCAACTCTTACAGGCTGAAATGTACCTGCACCTACATGTAGCGTTACAAAGGCTAGTTCAACGCCTTTCTTTTGTATTTTTTCAAGTAAAGCTTCATCAAAATGCAAACCCGCGGTAGGCGCTGCGACAGCACCAGGCTTTTCACCATAAACCGTTTGATAGCGCTCTTTATCACTATCCTCGTCTGGGCGGTCAATGTATGGAGGTAAAGGCATGTGCCCTATTTCTTCTAAAATGTGTAAGACATTCTTTTCACTTTCAAACTTAAGTTCAAAAAGTGCATCATGACGAGCAAGCATTGTTGCTGAGTATGCGTCTTCTAAGATCAGTTTGTTACCAACTTTAGGAGACTTACTACACCTGATATGAGCCAATAAACTATGTTCATCTAACACACGCTCAACAAGTACCTCTAATTTACCGCCACTTTCTTTCTGGCCAAACATGCGCGCAGGGATAACTCGTGTATTATTAAACACAAGTAAATCACCAGCATTTAGCTGGTCAATAATATTGATAAAAGTAAGATCTTGGATCTCACCAGAATTACCATCAAGTGTCATTAATCGACTTGCCGTTCGCTCCTCTTTAGGATAACGGGCAATTAATTCTTCAGGTAAATCAAAGGAAAAATCAGAAACGCGCATAAAAGGCTCAGGTTGACTAAAATTAAAACCGCGTAATTCTATTGCTAGCGCCCTAAAATTGCAAGGTTATCAGCCTAAACTAAGTCTGTTTTGATAGGCATTTTTCGAGCATTTCACCGACTTTATCGTAGGAAATTGGTTTAGCGATATATTCGTCCATACCAGAATCTAGACACTTCTCTCTATCCCCTTTCATTGCATTCGCTGTCATCGCAATAATAAGGATATCTTTGACGCAGTTACCAGCGCCACCTGAACGAATGATTTTAGTCGCTTCATAGCCGTCCATTTCTGGCATCTGACAATCCATAAAAATCATTGAATAGTCAGCGCCATTTCGTTTCAAAAGTTCTATGGTTTCAATACCATTGGCTGCAACATCAAAAGTTAGGTTTAGCTTTTTAAGGATACCGCCAGCAACCATTTGGTTAATTCGGTTGTCTTCAACTAACAGTACTTTAGGATTATTTTCACTTAATCGCTGACTATCTATTTGAATTTCGGTTTTGGCATCTACCGAGCCTGCAACAAATAGGTTGTATAAATGTAACGGTGTTATAGGCTGATAGAGTACTTGCAAGTTTGCCCACTCTTGTTGCCCTTGATGCAACTGAGTAGCTGAAACAGGAGACATTAAGTACAATTTATTCTCATCAAACAACTTGGTTACTTTGCCGATATCATATTCAAAGTTTTCAATGTTAACGATGCACAAGTCGTATTGGTGTAATGATTCCAGTAACGAGTCACTCGCAGTGGTATAGGCATTAATCCCCCACCTCATTAATTGATTTTTTATTATTTCAGTGACTTGATAATTATCATCTACGATAAGGACGTTCTTAGGCTCTATAGTGTGGTGACTGAGTTGTTCTGGAAATTGAGATACATCTACTCTTATATAAGCAGAAAAATGACTTCCAACATTTAACTGACTGTTCACAAGGATGTCACCATTCATCAAACGGCAAAGTTTTTTAACAATGGCCAAACCGAGGCCTGCACCTTGATACTTTCTAGATGCGGATGAATCAACCTGACTAAAGTTTTCAAATAATGTATCAATATCTTTATCTGCAATACCAATACCCGTATCTATTACGTCAATCGTCAGTTTTAACTCTCCATCAATCGCTATATCAGACAACTTAAGCGTAACGCTGCCATTGTCAGTAAACTTAAGCGCATTAGCTATCAAGTTGGTTATAATTTGCTTGATTCGACCATTGTCTCCTATCACCCACCGGTTATTGAGCTCACTTGTATCGAGTAATAATGAAAGTTGTTTTTGCTCGGCTTGATGAGCCAATGACAAGCCTAAGTCTGAAACCAATTGATATAAATCGACGTCTCTCTTTTCTATAGTGAGTTTGTCTGCTTCTATTTTTGAATAGTCAAGAATATCGTTGATCAAACCTAACAACGAATGAGCGCTAGTATTGGCTATTTCAAGTTTCTGATTCTGTTCTTGATCTAAAGTCGTATCAGCCAGGAGATCTAACATCCCAATAACACCATTCATCGGTGTTCTTATCTCATGACTCATACTAGCCAAAAATTCATTTTTAGCAGTAACCGCTGCTTCCGCTAGTTTGGTAGTTTCAATAAGCTCTTGTTCAGTATTAACTCGATCGGTTACGTCATAATTGACGCCGATCATACTCTTCGGTTGATCATTATCGTCCTTAACCACAATGGCAAATGCTTTTAAATAACGAATCGTACCGTCTGGCCATTTAATACGAAATTGTGTATCAAACTTATCTTTACCTGCAATTGCTGCCTGTAATTCTGCTGCTGCTCGCTCAATATCATCAGGATGAACACCGTTTTCCCATGCGTCATAAGCACCTGAAAAACACTCTTTTGTGATACCGTATAACTTGAACATCCAATCGTCCCAGTTTAGCTCATTTGTGATTAAATCAAATTCCCAAACACCTATTCCAGCCGAATCTGCGGCGACCGACATTCGTTGATTCTGATAAGCAATGGCTTGTTCGTGCAGTTTGCTCTCCGAAATATCGATATGGGTACCTATCATGCGTTTAGGCTGACCATTTGCAAACCACTCGACTACTTTACCCGTGTCTAAAACCCATACCCAATGACCATCTTTATGACGCATACGAGCTTCACAAATATAGTATTCTGTCTCTCCTTGCCAGTGTTTATTTAATGCCTGTGAAGATCTCTCTAAATCATCTGGGTGAGCAACATTCATCCACGTGTTGATATCAATCGGCTCCAACTCACTTAGCTTATAACCAATAATTCCTGCCCAACGCTCATTAAACTCCACTTGTCCTGTTTCAATCTCCCAATCCCAAACACCAAGTGATGTAGACTCTAAGATGAAGGCTAAACGATCATTGGTTTGCTCTAAATAATGATTTGCTTCAACTTTATCAGTAATGTCCTGAATCGAGCCTATTACTTTTGCGTCATTATCTTTAGTGAAATGTCGAGCAGCCCTAAAATAAAATACTTTTATTTTGTCCGTAGACAAATCAATATGAATTTCAAATTCGATTGATTTACCGGTTTCTAACACCTTTTTCAGTATCTCTGAAAAGCTGGAGACATTTCTATTCTTGGCAATCACATTAGAAAATTCATTAAACCAATCGTCACAAGCTTCAATACCCAGCAATGACTGAGTCGTTTTTGACATTATTAATTCATTGCTATCAGAGGTGAATTCCCAAGCACCAATCTTGGCTTGCTCACCAATTTCCAGCAACATCTCCTGTTGCTCAATCAAGGATTTTCTATTTTTTTGTTTGAGTAGTTCTTTACTGATCCAGTTAGCAAGCGCCATCAGTATCCTAATATCACTATCTGAATAGGCCACTTTCGTATCACTTTGATTGAGGTAAACCAAAGCGCCAAAATAATGATTATCTATAAAGAGTGGTGCACAGAAATAATCAAGTTCGTTACTGTCATTGTTATGCTTTTTAGCATGAGCAGGCTGCCCACTAATAAGGTCAGTAGAACAATGTTGATAAATATCACCTACAAACTCTTCGCTCAATTGCTGTGATGATGTATTAACAATTATTGGTTGTTTTTGATTGCCCTTAACTTCAATAATACACGCAGATGACAAATCGAAAAGTTGCTTACCTAGCTTGAAAATGGCGTCATATTTATTTTTAATCGCGCCATTTTCATCACTAGATAACTGTCTAAGTGTATTTAATGCTATTTCGGTTTGTTTTCTTTCTTGAATATCATTCTGAACGACAATGAAACCATTAGTCTCATTGTAGCGGTTAACAAGTGGAACAATAGTGGTTTCAAACCAATGGTTTCTGCCATTGCTTAATAAGCATGCCAGTTCTCCCTTCCAAAATGCACTATTAGATCTCTTTTTGATAAGTTCTTTTAATGGTTCAGGTAATTCTTTATTTGCAAAGAAATCGGCAATACTACCCGTCTTGTTTTCACTACACTGGTAATAATTAACAAATTGTTTGTTCAGCTGCTTAATATCTCCTTCTAGCGAAATATGAGCGACTAATGCATGCTGATCCATCGCAAATTGAAACTCGGCACTTTTTCTTTTTGAACGTAACAAGGCACGATAATTTGACAGCACCAAATCTTTCATCGGTACAAAGTTAAATAGATAGCTGATAAACAAGGTTGCGAGTATTGCTAGTAAAATAAATAATTGTACTTTTTTAAGTTGCTCTACTTTTTTACTAGATTGAACTTCAAATTGAATGACCACATAATCTAAATCGGTAACCAGCTTTTCTAAATAAAATTGATTGTAGTTATTGTTTAAAGCGAGATTCATTTCTTCAAGTGTTAAACGATCAAAAGCAAGTGCTGCTGCAGCTAAATCCAACACTCTTTCTTGTAATCGAACCTGGTCGCTAAAATAACTTTCTTTGATTATGCTAAGATCTGCATAATGAGATTTGACCAAATCTCCCAAGTAGTTTTGGTTATCTGCAAATTTTTGAGCCGTTTCCTTTAACGAGATAACCTCAAAAAAGGCATCACGCCCACTTGCCTTTAACTCTTTAACAATATGCATTTTTAGTAGAATTCGATTGGCGTTCATCCGCTGAGAGCCTGATACGTTAATCGTATTGGCATCCAGATCCAGTTCATCAATAGCAGAATAAAAGAAAACAAAAGCCAGCAAAACCATCACACCAATAGCGCTTAAACCAATGATGACTCGTTTATTGATAGATGCTTGAATAGCCGTTAATTCACTCATAGTCCTACTAGCTTAAACTCATTCCTTGTTTTAGGGGGGGTAAGTAAACAATATTCAGAAAAAACTATTATTTTTAAAAGTTTAATATAACTAAGTCAGATTGCCAGAATTTGACAAAGTATCTGACTAAAACTTGATATAAGCCGCTTTTATATGAACTATCATGCGCATTTATTTCTAAATATTTAAATAGTCTTTATGCTAACCAAACGTCTGTTTGAATATATATCTATGAAAAAAGTATCAATAGCGCTTGCTAAAACATTACTCAATGCCTTTGAACGGCATATATTTCTGTATCGACAAGTCACTAACGCGGCCAAAGATAAGTTCGTCAATCAATCCTGGCATCAAATACACGAAGCTGCGAAAGCCCGAACAGATTATTTTGAAGTTCGAGTTAAAGAGGCTGTTCTAAGTATTCAATCCGAATTCGAGATATCATCCCTTGATAAAGCCTTATGGCGCCAAGTTAAATCTCATTACATCACTTTATTAGACGAACACCCTCAAGCCGAATTAGCAGAAAGTTTTTATAATTCTGTTTTCTGCCAGCTGTTTGAACGTAAGTACTATCATAATGATTTTATATTCGTTGAAGCGACTTTGGCGACTCGAAGTGTCAACCCAGGATCAGTTTTGTATGACACCTATTACTTAGGTCAGACAAGCCTACCTAAGATAGTCACTAAAATAATCGAAAAAACAGGGCTATCAGATCGTTTTTCAAACCTAAAAAGTGATATTAAGAACATCCTTAGTGCGTTTTCAAAACGCTCTTCATTTGCCAGCTTTTTCGCTGAAGAAATGGTAATCGAAGTTGTTAGCTCCGTTTTTTATCGAAATAAGGGGGCTTATATTATCGGTAGAGTTAGAACAGATAGTGCTCAAACACCGTTTATTGTACCTATTGTTCACAATGAAAAAGGCGGACTGAAAGCGGATGCGCTAATTACAGATCCAAGTACGATGGCTGTTGTGTTTGGCTTTGCTAGAGCTTACTTTTTTGTCGACTGTCAGTATCCAAGCCTACTAGTCGATTTTCTACAACAGCTTATTCCTCATAAGACACGAGCGGAATTATACTCAAGTATAGGGTTTCACAAACAAGGTAAAACTCAGTTTTACCGAGATTTCTTAAATCACCTAAAAGCGAGTGATGACCAATTTGAGCTAGCTGCAGGTATTAAGGGTATGGTGATGTCGGTATTTACTCTTCCTTCCTACCCTTATGTATTTAAAGTAATTAAAGATAAATTTGCGCCAAGCAAGCAAATGACAAGGAAAGATGTTAAGGGTAAATATAGGCTAGTGAAACTACACGACCGTGTGGGACGAATGGCAGATACTATGGAGTATTCAGAAGTTGCATTCCCTAAAAATAGATTTTCAGCGTCATTACTCGAAGAATTGACAGAGGTTGCTCCATCTTTGCTTAGAGAAGAAGGGCAAGACCTTGTCATTAGTCATGTTTATATAGAAAGACGAATGACGCCACTTAACTTGTATTTGGCCAAAGCAAGTGAAGAACAAATTGATAACGTTATGCTTGGTTATGGTAGAGCGATAAAGCAACTAATAGCAGCCAATATATTTCCTGGCGATATGTTATTAAAAAACTTTGGCGTGACAAGGCACGGTAGAGTTATTTTTTATGATTATGACGAAATCACCTATATGAACGAGGTGAATTTTAGAACACTGCCTGAACCGGAAACAGAGGAGCAAATATACGCAGCTCAGCCATGGTATTCCGTAGCACCAGGTGATGTATTCCCTGAAGAGCTGGCAACATTTGCATTGGCTAACCCTAAATATAGGAAGGCTTTTATGGTTTATCACGCAGATCTGTTGACGGCAAAATACTGGCAAACACAACAAGAAAAGGTGGCTAAAGGCCAATACGCCGACGTTTTCCCTTATCCAGACCACTTAAAATTTGACTAAAACACTACATTTCTGTTTGTTTTTTAGTAAACCTGTTTGATATTCAAGCAAACAGTCAATTTTTTTAAATAAAGGGGTTTACCTTTGCCATTGCTTAAGTATAATGGCGCTCCATTGCAGGGGTATAGTTCCAATTGGTAGAACAGCGGTCTCCAAAACCGACGGTTGGGAGTTCGAATCTCTCTACCCCTGCCATCTTCTTTCTTTCCAAAGAATATCTTTTCTTGTTAATATCTTATTCATTACGTTCAATACCAGATTAATATGCTGTCAGCACAAAAGAAATTTGAATATCTGCAAGAAATGGGCATTGAATTATGGCAATTACGTACTGCCAAAGTTCAAGATGCTAGCCAGTCTCTTAGTATAGGTGTCGATCAAGACGCTGTTACAACTCGCTTTTTTTCTGATGTTTTGCAATATTTTAATTTAACGATAGAAGACATCATTGTTGCCAAGGATATTATCCATTTAAACCAACTGAAGTGGCAGTTCTCAGAAGAAGAGACTTTTGACCTTCAGGGCAATAAACTAATCACGCCAGCCTTATCAGAAATAGCATCCTCAATAACGCTGAAAAAAGCCCTTTGGCAGACATTGAGCAAATTTGAATAATTAGCATTATGAATACTCTTAAATTGAGCGAAGTGACATTAGAAGATTGTCAAATTTTAATGCCAATAGAAAATGCCTGCCATAGTCATCCTTGGACTGAAAATACACTAAAAAGCTGTATTGGTGGACGTTATTTTGGCGAGAAACTCAGTGATAACAACCGTGTTCTAGGATTCTATATTGGTGAATACATAGCTGGCGAAGCAACCCTTATGGATATTTGTGTAAGTCCAACACACCAAGGCAAAGGGCTTGGAAAGAAGCTGTTAAGTGCATTTTTAGCATCGTGCAAACAAAAAAGCACTGAGAGTATTTTTTTGGAAGTCAGAGCCTCTAATACAGCAGCTCATTTAATGTATATAAATTCAGGCTTTATTGAAATAGCCAGAAGAACAGGTTATTACCCAAGTGAGCAAGGCTACGAAGACGCCATCGTAATGAAGTTGTCACTATAAGAAAGCGGCTGACCTACAAGGAATGCCAGCCTACCCTACTACCCTACTAATCTTCTAGCTTTAGTGAGATTTAGTCACTTTAATTCTTTCAACTAAGTTTTCAGGCTTTTTAGATGACGGGCCCATTAGAAAATCTAGTTGTACGGTCATATCTTTAGCCTTACCTTTGCTTTCCACTTTATATTTCCACTGAGACAAAGCGGTAATCGCCACTTTATTAAATGTATTTTCAGGTTTAGCAGCAATAACACTGATATTAGACGTACTACCATCTTCTTCAATATCAAACTTAAGTAAAACTGAACCTTCAACTCCGTCCCTAGCGGCCTCAACAGGGTACTTAGGCTCAATTCGAATTTCAGGATAGACTTTAACTTTTTTGCCCTCCTTATAATCGTGAGCACCTAATTGTCCAGCATAACTAATACCAGCAATACTCGTTGCGGTTATGGCTACAGCTGCTAAAGCTGCTCTTACTGATAGTGTTTTAGAGGCTTTAATATTTTGGATACGCTCTAACATATTATTCTTATCTCCATATGATTGAAATGAAAGTCGAGCAAAAGTAAGTGGCGGCTGCGTTTCAGCAACCAGCACTAAGGCTCGGCTATAGTTGATTCGACTTTGTGCAGTCTTTTTTGCGATAACCACATGATCACAAGCCAGCTCTTGATCTTGTCGAAACCTGAAATAAGCCAACCAGATAAGTGGGTTGAACCAGAATAAAATCACAAAAGAAATCGCCAACATGTTCCAAATAAGATCTCGCCTTTGATAATGACAAATCTCGTGCGCCAAAATTAGCGACTGCTGCTCATCGTTAAATAGCTGACTAAAGTTCTCTGGCAAAATAATTCTTGGTGAAAAGACACCTACTAACATCGGACTATAAACCTCATGACTTTGGTACGCCTTAACACCTTTAGGTAGGGCTAACTCCGCCTCATTTACGCGTCTCAAAGTCGATGACAACATCTTCGTATAATTATAATGAGAAAGACAAAGATAGAGTAAAATAGTTGCAGCACCACCCGCCCAAACAGCAGACAGCCAATGTTGTAAGAACGGCTCTTTAACGTTGCTTGCAACGACAGTAAATACTTCGATCTGAGCAACTGAAATAATCGCATTTTCGGGCCAAGGCGACGGCAAAAAGTAGATCAACAATGAAAGTGGTAAAATCAGCCAAGACAAGTACTTCCCTGTTGCGCCAAAATAATTAATCAAGAACCTATGTGAAGCGAGCAACAATATAATTAATACACTTATTGGTACGATTGAAGAAACCAACCAATCAATCATTGTTCTTCTCCCAGTCAGCGATAATTTGCTTGAGCTCGTCAATGTCTTGCTTGTCTATTGATTTATTTTTAGCAAAGCCCGCGACCAATGGTGACAACTTACCACTGAACATGCGTTCAATCATGCTCATGCCTTCTTTCGTGGTGTACGTTTCTTTTTCAATTAATGGGAAATATAAATACCGCCTTTGCTCTTTTTCAAAGTCAACGGCGCCTTTTTTAACCAGTCTGCTCAACAGCGTTTTGACTGTTTTTTCATGCCATTCTTTATTTTCATTTAACCGTTCAATCACTTCGGTAGCACTTGCTGGGTGGCCCTGCCAAAGTGCATCTAACACTTCAAATTCAGCTTTACTTATATCAACCATGGTCTATCTCTTAGCTTATTTTTACTTTCTTTTAATTACATTCGCGAATAGATTACATACGTAATCCCAACTAAAGAATTACATTCGTAATCAAAAATTACAAGTATTTTTTTACCATTTCATTTTAAAACGAATAATAAGCCTGACATTTCTGTCGATTTTTGTTGAATAAATATCGATAAATAGGTGCTCATTGTTTAGCTTTTGGCTATAATATCGCGCTTTAATTTTCTAATTTCATCACACAGGTAAAATGCATGTCTGTACAACAGCAGGAAGTCGACTTACGTAGAACGTTTGCGATCATTTCTCACCCTGATGCGGGTAAAACAACGATTACTGAAAAAGTATTACTTTTTGGTCAAGCTTTACAAAAAGCAGGTACAGTAAAAGGTAAAAAGTCAGGTCAGCATGCAAAGTCTGATTGGATGGAAATGGAAAAAGACCGTGGTATTTCAATTACAACGTCTGTCATGCAATTCCCTTATGCAGATTGTCTAGTAAACTTACTTGATACCCCAGGTCACGAAGATTTCTCTGAAGATACTTACCGTACCTTAACAGCGGTAGATTCATGTTTAATGGTTATCGATACAGCGAAAGGTGTAGAGGATAGAACGATTAAACTAATGGAAGTTACACGTTTACGTGACACGCCAATCATCACATTTATGAACAAAATGGATCGTGATACTCGCGATCCAATGGAAGTCATGGATGAAGTGGAAGATGTATTAAAAATTAAGTGTGCCCCTATCACTTGGCCAATAGGCATGGGTAAAGAATTCAAAGGTGTTTACAACATTTTGACTGACGAAACGATTCTTTACCAAACAGGTCAAGGTCATACTATTCAAGAAAAGCGTGTTATTAAAGGCCTTGATAACCCAGAGCTTGATACTGAAATTGGTAACTACGCTGAAGACTTACGTGAAGAATTAGAACTTGTTGTTGGCGCGTCACACGAATTTGACTTAGACGAATTCTTAGCAGGTAAGCTTACTCCTGTATACTTTGGTACTGCCTTAGGCAACTTTGGTGTTGACCATATGCTAGACGGCTTAACTCAATGGGCACCAAAACCACAGTCACGTGAAACAGATTTAAGAACAGTTAACGCTGAAGAAGAGAAATTCACAGGCTTCGTATTTAAGATCCAAGCAAACATGGACCCTAAACACCGTGACCGCATTGCATTCATGCGTATTTGTTCGGGTAAATACGAAAAAGGCATGAAAATGCGCCAAGTACGTATTGGCAAAGACGTTAAAATTGCCGATGCTGTTACCTTTATGGCTGGCGACCGTTCAAACGTAGAAACAGCCTATGCTGGTGATATTATTGGTCTGCATAACCACGGTAGTATTCAAATTGGTGATACATTCACCTCTGGTGAAATGATGAAGTTTAGTGGTATCCCTAACTTCGCACCGGAAATGTTCCGTCGCATTAGACTAAGAGATCCACTTAAAGCGAAGCAACTACAAAAAGGCCTAATTCAACTATCTGAAGAAGGTGCTGTACAAGTTTTCAGACCATTAGCAAATAATGACATGATCGTTGGCGCTGTTGGTGTGCTTCAGTTTGAAGTTGTAGTTCATCGTTTAAAAACAGAATATAACGTTGACGCTATATACGAACCTATTAGTGTTGCTACTGCTCGCTGGGTAAGTTGTGAAGACGAAAAGACATTTGAACAGTTTAAAAAGAAAGCTAACGATAACTTAGCGCTTGATGGTGGTGATAACTTAACTTACATCGCGCCAACAATGGTTAACTTAAACCTAGCAATGGAAAGACACCCTGACGTTGTATTCCACAAAACACGTGAGCACTAATTTAACATTTAAATTAGTCATTTGAAGCAAGGTTATTTGCAAAGAGAGAATTCCGTTGGCTGCCATACAAGCAGCCATCAAAAACAGAGTTAATAGACAATGAATATTAAACAATTACTAAGTGAAAAAGTGCTAGCGGCTATGGTTGCCGCAGGTTTACCAGAAGATACCAACCCAGCGGTTAGCATTTCAAACCGCGCAAATTTTGGTGACTATCAAGCTAATGGCGTGATGGGTGCTGCTAAAAAGCTAAAAACAAACCCACGTGAATTAGCAAGCAAAGTAGTTGAACACCTAGATCTTGATGGCATTGCTGAAAACATTGAATTAGCGGGCCCAGGTTTTATTAATATCCACCTTTCAAAAGATTGGTTAGCTTCACAGTTAACAACAATCAAAGGTGATGCAAAGTTAGGCGTTACTCAGGCAGAAAAACCACAGACTATCGTTGTTGATTACTCAGCACCAAACCTTGCTAAAGAAATGCACGTTGGTCACCTTCGTTCAACCATCATTGGTGATGCAGTTGTTCGCGCGTTCGAATTTAAAGGTGAAAAAGTTATCCGCCAAAACCACATGGGTGATTGGGGTACACAATTTGGTATGTTGCTAGCTCACCTAAGTGACAAGCTAGCAGCAAATGAAGTAGCAGAAACGGCACTAGCTGATTTAGAGAATTTTTACCGTGAAGCAAAAGTACGTTTTGATGATGAAGACGGTTTTGCTGATAGAGCACGTGAATACGTTGTTAAATTACAAAGTGGCGATGCTGACTGTGACAAGCTTTGGCAACAGTTTATTGATATTTCAATCGCGCATAGTGAAGAAATCTACGAAAAACTAAATGTTACGCTTACTCGTAATGATGTCATGGGTGAAAGTGCATACAACGATGATCTTGCCAATGTCATTGATGAGTTAATGGCAAAGGAAATTGCTGTAGAAGACCAAGGTGCTCGTGTTGTATTCATTGACGAGATGGCAAATAAAGACGGCGAACCTTCTGTGTTTATCGTGCAAAAATCGGGCGGCGGTTACTTATACGCAACGACTGATTTATCAGCATGTCGTTACCGCTCTGGTAAATTAGCTGCTGATAGAATTGTTATCTTTACCGATGCTCGCCAAGCGCTTCACTTCAAACAAGTTGAAATTGTTGCTAGAAAGGCAGGCTTTTTACCAGAAAACGTACAATATCAACACTGTCCTTTTGGCATGATGATGGGTGACGATGGTAAGCCGTTTAAAACACGTACTGGTGGCACAATCAAACTTGCTGAATTATTAGATGAAGCGGTTACTCGTGCAAGCGACTTAATCAAAGAAAAAAACCCAGACTACAGCGAAGAAAAACTTGCAGAAGTAGCTAAGAAAGTCGGTATCGGGGCAGTTAAGTTTGCCGACCTTTCTAAGAACAGAACAAGCGACTATATCTTCAACTGGAAAACAATGCTTAGTTTTGAAGGCGCGACCGCACCTTACCTACAATATGCATACTCTAGAATTCAAAGTATCTTCACCAAAGCTGGTGTTGAATATGCTAATTTAAATAGTGCTTTGAACATTGTAGAGCCACAGGAAAAGGCACTAGCATTAAAACTACTTCAACTTGAAGACATTTTAGATGCGGTAACAACTGAGTGTACTCCTAACCTTCTTTGCAGCTATTTGTACGAGTTAGCGAGCTTATACATGAGCTTCTACGAAGCATGCCCAATCTTAAAAGACGGTATTGAAGAAGATGTGCGTAACTCTCGTTTAGTTTTATGTGGTCTAATCGCAACAACATTGAAACAAGGTTTAGATATCTTAGGTATCGAAACCATGGAGAGAATGTAAGCAATCTAGTATTTACGAGTAGTTTATGAAAATACTTATTATTGATGATGCAAACAAAACATTAGCGCCTATTCATAGTGCGCTAAAGTCTAGGCAATGCCAATTAGCGTATACTAAAGATCCAGTTCTAGGTCTTAAAACGCTTAACAAACATAAGTTTGATGCCATCATCAGTGCAAAAGAAATTGCTCGTACTTCTTGTGAAAACTTAATTAAAGCAGTCGCATTAAAATTTCCGGAATTAGTGCGATGTGCTTTGATTGCTGAATCTGATAGCCAGTCTGAAATCGTACAACAGCTACACCTTAACTTTACATCCGACTTTGATCATCAATCAGTCGTCAATAACGTACTTGATCTTATCGCTCAAAAGAAAAAGGTCGCTAATCAACATATTGTAAAAATGGTAGCTAAAGTTAAAACACTCCCTAGCCCACCAAAAGTCTTTTTACAGCTAAACATGTTGTTACAGCAACGCAACGTAGATTCAGATCGTATTGCGCAAATCATCACTCAAGACCCTGCACTTGCTGCCAAAGTACTGCAGTATGCAAACAACACGTTTGTACCAAATGGCAAACCATTAACAGATATCACCGATGCCATTACGAAAATAGGCGTTGAAGCATTAACCTGTATTGTGATGACAGCTGAATTGTTTTCTCAAGACATCCATATCTCGAACTTCTCTATCATCAATGAGCAGATTCATGCGCTAGCTGTAGCAAGATTCGCTGCTAGCTTAGTCTCTACAGAATTAAAACACATGGCGATGCTTTCTGGTCTACTGCACAGCATAGGTAAATTGGTACTGTACCAAACAGACGAACGTAAGTGTCAGCAGTTCTTGTTAGAATCATCAGGCATGAAAGATGTGACAGAATTGGAACAAAAGTACTTTTCGGCCACACACTGTCAAGTAGGTGCATATTTACTACATAGTTGGAACTTCTCTAAACCTATTATTGAAGCAGTCTTAATGCACAAACAACCGAAGCAACTTCTACAAAGTGGCTTTGGCATTAATCAAGCCGTTTATTTGGCCAATACGCTATTAAGTGAAATAAAAGTAGAGCAAAGCTTTATAGAACATTTCAAACTTGAAGAATCTATTGATAAACTAATTGACAAGGTTCAGTTGTTTAAATAGCGATTAATACGGTGAATGATAAACAATTATCTCTTACAGATAGCCACTGTCATTTAGATTTCAACGAATTATCAAGTCAATTAGATAGCCTGCTTAGTGCTTGTCAAAACAAAAATATCAATCGACTTATCGTGCCAGCAATTGCACCTAGCAATTGGCAGGCTGTACTTGATATATCGAAAACTAATACTATTCAAATTCACCCTTGCCTTGGTGTACACCCTTGGTTTTTGGATGATCTTGAACTAAGTTGCATCGCAGACCTGAAAAGCGAGCTTATCAAAAATAAGAGTCGTATTATCGCGCTTGGCGAAGCAGGCATTGACGGCACAATAGCAAAAGAAAAAAACAATATTAGTAAGCAAATCGATTTCTTTGACGCACAGTTGGCGGTAGCCGATTCACTATCACTGCCTGTCATTGTCCATCACAGACGTTCACACCAAGAAGTAGTCAGCTGCTTAAAAAAGTATAAACTTAGTCAAGCAGGCATTATCCATGCATTCTCAGGTAGTTACCAACAAGCTAAGCAGTACTTAGATCTTGGTTTTAAACTAGGGATAGGCGGTACGATAACCTATCCGAGGGCAGCTAAAACGATCAAAACAGTCAGTAAGCTCCCTCTCGACTCAATCGTATTGGAAACAGACGCCCCTGCCATGCCACTTTATGGTTACCAAGGAAAGACCAATTCACCAGAGCGAATAATAGATGTGCTTGAAGCACTTTCAGAAATCAGAAACGAGTCAAAAGAAACATTAGCCATAGCAACAGAAGCTAACCTAGAGCAATGTTTATTTACTTAGCTTTATTGGCCTCTGGAGCTAGGCGATAGCCTCTGCGACTGAACCTATTGAGCCCTCTTGTTAACAGGAAACCTACAACACCAGCTAACAACAACATTAACCTAATTAAGTCGTAATGCTCATTATTGGCTTTTTCTAAATCATCTACAAAATGTGATTTTTGCAGTGTCATTCGAACATAACCTTCCAGCTTATCAGCCCTTATTTCCTCTATAAAAGGCACAAAAGTTTTTGCATTGTGTTCTTGATACTCTTTAATTCCAAAAAGGCTTTGTATCGATTGTGCTCCTTCAGTAGCATGCACTAACTGCCCTGTTTTATCGTATATAGAAATATCTTTGATCCAAGATTGTTGGTTTAGTTGCTCAATGAGTGCCTTAACAGACTTGTCATTTAATGAATCACCGCTAAGTAACGAAGGAACTAATTGTTTGACATATTGCTTTCCTGAAACAACAAAGTGATGCTCTATCTTTTCAGACATATTACTGTTTGAGAACATCCATAAATTCATGACGACAATAATTAGTGCTATCGCTATAGTTAATTGCATTAATTTATTATAAATCGATGACAATTTAGGGTATAAAGGCTGTTCAGCTTGTGTCATATAATTCTGGGAAACAAATGTTAGGTACTAACTACACTATAGTGCTTAATACATGTTAATAAAATATAAGGCATAGGATAACAATAAAATTAATTAAAATTAAGGGTATATCATGTCGTTCGCTGTACATGAATTGTCATTAACAGAATATTCAAGCTCATCTCTTGCTGAGCTATTTAATGTTGAAGAGAGTCAGCATTACACTAATCACTTTTTTCAAATCAATGATAATAACCTGATCATTGATGCTCGATTTAACCTTGCCCAAACAGTAACTACAGACTCTACTAGAGATTCATTTGACTGCTCAGATGTAGAGCTCGTCGTTTTTGATACAATAAGTGTTGCGCTATTGAACGAGTTGCTTAAAACATCACACCTTTCAGTATTGTCAATAAGTGCGGTTAATCACAGAATTGCTCAAACTAGTTTCCGTTTTTACGTATCAGTGGCAAATCTCTCAGAAGCAAGAGCGTCCCTTTCACAATTTTGTTTAGCTAATCAAATTGAAGCTGCTTTAGTTGAGAATGCACCAAACTTAAATGAGCCTGGCGTGCTGGTTATGGACATGGACTCAACAACCATAAAGATAGAATGTATTGATGAAATAGCAGTGCTAGCCGGTGTCGGTGAGCAGGTAGCAGAAGTAACAGAGCTTGCTATGCAAGGGAAATTGGATTTTGCCCAAAGCTTACACCAACGTGTAGCGACCTTAGAAAATGCCAATGAATCGATTCTTGCTGAGGTTGCAAAGAATATTCCTTTGATGGAAGGTTTAGAAAATCTGATTGAACAACTAAAAGCCCACGATTGGAAAGTCGCCATTGCCTCAGGGGGCTTTACTTACTTTGCTGACCATTTGAAAGAACTACTTTCACTTGATGCCGCTGTAGCAAATACACTAGAAATAGTAGACAGTGTTTTAACAGGTAAAGTACTAGGTGACGTTGTTGATGCAAATACTAAGGCTCTAGTCTTGCAAAACCTACAACAAGAATATCAGTTAAAGCCAACACAAACCGTTGCTATGGGTGACGGTGCAAATGACTTAACCATGATGGCTGCGGCACAATTAGGTGTAGCCTTTCATGCAAAAGAAGTCGTACAGAAACAAGCCGACAGTAGTATTAACTTCAATGGTCTAGACTTAATGCTGCATTGGTTGAAGTAATCGCATTAAAAAAGGCTAACCCTCAGGTTAGCCTTTTTGTTTTAGCTGGGGATTAGACCACTTGTGAATCTACCGCTTTAAAACGTTCTAATTTTTGCCTAATCATCAGCTCAGAAGTTATATCAAATACTTGCAGTGCACCTGCCACACTCCAAATATCTTGTTCAAGTTGCTTACCTCTATGTATAGCATAAGACCCTACATAGCTTAATTCAGGATTTAAATGCTGCATGTCTGGCTCATCGGTTCTTGATAACTTTACTTGCAAACAAATAAGCTCCCCTCTTTTTAAGGCGCGCTTGATAAACATAGATCTGATTTTCTCTGACTTTAATTCAGATGCGAGTTTAGTTTGAACAACCTGCTCAACTAGCTCATTTTCAGGGTTTATCGCAATATAGAGCACGTCAGTAATAGGCATATCTGATGACTTCATTTGCTTAAGGCTAGTACTTAATAAATTAGTTGCTTGTAAGTTACTCAGCACCGGATATAAGTTGAGTAACTTATTTCTGTCACTTAACTGCCTACAATAACCTAGCAGGCGACTTTTATCGTCATGAGAAGTGACCGCTTCAATTTTGTATCGGCTGCCGCTCGTTTGCACAATCAGTGAAGGTAAAGTGACACTATGGCTGTATATATTACGAAGCGCTTTGGCTAAACCAGGCACCTGCAATTCGTACTCATCAGCGGTCAACTTACTTTTATTTTTTTCAATAAGCGCCTTGAAAAATGACCGACCAATATGTTGGTGCTTTTCAACAAAAACACGTAAATTAATTATCGTCTTTTTCTTGTTAACCCGCATCACTTCGTAAGGTAACGCATTTAAGTCAAATGCAGAGGTGATTTTCTGCAACTCAGGAAACGTAACATTGACTATCTCTCCTTTTTTAAGGACTGCAGGTTTGTCTAGTTCAATTTTAAGTCCTGAAGCTGAGAAGTCACAAGAACTTCCTAACCACTCGACATTCTGAATGGAAATATTTACAGGTGTAGAATATATGAAACGAGGCTCACCTCGCTGATTTCTATAGTTAATACCTATATGATCAACCGTCAGCGGTGTGCTTCTCCTTTTATGACCATATTTTCGCAATTTAGCAGTATCAATATCCTTAACCTTAACCTGCTGATACTCTTCGATAATTCTCTTATCATCTACTTCAGCAACAGTCACTAGATGACTAATTCTAGCAACTAACCCTTCTACTTCATTGGTGAGTGGTAAATTTAAGTACTCATCTTTTTTAGCTAACGTATTGGCCAAGGTTAAAGGCGAATATGCAGTACTCGTGTCAAAATCTAGTAGGTTAAGCTGACATATGGAAAAGGAGGATTTACTCGCAGCAAAAGAAATAAACTGTGCTAAAAACGCATTGTCATCTTCGAGCTGAATATTATCAGCGGTATAAAAATACGAACGTCCTTTACTTTCATGTATAAAACTATACACCAATAGCGGCTTTCCTAGTCGTTTAGTTTTTTGTAAGCGCTGAAGCCTGTCTTGAGTAAGTAAAAAATCTAATGTCGAGTGCTTGCTTTCATCTTGCCAATGCTGAAAAATTGATTGGTTGTTAGCGCAAGTCAAAGCGTATCTAGGTAATGCAAGGCCGGAATCATCAGTTAGGAAAACGGGAAGCTCGTTACTTTTGGGAATTGTGAATTGCTCGAAGGTTCTTGCCTGGATAGCTTCTATAGTATTATCAAGATTTATCTTATAGCGACGCTTATTCCCTTGTATATAACCAGTCAAAAACTGACGGAAGCCATCTCTTCTTTCTTTAGTTTCAAAAATTCTCTCAAATCCGACAAGCTGCATCCCTTCTATATTTTGAATATTGCGAACTTCATAATTAAAAAGATTCTGCTTACCAAACTGGAACTCTTCTGCTAAACCGGTGAAGTTAAGCTCTACTGATTGCCCTAGTTCAAAGCTTTGAGCTTCATTGAAGCGAAGCTTACATCCCTTAGTACTTAAATCGGAAGAAGTTGCCTCTACTGTTCTGTGTTTATTTACTTGTACAGAAACTGACACGGCAAAGTTCATTCGTTCTTCACAACGATTGAAATAAGGTCCGTATTTGTATTGCTGTGCGTAGTATTGTGTTTTTTCAAACACTTTATTGACGCTAGACTTGGCTGAAGGCGCTATGCCCATTTTTTCTTTTTGATACATTACACGGAAGTTATTTTCCGTATTCATCACAGCTTCATATACGCCAAACGTATATGAGCCATAGTGAGTGATTGCATCTTGAAATACCTTTATCGCGTTATCGTCTAAATAGTGAATACGCTGTTCATGCTCATACGCCCTGCACTCACCGTCAACGTGACCTCTGAGGTCGACTAATCGAGTACACTGCCCCGCCAAACGTTTTAGCTCCATTTTTAGCAAAAATCGTTCAGTCTTTGGTACTTTCTTAGTTGCAGAATTGAACTTTGTCTCAAAGTCAGCCTTTAAAACCTGCCCTCGAAAATCATCAATGATATGCTGATACTTTAAAAAATCTTTAGCCATTTGCACCTTAATATCATTACAATAACAATAGAATACTCGTAAAGCCGATATTCAACTAAACGATAACCAATGATATCTTAGGATTTTATTCGTTTATTGTCATTATTTTAAACACTAACGAATCAAAGCAAAATTTATACCCAAAAAAGGATTCTCATGGCAAAAACCAAATCTAGTTTCGTTTGTACAGATTGCGGTGCTGAATTTGCGCGCTGGCTAGGTCAATGTACCGAATGTAAAGCGTGGAATACTATCTCTGAATTTAGACAGGCAAAAGCACCTAAAAAGAATGCATCTTTCTCAGGGTATGCTGGTGCTACAGAGGCAAAAGTTCAAACGTTAGACACAATAGATTTGGCAGATTTACCAAGATTCTCCTCTGGATTTGCAGAGTTTGACAGAGTTCTTGGTGGTGGAATAGTACCCGGTAGTGCAACATTAATAGGTGGTGAACCTGGCGCAGGTAAAAGTACATTATTATTACAAACCATGTGTGCATTATCTAACGATATGCCCGCACTTTATATCACGGGTGAAGAATCGCTACAGCAAGTAGCAATGCGGGCCAAACGACTAAATTTAAAAGCTGACAAGTTAAAACTTCTGTCAGAGACAAGTGTTGAGAATATTTGTCATATTGCAGAGAGAGAACAGCCTAAAATCATGGTAATTGACTCTATTCAAGTGATGCACATGGCTGATATTCAATCTGCGCCTGGCAGTGTTTCTCAAGTTAGAGAGGCTGCAGCTTACCTTACCCGTTTTGCTAAGCAAAACCATGTTGCTATGATTATTGTGGGCCATGTGACTAAAGACGGCTCTTTAGCTGGTCCAAAAGTACTCGAACATTGTATTGACTGCTCGATCATGCTTGAAGGATCTACTGATTCTAGATACAGAACATTACGCGGCCACAAAAATAGATTTGGTGCTGTTAATGAGTTAGGCGTATTTGCGATGACAGGAACTGGACTAAAAGAAGTCAAAAACCCGTCAGCGATCTTTCTAAGCCGCAGTGAAGAAGCCACTCCCGGTAGCATAGTCATGGTTTTATGGGAAGGTACACGCCCGCTTTTAGTCGAAATCCAAGCACTAGTGGATCACTCTGCTTTAGGTAACCCTCGACGTGTAGCTGTCGGCGCAGAGCAAAATAGACTAGCTATGTTGTTGGCGGTACTGCATCGCCATGGTGGTTTACAAATGAATGACCAAGATGTTTTTGTTAATGTTGTTGGTGGTGTCAAGGTTACCGAAACTAGCGTGGATTTAGCGCTGATACTGGCGTTGGTTTCTAGTTTTAGAAATAATGCACTGCCTCAGGATCTTGTGGTATTTGGCGAAGTTGGGCTTTCAGGTGAAATACGCCCTGTTCCTAGTGGCCAAGAACGTATTTATGAAGCAGCAAAACACGGTTTCAAAAAAGCTATTGTCCCATTTAACAACTTACCTAAATCACCAATAGAAGGCATGGAAGTCATTGGTGTTAAAAAACTAAGCCAAGCTTTAGAAGTTATTCTTTAATAATTAAAAAAGAGGGCTACGCCCTCTTTTTAATGACCAATTAGACGATATTAATCCGGCTCATAGTCAAGATTTGCCGCCAACCAACGCTCAGCCTGTTCAATTGTTAATTGTTTTCGCTGAGCATAATCAAGCACCTGATCTTTAGCCAGTTTAGCTACTGCAAAATACTTTGAATCAGGGTGAGCAAAGTACCAACCACTTACAGCTGCTCCCGGCCACATCGCGTAACTTGAGGTTAATTCCATACCTATGTTGTTCTCAACATCCAGTAGTTCCCAAAGAAGCCCTTTTTCAGTATGTTCAGGACAAGCTGGATAACCAGGAGCAGGTCTGATCCCTTGATATTGTTCTCTAATTAGAGACTCGTTATCAAAATCCTCATCCGGCGCATAACCCCAGTATTCTTTGCGAATCTTTTCATGCAAATATTCAGCACTCGCTTCAGCCAATCGGTCCGCAACCGCTTTGACCAAGATACTATTATAGTCATCGTGCTCTTTATCAAAAGCTTTAACTAACTCTTCAGCACCAAAGCCTGCTGAAACAGCAAATGCCCCCATATAATCTTTTACACCATCTTCTTTGCTAGCAATATAATCTGATAAACAACGGTTAAATTGACCTGCTGGTTTTTTACTTTGTTGCCTTAACTGATGTAAACGCATTAAGCTATTTTCACGGTTATCATCGCTGTAAACTCGTATATCGTCACCTTCACGCTCTGCTGGGAATAATCCAAACACAGCTTTTGCTTGTAACTTATCATTCGAAATAACATCATCAAGCATTGCATTGGCGTCATTGAAAAGCTTAGTGGCTTCCTCGCCAACGACTTCGTGTTTCAAGATCAAAGGATATTTGCCCGATAGTTGCCAAGTCATAAAAAATGGCGTCCAATCGATATAATTCCTGACTTCATTGAGATCTAATTTATCTAAAACAGTCACACCCAGTTTATTAGGTACTTTAGGTGTGTAGTCTTCAAATGATATCGGTGTAGCATTGGCTCTAGCCTCTTCTAAGGGCACTAAACTTGAACGTGGGCCTTTTTTATAATGACGCTCTCTTACTCGATGATACTCATCATCAAGTCTTTTCATAAATGCAGGACGAAGCTCATCTGAAAGTAGGGCTGTAGCTACTGATACAGAGCGCGAAGCATTAGGTACATAGACAACGGGATGTTTGTACTGCGGTTCAATTTTGACAGCGGTATGTGCTTTAGATGTCGTAGCACCACCTATCAACAATGGAATATCAAAGCCTTGTCGTTGCATTTCTTTGGCAACATGCACCATCTCATCTAAAGAAGGTGTAATTAGACCAGATAAACCGATGATATCGACATTCTCCTCTTTTGCTACTCGCAAAATATCTTCACAAGAAACCATTACCCCTAAATCAATGATTTCATAGTTATTACATTGTAAAACTACGCCAACAATGTTTTTGCCAATATCGTGAACATCACCTTTTACAGTGGCTAATAAGATCTTGCCGTTAGATTGTCCAGCCGATTTTTCCGCTTCAATATATGGATTCAGGTGCGCAACTGCTTGCTTCATTACACGTGCTGATTTAACTACCTGAGGCAAGAACATCTCACCGGCACCAAACAAGTCACCAACAACATTCATACCGTCCATCAATGGACCTTCGATAACATCTAACGGCCTAGTAGCAGCTAATCGAGCCTCTTCAGTGTCTTCAACAATAAATTCATTAATACCTTTAACGAGTGCGTGCTCCAGACGCTTATTTACAGGAAGTTCTCTCCATGCAAGGTCAACTTTGTTATCTTTTGCACCAGCTTGACCTCTGTATTTTTCGGCTACATCAAGTAAACGCTCTGTAGCACCTTCATCCTTATTAAGTACAACATCTTCTACCGCCACTTTTAAATCTTCAGGCAAGTCAGAATAGATAGCTAATTGACCAGCGTTTACAATACCCATGTCCATGCCATTTTTGATAGCGTAGTATAAGAAAACTGCGTGAATAGCTTCGCGTACAGGGTTGTTTCCACGGAATGAGAAAGAGACATTTGAAACACCACCAGAGATCATTGCATAAGGTAAGTTTTGCTTAATGTCTGCAACTGCCTCGATAAAATCTACAGCATAGTTGTTGTGCTCTTCGATACCGGTAGCGACAGCAAAGATATTAGGGTCAAAAATAATATCTTCTGGTGGAAATCCAATCTCATCCACAAGTATTTTGTATGCACGCTGACAGATCTCAAATTTACGTACTCGAGTTTCTGCCTGACCCACTTCGTCAAATGCCATGACTATAACAGCGGCACCATAACGGCGAATTAGTTCAGCTTGAGTACGGAAGATTTCTTCACCTTCTTTTAAGCTAATTGAATTAACTACGCCCTTGCCTTGAATACACTGCAAACCTGCCTCTAAGATATCCCACTTAGAAGAATCCAGCATGATAGGTACTTTAGCAATATCAGGCTCACCAGCTATTAAATTCAAAAAACGGACCATCGCCGCCTTTGAATCAAGCATGCCTTCATCCATGTTGATATCGATTATTTGCGCGCCATTTTCAACTTGCTGCAAAGCAACAGCAATCGCTTGATCGTAATCCTCTTCTTTGATTAGTCGTTTGAAGATTGCAGAGCCTGTTACATTAGTTCGCTCACCAACGTTCACAAATAAAGTATCATCTTTAATTGTCAGTGCTTCTAGCCCAGATAAGCGACAAGCAATTTCACGCTCAAGGATTGCTCTTGGTGCGATCCCCTCTACAGAGTCAGCCATTCCTTTGATGTGCTCAGGTGTTGTACCACAACAGCCACCAATAATATTTAAGAAGCCAGATTGTGCCCACTCTTGAACATGTTTATTCATGTCTTCAACACTGAAATCATATTCACCAAATGCATTTGGCAATCCGGCATTTGGATGAGCAGATACAGCCACATCACTGATTCGACTCATCTCTTCTACATATTGTCTAAGTTCCACTGGCCCTAAAGCACAGTTCAAGCCAAAAGAAATTGGTTTTGCGTGCCTCAGTGAATTGTAAAACGCTTCCGTTGTTTGCCCTGATAATGTTCTTCCAGAAGCATCGGTAATAGTACCGGAAATCATGACAGGCAAACGCTCGCCAATTTCTTCAAAAACAGCCTCTACAGCAAAAATTGCCGCTTTAGCATTTAACGTGTCAAAGATAGTCTCAATTAGAATGATGTCAGAGCCACCTTCAATAAGCGCTTTTGTCGATTCGATATAAGCAACCTTTAACTCATCAAATGTGACATTTCGATAGGCAGGATCATTTACATCAGGAGAAATAGAACAAGTCCTATTCGTTGGCCCAAGTACACCTGCTACAAACCTTGGTTTATTTGGGGTTTTCTTGTTGTATTCATCCGCGACCTCTCGAGCAAGTTGCGCAGCTACCAAATTAATCTCTGCACTTTCGTTCTCCATGTCGTAATCAGCCATGGCGATTGTCGTAGCATTAAAAGTATTGGTTTCTAATATATCTGCACCTGCTTCTAGGTATTCACGGTGAATGTCTTTTATAACGTTTGGTTGCGTTAGAACCAACATATCGTTATTGCCTTTGACATCACAATGCCAATCGGCAAAACGTTCTCCGCGATAATCCTGCTCTTCAAACTTATAAGCTTGAATCATTGTGCCCATAGCACCATCAAGTACAAGAATACGTTCCGCTAGTGCTTGTTCTAGTATTGTATAAGAGGCAGACTTCTGCATTTTATTGCTCTCTCTTTGTGCTAGGGTGGATAGCTTGAATATTATCAGCATCAAGCTTATATGGCGTTATTTGATAAACGTAATAGTTCAACCAATTAGTAAACAACAAGCTACCATGGCTTTTCCAAGAACTAGCAGGGTTTGAATGAGGATCATTGTCTTGGAAATAATGCGTTGGGATTTGCGCAGACAACCCATTATTCAAATCCCTAAAGTACTCTTCTTTCAATGTAGTGGCATCGTATTCAGGGTGGCCTGTTAGGTAAACCTGTTGCTTATTTTCTGTCGCCACGAGATAAACCCCAGCTTCTTCTGATTCTGCAAGTATTTTTAATTCAGGTACAGATTCATACTGTTCTTTGTCAATAAAACCATATCTAGAATGCGGCACATTAAATACCTCGTCAAACCCACGAGTTAGCTGTTCTCTAGTATCTAGTGGTTGATGGCTGAATACACCTGACAGCTTCTTTGTTCGCAATGTACGATTAATTCCATAATGATGGTACATTGCCGCGTGAGCAGCCCAACATGAGTACATTGTTGAGGTAACATTTTTTTCTGCCCAATCAAAGACTTCGCAAATTTTGTCCCAAAATGTCACTTCTTCATAACTTAGCAAGGCAAGCGGCGCCCCAGTCACAATTAGGCCGTCATATTGCTTTTCTTTGATGTCATCAAACAATCGATAAAAATTATCTAAATGTTCTTTTGGCGTATTCTTTGAGTCATTGTTGTGAATACGAACAAATTCAACATTAATTTGAAGAGGCGTATTGGCAAGCATACGTAGTATTTGTACTTCCGTTTCAATCTTATTTGGCATCAAGTTAAGAATAGCTACTTCCATCGGGCGGATTTCTTGATTAACCGCACGGTGCTCTGACATCACAAATATGTTCTCATTATCTAGTACTGATAATGCAGGTAATTGATCGGGAATTTTAATCGGCATTGAACCAACCTTCGAATAAATTTTAACTAAGTATACTTGATACTGTGTAATGTGACTTGGATTTCTAGATATGTCAACCTCTAAACGTATAGACGTCTAAAATATTTTTTATATTGGTATTGAAACACACTGACTACACATGTAATCTTTATTAAATTACAAATGTAGTCATAAGGGATAATGTATGTTTGCAAGACTATTAGCCATTTCTTCTTTTGTTTTGTTATTTGGATGCAGTACAACAACTGTCCACATTTATGGTAAGTATTTATCGGAACCACAACAGAGAGAGATCATCGCGATAGTAAAAGAACAGGGCTTACAAGCTGAATTAAATGAATTGAATTTCCCTGCTTCTGTTAGTCATTCTTCTATTGTTTATTCGCCAATGATGAATGACACAAAGAGCATTGAAGCACTGATCCCCTCCCTTGAGCAATCAGGTTGGCCAATCTTAAGTAGCAGCGCCTTGTTCACAGACAATCATTGGTTCCAAAAAGATACAATTGGGTTGTTTGTTGTTCCTGATGGCGTTATTCCTCACGCTGGCGAATCTATGGTAGAAATAGCCGATAGCTATAGAGGTATGAATTGCAATCAGCAACTAACCTTAGTGTTAACAAGAAATGGGGAATATTTCTTTAAAGATGTGCACAATAAAAAAGTACTAGAAGAATTTGCTAGTGGAGAATGGAAAATTAGAAGCTACCCTTATATAGAGATGAAAGCTAATAAAGGATATTGGTGGTTCTATTTTACTGTTAAGAAAAGCGAAACCAGCGACATGGTCGGCAAAATAGATTTAACCACTCTAGAGCCTGTCAACGACTACTCTGTACTGAAAGGTTGTCAGTTTCAGACTGGCATTAGAAATTAACCCCCTCGGGTGAGCAAATTACATGTATTGTAATTAAAAAAGGCGGCTTTAAAGCCGCCTTCTAAATAAAGTACTCTTGAATTACTCTACCGTTTCAGCTTCTGCTTCACCTTCTGCAGCAGGCTGGCTTAAGTAAGCAGCTCTGATCTGTTGATCAATTTCATTTGCAATCTCTGTATTCTCTTTAAGGAATTTAACAGCATTTGCTTTACCTTGACCGATTTTATCACCTTTATAGCTGTACCACGCACCGGCCTTTTCAACTAGCTTATTTTGAACACCTAGGTCAACAAGCTCTCCTAAGTTGTTAATACCTTCACCGTAAAGTATCTGGAATTCAACTTGTTTAAACGGAGGTGCAATTTTATTTTTAACAACTTTAACACGTGTTTCATTACCAACGATTTCATCACCATTCTTAACTGCACCAATACGACGAATATCTAGACGTACAGAAGCGTAGAATTTAAGTGCGTTACCACCAGTAGTCGTTTCAGGGTTACCAAACATAACACCAATTTTCATACGAATTTGGTTGATGAAGATCATCATTGTATTTGACTGCTTTAAGTTAGCAGTTAACTTACGCATTGCTTGAGATAACATACGCGCTTGTAAGCCCATGTGAGAATCACCCATCTCACCTTCAATTTCAGCCTTTGGTGTTAGTGCAGCTACTGAGTCAACAACGATAACATCTACAGCACCCGAACGGGTTAACATGTCACAAATTTCTAGCGCTTGCTCACCCGTATCAGGTTGTGAAACAAGTAAATCGTTAATATTTACACCCAACTTTTCCGCGTAAATAGGATCAAGTGCATGCTCAGCATCAACGAAGGCACAAACTTTACCAGCACGCTGTGCTTCTGCAATAACTTCAAGTGTCAAAGTTGTTTTACCACTTGATTCAGGGCCATAAATTTCAATCACACGACCTAATGGTAAACCGCCGGCACCTAACGCAATATCTAAACCTAATGAGCCAGTAGAAATAGTCTCAACATCCATACTGCGATTTTCACCTAGCTTCATGATCGAACCTTTACCAAACTGACGTTCAATTTGACTAAGTGCAGCTGAGAGTGCTTTTTCTTTATTAGCGTCCATTATCGCTCCAAATTTATTGTGAATCTTAATTTTGATTAGCGACAGTATACTGTACGGTCATACAGTATCAAGTACTTTTTTAAATTTTTATTTAATAGTTTGATTTGGTGGGAGATTTTATTGAGGATATAAAAAAGGTGTACTGGATATCCAGTACACCTTTCAATAAATAGAACTAACTTTATTACTTAGCTTTGTTTCTTCTTGAAGCTGAGAAGCCAATTAAAGAAAGCGCTAAAATAGCTAAAGTAGAAGGCTCAGTTACAGGAAGTGCACCAACTGCAATTGAAGAGTACATGATAGTACCACCAGCAGTTAAAAACTCACCAAAACCGTTACCGTAGAAAGTTACCGTTGTGAATGTTGAAGAGTCATCAATAGCACCAATGAAGAATGAATCACCTCTAGCACCACCAGCAGCAGTTGCAGGGTTGTCGTTTGCATCGTTAGCACTTGCTACTTTTACTACAGCGCCGCCATCAAAGCTGATGAATAGCTCAGAAGGAAAACAACAAGTAGCCCAGTCACCTACTTCGAAACCTAATGCATTGATAGCACTATTGAACGTAAATGTTAGACCAGAACCAACACCTGTGCCGCTTCCATCAAGATCAGCAGGGTTCATACCAATCATTTGACCAGTAGAATTGTTTTGGCCTGTTCCGTAAACACCTTCGCTACCGCCATCAGTAGTTGTAATAGTGAAGTCTGTTAAAGACCAGCTTGAACCGCCAGATAGACCTGTTAGCGTTTCAGAGCTTACTGAACCACCAGCACCAGTAACAGTAGTAGTAAATTGCGCTTGACCATTTGCGATTGTGTCGTAGTAGTCTACTAATGTTGCTTGTGCAGAACCAGCAGCTAGAACAAGAGAAAGAGAAAGAGTTTTTACAGCTTTGTTTAACATAATTATATCCATTAATTAGTAAGTTAGTTAATTAGCGAACGTGTAAAAGCACTTTTCATGCCAACATCAAGGAGTGCAGCGAATTAGCCTCTTATCACCAGTTTAAATTATAACCAACTGGTCAACTTGTAAAAATAACTGACATTGACATGGCTTTCTATATTCGAAAGAATTTATAATAGCTTTAACAAAAAAAATGATTACCTCTTACTTTATGACAACTCAAGTTCACACACCTATGATGCGCCAATATTTGGCTATAAAATCTGAGTACAAAAATATTCTAGTGTTTTACCGAATGGGAGACTTCTACGAACTATTTTATGACGATGCCAAAAAAGCCGCTGATTTGTTAGACATATCATTAACAGCTCGAGGTAAATCAGGTGGCAATGCTATCCCAATGGCTGGTGTTCCTTACCATGCCGTTGAAAACTACTTAGCTAAGCTAGTTCAGCTAGGTGAATCTGTCGCTATTTGTGAACAAGTTGGAGATCCGGCAACAAGCAAGGGCCCTGTTGAGAGAAAGGTTGTTAGAGTCGTCACTCCTGGTACCGTAACTGACGAGGCCCTATTACAAGATAGGCACGATAATCTTATTGTAGCTATTCATGAGCAACAACAAGGTTTTGGTATTGCCTACCTGGATATTACAAGCGGTCGTTTTGTTATTACAGAACCTAACACTCAAGAACAGGCACAGGCAGAACTCCAACGACTGAACCCTGCTGAGTTATTGTATCCTGAATCACTCGTTGACAAATCTATTTTGGCAGACAGAAAAGGCTTACGAAGACGTCCTGTTTGGGAATTCGATTTAGAAACGGCACGCTCTCTATTGATTAAGCAGTTTGAAACGTCGTCTTTATCAGGCTTTGGGCTAGATGATGCAGAGCTTGGCATTCAAGCCGCTGGATGTCTTTTTCAATATGTTAAAGAATGTCAGAAGAGCGCACTACCTCACATTAGAAGTATTTCACTAGAGTCTTCGCAAACAGGTGTGATTTTAGATGCAGCAACGAGAAAGAACCTAGAGTTAACCTTTAACCTTCAGGGCGGGCAAGAAAACACCTTGGCGTCTGTACTAGATAGCTGTGTTACCCCTATGGGCTCTAGATTAATCAAACGCTGGTTGCATTTCCCATTAAGAGATATCAAGCAATTAAATTACCGCCAAGATGCTATTTCGAATTTAATTGATCACGATGTTTATGAATCGGTGGCCACTGAATTAAAGCAACTTGGTGATGTTGAACGTATAGTAGCAAGAATAGCACTGCGCTCAGCAAGACCAAGAGATTTTGCTAGGTTGAGAAATGCACTGCAAAAACTTCCCGCAATTCAAATGCTGTTGTCACCATTTCAAAGTGGCCACTTAAGCACTATTACTCAATATTTGGCTCCGTTACCTGAAATACAGCAACTGTTAGAAAATGCTATCATTGAGAATCCCCCAGTACTTATTCGCGATGGAGGCGTAATAGCACCGGGCTATAACGCAGAGCTTGATACACTTAGAGACCTAAGTGATGGGGCGACAGAGTTTTTGGCGCAGTTAGAACTAAGAGAAAGAGAAAGAACCGGCATACAAACATTAAAAGTTGGTTACAACAAAGTACATGGCTTCTATATTGAGGTCAGTAGAAATGCCGGTCACGCCATTCCAGACGAGTACATCAGAAGACAAACACTCAAGAACAACGAGCGCTTTATAACAGACGAGTTAAAGCAGCATGAAGAGAAAGTACTGACAGCTCAAAGCCGTTTTCTTGCATTGGAAAAGCGATTATATGACGAACTGTTTGACAAAGTACTGCCAGTACTACAAAAACTACAAGACTTGGCAAGCTATGCTGCCGAGCTTGACGTGCTAAATAATTTCGCTGAAAGAGCTGTCACCTTAAACTATACCAAACCTGAGTTAACAGAAAAGCCAGGGATTCAGATCGATGGTGGACGTCATCCCGTTGTAGAGTTGATGACCGAAGATACGTTTATTGCCAATCCAGTCCTATTAAATGAGCAACGTAGAATGCTGATTATAACAGGGCCGAATATGGGTGGTAAATCTACCTATATGCGTCAAACTGCATTAATTACCTTACTTGCCCATGTAGGTTGTTTTGTTCCTGCTGATCGTGCTCTGATAGGCATGGTTGATAGAATCTTCACTAGAATTGGGGCTTCGGACGACTTAGCAAGCGGACGTTCAACATTTATGGTTGAAATGACAGAAACAGCCAACATACTCCATAACGCCTCGAATAAGAGCCTAGTACTATTGGATGAAATAGGTAGAGGTACAAGTACTTACGATGGTCTTTCTTTAGCTTGGGCATGTGCAGAGCGCTTAGCGCTTAAAAGCAATGCATTTACACTATTCGCTAGCCACTATTTTGAGCTAACAAAACTTGCAGAGCAAATTGATTCGATGGCAAATGTTCATTTAGATGCGATGGAGCACGGTGACAACATTGTCTTTATGCATGCTGTACAAGAGGGCGCAGCCAGTAAGAGCTTTGGTTTACAGGTTGCGCAACTTGCAGGTGTACCTAAAGAGGTCATTACACGAGCTCGACATAAACTTGCGGAACTTGAACAACAAGGCCAACAGCTTCCATCAAAGGAGATTGCAGCTCAAGAAGTTACACAGTTATCTTTAATAGACGAGCCACACCCTGTTGTTGAGCAACTCAAATCGCTCGATGTAGATGACCTGACACCTAAAAAAGCGTTGGATCTTTTGTATCTCATTAAGTCTCAACTCTAAGTATTTGAGCATTAAAAAAGCCAGCATGACGCTGGCTTTTAAATCGATGTGATTTAATGATTAGTTTTGGAAAATAGCCTCTATCGATAAATCTTGTTGACTTAAGATATCTCTTAAACGCTTCAATGCTTCCACTTGGATTTGACGTACTCGCTCACGTGTTAAGCCAATTTCAGCGCCTACATCTTCAAGTGTGGCAGCCTCATATCCTAATAATCCAAAACGTCGGGCTAATACTTCTCTTTGTTTAGAGTTTAATTCACCCAACCAATGCACGATATTTGCTTTCATATCGTCTGATTGAAGATTACCCTCAGGGCCTTGAGCTTTTTCATCAGGAATTACATCTAGCAGTACTTTATCTGACTCCGCACCAAACGGAGTGTCAACTGACGTAATACGCTCATTCAAACGAAGCATTTTACTCACGTCTTCTACTGGTACATCTAATTCTTGCGCAATATCTTCGGCTGTTGGTTCGTGATCTAATTTCTGAACTAACTCACGTGCCGTTCTTAGATAAATATTTAATTCTTTAACTACATGAATAGGTAATCGAATAGTACGGGTTTGGTTCATGATAGCTCGTTCAATTGTTTGACGAATCCACCATGTAGCATAAGTAGAGAATCTGAAACCGCGTTCGGGGTCGAATTTTTCAACAGCGCGAATTAAGCCTAAATTACCTTCTTCAATAAGGTCTAGTAAGGGTAAACCACGATTGTTGTATCGGCGTGCTATTTTCACAACTAAACGAAGATTGCTTTCAATCATACGTTTTCTAGCTGCTTCGTCGCCTTTTAGTGCCAAACGAGAAAAATAAACTTCTTCTTCAGCGGAAAGTAAAGGTGAAAAACCTATTTCACTTAGATATAGCTGAGTAGCATCTAAGTTACTTGGTGTTTCATCCATGATAGTAGTAGATACTTCCTTTGCATCACTCTTAGGATCATCAATTACGATATCTTTTAATTCTTTTTCTATGCCCATGCTAATTCTCCCGTTCCTAGCTAAGCCCAAATTACTGATTAAATATTCACGTTAACTCCAGTTAAAATTAATTTAGTTATAATTATCTTGGCAGATATTTTAATGGGTTTACCGACTTTCCTCTAAATCGGACTTCAAAATGAAGCATAACTCGAGGGGCGTTTGTATCTCCCATTTTCGCGATCGTTTGACCTGCTTTTACTGATTGTTGTTCTTTAACCATGATGTCATCATTATGAGCATAAGCACTTAAATAATCGTCATTGTGTTTTACGATAATTAGCTTGCCATAACCCTTTAATACATCACCGGCATAAACAACCTTTCCATCAGCAGCAGCCTTTACTGGTTGACCACGATTACCTGCAATATCAATCCCTTTATTACCTTGTTCTGCCGAAGAAAACTTAGCTATTAACTTTCCTTTAGCAGGCCACACCCACTTACTAACTTTCTGTGAAAATGCAGCTTTATTCGTTGTCGCTTTAGTAGCCTTTTTTTGAGCGATAACAACTCCACCATACTCCTGCTTTTTTGTTGTTGCAACAGGTTTTTTTACTACTTTTTTAGAGTGTTTATTCGCATTCTTTACGTAGCGCTTATTTTTACTTGGCTTAGGCGTTTTTTTAACCAAAAATATTTTTTGCCCGGGGAAAATCCTATATGGTGCCTTTATGTTATTGATAGCTGCCAACTCTCTAATATCGATATCAGCACGCCATGCAATAGAATATAAAGTTTCACCTTTTTTAACTAAGTATGCAGACCCTTTTATACTATTTTTTACTCTTTTACTAAGTGGCACCTGCCCCTGAGCATCAACAACGGGTGCCGGCGCATGACGAGTACTACAGGCAAAAAGAAAACTACAAAGTATGAAAACAAGCAGTTTTTTCATCGATAGAGGGTCCTCTGAGTCTATCTAAATATAAAATAAGCAACGATTATCAACGCAACTACTAACCAGCCTATGGTATCAACCCACTGACGTAACTTTTGTTCCATTTTTTCACCGCCAAAGTGAATAATCCCTGCCACTAAGAAAAAGCGCATTCCTCTACCTATTGCTGACGCAAGCAAGAAAGGTAAAAATGCCATCTGCAAGAAACCTGCACTGACCGTAAATAACTTATAAGGAATAGGCGAGAAACCAGCTAAAAAGACTACCCATACTCCCCATTCTTTAAACCAAGAAATTGCATTATCAAACTTATCTTGGTACCCCAGCTCTGTAATTACCGGTTGAATCCATGGCTCAAACATCAAATAGCCTAGGTAATAACCAACTACACCACCAATAACAGAAGCAATCGTTGTAAGGCCAGCTAGATACCACGCTTTTTTAGGCTGTGCCAATACCATTGGCGCAAGCAGAACATCAGGAGGGATAGGAAAAAATACAGACTCAGCAAACGATAACACCGCCAACATTTTTGGTGCTAGCTTATGCTCCGCCCATTTAAGTGTCCAATCATAAAGAGATGAAAAAATTTTCACAGTAAATCTCCTGGCACTAAAGGTACAAACCTTACCGCCTCTATCTGTTGTTCTATAAATTCATCTCCTTGTTTGGTGATGACTTTCAAAATTTGTTGTTGCTCGCCAACGGGAATCACTAATCGTCCACCATCAGCCAATTGCTCCAACAATGCCTGTGGTACTTCCGTAGGCGCCGCCGTTACAATAATAGCTTTAAACGGTGCTTTACTTTTCCAGCCTTTCCAGCCATCACCGTGTTTCATAGAAACATTGTGAAGATCGATAGACTGTAGTTTTCGTTTCGCTTGCCATTGTAAGGATTTGATACGCTCCACCGAGTAAACACGCTCTGTAAGTTGAGCTAGAATTGAGGTTTGATAGCCAGAGCCTGTACCTATTTCAAGAATATTTTCAGGTACGCCATTAGCAATAAGCAACTCAGACATTTTAGCAACAATATAAGGTTGAGATATTGTTTGCCCCTGCCCAATTGGCAAAGCAGTATTGTCATACGCTTTGTGCGCTAAAATTTCAGGTAAAAATATGTGCCTAGGGCTTCGAGCAATAGCCTGTAAGACTCTTTGATCTGTTATTCCTTCAGCGTGCAGTTTTTGGGCTAGCAACTCACCACTTCGGCTGGACTTGCCGGCTATATTGCCTACTCTGACGTTCATCTTGTTATTCTTCTCTTATTGATAAGTCATTGATCCATTCTTTAATGGAAGAAATACTCTTGTATGCTGTCATATCAACAGTTAATGGCGTAATCGACGCATAACCGTTTGCAACAGCAAAGAAATCTGTACCTTCACCTGCATCCAATTCAGCACCTAACGAACCATACCAATAAATATCTCGCTTCCAGGGATCTTTCATCGCTTTCATTGTTTCAGCTTTATGACGATGCCCAAGCCTTGTCACTTCGACACCTTTAACTTCTGCTAACGGTATATCAGGCACGTTTAGGTTGATAATTTGATCGGCTGCCAAAGGGTGCTCTTTGAGTCTTTTAATAAAATTGCCAGCGATAACTGCCGCGGTTTGGTAATGCTTTTCCTCTTTACCAACAAGTGATACTGCAACCGCAGGTAAACCCATATGCCTTCCTTCCGTTGCAGCAGCAACTGTTCCAGAATACAAAGTATCATCACCTAGATTGGCGCCATTATTTATTCCCGCAACAACTAAATCAGGTAACGGATCCATTAACTGACTTATCGCTAAATGCACTGAGTCAGTTGGCGTACCATTCACGGAAACAAAACCGTTCTCAAGCGTCTGTGCTCTTAAAGGGTTGAGTAAAGTTAATGAATTGCTAGCGCCACTACAATTTCTATCGGGAGCAACAACAAAAACATCCGCAAACTTACTTAACTCTTCATACAACACTTTAATGCCAAGCGCATTAACACCATCATCATTACTCAATAGAATTCGCATCAATGCTATTCCTTATTTCGTTGTGTTAAATCGCGATAGTCAACCAATTCTCTCAATATGGTCGTAGCGAAACAACCTGAAGACAAAAAAAATGAAAGCGTCACGATTTTATCTTGTTCACTATATTCTATATCGGCTTCTGTCAGATTAAGTCTAATTCGCCTACGTTCCTGTTTTAGCCCGTTTTCTTCTAAGCCATTACAAAGTTCAGCAAATTCTTTCTTTAAGTTAGCCTCTAACTGTCCTATGTTCTCATCTGTCTTGAGCGCTCCCCGCCCCCACATAGGCGCGGTCATATCAATGTCTTTTTCTTGAAATCGTTGAATAATTTCTTCATCAATAGTTTCAGGTTTAAAAATGGACTGACTGCCAGCTAACATCATGACATCACCAGCATGTGGCTGTTCAAATGATTTATCATCAACCCTTTTACTCACCACTGAGTTAAACAGAAATGAACGCGCTGCTGATAAATAAATACTACGCTTTTTTTTATCTCTAACTTTTTTGCCATTGAACATCGCTTTGGCAGCTTCAATATTGCCACCATCAATGCCAAATCGCTGTTCACCGAAATAGTTGGGAACACCAAAAGCAGCAACCATTTGCCACTTTCTCGCAAGACCTAAAACGTCGTTTACATTCCTCAACGTTAGCTTAAAGGTATTGCCTAGCAAGGCGCCGGTTTTGAGCTTTTTATTGTGGCGAGTACATTCGAGAATTTCTACACCATCCTCAGAAAATCCAGCGGTATCGATATCGTGCTTGCCAGGGAGGTGCACACCAAACCATTGCTCAGTAACGGCAAACCTATCTTTTAGGCCTGCGTATGTAACGTCTCTTTCTTTAACACCAAAAAATTTAGCCAATTGCCGTGCAACAAAAACAGTATTACAACCAGTTTTTCGAATGTGTAATAAGAGGTGTTCCCCTTCACCGCTAGGTTCAAAGGGCAATCTTTCAAACACCTTAAAGTCAGCCATTTCGGTTCTAAGGTCAGCAGTAAATTCAGGCTTACCGTAAAGATAAGACAGACTAGGATTTGCCATTACGAATTGTCTCTCATCATCAATAAAACGACCGCTGTAGTTGCTATACCTTCTTTTCTTCCAACAAAACCAAGTTTTTCAGTAGTAGTCGCCTTAACATTCACTTGATCAATAGCACATGCCAAATCTTCTGATAAACATGTTCTCATCGCTAATAAATGAGGTGCCATTTTTGGTGCTTGTGCTTCTATCGTTATATCTGCATTGCCAATTACGTAGCCTTTTTCGTGCATTAACGAAACAACATGTCTAAGAAGAATACGGCTATCAATATTTTCATATTCATCATCTGTATCCGGGAAATGATTGCCTATATCCCCTAAACTTAAAGCACCTAAGATTGCATCACACAAAGCATGAATTGCCACATCGCCATCAGAGTGAGCAAGAAATCCCTGCTCATAGTCTATTTTCACCCCTCCTAAGACAATCGGCCCGTCTCCACCAAACTTGTGCACGTCATAACCATGACCAATACGCATCATCTATTTATTCTCCGATTGTTGAGCCAAAATAAATTCCGCAAACGCTAAATCTTCTGGCTGGGTAATTTTGATATTGTTTGGGCTGGCTGCCACAACATGAGAAGGAAGGCCATTGGCTTCAATAGCTGAAGACTCATCCGTGATTTCCACTTTATTTTGCAATCCTGATTCTATAGCCGTTATTAGCTCAGAGGTTTTATACATTTGTGGGGTCAAAGCATGCCATAGATTTTCTCTCTCAACAGTGTGCTCAATAAGGCCAGACGAACGTGTTCGTTTCATGGTGTCTTTTACTGGGTAAGCTAAAATCCCACCTTCACCCATGTGTAAACAAAATTCTATTAAATTGTTTAAATCAACTAGAGATAAACAAGGACGGGCAGCATCGTGCACTAACGCCCATGGAAACATGTCTACATCGATAGATTTAAGACCAGCCAATACAGAATCAACCCGCTCTTTACCGCCTTTGACCGTTTTTACACGAGGATTATTGGCAATTGCCAAGTCGCCAAAATAGCCGTCTTCTTCACTCAAAGCAATGATAATATGATCGATAGCTTGATGTGACAGTAACCTTTCTACTGTATGTTCTATAACAGCTTTATTATTAATTTCTAAATATTGTTTAGGACAGTTAGCTTGCATTCTTTTGCCAACACCAGCAGCAGGTACAACTACAACGAGTCTGCTTGTTGTTTCAGTCATCTAGTCGTCCAAATGAGTATTTTGAAGTTTTGGTTTATTTGGTACAACTCTGAAGAAGGTTTCCCCCTCTTTTATCATACCAAGTTCGTTACGTGCTCTTTCCTCAACTGCCTCAACGCCCATTTTAAGGTCATCAATATCAGCATAAAGAATTTTATTACGTTGTTGTAATTTAAAGTTTTCTTGCTTCTGGCGCTCTACTTCTTCAACAATACCGTAATAGTCTGGCACACTGTTTTTGCCAAACCAAAGACGATACTGTAGAAGTGCTAAGGCAATAATCAGGATGCCCGTAACCAAACGCATGTAACTTAACCAAATATTTATATGAATAGCGACTATTATAAATAGCCTTGCGTCACTGTAAACTGCTTTATCTCATTCAACGCTTAATGAGACTAATTTAGTGACTTTGACAATTTAGGTTGCTTTAAGTTTCGCCAGTTTATCGTACAAGACAAGAGAAGCTCTCTTAGTGAGGGAATTACAGGTGTTAATTTCTTTTTGCCTTGCCACCGGTGACCAGAACAAGCAGCCATCATCACCTTTTTATTTGGCTTTAGAAGCCTAATGTCTTCATGCTTGTTAGCCAGCTCAGGTAAGGTAAACCAGCCATAAAGGTTTGTTCTAAACCTATGATGCTCTGTATCAACCCGGTCAATACAGTCTAGGACGATATGATCTTGCAATGCGATAGGCAATACAAGCCCATGAGTTAGTTTTATGTTGCGGTACCAGTGAATAATATCATCTTGGGTTTGCCCCGTTAACGGCATGGTTGCACTTTGCTTTGTTGACCAACTAGCATTTTGACAGTCTAAGTTCATTGGAGCGCCCGCTTGTATCATAGATTGTGCGGTTCGCTTGACGTAATAAGGTAAACTTTTCAACCGCCCTTGTAGCGCGTTTACTGAGGTAGATTCTATACAGGTTAACTGTTTTAACTCTCTTTCATACAAAGCGTTGCAAAGCTCAGCAAAATCAGGAGATTGCTGTTCATCTTGCCATAAAGAAGTTTGCTTTGTCATTTAACCGTTATTTTTCAGTCAACTATTGTATATGTTCTAAGCATACTAATAAAAACGGCAAGGTTCAAAAATAAAAAAGGGCTACCGATTGGCAGCCCTTTCAAATCAGAAAATAAAATTACTGACCTTTAACTTCTGATAAACCGTTGAAAACAGCTTTATCACCTAAGAATTCTTCGATGCGAAGTAATTGGTTGTACTTAGCAACACGGTCAGAGCGACATAAAGAACCTGTCTTAATTTGACCAGCAGCAGTACCTACAGCTAAATCAGCAATAGTTGCATCTTCAGTCTCACCACTACGGTGTGAGATAACAGCAGTGAAACCAGCTTCTTTCGCCATACGAATAGCAGCTAACGTTTCAGTTAATGAACCGATTTGGTTGAATTTGATTAAGATAGAGTTACCAATACCTTGTTCAATACCACGAGTTAAGATCTTAGTGTTTGTTACAAATAAATCATCACCAACTAGCTGTACTTTTTCACCGATCTTATCAGTAAGAATCTTCCAACCATCCCAGTCACTTTCGTCTAAGCCATCTTCGATAGATACAATTGGGTATTTAGCTGAAAGCTGTGCTAGGTATTCAGCAAAACCTTCTGAGTTGAACTGCTTGCCTTCACCAGCTAAGTCGTAAACGCCATCTTTATAGAATTCTGAAGACGCACAATCTAATGCTAAAGTCACATCTTTAGTCATTTCGTAACCTGCCGCAGCAACAGCTTTTTCTATTACTTTTAACGCTTCTTCGTTAGATGTTAAGTTTGGAGCGAAACCACCTTCATCACCAACGGCTGTGTTTAAGCCCATTGCTGAAAGTTCTTTTTTCAATTGGTGGAAGATTTCAGCACCCATACGTAATGCTTCAGTAAAAGACTTAGCACCTACTGGTTGAACCATAAATTCTTGGATATCAACGTTGTTATCAGCGTGCTCACCACCGTTTAAGATGTTCATCATTGGAAGTGGTAAAGAGTACTGACCTGGTGTGCCGTTTAAATCAGCAATATGCTCAAATAAATGTACTTTCTTTTCCATTGCCGCCGCTTTAGCATTTGCTAAAGAAACAGCAAGAATCGCGTTAGCACCAAACTTTTCTTTGTTTTCTGTACCGTCTAAGTCGATCATGATTTGATCTACTTTTTCTTGCTCTAAAGCGCTTTGACCAATTAGAGCGCCTGCAATATCATTGTTTACTGCTGCAACTGCCTTAAGTACACCTTTACCTAAGTAACGCGACTTGTCGCCGTCACGTAACTCAAGTGCTTCACGTGAGCCAGTTGATGCGCCAGATGGTGCACATGCACGGCCCCAAGCACCTGACTCTAGGTATACGTCAGCTTCTACAGTTGGGTTACCACGTGAGTCCATTACTTCACGTGCAATGATCTTACTAATGTTTGACATTATTTTTCCTCTGTTTATTTGTTCACTACAGCAGATGAACAATGTTTAGTGCGTTTAAAATTTTCTCGTGTTAGTAAAACAAAACCGCAGCGATTGCTACGGTTTTGCACACAAATAATTAGCTATTTTTTTGCTTGCGGTATTCTTTTGTCGCAGCAACAAAGCTCTCGAATAACGGATGCCCATCACGCGGAGTTGAATTGAACTCTGGGTGGAACTGGCCAGCGATGAACCATGGGTGATCCGGAATTTCAACAACTTCAACCAAATTCTTGTCTGTTGATAAACCTGAGAAAACTAAACCAGCTTCGCCAATCTGCTTCCTGAAGTTATTATTTACCTCATAACGGTGACGGTGTCTTTCATAAATTGTTTCACTGCCATATACGTCACATACCTTGGTACCTTTCACAAGGTGACACAATTGTGAACCTAACCGCATCGTGCCGCCTAAGTCTGAAGAGTTATCACGATACTCAACTTGGCCTTGCTCATCTAACCATTCATTGATCAGGCCAACTACAGGGTATGGTGTTTCTGGGTCGAACTCAGTACTGTGAGCACCTTCCATACCAGCAACATTACGAGCGTACTCAATTAGCGCAACTTGCATACCTAAACAAATACCTAAGTATGGAACTTTGTTTTCACGTGCATATTTAGCCGCTAGGATTTTACCTTCAACGCCACGTTCACCAAAACCACCTGGAACTAGAATCGCATGTAAGTTTTCAAGTTGTTCTGTACCCTTAGCTTCTAAGTCTTGAGAGTCAACATAAACAATCTTAACGTTTACTTGATTCTTAAGACCTGCGTGCTTTAACGCTTCATTTACTGATTTGTATGCATCTGGTAATTCAATGTACTTACCAACCATACCAATACGAACTTCACCAACAGAGTTTGCTTCTTGATAAAGCACTTGTTCCCATTCGCTTAAATCAGCTTCTGGTAATTCAGTTAAACCAAAACGTTGAGCAACTAATTCGTCAGTGCCTTGAGATTTTAATACTGCTGGGATCTTGTAGATACTATCTACATCTTGCATAGAAACGACTGCACGCTCTTCAACGTTACAGAATAGTGCTATTTTGGCTCTTTCATTTGCAGGGATTTGACCTTCACTACGACAAACTAGAATATCTGGGAAAATACCAATAGAGCGCAACTCTTTAACAGAGTGCTGTGTTGGCTTAGTTTTTATTTCACCTGATGCAGCTAAATAAGGTACTAAAGTTAAGTGCATGAACATAGCACGTTCACGGCCTAACTCTGTGCCTAGCTGACGAATAGCTTCTAGGAATGGTTGTGATTCGATATCACCAACAGTACCACCAATTTCTACCATCGCAATATCAGAGCCTTCAGCACCTTCAATAACACGACGTTTAATATCATTAGTGATATGAGGAATAACTTGAATTGTCGCGCCCAAGAACTCGCCTTTACGCTCACGCGCTAAGATGTCTTGATAAATACGACCAGTTGTGAAGTTATTGCGTTTGGTCATTTTGGTGCGAATAAATCGCTCATAGTGACCTAAATCCAAATCAGTTTCTGCACCGTCTTCAGTAACGAAAACTTCACCGTGCTGAATTGGACTCATTGTGCCAGGATCTACGTTAATATACGGATCAAGCTTTAACATGGTTACTTTTAAACCACGTGCTTCAAGAATTGCTGCAAGTGATGCCGCTGCAATGCCTTTACCCAAAGACGAAACAACGCCGCCCGTCACAAATATATATCTAGTTGTCATGCGATACCCAGAAGTCAGGAAAATTAGAAATATTGTGCTAGCTAGATTAGTCGAGGTATTGTTTATACCTACCTAACAAGACGGGACGGCATTATACCGAAAGTCGCCGCCAACAACAATAACAAAGCACAGTATCCTTTAAAAAATAGTCTAATTTTGTCAACTTGATCGAGGTTTTTGCTAAACTGGCCCTAGAATAAACATACGAGAACGAGAAATGTCAGAGCAAAAATTACAAAGTGTTATTGATGCTATCGATGAAATTAATCAACTAGATGTCAATATCACGCACTTTGAAGAGCAAGACCACCCAAAAGAATTGTTATACGGTCGCTTGATGAGCCAATGTCTGAATCAATACTGGCCAAACGCCAATGAACAACTTCAAATAGCGGTAAGAGCTCAGCATATCAAACGCTGGCACATGCCTCGAAAAAACTTTCCAATGAATCGAACTGGATATTTAACTTGGCGTAAAGAACTTGGTAAGTTTCATGCGGCATTAGCCAATGAGTTAATGCTTAAGCACGGATATAGCCAAGCAGAGGCAGATAAAACAAGTGCAATTATCAGAAAAGAAAAAATCAAGACTAACCAAGACAGCCAGATTTTGGAAGATGTAGCTTGTTTAGTATTTCTAACTTATTATTTTGACGAATTTGCCAATCAGCATGATGAAACCAAGGTTATCAGCATCTTGCAAAAAACATGGAGAAAAATGTCTGAACAAGGCCATCAAATAGCACTATCACTGACACTACCAGATCACTTAGCTAAACTTGTCTCCAAAGCACTAGCCTAAGTCGTTGCGCGATGCTTAGAAATAGGTAGTCGCGCAATAAATATAAACGGCCCCGCAATTAACGCTACAACCAAAACTTTCAAATAGGTTTCCGGTAAAATATAAACCGACCAAGATGCTGCGAATACTATCGTCACTAACGAAACGATTTTAGCTCTCAACGGAATTGACCGGTGCTCTTGCCAATCTCTGATCATTGGCCCAAATACACGATTATTTAATAGCTTTTGATGAAGCCTAGGTGAAGACTTAGCAAAGCACCCAGCTGCGACAAGTAGAAATGGGGTAGTAGGTAAAAGAGGTAAAGCAACCCCGAGTATAGCCAAGCCCACAAAAAACAATCCGGTAATTTTTAAAATCAAAACGCCGTCCTAAACTTCTCCACGTTATATTATCTATGATAGTCCATATAGACGTGGAGAAAATAGAAAAAGTGTAAAAAAATCTTGAAGCTAATTTAATGGTATCTGTTTGCCCCTTGGCGTCCCTCGATACATCTTTCCAGATTTAATGAGCAATACTTCGCCATACTTTCCTTTCTTAATACTTGTATCGATCGCAATAACTTTGCCATCAAAACGTTCTTCCACTTGCTTTTGCGAAGTATGACCAACCACCAAATGCTCGATATCGAAATGTTCAAGTAGTAATTCGATTTCGGCTTCATTAGCGCCATCATCTTTAAAGTAGCCTCGATACCATATAGGCCCATTTCTTTTGTGAAGATACTGCGCGAAGCCCTCTCTAGGTTTATCTAACTCACTTTTCACTAAGCGCTTTTTAAACACATGGTTAATTTCTTCAAGTGTTCGTTTATCTTTTGCAAGTTCAGGATGAAAACCACCATGTGCAAATAGCATGTTATTAATTTTAACTAATACAGGCTTACTTCTTAACCAATCACCTAAAATAGTACCTTTGCCAACCAAATCTTCAAAAGGTCGATTAAGTAATCGAGCCACTTCTACATACTTAGGGTGTAAATAACGTAAATCACCGTTGAGAACCATCACCTCATGATTGCCTAACAGCAAATGTACACGGCCTCCTGCCTTTTCAGCTTGCCTTTCTAGTTGATAGATAAACCACAAGATTTCAGTCACCTTTTCACCACGATCAAAGATATCGCCAGTGATAACAAAATGTCCGTTTCCAAATGCCCACTCTTCTTTAGCATTAACAATGCCATTACTTTTTAAAATAGACATCATTAAATCATACTGGCCATGGAAATCACTCATCGCGGCAACATTAAAATCACCTTTGTACGTAATTAAGTAATCTTGATTTTTAAGCGAATGAACATTTGAAAAAAGACCACATTCAGCGAAATTAACTGGTTGTGTTAACTTGATAGCCTCTTTTTTCACCTTGCTATCACAAACCCATTCAACTTGGTAAGCATTATCCGCAACCGCAATATATGGTCCATCACTTACGCTGTTCGCGTTTGATAAATTAGTGACGATAAACGCAGTGCCAGTCAGTAGAATCTTTAACATTAATTGAATCTTTAGCATCAAATCACCCTATTTTGGATATAAAAAACTCCACGTCCCTGTGGAGTCAGAAAGAATGCGCTAGTTAACTAGCGCCAAGTACTTATCTCCAAGCACTCTATCGGGGAACGTTAAAACTTAACTTCAGCACCTAAGTAGTAGAAGCGACCTACGCCACCACCGTATTGGCTGTCGTAGTTACCACGACCACCTAAGATGTATGGACCGTTGTTATCAAACACGTTATTAACACCACCAAATAGACGTAAATCTGTGTCGTTATCTAATTCCATTTTGTACGAAACAGAAAGGTTGTGTTTAACCCATGTTGGAATGTTGAAGAAAGCTAGCTCTTCAGGCAATTCAACACAGTCAGAATCCCCCTCTAAACAACGCTCTTTGTTAGCTTCGATATCTTTTTGCCAATCTTCGTAACGAGAACGGCTCGCGATAACTTGGCCTTTTACTTTTGTGCTCCAACGAATTCGTAGGCCATCTTTGTACCAAGACAATGAAGCCGAGCCTTTATCTTCAAATAAATCTTGAGATAGGTCACCTTCATAGTGAGTAGTCGCAGGGCCATCAGGCGATTGAACTGTTTGTGAATAACCGATCACGTGTGTGTAATCAAGTTTGAACTTCAAACGGCCCATCTCACCTAGGTCATGTCTGTAAACAGCTGTTAAGTCATAACCAGATGTCTCAATTTCGTCAACGTTGTATACACGCTGCATGATACCGTTAATGTTACCTTCTTCATCACGAGAGATATCATTACAGAAAGTATTGTCAGAACCCCATGGCATATCTGAGTTGTAACAGTACTCAATGATGTCTTCATTTGAGAATGAGCTAATAGCATCTTCAATCGAGATATTGTAGTAATCAAGGGCAACTTGTAGACCTTCGATAGGTGCTAATGTCAGACCAAGTGTATAAGTGTCAGCTGTTTCTTCAAACAAGTCCATGTTACCTACGTTTGGAGAATAACCATTATTTTCATCTCTAAACTCAGAGCCGTCAGCAATTACCGCAGCTAAGGTAGGGTCTAAACGACATGAATCATGACCAGCCCCCGTTGACGTTAACGTTAAACCATCACAAATATCGTCGAAACTATCGTAGTCACCACGTTGTGGAGACATTAATTCGGTGATAGTTGGCGCACGTTGAGCACGAGCCCAGTTAGCACGAATACCAACATCTTCTACTGGCATGTAAGTAAAACCTAAACGGTAACTCTTAACCAGTGACGTATTGTCCATACTGTAGTCAGCTAAACGAAGCGAAACTTCTGCACTTAAGTTTTTAGCGTATGTTTCGTTCTGAAGAAGTGGAATAGATGCTTCACCAAATACTTCATAAACACTTACATCACCTTCAAAGGTTGGCACGTAGTTAAACGTTACACCACCATTTGGTACGTTTGTTTCAACACTCTGAGAATCTTTACGATATTCAAAACCAAATGCTGTTGCTACAGGACCTGCAGGCATGTCGAAAAGGTCGCCTGCTACATAACCTAAGATAGTAGTTTGCTCGATGTTAGATTCGATTGTTGTGTCTTGACGAATCCAATCGGCAGCTTGTGGCGTGATTGAACCAATACCAAATAAGTTTAACGGTACACAACCAGCAGCACGCGCATCTGCGTCCACACACTGAATAGTGCCATCAGAAAGCACTTCAGCATCTAGCGCTTGAGCAGCACGAATAACATTAATTTCGTTAGCGCGGAATTGTTCTTGTTTGAACTTACCATAGCCAATCGATAGGTCGTAATCCCAATCACCATCAAAAATTACACCACGAATACCTGCCCAACTACGAATAGTAGTACGAGTATTGTCTGTTGCAATGTTACCTACTTCTGCAAAGTTTCTATCCCACTTAATACCTTTACTGCTTGCTTGTTCGCGAATTTCTTCAGGAACAAAAGGGTTATCTCTTGGAATTCGACCAATACACGCTTGACCAAATTCACCAGAATCTGGGTCACGAGTCAAAATAGCATCACACTCATCTTCACTTTCAGGTGACTTTAGATTGAATGAATTGTTTTGGCTGTACTGTACTTGGAAGTACGCTTCATGATCGTCACTCAACTCATAGTTTGCTTTCACTGCACCAGAGATAGCTTCATCAGGTACTTTAAGCATTGTGTATTGGTTAAAATCAATACCGTAACGTTCTTCATGCCAGTCGTTTCTTAAACCATTTTCGTCGTACCAAAAACCTGCATCTGGACGATTACTACTTTTTTCATCAAATACACCACCAGGGATTGAATCACTTAAACTAGTCCAGTCAGCCATCGTAATATCGCGCATACATTGCCAGCCGTCAGCAGTATTGAATGCATTACACATTTCATCATCGTCGTACCACCAAGAGTCTTGCTGCTGTGCACGTTTGCGATCGAAGTAGCTAAGGCCGTATTGGCGATCATAAGAAGCTGCTACAAATAAGTAACCTTTGCCTTCACCAAACTCTGTACCGTAGTCAGTATCAATCGTTAGTTCACGACCGCCACCTTCAGCAGTTTCACCGCCACGTGTTTTGAATGAGAAGCCTTCTTTATCTTGTTGAGTGATAATGTTAACTACACCAGCAATAGCATCAGAGCCGTATTGTGCTGAAGCACCACCAGTGATGATCTCTACTTTATGAACCATACCTGATGGAATAGTGCTCAAACTAACATAGTTACCAGAATAACTATTTGATACAGCACGACGACCATCAATTAAGGTTAATGTACGGTTAGTACCCAACTCTCGTAAATCAATAGTCGAAAGACCTGTATTTTGTACACTAGATTGTGAGTTAGTATTTGAACTACCTTCAGAGATCTGAGGTAATTCATCAATTAAGATTTCAGATAGTGAACCTAAACCAGTGTCTTCTAGTGCTTCTCTATCCATTGTTGCTAATGGTGTAGCAACACTGAAACTATCACGACGTAAGCGCGAGCCGGTTACAGTGATTTTTTCAACTTTTTCTTCTGAAGCAGTTTGTTCATTTGTTTTTGTAGATTGAGTAGCTTGATTAGCGATCTCTTTTTCAGCTTCAGCATTCACCGCTAAAGCTTGTGGCGTCATGACAGTTGCAGCGCTAAAAATCGCACTTTGAACTGCTAGCGTGATAAGTTTCTTGTTCATCACAGCTCCCTTAGTATTGTATTAGTGTTTTATGTTTTAATGTTTTAATTTTTCTACTTACATCAACATAATGCCTGGTTGACAGATCAGGCAGTTAAGAAGAAGTAAACGAGCTAGTTGCCAATAACTCGCCTACCTTTTTATGAGAAGCCTACATCTACTACAATCTGTAGCAGCTCGTTTATACATCTATTTAACATCTATCTAAATTTAAAAGCTTAAAAAACATAAACATATAGAAATACACAGCAATAAAACGAGAAAATACGGAGCATTTTTATCGACAAACTTTTTTACATCCTTTCCTTAATTAGCGTTGTTAATATCGTGTTTTCTGGTTATTCTGGTCGTTAAAAACAATAAAAATAAAAATTAATATTTTAGAAGGGAAAGAGCATCGCTCTATGAAAGAAACTCAGTCGTTTCAAATTGGCAACTGTATTATTATTCCTGCGGAATATTCCATACAGTTTGATGAATCAAGTAAAAAATCGATCCAACCAAAATTCATCGAAGTTTTGTGCTATTTGGCACAAGAATATCCACGTGTTATTCCGAGAGAAGAGTTAATTGAATCCGTTTGGGGCGGTAATAATTATGTGGGTGAAAAAGCATTAACTAACGCTGTTTGGCACTTGCGCAAAGAACTCAAAGGTACAATCGATGGCAATGAAGTCATAGAAACGATAAGAAAGGTTGGCTACAAACTTCTTGTTGAACCTAAAGATATACCTGAAAAGGCAGAACGTATCGCACAAGATACTACCACTGCATTACCTAACACAGATGAAACGCCACTAACTAAGAGCAAATTAAGCACTGAGAAATTTGCAATAGTTACTAGTTTGCTAGTATTTATTTCTATTGTTTGGTTTTGGTACTTTGATGACCAAAAAATTGCGATCCCAGAAATCACTCAGATCACCAAAGAACCCGGCAGTGAATTATTTGCAGCGCCATCACCTGATGGTCGCAAAATAGTGTTTAAATGGATAGGCAAAGAAACGCAAAACAATTTATTTCTTAAAGACCGTGACAACCCTCAGTTACCACCAGTGCAGTTAACCTTTGGCAATGCTCAAGTAGGTCACTCTGTTTGGAGTAATGATGGACAATATTTGTACTTTTCGCGAAAAGATACAAAATTAGGTGTATGCCAAGTAATACAAATGCGAGTTGCAACTAAACAAGAAACACCACTAGTAGATTGCCCGATAAAGGGCGGTTATTACTACTTAGATATTTCGCCAGACAATAAAACCTTAGCGTTTCATGGATATTCTGAGCCTGCAGATGACAGTGGTATTTACTTTTTAGATCTAACCAACGATACAAGTGAGCCTTATCGTTTTTCATGCAGTAACAATTGTGGTTACAAAGAACGTGATTTTAGCTTTTCACCGGATGGTAAATATATCGCGGTGACAAGAAGAATCAATCGATTCAATGAAAACGTATATTTAGTCAATCTTGAAACACTTGCATCAGAACAAGTTACTTTTGAACATGAAGATATTGTAGGTTTAGATTGGCACCCTAATAAAAACGTACTGGTGTACGCTTCTCAACGAGCTGATATAAGAAATGGCTTTATCGTAAATATGGAGACAAGAGAAGAAACCAAGCTACAAATTGAAGGGTTCAGTTATCCTGCATTTGCCCATAATACGCAGGAGTTATTCTACCAACAACGTAGCGAAAAATACCATGTTGGCAGCTTGGCGCTTGATAGCGAAATAGCCTCAAGCCCTTTCCCTGTTATTGAATCAGATTTTAGTCATTTATACCCTCACTACTCGTCAATATCAGGGAAAATAGCGTACGTTTCGAATGAATCAGGCGTATATGAATTATGGATCACTAACCCTGATGGTACTGAAAGAAAGCAACTAACGAATCTTGAGCAAACCGTTCGATATCCTAGATGGTCAAACGACGGCAAGAAAATTGCCTTTATTGCCCCCATTCAAGGTGAGAGAGCCGATAAGATTTACATTTATGATTTAGTCTCTAATACGCTTTCTATTATGCCGAGTCCTCATATAAGACATGGCAGACCAACTTGGACATACGATGACGCCAGCATATTAACGTCAATTCGCACGGCTGAATTTATTGATTTGCACAAAGTCGATATTGTAACAGGTGAAAGCACACGATTAACTTTTGACGGCGGTCGCTACGCTATAATGACTTCGCCAACAACAATAGTGTACACCAGAGAAGAGCGTGGCTTATGGCAGCGCGAAATAGCGGAGCTGGACAGTCAACCATTAAACAAAATAGATGGTCAAACATTCAGAATGATCTATTCTTGGGACATTGTTGATAATCAAGTGTTTTTTAGAAGAAATTATATTAATCAACACCAGATAATTGCCTATGATCTAGACACGCAGCAAGAAAAACCTTTGATAAGGCTACCTGTTCGCTCATTAGGTACAACAACCGCCATGTCATTTAACAAGAATCAACAGCAATTATTCTTCACACATGCTGAGTTTCCGCAGGCCAATATTAAGAAAATTGTATTACCTTCGTTAAACTAAAACGTCCTTAAATTGAAAGCTACTTTTACCTAAGTAAAAGTAGCTTTTGGACTCCAATTAACGCTCTGCATTCCAATTAAAAAGATATGCACCTAATGCTAAGCAGACCGCTGTCATGGCTGACAAAACATATACGTGATAACTTATGTCAGCTAACGTGGCCCCTTCTGTAATTATCTTTCTAGCGCCGGACACTAAATGGGTTAACGGCAAGAATTCTGCAAAATTTCGGATTGCAGCAGGCGCGCCTTCTAAACTAAACCAAACCCCTGACAGCAGCATCATTGGCCAAGAACTTAAGTTTAACAATCCACCTGTCAGCTCTTCACTTTTACTTCGGCTTGCCAATAATAAACCTAAAGCTATTAAACTCAACGCCCCCAAAGTGCCTATGATTAATAGATCTAAATAACTGCCTAACATGTAAAAATCGAAGAAAAAGTTACAACCAGTATAAACGATGGCTGACATTGCAATAACAATAAATAGTCTTGATATCAGTTGTGCTGATACAAATTCAAACGCGGTTAACGGCGTAGCGTTTAGCCGTTTCAATACTGCATTTTTACGATAACGTACAATGACATAGCCCACACCAAATAAGCAACTGAACATCATGTTCATACCAAGAATACCTGGCAGAACCCAATCCACGTACCTTATTTTTTGACCACTAGATAGATGCCTTTCAAAACGTTCATGATCTGCCAGTAATAGCTTTTCTACAAAGTAGCCTTTTGGTGACGTGTCATTTACCCAATAACTTTCCTTTTCAAAATCGACATATAAATCTATTTCATGTTGGGAGACCTTTATTTTTGCCAATTCAGCATCTTGATAAGGAATAAATTGAATGTGCTTTGTGGATATAAACGCCGAGTCAACACCCTCTTGCGTTACTCCAACTTTATACACCGCCCTTCCGCCATCGGAAAAAATGAAAGAAAAGCCTACTAACAATAAGATCGGAAACACTAAATTCCAACCTAACGTAGCACGATCTCGAAAAAATTCTATATTACGTGCCTTTATCACCGCAAAAAATCGCTTCAAATTCATATTATTCTCTCAAAGAATGGCCTGTTAACTTTAAAAATAAGTCTTCTAGGTTCGCAGATTTCACACGTAAATTTTCTAACGAAATCCCCTCGTTAATTAATAAGCTCAACGTCTTTTCAACGTCCTTTGTTTTGATCTCTACATCTTGCCCATTAATAGACCAACCGTGTTTATCAACCTTATCAAGGTTAATTTGTTGTTTAGGTAAATAAATGAAAACATGCTCAAAGTGTTGTGATAAGAGCGCCCTTGGAGAGCCTCTTTCAATAACTTTTCCCTTATCCATAATAACAATATCGTCACATAGCTGTTCAGCTTCATCCATGTAATGCGTGGTCAATATGACTGTTTTATCTCTGGATTTAATATTGTTTATTAACGTCCAAAAATTTCGTCTAGCTTGCGGATCAAGCCCTGTAGTTGGTTCGTCCAAGAAAACGATGTCAGGGTCATTTATTAGAGCTAACGCCAACAGTAGACGTTGCCTTTGTCCGCCAGACAATAATCTATTGTCTCGATCTAAGAACTCACTTAAATCACATAACTGAATGAGATCCTCTAGCGGCATCGTGTTTTCATAAAACGATTCAAATAACTCTAGCGTTTCTTTAACGGTTAAAAAGTCTTGAAGTGCAGTATTCTGAAATTGTATGCCAATTTGCTGTGCAATATCCTTTTCCATGGGTTTACCATAAAAATGAATATCACCTTGGCTGGGCTTTAATATCCCCTCCATCATCTCTATCGTTGTTGTCTTGCCTGCTCCATTTGGTCCAAGCAAGCCAAAACAAATGCCTTTTTTAATTGAAAAAGTTACATCATCTACAGCTTTAACATCTTTATATACTTTGCGTAGCTGCTTAACTTCAATTATTTCTGCCATCTACATTCCCTAATTAAAACAAGCGAGTTACATACTACTCTCTTTGTAAATAAAGCAAAACCCCAATAAATGAAAACAATTATCATTTGCATTTAATTATAATTAATCATAAAGTATCTATAAGGCTCACTGTGGAGAATAATCATGCAATCAAATCATCCCAACAATGAAAACATGGCAAGAGTTGAAATTCCTCGAGCCCTGTTAGAGCAGCTAATTAATAGTGGCGTATTGCCTGGTGCTGCATGTCGCTGTTTAAACGCAACAGCTAAAAAAACAATGTGGCAAAGTTTGCTAAATAACAGCATTAAGTCGGGGTACTAATATGTTAATCAAAACAGAATTAAATCAACTTGAAGATTGGTTAGATATACTACTATCAACCTATCGCATGACGCCTAGCAACGGTTTAGCAAAAGTCATTCAGTACTATTTTGACAGGATTCTTTCACACCAAGATATAAAGCTTATCAGGAATCAAAGATGCCATTATTTAATGATGAAAAAGTACTGGTCATGGCAAATGGAAACGAACGGCGACATCGTTTATTAACTGATTATCCAATTGCTTTTTACCGGTTAGCTGGAACTTAGCACTCAACTCTTCAATTGTTAGCCTTTGCAATACTCTGTTGATCAGTAATTCTGGGCATTCACCTTGATGCTCAGTTAAAAAATGCAGTAACCAGTTCCTTAAAGAGTAGCTACATGTTTGGTATTGCCGCTCCTTATTAACAAAACCCTTTACACTAACTGCATCGTGCTCCGAGTACTCCAGAAACGCTAGTTCTCTATTAAGCCAAACAAGTGAACAAACTAGAGATGCTGAGACCGTTCGATACTGTTCAGGAAGCATATGAACAAAACTCTTGGCAAAATACTCTCTCAATTGCTGCTTAAATATCGCCGCATCTGGAGAGAGTGCATTAAGCATCAAGGCTGAGTGTTCTCCGCTAGCTTTATCTTTAGTTACCCCCAAACGAACAGGTAGGAAACCGTTTTTGGACCAAAACGACAACAGTTGTGAGGTTGCGCCAAACGTAGTACCTACAAAATCAAACGATGATCGTTTTGCTAATTTTACTGTGTAAGATAAAAGAGAAGTACCTATACCTAACGATTGAACTTGAGGATGAACGGCAATTCTAACAACCCTCATATAACGATATTTGAACGCTTCTAAATAGCTGCCGTGACGATATAGTGACTGCGGAATAAAACAGCCCTTAAGTTGCCTTTTTGAGCTTCTAACTAGTTTGATATCGTTATCACTCACACGTTCTTCAATCATCAACATAACAACACCAATGATCTTATCTCGGTGGCTAGCAACAACAATTTTCACGTTTGGGTCATTCATTAACAACTTTAAGTCACTAGGCTTTGTCTGATAGTGAGCGCTAACAAGCAATGCATAAGCATCTTCTAACAGATTACTCTCTATAAGTGTTTTAATGTCAACAAATTGATAATCCACTTCAGCTGCTGAAACGTCAACCTTATCAAATTGTGGTAACTTTGCGTTTAGCAAAAAGAGGTCAAAAGTTAACTGTTCAATGGGATCATCTTCCGCCCATCTGATCGGTTGATTTAACGTCAACGGTAAATAGTCAGGTTCCTTAAGCTCACTAAGGAACTTGATTGAAAAGCCTCTACCAGCTCCCTCATAACCGTGAACAGTAGATGAAAAAACGGTGCGTTTGTAGTTTGCTAACACTGTTTTTAACAAATAAATTGGTATGCCTGCTGCCTCATCTACAATCACAAGATCTGCTTTAGGCTGCTGTTCATTGATTGCATCGATCGGTAAAAACGTAATTGTGTTATTTAAAAAACTAATTTCATTACCACGAGTGTTAGCCTCAGGTAACAAAGAAAGTAGATGTTTATAGAAAATAGATAGGCATCGTTGGTGTGGGGCTGTTAAGACAACAGTTTTGTTTTTTGCTCTGGAAAGGAACTGTGCGAGAGCAATAGCTAGCGCCGTTGACTTTCCCCTCCCCCTATTGGCAGTCAAAGCAACAACAGATTTTTTCTTAGCAGCAAATGACGCTAACAATTTAGTCACTACAACGGACTGTTCATCATCAACAATCTTTGGCATTTCTGAGCAATACTGTCGGCTAAGCTCAGTATTCTTCAATGCAATATTTAGTTGTTCAATTCCATCAAATTGTATGACTTGATAACGCGTCTTTTTGAAGTACTCATCTAAGCGATGACCAAAAAGAGATTTTGATAGCCCAGTGGGGCTTTCATCACTCGTGTTTAACACAATGCAAAGTCCTCCTGCTATTAACGTCCCCGTTAACGCACAAAAGGCATCAGGATGAAAGTCTTGTTCTCGATAAACTATTAAATGATTTTCAGTACCAAGGTGGTGCTGATAATTGCCAACAACATGATTTGAAATAGCTTCATTAAAATCACCATAATAGAGACTACTTTTGAAAAAACCTACTTGCCTATTTTGCTGATAAATGGCATTTGCAAATTCGTCTAACTCGTTAGCTTTTGCATTGACCACTATAAGACGCCTGTGCCGTGTTTGCGCAGATAATGCACTTATCTTTTGTAAATAGGGATAAAGGTTTTCAGCAATCACGTCAGCATCATTAAAACTTTGAAAGATAAAGAGTAGTTTAACAGTGAATATTAGTTAGTGAAATAGATTGAATTAGCACTACGCGTTAGTCACTTAACGTTTGAGTTGAAAATTCCTTATATCTTGCCTATTTTCAATTTAAATGTATTAGATTTGTAGTTGAGAGTATTTATGACTATCGATTCAATGCCAGATAATAGGAAATCAGATCCAAATGACAGCGTAGACTTAGACAATCAGCTTCATTCATCTGACAAGCAGGACAGTGAACAGCAAACGAGAATCCGAAAGCGTATTGATGAATTATTAGAAGCCAAACGCTTAAAAGATTTACTTGATGATAGTGAAGATTGGTGATCTATAGCTCGTTGTATTGCGTAAAAATAATATAGAACATTAACTTATCAATCTAAATCAATGCATCACCAAAAAGGTATGTTAGAATCGCACGCAGATAACTACTAGCGAAGTAAATTTGATCATGACTTTTCTTGATAAAATCAGATGTCTTTTGACATTTGGGCAAGGTGTTGCTTTGCCTATTCCAGAGCATTTAGAAAGCTCAGACCCTATCACACTATTCGAAGTTTGGTTTAACGATGCCAAAAAGTCAGGCTTGTTATTACCGGAAGCAATGTCAGTTAGCTCTGTCAGTAAAGATGGGCAACCAAGCTCAAGAATGGTGTTATTAAAATCGTTTGATCAAGACGGTTTTGTTTTTTATACCAACTATGGCAGCAGAAAAAGTCAAGAAATAGAAGAAAATGGCAAGGTAGCCTTGTTATTCCACTGGCCAGTGTTACAAAGGCAAGTGCGTATTGAAGGCACACTAGAAAAAATATCTAAAGAAGAGTCAGAAAAGTACTTCCATAGCAGAGACAAAGGCAGCCAAATTGGCGCATGGGCGTCAAAACAAAGTCAAAAGCTAAAGCACAATGATGAATTAAAAGAACGTGTAAAAGCGTTTGAAGATAAGTTTTCTGGCGAAGATCAAATACCACTACCTGAATTTTGGGGTGGTTGGCGAATCAAGCCACACTACATTGAATTTTGGCAGGGCCGAGCGAGCCGCTTACATGACAGACTTTGTTTTGAACAAGATGGCGAAAGTTGGCAACACTTTAAACTACACCCATAAAAAAGGGCTCAACATCCTGTTGAGCCTTTTTTCATTCTAGAGAAAGAAGTTAGAAACTTAGCCTACCAGCGCAAGTAAAATACCAGCCGCCACCGCCGATCCAAGTACACCAGCAACATTTGGTCCCATAGCATGCATAAGGAGGAAGTTATGAGGATTAGATTCCAAACCAACTTTATTTGCTACCCTTGCAGCCATTGGTACCGCAGATACACCTGCTGCGCCAATTAATGGGTTGATAGGCTCTTTGCTAAACTTATTCATTACTTTTGCCATCAGTACACCTGAACCCGTACCAATTGAGAAAGCAACCGCACCTAAAGCTAAAATACCTAATGTTTCAACGTTTAAGAACGCGTCTGCACTTAGCTTAGAACCAACACCTAAACCTAGGAAGATGGTAACGATATTAATAAGTTCATTTTGTGCCGTACTACTTAATCTATCAACTACACCACACTCACGCATTAGATTACCCAAACAGAACATACCTACTAGTGGTGTTGCCGCTGGTAAAAAGAAGATTGTCATCAATAATACACCCAATGGGAAAATGACCTTTTCAATCTTAGTTACGTGTCGCAGTTGAGCCATTTCGATTTTGCGCTCTTCTTCATTGGTAAATAACTTCATAATTGGCGGCTGAATAATAGGAACCAACGCCATGTATGAATACGCAGCTACGGCAATGGCACCAAGTAACTCAGGTGCTAGCTTAGAAGCAAGGAATATCGCCGTTGGGCCATCAGCACCACCGATAATAGCAATCGCCGAGGCATCTTTAAGGGTAAACTCAAAGCCAGGAATCGCATTTAACGCAATTGCACCAAATAGGGTTGCAAAGATACCAAACTGAGCTGCGGCACCTAATAACAGCATTTTAGGGTTAGCGATCAAGGCGCCAAAGTCAGTCATCGCGCCTACGCCCATGAAGATCAATAATGGGAAAATCCCAGTATCAATACCCGCATAGTATACGTAGTGCAATAAGCCACCGACTTCAGAGAAGCCTGCTAGTGGAATGTTAGTTAATATTGCACCAAAACCCATTGGTACTAATAATAGCGGTTCAAAATTCTTGGCAATAGCCAAGAATAGCAAACCACAACCAACTAGCATCATAACGACCTGGCCCATTTCAAAGTGAGCTAGACCGGTAGATAACCAAAGTGTATTTAACTGCTCCATTTGATCACCTACGCTAAACTTAGAAGTACGTCGCCGACGGCTACTGAGTCGCCTTCACGTACGTTAACACCGACAACCTGACCAGCACTTACTGCGCGCACTTCAGTTTCCATTTTCATCGCTTCCATCACGATAACAACTTCACCTTCAGCAACCGTATCACCTTCATTCACAAGTACTTTAAAGATGTTACCAGCCAATGGCGCGTTTAACGTCTCTTCAGCACTAACTGATGCATGACCTTCGACAGCTGCATCCGTTGTTGGTGTAACGCTCTCAAGCGCACCACTGGGAGCGACAACAACATCAAACACTTTACCGTCTACACTCACTGAGTAACTTTCTTTGCTACCTACTGCTGGTACGGCAGGCTGAACAGTTTGTGCTGGCTGTGCTTCTTTTGAAGGCGCTGGTTCAAACGCTTCAGGGTTATTTCTATTTTCTAGGAATTTCAAACCAATTTGCGGGAATAGCGTGTAAGTTAATACATCATCAATTTTTTCATCAGCTAAAGTAATACCTTTCTCTTTTGCTAATGTTTCAAGTTCAGCAGTAAGCTTATCCACTTCAGGATCTAACAAGTCAGCTGGACGACAAGTAATCGCTTCACCACCATCTAATACTCGAGACTGTAGTTCTGCATCTACAGGAGCCGCTGTTGCACCGTATTCGCCTTTCAATACGCCCGCTGTTTCTTTAGTAATTGACTTGTAACGCTCTCCCGTTAATACGTTTAATACAGCTTGCGTACCAACGATTTGAGAAGTAGGCGTAACTAGAGGAATGTATCCAAGCTCTTTTCGAACTTTAGGTATTTCTTTAAGTACCTCATCCAACTTGTCTGCTGCGCCTTGTTCACGAAGCTGGTTTTCCATATTGGTTAACATGCCACCAGGTACTTGAGCTAATAGAATACGAGCATCTACACCCTTGAGTGAACCTTCAAACTTTGCGTACTTCTCGCGTACACCCCTGAAATAATCTGCCACTTCAGCAAGCTTCTTCATATCTAAACCAGTATCACGTGGAGCGCCTTCTACAGCAGAAACAATCGTTTCTGTCGGTGAATGGCCGTAAGTCATACTCATTGAAGAAATAGACGTATCAATTACATCAACGTCAGCATCAATCGCTTTCATGTGTGTTGCAACACTTAAACCTGTTGTAGCATGACAGTGGAGTGAAATAGGCAATGAAACTGTTTCTTTTAGCTTACTGATTAACTCTGCACCGTCATAAGGCTTTAAGAGTCCTGCCATATCTTTAATACATAAAGAATGCGCGCCCATATCCTCAAGCTGTTTAGCCATATCTAACCAGCCTTCAAGGGTGTGAACAGGACTTTCAGTGAAACTTAAAGTACCTTGGGCATGTGCACCAATCTTAACTGCAGCCTTAATAGCCGTCTGTAGGTTACGTACGTCATTCATTGCATCGAAAATTCGAAAAACATCAACGCCGTTTACATGCGCTCTTTCAACAAACTTCTCAACAACATCATCAGCATAATGACGGTACCCTAGAATATTCTGGCCCCTAAATAACATCTGTTGCTTTGTATTAGGCATCGCTTTTTTCAGAGCACGAATACGCTCCCAAGGATCTTCACCTAAATAACGAATACAAGAATCAAACGTTGCGCCACCCCATGATTCGATAGACCAAAAGCCTATTTCATCTAGAGTAGGTGCAATAGGAAGCATGTCTTCTAATCTTAAACGGGTTGCAAGTAATGATTGATGACCGTCTCTTAAAACAACTTCTGTAATACCCAATGGCTTTGACATGTGTTTGCTCCTATCTTTTACTTTTTATTCTGTTGTCTGTATTGGTGAACGGCCGAAGAAATTGCCGCAACGATATTTTCAGGAACCCCTTTAGCGTTTACTTTACTTTTAGCTGGTGTTCTTGGTGCCGTTTTAGGCACTGGATCTGGATAACGTACAGCCAATCGATTAAGCACTTGATTGACAAATACGATCAGCAAACTCAAAAATGCAAAAACAAATACCATACCTGCTAAAAGTAAAGTACCTGCTTCGACAAATAGTGACCCTAAATTATCCATATTAATTCCTAGTCAAAAAATAAGCATAAATTAGAATAATCACTCCAATAACCAAAAAGCAAACAAAATTTTGCGGTTTCACAAAAAAAAATTTAAATCAAGAGGGAATCCGCATCTTTTTGCATATTTATGCCCAAAAACTAGCAAAAAATTCACATACAAACGAACAATATCAAATATTGTATGCAAAAATATCATTGCGAAAGCCTTATTATTACTAGGAATCCTATATTTTGTATACAATCAGTAAAGCTTTCACTGTGAATTTCAGCTGCATAAAGCTGACCATCTAGTTAAGATAAAAGAATAGAAACAAGAAGAGTGCTCTAAGAATAGTGATAGACTCTAAGCAAGAACTTATAGGGGAACAAAACTACTAAATTGAACTAAAACAGGTAAACTGCAGTGATTTTCAGGCATAAAAAAACCAGTCATAAGACTGGTTTTTTTATGTGGCGGACGCGGCAGGAGTCGAACCTGCGACCGCCTGGTTCGTAGCCAGGTACTCTATCCAGCTGAGCTACGCGTCCGCGGTATATTAACTTCTTTATCCAGCCTTAATATTAGCTGCCCGACTTATCTTAGTATGACCTAAGAAAATAAAAAGACCAGTCTAAAAGACTGGTCCTTAAATGTGGCGGACGCGGCAGGAGTCGAACCTGCGACCGCCTGGTTCGTAGCCAGGTACTCTATCCAGCTGAGCTACGCGTCCGCGGTATATTAACTTCTTTATCCAGCCTTAATATTAGCTGTTTATTCTTTTTTAGCCACTTTAAGTAAAAGTGGCGGACGCGGCAGGAGTCGAACCTGCGACCGCCTGGTTCGTAGCCAGGTACTCTATCCAGCTGAGCTACGCGTCCGCAAAAGAATGGCGGTTAGGGAGGGATTCGAACCCTCGATACGGCTACAAACCGTATACTCCCTTAGCAGGGGAGCGCCTTCAGCCACTCGGCCACCTAACCAACGGGAGCGAATATTAATGGATCCAAAAAATAAGTCAAACGATTTTTCCATTTTTTTTCGACTTTCTTAACTGTTCGACTAGAAAAACGGCAACAAGAGGAAAAAACACACAAATCATTCAATTTTTGATAGTTATCGGTGAGTAAGGGATGTTAAAAAAACAAAAGGATTGGAATTAAAAAAGCCGACTTAACGTCGGCCCTTTTATTAGAATTGGTTGCCTGAAGGCTCAGTTTCGCCTTTTTCAGACTGTATACGCATGTATATTTCTTCACGATGTACAGAAACTTCTTTAGGTGCATTAACACCAATACGTACTTGATTACCTTTAACGCCTAACACAGTAACTGTTACGTCGTCACCGATCATCAAGGTTTCTCCAACTCGACGCGTTAATATTAACATTCTATATTTCCTTTTTAGGTTAAAACGAGATCCACTAAATGTATTTAAGCTAGTAATAAATTTAGTCTAAGAATCACAATTGCGCTTAACATTTTTCTGTTTCTTTTTGAAAAAACTCAAATTTACTGTTTTTCCATTGATAGACAGCCTACCTTCCCTGTATAAGACCGAGTATCAACAAAAGATCATTCAAAACATAAAAAACAAATCATGATTGCTTATATTTTAGCAAGGAATAAAGCGATATACATGCAAAATTCGTTAAAAAGTGCTTTTTTTATGACAAATGCAATAATTATTTTTTACAAAAATCGACTAAGCATTTAATAAATATAGAGTTTTTATAATTGCACAAATATACAATTTATAGAGGATTTTAAATTGATGTATAAAAAAAGGAGCCCAAGGGCTCCTTTATTTGTACTTGTTAGTTAATTTTTTGAACACTTAAGTCAATTTTTCAGTTAACCACGGTGTCACGCTTTCAAGTGCCGAAGCGACATTTTCTGGCTGACTACCACCCGCTTGGGCCATATCAGGACGGCCACCGCCCTTACCACCAACTTGTTGAGCTACTAGGTTAACTAGTTCACCAGCCTTAACTTTACCGGTTAAGTCTTTGGTAACACCTGCAATAAGACCAACTTTACCATCGTTTGCTGTGGCTAATACTATGATGCCTGAGCCCATTTTAACTTTAAGCTCATCAACCATACCTCGTAAGGCTTTAGATTCAACGCCATCTAATTCTGCAATGAGTGTTTTTATACCGTTAATCTCAACAGCGCTACTTACTAAGTCTGAGCCAGCTTGTGCTGCCAGTTGCTGCTTCAATTCAGCAATCTCTTTTTCAAGTTGCTTGCTCTTGCCAAGTACCTGCTCAACTTTGTCTGTAACGTTAACTACATCACTTTTTACCAGTGCAGCCACCTTATTAAGCTTAGCTGCTTGCTCATCAACAAAATCCAGAGCTGCAGTACCTGTTACCGCTTCAATACGACGTACACCAGCTGCAATACCTGATTCAGATACAATTTTGAAGAGACCAATATCACCCGTTTGGTCAACATGCACGCCACCACAAAGTTCTACAGAGAAGTCACCTAAGGTAACCACTCGAACTTCATCATCATACTTCTCACCAAACAACGCCATTGCGCCTTTTTCTTTGGCTTCATCAATTTGCATAAGTTCTGTGCTGCGTGACATGTTCTTGCGAATTTCAGCATTTACAGCACGTTCAATTGTGTGTAACTCTTCTTTAGTCACACCTTCAAAGTGAGAGAAGTCAAAACGCAGCTTATCAGGGTCCACTAAAGAGCCTTTTTGCGTAACATGTTCACCAAGAATATTTCTCAATGCTGCATGTAAAATATGAGTAGCCGTATGATTCTTAACGATAGCGTCTCGACGATTCACGTCAATTTCAGCGTTTGCTCGTGCATTTAATTGAATATCGCTCTTAGCAATCCCATGATGCGCAAAAGCATTACCAATCTTTGTTGTATCTTGAACTTCAAAGACTCCAGAATCGGTTGTAATGGTACCGCTATCACCAACCTGACCACCAGATTCAGCGTAAAAAGGTGTATTATCTAAAATAACTACGCCCTTTTCGCCAGCTGCTAAAGTAGCAACACTGCCCTGTTCATTGAATAACTCAACAACGGTTGCAGAATATGTAGCGTTAGTATATCCCTTAAAAGAAGTCAGCTTATCCGACTTAATTTGCTCATTGTAATCTGTACCAAATTGGCTAGCTTGTTGCGCTCTTTCACGCTGCTGTTGCATTGCAGCGTCAAAACCAGCTTGATCAATTTTCAGCTCTCTTTCACGAGCAATATCTGCTGTTAAATCTGCAGGGAAGCCGTAAGTATCGTACAACTTGAAAACGTCATCACCGTTAATAGTATCGCCTTTAAGCTCTGCTAGAATATCTTCTAACAGTGCCATACCACGATCTAGTGTTCGACCAAACTGCTCTTCTTCAATGCGAAGTATTTTCTCTACTACGGCTTGTTGCTGCGTTAACTCTGGGTATGCCTCGCCCATCTGCTTAACCAATGAAGCAACTAGTTTAAAGAAAAACTGACCCTTAGCACCTAGCTTATGACCATGACGAACTGCACGGCGGATAATGCGACGTAATACGTAGCCTCGACCTTCATTTGACGGCATAACACCATCTACAACTAAGAAACTACATGAGCGAATATGGTCCGCAATAACACGTAAAGACTTGTTTTCTAAATCGGTTACTCCGATAACCTCCGCAGCATCTTTTATTAAACCTTGGAAGATGTCGATTTCGTAATTACTATGAACGCCCTGCATAATTGCAGCAATACGCTCTAATCCCATACCAGTGTCAACTGATGGTTTTGGTAGAGGTTCCATAGTCCCGTCAGCGTGACGGTTGTACTGCATAAATACTAAATTCCAGATCTCAATATAGCGATCGCCATCTTCTTCTGGTGTGCCTGGAGGACCACCCCAAATGTGCTCACCGTGATCATAGAAAATTTCAGTACAAGGACCACACGGGCCAGTATCACCCATCGACCAGAAATTATCTTTTGCACCAATACGAGAAAGGCGAGCAGGATCTACACCTACTTTTTCAATCCAGATTCTTTCTGCTTCATCATCTTCTTCAAAAACTGTTACCCACAACTTTTCTTTTGGTAACTTAAGTACTTCTGTCAAAAATTCCCATGCAAACGTAATCGCTTCTTCTTTAAAGTAATCACCAAAGCTAAAGTTACCTAACATTTCAAAGAAAGTATGATGACGAGCTGTATAACCTACATTTTCTAGGTCATTGTGCTTACCACCAGCACGTACACATCGTTGAGATGATGTTGCACGTGTATAGCTTCTCTTTTCAGCGCCTAAGAATACATCTTTGAATGGCACCATACCTGCGTTTGTAAAAAGTAATGTTGCATCATTACCAGGTACTAAAGAGCTACTCGCTACAGTTTGATGTTGTTTAGACGAAAAAAAGTCTAAAAATGCCTGTCTAAGCTTGGCACTTGTATCTATCATGGGAGTTTCCAACTATTCTAATAATCTACTAAATCTGTTTGCTCGTTTTCGATAACGCTAAATATTATATCACTTGTGAAGCCGCGATATTGCATAAAACGAATACGTTTTGCTTTGTCTTTATGGTCTTTAATTGATTTCATAGAGAACTTTCGTTGATAAGTATCTGCTGCTATTGCATACCAATCAATTTCTAGCTCTTCTAGCACTTCGCAAATCAGAGAATTTTCCACACCTTTGTGACTCAATTCTTGCTGAATATAGCGCCAACCATAACCTTTGTTTGTTCGGCTTCTGATCATCGTCTCAGTATATCTTCTATCTGAAACATAATCTTTTTCTATCAAAAAGCGCATTACTTCTGAAATATCGCTCAGTTCATAGTCTTTTGATTTTAACTTTTTCTCAAGCTCCGTAACGGCGTGCTCTCGCCTAGAAAGTAAATCAATCGCTTTGTGCAATACTTCTTTATTCAAGGAATGTCGCTCTCTTCATTAATGGGCTGTTATTTTACCTATAAATACAGGTTAATAAATAGCTAAACACACTATTGTGGTAATTTATTGGGAATAAGAATGCAACATGGCTGATTATTTTGTGATAAGTTTTTACTTTGCTCCAATAATGGCGCAAAATAGCTAAAAAGAATAGCGACTCAATGAGTCATTAAAACTGTCAATAAACAGGGACCTGTATGAAGGAATATCTACAAAACCTTTATCGATTAACCTTAATGCTAGTAACGGTTGTTCTATTGCAATCATGTGGTGGCAGTTCAGAAGAGCCTACCGCAAACTTTAGTATTAACACTAATACAAGTAATATCAGTTTTAGCAATGAACTATTACAAACTTCGGATGATAGTTTTTCGATTGAAGTATCTTTTGAGGGTAAAGGACTATTAGTCGGCTTTGCTCCTGATGCCCAAGTCGTTGGATGGTTAGAGTTTCGTACCGAAAACGTAACTGAAAACTCAGCAACTATTCATGTTGATGTTGTTAATGCTGAAAATATTATCCCTAACCTATATGAAACTAAACTTCGAATTAGCACCGGTGATGTCGATAGCCTAGCTTTGGTGCATAAAGACATCGATGTTTCATTACTCGTTTGGCGATTATCACCTGATACAGACAAATTGTCTTTCTCTACAACGTTCGGTGAAGCAAGTGTAGCTGATCAAACAGTCTCACTCGTTACTAATGAAAATGAATGGCAACTTAACACTGATGTAGAGTGGTTATCCTTCGATCAATCGGAAGGTACAGGTGATGCGGAGATTACTTTTAACGCCGACCTTTCATCATTCAATGAGCCGGGCCTATATACGGCAAATGTGACATTGACAGAAACAACAACAGGTGACAGCAAAACATTACCGGTAGAAGTTGCTTTGGATAATATCCACCTTTATGCGGATAAGAGTGCTTTGTTATTTAGCCAATTGAGTGATTCACAACGTCTAACTCATACAATCAGTATCTATGAAAATAGCCCTGAAAATATTCTATGGCAAGCAACGACAGAACAAGATTGGGTTTCTTTAACACCAAACTCTGACAACAATACATTAACTATATCAGTGAACACCAACTTACTTGGTCCAGCCGAGATATCTGAAGGTTTAGTAACAGTATCGGCAACCAACGCAAGTTATGTTAAACCGCTTTCTTTGCCTGTAAGTATGTATAACAAAGCAATACCAAATGCTAAAGTCGTAATTAACGATATTGCGCCAACGAGTATAGTCAACTCACCACGCTTACCATACACATACGTTACCGTTGGTAATGAGCTAAGAGCATATCATCAATATACAGGTGAGATGTTTAGTTCTTTAACTTTAGGCTCTGACGAGGCCCAAGTAGACCAGCTATTAATTTCTCCAAAAGGCGATTTTGCACTGTTAAGATTGACTGACAATGTAACAGACGAAGCGACTAACGAAACCACTCAGGTGGTTACTCGTCATCGTATAGAATTGCCTTCAAACGAAGCAACTGAAATTACAGATTCTTCCATAGAATTTGAACCAACGGCATTGATTAGTATTGCTGGTCGACACTTTGTTGTCACTCAAGCAATGGAATTTGCTGATACAGACCTACAACGCGTCTATTGGGATCAAAGCAATGCCTTTACATCGGCTAATATTAAGGTCGCTGCTGCGTCATCAAGTTTATTTGCTCACGATGCAGTTATAGATAGTATTAAACGATTTACTACTCAACTTAACGATTTTGGTGATGTGAAGCTTTCAACAATAAATACACACACATACAGACCTGAAGGTTTACAAGGAAGCATTGCCGATTTTGTTGTATCGACAGACGAGGCAAATTTATACATCAACAACGCCACTACAGAGTGGTTTAGCTTTGATGGCAGTTCGTTTACTGATAATGGCAAGCTGCCTCAATCTCAAGGCAGTCTTGTACTAGCACTTGCTCAAAGAGCCAGTGGTGCTGCTGCATTTGCGCGTTTTTCCCCAGTTGACGGTTTTGTATTTGACCTTTATGACAATAATCAGCAACTAGACGCTACAATTCAAACAGAAGGGCAAGAGCAGCCAACAGATTTGTTAATCTCAGCTGATGATAACCGAGCCGTTGTTGAAGCAGCTATTAGCGATCAGGTGATATTTTTTAATATAAGCCAATAGCAAGATCTCAAACACATAATAAAAAAGGTACTCAACTGAGTACCTTTTTTTACTTAAACTCTGTAACTAGCGTTTTTAACCACTTTTCTTCTGTAATAAAACGCCAATGATAAGACTTGAATTTTTCGGGCACTCCACGAGCGACAATGTCTTCATCTCCTAACCCTTTAGCTCTTTGCCATTTAACGTAGGCTATAGATTCAGCAATCATGGTTGCAAATTTCTTTAGCTCGGCTTTGTCTGTAACAACACCATGACCAGGAATAATGATCACATCATCGGGAAAGTTATCAATCATGTATTTCACATTAGCGAGATATCCTTCCACTGTCCCACCGCCTTTTAAATCGACATACGGAAAGCGCCCTTGAAAGAATAGATCTCCAGTATGCAAAACGTTTGCATGTTTAAAGTAAACAATGCTGTCGCCATCTGTGTGTCCACTCGGTAAATGAGTAAGTTCAACTTGCTCTGGCGCAGCATGAATGGTTAATCCTGTCTCATAAGTTACGACAGGTAACGAGTCATTATCAGCTTCTGCTTTACTTGCAAGTCTGTTTCTTACATTGTGATGAGCAAAAATAGGTGCTAGTTTGGAAAAGTGCTTATTGCCACCCGTATGATCGCCGTGATAATGAGTATTCACGACATATTTCAACTTCTTATCTGAGACACTTTTCATGGCTGCTTCTATAGTTTCCGCCATAGGCGCGAACTTGTCATCTATAAGCAGCAAACCTTTGTTTGCATTTAACAACCCTATATTACCGCCACTCCCTGTTATTACATAAACTTGCTCTCTAACATTCTTTACTTCGACCTCGTTAGCCGTTGCTACATTTGCACAAACCAAGAAGCTCAAAGATAAAGCTAGTTTAGTCGCTATAGGAAACTTCATATTAATCACCTTATTATCGTTATTTTTTGTGTTATACGATGCAACAACTATAGATGGATTAAAACGGCAATGCCAATTGACTTTCTTTCACCTGAAGGATTTCCGTCTCTTGACCCAACCCTAGGTTCAGCCCAATCAAACGTACAGAGCGATTATCCGCTCGACCTAACGCTTTAATCAGTAATTGTTTAAAAATTGCATCATCAATTTGATAACCTTGTTGTTCAACGGTTGTAGTATTGAAATCATTAAATTTCAACTTAACACCAAGTTTGGTAATTCGGTAGTTATGCAATCGTTCAAACCTCTCTTTAAGGGTAGCCACCAAACTGTCTATTTTCATTAAACAGTCTTCCTCTTGTATAAGGTCATAGGCAAACGTGGTTTCAACACCAACGGACTTTCTCACCCTCGACGTTTCAACTAAACGCTCATCTTTACCAAAACTCTTTTGGTATAGAGATAGCGCCTGTTTACCTACAACTAATTGCAAAGTAGCGACACTACTAGCTCTAACATCTCTACAAGTTGAAAACCCTACTTGTTTAAGGCGGGCGAATGTTTTGGGGCCCACGCCCGGTATTTTATTTAATGGTAAATCTGCAACAAAAGAGTCGACATCAGATGGGGCTACAATGCACTGCCCGTTTGGCTTGTTTTCGTCACTCGCTATTTTCGCCAAGAATTTGTTAGGCGCCACGCCAGCAGACGCGGTTAGTCCAGTGACTTGAAAAATTTCGTTTCGAATTGACTGTGCCATCAGAGACGCACTTCCCTTACAGTACGGGCTTTCTGTTACATCCAAATAGGCTTCGTCTAATGATAGCGGTTCAACTAAATCAGTATACTTGTTAAAAATCTGCCGAATCTGAGCAGATACATCCTTATAAACTTGCATTCTACCTGGCAAGATTATCAGATCAGGGCATAGCTGCTTTGCTTTGGCTACAGGCATTGCTGATCTTACGCCATATTCTCTAGCTAAATAGTTACAGGTACACAAAACGCCACGCTGACTATTACCGCCAACAGCAATAGGAACCTCTCGGTATTCAGGGTTGTCTCGCATTTCTACCGCGGCATAAAAACAGTCCATATCAATGTGGATTATTTTTCTCATAGGCCCCTTCAGAAATAAAAACACTGTACATAAAAACAGTATACATAAAAAAAGGAACAAACATAAATAGTTTGTTCCTTTTTTTGCTTCATTAAATTAGTAATTAAGTTAGGTCATTGTTTCAAACTGAGAAGCTAGTTCGTCCAGTATTGTAATATCATCAATAGTCGAAGGAACTTGAGGCTCTTCGCCATCAAGCATTTGACGTATCACTTTACGTAGAATTTTGCCAGAGCGAGTTTTCGGCAAACGATCCACCAATAGTACCCTTTTGAGCGATGCTATTGCGCCAATTTTCGCCCTAATTTCAGCTTTCAGCTCATTTTGAATCGTTTCCTCGTCAATAGTTACGCCATTTTTTAACACAACTAATGAAAAAGGCATTTGCCCTTTTAATGAATCTTGAATCCCAACAACGGCACATTCAGCAACAGCATCATGGTCAGCGATCACTTCTTCCATTTCCCCCGTTGACAATCGATGACCTGCTACATTAATAACATCGTCGGTTCTGCCCATGATATAGAGATAGCCATCTTCATCTATATAACCGCCATCTCCAGTTAAGTAATATCCAGGATAGGTATTGAGATAACCAGCCTCAAAGCGTTCAGGGTTTTGCCAGATCGTTGGTAACGTACCTGGCGGTAAAGGTAACTTAATAGCTATGCTGCCTTGCTCTTCATTTGCTAGCTGATTGCCCTTTTCATCTAAGATTTGCACGTCATAGCCTGGTGTTGGTACACCAGCTGCACCTGCTTTTGTAGGCAGGTTCTCAAGGCCTACAGGAACACCCGCTATAGCCCAGCCAGTCTCTGTCTGCCACCAGTGGTCAATGACTGGTAGCCCTGTACGCTCTTTTAACCAATGATAAGTAGCAGGGTCTAACCGCTCACCGGCTAAATATAAACGTTGTAATGAAGACAAATCATACTGCTTAAGTAACTGCCCTTCAGGATCTTCTTTGCAGATAGCTCTAAAGGCTGTAGGAGCGCTGAAAAGTGCTTTAACTTTATGCTCTTCACATACTCGCCAAAAAGCACCTGCATCAGGTGTTTTGATCGGTTTTCCTTCGAATAAAACTGTTGTACACCCACGGATCAGTGGCGCGTAGACGATATATGAATGCCCAACAACCCAACCTACATCAGATGCTGCCCAAAAAACGTCTCCAGGCTCCATATTATAAATGGTCTTCATACTGTACTTCATAGCAACAGCATGTCCACCATTGTCCCTGACAACACCCTTAGGCTTACCTGTAGTACCAGATGTATATAAGATATAGAGAGGGTCTGTAGCGTTAACCTCTACCGGCTCAACTTCAGTAGCGGTTTCCATAGCACAGTCCCAATCGATATCTCTTCCAGGCGTCATTTGTGCAAGACATTGTTCACGTTGATAGATGATACAGTTACTTACCTCGTGATTAGCTTCCAATAGCGCATTATTAAGCAAATCTTTATAAGGGATAATGCTGCTTATCTCGATGCCGCAACTAGCACTAACCACAACTTTAGGTTTTGCGTCATCAATGCGAACAGCAAGTTCATGAGCAGCAAAGCCGCCAAACACAACAGAATGTATCGCTCCTAACCTTGCGGCAGCTAACATTGCAATAACAGCTTGTGGGATCATCGGCATATAAATAAGCACTCGATCCCCTTTTACTACGCCCTGCTTCTGTAAAAGGCCAGCAAATTTCGCAACTTCAGTCGTGAGTTCTCGATAGGTAATGGTTTGTTTAACTCCTGTTACGGGAGAATCATAGATTATTGCCGCTTGCTCTGCTCTACCATTATTGACGTGGTAGTCGAGCGCTAAATAACTAGTATTGAGTACACCATCGCTAAACCATTGATAGTGCCCTTGTGAATTTTTATTAATAATTGTTTTAGGTGCTTTAAACCACTCAATTTGTTCAGCTTGGTATTGCCAAAACTGTTCTTTGTTCTCTATTGAGTGCTTATAGGTGTCGTTGTAGTTCATTGCTACTTCCCCATATTTTTTGTACGGGTATCAGTGTAGGAACAATATACAATATTGGATATTAGACCTTAGCATAAGAACAAAAAAAGCCAGTCATTCGACTGGCTTTTTATTAGATATTTTTGATGTCTATTCGGTTAGCTTCTTCTGCAGCTTTACGCTCTCGCTCTTGGCGCTTTTCACATGGATTATCACAGTTACAAGCTTTTTCAATTCCTACACTTCCTAAGCCACCACAGCTACCGGCAAGCGTTTTATTTTGAAAAATATAACCAACGGCCATTGCGGCCACAACAACTAAGAAAAAACCTAGTGTTAATAGAAAAATTGTCATTACTTTAGCCCTATCAAATATGAAACTGTATTCATATAGTGCGCTAATTTTACCTTGCTTAGATTAATAATGCTATGGTAGAAAACTAGCGACTTGTTATCTTTGGATGATTTGTTTCAATATCAGTCCAATAACTTTGTTTAAGTGTAGAGGCGGTATACATTTTTTGTTCGCCTCATACCAAGTCCCATTATTTTAAGTACTGCATAAATGACTCAGTACTTTCTTCAACAAAACCATTATCTGTTTTATAAATTATATATGCTGCAAGGTCGTATTTCTTAGCAAATGCCATGGCTTTCTTCTCACCCATTACCATCATGGCAGTAGATAAACCATCAGCAGTCATCGAAGAAGGATGAACCACAGTCACCGAAACTAAACGATGATTGATAGGCAAAGCAGTATCTGGGTCGATGATATGTGAATATCTCACACCATCTGCCTCAAAGTAGTTACGATAGTTTCCAGACGTTGCTACAGCATTGTCTCTAGGAACCACTACTTGGTGAACAGAGCGTTCATCTGAAACTGGCTTTTCAATAGCGATATGCCAAAGCTCACCGGTATGTTTGAAACCTTTAAGGCGCATCTCACCGCCAATTTCTACTAAATAGTTATGGAACCCATTTTGCTCAACAAGTTCAGCAACTTTATCGACGCCATAGCCTTTAGCAATTGTAGATAAATCAATATAGAGCTCTGGCACACCTTTAGTTAGTTGACGACCTTCTAATGAAAGCTTGTCTAGACCAACTTGTGCTCTTGTGGCATTGACTACCTCATCCGTTGGTACTGTTTCAGGGCGATATTCTGGGCCAAACCCCCATAAATTCACTAACGGGCCTACAGTAACATCTAATTTGCCATCACTGATTTTGCCAATACGCATTGCTTCACGAACAACAACCGCTAGACTCTCTGAAATTTCAATATTGCCGGTACTAGTATTCTTATTTACCAGAGACAGTTCTGAATCAGGGATATAAGTAGACATCTCCTGATTGATTTGAACCAATAGTTCATCAATTTGCTTCTTAAGATTTATTGCGGCGACTCTATCAGGGTTACCAATAACCTTAACACTGTAAGTAGTGCCCATCGTTCGGCCTTGAACAGCGACTTCCTGTTTAGAGCCATCTGCACTTGGATAACAGGCTGATAATGTCATGACCATAAAGGCCATCAAAATAAGCGTTAGTTTTTTCATTTACTTGTCCTAATATTTATTATTTAACTAAAGCTTCTTTGACAGTGCGTTTAAAACACTTTAGCTAAATAATAAAAAGGTGGCGTTTAAGCCACCTTTTTCATTTTAGGTCAGGGTTGATTAACCGCCGAAGTCATCTAATAAGATGTTTTCGTCTTCAACACCTAAATCTTTAAGCATGCCGATAACAGCCGCGTTCATCATTGGAGGACCACACATGTAGTACTCACAATCTTCTGGCGCTTCATGGTCACGTAAGTAGTTTTCGTACAATACGTTGTGGATGAAGCCAGTCATACCGTCCCAGTTATCTTCTGGTTGAGGGTCTGAAAGTGCTACATGCCAATCGAAGTTATCGTTGTCAGCAGCTAAGCCGTTGAAATCATCTTCATAGAACATTTCACGTAATGAACGTGCACCGTACCAGAAAGAGATCTTACGCTTAGAGTTAAGACGCTTAAGCTGATCAAAAATGTGTGAACGCATTGGCGCCATACCTGCACCACCACCGATAAATACCATTTCTGCGTCAGTTTCTTTAGCGAAGAACTCACCAAATGGACCAGAGATAGTTACCTTATCACCTTCTTTTAAGCTCCAAATGAATGAAGACATTTTACCTGCTGGTAAAGATAGGTTGTTAGGCGGCGGCGTAGCGATACGCACGTTAAGCATAATAATGCCTTCTTCTTCTGGGTAGTTAGCCATTGAGTATGCACGCAATGTATCTTCATCTACCTTAGACTCGATGTCGAAGAAGCCAAAACGCTCCCAGTCGCCACGATATTCTTCTGGAATATCGAAGTCTTTATATTTTACGTGGTGAGCTGGTGCTTCAATTTGAATGTAACCACCTGCACGGAATGGTACTGACTCGCCATCAGGGATAGCTAACTTAAGCTCCTTGATGAAAGTTGCTTTGTTATCGTTAGAGATAACTGAACATTCCCACTGCTGTACGCCGAAGATTTCATCTTCAACTTCGATATCCATGTCTTGCTTAACAGCAACTTGACAAGATAAACGACAGCCTTCTTTTGCTTCACGCTTTGTAATGTGACCAAGCTCAGTAGGTAAGATGTCACCACCACCTGAATGAACATGAACACGACACTGGCCACAAGTACCACCGCCACCACATGCTGAAGGAATGAAAATACCTTGATCAGCAAGAGCACCTAGTAGTTTACCACCAGCACCTGTAGTAACCGCTTTCTCAGGGTCACCGTTAATTGAAATAGTCACGTCACCTTCGGCAACCAACTTTGATTTAGCAAATAAGATCACTAGAACCAAAGCGATAACGATTGCAGTGAACATGCTAACGCCGAGAATAATTTCCATCGACTTTTCCTTTACACTTCTCTAGGAGAAGGCGCTAAATAAACGCCCTCTACGTTAATCTTATTATAACGAAATACCACCAAAAGATAGAAAGCCGAAAGCCATCAATCCAGTGCTGATAAACGTAATACCTAAACCTTTCAAGCCATCAGGGATGTCAGAGTACTTCATTTTCTCACGTAAACCCGCAAGAAGAACGATAGCCAATGCCCAACCGATACCTGAACCTAAACCGTAAACTACAGACTCACCTAACGTTAAGTTTTTAGCAACCATGAAAGACACAGCACCAAAAATCGCACAGTTAACCGTAATTAGCGGTAAGAAAATACCAAGTGCTTGGTATAAAGCTGGGAAGTACTTATCTAGAACCATCTCTAGAATCTGTACTAGTGCAGCAATTACACCAATGAAGGTAATGAAAGATAGGAAGCTAAGGTCAATCGTTTCTTTTGGATCTGTGATACCAAATACGCTATCTAATGCACCAGGTGCTAAGATTGCTTGATAAATGATTTGGTTAACAGGTACAGCGATACCAAGTACAACAACTACTGCTACACCTAGACCAATCGCAGTATCCACTTTCTTAGAAACAGCTAAGAAAGTACACATACCTAAGAAGAACGATAGCGCGATATTTTCGATAAATATCGTTTTAACTAATAGTGATAAATAATGTTCCATCGTGATTAGTCCTTCTCAACTTGCTCTGGTTTCCACTGACGAACAGCCCAGATGATTAAACCGATTACGAAGAATGAACTGAACGGAAGTACTAAAAGACCGTTCGCTTGGTACCAACCACCGTTTTGGATAAGAGGTAAAACCTCAAAACCAAACACAGTACCAAAACCTAATAGTTCACGGAAGAATGCAACAGTCATTAGAATGAAACCGTAACCTAAACCGTTACCGATACCATCTAAGAAACTAACACCCGGCTTCTCTTTCATAGCAAATGCTTCAGCACGACCCATTACAATACAGTTGGTAATGATCAAGCCAACAAATACCGCAAGTTCTTGCGATAATGCGTAAGAGAAAGCTTTTAATACTTGGTCAACCACGATTACAAGTGATGCGATGATCGCCATTTGAACGATGATACGAACACTTGATGGAATGTGGTTACGAATAATTGAAATAAACAAGTTTGAGAACGCAGTTACGAAAACAACAGCTAGTGTCATTACTAACGCGTTTTTCATTGAACTTGTTACCGCAAGTGCAGAACAAATACCTAGTACTTGTAACGCAATCGGGTTATTGTCAAAAATCGGTTTAGTTAAAATCTTGTTTGCTTCTGAAGACATTACTTAAGTCCTCCTTGGTTCTTCTTGATGAAAGGTAAGTAACCTTCTTCACCAAACCAGAACTTAAATGTATTTGTTACACCATTAGCTGTAAGCGTAGCACCTGATAAACCGTCTACTTGATACATTTCGTTAGGGTTACCTGGCTTAACACCACCTTTAACTAACTCAACACGAACTTCGCTCTTGTCGTCAAAGATTTTCTTGCCAGGCCATAATGCGATCCACTTAGGGTTAAGTACTTCAGCACCTAAGCCCGGAGTTTCCTTCATTTCAGCTGTGTAAATAACGTTGCGAATAGTGTTTAAGTCACCTTCAACACCAACGTAAGCATACATCAGATCCCAAAGACCAGAACCAACCATAGGGAATACAACAGTTTCCACTTTACCTGCATCATCACGAACGATGTAGATTACAGCGTCGTGAGAACGGCGGTTGATACCTGCGATATCATTCTTAGGCTTGTCTGATAACTTTACATCACGTGCATTACGACGCTCGTCAAATAAATCAGCATTACCTTCTTTGAAATCACCTGAATCAAGGTCAATCATTTTTGCTTCAACAGACTTAGCAAAAGTATCTTGAATCTGCTTCTTAGTTGCTTGCTCAGGTAAAATACCAGCCGCTTCTAAGATTTTAGTTTGCTTGTCTAATAATTTGTTTTCTACTTGCAGAGGCTTTAACTGTACTGCAGCAAATGACACTAAAAGTGCACACGCTAAACAGACTGCTAAAACAAAACCAAGCGTTTTGCCAAAAGTTTCTTTATTAGCCGACACGAGCAAGCCTCCGTTTAACATTTGCTTTCACTACGAAGTAATCGAATAGTGGTGCAAATAAGTTAGCGAATAGAATTGCTAACATCATGCCTTCAGGGAAAGCAGGGTTAACAACACGTACTAATACAACCATGATACCGATTAACGCACCGAACCAGTATTTAGCTTTGTTAGTGAATGACATTGTCACTGGGTCTGTTGCCATGAACATCATACCTAGTGCAAAACCACCAACAACTAAATGCCAATGCCAAGGCATTGCGAACATTGCGTTAGTATCGCTACCAATCATATTGAATAACGTTGCCGTTGCAGCCATACCTACAAACACACCTAGTACTACTCTCCAAGAAGCAATACCTTTGTAAAGAATGTAAGCACCACCAAGGAAGATAGCCGCTGTAGATACTTCACCTACTGAACCTGGAACAAAGCCCCAGAACGCATCCCACCATGCTTGGTTGAAACCGTAATCGATAGCGCCAGGAACAGAAGCTGCACCAGCAGCAAGTGCTGTAGCACCAGAGAAACCATCAACTGCAACCCAAACTGCATCACCAGAGATTTCAGCAGGGTAAGCAAAGAATAAGAAAGCACGACCAGCTAATGCAGGGTTAAGGAAGTTTTTACCTGTACCACCAAAAATTTCTTTTGCGATTACAACACCAAACGTAATACCGATAGCAACTTGCCATAACGGAATTGAAGCTGGAAGAATAAGTGCAAAAAGAATTGATGTTACGAAGAAACCTTCGTTAACTTCATGCTTACGAGTCGCTGCGAATAATACTTCCCAAAAACCACCTACTGCGAAAGTTACCGCGTAGATAGGTAAGAAGAAACAGGCGCCGTATAGCATTTGCATAAACCAACCTGAATTAACAGTCAGTTCACCACCTAATGCAGTGAATAATCCAACTTGCCATGATTCAGGTAAAGCATAGCCAGCAGCTAATGCTTCAGTTGCTTGATAACCGATGTTGAACATACCAAAGAACATAGCTGGAAATAATGCTAACCAAACTGTGATCATGATACGTTTTAAGTCGATGCTATCACGAATATGAGTTTTACCCTTAGTTACATAACCAGGAGTAAATAGACCAGTAGCGATTGCTTCGTATAAAGCAAACCACTTCTCGTGTTTACCGCCTTTCTCAAAATGCGGTTCAATATCTTCAATAAACTTTTTCAAGCCCATGTCTAACCTTCCCTCTCGATTGTGGTTAGGCAGTCACGAAGTAACACACCGTAGTCTGTTTTGCCTGGGCAAACAAACGTACAAAGTGCTAAATCTTCTTCGTCCAGCTCTAATGCACCTAACTGTTGTGCGCCGTCTGTATCGCCAGCACATAAGTCACGTAACAATAACGTTGGTAACATATCTAAAGGCATCACGCGCTCGTAGTTTCCAATTGGAACCATCGCACGAGAACTACCGTTAGTAGATGTTGTCATGTTAAACAACTTACCAGGGAATAAATGCGACATGTAGGCACGTGTTACAGAGAACATATTAGGGCCTGGGTACATGTAACCCATGAATTCTTTTTCGCGACCTTCAGCAAGCATAGCTACTTGCACATGGTAACGACCTAAGTAACCGTGAACGCCTTGTGCAGTAACACCTTGTAAAAGTGAACCTGATACTAAACGAACTTCACCTTCATTCACTTCGCCAGCAGCTAATTCAGCAGTGCTAGCACCTACAAGTGTACGAACTAAACGAGGGTTCTTAGCAGCAGGACCAGCTAAAGAAACAACACGAGAGCTGTCTAATTCACCAGTTGTGAATAGCTTACCAATTGCAATAACGTCTTGGTAACCTACGTGCCATACGAACTTCTCTGCACCTACAGGCTTAAGGAAGTGGATGTGTGTACCAACTAAACCTGCTGGGTGTTTACCCGCAAATTCGTTAACAGTAACACCATCAGCAACAGGAACATCTGCACCTGGCGCTTTAGAAACAAATACTTCATTTGCTGTTAAACGCTTTAACACAGTTAAACCCTGTGTAAACGCTTCGCTGTTTTCTTTAATGATAACAGCAGGATCAGCAGCTAAAGGATTTGTATCCATAGCACTTACGAAGATAGCTTCTGGTTCAGCGTCAACTGCTGGAGTTTTGCTGTATGGACGTGTACGAATAGCTGTCCACAAACCTGATTTAACAAGGTTTGAAACAACATCTTCACGTGCAATTGAAGCTAATTCGCTTGCTGGGTAGCTAGTAAACGTTTCTTGCTCGTCGCCATCGATTTCGATAACAACAGATTGCAATACACGCTTCTCACCACGGTTGATCTCAGTTACAACACCTGCAGCTGGAGCTGTGAATAAAACGCCTTCATTCTTTTTGTCAGCAAAAAGAACTTGACCTTTTTTAACGCGTTCACCTACTTTGACATGCATAGTAGGGCGCATACCCACATACTCTTCACCGAGGATAGCAACGGTTTTGATGGACGGACCATCATGGATTACTTGCTGGGGAGTACCGTTAACAGGAACATCCAGACCTTTTTTTATTGTAATCATAAACACTTGCACTACTTTGACGGGAGTATCAAAACCACTAAATATTTAAATTATATTTGTTAAATCATGTAGTTAACACGTATAAGTTAAGTAAATAGTTGGTTTCAGTGTATTTCAGCAGAATGACCCTTTTACAATTTTCAGAATAAAAGAGGTTCCACCGGCTCTAAGTTAAAAATATTCTGGTGCGAATTTTAGCACAAATTTTCATAATTGCGCTATCGTGGTTTGATACTTTTCTTTACAAATTAAATGTCTTTGCTGTTTTTTTGTTCTAAATATACAAATTCGACGATTGAACGGCATAAAAAAAGGCCAATGTTATAAAAACACAGGCCTTTTTGAGACTAAAGTATGAGATAAATCTGCTAAATAATGTGATTAATTTCAGCTAATGGGCTGATGTCTTCATCATAATCAACTGACTCGATACCAAAACCAAATAATTTTAAGAATTCGTTGTGATAACCAACGTAATCAGTTAGCTCATCAATAGTATCAGTATCTACAGTATCCCAGATTTCTTGAACGCGATCTTGAACGCTGTCTTCCAATTCTTTGTAGTTTTGGCTTAAACGACCTGCTTCGTCAAAACGAGGAGAATCGTTGTATAGGTTCTCGTTAAATAACGATTGAATCTGCTCAATACAACCTTCATACGTACCGTCTGCTTTCATCACTTTGAACATCGCAGAGATATACAATGGCATAATTGGAATAGCAGAACTTGCTTGCGTTACTACAGCATTAAGAGAAGTCACATACGCATTGCCAGCATAGCTATCAGTAATTGCACTAGCAGCACGGTCTAAATCTTCTTTTGCACGGCCAATTGTTGCATGACCGTAGATTGGCCATGTTAACTTCTTACCAATGTACGTGTAAGCAGTTGTTTTGAAGCCATCTGCTAGTACACCAGCTTCATTAAGTGCTTTAATCCAAAGCTCCCAATCAGCGCCACCCATTACATCAATAGTACCTTGAATCTCTGCTTCATTCGCAGCTTCAACAGTCACAGAATCAATAACACGTGAAGATGTGTTTAAGTTTTTAGTGGTAACAGTTTCACCAATCGGCTTTAACGTTGATGAGTATACTTCACCTGAATCAGGATCTGTTCTTCTTGGAGATGCTAAGCTGTAAATCACAAGATCGATCTGACCAAGATCTTCTTTGATCGTTTCGATCGCTTTTGCTTTTAACTCATGTGAGAACGCATCACCGTTGATGTTTTTAGACCAAAGGCCAGCTTCATCTGCTGCTTTTTGGAAAGCAGCTGTGTTGTACCAACCAGCCGAACCTGTTTTCCTTTCTGTTGGCGGCTTTTCAAAAAACACACCTAATGTTTTAGCACCACTGCCAAATGCAGCTGTGATACGAGATGCTAAACCGTAACCAGTACTAGCACCGATCACTAATACGTTCTTTGGCTTGTCTGATGGTTGTTGTTGGCTCTTAACGTAAGCAATTTGCTCTTCTACGTGAGCGGCACAGCCTTTAGGGTGTGCATTAGTACAAATAAATCCACGAATCTTTGGTTTAATGACCATTAGATCACCTTCTGTTTTTATAAAATTAGGTAAAATTGCTGCATAGTTTACTCTGCTTACAGCAATAAGAGGTACGAGCAGTGGCAAAGATTGAGAAACTTTGCCACTAAAACGGTTATCTATGTTCGAAATATTCTTTTAACGTCATTTCATGATAGCTACGAATTGACTTTAAAAAGGCGCTGTATGAAGCCCATGTTTTAGCAAATCCTTCATCCGCTGCAATTTGCTCTGCAATTACTTCATCGGTGATGCGCTTAAGCTCAGCTAAAACAGGCTCAGGAAGCGTGCGCATTTTAACATTATGCTTTTCAATCAGTGTTTTTAAAGCGTCGTTATTACGTGCGTTGTAATCGTCAAGCGTTGATTCATTTACTGCACGCGCAGCTACTGTCACTATTTTTTGTAAATCTTTTGGCAGCTCATTAAAGGCTTTCTCGTTGATTAGAAACTCTAAACCAGTGCCTGGCTCATGCCAAATTGAAGAATAGTAATACTCGGCAGCCTGATAAAAACCAAAAGCCAAATCATTGTATGGACCTACCCACTCAGTTGCATCAATTGCACCACTTTGAAGAGAAGAAAAGATCTCGCCCCCTGTCAACGTAACTGGTACGGCACCAGCGCGCTGTAAAACTTCACCTGCTAAGCCTGGGATACGCATTTTCAAACCTTTCAAGTCTTCCATGCTGTTGATTTCTTTTTTAAACCAACCCGCGAATTGTGCACCAGAGTTACCACCTGCCATTGGAATGATACCAAACGGCTTGTACATCTCTTGCCATAGCTCTAAACCGCCGCCGAAATGCAACCATGCATTTAATTCTGTAGCCGTCATACCAAAAGGAATCGCACCAAAAATAGGTGACGCTGGAATTTTCCCTTTCCAATAGTAAGGACCACTGTGCCCCATTTGAGCTGTACCTTGTGATACTGCATCAAAAACTTCAAAGCCAGGAACTAACTCGCCAGCACCATATACTTTGATAGTTAATCTACCGCCGCTCATTTCATTAACGTTTTCAGCGAATCTCTCTGGAGCCATCCCTAAACCAGGAAAATTCTTAGGCCAAGAAGTCACTAGTTTCCATTTGTATGTTTTTGCCGGTTCAGCAGTTGCGGCTTGCTCAGATGATGATTTTTCACCACAAGCAGTAGTTAACATTGCTAATGTAGCAACCAAACCACTTACTAATAAATGCTTAAATTTCATGAATATTCCCTAATTTTCTTGGCTAACTATAAATCTTGTTTGGTAGCCAGGTAATCAACTCTGGCCAATAGGCTAACGCCAACAGTAACAATAATTGAATAATGATAAAAGGAATTACCCCTTTATAAATCTCTATTGTTTTCACCGTTTTATCAGCGACTCCTCGTAAATAGAATAATGCAAACCCAAACGGTGGTGTTAAAAATGATGTTTGTAAGTTGATCGCGATCATGATCCCTAACCAAATAGGATCTAAGCCCATCGCTAGCAATATTGGCGCAACAATAGGTACTACCACAAACGTTATCTCGATGAAGTCTAGAATAAAACCTAATAGGAAGATAACAACCATAACAATGATAGTTGCACCTATGACGCCACCAGGCATTTGCTCAAAAGCCGACTGAATGAGCTCTTCACCACCAAAGCCTCTGAATACCAAAGAGAATAAACTTGCACCGATTAGTATCAAAAACACCATCGACGTAATTTTAACTGTACTATGAGTAACTGCTTTGAGGTTATCTCTAGTTAGTTGACCTTGAAGTAAAGCTAGAATTGTAGCACCCATCGCGCCTACACCTGCAGCTTCAGTTGGCGTTGCAAATCCTAATAAAATAGAACCTAAAACGACTGTCATTAAGATAAGAGGGGGAATGAGTGCTGTACTCATCAAAGTGAATGTTGAACGACCGTCTTTAATTTCTTCAATATCTTCTTTTGCTAAACTTGGTGCCGACTCAGGTTTTGTAATCGCAATAAAGACACAGTAAATGATATATAGTCCAACTAACATGAGTCCCGGAATTACCGCGCCAGCAAATAAGTCACCAACAGAAACCGTTTCAGGACTAAAAATGCCCATTTTCAATTGTGCTTGTTGGTAGGCACTTGATAACACGTCACCCAATAATACCAATGCGATTGAAGGCGGTATGATTTGCCCTAATGTTCCTGTCGCACAAATAATACCAGTTGCAAATTTAGGATCATAACCACGTTTGAGCATCGTAGGTAGTGACAATAGACCCATTGTGACTACCGTGGCACCAACTATCCCCGTACTAGCGGCAAGCAACATACCAACTAATGTGACAGAGATTGCTAAACCACCTCGAAATCGTCCAAACAAAATGGCCATTGCATTAAGCAAGTTCTCAGCAATTTTTGAACGTTCTAGCATAGCTCCCATGAAGACAAAAAGAGGTACAGCTAGGAGCGTTTGATTGTTGATGACACCGTACAATCGACTTGGTAACGCATTTAAGAATACCGGATCAAATGCACCAAAGTAGCTACCTACTACTGCAAAAACTAACGCAGTGCCCGCAAGTGAAAGTGCAACAGGATAACCCAGCAACAAAACCAAACAGACAACCACAAACATTAGAATAGCGATATATTCCATTACTTCGCCTCCAATGATTTTTCGTTTTTAATAATGAGGATATTTCGGAAGAACTCTGCAAAACCTTGCAAAGGAAGCGCTAGCGCTAGTGCCAATATTAATGATTTGTTCAAATAAACCAGCGGTAAGCCACCTGCCTCACTGCTTTTTTCCATGATTCGCCAAGAAGCGGCAACATAATCAACACTCACGTAGAATATGGCTATACAGACAGGAAGTAGTAGAAATATCGTTCCAAACAAGTTAACCAACGCTTTATTCTTGTCAGAAAACTTCTGGTAAAAAATATCTACACGGACGTGTCCATCATGTTTTAACGTATATCCTGCACCAAGCATAAAAACAATGCCATGGAAATATAGCACCGATTCCTGCATTGCAATCCAGCCTAGATTGAAGCCGTACCGCAATACGACAATAGCAAAGCTAACGATCACCATAAGCAAAGTTAGCCATGCGATAACACGGCCAATATTCTCTGTGATCGAATCAATAATAGAGATGACTTTTTCAAGCCATGACGACGACATCATAGTTATTTTTCAATTTGTTATTCTTTTGCGGTACACAAATAACAGAAAACAAAGAGAATTGGAATTAGACCTCTTCAAAATTTCTACTAATAAAATAAAGAAGAGGCACGTAAACGGCGGTTACCTAGCCGCTTTTAGCGGGTCCTTTTTACTACCACCTAAACATTTGGGCGATAGTGGGGTATTATCTGCGTAGTATTCATTCCACTCACTTTCAGTGTATGTATGAAGTGCAAGTGCATGAATATGTTCAGAAAGTTCTTCAGAAAGCACACTATTAACTGCTCTATGACGTTTAATAAGACGCTCGCCATCAAATTCTTGTGACACAATGATCACTTTAAAATGAGACTCACTACCAGGTGCTACATTGTGCATGTGACTTTCGTTGACCACATCTAGATACAAGGGAGAAAACGCAGATAATAATTTTTCTTCTATTACTGACTCGATTGTCATTATTTGTCCTTTTAAGTATTTAACTACTTACTATTAACTTTAGATTGCTTTGCTGTTTCCGCCATCTATCTAGATGGCTAACTTACCATGGCTTGCTTAAGCAACTGCTACATCAATAAAAATTTTTTGGGAATATTTTTCTAAACGTTAAATTAATTCTAGGCCCTACTTGGCGTTGCTGTTTTAGCACAGCATGCTGCCAATATCGTTGAGTGTCACCAGCCATAATCAGTAGGCTGCCAGATTGTAAAGGCAATTTAAACCGCTCTCCAGTTATTTTGTGTTTTAGCTGAAAAACTCTTTCGGCTCCAAGTGAAAAAGAAGCGATAGTCGGTTGTAAACCCAGCTCCTCTTCATCATCACTATGCCAAGCCACTGAATCCTTTTGATCTCGATAGAGATTTGCGAGCATAGAGTTAAATTCAAATTGAATGTTCTTCTCAATTTTATGTTTGAGATTAGACAAACTTTCTGTCCAAGGAATTGGCGTCAGAGATAACCCAGAATATTGATAGAAACTTTCTTTATCACCATACCAAGCCTGTAAACGTGGAATCAGTACTTGTTTACCGTATAGATTAATTTCATCTTGTCGCCAATCGAGCTCTTTTTGAAACTGCTTAAACAGCGCTAGACTTTCTCCATAACCAACGAAGCCAGGAATATACTCTATCTCAGCATCTGAAAGTTGAATTTTGATAAGTTTCTATCCTTAAAGCTGGTTGCTTGCGTCAAATTTTGACACAATTACACCTGTCTAGACAATTTCTATATGGTATCAAGGTTAATGCAAAGCCCACTATTTCTTTTGCCAACAAATGAAGAACACAGAGAGCCTTTAACGCTCCACCGCTATCCTGTACAACAGCAAAATCGTAGTTTACAAGCATGGGACTCTGCCGACGAGCTAATATTGCAGCATTTAGAGCAAGAAAACTTGCTTAATGAAAATGCCAAGATCATCGTTATCAACGACAGCTTTGGTGCATTGACGGTGCCATTATGTCAATATCAAGTGTACAGCTGGAATGATTCTTATGTAGCGCAACTAGGTATACAGCAAAACCTATTGGAAAACGATTTAGAAGAAAACCAAATCAACTTCATTAGCAGCACAGAAGCGCTGCCTGAAAACGCTGATATCGTATTGCTAAAACTTCCTAAAACAAAAGCACTACTTATCGAACAGTTAATCGCTATTAAGAATACACAATCTAAAAAGACAATAGTTATCGCTGCTGATAAAGCTAAAAACATTCAAACAGCAACCCTAAAATTGTTTGAAAAATACCTTGGGACAACTAAAACATCGCTAGCGGTTAAAAAGTCGCGTTTAATTTTCTCCACAATAGACACTAATGAAAACCATACAGTGCCAGAGCCTTTAAAGTGGAAACAAGAAGGCTCTGACTTCGAATTAACTCATCTTTCAAATGTCTTTGGCAGAGAAAAACTTGATATTGGTGCCAGGCTATTCTTGGAGCATCTACCTAAAATTAAACCCGGCCACACAGTCATTGATCTTGGTTGTGGCAATGGTGTCATAGGCTTGAATGCGCTTGCTGCGAATCCAGAAGCTAACGTTACTTTTGTTGACGAAAGCTACATGGCGGTAGAAAGTGCCAAAACAAATGTTTCAATTAACTTGCCTGAGCTTGTTTCGCAAACACAATTTAAGGTTGATGATTGTTTAACAGATTCAGACTCAAGCACCACAAACGTAATCTTGTGCAATCCTCCTTTTCATCAACAAAATGCGGTAACCGATCACATAGCTTGGCAAATGTTTAAAGACAGTTATCGCGTACTTAAGAAAGGCGGTGAATTGCGTATTGTCGGTAATAGACAACTTGGCTATCATATCAAACTTAAACGGATTTTTGGCAACTGTAAAACCATTGCCAGCAATCGCAAATTTGTCATTCTATCGGCGATCAAAAAATGAAAAAATTAGCGCTATTATCTCTCGTATCTATTGCCATATTGACGGGCTGCAACAGTACGGCAAACAATATCATTGTTGCTCCACAAGTTTTTATTAACAAAACCCCTGCTTCATCAATTGAAGCAAGATTAGATGTTCAGGACTTAAGGACAGCCTCACACATTGTAGAAATCTTCAAAGAAGGCGAAGCAGCGCAATTATTTAGTAGCCAAGCATTCTTACAGGATATTGTTGATAAAACGATAAAGGATGCATTTCAAAAGTCTGGCATAAGCGCTTCACAATCAAGTGTCAAAAGCATTGTTGTCGCTATTGAACGTGCAGATATAGAAGTACATCAAAAACTCACTAAATATACGGCTAATAACAACATAAAGCTAATTGCCACCGTCACGAATGGCGATAGTACACTAACAAAAGCCTTCACAAATAAAGGAAATAGTAACGGTATTCTTAATGCCGACTTAGCAGTATTGGAACGTGACTTTAACCAACAATTTGGACAGCTGATTAGCCAGTTGGCTCAAGATAGTGAAATCCACTCTTTCTTAAGGTAGATAATGTTAAATAAAATAGTCCTGTCAGCAGTATTGCTGTGCACCAGTTTTTTTGTTCTAGCTGAAGATAAACAAATCGATCCAGATAATCTTTATCCACAAGTAAAACTAGAAACAAGTATGGGGATAATCATTGTTGAACTAGACCGCTACAAAGCACCTATTACGGTCAATAATTTCTTAAAATACGTAGTAGAAGGTGAGTACGATAACACCATATTTCATCGTGTAATGAAAGATTTTGTTGTTCAAGGCGGCGGATACTCAGCTGAATTAGAAGCTAAAAAAGTATATGAAGATATTTTTAACGAATCGGGCAACGGTTTAAAAAATGAATCAGGCACGATAGCAATGGCTAAAGAAAGTTATCCTCACAGTGCGAATCGCCAGTTCTTTTTTAATGTAAATGACAATGGTAATTTAAACCCTGGAAGTAGTTGGGGGTACGCTGTTTTTGGCGCAATCGTTGAAGGAGAAGAAGTTGTTGAAAAAATATCGCTTGTTGAAACTGACTTTAACGCTGATATGAATTTAGCAGATGTCCCTGTTAAGCCTGTCATACTAATTAAAGCCTCACTATTGCCAGCTCAGTAATTTTACCTGCATTGTAATTGGGGTTTCCGCCTCCAATTGAACTTTTGCTAATTTACCCCGTCCAATCATACAGTTAGATAAATTCATGGCGTTTTTTTGACAAGCGCCTATTTATCTACGATAACTAAGGTAGGCGCTGCGCTAATTAAATTATAAGATTTGTGCTAAAAACATAATATTCAAATCCTCTTTAAATTCTATTCTCTTCATGCGCGCCTATATGATTTTGGGGAAAGCTAATGTTGGTTGAGCAGTTTATCAACGAAAAAATAATGCAGATTGGCGCATATGTGAAGGCGGTAGTAAATAAGACCTTGCATTACACAGAGCTAGATCAGTTTATCAATGACACGATGTCAGAGTGGACACTTTTAAACGTTACTGATGATATGCCTAGCAGTGCTCGTGAAAGGGTATTTTGGCACGTTATTCATCAGGTAAGTTTACATGGCGCACAAGCACTGCATAGTGATTTATTTTTTAAGAGTGAAATAAACACCTGTGTAGATTTCTTTAACGGAATTGGCAGCTACCCCATTGATTGCGTTGGTTGGCGACCAGTCCCTGAATAAGTCGCATATATTTCTATACTTACAATTAATTAATTGACCTACGTTGCCAATTTGGTAGTCTGCCTGCAAATTTAAAAATAACAACGCTCATGCCGACAGCTAATTCCTTCAAAGACATTATTCATTATTTTAAAGATAAGAGACTGCTTACCATTTTCTTCTTTGGTATTGCTAGTGGTTATCCATGGGTAATGACAGGTTCAGCAATGAGTGGTTGGTTAAAAGATGAAGGGTTAAGCAGGTCAAGCATAGGCCTTTTTGGCCTAATTTTTGTCGTTTACACAATTAACTTTCTTTGGTCTCCTCTTGCAGACCGCGTAAAGATCCCTTACTTAAGTAATCGCTTTGGCCAACGCCGAAGCTGGATTATGGTGACACAAGCTATCATAGTAGCTGCAACACTTGCGCTTTCTACTCTAGATGCATCAAACCAGTTAAGCTCAATGGCTCTGGTCGCTTTAATCATAACACTAGCAGGCGCTACTCAAGATATTGCTATTGATGCATATCGTATCGATACACTTGCAGACTTGGACAAACGATTTATGTCGGCTGGCTCAGCCATGGCTACTTCTGGTTGGTGGACGGGTTTTGCAGGCTTAGGTAGTATTCCTTTTTTACTAGCGGACAGCCCTAGCTGGCAATGGCCTGAGGTTTACGTTGTCTTAGCTGTTATTATGCTAGTGCTCATGGTAACTGTTTTTATTATTAAGGAGCCAACGAGTAACCGAGAGGAAGTCCACCAAGAGATTCAAAGCAATTATTTAAAAGCATTGCCTAGCCAAGGGCTGACGCCTGCAATAACCTTGATGATTTTGCCACTCATATTTGCAGTGATTATCTACGCAAACATCGGCTACCCAGGCATGAGCGACTCGCTAATCGGCAAGGATAGCCGCTTTTGGCTTGTTACCTTATTAGTTGTTGCCTTGTTAGTTATTTTTATAAAGCGCCTTAGCTTGCTAAACCAAGCCGTTAGAAGTGTTCAAGACACCCCATCAGCTATTTCTTATAATAAAGTTCATCAGCTATCGGCATGGCTATTAACAACTCTTGTAGCCCCTATCCAGGATTTTTTCGATAGAAATGGTACTCGTCTAGCAATATCAATATTATTATTTGTTTTCCTGTTTAAATTAGGTGAAGCCTATTTAGGTAGAATGTCGATTGTATTTTATAGGGAAGTTGGGTTTTCAAATGGCGACATTGCTTATTATTCTAAGTTGATTAATTGGTCTACTACCATAGTATTTTCTCTAATAGGCAGTGTATTCACCATTAGATATGGCATATTAAAAGGCCTGTTCATTGGTGGCGTCGCAATGGCCTCGAGTAATTTGTTATTCGCCGTGATGGCAATTGCAGGACCAGTAAAATGGTTATTTGCACTGACTGTATTTGTAGATGGTTTTACTTCAGCGTGGGGCTCTGTAGCCTTTGTAGCACTACTTTCCGTACTTTGTAACAAGACGTTTACCGCAAGCCAATACGCGCTTATGGCTTCTTTAGGTACCTTTGGGCGTGTCATGCTAGGTTCTTACTCTGGTATTATTGTTGATTGGCTTGATGGTAACTGGTCATTATTCTTTGTTTTGACCGCTTTGATGGTTATTCCAAGCCTGTTGTTCTTATACTCTATAAGAAAACCATTAACCGCTTTAATAGAGCAACAAAATAAACAATAGATAAGTTTAAAAATCTAAACTATGCTATTGAAATAATAGTAATAAAAGAACTACGCAATGATCAGATTATTTATTTTAATGCCAATTGTAATGTGTGTAATTTGGTGGTGGTACCTGAATATGAAAGGTTACACTGCAAAGGACGGCCTCAAAGGTTATCTATACATATTTGCTTTCAACGCAGTAATAGCGGCCTTCTTTTTTGTCTTGATGATATTAACTCGATAAAAAAAGCCAAAGACAATGTCTTTGGCTTTTTTGATATTAACTTTCACTTAGAAGATAGATCTAAATCCAGATCTCTTGCGCTTTTCTCTTCTTCTGTTTCTCATTCGACTGTGCAGCTCTCTTCGCTTAGCACCTAGCCAATCTTCACGAGTCACCGTTTGTTCGCCATTTCTAGCTTCTTCTCTTTCACGGTAAGCGCAGAACTCTTCAAACGCTTCAATATCATCATTTAGTTCTCTAGCAACTAACTCGATCATTATTGCGTCATCTAAATAACCTAAAACAGGAATATCATCTGGCACAATGTCTTCAGGATCACTAAAGTAAGTTAATGCGCTAATCACATCCACTTTCTCTTCTTCAGGGATTTGCCACTCACTGTCTTCAATCATTGCGATTAATGAGTTTAGTTTTTTTAATCTCTCTTGCACAAATGCAGGCACCTGATCACTTAATTGTTCACTAAGTGATTTTGCATTTGATAATACCTGTGATTCAGACAAGCTAGAGCCACTTGCTTTTGCTTTTTGCATCACATCTTTAAAATATTCTAAATCAGAGTCTTGTAATTCAAAGGTAACTTCGATTGCCATTATTATTCTCCACTGTTGGCTTCCATCATAAAATCTAACAAAGAATTTACAAAAATACATAAAAAAACCGACTTAAAAGTCGGTTTTTTTGTTAGCAAGTGTAAAGATTACTCTTCGTTGACTACTTTGTCTTTTGCTAAAGGACGCATGTGCGGGAACAAAATCACGTCTTTAATCGTTGGTGAGTCAGTGAATAACATCACTAATCTATCAATACCGATACCTTCACCAGCTGTTGGTGGTAAGCCGTATTCAAGTGCATTGATGTAATCTTCATCAAAGTGCATTGCTTCGTCATCACCAGCATCTTTCTCTTCAACTTGCTTACGGAAACGTTCGGCTTGATCTTCCGCATCGTTAAGCTCAGAGAAACCATTCGCTAACTCACGACCACCAACAAAGAACTCAAAACGATCAGTGATGAATGGGTTTTCATCATTACGACGTGCTAATGGCGAAACTTCCCACGGATATTCTGTGATGAAAGTAGGTTGATCAAGCATATGCTCTGCAACTTCTTCGAAAATTTCACAGATGTATTTGCCTGGACCCCAAACCTTAGCGGCTTCACCTTCTTTAACACCTACTTGCTTAGCCATCGCTTTGATTGCATCAAAGTTGTTTTCTGGATCACGTAAAGGCGCTTCATCAAGATGTGGAGCATGCTTCAGGATCGCATCAACCATAGATAATCGCTCAAATGGTTTGCCGAAGTCATAGAACTTCTCTTCAACCACTTCACCACTTTCATCTTTAACTGTATTACGAATCGTTGTTGTACCTAATACATCTTGAGCTACTGTACGTAACATTTCTTCCGTTAGGTTCATCAAGTCATGGTAGTCAGCATATGCTTGGTAGAATTCAATCATTGTGAATTCTGGGTTATGACGTGTTGATAAACCTTCGTTTCTGAAGTTACGGTTGATTTCGAAAACTCTTTCAAAACCACCTACCACTAAACGCTTTAAGTAAAGCTCAGGCGCAATACGCATGAACATTTCTACGTCTAATGCATTGTGATGTGTAACAAATGGCTTAGCTGTTGCACCGCCGGGAATCGTTTGTAACATCGGCGTTTCAACTTCCATGAAGTCACGCTCTGCTAAGAAGCGACGAATACCCTCAACAATTTGTGAACGTATTTTAAACGTATTGCGTGTTTCTTCATTGATAATTAGATCAACGTAGCGCTGACGGTATTTAGTCTCAGTATCTTGTAGGCCGTGGAACTTCTCTGGCAACGGACGCAAAGACTTAGTTAATAGGTGATATTCATCCATATTAACGTATAAGTCACCCTTACCTGATTTGTGAAGTGTACCAGTAACACCTACGATATCACCGATATCTAATGTGCCCCAACGAGCTTTGATATCTTTTTGAACATCTTTAGCAGCGTATGCTTGAATGCGGCCTGACATATCCTGTAATACCAAGAAAGGACCACGTTTAGCCATAACACGACCAGCAATGCTAAATACATCAGTTTCAGCTTCTAATGTTTCTTTGTCTTTTTCACCGTGCGCAGCTTGTAAATCAGCCGCGTAGTGTTTTCGTTCGAACGCATTAGGATGTCCATTTGCTGGACAGTTTTCACGAATTTGAGCTAACTTGCCGCGACGTTCGGCAATCAATTTATTTTCGTCTTGCTTTGCTTGGTCTGTCATCTTTTTTCTCGGTTAAATCGATGGTAATTATTTACCAAAGGTAAAATCCTAAAACGTTTATAGCCCTGATTTAAGGCTAGCTTCTATAAATTTATCTAAATCGCCGTCTAATACGGCTTGAGTGTTTCTATTTTCAACACCCGTTCGCAAATCTTTAATACGGCTATCATCTAATACATATGAACGAATTTGACTACCCCAGCCAATATCCGATTTACCGTCTTCAAGTTCTTGCTTGTTTTCATTTTGCTTTTGAATTTCCATTTCATAGAGTTTAGCTTTTAATAACTTCATTGCCGTCGCTCTATTTTTGTGTTGTGAACGATCACTTTGACATTGCACAACAGCACCTGTTGGTTCATGCGTGATACGAATAGCAGAATCTGTTTTATTTACGTGCTGTCCACCAGCACCAGAAGCTCTAAACGTATCAACTCGCAAATCAGCAGGGTTAATATCTATCTCAATATTGTCATCTATTTCTGGGTAGATAAAAGCTGATGCAAATGAAGTATGGCGACGACCACTTGAATCAAAAGGCGATTTACGAACTAATCGATGAACGCCGGTTTCGGTTCTTAACCAACCATAGGCGTATTCACCACTATACTTGATAGTACAGCCTTTAATACCTGCTACATCACCATCAGTGACTTCTAAAACTTCAGTCTTAAAACCGTGTGCCTCACCCCAACGTAAATACATGCGCATCAGCATTTCGGCCCAATCTTGAGCTTCAGTTCCACCAGAGCCTGACTGAATATCTAAATAACAATCAGCGCCATCCTGCTCCCCAGAGAACATTCGACGAAACTCTAACTTATCCAACATCTCTTCTAACGATGCAACCTCTTCGCCAGCATCGTTAAATGTATCTTCATCTTCTTCTTCAATAGCTAGCTCAACAAGGCCTTCTACGTCCTCACAACCACTATTGAGATCATCAATAGTTTTAACAACGGCTTCTAAAGCAGAACGCTCTTTACCTAGGGCTTGTGCGCGCTCTGGTTCGTTCCATACATCCGGTAATTCTAATTCTCGAATAACTTCAACTAAACGTTCAGATTTCTGATCGTAGTCAAAGGTACCCCCTAAGCTGCTCTGTGCGCTCACGAATTTCTTTTATTTTAAAAAGGACCGGATTTACTTCAAACATTTGCTAACCGCTTTAAATCAATAAATGATAATAAAAATAGTCGCGCATTGTAGCTTAAAATGCGCGCCAGATAAATGTTCAATTTTAGTGTAATTTTATCTAATTTATACGAACTAAGGTAAAGCGAGGATATGTTCTACCATTAGCTGTACTGATTGTTGATTGCGAAATTCATTAACATCCAACTTAAAAGCAACATGTACTTGTTTAGCATCAAAATTTGGCCAGCGTTTTAAATCAATATTAAAAGCTATCGCATCTAGTTGAATGCCATCTTTTTCTAACATTAATTTTAAGTGCTTTTCACCAACGATTCGTTGCTGCACAATCTTGAATACGTCATCAAAAACTGGCTCAGGGAAATTCTGTCCCCAAGGGCCCGCAGCTTGAAGCTCTTGAGTAAATGCAATGGTGTAGTGATCATTTGGTAATTCGCCATCACTCAAGATAGTGCCTTGCAACATGTCTTGGGTTAAGAATTTATTAGCAACCTCATTAAATACAGATTGAAACTGTTCAAAACTAGATTTTTCAATTGATAAACCAGCTGCCATCGCATGGCCACCATATTTGATAATCAAATCGGGATACAGTGTATCGATATGTTCTAGAACGTCTCTTATGTGCAGGCCGGGAATAGATCGTGCTGAACCCTTGATTTCATCACTATCTTCTACCGCAGCAAAAACGATACATGGGCGATGGAACTTTTCTTTCAATCTACCTGCAACAATACCAATAACACCTTGGTGCCATGTGTCATCAAATAAAGAGATAGCCGACGGAAGTGCTTCTTCTGTGAAGTTTAATTGCTTCATTACCGCTTCAGCTTCAGCTTGCATCCCTTGCTCAATTTCACGACGAGCCTTGTTTAGATGATCAAGTTCTGCCGCCATCATACGAGCAGTTCCCATATCTTTCGCTAATAGGCAATTAATACCAAAAGCCATGTCATCTAGACGACCAGCAGCATTGATTCTGGGACCGAGCGCAAAACCAAAATCACTTGCTACCAATTGACTTTGTGTTCTATTTGCGATTTCAATTAATGCAGAAATTCCCGGTCTTGTAGCCCCCGCCCTTATGCGCTTTAGTCCCTGCTCTACCAGTATTCGGTTATTGGCATCTAAAGAAACCACATCAGCTACTGTTCCTAAAGCTACTAGATCAAGCAGCTGAGCTATATTTGGTTCTGTAACATTATTGGTGCTGAACCAACCCGCATCTCTCAAATATTTCCTTAGCGCGAGCATAAAATAAAATGCTACTCCAACGCCAGCTAGGGATTTACTTGGAAATGAGCAGCCTAATTGGTTTGGATTAATAATCGCATCAGCTTGAGGTAAATTAGCGCCAGGCAAGTGATGGTCTGTAATAATAACTTTTAAGCCGAGCTCTTTTGCTTTGTTCACGCCCTGATGACAACTAATGCCGTTATCTACCGTTACTAGTATTTGTGCACCTTTTGCCGCGGCTATTTCGACAATTTCAGGCGTTAAGCCATACCCATACTCAAAACGGTTTGGCACTAAAAAATCATGATTGGTACTTCCAAGCATTGCTAATGCAGACATCATTAAGGCGGTACTCGTTGCACCATCTGCGTCGAAATCGCCAATAACAATTATTTTTTGCTGATTGGTAATGCCATGAGCAAGCAATTCACACCCCGTATCCAAGCCCTTCATTGAACCTACAGGAGCTAAATTGCTCACTTGCAACTCTAATTCCTGGGCACTACTAACTCCTCGGCTAGCGTAAAGTTGTTTAATAAGGGGAGAAAGGCTATTAGGAAGATGGGCGTCATCTACATGAGGACGCCTAACAATGTCTTTTTGCATTTAGATTTAGCTGGCCGCTTTTACTGAATTAATAATAGCTATTAAACTTTGAGGGTCTTTATAACCCGGAAGCATAAAGCCATTTTCAAAAATAATGGCAGGGGTGCCTGTGACACCTACTTGACGACCAAAATTGAATTCATCTTCAACTGGCTTTTCACAAATTCGTTTTGCCACACTTGAGCCTAGTTTAGCTTTTGTTAATGCTTCATTAGGTTTTTCATGGCACCAGATAGATCGCAAGTCATTGAAACCCTGAGAGTATTGTCCCATTTGATCTTTAACACCAGCTCTTGGATATGCTAAATAGCGCACAGTGATGCCCAAATCGTTGTATTCACTCATTTGAGCATGCATTTGGCGACAGTAACCACAAGTAATATCAGTGAACACTGTTACCACATGTTTTTCATCCTTAGCCGGATAAACAATCATGTCATTCTTGAATTTTTCCATGCCTTCAACGCGCACTTGTGCCAACGTTTCTTCAGTATGATTTACAACGTTATTATCGCCTAAACCATATAATCTGCCTTGCATTAAAAAGTTCCCGTCTGGCGTCGCATAGAATAGTCCTTGCTCAGTGACTAATTCTACTAGACCTTCTATTGGCGAAGGTTTTACTTTCTGAACATTTAACCCAGCTGTTTGGCTAAGCTTTTGTGCCAATGGCGACATTACTTTATTTTCGTTAGTCGCTTCACTATCTACTGCAAATATCCAAGAACCAACAGCAATAGAACTAAACGCGGCTAGTGACACTAATTTTTTTAACATGATTCAACCTAACTTTTTTTACAGATCTGCATATCTTAAACAACCAAGATAATAAAACAGACCCAATATAATGCGGTAAAATTACAGGCATCAAAGAAAAAATGCAATGAAAGCACGATAAAGTTGCGTTTTAATCAGTTAATGACTAGCGTTTTTACATCTGGCTAGGTAAAATTCGCCTCTTTGCTTCTGTCGCTAATTATCTTTTCATGAAAATAGGTTTATTTTACGGTTCTACAACTTGTTATACAGAGATGTCTGCTGAAAAAATCCAAGCAACATTTAATGAAGGTGAAATAGAACTAAACAATCTAAAAGATGTGCCGCTTTCCAAATGCTTATCCTACGATATTTTGATATTTGGTATTTCAACGTGGGATTATGGTGAGTTACAAGAAGATTGGGAAGCACAATGGGAAGACCTTCATGATATCAATCTCGAAGGTAAAATAATTGCATTGTATGGCATGGGCGATCAAATAGGCTACACCGACTGGTTTCAGGATGCACTTGGTATGCTTCATGAGGTAGTAACCGAAAATGGTGGCTATACTATCGGTTACTGGCCTAACGAAGGTTATGAATTTGCTGCCTCCAAAGCACTTACAGAAGACAATACACAATTTGTGGGCTTGGCCCTTGATGAAGATAATCAATACGACCTAACAGAAAGCCGTGTTGAACAGTGGTGCCAACAAATCAAGAACGAAATTAATGAGATATTAGCAGCTTAAACCAGCGCTAATACTCCCTTAAAGAATTAAAGATAAAAGTAACTAACTATGTTTGAGCAATTTGAATTAGATTCAGAATTACTAGGTGCAATCAGCGATGTAGGTTTTAAGAAGCCTACGTCAATTCAATCACTGGTAATCCCTGAAGCAATGACAGGTAAAGATGTATTAGCATCAGCACCAACGGGTACTGGTAAAACAGCAGCTTTTCTATTACCTGCTGCTCAACATTTACTAGATTACCCAAGAACAAAACCTGGTTTTCCTAGAGTTTTGATATTATCACCTACACGTGAGTTAGCACTGCAAATTAACGAGCAAGCAGAAAAACTAACAGCTAATACCAATATAAAAACAGGTGTCATAACCGGTGGTGTGAACTATGGTAGTCACAAAGAGATTCTGACAAAAACAACAGATATCCTTATTGCTACACCTGGTCGCCTATTAGAGTACATTGAAAATGAGCAATTTGATGCTCGCGAAATTGAATTGCTTATTCTAGACGAAGCAGACCGAATGCTGGATATGGGTTTTGCAGAAACCATTAACAGAATCATTGCAGAAGCTCGCTGGCGTAAACAAACCATGTTGTTTTCGGCTACATTAGAAGGCGCTGGCGTAATTAAGTTTGCAAAAGAAATTCTCGATGAACCAGTATTTCTTGAAGCTAACCCTTCAAGAAAAGAAAAGGCTAAGATTCACCAATGGTTACATTTAGCTGACGACAAGCATCACAAATTCCAATTGCTAGTGAACTTGTTAAAACAAGAAGATGTTAAAAAAGCGGTTGTATTTGCAAACAAACGAGAAACCGTTCAGTTTTTGTCAGGCAAGTTATATTCCGAAGAAATCCCTGTCGCTTGGCTTGAAGGTAAAATGCCTCAAGATAAACGAAACAGCGCGATAGATAGACTTAAAAAAGAAGAAGTAAACGTATTAGTAGCAACGGATGTTGCTGCACGTGGCTTAGATATCGACGACATCACACATGTCATCAATTTTGATATGCCTCGTAAAGCTGACATCTACTTACATAGAATTGGCCGAACGGGTCGAGCAGGCAATAAAGGTACGGCAATATCTCTAGTTGAAGCACATGATATGGCGGTTATTGGTAAGATTGAACGCTACCTTGGAGAGCGTTTAGCACGACGTATTATTGAAGAACTTCGTCCAAAATACAAAGAAGCTCGTGTGCCTCTTAAGAAGCCAAAAGTTAAAAAGACAACGGCACAGAAAAAAGCTAAAGCTAAAAAAGTAGCTAAGCGTAGTAAGAAGAAAAAATCGTAAGACTTGCTAATGGCATCGATTTGCGCGAGAATCCGAGTTAGTTGTACATTATTCAGTCTGCATTGACTAAACGTGAAATAAAAGGAAGAGCATTGACTCAGCAAACCAACAGTGCTGAAAGGCTTAAAATTGAATCCAAAGATTGGATATCACGACTTAATAGAGGCTTAACTGTAAGCGAAAAACAGCAGTTAGTAGCCTGGATTAATAGTGATAGAGATCGTATTTCGTCGTTAGAGTCAATGAAGACATCTACGGATGATTTAAGTGCGCTATATGAACTGAATGGTTTGTTCCTTTTGAATAACGAAGAACAATCTACATCAGGCATGGAGCGATTATGGCCAAGCATATCGGGAATATTTTTTGCGATATTGTTGGCATTTGCGGCTATATTAGCCTTTTCAAGCATTGATGGTGTTTTAGAGAAATCTTCGCCAAACTCTCAGTACTTAGTTTCAACTTCAACAGGCGAAACTAAAAAAATTACACTTGAAGACGGCACAACCGTACTGATCAATACCAACACTTTATTGTCTATTGAATATTCAGATAATCACCGAAAAGTTGAATTGCTAAAAGGTGAAGCCGAGTTCGACATTGTCAGCAACTTAGAACGCCCTTTCTCCGTTGTATCAGGTAGCCATACATTTACAGCACTAGGTACTATTTTCTCAGTTGAAAAGCAAAATGAAGCTGATATGGAACTTGTTGTGACTGAAGGTAAAGTGTTAGTAGCTGATAGCAATCTATCACTGAATCAATTACACAGTAAAATTACTCAAGCAACGAACGATCAACGATCAAAAGATATAACTCATGCAGGTGAACTAACACTTGTAAACGACAACAAAATAGTTACCGAAAAAGTATCGAGTGAAACCTTATCAGCACAGTTAGCATGGCAACACGGTGCTGTTGTTTTTGATGGGACCAATTTAATAGACGCTTTGAGAGAAGTAAGCCGATATAATCAAATCCAATTTGAAATTACAGATCCACACCTAGGTGATGTAAAGATTTCAGGCTACTTTAAGTTCAATGACATTGATACTCTGCTTATTACGCTTAGTGAACAATTCAACATTGATTACCTAGTGACAACAACAAACTCTATTCAACTGTCTTCTAGAACATAGTTTAACAGCTTAAATATTACTTGAATTAATAACTACTTACGCGATATTCTTGTTACGGGTTAATCACGTTTTTTAATGATAGTTAACACATGCCACACTTGCTTAAATATGCGATTGTTATTCTGTTCAGTATTGGCTTAAGTAACATAGCTTTTGCCACTGATCGAAAACTTTATTACTTTAATATTCAAGAACAACCATTAGACAAAGCACTAATCTCTGTTTCTCAGCAAGCAAATATCAGTTTAATTTTCAATTACAATGCATTAAAAGACTACTACTCAACACCACTAAAAGGATATTACTCAGGTGTCTATGCGTTAGAAAGAATATTAAGAGACTCGCCATTTAAACTGTCTCAAAGTAACGATAAGTACTTCATTGAGCCAAAGCAAATACTCAGCCAGACCAAACTTCCGGCAAATGCCGATGTTGTTGAAAAACAGATTCAGCAAGATGTGCCGACGAAGACAAACGCAGTTGAAATTATAAATATCGTTGGCAAGAAGTCTCTTGCTAGATCTTTAAGTGAATTACCAACACCTGTTGATGTATTTTCTAGAGATGATTTGTTAAAAACCGGTCACAACGAATTAGGAAAAGTTCTGCAAGCACTTGCTCCTTCATTCAATTTCAGCAGCTCTGCTATTAGTGACGGCACAGATGCAGTGCAACCCGCAACATTAAGAGGCCTTGGACCAGACCAAACGCTACTCCTTATTAATGGCCGCAGAAGACACCAAGCAGCCTTACTTCATATCAATAGCTCTGTTGGACGTGGCACAACGGGCGTTGATATTAACGCGATACCGGTGGATGCTATTGAACGAATAGAGATCTTACGTGATGGTGCAACAGCAAAATATGGCTCAGATGCCATTGCTGGCGTTATTAATATTGTCTTGGCGCAACACAAACAAACGGGATTTAAAGCCAACACAGGTATTTATACAAAGCGAGATGGACTGAATCAAAAAGTAAGCTTGTATACTGGCACAGAGTTATCAGATTCAGGGCATCTATCTGCCACTGTTTCATTGAAGAAGAGAAACAGTACAAATCGTTCAGGGCAACACGGTAGTTGCCTATATTTCGAATGTGATGAAATTGCTCAAGATATTTTCCAAACAGATGATATTAAAGAAATCTCTGCTAATAGAAATACATTTAGGATAGGGGATGCTCAGTTTGATCAGGTGAATGCCGTCATCAATTCAACCTATACATTTGGCAATTCAAGAATATACGGTTACCTAACTGCATCAGACCGCTCTAACGAATCATCAGCCTTTTTCAGAGCACCAAATGACATACTAACCAACCCTATATTAGCTGACGGTCAAGCAACTTATATTGATGGTTTTCTACCTATTATCGATGCGCACATTAAAGATCATTCTATCCATTTCGGTTTTAATCAAGATTTACTGACAAATACGAGTCTTGATTTATCATATACCTACGGCAAGAATACTATTGATTACACAACCAAAAATTCTTTAAACGCTTCTTTTATTAACAAATTAAAACTTGAAAGCGAATATACTCCAGAGCAGATCAGAAAGAGTTTTCCAACAGAAGCCGACGCTTATTCTTTAATGTTATCTCTGGAAAAGATTAACCTAGAAGTTAATCATTACACTGATAACTCTGTTTTATCTATAGGGCTTGAAGAACGGCGAGATGTTTACCAAATAAGCGCTGGCGATGAATATGGATACTATGATTACGACGAACACATTATTGATTCCCCTAACCTAGCCCATGGTATTCAAGGCTTTCCAGGCATATCTCCAGAAGATGCACTAAAAGCTAAAAGGCAAATAATTTCTCTTTATGCCGATATATCGACTGAAATAAATGATTCTCTATCAATTGAAGCCGCCGCGCGTTTTGATAACTATAGTAGCTTTGCGAATACTTCAAATATCAAACTAGCCGGAAACTGGGCATTTAATGAAAATGTTAAGTTTAGGCTTGGCTTTAATACAGGCTTTAGAGCCCCCTCTATGCAACAGTTGTATTTTAGAAATAAGAGTACCCAATATGTAGCAAATGGTGAAGGGCAAGTATCAGGTGAAATCATTGCAACGGTTAATAATTCAGAACAATTAGCCTTTACAGGTATTCCAGAATTAAAAGAAGAAGAATCAAAAAACCTAAACCTAGGCTTGTCTATCCAGAAAGACAATTGGCAGTTCACGCTTGATATGTACCATATAGCGATCAGTGACAGGATAGTAATCAGTAATCAATTATGTAAAGGCGAACACCACAAGCTAGATCAGCTTATTGAACAATTGAACGTTGATAAAGTGCAAGTATTCCTTAATGGTGCCAACACAACAACTAGAGGGATAGATTTAGTTTCAGTTTGGCAGCACAACAACCGCTATGGCCAATTCACAACGACATTAAGTGCTAACTATACCGACACAGAAGTAACAGACTTATATACAAGTAGCGATAACGTATTAAGTGCTCTGCCAACAGATGTGGTATTTTCGGAGCAGGACAAATCGATTATTGAGTCTTGGCAGCCTAACCACAAAATATTACTCGCTATAGACTGGAAATTTGAGAACTGGCTTCAACAAGTGAGTATCAATCGCTATGGAAGTTACACAATATTAGACGGAGAGTCTCAGCGCTTCTCTGCAAAAACACTTGTGAACTGGAGAATTGAGCATAGCCTTTTAGACAATTTTAGATGGTACCTAGGTGTTAATAATATCTTCGATATTACCCCTGATAAAAATATGATAGGTAACTCTAATCAAGGTAAAGTTGTCACAAGTAATGGTGACGTTATCGTTAATAGTGCAGGCGTTTTCGAATATTCCAGACGCTCTGCACCATTTGGTTTTAACGGACGTTTTGCCTACATAGGCTTAAATTGGCAGTTTTAATCTTGCTTTCGAGTAAATACGATGTCGTTACCTTTTGACAACGCTTCATTAAACTCATAACCATCTAGGTTAAACGACTTAAGCTGCTCAACAGACTCAACTTTGTTTTCAATAATGTATCGAGCCATTAAGCCTCTCGCTTTTTTCGCAAAGAAGCTGATCATTTTGTATTGGCCATTTTTCCAATCTTTAAACGCAGGCGTCACGATCGTTGCATTTAGTTGCTTTTTCTTAACCGATTTAAAGTACTCATTTGACGCCAGATTAACTAAAACGTCTGTGTTCAATGCCGCCAACGCTTCATTTAGCTTGTCGGTAATTAACTCACCCCAAAATTGATATAAATTATCACCACGCTGGTTCGCTAATTTAGTTCCCATTTCAAGACGATATGCCTGCATTAAATCAAGAGGCTTTAATAAGCCATATAGGCCAGAAAGAATACGCATATTACCTTGGGCATACGCGAAGTCACTATCGTTCATAGAATACGCGTCTAAGCCTGTATAGACGTCACCATTAAATGCAAATATCGCAGGCCTCGCATTTTCAGGACTAAAAGGAAGGTGCCATTCACCAAATCTCGCCGCATTTAAGCCCGCTAGCTTATCACTAATACTCATCAATGAAGAAATATCAGCAGGCGTTAAAGCTCGACATTTTTCTATTAAAAGTTCACTTTCATCAAGCATTTCTGGCTGACTAAACTCTGTAGTAGGCAATGCTGTTTCATAATCCAAATTTTTGGCTGGCGAGACGACAAATAACATAAAAAAACCTCTAAAATTGTATGAGCAGTACTATAACACAAGCATAAAAACAATGTGAGCTCCTCAATAGTTGACTTTATGGTCAACTTTTAAATAAGATATGCTAAAACACACTTGAAATCTTCACACGAATTGTTAATTATTATCTACGATCTAAATGGACTGATGCTCGCAAGGTCACTCACCTTAGATTTAACAATGATTATAATTATTTAAAGTATTTATTAAACGAAAAAAGGGCCAAAAGATGGCTAATCAACTTGAACAATTAAAAGCAATGACAACGGTTGTTGCCGATACCGGTGATATTGAAGCGATCGCAAAGTTTCAACCACAAGATGCAACGACAAATCCTTCTCTTTTATTAAAGGCAGCTTCTCTTCCTGCATATCAACAGTTATTGCAACAAGCCGTTGATTGGGCAAAGTCACAAAGTGACAACAAAGAGCAACAAGTGATTGATGCTGCAGATAAGTTATCTGTATTAATCGGTATAGAAATCTTAAAAATCGTTCCTGGCCGTATTTCAACGGAAGTAGATGCTCGTTTATCTTTTGATACACAAGCTTCTATTGAGAAAGCACGTAAACTAATGGCCATGTACAAAGAAGCAGGTATTGGTAACGATAGAATTCTAATTAAACTGGCATCGACTTGGGAAGGTATTCAAGCAGCTAAACAACTGGAATCAGAGGGTATCAATTGTAACCTAACACTTCTATTTAGTTTTGCACAAGCACAAGCATGTGCTGAAGCAGGCGTTTATCTAATTTCTCCATTTGTTGGCCGCATTCTTGACTGGTACAAGAAGTCTACAGGAAAAGAGAGCTACGAAGCTCATGAAGATCCAGGTGTTGTTTCGGTAACAAACATCTACAACTACTACAAGGCTCACGGTTACAAAACTGTTGTGATGGGCGCAAGTTTTAGAAACGTAGACGAAGTGCTAGAGCTAGCAGGTTGTGATCGACTAACGATCAGCCCTCAGTTATTAGATGAGTTAAATAACAGCGAAGCACCTGTAGTACAGAAGCTTTCTTCTGACGTTAGCGAAGAAGCCGCGGGCCCAGCTTTAACAGAAGCAGCTTTTAGATGGGAAATGAATGAAGATGCAATGGCGACAGAAAAATTAGCTGAAGGTATTCGCAACTTTGCCGTTGACCAAAATAAGCTTGAGCAACAACTTTCAGAATTGTTTTAGTTATTCAAACGCTTATAACTTTGGCTATGTAAGAGGACTGGTTCTAGTATAAATTTGCTTCACTTTATGTTCATATTTGTGTCAATAAATGTTCATAAAGTAGTTTTATTCTTCACTTTAGTATGATATTAAGAAAGTGCAGTTGTAGAAAAAGGAGCATTCCATGAAAAAACTAGAAGATGTACTTGGTTCACTAACTGATAAAAACAAAGCCACAGGTAGTAATAAAAAACGTAAATGGCGTGAAATCGAACAACTGAAAGAGAGGTTCCAGCTAGAAAAGGAACTCAGAGAATATGATGATTCTCTAGAGTATATGTTAGAAGATTTTTAAAACATATTACAATGCACACAAAGCCCGGTTAAAACCGGGCTTTTTAATATTATGAATAAAATAGGACTAGGTGATAAAGACGCTAGCATCGTTGTTTATTGCCAAAATATTCCCCCTTTAGAGTACTACCAACAGTTAGTAAACGTATCTCCCTTAAAGCAGGGAGAAATAAAAATGATCGCCGATAAAACAGGGAACCATTGGCGAAAGATTTTTAACGTTTATGCTAAGTTTTTATATGAACTTTGGGTGCCTGCAGAGGACAGTTGGCAACGTTTTAGAGATGATAGATTGTTAACTGAAAACTGTAATGCACTACTTCTATTTTCGCCTTTTAAAAAGTGTAGCTCGGATATCACGGCAACAACCATTCATATCATTATGGGTAAACAGTACGCTAGTTCATTAATTAACCCTGAGCAATTAACTTGGCTTAGTAATGACTTTGCTATTGACGAGCAAAACAGAACGATTGTTTGCCCCTATTTTGATTACCGTCAATTAAGTAATGAGAAAATAACGAAGCTATGTGGTTTAGTAAATCATATTAAAAAACAATCATTGGTTACTTAATTTTTTATCAAAATGAGCGCTTACTAAAGTGCACTCTCTTCTGGGAAAAGTACGTTTGGGAAATTTGCTAGGTTTATCTAAGTAAAAACCTTGCGCATACCTCATGCCTAAGTTAACCAGAAAATCATATTCGGCTTCAGTTTCAATGCCTTCTACTACGACAAGCGTATCCGCAGATTTGGCAAGTTCAAATATGGCTTTGATAAATTTATGTTTAAAACTATCTAAATGACACTGTTCAACGAAATAACGATCTACTTTAACTATTTCGGGTCTTAATTGACTCCATTGTTTAAGACCTGAATAGCCAGCTCCCAAGTCGTCAATGGCAACGTTAAAACCAAACTCTCGATATTTATCTAACGCTAAACGCAGCATATTGTTGTCAGGATATGGGTACTTTTCACTGAGTTCTATCACGATCTGCTGACAATTCATGCCCGACCGCTCAACAAGCTTAGCCGTTTCTCCTTGAGGATGTGATTGATCTAGTAAAACCAACGGGCTAATGTTTAAGAACAACTTTCCGGGTAGATTTAGCCTAGCAAATTCTTTTATGGCATTTTCCCTACACACCATTTCTAAGTCTGATAGTAGTCCTAATTCAATAGCAGCTTGAAATAGCTTATCAGGAGCAAAATAAATACTCCCCTCAGGACCTCTAGTCAATGCTTCATAACCCAATATTTGTTTATATGTCACGTTAAATATCGGTTGAAAAACAGTATGTATATTTCTGGTTGTGATAATTTGTTCTACTTCTCTATACATAAATCACACTCATCTGAGCTTTTGCGGGTAGGCAGGCACTATTAAAAAGCTGTGAAGCAGATACACATGAAAAAGAGCCTGAAACGCCAAGGTGATATTAGCCTAAATAGGAAGTATGACAATTTGATGAAGGGTTATTAAAGTTATAAAAAAACCTGTTTGAACGATGTTAATTCAAACAGGTTTATTAAATCAGCTAACAATTACGCCTCTAATCAGTTGCACCTTCAGCGGTATTTTCATCCGTTGGTACTGCCTTTTGCTCAACTTCTATTCTATCAACTCTTTGAAGGCCCCTAGGTAACTTATTACCCCTTCTGCCCCTTTCACCTCGATAATGCTCAATATCTGTCGCTTTTAGCGTTAGCTTTCGTTTGCCAGCATGTAACGTCACTGAATCTGTTTGAGTGATGATAGCTAATAAGGTAACAAATTCCTCTCTAGCTTTGGCACGAGCTGAAGGAATATTGATTATCTTATTCCCTTTACCCTTACTTAGCACAGGTAAATCTGCAACAGGGAAAACGAGCATACGCCCTTCCGTTGTTATTGACAGCACAAGTTCTTCTTCGATATTGGCAATAACCATTGGCGTCATTACTTTCGAGTTTGCCGGTAAACTCAGTAATGCCTTACCATTTTTGTTTCGACTAACCATATCAGCGAAAGTACCAACAAAGCCATAACCAGCATCGGAGCTTAATAAATATTTCTGTTGCTCGTCTGCCATGAGTGTTTTCTCAAAATTCTCGCCAGCTGCAATATTAAAGCGCCCGGTAAGTGGTTCGCCCTGACTTCTTGCGGTTGGAAGACTATGAGCGTCAGTTGCATAAGCACGACCTGCAGAGTCAATAAAGACTACAGGGCAATTACTTCGCCCTCTTGCAGAGGATAGATAACTATCTCCAGCTTTGTAACTTAAACTCTCCGGCTCAATATCATGGCCTTTGGCGCACCTTGCCCAGCCTTTCTCAGAAACAACAACTGTCACTGCTTCACTAGGTACAAGATCCTTTTCAGTTAACGCTTTGGCTTCTACACGCTCTATTAATTTAGAACGTCGCTCGTCGCCATATTTTTCAGCAGCTTCTTTGATTTCCTTCTTCAATAAGGTATTCATTCTTGCTTTTGAATTAAGCGTCTTTTCTAAGTATTCTCGTTCTTTATTAAGCTCGTCTTGCTCAGCTTTAATCTTAATTTCTTCAAGCTTAGCAAGTTGCCTTAGTTTAATCTCTAGAATCGCATTCGCTTGGATCTCAGATAAGTTAAAGCGAGACATTAACTCTGCTTTAGGCTCATCGTAGTTTCTTATAATATCAATGACTTCATCGATATTGAGATAAGCAATCAAAAGGCCTTCTAAAATATGTAGCCTTGCAAGAACCTTTTCTAAGCGATACTGAAGGCGCCTAGTAACAACATCACGCCTAAAGGCAATCCACTCATTTAGAATATCTTTTAAGTTCTTAACCGCTGGCTTATTATCTAAGCCAATCATGTTCAGGTTGATACGGTAATTCTTCTCCAGATCTGTCGTTGCAAATAAATGCTGCATCAGTTGTTCTACGTCTACACGATTTGATCTAGGTACTACAACTAAACGAATAGGGTTTTCATGATCTGATTCATCCCTCAGATCAACAACCATTGGCAATTTTTTCGCTGTCATTTGAGAGGCAATTTGCTCTAGAATTTTTGCACCCGATGCTTGATGAGGCAATGAGGTGATAACAATTTCCCCCTGCTCAACATCGTAGACAGCACGCATTTTGATAGAGCCTTTACCTGAGCTATAAATTTTTTCTATTTCAGCCTTAGGCGTAATAATCTCTGCGTCAGTTGGGTAATCTGGGCCTTGAACTATTTCCAGTACGTCTGATAATTCTGCTTTTGGTGTTTCAATTAAATGCACACAAGCGTTAGCAATTTCTCGCACATTATGTGGCGGAATATCTGTCGCCATACCAACAGCGATACCAGTGATACCATTTAACAAAATATGTGGAAGTCGAGCTGGTAATGTTTTTGGCTCTTTCATCGTACCGTCAAAGTTTGGAATCCAATCAACAGTACCCTGCCCTAATTCAGATAGTAAAACCTCACTGAAACGAGACAATCTAGCCTCTGTATAACGCATAGCAGCAAAAGACTTAGGATCATCAGGTGCCCCCCAGTTACCTTGTCCGTCTACTAATGGATAACGATAAGAGAATGGTTGAGCCATAAGTACCATGGCTTCATAACAAGCTGAGTCACCATGAGGATGAAATTTACCTAATACGTCACCCACAGTACGAGCAGATTTTTTATATTTAGCAACAGCTGACAGGCCTAGTTCTGACATCGCATACACGATACGTCTTTGTACAGGTTTTAAACCATCACCGATATGAGGCAATGCGCGATCCATGATCACGTACATCGAGTAGTTTAGGTAAGCTTCTTCAGTGAATTGACGTAGTGGTCTTTGTTCAACCCCGTCCAGACTATAATCAAGTGCATCAGACATTAAAACGGATCCCTAATAACGGTTACATGATGAATATTCAACCATATTCACGTGTAAACCAACGGCATATTATTATTATCAATTGATAGGGTTAGCTTATCCGATCTTAAGCCTAGGTAAAATAGCTTTAGGTATAAATAATCACTTAAAACAGCAAACTTTATTGCGGCCTTTTCGTTTTGCTTGGTAAAGCGCTTGATCAGCCGCCGCTAAAAGTACGTCAATGTTAGGTGTGACCTGGTGAATATTTGCAACACCAACACTTACAGTAACCCGCAAAGAGCGGCTTCCCTTAATGATTAGGTGTTCTACCTTCTCACGTAAACGTTCAGCAATTGCTTTTGCTTCATCAATAGAAGCGCCCGGTAAGACTGCTGCAAATTCTTCTCCACCAATACGTGCTAATACATCATTAGATCGCATAGCTTCATTTCCTAACTCAGCAACTTCAGCAATTACAATATCGCCTATTTGGTGACTATAGTTATCATTAATGGATTTAAACTCATCGATATCCAGAATAAGTACACTTAAATCACCGTTAGTTTGCTTAGCTGACTCAATGATTAACTGCCCTTTCTCAAACAATGTTCTTCGATTAAACAGGCCTGTGAGTGTATCTGTTTGAGCTAATACTTTCAGTTTAGAACGAATGTTTATTTGTCTAAGTAGCAAAACAATAAAGAAGATAGTTGTAATTGCTAACAAAACTAGGTTTCGTTTTTGAGTTCGCTTTTCTTCCTCAGTATCTTTTAGGCTTAGTGCTTTAAGTCGATTTTGTGTTTCCAACAACTGCGTTTTTTTAACTTTAATATCTGTTTCGTATTTTTGATTCAATTTGTCTAACCGCTGTTCCCTAACTGTAAGACGATATTCACGATACTTTTCAAGATACAACTTTTTCTGTTCATATGCTTTTTCGTATTCTGCAGTACCAGCGTAGCCATCTGCGAGTACGAGGTATATTTGAGCAAAAAGTGGAGTATTAAGTTGCTTTACAGCAATTTTATCAGTCAAAGAAAGTGCTTGCTCTGCCCAATTAAACACTTTGTTATAAGCACCTTGCTGCAAGCTCATCTTTGCTTGAGCGAGATAAAACAAATAATGCTCAGCAGCATTGAAATTGTGTTTTTGACCTGAAACTCTTGGGAAAATCTGAAGTGCTTTTTCCGGTGAATCATCAATTAATGACAAGAACTCAACAAGCTGTGCATCTAGAGGATGCTCTTTGCTACCCAATATATCACTATACTTTTTAGGCGTAATAGGCTTAATGTCTTCGCTATGAGAGTTATCAGAATTGTTGCTAGTAAAAATAGCTGGAGACGCAACTAACTGATTGGAAAAAAGTGCCAATATTGAAGCAATAAGAATGGCTAATGTAATATCAGATTTAGTAGACATCATTGACAGCAAACCCTATTTTTTCCTAACTCCTTCGCTTTATACATGCGCTCATCAGCCAAGTTAATTAATGATTGGAAAGAAACATCACTCACTTCGTTACTCGCGCCACCTATACTCACAGTAACAGTCTCTTCTGTAATATCCTTCCAACGATATAAACTTATTGCATTACATAACCGCTCAGCGATTTCTTCCGCCTGTGATAGTGATGTTTGCGGTAAAAAAACAATAAACTCTTCACCGCCATAACGACCTATCCAATCAGACTGGCGCAATAAATCACCGCCAATGATTGCTATCTCTTTCAGCACCGTATCGCCAGCTTTGTGACCAAACGTATCATTAATTTGTTTAAAGTCATCTACATCTACAAGTAAAATAGAAAAATCACTATTTTCTTCATAAGCTGATTTGAGTTGTCGTTCGCCTAGTTCAAATAAGCGTCTTCGATTTGCAACACCTGTCAAGCTGTCTGTTCTGGATGCCTTGTAAAGCGACTTTTGCCCTTTGATTAATTTAACAAGTAACCAAGCTAAAGCTAAAGAAACGCAAGCGATGATTGCCATGAAGAAGTTCTGATTCTCTATCTCTCTTTTTGCTTCGTTTAACTCCGCGTTTTGCAGTTTTTCTTGCTGGGAAAGCAGCTGGTTTTCAAGATCCGCTCGTTCACTTTCGTATCGCATTCTTAAATCTTCAACCGCATCAATATTAGATTTGTCTTTAAGGCCAACCGCGTACTCAAGGTAGGCAGACATTTCCTGATAAGCTTTTTTGACTTGGTTTAATTTTAAGTAACTCTCAGCCTTCAAATACAAAACATTAAGCGTGGCGACGGTATTGAGGTATCGTTTATCATTATTCAATAACAACTCAGCTTTGTGAGCTGCTTCAAGCGCTTCGTCATATCGCTCTATATTAAAAAGTATATATCCTTTATCTAGAAGAAAAGATAAGGGTATTTCATGCTGTTGCGATTGTGCCGCATATTGGCCAGCAATAATAATATATTGATAGGCAGCTTCTTCATCTCTGTCTTCTTTGTTCAAATGAGCCCAAGCCAACCCCGAATAAGTAGACGCTATGATTTCTACATTGCTTATAGCATCTGCATTTTCGATAATTTCATTATATATTTTGATTGCTTCGTTATAGCGCTGATTACTTGAATGGTTAACAGCGATGTTGCGTAAACTGTTATACGCGTAGAAGGCATTATTTGCGTTCTTATAATGCTCGTATGACTTTTTATAGAACCTCATCGATTGAGTCTCTTCGCCGATATAAGCGTACAAAATACCGAACTCTGAATTGATGAACCCCAATAACTCTTCGTCTTTGATTAATTTGGCAATCCTAAGAGCATCATTAAAAACAGTTAAAGAACGCTCAAACTCTTCAGTTAGGTAGTAGATAGCACCAATATTAGTTAGGCCAACCGCCACATTCTTCTGATCATTTATCGACTCAGCAATTTCTAATGCATTGATATAATCAGCCTTAGCCGCTTCGAGATCTCCCAAGCTTTCGACAGCAAATCCTCTAACGTAAAGCAACTCGATCATTACTTTACCTGGACTAACGAGTTGCTTGGCCATTTGTAGGCCTTTTTCTGCGACTTGTTTACCTTTGTGGTAATAACCCTGATCTATCAACACTTCCCCTTTAACTTTATAAAAGGAAAGTTGTTTTTCTAAAGGTTGTTCTTGAACTATATCTTCATAGCCTTGCAGGAATAGATAGGCTTGGTTAGGACTTTTATTTTTAAGTTCTTCAGTTTCTTTGACTAACTGTTCAAATGATTTTTCAGTACTAGCAACAACGGTATTACATAAAGTTAACAAAATTACGCATACTATGAGTCTAATTACCTTAGAACCATGACATACGACCTTGTTAATCAATTGAAATACCTCAAAAAGCCAATTTTTGCAATTAAGCAGTTAACCACACTCAAGCAGAAATTACCAACAATTGATCATATCAATTTTTGTTGTAGAGCTTTTCTGCTAACTCATTGTCCCAATAGCTAGCCTCAATTCTATTGCCATCCAGATCAATAACAAAGCAACCATAGTAAGGCTCACCATAATCAGGCCTAGCACCTGGTTGGCCGTTACAAGTAGCGCCATTATCAATAGCGACTTGATAAAACGCTTCAACTTGCGCTTTGCTTGTTGCTACAAATCCAAAATGACAACCGTTGCCTGCCGTTGCTTCTTGCTTGTCAAATGGGATTTGCACCCAAAACTCAGGATATCCCTTTCCAAACGCAGCAGCATGTTCATAATCACACACTTGCTCTATACCTAAAGTAGCTAAAACGATACGATAAAACTCGGCCGCTCTAGATAATTGGTTAGTACCTACAGAGGCATGGCAAATGCTACGATGTACGCGGTATTCTTTCATAGATCTATATAATGGAAATAGTTAAACTCAGCAATCACACTACGCAAAAAGGAATCTAAATGCAAAATCTCCTCAACATTACCATGATACTTGCAGGAGTAATCTTCTTCTCAGGCAATGCGCTAGCAAGTAAAAACTTGATTTCCCATCAACAACCAGAAGCTTTTGATAACGTAAAAGTAGTGAAGTTAGCATCAAACAAACATGCATCGGACTTCCTGATATATATAAAAAAACATGTACCGGCACACTATCACGAGTCACATACGGAAATCGTGTACATAATAGAAGGTACGGCAACCATGCAATTGGATGAGCAAGAGATAAAGATGAAAAAAGGAGATTACATTCGAATCTTACCAGGTCAAGTTCACGCTGTAGAAGTGACATCAAAAATGCCGTTGAAAGTGCTGTCTGTTCAAACACCTGAATTTGATGGTAGTGACAGAGTAATGGTGAACTAACAAGATTAGCCCTGAACTTTATGCATCAGGGCTAATGGCAATTAAAGAGAGGTGACCAATAAACGCTCTTTCTGCAATTTGTTTTCTAAAGTAGCCATTCCATTTGGTACATCTACTTTAACCCCTAGGTCCTTAAATGTTGATCCTAATGCATGGATTGTTCTAAATAAGTTATGCTCTCGACATTGCTCACCCATTTGGCCAATACGAACTATAGGTGGACCAAAAGAGCCCGCTATTTCTACCCGATAATGTTCTGAAATGTGATTGCACACATCCTTACTAGACAAGCCACTTGGCAATTTGATACCAACCACTGAATTTAGACGACTCGCTTGTGCTACATACAACTCTAAACCTAGCGCTTCTATACCTGCCTGAAGTCCTTTTGAACAGGTTAAATGACGTTTGTATCGCGTAGTTAAGGTTTCCTCACAAATTAAGCGCATTGCCTCATGTAAAGCCATTAGGCCTGAGACAGGCGCTGTATAATGATATGAGTTTTCATGCCAGAATTTGGTTGCTAATTTTGCATCTAACGTCCATTGAGGTAAGACATCTGTTCTTTCACAAATGCGTTGCCAAGCTTTTTCAGAAAAAGCAATCAACGAAACCCCTGGAATAGAGCTCAGACCTTTTTGCCCACCAGTGATAATCGCATCGATTTGCCATTCATCCATTTTCAAAGGCATCGTACTAAGCGTGCAAACGGCATCAACAACAAGCAAGCAACCATGCTGCTTTGCTACTCGACTAATACTCTGAATATCATTATAAGTAGTATTAGAAGTTTCACCTTGTACAACCGTTACAATGTCAGGTTTCATCTCTTCAATATACTGAGAAACTTGCTCAATATTGGCACTACTACCTTCAGGTACCTGCATCTTTTCTACTTGCCCGCCAGCTCTGATAGCCATTTCAGACAAACGAGATGAAAAAAAACCATTGCATATACTTAGTACCTTAGTGTTTTTCCAAACGAGATTTGCAACGGCCATTTCCATGGCGGCAGAACCAGGGCCTGCTACGCCAACAACCCACGGAGAGTGTGTTTGGAAAATATACTGCGCCATGGCTTTTACTTGACCAATAACTGTTGCCATCGTATCGCCAAGATGATTAATAACAATACCATTGGCTCGTGCAACTGCCGCAGGGATAGGAACAGGGCCGGCCCCCATCATCAATAGTGGCTCCTGTGGCAAAATATTTTCGAGCGGTTTAATTGTAGGTATTGAAACTAGATTGTTAGGCATCTTGTGTACGGTTCATTAATTGGTGAATAACTCGTCTTACTCGGGAATAAAAAGTCACTTACTCTAAAAAGCAACCCTTTAACAGAATAAAACTCTAAAACAGGTATTTTTGAACACCTGTAACAAATTATTTATCTATTAAACACCATTTTTTCAGTAGATAACACCATTTAACTATGAATATTTTTTATAAGACACTAACAAAATGTAATGAGTAGATTACAAGACTCATTATCTCGATGAATATTTGATTAGCTGGGTAACTTGCTTGATTGCTACACACTTCAACGAACCATGCACAAAAATTATTGAGACGTCAGTATTTTTGCTTGAATATCTGGTAACGCATTAGCAATATCAATTAGTGTCCCTACGCCCGAACCATCAGGATCAATATAGCTATTATTAAATTGTTGTTGATTTGCATTGATATGCTTAACAATTTGTTCAATAAGCACTTCATCAGGACAAGTACCTATGACTTCCTCTACTCTATATTCCGCAAAACTTACAGCGCGATACACGAGGCTTTGATTATTGTGACCAGAAGTTGAATAAACCCCCTTACCAACCGTCTTTGCATTTCGCTGTTCAATATCAGCAAGCAAAGTGTAAATTTGAGCGACTAATTTAGGAGAGTTAGTATATTTAGGAGCAGTAGGCTGCTCTTCTAGTTTTTGCCTAGTAAAGCTGTGAAAAAGGCGAGTTAACCACGACATATAGCCACCTTATTTGGTTATCTTGATCACCTTTCCACTATGACATATCAAATAATAATTGCAATAAAATTACCGCTTGTAGGTGATTCGATATATGGCATGAGCAAAGTCGTCTGATACTAGTAAACTGCCATCAGGTAGCTCTGCGACGGCAGCTGGTCTGCCGAAGGTTTTTTCGTTTTTCATGAAGCCGGAAATAAAATCTTCATAACCTATTACTTGGTTATCCTGTATCTTAACTAGGCCTACTTTATAGCCAGCCTTTTTGGAGCGATTCCAAGAACCATGCTCAGCGACAAACAGTTGATTACGATAAGTATTCTCAAACATTTTTCCTCGATAAAAATGTATACCGAGGGGCGCAACATGAGCACCTAGTTTAAGAACAGGTGGTTCAAAATCTTCTGGTGATTTCTTTTTGCCAAAGGTGGGGTCAACAATATCCCCGGCATGAAAATATGGATAGCCAAAATGAGCGCCTTTTTTAGTAATCCGATTAATTTCATCAGGGGGAATATCGTCACCCATCATGTCAGCACCGTTGTCACTGAACCATAGCTCCCCTGTCTGAGGATGAAAATCAAAACCTACAGTGTTTCTGATACCACTTGCGATTTCAGTGAGCTTTTTGGATTTCATATCCAAAGAAAAAAGGCGAGAATGTTTATTACTTGGCGGTTCACAAACATTACAAGGTGCACCAACAGGAATGATTAAGTCTCCTTTTTCCGAAAAACGTAAAAATTTCCAGCCATGGTGTCTATCACTTGGTAAATCGTCAAAGAAAACTTCAGATGTAGGGTTTTCTAACGTGTTATCTATATTGCTAAACTTCAATATCTTGTCAATATCTGCAACATACAAAGCACCATCTTTATATGCGATACCGGAAGGACGTTTTAAGTGTTTAGCAATAGTCCACTTTTTATCAGCCTTACCGTCTCCATTAACATCTTTAAGCGCATAAACATTGCCTGCATTCATGGAACCAACATATACTATGCCACCATCGGACAATGCCATTTGCCTTGCACTAAGCACATCTTCTGCGAAGAAACTTATTTCAAAGCCTTTTGGCAATGTTAAAGAATTAAGATCGATAGCCATACTAAGTTTGCTAAATAAACAAGCAATAATAAATAATAGGCGCTTCATGCGTATTTCCCTGTTTCTAAGTTGTTTATAGTATGTGCAGGTATTAGTTTAAGTATCAAGCCAAATAAAGAGATAAAAATATGAATTTATGGACTTTGTTCCCGGAGTCGCTGATCCAAGTAAAGGGCATATTAAACCTTCCATATGTAGCTGTTTCATTCTATCTATACACCCTGTACGGTATATACAAACACAAAGAACACCGCCAGCAATTACTTATATTTGTTGCTCTGTCATTTGCAGCAAGCTTAACAATGTTTACTTCGTTAGGGCCTAGTATTGGCTTGTTCTGGCCCCCACTTTTATTAATTTTGGTCATGGTACTCCCTATGCTAATTCTATTTTTCCAAATAAGAGAAAAGGACATCATGGGCATCTGGGTGTGGTCCATAACAACAATTGCGGGCTGGCTTCACAGTTTAAGTTGGTGGTTGTGGCTTTACGCCTTATCTAACAGCTAATTTAGAAAGGGCATTGATTGCCCTTTTTTATTTTCTACGGCTTTCTCAGAAACAAAACATATCTATAAATACCCTATCAACTTGCCGCTCATGTATCCCTCTTCATGTACGACACTTTTTGACGCACAATAAGACTAAGCTGTTATATTAGTAGTATAAGTGGAGTATTTAGATGTCAGCATTTCAGCGTCGATTGGATTTATTGGACTTTATCCCTCGGCACCCTAGAAAAATATCAACCAATCGACTTTTGAGCCTAATGAAAATGAATGGATACCATAAAATTAATATGCGTACCATTCAGCGCGATCTAACCGCAATTGACGCTTTGGGCTTTTTTGGTTTATGTGCTGACAAGCGATCAAAACCTTACGGCTGGTCAATTGATGCTAATTGGAAAAAGCTCAACATAACCTTCATGGATAGCAATACAGCACTAGCTTTTTCCACCTTAGAGCAACTATCGGAATCATTACTACCAACATCAACACAAAAACAACTCTCTGCGTATTTTGAAAAAGCAAATAGTTTACTCGACGGAGAAGAGAGCTCACTAATACACCATTGGAAAAACTCTGTCGCAATGATAAGTAATTCCTTGCCAGTCGTCCTCCCTAAAGCAGACAAAGAAGTGCTTAAAACGATTAAAGAAGCGTTATTTAACAAAAAACAAATATCTGCCAACTTAAAACGTTATTTAATCACAAAAAAGGCACCTGTTTGGAAGAGCTACAGCCACATAAATCCTTTAGGTTTAATCTATCAAGACGGCAGCCCGATATTATTGTGTAGTTTTGGCTCCATGCATACTCAAGTATACCGTTTTCCTATCGCTTTTATTAAAGATGCCAAACAGGACTTAGCGAATGCAATTATACCTGAAGGATTTGATTTTGAACTTGCTAAGCAATCGATGCAACAGCCGAAAAAGCAAGGCGATAATATTCTTTTAGAACTGCTGGTTAAGAGTGATTCTTTGTTTATTCATAAAGGTGCAAAACTAAGTGAAGATCAAACGATAGAAGAGATTGAAGGTGATAACAAACACTATTTATTAAAAGCTAATGTAAAGATGTCTCAGCAGCTTAAAGTGTTTTTGCGAGGATTAGGTAACTCTGTAGAAGTAATCTCACCTCAGATTCTAAGAGATTACTTCATTTCATTGGCCAAAGACATGCAGGCTAAATACCTAATTTGATGAACGCTCTCGTGCCGCTGCCAACGCTTTCATCTTTCTAACAACTGAAGGAATATCAGTAAGAGATTCCTCTGGCTGAATAAAACTCAGATCTTCATTCAAATAATCGACATCAGTTGCAAGCGCCTTTTCCTCTATAACCTCAGCTTGATCTGCAGTGCAAATTCCTGAAGCTATAACCAAGACTTTGATTTCGCAATCTTGCTCTGGCTCTAACATTACTCCTGCAACAATAAGTGCCGAAGGATGATTAATTTTGCTATTAACTGCCTTCAAAATACCATCGTAGGTTGATGCTTTTGGCTCACTCTTACAGACTACCTGTATAATAACTCCTTGCGCAGAAGCAATATCGACATTGTTAACCAATGGATTGCTAAGCGCTTGCTCGACAGCATCTGTCGCTTGTTCTTCTGATTCGGCTTTACCTACACCTAAGATAGATTCACCTTCAAACGCGATAATTCGGGCAAAGTCATTAATGTCAACATTGATGTAGCCACTTTGTGTCAGCATTTGCACCAGCGAACTCAGTAGATTATTGAGTACTTCATTCGAATGCTTAAAAGCAGAAAATAGACCAACACTTTCCCCTAAACCTTTTAACAACAGATCATTGGATAGCGTTATGTAAGCTTGAGCTGGTTCTTTGATTGCCTCAACACCTTCCATTGCATAATTCATTCGCATTTGGCTTTCCGACTCAAAAGGCAAGGTTGAAACGGCAATACAACTTATACCTAATTCCCGAGCAACATTAGCAATAAAAGGGCTAGCACCAGTACCTGTTCCACCACCAAAACCAGCTGTGATAATGACGATATCACTACTTTTAATCGCGTTCCTCAGCGCTTCTTCACTTTCTTGCGCAGCCTTCAATCCAACAGCAGGATCAGCACCGGCTCCATAGCCGTTAGTGAGATTTTCTCCAATCAGAATCTTAGTTGCAACCTCAGAGTGATTAAGCACAGCAAGGTCTGTGTTTACAGCTATTAGTCTGACACTGCTAGAAAAATCTTGCTCATTGAGCATATTGACAGTGTTACAACCACAGCCACCAACACCAATGACAGAAATCAGTAATTCAGGAGAATGATCCAATAATTCTTTCACAACGGACACCTAACCTATCTTGAATAAATTAAGTGTAAAATCACCATGCGACAGAAACTGTCGTACTAACGGTAGAGGTTAGCAACGATTTGATTTTAAGTGTTTTTTGATAGCGGTGTTTAGAAAGTCAGAGACTATTAGAAAGCAACCTAAAGCGTTTATAAATTTACGAATAAACGCTCTATGGAGAATTCTTGGTGTTGAAAGGTTGAGCACTATAGCTCAACCATATCGCCTTTATCTTGCAACCATGTTTTACGGTCGCCGCTGCGCTTTTTAGAAAGCAGCATGTCCATTAGTTCCATGGTTTCATCAAACTCATCTACAGTTAGCTGAACCAAACGACGAGTATTTGGATCCATCGTTGTTTCACGTAATTGAAGAGGATTCATTTCACCTAGACCTTTGAATCGCTGCACGTTAACTTTGCCGCGTTTTTTCTCAGCTTCGATACGATCTAATATGCCATCTTTTTCAGCTTCATCTAACGCATAAAAAACCTCTTTACCAACATCAATTCGGTAAAGCGGCGGCATTGCTACGTATACATGACCAGCTTGTACTAAAGGTAGGAAATGCTGAGTAAACAAAGCACACAACAAAGTAGCAATGTGAAGACCATCCGAGTCCGCATCGGCAAGGATACAAATTTTACCGTAGCGTAAGCCAGTTAAATCTTCTGAGTCAGGATCAATACCTAGGGCTACAGAGATATCATGCACTTCTTGCGATGCTAAAATCTGCCCTGATTCTACTTCCCAAGTATTAAGAATCTTACCTCTAAGCGGCATGATTGCTTGGAACTCACGATCACGAGCTTGTTTAGCACTACCACCAGCAGAGTCACCCTCTACTAAAAATAACTCACTACGTTCCGGCTCTTGGCTACCACAATCAGTTAATTTACCCGGTAGTGCAGGGCCTTGAGTAACTTTCTTACGTACTACCTTCTTTGCAGCTCGTAGGCGACGTTGTGCATTTGAAATACAAAAATCAGCGAGTGCTTCAGCAATTTCTGTATGCTCGTTTAGCCATAAACTAAAAGAATCTTTAACAACACCTGTTACAAATGCTGCACACTGCCTTGAAGACAAACGCTCTTTAGTTTGACCTGCGAATTGTGGATCTTCCATTTTTACAGACAGAATATACGAACACTTATCCCAAACATCATCAGGTGTTAATTTAACACCGCGAGGAATTAAGTTTCTAAATTCACAAAACTCGCGCATCGATTCTAATAAACCTTGGCGTAAACCATTTACGTGAGTGCCACCTTGAATCGTAGGAATAAGGTTTACATAACTCTCCCCCACTGAATCACCACCTTCAGGCAACCAAGTAACAGCCCAGTCAGCTGCTTCATTATGAGAAGTGAAAGAACCAACAAACGGGTCTTCTGGCAGGCTTACAAACTTATCAACCGATTCTTTTAAGTAATCTCGAAGACCATCTTCGTAACACCACTGAAATTTTTGACCATCAACCTTATTATTAAACTTAATGGTTAAGCCTGGGCATAAAACTGCTTTGGCTTTTAATAGATGCACAAGGCGTTTTGCTGAAAAGTTTGCCGAGTCGAAATAACTAGCATCGGGCCAAAACTTAACGCGAGTACCGGTATTTCGTCTACCAACGGTGCCTGTTTCTCTTAACTCTTCTACCTTTTCACCGTTTTCAAAGGCCATTTCGAAAACTTTGCCATCACGGCGAACAGCTACATCTACACGAGTAGATAGAGCATTTACAACAGAAATACCAACACCGTGCAAACCACCTGAGAATTGGTAATTTTTGTTTGAGAACTTACCACCAGCGTGTAACTTCGTGAAAATAAGTTCAACACCAGAAATGCCTTCTTCAGGGTGAATATCGGTAGGCATACCGCGACCATCATCAATAATCTCTAATGACTGATCTTTATCTAAGATGACTTGAATATTACGAGCGTGTCCAGCAAGCGCTTCATCCACCGAGTTATCGATAACCTCTTGTCCTAAATGGTTAGGACGATTGGTATCGGTATACATACCCGGACGATGACGAACTGGATCAAGACCACTTAATACTTCAATGGATTCAGAATTATATTGTTCACTCATAATTATCTTTTAGTGTCTTTTGTTTTTATTAGAAATTGGTGGTAGCACTTATGCTTCTGATACTACCGAATCGACCTTACTTTTGTCTACGATAAATAGCTTTATTTCGGGCAACCTTAGATGGAAATCAATAAAACTATGATCACCACCTTGCTCGACGACCAATCTACTTGCATTGTATTTGTTGCAAGCTTGTTTGTAGTCAAGCACCTCATCATCAGTTTGAACCATCACTAAGTAATTATCTGACGTAATATTCTTCTGTTCAATTTGTTTCAAGTCATCAATGAAAGACAAATCAACTTGGTATACTTCATCAGTATAAGGGTTAACCTGTTCACCAAGATAATCTGTTAACAACTCAAACGGTTTTACCGCGGGATTAACTAACACCGCCGGAGCGGCAAACTTTTCAGACAAATAAGTTGAAAAGTAACCACCTAAACTAGAGCCAATAAAAACCCATTGTTCCTCTGGATGCAAAGCAACGATTTGTTCTAACTGTTCAATGGTAGCTTTAGGAGATGAAGCGACTTGTGGACAATAAAAACGACAAGGCAATTCTTTTAACAAATATTCTCGACAAAGTTCTGCTTTCATTGATTTAGGAGAAGAATTAAAGCCATGTATGTAAAGTATGTTTATCATTTTATTTCAGATACCTTAACGAGGTTTCTATATTTCCGTCTTCAAAAAAACTCAATAAACGATAACCTGGTGGCGTATCATTGGCGATTAAATTTTCTGGGTCACTGCAAAAGGCAATTGAAGTAGCTGGACATGTATATAGCGTTAGTGAATGCTCACACTCAACAGTTCGTCCTTGGTGAATATGACCACAAGCGATGCCTTTTAGATTCTTGATTGTGCTAACAAGTTGCCAGAATTCAGTTTTGTTTGTCAAACCATGCCTATCAATAAAATACGCTACATCAATGGGATGATGATGCATGAAAACAAACTGGTAGTATTCTTCACTTGCGCTTTCTTTAATGCCGTCAATTTGCCTTGCACTGACATATCCTGCAGGTGTTTCACTTTTGCTGTTTACTAAATGAAATTGCCACTTGTGACTTTCGATTACATTGGCCGAATTGAGAGGATGACCAACCAAATGGGCTTGCATTAGTTCGTAGTCATCGTGATTACCAGGCAAAAAGTAACATGGCACTGATAATTCAGCTTCATTCAAAGCATTTAAGAAGTTTTTATAGGAATCGACGGTATGATCTTGTGTCAAGTCACCAGTAAAAATACAACAATCGACTTCCTGCTTAGCAATATCCTTTACTACATTAACTAAGTTTTTATAAACAGGCGCTCCAAAATGTAATCCTTCTTTATCTGCAAATAAATGACTATCTGAGAACTGCGCAATGGTGAAGTTTTTACTCATATTGAATAAGTTTCTATTTCGCTTTGCCCAAGCTGTAAGCTCAACTGTAGCCACTCCTTCAAGAATTGGTTAATTTGCTGCTTTTCATCAGGTAAGTGCATTTGGTGATTAGGGTAATCGTATCTGGGTTTAACTTGGGAAATATCTTGGTTACTGATCACTTCAGCCATTCGTGCGTCATGATACAAGCGTATTGTCATTTTGGGTGCTAACATCGGTGCAAAAACACTATCAAGCATATTGCCTTCTTGTTTCATGGTCACTAAAGATGTGTACCTAGTTACTTCATTTACATAAACCGAATAAGCTAAAAAATCTGAAATGAAAAATCGACGTTGAGCACCTACTTCTTCTTTGTCCGCCAATAAACGTAGCAGCATCATATAGTTCACTTCACAAAGATTCATTAGTGAAGCGAGCTGAGGTTTATATAACGTTCGTTTAATCATCAATCTACTTATCAGCACTCAACGTTTTGTAATTTAGGGCTAACCATTGTAACCCAATTACGGTTGAAGCATTAGTGATTTTTCCTTCATTAAGCAGCCTTAACGCATCATCAATTGAAACCACATGAACCAGAATATCTTCATTTTCCTCATCTAAGCCATGAACGCCTTCCACACCACTTGCATCAACATCAGCCCAATACAAGTGCATAGTCTCACTCATACCGCCAGGGCTAGATAAATAGGTCATCACCTTTTTCAATTCTATTGGTTTAACATCTATATTGGCTTCTTCTTTACACTCTCTAGCGCCAACTTCTGTTGCCGACTCATTTTCTTCAAACATGCCAGCAACAAACTCTAGCATCCAAGGGGTCTCGCACCTAGTTAAAGCGCCCGCTCTAAATTGTTCAATTAAAACCACTTGCTGACGAGCAACATCGTAAGGAATAACGACAACAGCATCGCCGCGTTCAAAAACCTCTCGAGTAAATGCTTCTGATTCGCCACCAGCAAATAGTCGGTGTGAAAGTAAATACTCATCCATTTTGAAAAAACCATCGTAAACTCTCTTTTTCTCAAGTAGCTTAGCGTCGGCTTTTTTGAAACGTAGTACAGTCTCTTTTGACACAATCAGGTCCTCTTTATTGACTGATTTTCAAACAAATTAGTGAAAAATTAAAACATTTTGTTACACTAGAGTGCATAGGTAAACACTTATTTTATTTAGCTAATTGTTGATCCACGGTAGGATAGCCCCCATATCGAGACTAATTGATAAATAAAACAATAAATCATTCAAGGAATTGCTACACCATGAAAAAAACAATAACCTCTCTCATTATAGGTTTTGCTTGCGCAACTGGCAGTACCTTTGTAATGGCAGATGACTTACGCACAGTATACGAACAAGCCAAACAAAACGATCCTGTAGTACTAAAAGCAAAAGCTAACTATTTAGCGAGCCAAGAAGATGTTGTTCAAGCAAGATCACGCTTATTACCATCACTAGGTGGTTCTGCAAGCATTAAGCATTCTGAAGGCGAAGGCTACAATGACAATGGCATGATCGAGACTACGGATACTGAGAACGTGTCTTACGGTCTATCTTTAAGCATGGAGCTTTACCATCATGACACATGGTTGCGTATGGACAATGCTAAGAAATCAGCACACCAAACTGAGGTTCTATACAATACAGCTAAGCAAGAATTAATCATCCGAGTAACTGAAGCTTACTTCAATGTGTTAAAAGCAAAGGATGATTTAGAGTTTGCTATTGCAGAGAAAAAAGCGATTGAAAGACAACTTGAGCAGACTAAAGAACGTTACAAAGTTGGTTTGATTGCAGTAACAAACGTACATGAAGCACAAGCTCAGTATGATAACGCAATCACTTCCGAAATTCGTGCGGAAAACAACGTATTTAATGCAGAAGAAGCACTTCGTGTTATCACTAATGTTTATCCAAAAGAGTTAAGTGTATTAAACACTGAACGTTTCAGTGCGTCTCGCCCTAGCCCAGATACTGCTAATGAGTGGCAACAAATGGCGGAAGCAAAAAGCTTAGACTTAATCGCCCAAAAAATTAGTGTTGATATTGCAAAAGAAAACATCAACATCGCACGTTCTGGTCACTACCCTACTTTAGATTTATCAGCATCTTACGGTAATTCAAAAAACAAAATTGAATCTGTTCAGTTTGACGGCTTAGATAGCCAATCTGTTGGCGTGACGTTAACGGTACCAATCTACTCTGGTGGTGCAGTATCAAGTTCTGTTCGCCAAGCACAAAGCAGATACGTTGCAGCTAGCCAAGATTTAGCACAAACGCACCGTAACGTAGTGAGAAGTGCTCGTAATAGCTACAACACTGTAATTGCTGCTGTATCAGCGATTAATTCACTAGAGCGTTCAGTAGTGAGTGCTGAAAGTGCATTAAAAGCAACTGAAGCAGGCTTTGAAGTGGGTACTCGTACTATTGTTGACGTACTAAATAGTACAACTAATTTATACAATGCTAAGCGTAACCTATCTTCTACTCGATACGATTACATTCAATCAATCTTAGCATTGAAACGTGCTGCTGGTACTATCTCTGAAAAAGACTTAGATGATATTAACGCTGGCTTAAAAGCACAATAAACGTTAACTCGTTACTACAAAAAAAGGATGCTCATGGCATCCTTTTTTATTGCTACTTAAAAAGTTAATCTTCTAAGCGAATTGTATTGATGATCTCAGTGGTAGAAATGCCTGTTTCAAAATTAAGTACTTTAACTTCTCCACCTGCTGCCATGACTTCAGCCCCACCAGCAATATCTTCCACTTTATAATCACCACCTTTAACAAGCGTATCAGGTAAAATATTACCGATAAGACGTTGTGGTGTATCTTCAGAGAAAGGTACTACCCAATCAACAGCCCCCAAGCCTGCTAAAACTGCCATTCGTCTATCAACAGCATTTACTGGTCTTCCAGGCCCTTTTAACCGACTAACAGAAGCATCATCGTTCACAGCAACAATTAATCGAGCACCTAATTTCTTAGCATTAGTTAAATACGAAACATGGCCGGCATGAAGAATATCAAAACACCCATTGGTCATTACGATATGCTCGCCACGTGCTTTCGCCATTTTCACAGCGATTTTTAGTTGGTCTTCTGTCACCACGCCAAAACCACTTTCTTGGCCACTAGCAACTGCATTTAATAGCTCAGCTTCGCTAACGGTTGAAGTACCCAATTTACCAACAACAATGCCAGCTGCGATATTCGCTAGAGCACTTGCTTGTGGGAAGTCAGCGTCAGCTGCAATTGCTAATGCTAGAGTAGCAATAACCGTGTCACCTGCACCGGTGACGTCATAAACTTCTTTTGCTTGTGTTGGTAAATGAAATTCTTCCATGTCTTTTCTAAGCAATGTCATCCCTTGCTCACTTCTAGTGACAAGCATGGCTTCGAGGTTAAGCTCTTCTAATAATTTCTGACCTTTTTGCACGATTGTCGCCTCATCAGGGCAATGTCCAACAATCTCCTCAAACTCTGACATATTTGGTGTAATGATCGACGCACCAGTATATTTGCCAAAATCACTGCCTTTAGGATCAACTAATACTTTTACATTGTGTTGTCTTGCAACTTCTATTAAACCTTCTACATTAGAAAGCGTGCCCTTAGCGTAATCAGATAGTAGAACAACGTCATAATTAGGAATGATGTTAGCCAATTCTTGTGTCATGGCATTTTTGTCGATAGCTTCAATTGATTCTTCAAAATCAAGGCGTATCAATTGTTGGTTTCTACTTAGCACACGAAGCTTGGTTATCGTTGGCACTTCTTCTTGCTGATGAAAATGGCAATCAATATTTACTGCTTCCATATGTGTTTTTAGCGCATGAGCAGCATCATCCACACCAGTAATACCGGCTAATGTAACTTCACCACCTATAGACGCAATATTTAACGCAACGTTAGCTGCACCACCGGGTCTGTCTTCATTTTGATTGATCTTTACAACAGGCACAGGAGCCTCTGGAGATATGCGCTGAGTTGGCCCATACCAATAGCGATCTAACATCAAATCGCCTATCACTAATACTTTTGCTTTATCAAAAGCTGGAATATCTACTTTCATCCTGTGTTCCAATACAGATATAATTGCCGCAAGTGTAACATAAGCCATTCGATGAGTTGAATTCTCCGTGAGTAAAAACAGCGTTTTACAGCCAAATTTTAAACTTTCCTTCTTATTACCGAAATATTGGTTAACTTGGATAGGTGTGATCATTCTCTACACTATTTCTTGGTTTCCATACCGTCTGCAGTTATTCATGGGGAAAATGTTAGGCCGTCTACTCTTCAAAATAGGTGGTAGCCGAAGAAAAGTTGCCGCAAAGAATATCGAATTATGTTTCCCTGAGATGCCTCAGGAAGAACGTGCCGCGATGCTCTACAGAAACTTTGAAAATACTGGTATAGCGCTCTTTGAAACAGGCATGGGTTGGTGGTGGCCAGATTGGCGTGTCAAAAGAAAATGTAAAGTAGTTGGTTTAGAGCATATCGAAGCAGCACAAAAAGAAGGTAAAGGTATCTTACTTTTGGCTATGCACTACTTAAGCGCCGAAATTAACTGTCGTGGTATTGGCACAGGGCATCCAATGGTAGTGTTCTATCGCCCTCATAACAATGAGCTGATGGAGTTTTTTCAATATCGAGGTAGAAACCGTTCAAACAAATACATGTTAGGTAAAAAAGACGTCAAAGGTTTATTGAAGGCACTCAAAGATGGCGAAGCTTGTGTTTACCTGCCAGATCAAGACTATGGTAGAAACAGAAGCTTGTTTGTACCTTTCTTTGCGGTAGAGGAAACGGCTACAACTACAGGTACGTTAATCTTCGCACGCTCTAAAAATGCACAAAGCCATATGCTAATTCCAACAAGAAATGAAGACGGTTCAGGCTATACCCTTGAAATCACCCCTAAGCTCGAAGGTTTCCCGAGTAATGATGATGTAGCTGACGTAACGAGGGTAAACCAAGAACTTGAAAAAGCTATTATGCAAAAGCCTGATCAGTACATGTGGCTACACCGCCGATTTAAAACACGACCAAACGAAGATGACCCGTCATTGTACAATTAGTTAATTTTTAAGCATAATAACTTATTATGCACAGCAGAAGTGGAAGCTGATTATGGGATTTTGGTATAAAAACGTAATTTTTGCGCTTGTTTTGATAGGGCTAGCTTACTATTTTCTTTCTAATCCTGGGCTTTTAAAGGAACTGAAGGAACAGTTTGACGAAACATCACTAGAGATATCTACCGGAAGCGATGAAGGTACAAGCAATGCTAGTGATACTAATGACATAAAGAAAATTGAACAGGAGCTGGCCAAAGCGCCAGTCCCAGTTACAAAAAAGTCAACGAATGCTGCTGCAGATGGTTTGTCGCGCTTTTACGCTAACTTACACGGTGAAACAGATGGTGATGAGCCAAGAGTTCGTAATAACATCGTTTATTTACCCGAACCTAAAGGCAGCCTTGTTGAACTGCTAGAAGCTAGACGCTTGGTAACCCGCCCTTTAAGAAAAACATGGCGAGGTACTAAAGACAATAGGCCGTTTAGAAAAGGACATACCTTACATCAAAAATTATCTGAATACGCAGAAGCAGATGGTTTAGAAGTCATTTGGTGGCTTAATCGCGACTTTATCATTAAAGACGGGTTTAGAGTTGATAAAGACATTATTCAAACCACCTATCAAATTAGCCGTGCAATTGAGGGACATTTTCAGGATGGACTAAGTGCGTACTTTTGTTATAAGGAGCGCGCAATTGTACTTTCTGAAAGGGACTACAGCTATCTAGATGACGAGTGCCAAAAACTAGAAGGCAATAACCGCAGACGCTATTAATCGCGTCTGCCTAGTTTTTCTTGATATATCCTTTCTATTTCTGCCGTTAGTTCAACAAACGTTTGCTTGGCTAATTTTTTACCGTCGTTTTGCAATGCAGCACGGTGTCCAAAATCTCTCAATTCGCAATAGCCGTTGATCAATGCTTGGCTCTCGTCTTTCAACAAATGACCACACTCAGCTAACGATTTAAAAATTCGAATGTTGTCTGAATATATGCATAGTTGAGGATGTTCGTGAGCGTTAGCCAATACTAAATACTGAGCCAAGAATTCAATATCAACTAAACCACCCACACCTTGTTTAATATCGATTTCACTTTCGTCGGATTTATCTAAATGCTTCTGCATTTTTTGGCGCATATCAATGACATCTTTTTTTAACACTTCAGGTTCTCTTTCCGAGGCTAAAATTGATGCTCGAATTTCATTAAATCGGTTTACTATGCTACTGTCCCCAAAAATAGCTCTTGCTCTAACAAGTGCTTGATGCTCCCATGTCCAGGCCTCAGTTGCTTGATATTCAGCAAATGTTTCAACATTAACAACAAGCACACCAGAATTGCCTGAGGGTCTCAACCGCATATCCAATTCATACAGGATTCCACTTGCTGTTCGGGTATTGAAGAAGTGCATAATACGTTGTGCCAATTTTGCGTAAAACTGGCCAGCAGGCACGCTCTTGTCACCTGTCGTCATAGCTTGGCTGTCACTATTGTGAAGAAAAACCAAATCAAGATCAGAGCTATAAGCTAACTCGATTCCACCAACTTTGCCGTAGCCAACCACAGCAAACCCTTTATTATTTCCGCCTTCAACATCACTCGGTAACCCGAAACGCTGTTCAACATAATGCCAAGAAAGATTTACCGCTTCATGCACAATAGCTTCAGCTAGTGCTGTTAGGTGATCACTTACTCTTGTTACAGGTAATACACCTGAAATATCAGCAGCGGCGACTCTTAACTGTTGAGCCTGCTTAAATTGGCGCAGTGTTTCCATCTGAACTTCCAAATCATCTTCAGGAACTCGCAATAATAACTCTCGCAACTCTTCTTTATACGAAGACAACGATGGTGGATTCTGTAGTAACTTAGGGTCAATCAATTCATCTAGCAAAATAGGGTATTTGGCAATATGTTCACTTACCCATTCGCTCGCATGACATAATTTAATCAAATGTCGTAAAGCGCCGTTGTTTTCATACAAAAGTTCTAAATAGGCTGTTCTAGTCACTATTTTATTCAGTACCCAGCATAACCGCTTTAAGGTAATTTCATTACCTTTCAGCGTTACTAAGTCAGTCATTACAACTGGAATTAATTTGTCTAAAATTGAGCGTCCTCGAACACCAATGCTACGCTTGCCAACATCTTGTCTAAAGTTGTCTAGCTCACGCCAAACCGATTGAGCACACCAAATATGTCCAACTTGGGCAATCCACTCTTCACTTTCTTGTGCTTCCCATTGGCTATCCCATAGTGCTTGCCAATGGTCATCATAAGAATGATCATTTGGCTTATCTTCACCAATCAAAAGATTAAACTCTTGATGAACGTTGTTCATTTGTATTTCTAGTTCATCAAGAAAAGATGTCCAGGTTTGCAGTTTTTCGTTTTTAAGCGCAAATAACAATCTTTCCTTATCTAGTGCTGCATCTGGAAGTGTTTGTGTTTGCTGGTCAGCCAAGGCCTGAATAATATTTTCTACTCTTCTAAGAAAACAATACGCTTGGGATAAGTTTTCTTTAGAGGAATTATCAATAATGCCATGTTCAACTAACTCGGGCAGAACTGTTAACAAATTACGCTGCTGAAGCGCTTTTAATTGACCACCTCTTATTAATTGAAAAACTTGCACAATAAACTCGACTTCCCGAATGCCGCCTGCTCCAAGTTTAATGTTATTTACAAGTTGCTTACGACGAACCTCTTGCGCAATCATACGCTTCATTCTTCTTAAACTATCGATAACACTGAAATCAATATATCTTCTATAAACAAAGGGTCTTAACATTGTACTCAGTTGTTTATGATATTTACCCTCACCTATTAATCTTGCTTTAAGCATGGCGTACCGTTCCCAGTCCCGGCCTTGCTCTTGGTAATAGTCTTCCATTGCATTAAAGCTCAACACTAACGGACCGCTATCGCCAAAGGGGCGAAGACGCATATCAACACGATAAACAAAACCATGCTGAGTTGTTTGATTTAATGCAGTAATGAGTTTTTGTGCCAAACGTGTGAAAAACTGATGGTTGTCCATCACTCGCCTTGCGCCCACTGTTTCTCCTGATTCGGGGTAGGCAAAAATCAAATCGATATCTGAAGAAAAGTTAAGCTCTTTCCCACCAAGCTTACCCATGCCGTATACAAGCAATGGTTGTGCTTCACCTTGGTTATTCGTGGGTGTTCCCCATTTTTCACTGTAGTGTTGATATAACCAATCTAACGCCCCAAGAATGAGCGCATCAGCTAATTCGGATAATCGAGTTAAGTTAGGAATTAAAGGTTCATTGTCTACCAAGTCTAATGTCGCAACATGTACCATATAGCGTGTACGGCAATATCGCAGTTCACGATGAAGTTCATTTTCATCTTTACAGTGTGAAAGCGTTTCTGAAATTGCTGCTCGGTAGTCGACTGCAACATTTTGTTGCAAACTTTGCTGCTTAAAACAAGGCAGCACTACATTGGGAAATTTTAACGTGCTATCAAGAATAAAATCGCTTAATGCTATTGCTTGTTCAAATCGTTTTGAATCAAATGCTGACCCGTTTGAAACCCTTTCGTATAGCTCATTGTGTTGTTCTTGCACTTTTTTTAATGCAATAGAAGCTTGTGTCTCTAATTGTTGAAAACCTAAAAAATGCGTCATCCCTTGTTCCTAGCTCTCGACATCACTGAAAAAAACGCTAAAGTATGCAGCGGAAGAATAATTAACGTGCTTCTGGACATATTATGTCACGAGTGTTATTAATGAATGATAACCATAGCATTTTTTGAGGGAACTATGGCACAAATCATCAAACTCAGCATCTCTATTTGCTTGCTAATGATACTATTGGCTGGCTGTGGTGATCCTGTTTTAGATCAAATCGAACGTCAACTGCCCGTCACTGAACAACGACTTAACCAGCTTAAGTCTGCTATCTCCGATAGTAAAGTAAGTAATGCGGTGCTTATATCTGAATACGCAGATAGGTTGAAACAACAAAAACCACATCTAAGCAATATCATTGATGAGTTAGCTAAAGAGTCAAATACTTCAGGCAGATTATATAATTCGTTAATCGAACGCTTTAACCTAGTCAAGTCATCACCTGATCAGTTTGCAAACAGTCAAGAGCGTTACGATGAGCTCCTGAGCATCATTGCAGCAGCCGATCCTACTCTATTCTCTGACGCCTTAAGTGACCCACTAAATGTGCTGGCAGATATGTCAGACGGTGAACTTGCTCGAGTTAATGCACTTTCAAAGGCACAAAGTATGGCTGCCAACGGTGCTCAAGACTTTGGTGTTGGTGAACAACTAATAGGCAATCCACTATATGGTAGCTGGCAACAAGACAGCAGCGGTATGTCGTTTTGGGCTTGGTATGGTGTCTTTTCTTTAATCGATGATGTATTCGACTACAAAAGAAAGAAACGTTATTACAGCCATTGGGGCAAATACCGTAGTTATAGTTACTACAATGATGTAGGTAGATACAACTACAGCTCACCTAAACAAAAGAAGTTTAGCAATCAACTTAACGCCAAAACGCGCAAATCATTTGAACGTAAAGGACAGAAATTTACGAGTCCATACGGCAAAACAAGAACAGGCTCAACAAAGCTGTCAGGTCAAAGTATGAAGGCACAATCTGCCAGCAGTCGATTTGCGACTAAAAGCCAATTTAGTAAAAAAAGTAGCTACGGTAAGAAATCAAGCTACTCAAAGAACGCAAGCTTTAGAAACAGTAAAACAAGCACTTCTCGCAGCTTTAGACGCGGCAAGTAGTGAGAAGGTGAGGAATAACTATGAATACATTGTATGAATTTACTGGCTTAAATACAGATTTACTCATTTACCTAGCGATCGACATTTCAATCGCAATCGTGCTGCTAAGCACAATGAAGTTTATTAGCGGTTTATCCGCGAAAGTAAACGCTAATGAAGAACTAGCAAAGGAAGATAACTTTGCCTTTGGCATCAGTGTCGCCGGTAGTGTAGCCGCCCTTGGTATAGTGCTAACAGGCGCTATCTTCGGAGAGAATGCGACTAGCTACATGATGGAAGCTATTGGCATGTGTGCTTATGGTGTTGTTGGTTTAATTTTGATAAAAATTGGTCGCCTAATCCATGATAAGTTTGCGCTTAATCAAATTGACAAAACTGAGCACATATTAAATAAAAACATCACAGTTGGTATTGTTGATGCTGCAGGTGCTATTGCTACTGCAATCATTATTAGAGCAGTGTTAATTTGGGCTCATGGCTTAGACGTAGCAACTTTTGTCGCTATCATTTCGGGCTTCTTAGTATCACAAGCGATGTTAATCTTTGTAACCCGTATTAAAGAAAAGCAATATGCACGTAACAATCAAAATGATTGTCTACAAGAAGCGTTTGCTAATGGTCAAGTTGCCCTAGCAATAAGATACGCTGGTCAAGTAATTAGTACTGCGCTTGCCGTTACTGCCGCTAGCTACTTTTTATCATACAACCCTGACACTTTAATTTTTACACTAGGTGGCTGGTTTGTATTTAGTATCGTGATGTCTGTATTGGTTGCTTTATTAACAACCTTAGCGAAGAAGCTTATTTTATGGGGTATTAACTTGGTAGAAGAAGTTGATCATCAGCATAATATCGGTGTTGCAAGTGTTGAAATGGCGATCAGCATCTCAATTGCGCTCATTTTAACAGGTTTAATGGCGTAATAGATTAACGTGACAGAGCAGAAAACTAAGCAGCAACTTTTCTTTCATGATTTGTTGCTGATTTTGACTATGGCCGTTTTAGCCGGCTGTGGTCTAATATACGAATACCTACTCTCTCATTACGCAGGTAGAATACTGGGTGTAATGGAGAGCGCTATCTATACAATGATAGGCCTAATGATCGTTGCTATGGGTTTAGGTGCATTTGCCGCTAGAAAGATTAAATGTGCTTTTAACGGCTTTGTTTGGTTAGAAATAGCAATAGCATTCATTGGCACACTAGCAATTTTATTTATCGGTGCAGCAGTAGCATTTAGCCAAGTATTACCACAAGTCATCTCCGATACTTTCAATTTGCCACCTGATGTCATTCCACAAGGCGGATGGCTAAAACAAGTGTCCTTTTTAGCGTTCAAGAGCCCTTACGCTTTTGGTTTGCTGTTAGGTTTCCTAATTGGCATGGAAATTCCACTTATCGCTAAAATTCGTGAGCACATTCATCAAAAACACTTAAGTAACAACCTCGGTACTATCTATGGTGCTGATTACGTAGGTGCAGGTATCGGTGCTGCTATTTGGGTTATTTTTCTACTTTCAATAGATATAAGTAAAGCTAGTGCCTTAACGGCTGCACTTAACATCGTTGCAGGTACAGTATTTGTTATTTTCTATTGGAAGAAATTGTCAAAGCCAAAAGCGATGATTACCTGCCATGCCCTACTCGTTGTTATTGCGTTTTGGGTGTATCAAAATGGTAATCAGTGGCTCAACCACATGAGCAACTTTTTATATCTTGATAAAGTTGTTTACACAGACAAAACGCGCTACCAACAACTTACGTTTACCGAACGAAAGATGGGAATGGACCAAGGTAGTGTAATCAATTTCTATTTAAATGGTAGATTACAATTCTCTTCTAGTGACGAGCACATTTATCACAGTTATTTAGTGATGCCTGCACTGGCAGCGTCAGCACGGCAGGATAACGTTCTTATTATCGGTGGTGGTGATGGACTTGCCCTAAGAGATGTACTAGCTTGGCAGCCCAATAGCGTTACTCTGGTAGATTTGGATAAAGAACTGATAGATATTTTCAAGAATCCAGCTGATTATTTACCAGCTAGGTTAGCTAGACAATTATCAACACTAGTAGATGATAGTTTAACTGATAAACGTGTGACGATTATCAATGATGATGCATTCTTAGCAGTTAACAACCTTATTAAACAAGGTCAGCATTACGATACCATTATTGTAGATTTGCCAGATCCAAGTCACCCTGATTTAAACAAACTCTACTCTGTACACTTTTACGCTAAATTAAATCAATTGTTAGTAGGCGATGGCGCTATATCGATACAGTCAACTAGCCCCTATCATGCAAAAGATGCATTTATCACAGTAAAAAATACATTAGCGGCTGCAGGCTTTCCAAGTGTCGAGCAATATCACGACAATGTTCCTAGTTTTGGTGAATGGGGATGGACAATTGCTACTAAGATGGGCGCAAGTCCGTCGACGAGATTAAATGCGCTAGATCAATTGCCTATTGATCATCATTGGTTAAACTTGGCTATGGTCAAATCGGCGTTTATTTTCCCTACTGACTTTTACCAAGGCAGTGAATTGCTGCAAGCAAATTATCTTGGCAGTCATAGGTTATATCAGTTACACCAGCATGCATGGCGTGACCAACAAGGGCTAAATAGCACTTATTTACAACAATAAGCAAAAAGCTGCTTGACATATTATGTCAGACTGCTACATTAACCACATATCTGACATATTATGTCAGATAAAACTTAAAGACGTTAATCGCCTTTAAACATGAAATAACATGAGGATGAACATGAATATTCATAAAATTGCAGACCACCTAAACACGTTGGCAGACAATTCTGACACAGGGATGGTATTTGATTGTCAACCGATCTCAGGTGAGGTTGATGTACTTCAAGTGACTGTACAAGGTCGTGAAGAATTACCTATTTTTATGTCAGTAACGGATGACCAAATTCTTTGTATCACTTACCTTTGGGGTGAAGAAGAAGTTAAACCTGGCGCATTAGCTGATATGCATACAAGTATGTTGGAAATGAATATTCCAATGCCTTTATCTTCATTTTCAAAAATTGGTGATAAGTACGTGATTTTTGGTGCACTTTCTATTAGCTCAACCTTTGTAGATATTGAGCATGAAATTGCTGTATTAAGCAACAATGCCATCGAAGTTATCGATGACATGAGTGAATTCTTAGCATAGTTTAGCCGCCGAGTAGGAGAATATTATGAGTTTATTTAAGAAAATTATGACCGCTTTTCGTGGTGGCGCATCAGAAGTTGGTGAAGCAATTGTAGATGCAAACGCTACACGCATTTTTGAACAAGAAATCCGTGATGCAGAAAACCACTTAACAAAAGCTAAGCGTGACTTAACAAGTGTGATGGCACAACAAATGTCTTCAAGCCGTGAAGTTGACCGTATTAAGCGCGAAATTGCAGAGCACGAAGGCTACGCTGTACAAGCAATGGAAAAAGGTGACAACGAGCTAGCATTAGCGGTTGCTGAAAAAATCTCTGGATTAGAAAGTGAATTAGCAACTCAACAGCAGTCGTTAGATAGCTTTGAAGGTAATGCTAATCGCCTAAAAGAGCTTGTTAAAAAGAGTGAACGTCAAGTTGCTGAATACAAGCGCCAATTATCAATGGTAAAAACAACAGAAAGTGTGCAAAAGGCAACTTCTGCAATTACTGATAACTTCTCATCTAGCAACTCTAAGCTGTTGAATGCTAAAGACTCATTAGAGCGCATTAAAGCGAAGCAACAGAAGTTTGATGACCAATTGAAGGCTGCTGAAGTTTTAGAGTCTGAAAATTCAGATAGCTCTTTAGAAGCTCGATTAAAAGAAGCTGGTATTGGCTCTACATCAAATGATGCTAATTCAGTGTTAGAGCGCTTAAAAGCGAAGCAACAATAATTATTTTCACTAAACAGGCCACGCAATAGCGTGGCCTTTTGGGTTTAAACTATGAGCTTTTTAAAACGACTTTTTAAAGAAGATAAACCTGAGCGTACAATCACTGAAGTCAAAGATTTACGTGTAAAGGATATCATTCAACTAAACGACAGCTTTGCTATGCCAGCAAACCTTCGTGGTCAGCAATTTCAAGTGACGGCTGTTAATAGTTATGAGTACGAAAGGCACGTACAAACGGAATGGGTATTAACAGGTAACCACAATGATGAAATATACCTGAGCCTAGATGTAGACGATAAAGTTTATTTGCAATTTTCACTTAAAATTGAGCGAGATGACGTCGAAACCTTATTTGATTTAGACGCCTTTGCAGAGATTTTTGATGAGCCAGGAAATGCCTTTTTAGAAAAGCAGGCAGATACTGCGCTTACCGATGGTTGGACTGACGATCAATACAGACAATCAGATTTTGCTGTAGTTGGCTACTTTCATCGAAAAGACCATCGAAGCCAACATTTATCTCAATATGAAGGAAAAGATAGCGGTGAGCAATTTGAACTTTACCGACTACTTAATAAGGATGAAAGCAAAGGCGTTGAATTAGAAGTCTGGGATGACGGTGAGACGGATGTTTTTGTTACTATGTATCGTCCAACAACTGACATTGTTGATATGTTCCCAGGAAGCTAATTGTGAATAGAAAAGTACCTGAAAAATGGCAATCATCCGTTAAAGCGGTTAAAGCGGTACAAGTAGCGTTTGATATGGATGAAAAGATCCAAATGGAGATCAGACGTGAGGCCTTAGAAGACGGTTTAAGCCCTTCAGATAAGATTAGGGATATACTTGGCTTACCAACTAACCGCCGCCCTAAGAGACCACGCTTAACTGTGAGCTTATCGCCAGCAGATTATGAAGTATTGGCAGAGAAATACGGCTTAACACCAGATCAACAACTGGAAATAAAACGAAAATTAATGGATGATTTAGTCACTCACGTGACAGAAAAACAATAATACAATGGAAAAAAAGCTTAAAACATATACCGTCGATGAGTTTGGCGTTAAAAACTATAACTCGTTTTACCTACTTGTTATTGGTTTGGTTGTGCTATATGCCATCATTGCAGGTCTAGCCTACCCTCTTTATCACTATGAGTTTGCCGCTGAAAACGGCAATATAAAAACTTATAAAGATGCCTTTTGGACACTGCAAATGAGCGCAAGTACCATCGGCTTTGGTGACTTTTATCCAATTACCGCAGAAGGTCGCATCATCGTAGCAACGATGTTTTATATCGGTATTGGCTTAGTAAGTTTTGTTGGTGCACAGTTTGTTAATAAGTTTATTGGCTTTACAGACACTAACGTAAAGAACCGAGAACTTCGCCGACAAAATAAAGAAATTTTAGAGCACAATAAAATGCTGGAAAAGAAAATTGATAAGCTAGTTCAGTCGTTAGAAAAGCTTATCGATGATAAAAACACTAAGTAGTAGTTAATAACTGGTTGAACATTCAGTTCAACCAGTACGCCGGCATTCTCTTCGCCTGCTCCAAAGAATGATTAAGCGCAACCAAAAGGTTTTCCACCTTACATTGCTGCCAGTTAACTATCTTAACGGGCTTATCTTCTAGTGTTTCCAACTGTTGTTGAATGATCCATAAACTTTGAAGTTCGCTTAGCCCTTGCTGAATATCTAACCAAGGTGCTCTAAACTGCTCTCTTAATTCACTATCGAACAACTGACCTAACCAGCTGCCAGAGCACAAACATTGAGCCAAAAGATTACGTGTTGCTAAAAACGCGTCAACGTCTTCAGTATTAGAAAAAGACATAGCGTCAATCAAGGCATGTAAATCACTATTTAGCCTCTGCCTAGCAAAATCATGCAAAGCAGGTACTTCCTTTTCTTTGTTAATTACTTTTTTATCGCCAATTGCGATTTGTAACAACTGAAGCTGCAATTTATTGAAGCGTTCACCATGTAAAAACGCAATCACTTGTTCAGCGTCTGGCAGCCTTCTTTTTTCTAGTTTTAACTGCTCAACAAGTTGCTCACTGTAATTGATTTTTTTGCGATAATTTCCGGTTTTATTCATCAACTCCTGCAAATGCACAGCGTTTTCCAACCAGCTCATCAACGTAATAAAGTAATCGATCTCGTTGCAAACCTCGTCAACATAGCTTTTGCTAAAATCCTGATATAAAACAAAGCCGTGACGTGTCATTTGCAACGCCTCTAACACTTTTTTCAAGACGATTAGTTGAGGTGTTTTAATATAAACTTCAACACATAGCTGCAGTTGTTGTAAACATGATGATAAGCCAAGTTGCAAATTATGCTCAAACTTCTCTGAATACTTTTTAACTTGTAACTCAGGTAATTCTGTTTGTCCCGACTGTTTGCCTTGCCATAACGCATAACCTCTAGCAGCTTTACTTTTTAAGCCAGGTCTCAATTGCAATTTGGAGAAAAGTAAGTTTGCTAAAAAGAATATATCTTTCTTATGTCCTTTAAGTAACTCTATTTCAATCTCACGAATATCTTCAGAGCCCCTATGAGCAGATACCTTGCCTTCATCAAACGCAAGCTCGATAGAGCTGTCACCCAACTGAACTGACCAAGTTTTTCTAACAAAATCAGTATTAAAAAGAGAAATAAGCTGATCTTGCAACTTATCCACATTTGTATGTTCTGGCCAAATTTCAGCGGGAAACAACGTTAGTTCAGGGAAGGTTTGATCAATATCTATATTGTATTCAGGCCTTTGGTGCATGCCACCAACAACAATACCAGCCGTTTTGATTGTTTGCTCAATATGCTGATTAGTAGAACGAACCCTTAGTCCAAAGTCCAACGCTCTTAGGTGTTGCTGTTCAGTATCAAAATAACAGTTACTGAGTTCAGCCGTTTGTTGACTGTAGCTAAATCCTTGCTCTGTTAATAATTGACTTACAATTTCTTCTACATTTTGATCTAGAACCAAGTATTTAAGTTCTATTTCCGTTGCCATAATGCCCTTCAATCTATATTACGCTAATTGCTAACATTACCTAAGGTAACTCCTTCAGGCAATATATTTCGATTTTATCCATGCTAATGACAGATTTAGCGAAAGTTGTGCTTGCTTATAACTTGGCAAAGCCCTAATATTTTTAGCCTAGTATTTAGCACAATTTCTGGTTCATCAATGAAAATGAAAAATTTGATATTCGCAGCGCTACTTTTCCCTTGTGCATTTATCGCAAGCGCTGAAGAAAATAACACTAACCAACTACCTAAAGCCTATATTGCTGATGATCTATTTATCTATATGCACTCAGGTCCAGGTACAAATTATAGGATTTTGGGTAGCATCAACGCAGGTGAAGAAGTTTCTGTAACTGGAGTAGAGCGAAATGGTTACACCGAAATCGTTGATAGCCGAAGCAGAAACACTTGGGTTGAAACTAAATTTATACAGCAAAAACCTGGTATGCGTTTTATCATCGCAGAATTAAATACCCAGGTTGCAAACGAACAAGAAGCACAACAAACAATTAGAGCTGAATTGGAAGATACTAGAAACACTTTAGTAGATGTTCAATCTCAACTGGCAGAAGCTAAAAATCAACTAAAATCAACACAAACAGAGCTAACTGATGTTTCATCACAGTTAAAAACTCAAGATTTAGAGATTCAAAAGTTTTGGTTTTTTACTGGTGCAATGGTACTTGGTATCGGTGTTATTTTAGGCCTAGTTTTACCAAGATTAGTCGCTAAGAAACGTTCAACGATGGAAAGCTGGCGCTAGTAGGCTCAAATGAAAATTAAACAATATTTATCAATGGCGTTAGTTGCTACTAGCGCCATTTCTTTTGCTCCTCACGTTGTAGCAAAAACAGACGGTGTTAGCCCATACCTTCCTCTGAAAGTCGACAGCATGATTGAATTGGAAATTGAGCGATTGGCTTCAATCACCAACATGCCCAAATTGACAAAGCCGTATCATATAGCTTCTGTTGTTAGTTATTTAAACAAGGTAAAGCACTCGCACCCGTCACTTTACAATAGGCTAAACTCATACGTTGAACGCTACAAATCCAAATCGGCAATCACTCATTATTCAGTTGAACTCGGATATGGCGAGAAAGATGGTGGCACACTGGGTAATCAAAGAGGACAATCGTTTGATTCAATAGGTAAACTTTCTGCGAGGGGCTTTTACCAAACGAGTGAATACCTTATTTTCAATGCTGGTGGTTCTATTGTTCACGGTCAGGGGATTGTCCCTCAATCGAGCTTCGTCTCTTTTGGTGTAGACTACATGCAGTTTGACTTAGGTTATAGAGAACATTGGCTATCTCCAATGCAAGAAAGTGCATCGCTGCTGTCTACAAACGCTCCTACGGCACCATCAATAACCGTTAGTAACGTTTCTCCTTTAACTGACTTTAATATTCACTATGAAATGTCGTTAGGGCTGTTAGAAGAGATGTCAGGCATTCACTTTGACGACAAAATTTCAGATGGTCGCCCAGGTTTATTAACGATGCATTTAAGTGGCCAACCTATTGACGGTTGGACAATAGGGCTTAATCGTAGTTTTCAGTTTGCTGGTGGTGAGCGTAGCATTACTTTAAGTGATATATGGCAAGCGATTATTGACCCTGTAAATAGTGATAACTGCGGTGGTACTGACCTCGTTGATTGTGACGAAGAAGTAGGTAATCAGATAGCATCTATCACCAATAGATTTGATTTTAGTGTTTTAGATACTCCGGTATCATTCTATTTCGAATATGCCGGTGAAGATACCAAAGATCACAAAAACTACCAGCTAGGAAACCTTGCATACACCTATGGTTTATTCCTGCCATATTTATCTGAGTCATCTTCTGTTTATTTTGAATACTCTGACTATCACAGTCACTGGTATATCCATCATTTATATGATGAAGGTTACCGCAATGATGGTACTGTTATGGGACATTGGTGGGCCAATGATAGAATAATAGACGATAAAGTAGGCGGTCAAACTTTCAATATTAGATATAACCTAGATATCCAAGATTTTGGGCATCTGACTGCAAAAGCTCGATTTATAACATTGAATGAATCTAGCAAAGCTGATTATGAAACGGCTAGGGAATTTGAATTATCATATAAACAAACTTACAACAAAGGCTTTGTTGGCGTTAGTTTAATCAACAAGAAAAACGTATATGGTGATAGCTTCAACCGTATAAGTGTTTCATATAATTGGTAAATGATTAGGGCTAGTGTTGCCTAGTGTTCCACTAGCCTATTGAAGAAATGTTATTTGCCGACTGAAGAGTTGTCGTGGACTCAACTAGTGAAACAACAGCATTAACTACGTCTTCAGGTAATAAATCTATGACCTGATCATTGTCTCGAATAAAGCCACCGCGGCTACTTACTGTCACAACGTGCTGCCCTTTTGGACAAACCATACTAAATGCACTAGTCCCCTTAGTGTGCAAAGCAACAGTATTCGTATTTGTTGCTGATGCAATATGCAAAGGCCCAGAATCTGCGGTAATCAAAATATCTACTGAAGCAATATCACTAATTAGCTCTGGGATACTCCGCTGCCCTGCTAAATTATGAATTTGGCAGTTTTTCTGAAGACGGACATGCTGAGTAACTTTTTCTGCCTCTCGATGCTCATTAGCAGAACCAAACATGTATATCTCGAACGGCACTTTGAGCTTTTTCTTCAATAATTCAATCGTAGCAATGGTCGACTCTACAGGGAAATGTCGACTTGTTTTTTCAGGAGATAAAATTGAAAAACCAATCGCCAAATGGTTCTCCCCTATGTTTGACAAAGAGCTATCAAAATTCAACTTTACACTTGGCAACTTTGAAAGGTTATCATTGCAGGCTCTGTTCGCTAGGTATGCATAACGATTGATATAATGTCTGCACTTGTCAAACTTCAAGCTATCAGTCAATAAAGTAGACCTCATTTCTGTGTCATACCCTATTCTTCTAGGAATGCGAGCTAATTTTGCAATTAGCGCATCGACAAGCTTGTTGGTAAACAAGATAGCGATATCTGCTTCGACTTCTTTTAAAACCTTAACAAGTAAGTGTGTGCCTTTGACTTTGCCATTCTTTCTATTATCAACGATACATTTAATATCGTTGTCTAAATCAAATAGTGGCCTTAGGTAGTCCTGCATAACTAAATAAAATGTTGCTCCAGGATAATAGGTGCGCAGCAATTCAATAGAAGCCGTGCAATTAACACAGTCTCCTAGGAACCTCGGCATAAAAAGAACAATTTTTTGATTGTAGGAACGCATACTATTCAACGTAAGACTCAAATTGACTATTTTCATTAATGATATCTATTCGCGTGTTAGTTTACTCTATCGCACTTAATAGTAAAATATTTACCAAGTAGAATTGCCCGATAAAATGTAATACAAGTCTTTAATAATTTGAACGTAACTCAATTTGAGTATATTTATTACTAGCGCAAAAGTGATAGTATTAGCGCTCTTTACCAGTGAATGGTTAATTTCAGGAAAAAGTAAGCATGAAAGTAACAGTTTTTGGCATCGGTTACGTTGGACTAGTCCAAGGTGCAGTGTTAGCTTCAGTAGGACATGACGTTATTTGTGTGGATGTAGACAAGACAAAAATAGAACAGTTAAATCAAGGTGAAATCCCTATTTTTGAGCCAGGGCTACAGACTATCGTGCAACAAGCAGTAAAGAATAACTTGCTTCGCTTTACTAAAAACGCCAAAGAAGGTGTTGAGCATGGTAATGTTCAAATGATTGCCGTAGGTACTCCTCCTGACGAGGATGGCTCGGCTGATCTGAAATACGTACTAAAAGTGGCTCAAACCATTGGCGACCTAATGGCAGATGATAAGTTAATTATCAATAAGTCTACTGTGCCAGTAGGCACAGCTGAGCAAGTAAAAGAAACGATTGATAAATGCCTAATCACTCGACAAAGCAATCTCAAATTTGACGTTGCGTCAAACCCTGAATTTTTAAAAGAAGGCGCGGCTGTCAGTGACTGCCAAAGACCTGATCGTATAATTGTTGGTACTGAGAGCGAGCAAGTTAAAGATATTATGCGCGAGTTGTATGCACCATTTAACCGCAATCACGACAGACTGATCTTCATGGATGTTCGATCTGCTGAATTAACAAAGTACGCTGCAAACTGTATGCTCGCCACAAAAATATCTTTCATGAATGAAATTGCTAATATCGCAGAGCAAGTAGGTGCAGATATTGAGGCTGTTAGGCAAGGTATTGGATCCGATACTCGCATCGGATACCACTTTATCTATGCAGGATGTGGTTACGGTGGTTCTTGTTTTCCAAAAGATGTTAATGCTTTAGTAAAAACAGCAAACGACAATAACTATCAACCTCAAATATTAGAGGCAGTTGAAGCAGTTAATAAAAAGCAAAAAAGCAAATTATTTGAAAAACTAAGCAGCCACTTTGCAGGCCACTTATCAGGAAAGACCATCGCTATTTGGGGGTTATCTTTTAAACCTCAAACAGATGATATGAGAGAGTCGCCAGCTAGAGTATTGATGGAGTCTCTTTGGAAACAGGGCGCAAATGTAAGTGCTTTTGACCCTGAAGCGATGAATGAATGTCAGAGAATTTATGGCCTTAGACGAGATCTTAGGTTAAATGCAAATAAAGAATCTGCCTTAGTTGATGCTGATGCTCTTGTTATTTGTACTGACTGGGGACAGTTTAAAGCACCTGATTTTGAATTTATTAAATCTACGCTGCGCTCACCTGTCATTGTCGATGGCAGAAACCTATACAACCCAGAAGCCGTTTTAGATCTTGGAATAAAATACTATGCGATAGGTAGAGGCTTGCCTACAGTGGCTCATTAAGGTATTTTGTATACCGATATAACAAATACTTCTATAGAAAAATTAAACTATTGTTGACAGCATTCGAGTAAATACGTTACAAATATACACTATTACTGAATGAATAATCATTTAAGAGCAAAAAATTGAATACTTTTAAGCACATTAACACTATCCTCCTCCTCGCACTAACGTTGCGCGGATAGACTGTTATTGCTTAAATTTTAAGAAATTTACATAAAACCCGCGCTAAAAGAACGCGGGTTTTTTTATGCCCGTATTTTAGTGACACTAAGAGAATTGGAACGGCAATGGACAACAGAGTAATTATTTTTGACACCACATTACGAGATGGTGAACAGGCATTAACCGCAAGTTTATCGGTACATGAAAAGCTACAAATTGCACAAGCAATTGAAAGACTTGGTGTTGATATTATTGAAGCCGGCTTCCCGGTATCTTCTCCTGGCGATTTTCATTCGGTACAAGAAATAGCTCGCACCGTAAAAAACTCTGTTGTGTGTGGTTTATCTCGCGCTGTTGAAGCGGATATTAAGGCTTGTGCTGATGCATTATCAGTAGCCGACCAATTTAGAATACATACGTTTATTTCAACGTCTGATGTTCACGTCGAGCAGAAATTAAGAAAAGGGTTTGACGACGTAGAAGCAATGGCAGTCAATGCGATAAAATATGCGCGCCGTTTTACCGATGACGTTGAATTTTCTTGTGAAGACGCTGGCCGTACACCAATCGACAAATTATGCCGCATGGTAGAGCAAGCAATTAGAGCTGGCGCTAAGACGATCAATATCCCAGACACCGTTGGTTACACCATTCCAAACGAGTTTGGCGGCATCATTGAGACCTTATTTAACAGAGTGCCAAATATCGATCAAGCAATCATCTCTGTACACTGTCACAATGATTTAGGTTTAGCAGTGGCAAACTCGATGGCAGCTGTTCAAGCAGGTGCTAGACAAATCGAATGTACCATTAACGGTATTGGTGAACGCGCCGGTAACTGTTCATTAGAAGAAGTCGCCATGATCATGCAAACACGTAAAGACTTCTTAGGCGTACAAACAGGTATCAACCACCAAGAAATTGCCAAAACTTCTAAGCTTGTTAGCCAGTTATGTAATATGCCGGTGCAACCAAACAAAGCAATAGTTGGTAGCAACGCCTTTAGTCATTCTTCAGGTATTCACCAAGACGGCATGTTAAAAGCCAGCAATACCTATGAGATCATGACACCAGAAAGTGTCGGCATTAGTAAAACCAAACTTAACCTAACTTCTCGTAGTGGTCGCCACGTAATTAAGCACCGCATGGAGAGTTTAGGCTACAAAGATACTGACTATGATTTAGAAACTTTATACGCTGATTTCTTAGCACTAGCTGATAAGAAAGGCCAAGTCTTTGACGATGATTTAGAAGCATTGTTATTCAATATTCAGCAGCAAGGTGAAAAAGAGTTTTACCATATTGAAAGCATGAGTGTTCAATGTGGTGGCGGTGACTTCGCAACAGCAAGCCTAAAACTAGTATCAGGTAATGAAGAACAAGTTGTATCGGCTACAGGTAACGGTCCTGTAGATGCATTATATCGTGCTATCAAAGATGCTGTTGATATCGACTTTGAAGTCGCCGACTACAAAATATCAAATAAAGGCCAAGGTGAAGACGGATTGGGTAAAGCCGATTTAGTGGTTCACTGGCAAGACAGAAATTTCCATGGTTATGGCTTAGGGACGGATGTTATTGAAGCATCAGGCCAAGCACTAATCCATACCTTGAACAGTATACATAGAGCACAGGCAATTGCCGTGATGAAACAAGAAGCAATGACTGCTCAATAAGAATTTAAGAGATAGGAACCAAAAAATGTCTAATATCGCGATTTTAGCCGGTGACGGTATCGGTCCAGAAGTAATGAATGAAGCCGTCAAGGTTTTGGGTGTTGTTGCTGATAAGTTTAATTTTCCATTAACGTTTAACCACTATGATGTTGGTGGTTGTGCTATCGATAATCATGGAACAGCATTACCAAAATCAACCATTGAAGGTTGTGAGCAATCTGATGCCATTTTGTTTGGCTCTGTAGGTGGTCCAAAGTGGGCTAACTTACCACCAACAGAACAACCAGAGCGCGCTTCTTTGTTAGGCCTAAGAGGTCACTTTGGCCTATTCTGTAATATGCGCCCTGCTCAACTTCAAGCTGCCATGTCTTCTTTATCACCACTAAGAGCTGATATTTCTGAAGAAGGGTTCGACATTTTAGTTATGCGTGAATTAACAGGTGGCATCTACTTTGGTGAGCCAAAAGGTCGTAAAGATGCAGGCACTGAAAATGAAGCCGGCTTTGATACAATGATTTACAGCCGTAAAGAAATCGAACGTATTGCCAAGTTAGCCTTTGAAGCTGCAACAAAACGTAATAACAAAGTTATCTCTGTTGACAAAGCAAACGTACTTGCCAGCTCACAATTGTGGCGTGAAGTAGTTAACGAAGTAGCAAAAGACTACCGAAGTGTAGAACTTGAGCACATGTATGTAGACAATGCTGCAATGCAACTAGTACGTTACCCTGGTCAATTTGACGTAATGCTATGTTCAAACCTATTTGGTGACATCCTTTCTGATATTTGTGCAATGATCACAGGCTCAATGGGATTATTGCCTTCAGCAAGCTTAAATGAAGCAGGTTTTGGTATGTACGAGCCAGCAGGTGGTACAGCACCGGATATTGCTGGTAAAGGTATTGCTAACCCTATCGCTCAGATTCTTTCAGCAGCATTACTACTTCGTTACAGCTTAAACCAAGACGAAGCAGCAACAGCAATTGAAAACGCTGTTGCTAAAGCATTAGATTCAGGCAATTTCACTCGTGACTTATTATCTGCAGAGCAAGCAGACCAAGCCAAGTCTACCGGTGAAATGGGCGATATTATTTGTAGCCTAATTAAGGAGGGTTAATTGTGGCTTCTACGTTATATGAAAAGTTATGGCAACAGCATTTAGTTGAAGAAAAAGAAGGTGAAACACCTCTACTATATGTAGATCGTCATTTGATCCACGAAGTTACTTCGCCACAAGCCTTTGCTAACTTGCGTTTTCACGGCCGTAAATTACGCCACCCAGAGCGCACAATCGCTACAATGGATCACAATATTTCAACGCGTTCAATTGAAATAAATGCTGCCGGTGAAGGTGCTGCAAACCAACTTCGTACTCTTGAAAAAAACTGTAAAGAGTTTGGCATTGAGCTATTCGGCATGGGCCACAAAAACCAAGGTATTGTTCATGTAATGGGACCTGAACTTGGCTTAACATTACCTGGAAGCATTATTGTTTGTGGTGATTCTCACACGGCTACACATGGTGCATTTGGCGCATTAGCTTTTGGTATTGGTACATCAGAAGTTGAGCATGTATTTGCTACTCAAACACTTCGTCAAACCAAAGCCAAAACAATGAAAATTGAGGTTAAAGGTAAAGTAGGTGCTGGTATCAGTGCAAAAGACATTATCTTAGCAATCATAGGCAAAACAGGTAGTGCTGGTGCAACTGGCTACGTAGTAGAATACTGTGGTGAAGCAATTCAAGCTTTAACCATGGAAGAGCGTATGACTATTTGTAACATGAGCATAGAGTTTGGTGCCAAAGCGGGCTTAATCGCTCCAGATGAAACTACTTTTGCGTACTTGGAAGGTAAAGAGTACTCGCCTAAAGGTGAGTTGTGGGAACAAGCTGTTACTGACTGGAAGCAGTTAAAGACCGATGACGGTGCTTCTTTTGACGCAGAATTAACCTTAGAAGGAAAAGACATTAAGGCGCAAGTCACTTGGGGTACTACACCAGGCCAAGTGACCACTATAGACAGTGTAGTTCCTTCACCTGAAGACTTCAGTGACCCAGTGGAAAAAGATTCATGTGCAAAAGCACTTGAGTATATGGGACTTACCGCAGGCACTAAAATCACAGATATCGATATCAACAAAGTCTTTATTGGTTCATGTACAAACTCTCGTATTGAAGATTTACGAGCAGCAGCCGAGGTAGCCAAAGGCAAGCATGTAGCATCAGGTGTCGACGCTATTGTTGTACCGGGATCTTATCGAGTTAAAGAGCAAGCTGAGCAAGAAGGCTTGGCACAAATATTTAAGGAAGCTGGTTTTGAATGGCGCCTACCAGGCTGTTCAATGTGTTTAGGCATGAATGACGATAGACTTGAACCAGGTGATCGTTGTGCTTCAACAAGTAACCGAAACTTCGAAGGTCGCCAAGGCCGTGGCAGCCGCACTCATTTAGTTAGCCCTGAAATGGCAGCAGCCGCTGCAATTGCAGGCCACTTTGTCGATGTAAACGCTTAAGGAGCAAAACGATGGAGAAATTTAATCAACATCAAGGGTTAGTTGTTCCTTTAGACGCAGCTAATGTAGACACTGACCAAATTATTCCAAAACAGTTTTTGCAAAAAACTGAACGTGTCGGTTTTGGTCAACACTTGTTTCACGACTGGCGTTATTTAGACGCAGACGGTAACCAAGATAATCCTGAGTTCATTTTAAACTTTGATATTTATAAAGACGCTAGCATTTTGCTAGCACGTGAAAACTTTGGTTGTGGCTCAAGCCGTGAACACGCGCCATGGGCTCTACAAGAATACGGTTTCAAAGTGATCATTGCGCCTAGCTTTGCTGATATTTTTTATGCAAACTGCATCAATATAGGTATTTTACCTATCAAACTAGACGAGCAAATTATTAATGAGCTTTTTGAAGCGGCGCAAGATGCTAAACTATCGTTGACTGTTGACCTGCCTAATAAAGTCATTAGTTTTGCTGATAAATCGTTTGCATTTGATTTGGATAACTTCCACCAATATTGCCTAGAGCAAGGCATTGATAGCGTTGGTTGGACTCTAGAGAAGCTTGATACCATTGAGGCTTTTGAAAAACAAATCCCAGCATGGCGTTAAAAACATAGCCAAAATTAACCAACTTGAACTATGCTTAAAGGCATAGTTCAAGTATAAAATCAAAGCGTTAATAATTCATGGCTGACCAATCCCTATCCTTACTTAAAATACCTATCTCCGAACTTAAACCTGGCATGTATGTGTGTAATATATTTTCAGGGAAAAAAGATATTTCCGTAAAGTCGGAAGGTTATGTGTCCACAGCAGGAGCGATATCCAGATTGGCTTCTTCAGGTGTGACTTTTGTAACAGTTGATCCAAGCAAACAAAAAAAGTCAGAACAAATAGATAAAATACTTCCTGATACCCAAGAGGCTGAACCCGAAGAGCAAACACCAGTTCGTAAAGTTTCTCTAGAAAAAGAAATGGAAACTGCTAGTGCCCTTTATCAAGATGCAAAAGGGTTACAAACTAAAATCCTAACAAGTATTGCTGACGGAAAGAGTTTTGACATTAACGAAGCCAGAGCCTGTACCGATGACATGGTAGATTCTATCTTTAGAAATGAAGACGCACTTGCCTGTATGTCACGATTAAGAATGAAAGACGAATATTTAGTGGAACATTCTCTCAACGTTTCAATTTTAATGACTATCTTTGCTAAACATATGCAAGAAGATAGAAAGTTAATTGAGCAATTAGCATTAGGTGCTTTTTTACATGACATAGGGAAAATCAAAATCCCTGATGAGATACTAAATAAACCGGGACGTTTAACCGCTGAAGAATACGAAGTGATGAAATCTCACGTCACTCTTGGTACGGAAGTGATAGATGAATCACCTGAAATATCAAACGTAGTCGCTAAAATGGTGAAAGAGCATCACGAACGACTTGACGGTAATGGCTACCCTGAAAGCCTTCCAGCAGAGAAAATCTCGAAATTTGGTAGAATGATAGCAATTGTCGATAGCTATGACGCAATGACAGCTGAGCGCGTCTATAAAGCAGGAATGCACCCGATCAAAGCCTTTAAAAACTTAGTTAATGAATCGCCAACCGCCTATGACGACGCTCTGGTAGAAAAATTCATTCAATGTTTAGGGATTTACCCTGTCGGTACTTTAGTTAAATTGAATAGTGGAAAAATCGGTTTAATCAGTCAGTTAAATAAATCAAAACCTTTACAACCATACGTTAGAGTTTTTTATAACGCTCGCATGAACCAAGCGATAGCAATGGAAGAAATAAACCTAGCTAAATGCAAATACAAAGACCAGATCGATACTTGCATCAAACCAGAAGAATTTAACCTAAATTTAATGAAGTTCTTTAAAGCTGCCTTTATTGATTAAAGTTAGTTCATTACCAACTAGACAGGGCCGGCATGCTAAATTGTTGGCCTTTATAAGACAAAACAACCGTTTGTGGCTCTATCCTATCAATCACCAATTGACTTGTAATATTATCCCCTTGAAATTTGTCTTCCCCATTGACTCTTACCCAGCCTTGGCCATTGCTAGCATATATATGCATATCGAATTGAACAGTTGGTAATTCATCTTGTAACCAAACAGGCATTTCAGAGATAGACTTCACCGGAGGTAGCGTTTCATCGGCAAGCAAAGAATCCGTCTTTCTCTCAATAATATCTTGGTCAGGCGCTTCAGCATTAGTCTGTTCAATAGCATCCTGAAATTTTGCCAATAACTCATCTGAAACACCGTCTGTTTGTGTTAATTGGATCTCTTTGTCTGCGATCTTTATTTTGTTACTTTCAGGAACATAACCAACGATAATAGGTTCTTGTTCCTCAGATAACTCTGTATCATCGACCTCTGTTGAAATAGTGTCTTCTGAATTAGAGTGCAATGTTGGCTTAGTTTCTAATTCAGCAAGTTTTGTTTCCAATGCATCGAGCTTTTCAATCAAACGATCTTCTTTGCTTTTTTCATTTGCTTGTGGCTTTACAATTTCAATATTACGTTCACTTTCTTTCATTTGAGCTGTAGCAGCTGAATCGGGCAAGTCAGTGACAAAATACTGTTGTCCCCACAAGACAGCTGCTGACGTCACTCCTACAACTGCAACTAGAGAGAGCCCAATCATTGCCAATTTATTGAAAGAATAATTAGATTGGTTTACCGGCAACTGCTCACCTAAAGCTTCAATCGCTGCTAGCTTTACAATTTTTGCTGAAACTGTTGACGCATTTTGGTTGTAGGCGATTTGCAAAGATCTATCAGCCAATAAATTAATTACTCGAGGAATACCATTTGAAATAGCATGCAACTGTTTGATCGCTGCACTATTAAATAACTCACGATGACACTGAGCAACGCTCAGTCGGTGAGTAACATATTGTTTTACTTCTTCTTTGCTTAATGGCATTAAATGGTAACGTGCCGTGATGCGTTGAGCTAATTGCCTTAAATCTCTGCGCTGTAATAGTTGCTGTAACTCTGGTTGGCCAATCAAAATAACTTGTAATAACTTTTTAGTATCTGTTTCTAGATTAGTGAGTAGTCTAAGCTGCTCTAATACTTCTGGCGCTAGATGTTGCGCTTCATCAATCACCAATAAGGTACTCACACCTTGCTCATGATTATCTAATAACTTCTGCAGAATCTTATCGGTATAGTACTTTACTGTTGCGTCTTCATTGTTATAGCTGATTTCAAGCTTGTCACATAACGTCTCTAATAACTCTATGCTTGAAATGGTTGGATTCATAATAAACGCGGCAACCGTATTTTCCGGTAACTGTGCCATTACCTTTCTGCAAATTGTTGTTTTACCAGTGCCCACTTCACCGGTGAGTAGTACAAACCCGCCTACATCGCCTAGACCATGCATTAAATGCCCTAACGCTTCTTTATGACGATTTGTCATAAACAGATAATCAGGGTTTGGTGCAATGGTAAAAGGTAATTCAGACAAAGAAAAATAAGTTGTGTACATAATCGGCACTAATAAATAAAAAGCGGTAAAAAAGTAACCTTTGTTTAACAAGATGTCAAAGCTCATATGTTGCAAATCATGAATATGTTATGATGGCTTTTTGTATTAGAGGTATCGGAAATAGTACTAATGGCTGTAGAGAACTTAGACGTTTACTTGGTAGGTGGTGCGGTTAGAGATGAGTTACTGGCGCGCGAAGTAAAGGAACAAGACTTTGTTGTTGTTGGTAGCACACCTCAGGAGATGCTTGCTAGAGGCTTTCAGCAGGTTGGTAAGGACTTTCCAGTATTTCTTCATCCACAAACCAAAGATGAACACGCCCTAGCTCGTACAGAAAGAAAAAAGGGCAGAGGTTACACAGGCTTTGAATGTTATGCAGAGCCTGACGTGACACTAGAGCAAGACCTAATAAGACGAGACCTCACTGTTAACGCCATGGCGAAGTCACACGACGGAAAAATCATTGATCCGTACGGTGGTTTAGACGACTTAAACAATAGAATACTTAGACATGTCTCCGATGCATTCAGTGAAGATCCACTAAGAGTATTAAGAGTTGCAAGATTCGCTGCGAGATATCACTACTTGGGATTCAAAGTAGCAGATGAGACGAAACAGTTGATGGCCCAAATTAGTCATTCCGGAGAACTTTCTTCTATCTCACCTGAGCGTATTTGGCTCGAAATGTCTAAAGCGCTAAGCGAAGAAAACCCAGAAGTCTTTTTTGAAATACTCAGAGAAACGCAAGCGCTAAAAGAAATTTGGCCTGATTTAGATAAACTTTGGGGCATTCCTAACCCTGCTAAATGGCATCCAGAAATATGCTCTGGTGTTCATACTATGATGGTACTTCAACAGGCTAGCCAATTAACAGATGATATTGCCATTCGCTTTGCCGCACTCTGTCACGACTTAGGAAAAACGATTACTCCGAGTGATAAGTGGCCAAGCCACCATGGACATGAAGGTTTAGGTGTGCCATTAGTTGAAGATATCTGCAAAAAACTAAGAGTGCCGAAAAAAACAACGCAGCTAGCCATTGCCGTATGTAGATTTCATTTACATTGCCACAAGGCGTTTGAACTAAAACCAAGTACAATACTGAAAGTATTCAATCAACTAGACGTTTGGCGTAACGAAACACTGCTATTTGATTTCTTAATCGCTTGTATGGCCGACTTTAGAGGGCGTACTGGCAGCGAAAAAGCTGACTATCCTCAAAAAACCTATTTTGAGCAATGCTATCAAGCAACAAAGACAGTCACTGCTCAAGCTTTTGTTGCTAAAGGCTTAAAAGGTGCACAAATAAAAACAGCAATAAACGAAGAAAGAGTTGAAGTAATTTCTAAAATAAAACAAACAGCTAGCTAACCCTTTAATATTAAGAAAATATTGTAAAAAGGTTAAATCCAAATCCCATCATTTATAATATTGCAAATAAGCAACACTCTTCCTATATTTTTGATGTTTACTTTACCCCAATAGAGTAAACAACAATGGAATATATAAACAGCTAAAGCAAGGAGTTTAGCTAATGCTGTTTGTAATTTTTTTAAACAGACTACTCGGTAGCAAATACCGAATACATGGAGAGTATATTATGCGTGAATTAAGCGTATCAGAAGTATATGAAGTTAGTGGTGGAGGTTTACCATTTGTTGTTGGCTGGGCTGCAGGCCATATTATGAGTAAAGCTACAGATTCATATATTGAGTGGGTACAAAATGGAGCAGGTGGTTGGAAGGAGGAGTATGATCCTAACGGATATGCAGATCCTCTTCTCTAATATTTAATTAAAAAGGGAGGGGCCTCCCCTCCTAATATATAGCATTGGAGCAGGATTGATATGCGCTATTTTTTATCTATATTTGCAACTATAATTGTCGTTAGAATACTTTCTCATTTCGGTGGTGACGTATTTGATGTATTTAACCTCAACCATGACTGGTCGCTAAATACGATTAAGGTAATCATTTTCTGTGTTATTTTTTACACTTGTACAAAAATAAATGATTACATATTTCCGATTAAAAAGAATAATTCTGAATAACAATGTAGATATACTACAAACTAGGCCAATCTTTCACATCCTCTCGAGTTAAGCCTGATTGATTAAACGCTTTCTCAATAGCACCTTTTTCTTTCATTATTTTCATCCCTTTCAGAAATGCTTCATAAGCTTGCTTTCCTAATGGGTGCTTCTTGGAGATGAGTACGTGCCTGCCCTCAGGAAAACTAATTTTTATATTAGGAATAGGCACAAACTTAGTCTGCAAGAAAACATAGCTTTTGTCCTCTTCATTTGAAAATGGGATTAGCATTATGTCAACAAGCTTTGATTTCATTAACTTTGCCTGTGTCATCCATGAAACTTCATGGCTAATATTTTTAAATCCCAGAGATTGAATTAACTGCCAATCTACAGGCCAAGTTTTGGAAGAGATAATACTGAGTTTTTTGATTTCCTGCTCTGTTGAAGCTGATAGCGCTTTGACATTTTTTTCTACAGTGTATAAACCTGCCACATAAGTGCCCTTTTCGATAAGCGCAGGCGTAATATAGACATCTTTTTGCAAAGACTTCGCTTGTGATGACCAAAACGAATCAACACCAATTAATAACATGCCACTTTTTAGTAACTTAACGTCTTTTTGAGCGTAATAGCCAGGCTCCAATTCAAAGTCGTAATCAAAACCACCAAGCGCTAGAATTTGCTGAATAAGTAAGACTTCCGTCACCTCTCTCCTAGCACACTTACCGCCATATTCATTAATCGTTTTAATCTCTCGCCCTTTCACCAAACATAGATAATCGTCGTAGATATGCTGTTGAGCAACAATTGGAATGGCATTTTTTGCCGACAAAGGCAGTGAAACAAAGAAGAGTAAGATAACGATTAAGTATTGCATCAGCTATATATAGGTATGTTCAAATGAGAAACACGAAATAACACTTTATCGTTAAGCTTTTTACTGTGCAAATAAAAAAACGCCTTCAGATGAAGGCGTTTTTAGTTTTAAGTACAAGGCAAGTCATTAGAACTTGTATGTAGCTTTCACGTAGTAGAAGCCACCATTGTAATCAAATGGACCTGACTCGTAGTACTCTGCACCAACGATGCTGTATGCACCTGCGCCACCTTGTTGAAGCTTCTGAGCTTCTTGGTCAAGGATGTTGTTAGCACCAACAGATAACGTTACAGAATCATTTAAGAAGTAGCTTACTTCAGCATCTAATGTGATTGCTGAATCAGCTGTTTCGTACCAACCGATGTCACTAGAATCAGCGTGTACTGCTAAGTACTCACCAAAGTAGTTAGCACGGATAAATGCACTTACGTCATCCCAGTTTTGAGCAATAGTAAACGTAGAACGGTACTCAGGAATAGCTTCTTCTAAACGACGAACTTTAAATTCACCCGTTGCGTCAGAGAACTTATCAACAGATGTCTTGTTCCAGTTGAAAGCTAAGCTGAACTTAGTGTCACCACCTAAAAGCTCTGCACCGTAGTTCGCTACAACATCCACACCACGTGTTCTTGTATCGAAGTCGTTAGCAAAGTAAGTAATCGTACCTAATAATTCAGGGTTTTGAATACCTGCTTCACGTAGTGGTGCCCAATCAGACTCTTCGATTGAGATTTTGTCTGTTTGTGCAATACGGTCAGTTACGATGATGTTGTAGTAATCAACTGTTAAGAAGAAATCACCTGATTGGAATACACCACCAAATGCAAAACTTCTAGACTCTTCTGGTTGAAGTTCACGACCACCTTTTTGAAGAGATACAGGGTGTGTTGGTGGGTAAGTAGCTGATTGAATCAACTCGCCGCCAACTAATGAAGTTTGCGTGTTAACTACGTTAGCTTGACCAACAGTAGGTGCACGGAAACCTGTAGAAGTTGATGCACGTAAAGATAACTCATCAGTCACAGTGTACTGCATAGTTAACTTGTAGTTAGCTGTATCACCGAACGATGTGAAGTCTTCGTAACGTACTGCACCACCAACTAATAATTCTTCAGTAACTTGCGCTTCCATATCTACATATGCAGCCCAGCTACGACGAACATTTTCACCTTGAGATTCAGGGCTGAAGCCTGCGAAACCGTGAGAACCTACGCTAAAGCCTTGGTCAGCTAAAGGACCTAATTCCCAAGAAGCTTGTTCACCTGAGATGATCTCAAACGACTCTTCACGCCACTCTAGACCCATAGCAACGTTTACTGGCTCGTCTAAGCCCATATCAACGCCTTTTGACATATCAGCATTGAATGATTTCTCTAACTGAATGTAAGCACCCGTATCAAATGTGTTATCAATTGGCTGGTTTGGACCTAAAGAAGGGTTTACTGTGTTAGCAAGCGTGTAACGAGATTCGTTACGACCTACTGAACCACTTAAGTCATAGAACCACTCATCCCAAGCACCACCTTTGATTTCACCACGAGTACCCATCGTTAATGAAGTATCGTTAATCGCGCCAGTGAATTGTGGAGTGTAACCACCTGGGAATAATTCGTTGAATACCCAACAGTTTTGACCAACTGCAGAATCACTTGCAATTTCTTGGTAAATTGGATCAGCTAAAACATTATCACTAACTGGAAGCACTGGACACTCAATACCTTGGCCAACACCATCTAAATCACCAACCAAAATACCGTTAGCGCCAGTAAATACACCGCCACGGTTTTGTGGATTACGGTAGTAGTAGCCACCAGTAGCTGTACGCTCTGAGTAGTTACCAAACATGTAGAATTCTTTGTCGTTACCTAAGTCTAAACCTACGTTAGCAAATAAAGTAACGTCATCTTTAACTTCTGGATTACCCCAAACTTGTGCAGGGTTGTTAACATGAGTATTACCATGTTGAATTAAGCCAGCAGCATCTGGACGTTGAACACTTCGACTTGTTGCATCTGCATTTTTAAGCTGGAAGCTTAAGTTAACAAAACCGTCATCTGTAAATGGTAAACCTACGTTACCATCGATTACAGTATTAGCACCGTCACCTTCATAGTACTCACCGTAACGAGCAGAGATTGAACCACCATCAGCATCGTCTTTTAATACAAAGTTCATTACACCAGCGATAGCATCTGAACCGTATTGAGCAGCAGCACCATCTCGAAGTACTTCTACTTGTTTAAGAGCAGCGCTTGGAATAACTGAAATATCTGGACCTTGAGCACCATCGTTTACACCACCACCTTGGAAAGCAATTACTGATGCACGGTGACGACGCTTACCATTTAATAGGATTAGCGTACTGTCCGAAGACAAACCACGTAAGTTAACCGGGCGAATAAATGAAGCTGCATCACTGATTGGTTGTGACTTTACTGTAAATGATGGTACAGCAGCTTGTAATTGATCAAGCATATCTGTAGAGGCATTTTTACCTAGCTCATCACCACCAACGATATCAACTGGAACTGGAGATTCAGCTACAGAGCGAGGAGCAGCACGAGTACCAACAACGGCAATTCGTTCTACGTCTTTTGCTTCTGCAGAGTTTTCTTCAGCATATGAGGGAGCAGCAGTACCTAATGCAAGGCTTATAGCAAGAGCCACCGTCCCAGTGCGAAATGTAGTAGACATGTTATTTCCTTCCTGATTCTTCTTGTTTATATCTTTATTATTTTATTGCTCGATGTTAGTGACGAAAAAATGTAACTAACTCAAGTTAACTAATGTTATAAAACAGTCAGAAAAGGTTTACAAGTGCAACAAAACGTCCTTTTTTTGCGCTTTTTGATTATTTTTTGAATTTTTACTCAAAAAACTACGAAGGAATCTGAAGAGTTATCTTATTATCCCGATTGAAAAATTAAGCTACAGACCAATGAAATCAATCAGGCTGACCAGTTACTCAACTTACGAAAACCCACGTAGAAGTGTGCGTACATGTACAAAAATTGTGAATTTAAATAAGTTCAAAAAAAAATGAAGAAAATGAAAAAAAGTGATTCAAACGTTCACTTTTCAAACAAAACGTTAAGATAAATAGCAAAAAATGCGGGTTAAGCTGTATTGACGATTAATAAAAACAAAAAAGCCAACCTTCTGGTTGGCTTTTTTTGGGAGAAAAATAAAAGATTATTGGTCAGCAGGTAATATCATCGATGTTACTTCACCAAAGCCGATACGTGCTGCACCATCTTTTTGACACCAACCTTTCATGATTACGTTGTCACCATCTTCTAAGAAAGTTCTTACTTCGCCATTGGCTAAATTGATAGTCTCTTTACCACCTACGCTAAGCTCTAACATAGAACCAGCTTCTTCATGCTCTGGACCAGATTGTGTACCACTACCAAACATATCACCTGGTTGAAGGTTACAACCGTTTACAGTGTGATGAGTTACCATCTGCGCCACTGTCCAGTATGAATGACGGAAGCTTGATAACGATAGTCTGCTTGGATCACTACCTTCGTCACGCATTTTGTTCGTTTCAAGCAAAACTTCTAATTGAATGTCAAATGCACCAGCATCTCGGTTTAAAGATGATTCTAAGTAGTCCATTGGTTGAGGGTCATTTTCATCTCTCGTCCACTGTGTACGGTAAGGCGCTAACGCTTCAGTTGTCACGATCCATGGTGACACAGTTGATGCGAAGTTTTTCGCTAAGAATGGGCCTAGTGGCTGATATTCCCAACCTTGAATGTCTCGTGCTGACCAGTCATTAAATAAACACATACCAAAAACATGATCTTCAGCGTTATCCATCGAAATAGTATCGCCTAAGGCATTGCCTTTACCGATATAGATACCTACTTCCATCTCATAATCTAAGCGTTTACACGCAGAAAATACTGGTGCATCTGCCGTAGGTGGCTTTAATTGACCTTTAGGGCGCTTAAACGTTTGTCCCGATACGTCAATTGAAGAAGAGCGACCATGGTAACCAATTGGTACCCATTTGTAGTTTGGTAATAACGGATTATCTGGTCTAAATAACTTACCAACAGAAGTAGCGTGGTGAATAGATGTATAGAAATCAGTGTAGTCACCAATGTGACATGGTAGTTTGTATTCAACGTCAGACATTGCAATCAAACAAGTTGTTAACTTTTCTTGTTCTACTGCACCAACTCTAAGCGCCTTTGAAAGAGCCAAGCGAAGTGAACTCCACGCATCACTACCCATGCCCATGAACTCATTCAATTCGTCTTTAGAGCAAGCAACTAAAGCCTGTTGAGCTAAACCATCAAACAAACTCAATTGAGCAACAGCTGCTAAATCAATTACTTGTTCACCTATCGCTACACCACCACGAAAAGCATTTGAAGAGCCTTTTTCTCTAAAAATAGCAAATGGTAAATTTTGAATCGGGAAGTCAGTGCTATCTGTATTTGCTGAAGCTACCCAGCTCTGCAAGTCCAAATCATGTGTTTCATTTAATAAATGCATAGAAGACATATTATGTTTTACCTTTATTTGCTTATTCGCTTTCTAATTTTTCCTGATTATAGCAGCTCAAACTATAAACCATAAGTCAGCGAAACCGCGCCCAAATTATTTAGTTTTATCACTATTGCCGACAAAACTTTACAGCCTTGTACAAAATTATCGGCACTCACTTTTTCATGAAAAAATACGATAAGAAATGGAGATTTACGTAATTATTGACTATATGTTTGTTATGTAATTAATCGAGGTTTTGTTATGTCGCTTTCTTTTTTAGCGGAAGAAAATGTTTCCACTGAGCCACCATGGAAAGTCGCTATTATTGATGACGAAGAAGATGTTCATACGATAACAAAGATGGCTCTCAAGCGCTTTGAGTTAGAGGGCCGTAAGTTAGAATTTATCCACGCCTACTCCGCTGAAGAAGGAAAAAAGATACTAAAAGAGCATAAAGATATCGCGCTTATCTTCTTAGACGTAGTCATGGAAACAGACGATGCAGGGTTAGAACTAGCAAAGTGGATACGTACTGAGCTTGAAAACCACTTTGTAAGGGTTGTTTTAAGAACCGGACAGCCAGGGCAAGCGCCTGAAGAAGAAGTGATTGTCAATTACGACATCAATGACTACAAAGAGAAAACAGAACTCGATAGAAAGAAACTTTTTACCACCGTATTTTCTGCTTTAAGAGCCTATAGAGATATTATCGCTGTAGAGGAGGCGCGAAAGTACCAAGAGTTATACCGTTCAGGTCTGGAACGAGTAATCAACTCAACATCTGACGTGTTAAATCGGCACACACTAAAACAATTTTTTAATGGTTTATTACAACAAGTCCTTTCTATTTTGAGACTTGATACCACAGGCATTTTTGTTCAACTATCAGGTTTGGGGTTAGTCTATTCGGACAAAGACATAGAAATCATTGCGCAAACTCACGAAAATAATACTGAAGAGCTATCTAAATCTATTGAGCCTTATATTGAAAAAGCGATTCAACAAAAACGCTCTATTAAAGAAGATGATGTGCTAATCGGCTACTTTCCTAGCCAAGGTGAAAAAGTTTCTTTACTTTGTTTAAAAGGAATACAAAATCTTGATGAATTAGATCTGAAACTGCTGGAAATATTTTCTAGTAATGTAGGTTTAGCCTTTGACAATTTACTCTTAAATCAGGAAATCACCGAAACCCAAGAAGAACTAATATATCGTTTAGGTGATGTTGTTGAATCGAGATCTAAAGAAGCAGGCAATCACATTCGAAGAATGTCTGAAGTTTCATATCTATTAGCTAAGGAGCTAGGCCTAGATGAAGAACAAGCAGACCTATTAAAGAAAGCAGCACCGATGCACGATATAGGCAAGATTGCCACACCAGATAGCGTATTGTTAAAACCAGGAAGGCTTGATGATGATGAAATGAAAGTAATGAAAATGCACTCAGCTGTTGGATACAAGATCCTAAGTGGATCTACCCGTCCTATACTTCAATCTGCCGCAATTATTTCGCAACAGCACCATGAAAAATATGATGGCACTGGCTACCCTGACGGTATTGGTGGTGATGATATACATATATTTGCGAGAATTGTAGCTGTAGCAGACGTATTTGACGCATTAACTCATAAACGTTGCTACAAAGAGGCTTGGCCTAGAGAAGATGTAGTAAAGTTTATGGAAGAAGGTGCTGGTTCGCATATGGATCCTAACGTTGTAGAAAAGCTGCTTGCCAATATCGACACATGCTACCAGATCAATGACGCCTACAAAGACTAGAAACTACTCTTTTGGAAATTTTATCAAGTAGGCAGTACCTTTGCCTAACTTACTTTGCACCGTTATTTTTCCATTTAGAACATTAGTCACTATATTATAAACCAAATGTGTACCAAGGCCGCTCCCTCCTTCTCCTCTTTTAGTAGTAAAAAAAGGTTCAAACAGTTGTTCAAGATCTTCTTCGGAAATGCCAGAACCATTATCAGCGTACCTGAGTAAGATAAAACCTGCTTTTTCCTCAACATCTATTTTGATTTGCCCTTGATCTCTATCGACAAAAGCGTGAATGATAGAATTCATAATCAAATTGCTTACTATCTGAGAGATTGCTCCAGCATTAACCTTTATGTTCATAGACATCGGACAGTTAACTGTGATTTCGTGTTTAGTTCGCTTTAACTTAGGTCGCAATGAGAGAATTATTTCGTCAATGTACTGAGCCAAGTTCACATCACGAATTTCGTTTGACGATTGGTCTACGGCAACTTGTTTAAAGCTATTAACTAAACTGGCTGCGCGCTTCATGTTAGTTGTAACTATATTGATAGACTCTTCAACTTCACTAAAAAAGTCAGTAAGTCCTGTCTCTGTCAGCTTATTATTAGCCATGGCCGACTTTACCAATTTATATTCTTCACTGAGGTGGCTTATCCCAGTTACGCAAATTCCTAAAGGCGTATTTATTTCATGTGCAATACCTGCAACTAACCCTCCTAATGAAGCCATTTTTTCTTGTTGTACTAATTCTGTTTGCGCTTTTTTTAGCTTGTTGACCGTATCCGTCAGTTGATTATTTTGAATTGCCAGCTCTCTATGTTGCTCTGCGAGTTTTAGTTGCGCCTGCTTTCTTTGTTCACTATTGATTGTTGATTCAATCGCAGTCGCTACGTGATTTGCCATATAGTCCAACAAGTCTAAATCACTTAATTCATAACCTATATCAGGATCATAACTTTGTAATACCATCACGCCATGTAAAACATTACTAGAAATGATTGGTACACCAAGCCAATAATGAAATTCAGTAGAACCATATACTCCTTTCATTTCGCCGGCACGAATAAGTTCATCCATTTTTTCTGGTGTGAGAAATTGAGGCTTGCGAGATTTGATAACATAAGAGCTAATCCCTTCACCAAGAGCAATCGGTTCTCTTGTATTGTCCATCGTCTGATCTTTTTCATCAACAAAATATGGAAACCTAACGAGCTGAGCTTCTTCGTCAAGTAACCCTATAAAGAAATTACGAGCATACAAAAGTTCACCGATAATTTCGTGAAGCTGTTGGTAGATATCTTTAAGGTTTAGATCCGCCTGAGAAATTGAAGCAATGCGATATAAACAACGCTGTAACTTTTCAGCCTCTTTAAGTTTTTCTAATTGCCCTAGTAACTGAGCAATATCTTCATCAGAATAATTGTCGGAGTACGGCACGTCTTGTCTCTGCTTTGCAAACACTTATTAATAAGCATAGCTCAAAGCAGAAAAACCATTTAATAGCTGTGTGGAATTGTGATTTAAAGTTCAAAATCACCAAAGTCGATATCTTTAGAATTATCAACTTTAGGTGCTGGGGGATCAAAGATTGAAGCTTGCTTGTTATCTTCTGCTACTTCAGTAGTTTTTACTTTAGCTGGAGCTAGTTTTCTCTTTTTGCGTTGCTGGCAACGCTTGATGACTTTTTGTTTATCATCATTAGACAGATTTATCCACGTTTGACGCTCGTCTCTAGTTCGAAAGCAACCCAAACAAAAGCCTTTGTCATCTGACTGACAAATACCGATACATGGGCTAGGAACATCAAAAAATTCTAACTGCATAAATCAATGGTAACAAATGCTAGACCTGTAAGCTAATTATAGCTCACAGGTCAAATCACAGATTAAGCTAATTTATCTGTCGCAATATGGTAATCAGGATCTTCAATAACGTTCACTTCTACCAAATCACCAGCCTTGTTTAGTAACTGCTTACATTCAGCACTCAAGTGAACTAAGTGCATCGTTTTACCAGCAGCAATATAACGCTCGGCTAATGTATCAATAGCTTCAATTGCAGAGTGGTCAGCTACGCGAGAGTTTTTGAACTCAACAATTACATCGTCACTGTCATTTTGAACATCAAACTGTTCTAAGAAATTTTTAACTGAACCAAAAAACAATGGACCACTAACTTCATAAACAGTCGAATCCTTATCATTTACAGAACGAGTTACGATAACGTGCTTCGCATGTTCCCACGCAAATACCAAGGCAGAAACAATAACACCCACTATAACGGCTACCGCTAAATCAGTAGCAACAGTCACACCAGAAACAAGAATGATCACAAATGCATCTGCTTTAGGAACCTTGTTCATGATACGGAAACTAGACCATTCAAACGTACCAATAACAACAATGAACATAACACCAACAAGTGCAGCCAGTGGGATTTGTTCAATTAGACTAGACGCAAATAGAATGATCACTAGAAGGCCTATTGCAGCAGTGATACCTGAGGCACGACCACGACCACCAGAATTTACGTTGATCATTGATTGACCGATCATCGCACAGCCACCCATTGCACCGAAGAAACCATTCACAGTGTTTGAAGCACCTTGCGCAATACATTCTTTGTTGCCTCGACCACGAGTACCGGTAAGCTCGTCAATTAGTGTTAATGTTAATAGCGATTCAATCAAACCAATTGCCGCTAGCACTAGTGCAAATGGTAAAATGATTTTAAATGTTTCAAAAGTAAACGGTACATTTGGAATACTGAACTGAGGTAAACCACCTGCGATGGTTGCTGCAGGGTCATTTGTCATATCACGAACGTAATCTACAACTGTTCTAGCATCTAAATCCAAGCTTTGCGCCAACAAAGTAACAACAATAATAGCAACAAGTGATGACGGTACAGCTTTTGTTAACTTAGGTAAGAAATGAATTATCCCCATTGTTAATACAATTAAGCCAGCCATTGTCGCTAATTGGTTGCCTTGCATCCAAACAAATATACCTTCTTCATTAGCAACCTTAAACTGGCCTAACTGAGCAAGGAATATGACGATAGCAAGACCATTCACAAAACCCAGCATGACAGGATGCGGGACGAGCCTTATGAACTTTCCTAATTTGAATATACCGGCAAGTATTTGCAAAATACCCGTGAGAACAACGGTTGCAAATAGATACTCAACACCATGCAGGGCAACTAAACTTACCATTACAACAGCCATGGCGCCAGTTGCACCAGAGATCATCCCCGGTCGACCACCAAAAATAGAGGTAATTAAGCCAACCATAAAGGCAGCATATAAACCAACCAGTGGTTCAACACCAGCAACGAAGGCAAAGGCAACAGCTTCAGGAACTAGTGCCAAAGCAACGGTTAAGCCAGACAATACATCATTTTTGAGATTGCCTACTTTGCTTGCTTTAATTTCAAACATTTCTTTCCCACATCTTAGAAGTTTGATTCTTAGAGTAAATAAGGAGCTTTACTCAAGAAATAAATAGAGTTCACTTACCTAAAGGTAGACAATTTTACAGATAAAAGCTGTAAAACCTTGACGGTGTCAGTAGTTCAGGTAAATAAAAGGCGCGGGAATACTATAGATTTGTATGCAAAAAGTCAATAATCGCTCACATTTTAAACATTAAATATGAGCAATTATTTTATTGATATATATAGAAATTTATCTTGTTGATTAAGATTGTTCGCGCTGATTCAGAAATTCTTTGATTTCGTCACGAGAACCTAAAATATGCTGTTTTAACAACGCGCTCGCTTTTTCAACATCACGCGCCTTACAATAACTCAACAATTCGTTATGTTCAGATTCAGCTTTGGAAATACCGCCTGCCCATAATAAATGCATACGAATATATCTATCAGCGTTTTTGTTAAGTGTGTCAACTAAGTCTTGAGTTTGAGGACGTTCAGCACCTGAATATAAACAATTATGATAAGCTGAATTTAATTCACTCCAAGTATTCGCAGCATTTTCTTTACCTAATGCACGGTCCAATTTCTCAAGAATATCGGTCGCTTCTTGCAACTTTTCATCTGAAATATGTGGAAGTGACGCTGCTAACAATTCACTCTCAAGCATAGCTCTAAGTTCAAAAAGCTCATCAACTTGATCAACATTCAACTCAGTTGCAGTTGCACCTTTGTGCGGTTCAAAGGCAACTAAACCTTCAGCTTCTAACTGTAATAATGCTTCTCGAACCGGTATACGACTAACGTTTAGCTCGTCGGCTAAAGCCGCTTGACGTAAAGGTTGCCCGGCCTTGATTTCGCCATTTAGGATCTTTTCTCGTAGTGTTTCCACTACTAGTTGTGTTCTTGTTTTATATACTATGCTCATTTATCACTTCCTAATATATCCGCGCACTATTATATGGAATGAATTGATAAACACAAAAAAAAAAGGAGTTATTGTGAAAATAACTCCTTTCATCATGTTTAATTACCTATAAAAACTAACCTTTTAATAACTCAGGTAAAAGCTCTTGAGGCATATTTTGGTAACAAATTGGACGTTGGAAACGCTTAATTGCTTCACTACCTACAGAAGTAGTACGCACTTGAGTAGAAGCAGGGAATGGACCACCGTGGTTCATTGAAGCACAAACTTCAACACCCGTAGGCATTTGGTTATAAATTAAACGACCCACTTTATGAACGACTTCACCAGCAATCTTACGGCTATCAGCTAAATCAGAATCTTCAGCGTGAATACTTGCAGTTAAATTACCTTTAAACAACGCAATTGCAGATTGCATCTCGGCAAGATCTTTACAACGAACAATCAATGCACAAGAGCCGAAGACTTCTTCTTGCAACGTGTGTTGTAACTTGAACGTTTCAACGTCTGTTGCAAAAACAGCAGCTTGACAGAAATGTTCAATACCTGCTTTACCCTGTGCAATCATTTCTACACCAGAAAGTGTTTGCCATTGTGCAACAGACTGCTTGTAAGAAGCAGCCATAGCAGGCGTAAGCATTACACCTGCTTCTGTCGCTTCAACAGCTTCAGCTGCTGCCTTTTCAAATGATGCATAGTTATCGTCTTGAACAACAAGCCACACACCTGGGCTTGTACAGAACTGACCTTGGCCCATCATTAAAGATGCTACTAAGCCTTGTGCGATACCTGCTGCATCAGATTCTGTTTTACCAGGCATAATGAACTGCGGATTTACACTACCTAATTCACCGTAAAAAGGAATTGGCTCAGGACGTTCGTTAATTTGTTGCTGTAAGATCATGCCTACTCGCTCAGAGCCAGTGAAACCAACAGCTTTAACTAATGGGTGCTTAACGATTTGACTAGCAATACCGTAATTTTTACCTTGAAGTAGTGAGAATACACCCGCCGGCATACCTGTTTTTTCGATAGCTCTTTCGATTGCTTGCGTCACTAGTTCAGCAGTACCCGGATGAGCAGCGTGAGCCTTCATTACTACAGGACAACCAGCAGCTAATGCAGAAGCAGTATCACCACCAGCAGTTGAGAACGCTAAAGGGAAGTTACTTGCGGCAAATACGCCTACAACGCCCATAGGTAAGTAACCTAGACGAGTCTCAGGTTTTGGAAGTGGTTGACGCTCAGGATCGGCCAGATCAACAACTGGCTCATATTCACCTTTTTCGATTAAATCAGCGAATAAACCTAATTGACCTACTGTACGACCGCGCTCGCCTTGAATACGCATCGCTGGTAAGCCCGTTTCTTTAGTTGCAATTTCAACCAAGTCGTCACCTAATGCTACAATTTCTTCGCCAATCGCACGAAGAAACTTAGCACGTTCAGTCGCAGGCAACTCACTGTATACACTAAACGCGTCATTCGCTTTTTGAATCGCTTGCTCTACTTCCGCTTCTGTTGCATCAGCATATGTGGTTTCGATAGCCGTGTTTTTTACAGCATCAAACGCAACAAAACCACCTTCAGTTTCACCAGACCACTCGCCAGCAATGAAATTTTTACCTGTTATAGTCATCTTTATATTCCTATAAACTTATCAGAATTATCTACAGTGTTACTTCACTGTAAAACCAAATGCATACGGATCATCGTCATCGATCGTAATACAGTTTTTACCAAATACTTTTGCCCAGCCTTGAATGCTTGGCATAATTGCTTCTATCTTTCCGTTAGGTGTGTCTAGTTCAACAACATCTTCTATTTTGCCAGTGAACTGGCTGCCGATGTAACTTTCATGAACAAAAGTGTCACCTTTAGCTAATTTGCCTTTAGCAAATAACTGGGCCATTCTAGCGCTTGTGCCAGTTCCGCAAGGCGAACGGTCAATAGCTTTATCACCATAAAAAACAGCGTTCGCTGCATCTGAACGAGCTGTTTGGGTTTTACCTGTCCAGAGAACATGAGACACACCATTCACTGTAGGGTCCTCAGGATGAACGCAATCTAACGCTTGGCTAGCAACTTCGCGCACTATCGGGCTCCAACGGAGAATATCACCTGCAGTCCATTCATCAATGCCAGGGAAATTTTCTTGAGGTTCAACGATTACATAGTAGTTACCGCCATATGATACATCGACCTTAAGTACACCTAAGCCTGGAATATCTAGCACCACATCTTGATGAGCTAAATAAGCTGCTACGTTGTAGATTTTAACAAACTCAACTTTACCGTTTGTCATTTGGTATTCAATGTTAATTTGACCAGCAGGCACGTCTAACACTAATTTACCTGGAATTTTTGGAGTTACTAACCCAGCTTCAAGCGCTGCAGTCACTGTACCAATGGTTCCATGTCCACACATAGGAAGACAACCTGATGTTTCAATAAATAAGACTGAAGCATCGGCATTTTCTGAACACGGTGGGTATAAGAACGAGCCTGACATCATGTCGTGGCCACGAGGTTCAAACATCAAACCTGTACGAATCCAATCGTGATTTGCTAAGAAATCTTGACGCTTTTCACTCATCGTCTGTCCCTTCAAGTCAGGGTGACCACTAGTCACGAGGCGAACAGGGTTGCCACAAGTGTGAGCATCAATACAAAAGAATGTTCCTTTGATCATATATAACCTTTAGATACTGAAAAAGTACTTATCCCTAAAGAGAAGTACTTGTGTATTTTTTATAAGCACTTACGTGCATCAACTAGCTTAGTCCAGGTTCAACTTTGAAAAGTCGATTCGTGTAGCAACAGCTTCCTTGTATTGCTTTGTTACTGCTGGGTAAACACCTTTCCATTCTACCTTAGCTAGTTTCTCCCATTGAAAATAATAATTAATACTCTGAAAGTATCTCTAGAATTTACTTGGCATATTGTATACAATAATTTCATCAACACAAGTATTAAATAAAAAAATAATTCTGGGAAAATTGACCATGCAGTTTAACATCGACAAATTAACTGGTTATCAGGAAGTTACAACAATCGACGCCCATACTGAAGGTGAGCCTCTTCGTATTATTACTTCAGGCTACCCTGAAGTAAAAGGTAACACAATACTAGAAAAGAGACAGTACTTGTCTGACCATTTGGACGAGTATCGACAATTCCTGATGTATGAGCCTCGTGGTCATGCCGATATGTATGGCGCTTTAATTACAGAGCCGTGTACTAAAGATGCCACATTCGGTATTTTGTTTATGCACAATGAAGGTTACAGTAGTATGTGTGGTCACGGCATTATTGCGGCTGTCTCTGTTGCCATCGAATCAGAAGCGTTACCTATGCCAGCTCCCAATGAAGTCATAGGTATTGATGCACCAGCAGGCTTTATTAGTGCTTACGCAGAAAAAGATAGTAATGGTGATATATCAGTTAGTTTTGATAATGTGCCCTCCTTTGTTGAAGCGCTTAATTTGACGGTAGAGGTTGAAGGTTTAGGCAACGTAGAATACGACATTGCCTTTGGTGGAGCATACTATGCTTACGTGAACGCAGATAAACTCGGTTTATCTTGCAAACCAGAAAATCAACAAGCTCTTATCGACGCAGGCCGAGCAATTAAACACGCAGTCATGGCAAATTATCATTTAAACCACCCTGAAGCGGATGATTTAAGTTTCCTTTACGGCACTATCTTTTATTCAAAGCAAACTGATGAAGTATCGTCGCACTCTCGCCATGTATGTATTTTTGCAGACGGCGAAGTAGATCGTTCTCCAACGGGCACAGGTGTATCTGCTAGAGCAGCCCTTCTTCGAGCTAAAGAATCAATGCAGCCGGGTGATGCCGTTGTTATTGAAAGTATTGTTGGAGGCAAAATGACTGTCGCTATTAAAGAAGAAGTTAGCTATTTTGGCCGTGAAGCAATTATTCCTACAGTCAGTGGTAGAGCTTTTATTACAGGTGTTCACAAATTCATGGTTAGTGAAAAAGACATTTTCCCTACAGGCTTCTTATTGAGATAAATTATGTTAAACGATAAAAAAATAGCTGTACTTGGCGCCGGTATTGTTGGTATCAACTGCGCTATTGCATTACAAGAAGCGGGCTTTCAAGTTACTTTGATTGATAAATCAGGTATTGGCGAAGGCTGCTCTAAAGGTAATGCAGGTCACTTTGCTACAGAGCAAGTTTTTCCGCTAGCTGAAAAAAGCTTACTTTGGCAATTACCAAAAATGTTGTTAGACCCTTTGGGGCCTATTGCTTTATCTCCGAGTTATTTTCCAAAAGCACTCCCTTGGTTTCTTAAGTTCATTAGCAATATGTTTGAAGGTAAACGTAACCGCAACAAACGCGCCCTAAAAACGCTAAATGAGCTAGCTATTCAAAGTTACAGAGATTTGCTAACTAGAGCTGGTGCAGAGCATTTGATGGTCACTGATGGCAGCTTATTTGTCTTTGAAACCAAAGATCGTTCAGAAGTTGAAAAGCATTACAACATGTATAAGAACGAAGGTGTTGCTGTTGAGTTACTAGACAGAGAACAAACCTTTGCACTTGAACCTAACTTGAATAGAAAAATAAACTTCTCTCTCTATTTTACAGAAGTTGGTCATACTAGAAATCCACATGAAGTGTGTACTGTTTTGGCCGCCTATGCACAATCAATAGGCGTGGAAGTCATACATGATGAGATTCAGGCCATCAAACAAGGGCAAAATTGCGCAACATTAGTAAGTACAAAACAAGAATATTCGTTTGATAATTTACTTGTTGCTACTGGCGCTTGGTCTAAGAAAGTTGTAGAGCCACTGGGTTATAAACTTCCACTAGAAGTTGAAAGAGGTTACAGCCTTGATTTAGCAGCGACAGATCATAACAAGTTATCGCGCCCAGTTGCTTCAGCAGAAAGAAAATTTATCATAACTCCGATGTCCCATGGCTTGAGATTTGCCGGGACTGTCGAGTTTGCTGGTTTAGAACAATCGGCCAACATGGAGCGTGCACACATGCTACATCGCAATGCTTACCACGTATTAGCGCATGTTCCTAACTTTGAAGCATCAAATGCAAAAGATGAACAACAATGGATGGGCTTTAGACCGTCTCTTCCTGATTCACTACCCGTTATTGGCAAAGCACCTAGACATGAGAACATTTACTTTGCATTGGGTCACCAACACCTGGGATTAACACTAGGTGCTATTACGGGTGAACTAATCAAGCAAGTATTTTTGGGTGAACAAACAAAAGTAGACATTTCGCCATTTTGTATTAGCCGTTTCGACTAACTAAACGTTAATTCCGCAAAAAACGTTAAATCGTTTTTATGCCAACATAGGCCCCCTATCTCCTGTGTTGGCATTTTTTCTATCTTAATCAGGCTGTGCTGTTTTTTCTATTGGAACAACAACTTTAAAACCACACCCAACATCCAGATCTAATATCTTAATACTTCCGCCCAATTTACTGCTGACTAAGTTGAATACGATATTCATCCCTAAGCCAGATCCACCTTGCCCTCTTTTAGTTGTAACAAAGGGATCAAATACCTTATTTTTGACTTCTTCTGTCAACCCCTTACCGTCATCTTTATAAATCAATGTAAGGTTTTTACCGTCTTCAATAAACTCAATTGAAATGTGTCCAGAATCGCGATCTTCAAAGCCATGTACATGAGAATTTGTAAGGAAATTAGTTAATATCTGGTTCCAAGCACTTGGATAAGTGATTAAGTTCAGCTCTTTATCCAGTTCTACGTCAATCACATAGTCTTTTCGTTTAAATAGTGTTTTTACTGTATTTACAACGTCGGTGACATGTTGAGCCATGTTAATGCTTAACTTAGGATCTGTGTGCTGCTCTACAGCAACCGATTTAAAACCTCTAATTAGGTCAACTGCCTTATTCAAACTTCTTTCAATAATTTCTTGATATTCATGTAATAAGGTCAATGTGCCAACAAGGTGTGACTTGGTTAGGTTTTCTGATTCTACGGCATTAGTAAGCGTTAACACTTTCTCTTTTAAAGCAGTAATAGAGGTAACACAAATACCTAATGGCGTATTAACCTCATGGGCAACACCCGCAACCAATTGACCTAATGAGGCCATTTTTTCCGATTGCACTAATTGGTCTTTCGCTAGTGTTAAATCATCCAGAGACTGTTGTAATTGCTGGTTACTTGCAGCGAGTTTCGCAGTTCTATCGTAAACCTTATCTTCTAATTCACTATTTAAGCTTAGTAAGGCATTTTCGGCCTCTTCAAGCTTAAGAATATCTCGCTTCAACGCGATACGCATATCATTGATAGCATCAACTAAGTCATCTAATTCGTCTCGACTTTTTGGTCGGTTATAAAGCTCAAGCGGCGAATCTAAGTTTTCGCTGGTTACTTTTTTTGAGAAATGAGTAATTTGATAAATATGCCTTGTCACAATCCAATGAACAATAAACATAATAAATAAGGCAACAATAAACGTTTTTACGAACTCAGAAAGAATGATAAAGCCGGCTTGCGCTTTCAGTGTTTCGTATATGTCTTCATAATTCGCATAAATTTCCAGCACACCTATATCACTTTCACCGTAAGTTATAGGGTAATTCTTGGAATCATCGATTTTCGCGCTTTCATCACCGTATTGGTATTCTTTGCCAAAACCAGTTTTTATTTTGGCAAACTTGATATCTGGTAACTCTACGATCCCTTTAATTTGCTGTTGCACTAATGGTTCATTAAAATCCCATAAACTCGTTGAAATTGAAGGAATATAACTAGTCTCTATGTTGTTGAATTTCTGTTCTAAAGCAACTAGATCTTCATTAAAGCTGACATAAAGCTGTATCGCCGTAGAAACAAGCGATAGAAAGGAGCTACATAAGAGAATATAAATTAGTACGCGGCGACTTAATTTATTATTAAAAGATACTGTTTTATCCATCGACTCCGCCTGACTATTTCAGACTTATGCTGAAAATTACATCGGTAACTATAACTTACCTGTGTTTAGTCTTAATTAAAATAGCCAAAGCGGATATTGTCAATAAATAGCTAATATAATTGCAAACTTATGCTAACGTTTGCTCATAATGCTCTCAATTTCATTGATTGTTCTTGGCACTTGCGCTGACAAATTTTGGTAACCATTACCCGTGACTAAAATGTCATCCTCTATACGAATAGCGATACCCCGCCATTTCTCTTCAACCAATTCACAGTCACTAGGTATATAAATACCAGGTTCAATGGTAAAGACCATATTAGGTACAAGTTTAATCCAAGAGCCATCTTCATTATGATAACTGCCTACATCATGTACATCCATGCCAAGCCAATGCCCAGTCTTATGCACAGTAAACTGCAGATGGCTACCGCTTTCGATAACTTCCTCGACAGTCCCTTTAAGAATATCGAACTCAATAAGCCCTTTCACCATCACTTCCACACACGTTTCATAAATGATATTCCACGATAGGCCCGGCTCTATTTTTGCGATAGCCGCGTCTAATGCTGCTAAAACAAGGTTATAAATCTTAGCTTGAGCTTCTGTGAACTTACCATTGATAGGCCAAGTGCGAGTGATATCCGCACAATAATGTTTATATTCAGCACCTGCATCTATTAACAGCAGTTTGCCATCTTCTAGTTCACAGTTATTATCTTCGTAGTGTAAACAACAGGCATTGTCGCCACTTGCTACGATGGATGGATAACTAACCTCACGACAACCAAAATCAGCGATTGAACGGTCAAAAATAGCCTGAAGTTGAAGCTCATTCATTCCAACACGACACTGCTTCATGACTTCTTTGTGCGCAACTACTGACGCATTAACCGCATCTTTAATAAGTTGTATTTCTTGTTCGTCTTTAACCACTCTTTTATTGTGAATTAACGGCTGAAGTGGTAACAATTGACGATACTGCTTAACAACATCAAAGCCTGTAGTTCGACGTTGTTGATGTATCCAAGTTAAGATACTTGCTTGGTAGTGACCTTGTTCGTCTAGATAGTAAACCTTACTTCGATCTTCAAAAAGCTCAGGCATCTTTTGCTCTATTTCATCGATAATAAAAGCATCATCAGCGCCATACTTACTAATAACCCCAGAAACCCCTGCACGAGCGCCGAAGCTTACTTCCGCTTTAGCATCATTTGCTCGTGTGAACATGACAAAAGACTTTTCATGTCCAGGCCTAAATACAGCTACAGCGTTTTGTTCACCAAAACCTGTTAAATAGAACAGATCGTTATCACCACGAAAGTGATAATTTATGTTTTTGCTACGAGTTTTAGCCGTATTCCCGACAACAATAACCACAGAATCTTCATCTAGTAACTCATACAGCCACTCTCGACGTTTAGTGAACAATGCATTCATATTAGTTTCCTTGATCTACAAATTCAGCAACCAAAGTAGCCGCAGTTAAATCTTCAAGTGCATGGCCTACCGATTTAAACACAGTGATATCTTCTTGTGCTCTATCAAAAGTATATTCTTTACGACAAAGCGCAAAGAGATCAGCTAGTACATTTTCACGAGAAATAACACCTTCCTTTAACGGTATTGCTATGTCGCCAGTTTCACGTAATGCACCTTCAAAGTTATCAACAAATAGTTTATTGCCAACTAGACAAGCATCATCCATTTCTCGCATATCAGGGCGATAAGCGCCAACCATGTCAATATGTTGACCTGGTTTTAGCCACTCGCCAAAAACTAGAGGATCTTGACTTAAAGTAGCGCACGAAACGATATCAGCTTGGCCAATAACAGATTCAATATCGTCCACAGCAGTAAATTGAATATCCAAATGTGACACTTGTTCTATCACTGCTTCAGCTTTAGCAACGCTGCGCCCCCAAACGAATACCTTTTTAATAGGGCGTACACTTGCATGCGCCTGAATTAATTGCGGAGAAAGTGTACCTGTGCCTATCATTAACAAGGTTTCACTATTTTCTCGAGACAACAAACGAGAAGCGAGAGCCGATGCTGCTGCTGTTCTCTTAGCTGTCAATGATGGAGCATCCATCATTGCTTTCATCACGCCAGTATCAACATCTAGAAGAAGATATGTGCCTAAAATAGACGGTAACCCTTTATCTGCGTTATCAGGTGCAACAGTTACCAGCTTAATACCAGCAACATCGCCAGCTTGCCACGCTGGCATCATCAGCAATGTTGTTTCTCTGCTTGCCTTAGGGTTTTCCATATCAAAATGAAGGCGCGGCGGTACCGTAATGTCGGCAGCAAAATTAACCGCTAAACGGTCAATTAATTTAGGGAAATCTAAGGCTTTGTTGACAGTTTCTGCACTGATATTAAGCATGTTAACCTCTGTAAAAAATTCATACAAAACGATTATTGCATACTGTATACATAAAGAAAATAATTCTGTTAGACTAAATGATAATTTTAGTACTTTCACACGCATCAATAACGATTTCTGTTAGCATAGTGATAACAGCTTATTGTCGGTAAATATTTGGAGATATTTATGCAAGGTATTACCAACCAATCACTTCTCAAGCACTGCTCTTTTATCAATGGTCAATGGATGGAAAGTGATGATTCTTTTGAGCTTATCAACCCTGCAAATAATGAACTGCTAGCAAATATTAATGAAGTAACCGACGGCCAGCTTGAACTTGCTGTGCAGTCTGCAAATTCAGCACTATCAACTTGGCAAGCTTTAAGCGCTCACCAAAGAGCTAGTTTAATGTTAGCTTGGGAACAAAAAATTGCTGATAACATAAACGATCTCGCACTTTTGATGACTCGCGAGCAAGGTAAACCGTTAGCCGACGCTAAAGGTGAAATTCTATATGGGAATACCTTTATTAACTGGTTCGCCGAAGAAGGCAAACGCGTATATGGAGATATGATCCCTGCGCCTACTTCAGATAAGCGCATTATGGTAACTAAACAAGCGGTTGGCGTCGTTGGCGCAATAACACCTTGGAACTTCCCAAGTGCGATGATCACCCGAAAGGCAGCAGCAGCACTAGCAGCTGGTTGCACCTTTATCGTAAAACCGGCTGCAGAGACTCCACTATCAGCGTTAGCGTTAGCTGCTCTTGCTAAAGAAGCAGGTATTCCAGATGGCGTTATCAACGTCGTTGTAGGTACTGATGCTCCTAAAATAGGCTCAGTATTAACCACTCACCCTGATATCAGTAAGTTCACGTTCACAGGTTCAACTCGTACAGGTAAGATCCTGACACAACAATGTGCTAGCTCAGTCAAAAAAGTTTCGATGGAACTAGGCGGCAATGCGCCATTTATAGTATTTGATGATGCTGATCTTGAAGCTGCCGCAAATGCGTTAGTAGCAGCCAAATTTAGAAATGCTGGTCAAGTATGTATTTGTCCAAATCGCGTTTATGTCAACAACGCTGTTATGGATAAGTTTGCTGCACTTATAGAAAAGAAAGTGGCAACACTTAAACAAGGAAATGGCGAAGAACCTGGTATGCACTTAGGTTGTCTGATTCATCAACAAGCAGCTGATAATGTTCACAATATGGTTGAGCAAGCGATTAGAGATGGTGCCAAACTTGTAAAAGGTGGTTTATCACAAAAACCAAGCACTGCATTTTACCCGCCAACTATTTTGGCTAATGTTGAACATGGTAGCGAAATCAGCAAAAACGAAATTTTTGGCCCAGTGATCACACTGCTAGGATTTGATTCAGAATCTGAAGCGATTGAAAAAGCCAACGACACTGAATATGGGTTAGCGTGTTACTTCTTCAGTGAAGGTTTAAAGCGTTGTATGCGAGTAGCAGAGCAATTGGATTACGGTATGGTTGGTGTGAACGAGACGGCAATTTCTAATACTGTGGCACCGTTTGGTGGAGTAAAGCAGTCAGGATATGGACGAGAGGGCTCTAAGTACGGATTAGACGATTACTTAGAAATCAAATATACCTGCTTTGGTGGTTTTTGATTAAAGCAGGCTCTTGTCGAAGGTACTACCACTTTTATCATTAAATAGGATCGCCCTGAGCTTGTCGAAGGGTTTTCTCTGCTTAGGTAATATCCTTCGACAAGCTCAGGATGAGAGAGAAAGAAGCTCAGGATGAGAGAACAATAAGTTCAGGGTGAAAGAATACACACCAATCCTAATCAGTAACTATCACCCTGAGCCTGTCGAAGGGTTTCCTTACTCTTAGGCGATATCCTTCGACAAGCTAAGGATGAGAGAGAAAGAAGCTTAGGATGATAATTAGCTAGAAAAAACCGTTGACACAGTAGTTTGTCAATGACATCCTATTGCTCACATTTCACTCATCGGAGATTAAGACAATGAACAATTCGATCCTTTCGACCGTGATCATCGAAGATATTGTGTGCTCCGACATTTGTTCAGCATTCTGCTGCTAATCAAAAAGAACCGCTAGTTTTAAATAGCTACTCACAACGCTAAAACTCAGCTTAGTTCACACAATCATTTCGTGAATCTTTTGCAAGACAGATCCATCTTTTGATCTAGCTTGCCCGATCACCTTTGGTCGTACTTTCACATTCACGACAATAATTTAATCACTAATTTTTAGTGTGTTATATGCAGGTATATACCTGTACGAAGGATTGAATAATGACGACAAGTCAATTAAAACAACAGAACATTTTTTCACTGTTTAAAATTGCCGTACAAGGCAAACATCAGAACTTTACTCGCGGTCCAATTGGTATCGCAGCCTTTTTATTAGCTGTGCCCATGGTACTTGAAATGTTGATGGAATCAGTCTTTGCCATCACAGATATCTTTTTTGTTTCAGCATTAGGTGCTGAAGCGGTTGCAGTAGTGGGGCTTACTGAAGCTGTACTAACTCTACTTTATGCAATAGCGGTCGGGATCAGCATGGCTGTAACGGCTACTATCGCCCGAAGGATAGGAGAGAAAAATACAAACGCTGCGAATACTGCCGCCGCGCAAACATTGTGGATAGGTATGTTTGTATCTCTGCTAGTGGCATTTGCTGGTTACTTCTTTGCACTAGATATTTTAAAGCTAATGGGCGCAACAGAAACCATGGCAAAAATGGGTGAAAACTACACTCAAATCATGCTCATGGGTTCTATTACAATACTCTATTTGTTTTTGCTTAATGCTATCTTTCGCGGCGCGGGCGATGCAGCGATTGCCATGCGTTCATTGTGGCTAGCAAATGGTATTAACATAGTATTGGATCCATTGCTCATTTATGGCGTTGGCCCTTTTCCTGAAATGGGTCTTACTGGTGCAGCGGTAGCAACAACAATAGGCCGTGGTGTTGGTGTACTCTACCAACTTTATCACCTGTTTAATGTAGGCAATAAAATCAGACTAGCTTGGCACAATATTAATATTGATTGGACGGTAGTTAAGAAACTTTTGAATACTTCTTTAGGCGGTGTTTTTCAGTTTTTGATTGCGACTGCAAGTTGGATTTTACTCGTGAGGATCGTTGCTAGTTACGGCAGTGAAGCCGTTGCTGGCTACACCATTGCGATTAGAGTGATTATGTTCACAATATTGCCCGCTTGGGGGTTGAGCAATGCAGTAGCAACATTGGTTGGTCAAAACTTAGGGGCAGGTAAAGCAAAACGTGCTGAGCGCTCGGTATGGAAGATAGCCCAATACAATGTTGTCTTCATGCTGATCGTTGCCGTTGCCTTTTTCTTCTTTGCTGAAAGTATCATCGGTTTGTTTTCACAACAGCCAAACGTGATTGCAACAGGTGCTGACTGCCTTCGTTTTATTAGTTACGGATACGGCTTCTTTGCTCTAGGTATGATATTAATACAAGCATTTAACGGCGCTGGTGACACAATGACACCAACTAAAGTTAACTTCTTGTGTTACTGGATAATCCAAGTTCCACTTGCTTATGCACTTGCGAAGTTTGCAGGATTGGAAACGGCAGGTGTGTTTATCGCGATCTCTGTTTCTCAGGCAATCGTTGCTTTGTTTGGCTATTACATGTTCCAGCAAGGGAAATGGAAGTTAAAGCAAGTATAGAGGATGGCGGTATTTGAAGTGTGTAGCTTAACGATCTAGAGAGAGTTATGGGACCGCAAGCTGCAAATACCGCCGATTCTGGCTTATTAGAATCTATTTATGTTAGTTCGAAACGCCTAACATGTATTCCGCTACTGCAAGACGAGTCTTTTCATCTAGATAATCTTGCGGTGGCATTTCTGGGTAATCCTCGCGTTTTTTAGTTGGGCTCGCTATCCAATCTGCTAAGCCTTGCGGATTATCCATATAAAGTGCTTGAATAATTTGTACCGGTGGACCAATCATTCTACCCGTATAAGTGTGACAACCAGCACAAATACCTAAGTATGCTATTTTACCACGCTCTTCCGGCTGAATAACACGTGCTGGCACTGGCTCATCTAAGATATATGAATCGACAGCGTCGGTATTAGTAAATTCACATTCTTTCCAATCATTCACACCCACAGTGACATAACGATGGCGATTGATAATACAGCTGTCTCGGCTAACACCTACTCTAACAATATCTGGATTACCTTGTTTAAACTCAGTCAACATTAATGCTTTAGCTTCATCAATCGTATCGTAACCGTTGTTAAGCATTAGGTTGTCTAAGATCATTACTTTATCTGGTGCAGGATCCGACTCAGGATCAATGGTCGTATTTGGCGCATTTTGGTGGTCAGTAATGATAATACCCGCTGTTTTGTTACCAGAGATAATATTACCTTCAACTACAACTTCATCAGCAGCCATAATCAAAATACCTGTTCCCGCTGGAATACCAGCTACAGTCGAGCCAGGTGCACCAAAGTTTGCCGTATTATTGTTAACAACAAAGTTATTTCTCAAGATAACGTCGTAAGTAGTTTTAACCGGTAATCCTGGCGTGATAAAAGCCAAGATACCGCCGGTATTGTTGTGAACATAATTGTTTTCAACAATGGCATGGCGAGAGTTTTCAATTTCAATACCCGCCACACTATCAAATACTTCGTTGTGAGCAACGTGGATGTTGTCGCTCATACCCACATAAATAGCCGCATCTTCAATACCGGAAATAACGTTGTGTTCAACGATGCCGTTTTTACCAAGTTGTGGGAAAATGCCATACACACCAGTATCTACAATGACGTTGTTACGGATTTCAAAGTTATTACCCGCCTGCCCCATAATGGCATTGCCTTTGTATTTAGTGATCAATAAATTTTCAACAACAATATTGTTACCTGAATAAAGAATAGCGTCGTTTAATTTTCCTTGACCATCCATAGTGGCACGACGACCTTCTTGAATAACGCCTACAATGCGAATATCGTCTTTATCGATATAAACGGTTTCATGGTAAGCACCTGGCATCACTTGGATAGTGTCTCCCGGGTTTGCAGCTTTAACAGCAGCCATGATTGATTCACCATCATTGATGACATGAGTTTTTCCGGCAGCGGTGCGCTGAGTAACGGCACTCTTACTCGCACCTTTATCTTCAGCCTTGTTATAGCCACCACCATAACTCGCACCACCGGTACTACTAGTGATCGTTGGTGCAGGGCTACTATTTGAGCCTAAATACATACCACCAGCAAAAGCACCAATGACCAGTATTGCACCTATTACTTTCTTTGAGCTCATATCATTCTCCGTGTTGTAATAGTATTTTGTTATTATTTTTTACTTTGTTTGCCTGTTGATAGTTAGCGTCAACAACAGGAAGCCCAGACGGTACTTGATGTGGTACCTCTGGCGTTAAACTTTCATCTTCTAGTGCACCCAAAAACTCAACGATAAGGTCAATTTCTTCATCGGTTAGATTGGGCTCCCAAATATGCCAATGTAGATACAATTGCTCCCCTTCTGGAACAGCGTGGCCTCTACCTTTGGTATAAAACTCAACTGAATCTCTCAGGTTGCTAAAGCCTCCAGAGTGCATGTATGGAGCAGTTTTTGTGATATTGCGCAATGTTGGCACTTTAAAACCGCCTCGCAATTTAGGTGCGTTGAAGGTTTTTTGTGCACCTACATCAAACGGCATGCCTTCAGGCTCTGGCACACCAATGACGGCAACCTGATTGTTGGTAAATAAAGGTGGCTGATGACATTCAGCACAACGAGCAACAAAAGAGCGAAAAACATTTAAACCTGCAATTTCTTTTTCACTCATCGCATTATGCGCACCATGCGCGTATCTGTCGTATCGACTATTTAGCGAAACAAGTGACGCTTGAAATGCAGCTAAGCTTCGATAGACATCATCTAGTTCAATATCACTACTCTGCGGGAAAGCTAATTTGAATAGTTCTTTATAGGTTTTATTGCTACGTAAAGTCACAAGCAATTTATCAGGGGTATTGCCCATTTCTTTGGCGTCAAATAATGGCCCTACCGCCTGCTCTTCTAATGTTTTAGCTCTTGCATCCCAAAAGAACTTATCCAAAAAAGCGACATTCCAAAGTGTTGGAGCACTTCGAGTAACCTTCTCACCAGTAATGCCTACACTACGATCGAGATCGTCACTAAACCCTTTGTCCGGTTGATGACAACTGGCACAAGACAAGCTGCCGTCAGCGGAAAGCGCTGGATCAAAAAACAAATAGCGCCCCAAATCGATTTGTGACGGTGTATAACCATCGTTTGCTTTTGGAAGCGCTGTTTGTGTGCCGCCAACACCTCTTCCTTGCACCGAATCATACAATTGGTACATGTTTACCAATCGACAAACGCCTGCGCTGGTTAATTCAAAGCTTGCTGGACAGTTGGTTTTTAATTCAAAGCTATTGCCTTTTGCCTCACCTAAGGTAAAGAAAGCAAATACTAAAAGAAAAACAGGTAAAGACTTCATCATGTGAAAACTACTGCTGACTGATAAAGAACAGAATATCTTCTAGTTCTTTACCTGATACGGTTTTAGCCATCATCGCCATTTGACGACCTAGTTTATCTTCTTTATGAATACCTCTAACCCCTTGCGTAAAGTTACTCATTTGACGCCTAATATAATCAATATCCTGCTGACTCAATCTTGGCGCTTTAAAGGCAGGATTTCCTTCAGCTTTGCCGCCGTGACAAGCGCCACATTTGGCTTGGTAATAGCGACTACCGTTTTTCATATCCCCTTCAATTGTCTTTTCCAGAGTGGGTTTAGGTAGTTTATTAATATATTCAACAAGTGATGTCAGCTCTTTGCCGTTTATCACCGATTGACTAAAAGCAACCATCTGCTTGCCGAGCATATCTTTTTCGTGTGCACCACGTTTGCCAGTAGCAAAGTTTGATAGTTGCCTAGTTAAATAATCAACTGACTGACCTGCGATCACAGGGGCATTTAATGCAGGATTGCCCTGTCCCTTGTCACCATGGCAGGCAATGCACGTTTGAAAATTACTTGGTACTTGCTCTGCATTCACTTGACTGAAAGTAAACAAAGAGAGAATTGGAAATAAAAAGCTAGCGACACGTTTATAGTTTTGCATTATTCAGCCACTTAAAAATTTCAGGTGACTAAACTATAGAATTTGTCGATTGCTAAAGCTGACGGAATCCAAAAAAAAGCTGACGTTTTTATAAAAACTCGTATTTAACTAAAATCCGTCAGCTCATCAAATTAATACAAATCTATGTAATTTGGTGCTTTTTTCGATATTCGGTAGGTGTAATACCGTGAGTACTTTTGAACGCTTTATTAAAAGAACTTAGGCTTCTAAAGCCACTTTCTAATGCCAATGTAAGTACTGGTGTTGAGCTAAATTCTTCGGTAATTAGGTTGTGAGTGACTTCTTGAATGCGGTAATGATTCAAGAAGTCATTAAAGTTACGGTAGTTCAGTTCACCATTAATCAGGTTACGTAATTTGTATTCGTGAATCCCTAAATGCTTGGCAAGCACTGCAATGGTTAACCCTTCTTTTTGGTACAGCTTTTCCTTTTCCATAGCATCTGTAATTTGTACCAATTCTTTAGAAAATGCTTTAGGTTTTGCCCCTTCAGGTATTACAGTTGGATTAGCATCGGCAAATAGACTTGGCTCTCTCAACTGGAATAAAATCAGGTTAATGCTAGTCACCAATACCGCTAAAATTAGACCAGTGAAAGTATCTAAAGCGCTCCATTGGATTTGCAGCAATTGATCAATAATCATCACAAAAATAATATAAAGTGCAGAAAGAGAGATTACCGCACCGCGCATATAACGACGCTCCTGAACTAAATCATCGCGCCACTGATTAATCGCACAATAGAGAGCATGGGTGATAAGTACTAGCTCTAAGCATAACGCACCTTTTTTAATGACCATAGCCAACAAGGTGTGGTCTTTAATTGATACACTAAGCAGTACTTCAAATATTGCAGTACACAATGGAATTAGTAACGTTAATGAAGCTACGCCGTATTGCCATTTTTTCAAATCAGTTCTATCACTGAAGATACTTAAGCTGACTAACCAAAAAACACCTGGCAACGCATTACTGCCAACTAAACCTACCCACCACAATAACTCAAACTGACTAATAGAAGGGAACACCGAAGTTAGTAAGTACCCACAACCCGAGAGCATCAATAGTACAAAAAGAAAAATAGAATGATTTTTTTTAGCCTGTGGAGATAACAAAACAGCACAAAATAGCATTTGCGCAAAGGCAAAGTTGGAAAAGAATTCAGTCATTCAAAAACGCTTATTAATATAATTATAACGACCAATACTAAATCGTAATGGTAGAAACAACAAGTGAGCAATTTGTAACTAAAAAAGCCTATGAGTTTCCCCATAGGCTTTTTGTCAAACACCTATCTACTAGAATGAATATTTGAAATCAATACCCGCTTCTAATCCGCGATTGATACGACCATGTGGTGTACCCAACTCATCAGCTGCTAAACCACCTAAACTAAGTAAGTAGCGATTATCCAATAAGTTCTTCCCCCATAAACCTATTTCAATATTGTCATCGTCGTTTGTCCAAGACAAACGTGCGTTTAGGTTTTCAGTATCAAGAAAATATGCATCAAATGCTTTTTTGTACTCTTCTAAACCTGGGTCATTACGACGAGTATTTTCCAAGAAAACATAATCGATATGCAGGTTTGTTGTGCCAACACCAAAATCAGGCATCCAATCAATGGTAAAGGTATAGTTTGCATCTGCATCACTTGATGTTTTGGTTGCTGCAATCAATGTACCTTCGCCATTGTAATACTCAGGTGTATAGGTATCGGTAGAGCGAATCTCTGTCACCATACCTAATAACAAGCTATCAGAGAAACTCCACTTCAGGTCTATCTCAATACCTGTAATTTCTCTGTCTTCATTAATAATCGTAGGTACTGCTTGTGGGCTTCCTGGTGGCTTAGAGTCAACAGAACGTTGCAGGTTATCCAATTCAAGATAGTAAGCACTTACATTGGCAACCACTTCTTCCCATAAAATAGCTTTATAGCCAAACTCATAGTTAGTTGTGTCTTCAGGCGCAAAGGCCATCATACTAGGTGTTAAAGAATCAAAACCACCTGACTTATAACCTGTTGAGTACGAAGCAAAGACCATTTGATCATCATCAATTTGATAACTTGTTACTAAGCGCCCTGTTACTTTGCTCCAGCTGTCATTAGCTGACATATCAACTTGCGGGAATAGTAAGTTACCAACACCCGGACGCACTGTTGCAAAAGAGGTTAAAGGAATATACCAAGAGAAGTCTTTTTCATCTTTTGAATATCTCAGACCACCAATGATGTTCCATTTGTCATTAATAGCGTAGTCAACATCTGCGTAAATACCCCAGTTAGTAAAGTCACCAGTGTTATTGACACTTTCCTGCCAAAACGTGCCACTATGGCTTGGACCAAAAATCTCAGCAATCCCCAATTGACTAGCAACTAAATCATAAGTTAAGTCGCCCGTTAACCTAACAACATCACCTGTTAATGGCATGCCAGGCATACCAATACCTGTCATAATATCTTCAGCAAAGCCTAGTGTAGTTAACGCGCCAGCCCATTGATCGGCGTCCCACATATGATCAATTGGGAAACCATACAAATCATAGAAATTCTGAACAGCCGCTTCAAAAGTAACACCCGGACCAAATGCAGCGGATGCATGCGCATCAGACGTACCACCGATCATGCCAGCGATTTGTTCTGCAATACCACCTTTAATAAAATCATTTAGCTGCCCTGTAACTAATCTAGCCGCCGTATCAGCTGTCATATTCAGCTCGGTTGTTTGACTAACCTTCTCTTTTGAGTAAGAAAAGCCTGCAACTGCATTCACTTTATCACTGATGTAATTCACCTGTAGTTCAGTGTAAAAAATGTCTGAATCTTCATTATTTGACGTGTCAAAATAGCGGGTGATGTCGCTAGTACCGTCTTCATCTTGTCGGTTTACCGTTTCCCAATCGCGGTAACTAGCCACATATTTCATTGACCAACTTTCGTCAAACTCATGGTTAAATTTAGCGGTAACACCGTACATATCACGAGCTTCTACGCCTTCTCGAACATCATTTTCAGCTTGACCCGCAAACGGTGTTTTGCCCATGTTGTAAGCGTGTTCACTTACCCCTACAGCCATAGGAGGACCTTGCTCTAGATCATCCCAATCAACTGCCAGTTGGAAACTAGTTGCACCTGAAATATCCCACAAGAACGAAATACGACCAGCATCATGGCTTCGCTCACCTAAATCCCAAATTTTGTTATTTGCATTCCAGCTAGGTCTAGCAATGTTTTCAACAATGCCATCTTGTGAGTTAGTTAAGAAATTTGCTCGCATATAAAAGCTATCAGATAAAGGGACATTAACAATCGCCTCATAACGCTGCAAATTATCACTACCAATAGTGCCTTTTACGAATGCTTCAAAGTCAGAAGATGGTGCTTTAGGTACCATATTCACAACACCCATCGCCGCATTTCGACCAAATAACGTACCTTGTGGGCCTTTAAGTACTTCTACACGAGCCATATCAGAGAAAATCACATTCTGCGCCGCTCTTGGCATATAAATATCATCATAAAAGGTCGCTGAAGAAGGGTCTCCACCAACACTAATGTTTGGACTAGAAATACCACGCATAGTAATGCCAGCTTGCGTCATATTGCTTTCATCAAAATCAAAACCTGGGATAAACTTGTCAATATCGCTTAACGTGACTGAGCCACTTTCTTCAATAAGGTCTTCACTTACGGCCCCTACAGTTACAGGTACTTTAAGTACGTTCTGAATACGTTTTTGTGCGGTGACGGTCACCACTTCTACTTCTTTTTCTTGAATAGCTTCTTGCGCAGCTTCAGCAGCTTGTACAAAATGTGGTGATAAAAATAAGACCGATGTTATTGCGAGAGCTACTTTAGATTTTTGATTTACAAAGTAGTGCTTGCCTGTTTGCTCAGTATGCGACATTGCGCTTTCCCCCAGACGTGTAATTTGTAACCGCTTTTTGATTATCTTGTAGTTATGACCAGTTACGTTTTTTTTAATAATTATAAATAAGCACTTTAACTATAGAATTGCGTCACTAGGAATGCTTACATAATGTTTAAAAACCCTGACGAATTATTAAAAAGAGCTGATTAATTCCTTAAAAAGCAATGATTAATTTCTATAAACACTAGAAAACACCAAATATTCAATCTTAAGCTCTATAAACAATTATCAATCATCATTGCCTATCTTTAGACCAAAATAAATTTGCTATTCATGTCCGATTTCCGCCAGTTTTAAGGTAAAGTTACATTAGTATTAACGCTATACTATTTGAATTGGTCCGACGTAACATGATCGACAGAGATATTTGTGAACAAGCTCGATTGAGTAAAGACAAAAGATTTGACGGTAAATTTTTTACCGCCGTTTTAACGACTGGTATTTTTTGCCGACCAATCTGCCCTGCTCGTACACCAAAATCAGAAAATGTTGAATACTATCTAAGCCAAGAAGCTGCATTACACGCTGGCTTTCGACCGTGCAAACGATGTATTCCCGAGTTCTCACCACCCTTGCAAAAGCCAGCAGAGATCAAAAAAGCGCTTAACACACATGGCGCTGAAGCTTTATCTGTAGAGCAGCTAGCAGATATTTGCAGTTTAAGTACTAGGCAGTTGCAAAGGATCTTTAATGAGCACTATGGCTTGTCACCTAAACAATATTTTATTCAAAAGCGATTATTATTTGCTAAGCAGCTACTAGCGAATAGTGACTTGCCTATTACAGATATAGCCTTTGCAAGTGGTTTTAATAGTGTACGTAGGTTTAATGAGGTCATTAAACAAAGCTTTAAAGCGACACCAAGTGAAATTCGCAAAGTAGATAAACAAGTCACTGACAACAGCTTTACGTTACAACTACATTACCAAGGTGACTTGGACTGGCCGCTGATGCTTTCGTTTTTCAGAAATCGTCAAATTCCTGGGTTAGAGCACATTACGGACTCCAGCTATCATCGCGCTGTAAAATTAGATGACTGTAGTGGTTGGTTTACCGTGAGCCAAGAAAACAAAAAGTATTTAACACTCACCGCCCAGCTGTCTGATTATCGCTATCTTCAGCAACTCGTCTTGCGAGTTAGAAAGATGTTTGATTTAGATGTGAACTTAGACTTGGTGCATCAACGCTTATCAGATGCCCCCCAGTTAGCGAGTGTCATTCAGCACTTTCCTGGCCTGCGCCTGCCGGGAAGTTGGGATACCTTTGAATTCAGTGTTAGAGCTATATTAGGTCAACAGATCTCGGTAAAAGCAGCGACAACACTAGCTAAACGAATAGCGGAAACCTACGGTACGCGTATTGATAAAGAAGAACAGTTTTGTTGTTTATCTTTTCCAACTGTTGAACAGCTCATCAATGCAGACTTTGAAGGTATCGGGTTAACTAAGACACGTATTCAAACCCTTAAAAATTGGATTGCTTATTACTCTAAAAATCAAGATTTGTTTGAGCAATACCACTCGATAGACAGTCTCGAAAAACAGCTATGCGCAATAAAAGGTATTGGCCCTTGGACGGTCAATTATATTGCTATGAGAGGCTTAAGTGAGCCAGACGCTTTTCCAGCAGCTGATTTAGGTATTATTAAGGCACTATCGCCTCCAGATAAAAAACTATCGATTAAAGAAATTAACGGAAAAGCAGAGCATTGGCGACCTTGGCGAGCATATGCAGCATTGTATTTATGGCAATCACTCTCTATGAAGGAAAACTAACATGTATTACTGGATCACACCTTCCCCTGTTGGTGATATTTTAATGACAGCAGATGATATTGGCCTGACGGCATTAGCTTTTCAATCAGGAAACGCTGCAATTGAAGTTGATCAAACTTATCAAAAAGACGAATCAAAGTTCAAAGAAGCAATCAAACAGCTAGAAGAGTATTTTTCAGGATTAAGAACTGATTTTAATTTACCACTTAACCCGGTAGGTACAGCTTTTCAAAAACGTGTTTGGCAGATGCTTTGTAAAATTCCATTTGGCGAAAGTAAGAGCTATCAATGGCTTGCAAATGAACTAAACAATCCAAAGGCAGTGCGCGCGGTTGGCTCCGCCAATGGCAGGAATCCAATTGCACTTATTGTTCCGTGTCACCGAGTAATAGGTAGTAATAAAAAATTAACTGGTTATGCGGGTGGGCTCGAACTTAAAGCGAAATTACTTACTCATGAAGGTATTGAATTTAGTCGTTAAACAAGTAAAGTAGCCGAGTGTTATAAGTTTGAAGAGTTTACTGTGGAATTATTTGTTGTTTTAGGTGTATTGGGTGTTTCGTTTTTGCTGTGGTTGATCTGGCAATTACTGAGAGCGAAACAGTTTACTCAATTTAAACTGTATTTGAATCAGGAAATCGCTCCACAATTAGCCGAACAACTAAAACAAGAGCTTATAGAATCTCGCTGCGATATAACACCAAACAATGACGAGCACATTCAGGCTACACTATTTTATTGGCAACAATACCCAATTAGGATCTTGCAAGCAGCATTGGATAGAAAGATTCTAACCTCTGATGAATTAAAAAATGCTGGCAAATTTCGCTTTTGCCAGCATTTGTATCACGTTCAATCAAACAAACTTCATCGCTACATGGATAAAGCTTGGTTAGAAGACTAATCTTGCTTTTCGAACTGTAAGTCCCAAACACCGTGACCTAAACGTTGACCGCGGTTTTCAAACTTAGTTAGTGGTCGAGAGTCAGGTCTAGGTACATAGTCATTGCTTTCAGACAAGTTCTTAAAACCTGGCGCACCAGTCATGTCTTCAAGCATACACTCTGCGTAATTTTCCCAGTCAGTAGCCATGTGGAAAACACCACCCACTTTCAATTTACTGCGAATCGTCTCAATAAATTCTGGCTGAACAATACGACGTTTATGATGCTTTTTCTTGTGCCATGGATCTGGGAAGAAAAGCTGTACTGTTGTTAAGCTACCGTCAGGAATACAATCAGCTAGAATTTCGATAGCATCGTGTTCATATACACGTAGGTTATCAATACTCTCTTCTACTTCTTCTTTGGCAGTTAGGATACAAGCACCAACACCTGGGCGATGAACCTCAATACCAATGAAGTTTAGCTCAGGTGCATTCTTAGCCATTTCAACTAATGACTTACCCATACCAAAACCAATTTCTAATACAACTGGATTGTCATTGCCAAATACTTCTTGTGCATCAATCAAGCCTTGACCGTGCTCTAAACCCATTACATCCCAGTAAGTCTCTAGCGCACGAGCTTGACCTTTAGTTAAACGACCTTCGCGCTTAACAAAACTACGTACTTTACGAATGTACTTGCCTTCTTGCTCAGCTTGTTCAATCGTTTTGTGTTCTCTTTCTGTCATCTCTTTCACCTAGTGAGCTTATTCTGCCCACCAAACATCATATAATTCACTTACAGAAACTGCTGTTGCACCGTTGTCTTTTAACCATGCTTCTACTGCTGCTCTGTGCTCTTCAGTACACTTACCAAGTTTTTGTGTACAAATAAGGCCATGCCATAAAGTATCGCCTTCACCACCAAAGCCTAATTCGTTTGGCTGAATAACTTCTGCAAAAAACTTATCTAAAAACGTATCAACAGCTTCATCTGTTGTGTCGTCCGCTAATTTCCAAGCAACGTCAAAACCTAACTCTTGGAACTCATCAACACGTAATTTTTTGCGTAAGCGACGTGTGCGATTTTTTGCTTCAAATTTCATTTTTCTAACCTTTCTTTATTTATTGGCGAGAATATAGTGACTATTGTGGCATAATGCCACCAAAATCGGGCTATTTTACAAAAAAGAATCGTGTAACGCACGCATTGCTATGAATCAAAATATTGTTATTTCCAAACAATCAGCAAAACACTTTAATAAACAAATCATTGATTGGTACCACAAACAAGGTAGAAAGCACCTGCCATGGCAACAAAATAAGACGCCATATCGTGTGTGGATATCAGAAATTATGTTGCAGCAAACGCAAGTAGCAACTGTTATTCCCTATTACCAACGTTTTATGGAAAGCTTTCCAACCATTGAAGCTTTAGCAAAGGCTCCGGAAGATGATGTACTGCACCATTGGACAGGCTTAGGCTACTACGCACGAGCAAGGAATTTGCACAAAGCCGCAAAACAGATTGTTGAATTACATAACGGTACTTTTCCTGAAAATATAGATGAAGTGATCGATTTACCTGGCATAGGCAAATCTACTGCTGGTGCTGTGCTTAGCCTTTCTTTAGGTAAACATCACGCTATTTTAGATGGCAATGTAAAACGAGTACTTGCTCGCTATTACATGGTTGAAGGACACAACGGCCAAGCAAAATACGATAAAACACTTTGGCCAATTGCCGATGCACTCACGTTTAAAGAAGGTGTTGGTTTTTACAATCAAGCCATGATGGATATGGGCGCTACTATTTGTACCCGCAACAAACCTAAATGTGACGTCTGCCCTATTGAAGCTGACTGCATGGCGAATAAAGCGGGCGAACAAAAGAACTTTCCCAATAAAAAGCCCAAGAAAAAGATCCCTGAAAAATCAACATTAATGGTTATTCCGAGAATTAATAATCAAATACTGATGCATAAAAGGCCACCTTCTGGCATTTGGGGAGGTTTATGGTGCTTTTTAGAAGTTGACTGTGAGAGCCAAATAGATGAGCTTTTAGCAAGAAATGCATTAAAAGGTACAAATCGCACTTCGTTAACAAGCTTTAGACATACCTTTAGCCATTTTCATCTAGATATTTCAGCGATTGTTGTTGATTGTGAGTCATTAGATGCAAAAGAAGTATGCGAAAATGATGAAATAAAATGGTATGATTTGACCACTAAGAATTCTGTTGGGTTGGCAGCATCAACTGAAAAGTTAATTGCTGAACTTATCCAACTTCCCATATCGTCGTAACGTTTAAAGATTAGAGAAAGAAAATGAGCAGAACTGTTTTTTGCGAAAAGTTAAAAAAAGACGCTGAAGGCCTAGCATTTCAATTATACCCAGGCGAAGTAGGCAAACGTATTTTCGACAACATTAGTAAAGAAGCTTGGACTGATTGGCAGAAAAAACAAACCATGCTGATCAATGAGCACAAAATGAATATGATGAACCCTGATGATCGTAAGATCTTAGAAAAGGCGATGACAGATTATTTATTTGAAGACATCGATCCAGTAATCGAAGGTTATACACCAGAGAAAAAATAGTTTAATTACTAATCACTCTCGGGGTATACTGCTTTCTTTCCCGCCAAAGCGAAGAAAAAACGCACAAACGGACGTTTTTTTGAAAAAAAGTGTTGACGGTTGAAACGAAAAACAGTTTAATACGCCCCGTCTTCAGGACAACGAGTTTACTCACCTGATAGATGCCCAGATAGCTCAGTCGGTAGAGCAGGGGATTGAAAATCCCCGTGTCGGTGGTTCGATTCCGCCTCTGGGCACCACTTATTTTATGAATAATGGATACTAATATTAGAATCGGTTATTCGGTGCCAAGATAATTAAATCAATGAAGATTAAATTATCGCACACAGTTTTGTGTGCCGACTTAGCTCAGTTGGTAGAGCAACTGACTTGTAATCAGTAGGTCGCCAGTTCGACTCCGGCAGTCGGCACCATTTATTTAAACCTCGCTTAGCGAGGTTTTTTCATCTATCTACCCTACTGCGGGTTGTGAATGATGAAAGCCCAGATAGCTCAGTCGGTAGAGCAGGGGATTGAAAATCCCCGTGTCGGTGGTTCGATTCCGCCTCTGGGCACCACTTATTAATTGAGTTATGAATCTTAGATTGGTAACTCGGTGCTTTGCACACAGTTTCGTGTGCCGACTTAGCTCAGTTGGTAGAGCAACTGACTTGTAATCAGTAGGTCGCCAGTTCGACTCCGGCAGTCGGCACCATTTATAAGAAAGCTTCAACTTCGGTTGAGGCTTTTTTTTCGTCTTGAGATTATGGAACTGGCCTTCCCTTCTTTATAAAATTTTTATCTCAAACTAGATATTCATATCGCTTTACCAATGTGACCATAATTGGTTTAAAGATTTAAGCTGTAGAAAGTTTATCGAGCCTTGAATTCAAAGTTTTCCCATCGATGCAGAATGAAAATTCACTAAGCTTTATCAATTTACTACACGAGACATGGACGACGAGTGCTAATGCTGGCACAGGGACGTGCCATCATTAGGGATAGTAAATTGTGCTTAGTTAATTTTCATTGTTGTCTGCAACGCTGGGTGATGAGGGAGATGAAAGAGGGAAACAATCACTTTTTCCCTCTTTCCTGCTGCCGGCAGCCCGGCAATATAAATAGTTAAGAAAATAGAGCTTAAAAGTATTTATCCCAATATCATCTATAAACTGAAAATAAATACTCTCCGCAAACAGAGAAGTTTATATTAATAATAGGGAACCGATTTACCGTTAACTAGGTCAAATCCTTAGTGATTTAAACATCGATGTTGACTATATTAGAACTTAGCTCATTCATTTCAGGGACACATATGAAAACACTTTTAAAACTCATCGCAGGATTAATTTTAGTTGTCGTAATAGCAGCCATTATTGCCATTCAGCTCATTTCAACAGAGGATGTTATAAATGAGGTTTCAACCAAAGTAGAACAAGCTACAGGTCGTACGTTAACTGTAAATGGTGAGCATCAATTAAGTGTTTTCCCGTCATTATTGTTAGAACTGAAAGATGTACGCTTAGCAAATATCGAAGCAGGTTCAAAACCCAACTTGGCTAGCATCAAGGAATTAGTAGTACACATTCCATGGATGTCTGTATTTTCAGGGGAGTTGGAAATTGAAAAGTTTGTCATTAATGACCCTGATATTCTTTTAGAGAAATTTAGCGACACTAAAACCAACTGGCAATTTTCCCCTGCTGTTGGTGGCAAAAATGAAAAAGCAGTCGCACCAAAAGAAGAAATGGAATCGAATAACAAGGGAAATACTTTTCCAGACTCATTTGACGTAGCACTTGGGCAGGTAGAAGTGAACGGCGGTACTATCACCTATATCGATCATCAAACGAATCAAACTAAGTCAGTTAATGAACTCAAGCTTGCTATCAAACTGCCTTCATTAAACAGCCCATTGAATATATCTGGCAGTATTCAATACATGGAAAATACCTTTAAACTTGATTCCAGTATCACTACACCGCGAAAGGTATTAAATAACCAACCCTTTTTGATGGCATTAGCAATTACTTCAGATCTAGTAAATCTCAATTATCAAGGTGAAGTTATAGATCAAGGAAAGCAGCTTAAAGGTAGCTTCTCCATCACTGGTGATTCAGTCAAAAACTTGCTTGCATGGCAAAACATGCCTTTAGCAGCAAAAGAGCAAGCATTTAATCAATTTTCATTAAGCACAAACCTTAGCTTTGCTAACAAGGTATTGGCGTTTGATGACTTAAACCTTAAATTGGATGAGTTAGCAATTGAAGGAGCGTCTACTATTGCATTATCAACACCATTAAAGATCAAAGCCGAGGTTGATTTGGGCACTTTAGATCTCAACCCTTATTTACCAGAAGCAACGGAAAAATCTCCTGAAACTGACAAACCTAATCAGCCAATAATTTGGGATAATACTGAAATTGACTTGTCTTCGTTAAAAGCGCTAAATGCAGATGTAACTATTCAGTCAAGCCAATTGAAAGCCAGAGAAATACAGCTAGGTAAAAACAAAATTAACGTTAGCCTGAACGCTGGCGTAGCGAATATTCAGCTGAAAGAGTTTCAAGCATATGATGGACAAGGTAGCGGCTCCATTACAGTAGATAGTAGAAATCGCCCTTACCAAATAAACACCAACTTTTCTTTGTCGAACATAAACGCCGGCCCCCTACTTTCAGATGCCGCTGGTTTTGACAAATTGCTAGGCAAAGGCAATTTAAATTGGCAACTAACAACACAAGGAGTCAGTCAACGTAGTTTCATAGAAAAACTAAACGGCGCTCTCCAATTCAAATTTATCGACGGTGCTATTAAAGGCGCCAACTTAGCAGCCATAGCTAAGAGTGCAAGCAGCATACTCAAAGGCGATTTATCATCGGTTAGTCTAGACAGTGATTTTAGTAATGCAGAAAAAACTGACTTCGCTGAATTGATTGGCGATTTCGAAATTAATAATGGTGTAGCTAACGCTAAAGATATCTCACTTAAAAACCCGTTTATCAGAGTGACAGGTCAAGGCGGCATCAACTTACCTAAAACTGAACTTGGATTACAGATAAAGACTAAGATGGTTGCCTCAACTGAAGGTCAGGCGGCCAAGGATGATAAATCAGGTATTACTATTCCAATCAAGATAACGGGACCATTCCACCAAGTTAAAATCCGCCCTGATGTCAGCTCAGGTGCAAAAGATAAAATTAAAGATAAGGTAAAAGATAAAGTAAAAAACAAACTTAAAGATCTTTTTGGCTAGGCTATGGGATAGTACTAGCTAATCGATGCCGCTGTCTTTGATGGCGGCACCATTTAAGTAGTTCAATCAGCACTAAATACAGTATTTGGAAAAGGATTAAACTATGTTTAAAAAGAACTTCGTCCACAATATATTGATTTTTTTATTGGGTTCATTCGCCCTTTTCTCGACAGCTCAAGCGCAAGAAAGTTGGTGGGACAAGATAAAAAAAGAATTAAAAGTTGAAGAGCCGGTTTCAACATTACCTGTTAATAACGAACAAATTGAAAAAGCACTTAAACAAGCTTTGAGCGTTGGCTCCGAAACGGTTGTAAGGACACTTCAGCGCCAAGGTGCTTTTGCAGATAACCCTAATTTACGTATCAAATTGCCCTCCTCGTTAGCTAAAGTTGATAAGGCACTATCTAAAGTAGGGCTAGGACAATGGACAGAAGAGCTCGAAGCCAAACTAAATGAAGCCGCGGAACAAGCAGTGCCTGCTGCTGAACCAATACTACTAGATGCTATTAACAACCTAACCCTTGATGATGTTATGAGTATTTATCAAGGAGAAAACGACGCTGCCACGCAGTATTTTAAATCTCAGATGTCACAGCCCATATTGGCAGCAATGGAGCCTATTGTCAGAAGTAAACTGAAAGACGTTGGAGCTTTAAAACTCTATGATCAAATCATTGCCAAATACCAATCTATCCCTTTTATGCCAGATGTTAGCGGGGACTTAGTTGAATTAGTCCAAGATGAAGCGCTGACAGGTATTTTTGAATACCTTGCCAGAGAAGAAGCAGCGATAAGAGAGAACCCGAAGAAGAGAACTACGGATTTACTCAGACAAGTGTTCGGCGCAGAATAATCAATGTGACCCCAATATACTTGAGAATAATGAATTCTAATCAGACCACTGAATAATACTAAAATGAATATAATGCTCGGTAATTTAAGCACTAAAGGCAGTATTAAATATGTTTGAGCAACATGGCTCATTTAAAGTTTGGGCGGATGGCAATGTGGTAATAGCCGACCTCAAAGGTGCTTGGAATAAAGAAGCAGCACTAAACTTCGAACAAGAGTTAATGAAAGTAGCACAAGACATGCCGGAGAAATGGGGACATTTAGTATATTTGAACGATTGGGAACTTTGTGATCCCGCAATGTTTCCTGTCATTGAACGCTTAGTAGCTTGGTGCATAAAGCATGGTCTTACACGTGCCGCTAATGTTTATCCAAAATCGGCAGTAAAGGAAGAATTTATCAATAAAATGGTCGTTGATGAGTTTGGGGATTTCAAAAGAGCAGTTTTTGACAACCAAGCTGATGCTGCAATATGGTTAAAAAAATATGGTTACACTGCTGCTTCATACATGTGATGCACATGAACGCACTGTTCGCACCAAGGCAGTGCAAAACCATTAAAAACAACAGTTAGCCTTTAATAAAATCAATAGTTTATAATTTTTTCATTTTGGTCATCTAATTGCTTATTGATAAACGGATTAATCAATAAAAGACACTAGTATGCCAATTCATACTCCAATCAGAGGACTCCGTTCTTTCTGCTTCGCCGCCAAATATTTAAGCTTTAAACATGCAGCGGATAAACTTTTTCTCACCCCTTCAGCTGTTAGTCACCAAATTAAAGACTTAGAAGAGCAATTGGGAACATCGCTATTTCATAGGGAAACAAGATCAATTAGCTTAACCAATGAAGGTAATAAATTTTATAAAGTAATCCAGCCAATATTGAATGACTTAGAAACGGCTATTAGCGATTTTTCAAATGAAAAAGTCAGCAAAAACATATCTATTTGTGTACCCGAGTTTTTTGCTAATGAGTTACTTTCAAGCAAATTAGGTATTTGGGCCAAAATGCACCCCGAGGTCAACCTACAACTGAAGATAGCAAGCTCAAACTCACCAAGACCTCTTAACTGTGATCTCTCGATTCTACTGAGCAAATCCCCCCCTCAAAATGGAATTTCTCAAGAATTATTTTCGATTAGGTACGCGCCTTCGTGTAGCCAAAATTTGTATATTGAACTCGTAAATAAAGGATATGAGGCACTACAAGAAGTACCACTTTTGCTTCACGAAGCGAGGCCTTGGTCATGGCACCAGTGGGCTGATAAAGTAGGAGTCCTGGATTTCTCTCCAAAACAAATCATTCAGTTTGACAGCATGTTCAGTTTAGCTAGAGCTGCACAACAAGGAATGGGTATAGCACTAGTGCCGCTACCAGTAGCAAAAGCTTGGTTCAAAGAAGAATCGTTAATAAAACTATTTCCTCAAGAGTTGATAACTACAGATAAATACTATTTGGTTCAACACGAAGCAGGCCCAGCCAATCGTGAAGTGAATGAATTAATTGACTGGCTAAAACGTTGCTTCAGTGACGAGTGAATTTAATTCACTCGTCAGGTGTAATTTTATCGTTTGTCGAGATAACGCCGGTGATTTAACTTTAAAGAGCAAGCTAGCAAATAAATTTAAACAGGAGAACACTATGAAAAACAAGTTTGCTTATATTATCGCTCTTAGTAGCATTTTATCGTGTGGTATGAGTAATGCCACTCCAATTGAAACAAAGGGCTTCACTGTTGCAGTTATCTCAGAAGAGCCATCTTCAAGCGCAATAAAAAGAGGTATGTACAAAAAAGGCTTATCACTAATAGCCAAGAAAGACACTATCCATCCTTTTTATGAAGCGATGAACCTTTGTGTTGTCAGTATCAAAAGTAAATCTTATGAAGATGATGGAAAAGCGTGTGATAGCGCAATAGAAATAATCAATAGTATTAATAAACCTAATACCAGCCGATTAAAAGCTATTGCATATAGCAATCGAGCGATAAAAAGCTATTTAAGTAATGACTTAAATCGTGCAGTCATAGACTTCAAACGTGCAGCTTCACTTTCGTCAGATAAAGTTGTAGTTAAGAATATTAACTACTTTAACGAATTAACTGACCTTTAAAAGGGCAACCAGTATCGAGGATAAATCATATGAATCGCTTGATAAATTACACTGGCCAATTTTCATTGTTTTACTACCAACTTTGCCACTTATCGCTTGCACAATGGCAGCTTGAAGATACTGAACAAGACCAAGAATTACGACAGCAAACTTTAAATAGTCTTCTAAGAAGTTAAACAACTCTCCCCCATTGGGGTCTGGAATTTACATTTAGGCCCCAATTTTTTTGCTCCTCAACAATTATTTATTTGACCTAGAATTAAAGAAACACTAATTTATACTTTCGCGTGGTCAACCATTGGAAATGAATGAAGTTACCTTTTCTAATCATCACTTGTTTACTTTATTCAGCAACACATGCAAATAATGCAATGAGTTGTGAGTTTACAATGGGTTACCGAACCAATGAGAGATTACCCCTCATAGAAAAATCACCCAATGATACAGGTCTATATAAAGATTTATACAAAGCAGCATCAACTAAGATCGGCTGTTCTCTAAAAATAGTTAGAGCACCCAAGAAACGCATTATGAAAATGTTAGATGCAGGAGAAATAGACTTTTACCCAGGCTTAGGTTACTCACAAGAGCGAGCGAAAAGCATTCACTTTTTTGAGAATGGCTTAGTAAGTCAAAGTGTCATCTTGACCAGAAGAGATCACCCTGAAATTAATTCGCTTGAAGACATAAGAAACTCGGTGTTGATTAGAGCACACGGCGCGAATCAAAAAGATTTTGATGATCGTTTAAATATAGCCACAAGATATGTACATGATCTGTCTATTAAGCAAGCAATAGATGCGATTGAGCAAAAAAAAGCTGATTTTTTTATCTACAATAGTTTTGCACTTAAATTCCATCTCAAACAACACCCTAATGAAAAAGTCAGGTTACATAAATGCTGTGGCCAAAACTTACCCATGTTGGTAGGATTCTCTAAACAGTCCCTACACAGCCAAACAGTAAAAGGCCAAACAAGCAAAATGGCTGAATTTAAAAAAGCACTGATTGAAATATCAGAATCAGGCGAATTGGCTCACTTATTTAATAACTATTATTAACAACTAATCAGCTAGCACTGGAAAGCATTTAATCACGCTGTTAGAATCTAGCCCATAAAAATTGAACAAATTTTAAGAGAGTTTCCTAAGATGGGTAGAGCGTTCCAAAACCGTAAGCTTTCAATGGCTAAAACGGCAGGTCAAAAAACAAAAGTATATTCTAAGTATGGTAAAGCGATTTATGCTTCAGCAAAAAGTGGTGGCGTAGATCCTAATGGTAACTTAGCATTAAGAAGCTTGATTGAAAAAGCTAAAAAGGATCAAGTACCTACACACGTAATTGAAAAAGCAATCGATAAGGCAAGTGGCGCTGGTGGTGAAGACTACTCAGAAGCTAGATACGAAGGATTCGGTCCAGGTAACTGTATGGTTATCATTGATTGCTTAACAGACAACGGCAACCGTACTATTAAAGATGTTAGAGTATGTTTTACAAAAACTAACGCTAAAATTGGTTCTACTGGTACCGTATCTCATATGTTCAATCACCAAGCAGTATTTGCATTCAAAGGTGATGACGATGAAGTGGTACTAGAAAACTTAATGATGGAAGACATCGATGTTACCGATGTTGAGAGTGAAGACGGTATGATCACTGTTTACGCACCGCATACAGAATTCTTTAAAATCAAAACTGCATTTGCTGAAACAATGCCAGAATATGAATTAGAGATGGAAGAAATTACTTGGGTGCCACAAACTTACACCGATATTACTGAAGAAGAAGATATCGCTAACTTCGAAAAATTCTTAGCTATGTTAGAAGACTGTGAAGACGTTCAGCAAGTTTACCACAACGCAGTATTACCAGCGTAACTTCTAAAAATTAGTTAACAAAAAAGGTGATTAAAGCACCTTTTTTTATTTTTGTTTCGCTTCTTGCCAGTATTCCTCAAGCTCATCGAGGTGATGCTGCTCAAAACTTCTGCCTGAGCCATTCACTCTATCTTCTACGTGTCCAAATCTCTTAGAGAATTTTGCATTAGCTTGCCTCAGCAAAGCTTCAGGGTCTTCCTTAGCATGGCGACAAAGGTTTACAACGGCAAACATTAGATCACCAAGCTCTTCAGATAGTCCTGCTCTATCGCCATTCAATTCTTGTTCAACTTCTTCAACTTCTTCTTTTATTTTGTCAAAGACACCTTCAACATCAGGCCAATCAAAACCAACATGTGCACAGCGTTTTTGAATTTTTGCTGCTTGGCTAAGAGCAGGAAGAGATTTAGGAATATCGGCTAGAATGCTCAAATTGTCATTTTGATTCTTAAGCTTTCTCTCTTTGCTTTTTTCTTCTTCCCAGTTTTTCTTTATTTCTTCTTCACTGGAGAAGTCATTTTCTGCAAAAACATGGGGATGCCGTCTAATAAGCTTTTCACAAACCGCAGCAACAACAGAGTCAAATGAAAACGCCTTTTCTTCTTCGCCGAGTTGACTATAAAAAATCACTTGAAAGAGCAAATCACCTAACTCTTTTTCTAATTCCGCTTTATCACCTTGCTCTATCACATCAGCGACTTCATATGCTTCTTCTATTGTATGAGGCACGATAGATGAGTAGGTTTGTTTAATATCCCAAGGACATCCTGTTTCAGGATCTCTCAGGCTAGCCATAATCCATCTTAACTTCTCAATAGATGGCTGTTCATCTCTCATTATTATGCCCTTTTGGCTTCTAATACATCATCTAACTGCATTAACTTATTAAGCAGTCTTTGCAGCATTTCTTGGTTTGTGATTTCCAGTTCTATTTGCATTTTAGTCAATTGTTTTTGTGCATCTTGCTGACTACTTAATCCTAGGATACTCAACCTATCATTCGCGATAATAGTTGAAACATCACGCAATAAACCTTGCCTATCATTAGCTAATATCTGTATTGATACTTGATAATTTTGCTTGCTTTGAACGCCCCATTGCACCTCAACTTCTCGTTCGGGTTGCGCTTTAAGTGATGCAAAAAGTTGTTCACAATCAGCTCTATGAATTGAAATACCTCGCCCTTGAGTAATAAAGCCAGAAATTTCATCGCCTGGCACTGGCTGACAACATTTAGCCATATGGGTTAAAAGGTTACCGACCCCCGATACAGTAATGCCATTCTTGTCTACAGCCTGTTTACTGTTGCTTTGCTTAATTAAGCTCTGTGGATCAATTTCTTGCTGTGGCTTTTTTTTATTTTCCGTCTGCTCAATAAAGTTAACTACTTGTTGTAACCTAGCGTTGCCAGACCCTATTGCTGCGTATAAGTCATCGGCATTATTAACATTGAAACGATTACTAATAGTGCCAACATCGATACTTGAAAGAGCAATTTGATGTTTGCTTAACTCGTTTTCAAGCATCTCCTTACCGTGGGCAACATGTTTGTCTCGGTCAAGCAGTTTAAAGAAGTGCTGCACCTTGGCTCTGGCTCTAGGTGTATGGATATAGTTGAGACTTGGATTTAACCAATCTCGACTTGGGTTAGGTGTCTTGCTGGTTAATACTTCAACCTGATCCCCCGTATGCAGCTTATGAGTAAAGGGGACAATACGGCCAAATACTTTTGCTCCAATACAGCAATGCCCAACATTAGAATGAATATAATAAGCAAAATCGAGCGGCGTAGCTCCAACGGGTAAATCAATAACATCACCATTAGGTGTGAAAACATAAATACGATCTTCAAAAACTTGGCTTCTCAGTTCGTCAATTAGCTCACCACTTTCCGTTACATCTTCTTGCCATTGTAAGATCTTTCTTAACCAACTGACTTTATCGTCAAAGGCGGTCGTTTTACCATGAGCACTGCCTTCCTTATAACGCCAATGAGCCGCCACCCCCAGTTCTGCATCATCGTGCATTTGCTTAGTTCTAATTTGGACTTCTACTGATTTACCTTGTGGACCTAATACTACAGTATGAATAGATTGGTAACCATTTGGTTTAGGTGTAGCTACATAGTCGTCAAACTCGTTTGGCAAATGATTCCAATTGGTATGCACTATCCCTAATGCGCCATAACAGTCCTGTAATTTATCAACAACAATTCGTACAGCGCGTACGTCAAATAGCTGTTCAAAGTCTAAAGACTTTTGTTTCATTTTTTTCCATATACTGAAGATATGCTTAGGTCGTCCATAAACTTCAGCGGCAATACCAATGTCATTAAGTTGCTTTTGTAGGTTATCTACAAACTCAACCATATACTGTTCGCGGTCGAGCCTTTTTTCATCTAACCACTTAGCTATTTTTTTGTATACGTCTGGGTGTAGGTATCGAAATGAAATATCCTCCAATTCCCACTTTAATTGTCCTATACCTAATCTATTTGCAAGAGGGGCATATATATTAGCGGTTTGTTTTGCCGCAAGCACTCTAGTTTCCTCGTCTGCATTCTTAACAATGCGCAGATAGCACAAGCGCTCAGCCAATTTGATCACAACAGCACGAACGTCCTCTACCATCGCTAATAACATTTTACGAATGTTATCAATTTGATTTTCATTAGGGCGATTTGATTGGCCTTGTTGCAATGACTTGATAGCATCCATTTGCTGCACGCCTGAACATAGCTGGGAGATGGCCTTACTATAATCTTCTTGCACTTGCTCCATGGTTAACAGTTGATATTCCACCAGTGGTGAAATAAATGCTGCGCATAGCGAATCTTTATCAAGATTTAACGGTGCTAATATCTCAACCATTTCAAAAGACTTAGTTTGACACTCATCATTATTGGCAAAGTATGACTTTACATCTGTCCACAGCGCTTCAAGTGCTTTTCTCTTCTGTTCATTGATATCAAGTGAGTCTAGCCATTGTTCATAGCTTTTTTCTGACATTTGATGTGATTTACGCACCGAAACCATGATGAATAAGTCCCTATTTAAATTGCTACAACGAGTGTTTAATTACCGGTAAAACATACCACATATTACAACGTTACGCGCTAACAGATTCGTAAAATAGTGTTTTTCCCATGCTGAAAACTACTATTTCTACCAAGCTTATGCCATGATAAGCATCAAGGAATTAACAATTTTTTTCGCACTTAGGCCTAATGCACAAAATCAGCCTCAAAGACTGGGTAATTTTACTTACTATTGTCCCCACTACATTGATTGGTTTAGCGATTGCCAGCTATTTTTCTTATAGCCGGTATATTGAATTAGATCAGCACTTAAGTGAGCGAGCTAAGAGCATTATAGAGCCATTGGCAATAGCTAGTGCCGACGGATTGTTAAAGCGAGAACGTGAATCGCTGCGTCATTTAATTGGTTTTGCGCACCGCAATCAATCCACAATGATAAAAAGTATCACTGTCTTTACCAAAGATAACCAAGTTTTTGTGACAAGCGCTTATCACGGTGACACTAATTTAATGCGTTTGCGCCCTGGCCAAGCTATTCCGCAATCGACAGCTAGTGAAACACAAGGACCTTACCTTATTTTTAGAAGTCCTATCATTGATGAACGAAGTGAAAATAACGTCATAGGTTATGGAAGTACTGCCCAAGTAAATATAGGCTACATCGCGATTCAAGTTGAAAAAAATGAAATTAGCTTTGATCAACAAAGCCAAATATTAGTCGCTTTTTCTATTGTCTTTTTTGGCGCATTGATCAGCGCAATTTTTGCTATCAGACTAATCAAGAATGTAACTCGCCCTATTTCATCTATGGTACAAGCCGTGGATCGAATTCGAGAAGGTAAATTAGAAAGCCGTGTTAGTGGGCAACTAATTGGTGAACTTAACTTCTTGAAAAATGGTGTCAATGAGATGGCGCAGTCATTAGGGACTTACCACGATGAAATGCAGCAAAGTATCGATCAGGCAACTATAGATTTGCGAGAAAGTTTAGAACAATTCGAGATTCAAAACGTTGAACTTGATATTGCCAAACGAAAAGCTCAAGACGCAAACAAAGTAAAATCAGAATTTTTAGCTAATATGAGTCACGAGTTAAGAACGCCGTTAAATGGTGTAATTGGCTTTACACGGCAAGTACTCAAGACGCCACTGACGGACACTCAACGAGACTATTTACAAACAATAGAACGATCGGCCGGAAACCTGTTAGCAATCATAAATGATATCTTAGATTTCTCTAAGCTTGATGCTGGTAAGATGATTATTGAGGAAATTCCATTTTCTTTGCGTGACAGTGTTGAAGAAACACTAACACTAATAGCCCCTAGCGCTCATAAAAAGCAAATTGAACTTAGTTTAAGAATCGCACCGGATGTCCAAGATTCATTTATTGGCGATGCAATGCGAATTAAGCAAATCATTATAAACTTAGCTAGCAATGCAATTAAGTTTACCAATAATGGCTTTGTTCATATTGAAATCAGCAGCCAGCACATAGACGAGAGAAAGGCGGTTATTAAAGTATCTGTTGAAGACTCTGGTATTGGTATCTCAACAGAGCAACAAAAGACGTTATTTGAGGCTTTTGGGCAAGCAGATAAGAGTGTCACCAGGCTTTATGGCGGTACGGGTCTTGGGCTCGTAATATCGCAACGACTCGTCGCAGAAATGCAGGGTGATATGGGGTTTGTCAGTGAAGAAAAACAAGGTTCAACATTCTGGTTTACTTTCCAATGTGAAGTTAACCCAATCCCTGATTCAGATAATTATGATGTTTCACCGTTAAACAATAAGTCTATATTGTTATTTGAAAGCAATGACAGAAGTAAAACGGCTACCCTTGAGATACTTTCAGACTGGAATATGAAAGTAACACCAGTAACCTCAGCCAAGCAAGTTCGAAGAGTGTTAACACAAAATAGTCAATTTGATTATGCACTTATCGGGCATGATGTTTCACCAACGGCGTTAAATGAACTGAAAGAGCTTATCATTACTTTACGCCCTTCTACTCCTACCATTCATTTGGGTATTAATAGTAACTCACCGAATTTACAAGAAGTCCTTATTGCTGTGGGTGCTGGTAGCTGTTTTAGTAAACCATTCACTCGAGAGCGAATTGCAAAAGCCCTACTGCCACAAAAATCGAGTAAAGTTTCAGCTTCTCAAGCAGCAACACATAAGAAGATGCCGCTTAAAGTACTGGCCGTTGATGATAACGATGCGAACTTAAAATTAATTAATGCTCTGCTGTCCGAACAAGTAGAAGAAGTCATGACGGCCGTGAATGGTAAGGAAGCTGTTGAACTCTGTATGCAAGAACGATTTGCATTGATTTTCATGGATATACAAATGCCAATTATGGACGGTATAACCGCCCTGCAAGAAATTAAGGCCCATACATTCAACGATAGTACACCTATCATCGCGGTTACCGCTCACGCAATGACAGGAGAAAAGGATAAACTGCTCAAGGAAGGGTTTGACTCATATATGACTAAGCCTATTGATGAAGCGATGCTTAGACATACTATTTACGAATACTGCGACTTGGAATTACTAAGTTCAGTATCAATATCACCCACTTCAAGGACAGAAGTAAAAGCACCAGAAATCACAATTGAGGATATTGAACTTACCACTAAAACACCCCCTAAAGCTCACGAGAACGTTAGAAACATCATCGATTGGTCTTTAGCACTGAAACGTGCAGGAAAAAAGACAAACTTAGCTAAGGATATGTTAAAGGGATTAGTAGATAGCCTACCTGAAACGGCTTCCTTAATTAACGATGCTTTGACCGCGCAAGATTCAGATGCATTAAAGATGCTTATACATAAACTAAATGGCGCATGTTGTTACTCTGGAGTTCCAAACCTTAGTAAAGTTGTTCATCAAATTGAAACAGAGTTAAAAAGAGGCACACAAACAACCACGTTAGAACCTGAGTTCTTTGAACTCTTTGAACATATAGAAAACGTGATCAACTACGCTCCTGCAATATTAGAAGAAGTAGAATAAACGATTAGATTATCAAAATTTAATTATCTAATTTTGATGTCTGGAGAGGTATTGATTTCGCCGTCTTCAGAGATTACGGCAACGCCACCATTACATGTCAATACGGCTAGGCTACGCCCACCATCATTTCTAACAAACGACAGTTCGTATCCAAATTTACCTAAACTACTAGCTGAAAATTTTTGAGCAAGCGAAAGCTTAGTCCACCATACAGACTTTTCTGGCGGCTCCCTCCTACGTTCAACAATAGGTTGCTTTTGTGACTGCATAACACATTCCACCATACTCAAAGATTAAACTACACCTTATATCAAGTATAGGCACAAATATAGAAGTATGTGTTTTTTTTTTGAACAAAAATTTAATTGCTTGATAAAGTAACAAAAGCTAACGCATATTTCTTTTCATCAGATAAAGAAATATGCCAAAAGTTAGCGTTTTTACTTTTAGCGATCTGTGCCGCCACACCTGTAACTTTTAGAATAGGGGCGCCGCTATCACTGTTGTCGATTTGAAAATCTTGAAAAGAGACGCCCTGTGCAATCCCTGTTCCAAGGGCTTTTGCCGCGGCTTCTTTTGCTGCCCAGCGTTTGGCGAGATAAGGAATTGGAAACTTCATCGATTCGTAACGCTGTTGTTCTTCAGGTGTTAAAACCCTTAATTTAAGCTTCTCTAGCGCCCTCTCAGACATTTGAGATAAGCGTTCTATTTCAACAATATCAGTTCCAATTCCTGCAATAGACATAACGGGTAAGTTAGCCTCTAGCTTCAATCATTAGTCTTTTCATATCGCGCACAGCTTTTTCTAATCCATCAATAGCGGCTCTAGCAATAATGGCGTGACCAATGTTTAGTTCGATGATCTCAGGAATTGCTGCGATAGGTTTAACATTAAAATATGTCAGACCATGACCAGCGTTTACCTTAAGGCCTTGCTTGTGAGCATACTCAATGCCTTCTTTAAGTTTAGCTAACTCTTCTAACTGCTCTTCTTCAGTTGCTGCTTCAGCATATTGGCCTGTATGAATTTCAATAAAAGGTGCGCCTGATTTAACTGCACCATCTATTTGTTCTTTATCAGCATCGATGAATAAGCTAACTTTTATACCGTGCTCTGCTAAACGAGCAACAGCTTGATTAATTTTTTCTTGCTGCCCGGCAACGTCCAAGCCACCTTCAGTTGTTAATTCTTCACGTTTTTCCGGCACTAGACAAACAAATGCAGGCTTAGTATCACACGCAATCTGAAGCATTTCTTCAGTGACAGCCATCTCTAAATTCATACGTGTTTGAATCGTTTGATTCATTACAGCCACATCTCGGTCAGTAATATGACGGCGATCTTCTCTCAAGTGGATTGTAATACCATCTGCGCCAGCATGTTCCGCTACTGAAGCTGCGTGTGCAGGATCTGGGTATGTGGTGCCACGAGCCTGACGTAATGTTGCGATATGGTCTACGTTTACACCTAATAAAATTTCACTCATGTTTTGGCCTTTATAAATAACTTTCTACTTTGTAAAGGTTTGCCGCCCAATAAAGGAGCAAACACCTCTCTCATTAATCGCTTATACGTTTGTAAGACTTCAGGCTGTGTTAGCTGCCCTTGCTCAATGGCAATGAGATGCTCTCTTGAATAGCCTTTATCTAATGATAATGCAGGCACTAAACCTTCATCTATTACATATCTATATATTTGGGCATTATCTTGATATACAACCGAAAAGTCGATAGAAAAACCGAGCTCTTGTAACAGCGCTCGTTCAAATTGACGCAATAGTACTTCAATAGGTTGTTTGTCATTTAATCTAGCTAATGCGTCACTATAGGTTTGATATAGGTCTATACAGGGCACGTTTTCTGGCAATAACCTTACCAGTAGCTCATTTAAGTAAAACCCTGAATAAAGATGCTCTGCACTTAAGATATAAGATTTGCCCGCTGACTCAACCTTTGACATTTTTTTCAACTGGTTTTGTCCACGTATAGTAACCAGCAAAGGAGTAAAAGGTTGCAGCAAAGCTTTCTTATTAGACTTTTTTGAATCACTGACGTAAACGACAGCGGCTATTTTGCCTTCATCGGTTAGTAATTCTACTAATTGTGTATTTTCTTGAAATGGACGGCTGTGTAGTAAAAAGGCCGTTAACTCGCGTTGATCATCTCGCCACATCGTTACAGCCTTTAAATATTAACCAGAGTAGTCATCACCGTAGCCAAGACTTCTTAATGCACGCTCGTCATCAGCCCAGCCAGATTTGATTTTAACCCACGTCTCTAAAAAGACTTTTTGACCAAAAAGCTCTTCCATATCTCTGCGCGCTTCTTGCCCCATTTTTTTGAGTTTTTCACCTTTTTTACCAATGATCATGCGCTTTTGGCTGTTTCGTTCAACCAATACCAATGCATTGATATGTAATACGCCCATCTCATCAACTTTAAACTGCTCTATTTCAACAGTTGTAGCATAAGGGAGTTCATCCCCCGTAAAACGCATCAGCTTTTCACGTAGGATTTCTGACGCCATAAAACGGCTAGAACGGTCAGTGATATAATCTTCTGGGAACCAAAAATCACCTTCTGGCAATGCTTCAAAAACTAATTCTTGAATCTTTGCTACGTTGTCACCTTTCTTTGCAGAAATAGGAATAATATCGGCAAATTCGTGTCTTGAGCCCAACTTCTGAAGTTGTGGTAATAACTCCTCTTTGTCTTCTACGTTATCTACTTTATTGATAACAAGAATACAAGGAACACCACTTTGCTTAACCTTTTGTAGCACCATTTCATCATCGTTGGTCCAGTGAGTACCTTCTACCAGAAATAGTACTAATTCAACTTCTGAAATCGAGCTAGATGCAGCGCGGTTCATCAAGCGGTTAATCGCCTTTTTCTCATCAATATGCAAACCTGGCGTGTCAACTAAGATTGCTTGATGATTTGCTTCAGTCAAAATACCTAAAATACGGTGACGTGTGGTTTGTGGCTTACGAGAAGTAATACTTACCTTTTGACCAAGTAACGTATTGAGTAATGTTGATTTACCAACATTTGGGCGACCTACAATTGCCACCAACCCACATCGATTTTCAGTTTGTTCAACCATTACTTTTTACCTGCTTCTATAAAAGATAAGACTTTTTCAGCGGCCGCTTGTTCCGCCTTTCTTCTACTAGTTCCCTTAGTAATAATTTCCTGATTTACTGCTTCTGTATGACACTTAACCGTAAATTCTTGATTGTGCGATTGTCCAGTTATGTTGATCACTTCATATTGAGGAAGTGGGATCTTTCTGCCCTGAAGGTATTCCTGTAAGCGTGTTTTAGGGTCCTTCTGTTCTTGACCCGGTTTAATATCTTTTAATCGTTTATCAAACCATTTTAAAACAACATCTTTACAAGTATAGATGTCAGAATCCAAATACATTGCACCAATGATTGCTTCCACGGCATCTTCAAGGATAGATTCCCTTCTATGACCACCACTTTTCAGTTCACCTGGCCCTAGAATAAGATGATCACCTAAATTGAAGCTACGTCCTATCTCTGCAAGGGTTACACCTTTAACTAAAGATGAACGCATGCGTGTTAAGTCGCCTTCGTCGTGCTTTGGAAATTTTTCGTAAAGTGCTTGAGCGATAATAAAGCCTAAGATGGAGTCACCTAAGAATTCTAGTCGCTCATTGTGAATGCCTTTAGCACTTCGATGAGTAAGCGCCTGCATTAGCAGCTTTTGGTCGCTAAAATGGTAATCGATTTTACGCATTAACCCCGCAATAGCGTGAGCATTATTTCTATGCATTACTCAATACCACCAATACGGTCTAGACGAACACCCGTTGGGATCCACGTTGGCAATACATCGTCTTCAGTACGTTCAAAGTCAAAACTCATCCAAATCGCAATGGCTTCACCAACTAAGTTCTCTTCAGGTACAAAGCCCCAAAAACGACTGTCTAAACTATTATCGCGGTTATCACCCAATACAAAGTACTGTCCTTCAGGCACAACAAACTCTTCGCGAGACGTACCTTTTTGCTCATAGTAACGATTAACACGTGGCAGTACTAAGTTATTCACAAGAATATCGTGTGTTTGGTTTGGCATATTTGACGTGTAACGAGTCATTGCTTGATGACCATCCATGTACTCATCGTTATTGACGAACTCAACATTGACTTGCTTAAACTCAGGACACTTAACATCAGCTTCAGTACACTTAGGTTTGATATACAGCGCTTTGTTTTTGTAAATGATTCTATCGCCTGGCAAACCAACTACACGCTTGATGTAGTCAACTTGTGTATTCAAAGGGAACTTAAATACAACAATATCACCACGCTCTGGCGCACCAATGTCAACAAACTTATTACGAGCAACAGGATCACGTAAACCGTAGTTGTATTTGTTTACTAGGATAAAATCACCATCCAATAACGTTGGCATCATTGACCCTGATGGGATCTGAAACGGCTCGTATAAGAATGAACGAAGTATCAAGACAAACGCTATTACAGGAAAAATTTGTACTGGTGTATCAATAAATCCTGATGGAGTTAATATCTTCTCTACTACTTCTTCTGAAAGCTCAGTTTCACACTGCGCTTGAGCTTGTTCTAATTTAGCTCGGCGTAACGGCGCTAGATAAAATTTATCGGCTAACCAAATAACACCTGAAACTAAAGTGACAACAACCAACAATATTGAAAAATAAACGGCCATATATTCCCTATGAATTGTCTAACTTCAACACGGCTAAAAACGCTTCTTGAGGTACTTCCACGTTACCTACTTGCTTCATACGTTTTTTACCTTCTTTTTGTTTCTGAAGAAGTTTCTTCTTACGGCTCACATCACCACCGTAACACTTAGCTGTTACGTTCTTACGCAATTGTTTTACCGTTGTACGAGCAATAACATTGTTACCAATTGCCGCTTGAATTGCGATATCAAACATTTGACGATGGATAAGGTCTTTCAGTTTCTCAACTAACATACGGCCTCTTGATACCGAGTTAGTTCTGTGAGTAATCATCGCTAACGCATCAACACGATCACCGTTGATCATTACATCTACACGTACCATGTCAGCTGCTTGGAAACGAACAAAATGGTAATCCAATGATGCATAGCCACGACTTGTTGACTTCAACTTATCAAAGAAGTCCATTACAACTTCAGCCATAGGTAGTTCGTATTTAACGGCTACTTGGTTACCGTGATAGACGATATCCTTTTGTACACCACGCTTTTCTATACAAAGTGTGATTACGTTACCTAAATGCTCTTGTGGTACAAGAATATCAGCAACAACGATAGGCTCTCTGATTTCAGAAATCTCGTTGATAGGTGGTAAATCAGTAGGATTATCAATAGAAACAACTTCTCCGTCAGTTTTTAATACTTCGTAGTTTACTGTCGGCGCCGTTGTAATAAGATCTAAGTCATATTCACGAGCAAGACGCTCTTGAATAATTTCCATGTGCAACATGCCAAGGAAACCAATACGGAAACCAAAACCTAGTGCTGAAGAGTTTTCTGGTTCGAAGAACAAAGATGCATCATTTAAGCTTAACTTGTTCAGTGCATCTCTAAAGTTTTCATAGTCATCAGAACTGATCGGGAAGATACCAGCATAAACTTGCGGCTGAACCTTTTTAAAACCAGGTAATGGTGCTTCAGCTTCTTTTTTAGCAATCGTTAAAGTATCACCAACTGGTGCACCATGAATATCTTTAATACCCGCGATAACAAAACCAACTTCACCCGTTTTAAGAATGCCTGTTTCGTGTTGTTTTGGCGTAAAGATACCAACTTTGTCAATAATATGTGTTTGACCAGTCGACATAACAACCATCTTATCGCCCGCTTTAACTTCACCGTTCATCACACGAACAAGTGAAACTACACCTTGGTAGTTATCGAACCATGAATCGATAATTAGCGCTTGTAGTTTATCGTCTGGGTTACCTTCTGGTGCTGGAATACGGTGAACGATTGCTTCTAAAACATCTTCTATGCCTAAACCAGTTTTAGCTGAACAAGGCACACCGTCAGTAGCATCGATGCCGATGATATCTTCGATTTCTTCACATACGCGATCTGGATCAGCTTGAGGTAAGTCAATCTTGTTTAGGATTGGTAATACTTCCAAGTCCATTTCAATCGCTGTGTAACAGTTAGCAACTGTTTGTGCTTCAACACCTTGTCCTGCATCAACAACAAGTAAGGCACCTTCACATGACGCAAGAGAGCGAGAAACTTCATAAGAGAAATCAACATGACCCGGTGTGTCGATGAAGTTTAGCTGATATGTCTCACCATCTTTGGCTTTATAGTCTAAGGTTACACTTTGTGCTTTGATTGTGATCCCGCGCTCGCGCTCAAGATCCATAGAGTCTAGTACTTGTGCTTCCATCTCACGCTCTTGTAAGCCACCACAATGTTGAATAAGACGATCTGATAGTGTCGACTTACCGTGGTCAATGTGAGCAATGATGGAAAAGTTACGAATATGCTTCATAGATGTATATCTAACTTATCTGGTGTATCTAAAATAATAATGGCGAGATTTTAGCTAATTTAGCGCGTCGCGGCTATCTTTTGTTGCGAATCAGGTGAAGTTATTGCCAGATTTTTGTAATTTTCGAAGAATTGTCGGTGCCATCGCCGCCGCTTTGCTTTTTCTATTTACTAAACGACAAGCTAACTTGTAACCCAAATAGCCACCAACTGCCGCTAATAGCACTTGTAACCATTCACCTGTGATATTTAGGCTTGGTGATAGCTGTTGACCAATAAGAGCAAAGGTTAGCATGCCTAATAACGGAAAGCCGTATACTTGCCAAGCGGTTGATAATAAGACTTTTTCAGACAGTCCAATAACAACTTTATCACCTAGTTTCAGTGGTAGAGCAGAGGGTATCTCCAAGAAAAGTGTTTTGTGAGGAAATGCTTTTGAGATTTGTCCACTGCCACAAGTATCTACTTGCTGACACCCAGAGCAAGTAGACTTCACTTCACTTTTTACCGTTATCTGCTCACCATGGATGGCAGTAACAATGGCAGTTTCTTCGATCATCGAACTAATTGATTATGGTAACTGATTGAATCAGCGATTTTCTTGGCTGTATTTGATGGTATTTTACCAACAACACTTACCTCAACACCATTTTTAACTTGATTTAAAGCGACCGTTGCCCCATCCATAACAAAATCAACGGCTCTCTGCTTTTCTTCGCTTGGATTAACATATACCGATACGTCAACCAACCCGTCAGAAAACAACATAAATTCAACAGGCTTTTTCGAAGCCTTCATACGATGGCGGTTGGCATTAAGCTTTTCAAAATTCTGAGGCATCCAATTTACTCGCCAAGCCATTTTTTGCTCTTGATACCCTTCAGGAATATCTAGCACTTTAGGCAATTCTTTTTGAGCCAGTTGCTTCAAACTTTCCGTAGGTTCCGAGGTAATATTCAAGTGGGTGAACTGAATCTGTTCAAGCAATTGACCTTGCTTGGTAGTCGTCACCATCTTTAACAATAAACCTGTTGATTGATCTAACCAAAGCCAATGGTCGTTACGGTGCTCATCTCGTGCCGAAATTCGCACCAACTGAGCACTGCGTCCTAAAATTCGACTTTTTCCACCAATAACAAAATCATAGCTATTGCTAATTGATGAAAAGTCACCACTAAAAATAGAAGGGATTGGACTGCTAACTTTGTCACTATTAAGGGAATAAGGCGGTAAATCAGGTTCAATGTATGAAACAACATTGCCCTTTTTTAAGATATCTCTGGTTGGCCCGTTTAATAGCGATAATATCGCTAACTTTTGGTCATTTTCTCCGATTCCCTGAAACCAGTGATAAGGCTCTGCATGATTATCTTTAACCACGACAAATGATGTACTGAAATTACGGGTATTAAGAGAATTAGATAATTGTTCAAGCCAGTTTTCTGCTGATACCGGCTGATTTTCTTTTTCGATTTCGTTTGCCATCGCTGACGAGCATGTAAGCGCCAGCGATAACAATAAAGAGATGGCTTTCATTAAGGTTGTTTATCTACCTTCTTTTCTTCTGTATTTTTCGCATTTTCGTTAACAACCGAAGTAAACTTCATTTGTTGCTTATGATCCTGCAACAAAGCATGGAATCTACGTTGCTGTTCAGCAATAGCAGCACGAGAATTTACTTGTTGCTCTTGATAGTTTAACGATACTGGCTGTGCAACGCCACCAAAAGGTGCTGTTTGAATAATCTGTGTAGGAGCTGTAGGTTCTTGTTTAGCAACGTTCGTTTGCACACCAATAATCATTAAACCAGCTGCAGAGGCTGCGATTGCGAATTGTCCTGCAGGTTTCACAAATTCAACCACTTTCGCTTTCACTGTTTCGCCTAATGTTTTCTTAGGTGCAGGAGCCAAAATAGTTGGCTCTTCAGCGATGGCGTCAGCAATTTGTGCAGATAAGTCCAACTGGATCGTATCAGTAGTGTCCTCTCTCATCACATCGCCAATCAAGTTATAGCGCTGCCATGTATCTGACAATTCAGCATCTTCGATTACATTAGCTAATTCCTTATCATCAACCTGATAGTTATCAACTAACAAAGATACTGTTTCTAATTTACTTTCACTCATAAACTTACCTATAAAATTCGTTTAAGTGCATCACTTAACGCTGCAACAATGGTTTGACTTTCTTGTCGACGGCTTCCCTCGCTCTAAAGATACGAGATCTAACGGTGCCGACAGGACAATCCATAATGGTTGCAATTTCTTCGTAACTTAACCCTTCAAGCTCTCTCAAATTAATTGCTGTACGCAAATCATCTGGTAATTGCTCAATGGTATCAAATACTACTTTTTTAATTTCTTTCGTTAACAACAAATTTTCAGGTGACGCGTTTTCACGCAATGCGTCTCCCGCATCATAAATCTCAGCGTCTTCTATTTCAACATCAGACCCTGGCGGCTTTCTACCGGCCGCAACAATATGATTCTTTGCACAGTTAACAGCTATTCTATAAAGCCATGTATAAAAAGCACTCTCGCCCCTAAAGTTAGGTAAGGCTCTGTATGCTTTTATAAAAGCTTCTTGCACAACGTCTGGTACATCACTTTGATTTTTTACATAGCGTGCAACCAAATTAGCAACTTTATGTTGATATTTTGTGACCAGTAAGTTGAATGCTTTCTTATCGCCCCTTTGGACTTTCTCAACCAATACTTGGTCTACGTTCTGTTCGCTCATTCGAGCCAATTCTCCTAATAACCACTCTTTCTTATTACATCTGGCTCATAGCAAACGCATCAATTAGGACTATGCGTATTCAAAAAAGTTCTAAATAAATTGAAAAAAAATGAAAAAAATTTCAAATACTCTGCTATTTAGTTGTCCTGAGTGATAAATAAACTTAAAATTTGAATATCTATAGAATACCTTATTTCCCTTCATATATGAATCAACAACATAACTGTGACGTATTAATTATTGGTAGCGGAGCTGCGGGGCTATCACTTGCTCTTCATTTAGCAAACGATGCCGACGTTGTCATTCTGTCTAAAGGGCCAATGAATGAAGGTTCAACTTTTTATGCCCAAGGTGGTGTAGCAGCAGTTTTTGACGAAGGCGATAGCATAGAGTCGCATGTTTCTGATACTTTAATTGCGGGTGCAGGTTTATGTGATGAAGACGCTGTTAAATTTACTGCAGAAAATGCCCGAGAATGTATGGAGTGGTTGATTGAAAAAGGTGTCGACTTTGACCATAAAATGGAAGCAGATGGTAGTAAGAAATATCATTTAACACGTGAAGGTGGTCATAGTCATCGTCGAATCCTTCACGCTGCAGATGCTACCGGCAAAGCAATTCAACAAACATTGATCAATAAAGCTAAACAGCATAGCCGGATTCGCATCTTTGAACGTTTTAACGCAATAGACTTAATTAGCAAAGATAAAGCAGGCGAAAAATCTTGTATAGGTGCCTACATTTGGAATCGTAATACTGAAAAAGTAGAAACGATAAGTGCTCACAAAGTAGTGTTAGCAACTGGCGGTGCAAGTAAAGTTTATCAATACACATCTAACCCTGATGTAGCTAGTGGTGACGGTGTGGCAATGGCTTGGCGAGCAGGTTGTAGAGTAGCAAACATGGAGTTCAATCAATTCCACCCGACTTGTTTATTCCACCCTGATGCTGGCACTTTCCTATTAACTGAGGCGTTACGTGGTGAAGGTGCTATTTTACGTCGACCTGATGGCAGCCGCTTTATGCCAAGTTTTGACAAGCGCGCAGAACTGGCACCTAGAGATATCGTAGCCCGTGCCATTGATTATGAAATGAAGCGCCTAGGTGCTGACTGTATGTATTTAGACATAAGTCACAAGCCAGCAGAATTTATAAAAAGTCACTTTCCTACTATCTATGAAAAAACGCTTTCACTTGGTATAGATATCACCAAACAACCTATGCCGGTTGTACCTGCAGCTCATTACACTTGCGGTGGCGTAATGATTGATACCAAAGGACGTACTGATTTAAATAATTTGTACGCGATAGGTGAAGTTTCTTACACCGGTTTACACGGCGCAAACCGAATGGCTAGCAATTCACTACTTGAGTGCCTGGTGTACGCCCGAGCAGCCGCATTTGATATAGAAAGCAAATTAGACACCTCTGCTACCTACCCACAACTGCCAGCTTGGGATGAAAGTCGTGTGACAGATTCTGACGAAGAAGTTGTTATCCAGCACAATTGGCACGAACTAAGACTATTCATGTGGGATTACGTTGGCATTGTACGTACAACAAAAAGGTTAGAACGAGCGCTACACCGTGTAGAATTGCTACAAAGAGAAATCAGCGAATACTATAGAAACTTCAAGGTCAGCAACAATTTACTGGAGCTTAGGAACTTAGTACAAGTTGCTGAACTGATTATCCAAAGTGCGCTAACGAGAAAAGAAAGCCGAGGATTGCACTATACCTTAGACTATCCTGATACTAGTGAAACTCCAAAAATCACTGTATTGAGTCCTCTAGAGAATAATAATTCAGATGACGAACAAACCTAGATAAACGGCTAAAACTTCTTTTACTATTTAGCGAGGATAAGACCAATACCCGCTTAGGTTGTTTACTTTTACTGTATAGTACTAAGTATATTCCAACACCAAAACAACGGCTACTGGGTCCTATACGATAACGCTTATTTTGGGCGATTGACAAACACTGCTCATCATGAAAGCTCAGTGTTTCTGGAGGTAAAGACTGATATTTTTTCTGGATGTAAAAGGCAATAACGCCAATTGATAAGGTAACAAGTACAAATTTTCCGAGAAGAGATTCTACCCACGGAAACAAGATCAAAAAACCGCAAAGACCACACAATATGGCTTTTGCGATTATTTCTAGCGAGTCGCTTTTAAAAGTAAAACTAAACCTTAACTCGGTTGAGTATAAACTGGACCATTTTGTTGAGTTCTTCATCTTCACAGGTTTCATGTCCCATAAACCAAGCGAACAACTCAGGATCTTGGCAAGTTAATAATCTTTCAAAAGTTTGTTTATCTGTATCAGATAAGTGATCATACGCCTCTTCAACAAATGGCATAAATAACACATCTAGTTCTAACATACCTCTGCGACAAGCCCATTTTAGGCGCGCTTTGTTATTTTCGAGCACAGTCTCATTCCAATATTCTAGTAATGCATTGATTGTAACAAAAGCTTGGCTTTTTTTGCTATGGAAACTTGAATTAAAATCAAATACCCCAATATTTTAGACATCTTAAGCAATAAATATCTTACTGAGTTAGTCATGAAGCCAAGCATCGATCAATTACCTGAGTTTTACGTAGCTAAACTGCCACAACTAGGCATGATTTCTCTTTCCGGTGAAGAACAAGAAAAGTATCTACAAGGCCAAGTAACTTGTGACGTAAATCAATTGCCTGAAAGTAAACTATTACATGGCAGTCACTGTGACGCTAAAGGGAAATTGTTCTCTTGCTTTAGGTTAATTGAAAAACAAGGAAAGTTACTGTTAATTCAAACCAAAGCAAGCATTGAAGCGAGTCTTAAAGAATTGAATAAATTTGGTGTATTTGCCAAAGTTGATATTGAAGAAGAGCAATCGCACTCAATCGCGTTAGTAGGTGGAGAGTTAGCTCAATCCAAATTGACTGAAATATTAGGTGCTGTACCAGACGCCTTGTCTCCTGTTATCGAAATAGAAGAGTTAAGTGTTATCTATATAGCGGGCTCTGTACAAAGATATTTAGTGGTAGCGCCTGAAAATTCATTAGACTCAGTAATTGAGAAACTCTCAGCAGAAGTTGTTAACCCTGAAATTTGGAACCTTTTAGAAATTACACAAGGATTCCCACAAGTGAGCCAAGAGAGCAGCCAAACTTATGTCCCTCAAATGCTTAACATGCAAGCGATAGCAGGTATTAGCTTTACTAAAGGCTGTTATTTAGGTCAGGAAACTGTTGCTCGCATGCAATATCTAGGTAAAAACAAAAAAGCCATGTTTGCATTAGTGAGCGACAGCAATGTTACCGCTGTTGATGAAGACTTGATCATTGAAAAGCAACTAGGTGAAAACTGGCGAAAAGCAGGCGATGTAATTTCTTCATATTTATCAGACGAAGGTCAGCTATACTTACAGGCTGTGCTTGCAAGTGATACTGAATCAACTGCTTCATTCAAATTAAAATCAAACGGTAGTGAACTATCTATTTACGAGCTACCTTATCACATACAAAACGAAGAATAATTTAGACAGTGGCAAATAGCCCTAAGGTTTTTTAAATGAAAATAGAAAACAACAAAGTTGTTGTTATTCACTACTCAGTTTCTGACAGCGAAGGAACAACTATTGATAGCTCATACGATCATGAACCTCTTGCAGTGATCATTGGTACGGGCTACCTAATTCCAGGGCTAGAAACGGCGCTTATGGGCAAAGAAAAAGGCGACCAGTTTGAAGTTGATGTAGACGCTGAAAACGCTTACGGTGAACGCTTTGACGACTATGTTCAAACAGTACCTAAATCAGCAATGCAAGGTGTAGAAAACTTACACGTTGGTATGCAATTACGTGCAACTACTGACGAAGGAGAGCAAACAGTGATTGTTATCGATGTAACAGACGAAGATATCACTGTAGATGGTAACCACCCTCTTGCTGGTATCGATTTATCGTTCGAAGGTGAAATACTTGAGGTTCGTGACGCTACTGAAGATGAGCTGGCCCACGGTCATGTTCATGGTGAAGGTGGCTGTGGTCATAACCACTAAGCATAATCAAAGGGGAGCTTTCATAGCTCCCCTTCTTAATTTAAATACATAGTTAATATCACTAGTACAGCTCTTGCTCTACACGCTGGCAAAACAAAACTAAATTCTCGTATTTTCTTGCTAGTTGATTAAACTCATTATCCAATTCACACGAAATAAACTCAGCTAACATCCCATAAGCTGTCGCATCAAAAGAACATACTCTTTCACCAGAAAAATAAGATTTATCACCTAAAATTACCGACAATGAAGAAAATACTCTATCGGCCATTAATAGAATTTCTTCTTTAGTATGTCTGCCTGTGCCTTGACGGTGAAGCGTTTTAATAACATCTTTTCTTATCATATTAGGTACAAACCATTTTAATGGTGCTGGTAATGCGCCAAAAAACGTTTGTTTTACCACTTGCCAAGGCTCTTCTAAAATCCATCGAGAATATACTAATGACCAATATAAACTCTCGTCAATGGCTCTAGACATCAGCTCAAATTGACTAGCCTGTTCTTCAGATAGATGATCATCAAGTGTCACACCATAATGGTGGGTTAGCTCCCTTAAAATAAAATAAGAATCAGCAACCTGTAAGCCATCATATTCAATATAAGGTAATTTCTTTTTCGGTGCGTTTTTTAAATTATCCGTACGAGTTACCATTTCATACGGTAATCCAGCCATTCTCAAAAATGCATCTACTTTTAATACAAACGGGCTTGGGTCTACCATGCCCATATGCTTACCAAAACCATACAGCTTAATCATTGTTATCTCCCTATCCTGAAGTTAAAACAACAATACTGTATATTTATACAGATATCAACATTCAGATAAAAAAAAGCCCCTATCACTTAGATAGAGGCTTTTGTCCAACCAAATTGAATGTTATTCCCATTCAATGGTTGCTGGTGGCTTACCAGAAATATCGTAAACAACACGTGAAATACCATCGATTTCATTGATAATACGATTAGATACATGACCTAAGAAATCATACGGTAAATGTGCCCAGTGAGCTGTCATGAAATCAATTGTTTCTACTGCACGCAAACTAACAACCCAATCGTATTTACGACCGTCACCCATAACACCTACAGAACGTACAGGTAAAAACACAGTAAATGCTTGGCTCACTTTGTTGTATAGGTCAGCTTTATGTAATTCTTCAATGAAGATAGCGTCAGCACGACGTAATAAATCACAGTACTCTTTCTTCACTTCACCTAAAACACGTACACCTAAACCAGGACCAGGGAATGGATGGCGGTATAACATGTCGTAAGGTAATCCTAGCTCTAAACCAATCTTACGTACTTCATCTTTGAATAACTCACGTAATGGCTCTACTAGGCCTAATTCCATGTCTTCAGGAAGACCACCAACGTTGTGATGAGACTTGATAACATGTGCTTTACCAGTCTTAGAAGCTGCTGATTCGATCACATCAGGGTAGATTGTACCTTGAGCTAACCACTTAGCATTCTCACGCTTACCGGCTTCTTCATCAAATACTTCAACAAATACGTTACCAATGATCTTACGTTTTGCTTCTGGCTCATCAACACCAGCTAAGCGATCTAAGAAACGATCTTCAGCATTGACGTGAATAATGTTTAAACCAAAATGATCACCAAACATATCCATCACTTGTTGACCTTCGTTCAAACGAAGTAAACCATTATCAACAAATACACATGTTAGTTTGTCACCAATAGCACGGTGAAGAAGCATAGCTACTACTGATGAATCAACACCACCAGATAAACCTAAGATAACTTCGTCGTCACCTACTTGCTCTTTCATCTTTGCAACGGCATCTTCGATGATTGAACTAGGTGTCCATAGCTTTTCACATTTACAGATATCAACAACAAAGTGCTCTAAAATGCGCATACCTTGTTTAGTATGAGTTACTTCTGGGTGGAACTGAACACCGTAGAACTGCTTTTCTTCGTTTGCCATTGCAGCGTGAGCACAGCTAGGTGTTTGTGCTACAGTTACGAAGCCTTCTGGGATTTCAGAAACCTTGTCACCATGGCTCATCCATACATCTAATAACGCATTACCGTTATCGCCTACTTTGTCTTCGATGTTTTTGAATAGGTTAGATTGAGCAATAATTTCTACTGCTGCATAACCAAATTCTTTATGCTCAGAGCCTTGTACGCCACCACCAAGTTGTTCAGACATGGTTTGCATACCGTAACAAATACCTAATACTGGTACGCCAGCGTTAAATACGTATTCTGGTGCTCTTGGAGAGTCAGCTTCTGTTACGCTCTCTGGGCCACCCGCAAGGATAATACCTGTCGGGTTAAATTCTTTAATTTGCTCTTCATTTACGTCCCAAGCCCATAATTCACAGTAAACGCCAATTTCACGTACACGACGTGCAATTAACTGTGTGTATTGAGAACCAAAGTCCAAAATTAGTATGCGGTGATCATGAATATCTCTGCTCATGTGTTTTGTTCCTAATTAAGTGGTAATAAGGCTATTTAACTGTAGTCAAAGACAGCTAACTAACCAAATATATAAAAATAGGCTGAGATTATTTTTAACCTCAGCCTAAGAAATAAGATTGTTTAAGTGCTTAACCTAAACGGTAGTTTGGTGCTTCTTTTGTAATTGTCACATCGTGAACATGTGACTCACCCATACCTGCAGCAGTAATTTTCATAAACTCTGGCTTAGTACGCATGATTTCAATTGATGCAGAGCCTGTTAAGCCCATAGAAGAACGTAAACCACCCATTTGTTGGTGAACGATATTAGCTACAGGGCCTTTGTATGCTACGCGGCCTTCAATACCTTCTGGTACTAGCTTGTCTGCTTCATTTGATTTTTGGAAGTAACGGTCACTTGAACCTTCTTTTTGGTTCATTGCACCTAACGAGCCCATACCACGGTAAGATTTGTAGTAACGACCTTGGTAAAGCTCAACTTCACCTGGAGACTCTTCAGTACCCGCTAACATGCTACCAACCATTACGCAATGAGCGCCAGCAACTAATGCCTTAGCAATATCACCTGAGAAGCGAATACCGCCATCTGCGATCACTGGAATGTCTGTGCCTTTAAGTGCTTCAACAGCATTTGAGATAGCTGTTAACTGTGGTACACCTACACCAGTAACAATACGAGTTGTACAGATTGAGCCTGGACCAATACCTACTTTAACCGCATCAACACCAGCATCAGCTAAAGCTTTTGCACCAGCGCCTGTAGCAACGTTGCCCGCTACAATTTGTAACTCAGGGTATTTAGCACGTGTTTCTTTAACGCGGTCAATTACACCTTGTGAGTGACCATGTGACGTATCAATCAACAATACATCAACACCAGCGTCAACTAGTGCATCAATACGCTCATCAGTACCCGCGCCAACACCTACTGCAGCACCGACGCGTAAACGACCAAATTCATCTTTACATGCATTTGGTTTGCTTTCAGCTTTCTGGTAATCCTTAACAGTGATCAAACCTTTAAGCTTAAATGCACTATCAACCAGTAGGATTTTTTCGATACGATGCTCATGCATTAAAGCAAGAATATCTTCACGGCTAGTGCCTTCAGTAACAGTCACTAGCTTTTCTTTGACTGTCATCAACGCTGAAACAGGCTTAGTTAGGTCTGTTTCAAAACGTAAGTCACGGCCAGTAATAATACCAACAAGGTTATTATCTTTGTCGACAACAGGGAAACCTGAGAAACCTAACTCATCAGCTAGTTTCATCGTTTCTTCAATAGAAGCATCAGGGCTAACAGTTACAGGGTCTGTAACAATACCGCTTTCATACTTCTTAACTTTAGAAACTTCCTGAGCTTGCTCAGCAGGTGTCATGTTTTTATGAATAAAACCAATACCGCCCTCTTGTGCTAACGTGATCGCTAAACGAGCTTCCGTAACAGTATCCATTGAAGCTGATACCATAGGAATGTTTAGGTCAATCTTTCGCGTTAGTTTCGTTTTAAGGTCGGCCGTATGAGGTAGTACCGTCGAATGAGCAGGTACTAATAGAACATCGTCAAAAGTTAAAGCTTCTTGAGCAATTCTTAACATCGCAATATCTCACAAAAAGTGGTGGTGGAGGAGGAAATATTGCGGCAGAATTTTAACCGTTTTGAATAAATAGGTAAACTTAAATTTAAAAAAAACTTATAATAATCGGCAATTATTTAAAAAACTGTCGAAAAAACAAGATTTCATGGCACCAAAACACATTCTACAAGTAAGTGAATTAACCAAAAAAGTAAGGTTTATCTTAGAAAATGAGCTTCATACAGTATGGTTAACAGGTGAAATTTCCAATTTTGTTGCCGCGTCTTCAGGTCATTGGTACTTATCTTTGAAAGATAGTCGCTCTCAAGTTAAGTGTGCGATGTTTCGTGGTAGCAACCGTTCAGTAAGAATTAAACCAGTCAATGGTCAACAGGTGCTAGTAAAAGCTCGCGTTTCTCTTTATGAACCTCGCGGTGATTTTCAACTTATTATCGAAACCATGGATGATGCTGGTGCCGGACTATTACAACAACAGTTTGAGCAGTTAAAAGCAAAGCTAAACGCTGAAGGGCTATTTAGCCAAGCGACAAAAATGGCAGTACCAGAGAACATTAAGAGGTTAGGCGTAGTTACTTCTCCTACTGGTGCCGCGATCAAAGATATCCTATCTGTGATGAAAAGACGTGCCCCTGATATCGAAGTCATTATTTATCCCTGTTTAGTGCAAGGGCAAACAGCTGCCAATGAAATTGCCAAAGCTGTTCATATCGCAAATATGCGCGACGAATGTGATCTACTAATTGTTGGGCGTGGCGGAGGTTCAATGGAAGATTTATGGTGCTTCAATGAAGAAATAGTGGTTAGAACCATTTATCAAAGTGGTATTCCCGTGATCAGTGCGGTTGGTCATGAAATAGATACTACCCTCTCAGACTATGTTGCAGATTTAAGAGCCCCGACGCCATCTGCAGCAGCAGAGCTTGTATCGGAAGGTAATTTAGCCAAATCCCAAAAGTTGCATCACTATATCAACCGATTAACGGTTAGTAGTCAGCACTTGCTAAACCTTTACCAACATAAATACTCTCATGCTCAACAACGACTACAGGCATTGCACCCAGCTAGACAAATTCAAGACAAACAGCAATTGGTAGATGATCTTCATACTAGGCTAGCGAGAGCAGGCACTCAGCATATCGCTAATAAGGTCCCTAAAACAGCTCTATTAAACCAGCGTCTTTTGGCAAGTTCGCCACTAGCGACTATTGAGAAACAGCAAGAATATATTGAGCAACTTACACTAAGACTGAAGCAAGATGCGAACAATAAGCTTAACCAAAAACAACAACAGTTTGTCTCATTGTTAGAGCAACTACAATTAGTAAGCCCTTTAGCAACAATTGCAAGAGGCTATAGCGTTACGAAGAATAATAAGAAGCAAATCATTTCGAGTATTGAGCAGGTCTCGGTTGGTGAAGAAATAGCTATCGATATATCAGATGGTACTGTTCACGCTAAAGTAGAAGCGGTCGAAGCTAAGCTTCCGTCGTAATAATATGATTAATAAGTTTTAAGCAGCTGTCTTTAGAATTGGCATTAAATTGAACACCTAAAGACAGTCCGTTTACCGCACCTTTCTTACTACAAAGGTCACCTAACAGTTTTAGATTACCTTTCCCCTCAAAGTTCTCGATGATAACCTCTACTTCGCCACTTTCTAGCATTGCTAGTTTCTCACCGTTTTCAACATGAAGTTGACAGCCGTTAATAGAAATATCAGTGATCATTGAAGTCCAATATTCATCTTTGATTTTAATTTTTGCGGAAATATCAGTATCAATTCTTAATGACTTCCTAAGAGATTGAAGACTAACTTCTTTAGGAAAGCTAAGTACCATAAGACGAGAAGGTAACTGCAAAGTCTGTTTAACTTCGCCTCGAAAAGCGATTACCGCTCCTTCGTGACCTTCAACAAGTCCTCTAACAGTTACAGATAACCCTTGAGAAATATATTGGCCAAAATTACCAAGTTTTGAAGCATCAGGATACTGAATTAACACATACTTTTTAGGTAAGTAACCAACAAAAATACAACGAAACTTCCCTTTTTGTCCTGCTGGTGTAGCAATATCCACAGTAACTGGAGATCCGGCATGCAATAAGCCAAGATTTCTGTCGAGACGAGAATTCGTATCTACTTTAATAGGTGAATTAGGCATAAGACCTTGATATTACTGTGTCCTTAATAGGCTTACGATAGTCAATGAGGGCAATTATTTCAATATTTAATTGCCCACTTAAATTAAAAAAGCCTAGCAATTGCTAGGCTTTTTTTTAATGCTTAGTTGTCACCTTTGTTCCAACCTTGCGTTTTACGCGCAAGCTTCTTCTGCTCGGTATAGGTCATCTTTTTCTTGCCAGCAAAAGGATTGCTCGTTTCTCTAAACTCAATTTTGATCGGCGTACCCATAATCTTTAATGATTTACGATAGTAGTTCATCAAGTAACGCTTATATGAAATTGGTAAATGCTTCGCTTGGTTACCATGAACGACGATAATTGGCGGGTTATAACCACCAGCATGTGCATATTTAAGTTTGATACGGCGACCATTGTGCATAGGCGGCTGATGATCAAATACAGCCATATCCAATATCTTCGTTACCATAGAAGTAGAAATACGTTTAGTTGCAGAAACAAACGCCTCTTCAACCGATTCATATAAATGGCCAACACCAGTACCGTGTAATGCGGAAATAAAATGAATTCTTGCAAAGTCAATAAAGCCTAAACGGCGATCTAATTCTTTGTGAATGTTGTCTTTAATATGATCGTCTATGCCGTCCCATTTGTTAACAGCAAGTACTAACGAACGACCCGATTCTAAGATGAAACCTAATAAGCTCAAATCTTGATCGGTAATGCCTTCTCTAGCATCTATTATCAATAGACAAACGTTAGCATCTTCAATTGCTCTTAGTGTTTTAATAACAGAATACTTTTCTACTACATCTGTGACATTCTTACGACGGCGAATACCCGCTGTATCAATCAACGTATATTTACGACCGTTTCGTTCCATTGGAATGTATACACTGTCGCGTGTAGTACCTGGCATATCATAAACAACAACACGCTCTTCACCCAATATACGATTAGTAAGGGTAGACTTACCTACATTCGGTTTACCAATAATAGCCAATTTGATCTCATCGTTTTCATTAGGGGCATCGATTTCCTCTTCCCCTTCCACGAATTCTTCATCTTCAGCTAATTCAGCTTTTTCTTTTTCAAGCGCTTCAATGTGCGGCGCCAAAGCAAGTGTTAATAGCTGAGTAACGCCACGGCCATGAGCGGCCGCGATTTTGTGAACATCGTCACCTAGCGCTAGCGAGTAAAACTCTGCTACTGCGCTATCAGCATCGATGCCATCTACTTTATTAGCTACTAGGAAAACCCTTTTGTTTTGTTTTCTAAGATAAGCAGCTATACCTTCATCGGCTGAAGTCAAACCTGCTCTGGCATCAACCAAAAATAGAACAGCATCAGCTTCTTCAATCGCCATTAAAGATTGTTCAGCCATTAATGCATCAATGCCCTCTTCATCACCGTGAATACCGCCAGTGTCGATAACAATAAACGGGTGATCTTCAACTTCGGCTTGCCCATATTGGCGATCACGTGTTAAACCCGGGTAGTCAGCAACTAATGCATCTCTACTTCGTGTTAGACGATTAAATAAAGTTGATTTACCTACATTAGGACGACCAACTAAAGCGACTACAGGTAACATGAAAACCTCAAAAAAAATTTATCTTAAAAAACAAACAACGGCTCCCGAAAGAGCCGTTAATAATTATAGCGAATTACTAACGTTAAGGTGTAGTAACTGCTTGCAGCTCCCCATCGCGAGTCTGCACATATAAAATATCATTAGCTACAGTAGGTGCACTATGAATGCCACTACTATCAAGTTGTTTACGAGCAACAAACTCACCCGTCTCTTTGTTCAACCAATGCAAATAACCTTCTGTATCACCAACAACAACATAATCCTTAACAACAGCAGGACCTGTCACTTTTCGGTTTGTTAAAGATAACTGGCTCCATTGCTCTAAACCATTTAATCGGTCAATAGCGTAAACATGGCCTTTAACATCTGTAAAGAAGATAGTATTACCTGAAACTGTCATATCTTCGTAAGATGAATATTGTCGTTTCCACAATACACGACCAGAACGTAAGTCTAGTGCAACTAAGCTGCCTCTTGCTGAAATAGCATAAACCTTATCACCATAAACAAGTGGCGTTGCATCAACATCAATCACTCGCTCTAGCTCTGTTGAGCCTGTTGCTTCACCTATATCTGAAGACCAACCGCGTTGACCATTTTCCAAAAGCGTTACATGCAATGAACCATTCGGAGCACCCGTTAATACACCACCTGAAGCGATAACAGGAGCACTAATGCCTCTTAACGTTAATGGTGGCACATCTTGCTCAATCTTCCACATTTCTTCGCCATTAGACGCATTGAATGCTTTTAAAATACCTGAGGCAGTATTAACCACAATAACACCAGCATCCAGTGCAGGTTTAGTAATGATTTCGCCCTTAACTTTTCCTGTCCAAGCAACTTCACCTGTATCTGCTGATAGCGCATATAGTTCGCCGTTTTCAGTACCGATGAATACTCGGTTAATGCCAGCTACAGGACCACCACTCAAAAGAGCAGGTGTTTTAGCAGCCATAAAACCGCCATTAGGGTTGTCTTTACGCAGATCGATTTGCCAAACTTGCTTACCTGTTTGAGCGTCAAATGCAACGGCATCACCGTCACGACTTGCGCTGAATACTTTGTCATAAGCAACAATAGGCGTTAGCTTAGAGTAATAATCATCTACACCATTACCAACATCTTTACTCCAAGTGACTTGTGGAGAAAATTGTTGATTGATCTCTGTCAACTCCGCCATCGCGTTTACTTCTTCTTCATCATCAGTTGAAGAACAAGCAACCAAACCAAACGATAGTAGGCAAAGTGCGATTAACTTTTTATTTAATATATTTGTTTTCAATCGATGCACCTTGTAGCAACTGTTTGTAATACGCTTTTGAGTTATAACTGAACTGACTCAGCTAAATCATCTAACTTCATTTGTAACACAGGGTTACTCGCATCACCGCTAGCGTCAATCGCTGCTTGGTATGCGTTTCTAGCTAGTTCAGGCTTACCTTGTTTTAAGTAAGTGTCACCTTTAACTTCTTCTACTTGCGCTTTAAACGATTCTGGTAGAGTCGCTGATAAAGTAGATAGTGCTTTGTCAAACTGCTCTAACTGAACTTGGACACGAGCTAAACGAACAGTAGCAATAGCTTTAATGCCGTTATCTGATGCATTGCTAATTGCTGCATTCAAGTGCTTAGCTGCCGCTTCCCAGTTTTTATTATCAGCAGCATCTTTTGCTAATGCGAATGCTGTGAAAGCAGAGTAACTAGAGCCCGTATTTTCAGCAATAAAAGATTCACCTTTGCTCTTGAACGCGTCATTGTCTTTGCCCGCTAACTCAATGACTGATTCATAGGCATCAGCCGTTGCAATTTCTTGTTCAAGCTTGTGCTCTTTAAACCAGTTAAAACCGACAAAGCCAGCTAGACCTATAGCTAATCCTGCGATAATTGAATTACCATTATCGTCCCAAAACTTTTTAATCGCTTCGACTTGTTGTTCTTCAGTTTGATGTATATCCACAACTATCCCTTAATCAATTCTGTTAATAACGCGGGTACTTCTGAGAAGGCCAACGTTTGTTGTTCTTTTTTCTCACGTAAATATTTAACCGTTACTACTTGGTTAGCAATTTCATCTTCACCAAGAATGATCGCTATTTGTGCACCGGATTTATCTGCGCGTTTAATTTGTTTCTTCATATTGCCGCCACCGCAATGTCCCTGAATTCTCGTTTCAGGAACCGCATCGCGCCACTCTTCAGCTAGTAAAGATGCCTTAATATCGACACCTTCCCCTAAACTAATGACATATGCATCCACCTGAGGACGCACTTTTAAGCCTTCTTCTAGGTTGTTTATCATTAACACTAAACGTTCAATACCTAGGGCAAATCCAAATCCTGGAGTGCCTTTACCACCTAATTGCTCTACAAGTCCATCGTAACGACCACCAGCACATACTGTACCTTGAGCACCTAAGCTATCTGTAACCCATTCAAAAACTGTGCGGTTGTAGTAATCTAGACCACGCACTAGTTTTTCATTTAGGCGATATTTGATGCCAGCAGCGTCTAATCGTTCACACACGCCTTCAAAGTGAGCCTTTGACTCTTCACCAAAATAATCACTCAGCTTAGGCGCGCCTTCCAAGGCAGCTTGCACGTCAGGATTCTTGCTGTCAAGCACACGCAATGGGTTTGTATGCATACGACGTTTGCTATCTTCGTCAAGTAGAGACTCTTTTGTCTTCAAAAACTCAACCAGCGCATCACGATACTGAGCACGCTCTTCATTCGAACCTAACGAATTTAGCTCTAGTGTGACAAATTCTGTAATGCCAAGTTCCCGCCATAAACGAGAACTAAGTAAAATAATTTCAGCATCGATGTCTGGCGTTGCCATACCGAAGGCTTCAATACCAAATTGATGGAACTGGCGGTAGCGACCTTTTTGTGGGCGTTCATGCCTAAACATTGGGCCCATATACCATAAACGTTGCTCTTGGTTATATAGTAAGCCGTGCTGATTACCAGCTCTAACACAAGATGCCGTACCTTCAGGGCGTAAGGTTAAACTATCACCGTTACGATCATCAAAAGTATACATTTCTTTTTCAACGATATCAGTGACTTCACCGATTGAGCGTTTAAATAAAGAAGTAGACTCAACGATAGGCATGCGGATTTCAGCAAAGCCATAATTACTTGCGACACGTCTTAATACAGACTCTACTTTTTGCCAAACATTGGTTTCGCTAGGCAAACAATCGTTCATACCACGAATTGCTTGAATTGTTTTGCTCACTTGATCGCTTCTCTCTAATTAAGAAATGAAATGTTGCGCATTATAGGCACAATAAGCTCAAACGTAAATCAATACTGTCCGAACTTATTGCCTCAATACTACTCTTCGACTTGGGTTATATCGATTTGATTTGCTTTATCCATTAACTTTGCTTTTGCTCGGATACGCTCTTCTAGTTGATCAACTAGGTTATTATTATCAAATCGCTCTTTTTGACGAATACCGTCTAGGTAGTAACCACTCTTCTTGCTGCTCCCGGTCAGACCTAAATCTGACACTTCAGCTTCACCTGGGCCATTCACAATACAGCCAATGATAGATACGTCCATCGGTGTAGTTATATCTTCAACTCGCTGTTCTAATTCATTAACGGTTTTGATTACATCAAACTCTTGTCTTGAACAGCTTGGGCACGCGATAAAGTTAATACCACGACTTCTTAGTTTTAGAGATTTAAGAATATCAAAACCAACTTTAATTTCTTCTACTGGATCGGCAGCCAATGAAACTCGTAAAGTATCACCAATACCTTCAGACAATAGTAAGCCTAAACCAACAGAAGACTTCACAGCACCAGAGCGAAGACCACCCGATTCAGTGATACCTAAATGCAGTGGGTTATCAATTTGCTTGGCTAATAAACGATAAGCGCCTACAGCTAAAAATACATCTGACGCTTTTACACTGACCTTAAAATCTTGAAAATTCAAGCGGTCAAGAATATCAACGTGACGCATAGCAGATTCTAATAACGCTTCTGGCGTAGGCTCTGTATATTTAGCCTGAATGTCTTTTTCTAAAGAACCACCATTAACACCAATACGAATTGGAATACCGTTATCTTTAGCAGACTGAACAACTGCTTTGATTCTATCTTCTCGACCAATATTACCAGGGTTGATTCGTAAACAATCAGCACCGTATTCAGCCACTTTTAAGGCAATACGATAGTCAAAATGAATGTCCGTTACTAGCGGGACGTTCACTTGCTTCTTAATTTCTCTAAACGCCTCTGCAGCGTCCATTGTAGGAATGCTAACTCGAACAATGTCTGCACCAACATCTTCCAATGATTTGATTTGTTTAACGGTTGCTTCAACATCCGTAGTTAAAGTATTAGTCATCGACTGTACTGAAATTGGTGCATCACCACCTACAGGGACATTGCCAACCATAATTTGGCGAGACTTGCGACGAATGATAGGAGATTCTTTAAACATAATTAACTAACTATTAGTACTGCTATTCGGTTAAAGGCAATTCAAACTTGGCGATATTACCACGACTAAACTTGGAAAGATCTACGGTATTTTCTTGGTACTTGAGTGAGACCAATTCAGGTTTACCTAGAGTCACCTTAAATGGTGCCTTACCTGATATAGTCATTACATATCCACCCTTTTTAATGCCCCAAGCTAATCGCTCGCCCGTTGCATCATAAATGTTAACCCAACAATCACCGCTAAATGTGAATTCCAAGCTGACAAATTCATTTTCTTTTTCTACCGCCAATAATTGCTCATTTGCTGGGGGCGATTGCTCAACAGCTTCATTAATCACTTGATTGTTTTTTGCTGTTTGGCTTTCAAGACCTTCTTGAGATAACAACTCTTTTACGCTGTCTTGTTCATCATTCACTTGGTTGAGCGACTCGGTAACTTCAATCGAACTCTCTTGAGTATCAACCGTATCTGCTTCAGTTTGTATTTGCTGCTCATTAGTCTCTGATGTATTACTTTCGACACTAGTAGAAGGCTGAACAGTCGACTCACTTGTTTGCATCCACCAAATGATGGTAGAAGCTACTAAACCGGCCAAAATCAGGTATGTTGCCCACATTAGTCGATTGTTTTCAGCCTGCTTTTCAGTTTGACGTGAAAAACTCTGCATTTCTGCACCTTGCTGCTTTGCAACATTAAGTGTTTCAAAACTTGCTAATACATCTTCACTTGGGACATTAACCAACTTAGCATAGTTTTTAAGATAGCCTCGATTAAAAGTCTCTGGCAGTGAGTGGTCAAACTGATCCGACTCAATTTCCTTAACTAACGCTAGCCTAAAATTTAACTTTTCAGCGACTTGTTCTTGGGTAAGTCCAGCCTTCTCTCGTGCTTGGCACAAAAGATGACCTGGTCCTACAACCTCAATATCTTCATTAATATCAACTTCTGGCGACTTCTTTGCCATTAAAGTTTAACCTCTCGCTTTCGCCGCTTTTTTGGGATCCGCTAAATAAATAACGTCCCCAATATTAATAATGCTTTTACTGTTTAATCCATTCCAACGCATTAAACTTCTTAGTTGAATGTTGTATCGTTTTGATATCGCAAACAAGCTTTCACCTTTTTTGACTAAATGAAAAGGCAATGAAATGACATCTTGACCTTCATCTGTTTTGGCTACTGACTCTACTTTTGGTTCAACTTTATTTTCTTTAATGTCGTCTTTTTTATTTACCACAACCGTCTGACTTTGCGCTTCTTGCTCTTTTGGTTGTGTTGCTACAGATTCACTTGTAGTTTCTTTGATTGCTTTTTTAGTACTTTCTGCTGAAGTAAGCGCTTTATCACTCACTCTTTTAGCTTCTACTTTCGCTACCTTTTTCTCGCTAGGAGCAGATACTTGAGCAGAAACCTCCGGTGCTTGCTTTTTAGGTTTAAGCTTTACAACACGCTTTTTCTTTTTAGGCTTTGTGGTTTGAGCATATTCACGTGCCAAAGCATCCTCTTCGATCTCAAACAGCTGATTTAGCATGTACTGCTTAGCCTCAAAAGAATGAGGATACATTTTCACTAGCATTGCCCCATAATTCTTAGCAGCCCTTGTGTTAAATTGCTTTTGATATATTTTAGTTGCCAAAGCAAGAGCAGCTGGAGTAATTCTACGAGAAGACTTTTCATACCTAGTCAGATACGCTCGAGCTTCAATATAGTTGGCTTTAATATATTGAAGTCGCATCATTTCTAATAAAGCAGAACCGCTGTTTGGGCTATGCTCTAACGCTTTTGTTAAGTAACGTTCAGCTGTTTCATAGTTTTTCGCCTTAAGCTGACACAACGCTAAATTTTCATAGCTCTTAGCAACTAATAAATAACTCGGTACAGCGATAGCTTTTAAAAATTGAGCTTCAGCTTTATCGTATTGCCCTTGTTTACAAAGAAAAACACCATAGTTATTTAATGTATCTGCATCAACGTCATTGATCGATAAAGCAAGCTCATATGATTGGGTTGCTAATGTAGGTTCACCAACGGTATCGTAGTAGTGTGCGAAGGCAGTGTGAACTTGTACAAGATCCGGGGCAAATCTTTTTGCTTTTTCTAAATTAAGTTTTGACTGCGTTGTATTACCCATCTTTAAGTACTCAAGACCTAAGGTAATACGTGTCATCGCTAATTCTTTATGAGAGGCATCACTCTGAATAATAGGCGTATCATCGTCATTCTGATAGTTTTGTGTCACACAGCCTGATAATGCCAGCGCCGCTATTATTACTGATGTTTTAAAGATGCCTTCCATTTTATTCTCTTTCCTAATCTTTGAATTACACCATTTTTACCGAAATCGAGTCATCTTTCACCTGTTTTTTCTGCGCAATGATAGCTGTACGTTTAGTTCTATCTAAAACATCACCAGCTAACTGCCCACAAGCAGCGTCAATATCGTCACCACGAGTACGGCGGGTAATTACAGTCAAGCCGTAGCTTTGAAGTACTTTATCAAAGCGATCAATTCGTGAATTACTTGAACGTTTATAAGGAGAACCCGGATAAGGGTTAAATGGGATCAAATTAACTTTACTTGGCGTATCTTTTAGCGCGTGAGCCAACTCATGCGCCTGATCAGTACTGTCATTCAAGTGATCGATCATTACATATTCGACAGTCACTTGTTTATTAGCTTTTGAGCCATCAATGTATCTTCTTGACGCAGCAAGAAACTCTTCTAATGGGTATTTTTTATTGATTGGTACTAGAATATCACGAAGCTCATTGTTTGGCGCGTGAACCGAAATAGCCAAAGCACAGTCAATTTTTTCTTTAAGCATATCAAGTGCAGGTACGACACCTGAAGTACTTACCGTTACACGACGTTTTGATAAACCATACCCTAAATCGTTTAACATGTTATCTAATGCTGGGATTAAATTTTTCATATTGAGCAACGGTTCGCCCATGCCCATCATTACGATGTTAGTGATTGGTCGCTTACCAGCAATGCGGGTAGCTCCAATATCATTAGCAACTCGCCAAACCTGACCAATAATCTCTGATACAGCTAAGTTTCGGTTAAAGCCTTGCTGCGCTGTAGAACAGAAACTACACTCCAATGCACAACCAACCTGTGACGAAACACAAAGTGTTGCTCGATTATTTTCTGGGATCCAAACAGTTTCTACTTCCTGACCACCTTCAAGTACTAAAGCGTACTTAATCGTACCGTCTTCAGAAACCTGCTTTTTAGAAATTTCAGGCGCTTTAATTTCACAATTGCGCGCTAATTTATCTCTAAGCTTCTTGTTTAGATTCGTCATTTGCTCGAAGTCATCGTAACCGAAGTGGTAAATCCACTTGAACACTTGATCAGCGCGAAACGGTTTTTCACCGATCGATTCAAAATACTCACGCATCATCTTGTGATCAAAATTAAGTAAATTTACTTTTTGTGGCGTTGGTGAAACTACTTCAGTCATGCAAATGGATCTCAATACTACAAAATTAAAGGGCGCAAATTGTACACTTTTTATACAAACAGGACAATTTGAATTAATAAAAAGTTGTCTTTTTATTGCTTATTTCCTGAATTAGCAATAAAAAAACAGCTAATGCTATATACGACAAAAGGATTTTGCCCAATAGGCAAAACCCTTCTGCAAAGCACCTATTTTAAAGAAAAATAGGTATCAAGTACTGATTAACGAGTACGTGGGCAGATTTCTTCGTCAGAGAAGAAGTATGCGATTTCACGTGCTGCAGACTCTAATGCGTCTGAACCGTGAACAGCGTTTTCGTCAATTGAGTTAGCGTAGTCAGCACGTAAAGTACCAGCTAAAGCTTCAGCAGGGTTAGTAGCACCCATGATTTCACGGTTCTTAAGAACAGCGTTTTCGCCTTCTAAAACTTGAACCATTACTGGACCAGAAGTCATGAACTCAACTAAAGCACCAAAGAAAGGACGCTCGCTGTGCTCAGCGTAGAAACCTTCAGCTTGTTCTTTAGATAAGTGAACCATTTTTGAAGCAATGATTTTTAAACCAGCAGTTTCAAAACGGTTGTAGATTTGACCAATTACGTTTTTAGCAACTGCGTCAGGTTTAACGATAGAAAAAGTACGTTCGATAGCCATGATTAGCCCTTTTCAATTAAATTTAATGTGAACTTAAAAAATTTTGGCGCGATTATAGACCAATTAGACAGAAATGCCTACTGTTATAATCTCTAGTTACTATTGATAAGTATCAGGTGGAGGTTACAAGTGTATGACCTCCACCTAAAAAGTGCTGAAATTAGATACTGATACGCTTGTATTGACGGTATTCAGGCTTCCAGAAGTTGCGTTCAATTTTAGCGATTAACATGTCATCATTGATTTCCAATGCCAAACCTTGTTTAAATGCAACTTTAGCAACAGCAAAAGCTATTTTTCTGCTAAGCTCGCCAATTTCTGTGATAGGTGGTAATAAATCGCCCTCACCAGAATTAGCTCTTGGAGAAGCCTCTGCTAACGTCTCACTGGCAACAATAAGCATCTCGTCAGTAATTCTATTAACGTTTGCAGCCACAACACCTAAACCTAAACCTGGGAAGATATAGCTATTGTTACATTGAGCTATAACGTGCGTCTTACCTTTATATTCAACTGGCTCAAATGGGCTCCCCGTAGCAACCACTACATCGCCATCAGTCCATTCAATCACCTGCGTAGGTGTTGCTTCAACTTGCTTAATAGGATTACTTAAAGGGAAGACAATAGGAGTCTGACAATGAGACTTCATCGCCTTAATAACTTCTTCAGTAAATAGGCCTGCAACGCCTGAAACACCAATTAAGATATCAGGTTTAGCACCATGCATCACTTCCACCAAAGAAGCATATTCACCTTCAACATCCCAGCTAGTAAGTGCTGACTTAGGTTGAACTAATCGTTGTTGAAAATCGCGTAAATCAGCCATACCTTCAGTTAATAAACCAAACCTATCAACCATAAATACTTGACTACGCGCCTGCTCTTGAGTGATCCCTTCACTGACCATTTGTGCAATGATTTGTTCAGCAATACCGCAACCAGCAGATCCAGCACCAACAAAAGTCACTCTCTGCTCTGACAGCTTTTTGCCTTTTGTTCTACAAGCGGCAAGTAGAGTACCAACAGTAACAGAAGCGGTACCTTGAATATCATCATTAAAACAACAAATTTCATCTTTGTAGCGCTCTAATAACGGCATCGCATTTGGTTGTGCAAAATCTTCAAATTGCAACATTACGTGTGGCCAACGACGTTTAATCGCTTTAATGAACATATCAACAAATTCATTGTACTCTTCTTGGCCTATACGTTTGTGACGCCAGCCCATGTACATAGGATCGTTTAATAACTTTTCATTATTAGTACCAACATCCAACATTACAGGCAATGTATAGGCAGGGCTAATACCACCACATGCGGTATAAAGTGATAATTTACCAATAGGAATCCCCATACCGCCAATGCCTTGGTCACCAAGGCCTAAAATACGCTCACCATCTGTAACAACAATGACCTTTACTTTGTTTTTTGTAGCATTTCGCAGAATGTCATCCATTTGATGACGCTCTTCGTAGCTGATAAATAATCCACGCGAGCTTCGGTAAATATCAGAAAACTGTTCACAAGCATCGCCAACTGTAGGCGTATAGATGATCGGCATCATCTCTTCTAAGTGCGCTTGAACTAACTTAAAGAAAAGCGTTTCGTTGTTATCGTGAATAGCACGTAAATAAATATGCTTGTTGATATTATTTTGAAAACTCTTGTACTGCATGTAACAGCGCTCTACCTGCTCATCGATAGATTCATAACGAGGAGGTAGTAAGCCTGTTAAGTTAAAATTAACACGCTCTTCTTCACTAAATGCACTGCCTTTATTTAGCAATGGCGTCTCTAGTAACGTAGGTCCTGAATAAGGAATATATAATGGACTTTTTTTGTTTGTCATAATGTATAGATATTTATTGTGAGCCTGCTGTAGGCTTTGCGTTAGATTTTTTTTATTGAGATCAGTTCAGTATAGTATATGCGAAGATAACATTACAGGTGAACCAGATGGTCAACTGTAAAAAAGAGTTAAAATAGAGAAAAAGATTGTTTAAAAGCTAGTCAGCTTCGTCAATCCAAGCCATTTGAATAGCTTCCAATATGCGCTCACCACAGTGCTTAGGATCATCATCAAACTCATCCAGCTCGATGATCCAGGTCATCAACTCGGGAAAGTGAAGTTTTAATGGATCCACTTCGGGGTACTTTTCACTAAGTACTATTGCAATTTCTAACGAATCAGTCCAACGCAAGCTCATCTATCACCTCATTACAAAATTAAGTGAAACCACAAACTATCTGCCAGCAACATCAAGATCAGCCAAAACAGCATCATTCTTATTCGATTGCAAATAGGGCAATCTGTTAACCACCAAGGCTGCTTCTTTTTCTTCACTGCCAAACTACTTCTTTAACCAAACCAACATCATTAGTGTTTACCTCATTTGTAAATATTGCAAGATAATTGATTAACAACAGGTAGCTGTTGGCGATACAATCAATACAGTATTTGGCAACTAAGAATAAATGATGAGTGACATTACTTTTTCAAAACAAAAAAAAGAAGAGTTAGTTAAATCGTTACAGGACTACTTCGAAGATGAGCTTGGCCATGAATTAGGTCAATTTGATGCTGACTTTTTGTTGGATTTCATCTCAGATAAGATTGGTAAGCATTTTTATAACCAAGGTCTTTATGATGCGCAGAACACAATCAACCAACGTGTAGATTTGATTTCTGAAGAAGTACTTTCACTAGAGAAATAAGGAATAGCGATGCATTGCGTATTTTTGGATTTACAAACCTTTGAACAGCATATTGACTTAGAAGTGATTACTCAGCATGTTTCAAAATTCACGTCTTACCAAACGACAAATCAATCACAAATAACTGACAGATGTAAAGAAGCGGACATTGTGATTACAAATAAGGTAATGTTTAACCGAGAAATACTAGCCGAGTTGCCAAATCTTAAGCTCATTTGTGTGGCAGCAACTGGCACTAATAACATTGACCTTGAAGCGGCAAAATCACTAGGAATCAAAGTTACGAATGTTAAGAACTATTCAAACAAATCAGTAGCGCAGTACGTTTTTGCTCAATTACTTTCATACTATAGCCGTATCGAGCAGCACAATAACAATGTAAAGCAAGGACTGTGGCAATCTCAGCCAGTATTTTGTTTACACGATATCGGTAGCGAAGAATTGGCAGGTAAAACGTTAGGGATTGTAGGTTACGGAAACCTAGGACGGTCGGTTGAAAGAATTGCACTTGCGTTTGATATGAAAGTACTCGTCTCAGAAAGGCGTGGTGCCACATCAATAAGAGAAGGTAGAGTCTCGTTTGAAGAAACGATGGCTACTGCTGATATCATTAGTTTGCACTGCCCACTAACAGAAGATACTAAGCACCTGATTAATGCTAATAGTTTAAGTAATGTTAAAAGTAACCTAGTAATCATCAATACTGCAAGAGGTGACATCATTGATGATGAAGCTCTACTCAATGCGCTTAATAACAACCAAATTGAAGCTGCTATATTGGACGTACTAAATCAAGAACCACCTCCACCTAGCCACCCTTTATTAGAGAATCAATTAGATAACTTAATTGTTACAGCACATATCGCGTGGGGCAGCTCTCAATCACAACAACGATTACTGAATATGCTCTCAGACCATGTTAAAGCGTTTGTTACCAATCAAAAGATTGATTGTTTAACGGCGCAACTATAAACAATTAATAGTTTGTAAAGCATGGACTTTTTATGTACCTAGTCATATGATTTAGGTGCTAATAACTATAAAGACTCTTACAAAGGATCTTCAATGCAATACCTACGTTCGTTTTTCACGATTTCCTTGTTACTACTTCTAACTGCTTGTAATGGCAGTTCAGGAGAAAATGATACAGGCCCAGGCGAGCCACTTGTAGCAACACAACTTTCCCTGTCAGCATTAAACAACTCTGGTGCGACACAACAAAGCTTTGATAAATCAGACAACATAACGTTAAGTGCTATGGTGCTTGACCAAACCGGTAAAGGCCTGAACGGTATACGAGTAAACTTTGAGGCTGATTTAGGTAATTTGTCTGTAAGCTCAGCGTTAACAAATAGCTCAGGTATTGCGACAGTTACCATTAATAACCCAAATAATGAGCTTAGTGCTGGTACAGCAAATGCATCCACAGGTGCACTAACGGCTAGCATTGATTACGAATATGTGAACAGCGAACAACCTGCATTTGGAAGCAACTTAGTAGTAACCCTGGAACAAGGCGCTATCAATGTAAATCGCTTTAGCAACGACGAGAGTGTTCAAGTTATTGCTAAGTTATCAGACAAAGATGGCGTGGCATTAGATAATCAAATCATTGATTTTAGTGCAGATGTTGGCGCCCTTTCGACAGCTAGAGCATTAACGACAAATGGCACTGCAACCGTAACATTAAATGGCAACGGTGAATTAGGCGCCGGCGTAATTACAGCAAGTTACCAAGATACAGTTGTAGCCTCAATCAATTATGAGGTTGTTTCACCAGGTGCTGGTGCAGATACCGAACTACTGATCGGCCACTTTGACGATAGCAATAACTTCGTTGAAGGTGAAATCGGTGTTACCACTGATACAATTAGCGCTGGTGGCACACTGGGATTAAACGTAAGTATCGTAAATAGCGAAATGCAAGTTGTTACCTCACCAATAACAGTTAGTTTTAACTCTAACTGTGCTATTAACGGCCTTGCAAACTTAGATCTAACTTCGCTGACTATTCAAGGTAAAGCAAGAGCTACTTTCGAGGATATCAATTGTGCAGGTACTTCTGGCACAACAGACAGTATTGTCGCTTCTATCATAAATAACGGTGTTGAATCAGTCGCCAACAGAACAATTACCATTACGGGTGAAGACCTTGGCTCTATTGAATTTATCTCTGCCGAACCTAGCAATATTGTTATTCAAGGAAGTGGTGGTCAAGAGTCTTCAACAATTACATTTAAAGTTAACAGTTCTTTAGGTAACCCTATTCCACAACAACAAGTGGACTTTAGCCTAGATACTGACGTAGGTGGCATTACTTTGAGTCGAGACTCAGGTTTTACAAACAGTCAGGGCATCATTACAACCCAGGTACTGGCCGGTAGCGTACCAGCAGTGGTTAGGGTAACAGCGAGTGCTAGTTTAACGACTAACGGCAATACTAATACGGTTCAAACACAATCAAGTCAGTTGAGTGTTAATACTGGACTTCCAGATCAATCATCAATGACTATTTCAGCAACGGTATTAAACCCTGAAGCTTCTTTAATTGGCGCTGAATCTCAAATAACGGCATGGCTGGCTGATAGTTTTAATAACCCTGTGCCTGACGGAACAACCGTTAACTTCACTACAGAAGGCGGAACTATTGAATCAAGCTGTACAACTACAAACGGCAGGTGTTCCGTTACTTGGCGCTCAACTAACGAGACACCAAGTGATCATCGTTCTACTGTTTTAGCAACAGCATCTGGGCACGAAACCTTCTTTGACACGAATGGTAACAACGTATTTGATGACGCAGACGGCAGCGCGGTAACAAATGCATTTGTATCTTCAGGGTTCGGTCGTCAATCGCCATTATCATCAGGTTTTGTGGACATGTCAGAAGCTTGGCGAGATGATGATGAAGACGGCGTAAAAGATAGCAATGAAACTATTTTCTTTGACGATAATGGTGATAATACTTTCAGTGGTCCAGACGGCAAATTTAACGGCCCTCAGTGTGAAGGTAGCATGTGTGATAGTAATGCTAAAAAAGCGACTCTGCGAAAAGCATTTGTTCTGATAATGTCGCATGTTCCTAATCCTAAATTTAGACTAACAGACCAATCAGGCAACACTGTTTATGCAACACAAAATGATTTAGACATCGCGGACTTACCAGACGTTGCTGACGGTGGCAGCCAAAGTTTTGTTTTTTCATTCGCTGATAGCGCACAACAAGTATTACCATTAGGCAGCACAGTTTCGGTTTCAACCGAGGGGGGAGAACTGAGAGGACAAACCGATATTACCATTGGTAACAGTAACAGAGATACTGGTTATGATAGTATGAGCTTTACTGTGATAAACGCTGCAGGTGGGGATCCAGAAACAGCGGTTTTGACCTTCTCAATTAAAGGCCCACGCAATGAATCTCCTGAAACGAGTTTCACAAAGACTATCGATTTAAATTAGTGCTTCTGTAATAGATAAACTAAATCAGTTAAGAAAGAATATAAAAATCGCCACTACCTAAAGTAGTGGCGATTTTTTTGTCGTTAATTTTTCCAGAAATTCAATTGAAGCTTTTACAAGTATCGGTCTGCAAATTTACCATATTGAAAATACCCCCACTGCCCTAATCTTCTCAGTGGCGCAAATGGGAAGGTTGGTAACTCACTGTTGTATATAGGGATATCAGGCACCTCTTTTTCAGCTACTTTATCCGCCAGTCGTTTGCCCGCTTGAACAGAGAAAGACACACCACTACCACAATAGCCCATGCTATAGAAAATCTGCTGTTCTTTGTCTTGATAGACGTGTGGAATATCATCTAAAGACATACAAATCCAGCCGGACCATGCGTAGTCTATGTTGAGCTGTGCCAAAGCAGGGAAACTGGATTGCAGCACTTTCAACAGACGATTAGCAAAATAAGGATCTTTTGCTCCTTCTCCTGTTATTGCTCCTCTGCCACCAAATAAGATTCGATTATCAGGTAGCTTGCGGTAGTAATATTTTAAAGCTCGAGTATCCATCACAACATTTGAACTATAGAAGTTACAAGCTGCTAGCTGATCTTTTGTTAAAGGCTCTGTCACTATGATTTGTGATAACACAGGCAATGTCTTTTGATGCACTAAAGCATGCAACCCTGTTGGTGTATACCCATTGCTGGCAATAATAACCTTGTTCGCTTTTATATTCGCACTTGGTGTTCTTAGTAGCACTTGACCATTTTGTTTTTCAACATGCTGCACTGGCGAATGAGTATGGATTTTCACACCTTGTTGTTGCGCTAATTCTTGATAACCCCAAGCAAGCTTTAATGGGTGAACGCCATAACCATCTGAAAAGCGTATGGCTCCATAGGCATTTTGGTCAGCCATATAGTGTTTATGTAATTGTTCCCTAGTAAGTACTTCAACGTCCTTATTAAATAACGCTTTATGAACCCCTACCTGCTGTTTTAGCAGCTCAAACTTACTGGCTTTATGAGCAATTTTGATATACCCCTTTGTTTGAGGTTGGCAGTCAATACCTTGAGCTATCAGCGCATTTACCCGTTCAACACCTTCATTCATTTCACCAAGTATTTGATGCATGGTGCTCTTGCCCCATTTGGCTTCCATTGCCTGAAATGACATGCGACCACTACTATTTAAAATAAAACCAGCATTGCGCCCTGAACATCCCCAAGCAGTTCCGTTAGCTTCAAGTACCGTTGCCTTAATACCATGATCTTTTGCTAAATGTAAGGCGCAAGAAAGTCCAGTATATCCAGCGCCAATTATGACTACATCAACATCAATGTCTTTTTTAAGTATACCCTCGCTATTAGGAGCGTCGCCTGCACTATGGAACCAATACGAATCAGGATATGGTTGATTGTTGGGTATTTTATTTTCAATAAGCGGATCGTACATCTACACGCTCTATCACTTTTCCATTACACTGAAATAAGACAGTATCAATGCAATAAAAGAAGTACAAGCAATCAATGAAAGATAAAACGATCACTTATCAGCAAATGACCAGTAATCATTTTGAACAAATTATCGCACTGGCAATTGAAGTCCATGGTCATGGTTATACCGATATGACTTCTTTAACAGAGTGGTTTAACCAAGGGGTGAAGAATGGCATCAATGCAAATTATGTCGCCCTAGATGGTGATAAGGTTGTTGGCTTTAGAATCACCTTTGCCCCGCAACAATGGCAAATCGATAAATGGTGTAGCCCAAACAAATGGGGTTTTCCAGAAAACACCGTCAGTTACTTTAAGTGTAATACCGTGAATGAAGACTACCGTGGTTATGGTATCGGCAGCCAATTACTAAAGCTATCCATGGCGGCGTGTGTTAAGCAAGGCGCTAAAGCAGGGATTGCACATCTTTGGCGACAAAGTCCTGGTAACAGTGCCGTGAAATATTTTACAAAGTGTGGCGGCACACTTGTTCAAGATCATCCAGATAGATGGTATGACTTAACACTTGAAGGCTACGAATGCCCTGTTTGTGATAAATATTGCCACTGTGTTGCAGCAGAGATGATCTTAGATTTTCAAAACTAAACTAGAAAATGGCTAAGTTTAAGGTGCGTTTGTTGCCTTTACTTAGCCGCATCCCTTAGTTAACTCTATAACTGCCAGTTTATTGGTTCGATACCATTGTTCCGTAACCAATCATTAGCTTTTGAGAAGTGCTTACAACCAAAAAACCCGCGATACGCAGACAAAGGTGATGGGTGAGGACCATTCAATACTAAGTGCTTAGTTTCATCTAATTTTTTCGCTTTTTTCTGCGCGTGACTGCCCCATAAAATAAAAACACAACCACTATTGTCTTTGTTGATTTTGTCAATGACTGCATCAGTAAATGCTTGCCAGCCTATTTTTGCATGAGAATTAGCTTGAGCTTGTCTAACTGTTAATACTGTATTTAACAGTAATACTCCTTGCTTAGCCCAAGGTACTAAATAGCCATGTTCAGGCACTGTAAAACCATCAATATCCGCCTCCAGCTCCTTATACATATTTCGCAATGATGGCGGTACTTTAATATCCGGTTTAACGGAGAAAGCAAGACCGTGTGCCTGTCCCTCGCCATGGTATGGGTCTTGCCCCAGTATGACGACTTTAACGTCTTTAATATTCACATATGAAAAAGCAGAATAAATGTCTTCTTGTAAAGGAAATACTACTTCATGGTTTTCGCGTTCGGTTGCTAAGAAGGATTCGATGCTTTGGAAGTATTCTTTCTGTTTTTCTTGGCTAATAAAAGCCTGCCAGTCAGGAGTGATTGTCATAACAGTCTTACACGATCAAAAAAGGGCAGTATAAACCTGCCCTAAATTTATGCAATATGTGATTCGATTAAGCTAACAAATAGTCTCTCAGTTGTGCAAAATCTGCTGCTAAATCTTGTGAAAGAATCGTTTCACTAGCACATTCAGCTAACTCTTTAGGTAAACCAATAGGATGACCTAATGTACTTTCAACAACATCTTTGAATTTAGCAGGGTGTGCAGTCCCCAAAAATACACCAAATTCATCTTCGGAAGCACTGTATTGTAGCGCTTTGTATGCAACAGCCGCATGAGGCTCAGAAATATAGCCAAGCTTAGCAAGAGCAATCACGGTCATTTGCGTTTGTTCTTCGTCAATTGATACTGAGCTTACGCAACCCTCTTCAACTATACCTGATCTCAACATATGCTCTACGCGAGGCCAGTTGTTAGGGTTACTCACGTCCATCGCATTAGACATAGTTGCCACAGTATCATTTGGCGACCACTCTCCTGTTTGTAAGTAACGAGGCACCGTATCGTTAGCATTTGTTGCTGCAACAAAACGTTTGATTGGCAACCCCATTGCTTTGGCAAAAAGGCCAGCTGTTAAATTACCAAAGTTACCACTTGGTACTGAAACAACCAAATTATCTAAGGCTGACTGACCTTTTTGTCGGTAAAGTTGCGCTACCGCTTCAAAGTAATAACAGATCTGAGCAAGTAAACGGCTGATGTTGATAGAATTGGCAGAATTAAGTCCTATTGTTTCAGCTAATTCTTTGTCATTAAATGAATCTTTAACCAATGCCTGACAATCATCAAAATCACCATCAACAGCCAACGTTTCGATATTGCCACCTAATGTAGTGAACATCTTCTCTTGCAACAGGCTGATCTTGCCTTTTGGATAGAGGATCACTACGCGGATATTCTCTATACCATGAAATGCATGTGCAACAGCTGCACCAGTATCGCCTGATGTTGCAGTTAAGATGGTCAACTTTTTGTCTTTTGTAAACGCCTGTAAACAACGCGCCATGAACCTTGCGCCAAAATCTTTAAACGCTAATGTTGGGCCATGGAATAACTCTAAAATAGCGCGCTTTTCATTAATTGGCTGTATTTGTGCAGGGAAATTAAATGCATCTGTCACGATGTCACTTAACTGCTCTTTGCTTAAGTCTTCTTCAACAAAAGGGTGAAGAATACGTACACTGCGCTCAACAAGTGGTAGCTTGAGCAACTCTTCGATGTTATCAAACGATGGTACACTTTCAGGGAAAAATAAACCTTGGTTCTTTCCTAGCCCTTGTCTAACTGCACCAGCATAACTTACAACTTCATCATTCTCTTTTAAATTATAAAACTTCACGATATTTTCCTACTTATACTTCTTCTAAACTGGTGCTATTGCGCACTTGAACCAGCTTCATCTGCCTGACATACGTGAACAAAACCTTCATGCTCACCGTGCTCATTGGCTCTTAAATAATGTTGATTTAACCATTTTGCAAAGTCATTAGCTTTAGCTAAATCGTCAACCATACAAAACAGTGTTGGGCCAGAGCCCGAAATACCACAAGCTAAGGCACCGTTTTCCATTAGAAACTGCTTAGCTTCAGAAAAGCCTGGAATCAAAGCTTCGCGATAAGGCTCGGCTACATGATCTAAAATGACTTCATATGCTTGTGACTTTTCTTGTCGATGACAAGCATCAACAAAAGTTGCCAAATTTTGGCTCGCTTTAATAAGGTCTTGCCTAGAATAACTATCAGGTAATGCCTCTCTAGCAGCCTTAGTTGAAACCGCAATGCCTGGATATGCCATGACAACATAGCAGTCATCAAAAAACGGTAATGTGCGGGTGATGATCTTAGGATCCGCTACCATTAATTGCAGTCCACCGTAATAACATGGTGCGACATTATCGTAATGTAAGCTACCACTGATTTGTGCTTCCATTTGCCCCATCAGTGTTAACATTTTTTCTTTATCAAAGCCCTCTTGACCTTGGCTCACATAGAATTCATTTAGCGCGTGTAGTGCCGCAACGACACTACAAGCACTGGAACCAAGGCCACTACCGACAGGCATCTTCTTTTCCAATACTAGCTTTACTGGTTCACAACTTAAACCAGCAACTTCACGCTCTTGGTTATATAGGTTTAAGCAATGCCAGACGATATTGTCTTTAACATCGCCAGGCAGCTTTTTAGCAAAATTACCTTGCACTTCAAGCTTATTTTCAAAGGCTGAAGAAACCGTGACTACATCTCCTAATAAGCTACCATCTACGGGTTTTACAGCCATTCCTAAAACATCAAAGCCTACACTTACATTACCAATAGATGCAGGTGCAAATACTGAAACCGTCATTAGTGTTGTTGCTCCCAAGCTAATGTTCTTAATAAGTCACCAAATACACCGGCTGCTGTTACCGCAGCGCCTGCACCATATCCTCTTAATACAAAAGGAATTGGCTGGTAGTATCGGCTTAGTATTGCTAAAGCATTCTCACCATCTTTAATAGCATATAGAGGGTGCTCAGCGGCTACGGCTTCAATCGAAACCTTGCACTTGCCATCAATGATGTTACCAATATAGCGAAGTACTTTACCTTCAGCTTTAGCAGTCGCGACTCGGTCGGCAAATTCAGCGTCTATAGACGGTAAGTTATTCATAAAATTGTCAACGTCACCAGAATCATCAAATGATGCAGGCAATACAGATTCAACATCTATATCTGACAACTCTAACTTCATGCCAGCCTCTCTAGCTAGGATAAGCAATTTTCTCGCTACGTCCATACCACTTAGGTCGTCCCTTGGATCAGGCTCAGTGAATCCGTTATCTCTTGCAACAGAAGTTGCCTGCGAAATAGACATGCCTTCCTCTAACTTACCAAAAATATACGATAGAGAACCAGAAAGTACACCTTCGAACTGTAACATTTCATCTCCGGCTTTGATTAAGCCCTGCATCGTATCGATTACAGGCAATCCAGCACCGACCGTTGTTTCATACAAGAAACGGCGATTAGTTTTTTGTGCTGCACTACGAAGTGCTTGATAATATTCGTATGAGTCGGTATTAGCCTTCTTGTTTGGTGTTACGACATGGAATCCTTCTAACAGAAAACCTTCATATGCTAAAGCGAGCTCTTCATTCGATGTAGAATCAATTAATACAGGGTTAATTAGATGGTTGTCGCGAGCAAACTTTTTAAGATTTTCTACATTTACTTCAACAGGATCTTTACCTAGATAGCTCTGCCAGTTATTTAGATCAATACCTTCAGCATCAAATACCATGCCTTTACTATTGGCTAGACCATAAACTTTCAAAGAAATGTTCTGAGCTTTTAGTTTAGCTTGCTGCTTAGCCATTTGAGCAATCAACTCACTTCCTACAACACCACAGCCAACAAGGAAGACATCCATCGTCATTTTGTGCGAAAAGAAGTTTTGGTGACTCACTTTCATTGCATCAGTACATTTACGTTTTTCAACAACCACAGAAATACTTCGTTCAGAAGAATCTTGTGCAATTGCGACAACATTGACTCGAGCTTGAGCAAGTGAGCTAAAGAATTTAGCAGCAACACCTCTTTGATGATGCATACCGTCACCGACAAGTGAAACAATAGATAAGTCATGTTGCAAATCGATTGGTTCAAGCAAGCTATTTAGTAGCTCTAGTTCAAACTCATGGTTAAGGGCTTCTTTTGCTCTACCTGCATCTTCAGAATGAATACAAAAACTAATGCAGTACTCACTTGAAGATTGGCTGATTAGCACGATAGAAATTGCTTCTCGGCTCATAGAAGCAAACACTCTACTTGCCATACCAACCATTCCTTTCATACCAGGACCAGAAACGTTAACCATCGTTAAATCATCAAGATTAGAAATGGCCTTTACCTGTTTCTTTTGATCATTTTCGTTGGCAATTAAAGTGCCTGGTGCTTCTGGATTGCCAGTGTTCTTGATTAGACAAGGGATATGATACTGCGCAATTGGACCAATCGTTTTAGGGTGTAAAACACTAGCTCCAAAGTAAGATAACTCCATCGCTTCTTGGTATGACAGATAGTCTAATAATTTGGCTTCTTTAATTAATCTAGGATCAGCGTTATAAACACCATCAACATCTGTCCAAATCTCACAGCATTCAGCTTCAGCACAAACAGCCAATACTGCTGCTGAGTAGTCAGAGCCATTACGACCAAGTGTCGTTACCTGTTTTTCTTGGTTGATACCAATGAAGCCCGGCATGATTGAAACGCGAGACAAGTCACTATACTCTTGTTTGAATAGCGCTTTACTGCTGACTAAATCAGCGACTGCATTTAAGTAGTTGTCAGATGTTGTTAAGAACTTCTCAGGTTGAAGCGCTGTGACATTAAACCCTTTGGCTGCCAACACTGATTCGAGCATTGCAACGCTTAGTCGTTCACCAATACTAATAACAACTGATTTAACATGATCAGGACAATATGCCAGCATATTAGCACCTTTCATTAAGCGCTCTAGACGGTGCTCCCAATCAGCAAGCGTTTGTTCAGCATGGATTGTAGAAAAGCCAGCAACAGACGCTGCTAGGTCTTCAATAATAGTATTAATTGCGCGCTTAAAGTGTGCTAGATCTAGCTCGATCTTTTCAATGCTATCAATATGCTCAGTCATAGCCACTAAATGATTAGTAACACCTTGCGGCGCCGATACTACAACTGCTAGAGCACTGTCTTCACTGTTCTTCTTAACGATTTCGGCTACTTGTACAAATCGTTCGGCAGAGGCCAGCGACGAACCTCCAAACTTCAACACGCGCATTTTTTATACCCTCAAAAAGTAAAAAAGCCCGTAACCTTTTCAGGTCACGGGCTCTATATTAAATTCGTTTTTTTTAAACGTCAGCCAGCGACCACCATCCTAATAAGGGTGGTAGTGGTAATAATAATAGTCGAAAGGCTGCGTAAAATTTTCATGTGGATAAAATGCCCTAAGAAAGAAGCGGTGTCAACAACAAAAATGAATAAAAGGTAACTAAATTGAATAAAATTACAAAATAACCGAATAAATAAGAAAAAACTAAGCTAATTCAACGAGGTCGTCAGCCATGCAAACTTGGTTTCTACCTGCTGCTTTTGCACTATATAAAGCACTATCTGCACTATTAATAAGGTCTTCATAGTTTGTGTCAAAATCTTCTATGACCGCAACACCCACACTTGCAGAAATATTTATTTTCTTTTCTTGATAATAAACAGGTGTGTCTTCTATCGTTGAACGAATTCTTTCAGCAACATCTAGTGCGCCTTGCATATCAGTTTCTGGCAGAATAATAGCAAACTCTTCGCCGCCATATCGTCCAAATTGATCACATAACCTCAATAGATCTTTGACATTTTTTGCGGTTTCTATCAATACTAAATCACCACACTGGTGACCATATCCATCATTTAATCGTTTAAAATGATCTAAATCGAACATGATCAATGCTAAATCATGCCCATAGCGCTTAGAACGAGAAAACTCTTTAGCTAAACATTCTTCCCAGTGTTTACGGTTAAATATTTGGGTCAAACCATCAATACGGTTTGCAACAGCCAAATCCTCAAGTGCACGGCTAAGCTTAGATTGATAATGACAAACGTCAGTTACATCCTCAATCATAATGCAAATGTGCTCAATAACACCGTCATTGGTTACGGGAAAGAAAGTACAATTTTGAGCCATATAATGACTATCTGTAGTAATTGGCCTAGTATGTGGAAGCTCAAAAAGATGGTGTCTTTGCTCCCAAGAACAAAAAGACTGTGTGTTAAGCTGAATCACACTTGATATCTTTCTTTCAAACCATTTCTTGGGTAATTCTGGAAAAACATCAAATATCGATTGGCCAATAACATCTTCACTAGCTTTATTGGCATGCACTTCCAGAAAGCGATTCCAATAAGCGAGCTTAAAGTCTCTATCAATAATCAATATCCCAGTATTGATTTTATTGATAACTGTTGTACAAAATTGGCCAAGGGACATTAGAATTCTTCCAATATTCTATCGATAACTTTCTTAATATTCATAATTGCAGATTCAGGGATAAGTAAAATCATATCGCAATTAAAAGAGTAGTCAGTCACTTGATAGGTGATTTTAACTTTCAATGCGAGATCCCAGTTAAACTGCTGTTGTTCAATGTGCTCAGAAATTGCACTTTTAGTAGAAGAAAGCAATCGTGGGGCACTATAAGACATTTGATTGTCTATTTGATTAGCAAATACGTTTAAGAAAGTTGTTGTTAATATAGAACTTAGGTCAATGATCTGTTCTTCAACAGATAATTCATCTGGCTCATACCCTAATAAATCTGCTAACTTATCAGAATCTTTTGGCTGGTACATTAACAGCGCTTCACCTCTAATACCTTCATAGCCAAAGAAACCTTGGCTTACCACAGCAACTGATTGCTCGTCACTATATAAGGTATTAGTTAGGCTACTTGAATCAACCTGTTCAATGCTAGGAACTTTTAAATAAACAAACGTATCAAGATAACGAGCCAACTGATCACTAGCTTGCCCCATCGCGACATTGATGATTTCCTGCAAACAATCTTGCTGATCTTCGTTGAGGTTTAAACTGCTCATAGGAAACCGAACTTTGTAAGTTGCTCGTTTAATAGATCTAACTGCACGGGTTTGCGCAAAAACGCTTTTGCGCCTAACTCTAATACTCTATTCTGCATTTCAGGTTGAATATCTGCAGAAATAACAAATACTGAAACCTCGATACCTTGATCTTTGATGCCTTGTAAAACACCTAAGCCATCAAGTACTGGCATAGTTAAGTCTAAAAAGAGAACATCGATTGCTTGATTTGATAGGATATCCAAAGCTTCCGCACCATTAGTAGCGGTTTGAACATTTTCAGAAAGTGTTTCAGGTAAACTCCTTAACACCTGCTTACGAGCCATATTTGAGTCGTCACACACTAAAACCGACAAGCCCATATATAAATTATCCTTGCATTTATTATTTTTCTTTTATGCCTTTTAATTTACCCTAAAAATCTTGTGCTGTTAATGTGTATTTATACAAAAATGGCTTTTTTTTTATGCAAACAGAAAAGAATGGTCGTATTTCAACCATTTGTACCAGCAGTTCGTCGACAAATAGATGAACAGCACGGAAGTAAGGCGGCAATAAAACGTCAATTGCTTAAATCTATACTAAAATTTGTTTTTAGTAAGTTAATAACCATTGAATAAAAAAAGCAGAAAGCAATGCTGACAACGCATACAGCCCTATTAGCTTCCAACTCCCATTGAAAAGTTTCATCTTTAGCCCTCAGAGGTAATGTCAAATATTTGAATATCTAACATTAGTTATCCAATACTTGTGCCAATCAGGCAAAACTGGTATCGAAACATAATGTTTTGGACTATCTAACAGGTAAGTAAGTTCAATTTATTGAATACGGTGAACATTATTGGGAATAACTAGTGAATTACCAAGTCAGATCTTTGGCATTTTGTTTCAGCCAGTTTTTGGCGGCTTGTGTTTTTTCGCAATGCTGTGCCACCAAATCCCAGAAAGCCCGACTATGATTTAAATGCCGTAAATGGCACAACTCATGGACAATGACATATTCCATCACCCAGACTGGTAACATTGACAATAGGCTGTTGAAGCTCAACTCACCTTGAGAGTTACAACTTCCCCAGCGAGATTTATATTTTCTTACCTTAACAGACGAATAAGACAAACCAATCACTTGGCTTTTAGAGGCTAAGTTGCCATTGAGAAAATTAAGTGTTTCACGTTTATAGTGGCCTTCTAATAGCAATCGAACTTTAGATTGCTTAACATCTTCAGATGCCCCAAAGTAACGCTTTGATAGGTAAGTGATAACGCTATCTTCTGTCAAATCAATATAAGATTTCGCTCGTTGGCTAGGCTCTACCAACAACCTTCTATGATTACCTAGAAGGACGATATTCCTACCATTAACAAATTTATAGTCGTTAGATCTAGTGCTAATTAAATTTAGCTTTTCGTCGATCCACTCGCGCTTACCCAACACGAGAGAGTGTATATAGGCATCTGAAACCTGATATGGAGCGCGAACGATTACCTTTTGCTCCTTTATTTGCAAGGCAATAGTCTTTCTACGTGAAGAACGTATTACTTGATAGTTCAACAGCTACTAACCTTAACCTTTGAATAACCTATTTGACGTAAACAACCTATGCTGCGTCTTCACTTTCTTCCGACGAAGACTGTAAAGCGGTTAGATCATGCTCTTCTTTTTTATTCTCTTCAACAGGCTTTGGCTTCTTAGCAACTTTAGGCTTTTTAGCTTGAAGTGCAATTAGCACTTCTTCTCTATTTTTAGCCAAATAAATTGCAAGCTCTTCACTTGCTGACTCAGACATTTCAAGAGGCGATGATTCAAACATAGAGATAAGGTTGTCTGCCATATCCAACATTTTATCGTAATCGTCAGCGGACTTTTTATCCATAAACGTTTGTACCTCCACCCCATCTCTTATAACAACAAATCGACTCTCTACTGCCATGATTTACCCTTAAGCTATAAACTCCAGAAAATGACTTAACAGCTCAAACCGCAAGCTGTATAGATAAACAGTATAATACCCAAAATATATACAAATGCAATAAATTTGCCTCTTCCTCGGTTAAATTCTCTATTCCAACAGGCATTCCATCGCACGCTAAAACGCTAAAACATTAACCAACAATGTCCAAAATCCGGTAAATGTAAATATTCATTTCAGCGCTACATTATACAAAATACGAAAACCTTAATATTTACTGAGAGATAGCCTACAGAGCCTGTATTGCTTGAGAATAAGTATTTACATTCAACGATAATATTAGGGTAACTTTTTTTTCATTTTGGACCACTATTATAACTGTACCGCGAACGAAGTATGCCTAACAAAATGAGTATGGAGAGTATCATGAAAAAATTCACTTTTATTAAAACTGTTTGCTTATCGTCTTTATTATCAGCAGTTGCTTTTAACGCTTCGGCTCTAGACAATAAATACATTGAAAATGCATTGGTCAATGTCTGTAAGGCCTCAATCACCAATAGCACAATGAAATTTAACGATACGATGAAACAATACCGCCTAAAAGGTAAAACAGTAGCTGACAAACTAGTTTGTAATGGCGAAAATGTAATCGATTTCGCAGAGAAATATGGCTCGTATAAAGTTGCAGACCGTTTAATGAAACAACGCTCAGAAAATGTTGAGATCATTGATGTTGCTCAGAATTCACAGTGGCACGTGACATTTGAAGTAGAATAATATTGAGGGTAGTAGGCAATTGCTTACTACCCGCTCTTTTAAAACCAACCAGCTAGTAACTCGGCAATTTCTTTTGGTTTTTCTATTGGGCTCATATGCCCGCAATTCCTAATTATGTCTAATCTAAACTGCTGACCATTTTGTAGGTTGTCCTTTATCTTCTGAATTGGCCAAATACAGTCTTGGTCTCCAAGAATAAAACGCACAGTATCTTTTCGTTTTACTAAGCAAGAAACTAAGCTATCTCTTTTAGTCGTAATTTCTAATTGATTGACAAGAACACGCTCTCCTAAATCCCTATCCATTTTCGTTATCAAATCTACAAGACTTGGATGGTAATTTTGCTCAGCTAGTAGCTCACTAATTCTCTTATTGGATATGCCACCATAGCCATGCCTTTTAATGAAGTTAATTGCTCTTCTGCGTTCTTTAACTTCTTTTGCTTGCATTGCTATAGGTAAGTTTGAAAGTATCGCTAATTTAGCAATTTTTTCAGGGTATTTTAGTGCGATGGCTGCCCCCAAATAGCCACCAAGTGAAAAGCCAATGAGGTTTGCCCGGTCTTCTATTTTATTGGCGAGGTGGTCAACAATGTTCTCGATAGAATCACTAATGGGAATAGAGAGCGGCTTAAATTTGACACAACTGTCAAATTTTAGTTCAATTGAATGCCATAGGTTTTCCCATAGGCGCTCATCACACATGGTGCCAGGCAGGAAATATAGAACTTTAGTATTTGACATCAAGGTATCTTTTTACGATTGCTGTGTAACTATTTATGTCATGTTAGTAAGACAATAACATATTACATATATCAATTGATTCAAAAAGTTATTACCACTGTCTTTATTAATTAGATAGACTTAGTATATTACGACTATCACCGAGCTTTTTAGGCTAAGTACTTTTTGAAGATATATGCCTATTCAGCCGTGGCACAAATGGTTTGCCACCAGGGTTAAAGTGGAAACGCCTTAGCCTCCCGAAACTTGGAAAGGTGTTAACATGTTATCCGACAACTTTGGCCGTAGGTTCAGTTACTTGCGGCTGTCTATTACTGACGTTTGCAACTTCAGGTGCTCGTACTGCTTGCCTGATGGTTATCAATGTGATCACGATAGAAATTTTTTAAGCCTTGAGCAAATTAGGACAGTAGTTTCCACCTTTGCTTCTCTTGGAACCAAGAAAGTAAGAATAACAGGTGGAGAACCATCCCTGCGTAAAGATCTACCGGCTATCATTGACCAATGTAAACAAACCAAAGGCATTGAAACCGTTGCGCTCACGACAAACGGTTATAAGCTATCGAGCCAGATTACAGCTTGGGTTGAAGCAGGTCTAGATCAACTAAACGTCAGTATTGATAGTTTAGATCCTCGTCATTTTCAGGCGATTACTGGACATGACAAACTTGAAGAAATTCTAAATGGTATTGCTAAAGCTGAAACATTAGGCCTTAAAAATATTAAGGTTAATGTTGTTTTGATGCGCCAATATGCCGCAAAAGAGTTACGCAGCTTCTTAGACTGGATAAAAGATACTTCAGTTACATTGCGCTTTATTGAAGTTATGCAAACGGGCGAAAACGCTCGCTTTTTTGATGAACAACATGTCAAAGCTAGCTCCATCAAAGCAGCATTAGAAGCTGATGGCTGGTTACCAATGCTTCGTAAAGCTACTGACGGCCCCGCACAAGAATTTTACCACCCTGATTTCAAAGGAAAAATAGGTTTAATCATGCCCTACAGCAATGATTTTTGTGCAACCTGTAACCGATTAAGAGTCAGTGCTTTGGGCAAACTTCATTTGTGTTTATTCTCAGATCAAGGCCTAGATTTGAGATCTCAGATAAATGATGGAGACGAAAAAGTGCTCGCAAATACTATTCAGTCACTAATAACGGATAAAAAAGCCACACATTACCTTCATGATAGGTTAACGGGTGCAACAAAAAACTTAGCAATGTTAGGTGGTTAAGCTATGAATTCAGTATTAGGTGTGATTTTAGCAGGTGGTAAGTCATCAAGAATGGGTGAAGAAAAAGCCACCCTGCTACGCAACAACGAGTCAATGCTAACTTACACGCACCGAATACTAAAGAATACTGGTGTTGATCGAGTTACAGTTAGCGGCGATAAGTACGATGTTAGCGACATTTATCCGAACTTGGGTCCTCTTTCCGGGATATTTAGTGTATTAAAAAAGTACCAACCCGAGGCAATGTTGATAGTACCTATCGACCTTCCTTTTATTGATGAAGAAACATTAAAACCGTTAATGGTTATGGGCGCGAGTAATCAACTTGCGTGTAGCTACGACGAACATAGCTTGCCTTTATATTTACCTAACTCTGGTTATCTAGATTTATGGTTAACAAATAGACTAAAACAAAATTCTATTAAGGGGCCTTCGTTTAAAGAGCTTTTTGCTGCGATTCCTTCGCATAAAATGAAGTTAGCCAACCACAAAGCACTAACTAATTGTAATACGCCAGCGCAATGGCAACTGGCAAATCAACAAATCGAGTCGAATAATGAGTAAAATATCAGACCAATTTATTCCTTTAAATATTGCCGTTCTTACGGTTTCCGATACTAGAAATGAATCAACAGATACGTCAGGAAAAGCCCTAGTCGAAAGAGTAGAAAATGAAGGACATCATTTAATTACTAAGCAGATCGTTAAAGATGATATCTATCAATTGAGGGCGGTAGTCTCGGAATGGATAGCCAATGAAAAGATCCATGTAATAATTTCAACGGGTGGTACGGGCTTTACTGATAGAGACAATACGCCAGAAGCAATAACACCACTATTTGATAAACAAGTAGAAGGATTTGGTGAAACTTTCAGAGCGATCTCGCTAACAGAAATAGGCACTTCAACTATCCAATCTAGAGCATTTGCTGGCATGGCTAACCACACAGTAATATTCTGTGTGCCAGGATCTACAAACGCGTGCAAGACTGCTTGGGATAAGATAATTAAAGAGCAAATAGATGCTTCTCACAAACCATGCAATTTTGTAACGCACCTTAATGTTACAAATAGCTCTGCGTGTGATTCCAGGGGTTAATGACAATGAACGCAACATTTAGCCACCTCAACAGCAAGGGCGAAGCCAATATGGTCGATGTGAGCAACAAAGCAACAACAACCAGAATTGCAACCGCTCAGGGAAAAATCACAATGTCAGCAGAAGCTTTTGAGCAACTGACATCAGGTGCAAACAAGAAAGGTGATGTATTCGCTGTCTCTAGAATTGCTGGCATTCAAGCAGCAAAAAAATGTAGTGACCTAATACCACTTTGTCATCCTCTTATGCTAACTAAAGTAGACATCGATTTTCAGTTACTGCCCGAACAACATGCAGTAATAACAAATTGTACGTGTAAACTTTCTGGAAAAACCGGTGTAGAGATGGAAGCGCTAACCGGAGCCTCTGTGGCTTGCTTAACCTTATTTGATATGTGTAAGGCCGTTGATCCATCGATGACCATAAGTGATATCCAAGTATTAACAAAAGAAGGTGGTAAGTCTGGTCGTTACCAAAGAGAAGAAAACCATGGCTAAGGTACTCTTTTTTGCTGCTTTAAAGGAACAACTTCAATGTGCCAGCATGTCAATAGAGCTGACGGAACCAATGCAACTATCTGAACTATTGAAGCTTTTGGCTGAATCTATGGACAATTGGCAAATAGCTACAAGTAAAACAAGCTTACTTTATGCCATTAACCAAGAAATGGTCACCGTAGAAGCAATCGTTTCACCTGGTGATGAAATTGCAATATTCCCCCCTGTAACAGGTGGTTAGCATGGTAGATTCTATTAGTGTAGTCATTCAAGAGAATGACTTTTCATTAGCCGAAGAAACGGATCGTATTGGTATTGATACACAAGATGGCGCAGTTGTCACTTTTATCGGTAAAGTGCGAGGTAATAGTAACGGAAACCAACTAAAAGCAATGTTTTTAGAACACTACCCAGGGATGACAGAAAAAAGTATCATACGTATTGCTCAGCAAGCATCGCAAAAGTGGTCGTTAGGAAAGGTATCCGTCATCCATAGAGTAGGTGAATTAGCACCTAACGAACAAATCGTTTTTGTTGGTGTAAGTAGCCCTCATCGTCAAGCCGCATTTAGTGCTTGCGAATACATCATGGACTACCTAAAAATAGAAGCACCTTTTTGGAAGAAAGAGCTGTTTGAAGGAAGTGAAAACTGGGTTGCAGCAAAAGAGTGTGATCAAGCAAAAGCAAAATCTTGGAATAAATAACGGCTACTACTAGGAGTGAATTTTGTTAAGCAGCGATGAACTGATACGTTATAGCCGCCAAACAATGGTCAAAGATATTGGTGAAGACGGGCAACTTCGCCTAAGAAACGCCTCAATACTTATTGTAGGTATGGGAGGATTAGGTAACCCGGTTAGTTTATATCTTAATGCCGCAGGCATTGGGAACCTTTACCTAACTGATGATGATCAAGTTGATATCACAAACCTGCAACGACAAATCATGTTTACAGAAGGTGATGTTGGCATAAACAAATCCGACACCGCAAAACTCCATTTAGAAAAAAGAAATAGCAATACGAATATAGAGGCCGTCGACGAGCGTTTGGATCAAGAGCTATGTGATTATTACTTCCCTCTTGTAGATCTAGTGATTGACTGCACTGATAATATTGCAACTAGGTACCTGCTTAACAAGAATGCTTTGGCGTATAGTGTTCCTCTGATAATAGGTGCTGCAACAGGATTTGACGGACAAGCTATGTTCATCAATCCAAATATTGATGATAGTGCTTGTTATCAATGTTTATTTCCTGAATCAAATCAAGCCCCTGTCGACAACTGCCAAACTATTGGTATTGTTGGCCCAGTATTATCGATTATTGCAGGTTCACAAGCCTTGATGGCAATTAAACATTTGGCAGGACTAACGATCGAGACAAATCAACTAACACTCTTTGATGGTAGAGCACTATCGATACAAAAACTCAAGGTAAACAGGCAACCTAAATGTCCTGCATGTGGTGAGTAAGCAGGTACTCGAATAACTTCGAGTACCTCACTTCGTACTACTTAAAGAGACCTGCACTTCGGTCTGTCATTGCTTCGCGCCATCCGCCCATCCATTCTGAACGTGCATTGCTACTTTGATAAGGACAATTTTCCCTAGCTCGACCAGATAAGCCAGCTTGATAACCATTTGAAAAAGCTCTACTTAATTTATCGCGCTTCTGTCTTTTCATAAAAAAACTCTCCATAACACGTTGATTTGTTTTACTTTTTAAACACCCGCTTATCGACTAGGAAACGACAAGCGGACATTCATTTAAAAAGAATTGGCAACTCTTTTCAATAGGCATTTTTGGCTTCAAGAGAATGCAAAATTCGTGGCACATATGACAGTTAGATGAATAAAATGAGACAAATGTAAGAAACGCTTAACAAAAATATTTAGTTGCGAATAAATCGATAGATCCGTTATCAATAAAGATTAATTTTTAATAATAAAATTGTTTAAAAAAAGTACTACCTCAATAAGGGTTGTAGCATTTTTTCTAAACCATTGAGCTTAACTTCATACACCAAGGCTAACTGCTCGCCTAATTTTCCTTTGGGAAAGCCATTACTGTGAAACCACACTAGATAAGGCTCAGGGAGTTCCAATAATCGACGACCAGCGTATTTGCCAAACGGCATCTTTTGATTAATGGCCTCTATCAACTGTTCTTGCTGCAAATCAAACCTCGATTATGACAATTAGATGAATACGAAAACATGACATAAATTTGCCATTTTCTATTTTTAAGATGGCACTGTTTTTAACAAAGTAGGAAAGGAAAAACAATGTCTATTGTTCGCAAAAGGAGCGCTTCACACAAAGCTTACATCCCAAATAATGCTCGCGACAACCAATATATTATGGCAGAAATAGAGGTTACTGACGCCCTGATTTCTACCGTTTCTCCAAACATAGATATTAATAAGCCTCAACGTTACCTTCATTTTTACCAAAGCTTATCAAATTTACTTTTTAGTTTGTGTAATGACTACAAGATTGACAGTAGTATTCTAGTAGCCAACGATAAACTCATTCGAGTACGCTACAGCCAAGAAATGCACCAATGGCAGACAAATCAGCAAATATTATTTTATTACGATCCTGCTTCACACAAGCTTCAAAACGCCGTATTTGATGCAAATATAAGGGCTAACAAAATAAATCTACTTTTTTTAGCCACAGGTGACGACGTTAGGGAAAACGCTGGTCGATTTCATAAGAATGTTTGCAATCTAGTAAACGTGTTAAGTGAACAACTTGATTTAAACACTGGTGAAATTAGAATCAGAGATCACCAGCATATTACTTATGATTTGTTTGCCAAGAATAAAGGATGTATGGGAACGCAAGCTCACAAATTAAGAGTGGTAAGAGAAAGATATACAAAGAATGCGGTAGCGCTTCCAGAAGACATTTCTGAGATGACCTATGCAATCGTTTCAATTCCAACTACAAGCAGCATGCTAAGTCTTGTTGATATCGATTCGATGTCAGACGATCCCTATAATCCTCTGTATACCTATTTAACCGACACCTTTTCTTTGGTTACAAAGCGCTACAACCTAAATAATGGCGCGCTAATCGCGAACGGCTTAATTCCGATAGTTCGTCATAGCGAATATGACATGATTAGTAGTCAAGGTGAACTTCAAATGCTGGGCTATAATCCAAACAGCAGTCCATGTGGCATAGTAAGTAAATGGAACGCAACAGAGTTTGTAGATACCGTTCACTTGGTTTTTGTTGCTACCAAAGAGCAGCGCACAGAATACGGATATGGTCGTTTCTTAAATCAGATAGAGAATGCCTTAAAGTTGATGGCTACTGAACTAGAATTACAGCCAAATAGTACAGATGTTACGATTCGTTTTCATCAACACATTGGTTACAACCTTAACGGTAAATAGACCGAAAACGGAGCATACTAATTTCAGAACATTCCGTTATTAATAGTAAATAACTCAGCTTTGCAATTAACAAGACTGGTGTTAAATTACCAGCTTGTTAATTTTCTAATGATTAGGCAGTGTATGGCTATTCAATCTCTAGTACTGGGTGCAGGTTGCTTCTGGTGTGTTGAAAATATTTTTGCGCGTATTAAAGGTGTAGATTCAGTGATCAGTGGCTACGCTGGTGGAGACATTGATGAACCAACTTACGAACAGGTATGCAGTGGTGAAACGAATCACGCTGAAGTTGTAAGAATTGAATATGACGATTCAATAGTATCTACTGATACGCTGTTAACCGTTTTTTTTAACATTCATGACCCAACGTCGCTAAATAAACAAGGCGAAGATGTAGGAACTCAATATCGCTCTACTGTCATGTATGCCAACGAAGAACAAAAAGCGTTAGCCCAGAATGTAGCAGAACGTTTAGCCTCGCAATTTGAAGACCCTATCGTGACGCAGTATGAGCCGCTAACCACTTTTTATAGCGCTGAGCAGTACCACCAAGATTACTTCAATAACAATCCTAACAATGGTTATTGTCAGCTTGTAGTGGCGAAGAAAATTCAAAAGTTCTTAAGTAAGTACCAACACTTACTTAAAGAATAAAAAAAAGGCGAACATCGTTCGCCTTTTTAATTAGTACATCAGTGTATAGAGCTTCTTTCTATACTTGCTAGCCAACGGATCGCCGTCTGGCAAAGATTTCATCACATCAAGCAATTGTTGCTTATTTTCAGTATCTGACAGATCACCTCTAACTACCTTGAACAACAATTCGAGCGCATCTTCATTTCGCCCTACTTGCGTATATTGAGACGCAAGTTGTGAAACAAGTGACTTGTTATCTGGAGCTTCTGCTAGTGCGTTTTCCAATTGTTTAATCTCTGGAGAGTCAGCGGCTTGAAGTGCAAGTTCAGTTTTGGCTACTAGCGCTTCATAAACACTATCTTGATCAACCATTTTTATTGTTTCAAGAATAGTTTTGGCGCGTTCAAAATTAGCCAACTGTATGAGCACTTCTACTAAAACAAATTTAATATCAGCACGTTCTGCATCTAGCTCATGGGCTCTACTAATCGCGATATTCGCTTCTTGTACATTACCATTTTGTAAAGCCACTTGAGCAGCTTTCAACAATAGATCTTGCTCTGTAGGTAAATGTTTTGACAAAAATTCGTTTACTTGCTCTGGTGTTTGAGGGCCAGCTAACATATCAAGTGGCTGCCCATCTTTTACTAAAACAGCTGTTGGAAGCCCTTGTACGCCAAACTGCATAGCAATTTGCTGATGAACATTACAATCTACGGTTGCCAATAATATATACTCATCAGCGCCTTGAACAGACTGTTCAAGGGCAGATTTTAACTGCACACTTTCCGGCACTTGTTCAGCCCAAAAATCAACTAAAATGAGTTTTTCTTTTGACTGTTCTAAAACGACGTTTTGAAAGTTCTCTAGTGTTAATTCAACAATATTGGTAGTCATGTAATTACCTTAACGATGCGTGAACTTAATTAAATGAGGACAGAAAAAGTGATATCAAGCCCTCTTGGTCTATTGTTATGACAACACTGCTATTACCGCGATGATGTGAATAGCACCTAAATAAAGGCTGGTTAACAACCAGCCTGTCTTTCTATTTAACACAAAAATTTACTGCTTTTTTTGTTTATTTACGGGAAATATCTACTACAAAAATTCATTGCTTTAGACAAGCAAGAACCATAGTAAGCCAGCACCTAACGCCAGTCTGTAGATTACAAACGGTAGCATGCCTAATTTATTCACGATGATAAGGAAATAGTGAATACACGCGTATGCACTGATGAAGGCAAGAACACTACCTAAGCCAATTGACTGCCAGTCTACCGCTTCTGAAGAAGTCACTAATTTGAGCGTCAAATAACCACCAGCCATTACAATCGCTGGTATAGATAATAGAAATGAGAATCTAGCCGCATTTTCTCTAGTTAGGCCAAGCATCAAGCCAGCTGTCATGGTAATACCTGAACGTGACGTACCAGGAATAATAGCAATCGCTTGTGCAATACCAATAATCATCACACCTTTGAAACCCAACTTTTCAACGTCTGTATTCTGCTTAGCACCAAAATCAGCGACACCTAAAAGAATACCAAAAACAACTGTTGTTATGGCTATCACCATTGCACTTCTCAAATGCTCTTCTATGAAATCTGCACCTAAGAAACCAAACAGCCCAAGAGGAATTGAGGCAAAAATGATCCACCAAGCTAACTTCCCTTCAAAAGATCCTTTACCTTTTTCAGGACCTATACCTACGGTTCCAAACCATGCAACCACTAAATCGCTTACTTCTTTCCTAAAATATAGAAGTACTGCCAATAACGTTCCTACATGAACGGCTACATCAAACCCTAGCCCTTGATCCTGCCAGCCAAGCACTGCACTTGGCAATATCAAGTGAGCGGAACTCGAAACTGGTAAAAACTCAGTTAAACCTTGAATTAAAGCCAAGAGTAATATTTCTAATGTAGTCATTTTTTAATTTCAACCTCATTGTTATTCCACTTAAAATCCACATTTTTAAGTGGTTGTGTTTGTTTATCAAATCGTCTCCACATCTCATCAATGGAAAGTTGAGTGTGTGGATGAATAAATTCAGAAGCGAGTTCTGCTAACGGTGCCAATACAAAAGCATTTTTACTAATTTCAGCTCTTGGGATCTGCACCGGCTTCTCAGTTACATCTTGTCCGTAAAGCAAGATATCTAAATCAAGCGTTCTAGAACTGTATTTTTGAGCGTTTTGTGGTCGACCATTGTCGAACTCGACTTGCCTCAAGAACCTTGCAATCTCATCTAGTGAGTCGGTAGTATCAAAAGCAATTACCATGTTATAAAAATTATCACCAATAAAGCCAACTGGTTCGCACTCGAATAAAGAAGACAATATCAATCGCCCATACTTACTCTCTAGTGCCGCAAGCCCTTTCTGTAAATGGTGCTCTCTATCTATATTGGTTCCTAATGATACAAAAACAGTACTAGTTGACATGACCACGCTCAATCTCAACGCCTACTGTATCTGCGTTGTGTACAGCACCAGGCTTGCCTATTTTAAGGTTTAACCAAGGAATACCGTATTTATTCATCAGGTGCTGTGCTGTTCTTTCTGCAAGCGTCTCAATCAAATCCACAGGGTTTTGATTTGCAAACGCTTCGATTTCTTGTGAAATTTCAGCGTAGTCCAATGTTTTTTCTAGTTCATCGTTTTTTGCAGCTAATGCGGTGTTCCAACCCATGGCCAGATCAAAAACTAACGTTTGCTTGATCTGCTTTTCCCACTCGTAAAAACCGATAGTCGTTTGAATTTTTAGCCCTTTAATGAAAACTTTGTCCATTGATAACTATCTCTTTTTATCATTATTCTGTTAAACTCAACAGGTAAACCAGCATCGCTGTAGATGTTTAAAACATTCAGCGTAGATTCAGTAAAAATTGGATACCCTGTTTACATAGACGCGAGTTTACCTTTGCTCGCCCTGAAAAACTAGCTACTAAAGTAATTTAGGCGCTAAGAGTGTAAAGAATTAGATTATACGTTTATTCTTTATCCAAAATCACAGGAGTGTATAACATAGTGTTACTAGAATTATCGGCAATGATACTTGCGGCCTATCTAATAGGCTCACTATCTAGTGCGATTATCATCTGTAAACTTTGTTCTTTACCTGACCCTAGAAGTTCAGGCTCTAAAAACCCGGGTGCAACAAACGTATTACGTATAGGCAAAAAGTGGCATGCAGCTACGGTATTACTGTTTGATATATTAAAGGGTACGATTCCAACTTGGGCAGGATACTTCATGGGCTTTGAGCCTTTTTATTTAGGTATCATCGCCGTTTCAGCTTGCTTAGGCCATATCTATCCAATGTTTTTTGAGTTTAAAGGTGGAAAAGCAGTAGCAACAGCTTTTGGCGTATTACTACCTATCGGGTTAGACCTAGCAGGTTTGCTAGTGTTAACTTGGTTATCAGTCGCAAAAATCACAAGATACTCAAGCTTAGCTGCGATTGTAACCGTCAGCCTTGCTCCGTTTTATACTTGGTTATTAAAACCTATGTATAGCTATGCTGTTATTATGATATCGATTCTTATTGTTTTCAGACATAGGGAAAACATCAAACGATTGCTAAACGGTACTGAGCCTAAAATATCCTTTAAAAAGAAGACAACTTTATAGCGCTGGTAATTGGTCCAAAGGCCAGCGAGGTGTCGCTTTAAAACCTAAATCAGTTTCAATATTCCCCTTCAACCTCTGCATGCCCGCATAAGCTATCATTGCGCCATTATCTGTACAAAATTCAGGGCGAGGATAGTAAACTTTTCCGCCTAACTTCTGTGTTATCTTTTCAAGCTTGGCACGTAATTCCACATTAGCACTTACGCCACCAGCGATAACCAAGCGTTTTAAGCCACATTGTTCAAGTGCTCTACGACATTTTATCGCTAATGTATCAACGACAGCTTCCTGGAAGGCATAAGCAATATCAGCATGTGTTTGCTCATCCATTTCGCCATTTTGTAGCGCTTTCTCTTTGGCAATGGTATTGGCTGTAAAAGTCTTCAAACCACTAAAACTAAAATCTAAGCCTGGACGATCTGTCATTGGTCTCGGAAACTTGTATCGACCACCTTTGCCATTGGTTGCCATTTTGGCCAGAACTGGGCCACCTGGATAATCTAAGCCTAATAGTTTTGCAGTTTTATCAAACGCTTCACCTGCAGCATCATCAACTGATTCACCAAGGAGTTGATAATGCCCTATACCGTCTACACGCACTAACATGGTGTGACCGCCAGAAACCAATAACGCAACAAACGGGAAATCAGGAACGTCGTCTTCTAACATCGGGGCTAATAAATGGCCTTCCATGTGATGGACAGGCACAGCTGGTAGATCCCATGCATAAGCTAAACTTCGACCAATAGAGCAACCTACAAGTAAGGCACCGACAAGCCCTGGTCCAGATGTATAAGCAACACCATCTAAGTCTTGCGGCGATACACCAGCCTCAGCCATTACTTCACGAATTAGAGGTATGGTTTTGCGAACATGGTCCCTAGAAGCAAGCTCCGGCACTACTCCACCATAATCTGCGTGCACCTTTATTTGGCTATATAAACGATGCGACATAATACCTTTGTCTTCATCATAAATAGCAATACCAGTTTCATCACAGGATGTTTCAATACCTAAAATTCGCATATTTTACTTGCTCCCAATATAATTCGGCCGCGATTTTACCTAGCTTAACGATAATTGACCAGTTTATTATCACGCCAAAGCGATAAAGACAGTAAATTTATTGTGATTATTACCCTAAATAAGCTTTACATGTGTCTTCTATCGGCATAGAATACGTCACCCATTTTTAATAGATAGAGCGGGTGAAAGGCGAGGTTAATACTAAGTCTGAAGCCGATTTATATAGATATAACTAAGGTAAGAGGCAAAATGCCAGTAATTAAAGTAAGAGAAAACGAACCATTTGACGTAGCACTACGTCGTTTTAAACGTTCTTGTGAAAAAGCAGGTATCCTTTCAGAAGTACGTCGTCGCGAATCATACGAAAAACCAACTTGGGAACGTAAGCGTAAGAAAGCAGCAGCAGTTAAACGTGCAGCTAAGAAGCTTTCTCGTGAAAACGCACGTCGCGTTCGTTTATACTAATTTACCTTAGTAATATTAGATAAACTACTGAGTCCTAAGCATGACATTGCTTGAACAACTCAAAGACGAAATGAAAAACGCTATGCGAGCTAAAGACAAAATACGTCTTACAGCGATTCGCATGGCGTTATCTGCTATTAAGCAAGCCGAAATCGACAACAAAACTGAAACTACCGATGAATCAATTATCGCTGTTTTAACTAAAATGGTTAAACAACGTAAAGAGTCAATCGCGATGTTTAAAGATGGCGGTCGAGATGATATGGCTGAAAAAGAAGCAGAAGAAGTAAAAGCACTTGAAGCATTCCTACCACAACAATTAAACGCCGAAGAAATTCAGCAGTTAATTGAACAAGCAATTGCCGATACCGGTGCAGCATCAATGGCTGACATGGGTAAGGTAATGGGCGTATTAAAGCCTAAAATGCAAGGTAGAGCTGATTTAGGTGCAGTTAGCGGCCAAGTGAGAAATACACTTAATAGCTAATTTTACTTAACACCTGATTTTGAAAAGCCGTGCACAACTGTTCACGGCTTTTTTTGTGGAAAAACACAAACAACAATTGTCTTTTATTTGTTGCAAATAGTAGACTAACCAGATTCCCTCATTAGATAGAAGTACACAATTAATGGCTGGCATGATCCCTCGACAATTTATCGACGACCTACTCGCTCGAACTGACATTGTAGATATCATAGATGCTCGTGTACCACTTAAGAAAGCAGGTAAAAACTACCAAGCTTGTTGCCCTTTTCACACCGAAAAGTCACCATCATTTACCGTAAGCCCAGATAAGCAGTTCTACCACTGTTTTGGCTGTGGTGAACACGGTAATGCCATTTCATTCTTGATGGAATTTGAACGTTTAGAGTTTCCGGACGCTATTGAGGAATTAGCTAATCATCATGGATTAGAAGTCCCTAGAGATAATACTCATCAGACACCTGCACAGCGTCAACAGCAAGCTCAAGCGTATCAGCAAAAGCAAGATGACTATGAATTAATGGCCAACATTAGTCGCTTTTTTCAACATCAACTGAAAACAGCCGCTGATAAAACAACTGCCATTGATTACTTAAAAGGCAGAGGACTTAGCGGTGAAATAGCCAAACGATTTGGCATTGGCTATATCAGTGATGAGTGGGATGGCTTGATGAAAGTATTTGGTAAAAATCAAGCGACCACGCAGCAGCTTGTTGACCTTGGCATGGCAATACAAGGTGACAAAAATAAACCTTATGACCGTTTTCGCGGTCGTATTATGTTTCCAATTAGAGATAAACGAGGTCGTCATATAGGATTTGGTGGCCGTGTATTGGGTGATGGCACGCCAAAATACTTAAACTCCCCGGAAACTCGTATTTACCATAAAGGCCAAGAACTCTACGGACTGTTTGAAGCAAAACAAGCAAACAAGAATTTAGAACGTCTAGTGGTCGTTGAAGGCTATATGGACGTAGTTGCCCTTGCTCAACATGGCGTTGATTATGCTGTTGCTTCTCTAGGTACTTCAACAACAACAGAACAACTACAAACTTTGTTTAGAACTGTCAATGAAGTTATCTGTTGCTATGACGGCGATAGAGCGGGAAGAGAAGCAGCTTGGCGCGCAATGGATAATGCCTTACCTTTGGTGAAAGACGGCGTTTCACTAAAATTTGTTTTCTTACCAGATGGCGAAGACCCTGATACATTAGTTAGGCAGCAAGGCCAGCAAGCATTTGAGAATATTATCAATAACGCGATGCCATTGTCTAAATTTCTATTTGACCAACTACTTTCACAAGTAGATATGAATTCGCTAGAAGGAAAAGCAGCATTATTTGACTCTTTTCAACCCTACCTTGCAAAACTGCCTGAGAGCACACTCAAATCAGCCATTATGACAGAGCTTGCCAATAGTTTTGGCGCAGGTAGTGAGCAGCAACTAGCAAGATTAAGTAAACAAGTTCAGCAACCGACAAGCTCAATACAAGTAAAAACTAAAGGTCAACAAAAAGTCACGCCAGTGCGCCTTGCTATGGCTTTACTTATTGAATACCCAAAATTAGTTGAACAATTACCAAACCAAGCAATACTACAAAGTGTAGATTTGCCTGGCATTCCTTTGTTAAATCGAATTATTTCAATTTGCGCACAAAGTCCAGAAATGAAGAGTGCGCAAATTTTAGAGTTATTCCGAGATACTGCTGAAGGCAAGCAACTTGCTAAACTCATGTGCTGGCAACACCATGTTGTAGAAGAGTCTGCCGAAGGTGTTTTTCTCGATAGTATTGAAAAAATATTGGATCAATTTGTTGAGCAACGCACAGAAAGTTTGCTGCAAAAAGCGCGTACAGGTCAAATGACACCGCAAGAAAAGCAAGAATTAACCATGTTATTGAACAACTAAACAAAATTAGAACATTTAAATACAATGACGGTCTAATTAACTAACTGCTATAATTTAACCATCTCATCGTAATATTGCTGGTATTTTAGCAACCATTTTGCTAGAATTCGCGGCTTTATTGTTTGTATACTGATAGCCAAAAAGGTGGACACTCTTCAATGGATCAAGCCCCACAATCTAGACTTAAAGAGCTAATAACGAAAGGTAAAGAGCAAGGCTACTTGACCTTTGCTGAAGTTAACGATCATCTTCCTCAGGACATCATCGACTCGGATCAAGTTGAAGATATCATTCGCATGATCAACGACATGGGTATTCAAGTATTTGAAAATGCCCCTGATAGCGATACGCTAATGATGAGCGAAGCAAATACTGACGAAGATGCTGCAGAAGCGGCTGCTCAGGCACTTGCTACCGTTGAAAGTGAAATTGGCCGTACAACTGACCCTGTTCGTATGTATATGCGTGAAATGGGTACAGTAGAGCTTCTTACTCGTAAAGGCGAAATTGTAATCGCTAAGCGAATTGAAGAAGGTATTAAAGAAGTACAGCGCTCTGTTGCGGAATACCCGCCAGCAATTAACTATTTGTTAGAGCAATGGGACAACTTCGAAGCTGAAGAAGGTCGCTTAAGCGATATCATTTTAGGTTTCCAAGACCCAGATGCTGAAGAAGAAGAAATTCCAGCAGCTGCTACTCACATTGGTTCTGAGCTTTCTGAAGAAGAATTAGAAGACGAAGATTCTGAATTAAAATCTGATGGCGACTCAGACGAGGAAGAAGAAGAGGAAGATACAGGTCCTTGTCCTGAACTTGCTCGTGAAAAATTCGGCGAATTACGTGCTGCATACGAAAATGCAAACAAAGTAATCGAGAAGAAAGGTCGCGGCCACGCTGATGCTGAAAAAGCAATCGATGCACTTGCAGATGTATTTAAAGAATTCCGTTTAGTACCTAAAGTATTTGATCGTTTAGTTAAAAACATGCGTCAAGTCATGGACAAACTTCGTGTTCAAGAACGTTTGATCATGAAAAACTGTGTTGCTGTTGCAGGTATGCCTAAGCAAACGTTTATCAAAGTATTCCCAGGTAACGAAACATCAAAATGTTGGTTTGAAGAACAGAAAGCTGCAGGCGAAGCTTGGTCATCTAAGCTTGAGCTAATTGAAGCTGATGTTGAACGTTCAATCATGAAACTTCACCAACTTGAAGAAGAAACCTTCTTAAACGTGCACGGTATTAAAGATATCAACCGTCGTATGTCAATCGGTGAAGCAAAAGCACGCCGTGCGAAAAAAGAAATGGTTGAAGCGAACTTACGTCTTGTAATTTCAATTGCTAAGAAATACACAAACCGTGGTCTTCAATTCCTTGACCTTATCCAAGAAGGTAACATTGGTCTAATGAAGGCGGTTGATAAGTTTGAATACCGTCGTGGTTACAAGTTCTCAACTTACGCAACATGGTGGATCAGACAGGCTATCACGCGTTCAATTGCTGACCAAGCAAGAACAATTCGTATCCCAGTACATATGATTGAAACGATTAACAAGTTGAATCGTATTTCTCGTCAAATGTTACAAGAAATGGGTCGTGAGCCAACGCCAGAAGAATTAGCTGAGCGCATGGTAATGCCAGAAGATAAAATCCGTAAAGTATTGAAGATTGCTAAAGAGCCAATCTCAATGGAAACACCAATTGGTGACGATGAAGATTCGCACTTAGGTGACTTTATTGAAGATGGCAGTGGTGAACTTCCGGTTGACTCTGCAACTTCTGAAAACTTGAAAGATGCTACCCATGAAGTACTAGCAGGCCTAACGGCGCGTGAAGCTAAAGTACTAAGAATGCGTTTTGGTATCGACATGAATACTGACCACACATTAGAAGAAGTTGGTAAGCAATTTGACGTTACACGTGAACGTATTCGTCAAATCGAAGCAAAAGCGCTTCGTAAGCTTCGCCACCCTTCTCGCTCTGAGCAACTTCGCAGTTTCTTAGACGGTGAGTAAATAATAGTTTGATAAAAAACCAGCTTCGGCTGGTTTTTTTATGCCTGTTATTTTTACCTATGAGTTTTTGGGTCGATAAATTGCTGATCAGTTAACGTGTGTAAAAAAGCAAGCAAGTCAGCCCTTTCTTCCTCAGTCAATGCAAAGCCTTTCAAAAATTGACTCTTCTTAGGATGCAAACGACCATCGCCTTTGAACGCACCACTTTCAATATTTCTACCGCCAGCACTGTACATGTCAATAACTTCTTCTAGTGTTTCAATACTACCATCATGCATATAAGGCGCAGTAACAGCAACATTCCTAAGCGTTGGAGCTCTGAAGCGCCCATCATCTTCTTTGCTCAAAGAAACCTCAGCCAATCCTACATCTTTCTCTGGATAACCCCCTTCAACAAAATACAGCCCAGTATTGTGAAATGGTCTTCTATCTAGTAACTGTTTTTCGTGACTTGTTGATTGGGTAAAATTAAATCCACCGTGGCAGTGATGACATTCTAAACGCTCTGAAAAGAACAACTCCATACCTCGCAATTCGGAATCATTTAAAGCGTTATCATCTGCTAAATAAGCGTACCTATCAAAATCTGAATTAATGGAAATCAAGCTCCTGACATAACTAGCTAGTGCTTTGACAATCCTATCAAAGCTAGCCTCATCATCACCAAAAGCCTGTTTAAACAAGATCTGATATTCCTGCGAATTGAAACGTTCAAGCACTTCTTGCTCATGCCCTGTAATCCCAAGCTCAATAGGATCTTCACCAAACATAGGTAAGAGTATTTGTTGCTCTAAACTAGTAATGCCGTCATGTGCCCAAGTTAATGTTTTATTATAAGCAACGTTGACTAATGCTAGCGAGTTTCGACGATGTACCTCCCCTGTGCTGCCAATAGATGTATTAAGAGGCTCTGAAAATGCGCGTTCAGGAAGGTGGCAACTTGCACAAGACTGCTGTTGATTGAACGAAAGTTTTTTATCAAAAAACAGCTGTTTACCCAATTCAACTTTCTCCACAGTCATTGGATTGTCAGCTGGCACTTGAGGCCTAGGAAAGCCCTCAACTAACGGCCATTGATAAGGTGTAGGCTTATTTTCGCTACAAGCGATCAGCCCTACGATAATCATCAACAAAACTAACAAGCGCACTACTGCGTTCCTCCTGAAGAGAAAATAGATTGATTAGACAAATTTTCAAATAACTTTAAGCAGGTACTATTTTCGTGAGAAGATTTACAACTATTATCAGTATTCAGCACTATGCCATTTAACAACACACCAACATCCAGCTTGAATTGATTGGCCTTTTCCAACTCAATTTCATAACTAAAAGTATTCGGAAACTGACAAGGCTTTTCAGGCGCCCTAACTGCACTCTTAGCCTGACAACCTACTGAGCCTAAATGAAATAGCCAGTCGCCTTTTTTGCTTTCCATTTCAAGCCTCAAGAACTTGTGCCCTGTTCGCCAAACCCAGAACATTGACGGTACATTTAATGGACTCTTTTGAAAGATAGGATTTTCATGATTAAGTTCAAATGGAACACCCAATGTAAACTTAACTTTTTGCCACTGTTCAATATTGTTCTTAGTTAATATTTGCCAATTGTAGCCGTTGGCTTTTTTCGAACATTCGGGTGTTAATAACACCACTTTTGAAGACGAATTTTCGTTCACATCAAGCGTAACTTTGTGCCATTCTCCTGCTGTATTTTGATATTCAATTTGACTCAAATACACTGAAAAATCTCGAATTTTCCAATCGACGCCATTTACGCTAAGAACAGTATCGCAGTTTATCGATTGTCCTTGCCAAAGAGGTGAAATAGCTAACGTCGTTTCAGCAGGTTTCTTACTGCATGACGTTAACAACAAAAATGAAAGCATTACTACTAATCTAATCATGAGCAAAATCCGAGCATAAATCCTTGTCAGCGGATGGTAAAAAAGTATACATTAACAAAAATATAACAACAGATGAACCTACTTAATTGTCTTTCATCTAAACATGTATTTCACTAACAGGACGGTATTATGAATAAACTACTAAAACTATCGGTATTAGTAGCACTAGCTGCAGGAAGCAGTCAACTCCAAGCGCATTCAGAGCATGACAAAGCAAGGTTTGTAGCAACCAGCGGTTTAGACAATAGTAGCTGTGATAATGTACTTAGACCTTGCCGTTCAATAGCATATGCTGTTAGCCAAGCAAACAAAGGTGACAGGATATTAGTATCGTCCGGTGAATACTCAATTGAGTCAAGTGAAGAGCTTTTCTTTCTTAAAAGTCAATTAGTTCCAGTTTTTGGTGGCTATAATAAATTTGATCATTATCAATCTCAAAGTCCAAATAGCAACGTAACTACCTTAAAAAACATTCCTGTGACAATGGCAACAAAACTGCGTTCCAAAGGTTTTAATGTCATTGCAGACGGCAAGTCAATTAGTAAAGACAAAGCCTTACGAGCTCGTTTGAGTGACTATAAGATGCTATCTCAAAAACAAACGAATCAGGCTTGTACAAATGGTAAAGCCGGTGAGTTTGAATGTAATAATGTTGATTTATTAGCTCATATCCCACTAGATGATATGTCAAGTTCACCGGATGCAGGTAACGACATTTGGGGGCATGTAGACCTTAATGATAATAGTGAATACGCAATAATAGGCCTTGAAAACGGTATCGCAGTATTCAATGTAACCGACGCCACTAACCCTACTGAAGTAGGCACTATTTCAGGGCGTTATTCTACATGGCGAGATATCAAGGTATACCAATATTTTGATCAAAAAGAAAATCGTTGGAAAGCCTACGCATATGGAACGGTAGACGGTACAACTGATTATGTCACTATTATCGATTTAACCGATTTGCCACACTCTATTAGTTTGGTGGAAAAGAACCAAGCAGTGACTCAGGCTCACAACGTTTATATTTCAAATGTAGACTATACCTACAATACGGCGTTAAATGACAAAACGCCTGTTTTGCAACTAGTAGGCTCTCCTAGAGTCGGCGGTGCGTTTGAAAGTTACTCTTTAGGTAGCCCAGCATCCATTACTAGACTTAGCGATCAGTACTTCGGCAGTGGTTATACACATGACGGCAGTTCTATTCACATTGATGATAATAGAGCAGAGGGTACATGTGGCAGCCAAAGCTGTACTATTTTCATTGATTTCAATGAAAAAGAAATGAAGTTATGGGACATCACTAATCCTGAAGCGACAAGTAAACTAGGTGAAGTAAGCTATAGCGATGTGACACCTAGCCAACAATATATCCATTCCGGCTGGGGAAGCGAAGATAACCAGTATGTTTTCCTTCATGACGAATTTGATGAGCAAAAAGCGGGACTCAATTCAACGGTAAGAATTTTCTCCATCACAGACTTGGATAACCCTGTTCAAGTTGGTCAATGGACAGGACCAACAAGAGCCATCGATCACAATGGCTTTGTTCGCGGTAATAGATATTACATATCTAACTATGAAAGAGGCTTAACTGTTTTAGATATTACCGATGCAGCTAACCCTGTAGAAGTAGGATTCTTTGATACTTACACACCAAGTAACAGCGCTAGTTTTAATGGAGCTTGGGGTGTATACCCTTACCTTCCGTCAGGCAACATCTTAGTTAGCGACATCAACAGTGGCTTATATGTACTAAGAGACAACACTAAATCCAGCATAGTAGGTAGTATTTCGTTTAGTAGTGATTCATTAAACACACCTCAAGGTGAAACACTTCAAGTATCTGTAGATAGATTACAGGTAAGTAATGCCATTCCTACCTCTGTGGACTATGAAGTGTTAAAAGGCAGTACTCAAGACGATGATATTATTTTATCAACAGGAACATTAAACTGGGCTCAGGGAGACACTGCTAGCAAGTCTATCGCCATTGAAATATCACCAAAGGCAGATGAGGAAGAGCTAGAAGAAATCTTTTTTGTTCGTTTAAAGAACCCTACTTCTGGTGCGACGTTAGGTCGAAATAGCTATACCAAAGTAACAATAGAGGGTATTAAAGACAGAGGCTCCGTTGATTTTAACAATGCAAGTATTAGAGTCGCAGAAAACGGCCCTCAAGTAGACATCGCCTTAACAAGAATAGGTACTAGCTCAGGCAAAATAACTTATCAATACCAATTGGTTGGTGGTTCAGCGGTTGTAGGTGAAGATGTCGAGGCTCTTTCAGGCACTCTCGTTTGGGAAGATGGCGACAGTTCAGAAAAAACAATAACAGCTACTTTAATCAATGACACGATCAGTGAATTAGATGAATCATTTACTATAGAACTATCCTCAGAAGATGGCAGCAGAATTGGTGAAAAAGGCACCATCACGGTTAATCTACTTGACGATGAAAACAACCAGACTCCTGTGATTACTTTAAGTGAAAACTTTGAAGTAAATACAGGACAGAGCGTAACGCTTTCAGCGCAGGTATCCGATCCGGAAGATGACCCTATGGAATATCTATGGTCACAAACAGACGGAAATACAGTCGCTATAGACGATGCTAGTAAGCTATCTACATTCTTTGTTGCACCAAACAGCCCTACTACACTTACATTTGAATTAACCGCCACCGATTTTAGAGGCGGCAGTTCAAGTAAAACAGTGACAATCACAGTAATAGCGCCTCCATCACCAGGTGGCAACACAAATAACAACGATAGTGGCGGCGGCGGAAGCGCACCATTGTTAGCGATGTTTGGCATGCTATTGCTAGCGATGAGAAGAAAAAAGTAAGTAAAACTATCAATCGCTGGTAAAGAACCTACCAGCGATTGATTAACAATTAAGCTATCGAATCAAAATTAGCTATTTTTTTGAATTATCGGTGGTGACATCAAATTAAAAAATGCTTATACTGCACGCCGCTTCTAACAAATCTTGTTGGAAGACACCTTAAAAAATGGCCCTTTAGCTCAGTTGGTTAGAGCACCCGACTCATAATCGGTAGGTCCCCAGTTCAAGTCTGGGAGGGGCCACCATTTTTCCACTTTTCACATTTCCCCGTTGATAATTCTAGTTTCTAACAGACCTTTAGTCGAAGTGCTTTCCAGCCAAAATAGTTAAATCAATTTTCTTTCGATAGTAAATTTAGCTTGGATTACCATCGAATGCGTTGGAAATATCAATATTCAGTAAAACTGCTAATATAAAAACCAAGAGATATATTTTTGTCACAGCTAGCTCCTGATTATTCAATCATTTCATTATTAAGGTTAACTCAAATTTGGTCTTTTTGCCGGATTGCACAATAGCTTTCACAGTCTAGACCACTTTTTGCCCATATTTTGTTAAATTGAAAGAACATAACCAGTGGATATATACTACGCTTCTAGTTAAGACCTTTGTTATAATCGTTAATAAACCTCTTATTATCAGGATATTACGTTGTACCGACACTGTGCTAAATCACAAAATACACGGGGTAATTTCGCATGAGTAAAGTCATAAATAGTATTGCCTTGCTTGCTTCAACTTATAGTGCTTGCTCGTTTGCGGAGCTAGGCAGTTCCCCTGAGTTATTTGATTTAACATTAGAAGATTTACTTAGCACAAAGGTCTCTGTAGCGGCTACCAAATCAGAAGAAGTTATTGATACCCCCGCGATAGTCTCTAGATACAATCGAGCTGATCTCGAAAAAATGGGGATTACCAACCTGAGGGAAATGTTCAACTTCATTCCGGGTGTCATCGTTCAAGAATCAATGCCAGGATTTGCTACTTCTCAAATAAGAGGCATCGATGAAACCTTTAATCAAAAGGTTTTGTTTTTGTTAGATGGTATTCCCTACCATCAACCGTCTCACTCAATGATTCCGATAGAAGGCGTACCATGGGAGTCAATTTCTCATGTAGAAGTTATTCGAGGGCCTGGTGCAGTTTTTCATGGCACCCAAGCCTCTTCAGGTGTATTTAATGTAGTCACAAAAACTCAAGCAGAAAACGCTTCTCTATCTTTGACATTGGGCAAGGATAACTTGTATGAAGGAAGTCTATTCTTTAACAGTCAGCTAACTAATCAAGCGAACTTTTCAATAGCTGCCGAAATTCGTGATGAAGATAAATATACAACGAGTTACCAACAAACGTTTCCCGATGTTGGTTTAATCATTGATGATGTCGACAGACACCTTAAGAAAAAGTCAATTTTATTACGTTATCAACACGAAGAACTATCCATCTTAGCACATGCCTTCAACGACACTACTATTGGGATCAATGACGGCTATACCGATAAAAATACACTACAGCCTTTTGTTCTTGATAGTGAGGCTCAGCTTATTCACATCAAGAATAGCTGGAACACAGATAAGAGCAAAGTCACGTTATTCGGCGATTATAATTTTTATACGTTCACACTCAATATCAATAACCTTTTTGCTCCCAAAGTAGGTGCTGTTGCAACAAAAGATGGTAATGGAAATGACGACTACCGATTAAGGCTAGGCGCTGCATTTACTTATGATTTTAGTAAAAACATACAGTTTTCGTCGGGTTTAGAACATGAAACAAGATCTGCTGGCGCATATAGGCTTTATGCCGATAGCGATACATCAATACCTTTGGTAACACTATTTGAAAAGAACAATGTCAAAGAGCTATCTGCCTATTCACAACTTGACTACATTTTTGATAATTGGCGGTTTTTGATTGGTGCCCGCTACACAAACAATGAGAATAATGGTGCCAAAATCACACCTCGGCTTGCAGTTCTTTATAAACTCGATAAACACCAATCCTTAAAGGCACTGTATTCAACAGGCTTTAATTCACCAAATCCAACACAAACGAGCATCGATTTACCAGGCAATGTTATTGGCAATAACAAATTATCAGCGGAGGTGGTCGAAGCTTTTGACTTCGCCTACTCATATTCAAAAGAAAATACATTGATAGTTGCCAATATTTACCGTTTAAAAGCGAACGATTTCATTGTTAGGAAATTCGTCCCTGAGTTAGCTTCAGTGTCATTTTTTAATGAAGGCAATTATACCCGAACAGGGGCGGAGTTAGACTATCAAGTAGCGTCAAAAAAAGGTAAGTTATTTGCCAATTTAGCTTATCAAAAAGAAGGAAATAAGCGCGACGTAAATGATTTAGATGCATTTAAAACGCCTCGTTTAACTGCAACATTGGGCGCAGATTATAACCTTTCATTAAACGATAGTATTGGAGCAAGTATTGCCTATATTGGTGCTCGAAGTAATATTGATAGCTACGCGGTAGTAAATATCAATTACACCAGAAAATTTGAGCATGTTGACTTATCTCTAAACGTTAAAAATGCCTTAAACGATGACATCATTAACCCAGACATTACATCCCAAGAAAGTATCCTTGTAGCAAGAACGAAAAGAAACCCTCAACTAACCTTAGGCACAAGAGTATATTTTTAACTACCTAAAATCACTCCAAAATATATTCCACCGTAAAGGGTATTTTGCGCTTTAGTATTGTAAATAACAGCCGATATATGAATACTTTTAACGACAATACTAAGATTTAATTCATTTCATGTTATTTTTTTGAAATTGAACAATACTTAGTAGAAGTAACTACCGTATTATCTAATTACTCCAGACTTAGAAACATATAACTAGTAGGCTCTTACACAATGAATTCGATTTTTGGGCAAATGTACGAAACAATTGAAAAAACATTTTTCTTTACCTTAACTCGAAAGCTCATAGGGAATTTAGGCTTTGTATTCTGCTTTCAGGCGATTAGCTTGTATTGGCTTTACCAAGAATTAGCAGTAGACGGACAAAATACAGGTGGCTTCTGGACGCTGGCTATCGTCATTTTAGGTGGCTTTGTATTCACAATTTTCTACCTTCATTACCTGATAGTTCGACCAGTCAAAGCACTGAAAGATACGTTAACAGGGATTAACCAGCAAGGTGCAGACCTATCCACTCATTTACCTAAATTTACTTACGATGAATTTAGAGATTTAAGTAATCAATACAATGACTTTGTTAGTCGGTTAAATGAACTATTACACAAAACCTACGAAAAAGCGGAGTCAGCAGCAGCAAGTAATGAGCAAGTAAGTCAATCAATGCAACATACAGCAAGCATAGGATTGGAACAAATCAAACTTGGTGAAAATATCTTTGATAGCTCTGGCAATGTCACCCATTCCTTAGAGCAGATAGCTCACAACACTGATACTGTACATTTGGCAAATTCAGAGAACCTAACGCATGTTCAAGACTCAGGCAAAGCACTAACAGGGTTAGTGTCACAGGTTAAACAAATCACCGAACTTTTAGGTAGTTTTTCTAATACTATTGCTGGTTTAAAAGAAAACTCCGATAACATTCGCAGTATTCTAAAAATGGTAGAAGAGTTTTCAGATCAAACCAATTTACTTGCTCTCAATGCTGCAATAGAAGCAGCTAGAGCTGGAGACGCGGGTAGAGGATTTGCTGTTGTAGCAGATGAAGTTCGAACATTATCCGTTAAAGTTAACGATGCTACACAACAAATAAGCGAGTTCATTAACCAGATGAATTCACTTGTGAACGAAACAAATAACGAATCAAAGCAATTGATTGACCAATCAGAATCCGCAGAACATGCGATTGCAAAAACATCGAGTGTATTTGATGAAATGATTAAAGACTTTGAAAATAATCAGCAACAACTGCAGAATATCGTTGATGCAGTTCATCAATTGGAGACAGCTCAAAATGCAAATCATCACCATGTTGAGCAAATAGTAGCATTGGGCCAAGAAGCGAAAGAGAAAATTGACCAAGCAACTTCTGATAGCGAACACTTGTTAATGCAGACCAAAGATACCAAACGAGAACTGTCGCAGTTTATTTAATAAAAAAGGGCCACTAGGCCCTTTTTTATTATTCCTACTAACCAGCCTATTTCCTCAATAGATTCAATGCGTTCTGTGTCATACCAACAACGCCTGTTAAAATTGTAGGTTTGGCATCTGGCGCGAATTTTTCAGAATGTAGTGAAGGTAATGATACGCCTTCCTGTTTCGCTTTTTTATATTTTTGAGGGTTAACTGCACCAAGCCATAATAAGGTACTAGGTACCTTTTCTTTTGTACGGCCAAATCTCGAAAAATCTTCGCCTGCCATTACTGGTAAAACTGGCACAACATTGTCTTTGCCTATCACTTCAGCGAGATTGTCTACAACAGTCTGTGTAAACGCTGGTTCATTATAAACAGAAGGCGTGTATTCTTCTTTAACCGTCACGACGGGTAAGAATTGCTCTTCCATCCCCGCCGTTCTCGCAACGCCTTCACTTACCTGCTTGATGCGTTTGAGTAAGAAGTCCCTTGATTCATCAGAATAAGAGCGCACTGTTAATTGCAGCTTCACGTCATTACCAATAATATTGTGTTTAGTTCCACCATGAATAGAGCCAACAGTAATAACCGACGAATCCAATGGAGACATTTCACGGCTAACGATTGTTTGTAGCTTAAGAACAATTTCCGCTGCCATGACTACAGGATCTTTGGTTTTGTGTGGATAAGCGCCATGTCCACCAATACCTTTTACATCGATATCTACAGAGTCTACGTTGGCCATTGAGTATCCTTTAACAAAACCAACCTTGCCAGCCGGCAAATCTGCCGAAACATGCATAGCGATATTGTAATCAGGCACGGCAAAACGCTCATACAAGCCTTCTTGCAGCATTAACTTAGCACCATACCCAACCTCTTCTCCTGGTTGTGCTATCAGCATGAGAGTGCCTTGCCATTTATCTTTCTGAGCGACCATCTGCTTTGCAGTACCTAATAGTACTGTCATATGCATATCATGCCCACAAGCATGCATTACCGAAACTTCATCACCAGCTTCATTTTTAGCTTTTGCTTTACTGGCATAAGATAAGCCAGTTTTCTCTTGAACAGGCAACGCATCAGTATCAGCTCTTAACATCAATGTAGGGCCATCGCCATTCTTAAGCATGGCAACAAGTCCTGTTTTTGCTAGACCTTCTGTTACCTCATAACCATAGCTTCTCAACTCTTTTGCTAAGTACTTTGCGGTTTGGAATTCAACCTTGGATAACTCAGGATTTTGATGTAAATGATGATAGATCCCTTCAAGTTCAGGTAGCGCCGATTGAACCGACTTTTCCAAAGAATTTGCATTAACTGGCAGGGCTTGAGTTGCCAATATTAAGCCGTACGCTAATAATTTAACTTTCAAAATAAAACCTCAATGAATCAAGAACTAAATTCACTATACCTAGCTTTACATGGTTAAACAATCGTCAAAAAGTCACATTACAGCATTCCTGTGGCTCTAGCTGGACTGGCGCTATTTATTGAAGAAAAAGAGAGGAAATAAGCACTCCACTGCAGCAGCAATGGAGTGTTACTAACGACTAGATAGCGAACAAAACGCGTATTTGCTTGTGATACTCATCTTCGTCTTGTGTACTGTATTTAATGAGTAAATCGTCTTTACCGTCACCATTTAGATCTTCAACAACAATAGACTCCCCTTCTTTTGGTAGGTCTATTTTGTGTTTTTGGGCACGCTTAGCGAATAATTTTTTAATGCCTTGGTCGCTGCCTTTATAAATTTTAAGTGCATCATCTCCATCAGATAACACTAAATCTTTTATGCCATCACCATCGATATCAGCTAACTTAACAACAGGGCTACCACTGGTGCCTGACGACAAACTAAAGGTTAACTCAACTTCTTTGGTCGTCTTGTTTTTACGGTGAAAATTACTGCTTTCATCCATCTTAAAGATATGCACATCTTGGTCGATACTGCCTGACATTAACGCACCGATTATTTGCGATAGGCCGATATCAAAACCAGCTAACATGACTTCCAACTTTTTGTCGCCATCAACGTCAACAAACTCTAAATCCGTTAATGTGCCTTCAGCAGAAATTACACTAGAAGGTTCACTGCTATATACAAGTTGACCATTATCATTTTGCCCTAAATAGATTTCGTAATCATTTGCTCGGTCTAAAACCCCTGAGCTTTGAGTATATCTAACAACCATATCCGTAATACCGTCATTATTGATATCCTTAAGTTGCTCTAATCGACGATAAACCAAGTTACTTTGGTCAATTGGCTTGCCATCAATTGGGCGCTGACTCCACCAATCTATGCCACTGATATCTTCTCTAAGATCGTGAATATCTGCTGTTGACGAAAAAGTGCCGTCTTCTGCTTGTTTGTAAACAGCTAACTTCCCTTGTTCCACTACTACAACATCTTGCATATTATCTAGGTTAACATCCGCAGCATGTATTTCAGGGTACTCATATGTCGTTGAGCCTCGGTTAACTCGCACATTAGGCTTTATCGGCAAAGTTGACTGAGCAAATGTCCCCTTATCATTTGCTAGCAGTAGTTTTGTACTGGCAAAATCGGTAAGTAATACATCTTCTCTTCCATCATCATTTACATCTTTTAGAAAGTCGCCCTTAATTAGATATTGCTGTTGATGAGGTAAAGCGACACTTTGAACGTCATGAATAACATTGAAAGCTGTTGCAAGCTTATTTTTTTCATTATATTCAAATTTAATTAACTGGTTTGCCGAAAGGAAATACAAATGTTGTTCACCGGTACTCGATTCTGTGTAGTCAAAACTATATACATTTTCAGGCAGTGCATACTTACCAGATAAAGAGTATTTAGCTTGTTCTGCTTCAAGGCCATAAACAAATAACCAATATTGCTGTTTTTCATCCACTGCAAACGTAAAAAGCTCTTTCCCTGAAGAAGGCAGTAAATCAGCAGTCATAACCTCATGACTTGGGTTGATCGGTAACTCAATACTAGATTCCGCAAATATCGCCTGCTTTTTCTTCTTGGCTTCAGCAGGTAGCGCTACAGTGGCAGTAATAGCTAATAATATTGAACAAGATATTAGCGACTTAGCTTCAAGCATTTAACAACACTCCTTTGAACTTCTATTGTTTCATTTAACTATTTTGAAATTAACATAAAAAGATAAGCTACGGTGCTGTAGATATGTAAAAAGTTGTTTATAAAACGTAAGTAGCGCGCTAAAAGTAGAGTATATTTTCTTGTGCTATAGTTATTTTATTCAAGGAAGCAAAGTACTAATAAGATAGTGAAATTAAAGTATACTGAAGAAGCCAATACCGTAGCCTTCATGAAAGAAATATTCTCTTACATGAGCAGTAGCGATTGTACCCATTCGTTGTTGAATTCTATTCACAAAAGTTTGAAATCAGTTATTTATGCAGAGAACTTTTTTGTGGTTCTGCTCAATAGCACCGAAAAATATGTTTCATTCCCGTTTTATCGTGACGAGATTGACGACATTTCTTTAGAGCAACTAAACCAAGTGCCGTTAGAAGAGATATTCTCAACATTGACCTTTTACGCTATCAAAAAGAAAAAAATTGTCTGCCTGACACGCCCACAAATAGAAGAGTTATTAGAAGCAAAAGAAGTAAAAGTTATTGGCACAGTGCCAGAGCAATGGGTGTGCTTTCCATTAGTCCACAAAGGTGAATTTATGGGAAACTTCGTTGTTCAGTCTTACCGCAATACACAAGAATACAGTGAACAAGATATTGAGATACTAGGGTTTATCAGCAATGTTATTGCCGCAGCAATCTATCTTTTCAACCGCAATCTAGCATTACAGTCAGCACTGAATGAACTTGAGCTGCATAAAGAAAATTTAGAAGACACTATCGCTCAGCGAACGGCTGAACTTGAGTCCACCCTCAGTTCATTGCAACTGGAAATGGATAAGAGCAAAAAGCTACAAGAAAAGTTATCTTATGAAGCTTTTCATGATGCACTAACCAAACTATATAACCGCAAGTTCTTTACCGATCAGCTTGAGATTTATGCGTCTAAGGCATCCAGAAGTACACAACCAATAATATTGGCTTACCTAGACTTGGATGGATTTAAAATACTTAATGATACGCTAGGCCACGCCTGCGGTGATAAAGTACTCGTTGAAACCGCACAAAGACTACAACAGAGTTTTAGGAGGCATGATATTGTTGCTAGGTTTGGTGGGGACGAATTTGTCGTACTAATCACTACGCCCATTTCACAAGATGATTTAGACTGTATCCTTGCTCGAGCAGTTGCCAACGTTTCCACCCCAATAGACTACAGAGGACAATCTGTATTTGTAGGTGTTAGTATTGGTGTTGCTCAAAGTAGTAATGCAGCCGTTATTAAATCGAAATTGTTAATGAATGCTGATAAAGCCCTTTACCAAGCAAAAGCACTGGGTAAAGGACAATTTGTTCATTTTGAGCACCTAGCCCTAGTAGACTAGTTGGCTACTTTACTCTACTAAATAGCGAGCATGAAATGCGATGTGCTCGCCGATGAAGCTAGAAATAAAGAAATAACTATGGTCATACCCTTCTTGCATTCTTAATACCATTGGATAATCGGCGTTTCCAGCGGCATTTTCCAACGCCATAGGGTGAAGCTGAGTAAGCAGGAACTCATCTTTATCACCTTGATCAATTAATAGCGGAATTTGCTCATCAACTAAATTAATCAGATGACATGCATCGTATTCTTGCCACTCATCTTTGTTATCACCTAAATAGGCTAAAAATGCTTTCTGCCCCCAAGGGCAAGCGAGTGGATTAGCAATCGGAGAAAACGCTGAGACACTCTTGAATTTTTGACTATTTCTAAAGCCAATGACGAGCGCTCCGTGGCCTCCCATTGAATGACCACAAATAGAAGCCCTGTCAATATCAACAGAAAATTGACCTGCTATCAGTGCCGGTAACTCATCAACAATATAGCTATACATTTGATAATGAGATTTCCAGTCACCTTGTGTAGCATTAACATAAAACCCGGCACCTAAACCTAAATCGTATGCCTGATCTTCGGAGTCCTGAACGCCATCTCCTCTTGGGCTAGTGTCTGGACAAACGATTGCAACACCATACTCAGCGGCGTAGCGCTGAGCGCCAGCTTTAATCACAAAGTTTTCGTCGGTACAGGTTAGTCCTGATAACCAATAAATAACAGGAACTTTCTTCGACGCTGCCTGAGGCGGCAAATAGATAGAAAATGTCATGTTACAATTGGTTGTATCAGCCAAATGTTCCACTCTGATTTGGCGACCATCAAAAACTTTTCTTTCCTCAATTATTTTCATGCACCTACCCTAGTATAGAATCACCGAACGAATGCTTTTACCTTCATGCATTAAATCAAAGGCTTTATTAATGTCCTCTAACGGCATCGTATGGGTGATCAAATCATCAATATTTATTTTACCTTCCATGTACCAATCTACAATTTTTGGTACGTCAGTTCTACCTCTTGCACCGCCAAATGCTGTGCCTTTCCAAGAACGGCCTGTTACTAATTGAAATGGGCGAGTTGATATTTCTTGCCCTGCACCTGCAACACCAATAATCCAAGATTCGCCCCATCCTTTGTGACAACACTCGAGCGCTTGACGCATAGTATCTACATTGCCTATACATTCAAAACTATAGTCCGCACCGCCACCAGTTTTTTCAATAATAGCTGCAACTACATCATCAACCTCTTTCGGATTAACAAAGTCGGTCATACCAAACTGCTTAGCTAGTTCTACCTTATTTGGGTTGATATCAACGCCAATAATCTTATCCGCACCTACCATTTTTGCGCCTTGGATCACGTTTAAACCGATACCACCTAAACCGAATACTACAACATTGGAACCTGGCTCTACTTTAGCATCAAATGCAACCGCCCCCACGCCAGTTGTCACACCACAACCTATGTAACAAACCTTATCAAAAGGTGCATCTTTGCGGATTTTAGCAACTGCGATTTCGGGTAATACAGTGTGATTTGCAAACGTAGAACAGCCCATATAATGAAGCAAAGGCTTACCGTCAATTGAAAAACGTGAGGTACCATCTGGCATCACACCCTTACCTTGTGTTTCACGAATCGACTGACAAAGATTCGTTTTGGGATGTAAACAAAAATCACATTCCCTACACTCTGGAGTATAAAGTGGAATAACATGGTCCCCAGGCTGAACAGACGTAACGCCTTCACCTACTTCTATAACGATGCCTGCCCCTTCATGTCCTAAAATTGCTGGAAATGCACCTTCAGGATCGTCACCCGATAAGGTGAATGCATCCGTATGACATACACCAGTGGCCTTTATTTCAATTAGTACTTCTCCGGCTTTAGGACCTTCTAGATCTACTTCCATTATTTCTAATGGCTTGCCAGCGCCCATTGCTACCGCCGCTCTTGTTTTCATGATTATTTATCCTTTTAAGTACTATTAACTAGTTATTGCGTTCAATTTTCATAGTAGCCACCTTACCTTTCTCTCCGGCAGCCAAAAAGACATCTCCATTAGAGATGATAGTATAGAATCCTTCACCCTGGGCTACAGGTGATGCTTGCCAGCTCAGGCCATCATCAAAAGAAATATCAGTGCCTGTTTTCCCCGTGAGCATACACAAGCCATCAATACAGCTAATAGCTGTTCGCAGTCCATTTTGCCCTGTGTCTAATGCTGTGAATTGACCATTAACATTTATTGCTGCATTGATATATGCACCCGTCCGGTCTTTGTAATCACCACCAACAACGACCACTTGCTCTTTACTGTTTAAACCTAAAGCATAACTACCCGATGTCGCCGTTTTATCGTGCAGAGGAACACTTATTCGTTGCCAAGATTCGCCAAAATCTTCACTTTCATAAATGGAAGCTGACTTTCCGCCAGTCACTATCCAAGCCTTACCATGTTCACCAACCTTCAACGTATTTCCGCTGGCTGCAAATGCAGCCTCGTTTTCCAATATTTTTGGTAGTTTTGCTAATGTTATACGTCGCCAAGATTGGCCACCGTCTACAGTTTTTAACACCACATAATAGCCATCGACCGGGTCGCCTAGCATAAGCCCTGTCGACTTATCCCAAAAATCAAATGAATTAAAAAAACCTTTTGGTTCTTTATTTTGGTATAGCTGGTGCCAAGTTAAACCGCCATCGCTTGTTTTAAACAACGTCGACTTTTCACCTGAGCCTGCCCCCATGACAATTGCCGTTTCACTATCAAAAGCGATGATATCTCTAAAGTCAGTGACGATTGGGCTATTGACCGAAACATCTTGCCAGCTCTGTCCATTATCTGTTGATTTCAACACGGTATTTTTGCTTCCACTAACCCACATGTTTTGCTCATTTGCAAAAACAGCTCTAAAAGAGGCTTGGTTATTGTGTTGATATTTTTGCCATTCTGACACCTGTATCGACTCACCGGTTTCATCAAGAGAACAAGCAGTCAATCCTGCTATTAAGATTAAAGAACCTAAATATTTCAAAAAAACCGCCTCGTTTATATCAAGGGAAAATTGTATATTGTAAATTAAACAATATTTTAACTATCATTGATAGCTTCAAACTTGTTAATCAAACATTTTTCATGGATAGTATAAAGCTTATTTTTCAATGAATGCTTTAGGAATGCATAGATGTTAACGGTTGATGACAACGTACTTGCAGATATCAGTAAAGGCTTTTCTGTGCCAGCTCAGCCTCAGTTACTATTGGCGCTTCAGAACCTAATGTCTGAAGATGACCCAAGTATCAATGACATCTCTGAACTCATCGCACAAGACGTTGGGGTCTCAGCAAAAATAATAAAGACAATCAACTCTCCCGTTTATGGCTTAGCGAGAAGTATTTCCGACATCCATCAAGCTGCTCGCTATATAGGCGTGAAAGGCATCATGTCATTGGTAACGAGCTCTCTTATCGTCAAAAGCTTTCGCCAGGATCAATGTGGTATAGCGCTTGATGAATTTTGGAATAACTCAACCAATATAGCTAACACCTCAGTTTTCATTGGTAAACATTTAAAACATAAGCTCTCTCTTGAGAAGCTTTTTTCTATCGGCTTGTTTCATGACTGTGGTATTCCAATCATGGCAATGAAATATCCTGACTATCAAGATACTTATGAGCACGCAATGAACACGCCGAGTGAACCACTCACTCATATTGAAGAGAGCGTCTATCAGGTTGACCACGCAACCATTGGTTATTACGTAGCATCTTCGTGGCGTTTACCAAGGGATATCTGTCAGGTTATTTTATGCCACCACGACCGAAGACAACTTGATAAACTAAATAATAGTGCCCATCAATTTTATTTCGCCGTACTGAAAATGGCCGAGAATATCGTTCATAGTCATAAGAACTTTAGAGACAGCACTGACTGGCCTTTTATAAAGGACTCAGTACTAACTTTGTTAGATATAGATGAAGATTTTTACCAAGATCTTGTCGAAGACAGCCTAGAGCAACTTATTTAATACCTAAAACTTTGTGAAATGTGCCCAAGCGGTCACTAGCTCTCTAAAGTCTTCTAGGCCACAGCTAGCAAACATTTGTTCATCAAAGTCTACACCTTCTTGAAGCAATTCTTCCGGCAACTCGCTAGTACCATTAGCCATTGCATTAGGTGAAATCGAGGCATCTTCTTTTGTAAGAATGAGGTTATATTCTTTGCCTGAGATATTTACTTCTTGCTGAATGTTTTTTTCTAGTGAGTCTATAGCCGTTAAGATATTAGTTATCGCATCTGTACTGTTGCTCACTTCAACTTCTAGCCAAGGGCCTAATACTTGGTGTTCAAATGAGAAAACCGCTTTTGCTTTACCGGTTAAACCATCGTGGATAAATTCGTATTCCATCGGACGCGTTCTTTATTGTTCAACTATCTTCATTATAGAAGACTTATGTCATCTTCTGGTAACAAATTAATGATTTGTGAGGTTAATTGAGCATTAGTCGCTCAATTTTGGTAGAATTTTTTATTTCACTTATAGTTAAAACAAATACTGTAAACATTTGTAGGTAGTTTTTTAGTTTGAACAGTAAGGTATTAACAACTTTGATAGTTAGTATATTGTGGGCTTGCTCTTGCCTAGCTCACGATGTGCCTAAAATAAAAGTAGCTGTTGTCATAGAGCCACCTTACATTGACTACAACGAAGGTAAATATTCAGGTATCCATGTCGATGTTCTCAACAAACTAGCTGGCGAGCTAAAACGGGAATTAACTTATGTGCAATGCCCTTTTGCCCGCTGCCTTTCGCTATTGAAGTCAGGTGAAGCAGATATGTTTATCGGGCTTATTAGAACAAAAACAAGAGAAGAGTTTTTAAGCTATATTCCTAAACCTTTCAGCACTCAATACGACCCGTTGCAATTTTTTATTCGTCGAGATGAAAATATTCAAATCAATAAATACGCTGATCTAAAGTCGCTTAACATCGGCGTGTTACGGGGCGTCTCCTATTTTGCTCAGTTTGATAACGATAGTTCACTCAAAAAGATTGAGCTCGTTAGTTACAGCCAAATGCTTCAAATGTTATTAAAGGGAAGAATTGACACTTTTATAGAACGTGAAGAATCAATTACCCCATGGATAGATCTTGAGACATACAAAAATAAAATAAACTTAGCTAACTACGAATACAATAAAGGTGTTGATTCTTATATCGCTATTTCCAAGAAATCATCTTGGGCAGCAAAACTTCCAGAACTGTTATCAGCACAGGAAAAATTGATTGCGGAAGGTAAAATTGGAAATACTTATTATTAATTGAAGCCTGACAATAATGAACTCAATCTAAATTTTCTGGTCTATCGCTGTAAGGAACAAAAAATGTAGTAAAAAAGATTGAAACTAGGACGTCACAAAAGCTTCATTTATTCGCTTATTTTGCATTTACTCATATTATTGGCACTAATATATTTTTCTAAAAGGAGTACACCGTTCAATCAAGAAAAGCAGAAAGTAAAAACAGTCAAAAGCTATATCTATCAACCTCCTAAACCTAAGACCAAGGTTGAACAACGCATCCCTGATACTATTGAGGAAATAAAAGCGAGCGAACCTAAAGTAGCTGAAAGGACTGAGAAAAAAGCAGAAACTAAGGCTCCACAGGAATCTCAAACGACCAAGCAGCCAGTTGCCGCGATAGCGGTGCCCGCTGTTGTACCTGAAGCGACAGAAAAGAAAGAGCAGCAAGGACAAGCTACTTTTTCCCCATACGCCCAGTTAAATAAGCTAAGAAGCAATATTAACCAGAGTATCAGCACCGAAGATATCCCAAGCTATAGAGGAGCTACTTCTGGCTCTCCAATGCATGGTCGCCCGGAAGTTGTACCTGATTCTATTGTACCTGAAACGTCGGATGCTAGACACGCTAGAACCACTCAGCGCTATTCAGACCGCTTAGCCATCACTAAGAATGAAAACGGTACTTGTACCATCGTTGAAGATCTTTCAGCGGTAGGCATTGAAGGAGTCAAAGCAGTATCAGGGTTTAGTTGTGGCGAGTCTAAAGACAAAAAAGCCTTCCGTGAGCACATGGAAGGCGTTTTAAAAAAGCTAGGTAAGTCTAATTAGAATCTAATTAAGGCTTGAGCACTCTCACGCACTGTAGCCATTCTCTGGCGAGATCTATCCCCTAATTTAACCAACATTAAGTAGCAATAAGGTACTAGATATAAGCTCGTCAAAGTAGAGAAAATTAAACCGCCAATAATAGCCATCGCCATTGGATAAGTTTCTTCGTTTCTCGACGCAATAGCGACGGGTATCATACCAATAACAGTTGTAGCCACAGTCATAAAGATAGGTCGAATACGGCTAACACAAGCATCTGAGATAGGCTGTAATAGTGTTTCAGCTGTTCCTTTCTTCTTATTGATTTGGTCTATTAATACAATACCGTTATTTACAACTATCCCCATTAGTATCAACATCCCCACCAAGCCCGTTTCAGTCATACCAATGCCCAGTATCATAAAGGTGAAATATACGCCAATGAAAGCCAATAAGATTGACGATAATATCGCTATCGGCATTAATAATGATTCAAATAGGGCTGCCATCACCATAAAGATTAGTGCCAAGGCTAGCAGCATATTAATGCCCATATCTTTAAAGGCATCGTCATCTTGCTCAAATTGACGACCTAGCTGCCACGAGTAGCCTTCAGGAAAAGCGACCGTTTCCATAACCTCTTCTATTTTTTCAGCGGCTTCCATACGATTTATGTCTTTAAGCGCAACAGATAATGTGATGGTTGTCTCTCTATTTTGACGATCTATTCGGCTTAACACTGGTTTAGTATCAAATACTACAACTTGCTGAAGTGTCAGTAATCGCCCTTCAAAATCGATTATAGGCAACTGTTTTACTTTCTCCAAAGGAATAGACTCCTCAGGATAAAAAACCATACGAATGGCGACTTCTCCTTGTTCATCATGACGGTACGTTTTAAGGTTAGTTCCTCTTAACGCAGTCGCGATTCTTCCTGCAATATCTTGTGTACTTAGCCCAAATCGTGCAATTTTTTCAGAATCAATACGTAGCAATAACTCTCGTTTTTCACCGTCTCTATCAAAATCTACATCGGTGAATTCAGCTACGGCAGCTAGTTTAGGAATCACGTCGCGGCTTATCACAACTAATTTATCAGTACTGCTGCCAGCGATAGTCAACCTAGCAACTTTTCCTTTGTTCGAGGACCACTGGAAAGATGGTTTAGCAATAGCTGTCACAGGGAAGTTTGCTTTAATTTTTTCTTTCAACTCATGAAGTGGTATAGGTAAATCTTCTTTGAGTTTAATTCGCGAGCTAGCCCAATCAGGCCACATGGCACTGTTTACTTTTTCTATATGAAACTCTTCTTGGTTTTCATATAGGTATGCTTCCATCTTATCTACATACTCCTTAACTTCTTCAAGTTCATATTCACCATTTAAGTGATACGCTAAAAATATATCTCGCTCGGCTTTCTCGTAATCTTCGTTACTAGACACCACGCCTTTTGCTGTCATACCTAGTACAAGTACTAATAGTGTGATGCCAAAGGTTCTTTTTGGATGAAGCAATGTTGTTTTAAGAGATTTTCGATAATAGTAATCTAGCTTCCCCTGTTTTAGAGCGGCGGACAGTTGGTCCTGTGATATTCGGCTCAAAAGTAGTGGAATAATCGTTTTAGCAATTAACAATGAAGCTATTAGCGGTAAACAAATAGCAACCGCCACTTGTTCAATCAAAATAGTGATAAAGTTTTTGTCACCAACTAATAGCGGTAAAAATACAATTGTTGTTGTTAACGTACCACTAATAATTGCCACACTAACGTTATTTACACCATCTAGTACTCGTTTAACGTTAGATGTTGATTCATCACCTTGTTGTTGCAAAATGCTCTCACAGATAACAACAGAGTTATCTATTAGCAATCCAACTGCAATAAATAACCCAGCTAACGTTAGCATGTTGATTGAATAATCGAGCAAATACATTCCAGCAAGCGCTAGACACAAAGAGATAGGAACGGAAACGACAACGACAGTTGTTATTTTGGCGTTTCTCAAAAAGAAAAATAGCACTAGGAAAGACAAGCCGATACCTAAAGTGCCGGCTTTAAGTAAACCATCTAGCGATTTCTTAATTTCAGCGCCCATATCATCATCAATAATGATATCAATACCAGCAAAGTTAGGATCATCACGTAAGCTATCCACAACGTTGACCACCTCTGTTGTTACATCAACAACATTGGCATCTGATTCTTTAAATACTTCCATCAAAATAGAAGGTTTTCTATCCTGACGATGCTCAGAACGTTTGTTTGGTAGGGTAAGCCTAATGTCAGCAATATCTTTAAGATAAACACTCGGTTTTACAACAAAGTTTCTAATATCATCAATGGATTGATACTCACCGTTTGGTGTCACTCTGAGTTTTCTACCATTATCCAAAATTGAACCTGAACGGCTCAGAAAGTTACTCGCTTTTAGATCAGAAAGTAGCTTATCTTGGTCCACGCGATTCATGGCCACTTTGTCACTATCTATTTCAATCTCAATGTAACCCTTGGAAACACCTCTAAACTCAACTTTACCAACGCCTTGAATACGCTCTAGCCTTTGTCTAACTTGTTTATCCAAAAAGTCATAAGCCGTTGAGAGCGGCCTATCACTAGCCATAATGACATTGATGACAGGAATATCTTCAGTATTAAATTTTTGCACGTAAACGCGTTGTACATCATCAGGCAATAAATGCCTAACCATGTCTATTTTTTCACGCGCTTCAAGTATCTTGGCATCAAGGTCGCTATTCAGCTTCATCATTAACTGGACAACAGATGAATCAGCTCGTGAGCGAGACATCATCACACTGATGCCGCCCATAGTAGCTAGCGCTTCTTCCAGTGGTCTGGTGATCAGGCGCTCAATTTCAGCAGGAGTTGCACCTCGATAAGGTACTTGAACAACAACAAAAGGTGCATTGATCGCAGGCCAGCTTTCCTTTTTTAATAGCTGACTAGCAACTAGCCCTGTCATCACCAATGACAACATGAACATAATACATGTCACTGGTCGCTTAATCGCTAAGGCTGACAGCCAAGCTGCTGCTGGCACCTTAGACAGCTTTATTGATTCACGCATGGTTACGACACCTCTGCGCTGTCTATGCTATTAACGTCGTCTGTTTGTTTTAACTTGATATCTCCACGGTTCAACAAGCTATACAAAACAGGAATCACAACCAGCGTTAATACTGTTGAAACAACCAACCCGCTCATGACCGTTATTGCCAAAGGACTTCTTAGCTCAGAACCTTCGCCACTTGCAAGTGCAAGTGGTAGCAACCCTAATACTGTCGTTAATGTAGTCATAATAATAGGTCTTAACCTAGACTCACTAGCCGACTTGATTGCTGTAATTTTTTCAACACCTGATTGACGTAATTGGTTGATGCGATCAATCAATACGATGGCATTGTTTACTACGATACCTGCTAGCATGATCATACCAATAAATACGATTACGCTGAGTTTGATATTGAATAAATAGAGCCCTAATACAGCCCCTAATAACGCCAGAGGTACTGCAAAGAGTATAATGAATGGGTTCAGTAAAGACTCAAACTGTGATGCCATCACCAAATAAACTAAGAATACAGCAAGTACTAGAGCTAATTTCAACGAGTCGAAAGATGTTTTCATTTCTTCACTCTGCCCTGTGACATTAACTTGAATACTAAAAGGCAAGTGAAGCTGCTCTATAACCTGATTTGCAGAAGACACCGCTTGCTGTAAATCACCACCTTTAAGTGATGCCGATACAATTGCCACTCTTCGTTGATCAATGCGATTAATTTCATTTGGCCCAATGGTCTCTGAAATCGCAGCAACGGATGCTAAGGGCAGGCCTCGCTCCTGAGAAGCATTAACAGTTAGCTGCCTTATCGCTTGTGCTGAGTTTCTCTCAGACTCTTCTGCTCTAACCAAAATATCAATTTGACGATCATTTAAGTTGTATTTACTAGCTACAGAGCCAGATATCTTGGTCACCAATTGGTCAGCAATATCGGCCGCTCTCAAATTTAAAGAAGATAAGCGTTCATTGTCAAAACTGATTTTCAGCTCAGGCTGTCCGGCTCTAAGGCTATTTGTGACATCGGCAAACATGTCCACTTGAGAAAGTTGCCTAACAAATTCGTCGCTGTATTTTTTCAATTCCTGCAAATCGTAGCCAATGAATTCAATTTGAAGTGGACGTTCAGAAGTGAACACTGCAGATTGTTTCACCTCTAGTTTCACAGCCGCTAGACTTTGCGCCTCTTTTCGCAATAAGGCCTTAATATCAGCAACATCGTTGGCACTATGTAGCGCGACAAGTAATTGCCCCCAATTCTCGCCCCCCTTGCTAGCAGAGCTCATCATTAAACTACCTGTTCCTGCTAGTGAATAACTGTGTTTTACTCGATTATCTTCAGCCAACAGAGTCGCTAAAAGCTGTAATCGTTTGTCTGTTTCCTGAATAGGTGTGCCTTGAGGCAGTGTTATTTCAACCGTAAATTCTGGCTCTGAAACCTCTGGTATTAACTCCATACCTACATTTAGCGTGGCGGTAGTAACAATAGCTGCAAATATTCCTGTGAATATGACGACAACTAACCTTTGTTTCAGTGCTAAGTTCAGTATTTTACTGTAGACACTAGCAAAACCATCAAATAACAATTTGAACTTTCGATGTACTGGAGATAAAACGATTTCAAATACTCGACGAATAAAGTAAGCCAAAATCACCACGAGTCGAATGGCTAGCGCAGGTATTATTTTAAAAACTAATCTAAATGGAAATGTCAGTACTTTTACTAGTTTTCGAAGCTTAGCTCTTCTATCGGTAGATTTTTTGACTTGTTCTTCAGGGATAAGTTTCGCTTCTGTATCTTGTGCTGCTTTTTGACGTGAAGAAAGCATCGGAATCAAAGTAACAGCTACAAATAGTGAAGCAAGCAAAGCAAACGTAACTGTTAACGCTTGGTCACTAAATAACTGACCAGCAAACCCTTCAACAAATGCCAACGGAAAGAATACAGCTAATGTTGTTAATGTCGAAGCAACAACAGCACCAAAAACTTCTTCAGTGCCTTTTGTAGCTGCTTTAGCAATTTCCCAGTCTTTTTCTTTATAGCGAGCGATATTCTCAAGTACAACAATGGCGTTATCAACAAGCAAACCAACAGCCAATGCAATGCCACCTAACGACATAATGTTAAGGCTTATATTATTAGCAAACATCAAGTTGAACGTTGCGATAATTGATACAGGTATCGCCAATGAAATAATAAACGTGTTGTAGAAATTACCTAAGAACAAATACAGCACAATGATAGCTAATATACCACCATATATTGCAGCACTCTTAACTTCTTCAACGGCTTCAACAATAAAGCTTGATTGATCGTAAATAGTGATCAATTCACTTTGCTCTGAAAGGCTCTCTTTAAGCTCTTCTATTCGTTTATTAACAGAATTTGCAACGGTAACGGTATTTGCATCACCTTCCTTGTAAATAGCAAGTTCAATCGCTTCATTACCATTGATGCGAGTAATATCAGTACGCTCTTTTGCGCCATCAATTATGGTCGCGATATCTTTCAAATAGATGGTAGATGTCGCGTCTTGCTTAATGATTGTATTGCCCATTTGTTCAAGCGACTGGTACTGATTCAGCGTTCGAACCAAGTACTCTTGTTGACCGTCAAAAACACGACCAGCTGACATGTTAATGTTTTCACTTTGTATTCTATTAACGATGTCTTGTGCACTAATACCACGTTGAGCTGCTTTCTTTTGATCAAAAACGACTTGAATTTCTTGTTGCAGACCACCGCCAAGTTGAACGGCTGCAACTCCCGAGACAGACTCTAGTTGTCGCTTAAGCTCTTGCTCAGCAAAGGTACGTAGTTCTTTTAAGGCACTTGGGTGTTTGTTTGTCGTTGATAAACCCATTCGTATAATTGGGTCAAGTGATGGATTAAAACGTAGAATGACGGGCTTTCTAACTTCTCTGGGTAACTGGACAATATCTAATTTGTCGCGCACACCTTGGATGGCAAAATTCATTTCAACGCCCCAGTCAAACTCAATGACAACGTCAGACTGACCGGCTTTGGATATTGAATGAATTTTGCGAATGCCTTTAACAATGCCTACGGCTTCTTCTATCGGCTTTGTAATTAGCTGCTCTATTTCGGCAGGTGCAGCCCCTGCTTGTTCAGTTCGAACGGTCAACGTTGGATAAGATAAGTCCGGTAATAAGGACACCGAAAGACGAGAAAAGCCAACCATGCCAAACAACATAATCGCTAACACAAACATTGATACAGTGACAGGTCGACGAACCGCCGTAGCAACCATACTCATAATCTATTCCTTAATGATTAGTTTGTACTTGCTAACGATGAAGAGTCAGGCTCTTCAACGCTTTCTGCTGGCGTCTCTAGATTAATGACCGTCACATCACTGTCAGGCTTTAAGCTATGCTGACCAACAACAACGATTTGTGCATCATCTGCTAAATCAGAAATAATTTCTACAAAACCATTTTCTTCATAGCCTGTTTCAACAAATAATTTCTTAGCTTTGCCATCTTCAACAACAAAAAGTGACGTGCCAGTGTCAGTGACAATAAGCGATTTTTGAGGGACTACTTTTGCATTTTCACGTGTATCTAGTACTAAAGCTACTTTGGCGAACATGCCAGGTTTAAGTAAGTTGTTGTTATTGTTTACTTCCAATGTCACTTTAAACGTACCCGATTTAGCATCTACAATCGGGGATATTTTGGCTACTTGTGCAGGTAAAATATTTGACGGATCAGATGGAAAAACTAGGCCAGCAACCTGACCTTTGCCAATGTTGTTAATCTCCGTTTCAGGCAAGTAAACAACACCTTGCAGCGTGTCTAGCGCAACGATATGAAACATCTCACTTTCACTAGCTGATGTCATATTGCCAACTTTAATCATTTTGTTTGCAACAATACCGCTGATCGGTGCTGTTACTTGAGAATCTCTTACTTTAATTTGAGCTAACTTCTTTTCATTCGCTCTAGACTTAACCATGAAACCAAGTTTCTCTAAATCCTTAGCGGAAATAAGCTCCTTACCATCAACAGGTTGGCTACGGTTAAATTCAGCAGTGGCAGACTCAAGCTCGATTGCTGTTCGCTCTAACTCTAGTTGATAGCGTTCTGCATCGATTACAGCTAATACTTGCCCTTTTTTTACAAAGTCACCTTCGTCAACAAGGACTTCTTCAATCATACCAGTGACTTTATTAACAACTTTACTTTCGGCTTGAGCTTCTAGTATTGCAGTTGTTTTGTAGGTATTAGTAATATTTTGAAAAGCTATTGAGACGGTTTCAACCGGCACTTTGTATGCGACCTTTTCTTTATCTTCTTTACTCTCTTTGTCCATACACGCTGTCATCAATAACAACGTAAACAAAGCGATAACTGTATTTCCATATATTTTGTTCATAGTTTTCAAATGCTTTACTTATTCACCCAGGCTATATTTTATTCAATTGTAGAATCATTGCATCAAATTTTGTTTATCAAATGTAACAAAAAGCGTTAAAAATTATACGAAAACCTTCATAGTTCCGAATTTAGTACATGATTAAAATCCTTCTGGGATCAAAAAAGGCTGCCAAAAGGCAGCCTCTTTAATTTGAAAAACGTGCTATTAAGCAGGTTCTTGAATGATCACGTTGTCCGCTTTCTTCGTGTAACTTTCCATCTTATGGAAGTTTAAGTAACGGTACGTATCAGCAGCTGTTGCATCAATTTGCTTAGCGTATTCCATGTACTCAGCAGGAGTAGGAAGTTTACCAAGGATAGCACCTACACCAGCTAACTCAGCAGATGTTAAGTAAACATTTGCACCAGTACCTAAACGGTTAGGGAAGTTACGTGTAGATGTTGATAATACAGTTGTCTTATCAGCAACACGTGCTTGGTTACCCATACATAATGAACAACCTGGTGGTTCCATACGAGCACCTGCTTTACCGTAGATGCTGTAGTAACCTTCATCCGTTAATTGTTGTGCATCCATCTTAGTTGGTGGAGCAACCCACATGCGTGTTGGTAATGTAGTACCAGCTGCATCAATTAACTTACCTGCTGCACGGAAGTGACCAATGTTAGTCATACATGAACCGATAAATACTTCATCAACTTCTGTACCTTGAACGTCTGATAATAACTTCGCATCATCAGGGTCATTTGGACAACATACGATAGGCTCTTTGATTTCGTTCAGGTCGATTTCTAATACGTGTGCGTATTCAGCATCAGCGTCACCTTCCATTAATGAAGGGTTAGCTAACCACTCTTCCATACCTTTGATACGACGTTCAATTGTACGTACATCACCGTAGCCTTCGCTGATCATCCACTTAAGCATAACAATGTTAGACTCTAAGTATTCAGCAACGGCATCTTCTTCTAACTTAATAGAACAACCTGCAGCTGAACGCTCTGCTGATGCATCAGATAATTCGAATGCTTGCTCAACAGTTAAACCTTTAAGACCTTCAATCTCTAATACACGACCAGAGAATTCGTTGATCTTACCTGCTTTCTCAACCGTTAATAAACCTTCTTTGATACCGTAGTAAGGGATAGCATGTACTAGGTCACGTAAAGTGATACCTGGTTGCATTTCACCTTTAAAACGAACCAATACAGATTCTGGCATATCAAGTGGCATAACACCTGTTGCAGCAGCGAACGCTACAAGACCAGAACCCGCTGGGAATGAAATACCTAGAGGGAAACGAGTATGAGAATCACCACCAGTACCAACAGTATCTGGTAATAACATACGGTTTAACCATGAGTGAATTACACCGTCACCTGGACGAAGTGAAACACCGCCGCGGTTCATGATGAAATCAGGTAATGTGTGATGTGTGTTTACATCAACTGGCTTAGGGTATGCAGATGTATGACAGAAAGACTGCATTGTTAAGTCTGCAGAGAAACCTAGACAAGCTAAATCTTTAAGCTCATCACGTGTCATAGGACCTGTTGTATCTTGAGAACCAACAGTTGTCATTTTCGGCTCACAGTATTGACCTGGACGAACACCAGCAACACCACATGCTTTACCAACCATCTTCTGTGCTAAAGAGTAACCTTTACCAGTATCTTCAGCGTCAACTGGCTTAGCGAATAAGTCAGTTTCACCTAAACCTAGTGCTTCACGAGCACGGCCTGTTAAACCACGACCGATAATTAGAGGAATACGGCCACCAGCGCGTACTTCGTCTAATAATACTGGGCTTAGTTCAAACTCAGCGATAACTTCATCGCCTTTCTTAACTACGCCTTCGTATGGGAAGATGTCAATCACATCGCCCATGTTCATTTTTTGAACGTCTAATTCAATTGGTAAAGCACCTGAATCTTCCATTGTGTTGTAGAAGATAGGAGCGATCTTACCACCTAAACAAACACCACCAGTGCGCTTGTTAGGAACGTGAGGAATGTCATCCCCCATGAACCATAATACTGAGTTAGTTGCAGATTTACGTGAAGAACCAGTACCTACAACATCACCAACGTATGCTAATTGAATACCGTCTTTTTGTAATTCTTCGATTTGCTTGATTGGACCAACTGAACCTTGCTCATCTGGCGTGATACCTTCACGTTCCATTTTAAGCATTGCTTTAGCGTGAACAGGGATATCTGGACGAGACCATGCATCTGGTGCAGGAGATAAGTCATCAGTGTTTGTTTCACCAGTAACTTTAAATACTTTAACTGTGATTTTTTCTGCAACAGCTGGCTTTGAAGTGAACCACTCACCTTCTGCCCAAGATTGCATAACAGCTTTAGCTGCTTCGTTGCCCGCTTCAGCTTTTTCTTTAACGTCATAAAACGCATCAAACATTAATAATGTTTTCTTAAGACCTGAAGCTGCAGTTTCAGCTAAAGCGCCATCTTCTAAAAGGTCAATCATAGGTTGGATGTTGTAACCACCTAACATAGTACCTAATAATTCAGTTGCTTTTTCTGCGCTTAAGATTGATGAGCTTGCTTCGCCTTTTGCAACAGCAGCTAAGAAACCAGCTTTTACATATGCTGCATCGTCAACGCCCGGAGGTACACGATTTGATAAAAGGTCTAATAGGAATTCTTCTTCGCCTGCAGGAGGATTTTTAACTAATTCTACTAAAGCGGCTGTTTGCTCTGCGTCTAACGGCTTAGGTACAACACCTTCCGCTGCGCGTTCTTCTACGTGTTTACGATATTCTTGAAGCACGACATTCACCTCTGTGTGATACGTGACATTAATTAGTAAGCCCATTACAAATCAATGTCTTTGATTATAAAAATTCGGTATGGATTATACGTGAATAGCCTATAAAATTGAATAAACAGGCCAATCACGAAATTTATAGTTGATATAGACGAGACTAATAGTACTTATAAAACAACAAGTTGAAAAGTCACATTTTTGTAACAACTGCTCAACCTGTGACTATTGTCTAATCCAGCAAGTTAAAAATAGCCTATTTACTCTATTTTTGCTCATTTTGACAGGTGATATTCGCTATCATAGATGGCTGAATGTAACTCTTAGCCACGCGATGATCGTCAAAATCTTCCACTCCTTGTATAACTTCCAATTGATAAGCTTTGCCAGAACAAATCGTTTTTGCGTGTCTTAATATAAACATCGACATCTGTGCAAAATGGGTATCATTATTTCTAAGCACTGTGACTTGGTAGCTATTGTTTGAAATAACTTTTTGTTCAAAGCGTACGTGATGATCAAAATCCCACTGACTGTGATCTATTTCTTTCTCTGTTGACGAACAGGCAGACAAGGCAAAAGCACTAGCTAGTAATATGATTTTTTTCATTATTTTCCTTAATAATCATTACTACGAAAGTTTACGTTACCACAATGATATAAATGCTACAAAAAGTTTAGATCCAGCTCTTTTATAAAGAAAGGAAGCAAAGTTTGTAATTTATTCTACAATTTCATTAGTTTTCATAGCGTCAGAACAAAAAATGAGTAAAATACGCGCCGAAAATAACTATTCAATTTGACGACATCATTAAGGAATAAAAAATGCGTCTTTTAAAATCTTCTCAACTAGCTACATTAATAGGTTTGTCATTGGCATCTAGCGCTGTATTTGCTGACAACACACCTTCTGCCGAGTCACTAGTAGGTAAAACTTACCTGGGTGGTCACGGTATGTACATCAAAACAGATAACGACCGTTTATTTACTGCTAACCCTAACTCTGCAATCGATCACGGTTCGGGCGTAGGTGCAGAATTAGGTTACCGCATCTCAGAGTTTTACGAAGCTCGTTTATCACTGACTGATTTAAATTTGAATGCTGATCACCCAGCATACGATATTCCTTCAGGTTCAAGTGTAGCGATGGACTTATTGTACTTCCCTAACAAGGCAAACTTCTATGTTGTTGGTGGTGCTGACTTCTTAGACGTTGATAAGTCTAACTTATCAGCAGATTTAGGTATGGGTTACCGCCATTACTTTAATCACAACACTGCACTTTATGTAGAAGGTAAAGGTCACTATCAACTAGATGATAATTACACAGATTTCTCATCTAAGATTGGTTTTATCTACTACTTCGGTGTGGAAGCAGGCTCTGCTAAAAAGCCTTTGCCAGCAAACAATGTAGCAGCCGTAACACCAGTAGATACTGACAAAGATGGCGTTATCGATAGCCGTGACAAATGTCCTAGCACACCGATGGTAGACAAAGTTGACGTAAATGGTTGTACTATCTTCACGAAGAAGCAAGAAGTTATCGACTTATTGATTAACTTTGATAACGATAAGAGTGCAATCAAGCCGCAATACAAATCTGAAGTTGCTCGCGTGGCAAAATTCATGAAGCTTTACCCACACTCCAAATTGGTGATCAATGGTCATACATCTTCAGTTGGTAGCGCTAAGCACAATGAAAAGCTTTCACAAGACCGTGCCCAAGCGGTTGTTGATATGTTAGTGAATGGTTTTGGTATCTCAGCTAGCCGTTTAGAAGCGGAAGGTCACGGTGAATCACAACTAGTGAACCCTGCTAATACTGCAAAAGCTCATGCTGAAAACCGTCGTATTCAAGCGACAATGAAGATCGTTAAGAAGTACCCTGAAAAACGTTAATCACATTTTTCAATAGATACAAAAAAGGCCAGCATTTGCTGGCCTTTTTCATAAAAGAAATCAGTTAATTACTTTTTCTTTTTCATCGCTTTAGCATTTGGAAGGTCAGTGATTGAACCTTCAAAAATTTCTGCTGCTAAACCAATTGATTCGTTTAATGTTGGGTGAGCGTGAACTGTTAATGCTACGTCTTCTGCGTCAGCACCCATTTCAACTGCTAAACAGATTTCACCTAACATTTCACCAGCGTTGATACCAACAATAGCACCACCTAATACACGGCCAGTTTCTTTTTCGAAGATCATCTTCGTTTTACCTTCTGTACGTGCTGAAGCAATTGCACGACCTGAAGCTGCCCATGGGAAGTTAGCTACTTCGATGTTTAAGCCTTGTTCTTTCGCTTCTTTCTCAGTTACACCAACCCAAGCCATTTCTGGATCTGTGTAAGCGATTGAAGGGATACAACGTGGGTCGAATACGTGCTTCTTACCAGCAATAACTTCAGCAGCAACGTGTGCTTCATGTACCGCTTTGTGAGCAAGCATAGGTTGACCGACAACATCACCGATAGCGAAGATGTTAGATACGTTAGTACGTAATTCGTTAGATACGTTGATGAAACCACGCTCATCTACGTTTACGCCAGCTTTGTCAGCGTCAACTAAGTGACCGTTTGGCTTACGACCAACAGCAACTAAGATCTTATCGTAACGAACTTGGCCTTCAGGCGCGTTCTTACCTTCGAATGTTACGTATAAACCGTCGTCTTTAGCGTCTACTGCAACAACTTTAGTTGACAACATGATGTTGAACTTCTTCTTGTTGTACTTAGTGTAAACTTGAACGATATCTTTATCTGCAGCAGGCACTAATTGGTCAGCAAATTCTACTACTGAAACGTTTGCACCTAATGCATTGTAAACTGTACCCATTTCTAGACCGATAATACCACCACCTAGAACAAGCATTTCACCAGGAACGTCTTTAAGCTCTAAAGCACCTGTTGAATCGATAACACGAGGGTCATCGTTAGGGATAAATGGTAAATCAATTACTGAAGAACCACATGCGATGATTGCATTGTCAAAAGAAATAGTTGTTTGACCGTCTCCACCTTCAACAACGATTGTCTTGTCTGAAGTGAATTTACCGTAACCAGTCACTGTTTTAACTTTACGTTGCTTAGACATACCAGCTAAGCCGCCCGTTAATTGACCAATTACGCTGTCTTTCCAATCACGGATTTTATCTAAATCGATTTGTGGTGCACCAAAAGTAACACCGTGTGATGCCATATCAGCTGCATCATCAATAACTTTAGCAACGTGAAGTAACGCTTTAGATGGGATACAACCAACGTTCAAACAAACACCACCTAAGGTTTTACGACTTTCTACTAAAACTACGTCTAAACCTAAATCTGCCGCGCGGAATGCTGCTGAATAACCGCCTGGACCTGCACCTAAAACTACTACCTGAGTTTTAATTTCGTTGCTCATGCTAACCTCAAATTAACTAAGTGAACTTGGTGTTTATCCGCGAGTACTTCAACAAACACCAATATATTATTTTTTCTGCTGCGAAGTGTACTCAATATTGAGAAACTTCGCTATAAATTAATCAATTAATGTCGGTAACAATAAAAGCTTACTTATAAACTTTCAGTATTGTTACCGACTTTATTGCGCTATTGTCGACTAAAGTACTAGCTTACGAATATCTGTCATCACTTGAGATAAGTGAACAGAGAAACGTGCAGCAACAGCACCATCAATCACACGGTGATCGTATGATAGTGACAATGGCAACATTAAACGAGGAACAAACTCTTTACCATTCCACTTTGGTTTCATTTCTGATTTTGAAACACCTAAGATAGCAACATCTGGCGCATTTACGATTGGTGTAAACGCAGTACCACCGATACCACCTAAACTTGAAATAGTAAAACAGCTACCTTGCATGTCAGCAGCTTTAAGTTTGCCTTCACGTGCCTTCATACTTGTTTCTAAAAGTTCTTTAGAAAGTTCGTAGATACCTTTCTTATCAACGTCACGAATCACTGGTACAACAAGACCTGTTGGTGTATCTACCGCAACACCGATGTGACAGTACTTCTTCATGATTAAGCTTTCACCATCTTCACTCAAGCTTGAGTTGAATACAGGATAAGCTTTAAGTGCGTTTGCAGCAGCTTTCATGATGAATACTAATGGTGTGATCTTAAAACCAAGCTTTTGCTTTTCACACACTAAGTTTTCAGCTTTACGGAACGCTTCAACTTCAGTGATATCAGCTTCGTCAAACTGTGTAACATGTGGAATAGTTACCCAGTTACGGTGTAAGTTAGGGCCAGAGATCTTCTGAATACGTGTTAATGCAACTTCTTCAACTTCACCAAACTTGCTGAAATCAACTGGCTTACGGTCGATAATTTGTAAGCCACCGCCAGCATTGCTACCAACTGAAGAGCCAGCATTTGCCTTCGGGCGAGATAATTCGTATTTAACGTAAGACTGAACATCTTCTTTTAAGATACGGTTCTTAGGACCAGTACCTTTAACCTTAGTTAAATCAACACCAAACTCACGTGCTAAACGGCGAATTGAAGGTGACGCATAAATGTTACCTGTTTTGAACTCACCAGCAGATGGGTGATGCGGAACAGGCGCTGCTTTCTTAGCTGGTGCCGGCGCAGCTGCAGGAGCTGCTTTAGGCGCTTCAGCAACTGGCGCAGGTGCAGGTTGTTCAATAGCAGCTGGTGCGCCGCTGTTAGTTTCTAACTTAACAACCAATGAACCTTGCTTAACTTTGTCACCATTGTTGATGAATACTTCTTTCACGATACCAGCGTGAGTAGAAGGCACATCCATTGTTGCTTTATCAGTTTCTAAAGTGATTAAGCCGTCTTCTTCTTGTACTTCGTCTCCAACAGAAACAAGTACATCGATTACGTCTACTTCACCATCTTCACCGATATCAGGAACAACAACTTCGATAACTTCACTGCCACCAGCAGCAGCCGAAGCTGGCGCAGGTGCTTCAACTGGAGCAGGCGCTTCAACAGGCGCTGGAGCTTCTACTTTTGGCTCTTCAGCCGGTGCTTCAGCAGCTGGTGCTTCACTTGCACCTGCGGCTTTCAATTCACCAATTACATCGCCTTCTTTGATTTTGTCACCAACAGCAACACTTAAAGATACTAACTCACCAGCATTTGGTGCAGGAATATCCATAGATGCTTTGTCAGTTTCAACCGTTACGATGCCTTCATCAGCTTCCAATGTGTCACCAACGGCAACACATATTTCGATTACTTCAACTTCGTCACCGCCAACATCTGGGACTAGAATTTGTTGAATATCAGACATTTTATTCTCCTAAATCCTATTAAGCGTAAAGTGGGTTAAGTTTGTCAGCGTCAATTTCAAAACGCTTGATTGCATCAGCAACCACTTTACGGTCAACTTCACCACGGTTAGCTAATTCGTATAACGAAGCAACTACAATGTATGCAGCGTTAACTTCGAAGTGACGACGTAAGTTTGCACGGCTATCTGAACGACCAAAACCATCTGTACCTAAACAACGGTAGTCAGTGTCGATAAAGGCACGAACTTGGTCTGAGTAAGCTTTCACATAGTCAGTTGCAGCAATAGCAGGACCAGCATCTTTAGTGATCACTTGACCAATGTATGGTACTTGTGGGTCTGCTTCAGGGTTTAACATGTTCTTACGAATTACGTCTTGACCTTCACGTGCTAACTCGTTGAATGAAGTCACTGAGTAAACGTCAGAAGATACACCGTAGTCTTCAGATAAGATCTTCGCCGCTTCGCGAACTTGAAGAAGGATAGTACCTGAACCCATTAACTGAACATTTGCTTTAGCATCTTTTGCTTCAACACGGTCTAACTTGTAGATACCTTTGATGATCTTATCAGCGATATCTTTGTCTTCCGGCATTGCTGGGTGCTGGTAGTTCTCGTTCATCAATGTGATGTAGTAGAAAATATTTTCGTTGTTTTCGTACATACGACGTAAGCCGTCACGTACGATAACTGCTACTTCAAAACCGTAAGTTGGATCGTAAGTCACACAGTTAGGGATTAAGCCCGCTTGAACGTGCGAATGACCATCTTGGTGTTGTAAACCTTCACCGTTAAGTGTTGTACGACCTGACGTAGCACCTAATAAGAAACCACGTGCTTGGCTATCACCTGCTGCCCATGCTAAATCACCAACACGTTGGAAACCGAACATTGAGTAGTAAATGTAGAACGGAATAGTAGTCGCATTACACGTTGAGTAAGAAGTACCAGAAGCAACCCAAGATGCCATTGCACCTAACTCGTTAATACCTTCTTGTAGTACTTGACCTTTTTTGTCTTCACGGTAGTAAGCAACTTGGTCAGCATCTTGAGGAACGTATTTTTGACCTTCGTTCGCGTAGATACCTACTTGGCGGAATAAACCTTCCATACCAAATGTACGTGCTTCATCAGGGATGATTGGTACAACACGCTTACCAATTTTCTTGTCTTTTAATAAAGCATTTAATACACGTACAAATGTCATTGTTGATGACACTTCACGATCACCTGAACCTTTAGTGATTGCTTCAAATGCTTTAAGTGGTGGAATTTCCATGCTTTCATCAGCTTGAACACGACGAGCAGGTAATGAACCGCCTAATGCTTCACGACGTGCCCGCATGTATTGCATTTCAGGGCTGTCATCTTCAAAACGAAAGAATGGTAATTCTTCGATTTGGTCATCAGCGATAGGCATGTTGAAACGATCGCGGTATTGCTTGATTGATTCAATGTCCATTTTCTTAACGTTGTGAGCAACGTTTTGCGCTTCACCAGACTCACCTAAACCAAAACCTTTAACTGTCTTAGCTAAGATAACTGTTGGACGACCTTTTGTCTTAACAGCTTTGTCGTATGCAGCGTAAACTTTAACAGGATCGTGACCACCACGGTTTAAGCGCCAGATGTCTTCGTCAGACATGTTAGCAACCATAGACGCTGTCTCTGGGAACTTGCCAAAGAAGTTGTCACGAGTGTACTTACCGCCTTTTGCTTTACAGTTTTGGTATTCACCATCTACTGTTTCGTTCATCAGCTGTAATAACTTACCAGAAGTATCACGAGCTAATAATGGATCCCAGTAAGAACCCCAGATAACTTTGATAACTTCCCAGCCTGCGCCGCGGAATGTACCTTCTAACTCTTGAATGATTTTACCGTTACCACGAACAGGACCATCAAGACGTTGTAAGTTACAGTTGATGATGAATGTTAGGTTATCTAAGTTCTCGCGAGCCGCAAGACCAATAGCACCTAGTGATTCTGGCTCATCACATTCACCGTCACCTAAGAAACAGTAAACACGCTGATTTGAACAATCTTTGATGCCACGGTTAGTTAAGTATTTTAGGAAACGAGCTGTGTAGATAGCTTGAAGTGGACCTAAGCCCATAGAAACTGTAGGGAACTGCCAAAAATCATCCATTAGGTGTGGATGTGGGTAAGAAGATAAACCGTTACCATCAACTTCCTGACGGAAGTTATCCATTTGCTCTTCAGTTAAACGACCTTCTAAGAATGCGCGACCGTAAATACCTGGAGAGATATGACCTTGTGCAAAAATAAAGTCACCGCCGTCTTGTGGGCTAGCAGCTTTGAAGAAATGGTTAAAACCAACATCATATAACATCGCAGACGAAGCGAATGAACCAATGTGACCACCTAGCTCTAAGTTTTTCTTAGAAGCGCGTAGTACTAATGCCATTGCATTCCAACGAATTGCTGCACGAATTCGCGCTTCAATTGTTTGGTCAGCAGGCATATGTGGTTCTTGTCCCGGAGGAATAGTATTTACATAAGCTGTTGTAGCGTCGAATGGTAAGTGAGTACCACTGCGACGAGCTTGGTCAATTAACTTCTCTAATAAGAAATGTGCACGCTCTGGACCTTCGTTTTCCAAAACGGCTTCCATTGATTCGATCCACTCTTGTGTTTCTAAAGAGTCTAGATCCATGTTCTCTGGGAGCTCAGACATAATTACTTAGTCTCCGATTGTTATTAATATTTAAAATTTGTAGAACAAAACTCGTTATCTAATATAGTTAACTATTTCAACTTCGTTTTGTTCTGCTAACTGTTTACAGCTAATTAATTCGCTGCATTCTGCGCATTGAGCGCTCCATCCGGCTTTGCTCTTCCGTCAGGTTTAATAATACTTCTTCAATAAACGCTAAGTGGCGGTGACTTGCACCCCAAGCTTTCTGTGGTTGGCCACTAATGATGGCATCCATTAAGCGCGTTCTATATTCAGCAATTTTGGCCGACACTTCTGGTCGTTTAGCCAAAATCGTTAAATTCTTTTCAATGTTATCGGTTAATAGCGGCGACATGCTTCTTGCTAATTGCAAAATAACAGCGTTATGTGACGCTGCACATATCGCTAAATAAAAATCGCAAACCGCTTCCGCTTCTGCACGGTAATCGTTTTCGATCTGCGCATTACCAATAGCTTCGTGTTTTTTTTGAATCTCATCAAAATCAGCTTGTGTACCACGCATCGCAGCATAATAAGCTGACATACCTTCAATTCCGTGACGAAACTCTAGCAAGTCAAACTGGACTTCTTTGTCTTTCGACATCAAATCAAAGAGTGGATCAGAAAACCCAGATAAAATGTTGTCACTTACAAAAGTGCCACCACCTTGTTTACGATTAACTAACCCTTTTGCTTCCAGTTTTTGTATCGCTTCTCTTAATGACGGACGTGAAACATCAAATTGTTTTGCAAGCTCTCTTTCCGGTGGCAGTTTTTGCCCCGCTTTTAAGCTGCCTTCCAAAATCATCGATTCTAATTGCTCTAGAATCACGTCTGATAATTTAGGCTGTTTCACTGTTTGTTTAATGCTTTCAAAAGCCATATTTTCGTCACTAAAATCAACTTTTTACCTTATGAGTTTATACACAATTTGTGGATAAAAAATTAAAGGTAAATTGGTATTACCAATAAACAAATTCATGTAAAAATAGCAAAAAATGCCCGTTTTGTAAATAGAGCATAGCTTAGATGTTCAAAAAACCAACTAAACAGGTGTTTGAAATATTTGGATATTTAAGCAAAATATTTTTAGAGTAGTTTGAATGCTGTTCTAAAAAATAGAGGGCTTAAAGATTGTCAGAAATAAACAGGCAGACAAATCAATTATTCATCTATGTACTGTTTAAGTTCATCAGGAATAGGCATTGGTTTAAGAGGATTTACATCTGCTCCTCCTGTATTCCCTTTTGGCACCCAAATACGAGAAAAGATTACAGACGCGATTATTCTAAAGGTTTGTCCAATCACTTCTCTAACATCACTTCTCTGCCAACCAACCTTTAGCATCCAGCAATGAGATATAGTATGAGGAATAACGTACTTCTGTCCCAATATGTGAGCGAATTCTAGGTGCTTAAAACTCAAATCGTAGTTGGCATTGTTATACGCTACTTTTGCTTGAGCCATTTCATTATCAAAAGCAAGTTTTAGTTTATTATTCATCTGTCACCTCATTTAAATATTTAAAGGGCACATTTTAATAAAGGTAATCATGAGTTAATTGAATAAACTAGCTAATCTTGCATTGAGGCTGTTATTTAATAGTGGCTTAATCAGGGTGAAGGGTGTGAAGTTTTCTAGGGCCGGTTAACAGCCCTAGGAAAGAGGTACGACTAACTGATAACGCCAGTTAAGATCAAAATTGAAATAACCGCTAAGAACAATAACAATGTGCGTTTTGCTAATCGTACTAAAAGACAAGGCTCAGCTGTACAATCATCTGCGTCAACCATAAAGTCCTCTGATTTTTGTGCTACGCCTGCCAGTATTCTATAAGGCTGTTTGTTTACATCAAATGTGTACTCTAACCACGTTGGCAACGCACGCGAGAAATGACCAACAAACATATAGCCAAATGAAACTAACCTTACTGGCAGCCAATCAACCCAAAAGATCACAGCTCTGTTAAAGCTATCTACCTGTTCTGTTTTTTCACATTCAGTATTTTCGCATTGCTCTTCATTCACCTTTGCTAATAAACGATAGAAAAGTGCACCGGGCGCGCCAAAAACAACAAAAAACAACATAACGGAAATAAAATATCTGAAATTTAGCCAAATTAACGATTGGCCAAAGCCCATTTCTTCTAGGTTTTTATCTTGTTTAAGTTGCTTATGATGCATTGAGCACGTTGTTTGCTCACCTTTAAAGGCAGCTGTTAGATATTGCTTATAACACTCTCTCGTTTTCACACATCCAAAACAAACGATAAGCACCAGAGTTGAAATAACAAGGTGTAGAAAACCATCTTCAACTAATGTTAGAAGAAAGTAGCACACTGCTACAGGCAGAATGATAAAAATTGCACTAGCTAGCTGCGAGCTGTTTGGTGAGCCAAAAAACTTCAAACCAGTAAAAAACTGATAGTACTGTTTAAAGTAGGTATTAAACTGCCAAGCCGATGACGATAAATACTTTTCAGCTGCTAAAGCTATCAATAAGCTGATTAAACTCATTTTGTTCTCTCAAATTTAGGTCGATACCAAGTGTTTATATTTGTCCCAATCAAATGCTGGCCCTGGATCTGTTTTTCTTCCCGGCGCAATATCACAATGACCGGTGATATTGTCAGCAATGTTTGGGTAGTGTTCCTTTAAACACTTAGTTACCAAGCTAAGTTGTTGATATTGTAATTCAGTATAAGGAATTTCATCAGTACCTTCCAGCTCTATACCTATAGAGAAGTCATTACATTTTTCACGCCCTTGATAACTAGATACTCCAGCGTGCCACGCTTTATTATCAAAAGAAACGTACTGAACTATTTCGCCATCTCTACGTATTAATAAGTGTGCAGATACCTGTAATTGATATATTTCTTCAAAAAATGGGTCACGTGAAGGGTCTAAACGCCCTAAAAATAGATCAGTGATATAAGGGCCACCAAATTTGCCAGGCGGCAAAGAGATATTGTGAATAACAAGTAGATTAATGTTATCTTCACTTGCTCTTTTTGTGAAATATGGGCTCGTTTTTTTGTCCGCGTTTACCAGCCAACCATCAATTATTTTCATATCGCTCGTCGTTAAGCTATTGAATAATACTCATTGTATTACACATAATAATGTATTAGTAAAAAATTCTAAGGAAGATAACAGCTATGTCTAATCAAGATTCAAGTAATTCAATAGGCAAGGTATTTATATGGATAGCATGGGCAATTGCAATGGCTGTTTTAGTATACGCGTTTCAAACCTACTTAGATAACCAATATAACCCGAACCAAGATCCTGAGTACTCGATGAATAGTAGAGGACAAGCTGAAGTAGTTTTAAAACAGAATAGACAAGGCCACTACGTTACAAGAGGCTTTATTAATGATTACCCTGTTACTTTCTTGCTAGATACTGGTGCCACAAACGTTTCAGTACCAAGCCATATTGCAGATAAAATTGGTCTAATGGGTCAAGGAAACTATCGAGTACAAACCGCTAATGGTTCAATCATGGTAAGTGGAACAATGTTAGATAGTGTAGCAATTGGCAATATTGAAGTCTTTAACGTCGATGCAAGCATAAACCCCAAAATGAATAGTGATGAAATTCTATTAGGCATGAGTGTGCTAAAAAGAGTAGAATTCACCCAACGTGGAAAAACACTCATTCTGAGAAGCCTTAACAATAACTATTAATTTCTTAACAGTGTAAATTCCAACACCTTAAACTAAACACGTAAACCAGATAATTAAGAGATTTTTAAATGCTAGCCTCTACATTACAGCAAGATATCGAAAACGCTATAGCTCAAGCACTATGTGAAGACTTAGGTGTTAATTCGGTTTCAGATATTACCTTTGCACAAGATGTTACCGCAGAACTGATTCCTGCAGAAAACACTGCTGTTGCAAATGTTATCACCAGAGAAGAGTGTATCGTTTGTGGCGTTGAGTGGGTAAACGAAGTCTTTAATATATTGAATAAACAGCTGGCACTGTCTGGAGAACAAGAAACAAAGATTACTTGGTTTGTGAATGATGGACAGTCTGTAAAAGCGAATACTACTTTGTTCGAAGTAACGGGTAATGCTAGAGCATTGCTAACAGGTGAACGTACCGCACTTAATTTTTTCCAGTCACTTTCTGCCACTGCAACCGTAACGAGCAAATATGTTGCATGTTTAGCTGATACAGCAACAAAGCTTCTAGACACTCGAAAAACGATACCAGGTCTACGCAATGCGCAAAAGTATGCTGTTAAATGTGGTGGTGGTGTCAATCATCGCATTGGCTTATACGACGCGTTCTTAATCAAAGAAAATCACATCGCGGCGTGTGGCGGTATTACAAAAGCGATAGCAACAGCAAGAACTAACCATCCAACGAAAACCGTTGAAGTTGAAGTTGAGAATATAGAAGAATTAACAGAAGCTTTAAAAGCAGCGTCTGACATTATTATGTTAGACAATTTCACACCTGAGATGATTGAACAAGCAGTTATACTGACAAAAGAAATCACGGATGGACAAACGAAGTTAGAAGTTTCGGGTAATATGACGCTAGAAAAACTAACTGAGTATGCAAAAGCTGGTGTTGATTTCATTTCTGTAGGCGCACTAACAAAGCACATAAATGCTGTAGATCTATCAATGCGTTTTGTTTAATTGTTTGTTTTTTGGAAAAGCAACGTCAATAAAATTGACAGTTTGACCAATAAATCAAATACGAAAGCTTTACTATTTTGATTTTTAACACATTTGTGACATATAAATTGCGATAAAAATTAGCAAAACGTTAAAAAAAAGTACATTTTTTGTTCGAAAACAAAAAAAAACGCTATTTTTTAAAAAAAATGTGTCAGAAAGTTTTACATTTGCGATTTTTTGTCGCACTATGAATTTAGCCCCCGTAATAACTGGTATGGATATTTGTATTATGAAAAAATTGAACACTATTAAGAAAGCTAAAGGTTTTACTTTAATCGAATTAATGATCGTTGTAGCGATTATCGGTATTTTGGCAGCGGTAGCATTACCTGCTTACCAAACATACGCTGCTCGCGCAGAGTTCTCTGAAGCTATTCTAGCAACAGGTGTTTACAAAAACGCTGCAAACATTGCTGCACAAACTCGCGGTGTTACTGCTGCTAACCTTAATGCTGGTGCAAACGGTATTCCTGCTGCAAACGATCCAGGTGCATTAGTTGGTGACGTTGTGACAGGTGCAACTATGGCAAGTGGTGTAATCCAAGTGACAACGAACTTAAGTGCAGGTGCTGTAACTAACGCAACTTATCACCTACGTGCAGCCGATGCTTCAGGTGGTGGTTTAACGTGGAGCGTAGCTACTTCATCTACTTGTTTATCTGCTGGTTTATGTTAATCAACTGATATTCGAAAAAGCTCCTCTTGCAGGAGCTTTTTTTATTTCCTGAAATAAATTCAATTTCACTCTCCTCTTCTGTCAATATTTTAAGATGACTAAAGCACATCGAGTTACTCTACTTTTTCTATTAGCCTTATCGTTAATATATTTGATTTATACGCTAGCTTTTCCAGGCGCTTTTTACTTCGATGATCACCGTCCTCTTAGCAAACTAGCTTTTGTTGATAACTTCGGCTCTGCGATGGAGTTCATTAGGAGTGAAGCCTCGGGCGATTTAGGCCGCCCTCTTTCCATGATAACCTTCTTATTAAATCTGGAGGATTGGCCTAATAATCCTTCCGGCTTTTTGCAGGTTAATATATTTATTCACCTTATCAATGGTGTACTGGTTTTCATTCTTACTCATTTGCTATTAAGGCTTATACAATTAAAGGCAACACGAGCCACACCTCACATTCAGTTGATAGCAGTAATAGCTGCTGTATTTTGGCTTGCATTACCTATACATACAGCAACAAATTTAATTTCCATCCAGCGAATGGCTAGCTTTTCGTCATTCTTCATTTTGATGGGCTGCACTGTCTACTTAGCCTTGTTACTAAAACAAAGTGACTTAAAATCCGAAATAGAAGGTATTGTTGCTAAAAAGACCTATTTGACTCAAATGTCAGTACTAGGGCTTTTTACTTTACTAGCCATGTTAGCAAAAGAAAACGGCGTGTTGTTACCAACACTGGTGCTTATTTTAGAGTTAACCTTACTAGCTCATGTTAAACAAATATCTGCCAACCGGCAGCTACGTATTTATACCCTCGCTTTGTTATTTTTATTAGTCCTAGCGGCTTTAATCTGGTATTCATTTAAGATTGGCCTCACACCTGAAGGGAGAAACTTTACGCTACTAGAAAGACTAGCAAGTCAGCCGTTAATATTAATAGAATATGTGAGTTTGAGTTTTTTCCCTATTAGTGAACAAATAAATCCATTTCACGATAATTACCTGCAACTCAATAAAACAAAACTACAATTCATTCTTGGAATAGTTATTGTTGTTTCAGCTGTCATTTTCAGCTGCCTAACTAGAAAAAAATATCCACTAATAGCCTTTGCTATTTTGTGGTTTGTAGGAGCACACTTGATTGAGTCAAGTGTTATTCCATTGGAATATTTCTTTTTGCACAGAAATTACCTTCCCCTAGTTGGTCCATGCATAGCCATTGTAGTTGCACTTGCAAATCACTCATCCAAATACAAAAAAGCACTACAAGTTGCATTTGGATTCTATCTAATATTCATCTTCCTCAGTTTAGTGCAAACCACAAGTATTTGGGGAGACGCAAACAGGTCATCGGAGACTTGGTTCATGACTCAAAAGGGCTCAGCGAGAGCGTCAGGCTTTTTAACTGAGCAACTGATGAAAGAAAATAAGGTAAAAGAAGCTTGGCTTGCGCTTGAACTACAAATAGAAAATTGTCCAAGTTGCTTAGATAACAAACTGCAAGCTATGATTTTGTCATGCATGCTAGGACAGAATCAACGCACAGATGAACTCTATCAAGCGTCAATAAAACAGTCCTCAGATGGCAGCCCTTTGTATAGGTCTCCTTCTGCACTGCCCAATGCTTTCTACTATTTATCAAATAACCAATGTAGCGCAATCGACGCCAAGCAACTAATTGATTTGAACATCAATATTTTGGAAAATCCTCATTTATTAAGCAACCAGCACAGGCAACTCTATTTGAATTTATTCAACCTATATCACTTTGAAGGACAATTTGACAAAGCAGAAGAAAATTTAATCAGTGCTTGGGGGGAAGATCATAGTCATTTAACTGCATACAAATTAATATCCTTTTATGAAAAACAGGGAGAGTTAGAAAAAGCCCATCTTTTTGTGAACAAGGAAATGTGTAAACACCTACCATCAAGGGATATACTAAGAAAGCAAGCAATTGCTCGTTGTGATGAAGCAAAGCTCAGATACAAAGAGACTGTTCATTAACTATTGATAAGGACATTTTTGGTGTTAGTTAAGAATGAAAAACATGTTATCGCTTTTTATGTAGCTATCTTGCTAGTTACTTTTTTGCTTTACTTGCCTGGTTTAAATGGTGCGCTCTACTATGACGATATTAGGCCAATTGAAAAGCTTAGACAGTTAGCCAACACTGAAAATGTACTTCAGTTCATTTTTGCGGAAGATTCAGGGCCAGTCGGTCGTTCCATTTCTATGATGAGTTTCTGGTTGCATCATGTTGTTGGCGCCACAGATACTAAATCATTATTAACAATAAACGTCGGTATTCACCTGTTAAATGCAACCCTAGTAGGACTAATTACTTACCTACTAGCCATCCTAACCACTCAGAATAGAGAACAAATCAGACGCAAAGCTGCAACCACAGGTTTAATAGGATTGGCGGTATGGGGATTATTGCCAATTCACGCAGCCACAGTACTAATAGCAATTCAAAGAATGGCTGAACTTTCAACCCTATTTATGCTATTAGGCATGGCTGCATATTGCTATGGCCTAGTATTACAATTGAGGCTCCACCATAAAACTGGTACTGCTGACCTAAAGCTCAGTCATTTTCCAGTCTTATTACAACTATCTGGTATTCTCGTAGGAACATGTTTGGCAGTCTTTTCCAAAGAAAATGGAATACTACTGCCAATATTAGTATTGGCGGTTGAGTTAACACTTCTTTGCCAAATTAGCGCGATAGATAAATTTAGACGGCTTCGTACCACTGCGGCCTTAATTTCTCTGTTAGTCATATTAGGTTATTTAATATATACAGTTGTTTTTGAAGGTCATTCAACTCAAGGTCGATACTTCACACCAATCGAAAGACTAGTAAACCAGCCTTTAGTATTACTTGATTATTTAAAATTGGCCTTCATTCCTGAAGTTATTAGAATAAACCCCTTTCACGACTCTCTATATGTGAAAAGTAGTTTGTTAAGCTCGCTTAGCTGTGTGCTTTTTGTCGCCTGTATTGTTGGCGCAATATTATTCCGCAAACGGTTTCCAGTGCTTTCATTTGCAATTCTGTGGTTCACTTTTGCTAATATTCTAGAATCTACCGTAATCAACTTGGAGCCGGTTTTCTTACATCGTAGTTACCTAGCTTTGATAGGCCCAGCCATTGCTTTGGCGTTTTTTATCGGTAGTAACACCAACCTTAAGATAGAAAAGGTCAAATATATTGGCCTGTCACTCTACTTAGCTGTATTAAGTTTTCAATTATTTCAAACAAGTTCTACATGGGGAACACCGCTATACGCAAGTTATGTTTGGAATAATGAGCAAACAGAATCGAATAGAGCAAAAGAACATCTCGCTCTACAGCTTTTTAATCAAGGTCATGCTGATAAATCTTTAGCCTTGCTTTCAAAAGCTACATTACAATGTGATGATTGTGGTGGTTTGTCAGCACAAACTTTGTTTTCAGCTTGTTTAGCAAATGACGCTACACAGGTACAAACTCAATACAATAACTTGCTCTCCTTGGCTGTAAAAACTCGTAATACTCGTCCGATCCCAAGTAAACTCAATATAACTTATTCTGCTGTTAAGAACGGCGACTGTCAGTTAGTTTCAGTTGAACAATTAAAGCAACTAAATAAAGCATTTGTAAATGCTCCAGCTTCCCCATTTAATAGCCCTATTGGCTTTTACCAAAATCTATATGTGATATCTATGGCCGAACAAGATGTGACATCAGCAACAAAATGGCTAATGGAAGCTTGGCAGCACCAAAAAGCATTTGTATTAGCAAGAGAGCTATTGTTATTGTCTAATGATTCCATACTTAATCGTACGGTTGTTAGAGAGTTCTGTAATGAAACTCCTAAGTCCATATTTTTAGATCATATTCACCAACATGAATGTACGCAGTTGCAAACGATATTAAGGCAAAGAAAATGAAAACAGTCTCAGTTGTAATTCCTGCAAAAAATGAAGAGCCTAGTATTGGTAAACTAGTACAGGAATTGAAAGCTACCTTAACAGACTCAAGTCTCTTATCTCAATATAGACTAGATGAGATTATTGTTGTGAATGACGCATCTACTGATAATACAGCACTTCATGCAAAAGAATCAGGAGCAAGAGTAGTAAATCACCCATATTCAAAAGGTAATGGTGCAGCAATTAAGTCAGGCGCAAGAACTGCATCTAGTGATATCATTGTATTCATGGATGGTGACGGTCAACATCAACCTAAAGATATTCCTAATTTACTAAGCAAATTAGACGAAGGGTACGAAATGGTTGTAGGAGCAAGAACGGACAAGTCTCAAGCTTCATTCGGGAGGAAGATCGCGAATAAGATTTACAATAAATTTGCTAGTTACATGACAGGCCACAAAGTATCGGATTTAACCTCAGGGTTTAGAGCTGTCAATAGAGATAAATTTTTGGAGTTTATACATCTACTTCCTAATGGTTTCTCTTACCCAACTACTTCAACAATGGCGTTTTTCAGGGCCGGCTACTCCGTTGCATACATAGAGATTACCGCCCTTCAACGTTCGGGCAAAAGCCATATACAACCTTTAAAAGACGGGATTAGATTTTTACTTATCATCTTTAAAATTGGAACTTTGTATTCACCACTTAAGCTATTTGTCCCGATATCAGCTGCCGTATTCCTTACAGGGCTAAGTTACTACGCTTACACATTTATCACTGCTAGTCGGTTCACAAACATGAGTGCTCTGATGTTCACAACTGCATTAGTGATATTCATGGTTGGCTTGGTTTCCGAACAAATAACTACTTTGACCTATAAGAAAAGCTAGTAATGGTTAACACTTATCATTTTATTATCGGAACCAAAGCTCAACTAGTGAAAATGGCTCCAGTTATCAGGGCATTCACAGAGCAGAATGTTCCGTATAAATTGGTCTTCACTGGTCAACACCAAGAAACGATGGATGAGCTATTAACTAGCTTTGGGTTGTCTGCTCCCGACATCATTATTTATAATGTGGGAGAACGTGATTCCACATTCAAACTACTACACTGGCTAGTCTATAGCACTCGCTCGATATTCAAGACTAAGCGACTTTATAAAACGTCAGCCGGCTTTATTGTTCATGGTGATACACTTTCGACGTTAATGGGGGCTGTTTGGGCCAAGCTTTTAAAAGTAAAAGTTATTCATATTGAAGCTGGTTTACGTTCTTTCAACATGTTCAAACCTTTTCCAGAAGAAATCGTCAGATTAATCGTTTCAAAGCTTACCAATATTAGCTTTGCTCCGAACAAATGGTCTTTCGATAATTTGAAACGCGTAAAGTCAGAAAAATATAATACCCAATACAATACGATAATCGACTCTTTGCGTTACGCTTTGAATGTAAAAGATAATACAACAAGCACCGAACCATATTTGGTTGTTTCTATGCACCGAGTTGAAAATATCATGTCCAGTGAAAAGTTTGAATTCCTGATGAATCAACTAATCAACAATGCATCTACAGTTAAACTGAAATTTGTGTTGCATCCAGTTACTAAAAAGAAGTTGTTGAGTACAGGTTGGGACAAGAGATTAATAGACTCGGGTGTAGAATGCATTAACAGAATGTCATATGTGGATTTTGTTAAACTACTAGTTAATAGCAGAGGGTTATTGACAGATGGAGGCAGTAACCAAGAAGAGGCAGCATTAATGGGACTACCATGTATTATTCTTAGAGCTGAAACCGAAAGAACAGAAGGATTAGATTCAGGTATAACAATTGCCCACTATTCTGAAGAAGCCATTTCAAATTTTATCGAAACGGTAAGTGCTCAATCATGGGAATTAAAAACGTTGCCAGAACATAGCCCTAGCCAACAAATTGCCAAAACGCTAAAACAGGCTAACTAGCCTTAGTAAAGCTTCGCCATAAGTAATACCAAGTGAACCCAATAATCACTAACTCTTTAGCGACAATTATTCCTATGTAATGCTCAAACGTTGCTGAACCGTAAAACAGAAGAAAAAGCAAAACGAAACAAGCAATACCAGCGATTTCAGAAAGTAGGTTTAGAGATGGTTTACCAAGCGCGATTAAGAGGTTGCGAGCAATGTCTCGAAGAACGATAAGAAAGATAGTAATAGCTAACAAAGGTAGTAAATCTACAATCGCTATGTATTTACTGTCAGATAGATAGTCTATAGCTACAAAGGCGCCGACATTGATTAGAAAATAACATAAAGTAGCAAATGCCAACCCGATAAAAACGAGTTTCTGTGCTGCGATCTTATACGTTGATATACTTGCTTCGGCCAATTCAAACAAATTCATCTGCAAACTGACTAGTGCAGCATACACTGGCAATACCAAAGCACTTATTAATCGACTTGCCGTATTATAAATACCGATATCGGAGTTTGAAAACCAATAACCTGAAATCACTTTATCCAGTTCCATTGAGCAGCTAGATGTAAAATTGTTAAGCGCAAATTTAGCTCCCTTAACTAGTCGCTGCAAACTCGCAAGACTAGGTTTGGCAAACAATTCTACTCCTCTGTTTACAAAAGCTAGTGCGATTATCACAGCCAAAGAAGTAAAGATAACTTGCCCCTCTAGAAAAGCAAGCATAGGATCTTGGCTTTCCATATAAAGCACAAACAATATTGCGAAAAACCTTGCTACTACCGGTAGTAAAAGCAAACACTGACTAGCTTTCACTTTTCCATTTGCTTGCAAACATTGAGACAAAATGATGATTAATGGTGTTAGTACTATTTCCGTAATAGCAATATAGAGCCAAAAAATTGAATGAGCTGGCGTTGGTAAAAGAAAATAACAGATAGCAACAAATAGCACGACAAGTGCACTGGAGGTAATTAACGAAATTGGCCAGCTAAACCGCCATGCTTGATCTGCTGTTTCCTTTTTACTAGCAACAGAGGAAAACATGACAAAGCCGCTCCCCATCGAAGACAATGTTGATAGGACCACAGCTAGTGTTGCCGTTGAAATATAAAATCCTAGCTCGACAACTGATAATACTTCGATAAGCGAAATCAGTGTAATGGCTTGTAGCAATATCCTTAGTACCATCAAAAAAACAACGGTGAGAGTTTGTCGTTTTTGTGAAACTATAGACACCATTAAGTTACCTTTACTTTACTTTCTTGAAGATATAAAAATCTGCAATATGGACGTTTCTTTCTGCAGCACCCGAGACGCGACTTGGTGTTTTAACAGTATTAATCAGTTTCCAACTCGGATGTTTATCAAAAAACAACGTAAAAATACGATGTTTTACATGTTGTCTCGAAAATCGTTTTTGCTTATCAGTATTACTTGAGAATATGATGATATACTCTTGCGCGCTTGCGACTAGATTATTCATGTACTCAAAATAAACATCATCTTCAACTAGATGGTAAATTACATCTAATGAGACTGCTAAAGCGGCCTTTTGTTTTTCAAAAGCTGATATATGTAAAAACTGTTTTTGAGCATCGCCTTGAAACTTAGATTGGCAGTTATCAATAGTCGTGCGACTAACGTCAAATCCTATGTAGTTGTTGTAATTTATATCCTGTAATTGATTTCCGTCACCGCAACCAAATTCAATAACCGATGTAACCTTGTGAGTGTCGAGAAAGTCATTAATTATAGAAGCTTTGTATTCTTGATACTTACCATAGGACCCTGCTCCTGAAGTACCTCCTTGAGCATATCTTTTTTCCCAATAATCTCCCGAGCCGGTGAATTTATCTAAAGACAAAAAGAAACGCTTTAAGAACAATACGACTTTTGATTTCATACATTAGACTCCACTTAGCATTCTTCCATAAACTACCGATAGTTAAGTAGTTTCTACGTTATAGATGTTAACATTGGTCCAGATACATTATCTAGCGTTAATCCTCGGCAGATTAACTAAATACTTTTTGAATGCTGTGCCACACAATTGCTGGAACGAGTTCAACGAATTTACAACCTTAAATAGCAGTATTTATACACTATAGATACAATTTTTTGTTTTTCAGTCAAAAAAAATGCGCTACACTGATTAGATAGACTAACTGCTTGAGAATAAACGGAACTAATGAAAGGGCTTCACCAACAATCTAGTGTTTTATCAGCTTTATCAAAACACGATTTAGTACCAACTGAAATGGTGGATGAAATAAGTGCTGATTTTATTCAGCAAAAAAAGCCTTTTGTTCGTTACTTAGTAGAAGACAAACACTTTAACGCCAAAAACATTGCTGGCGTTTTGTCTAAAAGTTTTGGATTCCCTCTCATCGATCTCAGCTGTTTTGATACTACCCTTGTACCTGAAGGTATCAGAAACGAAAAACTCATTAGAAAGCACAACGCTTTACCTCTGTATGTAAGAGGTAAGGTTCTTTATGTTGCTATGTCAGATCCAACCAACCTTGATGCGTTGGAAGAGATTCAGTTCAATACAGGTTATGCAACAGAACTCGTACTTGCTGACGAAAAAAGCCTACACGATTGTATTGAAAAAGTTCTTGAAGAAGAAAGTGATTCACTAGACATCAGTGATATTGATACAGAAGAGTTATCAGGGATTGATGTTCAAGATGAAAAGCAAGAAGATGATGATGTCGGCGGTGACAAAGAAGACGCCCCCATTGTTGTCTATATTAATAAAATTCTACTTGATGCTATTAAAAAAGGCGCGTCGGATTTACATTTTGAACCTTACGAAAAAGCATACCGAATTCGATTTCGCGTCGACGGTATTTTAACTGAAATAGCTAGACCTCCTATTGCACTTGCTTCAAGGATGGCCGCTCGTTTGAAAGTAATGTCCAAACTAGATATTGCCGAGCGAAGAGTGCCACAAGATGGTCGTATTAAACTAGCGTTATCTAGAAAGAAGTCTATTGATTTTCGTGTGAGTACTTTACCGACGATGTGGGGAGAAAAGATCGTAATGCGTATCTTGGACTCCTCTAGTGCTATGTTAGGTATCGACATGCTAGGTTACGAGCCGGATCAAAAAGCAATTTATATGGAAGCGTTAGATCAGCCTCAAGGGATGATCTTAGTTACGGGCCCTACCGGTTCTGGTAAAACAGTATCCCTTTACACTGGTCTTAATATTTTGAATACAGAGCAGCGTAATATTTCTACAGCGGAGGATCCGGTAGAAATTAATTTAGAAGGTATAAACCAAGTTCAAATAAACAATAAGGCAGGTTTAACCTTCCCAAGCGCTCTACGCTCTTTCCTTCGCCAAGATCCAGATATCGTCATGGTAGGTGAGATACGTGATTTGGAAACTGCGGAAATAGCAATTAAAGCCGCACAAACAGGTCACTTGGTACTATCTACGTTACATACCAATTCAGCAGCAGAAACACTAACACGTTTATTAAATATGGGTGTACCTTCGTATAATGTTGCGAGCTCAGTTTCGATTATCATTGCTCAACGTCTTGCTAGGAGATTGTGTATGCAATGTAAAGAAGAAGAACACGTTCCTCATGATGAATTGGTTAATCAAGGTTTTTCAGAAGAACAAGCGCAATCAGCAACGCTTTACAAGCCTGTTGGCTGTGATCAGTGTACGGGTGGATATAAAGGCCGTGTCGGTATTTATGAAGTTATAAAAATAGGTGAGCAACTTTCAAATATTATTATGGAAGGTGGCACCTCATTAGACATTGCCGCGCAATGTCAAAAGGAAGGGTTTAACAACCTCCGCCAATCAGGCATATTAAAAGCTCTCAACGGCGTTACTAGCCTTGAGGAAGTTAACAGGGTTACAAGCTCTTAATTACGATTTAGACAATAATAAGGTGTAAAGCAATGGCAGTAGCAGGCGCAAGGAAAACAAAAACACCCACTCCAAAACCATTGGACGTGTTCCAGTGGCAAGGTGTAAATAGGAAAGGGAAAAAGGTTGGCGGTGAATTATCCGCACAAAGCTTGCTAGAGCTAAAAGCTCAATTAAGAAAGCAAGGTATTACACCCGGAAGAGTTAAGAAAAAGCCAAAACCACTATTTGGTATTGGTGGTGGCGATAAAAAAATTACACCAATGGACATTGCGGTGATCACTCGCCAAATAGCCACTATGTTAGGTGCTGGTGTACCGTTAGTACAAACAATTGAAATGATCGGAAAAGGCGAAAAAAATGGCAATATTCAAAAATTGCTAGCCGATATAGGTAATAAACTGAGTTCAGGTTTACCTTTATCCGAATGTCTTCGCGATCACCCACAATATTTTGATTCATTGTACTGTGATTTAGTCAACTCAGGTGAACAATCAGGTGCACTTGAAACTATCTACGATAGAATTGCCACATATAAAGAAAAAGCAGAAGCGCTAAAAGCTAAGATTAAGAAAGCGTTAACTTACCCAATTTCAGTATTAGTAGTAGCGGTAATCGTCACAACTATACTATTACTATTTGTAGTACCTGTTTTTGAAGAAATATTTGAAAGTTTTGGTGCAGAATTACCGGCGTTTACTCAGTTAGTGATTGGTATATCAGAATTTATGCAACAATACTGGTATGTGGGTTTAGCAGGGATTTTTGTGGCTGGATTCTTATTTAAGAAGGCCCACCTGAAAAGCCAAAAATTCAGAGATAGTGTAGATGCAAAAATTTTGAAGATCCCTGTTATCGGCGATATTCTTCATAAAGCTGCAATAGCACGTTACGCAAGAACACTTTCAACGACATTTGCAGCAGGTGTGCCGCTTCCAGACGCCTTAGAGTCGGCGGCAGGAGCATCAGGCAACGCTATTTTTAGAGATGCAATTTTAGAGATAAAGTCAGAAGTATCTTCGGGTATGCAGATGAACCTAGCTATGCGCAACTGTAATATTTTTCCTGATATGGTAATTCAAATGGTTTCAATTGGTGAAGAATCCGGTGCAGTTGATGACATGTTGGCTAAAGTAGCGACTGTTTACGAGCAGCAAGTTGATGATGCAGTGGACTCTTTAACCAGCCTACTAGAACCAATGATTATGTCTGTTTTAGGTGTTGTCATCGGTGGATTGATCATAGCGATGTACTTGCCAATATTCCAAATTGGTCAAGTAGTATAGCAATCCCTAACACAACAAAGAAAAAGTGTCGTCATGCGGCACTTTTTTTTGTTATATTCAAACTACTTTAATTATTAGAAGCCTAACCGTGTTTACAGAAATCACTACTGCATTTGAACAATACCCAGCATTTTTTTACACCTCTGTTGCTCTGATATCATTGGCCATAGGTAGCTTTTTAAACGTCGTAATATATCGTTTTCCTAAAATGCTTGAGCAAGGCTGGTATGAAGAGTGCCGAGAGTTTTTGTCTGAAGAGCTTGATAAAAGCAAGGTAATCGAAACGAAAGAAAAAATGACCTTGTCCAAGCCTGATTCTACCTGCCCAAAATGTGGCCACAAAATTCGTTTTTACGAAAATATTCCAGTGCTTAGTTGGCTATTTTTAAAAGGTAAATGTAGTAGTTGCCAATCTGGGATATCAATTCGTTACCCGCTAATTGAGGCAACAACGGCTATACTAAGTGTCATTATCGCCACAAAATTTGGCGTAACCATTCAAACGCTATTTTTACTTATTCTCACATGGGGCCTGATTTCCTTAACCATGATCGACTTTGATCACATGCTGTTACCAGATCAAATAACTTTACCTCTGATGTGGTTAGGTCTATTAGTTAACACAACTGCATCATTCGTGCCTTTGCAAGATGCCGTTATTGGCGCAGCAGTTGGTTATATGAGTCTATTTAGTATCTTTTGGCTATTTAAGTTAATCACTGGTAAAGAAGGAATGGGCTTTGGCGACTTTAAACTGGTCGCTGTTTTTGGCGCCTGGATGGGTTGGCAGTTATTGCCATTATTAATCTTGATGGCTTCATTTGTTGGTGCATTAGTAGGGATTTCCCTTATGGTATTTAAAAACCACCAAAGAGAACAGGCAATTCCCTTTGGCCCTTATTTGGCTATCGCAGGATGGATAACCCTCATATGGGGGCAGTCAATTTGGGGCTGGTATCTTTCCACGCTAGGTCTTTAAGCACATGTCTAGTTTCATTGTTGGTCTAACAGGTGGTATAGGAAGTGGAAAGTCCACGGTTAGCGACATGTTCGAAGCCCTTGGTGTAGAAGTGGTTGACGCAGACTTAAAGGCAAGGGAAGTCGTTGCTATTGGCAGTAAAGCGTTAAAAGAGATTCATCAACGTTATGGTGATAACATCATTGAGAAAAATGGTGAATTAAATAGAAAAGCACTTAGAGATATCATCTTTAAAGACGATGCTGAAAAAACTTGGTTAAATAATCTGATGCATCCTTTAATCAGGGAGGGCATCGTTGCCGCATTAGCTCAAGCCAAGAGTGAATATGTTATTTTATCTGCACCTTTATTGTTTGAGAATGGTCTAGAAAAGCTTGTAGACTCTACACTTGTAGTCGATGTGACAGAGTCTATTCAACAAGTCCGCACAAGTAAAAGAGATGGTGTCGATAAGGCCCAAGTAAAAGCAATCATAGATAGCCAAATAGACCGTACCAAGAGATTAGCGCTTGCAAATGACGTAATCGATAATTCCAGTAACGATTTAAATGCACTCAATGAAAAAGTAAAATCCTTACACCTCTCATACTTGAATAAGTCTAAAAACCGATAAAAATCAAACTTTTTTGCAAAAAAATTCGCCATTTTCATTTTCTATGGTTAGTATGTAGAAAGTAATTGAGGTTGTGTACTTTATGTCTAGCATTTTATATGAACATCCGCTCAATGAGCGTATAAGAAATTATTTGAAACTTGAGCAATTATTTTGCCAAGTTGATGCTAGTGCTAACAAAGAGTTAACCCAATCACATTTAGTCTTTTTTAATGCGTTATTTGCAATTTTTGATACCTTAGAGCGCAATGATATTCGAGGCGATCTCATTAAAGACTTAGAGAAACTCGAACAAAACCTCGTTGTTTGGTCAAAAGCCCCAGAAATAGACACTTCAGCGATCGATGAAAACTTACAGCAAACTGTAAAGCTCATCTCGCAATTACGCACGTCTGCCCCTAGATGGTTAAACCTAAAGCAAGATAAGTTTCTTTCAGCACTAAAACAAAGATTTGCTATTCAAGGTGGTAGCTCTACTTTTGATTTACCTCAACTTCAGTTTTGGTTAAACAGTGAAAATTCAACAAGTACTGCAGACATCACGCATTGGTTGGCTCAATTTGACCAAATCAAAAGCGCCATTGGTTTAATATTGAAATTTATTCGACAGCGCGCCGATTTTGAAACTATCAACACTGATAAAGCTTTCTATCAAGATAATGGTGAAGGGTTATTACTATTACGTATCAAGATAGATGGTTGTGTCGAGTACTACCCTACTATTAGTGGTAACCGCTTTAGATATTCAGTACGCTTTGTTTCACCTTGTGAACAAAGCGGCCGTAAATACATCACTGATCCAATTTCCTTTAAATTAGCTCGCTGTTAACAGCATTAGTTACTTGCTATACTCTACCCGTTAATTTTAAGAGGTATAGCAATGACACTAACGGTTTCCTGCCCAACATGTAATAACCAAGTTAAATGGGTATCAGAAAATGAATTTAGACCATTTTGTAGTAAAAGATGCCAACTTATTGATTTGGGCGATTGGGCTGAAGAGAATCACAAAATCAGTCAACCAGTACAAGATCAACCTGAATTGACTGAAGAAATGTTAGATGCACTTGAAGAACAGTTTGTTGAACATAACAAGTTCTTCGTCGAACCTAAATAATTAGAGTAGCGCTTTTAGCGCTACTCAGTGCCTAAATATATACCTTCTAGTTTTTCTACTATCACTTCGTTGGCTTTAGGGAAATCGAGCTCTCGCAGTTCGCCTACAGTAGCCCATTGTTGTTCTTGCCCTTCTTGAGCATGTGGCTCGCCTTGGAAGTTATCAACTAGGAAAACCTCTAGTCTTACTTTTTTATCACCATAGTCGTGCTGTATATCTATCAAAGGCATACAAGATAGTACATCTATAGCAATTTCTTCTTTAAGCTCTCTGTGAAGCGCCTGAGCAACACTTTCACCTTCTTCCACCTTGCCACCAGGAAATTCCCATTTTCCACCCTGATGAACGTCCTCGTGTCTTCTAGTAAGGAATATATGGCCGTCACTTACTATTACGCCAACTGCAACATGTACTTCTGTCATTTTTTATCTCTCAAACAAAAATGCCAATCGTGAGATTGGCATTTGATATGGGGTTAGCAGTTAGTTAGCTTAATTTGCCGTGACACTGCTTGTATTTCTTACCTGAACCACATGGACACGGTTCATTGCGTCCTACTCGTGGTACTTCATTTTCTTGACCCGTCGCACTTGCACTTTCGTGTGTGAAAGACTTAGGCGCTTCATCAGCTTTACGGTGCTGCTCTTCAACGGCTTCAACATCCGACTCAGCTTGAATCTTAACTTTACTTAGAATACCAATGACATCGTGTTTTAAGTTCTCTAATAGCTCAGAGAATAATTCAAACGACTCGCGCTTGTATTCTTGCTTAGGATTCTTTTGTGCGTATCCACGTAAATGAATACCTTGGCGAAGGTGATCCATCGCCGCTAAATGTTCTTTCCAGTGAGAGTCTAAGCTCTGAAGCATAACAGCCTTTTCAAACTGACGAAGCACTTCAGCACCTACCATTTCCTCTTTAGCGCGGTATTCAGAAACCACAGTATCTAAGATCTTCTCACGAAGTGTTTCTTCGTGCAGTTTCTTGTCTTCTTCTAACCACTTAGCAACAGGTAGTTCTAGTGCTAAATCGCCTTTGATGCGGTCTTCTAAGCCAGGGATATCCCACATCTCTTCTAAAGATTGCGGCGGAATATGCTCATTAATAATATGCTCAACAACGTCTTGACGAATATTGTCTACTACTTCTGAAATATCAGACTCTTCCATCAACTCATTACGTTGTTCGTAGATAACTTTACGCTGATCATTAGCAACATCGTCAAACTCAAGCAACTGCTTACGAATATCAAAGTTACGACCTTCAACTTTACGTTGCGCGTTCTCAATACTCTTAGTTACCCAAGGGTGTTCAATCGCTTCACCGCGCTCCATACCAAGCTTACGCATCATGTTAGAAATACGTTCAGATGCGAAGATACGCATCAAACCATCTTCCATCGATAGATAGAAACGAGTTGAGCCAGCATCACCTTGACGACCAGAACGACCACGTAATTGATTATCTATACGACGTGATTCATGGCGCTCTGTAGCAACGATATGTAAACCACCTAACTCAAGTACTTTGTCATGCTCTTCTTTCCACGCAGCTTTAACTTTCTCAATTTGCTCTTCAGAAGGGTTTTCCAATTTAGCAATTGCTGCATCTAAGTTACCGCCTAATACGATATCCGTACCACGACCAGCCATGTTAGTTGCGATAGTCACCGCACCAATCTTACCTGCTTCAGCAACAATTTCAGCTTCTTGTTGGTGGAACTTGGCGTTAAGTACTTTATGCTTAATTTTTGATTTCTTTAAGAACTGAGAAAGAAACTCTGACGTTTCAATACTAATTGTACCAACTAGTACCGGCTGACCACGTTCAACACAATCTTTAACATCTTCTAGGATTGCTTCAAACTTTTCTTCTGCAGTTAAGTAGATTAAGTCAGGCATATCCTTACGAATCATTGGACGATTCGTTGGGATAACAACAGTTTCAAGACCATAAATATGATTAAATTCAAACGCTTCAGTATCAGCAGTACCCGTCATACCGGCAAGCTTATTGTAAATACGGAAGTAATTTTGGAAAGTAATCGACGCTAACGTTTGGTTTTCATTTTGAATCTTAACGTTCTCTTTAGCTTCAACCGCTTGGTGTAAACCTTCAGACCAACGGCGACCTTCCATCGTACGGCCTGTATGTTCATCAACAATGACAATCTCGCCATCTTTAACGATGTAATCAACGTCTTTTTCAAATAGTTTATGTGCTCTTAAGGCAGCCATTACATGGTGTAATAACGTAATCTTACTTGCCGAGAATAAAGACTCACCTTCCTCGATCATGCCTTTTTCTGTCAAGATTTCTTCAATGCGAACTTGGCCACGCTCTGTTAAATAAATCTGCTTAGATTTTTCGTCAACAGTGTAGTCACCTTCAACGAAGTCTTCTGATTGACCTGTATCTTCGTCTTTATCTTCTTCGCTCTGGATTTCTAGTGAAGGGATAATAGTATTGATTGTTTTATAAAGTGCTGAACTATCTTCTGCTTGACCTGAAATGATCAGCGGTGTACGTGCTTCATCAATTAAGATTGAGTCAACCTCATCCACAACAGCGAAGTTCAATGGACGTTGCACACGCTCTTCAGGCGAAAACGCCATGTTGTCACGCAAGTAATCGAAGCCAAACTCATTGTTTGTACCGTAAGTAACATCTGACTGGTAAGCTGCTTGCTTTTGCTGTGGCACCATTCCTGGAATGTTACAACCAACAGTCATTCCTAGGAATTCAAACAATGGGCGTGCCCAATCAGCGTCACGGCTAGCTAAGTAGTCGTTAACAGTTACAACGTGAACACCTTTTCCAGAAAGTGCGTTTAAGTAGGTAGGTAATGTTGCTGTTAATGTTTTACCTTCACCAGTACGCATTTCGGCGATTTTGCCTTGGTTTAACACCATGCCACCGATCATTTGTACATCGAAGTGCCTCATACCAAAAACACGTTTACTTGCTTCTCTAACAACAGCAAAGGCTTCAGGTAAGATTGCTTCTAAAGTTTCACCATTACTAACACGCTCTTTAAACTCAGCAGTCTTTGCCTTAAGCTCTTCATCAGACAACGCCTCAAACGTTGGCTCTAACGCATTAATTTTTGCTACTTCTTTTCGCATTTGTTTAAGTAGACGATCATTTCGACTACCAAACAATTTTGTCATTAACTTTACAAACATCTTGTTAATCCATATTTAGAAGAAAATCTTCCAGACTAATACAAAAAATGACCGACTAATGCCGATCAATTAATTCGGTTTATTTTTATGCAAATTTATTTTTTTGCTTTGCGGTATACGTACTTCAACGGGTTAATCTGTTTATTGTTTTTCAGGATTTCATAATGAACATGAGGCCCTGTAGATCGTCCAGTACTACCCATTCTTGCTATCACTTGGCCTTTGCTAACTACATCACCTACTTCAACTAGAATAGTTTTATTGTGACCGTATCTAGTTTTCAAGCCGTTGCCGTGATCAATTTCTATTAGTTGACCATAACCATATCGCTCACTTGCCCAAGAAACTACACCACCTGCTGTTGCAATAATGCCTGTATTTTCTTTGCCCGCAAAATCTACACCTTTGTGCATTGCAGGTCTACCGTGAAATGGATCTTTGCGCATACCGTAATATGACGAAAGCCAACCTTTTTCTATCGGTCTACCTGATAAATAGCCATTGATTTGTATATGGTGACCAAAAGTTAGAGATTCAAGTAGTTTTAGCTGTTTTTCTTCATGAGAGAGCATATTTTCAAGCTCATTCATTTCCAAAAGCAGTTCTGCTAGTGTCTTTTGTTCATTTTCTTTTACCTGAACAGACGGGCCACCACTAGGTGGTTGAGTAGCAAAATTAAACTCCTTCTCAGAGATATTGGCCTCTTCGGCTAATCTGTCGCCTAATGCATTCAGTCGTAAAACATTACTTTGCATTTCAGCTAATTTAAGTGTAAGTGCTTCTATTTGCTGATCTTTGGCGAGAGAGTTTTGATCAATGTCGATCAAATTATTTTTTACAGTGTAGAGTTTTTCTTGAGGCTTATCGTTTTGCGACAAGAACAAATGCACCACGACGCCAGATACTATTGCAAAAGTACCAAGCGCAGAAAGCCAATGAAGTTTATTTAGCTTCATTGAAAATCTAACGTTTTTTCCGCGATACAGTAATGTTAAACTCATAATCACCAGTGATTTTATACAAGAATTTGTCAAAGTAATAGAGACTATTTATGAGCAGGAAAACTAAATCCCCATCCGATATGTCAGCCCTATTAAAATCAACGTCGGGCACTTTGGCACAAATTCAACAAAAAACCAACTCTTTATCGATATTATCTGACATTGTACGACAAACATGCCCAGACCTACCAGAAGAAGTATGGAATATAGCCAATTTTAAAGGAAATAAAGTGGTCATCGAGGTAGTTTCTGCTATTTGGAGTCAGAGATTGCAGTTTGAGCGCAATAAAATTTGCCAAAAGCTCGCTGAAGAGTCCAATAACCTGCTCAATCAAATTGAGATAAAGGTAGCGCCATATCGAAATAAAAAAGTGGAAGAAAAAGTGGCAGACAAACCCAAGAAACAATTGTCAGCAGAAGCAGCACAACAACTTTCACAAGTAGCGGAAACAGCACCAGATAGTTTACGAAAGAAAATAGAAAAGTTAGCAGCGCTAGCTAATAGAAAGGAATAAAAAAAGCCCTGTATAAACAGGGCTTTTAAGATTACTAGTGTTGAGCTGTGCCTAGCTCGTGATATTCAATTGGTGCGTCGACTTCATCTTCGTAAGTCACCCACTCCCAAGCATCAGTTCGCTTAAATACTTCTCTTAATAAGATATTGTTTAAAGCATGGCCTGATTTAAATGCACTCAACTCACCTAAGATACTAACACCACCCATGTATAAATCACCGATAGCATCTAATATTTTATGTTTAACAAACTCATCGTCATAACGTAAGTCATCTTTATTTAGCATGCGGTACTCGTCGAGTACGATAGCGTTTTCTAAGCTACCGCCCAATGCTAAATTGTGTGAGCGCAAGAATTCGATATCTTTCATAAAACCGAAAGTACGTGCACGTGAAATTTCTTTAATGAAATTGCAGCTAGAGAAGTCCATCGTCATCGTTTGACAAGTATTGGAAATCACTGGGTGTTCAAAGTCGATCGAGAAGTTAACTTTAAAACCATTGTGTGGTGTTAACTCTGCCCACTTATCACCTTCTTCTACACGAATTGGTTTAGTGATACGTAAAAAACGTTTAGCTACATTTGAAGTTTCGATGCCTACCGACTGAATTAAATAAACAAACGGTAAAGCAGAACCATCCATAATTGGAATTTCTGGCGAATCAATATCAATAATTAAATTATCAATACCTAGACCCGCCACAGCTGAAAGCAAGTGTTCAACGGTGGAAATTTTAACACCTTGCTCATTCACTAAACACGTACACATCGTTGTTTCGCCCACAGCTTCAGGTGTTGCCTTTATATCGACAACAGGATCTAAATCTACACGACGAAATACAATACCGGTATTCGCAGGCGCAGGACGGAGAGTTAGCTGCACCTTTTCACCTTTATGTAACCCAACTCCAATAGCTGAGACACTTTCTTTAATTGTACGTTGTTTAATCATAAATAGCCTTATAAGCCTTTTATTCAATCAAAATACCACCACGCCACTACAGCGGCGGCATAATATATCAAAAATGACTAATAAAATCAAAACTTCTAATTTTAGGTCATATTAGTCAGCTTGTTTACGTAAAAACGCTGGTATATCTAAATAGTCTGTAGCAGGCGCTTTTTGCGCTTGTGCATTAGCTTCAGGCATACCAATTGTCTGTGGAGCAGGCTCTGCAGCAGCACTAGGTACGTAATCACCACCGACCACTTGCTGCTCAACAGCAGGTGCCGGATTAACTAGAGTGATATCAGGCTTACGTTCTGCACCAATGCCAGTAGCAACAACAGTTACTCGTAGTTCTTCAGTCATTTCAGGGTCAATCACCGCACCAACAACAACTGTAGCGTTTTCAGAAGCAAATGCTTTAACTGCATTACCAACTGTTTCAAACTCATCGATACTAATATCCATACCTGCTGTGATGTTAACTAAGATGCCACGAGCACCCGCTAAATCAACATCTTCAAGTAAAGGACTTGAAATAGCAGCTTCAGCAGCTTCTTCAGCACGGTCTTCACCAGAAGCAATACCTGAGCCCATCATTGCAGTACCCATTTCAGACATTACAGTTCTAACATCCGCGAAATCTACGTTTATGAGTCCCGGACGCGTAATAAGTTCCGCAATACCTTGAACTGCACCTAAAAGAACATTATTTGCAGCTTTAAAGGCATCAAGAAGACTTGTACCTGGGCCTAATACTTTTAATAGTTTTTCGTTAGGGATAGTTATCAAAGAGTCTACTTGTTGAGATAAAAACTCGATGCCTTGGTCTGCGTAGTTCATACGCTTCTTACCTTCGAACGGGAACGGCTTAGTAACAACCGCTACCGTAAGGATACCCATCTCTTTAGCTACTTCAGCAACAACAGGTGCAGCACCAGTACCTGTACCACCACCCATACCAGCTGCGATGAACACCATATCAGCGCCAGCTAAAGTTTCTTTGATAGTTTCACGATCTTCTTCTGCACTTTTACGACCAATTTCAGGGTTCGCACCAGCGCCTAGACCTTTTGTTACATCACTACCAATTTGAAGTGTTACGTCTGCAGACGAGTTTCTCAATGCTTGAGAATCTGTATTAGCAGTAATAAATTCAACACCTTCAATTGTTTGTGTCACCATGTGCTCAACAGCGTTACCGCCGCCGCCACCAACGCCAATCACCTTAATGACTGCTTCTTCGTTGTGATCTTCCATTAATTCAAACATTTTCTTCTCTCCGATTTTTGTTTTGTTCCACCAAAACATTCATTAACAAATTAAATAAACCGCCTAACACTAGTTAGTACGACTAAAATTCACCTTTGAACCACGCCAGCACTCGTGACCAAACGCTGTTTTCGTCACTATCACTGGTTGATTCATTATTCTGTTCTTCATTGGCTTTCATGCCATATTTAAGTAAGCCAACAACCGTCGCATACGCAGGATCGTTCACATACTCTTTTAAACCACATACATCACTCGGCTCCGCGATACGAACTGGCATTTGGAAAACTTCTTCTGCAAACTCAACAACACCTTCCATTTTTGCAGTACCGCCGGTAAGTACATAGCCAGCAGCGATCTGATCTTCTAAACCAGCACCGCGGATCTCTTCCTGTATCAATTCGAATAACTCGTGATACCTTGGCTCTACAACTTCTGCAAGCGTATGACGTGACATAGAGCGAGCAGGTCTGCCACCAACACTTGGTACTTCAATATTTTCTTCCATGCTCACCATTTGGCGAAGCGCACACGCGTACTGCACCTTAATATCTTCCGCATGGCTTAGAGGTGTTCTAAATATCTTAGCTATATCACTAGTCACCTGATTACCGGCAACTGGAATAACAGCTGTATGGCGTAGTGCGCCACCGGTAAACACTGAAATATCCATCGTGCCTGCGCCAATATCGACTACACAGATACCAAGTTCTTTTTCATCTTCCGTTAACACCGCGTAGCTAGAGGCTAATGCTGAAAAAATCAATTGATCAGCTTTTACATCACAACGCTCTACACATTTTACGATGTTCTTAGCCATATCATTTGCACAAGTGACAATATGAACCTTGGCTTCCATTCGAACACCTGACATGCCAATTGGACTCTTAATACCGTCTTGACAGTCAATACTGTATTCTTGTGGTAATACATGTAACAGCCTACGTTCTGCTGAAATTGGCACTGAGCGAGCTGTGTGAATAACGTTATCTACGTCTTCTTGCACTACTTCTTTGTCGTTAATCGGTACCATGCCATTTTCGTTTTGACAGCTAATGTGCTTACCTGAAATACCCAAATAGACAGAAGTAATATTGCAGTCAGCCATTAGCTCAGCTTCGTTAATTGCTCGTTGAATCGATTGAATCACGAGATTCAAATCGTTTACACCGCCTTTATCCATGCCGCGTGCTGGCTGATTTCCAACCCCAACAATACTTAACTGGTTATCTGCAGTCACTTCACCGACAGCTACTGATATCTTAGATGTTCCGATATCTAAGCCAACAACCAAGTTTCTTTCATTTACTTTTGGCATGAATGTTAAACTCTTTCTTTTTCTTGCTTAGTTTTCCAACCGACTGCTAAGCCTGTGTCATATCGCAAATCGACATAATCAACAGCTCGTTTGTCAGTCTCATGTTTTTTAATTTCCGTGTAGACGCTAATAAACTGCTTTACACGTTCTTCATTATCTTCTCGGCCAAGTTTCACTGAAACACCGTCACTTAATGTGACTCGCCAAGAAAAACGTTCAGACAACATCAATTCATCAATTTCTAATGACGCTGAGACAAACGTTTTATTCAATTTTTCATAGTGAGCCAATGCAATAAGCTCACTTCCTTCTGGGCCATAAAATGCTGGCAAACTAGCACCTAGCCTCAAAGCGTCAGCTTGGAACGTACGACCAAACTGATTAATCAAAAAATCACCGTTCCATGTAGCTATTGGTGTTTGATCAACAACATACATTTTTAATTCGTTTGGCCATTTCTTTCTCACCGAGACTGAATAGACCCAAGGTAAGGACATCACTTCTTTTTGAACAAGATTGACATCAAGTTGAAAGAAATTGCCCAAATCCACTTGCTCCAACGCCTGTTCAATCTCTGTACGCGTGGTGTAATTCATCTCACCACTAATTACGATTGAAGTTACAGGCAGAGACTCTTCAGCCGTCATGCGAGAATTCAAGTGCAAACTAAAAGACAGAATCGCGATGATCACTGCAACAAAAAATGTCACACCAAACCAAAAGCCCCAATGGACTTGGTTAAGCTTATTTTCTGTTTTTTTCTCTGTCTTTTCTGCTGCCATAATTAAGCACGCACCTTTGCGCTAGTTTCTATAACAACCGTCACTAATTGACTAAAATCAATACCTCTCGCGTTAGCGGCTTTAGGTACCAACGACGTTTCAGTCATACCAGGAACCGTATTCACTTCTAATACTTGCCACTCACCGTTATTGCGGCGCATTACGTCTACACGCCCCCAGATATCAGCGCCAGTTGCTCTAAAAGCGCGTACGGCAATATCTTGAAGCGTTTGTTCATCTTCTTCTGATAAACCACTTGGGCAATGATATTCTGTTGTCGTAGATTGGTACTTGGCCTCGTAATCATAAAACTCACGAGGTGTTTCCATGCGAATCGAAGGTAGTGCTTCTCCTGCCAACATAGAGACCGTATATTCAGGCCCTTCTATCCAGCCTTCTACTAATACTTCATCGTCGAATTTAAACGCATTCAATAAAGCATCATGTAATGTTTCAGTATCACTAGCCATTGCCATTCCAATACTTGAACCTTCGTTAGCTGGCTTAACCATTACTTTGCCACCTAGTTGTTCAATCATTGTTTTGGCATCTAGCTTGGTATAACTTGCACTTTCAGCAACAGCAAAAGGAGCAGTAGGTATTCCTTTGGCAACCATGACTTGTTTACTTCGCACTTTATCCATAGATAAAGCTGAACCAAGAACACCTGAACCCGTATATGGGATTGACATGCTATCAAGCGCACCTTGTAACTTGCCATCTTCACCACCACGACCATGTAAAGCGATAAACACCATGCCTACGGACATAGATTTTAGCTTTGTAATATCAAAACCTTTTGTATCAATTAAGGTGACATCATAGTTAGCTGCTTTTAACCCTGTAGCGATCGCAGTGCCTGATTGCAAAGAAATTTCGCGTTCAGCTGAATCACCGCCATATAGCACCACTATTTTTTTGCCCAAAAGGCGCTGTTCGATATTAACGGTCATCGTCGCCCCCTTTGTTTAGCTCTGCGGATGTGGCTAGAGAACGAGCTAAAGCGCCAATATTGCCAGCTCCCTGCGTAATCACCATATCGCCATCTTGCATCTGATTAGCTACCAGTTCAGCTAATTGCTCGTGATCACTTACATAAATTGGCTCTACCTGACCACGTTGACGGATGCTTCTCGCTAAACTCTTACTGTCGGCACCTGGTATTGGTGTTTCACCAGCAGCATATACATCAAGCAGGAACAAATTGTCGACTTCTGATAACACTTCGACAAAATCTTCATAAAGATCTCTAGTTCGACTATATCTGTGAGGCTGAAAAATCATCGACAGTCGTTTTTCTGGCCAGCCACTTCGCATCGCTTTAATTGTCGCTTCAACTTCTTTTGGATGGTGACCGTAATCATCAACTAAATGAGCAGAGCCTTTTTCGGTTTTTAGCTCAGCTAACAATTCAAAGCGTCTACCAATACCTTGGAATTCAGACAGTGCTTTGATCATCGCATCATCACTAACACCTTCATCTGTAGCTACAGCGATACTTGCTAACGCATTCTGTACGTTATGTTGGCCCGGCAAATTTACACTTAACTCCAAATCTTCTTTGCCATCACGTTTAACAGTAAAGAAACTCTTGCCAGCAGTTTGCCTATAATTTGTTGCTCTAACGTCAGCATCTTCAGCAAAACCATACGTAATAACCTGTCTAGCAATACGTGGAATCAACTCTCTTACAACAGGGTTATCAATACAAACAACTGCAACGCCGTAAAACGGTAAGTTATGCAGAAATTCAATGTAAGTGTCTTTTAACTTTTCAAAATCACCTTGGTAAGTTTCCATGTGATCTTCATCGATATTGGTAACTACCGCGACCATAGGTTGAAGATGTAAGAAAGATGCATCACTTTCATCAGCTTCGGCAATCAAATAGCGACTTGTACCTAAACGAGCATTAGTACCAGCGCTATTTAGTAAGCCGCCGATAACAAATGTTGGATCTAAATCAGCTTCGCCAAATATGCTAGCTGTTAAACTAGTAGTCGTTGTTTTTCCATGTGTGCCAGCAACCGCTACACCATGTCTAAACCTCATTAGTTCAGCTAACATCTCTGCTCTTCTTACAACAGGAATGCGGTTTTGTGCAGCTGCCAATAGTTCTGGGTTTTCAGGATCGATAGCTGTAGAAACTACGATTACGCTAGCACCATCAACATTGCTTTCCCTATGACCTATTTGAATATCGGCCCCCAAGCTACGTAGCCTTTCAACGACTCGATTCTCAGCAATGTCTGAGCCGGATACTTGGTATCCTTCGTTCACTAATACTTCAGCGATTCCGCCCATACCTGCACCGCCGATGCCAACGAAGTGAATTCGTTTTACTCGGCGCATTTCTGGTACTTTCATAGGTGCAGTTGCACTCACGTTAACTCTCTCTTTTTTGTTTGTCATTGCACTAGCTCCATACAAGCATTTGCTACCTTACTCGTAGCATCAGCGTGTGCAGCGTCATGAGCAGCTTTAGACATTGATTGCACGACTTTGTCGGAAATAAACAAGCTATTAATCATTTGCGCTAGACTAGTGCCATTAAAATCTGATTGAGGGATCAGCTTTGCTGCCCCTCGGTCTACTAAATACTTTGCATTTTTGGTTTGGTGGTCGTCTACCGCATGAGGTAAAGGCACAAAAATAGCAGGCTTAGCTACCATAGCTAATTCCGAAACCGTTAACGCTCCTGCCCGACAAATCACGACATCTGCCCATTGATAAGCCTCAGCCATACTATCAATGAATTCAGTCACCTTAATTCTGTCTTCACTCAAACCATATTCTTGGTAAGCCGTACTTACGCTTTCTTGGTTGCCACGCCCAGTTTGGTGCCACACATTTAAGTTTTGAACCTTGATTTGATTCACAGCTTGTGGAACCACTTGATTCAAAACTTGAGCGCCTAAACTACCACCAACAACCAACACTTTTTTACTTGCTGTTGGCTGCTCTGACACTGCGCTTTCAAGTGCTAAAATATCTGAGCGCAATGGATTACCAACAACTTCACTATTCACACCATTTTTAAATGCATTAGGAAAAGCACTTAATACACGACTAGCCAATCTAGACAAAAATCGGTTACTCATGCCTGCAACTGCGTTTTGCTCATGTAAAACTAGTGGCTTAGACATTAACCATGCCGCAAAACCACCGGGTGCACTTGCATAGCCACCTAAACCAAGAACAACATCAGGTTGAACTTTTTTAATAACGGACATTGATTGAGTCACTGATTGCATTAATTTAAAAGGTAGTGCCAACCAAGCTTTCCAATTCTTATTTCGCAATCCTGCAATATTGATAAACGAAATATCAATACCGTGCTCAGGTACGATTTGCGCTTCCATTCGATCTGCAGTGCCAAGCCAATGTATGTCCCAACCTTTTGCTTCTAATTCTTTTGCCACAGCTATACCAGGGAAAATGTGGCCACCTGTACCACCAGCCATAATCAAAGCGGTAGGACGTTTATTGTTTATCATCATTTGCGTCCTCCCTTGCTGGTTGCTTGAATACTCAATAATCTAATCTCGTGATCGATTCTTAATAAAACAACAACAGCGATAGTCATGATAATCATTGAACTACCACCGTAACTTATTAATGGCATGGTTAAGCCTTTAGTAGGTACAACACCTGCACTAGCACCCACGTTAACTGCAGCTTGGAAACTAAACCAAATACCAATTGCAAAGGCAAAAAAGCCTTCAAAATACTTTTCTTTTTCAAGCGCTCTGCGGCCAAGCAACAGCGCTTTTAATACGAGTATCATGCTCAACAGCAAAATACTGACAATACCGATAAAACCAAACTCTTCACCGACAACAGCCATAACAAAATCTGTATGTGCTTCTGGCAAATAGGCAAGTTTTTGAATACTGTTTCCTAATCCTTGGCCCGCAAATTCACCTCGACCATATGCCATTAGTGACTGAGTCAGTTGATAGCCACTACCAAACGGCTCAGCCCAAGGGTCTAAAAAGCCAGTAACACGAGCCCAACGATAAGGTGAAAAATAGGCAAGTGCTGAAAGCAGCCCTAAGCCAGCAAAAGCAATTGACACGAACTGCCAGAGTTTAGCGCCAGCTAAAAATAGCAGGCCAAAGGTAGTAACAAACATCACTACCACAGTCCCTAAATCAGGCTGAAGTAAAAGCAAACCAGCTAATACGATGAAGACAGCCATAGGCTTGGCAAAACCTTTAAAGTTCTCTTGTACTTCCTCTCTTCTTCTTACCATGTACGCCGACAAGTAACAGAAGAAATATAGTTTTGCAGGCTCCGCCGCTTGAATAGTTATAGGCCCTAGCACGATCCAACGAGTGGAACCGTTTACCGTTCTGCCAATTGCTAACACAATCACAAGTAAAGCGATTGCAGATAACAACAAGAAGCCACTATATTGGTGCCATTTAGACATAGGTATTTGCATCGCGCCAGCGGCAATAATGATGCTCAAGATAATGTAGATACCGTGTCTAAATACAAAATGGAAAGGATCTTGGAACATACGTTCACCAACAGGCATCGATGAACTAGCAACCATGATTAAGCCAATCATGTACATAGCAAACACTAAAACAATATAGCTTCTATCAAATGTGCGTGTTGCACTTGAACGAACTAACAACCAATCTGGTAATTGAATATTAGGTAAACGAGGCAAAGCTAAATTCATAGTGCCTCCTTATCTAACGCTTTTACAGCCGAAGTAAATAATTCTCCGCGCTCCATATAATTGCGATACATATCAATGCTCGCACAAGCAGGAGATAACATTATCAAGTCGCCTGCTTTTGATAGTTCATCAGCTTTAATTACAGCTTCTTCAATGTTAGAAACAAGTACAGATTGTGGAATAAGAGACTTCAAAACGGCAGCATCTTTTCCAAACACTACACAGTGTTTGATGTTTTTGTGTACCTTTGCTGCCAACGGCCTGAAGTCTGCGCCTTTACCATCGCCACCTGCGATTAAAATTAATGACGCATCATCACCTAAACCACTAGCTAAACCATCTATCGCCGCAATGGCAGCGCCAACATTTGTCGCTTTAGAATCATTGATCCATTGTTTTGTTGAATTTGTTTCAACTCGTTGACAGCGGTGTTCAAGGCCTTTAAAACCAGCTAAATGAACAAGCATGTCATTTAGCGACCAGCCAGAAGCTACGCCTAAGGCTAGCGCCGCAGCATAATTCTCAGCGTTGTGTAAACCAGCTAGAGGCAATGCTTTAAGCTCAACAAGTATTTTATCACCTTGAGTTAACGCCAACCCGCCATTTGTTTTAGTAACACCGAAGTTAGCGGCAGTAGCTTTGTCTTTACCATACGTAAACCTAGCGTTTTCTCGCAATTGGGCTGAAGTACCCTCTAATCGATTAACTACTTTGTTTTCGCAGCCAATAAATATTCTATTTTTGATTTCGGCATAATTATCTAACGTTTTGTGACGATCTAAATGGTCATCAGAAACGTTCAATACCGTTGCTGCTAGGGCATTTAAGTGCTTAATTGTTTCAAGTTGGAAACTCGACAACTCAAGCACAATAAAGTCAGACTGGTTGATAGGTTGTGACAGTACCGGTGTACCAATGTTTCCAGCTAAGGTTATTGAGTAGCCTAGTTGCTCGCCAACATAAGCGAGAAGAGACACTACTGTTGATTTACCATTTGAACCCGTAACGGCAATAATAGGTTTATCGTTAACACGACAAAATAGCTCAACGTCACCCATCAAGTCACATTGACTAGATAAAAGCTTAGTTATGCCTTCTTTCTCTAGATCTATGCCAGGGCTAGCAATAATTACATCAGCATTAGATAGAAGATCTTCGTTCCAAGATCCAAAATGAAACTCAGCATTACTATAATTTGTAAGGTCTAATCCTGTTATCTCTTTACGACTATCGTTTACAGCACAGTCAATATTATGTTGTTTCAAGAAAGACACACACGAAAGTCCTGTTAGGCCTGCACCCAACACGACAATTCGTTTAGTTTGTAAATAGCTTAATGTGTCTTTAAGTTTACTCATTTTCTCGTTAACGTAATTTCAACGTTGCCAAACCAACTAGTACTAAAATAATCGAAATAATCCAGAACCTAACAATCACTCTTGGCTCCGGCCAGCCTTTCAACTCATAATGATGATGAATAGGTGCCATTCTAAAAATACGTTGCCCACGCAACTTATAAGATCCAACTTGTAAAATCACCGAGAGGGTTTCCATAACAAAAACGCCGCCCATGATCACCAACACCAACTCTTGTCTAACCAGCACAGCGATAACACCTAAAACGGCACCTAACGCAAGCGAACCTACATCGCCCATAAAGACTTGCGCCGGATAAGTATTAAACCAAAGGAAACCAAGTCCGGCTCCAACAATAGCGGTACACACAACCACTAACTCACTCGTCATTGGAATATGTGGAATATTTAAGTATTCGGAGAAGTTTGCGTTACCAGTGACGTAAGCAAAAATCGCAAAAGCGCTGGCTACCATGATGGTAGGAACGATAGCTAAACCATCTAAGCCATCTGTAAGGTTAACGGCGTTACTCGTACCAACAATGACAAAATAAGTTACTAAGATGTACATCAAACCTAATTGCGGTAAAACATCTTTAACAAATGGAATAATCAAAGCAGTTTCTTCAGGTGCTTGCGCTTGCGCATATAGAAAAATAGCGACACCTAAGCCAATAACTGTCTGCCAGAAGTATTTCCATCTAGCAATCAGACCTTTACTATCTTTGCGAATAACTTTTCTGTAATCATCAACAAAACCAATCACACCGAAGCTAGCTACAACAAACAGTGTTACCCAAACATACGTATTAGAAAGGTCACCCCAAAGCAGTACACTGAATATAATTGATCCTAGAATCAGTATACCGCCCATCGTTGGCGTACCCGACTTTGATAAGTGGCTCTCTGGACCATCATCACGAACGGTTTGACCAATTTGCATACGTTGCAAGGCTCTAATCAACTTGCTACCAAAATACAAAGAAACCACTAACGCCGTTAACGTGCTTACAATCGCTCTAAACGTCAGATATGAAAAAACGTTAAATCCACTATAGAACTGAGTTAGGTAATCACTGAGCCAAAGTAACATTAACAGGTCTCCTTAATGTCATTTGACTGCCACTCGATAATATCCGAGACCACAAGCTCCATTTTCGCACTGCGCGAACCCTTTACTAAAATTGATACTTGCTGAGCTTCGTCAGCAAGCAACTGCTTCAATGTATTAATCAATTCTTCTCTACTACTAAAATGTCTATCTTGTTGATCTGTATGTAAGTAAAACGCATCTGACGTATTTTGGCTCAATACACCAATCGTCAATAAGTCATCAATTCCTTGATTTCGTGCATGTTCGCCTACTTCTTGATGGTAACTACGAGCTTCAGCTCCTAGCTCTCCCATGTCACCTAAAATAAGTACTCTTCTGCCAGAGTATGACGCCAATAAATCTGTTGCCGCTTTAATCGACTCTACATTGGCATTGTACGTATCATCTATTAATTTAAGGTTGTCATTAAGTTGGTGTAGGTTAAGACGCCCTTTAACAGCCCCCATGTCAGCCAACCCTAAGCGGATATCCTCTAAACTTGCACCAAACTCAAGTGCAATAGCTGCCGAGGCAACTGCATTGCATACGTTATGTGTACCAGGTACAACTAACTCAACAAATGTACTACCAACTTCTGTATGTAACTTAAAACTTGCACAACCATTCTCGTCCAATGTGACATCTGAGCTATAACAATCGGACTCACTATGACAGGAGAATCGTTTAACTTTTTTGTCAGTTAAACGCCATTGCCACTTGGATGCCCATTTACTATCTTGGTTGTAAATAGCAGTACCTTGCGGCTTTAGACCTTCGTAAATTTCACCTTTGGCTCTAGCAACACCACAAAGATCACCAAAACCCTCTAAATGGGCTGGTGCGATATTATTTATGATAGAAACGTCGGGCTTAACTAAGCCGCAAGTGTAAGCAATTTCACCAATATGATTAGCACCCATTTCAATGACAGCAAAATCGTGTTTCGGTTCAATTCTAAGCAGGGTTAATGGCACACCAATGTCATTATTAAAGTTTCCAGCCGTATACAAGACATTACCTAGACGGCTAAGAATAGCGGCAACCATTTCCTTAACGGTTGTTTTACCACTGCTTCCTGTAATGCCCACCGTTTTAGGGTTAACGGTTGCTTTAACATGCGCACCAATCAGACCTAATGCTTTGTGACTATCTTCAACAACGATTTGAGGTATCGATACATCACAAATTTGTTCTACGATAATTGCCGCAGCGCCTTTTTCTTCGGCTTGCTTAGCAAATTTGTGACCATCAAAATTGCCACCTTTTAGCGCTAAGAAACAATCCCCAGTCGCCAGAGCTCGGCTATCTGTAGTCAAATTACTGATAGTTACATCGTCACCAACCACACTGCCAGACGTAAAGGACGCAATCGTTGATAATTTAAGTGGGATCATTTAGCCACCTTAGATGCAAAATACGACTGCACCGTTTCTCGTTCACTATAAAAGTGTTTATTTTCGCCTAGCACGATGTAATCTTCGTGCCCTTTGCCTGCTAATAGAACCATGTCGTCTTTCTTAGCTTTTGAAAGCGTGTTTATAACCGCTTCTTGTCTAGAAAGCATGACGCTAACTTTATGCTTCTGAGTACAGCCAAGAGCAATTTCATCGGCGATCTGCTGTGGAGACTCACTACGTGGGTTATCATTAGTAATGATTACTTTGTCAGCTAAATCACAAGCAATTTCGCCCATTTGAGGGCGCTTACCTTTATCTCGGTCACCACCACAGCCAAATACTACCCACAGGTCACCGCCACAATGTTGACGACATGCTTTTAGTGCGTTTTCCAACGCGTCAGGCGTATGAGCATAATCTACGACAGCATGTGCATGACCGGACAAGCCAAATAATTCCATACGGCCTGTAACAGGTGTCAATTGCTGACATGCTTGTTTGATATCTTCAATAGAGTATTGCCATTGTAGTAATACAGATATTGCCGCAAGTAAATTTTCAACATTGAAATCACCTATCAGCGGTGATTGAATAGAAACAGCTTGCTGTGCATTATGTAGAACAAAACCTACACCTTCACTGTTATGTTTAATATCAATAGCTAAATTTAAATGACTACCCGACTCTGACTGTTGGTTTCTACTAAACCCAACAACATTGCCTTGTAGCAAGTTAAACCACTTACGTCCTTGTAAGTCATCTACGTTTAACACTTTGATTTGGCTATTGCAGTTACTAAATATCTTAAATTTAGCCTGACCATAAGCGTCCATTGTGCCGTGATAATCCAAATGGTCACGAGTCAAATTGGTAAAAATGGCTGCATCAAATAAATCAGCGGTTACTCTTTTTTGTTCCAATGCGTGTGACGATACTTCCATCACTACAAATTCAATCGCTTCTTTGTTGAACTGATACAATAGTTGATGCAATTCAGTCGCCCCTGGCGTTGTATTTGCGATCTCTGACAATAGACCTAATCGTCCAGCACCATTGGTTCCAATAATAGCGACCTTTTCACCCAATAATGTCAGTAGTTGTGCCATTAACTGGCACGTGCTCGTCTTGCCGTTGGTACCAGTAATGCCTATCACTTTCATTTTAGATTGTGGTGATTGGTAATATGCTTCGCATAATTCAAACAAACGATGATTAAGTTGATAAAAACTCAGGCAAGCAATGCCTTCAATGATTTCTAGTTGACCATGTTGCTCAGCTTTTTCGACTTCTTTAATAATGAGTGCACTTTGTTGCTCAATGGCCTTATTAATGAAGTCGCGCCCGTCAGATAGGGAACCTATGACTGCGCAAAAAACGTCACCTTCACTAACCTTACGACTGTCGTTTTGTAAATGGCCTAAGTTTTCAGGTAAGTTCATGCCTGAAACATCAATATTAAATTGCTCAAAAACCTGTTGAAGGTTTGCATGCTGGATACTAGGCATCAACACCTCCAGCAGTCACTTCATTACTCGCTGTCGTTATTTTGTCAGGTGCAATATTCAGTAAACGTAGAGCGCCTTTCATAACACGTGAGAACACAGGTGCTGCGATTTCACCACCGTGATAAACATCCCCGCCCGGCTCATTGATAACAACAACAACACTTAACTGCGGATCTGTAAGTGGAGCAATACCAGCAAACAAACCTACATAATCGTTACCATAACCCCCAGCTATCGATTTTCGAATGGTGCCAGTTTTACCACCTACTCGGTAACCTTCTACTTGAGCATTTTTTGCCTTTTTATCAACAACACCTTCCAACATATCGCGTAGAAGAGCTGTATTAGTTTCCGAGAATACTCGTTCACCGGCAGCCCTATTTTCAGTTTTCAATATCGTTAGCGGGCGCTTTACGCCGCCATTGGCAATGGTCGAGTAGAGTCTGGCTATTTGGACCGGTGTCGCCGACACTCCATAACCAAATGATAACGTTGCTAATTCAAATTTCGACCAACGAGAGCGATCATGCATGATACCTTGACTCTCACCCACTAAATTAGTGCCGGTATCTTCGCCAAAACCAGCTTGGAAGAAAGTATCCAACAGATGCTCTTTAGGCATTCCTAGCGCTAGTTTAGCTGTGCCCATATTTGAACTGTATATGAGTACTTCTTCCAGCGTAAGGTTGCCGCGATTGACAGGGTCACTTACTCTTCGACCGCCTAAGCGCATCCAACCTGGGCTTGTCTTGATAACATCACCTTCTTCAGCAACACCGAACTCTAGTGCAGCTAACATAGATAAAGGCTTCATTGTCGAGCCCGGTTCAAACATATCGGTAATAGCACGATTTCTAAATCTATGGATAGCCGTGCCTTTGCGATTGTTCGGGTTATAAGAAGGGCTATTAACTAGTGCTAAAATTTCACCTGTATGCACATTAGTAACAACGACAGATCCTGACGTTGCTTTAAATGCTTTTACCGCACCTTTTAACTCACGGTAAGCTAACGCTTGAATACGTTGATCAATGCTTAGTGTTAAATCTTCTGAAGGCGTTGAGTCCTCAACCTTTAATATTTCAACAGGATTGCCTTTTGCATCTTTAAGGTATTTCTTACGACCGTCTTCACCTTTAAGCGCTGTGTTGTATAGTCTTTCAATTCCTTCAATACCATTATCATCAACATCGGTAAAGCCTACAACATGCGCACTAATTTCCCCTGTAGGATAAAAACGCTTTGACTCTTTTCTCAGGTAGACACCTGGTATTTTTAGTTGTTTGATATAGTTTGCCATTGCAGGAGACACTTGACGCTCAACGTAGACAAATCGTTTATTAGGGTTTCTCGATACACGTTCTTTTAGTTTATGAACGTCTTTATCTAATACATCTGCAAGTGCCTGCCAATGTTCAACCATCGAAAGCGCGTCATTCTCAGCAATCGTTTTTGGATCAGCCCAAACCGTTTCTACTGGAACACTCACAGCTAATTCTCGACCATTGCGATCAAGGATTGACCCTCTATGTACACGATTTAGCGTCGTTCGCAATGAGCGTCGGTCACCCTGCTCTTGCAGCATATCTGGCTCGATTACTTGAATGTAAGCCGCTCTTGCAGTAATAGCACCATATACCAAAACGATAACGCCCAGCACTAAATAGAAGCGCCAGGCGATTGCCGCTGGTTTATGTTTCAAAGCTTGTTTTTTAGCTTTTTTCGTCATGGTACTCTTATCAATATTTCCGATTTGACCGATGGTCTCTTCATCTTCAGTAAACGTTCTGCTTTCACTTCAATAGCGCTATGCTCAGCTAAACTATTTTGTTCGAGCAGCAAGTTTCGTCGCTCAATATCTAATTCATCTCGTTGTGTTAACAACTCTTCCAACTCTATTGTTGCCTGCCGATTAAGGTGAGCGTAAAAAATCACCCCAAACGCCGATGCCACAACAATTACCGCTAACAGGTAAACTAAAAAATGTTGCTTAATGTCGTGCCAAACATCCGCAACTAGATTTACCTTTTTGCTAACCATAGTTAATCAGCAAGTCGCTCAGCTACACGCATCACTGAACTGCGCGATCTTACGTTTTCTTCTACTTCAGTTTTACTAGGTTTTTGTTTGCGCCCAACCAATGCCAACTTTTTGCCTTTATTCAACTCTTCTTCACTAACAGGCAAACCTCTAGGTACTTTTTTACCTTGTGACTGCTTTTTCATGAATTGCTTCACCAGCCTGTCTTCAAGTGAGTGAAAGCTAATCACAACTAAGCGACCTGTTTCAGCCAATACAGATAAAGATGCATCCAGTGCATTTTCAATCTGTTCAAGTTCACTATTGATATACATACGTATCGCTTGGAAGCTTCTGGTTGCAGGGTGTTTCTTAATTTCTCGCTGCGGAGCAGCTTTCTTAATCAACGCTGCTAATTGGCCGGTTCGAGTAAACGGTTCTTCTTCCCTGGCTTCAACGATGGCATTGGCGATACGCCATGCATGCTTTTCCTCACCAAAGGTTTTTAGCACCCATGAAATATCTTCAACATCAGCTTTTTCCAACCACTGAGCTGCAGTTTGCCCTTTAGTTGTATCCATGCGCATATCTAGCGGTCCGTCGTTCATAAAGCTAAAACCACGCTCAGCAACATCAAGCTGAGGAGAGCTAACGCCCAAGTCCATAAGCACACCGTCTACTTTTCCTAATAGTTCATGCTTATTAGCTACTTCCAGTAACTCTGCAAAACCACAGTGTTCGATAGTAAAACGAGGATCATCAGCATACTTTTTAGCAGCTTCTATTGCCGTAGGATCTCTGTCGATAGCGATTAATCGTCCATCTTCAGATAGTTTGGACAAGATAAGTCCTGAGTGGCCGCCGCGACCGAAGGTGCAGTCGATATAAATACCGCCTGGTTTAATCGCGAGTCCGGAAATTGCTTCGTCAAGCAACACCGAAATGTGAGACTTATCTGTTTGCATTAGCTTTACGCCGTTGTTGTTAACTATTTTTTATAATGCTAAATCAAGTAATCTTTCTGAAAGTTCAATCTCACCCGATTGAATCTTGGCAATGCCCTGTTGCATTTGAGCTTGCCATGCACTTTCACTCCAGATTTCAAACTTTTTTAACTGCCCTACAAGCATTACGCTCTTATCTAAACTTGCATGTTGTCTAAGCGGACCGTTGATTAATAAGCGACCACTCTTATCCATCTCACAGTCTGATGCATTGCCCAGTAATACTTGTTGCAAAATACGCTCTTGCGGATTCATACTCGAAAGTCCACAAAGCTTTAATTCAATTTCTTCCCATTCGGGTAGTGGATATAACAATAAACACGGGTGTTGAATATCAACAGTACAGACCATTTTCCCCTGGCAATCGGCAACAAGCTCCTCGCGATACCTAGTTGGCATCGTGATACGATTCTTGCTATCTAGCGTGATTGCGCTGGTTCCTCTAAACATAACCCTTTTTTTATTGTGGTGAATCTATTTGATCCACATTTTCCCACTTTTTACCACATTGTTACAGTTTAGTGAGTTAATGCAACTTATGTCAAGCAAAGTTTCAGGAAATTGATCACACGATCAGCCCAATTTTTAAGGGCTAACGGGAAGTTTATGATATTGTGGAGTTTTGTGGATCTAAGGTGTCACTTTATCCCAAAAATTCTGTAAAAAGTGTTTTTCTGAGGGAAAATAACCAGTAAATAAACTTCTGTACGTCACAATTGTGGGCATAAGTGGTAATCATCAAGTATTACTCACTAAGCATTTATATAAGGCTCATTTATTAGCGCGGTGTATTATATGCCTTTCAACCTAATGACTCTAGAGGTTTATCAACTTACCGAGAATATTTGAACGTGATGATCAAGCATGTTTATGCGTATTTTGTCGCCAATTGAAAACGGCATGCGACTAAAGACAGATAAATCGTCTACATTTAGTGGCTCTTCATTACACAGCGTTTTAACAACGTAATGGTAACCGTACTCATTGCTTCTTACCGCTTTTATCTCACAATTTGGCGCTTCTTGACCTTTAATTTCTAATTGATGTGCTCTGATCAACAATAGTGGGTTAACGATTGTTTGGTATGATTCCAGACAATGTGTAAATTCACCTAGTGCTGTCTTGCCGCCATTCTCATCAAGCGAAACAGGCAGCCAATTGCCAACCTGTAGAAAATCAGCGACCTGCCAGCTATTAGGTGTTTGATAGATAACATTTGGCGCTCCACACTGTAGTATGCTTCCATCATGCATAACAGCCATTTGATCAGCAAAACTAAACACTTCGTCTTTGTTATGTGTCACAAAGATAGCGCTGATAGATAAAGATTTTAATAATGCGCGTAATTCTTGGATCAGCTCATTTTTAAGGCGAGCATCAATATTTGAAAATGGTTCATCAAATAAAAGCAATTCCGGTTGTGGAGCTAATGCGCGTGCGATAGCAACACGCTGTTGTTGCCCACCCGATAACTGATGTGGATATTTGTCAGCGTGCTCAGCTAGTGAGAGTAGCTTTAATAATTCTAACGCTCTTTCAGACTGCTCGTCTTTAGGTAATTTATTGATACCAAAGGTTACGTTTTGTTTTACAGTCAAATGTGGAAACAAAGCATAATCTTGAAAGATCATACCAACATTTCTAGATTCAGGCGCTACATCTTTTTCAGGGATTGCCTGATCGCCATTAGGCAAGCAAATGGTGCCCCCTGTCAATTGAACAAACCCTGCGATAACGTTTAATAGTGTAGTTTTGCCGCAGCCGCTTGGTCCAACAAGTCCGAGAATATCTCCCTTTGCCAACTCAACGCTCGCTGAATTTACGATCGGGTTTCCTTGAAGACTAACATCAACATCTTTCAAAGAAAGTACTGTACTCACGTGATATCCTCTTTTTTATTCAATATGATAATAGGTAACAAGCCAAACACAACAATTAATACGGCGCCAAGAGCACCTTGTTCTAGCATTTCATCAGATATCAATTGATAAATGTGTGTGCTTAAGGTGTCAAAGTTAAACGGCCTTAACAAGAGAACCGCTGGTAACTCTTTCATTGATTCTACAAAAACCAAGATCCATGCGACAAAAATCGAAGACTTTAAGAGTGGAAGATGAACACCGAATACAGATTGAGCAGTAGTTTTACCTAAGCTTCTTGGTGCTAGATCTAATGAATTAGGTATCTGCTCAATACCACTTGCTAAAGTGCCATTGGCAATAGCCGAAAACCTCACTACGTAGGCGAAAATAACAGCAAATACGGTCCCCGACATCACTAGTCCAACAGTCGGTAAATCCATAGATTTTAATAAGTCATTGATGTAACCATCTAGTGGACCAAATGTGCCTAAAATTGCCATGGCTAATACTGTCCCAGGCACTGCATAGCCCATTCCACTAATTTGAATAGGAATAGCTCTAGATGAACTATGGTGCAATCGTTTAAACAATGTCAAAAATAGAGCCAGCACAACGGCGATAGTAGCGGCATAAGTTGCAACTAGCAGGCTATTTTTGCAAGCTTGCCAAAGCTCCTCAACGTGCAGCCATGAACTGTTCTCAATAACCATGTCGATAAGTAATATAAAAGGTAGAAGGAAACCTGCAAAAACAAGCCCCCAACAATAAATTGTTGCCAAAATTTGTTGGCTTACACTTAGCTTAGCTTTTTGCTGAACCAGTTCTAGTTTATTGCTTGCATGACGTTTGTTTGCTCTTGAGCGCATCTCCAAAATGACTACAAACAAGATGACGAACATCAATATACTCGCCAATACATTTGCTGCAGCTAAATCACCGTATTCAAGCCAAGTATCATAGATAGCGGTAGTCAGTGTATTAACAGCAAAATACTGTACCGTCGCGAAATCAGCTAACGTCTCCATTAGTACTAAGCTTACCGCCACTGCAATTGCTGGACGAGCGAGTGGTAACGATACTTTAAAGAAGCTCTCTCGAGCATTATAACCAAGACTCTTAGCCGCTTTGATTAAATTTGGGTTTTGTAACTCAAAACTGGTACGAGCAAGCATATAAACATATGGAAAAAGCACCAAAGCGATGATTATTGAGGCGCCTGTTAATGTTCTAATATCAAAGAACCAGTAGTCATGTGGTGACTGCCATAAGAACGTAACTCTAAGCCACCTCTGCACTGGCCCGGCATAATCAAAAAGATCGGTATATAAATAGGCGACTAAATAGGCAGGCATAGCTAGCGGTAGCATCAATGACCACCTCAGCCACTTACCACCTAATACATTTGTTTTGCTTACAAGCGCAGCCGAAGGGACTCCCATAAGTAGCACCCAAACAGCAACTAAACCAGCAAGTGCAAGTGTGTTCTGAATGTAATTAGGTAAAACAGTTTCCCACAAATGAAAAAAGAGCTCACTTGAAGCCCCTATTCCATTTATTATCATGACTAACATTGGCACTATCAGTGCCAATGTTAAAATCCAACTAGTTGTTAACCAAGTTTTGCTTTTATTTCCGGAGATCACAGATCAAATTGTGCTTTATCTAGCAGTTTGATCGCTGATGCTCTGTTTTTAGCAATTTCTTCTAGTGAAATATTGTCTGATTTGAACTTGCCCCAAGAAGCAACTAAATCAGAAACTTTCACACCTTCACGAACCGGGTATTCCATATTAGTTTCAGCATACATTTGTTGTGCTTTTTCTGAAACTAAAAACTCCATTAGTGCTTTAGCATTGTTTTTATTTGGTGAGTGTTTTGCCATCGCTACACCAGAAACATTCACATGCGCACCACGGTTTGCTTGATTAGGGAAATTGATATTTACCGCGTCAGCCCAAACTTTTTGTTTCTCATTTTTCAGCATTTTACCAAAATAATAGCTATTGCCTAATGAAATATCACATAAATTCTGATGAATGGCCTGAACTTGACCTCGATCATTACCTTGTGGCTTACGCGCTAAGTTTTCTTTGAAGCCTTCCAACCAATTAAGTGTTTTGCTCTCACCATGTTCAGCAACCATAGAGGCAACTAAAGCAACTGTGTATGGATGCTTACCACTTCGCGTACATACACGGCCTTTCCATTTAGGGTCAGCCAAATCTTCGTAGTTAAAATCTAATTCACCTAAACGTTTAGCTGAATAGATATTACGAACACGCGTTGTTAAAGCAAACCAAGAGTCGTCCTCTGCTTGAAAACGTGCAGGAATAGCTGATTCAATCTTATCTGAAGAAACAGATTGTAATAATCCACTGTCTTTTAACTCAATAAGGCGACTAATGTCTGTTGTTAATAACACATCAGCTGGACTATGCTCACCTTCGCGAGCTAAACGTTCTGCCATGCCTTTCTTGGCAAAAACAACATTCACTTTCACACCGGTTTGAGCAGTGAAAACATCAAACAAAGGCTTAACTAAGTTTGCTTGGCGATACGAATAAACATTAACTTCTTCAGCAGCTTGCAGTGCATAGCTTGGCAAAATAACACTACTTACGGCAAGTAGCTTTAACCATGATTTTTTTAACATAACAGACCTTTCTTGAGCTGATTTTTGTGCAAGCCTAAATAAGATACCCTATAGTGTCAAGGGATTTGAGAATTATTCTCATTTATATTTAGGCATTATAGTTAACTATTATTATGGAATGACTAATTGTTCATCTTTTTTTCGATAAACAACCTAGTTTCTGTCGACAAGTGACTGTTTGATAAATATGTTCGACCTTTTTTATGAGTGATTAACCATCCCAAGTCAGTGGTCTTAATGTTTGAAATATTTTGCCAAGGAATATCTACTTGAGCGAAACGAGATTGAGTAAAAATACCATCGTTATTAATCGTTAATTCAACTTCGCTTTTTGAAGCTCTGCTTAACATTTGTCTAGTTACCCACCAAGGTTTACGATAGTGAGTACTTACCGCCTCCAAAATCCCTAAACAAAAAATGAACCACGCAGCATAGTCATTTACATCAGTAGATAGTACAAGCACAGCTCCAACAGCAGAAATAGCTATAGCTTTCTTATAAGCACTTAATCCTGGTTCAACGATGGCAGACTGATCAAAGCACTCTTGAAAGTACGGTTTATCTAAAATAAAAGTAGTTTTGTATTCTTGCATTTGAAAAGACGTTCAATTTTGACGGGGAATAATTGCTATTTTGCCAAAGTTCACAGTCAATATAAATAAAAAGCAGCACTAAGGTGCTGCTTTTGAGAAACTAATAAAAATTAGCATACTTCTATTCGCTAACTTTTGACTCTACATTCTCGTTAAGACCATCTAACCAAAGGTTAAATTCATCATCAAACGTCGTACCCCAAGATTTAACTAGAACCTGATATCCTGCCCAATCACCAGCACGAACAGTGGATAACATTTCTTCAACATCGTCTCTGTGATTTTCCATCATAAAGCGAACAGCTAAATAACCCCAGCGATACACTCTATCGCCACCAGTGTTTTCATTGCTACTTGTATTGAATAACTCACTTAGTGGGAATGTCTTTTGGCTTGCAAGCTCAACGGCCTTAGCGTTGTCCTTGCCATGTGCAATCCATTCTGCAACGCCTTCAGCCCACCATACAATATGAGGGTAAGCGCGGTGTGGCGTTGGACAAAACTCAGGACCCGCATGATCATCATGTAAACCGTTACAGTAATCGCCATACTTGTTAAAACGACCATCTAAATAGTGCACATATTCATGCTTTAAGTTCCAAATTTGTCCATTGCGTTGATAAGCAACAAATTCAGCTTGGTTACCTTCTCTATCAGGATAACCTTCTAAATACATGCCACCGTTGTTTGTTGGCATATTGAAGTGATTCGTTGCATGCTTAACAAATTCATCGCGATGACTATAAACATTTGCACGCATCATGTGATTTAAATCATCTTTAACTGGCTTTCCTTCAGTTTTAAAAATGCCATGAAAACGACTTTCTTGTTCCATTAACATTGCACAAGCCTGTTTTACTTGCTCGTCCGTTAATGCTTGTGAACGGATAACAATAGTATCATTACACTTGTTTACCTGGCTTAGTACCGATTCGACGGGCAGAGCTTCGATAGTTTTTGCGGCTTCCTGTACTTTTGCCTCATCAACTACAGCAGTCTTTGTAGCTTCAACCTTATCAACATTTACCTCTTCAGTTGATTCCTTTTTCTCTCCACATGCAGTCAGTGAAATTGCCAACGCAACCGCTACGGTTAACTTGCCTTTAGTCAAGTGATTCATCTATTACCCTTATTGAATATTAATAATATTGTATACAATATATTAACAATTATTACGTTGTAAAGGGTTTACAAGGTGAATCACTTGTATAGCAAGCTAAGTTATTATTCTCTATAGTTTTTACTTGCCGATAATTTTCTAAACAACCAAGGAAAATACTTATAAATCGTTGGTGCCCAATAGCTAATACCTCTGCCAATAATAACTTGGGCCTTTTCTGCCTCTATAGCTGCGACTATCTGTTCTGCACATTCAACGGCTGGAATACCATTTTTTATTGAACTTGCCATGGCCTCAAATTTGCTGCCATCTCCTTTAAAGGCATTGACAGAAATTTGTGTTTGAACAAAACCAGGGCAAATATTAAGCACTTGAATACCACGTTCAGTTTCTTCAGCGCGCAAGCAGTCCATGTATCCAACAATTGCATGTTTTGATGCGCTGTAGCCAGCCATACTTTTTCCGCCCACCAAACCAGCTACGCTAGCTACCGTAGCTATCATGCCGGAACCTTTTTCAACCATTGAAGGAAGTACCGCCTGTGTCATAGCGACTGTTCCGAAATAGTTGACCTCCATGACTTTTCTTTGCACGTCAAGCTTAGTATCAATGGCAAAACCACGTTGACCAATACCGCCATTATTCAACAACACATCAACGGTTCCGATATCTTTTAGTGCAGTTGCAACGATTGTTTCTAATTGAGCATCATCAGATAAATCTAATGGAACAATCCAGTGAGCTTCAGGGTTTACTAACTCCTTTCTAAGCTTTTTTAACTTTTCTTCGCTGCGAGCAGACAATACAAGTTTTGCCCCTTTTTGTGCACAAACTCGTGCTACAGCTTCGCCAATACCTGACGACGCGCCTGTTATCCAAATCACTTTGTCTTTTATTATCATTATTGTTTTTAAGTTCGATTGAGTGTGAGAAAAAAATAGGCAATTTTACTAGGAATGTCCAGCGAATATGCAATTGAAAAATTGAGAAAAAACAAAGGGAAGCGCCTACAGTTACAACATCCAGTACTGTAGGCGCTGATTCATGAAACGTAGAAGATAACTCCGATCATCCTATTTAAGTTTAGAATATTTAAAATGGTTTGCTAATAAATATTGCATTTTTTTAAACAAATTATTCTCTGAACATCATTAGTAAGTGTGCTGCACTCCAACTGAAGTTAGTAGCTCCCTGCATTACAGCAAGTTCAGGATGATAATTTTCCCTTATAGGAAGGTCACCTTTAAGCCCTTGAGCTTTATTGAGTAACTGGGAAAATGCTCTATCAGCTTCTTTTTCATAGCCGTAGCGCTTTAATGATGCCCAAGCAAAGTAGAATTGATCCAACCAAACTCGTCCGCGCCAATATATATCTGGGTGATAAGCAGGACTAGCTAACGAAGCAGTAGGAAAAGGTATCAAGCTATTGAACTCGCTTGAATTCAACATTACATCAACCACCCTTTTGGCTTTTTCTTTTGACGCAATACCTACAAATAGTGGTGCCCAACCTTCCGGCCCCTTTCCTCTGTGAACAAGCAAGGTACCAGAGCAACCTAAGGTACTTTCAGGACTAACTTGACGGTCATAATAGAACCCTGACAGCTCATCGTAAAAACAATGCTCGATTGATTTGGATAGATTCTCAGCTTCCTTAAACATGCGAGTAGAAAGCTCATCTTTCCCTAAAAGACTTGCCATTTTAGCTAATAGCTGTTTTTCCTGAACGAGATAGCTGTTTAGCTCCACTGACTCCTGATCTATTGAGTAGCCAACCAACTCACCGGCACTGTTTCTATTTTCAAATATTTTTACTTGCCAGTCTTTATTTGCCTTTTTAATATCACCAGCATGATACTTACCGGCGTATGCTTTTATCTGTTGTTCATTAATGAATCCAAAACGTGCGGCGTTGTCCATACCGGATTCCCAGCCAGCTCCATGTTGAACGGGGATATCTAACTTTATATAGTTTGCGCTTTCAATAACCTGGTTATATAAATCGATTCCTTTACATGAATGCCAGCTATCATCTTTTGCTTCACAGAACTCAGTAACCAAAGCATTATGTTGGGTGTTCGTTAGTTTAACTGAAAAGAGTAACTCTTCTTTCTCGCTTGTATGCTTGTAGTGCTTAGTGGCGCCATACTCAACTAAACCATTTCTATTATGATCGCGATTGTTGAACCACCATTGATGATAAGCTAATAGCTTATCAAACATCAGTTTTACAAACGCTACGTCCTGATCTGCTTGATAAATTTCCCAAACAGCCCACGTGGCCAAAGGAGGTTTGGTATTTCGTTCATTCCAATTTCCACCGTCACCAGCACGCGCTTGGTCTTTGTTATAAAAAATAGCATCTACCACCATACCAGCATCTTGTGGCCTCAACTCATCGGCTTCATTTATTTGATAAGCAAACATGCTCAACATAGTTTGCTTGGCGAGAGCTGGGTATATAGGTGCAATTGCGTAAGCATGCTTCCAACTATCCCACGCCCAAAAGCCGTTAAACCAACGGGCCGTAGTAGATGGAGAAATACCATGATGCGTCAACTCACCTGCTGGGCTTCTCCAATTAATTAATAAGGTAATAAGTGATTTAATTGCAACTTTTCGTTCTGCATGATCTGTCACTTGATTTTCAATGTTTGCTAATAATTTCTGCCAACGCTTTTCGTTTTTCTCTTTGCATGCGTTAACATTTGACAACACTGCTGAAATCTTGGCTTGGTCAGTTCGCTCTTCTTCTGAATTATGATAATAACTTTGTGTACTTACTAAATTGCCTGAGGCATTAGCTTTAATAGATAGTTCTGCAGTGCTGTTGTATTCGTTTTTTTCAACATTTGTTGATGTTGAAATTGAACGTCTGATAACAAAAGACGATTGTTCTGAAAAGTAACCATTCCATTTCTGCGCAAAATCAGAAAACTGTACTCTAATCCCCGTTTTGTCTCCTGTTACCCGGTAATTAAGTGCCTTTGGTAACGGTACGTTCGGTTGCCAATTATCCTGTAGTTTACCAGACCAAGTTACCGCTAACTTTTTCGCCCTGCTCGTTTTGTTTTTTAATACTGTGGTAATTGCGGAACTTCTCTTGGAAATAAAAAACAAATTTATCTCCACATCCAGATCGTTAAACTCAAATCGTTGAACTAGGCCGCCAGGAATGGAATACACCTGCTTTTGCGCATTATTAAAGTCGTATAGTTTACCTGTTCTTGACTCTTTTAATGTTAACTTTTCGATATAGCGCCCTAGATATAGACCATACTCCTGTGCGATTACATAAGGGCCGGTAAAACCACCAACTTTATCAGCAGATGTTGGCAACATAAACCCGTGCCAAGCCCCCAAATCAATCATCGGTGTAAATTGTTGATTTCCGTATTCATCATAGTCTTTAAAGGCACTTGGCTCACCAAACAAGTCGAGGATATTTTGATATTCTTGTCTATCGATCTCAGCAACAAAAGGCTTTGCGCCTAAACCGAAAGATAAAAATAAAACCATGATGATTAAGGACTTAAAATACTTTAACAACATCGAATACTACACCTTTGAAAATAGTATTTTGTATAATGTACTATTTGTAGTATAAATAAAAGTACTTTCATATTTGTAATCGTTAATCGACCGTAGGACTGCTGATTTAACATGGCTAAGCAACAACAAATCTGGTTACGTGCTGAAACTAAACCATTGGAACAAAGGACAGCTTTAACACCTGAACATGCAAAAGCGCTCTCTGAATTAGGTGTAGAAATAACAATAGAGTCTTCTGAGCAAAGTATTTTTTCAGATAAAGACTATGCTGATTTAGGGCTGAATGTAGTCTCTCAAGGGTCGTGGCAAGAAGCGCCGAAAGACGCTTACGTTTTAGGCTTAAAAGAGTTAGAAGAAAAGCAATTCCCTTTGTCACACAAGCACATCTACTTCGCTCACGCATACAAAGAGCAACAAGGATGGCAATCCATATTAAATAGATTTACCAAAGGTGGAGGTACGCTTTTTGACTTAGAGTACCTAACCGATGAGAATGGCAGGCGAATTGCTGCATTTGGCTATTGGGCCGGTTATGCTGGTGCTGCGCTGGCAGTGCAAACATGGTGCAATCAAAAGTTAGGACAAACTCATCAGCCAATATCTTCTTATGCAAATAAAGAGTTATTACTAGATAAGCTTCAAACAGTTCTAGCACAAATAGAAGAAAAGCCGACTATTATGGTAATTGGAGCTAAAGGGCGAAGTGGTAGTGGTGCTTGCCAGTTAGCAAAAGACCTTGGCCTTGAAACAACAGAGTGGGATATGGAGGAAACCAAAGTAGGTGGTCCTTTCAAAGAAATTAACCACCACCATATTTTTGTTAATTGTGTACTTGTTAATAAAAATTTGCCTCCTTTTATCAACAAGGCATCACTGTCAGATGAGCAAAGGAAGCTATCAGTGATAGCCGATGTTAGCTGTGATCCATACGGTAGCTATAATCCATTACCTGTTTACAATGAATGTACTACATTCGATGCGCCCTGCATAACTGTTGACGTAGCAGGTCCGAAATTGGAATTAATAGCAATTGATCATTTACCTTCACTATTACCCAAAGAGAGCAGTGAAGACTATGGTGAGCAATTATTTCCTCATTTAGCATCATTGGCAAAAGTACCTACGGAAGTATGGGACAATGCCCTACAGCATTTCAAATTGCACACTAGCAAACTTTAATTATTGTCATCATAAGGTAAAACATGACTAAAACAATACATTGGCTAGGAGCTGGCCTTTCTTCAGCTCCTGGCATTTTAAGGCTCAATAAAGGGCAAACTAAATTAACTGTTTGGAACCGTCGTATCGAAAAAGCAAAAGCAATACTTAACGACGATACAGTCGATGTTCAAGCACTAGAGTGGGAAGCACTTTCGACGGCTGTGCAAGCCGGAGATGTCGTAGTTTCTATGCTGCCTGCAACAATGCACGTTAAAGTAGCTTCACTCTGTCTTGAAAAGGGTGCTCATTTTGTTTCTTCAAGCTACATTTCACCAGAAATGTCTGCACTCAACGAAAGCGCCGAAGCCAAAGGCTTATCTTTTGTTAATGAAGTAGGCTTAGATCCAGGCATTGATCACCTATTCGCACACGATTTAGTGCACAAATATCGCGAAAGTGGTGCTTTTGACGAGGAAAACGAACTGTATTTCACGTCTTATTGTGGTGGCTTCCCTAAAGTTGCGAATGACTTTAAATACAAATTCAGCTGGTCACCACTGGGTGTACTAAAAGCGTTAAAATCGCCAGCGAAATGGTTAGCACAAGGGCAAGAGAAAACTTCACAAGCACCTTGGGAGGCGTTATCAGAATACACAGTATCTCACCAAGGGAAACAGGAGACCTTCCAAGCTTATCCAAATCGCGACTCAATTCCATTTATTTCACAATATGAATTTGAAAAACAATGGAACGTAAAAGAATTTGTCAGAGGTACTTTACGTCTTTCAGGTTGGTCAACGGCTTGGCAATACCTTTTTGATCAAGTGGCTGAAATTACTGAGAGTTCACTTAGTGAGCAAGAAAAAGAAAACCAGCTTGCTCAAGTTAGTCAACAGCTTGAAGAAAAGTACAGTTATGACGATGGCGAGCCAGATCGCGTAGTTTTAGCGGTAGAATTAACAGCCAAAAAAGGCGAAGAAGTCGTTTGGAAGCATAGCTACTTTATGGATGAAGCAGGTAATAAGAACGACCAAGCGATGGCTAGGCTTGTTTCGCTTCCCGTTAGTATCGCTATTGAAGCCGTAATCTCTGGCGATATGCCATCAGGCGTATCAGCAGCCCCTCATGTAAATGAACAAGTGCAAGATTGGCTCAATCAGTTAACCAATTTAGGCGAAAAATTTAGCTTACGAAATCACTTATAAGGAAATGCAGGGGAACATCATGGAACATTCAAAAAAACAGATCAGTATGCTTGATGCTATGTTCCCCATTTTATGCCTATTAGCACTACTCTTTTTTGCTGTCTATTTTTTTGGTGATGACTCGTCATCAGGCCCTAATCAGATTGCTTTGTTTTTATGCGCGGGCATTGCCACCCTGATAGGCCTAAAAAATGGCTACAGCCGCAGCACTATTGAGAAGAGTATTGTTAAAGGCATTAGCCTCACCCTTGGTGCAATACTAATCTTGTTAACCATTGGTGCGTTAATTGGCACTTGGTTACTTTCTGGTACAGTACCTACTCTCATTTATTATGGCCTGAAAATACTCGATCCCAATTATTTCTACATATGTTGTTGTATCGTTTGTGCACTAGTAGCATTAAGTATTGGCAGTAGTTGGACTGTTGCAGCTACTATCGGCGTAGCGCTTATTGGTATTGCTCAAGCACTAGATCTATCTATGCCAGTAACAGCCGGTGCAATAATAAGCGGTGCCTACTTTGGTGACAAATTGTCGCCGTTGTCGGATACAACGAACCTAGCTCCAGCTATTGCTGGCTCGGAACTATTCGCTCACATCAAACACATGTTATGGACAACAGTGCCGAGCTTTATCATAGCTTTGGTTACCTTCTTTGCTCTGGGGTTGAATCATGAAGGCCTTCCAGAGCAAACGCAATTAGACGGCTTGTTAACTGAGATCCAAAGCATTTATTTAATCGATTGGTACATGATTACACCGCTACTTGTTACCTTAGCCCTTGCATTAATGAAGTTTCCAGCTCTTCCAGCCATTGCCATTGGTACTTTAGTGGGTGCTTTGTGGGCAACTCTATTTCAACAACCTTTGATAAAAACGCTTGTTGCGATGGATGTAAACAGCGTAGAAGCAAGCTCAAGAATGATATGGCAAGCTATGTACAACGGCATCAATGTTGAAACAAAATCAGAAATGTTAAGTGAGTTACTCAGCGGCGGCGGTATGAAAAATATGCTTAACACTGTTTGGCTAATTATTGCTGCCATGACATTTGGTGCCGTTATGGAAGGCACTGGGCTTCTCAAACGTATTGTTGATGCTATATTAGCGAAATGCACCAGTATAAAATCAGTAATAAGCTCAACAGTGGCAACAGCTTTTGGCACGAATGTCATTGCTGCTGATCAATACATCGCCATTGTCATACCTGGACGTATGTATAAATCTGCCTACGAGGAGCACGGTTCAGATCCTAAAAATTTATCTAGAGCGCTTGAAGATGGCGGCACGGTAACCTCTGTTTTAATTCCGTGGAATACCTGCGGCGCATATATGCATTCGGTGTTATTGGTAAACCCTCTCGAATACGCCTTCTTTTGCTTTTTCAACTGGATCACACCAATAATAAGCATATTAATTGCGCAACTGGGCTCTCGATTAGGTTCTTTCGGCCAACAGTTACTACCTTCTATTCAAAAGAAACCATCACTTATAAACCAAGAATAAGCTTGTTGCTAGACAAGACCGACCAGTAGCCTTATCCTATCAGCAATTAGATGATGCTCAATACAGCATTAATTATCGGCTTTTGTTTGGATGATTTATGAATTACGCAACAATTACTGGTTGGGGCAAATGTTTACCACCTGCAATATTGTCAAATGACGACCTAGCAACTTTTTTAGACACTAACGACGAATGGATCACTAGTCGTACAGGCATGAAGGAACGCCGAATCTCTCATGTTGAGGTATCAGAATTAGCTTATGTTGCAGCTGCACAAGCACTAGCCTGCGCAGGGAAAACTCCAGAAGATGTAGATTTAATCGTCTTTGGCAGTACAACATTTGATAAAATTTGTCCAAATGCCGCTTCAAACGTGCAAAGACTAATAGGTGCGCATAATGCTGCCTGCTTAGATGTTAACACTGCTTGTACTGGTGGTATGTATAGTCTGACAGTTGCCACGTCAATGATAAAAAGTGGTGTAGCTAAATCAGCAATTGTTATTGGCGCAGAGTGTATTTCTAAAGTAATGGATTGGACAAATCGCGATGTTGCAGTGTTGTTTGGTGATGGTGCTGCAGCCCTCTATTTAGAAGCATCTAATGAAGAAAGCGGTGTCGTTGCAGAGTCGTTAGGCTGTTATGGTGAATCACGTGATATATTAGCCGTCGAGGGCTGGGGGGCAGAGCAAATGCACTCAGGTAAACTAATGGGTGATACACAATGGGCGTTTGTTGGCCAAGAAATATTTAAAAAAGCGGTTTCAGGCATGGCTCAAGCTTCGGAAAAAGTACTTTCAAAAGCCAACTTAACAAGTGACGACATTGATGTAGTTGTTCCGCACCAAGCAAACCTTAGAATTATTGATACACTAGCAAAAAAAATGAAGCTGCCAAAAGATAAGGTTTTCATTAATATTGAAAAGTATGGGAATATGTCGGCCGCTACTGCATTAGTAGCTTTGGTTGAAGCTGTTGAAGAAGAAGTTGTCAAACCAAACAGTTACTTGCTCATGCCTGCTTTCGGTGGCGGTTTAACATGGAGTGCTCACCTTATAAAATGGGGATCTCGAACGACTGCTTTGAGTACAAGTGACGTATCTCTCCCGGCGACGGAAAAGAGTAGCTTAGAGATCATCTCAAATTATCAAAAACCTTAAACTCTTCTAACATTATTAGGCTTTAAAACACTTTTCATATCAATGGGGCGACCATTTTTTTTTAAACTTGCTGAATTAGGAATTCTCACCTAAATTCAAAGTAATGAAAAAGAATTAGTAGCCTCTATGAAGATAATCAACACCGCACTAGGTTTATTACTTTGCGCCCCGATTACTACTAACACAGCAGCAGACTTTAGCGGATTTGCAACACTTGGTTTAGTTTATTCTGATTCCGAGATTTACGGTTATCGCCGTGATATCAGCGAAGATGAAGGGGTTTTTAAAGAAGATATTGATTTTAAGAATCACTCTTTGTTAGGCCTTCAATTTGATCATCTATTTAACAATAAAACTGATTTTGTTATCCAAGCAGTTGTAAGGCAGCGATCTAAAAACAATTTAGATAGAACCATTTCCCTAGCTTTCCTCAGACATCAGCTATCGCCCAATTGGCAAATTAGAGTGGGTCGAATTGCGCCTGATTTATTTATGTTCACGGAAAGCAGAGATATTGACTTTTCTTACGTTTGGGCAACGGTTCCAAAAGAGGTTTATAGCATTATCCCGTACCGCTCAATTGATGGCGGTGATATAAGTTATGAAAAACGTTTTGAAAACGCAACCCTAACAACCAAAGTATTTGCAGGTACTAGTGAAGGTGAAATCATTGGTGGAGGAGCCCTGGAAACGGTTAAGTCCAAGAACATGTTAGGGCTATCTATAACTTATGATGAATTTGAGTGGTCGATTCAAGGCAAATATACACGAGCTACATTTGCCAATGAAGCCATTACTAATACCCTCATTGGCAATGAAATCCGCAAGGTTCCAGACTTTATATGGCCAAACAAGGAAGCCTTTATACCGCGAATAGGAATAGAATCTGATAGTGCAAAGTACGCTGCAATCAATGGTCAACGCATGATAAATAATTGGCTGTTAAGTGCTGAGTTTTCAAGAATAACGTCTTCCAGTGAATTGCTTCGTAAAATATCTAACTACTACGTTTCTGCTGCATATCAATTAGATCACCATAGCTTTTATGCTGTCATTGGTAATAGCACGTCCGATGAATGGCAATTTGAAGAAGAAAATGTTGCGACACAGTTTATTCCAGAATTAATTCATGGATTGGAGGAGAATTTTAACTTTTATAGCGCCAATCAAAAAAGCTATTCACTCGGTTGGCGTTGGAATGTTACCTCTTCAACGTCTATAACAACTCAGTATACACATACTAAAATAGACGAACATGGCAGTACACTTTGGTTAGTGAATGGTCCTCACAGCCCAGCTGAGGATGTAAACAGTGTTTTGCTTAATGTGAGTACGCTGTTTTGAATCGCTTATTAGCCCTTCCATTTATTGCAATGCTTGCTTTTTCAAGTACAGCAGGAGCAGATTCTGAGCGTATTTTGGTTGTAGTTAACCAAACAAATACAACAGATAGTATGACCCGGTCAGAAGTTATCGATATTTTTATGGGGAGATACAATGCTTTTCCGTCAGGTGAAGCAGCTGTCCCAATCGAGTTGAAGGGAGATGGCGAAACAAAAGAGATTTTCTATAAACAGTTAGTAGGCATGTCATTGTCTCGAATTAACACCTATTGGTCGAGATTAAGGTTTTCAGGTAGAAAGCGCGGTTCAGTGCAATTTCAGTCCCAAAATGAATTAGTTGACTATGTAACCTCAGATCCCAGCGCTATTTCCTATATTGCGCCTTCAGAGTTAAGAGATGGTATGAAGGTCGTTTATGTCATCGAATAACCATTCTAGTTTAGTCGTCAAGCTAGCCATCGTTGTGTTAATAGCAGGCGCAAGTATTGGTATTTTTGCAACTTCAATTTTTCATCACCTTATTTACCAAGACCAGTTAAAAGAAAGTAGCAAGCAAATTGAGCAACTCAACCAAACGGTATCAGCGACGGCGTCGATCGCAAGTTACTTGGAAGATGAAGAACTCATGAAAGAAGTGATTGATGGACTGTCATCCAATGATATTGTCAAAGGCGCTTCGATTAAAACAAAAAAGTTGCAAAGGTCGTCTACTGAATTTGAAGTAAATGAATTCACTGAGAGTTTCCCTCTATATTCTCCTTTTGAAAAAATCAGAAAAGTTGGAAGCCTTTTAATTACTCCTAATGTAGAACATATCAAGGAAGAAGCCAAAAAAATCAGTAAAGACAACGTCTTGGCACTCACACTTGAAGCTGGCGCAATTACTGTGGTTGTTATTGTATTAGCTTATTTCATTGTAACTCGCCCTATTATTCATATGGCCACTGCTCTACATCGTATATCGCCAGGTACCAGCATACGTTTGAAAATCCCAGAATTTCATCAAAACAGCGAACTTGGCAAACTTGTCATTGATATTAATCGTCTGTTAGATCGTGCTGAACAACAACTATTTAATGAAAGAACATTAAGAAAAGAAGTTGAAACACTCGAAAAGCAATTTCGCATGCTTTTTGAGAATTCGACTGCAGCAACTGTCCTCATGCAGACCAATGGTGAATTAATCTTATACAATGAAGCTTTTACCCAGCTCGTTCGAGATTTAAACCTACTCGAAAAAGAAAACTATGGCGAATACCTTAAAGAGTTATTTGAGCAACCAGAGCTAATTGAGGCGAATGTTTGTGACTCATTTTCACTTGATGAAACAGCAGTTGGCGAGTACAAACTATCGTCTAATCATCAAGGACATAACGTTTGGGTTCAAGCAGTTATTACCTTAGTAATAACCAAAGACCGTGAGGTTTTTTACCAAGTAACACTTCACGATATATCTAAACGTAAACTGCAAATGGATGCACTAGACAAACAAGCCAATTTTGATCAATTAACAGGTTTGTTCAACCGTCATGCGGCTGAAGCTGCCATTGACGACTTCATTAAAAAACCAGAGCCTTTTGCCTTGATCCTCTTAGATCTAAATGGTTTCAAACCAATCAATGACATCTATGGACATGACGCAGGTGACGATATATTGATTTTTATAGCTAAACAATTAAAGGCCACTCTACGAAAGCACGATGTTGTTTCTCGCTGGGGTGGAGATGAGTTTGTCATCGTAGTCCCACAAGTGAACGAAGCCAACTTAACATTACTTGCACAAAAGCTGATAAACGCGATTAGAGCGCCGTATTATTTGGAGCAGGCACAAAAAGAAGTTTCAGTGTCTGCTAGTATGGGCGCTTGTTTCTACCCTGAACAGGAAACCCACAGAGAAAGTCTAATTGTCAACGCAGATAAGGCCATGTATCAATCCAAACAATCAAAAGACACAGACCCATCTGCCTATTTTACTATTTTCAAGAAAGATTAAGCGCCATAACGCTTCAAGCCACTTTCAAGCACTGCTAAGAATTTTCTTGCATCATCTAAATCAAAAACAATTGGTGGTTTGATTTTAAGAATATTGTGTAATGGTCCCTCAATGCTTAATAGAATATAGTTTGCTTTAAAGTATTCTATTAGTTCTTTAGTTAACTCGGCGGCAGGCGCTTTAGTTTGGCGATCTTTCACTAACTCTACGCCAATAAATAGGCCCATTCCCCTTACGTCGCCAATTACGCTGTAAACCGCTTGCATACGCTTCAGTTCAGCCTGCATAAAATCACCAACCGTTTTGGCATTTTGTTGTAACTTTTCCTCTTCAATAACATCAAGTACAGCCTCACCAATAGCGCAAGACACTGGATTACCACCAAAGGTATTAAAGTACTCCATACCTGTAACAAACGCATCGGCTATCTCTTGAGTTGTAATGACTGCCGCTAATGGGTGCCCATTTCCGATGGGTTTCCCTAAAGTTACGATATCGGGAACGACTTGCTGACTCTCAAATGCCCACATGTACTCACCAACTCGCCCAAAGCCTACTTGTACTTCATCAGCTATACACACGCCACCAGCAGCTCGTACTTGCTCGTAAACTTTCTTGAGGTATCCCTCTGGCATGACTATTTGCCCTGCCACCCCTTGTATTGATTCACAAATGAATGCACTTGGATGCTTACCGTCGGCAGCCAACTCAGCAATTGTCCTTTCAACGTCTCCAGCGAAATAGTCACTTAAGTCAAAACCACTTGGGCAATCATTTCGATAGGGATCAGGCAATTTTACTGTATGGACATACGGCTCAGCACCTTGACCACCGGGACCATCAAACTTGTAAGAACTCGCTTCTATACACGCATTAGTATTGCCATGATAAGCACCATCTACTACCAATAGCTCTTTGGAGTTGAACCCTCGATGAGCGGAGTAATTTCTTGCTAAACGAAAGGCTAGTTCATTTGCTTCACTGCCAGAGTTAACTAACATACAAACTGATAGCTTTTCAGGCATCGTTGCCAATAACTTCTCACTAAAGTTAATGATGTTGTCGTGAAGGTAACGAGTGTTGGTGTTTAATTGCGCCATTTGTGATTGGCCAGCCGCCACTACTTTAGGGTGGCAATGACCTACGTGGCAAACATTATTAACCATATCTAAGTATGCTTGCCCTTGTTCATCATAGAGGTATGCGCCCTGCCCACGAATAATTTTGAGAGGCTCTTGATAACTCAAACTTAAATTTTTGCTTAAGTGTTTTTGGCGATACTGTTTAATATCGTCTTTCGTACGCCCTTTAGTAGCAGTTAAACCACAAGCTTCTTTCAATTGAATATTGATTGCTGCGACCGCTATTTTCTCCATTTGAGACAACAAACGCCAAGCAGGTTTTGCTGAAACAAGTAAATATTCATTATCAGGAGCTGCTTGAATAGCAACAGCGGAGTTACATACACTTGTACACAACCGCAAAGCAATTAAGTAGTAAAGGGATTCGATTTCAGCAACTTCAAGAGGGCAATGTTGATGATATGATTTAATAATACTCACTAAAGGCTTAACGATATCTTCCTGATTCATTAAAGCGTAAGCACAAGTGATCGCTAATTCATTAATACGATGACTGAAAACCATATCGCCAAAATCAATAAGGCCGGTAATTATTGTCGGTTTATCAGTGCTATCTATAAGTAGATTGTAATCATTGGCATCATTGTGAATCACCTGCTGAGGCAACTTACTAACAATTGGTAAAACGTGATTGTGATAATTGGCTAAATGCTTTTCCACTTGTGTCTTCTGATCGCCGATAAGTGCCGATTTTTTCTGCTGACAAACGCTATAACCGAACGCTAAGTCCCAATCTAAGTAACGATAAGCGCCTCGATGCTCAAAGTTAGCTAGAGAAGTAGTCACCCGCCCCATAAATGAGCCCAAATTTGACCAAATAGCCTCACCTTGACTACTAGTATCGGCATAGAATGACCCTGGTAGAAAGCTCAACACTCTAAGGTAGTATTCTTGCTCACCTTTTTGAACTTTAGTGATAAGCTCGTGCTCTTGGTTCTCTACAACTTGAGGTACAGGCATGTCATGTTGTGCAAGGTGAAGCATGGCGGCATTTTGCATTTCCAATTCATGCAATTGCTCTTCTGTATTTGCAATTTTAACTACCTGACTTGAACCATCTGACTTTTTTAATCGGAAGTTAAGATCACAATAACTTTCCAAAGCAACTAGCTCACCTGATAACTGATAGTGTTTAGTCAGTAGCTCTTTAACCTCAGTAAGTTCAAATCTAGGTGTAATCGATGACATAATTTTCTCTACTTTACTCGTCTATTTTGGTAACTAGATAGGCTTTATTTGTATAAGCCTAGTTAACTGGAATCATTGTAAAACGATAACTTCTGGATGTGGCATCTATTGTGTATTGAGGATGTACTAGCCTTCCCCATGATGTATCTCCACCAACGCCCATCTGTAAATGATCAATATTAACGGTTGTTAGCTTTCTCATTGGTACATCTGCCCCGTGCTTTGTGGTTACAGGCACTAGACCTGAAGCTGATTCACTACCGTCCTTTCCTCTGACAAAATCTATATCTGATTGCAAATATGGCCAATAGCTCATATTTAATAAAGACTGTCCCTTAATTTTCAGCCCTTTACCTGCCTTGTTAATGATACTCGCCCATCTTACATCTGTCTTATTACCATTTTCCTGTGGGCGAGCATAGTGATGGATACCATCTTTTACTTGTTGCTTAAATAACCCTACAAAAGCCGACGTTTTTCTATCCCAGTAGCTTTCGTGAGGTCCTCGTCCAAACCAAGTGATATACTCAAAGCCCTCAGGCATAACCATTTGCATACCTAATTTTGGCATCTTAGCGAGTGTTTGACCTGTGCTCGGTTTAAACGCGTGATTTACCGTTACCTCTCCCATTTTATTAAAGTGGTACTCTAGTTCTATCAAGCCTTTAAAGCGCGATGAGGCATGTTTGTTCTTGATCACCATCACACCGTCAATTAACTCATGCTCTGACGATATTAGGCTCAATGAGGACGCTATATCCTGCCAAACAGCGGCTCTATTTTGTAGGTTGTTTCCTAAATCATTGTCAGTAGGTGCTCGCCAATAGTTCACTTTTAACGGTTCTAATAGATACTCTGTGTTGTTCACTTTATAAGTAGATAGCCAGCCTTGAGTATCAAAAGCAAATTCCAATTTATCGGTTAACGTGAAACTTAGCCCGTTTTCATTCGTAATCTGCCATTGCTGAGGCATTTTGATTTTGCGTACTGGCGCTGGATGTGCAAACTGTACCGGTAGCTTAAACTGTTCTTGCGCAATTTCATGCCCTTCAGGTAGGGCAAAACTAGACGACTTAGTTATTACGGCTAGCGTGATAAAAAATTCTTTTTCGCTCTGTGCAGGTAAATCAATACCATCTAGCTTCAACTCTATTTGCTCGGCGCCACTTGTGGATGGTATGGCTTGACTACCAACGGCAAAAACTTTGCCGTCTGCTTCAACTTTCCATCTTAGTTTAAATTCAGCTAAGTCTGTAAATAGGAATTTATTTTTTAAAGTAAATGTTAAAGGCTGTTGTTCCGACATGTGAAAACTAACAGGCTGATAGACTTTCTTCACTTCATAAGCATGTGGATGAGGCTCTCTATTTGGATTCATCAAACCATTATTCAAGAAGTTACCATCAGTCGGTAACGTTGGGTGGAAGTCTTTCCCATATGCCCAATACGGTTTGCCAAATTCATCGTAATACTCAAGCGACTGATCTACCCAATCCCAAATGAAGCCACCTTGCAACATAGGGTATTGGTCGATCACTTTCCAATAGTCGATTAAATTGCCAACCGAGTTCCCCATGGCATGTGCATATTCGATCATGATTGCAGGTCTGTTTTGCTCGCCTTTCTCAACAGACTTAGCATATTTTTCGAGCTTTTCGATAGACGGATACATTGGTGCATAAATGTCTGTATAGTCTTCAAGACCTGCTGGTTCATATTGCACAGGACGAGAGTGATCTTGAGCTTTTAGCCACTTATAGGTTTGTCTGAAAACTTCACCCTCACCCGCTTCATTTCCTAACGACCAAATGATAATGGATGGGTGGTTTTTGTCTCTTTCAAACATACGCTTGGTTCGATCAAGGTGCGCAGGTAACCAAGACATCTCATTACCCAATTGAGTTTTTTCATCAATTGCCAGAGGATGTGACTCTATGTTTGCTTCATCAATAACATACAGGCCGTATTTATCTGTAAGATCATACCAATACGGGTTATTAGGATAATGACTTGAGCGAACGGCATTGATATTAAACTGCTTCATCAGTTTGATATCTTTTTCCATTGATGCTCTAGAAACAACATGGCCAGTTTTAGGATCTGTCTCGTGGCGATCTACACCTCTAATGACAATGGCTTTACCATTGATCATCAGTTGGCTATTTTTGATTTCAATCTTTCTAAAACCTATTTCGTCTTTGATAACCTCAACAACGTTGCCCTGGTCGTCTTTTAACGTAAGTACAATAGAATATAGGTTGGGTTTCTCTGCTGACCAAAGTTTAGGAGAATTGACACTGCCTGAGAGCGATGTTTGTGTAACCGCTTTGTTTGGCACAATTACTTTAGAACGCTCAAACAGCGGCTTTGATAAATCACTAGTATCATAAAGGGCTATTGTTAATTGATGGCCATCAGCATGCTTTAAATTATTGTTTTCAATGTCAATATCTACAGATAGCTGCGCTGTTGAAAAGTCGCTATTCAATTCATGTGTCGCGTGAAAATCAAAGATGTGTACTTTAGGAACAGCATATAAATACACATCACGCTCTATACCCGAAATCCTAAGCATATCCTGACTTTCTAAGTAACTGGCATCTGTCCAGCGCCTAATTTGGAAGGCCAAGGTATTCTGGTTATTCTTGAGATATTCTGTTACGTCGAATTCAGCAGGCGTTTTTGCCCCTTGGCTAAACCCTACTTTTTCACCATTAAGCCAAACATCAAGTGAAGACTTAGCAGCACCAACATGCAAAAACACTTGCTTTCCTTGCCAACTAGCCGGTAAATCAAATGTTTTTCGATATGAGCCAATAGGGTTATAGTCCGTTGGCGCATCAGGCCACTTAGTTGAAAACGGAAAACGCTCATCTAAATAGATGGGATGCCCATAACCTTCTACTTCCCAATTACTAGGAACCTTTATTAAATCCCACTGACTATCGTCATAATCAATTTCATAAAAGCCTTGAGGTGCCGATTTTGGCGCTTTTTGCCAATCAAACTTCCATAACCCATTCAATAATAAATAGTTGTCAGCAGCATACTCTTTTGCCTGCCAAGCAGCTTGCTCAGAAGTGTAGCTAAAGAAACTCGCATGTGGGTCACGCTTATTGATAGAAAAAACTTGATGATCTTGCCAAACAGGCCTTTTTTCTTGGTTAGCTGCAACAGATTGGGTAGGCAAATAGCTTGTGATTAAAGCTGTAACTAATATTATTATTCTTTTCATAATGACGCACCAATATACAATACTATTTATAATACAATTAAAAAACAGATGCGCAAGCCAATTCACAAAAGATTCCTATTTTGTGTTGATTAACAATCATTGGTTTATGAAGATTAATTAGATATGATAGCGGGCATAATAAAGAGGCACTAAGCTAAAAATGGTTTCACATCGCAATCTTACTCAACAATTGGTTCATCTATTAGGCAAAGATATTCTGCAAGGTAAATATCCAAGTGGTAGCCACTTACCTTCGGAAGCAGACATTTGTAGTCAATATGATATTAGCCGAACTTCAGTGAGAGAGGCTGTGAAAATGCTAACGGCGAAAGGACTCATCAGCTCTCGCCCAAGACAAGGCATCACAGTACAAAACACAGATAAGTGGAATCTTTTCGACAGTGACGTATTAGAGTGGATATTAACAGGCAAACCTGATCTGTATATGTTACGCCACTTTTTACAGTTACGTTTAGCTATAGAGCCAGAAGCTGCCTATTTAGCAGCGCAATACGCAACACCTGAGCACCTTACAATTATTGAGCAAGCACTTATTAGAATGAAAAGTGCAACAACAGGCTTTGATGACACACTGGAAGCGGATATCGATTTTCATAAAAGTGTTCTCAATGCCAGCAACAACCCTTTTTTCATTCAATTGATGAACTTTATTGAAACCGCTTTGCGCGTAAATATAAGATTCACCAATAGAATGAAGGCTGTAACTAAAGAAGAGTATCAGGCACACGTTGATATTTTTAACGCGATTAAGTCAGGTGAAGCGGATAAAGCATATCAGCTCGCGTTAGTGACCCAAAAAGCAACGCTAGCCATTGTTAATGAAAAAATTTCATTGTTAGAAAGCAGCTAAATAAAAGGGGTTAATCGGTTTGTAGTAAGGAGCCTTTAAATGACCTCAAACACTCAAGTTTCTATCTCAAAAAGTGATTTTGGTACCCTTTCTTGTGGTACTAACACTGATATTTACACCTTAGAAAACCAGCTAGGGACACGCATCCGTATCACCAACTACGGTGGCATCATTACGCATTGGTACTGTAACGACAGAAAAGGTCACTCTGATGACATCGTATTGGGTTACGACAATATCACTTCGTACGAGCAAGACACGTATTACTTAGGCGCTGTTATTGGCAGATATGCTGGTCGAATCGACAACGGAAAATTGTGTATAGACGAAGAAGAATATCAACTTAGTTTAAATGGAGCTAAAAACCAGCTTCATGGTGGCTTCAAAGGACTAAATAAGCGCTTGTGGCAGGGTAAAATCAAGCAAGAAACAAATAGAGTAAGCTTGGAACTCACCTACACAAGTCCAGCCGGTGAAGAGGGCTTTCCAGGTACAGTTAATTTCAAAGTAATCTACAGTCTGGATAGCGATAATGCATTTGACGTCGAATATTTTGCTGAAACAGATAAGAAAACAATTGTTAATTTAACTCAACACACCTACTTCAACTTACTGGGTCATACTAATGGCAACATTAACTCACACGAAGTAATGTTAAATGCAAATAACTTCTTGCCTATGAATCAAGACATTTATCCAACAGGCGAATTGGCTAACGTTAAAGATAGTTGTCATGACTTTACAAAGTTTACATCAATAGGCGATAACATAAACAACAATGATGATGAACAAGTGGCGATTGCAAAAGGCTATGATAATTATTGGCTGTTTAATGAAGAGGTTATGAATTCAGGCAAAATCGCAGCACAAGTGAAAACAGCTAGCAATGGCCGCAGAATTGACGTTTATACTGATCAACCTTGTGTCATTCTATATACGGCTAACTATATTGATGGAAGCCATCTAGGTAAAGAAGAGCATACTTACCAAGCAAGAGCGGCTCTTTGCATTGAAACTCAGCAAGCATTTGATAAAGAGCACCTAGCACCTCAAACAGCATGTTTGATTACACCAGATGCGCCGTTTTACAGTAAGACAAGTTTTGTAATGTCGACGTTTTAGACGTTTATAGGCCAAGCAACTGTTTAATATCTTCAGTTGTTTGGTCAATCTCTTCAATAGATGCCGGTGCGATAAAAATAGTGTCATCACCAGCTAATGTGCCAAGAATACCTGCAGACTCTCCAAGACTATCCAACATACGTGAAATCAGTGGTGCGCCGCCAATACCTGTCTTGACAATGATTTGCATACCATTGTTTTTTACACTCATCACGACAGATTGAATGGCTTGTTTTGACTTAGGAATGGCTAATTCATCAGGCAATATGTAAACAACCTGATTATTAGCATTACGCATTTTAACTGCGCCTAGTTTTGATAGCAGTCGCGATATTTTTGCTTGCGACATATTGGCAAAGCCTTGTTTAGAAAGTGCTTCAGCTAGCTGCCCTTGAGAGCCATAACATTGCTCATTTAATAAGGCTTTAAAAGCTAGGATCAGCTGCGCTTCATTCTCTTTTCGGCTTAACGTCATAACTTATTTACTTTCTACAAACTCAATTATGCTTTATTTTAGCGATAAATATCACTTTCGCCCACTTCTTTTTACGTTTACGTTAACTTACGACGTAACTGCTTGTTGACGCTGTGTTTCTATGCCCATTGCTAAAACAAAAGGCGATGTTTTTTGCTTGTTGATAAAGTCTGTTTTGCTCGTCATACCTAACCATTGGTGTGAAATTAGACACTGTGCAATTGCCCCGCCTAACGTTGCACCTGGCCCTAAAACAATAAGTTTGTCAGGTGCAAACTCTTTAATCGCAACTTCAATGGCTTTACTAAACTGATAAGGCTCAACAACTTGTGTATTGAGTGTGTAATCATGCAATGCATTTAAATCACAACTATATGGTTGCCAAATTTGTCCTCGTCCATCAACCAGAGGTATTTTAGGTTGCTGAAAAAGAGACGGAGGTAGTTGTTCAAGTGCATTCATTGACACATTTGCCATCAACGGAGTATGAAAAGCTGCATGATTAAAGAGATTCATAGGATACCGATCTTCTATCATTGGAAGGCGTTCTCCCAATGCTTTCAGCCCTTCATTATTGCCTCCAAAAACTAAGTAGCCTCCCAACTCAATAGAAACATATACTTTGCAATCAGTTAACTGATTTACCGCTTCTAGATGCGCTAGCACTTGCTCTTTTTGTTGGTGATTAACATGCCAGTTTTCATCAACAATCGGATAAATCATCTGGCCACCAATGATGCCATTTTCCATCATTGAGCCCATCGTATTGATTACTTCTATCGCGTTTGGCTGAGTTAGCGCACCAGCTACAGCCAGCGCAATGTACCACCCCATGGAGTTGCCAGTGACGGCGGCGATTTCATATTCGTCTTTATCAATAGAAAAATAATCTGATAATGCACACGCATAAATGAGTGCTGACGCATTTTCGCCAGCAGTGTGGGTTCTCATCGCGTACTTGTCCATTTGATCTAACTGAGCAATCGGCAATTGTTGTTTGCCTGCTCGATATTCATCTATCAAATCGACTATTTCAGTTTTGTCTGCGTGATATCGGCGTAAGTAGCCTAGCTCTTCTTTGTTATAAGTGCCTCTCCCTGGGCATACAACAACCACTCTTTTTTTGTTCATCGTCTGACTCATGCGCTCTTCTCCAATTTATTGGACACCATTTGGGTTGCTGTTTTAACTATTTGCGCACTGGAAGGCAGGACTTCATAGGCGGCACTGCCAAGAGGAATAAAGCTGTCGTAACCACAAATCCTTTCTACAGCATTAAATTTATTCAAATCAGCTTTTTCGGATATCAATGCCATAAGCGCTTCACTGATAGAACCTGTTTTTCGACACTCATCAACAATAAGCACGTTTTTACAATCAGCAATGCTATTGATAATGCCTTCTTCATCTAGTGGTGCTAACCAACGTAAATCAACTACTTTGGCTTGAATGCCTAGTTCAGCCAACTGTTTTTCCGCTTGGCGAGACAAATAGTAGCCGTTACCATAGGTCAATATACAAATGTCTTGTCCTTTTCCATATACTGAAACGCCTTGATCTATTTGATGTGGCTCTGTCTCTTCTTGATAGTTATGAGTCCAAAGACCATCACCTTCTTCGTGAAGATCTTTAGTCATGTATAGTGCAATGGGTTCTAAGAACACGACAACTTTTTGCTGCTCTTGAGCAATTTTCACAGCACTTCTCATCATTTGTACAGCGTCTTTGCCGTTACTAGGACATGCTAAGACTAAGCCAGGGATATCTCTAAACACAGCAAAAGAATTATCGTTATGGAAATGGCCACCAAAACCTCGCTGATAGGCCAAACCAGCAATTCTAATCACCATTGGGTTGGTGTATTGCTTATTAGAGAAGAATGATAAAGTTGCAGCTTCACCGCGTATCTGATCTTCTGCATTGTGGACATATGCTAAAAATTGAATTTCAGGAATAGGTAAGAAACCATTATGGGCTAAACCAATGGCACCACCTAAAATAGATTGCTCATCAAGTAATGTATTTAAGACCCTATTCTTACCAAACTTTTCACACAGCTTGCTTGTTACATTGTACACACCACCTTTTCGTGCGATGTCTTCACCTAACATGACGATATTTTCATATTTCGCCATCAAATCTAATAAGGTCCAATTGATGAGTTTGGCAAGATGTTGCTTTTTATCTAAGTTGTGTTTTTCATGGGCGAATAACTTATTGCGCTGTTCAACAGATATGTCAGTGCCCTGAGGTGCTCTAATTGTTTCAGGTATCAGGCTCTCCATCACTTCCTCAGGACTAGATAACCTAGGTCTATCGATAACGTCTTTAGCTACTTGCACTATCCTAGATTCAGTATCGCGGTATATTTTGACTACGTCCTCAGCCGATAAGTTACAGTATCTTAATAAGATATTGGCAGTATGTAGCAAGGGATCTTGTGCTTCAGTTTCTTCAATCTCTTGCGCAGTTCGATAGACAAACTCGGCATCGGAGCCTGCGTGACCTAACAAGCGAACAGTCCTTACATGTAATAGAACAGGTGTTTGTTGTTCACGTGCTATCTTTGCAGCTTCCACTGTTGCTCTATAGGTATCCAACACATTTAGACCATCACACTTAATATATTTTAAACCTGCGCGATGTTTGAAATTTGCTTCAACCCAGCCCTCCGGTGTTGAAGTTGAAATACCAATACCGTTATCTTCACAAATAAACACTATAGGCATTGGTATCGACTGATATGAGGCCCATGCAGCACTATTTATCGCACCTTGAGCAGTAGAATGATTGGAAGAAGCGTCCCCAAAATTACAAACAATGACACTATCATTAGGTATTTCACCTTGGCGCTCTAATCTTTCATTTAAGGCAACACTAAATGCAGCCCCCATAGCTTTCGGAAGATGCGAAGCTATTGTGCTCGTTTGTGGGGGAATAAAGAGTTCTTTACTGCCAAGTACTTTATGGCGTCCGCCGGAAATAGGATCTTCACTTGACGCTGCAAACGACAATAGCATGTCATGAAGTGGAGTTTGCCCAGGTAATTGTTTACTTCTTTGAATAACAAAAGCGCCACTTCGATAATGAAGAAAAGCCATATCTGTTAATCGAAAAGCTTTTGCGCAAGCAGCATTACCTTCGTGCCCTGAACTACCAATGGTATAAAAACTCTGACCATTTTTTTGCATGACACGCGAATATAAGTCCAGATGTCGGCTCATTACCTGAGATTCAAAAATATCCACGACTTCTTGTTTAGTTAACCCTACGTCGGCAGGGTCACAATCCAAGGTTAGTGCTGAAAAATCATTTGCCAACACTCTTTTTTCGAAATTATCTTTAACGATTTGGTTTCTATCCGACATCTTATCTCCGCGTCATTTATATTTGTTATTATTGCGAATCAGGCATTTAGAAAAATGCCTGGATACCAGTTTGAGCACGACCAAGTATTAATGCGTGAATATCGTGCGTGCCTTCATATGTATTTACCGCTTCAAGATTCATTACGTGTCTTATCACGTGGAATTCATCCGCAATGCCATTACCACCATGCATGTCGCGTGCTACTCGAGCAATTTCTAACGCTTTACCACAAGAGTTACGTTTCACCAAAGAAATCGCCTCAGGTGCTAGCAAGCCTTGATCCATTAAACGTCCTACTTGCAAACAAGCAAAGAGACCGGTTGTGATTTCGGTTTGCATGTCAGCTAACTTTTTCTGTACTAGTTGTGTAGATGCTAACGGTTTACCAAACTGGCTACGGTCTAATGTGTATTGGCGTGCACTGTGCCAACAGAATTCAGCGGCACCTAATGCGCCCCATGAGATCCCATAACGAGCTTTGTTTAAGCAACCAAATGGGCCTGACAAACCTTTAGCATTAGGCAACATATTCTCTGCAGGTACAAAAACGTTATCCATCACTATTTCACCAGTGATTGACGCTCTTAAAGAGAATTTCCCTTCAATTTTAGGAGCACTTAAACCTTCCATACCTTTTTCTAGAATGAACCCTCGAATAACATCATCAAGCTTTGCCCAAACAATAAAAATATCTGCGATCGGAGAATTAGTGATCCACATTTTAGTACCCGTCACTCGATAGCCACCGTCAACTTTTACAGCCTTAGTCGCCATACTCGCAGGATCAGAGCCTGAATTCGGCTCTGTTAAACCAAAACAACCAATCAACTCTGCTGTCGCTAATTTTGGCAAATATTTCATCTTCTGCTCTTCACTACCGTATGCGTGAATGGGGTGCATCACTAGTGAAGATTGAACGCTCATTGCACTTCGGTAACCGCTATCTACACGTTCCACTTCTCTCGCTATTAATCCATAAGCAACATGATTAACACCTGCACAACCGTATTTTTCTTCTAAGGTACAGCCAAGTAATCCAAGCTCACCTAACTCCCTCATAATGGCAACGTCAAATACTTCATTTCTATTGGCTTCTAAAACTCGTGGCATTAACTGCTCTTGACAGTATTGGTGCGCACTATCTCTAACGATGCGTTCTTCTTCAGACAAAAGTGAATCTAGTAACAGTGGGTCTTCCCAGTTAAAAGATGGGCGATTTGATGACGTTGACATTTGATTTCCTTGCAACAAAAAAGTTGATATTGCACACAGAATAATCAAAACTAAGCCAAAGCTAAAATATTTATTTCCTTTATTAGGTATAAATTTTACCTATAGGTAATAAAAATGAATTTAAAGGTTAATTAATGGATCTTAAAAACCTAAAGTACTTTGTTGCTGTTTATGAAAAAGAAAGCTTTAGCGGTGCAGCTAAACATTGTTTTGTAGCTCAACCGTCAATTTCATCAGCTATCGCACACCTAGAAGACGAACTAAACACCTCATTATTTACGAGACACGCCAGAGGAGTAAGTGCCAACCAACAAGCTAACAAACTTTATCCTTTGGCGAAGAAATTACTAGGTCAAGCAGAAGCAATTAAGTCGCTGGTTTCAATTCCTGCTGATCGCGAAAGTTACTCTCTTGGGGTAACTCGTGGGCTAGGTGTAAAACGAATGAGTGCTCTACTTAAACAATTTACTCATCAAGCTCCGTCGATGGAACTAACCTTGGTACCTCCCCTACAAAACTGCGACGCTAGAATAGTCATTAAAGAAGAGTTAATGGAAGGGGAGCAGTTTATCAATCTATGGCAAGAGCAATATTTGCTCGCGTTGCCACTGAACAATAAACTTGCTGCCTTGAACGAAATCAAGCTCACTGACTTAGATGGTGTGCCATTCATTCAACGCACCCCCTGCAGCGCTTGGAACACGCTCTCAGACACCCTAACATTAGCCGGCATCAACCTAGATATTAGAGCAAAAATCCGGACAATCGATTATGCATTGGGCCTCGTAAGTGCAGGATTAGGCTGCGCTTTGGTTCCAGCCCATCCAGAAGTATTAGAGCATAATGATATGACTTTTAAATCGATAGAAGGTCTATCACTAAATAGAGAAGTTATTTTGGCATATAGTACACCTTCAAGGCTCACGTCCACGTTAATTGATGTTGCCAGAGGCCATGCCTAACGCATATTTTTACAATTTTTAAACACTTTAGTTGCTTATCAAGCTAACTTGCTTGAAACACATTTGTTAACATACTCAGTGATAAGAATTACAACTTAATACATTTTATTAAAACAAATTGCTCTAAGGGTAAAACGTTGCGCCTACTTTTAATTATTTTTTGCATAATGAACCTGATGCTGCCATTAAGCAGTAAAGCAAGCGATAGTCATTTGCAGAACGAATCAACAGTCTTTGATCAGACTTTCAGTTGGGAAGCGATGATAGGTATATCAGCTTTTCACAACCCTCATATTATTGAAGGCGCGGACCAAGTTACCGTTAGCGATTGGCTAAACGTATCCTTATTTTTTGATTTGTATTACAAAGGATTCTTCATTCAATCTAATCACATGAGAGCAGACAGTCTGCTTTATGGCGCTGAATTTGGTTATCAACTGGTGGTTGAACCTGAATGGCAATTAGATGTCTTAGTGCGCTCTTATTTACCGGCTTACGAACTTACATACCATATACAAGACAACACAACATCACAGCAATATACTTACCTTTCTGAGACGGATGAAGGACAAGGGCTTGGCCTCAGATTTTCTAGATATTTTGACCAGGCAGTAATGTCGATTGATGTCGCGGCCTTGGAGCCAGTTTCGGAAAGCAAAGGCTGGGTTGTCGACTGGTATTACAATAAATTAGTTCACCACAGAAATTGGGATATCTATGTAGGAGGAGGTTTAACTTACTACTCTAAGGCGACACTTAATCATTACCTTTCACCTAAAATTTCGCCCCAATATACTGATATCGAATATCACCCAGATAACTCAGGTTTGAGAGCGCAAGTAGAAATCTTAGCTAGATATCCAATTAACAAAAAATGGCTGTTCAACGCAGGGATTAATCAAAACTACTACAACAGTGGTTTCACCAACAGCCCTTTGGTTGAAAAGAACTTTATTACACGTGTCCAATTAGGAGTAGTGTATGTATTCTAGCATTTGCAAAGGAATTGCAAATAGCTTGCTGTTGAGTGGCTTTTTATTCTTTTCTCATTCGGCGTTTGCTACAGAGAAAAAGCCAACCATGACAGCTAGTGTTCAGTTTAGTGCTAAGCCGTCACAATGTGTTGCTTTGCATGAAGGCAGAACCTGTTACGCACAAATCACACTCAGTTGGCAGATTAATGACAACGGAGACTATTGTGTCTTTGAAAAATCTAAGAAACGTCTCATCGCTTGTTGGCAAAAAGGCCTAATTAATGAAGCAAAATTTGACTTTGAATCAAACGAGAAAGTCGAATTTATCTTGATAAAAAAAGGTCAGACACAACCGATAGCAGAGACATTTGTAGACGTAAGCTGGGTTCATAAAGCTAGCCCAAGAAAACGTAGATGGCGCTTATTTTAGGAGAAAACTAACATGTCAACAAAACGAAAAGTACTGTTAGTCGAAGATGATTTAACACTCGCCGATTGGGTCGTCGAGTACTTAGAAGAGCAACAGTTTGAAGTCTGTCATGTTGCGCGAGGTGACGCTGTTGCTGAACAACTTTCCTCATTTTCACCTGATATTGTCTTACTTGACGTCATGCTGCCAGGGTTAAATGGTATTGAAGTATGTCGATTGATAAGACAAGCATCCAATATTCCAATTATCATGTTAACAGCGCGTGCTGACGAATTTGATGAAGTGATAGGTCTAGAAGCAGGTGCCAATGATTATGTTATCAAGCCGGCAAGGCCTAGAGCTTTACTTGCAAGAATTAATAGTTTGTTAAAGCAATCAGTACCTGAAACCAAACAAAATGAACAAGAGATTCAATTAGGTGCTCTGCATATTAATGCTGAAGCTAGCCGAGTTATCTACAAAGAGGAAGAAATAGAACTATCAACTAGCCTTTTTGCATTTTTGTGGTTCTTAGCAAGTCATGCCGGTGAAGTAGTCGATCGTGACGCCGTTTTCAAAGCACTAAAAGGCCGCGAGTATGATGGCCAAGATCGCCGTTTCGATGTAATGCTTTCTACCTTAAGAAAAATATTTGGTGATGATCCTCAAAGTCCCAAGAAATTTAAAACTATCTGGGGCAAAGGTTATTTGTTTGTCGCTGACGCCTGGAACGACTAGTTTTGCGTAGGCTTTTTTTTAGTATCATTCTTGTTGTTATCGGCTCTATTTTTGTCATCGGTTGGGGAATCGATAGATATGTCGCTGAGAAAGCACCTGACGCCCAAAACGAGCAGCAAATATACCATGATCTAATTGATGGTTTTGTAGCTCAACTTGATGAAATTGCCATAAGTGAACAGCATAGCTTCGCTGAGACATTGAGTAAGCAATTTAAGCTAGGCTTAGTTGTTGAAGAGACCTCTAGCATCGCTCTGCCATCAAGCTTATCTCCGCAGTTAAACCAAGAAGGAGGGCTTCTCTTAGCTAGTGATGAGAAAAGCTACATATTAAAAGCTCTGCCCAACCAACCTAACCGATTATTACAACTAACATTGCCACTACAACCTGAGGATGAACACCTTAATATCTACATGACTCTCACCTTGTATTTAGGGGTTTGCTTAATACTGTTGTTATGCCTCTTGCCACTAGCTAGACGCCTTTATTTATTAACTAAGGCTGCTGAACAAATGGGCACAGGAAACTTATCGGTTAGGGTCAAAAGCAATCCGCAGTCGTACCTTTATAGGCTAGAAGCAGCATTTAATGATATGGCAATTCAATTAGACAAGTTGATTGCCGACAATAAAATACTTGCACGGTCATTGTCACACGATATCAGAACTCCTATGTCCTGTTTACGCTTTGGCATAGAAGCAGCTATTGATACTCAAGACCCTGAAAAAAGAGAAAAATATTTACATCGAATAGATGCCGAATTAACCCGAATGGAAGAAATGACCTCTGCATTCTTAGATTATGCAAGCATGGAAAGAAGAGGAATCAATTTACGCTCGGAGTGGTTCACAATAGAAGCATTAATAGATAGTGTTATTGAAGGCAATCAACAACTAGCAGAGCAACACAACATTCAACTAAGGACTGAACTACCAAGTCAAGAGTTACAAGTCTGCTGGGACTTTCACTGGTGTTATCGCGCACTACAGAACTTACTAGGCAATGCCATCCGATACACTAACAGCGAAGTGAGTATAAAGGTCACTTCAAATAAACAAACGGTCACAATTCATATCGAAGATGATGGCCAAGGTATTGCTGAAGACAAACTTTCAACTATTTTTACCCCTTTTGTTAAGCTTGATGAAAACCAAGGCAGAGAGAGCGGTCACTTTGGCTTGGGGCTAGCAATAACAGCAAAAGTTGTCGACTGGCATAAAGGATGTATTTCAGCATCGAATCGTCTTAGCCACAATGGCGCCTGTTTTACTTTAAAGCTTCCCATAAAAATAGCATCAACTTAGTTATTGCTTCACATAAAGACAGCGTTGTCGTAAAATGCCTGCATCCGAGCAGGGCTAAGCTCATCAGTAGTAAGTAATAAGTATGAATCAAGAATTAAATAACGGATTAATTAACAAAGTGCTCAATCACTATGAGTGCTCTTTGAGTGATTCAAAAATTTCTCCTTTAGGCAATGGACTGATCAACCACACCTATTTGGTAAAGAGTCCTAATCAAACGTTTGTACTTCAGAAGATCAATAACTACGTTTTCAAAAAACCATTATCGGTGATCGAAAATGCCGATCTGATCAACAACCACTTGATCGAACAGGTTGCAGTTAACAAGTATCCGCTCAATACCATTGGCCAGCTCAAAACTGTCGACGCTGAGAGCTATGCCCTAGTTGATGGCGAATATTGGCGTGCAATCCAATTCATTCCAAATTGTTATACTGTTGAAAACGTGGACAATATCACTCAAGCTAAGCAAGCAGCAACAGCCTTTGCTCAGTTTTCGTGTTCACTAAGCACTTTTGATGCAAAGCGCTTGCATGAAATCATTCCTGATTTTCACAATTTGTCATTTAGGATTTCTCAATTAAAAACGGCAAAAGCAGAAGACCAAAAAGGTAGACTGAATAGCTGTAAAGAGCTTGTAAATTATTGTTTATCTCAATCTTCTTTTATTGAAGAAGTTATTAACATCAGTCAAAAATTGCCACTTCAGGTGACGCACAACGACACAAAAATAAATAACCTACTTTTTGATAGTAGAACAAATGAGCCAACTGCCGTTATCGACTTAGATACTTGTATGCCTGGTTACTTAATGAATGATTTTGGTGACATGGTTAGAACCTGCTGTTCAAACCTACCTGAAGACGGTGAAAACATTGGCGCAATGGAAATTAGATTCGATATCTTTGAAGCTTTAGCACAAGGCTATTTAGAGACTTTTGCTGACGTGATGTCAGAAGATGAGAAACACAGCTTAGTCATTGGTGCGCAGCTATTCCCATTCATGGTTGGTATACGATTTTTAACTGACTACCTAGAAGGCGACCAGTACTTTCACACGTCCCACCCAACCCATAATCTTTTAAGAGCAAAAAACCAAATTGCACTATATACACTCTTAAATAGAAACCGCGCTACTTTAGAAGAGTTGGTTTTTCAAAACGAATTAGTAAATAGTTAACCTGCTCTGCTAATCGCAACTATTTGTCGACTCACCGGAAGTTGTATTTTATATTTGATTAACCCGCATTAAGATGTGGGTATAACTACTATACAAAAATATACTTCCGGAAAGAAACTATGAAAATGAAACTTGTATTAGCGCTAAGTGCAGCACTATTAGCAGCGCCATCGTTTGCGAGCCACCCACAATGTGGTGAAACTGAATTAGCGGGTGTTATGGGCGATATGAAAGACGCAATGAAGGCTTATAAAAAAGCTTTTAAAGCAGATGATGACGCTAAAATGACACAAGTTAGTAGTGATTTGCTAAAGATGATTGATAAATCAACTGATCTTGTGCCGTTAAAAATTACTGACAAAAAAGAATTAAATGCAGCTGAGCAAGCAAAATTCGAAAAATACCAAAAAGGTATGAACTTCTTAAAAGAAGCCGTTACTAAACTTCACAATGCTGAAAATGCTGAAGCAAAAAAAGCAGCTTTAAAGATGATTGGCAAAGCGAGCAAAAAAGGTCACAAAGCGTTTAAAATGAAGTGTGACGACTAATGAAAACTAGCCCCTGGGACGGATTTACCCGACTATTCCACATTAACCTAATAGTTCTTTTAGGGATGTTGTGGTATACGTCAGAGCAAGGTGAGACAGAGCAACATGCATTGTATGGTTATGCTCTTCTAGCACTGTTAGTAGTACGTTTACTATGGGGCTTTTTTGGTAGCCTTACGGCTCGATTTAGCCAGTTTTCGTTTTCGCCTAAACAAGTGAAAAATTACTTAACAGGCGAGAAAAAAAACAACGACTTTATCAGCCATAATCCATTATCTAGCTATATGGTAGTCGCCTTAATTGGCTTGCTTCTTTTGCAAATTTTTAGTGGCATGTTTAGTACTGATGACGTCATGTTTGACGGCCCGTTATACGCTTTTATAGAAGAAAATACAGCCTCTTGGTATGCTTCTATACATGAATGGGTATTTATTGCATTGCAAGTACTTATTGTCATTCATATTTTGGCAGCAATCTCACATTCCGTAAAAGGTGAGAACATTATCAAGCAAATGTTTTCACTCTCGACCACCAAAGATAAAAAACTATATTGGCGCTCTATCCATGCTCCACTATTGAGCTGGATAGGTATAACTATTTTGATTACTTCATTTGCACAATGGTTAGTTGAGTAATATGGATATAGATACTAAATGGCTGCGAGATTTCGCAACCTTAGCCGTTACAAGAAACTTTTCAGAAGCAGCTAAATTGAGGCATGTGACTCAACCAGCGTTTAGCAGAAGAATCAAAGCACTTGAAGCGCAAGTAGGTGCCAAATTAGTTTCTAGACTCAGTCAACCGCTCGTTTTAACTGACGAAGGCAAATTATTTCTAGAAGAAGCAAAAGAAATGATTAAGGTGCTTGAGCGTTGCGAGCAAACATTTAAGCGAAAAAACAAACCTATCAGTGTTACTTTTGCAGCTGCTCATACACTTTCATTAGGTGTGTTTCCTACATTAGTTGATAAACTCTCTCAGCAAATCAATAACATAGACACCAAATTAGAAACCGCTGATGCTGATGATTGTGTTGGGCTACTTAAAAAGCGTCATTGTGACTACTTATTAGGATTTAGAGATCCTATGTTAGGCAATTATGAGAAAGACTCTATTCTATTGAATAAAGTTAAACTCTTGCCTGTTTGTAAGGCAGATGCAAACGGTAATCCCACTTTCAACCTCACGGCGATGAAGGAAAACCTGCCTTATTTGGCTTACCGTGAAAATATCTACTTAGACAGAGTTGTTAATCAGTTTTTATCCACTAACCACCCGACACTTCGCGTTCAAAAGAAGCTTGAAGCACCGATGGCTGATAGTTTAAAAATGACAGCACTAAAAGGCTTAGGTGTTGCTTGGATTCCTGAATTCAGTGTCAAAGAAGAGCTGAAAAATAAACTCCTAGCGATTGCCGGTGATGAGCGTTGGCAGCCCTCTCTAGAAATGAGAGTTTATCGACATAAAACAAAAAATCCAGAGCTAACACAGCTATGGAACGCACTACAAACCATCGAAATTTAGGGCCTCCACGCCAAGTTATGCAGTTTTCGCATAACCACTTCAATAAATCAGCATTGGTCATACACTAAAAGTATAGGTAACTTCGCCTCGAATTTAATTACCACCACTTTTAGTGAAGAAGAAAATGACCAAAAAAATAAGATTAGAGAAAGATCTATTAGGTGCTATGGAAATACCAGATGACAAATATTTTGGTATTCAAACACAAAGAGCTATTACTAATTTCCCACTTACTAATAAAAAGTTGAGTCAATATCCAGAGCTCATTCGTGCTTTAGCCTATGTTAAAAAAGCCTGTGGACAAAGTAACTTGTCTCTTAATCTTCTTTCTGACAAAAAATATAAAATGATTGAAAGTGCCGTCTCGGAAATAGCAACAGGAAAGTTTGATGAAGCATTTCCAATTGACATGATTCAAGGTGGCGCTGGCACCTCATGTAATATGAACATCAATGAAGTAGTCGCAAATCTTGGCTTATCGTTGAATGGCCACCAAAAAGGCGATTACACGCAGCTTCACCCAAATACTGATGTAAACATGTCGCAGTCGACAAATGATGTATACCCCACGGCTATTAGACTTTCGATATTAATCAAGCAACAAGGATTATTGACAAACCTCGAAAAGATCATTAATTCACTAAGAACAAAAGCAGATGCGTTCAACCATATATTGAAGCTTGCAAGAACTCAGTTACAGGACGCTGTCCCTATGACATTAGGGCAGGAATTCAAAGGTTTCGCGTCTACCCTTAATGAAGACCTAAAGCTTATCAAAGCAAACAGTAATTTGCTTACCGAAGTTAATTTAGGTGGAACGGCTGTTGGTACTGGTATTAATACTAAAAAAGGTTATGCCGAGCTTTCTGTTGAAAACCTTGCAACAATAACAGGTTTTCCGTTTACTTTAGCGGAAGACCTTATTGAAGCTAGCTCTGATATGGGCGCTTTTGTCATCTATTCTGCTTCGTTGAAACGACTAGCCATTAAGCTTTCAAAAATTGCTAATGATATGCGGTTATTGTCTATGGGCCCTAGAGCTGGCCTTAGTGAAATTCGTTTACCTGCGCGCCAACCGGGGAGTTCAATCATGCCGGGCAAGGTCAACCCTGTTATTCCAGAAGCGGTCAGCCAATCTGCTTATCAAGTTATTGGCTACGATACGGCAATTACTATGGCTGCAGAAGCAGGTCAATTGCAATTAAATGCCATGGAGCCGTTAATAGCAGTGAATGTACTTGATGCACTTGACTTGCTAACTAATGCAATCGATATGTTTGATAGGCTATGTATTCAAGGGATAGAAGCTAATGAACTGCGCTGTAAAAACTTACTTGATAATAGCTTGGGCTTAGTTACAGCGCTCAATCCATACTTAGGTTATGAAACAGCGACACAAATAGCGCAACAAGCATTGATGTCTGATCGCTCAGTAATCGATTTAATCAAGGAACAAGCATTGTTGTCAGATGAGCAAATCGCCGACATTTTACGCCCAGAAAACATGACACAGCCTAACTAGGTTTGACACTTTAAATTGACGCAACATAAAAAAGCCCTTGATATCGCTATCAAGGGCTTTTTCTCAGCATAGGAAATGCTTACTTGTCTTCTTTTGCTGCTTTTAGCTTAGCTTTATGATCTAACTTGTATTCAGGCATATCTTTGTTGCCTTCAACTAAGTAGTTATCCATCCAACGCATTAAACGCAACATGTAGTCATATTGTGCAGCTACACGGCGGTTACCATGACCTTCACCTGGGTAGTAAACCAAACGAACATCTTTACCTTGAACTTTCATGTAACGGTAAAGTTCCATTGATTGTGCAGGGTGAACACGTGGGTCATTCTTACCGTGCATGATTAGTAATGGCGTTTTAGATTGGTGTGCCCAGTAAATTGGACTACGCTCTAGGTACCATTGCCACTTGTCCCAAGGGTAAGAACGAGCATGAACTAAGTTCATCTCATTTGAAATGTCTGTTGTACCAAACTTAGATAGTTGGTTTGCTATACCAACAAACATAACACTTGCCGCGAAGTGCTCAGTTAATTTAGTTGCGCCCCACGCTGAAGCGTAACCACCATATGAACCACCTGTGATACCCACTTTTTTGCTATCAACAAGGCCCATATCAACTAAATGGTTCTTGATATCTACTAGGTCATTAAATTCCGCACCAGCGTAATCATTTTGACCAAGCTTAGAGTAATCTACACCTTTACCAGTACTACCACGGTAGTTCGGGTGGAAAACAGCATAACCGTTCGCAGCAGCTACTTGACCAGGACGTGAGTAACGAGTGATCCAACCATCTTTGTCATGGCTTTCTGGGCCACCATGAACAGTCATGATTAATGGGTAACGTTGACCTTCTTTGTAATCTAATGGGTAGATAAGTACACCATCAAGCTCAACACCATCACGTGCTTTCATTGTGATAGTTTCTTGTTTAGCAAGTGCTACGTCATTTAACCAAGGGTTAGAGTCTGTTAAACGTTTAGTTTTGCTACCACGAACTAACACCACTTCGTTTGCGTGAGTTGCCGAGTTACCTTTAACAACGATCGTTTTATCAGAATCAGAAATAGTCAAACCGCTTGCGATGAATTTACCTGGCTTAACAACTGTTTTGTATTTGCTTGATTTAGGCTTGATTTTAGCAATCTTGTTTTGTGTGCCTTGCTCCGAAATGAAGTAAAGCTCATTGCGCTTGTTAGCCCATTCAATATCAGAAATATGGCCGCTATAGTTAGGCAACCAATTTGATACTTCACCAGTCTTAGTGTTAGCTAAGAACAAACGGCCAGTTGCTGGGTCATGTTTGTCTTGTGCACCTAAGATAGCTACGTATTTACCATCTTGAGAGAATTCAGCAGCACCTAACTTACCTTCTGTCGCAAATGACATTTTCTTTTCTTTGCTTGCAACATCAAAAATATGCCATTGTGACTTCATGTATTTGTCATCAATTAACGCAGTTGGCTGTGTTTTTACAAGCAGTTGTTCATCATCTGCTGACCAGTTTACGTCAGACACATAAACTTCAATTGGCCAAGCTTCAGGTGTAAGTGCTTTTTCAGAAGATTGTAAATCAACAACAAAAAGTTGTTTATTCTTTAAACCTTCTTCGTAAATTTCTGCTTTGAAACCTAACTCAGTTAGTTTCTTATCATCTTTATCTTTTGCAGGGTTAGCTAAGATTGCTACTTGCTTATTATCATTTGATAATGAGTAGTTGCTAATTGACGTATTTTTTAGTGAAAATACTTTTTGAGCTTCACCACCAGCGTATGGGATATGATAAAGAGAAGTGTATTTCTCTTTTTTCATTTTAGCTAAGAAGTAGATCGTTTCGCTATCTGCTGACCACTGAATGTTTCTAACATTTACAGCACCCGTAATATATGGACGTTCATTACCCTTAGCATCAACTAAGAATAGTTCACCATAGTTAAAACCATCTTTATCTTTGTATAACTCTCTAGGAACAGAACGAACAAAAGCTGCTTTGTCGCCGTCAGGGCTTACTTTTGCTTGTGATACTTGTTGTACTTTTGCAACGTCTTCTGGCGTTAAGCCAGTGCTAGCGAACAATGAAAAGCTGCTTAAGCCCATTGTTAACGCAATCAGTTGTTTTGCTTGTTTCATTAGATTGATTCCAATTTCATTATTATTTGAAAAACACAGCTAGCATACGATAAATACAAAGATTTTTCGACAAATCGTCAGCTCAAAAGTATCGATTTCAAGGTGAATAGAGGTAAAAAAGATATCGAAAAGAGCAAATCGAGCTAACCAAGTTGAAAATGTTGCTGACAGTACTCAAAAAAGCGTTTAGTGAGTCGATTCATTGGAGTATGTGCTGACACTACAAAACCATAATCAACTTCAATATCAGGTTTAAAATCAACGAGTACTAAGCTGCTATCGAGATATTGCTTAGCCAACCTATTATTGACAATTGCGGTACCTATTCCTAAACGAACAAAAGCACATGCCGATGCCACTGAATGCGTCTCTAACCTCACTTTGGGTTTCACTTTGGCTTTTGTAAATGCGTTATTGATGTTTACCCGAGAAAAGCGCCCTTTCCCTAAAAGTACTAATGGTTCATTAGTAAGGTCATCAGGACTCAGCAACAAGCGATTAGATAAATCAGAATCCTTATGAACAACACACTGGAGCTTTCCTGTCATGATTGGGTAACTAATAAGGTTAGCAGCATCATCAGGTAATTGAATGAAGCCACAATCAACCTGCTTTAAAGCAACTTGCTCTCTGATGATCTTCGGATTTTGTGCTTCGATTGTTACCTGTACACGTGGAAAGTCAGTCATGAACTTGGCAATAACTTCTGCGAGAGGTCCAGAAATAAAACTGTTGGGTGCAGCAATAACGATTTTGCCGCTGTCTACTTGCTTAATGTTTTTGGCTAATGAACTAAAACGCCCTATGCTAGCCATTGTTTGCTCAACCTCTTCTGCCAAAATCAGCGCCTCTTCAGTAGGATATAAACGCGCCTTTTCTCGATAAAACAAAGCAAAGCCAAGTGACTCTTCGAGAGAAGATAACAAGCGACTCAAAGCAGGTTGGCTACTACCAAGTAAATCAGCAGCCGCTGTCACTGTTCCTGTTTTAATAACCGCATGAAACGCTTCAAGAGATTTAAGACTATACATAACAAAACAACATACAAAGACAACAAAACATCATAATATTGCATACATTTACTCGATAAGTAAAGATACATCTGTCTGACAAGAAACAAGAGAGCTTCCCTTACGTTTCTAGTATTAGACTTGGCTCACTGGTATTACACACACTTGTTAATAGCTAGTGTTTTAGCTCGATAGTGGATGGACTAACAAAGAAGTTGTCACTTTGATGGTCAAATCTCTATGTTGTCTTGCTAAATATTATCTATAAACAACAAACATAATACATGCTGTTATTTCCGGTTTAACAGGTGAGCCTTTTTTTCAGTGCCTGCCAATTGGCAGGCTACTTTTTTCGAACTCCCATAGGGTTAAGCCATGCAAGCGTTTTCATTGTATAAACCAACAAACAACAAAACGATTCCATTAATTTTTGATTCACCACACAGCAGTCATTACTTTCCTGAAACCGACGGTCTGATGGCCAAGAAGGAGCAACTGTTAACGGGTTGGGACGCTTTTGTTGACGAGTTATGGCAACCATCGGTGCAATTTGGTGCTCATGTATTGGCCGCTAATTTTTCTCGAATGTATGTTGATGCCAATCGTGGTGCAACGGATATCGATCCGGCTATTGTTGTTCATCCTACTGCAGATTGTCAGCCGACAAAGTACAGCGAACGTGGTATGGGCCTCATTAGGCGCTTTGCCTTGCCAGGTGTAGATATGTACAATCGGAAACTTACAATGAATGAAATTCAAGCACGTATTGATACCTACCACCAGCCATATCATCACGCGCTTAAGAACATACTCGATAGTCTCTACGAGCAGTTTGGAGCGGTCTATCACATCGATTGCCATTCTATGAAATCACAGGGCAATCAAATGAATATCGATTTTGGTAAACCTCGCCCAGACGTAGTCTTGGGTGACAATTTAGGAGCGTGTGCCTGCCCTAAATTTGTTGATGCGGTTGAGACTGCGTTTGTAAAAAGAGGCTATAGTGTTGTTAGAAACGATCCATATAAAGGCGGTTACCTAATAACAAACTATGGAGATAAGTCACAAAATAGGCACAGTATGCAAATTGAGTTAAATAGAGCGCTGTATATGAATGAGCAAGCTTTTGAACCTAACGAAAATTTTGACAAATTAAAAGCTAATTTAAGTGAAATCGCGGCAGAGATAGCGATGTTTATCAGCAAGACTCTTAAGCAAGATTAGGTAGAACACATGAAAGCAAGAGATAATAGAACAACAAACCCAATCGTAGTATTGCTTTCGATACTGTTACTCGCAGGCGCACTGACCTATTTTATTGACTCAGGTGAATACGCTAGAGACGGTAAGCTTGTTATTGCTAATAGTTACCAAACACTAGAGAAAACAGCCAATTTAAGTACGCTATTTTCTTCCCCCGCTAACCAAGATCAAACAACCGTATCAGCAGTAAGCTTTATCGATATTTTGCTAGCGATACCTCAAGGTTTAGAGAAAGGCTCGGGCCTGATCTTTATGGTTTTGATTATTGGTGGCATGTTTGGTCTTCTCACTAATTCAGGCGCCATAGATGCCGGCCTAGAAAGAGTGATGAGTTTAGTGAAAGGTAATGTGACAACGCTGGTGGTCTGCCTGATGTTTTTGTTTTCAGCTGGTTCAACGTTTTTAGGATTAGCATCAGAATACCTGCTTGTTATTCCTATCATGGTGGCGTTGAGCCAACGTTTGGGCATTCCACATATTATCGGCTTTGCTATTGTCTGTGTTTCTGTAAAAGCAGGCTACCTGTCGTCAGTAACTAATCCATTACCACTTACTATTGCTCAACCTTTGCTTGATATCCCAGTATTTAGTGGTGCTGGTATGCGCTTTGTTTTCTTTTTAGTTTTCACCATTGTTGGCATTGCCTTTGTATTGTGGACGATAAAAAAAGCAGGCGGCATTAACAATGAAGACATTGAATTTAGTATGAAAAAGCTCAGTTTACGCCACTTTTCAATGTTAATGATACTTATCGCTTCTATCGGTTTTTTAGTTTACGCATCAAATGAATGGCACTGGAAACACAAAGCACTATCAGCCTATTACATCGGTGTATCAATTCTGCTCGCAGTAGTAAGTGGAATGGCGGCAAGCCAAGCGGCAGATGCATTTGTTGATGGCATGAAGAAAGTGCTATTAGCTAGCTTCCTTATTGGTGTCGCTACCGCCGTTGCAGTTGTCCTTGAACAAGGTCGAATTTTAGATACTATCATTTACCACTTAATGAGCATGATCGGTGACAATAACGCCACATTATCTGCAATAGGCATGTTTTTCTCACAACTTTTGTTAGATTTCATGATACCGAGCACGTCAGGCCAAGCTGCGGTTAGTATGCCAATTTTGGGCCCAATAGGTCAGCTGTCAGGTGTTTCACCTCAAACTACACTATTAAGCTTTTTGTTTGGTAATGGTATCACTAACATGATCACGCCAACATCAGGTACCTTGCTTGCTTACCTAGCAACTGCGAGAGTTTCTTGGACTGATTGGGCAAAATACATTTTACCACTTTGGACGATATTTATTGTATTGGCTATGCTGCTGTTAGCCATTTCTGTTGCCATTGGTTTTTAACTAATACAGCAAGGACGCTCCCGATGTAAAAAGGGGAAGCAATTGCTTCCCCTTTCTTATTTTTGTTTAACAGGATTATTAGTGACTGTATCTTTGTGCTAAATAATTGAACACAGCACGGATACCAAAAGCTTCGCCACCTACTGGGCGCCCTGATAATTTGCGAATATTAAATGCCATCACGTCAAAATGTACCCAATCAGTGCCTTCATTAACAAAGTCTTGAAGGTATAACGCAGCTGTAATAGCGCCACCAAATGGCACAGTAGCACAGTTAGTCATATCAGCAATTTCACTTTTCAATAGATCTTTGTACGGCTTATAAAGCGGCATGCGCCAAACAGGATCTGTTACACCTGCACCGCCAGAAACAATGCCATTAGCAACGTCATCGCTTGTCGAGAAAAATCCTGGTAATTCAACACCAAGTGCTACTCTCATAGCGCCCGTTAGCGTCGCAAAATCGATTAATAATTCAGGTGAATCATTTTCAGCTTCTGCTAAGGCATCACATAAAATTAATCGGCCTTCAGCATCCGTATTGTCAATTTCGACGGTAATACCTTTACGTGTTGTAACTACATCCCCTGGACGAAGTGCATTACTAGAGATTGCATTTTCAACAGCAGGTACTAATACACGTAATCTTACTGGTAGCTTGTGTGACATGATTAGATGGGCAAGGCCTAATACATGAGCAGCACCACCCATATCTTTTTTCATATTACGCATGCCAGCTGCTGGCTTAATATCTAAACCACCACTATCAAAACAAACACCTTTACCTACTAACGTGACTTTCGGTGCATTTTCATCACCCCAAGTTAAATCAATCAGACGAGGCTTGTTAACACTTGCACGGCCTACGGCGTGAATCGTAGGGTAGTTTTCATCAAGTAGATGATCACCAACGATTTCACTAAATTCACCATCAAACTGCTCAGCAAGTTGATGAGCACAAGCAGCAATATCTTGTGGCATCATGTCGCCAGCAGGTGTGTTCACTAAATCACGAACAAGTGACGTTGCTTCAACAAACTTTAAAGTAGATGTTACTAACTCTGCATCATCAAGTGCCAATACAGCTAGTTTTTTATCAGAAGACTTATACCTGTCGAATGTGTAGCCGCCAATCGCCCAACCAAAAGCAATCGCTGCTTTATATTCATCATCACAAACTAATTGATATTGACCTGCAGGAAGCAACGCAGCTAAATCACCACAAGCAAAATAGTGAGCTGGATCATCAACAGAAACAATAACACTAGCTATTTCGCCCTTGTCATTTGGAATAATAGAATGCCCTTTACCCGTGAAACTGGTATTTGTTAGCCAATTTTGAACGGTAGCTGATTGACCATCCAACCACGCTTGATAATTTTTTTGATTGATAACTGATAACGGAGTGCCGCCATTGTCGGCGATAAGAATTGCGCTCATGATGTTCCTATAACTATGTCTTTAAACTAACTTTTTGCAATACCTTTTACTTTATACCGACTAATACAAAACCGCCATAATATTCCGATATTTAAAGGTCATTTTTGTCTCATTAAAAACTCTATTTTTGTCGATTCTCTTCAGGTAAGATTCCATTATTGAAATCGAGTAGGAAAAAGCATGACCACAAACACAAAAATATTTGATGGTATTGTCATGTTCACGCAAGTTGTTAACGCAGGTAGCTTTGGTAAAGCGGCGGAAGCTGTTGGGCATACAACTTCTTATGTCAGTAAAGAAATTACCAAGTTAGAAAAACGACTTGGCGTTCGTTTACTCAATAGAACAACTCGCTCTCTTAGTTTAACACCAGAAGGCCAGGCCTACTTTCAACAATGTCAACAAATGGTCAGTGACGCTGAGCAAGCCACTGCAATTATCAATCAACAAAACCTAGAGCCTAGAGGGCTATTAAAAATTAGCTGCCCTGTTGGTTTTGGCTTAGGCTATTTACAGCCAATTCTGTCCAAGTATTTATCGTTATACCCTGATGTAAATTTAGAGCTCGATCTAAACGATAGCAAGGTTGATGTTGTGCAAGACGGTTTTGATTTAGTTATACGTGCCACTATGCAACTTGAAGATTCAAGTTTAATTTACAGAAAAATCTATAGCTGTGATGCACTTATTGTTGCAACAAAAGCTTACTTAGATAAACACGGTAAACCGTCGAAACCCGAGGAGTTAGCGGGCCACAACTGTATTTGTTATAGCAATCACAAGTCCCCTTCTAAATGGACCTTTGTTGATAAGCAAGGTAAAAAAACCGAAGTTAATGTACACGCTAAAATCACCAGCAACAGCTCTCAAATGGAAATGGCGATGGTGAAAGATGGTCACGGTATTGTCATGATGCCAGCTTTCAATATGCAAGATATGCTCAAGAACGACGAAGTTGAGCTGCTTTTCACCGATTATAAGCCACATAAAATTGATGTTTTTGCTGTTTATGCAAGTAGGAAGCACTTGTCACCTAAAGTTAGACGGTTGATTGATTTGTTGATTGAAGAGCTGGATAAGAAATAGTTATAGTTAATATCTGAACTTAATATTTTAATCAGATGAAAATACTTTCAAGTGTATTTGAATGTTTAGCGTCATATTGCAGGGCTGCCTGCACTGGAAAAGAAGGGAACGGTGGTTTTTCCTTCTTTAACCCTTACAACTAATACCTTTAATACCATAACTGAAAGTTTGCTTGAGCCTCGAATTCAACGCCCTTCCCATCGAAATATATTGATACTCAACTAAGCTTTTACAATTTGCTACGTGAGACACGGACGTCGAGCGCTAATGCTGGTGCATGGACGCACCATCATTAGGACTAGAAAATTGTGCTTAGTTGATTATCAATGCTTTATATTTCGCTGGGCGATGAGGGGTTTCCAAAGGGGAAACAATCGATTTTTCCCCTTTGGGTGCTGCCGACACCCCGGCAATATGGCCTGATAAAAACCAAGCTATCTAAAGTATTTTTCTCCACCATTTGAGAGAGGCCTGTATGATTCACCATGAGTTCATCGTAAGGCGCAAAAAACCACAAAAAAATCCCCACTAATTACTTAGCAGGGATTCTAAATGCTATGCCAAATAACTTTACGTTAAGCCGCTTTTGGCATCTCAACTTTTTCTTCAACCTGTCTTAACGACTTAGGCTTCTTCTCTCTTAGTTGATATAAAGCGCCAGCAATGAAAGCGATGAATAGCAAGTACAAGCTTGAGTAGTCCGTTTCAACTTCCTCAACTTTCGCTTGCTCTTCAAGCTTTTGACCGCTCACTTGCTGTTGAGCAGCGGCAGTTGGTTTTTCCAAAACAGCTTCAGCTAACGCTTGACTCAACGGCATCAAACCAAAACCTAACGCTTGATTGTCCATGTACTCATTGAATTTCTCGTTATCAGTAGCAACGTCAAACTCTGCAGCGATCTCGGTATAAGTTTCTACCATCTTCTTGATGGTTTCTTGGTCCGCTTGCCAATAACCTTTTCGTACAGCTTCAAGCATACGCTCAATGATTTGCGCTAAAGACTCAGCATTATTCTGTTCAAAGAACTCACGCATATCCATCTGATACTTATCTTCAACATACACTTCGAAGAACTCTTGCCATTGATCATCACGAATAGCTTCAGGAGTCATGACTTCCCAGCCCCACATATTATTCATGCGATCTAGAATTGCGGTAGCACCGGCATAACCAGAGTCCTGCATTGCTTTAATCCAGCGAGGGTGGAAGTATCGGCTACGCATTTCTTGATTCACAAATTCTTCCAGTGTTTGTGCTTTAACATTGTCCTTTTTACGTAAATTAGAAACATACATTTCAGGTGTTTCACCGTCTAAATGACGAACCGCTAAACCGATGCCACCAAAGTACTGGAACGGGTCATCGTTAGTCATTAACGCGTAAAGGTTAGTTGAACGAGAGAAGATGACACCGTCAGTACCTGACAATACTTGCTCATACAAACCACCCTTTTCGCCAAATGCTTCCGTTACATTTTCACTCCAACGAGACTCATCTTTACCAAAAGCGTATCCCATGCGATCTAGGTATAAATTCGCAAGTTTACTATCGTCATCCCAAGTGTCTGACGCTAAACTCGTTGCCGCTAAACCTGTACCATAGTTACCAGATTCGTTTGAGAAAATACGGATTGAAGATAAGTAATCAGCATCTTCTTCTGACTTACCATCTTTAAGTAAACTTTCTCTAAGTGCATTGGTGTGACGGTAGACGAAGTTATTGTCTTCTTTCATCTGCGCTACTTTATCAATCGCTTTTGCCATCCAAAGCATTACATTAGGGAATGCATCGCGATAAAGGCCTGTTGCGGAAATTACCACATCAATTCGAGGGCGTTTAAGCTCACTCATTGGAATCACTTCAGTATCAACTACATTACCTTGGCAGTTCCATTTTGGCTTGAGGCCCAACGCATGAAGAATTTGTGCCTCTAAAGCACCTTGATGACGCATTGTCTCTAATGACCATAGTGAGAATGCTAGTTTTTCTGGGTACTTACCATGTTTAGCGTAGTAATCTGCAATCGTTTGATCCATTAGTTGAACACCTGCATCGTAAGCTTCTTTCGAAGGTACTTTCGCAGGGTTAAAGCCGATCAAGTTACGTCCTGTAGGCGCTGCATTTGGATTACGAATAGGATCACCGCCATAGCTTACAGGAATGTAATTGCCTTCAAGAGCTAACAATAAGTTCTCTACTTCAGCAATATCTTGGAAGTTGTTCCAGTACTCAAGACCTGTTTGCATATGGTCTTTTAATACTTCAAATTCACCTTCAAACGAATACGCAGCTTGCTGTTCAGGTGTTGCTTGCACGAATTGCTTTAATAACTGGAAGCCTTCAAGTGCTTCAAGCGCGACGACATTGCGCTCATCTAGTACTTGTTCAGCTGGCACACTTAGGCTATTTTCACGCTCATACTTCCCTGCAATATTAGTGAAATCGTCACCTAACATTTGCAACATAGTTGAGTATAAATGTGCTGTTTTAGGTAAATCACCAAAGATATGAACACCTAGAGGTTGGCTCATTTGTGCAAGAGCGTTTAAGTGGTCTTGAATTTGTGCAACTTGTTCATCAAACGACTCATACATCACTTGCTCAGAAATACCTAAGTCCTTAGCAATGTTTAATTCAATGGCAGAAGCAATGATTTCTTGCTTAGTATTTTCTTTGGTTTGTCCCTGCTCAAGCATAAAGTAATTACCAAGCTTTTCATTTAGCTCAGCAACTTCAGTGTATAGACCGGCTTTGGCAAAACCTGGCGTAAGGTGACTTATCATCGTTGCACGGCCACGACGTTTAGCCTGCATCGCTTCACCTACATTATCGATAATGTAAGGGTAAAACACAGGTTTGTTACCAATCGCTAAACTTGGTGCATCATAAACAGATAAACCACGTTCTTTACCTGTTAACCACTCTTGAGAACCATGAGTACCTAAGTGAATATATGCATCTGTTTTAAACACTTTTCGAGCATAAAGGTAAATGGCCAAATAGCTGTGATTTATTGGAGTTTTTGTACTGTGGTATAAACTGCTGTGCTCTTTGGCGGTTTCACCGCGTACGCCTTGAGGCATAACGATCATGTTACCCAAATCCATACGTGGAATAACAAATGCCTGCGCAGCTTTACCATCTACGGTACGTTTTCTTAGCATACCGCTTTCTTCTGCTTTGCCCCAACGATCAATAATCGGTTGGCGTACGCTGTCAGGTAAGGCGTCAAACCATGCTAAATAAGTTTCTAGGGGCAAATAATCGGCTAGTCCTTTTTCAACTAGCGCTTCGGCATCTTCACCACGGTAGTATGGGCGAAGTAATTGCCCCGCGTTGTCGATAATCGTTTGCTTTTCTTTTACCGAAATGTTGTAGCCTTTATCACGCAATGCTGTAGCAATATTTTCAATTGATGAAGGTACATCTAAGAACGCCGCGCCAATATTCTTTTCCCCCGGAGGGTAGTTCCAAATGAAGGTAGCGATGCGTTTATCTTTGTTTGCAATATGCACTAAGTTAGCGTGGTTAAAAGCTCTCTCAACAAAAGCATCTAATTGATAGGGGATAACCGCTTTGGCACCATCGACGTTAGCTGCGATGATTGTTGGGTCTGCACTACCGGTATCTTCTGGCATCACCAAGAAAAAAGGTGTTAGCGAAGGAGATACACCAGCGTTGTCTTGTTCAAACGCTTCAATATCACCTTCTGTATAGTTGAGTGCATGTAAAACCGGTACGCCTAATTTGGCAAACTCGGCTCTTCGCTTTTCAACATAATGAAGAGCACGATAGTTCACCAACAAATTAACACGAGAGCCCCCCAGCTCATCCATTAATAGGTCAGTGTAATTGAGCGCTTCATCATTACCTTCAAAGAAAAAGCCGAGCGCCTTACCACCTTTTGCTTCAATGCCTAAAATAAGTGCATCGACAATTTGTTGCTGTTCGTAATCAACCACGCTTCTATGCATACCAATAGCAATGACTGGCTGCTTGCCATTAGCGCCAATGAACTTGAAAAAGGCTTCTTCATCAGCCGTTACTTGTCCGTCGAACTCAGGGTGATATAAACCAACATTTGGAACAATACGCGCAGGCTCAGCTGCTGCGTTAGATAGTCCAAACAAATCATTGGCGATATACACCATCATCTGAGCATAATTATCTCGACCCGCATTTTTGTAATATGCACCAATAGCTTTTACTTGTTCGGCCTTAAGGCCACTGTTCATTTTAGTGTTAGTCAAGTCACCTAATGAAACCACAGGAACGGATGACATTACCTCAACATACCGTTCATATTTTGCGAACATGAACTTAGACAACGCTGGGTTGATACCGTCTAACAAGATTAAGTCTGCTTGCCCCCAATCAGACTTAACTTGTTCTTCGGATTTACCCTTTGTGGAGTAAATAACTAATTCAAAAGGCTGATCTTTTGCTAATTTCTTTAGCAACTCACCTTTTGGTTTTGAAGCATGGCTAGACATCATTAGCAATACTTCAGGTTTTTCATTTGCTTTGACACTAGTGGTAATAGCCACTAGCAAAAAGACTATAACGTGCAACAACCTCATTATTTTTGCCCTTTTGTTGTGTTGTCTTCGCCATCAGGAACATACACAAAACTGCCATCGGCCATCTTGTATGCAACACCAGCTTTGGTGCCCTCACCCGAGCCAATTTCGCCGGTAGATTTGTATGTTTTGATTTCCTCCCCCTTCTTAACAATCATTTCCATGTTGGGTTTGCCAGCATTCTTGATAACGGTGACATCCTCGCTTGAAAACACATTAAGTGGGTTTTGAGCTAAAGCGATCAAGAGTGCCGCTATGATGACAAGAAACACGTCAACAAGATTAACGGCACTGATAATTGGATTTAGCTCTTCGTCTTCATCAAGAAAGCGCATTATGCTTGCCCCTTGATTTTACGAATATTGATAAGTTCACTAGCGCACCAGCGCTTCTTAACTGCTGCCGGCCAATACGTTAACGTTGCAATCACTAGTCCCCAGATAACTGCCGCAAACGCGATAATTAAGTTTTCGCTGATACCTTGAATGTTACCGTCAGCAAGTGCTTGTAATGCTGGCCCCATTGGAATCATGGTCGCAATCAAACCTAACATTGGTGATAAACGAGTAACAATGCGCAAGTTTTCAAGATTTTTAAGTGCAAACACTTCTAATTCATCTTCACTTGCTTCGGGATTCTCAACAAAGTAGTTATGAACTGGATAGCCCGCCAGCCACTCCTTTTGCTCATTCAACACAGTCCTTGTATAAGCTAGAGCATTTTTTTTTCTTACCATGTATTGCGATAAGAATTTACCCATTGCAAAAAATGCATAAATCAACAACAGAACAATAGTTAAGATAACTGGTGCCATTAGTAATGTTGACGCGTCAGCCATCATTGATTCTATGATTTGAATGTTCAATTTTTATACCTCTAGTTATATTCGGCGAAGATTGTATACGAGAGCACAACTCATTACAAATAATAATTATTATCATTTGTGTTTACTTTATTATTTTTTTATGTATTCTATATAGCGATTAGATTAGTAAGCCCAAAGATACCGACACGCATGGTGCTTTGTTCATAGGTAAGCCCTTTCCCCCCAAAGAAAGCCTGTGAACAAAATGCGTTAGGTATCACTCTCAATGATTAAAAATTAGGAAACAGAAAAATGTTTAAGCCAACACCTAAGGTGATTGCTTGTGCAGTTTCATCTGCACTTATTTCAATGTCTTCAACGGTAGCCTTTGCTGCTGGTGAAGTAGTCGACAATACTGTTGAAAACGTAGCTCAAGACATGGAAGTGTTGGTAGTTAGTGGCTCTCGTACAGAAAAGCCACTAAAAGATGTTGCAGGAAGTATCTCTGTTGTCACTGCTGAAGATATCGAAAATCAGCAAGTAGCCGACATGAATCACCTGTTTAAGTATGACCCGAGTGTTGAAGTAACAGGTCGAACAGGTGGAGCGCAAAACTTTATCGTACGTGGTATGGGCGGAGACCGCGTACTAATGATCAAAGATGGCATGAGAATGAATGAAGGCTACGGAGCAAATGGCCTTAACGACATTGTAGGCCGTGGCTTTATTGAAACAGATACTCTAAAACAAGTTGAAGTGGCAAAAGGTGCAGCTTCTTCTTTATACGGCTCTGACGCATTGGGCGGCATTGTTGTATTCTCAACTAAAGACGCTTCTGATTATCTGGAAGAAGGCGAGACGATAGCAGCAAGCATTAAAACAGGTTACCAACAAGCAAATAAGCAAGCTCATATTGGTGGTAACATTGCATTTATCACGGGTGACATAGAGCATGTATTTAATGTAACCGCACGTGATGGTGAAGAAGCACAAAACTTTAACGAAACAAGGCCGTCTTTAGATATTTCATCTGAGAACTTTTTCTATAAAGGTAAGTTCAACCTATCGGAAACTGACTTCATTCGTTTGAGTGCGGAAAAATGGAACCAAGAAGTAAAGGGCGACAGTGCAGATAGCTTACTTGACTACTTCCGCGGTTTACCGGGGTACGAAATCGTCACAGAGAACAGCACAAGCGAAAAAGACAATACGTCGTTCCAACTAGGCTACCACAGCGAAACTCAAACTGCGGCTTACGACTTATTAAACGTTTCTTTTTACAAAAACGAAACAGAACAAACAGACGTTGAATACGCTCAGTTAGACATCAACGCTAACTTCGGTTTTCCACTGATTGAAATCCGCGACATGTGGAAAACATCAGTTTACACTCAAGATACTATTGGTTTTTTATCTAATGCCAGCAAACAGATTCATGAGCAACACACCTTGGGTTACGGCTTAGATATTGAAAAGTCAGAATCTACTCGAACAGAGGTAAAACTTTATTCGGTTGAAGGCACACCAAAACCTGGCTACCCGCAAGAAACAGATAAATTCCCAACAACTGACGTATTCCGCGCCGGCTTATTTGTTAATGACGAAATCACCTTTATGGATGGTCAGTTAACTGTTACGCCTGGTCTCCGCTTTGATAAGTACAAAATGGATCCAAATGGCGCTTTAAAAGAAGACGGCACAGCATACCGTGAATTTGATGAAGACAATGTATCTTTCAATTTAGGTGGTCTATATCTGCTAGATGAAAATACTTCTTTATTTGCACAATACGGTCAAGGTTTTAAAGTGCCTGCCTATGATTTAGCTTATATTGATCACGACAACTCTTTATATGGCTATAAGATCATACCAAGTGATGATTTATCGCCAGAAAAAAGTGGCACATTTGAATTAGGTTTACGTGGTACAAATGGTGATTTTTCATATAACGCGGCGATTTTTTACAACAAGTTTGATGATTTCCTAGCCGTAGAACTGGCTGGCACAGAGCAAGTAGTTAATCGTTATACGGGTGAAACATCTCCGGTCTTTGTTTACAAGTATGCAAATATTGACGCTGTCACTATCAAAGGAGCTGAATTTGCAGCGCAATACTATTTAAACGATGCAGTTTCTATCTATGCGAATGCAGCTTACCAAGACGGTAAGAATGATGAAAACGGTGAATACATCACAAGTATTTCACCACTTTCGGGCGTTGCAGGTGTTAGCTATGACAACGACCAATTGTCTGCACAGTTAGTGATGAACTGGGCTACACGCATGGACAAAGTAAACGATGGAAACGCTGAAATCGCGGGTTATGGCGTATTAGACATGCTTGTTAATTACCAAGTAACCGAAGGCATTAAAATTAACTTTGCCGTAAATAACCTGACAGACAAAGAATACATCCGTTATGCAAATGCTGCAGGTCATGCTGAAAGCTCTGATCTAGATTATTTAACAGAGCAAGGGCGAAATGCGTCGGTAAGCCTTAAGGTAGATTTTTAAACATCGTTATTGCCAGATGGCAGTTATTTCCTCCCTTATTGGTGTTTTACAGGTCGACTAATTTAGTCGGCCTGTTTTTTTTAATCTTCTGTATACCCTAACGTCATAAGAATTTCTTAAACGCTCTTTTAACCAACCGATAGATAGTATCCAAGCCACTGGCTTTAAGTACCATATTTGATTGAATAAAACTTGATAGGCTTCAATCGATTTAACCACGTGCTTGTGGTCAATTATCAAATGTAATTCAGCCATGGCCTCTTTTGGTGAAATTTCAAATTTATCAAGCAAGTGTTGATGTTGATTAAAATCACACCAAATGACATGTTTACCTTGTGCTCCTATTAGTTTTTCGTAAAGCTGTCTGTCTGCAACGCAAGTTTTACATACACCATCATAAAGCACCTGAATTGACTGAACACCCATAAACACCTCTTTTCTAGGTACAGTATTTTCCAATTGAAACTATTGCAAACTTTAAGCCACCGAATTGAAAGGCTTAAAATAATTGGCGTTCACGGCTAGAAACTCTTGTAGCTACCAGTAACTGTAAAAATAAATGACAGATAACTGTATACAAACACAGTACCAATCACTAAACTAATATCATGCTAGTTAACCATTCAAAGAACGCTTGAAACTATACATCGCCGAAAAACCTAGCCTTGGTAAAGCTATAGCTGCTGGGTTACCAAAACCACATAAGAATCACAAAACACATATCGAAGTAGGTAACGGTGATATGGTGACATGGTGTATTGGTCACATTCTAGAACAATCACCACCAGAGAAATACGATGAAAAGCTTAAAAAATGGCAGCTAGACACCTTGCCTATCGTGCCAGAAAGTTGGCAACTTCAACCCAAATATAAAACCAGAGCGCAACTATCAACAATACGTAGGCTGAGCAAGCAAGCGAAAGAAATTATCCACGCAGGCGATCCTGATAGAGAAGGCCAATTGTTGGTAGATGAGGTATTAGACTACATTAATACACCAAAACAAAAACTTGATAACTGTAAACGCTTGTTGATAAGCGATTTGAATTTATCAGCAGTTAAGAAAGCGCTGAATTCACTCAAATCAAATAAGAGCTTTCAGCCACTGTCGGTTTCAGCACTTGCCAGAGCGAGAGCGGATTGGCTCTACGGTATTAATTTAACTCGAGCGTATACACTTTTCGGACAAAAAGCAGGATATCATGATGTACTATCAGTGGGCCGTGTTCAAACACCTATCTTAGGTTTGATCGTGAAGAGAGATAAGGACATTGAAGCCTTTACCTCCCACAATTATTACGAAGTTATTGCACATTTAACAACGGAAGAAGGCGAAACTTTTACCGCTAAATGGCAGCCTAGCGAGGCGTGCCAGCCATACCAAGATGAAGAAGGTCGAATTGTTGTAAAGAAGTTGGCAGAAAATGTAGTATCTCGTATAGCCAATCAAGAGGCGGTTGTACTCCAAGTTGAGGAAAAAGAAAGAACATTGCGCCAGCCCTTGCCTTTCAACTTGTCAACATTGCAAATAGAAGCGGCTAAGATATTCAGTATGAATGCCAAGCTAGTGCTAGATACTTGTCAGCGACTATACGAAACGCATAAGTTAATTACATACCCTAGATCTGATTGTCGCTATTTACCAAAAGAGCACTTAAATCAAGCTAAAACCATTGTTGGTAATATAGGGACTTACGATAAGAAACTTGAAGCGGCAGCCAAAAAAGCAGATTTAAATATCAAAAGTCATGCTTGGAATGATAAAAAAGTGTCAGCACATCACGCCATCATCCCAACGGAAAAGCCGGCCAACAACTGTAACTTAAACACGTTTGAAAAGAACATTTACTGGCTTATTGCTAGACAGTATTTGGCACAGTTCTTCCCCATACATATGTTTAACGAGACTCGCGCCGAGATAGAGATCGCTGGTGGTAAATTTGTTGCAAAAGCTAAACAGCCAAAACAATTGGGTTGGAAAGAGCTATTCAAGAGCAATAAAGCGGAAAAAGAAGAAACACTGCCTGAATTGATGCCAAAACAACAACTTCACTGTCAGTCGGGCGAATTGCAAGAAAAGGAAACACAGCCACCAAAACCGTTCACAGACGCCTCTTTACTTTCAGCGTTAACAGGGATCGCAAGGTTTGTTCAAGATGCTTCTTTAAAAAACATCTTAAAAGAAACAGATGGCTTAGGTACAGAAGCCACTCGCGCAGGCATTATAGACCTATTATTCAAACGTAATTTCTTAACCCGAACAGGGAAGGCAATTCACGCAACGGAAATAGGTAGAGCACTAATTAATAGCTTACCACCAGAGATGACACTTCCTGATATGACTGCACACTGGGAGTTGCAGTTAAACAATATCAGTGAAAAGAAACAAAACTATTCTTCATTCATGTCACCTTTGGTTGGTCGCATTGAACAACTCATCAATCATGGTTATCAATGTGACTTATCTGCATTACCTCAAAAGAAATTTACCCCTAAGAGAAAACGTAGATATAAAAAAAGCGGTCAAAAGTAACACTATTAGATTTACTCTTTTGGCCGCACTTTTTCGATAACGTCAGTACTTACCCAATAGAAGTTTGAAATTCGCCCTCCTGGTTCGTCATATCGGCTAAAGAATAAATATTTCCCATCAGGTGTCACACTCGGTACTGTTTCGTAGAATTCTGAATTTACTCCACTCCCCAAGTTAATAGGCTCTGACCAGGTATTATCCTTTTTCTTAAAGTAGACAAAAATATCTTTGTCTTTTTTCTCTTTGCCTTTTGCTAGGCCATCAACCAATATGTAGTCCTGTGATGGAGAAATAAAAGAATGGATGCCAAACGCAATATCAACAACTTCAGTTTTAGGATATTTACCTTTGCTTGCTGATGACGAGTAGACATTGGACTTATATATATCGGTGTAATACATATCACCATTGCTAGCTAGCGTTGAATAAAACACTTCTTCATCATTAATCGGTGAATCCAATTTACTCGCTTTTTCCCAACCTGAATGACTTCTTTGGGCTTGCCAAATTTTGGTGTCAGAGAAGTCAGTATTATATGCCGTGAAATACATTGTATTATTGTCATGACTGATAAAAGGTTGCATTTCACCAGCTTTCTCACCATTGGTAAGCGAAAGCAACTCGATAGGCTGCCACTTCCCCTTCTCAAGACGTGAAGCGTGGATAGATGCCACACCTCCTTCTTCTTGAGTTGAGAAATAGACTTCCTTTAAATCAGGAGAAAACGCTATGCCGTATTCATACCTGCCTTCAATTGAAACGATACCTGGAGCAAATACTTGTGCGATAAGACCGGGTGTTTTTTGCCCCAGATACTCACCTTGTAAGACAGGAAACTTAGGTTCACTGTAGCTTTTCTCTGCGCTAGCCAGAACCGCCAAACATAAGGTGACTGAAATACCTGCTCGCTTCATCATTTACCTCTATATAGAAAACTACGTTATTTAGTAGTTACTACGATAGTAAATATACGTTTAAAATTCAGTCAACTTAACTTACAAAATGTTCTGTTCAACTAAACTAATTGTTTCCACTGACACACTTTTTGTGCGGTCGAAAATATCCTTTATTAACCAAAACAAGGATCATTAAAAAGATAATGGCCATACTATTAAAGACAGATGTTAGTTCATTAACTAAGCTGCTTGATTGCTTGATATTGAAAATCATCACAAGCAATAGAGTACTCACAAGTAACAAATATAAGAGCGCTTTCTTTAGCCTAACTAGACTAGTAGTTAAAGCCCCGACAACGACCAATGATAAGAGCACTACCCAATAGAGCAGAACGAGTTGATTAATACCAACAAAGGCCATGCCCGCGGTGATCACAAGAGATATTGGAGCGCCCCAAACGAAGCTCAACCAAATATTGTTTAATTTAGTTTGAAACCCCCTTCTATTGAGCCAAATGTTAATGCCAGACACACAAATGACTGACAATCCAATGCCTAGCAGAAAGTATGTGAACTTGATCCAATAACTATCAAAATGCCCAAAGTGCAATCGATAGATAGAATAAATAACTTGCCTACCTACATTACCGTTTTCAAACCCTTGTTGGTCGATAAAAGTACCGTCAGATTGATATCTATATATTTCAGAATAAATGAGTCGCCCAGGTAATGTTGCAGCAATCTCATAAAACTCATCTTCCTTACCCATATTTTGCACGACAACATAAATAGGATGAGCTTGTGAATTGAATTTCCTTAAGTGTTCAAAGCCTGCAGTAACATTTCGTCTTCCAGCCGAAGCAACAACGGGGTCTCCGCCATAGATATCTTCAATTAGCTTAGTTTCATTCCCTTGATGCGTAGCGCTAGCGGTTATCATGGAAAATATTGAGAACATGCCAAAAAAAGCACCAGTAACCCCAATCATGAGACTAAATGGTAAACCAAATACAGAAAAACGATTGTGCAAATCAATGGTACTTTGCTGCCCTGTTCCGCTGCGTCGAAAGCTAAATAGATCCTTATAGATACGACGATGAGAAAGAAGTCCAGTTATTGACAAATGGAGCAGTATTACGCCAAAAATACTAACAACTACCATGCCAAACAACTTAGGGAGATGAAGGTATAGATGCAGTTCCTTTAACATTTCCGTCCAAGGAGAATGTACTTTCTCCAGTACTTTACCTTCTTTGGATAACCACCACTCCTGTCCACCTGCAGATAAATGTGCTCGAGGTTGGTCAAAAGTAGGCAAAACGATATAAACAGATTCTGCAGGTTGCTCTTCTGTTTGTTGATAGTTGTCAAACACAAGTTGAGCAGCGTCACCTGTAAATTCACCAAACTCAGGTATCGTGGCCTGCTCCAAGCGCTCGAATTCAGGATAGAAAACGGCAACCGCACCAGACATACAAATAAGGTACAAAACAGCCGCTAACGCAGTGCCTACAGACTGATGAATAGGTAACAATCTTTTGCTTATTGATTGATGATTAGCGTCTTTCAAAATAAGTGCTCACTGAAAATAGAAAGTGACATTGCTAGACTTAACGCTATTAAAATTAAGATGGTTCTAATCAAATGATTTGTCACCATACTCCATATAGAATATGACGCCCAAATCACTGGAAACGTTAAAATAGCCAATGTGAATTGGTTGCTAATGTCAGACTGCAATAGCAGTGTGCCGCCAATAGAGGTAAAAATGGCACAGACACCACACAATAATGCTATCAAGGTTGTCTGTGTTCGCTTGGCTATTTTATTGATTTCAAATTGATAATTAAAAGGAACAAATCTAGGTTGATGCACGGACGCTCGATGTGGGATGCTTTTTGACTTAATGAAAACCATCGTCAATGACATCAACGTAAAGGCAATCAAATAGTAAATAACACCGTACTCAGCGCCTTTAAGATCAACAACCAAATAGAAGCCAGCACCTAAAGTTAAACTAGCTAGTAGTAGCCATCGTATATTGACACTTTTGCTAACCCAATTTCGCCATAAAAGCCCTATGCTAGCGCCGCAACAAAGCAGCGCTAACAAGAACTGTATAGCAGCATAGTTTTCTAACATGCTACTTCCCAATTCACTTAAAAGGAGTAACTAACACGGCCAACGACAGTTCGTGCTTCACCAGGGAAACAATCGCCTCGAGCCAAACAAGTCGCATAGTAAGACTTATCAGTTAGGTTGCGAACATTAAGTGCAAAATTCCATTGTTCCACTTGATAACCAATCATAAAGTCTGCGATTGTATATGACGGCGTTTTGATTTGATCAACACCACCGTAACTATCTCCTGTGTAACGCACACCTAAAGCAGTTTTGAAGCCTTCTAGGTCGCCCGTTGCTTTATAGCTCAGCCAAGAAGAAGCTTGTACCTCAGGAATACTCGCTAGCTGGAAACCGTCTGGACTTTCTGTAGATAATTTTGACGCATTAAGTTCTAAAGAAAACTGACCAAGGTTAGTTACACTTTCAAACTCAATACCATCGATTTTTGCTTCACCACTCTGTTGCTGATAGTCGTTTATAGAGCTGTTAGGGTCAGGTAAATTCGTTTGTGAAATATCAAACCAAGCCAACGTATAGTAGCCATCGATGTTTTCCGGTAGATATTTAAAACCAACTTCAACTTGTTCACCAAATTGAGGTTTTAGTAGTTCACCATTTCCATTGTCACCTATCACGGGATCAAAAGATTCAGCGTAATTTATATAGCCCGACAAGCCTTCAGCAAACTTATAAAGTAGGCCTGCACTTAAGCTTAATTCACTGTCTTCTTGATTTTGTCCACTGGTTTCACTTTCACTGTCATCATAGCGAGCACCAAGCGTAATTGAGAAGTCACCAATATCAATTTGGTCACTGATGTAAATACCAAGATCTTTAGCATTAGTTGTCGCATTTTTGGCGTACATCGCATCTAGTGTCGGCTCAATATCAACTCGACCATATTCAGGGTTGAATAAGTTGATCCAAGTTAGATCGCCTGTAACCTGATCTGGTAAAAATGTAGTAAAGTCTAGGCCTGGTGCCCATGCATAGTAGCCTGCACTTCCTGTCATAACGTCTTGATACTGAGTACCAATTAAAATTTTGTGGTTAATGTCGCCAGTTTGAATTTCACCTAACAAACGAATATCTACTGCTTTTTGTTCTGATTCACCATCATTACGATAATATGAACGTGGCGCCATACCATCGCCGTAAACTGAGCCATCGGGGTTGTATACGTAACGGTTACCTCCACCAAGGAAAGTAGTCCAAGCTTGTTTGTAATCACTGCTAGCATCAGTATAACGAGCCGTAGCCGACATTGCCCAGTCATCGCTTAACACCTGCTCAAACATAAAAGTAGCTGAAAACGCTTTAGGCTTGTATAAATTAAAGCCTGGCTCACCTGCATAAGTACTGCTGTCAATTTTCTTTCCGTCAGGCCCTGACAATAGAGTACCTTGAATTGGTAGAAACTGAGCGCCGGTATCGCCTTCTGACTCAGTGTAATTTAACAGCAAGGTTGCGCTTGTTTCAGAAGAAGGCATCCAAGTGATGCTTGGTGCCACCACTATTGTATTGTCTTCAACAAAATCTACCTGAGTTTCACTATCACGATAAACAGAGACAAAACGATATAACCAGTTGCTGTCATCATCTATTGCACCGGTGCTATCAACAGCGAATTGTTTACGATTGAAATTACCAAGCTCTAACACTATTTCATGAGCAGATTCCACTTTAGGGGTTTTACTAACAACGTTAACAATACCGCCAGGCGAGCCTTTGCCGTACAAGACAGAAGCTGGACCTTTTAGAATTTCTACCTGCTCCAGTGTATAAATTTCCGGGCGAGTATTGTTGTAGTTACCAAATAGAGATTGCAAACTATCTTGATATTGTGGCACTGATAAGCCACGTACCTTGACCCAATCACCTCGTGTTGCAAAGCCATATGTTTGGCCAGTCACACCTGCCGAATAGACATAGGTATCATCTAGGTTTAATGCACCTTTTTCAATAATTTGAAGTTGATCTTCAATACTAACTGAACGTGCAACATCAACAATAGGTGTATCCGACTTAGTCGCTGAATAGTGAGATAATTTCCCATAGACTTCAATTCTTTCAATTGAGTCATTATCTACGCTATCTTTTGCAACAACGCTAGGTGCAGTAAGAGCTGCTATCACCGCAAACGACAGAGGTGATAAAAGTGGTTTTTTCACAGTGTTCTCCCAAAACCATTACATTTAAGCGATAATTATTATCATTTAGATTACAATTAAGATCAACCTTAAACTTAATGTGGCAATTAAATTTCAATATCTAATGATTTGTTACAAAAAGAAAAAGTGAAGTTTTCAAGGTGTTGAAAGGAAGAAGCGTTAACAAGTAGTTAACATGCGTTATAAGCCATTGCACCCTAGTTCACATCATTTTATATTGCTAAACGACAGATCTATAAAACAAGGATAAGGCATGAAAAAAACAATAATTGCATGTGCCGTTGCACCATTGCTCGCTGCTCCTTCAGCGCTTGCAGAGGATAATGGCTATCAAATTCCATCAAAATCACTGGCAAATCTTGTTGATGCAAAGCTAGCTCCGGGAACTAGCCTATCGCCTAACAACGAATGGATGGCGTTATATGAGCGTCAACGTATTGCCACTCTCGATGAACTTGCTAAAGATGAATTAAAGCTAGCAGGTATAAAACTAAACCCTGATAACTTTTCTCGCGCTAGGCCTAGAAGCAAATACCTGTCGATTTCGTTTAAGCACTTGGAAACAGGTAAAGAAATTGCCGTTAACAACCTTCCTAAAGGTCGTATCCTAGCGCCGAGTTGGTCACCTAACAGCAAATACGTTGCATTCTTCATTGAGCAAGAAAAAGAAGCTAACCTATTTATTTTCAATGTTAAAAAGCAATCACTGACTAAAGTGAAGGATTTGGCACTAAACTCAGTGATCACTGCAAGACCATATCGTTGGTTGGCAGATAGTTCTGCGATTATTGCAAACAAAGCAGTTAACATTGAGCAAAAAGCGCCAACAGAATCAGCGGCATCTGCTGTACCGGTTATCTCTCAAACAACGGGTGAAAAAGCACCTGTTCGCACTTATCAAAATCTACTAGCGACACCTCATGATAAAGCTCTATTTAAACATTATGGCTTGGGTCAGTTAGTTAAAGTGACTGTAGATGGCAAATCCAAAGCACTTGGCACTCCAGGCCTAATAAAAGGCTTCAGAACATCGCCTGATGCCAAACATATTTTAGTTGCGAAGATTCAAGAACCATTTTCATATCTTGTACCGTATTCTAGGTTCGCCTCAACATGGCAAGTATTAGACGACAAAGGCAAAGTCATCAAAGAAATTGCTAAGCAACCATTAGCAGAAAACATACCTCAAGGATTCGACAGTGTAAGAACAGGCAAACGTAGCATCAGTTGGCGAGGTGATAAAGCGGCGACACTAGTTTGGGCTGAAGCACAAGATGGCGGTTCAATGAAGACGGATGTTGAGCATCACGATCATATTTTTACTTGGAAAGCGCCGTTTAAAAAGAAACCTGAGCTTTTTGCTAAAATCGAGCGTAGATATGCGGGCATTGAATGGGCAAATGATGACGTTGCATTAATTGCAGATTGGCGCTTCAGCGACAGAATGTTACGTAGTTTTATCATTGATCCTAGCAATGCAGACAAGTCGCGTAAGTTGTTTAACGAACGTTCCTACAATGACGCATATAAAGATCCTGGTAATTTTGTATATGCACAAACTAAGTTTGGTAACTACACCGTTAAAGTGAATAGCAATCATGAAATGATGTTAACGGGTACTGGTGCCTCAGCAAAAGGTAATATTCCATTTTTGGATAAATACAACTACAAATCTGGTGAAAAAACGCGGTTGTGGGAAAGTGAAGCACCTTATTATGAGCGTGTTAGAGAAGTGCTTAACGATGAAGGCACAAAGTTAATTACGCTAAGAGAATCTAAGAAAGATCAGCCTAACTTTTTCATTAGAGATTTAAACAAAAAAACAACGGAACAATTCACTCAGTTCCCCCACCCTTATCCAGAGTTCAAGTCAATCACTAAAGAGCTTGTAAAATATAAGCGTGATGACGGCGTGGAGTTAAGCGGTACTCTATATCTACCGCCTGGCTATAAGAAGTCAGATGGGACGCTACCTGTGCTAATGTGGGCTTACCCACTAGAGTACAAAGACAAAAACGTAGCCTCACAAGTACGTGAGTCCCCATATGAATTTACCTACATAGGTTATTGGGGCCCAATGCCATACCTAGCAAAGGGTATCGCTATTTTTGACGACCCTAAAATGCCAATTGTCGGCGTTGACGGTAAAGAGCCAAATGACACCTTCCGCAAGCAACTGGTTTCAAGTGCAAAAGCAGCTGTTGATGTACTGGTAGATAAAGGTATTGCTGACAAGGATAACATTGCTATTGCAGGTCACTCCTACGGTGCCTTTATGGTTGCCAACCTATTAGCACATAGTGAGCTATTTAAAACAGGTATAGCAAGAAGTGGCGCTTACAACAGAACGTTAACACCGTTTGGTTTCCAAGGTGAAGAGCGTAACTTCTGGGAAGGACAAAGTGTCTACGCGACAATGTCTCCGTTTTTCCACGCTGAGAAAATCAATGAACCTATGTTGATGATTCACGGTAAAGACGATCCAAACTCTGGCACATTCCCAATGCAATCAGAAAGAATGTACAATGCGCTCAAAGGTTTGGGTAAGGAAGCTAGGTTAGTCATGCTTCCTTATGAAGGGCACGGTTACCGAGCTAGAGAGAGTATTCTTCATGTGCTTTGGGAACAAGAGCAATGGTTAGATAAATACCTATTACAGAAGTAAAAGAATAAATTAAGGGGAACTAAGTTCCCCTTTTTTATGCGCGAGCACTTTTTGATGATTACGCTTTTAAACTAGCCATAATCGTTGATAGCTTATCAATCAGTTCAGGGTTAGTTAACTGACGAGAGTCCATATCAAAATTGTCAAAGAAACTAGGAATAGACAATGAGCCTTTTACATCAGCAGCAAAGTAAGGTGCTGAATTCACTGCTGCACCTAAAACACTCTGTGCGCCACCAGGACCAGGAGAAGTTGCTAACATAACAACAGGTTTGCCTTGGTATACCTTCATATCAATACGTGATGCCCAATCAAATACGTTTTTGTATGCCGCAGTATATGAGCCATTATGTTCTGCAAATGAAATAACAACGGCATCAGCTTCAGCAATTTTACTCATGAATAATTTAGCTTCCGCTGGTTGACCTAGCACTTCCTCTTTATCTTGGCTAAAAATAGGCATTTCGAAATCATTCAAGTCTAGTAACTCGATTTCAGCGCCATCTACTAAGCTAGCAGCGTAAGCTACTAATTGTTTATTAATTGATTTTGTACTACTTGTTGCTGCAAAGGCTAAAATTTTCATGTTGTCACCATCGTTGTCTGGAGAAGATGAAGTAATAATAACCACTTTCCACTTTGATAAAAATATAGAAATAAGAAAATGATAATTTCCAAAATGGAATTAATAAGGAAGAAGCATATTGTTCAATGCTTTTTGCAAAGCTTTAGTATGAAATGGCGAAACACTCTTTTTACTCACGCCTAAATAAACATCGCCAATACTAAACTTTAATGGCTGTGCAATCATGATGTTAGCAGCCTGATCGTTGGCTAACAGATACTCATTATAATGGTGATCTTCAAAAAAGCCGTCTATGCGGTTGCGTTGTATCAACCGAATTAAATTGGAAGCTTGGTTAACCTCAACAAATTTATTGGCAAACGATGATATATTCCGTCGATTCTCATCAAACTCATTACCAATAAAAATACCTTGGCGATGGCCGAAGGTATAAGGTAGTTCAATAATATCCTTGATATTAGCGATGGGTGAAGATACTTTGTTGCTGGTTAACAGGGAAATATACTGTGTTCTGATAGGCCCTAAAAAATTAATATCTTTGCCGCGGTCACCTGACATCGATAAATGCATGAGTAAATCAATATTACCTGATCTAAGCATTTTAAGTGCTTCGCCAAAAGGTGCTTCAACAAAAGTAATTTGACAATTTACCGACAAAACAAGCTGCGTTAATACTTGAATATCAAATCCTTGCCATTGGTTATTTACTTGATAGGAATATGGCGGAAACTCACGCACACCAGCCTTGAATTGACACGCAAAAGTCTGGTAAGCAAAAAGTACCGTGATAAGAAAAACCGAAAGTCTCACATCCTATACTCAATCTAGTATTGATAGATAAAGTATAGGTAGCTAATCAAAAAGCGCTGAAAATTTTGAGATTTATTTTGCAACCCAGCGTTGGTTACAAGCAACTTGATTGTCGATTAGAATACTTCCTTCAAAAATGTCACCACTTTCTATTTTTCCTACTCCTTTTGGCGTTCCCGTCATCACCACATCACCGTCAACAAGCGTCGTGAAAGAGGTCAATTCCTCAAGTATTTGTTGCGGTTTATAAATCATTAAGGAAGTGCCTCCCGACTGAATGACCTGCTCATTGATTGACAGTGTAAGTGACATCTCACGGTCCAAATTATCAATGCTGATGAACTCACTAAATACAGCAGAACCATCAAATGCTTTTGCTCTTTCCCAAGGCAGGCCTTTGGACTTCAACCGCGATTGCATAGCTCTTTTAGTGAGATCAATGCCAAATCCGATGGCTACAAATTTTCCTCCCTGAACAAGAAAGCACAGCTCCCCCTCATAGTGCAGTTGCTCTTCGTGAAACGATGACAGTTCTTGGCTAATTGCTGAGCTCGGTTTATTAAACACAACCATGTTATCGGGCATTTCATTATTAAGCTCATGGATATGATCAACATAGTTTCGTCCGATACATACTACTTTGCTTGGCACAATTGTTTCGCCTTGCCATTTCACAAACATCACTAACCACCTTTTACTGGAATCTTGTCTATCTTTTTTCTCGCTGCTAGAGTGTATTAAAAAAACGGATAAAAGACTATGAGATACTTATTGCTGTTAGTAGCATTTTCCTTCAATGCACAAGCAGATGTGCTGCATAAAAATGACAATGGCTTTGCCATTGAAATCAAGAGATTGGTCAATGTAGACCAAACGCAAGCTTACAACAAATTTATGCAAGTCTCTGACTGGTGGCTGTCAGATCATACTTGGTTTGGCGATGCTAAAGGGCTGTATATAGAGCCTTTTGTTAACGGTTGCTTTTGTGAGAAAAAAGGAAAGAAACAAGCACTTCACATGACTGTTTCATATTTAGACCCCAACAACGAAGTTAGAATGATTGGTGGCTTAGGGCCGCTGCAAGCAATGGGCATTCATGGCGGTATGACTTGGAAATTTGAACAGCAATCACCAACACAAACAGCTATTAAATTTACCTATAACGTTACCGGCTATTCGGAAAACGGTCTTGGTTCACTCGCAGCGATTGTTGATAAAGTGCAAACAATGCAAATTGACTCGTTAGTTGCTCAATTAAATAAGTTGAGAGAACCATAACTCGGTTCTCTCATTAGATTAACTTAAGCAACATCTTTAATGATATGTACATCTCTCTGAGGGTACGGAATGGCGATATCTGCCTCTTTCAATGCTAAGTAGATAGCTTTATTAGCCTTGTATTTGGCACGATAAAGTTGATTAGTTGGTACCCAAATACGAATACCTATATTTATGGAGCTATCAGCAAATTCGTCAATACCAATCTGAAGCTCACTTTGTTCACCGGCGATATTTAAACGTGTAATAGCTTTCTCAACAATGTCTATTGCCTCCATAGGATCATTATCATAAGAAATACCTACGACCAGCTCTAACAATGAATCATGTTTAGAATTGTGCAGCACTTCGCCAACAATGTGTTTGTTTGGAATAGTAATTTCAACATCGTCTTCATCTACTAATACCGTGTAAGCCAGTAATACTTCTTTAACAACACCTTTAACACCTTGCACCTGAATTGTATCACCAACAACAAACGGTCTAATTAATATGATATTAAAACCGGCAGCATAGTTAGAAAGTAGACCTTGAAAAGCTAAACTAGCACCAAGTGAAATTGCACCAATAGCCGCAACGAATGGTGTCACGCTGATACCCAATTTACCTAACGCTACAATGACCACTAATACAACAACGATCATCTTAGACGTGCTTGCTAAGAATTGACTTAAGGTAATATCAAGGTTTTGTTTCTCACAAATTCTCAAAACGACCTTAGCTACCTTACCGGCTACATAGTAGCCAAGTAGGAAAATAATGACAGCACCAACCAATTGAAAACTATAGTTGGCAAAAAAATTAACGATAAGTTCGTAAATTGCAGAAACCTGTTGAATCTCGTCCTTGAGAAGGTTTTCTGGCGCTAGAGGGGTTGAAGATTGTTGAGCTTCAAACATAAGACACCTATTCATTCGAAATAATTAGAGAATAGGTAAAGTGTATATTGAATTGCTTAAAAGCAAGAATGTTTTTTTATTTCTATCACTTACTATGCTTGATTCAATACTAATTGCTGCCTATCAGCGCTGATCATATCTTCTCCAAAATTCACTTCGTCAACGGCTAACTGCTTACAGGCCGCTATTAGCTTTTGATAGTCAATTTGCTCAAAGTCACGCTCTCCTTTTGTCATCAATCCATCGATAAAAGCACTGTCACCGTTTAAATTTATATTTGCGATCGCGCGATAAGGCTCCCCATATCGATCTACTTTAAGCGCTCGCATCGCTTTTACTTCGAATATCCAACCATCAATTTTGATCTGACGAGTTAGCTGTGTTGACATAACTTAGCTCCAAAAAAAACCGGCTCAGGTTGGGAGAAGAACCGGCAAAATAAAGGGATATTTTTGATTATTTAACTTTAACAAGTTGTTGTTTTGACTTTTCAATGAACGCTGTAAATTCTGCGCTGCTGATAGCCTTGTCACCATCAACATCAATAGCGTCAAACGCTTTTTCAAGTTTTTCTGCTGATACTAAGCCCTTTCCTTTTGCTAATTCGGCTTTAGATAACAAACCATCTTTATCGATATCGAAATCACCAGCTAACTTTGAAAAATCAATGTTACCTAGTTGCTTAGCTTTTTCAGACGCTAGCGCATTTGTATTTAGATCATTTGCGTTTGCCGCGTACGAAAATAATGTGCCAATAACTACCACAACTGAAACTACTTTTAAGCTTAATGCTTTCATATTCAAACCTTCTTATTTTTAAGTGAAAAAAAATGGGGAAATTAGCGCCCCCTAATATCTACGTTTCAGTCAAGCTATTGCACCATGTGTGCCAAAACAGTAAACCTTTGAAATAAAAGAAAATTATAAAAAACAGTATGATATCAATGTCGCTATATGGAGACAGGTAAATTAATTTGTATTTTATTCAGCTTAGGATAGCTTCAAAAATAAAAGTTTAAACCTTAAAAAACAACAAACTACAATCAAGCAAGCAGGAAGAACTGCTATGTCTCCAATTTGAGACACGATTGATTTACACCCGAATTTACCGTTAAAGTGTATTTAGAATGTGATGAGAGTTTTCCATATCAATGCTATCCAAATTGACCCTTTCTAACTTATCAATAAAGCAATTAAGCATTTTAGGCTTTTTATTAGTCACATTGCCATTAATAGCGTCTTTAACTTACAGCGCTGTACAAATATCGAAGCTGTCTGCTTTTGGCCAAGGTGCGGTGCTAGATGTAGCCAAATTGATTGAATCAAATCAAAAAATAGCAATAACCTTAGAAAGAATGGAACGTGCTGCTAGCCAATACATCGTATTGAAAGATACTGACATACAAGAACAATATAGACATTTATCTAAACAATTAGATGGCATGCTTCAGCAATACAGAATGCAAAATAGTGATGCTCAATTACAACAACTCAGTTTAAAATTCATTGATATCATTAACATCGTCAACAATATCTCAAATGAAAATGGCGATCACAACCTTACACTAGCGCAAATTCAGCGTTACTTTAAGCAACTTTCCAATACTAATCAGGCCATTAATATCAGAAGCAATGAATTAATCGCTATACACGCTAATGAAATTAGGACGTCGGCAGACAGTATTAGTAACATACTGGTGAAGAGTTTAGTTGTTCTACCACTGACCGTTATCCTTGCCCTCTATTTTATCTTTTTACTCACCTCTCCATTTAAACAGCTAGTCAATAATATTAAGAATATAGAAAAAGGAAAATTCGCCAAGCCCGTTGTTTTTGATGGTGCTATAGAACTAGAAGAAATCGCACAGGCGCTAGAGCGTATGAGAACCCGATTACATGCATTGGAACTACAAAAATCTAGTTTTATTAGGCATATTTCTCATGAACTAAAAACCCCTTTAGCTGCAATTAGAGAAGGTACCGAGTTAGTTTACGACAATAGTTTAGGTGAACTGAATCAGGGTCAGAAAGAAGTTATCAATATTATTAGAGAAAGTGTTTCAACGCTTCAGCAGCACATCGAAGACCTGTTAAATTTCAACATTGTACTCGACTCAACAAGTTTGCAAGACGCAGAATCAGTAGACGTATCTACTCAAATAGACAAAGTGATTAATGCGTGGCAATTAGAGATAAAACGAAAACAACTTTCAATTGTCAAAGATGAGGCTGATATTTCGGTCCGCTCTAATACCAAACAAGTACAGGTAATTTTGGATAACTTACTTTCCAATGCAATTAAATACTCCCCTCAAGCTGGCACTATAACGATATCAACACGGCTACAAGACGGATTGGCAAAAATAGAAGTTAAAGATGAAGGGCCTGGCATGACAGAGTCGGAACAAGCTAACTTGTTTGACGCATTTTATCAGGGAAGAGTACCAAATGACGATACAATAAAGGGTAGCGGATTAGGGTTAACCATAGTTAAAGAATTGACGATGAGACTGCAAGGCGATATCACTATTTGCAATCGAGATCATCAAGGTGTGGTAGCTCAACTATCTCTTCCTAAAGCATCAGATAGGAAATAAAAATGAAGTCTTTAAATAAACTGCTCCTAACCATTACCTTGTTAGCGTCAATGACACTATCGGGTTGTGTTATCACGCAAAATAAGAGCAATGAATCAGCTAATCTAGCGGCATACTATTTATGGCTAACACAGCTAACGCCAGAGCAGCTAGAGCAAGAGTTTGAATTACAAAAAGAGCGTAGCACAGATAAAAAAAGTAGTGCCAAACTGCCTTTGGCCATTCTGTATAGTTACCCGGATGCTAGCTTTCATAATCCATACACAGCCAAAAGTATTTTAAATCAATATACAACACCGAATAGTGACAGCATAAATAACAGTATTATCCATTTACCTGCTGAAGATTTAGCCTTTTTATCTATGCTGAAGGAGCAACTAAATCAACAGCTATTGGCGCTTCAGAGCATTGTTGGCAAGGAACAAAAAATCCACTTGATGCATCAAAAAATTAAACAGCAAAGCAAAAGCAATGAAGTGCTAAAAAGCACAATAAAAGAGCATAAATTGAAACTGGCAACACTTAAAGAGCAGTTAGCACAACTAAAGACTATTGAGAATGCGATTAATAAACGAGGCGCTATAGATGAACAATAATACTGCCAATACTAAGCAAATATTAATTGTTGATGACGATGCTAACTTATTGAGGCTGCTGAGTATTCGATTAACGGCTGCTGGTTATCAAGTTAAGAGTGCTAATAATGCTAAAGAAGCATTGGGCTTCCTACAAGGTTACTGCCCAGACTTGTTAATCAGTGATTTAAGAATGGAAGGTATGGATGGAATGGCGCTATTTGAGCAAGTACGTACGCTGTATCAGCACCTTCCGGTCATTATTCTTACCGCTCACGGTACAATTCCAGATGCAATCAATGCAACAAAGCAAGGTGTATTTAGCTTTTTAACTAAACCTTTTGAAAGTAAAACGCTTTTAGACACTGTTGAACAAGCCATTTTATTACAGCCTAATGATAGCGAACAAAATGTACAAGATGAGCAATGGCGGGAAGAGATCATCAGTCGCAGTACTATAATGAACTCACTTCTAATGCAAACCAAACAAGTTGCGCAGAGTGATTTTAGTTTACTTATCAATAGTCAAAGTGGTACTGGTAAAGAATTACTAGCCAAAGCAATTCACAAAGCAAGCCATCGACGTGATAAGCCATTCACAGCAATTAATTGTGCAGCAATCCCTGAACAATTGTTAGAGTCTGAATTATTTGGTCATGTCAAAGGCGCTTTTACAGGAGCCGAAACAAACCACCAAGGTCTCTTTCAGGCAAGTGATGGCGGTACATTATTTTTGGATGAAATTGGCGATATGCCAATGAGTTTTCAAGTAAAATTGCTGCGCGTTTTACAAGAGAAAGAAGTTCGCCCCGTAGGGAGTACACGCTCAACTAAAGTAAACGTTAGGATCATTGCGGCTACACATAAGAATTTACAGCAAGCGATCGTTGAAGGAGAGTTTAGAGAAGATCTGTTTTATCGTCTCAATGTCGTTGAACTAGTTTTGCCTACACTTGCTCAAAGACGAGAAGATATCCCCTTACTCGCGCAGTACTTTTTAGATAAATGTAACCAGCAAGCACATAAGAAAGTAAATGGCTTTAGCCAAGAGGCTATGGAACTCCTAATTAGCGCTGCTTGGCCGGGCAATATACGTCAGCTTCAAAACGTTGTGGAACAAAGTGTGGCGCTTTCAACCGAAGCGATTATTAGTGATAGTCTTGTTAAACACGCCTTAAAAGACGATTCAACAATATTCCCTTCATTCGCACAAGCAAGAGAACAATTTGAAAGAGATTACTTATCTAAATTACTTAAAATTACTGCAGGAAACGTCTCTCAAGCGGCTAAAATTGCTCAACGTAATCGAACTGAATTTTATAAATTGATTAATAAACACCATCTTGAGGCTAAATCATTTAGAGAAAGTTAAAGTATTAAGGACACATGCAATTTGATGCACTTTGATCTTAATCAAAGTGCTCTCAATTACTTGTTCTATAGACTTTTTTACAATAGTAAGTAATTAAGTAACATTAGATAATTATGCTCTCTGTTTTGTTTTAACTGCTAGCAAGGGGGCATTATGTTAGCACTCGACGATTCACAGCTAAAATCGGCCGTTTCAAGTTTTCAAATACCCGTCAAACCGGAACTTCTTACTGAATTACAGGACCTAATGGAAGTTGCTGAACCAGATATTAGTCTGATCGCACAAACTATCTCAAAAGACGTAGGCCTGTCTTCAGCTATTCTCAAAGTTATCAATTCACCGTTTTATGGCATGAGCAGAAGAATATCTGAAATAAAGCAGGCAGTTATGCTGTTAGGCTTAACAATGATTGGTGGTTTAGTGCAAGCACTGTTACTAAAGCAAGCTTTTTCAGGAAAGTCGAGTATCTCATTAGAGCGCTTTTGGGACGATGCGCTTGATGTTGCCAATGCGATGACCTTTATTGGCAATAAAATTAAGAATGATATCCCTGTTGATGAGTTATTTACTATTGGCCTATTTCACGATTGCGGTATCCCAGTGTTAGCGCTTAAGTTTGCCAACTATAAAGATACGCTTATTCAAGCAAACGACAATATGGAAAACCCAATACGTCTTGAAGAAAGGTATTACAAAACCAATCACGCCATTTTGGGATACTTTATTGCGTCTTCTTGGAATCTGCCTAGAGATATTTGCCAACTAATATTAAGACACCATGACTTTTCATTCATTGCTGAGCTTGATGGTAGTAAAGATCAATTGGCATTCGCAACGCTAAAAGCTGCTGAAAACCTTGTGGAAAGAGTTAAACGATATAAACAATCACCTGATTGGCACCTCATATCCGAAAGTGCGTTAACCATTCTTGGTTTATCAGAGGAAGATTACGCTGATTTAGAGTATGATTTTGAGTCACTCTTCAATTAATAGAGAACGAAAATGAAAACAATTGGTTTACTGGCAGGGATGAGCTGGCAAAGCTCCTTAAGTTACTACACTCAATTAAATCAGGGAGTTAGTAAGCTGCTGGGTGGTTTGCATTCAGCTAAAATAGCAATGGTAAGCGTGGACTTCGCACCAATTGAACAAAAACAACACCAAGGGGATTGGGGTGCACTTGCTCAAGAGTTAGCTTCAAACGCCAAATCAATTGAAGCGGCTGGTGCAGATTTTCTTTTAATTTGTACCAATACAATGCATAAAGTTGCACCTCAAGTGGAAAATGAGATTAACATTCCACTGCTTCACATCGCAGACGCAACAGGCGAAGCTCTATTGAATAAAAACATCAGTAAAGTTGGTCTACTGGGTACGAAATTTACGATGCAGGATGATTTCTACAAGGGGCGCTTAAAGCAACAATTTGATATCGATGTGATCGTACCTGAAGAGCAAGACATTGCGGTGGTTCATGACATTATCTATCAGGAACTCTGTTTAGGTGAAATCAAACAAGCATCTAAGCGCCAATATCTAAGTATCATTGAAAAGTTAGCACGGGCAGGTGCTCAAGGCGTAATTCTAGGTTGTACTGAAATAGGGCTACTTGTGAATCAGGACGACACACAAGTCGCTTTATTTGATACTACTCAAATACATATCGAAAAAGCTGTCGACATAGCAATTAACAGCTAAAAAGAATAGCAGCGCTGACCAACAAGCGTCAGCGCATACTTTGTTATTCATTATAATCATTTCTATGCTCTGGTAAGTCACTAAAATACTCAATGAACTCAACTTCGTACCCGCTTGGATCCACGTAGTAAGCATTTCGCCTATATTTTCCACCATCTCCTATAGATTCAACTTTATAACCAGCTTTCTCCATTCTAGTAATTAAGCCATCTAAATCAGTAACTACATATGCTAAATGCGCCATGCCGATAGAAAATCCACTATTATCTCGATTGCTACCTTCTCCGTGGTCACTAAAAGCAAGATAGTGTTGTTGATCGCCAAAATGAACCCAAGTTCTCGGTTTGCCTGACCACTCTCCCTCGCCGCCTCCTCTTAATCGCCAATGCGGAAAAGCCGCACCATAAAAAGAAAGTTGGCTAGGGATATCATTTACCACTAAATTCAAATGTTCCATGTAAATCATCAGACGGCTCCTATTTGTTGACCATTGTATTGACCAATAATTTGAACCAAACGCGAATAAAATCTTTGCTACTTTTTTGTTTTCTTAACATGCCTTTTCTCCATCAATTATTTAACTGTGATGGAGAATAAAACCTCAAGTTAAGTTGAGGTAAAGCGTTTTTTTGAAAAAATTTAAACTTTTTTAACGACGAAAAAAAAGCCCCTAAATCAATTTGTTTAGAGGCTCTTTTTAATAGCTGTTGGAAAAAGTGACTACCACCACGTAGTGTATAGAGCGGTTAGAATTAAACACACCGCAAGCGTCGAAACATTAAAGCCACGTGAAGTACCAAAGCCAATCCCTTCTAACGAAACCCCCTTATCGTGATTCCCTTTTGACATAAGAGAGACAATGATAGCTAACCCTAAACACATCAAGAACACTAATCCCACACGGTCCATGAAAGGTAATTCAGGCCAGAATTTGAAGAAAATAAATGATAGGCCAGCAGACCCTAAAGCAGCGGCTATCGCTCCATTGGCAGTAGTCTTTTTCCAAAACATACCTAATAGGAACAATACAACAATGCCAGGTGTAAAGAAGCCGGTAAACTCTTGAATATATTGGAATGCTTGATCGAACTGCCCTAGCAGAGGTTTAGCAACCAACATTGCGACAGCAAGTGCTATTAGGCTTACCGTTCGACCAACTTTAACATAGTGTTGCTCACTCTTATTTTTTGCTCTATTGCGATACAAGTCCATGGTAAATATTGTCGCGACGCTGTTAGTCATCGAGGCTAATGAAGACACAATAGCTGCTACTAGTGCGGCAAATACTAACCCTTTAAGGCCAACAGGCATTAAATTCATCAATGCAGGATATGCTTGGTCACCACGTTCTAATTCAGGTAATAAAATCACAGCTGCAATACCCGGTAGAACAACAATTAACGGCATTAACAATTTAAGAAAAGCAGCAAACGCAATACCTTTTTGGCCTTCTTCTAAGCTCTTAGCAGCTAATGTGCGCTGAATAATATATTGATTGAAGCCCCAGTAAGAAAGATTCATTATCCACATGCCACCTACCAACACAGATAAGCCGGGTAAATCGGCATAATATTGACTTTCTGGGCTAAGGATCATGTCAAACTTTTCAGGTGCTTGTTTAGTCAACTCACTAAAGCCAGCTAAAACCCCTTGCCCACCAGAAATAAGATCTAGTGCAGTATAAGAAAGGAATAGCCCACCAAAAACCAGCAACACTACCTGTATAATATCCGTGAAGGCAACCGCCTTTAATCCGCCATATAAAGAATACGCTATTGAAAATGCACCCAAGAATATCATTGCATACATCATATCAATACCAGTGATAGTATTAATCGCTAAGGCACCCAGCCACAAAACAGCCGTTAGATTGACAAAAACATAAACACCAAGCCAGAAAACAGCCATGATAGAACGAACACGTCCATCAAAACGCTGCTCCAAAAACTGCGGCATGGTGTATATTTTACGCTCTAAGAAAATGGGCAAGAAGTACTTACCGACTATCATTAAGGTTATCGCTGCCATCCATTCATAGGAGGCAATCGCTAAACCAATTTTATAACCTGAGCCAGACATACCAATAATCTGCTCAGCGGAGATATTGGCAGCAATTAGTGAAGCGCCAATCGCCCACCAAGGTAATTGATTCCCAGCTAAGAAGTAGTCGTTAGCGTTTTTTTCATGCCCTGCTTTTTCTCTTGAAACCCAATAGGCAATGCCTATTAACCCCAAGACATAGACGATAAAAACAGAAATATCGATAGTTGATAGATTCATACCTAGCCTTATTATTGTTGTTTTAGCTGTAATAATTACGAAATAGATAATGAATACTATAAATAATACTGTATACAATCAACAAATTTAATATAGCGATAAATACCTCCCTTCTTTAAAACACGAAAATTTAGTAAATAACCCTACTACCGCTACCAGTTTTTTATGTCATAGATTCAATGAATTATTAGGCCAAAATTAACAAGTCAGAATGAAGTAAAACTAAATAGTAAAAGGCATCTTCCGATAACAATAAATGACTGAATATTTTACGAAATAAACTCAGCTTGTTTGTAGCTGTTTCATTATTTTGTTCTAAACTAAATATATTAAAAGCAATAAGCGGGTTAAATAATGCAATCTGTTCTCCAAAACTTATCTGTAAAAATGAAAATAAACCTTATCTCAGGGCTTTTCATAAGCGCCATTGTCATCATTGTTGGCTTTAGTGTTGCTAAAATGAAAACTGTCGAAGGTCAGTTTTTCTTATACAGTACTGTTGCAGCAAAAATGCAACTAGAGATAACTGAGATCAACCGAGATATGAATTATGTATCACGCTTAACTCGAAGCATTATGCTTGGAGATGATTATCAAAAGAATTTCAAAAAACTAGAAGATAGGATTGATGATATTGAGCAGCACTTTAAGGAATTAAACCAAGCCCTTGCCTCAGCAGATAATCAATCAGTAAAAGATCAAATATCCCAACTAATCTCGAAATCAAAAACATCAACGATGAAGTTTCTAGTCGAGAGTAAAAAATTGATGCAATCTGTTGAATCAAATAATACCGATGAAACAAGAAAAGCGGCTTGGAGAAAATACAAAGCAGAATTTAGTCCACTTGCAGTTTCTGCCAGAGAAGACTTCGCGGATTTAACAAAAGTAGCAAATGGCTATCGAAAAGAGATACATGAAGGCGCAAAATCAACTGTTGAATCTGCTGTAGGGGTAATCATTACGGTATCCGTAGTTATCCTTATAATTGGTGTTTTACTAAGCATGTTAATTAGCCGCAGTATTATTAACCCACTGTTGTCCTTAAATAAAACGATCAATAAAATAGAGCAAAACTCAGACCTCACGTTGAGAACCAATATCTCAGGTAAGGATGAATTGAGCTCGGTGGGCCACGCCGTTGACTCGTTGATGAGTAAATTCCATGAAACGCTAAATACAATCACAGACGCCGCAAATAGTTTAAATCAATCTGCAGCGGAGCTTGCGACATCGAGTAGCAACACTAGCGATAATATTAACAAACAACGCCTAGAAACAGATATGGTTGTTACTGCCATGAACCAAATGGCAATTACCGCGCAAGAAGTTGCCACAAACGCCGCAAATACAGCTTCTGGAGCGGAAGAATCTAATCATCAAGCGATTGAAGGCCAGAGTGTTGTTTCAAACACAGTAAGTAGTATAAGTAGCCTTGCCGATCAAATAGATAACGCTGCAAACTCAATTGACAAAGTATCAACTGATAGCCAAGAAATAGGTAGAGTGCTAGATGTAATTAGTGGTATCGCAGAGCAAACTAACTTACTTGCTCTAAATGCCGCAATTGAGGCCGCTCGTGCTGGCGAACAAGGTAGAGGATTTGCCGTTGTTGCGGATGAAGTAAGGTCGCTAGCATCAAGAACAGAGAGCTCAACACAAGAAATTAAGGCAATGATCGATAGCTTGCAAGATAGCTCTAAGAAAGCGGTTGATATTATGAGCTTGAGTAAAGAGCAAGCAGAAAGCAGTGTTCAAAATGCTCAATCAGCAGGCCAAGCACTAGACCAAATTACTACTTCTATTTCAACCATCAATGATATGGCCGCTCAAATCGCTACCGCAGCAGAGGAGCAAACCAGTGTGAATGAAGAGATAAACAGAAACATAACAAATATTTCCGTAATCTCTGATGACACAGCTACTGAAGCTGAAGGGACAAGTTCTGCTAGCCATGTTCTATCAGACCTTGCAAATGAATTAAACCACCAAGTATCTCAATTCAAAGTATAAAGAAATGGGCTCGGCCTCTCTCGCCGAGCCACCATTTCTACTCCTGACCATAAAACACAGTATTAATATCTTGTGTAATGGCCTCTTTCCCAGATGTCGATAAACGAAGTTTAAGTTTATTTTGGTACGGTATATCTGTTGATTTAGCGACTAAGGTAATAGGTAACACCACTTGTTCTTTCGCTGGTAAGTAAATACTTTTTTCACGTGTCACATAAAAACCATCATTATCCACAATAGAGAGTTTTCCAGAGAAACTTCTCTGCTCTTTATTAAGTATTTTAAGCTGGTAACTATTTTGGTATTTGCCATCCTGATTAATTGAAAATAGCGCATTTCGGTCTTTTAGTAAGCTAATTTCAAAGTTTGTACGAGACTGCCACCAAAACACACTCAACAAGGTTAATGTTACCAATATTGTGATATATCCGATCTTTGTACTCTTAAACTTATCGGCATTCGTCTGCGCGCTATATTTGATGAGTCTTTTTTGATAGCCGAACTTATCCATTGTGTCATCACAAGCATCAATACATAAGCCACAACTGATACACTGATACTGTAATCCATCACGAATATCGATTCCTACCGGACAAACATCAACACAAAGCTTACAATCAACACAATCGCCTAAGCCTTCTGGTTTGTCTTTGTTACGTTTTCTAGGTCCTCTACCTTCTCCTCTATCTGTATCATAAGTAATAACACTAGTCGCGCTATTGAACATCACCGACTGAAAACGAGCGTAAGGACATGCGTGCTCACACATTTTTTCTCTCAAGAAACCTGCATTGCCATACGTACATAGAGCAAAAAAAGCTATCCATCCTTGGATAATAAGGGACAGTTCCATGGAGAGAAACTCGCTATAAATTGAGCGAGCAGGGTAAAAATAAGACATAAAAACAATTGCAGTGAGCGTCGCGATAACCAGCCAAACAACGTGTTTAGCTACTTTTTTGCTCAACTTATCAAACGACATAGATTGCTTATTTAACTTCAATCGTTGTTGGCGATTGCCTTCGATACGAAATTCAAACCAAGTAAACATCAACATCCAAACTGTTTGAGGGCACGCGTAACCACACCACACTCGGCCATAACGAGTAGAAACCCAAAAAAGTGCAAACGCTGCAAAGGCAAATACAAGTGCAAAAATAAATAAATCTTGAGGGTACAGCGTAATAGAGAAGACTCGCAGTGTTTGTTTACCCACATCAAAAAGTATTGCTTGCTCTCCTTGATAGTTAATAAACGGTAAGGCGATAAACATGAACAAAAGAGTAAAAGACAAAATCCTTCGAATCCTTTGGTAATACCCTTTTTGCTCTTTAATAACAATATCTTGACGAGGAGTTATGTTTTTGGTTTTAAAGATAACCAAATCTTCATGAGGGATAGTATTGCTCATATCATTAGCCCAAATATAAGTAATCAAACACCATCTAGGTGAAACCCCGTTATTCTAGAATTTAAAAACAAAACAAGACAGTGACAAAAAATTAAAATACAATGGGTACAGATGAAAGGTTTTAGTGTTTTGTTATGAGCTTAAAATACCAACAAATTACCAGTAAATTGGAACATTGGATACGTGATGAAAAAAAGTGGATAGCAGGTGAACGATTGCCTTCTATCAGACAACTAGCAACAGATCTATCAGTCTCAAAAAACACCATCATTCACGCTTTAACTCAGTTGGAATCTAAACAAATAGTCGAGGCGCGGCCGAAGGTGGGCTATTTTGTAAGATCTAAAAACAAACCATTACTAACCACGACAATCGATTCACTTTCAGCGCCGTCAGAAGTCAAAATACCTGAACTTTTCAGAGATATCATGATGCGCAGCGCAGCGTTTGATATAAAGCCTAATGTTGAATCAAAACCAAGAAGCAATCATCTAGTTGAACTAAATCGCTATATCCATCGTGCTCAGCGACACAATCATGCAAACATAGATATGTATTATGACAAACCTTTGGGTGATGCTCAGCTACGCTATGAAATAGCAAAGCGATATCGTAAACGTGGTTTGCTTGTTTCACCGGATGACATCTGTATTACCGCTGGCTGCCAACACGCATTATTTTTGGCTCTGTTCACCTTATGCCAACCGGGTGATAACGTTGCGGTTGAAAGTCCAACCTTTTACGGCGTTGTACAGTTGCTCGAGCAGCTGCAATTAAATGTGATCGAGATCCCATCTTCGCCAGAGGATGGCATATCAACAGATCACCTTTCAAAAGCATTAGAGCAATGGAAAATAAAAGCCTGTGTCACTACGCCTAATTTCGCGACCCCAACAGGCAGTATTTTATCAACGGCCAAAAGGCAGGCTTTACTGTCACTAGCAAATACCTATGACTTTCATATTGTCGAAGATGATATATACGGAGAGTTATCATTTCAAGGTGAAACGTCACCACTAAAGGCGCTAGATACTGCTGAAAAAGTCATTTTGTGTGGCTCTTTTTCTAAATCATTATCACGTGAATTACGCATTGGCTGGATAATATCAACAGCATTTATTCAACCAATAGTTAAGGCTAAGCTAGTCACTCAACTAGCTAGCCCTCAAGCTATTCAGCAGGCGCTAGCTCGCTTTCTCTCTGACGGCCATTACCGGAGGCACCTTACGGTTTTTAAAACACAGTTACTTCACCATAAACATCAACTTGAAACGGTACTTAATAAGTATTTTCCGAAGGAAACAAAATACACTAGCCCTGAAGGGGGTATAGCATTGTGGGTAGAATTACCAGAGACGGTGAACACGACAGAACTTTACAATAAAGCTTTGACGGAAAACATTGTCGTCACGCCAGGCCAGCTTTTTTCTAATAAAGGTCAGTACGCTAACTTTCTGCGTATAAGCTTCAACCATCCAATAGTAGGTGTTCGCAGCCAAGCAATTAAAAAGCTATCTAAAATGCTTTAGTAAACTATTTTACTAACTGGTGTGACCACAAGGTTCATGTTATAAAGAAGTAAATAACAATAATAAAAAGATGCCTCAAAATGCTTAACCCGAAACTCAACCTTATTTTCTTACTCACAGCGGCAGTTTATTTAGCTACATTGCCATATACTCCTTACTTCATGCAGTTTGCAGTGAAGAGTTTGCCTATTTTTGTATTACTGGCCATCGCTTGGACACAACTATCAGGTAAACTTCGTCCGACGATCATGTGCGCGTTAATAGCAAGTGCCGCGGGAGATATTTTATTAGCACTTTCTTTTGAAGGTAGTTTTGTTTTTGGTTTAGGTGCTTTCTTGGTCGCCCAGCTCATTTATGCGGTAACTTTTTTCAAACACAGGACAACGCTTACTAGCCCAGCTAATAGAGTCATACTCAGTACAGCTATCTTAGGTTTTGCCACAGTAATGGCTTTTTATATCCTACCAAGTGCAAACGAATTATTTATTCCAGTGGCGGCATATTTATCAATTATCACGTTTATGGGGATTTCTGGCGCATTATCGAATATGCACAGGATAACCGTGATAGGTGCACTAAGTTTTATCGCCTCTGATGCAATTTTAGCGCAAAGTATATTTAAAACCCCATTGCCGTATTCTAGCTTTTTAGTCATGACGACATATTACTTTGCACAATATCTAATTTTGAAAGGGCTCATTGTCAAACAACAAACGTTCACTAGCGATGAAACAGCCAAGTAACCAAATCCCTCACTACTCAATTAGAGGCTTGGTAAATTTCTTAATTAGCCAAGGTATTGAACAACAAGAGCTATTGTCGATGCTTGATTGTTCATTGTCTGACCTAAATAGCCCTAACAAGACGTTTTATGGATGCGATTATGAGCGCCTGCTAGCAGTTGGGAGTGTACGGCTAGCTTTACCCAATATAGGATTCCTACATGGTAAATCTTTCCATCCAAGCGCATGGGGGCTTTTGGGTAATATTGTAGAAGTCAGTGAAAACCTCTGGCAAGCTTTAGGCTATCAAAAGCGTTACCAATGTTTAATGGGGACTTTTGGTCGCGCTTATCACGAATTGGACGACGAAAAAGTCATTATGCGCTGGCTCTCTGAGCCCAATGCCAGCAATAACAATATTGAGCAAGTAATAACCGCATGGGTCAGTTTTGCGTTTGCCAATACAATAAGTAACGAAAAACCGTTGAGTGTGCACTTTATGCATTCACCGTTGGCACCAACCGAGGACTACGAGCAGTTTTTCGGATGCTCAGTGTTGTTTAACGCCAACTTTAACGGCGTTATCATCAGAGAGAAGTCACTAAGGTTGCCGCTAATTCATCAAAATAAAGAAGTACTCGATGTTTTATGCTGCCATGCCGAACATCAACTTGCCCATAAAAAAGCAAATGCGTCTTTAGACATCGTCAGTCAATTAATTGTGGAAATGCTGCCTAAAAAAGTACCTGAACTGGCTGATATTGCCGAACACTTATCTATTAGTACAAGGCAATTACAACGGAAATTTGAAAAAGAAGGCACTAATTTAACCAGCTTACTCGAAGACATTAGAAAACGCCTTGCTATCTCTTATCTCTGCCAAACCGATCACAAGTTACTCTATATTTCGACTGTGCTTGGTTATTCAGAGCAAAGTGCTTTTCAGAGGGCTTTTAAACGGTGGACGGGGCAAACGCCCCAGTCTTTCCGTTTATCACCTATACCTATCAGTTAGAAATCGTAACTAAACTTAATACCAAACATTCTAGGCAAAGCTCTATTAGCGATTGGCGAACCTACCGCCATCGCTTGACCACCAATAGCTAATAAGTAGTTCTCATCAAATAGATTTTCTACATAAAGAGATACTTGGTAATTAGCCTCATCAGCTATTAACGTCATACGAGCGTTAGCAATACCATATGCATCGATTTTATTATCAGGAGTTAAACCTTCTATTTGTGCTGGATCATAAGGTAATACCGCAAGCGCAGGGCCATCTATAATCGTCTGGCGTTCGCTGGTATAGGCATAATCTATGTGGAAGGCAAGTGTATGTTCATCCATATAATGGAAGTAGTCTGCAGCTACATAGAGATTATGCTTTGGCATACCAGAGATAGGCTCACCTACCAAAGACTCAGTATTATTGTCTTCATCTTCCCAAGGGAATAAACCCCATTTCGTGTACTCGGTCTCTAACCATCCGTAGTTAACACTTAGAAGTAAGTTATCGGTTGCTTGCCACTGAGTTTCGAATTCAACGCCTTTCCCCTCAGCGTCAACATTTCTTAAGTTATACGTAGGAACCGTACCTTCTGGACCATCCAGCTCATGCTGCTGTAAGTCATTGTAATCATAACTAAATAAGGAAACATTCAGCTTAACCTTGTCATCAAACCACGAAGACTTCATACCTACTTCAAGGTTTTTAACCGTTTCTTCTTTTACTGGCGGCGCTACACCTAAGGTATTATACCCACCAGATTTGAACCCTTCTGCATAGCTTATGTACGTCATCAAATCTCTATTCCATTGATAATCTAGTACAAAGCGTGGTGTTAGCTTATTCCATTTATCTTTTTGTGTAGAATCAGTAGGAATGGAAAAAACAGCACCAAATGGAATGTCATCGTAGCCAGGGAAACCAAGTTTAACGGCATTGCGATAAGCAGTATCAATTTCAAACGTTTTCTCATCGACGGAATAACGTAAACCTAGTGTTAAATCTAGTTTATCAGTGAGCGCATAGGTTGCATCAGCATACGCGGCATAGCTCGTTGTTTGACTGCGACTAGTAGATAACTCCGAATAAGGTCTATTGTAGTTATTTAGCGCAATTACACCGTAAACTTGCTCTGGAGTTAACAAAGAGTTACTGGCTATATCTAAAATAATATCCTGAGGTATTAGCTGCATAAAGAAACCAGCCATACCATAGCCTCTAGGAATGCTTGGGATAGTTGCAGGGTCAAAACCGGCACTGGTTAGCGCAAAACCATCCAAGGTTTGGAATAAGAAATTTACGTAGGTATCTTGATAAATGTCTTCATCAAAGTAGTTTGCACCAATCGTCCACTTTAACTTTTCGCTCTGACCTGTCAGACGAAATTCCTGACTGAATTGTTTTTGATCTTCATCCAAAACGCTATTGAAGTAGGCTCTGTCAAATGCACTGCCGTCGTCTTCCATTGAGTTATATCTAGTAAACTCACGGTGAGCAGTGATCGAAGTAAACAACATATCACCAAAGTCATAATTGAATTCAGCAGATAAGCCACTGGCTTTTCTTCTTTCGTTGTTATCTTCTAAGTCTGTTGCAACCGCACCATAAGGGTCACCTTTACCATATCCACTATTTAACGTAGCTGCTGGGCGACCATCTTGATCAATATTACTAACATCATATCGAAAATCCGCACTAGCTTTGTCATTAATTACCCAATGAAGATTGGTTCTAAAAGACCAATCGTTTTCATTGCCGGTATGTTCCTGTTGCCCAATAACATCAACGTAGCCATCTCGCTTGTTATGAACAAAACTGCTTCTTAAGTAGAGGCTATCAGCTAAGGCAAAGTTATACATGCCTTCCACTTTACGTTTATTGTAGCGTCCAAGTGTTAGTGAAAGATTACCAGCAGACTCTTCATCAGCTTTTTTACTAATAATATTAACCGCACCAGCCGCGGAATTTCGGCCAAACAAGGTACCTTGCGGCCCTTTTAGCACTTCTACTCGCTCAATATCATTGAAATTAAGGTTAGATGTCCCGCGTCGACCTACGTATACGCCATCAATATAGACAGCAACAGCAGGATCTAAACCAATACCAAAATCATTTGTTGTAATGCCGCGAATATTGAAGGTTGTTTGTGTTGCTGTTGCATTATTTGTTTCAAGGCCTGGCGTGTACAAGCCAAGGTCATTTAAGTTTTCAGCACCTAGCTTTTTGAGCGCTTCATCTGAAAATGCAGAAATTGCGATGGGTACATGTTGAATATTCTCAACGCGCTTTTGTGCACTCACTTGTATTACTTCTATTTGACTTAATTTTTCGTCTTCTTGCTTTGCGTGACCAGTTGCGGCCATTAAAGCCAAAGACAGTGCGCTCAATCTTAAACAAGCTTTTCTTTCAAACATGGTTTCCCTCAATTTTTTATAATTATTAATCGACAATCTGTGCTGTCTTATTATTTTTGTTGTTTATTTGATGTAATGCGTATAGTGAATAAAACACATATACAACCGCTATAAATGTAGCCTCTAACCAAAACTGTTGCGAAATAAAATAGGTAACTATCAATGCAGAGACAAGCACTCTGATTGATTCAAAAAGGCGGCAATAAGCACCTTGCTGCTGATAATTACCAAGCGAAAATAGGCTAAAAATACCAAAACACGACAACCAAATTTTCTCTGCCAATAAGAGTTGTCCAACCGATAGCAACAGCCATAATGTAAGACAAATGATAAAGACGTGCTGTATTAATACATAGAATTTTTGAGACAAGGATAAACTCACGTCGTACTTGACCATTGTTTTGGTTGTCGCATATTTTCGAGGTTCTTTTTCCGCAGCATCCTTAGGACGCCAACCCGGAGGCATCACCCAAACTTTCACCTTATCTAACCAATTTCGCGCGTAAAAACTATCTTTTAGCAGGCTCCAATAAACTTGAAAGTTAGCCCAAATAGGGTTCCAGCTTTTAAGCTGGGTACTAATGCCATAGACTGTTTTAACAGTAGTTTTCTCAGCTTGAAAAGAGCCAAATAACTTATCCCATAAAATAAAGACACCAGCAAAATTCTTGTCGATATAGTCTCTATTGAGCGCATGATGGACACGGTGATGGCTTGGAGTAACAAAAATACGCTCAAACCAGTTTGGCATTTTGTCTATGTGTCTTGTATGTACCCAAAACTGATAAATAAGGTTTAGCGAGCCACAAACCAGCAACATCATGGGCGATACACCTATCAAGGCAAGAGGCATATAAATTAGCCAACCAAATAGTGCCGGTGTACTGCTTTGTCTTAATGCCGTCGTCAGGTTGTACTCTTCACTAGAATGATGAACAACATGAGAGCCCCACATAACATTGACTCTGTGACTCAATCGATGTACCCAATAATAAGCTAAGTCATATAAAACAAAGGCAAATCCCCAAAAAAGGTAACTCTGCTCATCAAATGAATACAAGCGGAAATTTTCGTAACAATAGTAATAAATAGAAAAAGGCAATAGCGCTTTTAATATGCCAGTAACACGGCTTAGAATGCCAACCTGTAACGAATTTATCGCATCATTGAACTGGTAATAGCCTGTTCCTCTCTTTTTATCTACAACTAGTTCAATTGCAATCAACAAAAAGAAAAGTGGGATTGCAGCAAGAATAATCGCCATATTTCTACTCATCTATTTATATGTCTACTGAATATATGGCAGGGTTGAATTACTTACATTGACTTAACAACGACATTGATAGACAGCAAAGACCACTTTCAATGGCTATACTTTTAATACACTCAGCTTAGGGTTAAGTATTTGATGGCGAGATTGACTCATATTGCCCTGCATGTAAAAGATGTTGAGGCATGCAAGGCCTTTTATATGAAATACGCAAACCTCATTGTTGCACATAAACGTGAAACCAACGATCAATGTATTTATTGGCTTTCAGAAAAAGGTAAAGAAGAAGAATTTATCTTTGTTCTTTTACCTAAAGGGCCTGGACATCTCCAAAGTGAACAAGACTTTTCACACCTAGGCTTTGCATTACAATCAAAGACTGCGGTAGATGAAATAGCCCAACAAGGCAAACAAGATGGCCTACTGCTATGGGAACCAAGGCAGGAACCTTATCCAGTAGGCTATTATTGTGGCATTTTAGACCCTGATGGAAACCGGGTAGAATTCAGTTTTGGTCAACCGTTAGGTTAACCTAAGGTTGCTCGGCCTAATGTTATTTCGCCAGTGCCAGGATAGTAACGAATTTGCCAATTTTCATTGCCTTTGTTCGGATTGTCGGCAATATAATTGTAGTAGCAATAAGTATTCGAATTAGCAATGGGGCCACCCGAATACCAATAAATAATATCATTACTGCTATTGAAAGACGCATTAGTATGAAAAGCTAATTGAAAATCATCACCTTGAAGTAAAGCTCCCCAAAGCTCTAAACAGTAACCCCCTGTTAACGTAGTACCTGAGTTGCCGTGAGTAGCTGTATCAACGCCTAAAGGATAGCCAGTAACAGTTGAATCAACATCTCCATCACCAAAACAACTTAGATCAACTTGATGGCCTGCTTGTCCACGAACGATCCAACAATTGTGATACATGGAGACCGCTGAACGAAGAGAACCAACAAGTCCATCAACAACAGCTTTATGGGCGTCGCCAGTTAAATTAACAAAACGAGGTAAAGCGGTTGCGGATATGATCCCCAAAATCACGATTACGGTGACTAACTCGATGAGCGTAAAACCCTTGTTAGATTTCATGTTGAAACGGCCTCTACAACAAAAAATACAATATACACTTATTAACAAATGTACTCAATATAATGAAATTATAGGAAAGTAAAAAGATAGGTGTTAATTGAGGCCATAGTTTAATTTCAATCTGTCATATTCACTTGAGGCCTTTAATTTGATAAGGCAAAGATCTAAGTTGTCGATGAATACATCTGGTTCAACTACCCGCTTGCTGTTTTTAGCCACAGTGAAGTAATACTTATTTGTGCTCAAGGTAAATTCAGAATAGGCAAGTTGCTGGTCAATGCCCTGCTCAATACTATGCCAATTTACAGTCTCTTTGGCCTCGATAAAAACATCAATACGCTTCTTTGTTAGCAATGTAAGCAAGTCCTCACTTTTCCTAACAGTTACTAGTTTTCCTTTTTTCTCTACTTGTTTTAATTTGTTTCGAAATTCCTCGGTATACTTTAACCCTGCTAGATGTCCTATTCTAAGGCCATCGATATCCTGTAGTTGCGTGATGGTTAAACCTGATTCTTTTCGAGTTACAGCTTTATATTGAGTGGTAAATAACACCTCTTTACCGTAGATCAGATCTGCTTCGCGGTCTTTTTTATACGAATAAACATTACTATCGATTTGGCCGCTTCGCATATAAACGTGCATTCTTTCAATTGGAAAATGCAAGAAAGTAAACTGACTTCCTACTTCACTTTCACAGCTAATCAATAGCTCTTTAGCAAAGCCATACGGCTTATCCCGGCTACCAGCAAAGAAAAAAGGAGGCCAATTTGCGTCATTGATAATAACCGTTTGCTGGACATCAACCGGTTTGGCTTCACATTGAGTAATTAAGAAAGAAAAATAGAGTAGTGCTGTAAGCCGGAGAGAATAAAATGTCACCTTTCTAACCTAATATAATTAAAGTAGAGAGACTCTAATGATAATAGTTCAGCTCGCAGCACCACACAAGCTTGCTAACTTGGCTTATCAGCAACTAAGTGAACAACACTAGTTGAACGCTCTCTAAAGGCACCTTCACAATAGCCAAAATAATATAGCCACAATCGTTTAAACGTCTCATCATACCCGTGCGGCGCAATCTCATCCCAATTAGCTAAGAAGTTAGTTCTCCAATCTGCCAATGTACGAGCGTAATCAATGCCGAAGTCATCTAGCTCACGAACAGTCATCGATGTTTTATCGCGCAGCAAATCAGTCATCAATGATACACTCGGTAAAAAGCCACCAGGGAAGATGTATTTTTGGATGAAATCGACATTATTACGATAATAATCCAGTCGTTGGTCGGCTATTGTAATTGCTTGAATTAGCATTCGACCTTCAGGTTTTAATAAGCTGCTACATTTCTCAAAGAAACCAGACAAGAACTCAAACCCTACAGCTTCAATCATTTCGATAGAGACTAATTTATCGTACTCACCTTTCAAGTTTCGATAGTCTTCTTTGAGTAAGGTTATTTTATCGGTTAGTCCAAGTGACTCCACACGTTTTTTAGCATAATCAAATTGAGCATCAGAAATAGTTGTTGTAGTCACTTTACAGCCATAGTTTTTCGCAGCGTGAATTGCTAAACCACCCCAGCCAGTGCCTATTTCGATTAAATGATCATCTTTTGATAATTGAAGACGTTGGCAAATAGTATCGAGCTTAAGTATTTGTGCTTCAGACAAAGACATATCGTCATTGCCATAGATAGCGGATGAGTACATCATTTCGCTGTCTAAAAACCTCTCATACAAAGCGTTACCTAAATCATAATGCGCTAGTATATTTTTCTTTGAACCAGACTGCGTATTTCTATTCTTCCATCTTAACAGTTTGTTTTTGAGGAAAGTTAGCCACGTTTTTTGCTTCTCTAGATCATCAGTGAGTTGTTGAGCTTTAGCAAAAATGCGAATAACGGATGTTAAATCAGGGCTATCCCACTTGCCATCGATAAATGCTTCAGCAGCACCAATACTACCACCTTTAACAAAATCTCGATAAACACTCAGATCACGAATATGTATTTGGCCATGTACGCTCGCTCCCGGCCCTTTTAACGATGGAAAACAAAAGCTTTCGCCATTTTCCAAAATAGTTAGCTGACCATAAGAAAGTTTATCAAGAATGCTAAACACTAAATCACGACATTTCTTATCAAACCAAGTAAATGTAGTCGTGCTAGAGATGGTTGTACTTTGTTCCATACCTATCCTTTATTAATCTGCTTTTTGATAATGCTGATAGCTTATAAATGGAATGCGCTTTAGAAATATTTTAAGCGCTTGCCAATATATGCCTAACACTACCTTCACCGACATCAATGGAAGTTGATATTTAAGGTCTCGCAAATTACTTTCATCTAGCGTTTTAGCTTTTAAGGCGACAGTTGCATCAAAGAGTTTCTCTCTTTTAGATTCATCGGCTGCGCTCCTAACGTTTTCGATATGCACCATCAAGTTCTCCTTGCCGTTTTTTGGTGGCGTAATTTTCCATAAATAGGACATATTAAGATCCATAAATGGTGACACATGAAAGCGTTTTTCGTTCACCATGTCGCCTTTCATATCGACTAAGTAATAGTGGCGTTCATTCCAAGGCGTGTTACTCACTTCACACAACATTTGGCTACATTCATTATTGTGGTCATAACAAAAATAGAAATTTGCCGGACTAAAATAAATACCAAACGTGCGAGGCTGAACCAACATCACTATGCGAGTAATATCATTCTTTCCTTTGAGCGATGTTACTTTATTGATAATACGCGCTCTTAAAGAGTTTGGTTCACCTGCTAGATAATCTTTTTGGTTAATACTTATTGCCTTGAATCTGCTTGTTGACATTGTCTCGCTTAACCAATCATTTTCCTTAAGCTCATCTAGGTCTAACGCCAACATATATAGCGAGTAGTTAAATGCATGTGTTCTGGGAGAGAACCTTCTGTGACGAACGTTACCTCGATAAATAGCACTATGCATAGGCAGGGCTTGCACAACTCACCTCTACATGACTTTGTTTGAGAAAACAATCAAACTTAGCAGCAACATCTACCGCACTCCTTACACCATCTTCATGAAACCCGTTGTACCAATAAGCACCAACAAAATGTGTATTGCGATGACCACATATTTCATGTCGCCTTTGTTGTGCTGCCAAGGACTGTATATTGAAAACAGGGTGTTCATAAACAAATGATTGTATGATTTTATTCTTATCAATAGCTTCAGATTGATTTAAAGTTACGCAAAACGTGGGGGCATCTTTTAAGCCTTGTAAGATATTCATATTGTAGGTAACACTAGCTGGACGTGCTCTGTCATCACTTAATTGATAATTCCAACTCGCCCAAGCAGCCTTTCTTTCAGGCAACATATTAATATCGGTATGCAATACTACTTCATTCTTACTATATGGCATGCTTGATAGAATCTGCTGCTCTTGTTCACTAGCATCCCCTAATAACTTCAAGGCCTGATCTGAATGACAAGCAAAAACAACCTCATCAAAATTATGAAGTTCACCGCTGCTCAGCTCTAATGTCACTTCTTTATCATTTCTCGTGACACTTTTTATATCGGCATTTAAATGAATGTTCTCCTTAAACGGTTCAGTAAGTGGTGCTAAGTAATTTCTGGAGCCACCAGGAATGACATACCACTGTGGTCTATCGGTAATATTTAGCAAGCCGTGATTATGGAAAAACTGAACAAAAAACTTAAATTGGAATGCTTCCATTTCTTTAAGCGAAGTAGACCAAATAGCCGCTCCCATTGGCAATATATAATGCTCACAAAAATAGGTGCTGAAATTATTATTTGCTAAGAACTCTCCTAGGGTTAACTCGTCTGAATAGGCATGACTCTTTGCCAATGTCTTGCACTGTTTATTAAAACGTAAGATATCGCGAATTAGGAACCAAAACCTAGGATTTAGAAAATTTCGTCGTTGCGCAAATAACGTATTAAGGTTATGCCCATTGTATTCAAGCCCAGTCTGCAAATTACGAACGGAAAAGCTCATTTCCGTTTCCTGTTTTTCGATGCTTATTTCATCTAAAAGCGCCAAGTAGTTTGGATACGTTACATTGTTAAAAACAATAAAACCGGTATCGATAGCATAAGACGAACCGTCAAGCTCAACATCAACGGTTGCTGTATGGCCACCAATTCGATCTGATTTTTCAAAGACGTGAACTTGGTGCTTTTTGGAAAGTAAATAGGCTGTACTAAGGCCAGAAATACCTGTGCCTATGATAGCGATCTTTTTCATAAAACTAGCCTCTTACTGGCAAATGATGACCACCATGAATATGGTAGGCATGATAATAACTTAAGAAAAAAGGTAAACCGTTTTGGGAAGTGACTATAGGTTGCTCTTTTTTGAATAGCTTTGTGAATACGCAGCGCAGCCTGTTCACTCGATAACATAAACGGCATGTCAAACGTATTCTTGTCTGTTAACGGTGTTTTAATAAAACCTGGGTGAATCAGCGTGACATCTACATGCTGTTGAGCTAAGTCGATTCGTAAGCTATTGGCAAGGTAATCAACACCTGCTTTTGACGCGCCGTATGCCTCTGCTCTTGGAAAAGGCAAAATGGTAGCGCTAGAACTAATAAAAACGAGCTGGCCTCCGGTTTTCAGTTTTGGAAGTAGAGCTGATAATACATAACCCATGGATACTAAATTAATATTGATAACTTTTGAAAAAACATTTGCGTCAAATTGCTTAACGTTATCCATATACAAACAATCGCCAGCGTTCAATACGATTACATCGAGTGCCTCTATATTACTTGTAGCATTATTAATCTGTTGTTCGTTTGTTATATCAAAACAAACCGTGCGGATATTTGAAAGTGAAACGTCTAGCTCATCTAATTTATCTTGATTTCGCCCACAGGCAATCACTTGATGACCACGAGTAGCATAAAGTTTGACTAATGAAAGTCCGATGCCAGATGTTGCACCAGTAATAAGAATATTGCTCTGCGCCATCCTAGTTCATCCTAGCTTTAAGAAAGCTGATCACTCGCCCAAATAAGGGAACCTGTTCATACAACATAGCACCTAAATCAAGGTAATCTCGGTGATAAGTAATAAGTGAACCAGTTCCTTGAATAGTTGAATGCCCTTCCACGGTAACCACTTTACCACTATTCAACTTAGGGTGCTTATATTGCATCGTCCAATAGATAGCCGCTTGATTATTTTGATAAAAAACATTGTCAATTTTGAACGTACAGCTTTCCAAATTGGTATACAAGTTTTTGAAATATCTACGCAGGTTAACGATGCCTTCTACCTGATGAGCAGGATCAACAAAGGTGATTTGAGGATGGTAAATTTGATCAAGCAACTCCAAATTATCAACACCAAGCGATTGATAAATTTCTACAAAGCTATGTAACCAAGCGGGATAAATGTTGGTTTCATGACGATTTGATAATTCAGAGGTTTCCATTGTCGATCCTATTACTGCTTATAAAATGCAAGTGCCTGTTCTCTCGCTGCTTTATGTTCAACAATAGCAGACCAATAAACATTTAACTTATTTGCGGCGATATACTGATGAGGAAAGTGAATCTCTTTTGAAGGTATATTAGCCAGCTCTGGTAAATATTTACGAATGAACTTCCCTTCAGGATCAAACTTCTGGCTTTGCGTGATTGGATTAAAGATTCGAAAATAAGGTTGAGCATCACAACCTGTGCCTGCTGCCCATTGCCAGCCGCCATTGTTTGCAGCTAAATCACCATCGATGAGGTTCTCCATGAAGAACTTTTCCCCCATTCTCCAATCTATCAATAAATGCTTAGTTAAAAAGCTAGCGACAATCATTCGAAGTCGGTTGTGCATCCAACCTGTTGTTATCAATTGCTTCATCGCGGCGTCAACAATTGGATAACCGGTTCTTCCCTGACACCATGCCTTAAAAAACCTATCACTATTAGGCCAAGGCAAACCGTCATATTTGCTATTGAAGTTCTTACGTTTACAGAGATTAGGAAAATGAAATAATAAATGACGGTAAAAGTCACGCCAGATAAGTTCATTAACCCAACTAAATTCTGCTGTATCTGTTGCCGTTAATATATCAGGATGTCGATTAAGAATAAGCTGCATCAGGTAACGAGGACTTAAAGCACCTATCGCCAGATAAGGTGACAAACCTGATGTTCCCTTAACATTAGGAATATCCCTAAGGGCATGATACGAAGCTAATTTATTCTGGAGAAACTCAGGGACCACCTGTGTAAGTACAGTGTCTATTTCAGGCCATTTATTTGAACTGCCATCACAGTTTAATTGCGATAGTGCTCGCATTCTGTGCTCGTTGTTTTCATCTACTGGAATATGACAAGTAGGGTCGATATCTAAGCCCTGCATTTTCAACTTAGATAGCCAAGCTTTTTTAAATGGCGTAAACACTTTGAACATTTCACCATCAGCTTTAGTAACATTGCCTTTTGCAACAATCACATCACATTCAGATAACTTAAGCTGCACGTGCTTTGAAACAAGAAGATCGCGTTCTACTTCATTTACCTCGAGTTCACTATTAGCATAAACAGTCGAGATATTATGCTGCTGGCAGTATTCAAGAAGAGTGTTGGCCTGTGTGTTGAAATCTTCAGTGTCGATAATTTCTAAATCAATATTCAAGCTAGCAAGCTGTGCCGACAGAAGTGCAACGTGCCGCTTGATTAAATCAATTTTTATATTCGCTAGATCATGAAAACGCCACTGTTGTGGCGTTAAGAACCATATGGCTTTCTTTTTGGTTGCTGAGCTTTTGGATAAAAAACGAGAAAGCGCTGGATTATCATGTATACGTAAATCGTTTCTAAACCACAGTAACGATGCCATACGTTATTTACTCTTAAACATTAGAATCCATACCTTAACCTTAACTCTTGTGGATAAGGATCAAGATATACTTGCTTTGCCAGATAGTCTTTTGGAAAAAGTAGCAAGTAATGTTTAATCAAGGTTAAAGGCGCTATCAATGGCGTCAAGCCATTGCGATAAGCATCTATTTGCTGACACAGTTCATGTCGCTGTTCACTAGACAAGTGCTTTGAAAAGTAACCTTGAATATGAGCCATTGTATTTGCGTGCTTCTTACGAGTCGCTTTGACTTTTAGTGCATTCATTAAGCCAAAAATGTACTGTTCAGCCATCTCTTCAATAGTCAGAGAAGCATCTGCCAATAGACGTCCCAGAGTCTTATATGCGACTAAGTCATGGCTCATCACTGTGTATTTGTACTGACTGTGAAAAGTTGTTAATTTATGTTTGGTAATACCTTCTTCGACAAGTGCTTGCCAATGACGATATGCATAAACACGAGCAACAAAATTCTCACGAATGATAGGATCGTTTAAACGCCCATTTTCTTCACAAGGTAATAATGGATTAGCGTCCATAATCTCTTTAGCAAAAACACCTACGCCTTCAGCTTTTAACGCGTCTCCAGTATCTTTATATATTTTGACTCTTTCCATGCCACAGCTCGGGCTTTTTGCACAAAATACATAACCGCTAAATTGGTTAGCAAGCTTTGCTATTTTTTTACCATAAGCGCTTAGCGCATCAGTAACATCGCCAGAGCCATCAGGCCTAGCCACAGCAATAACATCACCTTTTTTAATTTGTCTAATAGTAGCTCTAGGAATAGGTAAACCAATAGCAACCTCGGGGCAAAAAGACTTATAAGTGACATGTTGACCAAACTCATGAATACAAAAGTTTGAAGGTTTGTTACTAGCATCAAACCTTACTTTTTCGCCTACCAAACATGCACTTATACCTATAACAATATCTTGTTTATCAAAATCGCGCATTATTGCCTCCTAATAGATGAAGCTACCAATTGGGTTTAGCAATCGATTTATGCCTTGCGTAAATTGCAGAGCATCATTGGCTACGGTGAAACACAAACAACCTTTCTCAGATATCGGCTGGTGAGTGTGTTTACCATCTAACAAGATGAAATCTCCTTTTACATACTCTCCACTTTCGTCCGAGAAAGAACCGTCCAAAAGAACAGTTAACTCATAACCTTTATGAGTATGTTGAGGCACAGAACCACCCGGCTCAATATGTAACAAGCTAGAGTGAACCTCACCTTCTCCCAACTCAATACGAGAACGAGACAGCTTACCAATGTTTGCAGGACTTGCGATGTCCATATTGGTGAGTGCTTTAGGCAACTTGTACTGTGATCCTTTAAACTCTACTACTTTGGCTGCTTCAGCTATTGGCGCATCAATGTCATCTGATTCTGTAATACCTTCTATCATTTCTTCGAAATCGAGCCCTTGCACATCATTTAACTGCTCACCTGAGTCAACGATAAAGTTCTGCAAAAAGTCCTCTTCAAAGTTCATTTCTGCCGCTTGCTCGGTCAATTCAGCTATCTTTTGCTGACAAGCTGGACACATATCCACATGAATGGCAATCCCTGCTGATAAAGATGTACTTAACTCGCCTTCAACAAACGCCTTAAGCAACTCAAATTTAGGATGATGTTTAATCATTGTCTTCTCCTAATTGCAACTTGAGTTTAGCTAGAGCCAAACGTAGTCTGGATTTAATAGTACCTAATGGTAAATTGAGGTGTTTTGCCAATTGTTCTTGAGACATTTCCATAAAATAGAAGCCTCTAACAACTTGCTGTTGAGCTTCAGGAAGTTTTTCAATGCCTTTTAGCAATTGGGTATTTTCGAGATGATCATCAAAGCCTTCATCTTCAACAAAAGTGCTTTCAGCCAATGGCCAAATATCTTCACTTAAGTTATCTTCTTTATTCGACTTTTTCTTACGTAACATGTCAAAAGCAACGTTACGCATAATAGTATAAACCCAAGTCGTTACTGCGCCTTTTTCACCATTAAATAAGTGTGCTTTTCGCCAAACGTTGCTCATGGTTTCCTGGACAACATCATTTGCTAATGTTGAACTGTCATATTTACTTAATGCGATGCGCTGAATTTTTGGCGCAAAAAACTTAAACAAGGACGTAAACGCTTGTTTATCTCTTTCTTGAGCTACCTCAGTAAGCCATTGACAAAGCTGACAATGATCAATTTTATCAGACATAGTTTTAGGTTTAGCAGTTCCTTTATTTTTAAGCAACTGTAAACGACTATTCATCATGATGTCATCCCATTATTAAAAGATTAATAGAACTTACGTTAGCGAGTTTGTTTTGGATCACTCTTTTTCTTGAGTAGTATTTCATCTAGCAATTGGCATGCTGCTGGAAACGTATCTGATTCAAAGAATGCCACTTTAACTTCCAAGTCTATAGGCAGCAATTCTATCCACCTAGACACTATCCAAATATCATTTTGATAGTCAGGGGTTTGGTAGAGTTCCTGCAAGTGATCATATTGTTTATGAATCGTCTGATAGATATCCGAAGTAATATCTAGATTGGTGTATGGAAACTCATTTTGCCAATGCTCTCTTTGTACTATATCAGCATGTCTAAGCCCATCAGTGTCGGTTGTCATTGAGCCAACGTTTACCAGAGACTTACACTTCACATCAATAATGAGGGTACCATCGTCTTCTTGATTAAAATTAATAATGTCGACATGACTAGCAATGTTAGAAATATCTATCGTTACAACTTTAGTATAAGGAAGAACAGCAAAACCTTGGTTCTTCATGGCGATGGCAACCATTTTCAAGTACCTAGGTTCAAATACCCGAATGCGACTTACGCCACCAGGTAATATAAAAATAGGTAAGGGGAAAATGGGTATATTCATTAGTGTCCAAAGTTAGTTACTCTAATAGATATACGTCACCTAATATCTTTTCGATCACAAAAAAAAGCTCCTCATAAGAGGAGCTAAACATGAAACACAAGATTGAAAGTACAGTGTTTAATTAGTGATCACGGTATCAATAACGTGGATAACACCGTTAGTCGTATAAATATCGGTAGTGGTTACATTACTACCTTGGATTTGAAGTGATGTTTGAGATTGCTTAACAGTCCACCAAGCATCATTCACTCCCTGCCCCATCATGTCGCCAGCAGCAGTATCAGCGGCGTAGAAGTACAGTGGGCGACCTAAGTAAGCTGCTTGCATACTGCCATCATCGCGAGTAATTGTTGTTAAACCAGGAATATTATCTACTTCACCATCAGTTACGATGACAGGAGGCCAGTTTGTTGCACAAGCGTCATTACAAGCACTACCTGATGTACCTAAGTCACTATCAAATACGTATAATGTGTAGCCTGCTTTATCAGTGTTCATGCCACCAACTAACATTTGATTGGTCATGTCGTAAGCTACTTCGTCATTTGCTTCATTTGTTGTTTGATTAAAATTAACAACAGAAACTGATACTTTGTCACCGCCAGTTGTATCAACCATAGCGCCATTAGCTGCAAACGCTGAGACTGAATCGATTTCAGCGCCACTAACCACATGTTTTAGTAGCACACTTGTCAATGAAGGTACATCTGCTAAAAGACCGTTCAGTACATCTGAATCTAACTTAGCGAAAGCGTCATTAGTAGGAGCAAAAACAGTAAAGGTTGCATTTTCATCAGCTAACGTTGTAACCAAATCTGCCGCTGTTAATGCTGTTACCAGAGTTGAGAAACGCGCATCACTAGTCGCTACATCAACAATGCTCATGGTAGGTGTACCTTTCATTGTTGGAGGAAGAATAACTTGGTCTACCACGTGGATAACACCATTATCAGCCATTACATCAGCAGCAGATACTGCCGATTGGTTAGCGTAAAGCGTTGAACCACCTAACGATAGTGCTAACATTTGTGTATTAGCCATCGTTACTTTATTTTCAGCAGATTGAGCAACTGAAACAGCCGCGTCTTGCAGCACTTCGCTGCCGCTGATCACATGGTAAAGTAAGATATTAGATAACGTATCTGGATCTGCAAGCAGTGCATCAATAGTGTCTTGGCCTAACAGCGCAAAAGCCGCATCTGTTGGAGCAAAAACAGTAAAGTCAGTGTCCAAATCAGCTAACACACTATCTAAACCGGTTGCTTGAAGTGCAGCAACTAATGTTGTGAAACTACCGTTATCCACAGCCACATCTACAATACTCATCGGTGGCGTTGGTACTTCAACATCAGCAACAACAACCATATCAATGACATGGATAACACCGTTAGTTGTATAGATATCTTTAGTGACAATATTAGCACCACCAAAAGTTAACATATCCGTAGTGCTGTTAATCGCAATAGGAATCATGGCAGTAGAAAGCGTAGTAGCTGATTGACCATTTAAAGTGTACGCAGCTACTGAAGACACCTCACCTTCAACGACGTGTTGTAGCAAGATATTAGAAAGAATATCTGGATTTTCTAAGAGTAGCCCAATAGTCTCTGCACCAATCATTTCAAATGCGGCATCCGTTGGTGCAAATACAGTATAAGATTTTGTCTCGTCAGCAAGTGCTGTATCCAGCCCTGTAGCTTGCAACGCAGTCACTAAAGTAGTAAATGTGCCAGCACCAACAGCTGTATCAACAATATTCATTGTTGGTTCACCTTTTGGTGTAGGTGGCATTAGTACAGCGTCAATCACGTGGATAATACCGTTATCTGTTTGAATATCGACAGTCGTAACTGTTGATGTATTAACAAGTAAGTTGTCGCCATCCAATGACAAACCAACCGAATCACCATTTAGCATGGCCACGGTTGTACCAGCAGCACCAATGGCACCGGCTGAGTCCACTTCGCTGCCAATCACATGATAAGTTAATACGTCAGTCAAAGCTTCTGTGTCGGCAAGCAGTGCATTAATAGCGTCGTCACCCAATAATGCAAAAGCATCATCAGTAGGCGCAAACACTGTAAAACTAGCATTGGTATCTGAAAGGGTAACATCAAGGCCAGCAGCTTGAAGTGCTGTCACTAGGGTTGTGAAGTTACCATTGGCAACGGCAGCATCAACGATTGTTGTCTGCGGTGGAGGCGGAGTAACCTTAGCTGGTTCAGGATCATTATCGTTACATGCTTGTAAAACAAACATGCAACTAAAGGCTATTAATATGGATTTTATAGTTTTCACGTTGTTATTCCTCTGCGATTATATACAAAGGTGGTTACGCCTATATTTTGAACAAAGATCACAAAAATAATTGAAAATATTTTTTATTTTTACCTTGTGATCTTTGACTGTTTTTTTAACGTAGGATTATTCTTATGTGTTATAGAATTGACTTATTTTTGAGCACTGTTCGCTATTCAGAGCATTGTTAAAAAAGAGTGTAACCTCTGCAACAGTAATACCAAATTTCTTCATTTTTGTTTTGTTAACCAACCTATTTTGATCAAGTTGATACATCCAATCATCCATCGTTAACTCGACAATGTCACCGTCAACGGGCACTTGCAAAACATACTGCCAATGAAACGCAAAACCATTAATTTGCCCTTGAGCTTCACCGACAACATCTTTAGCTGTACCAACGTATTTGTCTGCTCCAACATTTTTAATCGTCCAGATTCTTGATGACTGTTCGCCGTCATCAAAATAGAACTTTTCATCCAAGGTGCCAATACCCTCTTGCCAAGTGGAGTAGATGTCAACACAAAAACGGCGTGTAACCTTGCCGCTATAGTCTTGAAGTGTACCCCACGCAGTACTATGGCCAGAAAAGTACTCTTCTAATTTGAATGACTGATTTTTTTTATCGTATTCACTAATAGCTGTGCTACAACTAGTTAATGTGCTTACGACAAAAAGTGATACTAATGCTCTTTTGATGTTCATGATTGACCTCGAATGAGTTGCTCTCTTAGTTTGGGCTGACTTGTGTTTGGTGATAGCCAGATAGCTAAGAATATTTCGCTAAAGTAAGCATCGTCGATTTCCCCCAGCCATTGATCATTAAAGTAAAAAACGCTGCGATTTTCGGACTTTAGTAGCGCTAGCGAATCTCCTTTTTTTATATCAGGCCAGAGTACCTGTAACTTTTTTACGTATGGTTCATAGCGCTGTTTGGATAGCTTCAAATGACGCCATTGTTCTACTGTTTTATCTATCAAGTCATCTTTTGTAATATCTCGTAGGTACTCTATTTTCAGCAAAAGCGCTTCATCTTCTTTTGAATATACAGGCTCTGATGACCACAGATGACTCTGGTAAATATCCCAAAACAACACGCTAAATTTTGCACTACCTTGTTTATAGGTCGTTTGGTTTTCGATCACTTCTTTAAGTAATAGTGATTGTGCAAACGTAGGCAAACTACTCGCGATGAAAATAAATATTAGATACCTGCTAAGAACTTTCATTAGCTACATACTCCTGTTTTACTATCCGTTTGCGGATAGCGTAGAAAAACAACATCAATACCATCCACAAGATGGCAAGAACAAAAAAAGTGGGGAGTAAACCAAACGGCATTTCTACTTTTTCGAATCGCTCACCAGCTAGATAACTAACGGGCGCCAATATACCGAAAAATACCTGAAGCGCTCTATGTTTACTTAAAAAATGCATTGAATGGTTGATAGTCGCAGCAAAACAAAACCATAAGGTGATAAGCCAAAAAGGTATTAAGAATTGTTCATCAAAAATAAATACACCGACTTGGGTTAACAATGAGTCAACCGTGATTCCGATACTTGCAACACATAGCAATAGCAGTATTTCTTTTTTGCGCTCTTTTTGTTGATAAACGTGAATAGTTAACCAGCACATAGCTACTGGAATAAATACATTGCCCAACAATACAAGACCTAGCCACGCTAAGTTGAATGAAATAAGATTGGCCACGAGACTGCACCTATAACTCCTAATAGGGTTAAGTACGTTGCAAGCTCGTATTGGGATTACTAAAGCACAGGTAAATGCACTTCGATAACGGTGCCAGCGTTCACTTTAGATGAAATATTGATTTTCCCTTGGTGCTCTTCAATGATGCCAAAAGAAATAGACATGCCTAAGCCTGTTCCTTTACCCACATCCTTAGTGGTATAAAACGGATCGAAAATTTGCTGCATGGTTTTATCGTCCATACCACTGCCATTATCCTCAAAAGAAACGATGACATGTTTATCAACTTCTGTCATAGAGACATAAATCTTGCCTTTAAGTTCAGGCTCTCTTTCAATACGAGCTTCAATTGCCTGACAAGCGTTAACGATGACGTTCATAAAGACTTGGCTTAGTTTGGCTGGATAACATGTTAGTGAAGGGTCAAAAGGGCAATCAACTTCAAACTCAATATCATCGTATTGAGTTCGAACTAAGTGCACGGTTGACAGAATTAAAGCAGCTAGTTTTGTACTTTCCTGCTTTTCGTCTTCAAGACGAGAGAACATCCTCAGGTCATTAACGATGGTTTTAACTCGATTGCTTCCTTGCATTGCTGTTTTTGCTAATTCGCTCAGCTTCTTAAACTCTTTTTCAAAACTTTCAATCACTTCTGGTTCAGCATTATCGCCGCCGGCGAGCTCTCGTAAAAAGGCTTTAATTCGTTCAATCTCTTCTTCCATCATAAAGACGGATGCATGCATAAAATTAACAGGATTATTAATTTCATGTGCAACACCAGCAGTCAATGTACCTAATGAAGATAATTTCTCCTGAATAACAACAAGTTTCTGTGCTTCTTCCGTTTCTTGTTTAGCGAGGGATAGTTGTTGGTTCAATAACGCTAATCTTCGGTTCCAAAAAATAAAAATAGCGACGATGAGAATGGCTGTGACCGTTATTTTCCACACTAGCTCATAGTTGAAATCACTTTGATAATTCACCACGGTATGGTTGGATAATATTCGCTGTAACGCTTGTTTTTCTTGAGCCTGAATAACCTTAGTTAATATAGAATTAACCAGTAAATCGTCTTTTCGGGTTGCTATAGACCAATGATCATCAAACCTATCCGGAAGTGTTCCAGCTATTTTAATGTCATCTACTGCATATTCCTGAATTGTTGAAGCAACGGTAGAGATATTTCCAACAAAGGCGAATGCCTTACCATCTTTAACCATGTCTAAAGCTTGAATAGATAAATCAACTTCAGTCAGTCTCATGGAAGGATATTCCTGTGTAAGAAGCTCTTTTAGAACATTACCTTTTTCTATTACGAAGTTTCTATCCAAGTATGTCTCGACCGTGCTAATGAACGGTTGCTTGTTTAAAGTAGTTATAACGGTTGATTCTTGATGAAACGGAGGCGTGAAAGCAAACCGCTTTCTTCTCTGTTCTGTTTCTGTCATCTCGGGTAAGAAGTCACAATCACCAGCTGCCAACGCTTCAATTGCATCATGCCAATTCATAGGCTTCGATTTTTCGACCTTTAACGGGCTATTGGCAGTTATCAAATCTATAAATTCTTCCCACTCTACCGCTCCGCTAGAGTTACAATATACTAACTCCCTAGTTAACATTAAGTTAGTCTCATCCTCTGTTAATAGCGCATCGATACCTGCTTTAACGCTATTTCCTCTGATCAATTGATTCAATTTTAATTTATCAGTCTGAGAGAGTGCTTTATTTAAGATTCCTACCAACGTTGGATTCGATTTAGAAATGGCTAATGACTGAGCATCACTGAATGTAGAATCTAGCACACTATTTAGTCTCAAGTTTTTAAAGGCATAGTTCACTAGCATACTGCTTTGCGTATTGTAAGAGCCGATATAGCCAAACGCTCTTCCTTGGCTAACAGCTTGAGCAGCATCAATTGGAAAATCCACAAACATGAGTTTAATGTGTGGATAGTAATGTTTTAACTTATCAGCTAACGCGTCTCCTTTAATAACAACAAAGGTTTTGTTTAACCACTCACTTAGGTCATTAATATCAGAAATTTCTTTTTTAGTGACCAAAGACTGTTGCACAACAGCATATGGCTCAGTAAAAAGCCATTTCTTTTTCCTTTGTTCTGTTGCTGTAACGTTAGGCAATAAGTCGCACTCACCGTCATCAAAGGCTGCAATCGCTGATTGCCAAGAATAAAGACGACTAGGTTGTATGACCAATCCTGTTCCTTTAGTTATTTCTTGTAGTAGCGTCATGGACCTATCGTTGCCTTCTGAAATATTCAATCGACATAAAATGGGCTCATACGCCTCTATATAGTTCAATTCGTCTTGATTAAAAGCTAAAGTTTGACCAGATGTTTGCTGTGTAAACCATTTTCGACGAAGTGAAATCAAATCAGCTTCAGAGATTTGTTGCATCGCTTTTTGAACTATTCGATGTAACAGCAGGCTGTTTTTATGCGTTGCTATGCGTAATTCTATTTCTGGGTACATAAAGTCTTTAGAAAATGTGCTTAACGTGAGACCGGAGAGAAAATGATTTTCGATATAGTAATTTGCCACAACGCCATTAGAAATGAAAAAATCGGCATCTTTTCTCAAAATTGTATCCAATGCATCCATTATGTTATCGACTTCAACAACATTCTCAATACCGTATTTCGTTTGTAATAACTCACCATTGGCATAGCCCTTAATTACAGCTACCTTTCCTTTTTTTAAATCTTGAAGCGAGACCTTTGCTAAATTTGCCTGTTTTCTCGTTACCACTGTATTTTTTAAGTAAACAAATGGATCAGTAAAACTAGCAAACCTCTCTCTATCAGTAGTTTTGATGATATTTATCATCAAATCTATTTCTTGCTGTTCAAGCATCGTTAAATATTCTGCCCAAACCTTATCTGAAACAAGCTTGATTTCTTTGCCAATAATGCTCGACAACATTTCTACATAATCAATACTGTAACCAACAGGTTTTCCCTTTACCTGATAGTTAAATGGTGGAAAGTCCTGTTCACTCTGAACAGTAAAATAATCGGATTTTCTTAAGTAAGCTAATTCCTCACCTGACAAGAGGTCTTCAAAATCATTTTTTTCACCTATGGTACTAAAGGTGAAGCCATCCAAATCCCTGAGTTTTTCTATTTGCTTAGACACTAATAATCGATGTGAAATCAATTGAAGTTTATTTGGAAGGATCTCACCAATATCATAGAGTTCAGGCAATATTAACTGCTCTGTAGCATCTGCTTCATAGAGTAAAGCCGCTTTAGCCTTTTGCTGTTCATTATAATCTTGTTTTATTAAATCAACGATCTTTCGCTTATTCTGCAAAGCATATTTCCACCCTTGATTCGTCGCTACCACAAACCGCTTTAATAACTCAGGTTCTTTTTCAGCTAGCTCAGACGTTGTAAACAGATTCATGTCTTGAGTGACAATACCGTACTGATTCGGATCATATATATTGTATTGAATATTGAGTTGATTTAGTTCCCAAGGTAGATCCGTCACATAAGCAATAACAGCCTTGATTTGCTTGTTCTTTAATGCATTTAACGGGTCATCATAAGGTACGGCCTTAATGTTATTTGAATCAACATTGTGCAATGCAAGCATTTCATGAATGTTACCTGTTTTCAGTAAGCTTTCTCGACCTTGAACTGACTCTCCCACTAAAGCAGAAAGAGACTTGATTTCAGGCTGGGTTATTAAAACAAGAGGGCTTCGCTTAAAATAACTACTTAACAATATGAGCGGTTTATCTTTATGAAACTGCTCAACAACACCAATACCTGATAGCCCGATATCGGCTTTGCCTGCTAAAACAGATTCAATATGGTCTCGTTCAGGGTCATAAGGAACAAACTCCAATTCAATACCCGCCTCATGATAATATCCCTGCTCTATCGCAGCATAGAAGCCGGCAAATTCAAATTGGTGCTTCCAAAATAGTTGCAGACGAACCTTTTGAAGCTCCTGACCTTGCTGCGCGTACACATTAGTTGCGCCAATCCCACATAAAATAACTAATATACATAGAACAAAAAAAGCTCTAAAAGAACTAAACACGGCAAGGCGATTCAAAACTCACTCCATTGAACTAGAGGCTTGTCTAAAGCCTAGTTTAAAATCTTGATTTCAACCAAAAAAAATCCTATCAAAGCGATGACATAGAAGTGTCATCTAGTCATCAACAATCTTTAATCTATCAGTCATGTTATCTGCCTAATGTTTATTCAAACAAGCATTATTGGAAGCACAAGTAAGATGAACAAGTTTAAGACCGTCTGGCTCTCAGACATTCATTTAGGCTACAAAGATTGTAAAGCTGAATACCTGCTTAACTTCTTGGAAAATAGTGACATTGAAACTCTTTATCTCGTTGGCGATATCGTAGACATGTGGGCAATGTCTTCTCAATTTCTCTGGCCTGCTGCACATAACCAAGTGCTTCACAAACTTATTTTGCTATCGGAACAAGGAACAAGAATTATCTACCTACCGGGAAATCACGACGAGCCTATTCAAAAATATGATGGTATGTACTTTGGGAAAATAGAAATTCACCGTGAGTATATCCATCAAACATTAGACGGTAGAAAGCTATTGGTGTTGCATGGCGATCAGTTTGATGATGACGTTTGTTTTGGAAAACTCCATGCTTGGCTTGGTGATAAAGCTTACGATTTTCTTTTATTTTTGAATCGTTGGTATAACTACATTCGAAATAAATTGGGTTACCCTTATTGGTCTCTCGCTGGTCATATAAAATCTAAAATAAAGGGGGCTCATGTGGCTATTGACCGATACCGTAAAGCGGCGCTAAACAGAGTGATTGAATTGAAGTTAGATGGTGTTGTTTGTGGTCATATCCATCACCCTGAGATAACTAAGGTAGGTGATTTAACCTATTTCAACGATGGTGACTGGATCGAAAACTGTTCCGCATTAACAGAAGATATGCAAGGAAACATATCCATAACGTATTGGACAAGCACCATTTCAGAAAATACAAAACTGTCGTTAATAGAGAATAACCAAAAAGCTGCTTAGCTGTTAGCAATAGCCACCAGTTTAGAGTGGCTATTATTATTTAATAACGGAGCGAACAATCCTTGTTCTCTGTCCAATTAAGCAATTCTTATATTTGTTTCGTCTTGACAGGAAACTAAATAGTAAACCTTCAAATTACTCATGTTCACTGCATTTAATTGTTGCAGTTTGCTGACTATTAGGTGTGAAAGTAACTTTGTGAATGTCTAAGTTCAGCTCTGCTTCTGAAGAAAGAGCAAATGCTGTTGTTGCCTGTCCAAACTTCATTCCCTGCTTGGCAAAACATTGGCTATCAATAGACACTTCGCCCCATTGGTCGTATGAAGTCTTTTTAAGATCTTCACTAATGTCTATATCGGCTCGACAACTGCCAGGTTCGTCACCTATGCTTTCACAATTCATGGATACAAATACTTTACCTGAAATATTAGAATTTCGCTTAAGTTGCAAAACAAGAGCTGACTTGGTTGCCAGTGCATTAGATAAATCTTCTCTAAATCCATTTTTACTGACAATAGCAAAACCTGCATTTGAATCACCTTTGAAGCGAAGGTTGAAGCTATCTTCCTGAATATGACGGTCGATAGTACGATAGCCTACCGTTTCAACCGCCTTACTATTTGAATCTATGACAAGGTTTGTTTCTGATGAAAAGAGAACTTGCTGCCAAGGTGCCTTAACTTTGCCATTGAACAGCGCTATTTGCTTGCTTTTGGATTCATGCATATCAAACGAAGTTGACAAATTATCAGGTAAAGTATCCTTATCTGCATAACTTAAGCCATAGCCGTAAGGGAACAATGGTGCATAATCCTCATCAAATCGATTGACTAATTGATATGGCGATGCCGGCCATGAAAAAGACAGTTTGCCCGTAAAGTCATACTGTTGATTACCGTCTTGGTCACGCAGTAATACATCAGCAACGGCTTTACCTTCTGAGCCCGGCAACCAAGCAGCGACAAAGGCATCACTTTGATTTAATTCGGCATTTACCCACATAGGTCGACCACTGATAAAGACAGAAACCGTTGGAATGCCTTGGCTTTTAAGTTGTTCTAGCAAGGCTAGGTCTTTTTTATTACCACGTTGATAATCAAGGCTTTCTAAATCACCATGCCCTTCTGCATAAGGTTCTTCACCAAAGATTACGATAGCAACATCGGGCTTGCTGGTATAGTTACCCTCAATGTTATATTGCACTTCACCACCTGCCGCTTTTATTTGACTAGTTAACCCATCAAGAATTGAACTGCCGCCAGGAAAATCAGCGTTGGTATTGTTAGTACCTTGCCATGTTATCGTCCAACCACCAGATTGTTTACCAATATTGTGGGCAGCATCACCGGTAACAAGTACGTTTAGTGTTGGTGCTAAAGGTAAAATTTGATTATTGTTTTTCAGAAGAACCAAAGATTCTCTAACGGCTTGTTGGGCAACTTTTCGATGATTTTCATGGCCAATAAGCTCTGTTTTGCCCGAGAACTGACGTTTTGCAGGGCTGGCTTTGTCGAATAAACCAGCTCTAAACTTGACGCGTAGAATTCGCCTAACAGCGTCATCTACGCGTGCCATTGATATTTCACCGGACTTCGTTTGTTCAATGAGGTTATTCATTAATGGCAACCAAGCTTGAGTAGGTACCATATACATATCCAAACCAGCATTTGCTGCTTGCGGGCAATTCTCATTGCTACAACCTTTTATTTGACCATGACCATTCCAGTCACCGACAACAAAGCCGTCAAAGCCCATCTTTTCTTTAAGCACGTCAGTTAGCAAGTATTTACTACCGTGAATCTTTTCCCCATGCCAACTATTAAAAGAAGCCATAACTGACTGCGCACCTGCTGTTAAACCTCCCACGTAGCCTTGTGCATGAATATCAAACAGCTCTTGCTCAGACGCTAGATTATTACCTTGGTCGTCACCTTTTACCGTACCGCCATCACCGATAAAGTGTTTCACAGTACTGATCACTCGATTATCACCAAGAAAATCTTGATTCGCTCTACCTTGCAAGCCTTTTACAATCGATGCAGCGTAACTGCGAACAATTTCAGGGTCTTCAGAATAACCTTCATAGGTTCTGCCCCACCTATCATCTCGAACAGTAGCAACCGTCGGCGCGAAAACCCAATCAATGCCCGTAACCATCACTTCAGTTGCCGTAATCCTTGCAATTTCTTCGATGAGTTCTGGGTTATTTGCCGCGCCTAAACCGATGTTGTGTGGAAACAACGTAGCACCAATAACGTTATTGTGGCCATGTACAGCATCTGTACCCCACATTGTTGGGATATTAATACCGTCCAAGCTATCGTCAACTGATGCTTGATACATAGCTTCAGCTAAATTGATCCAATCTTGTGGTGTTGAATGTTTGTTGTTATTTGGAAAAGCACCGCCGCCATTTAAATAAGAGCCGAAGCCATAACGACGCATATCTTCAACGGTAATATCTCTGATCTCCGGTTGGATCATTTGTGCTATTTTTTGTTCTAGAGTCATGTTAGCTAATAACGCATCAACTTTTTGCTCTATATTCGGATCAGCTTTAACTTCAGACGTTATCTTCGGCCAAATTTCTTCTTGTTCACTGTTATTAACTCCGTGCTGAGAATCAGTGCTGCATGCCACTATAAGAGCTGAACAGCTAATACCAGCTAAGATATTAAATCGTTTCATGTTGACCTCCTTGTGAAGTTTTCATCACACGAGAGCCAAATAAACCGTAGTAAGCAATATAGACATAGCAGATGATTGGTAATGCAAAGGCGAGTTGCACACCAACTGTATCAGCCAAAGCTCCTTGAACTAGAGGGATGATAGCGCCGCCAACTATTGCTAGGCACAATATGCCAGACCCTTTGCTTGTATAGTCGCCCAGATCTTTAATCGCCAAGCTGAAAATCGTTGGGAACATAATAGAATTGAATAAACCAATCGCTAACACCGCCCACATCGCAATGTCACCAGAAAAGTTAATCGTAATAAACAACAAGACAACCGCCGCCACTGCATTGAAGCAAAGCACCTTGCCTGCTGCTATTTTTTGCATGACTAAAGCACCAATGAAGCGCCCTACCATCGCGCCTCCCCAATAGTAGGCGATATATTTAGACGCTTCAGCTTCTGTTAAACCTGCAATGCTAGGTTCGTTTAAGAAATTAACAAGAAAGCTGCCAATGGCGACTTCAGCACCAACGTATACAAAAATAGCAATGGCACCTAATGACAAATGACGATGTTGAAGTACTGTGCGATTGCTTACATCAGTCGTTTGTACTTTACCCAACTCAGGTAACTTCAATTTGGCAAAGATACCTGCTAACAACAACAATGCAGCAGCTAATATCAAATAAGGCACTTGAACCGCATCTGCATCAGTGCTCGCAGCACTATGCTCCGCCCCACCAGCAAACAGCAGATACGCACCAAAAAATGGCGCAATTGTTGTACCCAACGAGTTAAATGCTTGGGTCATAGTCAAACGTGATGACGCTGTTTCCACCGGCCCTAAAACGCTCACATAAGGATTAGCTGAGACTTGCAAAATAGTGATACCACTTGCTAAAACGAACAGTGCCACAAGAAACAATGCGTATACTTTTACTACTGACGCAGGATAAAACAATAAGCAACCAAGGGCAGCAATAGTTAACCCAATGACAATACCTTTTTTGAAACCTACCTTGGCAACTAAACTGCCTGCTGGCACTGAAACAATAAAATAGGCACCAAAAAAGCAAAATTGAATTAACATTGCTTGTGTATAAGAGAGGTCAAAAGCTCCCTTTAAATAAGGGATTAAAATGTCATTTAGACAGGTAATAAATCCCCACATAAAAAATAGTGTTGTAAGTGACATCAAAGCAAAGCGATATTGCCCCGTATCACCAGAAGAAGACGGTTTAAAAGATGTACCAACCGTACCAGAAGCGCCAGCCATAACGAGCTCCTAATATAATAATTTTTGAAAAATAGGTGTAAAAGGGGCTAGCGAACTAGCCCCATGTGTTATTTATCTAAAGCTATAACGCACACCAATGACATAACGAGGACCATATTCACGCGCAAATAGGAATTGCTCTTCATATCGGCCATATCCTTGCTCAGTCTCGTTGTTAAGATTGATACCTTCAAAGAACACTGTAAATTCTTCATTGATATCGTAGTTCACACTCATGTCCCACTGACCAAAAGCCTTTGCAAATTGCGGAGGATTGTCCGATGAACCTTGCGACTGACCAACACCAATCAAGTATTCATCTCGCCATGCGTAGGTGAGCTTCACTGATAAGCCGTCTTTTTCATAGAAAGCTTGGAAGTTCGCGGAATCACTTAAACCTGTAAGAGGTGTTTGCTGATCTAAACTGTCTACATCAAACTCAACGTCACCGTCTACAAACGTAGCATTAACACCTAAGCCAAAACCTGACTCGCCAAATAAGTGTTGAACTGCCAGCTCTACACCATCAACTGTTTTTGTATCAGGGGCATTGAATGGTCGGCTAATATCCCAAGTAATAAGTGGGTCATCCGCATTAGGCACTAAGTAGCCTTGATCATTTAAGTTTGAGCCATTTGCTTGAATTTCAGCAAAGATAGCATCATTTGTCGCTTGATCGCCCCTTGCTTCTATCGCACTAACTGCCGCTTGCCAGCGCGGCCCTAAGTAGATGTCATTGAAGCCTTCAATAGTCGTTGAAACAATTTGACTACCAATGAAATTTTTAACATCTTTTCTAAAGTAACCTGCCGCGGCGTAACTGCCTTCAGCGTAGTAATACTCAAGGCTCAAATCGAAGTTGGTCGATTCAAATGGCAATAAATTCGTATTACCTTCACTACCATTACGAGAACCAATCTTCGGGCTACCGGATAGTGAGCGACCACCCGCTAAATTCCCCAATGGTGCTCTAGAGATAGTTTTACCCCATGAAACACGACCTACCAAGTCATCGGTAAGATCAACTTTCAAATCAATCATAGGTAAAAACACATCATGCTCACCAGATAAAGTTAAGAAGTTATTTTCACCCGGAAGATACTGTGTATGCCATTCGCTTCCACCTTTCCACCACACCGCTGTAGGAACAGCTTGCAATACATTACTAGTAACATCGGTTTCTTCATAACGTGCGCCAAAGTTTAATTGCATAGGTAAATCGAATAACTCAAATTCCCATTGCGACTGAAGATAAATACTCTGCGTTTCTTCTCTTACCGAAGCCTCAGAATAAGTGCCCATATCGTGATAAGCAGTGGTTGCAAAGTAATCATTGCCACCAAGTACCTCATTGGTGAGGAATGCTTCTGAACGAGCAACTACTTCGTCAAAGTCGAACGTATAGTAGTATCCAGGATTTAGCGCACTTCCACCGCCAGCAAATGCATCTAAAAAGTCGCTGGTATCATGGCGAATAAACATACTATCTGGGAATATTTCAGGCCAAGACGGGTTAAAGAGGAAGCCACCAATCAAGCCACTCCATGCGTTAGAGCCACCCATAAGTTGATCTGAATATGCAGCACCAAACTTGACGTTTACTAGTGGAATGTCGAAGACGTCATTCTCCCACTCACCATGGAACTGAAATTGTTCTATATTCGACTCACCTGGTGAGTGAACAAACTGGCTAAAGTGAGAGTCCATTTCGCCTGGTTCAAGCTCTGTCGTGCCATTTTTCCAGAAAATTTGTGCATGTGGGATCTCACCAGTTCGATAGTCGTATGTTTTGGTAATCAATTGGTCTGAACCCAATACCAAAGAGCCATGACTACCTAACCCCTTATCAGCACCATTGTCGATGTCGGCGGTAGAGTCGTGGTAGTCAAATGATAAACTCAATGTATCGTTCACTTGCCAATCAATATTAAGACCTAAAGATTTTTCGTTAAACTCAGTTGTGGCACGAGATGCCGTAAATGAACCATCATTTCCACTCATGTCAGCAAAAACGACGGTGCCATTTTCATCAATTTCGTAGGCATTAATATTGCCTCCGTAGTCGTTCCACATCCCCCAACCGATAGAGTTCATGCCTGTGATAGCTCTTGAACGAGTGTAATCAAGCGAAACGATTAAATTATCTAAAGGGGCGTACTGAACAACAACATAGCCATTGGTACGGTCACGCTCTAGATGCTCAATGCCGTAGTTCATATCTCTTGGGAAGAAATGATTGCCGATGCGATCACCTTCATCATCAATAGCTCTTGGATCGACTACATTATCTGGATCTAGGTTTGACGGCAAAGCGACATTGGCTTGCCAACCCTGAATATGGGCTTGTTGCTTTTGAAAATCGCGCTCGTGGTGTGAAATCGAAAACGCAAATCCAAGAGACTCATCCAAGTAAGTATTAGAATACAACGCCGAAAATTCAGGTGTTAAATCATCACCCAATTCGTTTGAGCTATCGTGAATACCTTTAGCTGAAACGGTGTATCGCTCACCAGAGCTTGCTAGCGGTTTGTGCGTCACAATGTTAACCGTTGCACCTAAGCCACCAGTTGGGTTTTCTGCTCTAGCGGTTTTATATACTTCAAGAGCAGAGACGCCATCAGACGAGAAGTTTTCTAGATTATACGAACGAGTATTACCAGTTCCTGGCATTTGACGCCCATTCAAAGTAATCAGATTAAAGTCTGGGCCAAAGCCACGTACTGTGATTTGACTACCTTCGCCATTACTACGACTTACCGCAACACCAGTAATACGCTGTAAAGACTCTGCTAAGTTAGTATCAGGGAACTTGCCCATTTCTTCAGCAGAAATAGCATCAACAACACCTGACATATCGCGTTTCACGTTCATTGAACGAATAAGGCTACCTTTTATGCCTCGTACTTCAATCACTTCAACGTCTTCAGCCGTAGCTGTACCTTCACTCTCTTCTTGAGCGGTAATTTGATAGCTGGTCAATGCTAACACTGAAGAAATTGACCATGCTAAATAGTTCTTTTTAAATGTTATCTTTTTCATGATTAACCTACTTAATTCTTCATTGATTAATAGATACGGTTGTTAACAACCTCTATATTTAAGTTATTACGCTAAGGCACTGTTATCATTGCATTATCAATGCGATATACCGCGCCATTACCCGTACCCCAAGCAGGGAAAACCATCACTACATCTATTGCACTGACATCTAAGCCAGCATCAAAGAGATCTATAAGAGAAAAAGTATATGTTTGCCATTGACCAACTACAGGCTCAACACCTTCCATACTTGCAGAAAGGTCTAATTCCACAGCTGTTGTTGCGTCACCTGATTCTATTTTGAACTTCCAAACAGAGCCACTATCTGCAGGTGGATTAACAACTTTCATTTCAAAACGAACAACACCTGTTTGCAGTAGGCTTGTCGCATCATAGTAAACGCCATCGTTTGCCAAAAAGCCCATGACTGTAGCTGTACTGCCAATCACAAATTCTGCCACTTTGCCATGTTCTGCATCGTCATCTTCAACTGTCGGCGTTGAACCTGCGCAACAGTCCCAAATAGGCCACTGCTCGTTAACTTCATTATCAAATAATGTTAAGCCTTTAGGTTGTGGTACACTTGAAGGGTCATAAATCATCACGTTGTCTAGACGGTAAACAGCGCCATCACCTGTGCCCCAAGCAGGAAACACCATCACCACATCTATTTGGCTGATATCTAATCCAGCATCAAATAAATCAGATAGTGAATAAGTGTATGTTTGCCATTGACCAACCACAGGTACTTGCCCTTCTTGGCTAGCTGTTAAATCAAGTTCGACAGCAGATGTAGCGTCACCACCTTCAATTTTAAACTTCCAAACTGAATCAGCATTTGTTGGCGCGCTAATCATCTTCATCTCAAACTGCACAACGCCATTTTGAAGAAGATTCGAAGCATCAAGGTACACACCGTCATCAGCTAATAAGCCCATAACTGTTGGTGTTGCACCGATTACAAACTCAGCTGTTAAACCGTGATCTGCATCATCATTTTCTACCGTTGGTGTACTGCCAGCACAGCAATCCCAGATAGACCAACTTTCAAGCGCTTGGTCACCAAAGAGAACATGTCCATTGAAGCCTGAAGAAGCATGAGGATCATAAATTTTCATGTTATCGATGCGGTAAATAGCACCTTCACCACTTCCCCATGCAGGGAATATCATCAATACATCAATAGCACTAACATCCAATCCTGCATCAGCTAAATCAGAAAGGTTAAAGGTGTACGTTTGCCATTGACCTTCTGCCGGCGCTAGGCCTTCGACACTGGTATTCAAGTCAACTTCAACTGCACTAGCAGCATTGTCACTTTCAACTTTGAACTTCCATATTGCATCAGCGTTCAGTGGCATGTTTGTTACTTTCATTTCAAACTGAATAACACCATTTGCCAGTATTGGCGTAGCGTCAAAAGGTTGTGGGCTAGCTGCCGGGTCCGTAATGAACTCTTCACGAGAGATAAACCCCATTACCGTTGGGCTCGCGCCGATTGAGAATTCAGCTACTGAACCATGAGCTTCATCATCTTGTTCAACAGTTGGCGTTGAACCTGCACAACAATCCCACATTGGCCAGCTAGGATTTTCTTGATCAGTGAATACAGTTAACTGAGGAGCACTAACATCAGCCCCAATGGTAAAGTCAGCAATCTGATAAACAGCACCTTCACCAGATCCCCAAGCAGGAAATACCATCACGACATCGATTGCACTTAAATCCAAACCACCATCAGCTAAGTTTTTAAGAGAGTAAGTATAAGTTTGCCATTCGCCAACAACCGGTGCCTGACCTTCATTGCTTTCGGTCAAAGGTAATTCAACAGCTGTTGTACCTTCAGAGCTTTCCACTTTAAATAACCAAGCCGCGTCAGCGTTGTTGGGTGGAGAAACAACTTTCATTGTGAAGCTGATTGTGCCGTTATCAATTAAAGGACTTGCATCAAATGGCGTTCCTTTACCGTTAGGGTCAGTGATAAAAGCATCACGAGAGATAAAACCATTTACCGTTGCTGTTGCACCAACATTAAATTCAACCACATTGCCTTGTTCAGCGTCTTCAACAACCATAGGTGTTGAACCGCCGCAACAATCCCAAGCAGCCCAGTTTGGATTGGCAGTACCATCAAAAATGGTAAGATTTGTTGGAACGCCTGTTGATGGTGGAGATGGAATTGGTGCCTTACCTTCTACGAGGGCATCATCCAGACTATCGTATCCGCCGCGGACGGTTTCACAGCCTTTGCCTGTTTCAGGGTTACTTTGACATTGGTAAACACGCACATAATCAACTTCAAAGGTTTGACCATTTGCAAAAGCAGCTGCGTCAATACCGGTGTTGTTTACATTTTCAGGCCAGTCGCCACCGACAGCGAAATTTAGCAATAAATGGAACGCCTGATCATATGGTGCGTTATCCCAATGAGTCGTTAACTCACCTGAGCCCTGGTCAAAGTATTCAGCAAACCAACCGCGGTGAGAAAGACCAACAGCTTCATTTTTACTGTTATATCGTACTTCTGAGCGTCTTTGTGTTTGATATAAATAATCGTCTACATACCAACGGATTTCGCCTTCTTGCCATTCAATAGCGTAAGTATGAAAGTCATCCGCTGGGTTAACACCATCAGGTAATGTGTAAGCTTTACCACTGTTTACGTTATCAGGCCAGTCTTTGCCATAATGTAAAGTACCGTAAACTTTGTTTTCTACATTGCCATCAGCATCAACTGTTTTAAGATTGACTGCTTCTAAGATGTCAATTTCACCTGATTTTGGCCAACCGCCATAAAACTCTTCGGTTGGTAGCATCCAAAATGCCGGCCAACTGCCTTGCCCACTAGGTAATTTGGCACGAACTTCAAAACGACCGTATTTAAAATCCGCTTTGTAGCGTGTATTTAATCTTGCGGAAGTGTAAGGTTTTTCAGCACCATCAGCCGCCGGTAAAGCGACTATTTTTAGGGTACCATTATCTACAAATGAGTTTTCAGCGCTATCTGTGTAACATTGCTTTTCATTGTTACCACCGCCTTGACAGTTGACTTCATGTGTCCACTTCTGACCGTCTATGCCTGTGCCATCAAACTCATCACTCCATACTAGTTGCCAGTCGGTTACCGGTTGAGCAGGATTAACAACTGCAGGTTTAGTTTCGGTTTCGGCTCCCCCTCCGCAACCAATTAAAGCAAGCATAGTTGTACTCAACAGTAGTCGATTCATGTTTATTGCTATTTTATTCATCATTTGAATTCCACGTCTGGGTATAGCTGACTGTTAACTGCCTTAACCCTCTATATACAGCTTAGCTGGCTTCAGCACAGTTACCGCAATACCTTCATATACCGTTTTTTTTTATCGTTATTGAGGTACATGAAATTACTTTATTTAAGGTACGTGATTAACGAGTTAATCGATTAAATAGTGGAAGAGGTGGGAATTTCAAACAATTGAAATGCGATATCACGATTCTTTTTTTGCGTTGTTAGTGGTGCAGGTGCACCACCGTCGATAAAACGAAACAAATCTGCGATGAAGTGATTAGCCTTTGCGAGTTTCGATAATATGCTTAACCGCATCGCTATAATTACGGCTAACTTTTAACTTAATTTCATCTCCTAGATCCAACATACTTTCATTATTTTTAAGCGGTTGAATGCCTTTAACACAATGAACATTAACCAGCGTTGATTTATGAATACGTTGGAACATGTTTGGGTCTAGCTCAGCTTCAAGCTTCTTCATGGTAATACGAACGATGAAATTTTCATCGGGGGTATGTATACACATATAATCACCTGCTGCATCAATCCACTTAATATCGCTCACAGCAACAAAAACTTTTTCGTTATCAGAGTTCTTAATGACTAACTCTTGTTTATGAGCCGTTGGCAGAGATGAGTCTGACTCCTGCAGCCATTGCTCTATCTCAGATATGGAAAGTCCAGATGTCGAACCCAATGCTTTCAGCAATCTGTATTTTTCAACGTTGCGTTGCTGGGGAGTTAAACGCTCTCGAATTCGCTCGACTGTCTTTTGAAGACGACCTAAATTCGCTGGTTTTAAAATATAATCAATGGCATTCAATTCAAATGCATCCAGAGCATATTCACTATAAGCACTAACAAAGACCACTAGCGGCATCACGTCTGATTGAATTGCTTGCACGACTTCTAAGCCATTTAAACCAGGCAACCGTAAATCGATAAACAATACATCTGGTTGTAGCTCGTGGCAGAGTGATATTGCTTTGTCACCATCCATCGCCTCACCAATAACCTCAATGTCTTCAATGTTGCTCAGCCTTAGCTTTAAACCTTCAATAGCAAGTGGCTCATCATCAACGATGATTACTTTGATCGTGCTTTCTTTCATTATTCTTCACCACTTAAGTAAGGTATGGTTAACGATACTTGTGTTCCATCTGCCTTATGCTCAATCGAAAGTTGGTAGTTATCGTTATACATGGTTGCCAGTCTCTCTTTAGTATTTTTCAAACCTATGCCAAAACCAGAGTCGCTAGTCTGTTGTTTATCACTACCACTATCCTTGATAGATATACGGACTCTCTTGCCAATTAGCTCTGTTTTTATTTCAATACTTCCATTTTGCTTACTGGCTTCAATAGAGTACTTAATTGCATTCTCCACAATAGGTTGCAGCAGTAAAGTTGGCACAAGTGCACTATGACTTGCATCCTCCACTAACCACTTGACCGTCAACTTATCTGCAAATCTAACTTTCTCGATAGATAGGTACAAATCGAGTAATTCCAGTTCTTTTTTGAGCGTGGCTTTTTGATCTGATTTTTGCTCAAGAGAATATCTAAAGAATGCACAAAGTTGATCAAGCATTTCTCCTGCAGTTTGGTTGTCTTGTTTATAAATTAGAGTAGAAATAGCATTCATGGTATTAAACATGAAATGAGGGTTGAGCTGATAACGCAACATCTGCAATTGCGCCTCCTTTGCCGCGTTCTGCGCCCTGAGTAACATTTCGTGTTCTTTTTGCAGTTTAGTGTTATACAACATGACAAAAAAGATTGCCGTCCAAACAAACATCGTCGTAAGAGAAAATAAAAACCAACCACCAAACTCAAGTAGATTGAGCTCTTCGTACCATACTTGTCCATAAACAACTGTTTTGTATGAAGCTAACTTAATCACGTTAAAAACTAAACCTAGCACCGCTGCACTGAAGAAACTGAGAAACAATGTTTGGTTTAATGGCCGGTGTACTGTTTTGCGTATAATTGCCCAAAGCAACACCGATAAAGAAAAACCACTTAGCGTTTCAATCAGTAAATTAAGTAATTGTCCAGTAAGGTTAAAATTGGGATCGTCAAATTGCGGATGAATGATCGCCATAAAAACAACTATGGCGTACCCTAGCCAACCACTTATTTGCAGTGTCCAAAACTGATGACTTTGCTTAGAAAATGTTTGCGGTTCAATTTCTAAATTTGCATTTACCTGACTTTCTAATTGCATTGCCATCCCCTCATGAGTTCTCTATTTAGTTTCGGCATAAAGTTAACGCAAATTCAAGCGGTCTCGTTAAAAACCTTCTTTACTGAGCGACAATTCACCAAAAAATAATTTGACAATTCTTCCTACAAGATCAAAAATAACCACATTCGAATGCCATTCGAATACCGTACGAACAACGTACGAATGGCGTTACAAACCAGATTTTTAGAGGTTTTTATGGCACCAGCACCTAAATTTTCACCGCAGGAACAAGAAGAGTTAATCCTTAATGCAGCAGCAGAATGTATTAGAGAAACGTCACTTTTAGACTTTACTATGTCAGCTGTTTCGAAAGTGGCATGTCTTTCAATGGGGTCAATATACAAACACGTGCAATGTAAAGAAGACATCATCTTTGCTTTAGCGTCTCGTTGTTACGCTCATCACAGTGGCATTTTTAAACAAGTGTTGACGATGGAAGAATTAACAACACCTCAGAGAATTATGGCAATTTCTTTGTTATGCCCAAAGAAAATAGAGGTTTACCCTTTTGATTCGCACCTAGAAACGTTTTCGGCAAACGAATTGGTCATTAGCAGAGCATCGGCACTATGGACTGAAAGGATGATCAGCGCTAGTGAAAGCTGTGAAGCTAATTTCAATAAATGTATGCATCAAGCTGCATTTTCAGGTGAACTGAAATTAAACGGCAACGTACAACAAAATATCGAAGAAATTACCTTTGGTAGTTGGGCTTTGATTGTTGGTTTCCAGCATGTATCAAGAGTGATGCAAATCAGAAATATTTCTAACGACGAAGCAGAACTTCAACAAGCACTTGCGGTTGATTCGATGCCAATTAGAAGTCTCAAGAGATTCTTGAACTCATTCGAATGGAAAAAACCACTGACTGACGAAGATATAACTCACGTATCAAACGTACTTATAGAACTAAATTTACGATAAGCAAACTTAACTAGCGCAAACTTATTTTATTAACGGAGCACAACATGAAACTTTCTCGCTGGCTCGCAGCCATTTTCATCATTGCTATTACAATATCCAGCTTGGGATTTTTGAAATTCCAGCAAATTCAAGCGGCTATTGCTATGGCTGAATCTTTCCCTGAACCATCAGCCGCAGTAAACGCTATTACGACAGAAAAAACGAGCTACCAAGATAGCTATAAAGTGATGGGGCAAATTAGTGCTACACAAGTCGTCGATTTGCAAAATGAACTTGGCGGTATCATCACAGAGGTTAACTTCTCAGGTGGTGATTTAGTTGAACAAGGTCAACTATTACTGTCACTGAATATCGCTCAGGAAAAAGCTCAGCTTGCGGCGGCTAAAGCTAACGTAAAGTTGGCCACAAGTAACTTTGCTCGTATGAAAAAGTTACTTTCTCAGAACAAAGTTAGTCAACAAGAATATGACAGTGCCGATGCTCAATTATTAGTAACAAAGGCAGAAATCTCAAATCTAGAAGCAATGATTGCCAAGAAACAAATTTTGGCTCCTTTCACTGGTATTGCTGATTTACAAACCTATCAGAAAGGCCAATATTTAGCGCCTGGTACACGTGTTACTCGTTTGGTAGGCACTGAAAATCGCATGTGGGTTGATTTTAAAATTGCACAAACAAAAACGCAGTTAACCATTGGTGAAATAGTAGAAATAAAAACAGTAGGCAATAAAAATACTCCTCCTGTATCGGCTAAAGTTGTCGCTAAAAATGGCCAAATAGATGCTAATTCTCGCCATCAAGAATACCGTGCAGAATTTAGCAATACAAATCAAAACTTTGTTCACAATGAAGTCGTTAGTGTGGAAATAGCTTCACCTCAGCAAGAAGTTGTTCTAGTACCTAGCTCAGCGGTTAGCCGCAACCAGCATGGTGATTATCTATTTACTTTAAACAAAGATGAGCATGGCCAATTCCGAGCTTCCCGCATAGAAGTGACACTAGGTCACAGAGAGAATGATGAGCAATTAGTGCTGTCGGGCATCGAGTCAGGTGCGCTTATCGCAACTGAAGGCGCTTTCAAATTAAGAGAAGGGCTATTGGTTTATCCAACAGTCAAATCGAGTGAAAGTGCTGTGACTACTATGGTTGATGGAGAGTAATCATGGGACAAGTCATAGAACACAAACCAAATATAATGGACATGTTTGTCCGAAAGCCAGTGCTAGCGGTAGTACTTTCATTGTTGATAGTACTGGCTGGACTATATTCAGCTAACAAGATTTCTGTTCAACAGTACCCAAAAATCGAAAGTGCTTCGTTGGAAATCACAACAACATACACAGGCGCCTCTGCAGAAGTAGTAAAAGGCTTTGTAACCGAGCCGATTGAGCGTGTTGCCTCGACGGTACCAGGTGTAGATTATGTAGACTCAATAACCACTTCTGGCAACAGTAAAGTAACTGCGTGGCTTAACCTAAACCACAATACAAATGATGCGTTAACTGAAATGACAACGCGTTTGGGCCAAATAAAATTTGAATTACCGGCAGGTGCTGAAGATCCAGCGGTTAACATTAGAAGAACTGATAGCCCTTATGCCCTATTCTATTTAGATGTTAAATCTCCTGGGATTGCTCGAAACCAAGTAACAGATTATTTATCTCGCAACGTTACGCCACAACTGTCAGATATTCCAGGAGTACAAAAAGTAACATTAGAAGGTGGTCGTAATCCCGCGATGCGCATTTGGATTGATTCTGAAAAGCTTGCAACCTTTAACTTGAGTGCTGACGAAGTTTTTGCAGCATTGAGCAGAAACAATACCATTGCAACACTTGGTTATAGTGAAAACAGCCGTCAACGAGTTGATGTAATGGCGAACACAACTTTGAAAACGATTGCTGATTTTGAGCAATTAGTTGTTAAAGAGATAGATGGCGCGCAAATCAAAATATCTGATATCGCCGACGTAAAAATTGGTGAAGAAGAAGGGTTTGTTAACGCACGATTAGATCACAACACCACTATCTTTTTGGCGGTTTGGCCTTTACCTGGCTCTAACGAAATTGATATTGGTGATGCGCTGTACCAAAAATTAGAAGCTATCAACAAAGACTTACCTCAAGCGATGGAAATAACCATTGGTTACGACGGTACGTTATACATGCGTGATGCAATCAATGAGATTTTCACGACATTAATTGAGACTGTTTTATTAGTTGGTATCGTTGTACTTGCCATGATGGGTTCTTGGAGAACAGCATTGGTACCGTTAGTCACTATTCCAATCTCTATTCTTGGCGCTATTGCCGTAATGTCACTGATGGGTTTCTCGTTAAATCTGTTAACTATTCTTGCAGTTGTTCTATCTGTTGGTTTAGTTGTTGATGATGCCATTGTTGTTGTTGAAAACGTTGCACGTCACATGCGAGAGGGTAAAGGCAGATTTGAATCAGCGCTAGTAAGCTCACGCCAGTTGCTAGTCCCTGTGATTGCAATGACGTTAACTCTTGCAGCAGTTTACGCACCTATTGGCTTCTTATCAGGTTTAACAGGCTTCTTGTTCAGAGAGTTTGCTTTCACACTTGCGGTAGCCGTTTTGATTTCAGGTATTGTAGCAATCACGTTGTCGCCGATTATGAGTGCTTACGTTTCTCCAGAAGGTGGTAAAGAAGGAAAACTAACGCAGAAAGTAAACGGCGTATTTGAAAGATTGCAGAACAAGTATCATTCATCGCTAGAACATATCTTTAATTGGCGTGCTCAGGTGCTAGTTATCGCCATTGTATTCAGCCTTCTAGTCGTGCCTTTTTATATGTTGTCACAAAAAGAGCTAGCGCCAGTAGAAGATCAAAGCACTATACAAGTTGTTGTTGAAGCGCCACCTGAGTCTTCTTTAGATTACACATCGTTAAGTATGAATAAAGCAGTTGATACGCTTAAAACGACTGATGGCAGTAAGTTTGTCTGGCAAATCCTAACAGCGGCAGCTGGTTTTGGTGGCGTTGAACTTGAACCATTTGATCAACGCGAAAAAAGTGTGCAAGAAAGCCTACCTGAACTATATGGAAAGCTTGGTCAAGTAAGTGAACTAACCCTTTTACCTATTCTTCCAGCTGCGCTGCCTACCGCAGGTCAATTTGATGTAGAAGTTGTTATCAGAGCAAACGACGATGTTGCCAATATGCGCGGCTTTGCAGAGCAAATTATCGGTAAAGCGTATCAGTCAGGTAATTTCATGTTTGTCGACACAGATCTGAAAATAGACCTACCTCAAACAGAATTAATCATCGACCGACAATTAGTTGCTGATTTAGGGTTAACCTTGTCAGATGTCAATAATCAACTTAGTGTATTGATGTCGAATAACTTTGTTAATCAATACAATGACAACGGCAAAGCCTATCGAGTCATCCCTGTTGTTGATATGGCTGACAAATACAATCCCGAAGATGTCCTTGATTTACAGGTGACAACACCTACGGGTGATTTGGTAAAAGTCTCTTCATTTGCAACGTTGAAAGCGATTACAGGTCCTCGTGTGCTAGGTTCTTTTAACCAACAAAAATCATTTAGAATCTTTGGTGGTATATTGCCTCACGTGACCAAAGAAGACGGTCTATCAGCAATAGAGGACATTGCTGCAGAGCTATTGCCTGCTGGCTACTCAATCGATTACGCGGGTGAATCTAGACAACTTAGAAAAGAAGGAAACACAATGGTCAACGTGTTACTTATTTCTCTTGTTGTGGTGTACTTTGTATTGACCATTCAGTTCAACAGCTTTAGAGACCCGCTAGTTGTAATTTTGGGTTGTGTTCCTCTAGCGTTAAGTGGCGCATTAGGTATTGCATTTGTCGGTTTAACATCAATCAATATTTATTCACAAATTGGATTGATAACCTTGATTGGTTTAATCGCTAAAAACGGTATATTGATTGTTGAATTTGCAAATCATATGCAAGAACAAGGTGCTGATAAGTTAGCAGCAGTAAAATCTGCAGCAGCGACACGATTACGCCCTATTTTAATGACTACGGCCGCTACTGTATTAGGTCACTTCCCACTGGTTCTAGTGACAGGTGCGGGAGCAGAAGCCCGAAATAGTATCGGTATTATACTAGTAGCAGGTATGTTAATTGGTACTTTCTTTACACTTATCGTGTTGCCATTACTTTACCATTGGCTAGCTTCAGATCATCGCAATGCACAAAACTTAGTAGTTGAAAGCAAAGTAGAAACTCAACCAATCGCTGCTTAGTAACCACTCCAGCGCCCAATGATTATGGGCGCTTTCTTCCAATCTATTGAACTAAATCAATATTCTGTTTGAAATTCCCGCGCGAATATTTATTATAGGTCTACACTTAGAGTGACAAAAGCGAGATCTTTTAGCGCTCTAGGCGCATGTTGTTAAGGATTACACATACATCAATAAAGGGAGGGATTCTGATGTCTAATAACTCCAATGGTACTGGTACCGACTCAAACGTAACTCAATTTCCAAATGAGCTATTTCAGCTACGAGATATTCTTTTTGGTGAAGACAAACGAGAATTTCAAGAGCACTTCAAATCGCTTGAAGAAAGTACTAATGAGCAACTGCAGCAATTAAAATCAGACGTTAACAATGAAATAGCAGATCTAAAAGCTTTGATTGAACAACAGTTCGCTAAATTAAGCGAACGACTAGCCGATGTTGATCATCTTCAAGAAGAGCGTTCAAATCAAATTGCTGATAACCTAGATAATACATCTGCAAGGCTTTCAAGCTTCGAACAGCAAACTGAAAAAAATACGGCAACCAATCTTAATCAAATTGAAAAGAGCTTAAATGCGCTGACGCAATCACTTGCAGATAAGCACGAGAGCACCTTAACAAAGATTGCTGAAGTTAGTGACAAGCTGCAAAATGACAAAGCCGATAGAGCTCTCTTATCACAGGTACTAATAAGCGCGGCTCAAAAATTAGAAGAACCAAACGGTTAACCGTTTATTATGCAGGCGAATAAAAAACCTGACGCCGACCTTAGTAATGTTCGCTCCTTATTGTTAGGAGACGACAATGAAGTGGTATTAAAAAGCGTAGAGAAGAACGCACGGCAAATTGTCTCAGATGTGGTTACTGAAGCTATTTACGACAGAGAACGTCGTGATGGCAGCTTGGCACGTACGATAACACCAATGATTGAGTCGTCAATTCAACAAAGTATAGACAACAATAAATCGAAATTTGTTGACTACCTTTATCCGATCATGGGTGGGTTAGTGCGTAAATCAGTAGCGGTATTTTTTGATGGCTTTGTTGAGAAACTCAATTACTTGATTGAGTATGGTTTAACTATTAAAGGCATAAAATGGCGCCTTGAAGCCAGAGCTGCTGGCATCCCATTTCCTCAATATTTGTTATTAAAAACCTTTAAATACCGTGTTGAACAAGTTTTTTTGATTCACAAAGAAACTGGAGCGTTAATCTGTAGTATCCAATCGCCTGGATGCGAATATAACGAACCAAGTTTAGTCGCTTCAATGCTAACGGCCATCAATGATTTTGTCATAGATTCCTTTAACTCACCTCATGCAGAAGGACTACAATCTATTCAGTCTGATAGTTTAACCATTCTAATGACCGGCAGCGATAAAGTTGTCATTGCAGTGGCAGCTACAGGAACAATACCGAGTGACCTAAAAACTAAAATGGATAAGTCACTAGAGGAAATTCACAACCTCTACTCAGAAGCTTTACACAGATTCGATGGTGACGGTTCAGAGCTAGTGAATGCGGAAAATCATTTACAACGATGCATGGTTTCTGAAGTTGATAACAGTATTAAACAAGGCTCAAAAAAGTTCAGTGTCTATTTAATTTTAAGCACCCTGCTACTATTATTCATTGCGTCAACCATACATTATTGGTGGCAAGAAACACATTATATAAATAAGATAAATCAATTAGATAACGAGCCTGGCGTTGAATTATTATCTGCTGAACATGTTGGCTGGAATAGCTTTGCTGTAACAGTATTAAAAGATGAGCAGTCAAGATCCATAGCTGAATTAATAAAGCACGCTCAGCTGGAAGATGTACACATCGATGTTAAGGAAAAATCTTACTTTTCAACCGATGAATTCATTCTAAATAAGAAAGTAGCTCAACTGCTGACCGACCAACCCGCAGTCAAATTCACCTTAAGTGATGGCGTCGTATCATTATCTGGCAATGTTCAATCTCAGAGTATTTCTAGTATCTCTCACAGATTAATGACAGTGCCCGGCATCAATAGAGTCGATACAGTACTTTTGAGAAAGGAGATTAATGTTCTCTTGCCTTCTTTAGCTCAAGAGCAGCTATTGCAGAGTAAATTAGCTAATTTAGCAACGTATTCCTTAACATTTGATGTAGCTAGTTTAACACTTGAACATTCATCTAAATTACTGCTAGACGAAGTTGCAGATGACATCAAATTGATATTAGTGATAGCAGAGCAACAAGGTGTAGATGTCGGGATTATCATTTCTGGTTTTACTGATAACACAGGTAACAAGACCAACAATGCGCAATTGAGCGAAGACAGAGCTCAATTGATTAAGCGTGAGCTCATCAATAGAGGAGTCGATGGAAAAGCGCTACATGCTGTTGGCATAGGCGAATTATCAATTCCTCAAATAGCCGCGCAAAGTCGAAAGGTTATATTTTCTAGCATTCAACTGCCCTCACAAAAAGCAAAGGATTTGCAATGATCAGAAAAAAGATTTGTGTCATTGGCCCATCAGCTGTTGGTAAAACAAGCCTGATTAGAAGGTTTGTAAAAGGTATTTTCACAGATAACTACCTAACCACAATTGGTGTGAAGATTGATAACAAAATAGTACCTACTGATGAGGGTGACGTTGAGTTACTAGTCTGGGACATCGAAGGTACTGATATTTTTTCGGATTTTAATGTTAGATACATTAGAGGGGCAGCCGCTATAATCGTCGTCATTGATTGCAATAGAAAGACGAGTGTTTTCGACGCACTACAACTGATAAATAGCTTAGAAAGTAAACACAACGCCCCTTGTTTTTTAGCTATCAATAAGTGCGACTTAGAAAGTCAATTAGCTGCCGATGATCATAAGTCTTTAGCGTTACAAGGATTCAAATCTACAATCTCAACAAGTGCAAAATCAGGTGAAAATGTAGAGTCTTTGTTTCAAGAGATAGGCACGCTGCTTGTTGAGCAGGAGCGTGCACATGGATAATATTCTTTTAACGTTATTGTCTAATCAAAATGCCTGCTTTTTCAAGAGAACGTCGACCAATCAATATCAACTGCTGCACAAAGCTTCATGGGCGGATCAATTACTCCCCGGCATTATGGTCAATACAGATACACAGCTTGACGGTACTTCACTATTTTTAGATGACTTTATTGAAGAACTAGAACAAGATTGGCTTGAAAATGGCGCACCAATTTTGCATTCAGGTATCTGGTCTGAACAAGCACCTGATGGAAAGATGCTGCGCCTGGAGGCTGAAGCATTTAGATCAAACGATGACGTCTATCTATTGATTAAAAATTTGGCTGAGGCTTTTCAAGAAAAACAAAAGACATTGCAAGCAGCCAGAGAAGCGATCATTTCAAACGAACAGCTACTAAAAGAGCACCATGATTCTCAAGACAGACTTCAAGCGTTAATGAGTCAAACACCAAAAGATGACATGCTTTTTGAAGTACTTTCCAGAGCGGTTCACGAAATGGATGCTGCAATCATTATATGTGACAATAAATATAACAACATCATTGAAAACCCCGCAGCAAAGTTACTGTTTGACGCTCAGCAATTAGCTGAGAATAAAGATAGCATAATTACCGTGCTTGATTTACTTGACCGTCAATATCCAAATTTTGGTGAAGAACTTGCTAAGAATAGCGAATGGAAAGGTGAAATTTGTTGGGTTAAGCCCCCTTTTAATTTACGTTGGCTTAAGCTGTCAGTAATCGCGATTAAAGACCAAAATGGGCATGTACTTCATACTGTCTTTTTACTCACTGATATCACTCGCCTGAAATACCTGCAACAACAAAACGAAAAGATGGAACAGCTTGATCTGCTAACATCGTTGCCTAACAGACAATTTTTTTGGCGACAAGTCACACAACTTATCAAGCAAGAAAGTAGCTTTTATCTCACCTATTTCAACGTTGAAGGATTCAAATTAATTAATGAAGAGCATGGCCATAAAGTAGGTGATGAGATCCTGATTGAGTTGGCTCAACGACTAAAACAGTCTCTCAAAAAGAAAGATGTTATTGCTAGAATAGGTGTTGATGAATTTGCAATTGTATTACGAGATATAGAGTGCCCAGATCAATGTAAAAGAGTTGTTAGGCGCATTCATCAATTACTACAAGTCCCCTTCATTTACGGAGAACTTAACAACTTAAGACTAACACTGAGTATTGGTGTTAGTGCTTCACCAAAAGACGGTACCTCTTGTGGGCAATTGATAAAATGTGCCAGCTCTGCGGCCAAGCATGCTAAACATAAGAAGCATGCCAGTTTTATGCTTTACGATGACTCTTTGGAAAAAGAAATAGCACGTAAACAGCAAATTGAATCAGCCTTATCTAAGGCACTAGAAAAAAAACAGCTGTATCTTATGTTTCAGCCAATTTACCAGGTGGCTTCAAAACACATTGTAAAGCTTGAGGCACTACTTAGATGGCGACATCCTGAGCTTGGCGAGGTTTCACCTGTTGAGTTTATTCCAATTGCAGAGGAAAACGGCCTTATAGTTTCAATTGGCAAGTGGGTAATTGAACAAGCATGTAAAACTGTTAGGGAGCTTTCTAAAGCAGGTATATCGATCGATGTGGCGGTAAATATATCACCCCGTCAGTTCAATGATGCTTCACTACCTTATTTTATCGAAGAGACCATACATAAATATATTGTATCAGCCAAAAATATAGAGCTGGAAATAACTGAAGGTGTTCTCATTCAAGACTTTACCGCCGTATTAAAGCAATTACAGGCACTTAAAGTTATTGGTGTGAGCTTATCTGTTGACGATTTTGGTACTGGCTACAGCTCATTATCATATTTGAAAAAACTACCAATAGATGTATTAAAAATTGATCGTTCATTTGTTCAAGACCTTGCCAGCGACGAGAATGATAAAGCTATTGTCTCGGCTGTCATCGCGATGGCTCACAAATTGAATTTAAAAGTCATTGCTGAAGGTGTAGAAGATGAGCATCAGCTAAGTTATCTAAAAAGTAATCGCTGTGATTTAATTCAGGGTTTTTTGATGAGCAAACCAATTCATGCCAGCGCATTACTCAATTTGCTCACAAATTCGGCTACAAATAAAGTGAGTAAACTAAAATAGGTGTGGTTTCGTCAAAATTTTATTTCACCTTCAAGCTTTAGCCGTTTATAGCTAGATGTTAATCGTTCAACGAGTGCTACATCACTCTTCTTGCTCATTGCTAAATAGACACCGTTCTCATTCAGCAATGTGACTTTCTCTAACTGTTCAACGTTGACATCATAAACCTTTGCTTTCATGAGCTCCTCTTCTGTTAAGACAACCATATCAACTCGCCCAACAATTAATTGCTGCACAGAAAGCCCTCTATGAGTATTAGGAATCAAATTTCTGAAGCCGGCATCCGTCAAAATATGCTGATCAACTCCGTCTCTAGTGACACCAATTTTATATTGACTAAGTTGTATAAGTTGGTTTGTAGAAATCTGATTGTTGGACTTTAGCTTTACAAGATAAGAGCGAATCGGAGGAGCTACCTGCCCGATCCAGTGAAAATGGTTCTCACGCTCGGGCGTTCTAACAATGCTATAAAGAAGAGTATTTTTCTCATTGACCGCTTTTTGGTAACTTCTTGCCCAAGGGTACTGCTGTATTTCATATGTGTAGCCAGAGTCTTTGATTATCTTCTTTACAAACTCTGTCGAAATACCCCGTTGAACACCACTCTCTTCATAGCTATATGGATGCCACTGTGTCGTAGCGACAGTGAGCTTTTCGATAGCAGGAGCTGGTGCTAAAAGTAGCATTGCCAAGCAACATTGTAAGATCAAATTAGCAACCTCTACGTATAATTCATTAAGTGTAGACCATCTATGTGCTTTTTATCTCTTTGAATGCTTAGCGCAGATTTCAGTACCTATTGAGGCGGCGCGTTATTTGAATTCCTAAAAAGCAGCCATGCATTCTATCTCGACTTTGGCGCCTAATGCTAATTCTTTAGCAGCAAAAGCGCTTCTCGCAGGATAGGGTGCTTTAAAATACTGAACATATACACTATTAAATGCTGCAAAATCATTAATATCTGTCAGTATCACCAGACACTTAACAACATTTGACATGTCAAGTTTATGAGAATTAAGCACTCGCTTAATATTTCTTAACGTTTGGTGAGCTTCCGCTTCAACACCACCAGAAGCCAACTTTTTAGTCTCTGGGTTAATCCCTATTTGGCCTGACAAATATAACATGCTATCTACTTTAACCGCCTCAGAAAAAGGTAGTTTAGCGTTTGCGGGCTTCGAATTTAGGAATTCAACCGTGCTTGCATTGACCTTGGTTGGCATTGCAAACACTACAACAGCAATGAGTAAATTTAATATTGTTTTCAAAATTATGCCTCTTTTAATAAATTAGTTAGCTAGATACCCTTTAAGCATAGTTGGCAGTTCCTTAGCTAGCTCTTCAGCTGAATATTGGCAAGCAATGGCAGGTGTGAGGTCTGGATATAATACTTTTTCCATTAGCGCATTGATCATAATAAAAATTACCAAATCTGCCGCTTTCTTTTTATTAGCGACGTTCACCTGACTATCAAAAGCTAAAATCATATCAGATAGCTTGTCGTAAACTTCTGCTCGATTTTCTGCCGTCCCTTTATCTAACAACGATGAATGAAGTCGTGCGTTCAAATGCAGAGTGCGAAAAATGCTTTTTTTAGACACAAAAAACTTTAGTGTTTCACCACACAATTGCTCAAGGGCATCATCTAGAGAAACATAAGTGTTGTTATGCATATGCTCTGCCCATTCATTTAGCTCTACACCAAAGTTTGCGTAAAGTAATGGCAGTAAAGATTCTTTATCCTTAAATCGACGGTAAAAGGTGCCAACAGATAATCCTGCCTTATCAGCCAGTTCTTTTATAGAAATATGCTCGAAAAACTTAGTTTGTAAGCACTCGTGCAAAGCTTCTAATAGTCTTTGCTGACTTTCCAAACTTCTCTTTTGTTTTGGAGCTAAATGATCTGAAGCTTCTTTGGATTGTTTAACCATGTTGAAAAGATGCCGAATAAAATTTCATGTACTTTATTCGGCATTGATTATTAATGCAAACCAACGACGTTCTTGGTTGCATCGACTAGCGCGCGAACGTCATAGCCTATGCCATTCTTAAATACAACAGACATATCTCTTATATTACTTACATCCGAACTTAAATCGCCGTCAATTAGCACCAAATCAGCGTTTTTTCCCATTGAAATTGATCCTATTTTGTTTTCTTTACCTAAGTATTGTGCTGCATTGTAGGTAGAAATTTTGATTGCCTGCTCAACACTAAAACCAGCTTCAACAAGCAATTCAACTACACGCTGATTTGAAAAGCCAGCAATCACACCTCCATAACCCGTAGGATCGGTGCCTGCCATCAACTTACCACCGGCTTCAACAAATTTCTTCTCTAGCGCCATCATCTTTTTAAAGACTACTGGCCACGTTGCATTTTCCTGTTCAGCTATTTTTTGCCAGCGGGATTCATATTGGTCTCTAACTTGAGGAATCAGTGCTTCAAGTGAGCGTTCAGACGCTTTTGGCCTACCCTTAGTAAACGTTTCAAAAACTGGTAATGTCGAGGTAATAGTGACCCCTTTCTTTACTAGAAAGGTAATTAGCTCATTGACCTCTTCAGAATCTATATCTAAGTCGACCAATGATTGATGAACATTTTTCGGACATTCATTCTTCTTCTTGTCTTTTACAAAATCAGAGGCTGCAAAAAAGCCATGTTCAAGATTGTCTATGCCTAATTCTGCTGCTTCTCGATAAGTAATAGAGCAAAGGTGTGCAGTTACTTTATGATTACGCTTATGCGCTTCTTCAATAACCGTTTTTAACTCATCCTGTCGAATATGCATGTATGCCTTATATGACGTTACACCTTCACTTGCCCAATATTCCATCATGTTTTTTGCATTTTCAGCATCCCGCAAAGGTTTTACTTTAAGGATTGGCAATCCAGGCCCATTTAGATACGGCGCTGTCACATCGATATCAGGGCCAATTGATTGGCCATTATTGATCGCATCTCTTAAGCTCAAATCAGCGTATGGGGCAGTAGTACCTGCTGTTCTAATTGTTGTTGCACCGCCGGCTAAATATAGTCTAGGAAAGCTATATAGCATCTCAGTATAGTTAGCCTTGCCTGTTGGGTAGAACATGTGTTCATGCATCATCACTAAACCTGGGATCAATGTCTTACCTTTGCCGTCTATAACGTTAGCAGCATTCGGGATATCAAAACGACCTATTCTCGTGATCACACCGTCCTCAATCATTACTGATCGACGATCCTTCGTCACTCCTCCTAAGCCATCAATAATCTTTACATCGTTAATGACGATTAATTTGTCTTTATATTTAATAAATTGATCATCATTTGCCTGCGCAAGCACGGCAAAAGTAACTAGAAAAATACTAAGTATATGCACTATAGAATTCACTGTTCACCTCTTTGCAAATTAAGTTGATGCAAATGTTATCTTCGAAGATTAAAAATATAAATCCGCATTCACATTAACAACGAACAATAAATGTAAATACAAATTCACATTTAACTTGAGACTTACTAGAAGTAGTCTTTAGTTATAATTGCTCATTAGATATTTAACAAAATTTATTTATTACGAAGACACACTGAATACACTTCGAGAAATAGCTTCATTGAATCGAACAGAGCCCGGAATAGGAATTAATCAACTACTCGCGGCGACTACGAGTGTTAGAAAAAATCTGATTTCTACCGGCAGATTTTGCCTGATATAGTAGTTCATCAGACTGTTTAAGAGCAGTTGCAAGGTCTTTATCTAAAGTACTAAGCCTTGTGCTAAAAGTAATTTTTTGCAATGAATCACCTAATACAAAGGACGTAATATTGATATGCTCAAGCATTCTTTCGGTTTGAGTGACAGCAATAGGTAGTGCACTGTCGAAAAGTTGCACAAACTCCTCACCTCCAAGTCTAAAGATATTCTCCCGTGGTAAGAAACTATTTAATTGATTTACAAACCAAACCAAAACGTCATCTCCAACGTCGTGACCAAATTTATCATTGATTTGTTTAAAATGATCGATATCTACCAAACAAAGTGTGATAGTTTTGTTTTTATTAATATTGTCAGTTCGTTGACGCAAAGCTAGGCGATTAAGAGAACCATTGAGCTCATCTGTTAGCGTTTTATTTTATTGCTATTAAAATACTTCGATACGAACTGCTCCGAAGAAATTATGATTGTTGAGATGGTCTGTGTTTCACTAGATTTTCGGACTTCTTGCAAACATTAAATCCAAGTGTAGAGTATTAGATACAAGCCAAAAAGGCTCAATAGAATTGAGCCTTAGATGCCTTTACTTCGCTTATAATCCCTTTCTTTTCCTACTGATTAGAATAAAGGTGGAGGTTAAAAATATCATTAATGTGCTAGGTTCGGGGATCTGAGCTAATCGAGTACTAGTAGCAATAAATAGTTGTTCGTAACCATTATTGAGGTTCTTGCCAAAACCAGACAAGGCACCAGAACAAAGCTCATCTTCCGCATCATTTGAGAACAATAAAGGATCACAGCCAAGTCTTAAATCAATATTCATGGTGTAAGACATCATCTCTTGCGCTGAAAGGTTTGAAAATAGGCTAAATAACTCATCATTCAGCTCTGGAAACAGCACCGCATACGCCACCTCATCAGCACCTAAGTTATGATTAACTGGACCTTGGCTCACAGGTAAAAGTCCTGAACCATCACAAGGAACTGGAACGGGAACTAGGCCGTCTGTATTGATACAAAGTGGGCCGCCAGATAGGACATAATCTGTGTCATCATTCGTTCCGCCATCGGGACCAGATCCGTCCGAAGTATATGAAGTTACATCACCTAAAAAGGTACCACCGCCCCCCTCTGAGACTAAGTCATATTTGCTGTTGTTATTAGTAAAGTCATAGACGGAAAATACTTGGCCCTGATCATCTGTTAACGTTATTTGCATCCAGGCAGCTAAACTCTGTAAATTAGCGCCATTCAAATTATTATTGTTAAACATGAATATCATGTCATCGCCTAACAAATAACCATTAAGAGCTGCTAAAGTCGTATCCCAAGTATCTGTAGAATCTCCAAAAAAGTTACTTAACTGATTAGGATCAGTTTCTGTGCCTGTGCTGAAAAAATTAGAACCCGAGACACCAGATGGCGTAGCATAAGCATTGTCCATTCCAGCATAATTTGTATTAACGTCGGTACCTGATGCGCCAGTGGCAACTACTACTAAGTCCTTTATATGGCCGGGGGTCGAAGGAACATAAAAAGGACAGCCAGGAGACGTACAACCATCTTGAATCTGAGCGATAGGTAGTGAGTAAGACTGTCCATCACCATATTGAACATATCCAACATTACTTAGGTCAATGAGCCCAGAATGAGCATTAAAACTAACCAATAGTAACGCCGCCTTAATTACTGCTATATAAGAAAATTTCATAAACACTTCCTTGAAGTAAACTAAATGAAATAGCATTAGAAAACATGCATAATTAATTCCCTTTCATGTAACCCTATAAAATTAAAAGTAATAGTAATTACGTAAAACACCTACCACTACACAACTGTATAATTTTTCGACACCTTAAAAATTTGGCCCCCTACCCCAACTAAACAGCTAGTTCTTCACAAATATAGGGCTTTGGTTCTAATAAATAGACAAAGTTATCATTTGAAATACCAGTTATGGGTAACAACGACGTTCAGCAAGATACGCTACATAATGAGTTGCTTAAAAAGCGACTCATATCTTGTAGAGAAATAGGTGACTGGCACAGAAGTGTGCTAGTGCAATGGCGTTAAATCATACTCCTGCCAAAGAGACTTGAAGAGTTGCTCTTTCTCCATCGCTTTCAACATATTTTCAATGTACTCTGGTTTGATATTCTTATTTTTTCTAACAAGCACTGTGTGTTCGTAGGTTTGGTCAAATTTATCAGAAATAAGCAATTTTTCTTTGTCTTGGGGATATTTCTGAAAGTGGAAGTTTAAATACTCTTTGGAAAGAACAGCGATGTGTCCTCTATTATGGAGAATCAATTCAAGGCTTTGTCTTTGGCCATCAGTTTGAATCATGTGGAAGTGTTTGTTTAGGTAATTAAGATCCGTCTTAAAATCTGCAAACCCGTAGTGATAGCCAAGTACGCCAATCATGGTTTTGTGCTTAAAGTCAGAAAAGAAGGTTTGATCTCGATTGTCTTTAGCTAATGCTACATATACTTCGTGCCCCGTAACAAAAGGCACCGTTGATTCAACAGGAAAACCTTGCCAGCCCCACTCTTTACTTTCAAAGATAAGCATATCAAATTTGTGCTTCTTAAAGTCGTGATACCGTCGCCTAGAAGTAGTTGGTACGGGCACAAACTCATATTGGCTCTGAAAAGCATTCATTTTAGCAATTACCTGTTTAGTGATACCTTCAATATCTTCACCAACAAAAGCGTAAGGAGGAAAGTCGTAAACACCCACTTTGACTTTTTCTGCTGCTTCAGACGCAAAAGAACACAACATCCATATCAATAAAATACAATACTTCATTCGCCGATATCTTCATTCCACAATTCTGGTTTATCACGCATAAAGTCGCTCATCAATTGTTTACACTCAACTGAATCAACTAATTCTATCTCAACACCGCGAGATTTCAGCAGCGCCTCTTCTCCCAGAAAACTTACGTTTTCACCGATGACGACCTTAGGAATACCATACAACAATATTGCACCTGTGCACATAGAGCAAGGCGACAAGGTTGTATAAATCGTACTTTCTTGGTACACACTTGCAGGTTGACGACCAGCATTCTCTAAAGCATCCATTTCACCGTGTAAAGTAGGGCTTCCTGTTTGAACACGCTTATTATGTCCCCTGCCGATAACCTTCCCTTCATGCACTAAGACAGAACCGATGGGAATACCTCCTTCAGCCAAGCCTTGCCGAGCTTCTTCAATCGCAGCTTGCATAAATTTATCCATGGTATTGCTCCAATATTGGTAATAACTTTTTCTACTCTTGTTAGTTTAGAAGCAATTTCGAAAAATAAACAAATATAACCGAAAATTATCACCTACAAATAAGTAGTTAGCCAATTTCTAACAAATTTAGTCTAGACCGTGACTACTCTTAATCTCTTCAATCAATGCAATTGCTAATGGCGTTGTCGTATTACTCTTAGATGAAATAAGCATAACGGGTATCTGATAAGAGTATATTTGAGGAAGTATCGATTTAAAAAGTCCTTTATCCACCCAATAATTAGCGTAATGCTCAGGCAAATAGCCGATGAATTCCCCTGAAAGGATCAAATGCGCAATGCCTTCATCATGGTAAGCTGCCGCACTATTTTGATAGTTCAGACCATCATTTCGCACCTCTTTATCACGCATGTAATTACTTGTGATCACTTCGGCTGACTCTAATAACTTTTCAACTTCGGACGGTTTGCAATTAAACAGAGGGTGTTCTTTGCCACAATAAAGGTAGTTCGTTTCATTATACAAAGGAAAGTAATCTAGTCCTCTAATATGATGGCGGCTGACACCAAGGCCAACGAGCGAACGACCATTAACAACAGAGGTTTCAACCTCTCTCGCTTCACAAACATTGATATCAAATTGAATATTATTACCTTTGGCTTTTAGTGAAGATATAGCCTTAGCGATACCACAACGCGGGTCACTTACAAGAGTATCGATAGTTGCTATTGTTGCACGACCAGATAACTCATCTTTGGAACTAGCCACAGTAGAAGTAAATGCTTCACACTGCTGAAGCAACTCCAAGGACGCCTGATAAGTCACTCTGCCCGGCTCTGTTAGCTCGAAGCCACTCCTACCGCGTTTACAAAGTTTCAATCCCAGTCGAACTTCTAAGTCCGATAAATGAGAACTAATCGTTGAACGCCCTATGTTAAGTCTAGATTCCGCAGCAGATAAGCCACCACACTCAACAATAGCAACAAATATCCTTAATAAACGAAGGTCAACGTCATGAACTTGCATCGGCAAAACCCTTTAGTTTGATAAAACCGGAATGAATTACGATTATTATGCATCTATAAAACATCATGAACAAGCTAAAATGATTTCACTAATAGCAGAACCCTGCTTATAAAACCTAGATATTGAGGAGCATTGAGATGACGTTTAAATATGGTATCGACCGTCTAAATCTTGATATTGTTAATGGTATTGCCGATGGCAGTATCAAGGCAGAGCTTAGCCAAGAAGCAATCGAAAAAATTAACACAAGTCGCCAACGTGTAGAGAAAATGGCGGCATCGGATGAAGCGGTATATGGTATAAATACAGGCTTTGGTCCACTATGCGATACACAAATCACCCCTGAAGAAACCAACCTTTTACAAAAAAACCTACTGATAACTCATGCTGTAGGCGTTGGTGAACCAATTGCTAAAGCCATCTCAAAATTAATGCTAATCACTAAAGTTCATGCGTTGAGCCAAGGTTACTCTGGTATCCGTTTAGAAACCGTTGAAAGAATGTTGGCGTTTATCGAACTTGATTTAATCCCTGTTGTACCAGAGCAAGGTTCAGTGGGTGCATCAGGTGATTTAGCGCCGCTTTCACATCTATTTTTGCCACTATTAGGTGAAGGTGAATTCTGGCAGGATGGCAAAATAGTACCTGCAGCTCAAGCGCTAAAAGAGAACAGCCTAGAGCCAATGGACCTGCATGCTAAAGAAGGTTTGGCACTGATCAATGGTACTCAATTTATCTTATCGCATGCTATTACTGGCTTAACTAAGATGCGCTACTTACTCGATTTAGCTGATTTAGCTGGTGCTATGAGTATAGAAGGTATGCAAGGCAGTGAATCGCCATTCAGAGAAGAACTACACGCAACACGTCCATTCCCAGGCAACGTAGAAGTAGCGGCTCGTATGAGAAGCTTCTTTAAAGACTCTGAAAATATGGCTTCACATACAGATTGTGACCGCGTTCAGGATCCTTATTCACTAAGATGTATTCCGCAGGTCCATGGTGCATCTCGCAATGCATATAACCACCTAAAAGAACTTGCTGAAACAGAAATGAACTCTGTAACTGATAACCCAATTGTTATTAGTGACGAAGAAGCTATCTCTGGCGGCAGTTTCCACGGCCAACCACTAGCAATGGTGCTAGACTACGCTTCTATCGCCGCGGCTGAATTAGGTAATATTTCAGACCGTCGTTGTTATTTGTTGTTAGAGGGTTTGCACGGTTTACCGCGCCTATTAACGACATCAGGTGGTCTAAATTCAGGCATGATGATCCCTCAATACGCTACAGCTGCACTTGTAACGGAAAACAAATCACTTTGTTTCCCACCATCTGCTGATAGTGTTCCAACATCGATGGGTCAAGAAGATCACGTATCAATGGGTAGCATCTCTGGTCGTAAGCTAAACCAAATCTTAGGTAATTTAGAAAAGATCTTTGCAATTGAGTTAATGTATGCAGCGCAAGCAATCGACTTTAGACGCCCTAACAAGTGTTCAGATATCATTGAGAAAAACTTTGACGTGATCAGAGCGAAAGTAGCTAAACTTGTAGAAGATAGACTATTGAAGCCTGATATCGATGCAATTATCACATTAGTTAAAGCACAAGCTTTCACTGTTAACTAAGGGAGAATAAATAATGAGTTTTAAAGACGTAATTAAGCAAGGTATCCCTAGTGAATTGCCAGCAGCTAAACCATATCCTGCTGATGCGAACCGTGCGCCTAAGCGTAAAGACATTTTATCTGTTGAGGAAAAACAGTTAGCTGTAAGAAACGCGCTACGTTACTTCCCAAAAGAATGGCATCAGGAACTAGCGATTGAATTTGCTCAAGAATTAAAAGATTTTGGCCGTATTTACATGTATCGCTTTAAGCCAAGCTATGATTTGAAAGCGCGTTCAATCTCTGATTACCCAGCTAAATGTGAGCAAGCTGCGGCTATCATGCTAATGGTTGATAACAACCTAGATCCGGCAGTAGCGCAGCATCCTGAAGAGCTAATCACTTACGGTGGCAATGGTGCGGTTTTTCAAAACTGGGCGCAGTACCTCTTAGCAATGAAGTACTTAAGTGAAATGGAAAGTGATCAAACACTTCATATATACTCTGGTCACCCGATGGGCTTATTCCCATCTTCAGAAGATGCGCCGCGTGTTGTTGTGACAAACGGTATGATGATCCCTAACTACTCTCAACCTGATGATTGGGAGAAGTTCAATGCATTAGGTGTTACTCAATACGGTCAGATGACGGCTGGTTCATTCATGTACATTGGCCCACAAGGTATTGTGCACGGTACAACAATTACCGTTATGAATGCTTTCCGCAAAGTATTAAACAAAGGTGAAAGTCCACAAGGTAAGATTTTCCTTACTGCTGGTCTAGGCGGCATGAGTGGTGCTCAGCCTAAAGCTGGTAACATCGCTAACTGTATTACAGTATGTGCTGAAGTTAATCCAAAAGCGGCGATCAAACGTCATGAGCAAGGTTGGGTTGATGAACTAGTTGACAACATGGACGACTTAATTGCACGTGTTCAAAAAGCGCAAGCAAATGAAGAAGTAGTATCGATAGCCTTCATCGGAAACATTGTTGACGTATGGGAACAGTTCTACGAACAAGAGATTTTTGTTCACTTAGGTTCTGACCAAACTTCATTGCATAACCCATGGTCGGGCGGCTACTACCCTGTAGATATCAGCTATGAAGAATCAAATCGTTTAATCCGTGAAGAACCAGAAGTATTTAAAGAGAAAGTGCAGGCTACGCTTAAGCGTCATGCTGATGCTGTTAATAAACATACTGCTCGTGGTACATACTTCTTCGACTACGGTAACGCATTCTTATTGGAAGCATCACGCGCTGGCGGCGATGTTATGGCTGAAAACGGTATCGACTTTAAATATCCTTCATACGTACAAGACATCTTAGGCCCTATGTGTTTTGATTACGGATTTGGCCCATTCCGTTGGGTTTGTACGTCTGGTAACCCTGAAGATTTAGATAAGACTGATGCAATTGCTGCAAAAGTGCTTAACAAGATCATGGAAGAGTCACCTGAAGAGATTCAGCAGCAAATGCAAGATAACATCACGTGGATTAACGATGCTAAGCAGAACAAGCTAGTTGTTGGTTCTCAAGCACGTATTCTATATGCAGATGCACAAGGTAGAATGGAAATTGCAAAGGCATTTAACGATGCTATTAACAATGGTGAAATTGGTCCAGTAGTACTTGGTCGTGACCACCACGATGTTAGTGGTACAGATTCTCCTTTCCGTGAAACGTCAAACATCTATGACGGTAGCCGATTTACAGCAGATATGGCTATTCACAACGTTATTGGTGACAGTTTCCGTGGCGCTACTTGGGTTTCAATCCACAATGGTGGTGGCGTTGGCTGGGGCGAAGTTATCAATGGTGGTTTTGGTATGTTACTAGATGGCTCAACAGCGTCAGAACGTCGTTTGAAATCAATGCTATTATTTGATGTGAACAACGGTATTGCACGTAGAAGCTGGGCACGAAATGAGGAGGCTAACTTCGCTATTAAACGTGAAATGGAACGTACTCCTAAGCTTAAAGTTACTTTAGCAAATAACGTTGAAGACGATATTCTAACTAAATTATCGTTCTAGTAAGTTAAAGAAGTCTTACAGGCCAGATATTCTTCCTAGTGGATATCTGGCCTTTTTTATTATTGGCTATCTTTGATTTTACTGACGAGTGAATCAGGTTAAAATGACGTAACCTTTCGAAGCTCACTTAATATTAGTTTAGATAATGTCCCTTGCTACTCAACGACTAGATAAGTTTTTGTCTACATCCCGCCAAATATCAAAAGGCGACGTGCGCATTCTACTTGCTCAAAAGCGCGTATTTGTTAATGACCAATTAGCTCAGGGGATCGAGCAAAGAGTAAACAAATTCAGTAAAATATCCCTTGATGGCGAAGTTTTGCAAGAGAATCGCGCTCACTACGTTATGCTTCATAAACCAATAGGTGTTGTATGCGCTACCGAAGATGACAAACACAAAACGGTTATCGACCTCTTAGATTTTGAATTTAGGCACGAGCTGCATATTGTTGGACGCTTAGATCTCAACACATCAGGTTTAGTCCTACTAACCAATGATAGCCGTTGGTCAGAAGCGATTACTAAACCTTCAAGAAAGATTGAAAAAACCTATCAAGTCACCTTAAAACACCCGCTCGATGAGAGTTATATTAACGCCTTCAAGGCAGGAATGTATTTCGAGTATGAAAATATTACGACTCAACCATCTAGGTTGAAAATACTGGCACCTAATAAAGCCGAAGTAATTTTAACCGAAGGGAAATATCATCAGATTAAGCGCATGTTTGGTCGCTTTCGAAATCAAGTGCTTGCTTTGCATCGCAGCCAAATAGGTTCGCTCAATCTAGACCAAAATCTCCTCCCTGGACAAAGTCGCCTTCTGCTTGCTAGAGAAATAGATTTGTTTAAACCCCAACAATAGCCAGATACACACCATCTAAAAAGGCGTCTCTAAGATTTAGCGTCTAATATCCCTTTGCATTTTAAATGAATTAAAATAGGCGTTCTCCAATACCTCTTCAGAAACGCCAGGCGTGTGAGCTTGAATCGCATTAAAGTAAGCTTCTGACGCAATAGCTTTTTGTAATGCTTTATTAAAATAGGTAATAAATTTAATGTTGTCGGCTGTCTTTTCACACATTAGATAACCCAATGTAAACATGTTCTCATTAGGCAAAGGTAAACTATACAGTTCATTGTCAGATATGTATGGCCAATAAGTAGCGACATCTGCCGGAAATTCAATAAGGGCATCAATATCGTTTCCATCGCGCAATGCCACTAGCCTTTCACTAGGAAATTCGCTTAAATGAATCACACTTTCACCATTAATATCCTTTATTGCGTCATCTAATCGACTGTTTAATAATCTAGCTTTAGGTAAACCTAGCGTAAAACTTCCCTTCTCAATGATATCTTCTAGTGCGCTATTCTCAAAGTAATCAATCTTTTTTCGTGTGTATAACCTAGGCGAGAAATACAAAGAAAATGGAGAAGAAACGAGGTATTCTTCTTCTCTCTTAGGTGTTAACACTTTATTAGCCAGACAACCACTTTTCATAGGAATATCTTCTCTTCCTTGATAATTTGCTCCAACAAATTCAACATGATAACCGTTTAATTGAGACAAAATAATTCGATATAGTTTAGCCTCTAAAGACTGTGCATTATCAGTGTTATAGAGCCTAAGTAGTGACTTATCATTGGTACTAATAGTTATAACTGGAAGGTCCGAGTTGAAAGAGTCAAACTGCGCGTGTTGATAATCTGATTGATATAAAGCCTTTAACTTCCCACTAGTGCGAAGAGCAAGCATAGCGTCATCAAATTTCTTTGCTAGCATTTTTCCTTTTGTAGTTGATTTAAACGCAACATAAATAGGCCTAGCAGGCACAAGTTCGATGCTTTCCAATTTTTTACTTAACTCTTTAGGAACGTTATAACTAAAATCTACAAACGCATCTATTCGATCATACATTAGTAGTTGAAAGCCACTTTTAACCGTCCTAACGGGGTAAGCATCATGAGTAAAATCTATATACTTCTCAAAATCATAGCCGTGTAACCAAGAAAGCGTAGTTCCTTTTAGATGTGATAGGTGTTTAAAATTGTGCTTATTTTTTTTGTAGAAGGCTAAAATTGGATAATCTCTATCAAGGTGCCACATAGAGAAATGAGCTGAAGGTGTATCTTCGGGAGCAACACCAACTACCATGTCGAACGGTGTGCTATCAAACAATGACGTCATTCTATTGTATGACGTAAAATCAAATATTAAATCATCTTCGGCGTATATTGTTTTTAGAAGCTCTATATAAACACCAGTACCATCAGGATTAGTATACCCATCCCAATGTGTAACCCCCACCTGGATTTCAGCTTTAGCTGGCTGAAAAGCTAACAACCAAGCAAATAATACTAGTATTTTCAAATAGCGACTCTATTTTCTCAGATTAACCCTTTTTAAACATAGCAGCGATAAATTCACTTTGCTACATAAAGGTATCAGCTAAATTTATTTAGCTGATACCTTTAGAGAACAACATAATATTTAATCCCGACAACTTATTAACCGTGATCAATGTTTGCCAGTATTTTATCTATACGTAAAAATAAAGATTTAAAATCAATGGGTTTAGTAAAGAAGTCATTAATACCAAGTTGAGCTGCCTTGTCACGATATTCGACGGTTGCATGAGCAGTTAAAAAAACGATAGGCAAGCCGTTAAACTCTCGGGATTCGACAACTTCTTTGGCCACTTCAAGCCCGTCCTTTTTAGGTAAACCAATGTCGAGTAAAACAAGCTCGATAGTCTTATCACTCTTGATAATGTCCAGCGCTTCTTCCCCATCAAAGGCTTGGAGAACGTCATATCCTCTCATTTGCAACCTCTCGGTTAACATCATCTGGTTTATTCTACTATCTTCAACTGATAATATTACTGCCATGTTTATCCTTTAATGGGTATCTCTACGGTAAACGTACTACCTTTACCTAATGTGGAAACCAAAGACAACTCTCCTCCCATCATTTCAACATAACTCTTACTAATGCTCAATCCTAAGCCAGTACCTTGCCTTTCTTTGGTGATACTCTCATCAACTTGTCTAAAAGCTGTAAATACATATGCTTGTTCATCTTCACTTATACCTATTCCGCTATCAGCTACTTGAATGGAAATGTGAGGACCATTTGCTTTAACAGTTTGTTCTAGGGTTACAATAATTGCACCGCTGTTGGTATATTTAATCGCATTGGATACTAAATTAAGCAATACCTGTTTAAGTTTTTGTTTGTCCGCGACAACAACTTGTCCGCCAGCAAGCATTTGAAAGCTCAAATCATTGTTAAATTCGTTTGCCATTGTTTGTAAGATTTCACAAACTTCTTTAATTAAGAGATTAATATCAAAAGAGGAAATCTCTAACGTCATTTCTCCAGCTTCAATTTTGGCAAAGTCTAATGTATCACTGACAAGGTCGCTTAAATGCTGGCCTGAAGATATTAGCTGCTTTATAAAGCCTTTTAATTTTTTATCGGAATCATAATTAAACTCAATAAATTCTTCTATCAACTCTGCCAGTCCAATAACCCCATGCAGCGGCGTCCTTATTTCATGATTAATATGCGCTAGAAATTCACTTTTTGCTTGATTAGCTTTTTCAGCAGCTTCTTTAGTTTTAACCAATTCATCAACAACCTGCTTGTTCTGCCGATCAATACGGTAAGCCTCTATAAGTTGAGCACAAGTCATTAGAAAGGGGTTGAGAAATTCAACTATTTCGGACGAGTATCCGTCGGGTCTATTTGCAATCCCTACCATACCAACAAATTTATCGGCTAGGTGAAACGGCACACCCAAGAAATGATTAAGAGCAGGATGTCCTTCAGGTATTCCACCCGCTCGTTTGTCATCTTTAGGCGAGTTAGCGATAACAACTTCTTCTGATGTTATGACGTGCCCAAAAAGCGTTTTTAAATTAAAAAACTCTAAACCATATGGTGCATTCTCTTCGTAAAATGTTCGAGTTTCGTCACTCCAAGCAATATTAGTGAGCGCGTGTGTTTTGAGAAAAGGACTACCATCTTCTTGATATTTTATTTCGCCAATGAAGCCATACTCACTGTTAGTAAGCGCAAGCAAACTACCTAACATATCGTCAAAAAGTTCTGTTGCACTAACACGTCCAATATATTGTGACTGGGCTTTTGCAATAGCCGCAAGTAACTCCCTTTCGTTCAATGCTTTCTCCACCATAATGTAATTAACTCAACTATAGGAAACATAGAGAAAAAAACAAATTGTCGGCATTGAATAAATAACAATCACTTTAATGAACTTAAACATATTTATTGCACAATTGGTCGCTATCATCTGTTGAAAATATATCGCCCCCTATTTAAAAAGATGAGGCATCAACTGTTATGACATTTAAAAACCTCTTACTTACCCTATTTATCACACTTAGTGCAGTGAATAAGGCTAACGCTACATTGCTTATATTTAACGACAGAGAAGCATTTGAACAAGCAGTCAGCTCACCTTTAGATTTTGATGGTTTTAATGACAGCGCATTGACTACCGTTGACCTTTCCAGTGGCACTAACTTTCACAAATACCGCACGACTACTAGTCACGTAAGTGAAGGTGAAAAAGCACTTTCAATTAGAGAGCGAGATATATTCACAGTGAGTTTTGACTATGATGTGTTTGCTGTTGGTTTTGACGTCAATGAACTAAATGCAACGTCACTTAACTATGTCGACGATATTGGCAATGAAATTTTAGCTGCTTTAAAGGTAACAGATGTTTGGAATGCTAGTACTTTTTTTGGTGTGATCAGTGATAGCGCTTTTAGATCATTTTCATTAGTAGGAAATGGCGACCCTAACCTTAATGCAACGTACGGCTTTGATGCGCTCTCTTATACCGCAAGAGTGTCAGTTCCAACACCTACCACCATTATTCTGTTCATAAGTTCCTTGGTAATTCTATTAATGTCAACACGTAGTAGAAGAATAAAAAAGTAGCAAGGTTAAATAGTCTAACTTAGTTTATTAAAACCAAGTTAGGCTGTTATTTATTACGTCGCCCCTTTTATAGCCATTAGCTATTCGCCTTTACATAACGTTTAGCATTTTCTTCGTTACCAAAAAAAATTTCAATTAGCGAATAGGCTTTTGTATATGCATAACTCGGCTTGCCCTTGGCATCTGAAATATATGATAGCCAGTTGACGACCACATAGCATGGAGGCTTTGTACAAAAACGTTTTTTGGGATTCATATGTCGCTTTGGCGGAGTTTAAACATTACATACACAGCTTCTGCTTGAGCTTTGTTTTTTGTCAACTTCACTGCTTCAGCCATTACACTTGCATCTATGTTATTGCTTAATACGTCAGAAATTATTGCTTCATACTTTGGATGTTTTTTTAACTCAGACAAACTTCGTCTATCCATCTACTAACTCCTTTTATCAAGATGCAGACAACTGTACGTTATCCAAAGACGATTAAATCAAAATATTTGAAACATTTCCTGAGGGAAAACACCCAATTCGAAGAGACATGCAAGAGTACAAAGGACTAATAAATTCTCTTTTTATGACGGTTTGATTGGTAAAGCTCGTTCCATTTTAAATTACGTGCCAACTGCCTAGATCTAAGTTCTCTCACTCTCTGCTTTTCTTTTTTATCTTCTAACCATGCAACAAACACCATAGCAGCGCCCAGCAGTAACAATAAAAAATCTGTCCCTAAGTTAAAGGCTCCAGACCAGATAGATGCTAAAAAAAATATACCTACAAAAAATAGCGTGACTTTCATCATATATGCCTACCAAGATGTCTAGAATGAATACAGCCCTTATGGGCTATTAACCGCTATTAATCTATCAAGATAAGGCGAGAGTGACATGAGGGAAACTACTCATTTTAGCGGAGAGATGAAAGGGGTTAACTAGTTTTTGAGTTAGAGGCTCTCCGTTTCTAAGAATTCGAAAGCCACCCTTGCTTTTGAGCATAACGAGTTAGTTCAACTGAATTCTTTAATTCAAGTTTTTGCATCAAATTATATCTGTGGTTTTCAACGGTCTTGGCCGAAAGTGATAGTTTTTCAGCGATTTCGTTTGTACTCAATCCTGCAACAATAAGATCCATTACCTGGAATTCCCTACTCGTCAATTTGGGCTGATTGAAAGTCAGACTTTCTTTCACTGTAGCAGAATAAACTTGCTCACCTGTTAGCACTTTTTTAATAGCAGATATCATTTCTTGCGCTGACATTTCTTTCATCAAAATACCATCGGCATTGGCAGATACCATTTGCTGAAAAAGGCTCGCTGAATTGACTCCGGTCAACGAAATAACCTTTGTATCGGGATATCGTTTCTTTATAAACTCTAACGCTGAGATAGAGCCGCCGCCAGGCATGTTGTAATCGAGAATAACAAGGTCAGCAGAACATTCTTTAACAACGCTTCTTAACATTTCAGCGTTGTCCACTTCTGCGACAATTTCAAAGTTTGGTTCTATTTCTAGCATCATTTTGAGACCATCCCTAAATAAAATATGGTCGTCGGCAATGACTATTCTCACGTGTTTTTCCTTTATTACAACAACCCTGTTGGCTCTATCTTTACATAACGAATTATTGAGGTACCTAAGTTCCCACTGATATAAATCGCATTTTCACTAAACTTATCCAGAGAAGCACAAAAAGTAGTATTCCCATCGAACCACCGCCACTTTGTTCACGCTCAATCTCAAATTGCGTCGTAGCAACTGCGATGTCATTTCCATCTGAAACTGTAAGCTGAATCTTTACTAGACCCGCTTCAATGGTATTGGGAATAGTAACCAAAATTTGTGGAGTATCATTACTTTCAAAGCTTACTATAGGCCCAGATATTTGTTCCCAAGAGTAGCTTAAAACGTCTCCATCATCATCTCGTGCAACGGCTTTAATGATTAGTGTATCATTATTGCTAACGCTATTGTTATGGTTATTAATGACAATAGTAGGTACTTGGTTAACTTGGTGAACTACTACCTCTATTTCATGTTTACTCTTATCGAATCCATCATCAACAGATAGCTCAAAGACTAGCGTTTCATTTTGTGTCACAGAAGGGCTATTAAAAACCAATATGCTGGTTGAGTAATCAGCTAGCTCAACTGTCGTTCCAGATAATTGAGTCCATTGAAAAGCCAAACTATCACCTTCAGCATCCATTGTGTTTGATGCGTCGATCGTGATTTCAGCTTGTTCATTGACATCAATGCTTGTGGGTAAGTCGATGACAGGTGCCTGGTTTATCTTCTCAATTGCAATAACACCTGGATCAGTTACAGACCCATTTGCTCTTAGATCAAAATCGTTTGCGCCACCGTCTTCAATCAGCACCTGAACACAGTTGTCACCTGCTGTTAACCCTGTGGTGTAACTTACATGGCCGGGCACAGGGCAATTGCCATTTTCGTCAATTTTCGAAGAACTAATACTATTTTTTCCATCGTCTATAAAACTAAACCAACCTTCAATTGTATTATATTTACGATAGACAGCGCCTTCAGGCAGTTGCTGACCTTCGGATAATGGAATAACAACAGCCGCTGAATCACCAACTTGCGCTAGTCCATCAATCGTGAAGTGAAATATTGGTGACAAAAATTCAAAATGTGCATCGCGAGTATCAGCGCCATACTCACCAATCAAGTTAGCTAATTCAGCCATAGTTAACCAGCCATATTGGCTGTCAGAACCCATACTTACTCTTACAAGCGGGCCTAGAGATAGATTTAAGCCTGGTGTTGTTTGTATCGGCGCCGCAGCATTTCCGATTGGCAAGTAAATAGGTGCGTTGTCATTGTCTATATAGTCCAAAATTCCATCGCCATCATTGTCTGCATAGCCTTCCTCACTGTCTTTCAAACCATCAGCATCACTATCTAACTCTGTGCTTAACTCAGGTAAATGTTCAACAAAAAGTAGGATTCTTTGAGTAATAGATAAAGCATCCTCTGTATTTGACTCCGTAACGATAATATCAACAGCGTAGATACCCTCTACCAACTCGCTTGGATCAAACTCGTAAGTCAACGAATTATTTGCATCTGTTAGCTCAGAGCTAAATGCCTGCCAAAAGATATCATGCTGGTCTTCGCTATTTATATCTTCGATCGTTGCACTTATGGTTACCATCCCATTTTCAGGGTCTATGATAGCGACGTTGCTATTGTTTTGTCTGACTTGCAGCTCCAATCGAGGTGCTACATTATTGTTGATTACAATAAATTGAAGCTGATTTAAGTGACCAATAAAAGCATTGGATGCTCCTAGTAGATTGAGTGTAACAACATCATCTTCACTTACCTCACTTGGAATATTGGCGAATAACAATTGCTCTGTACCTGCGGTGATAGATATAGATGATTGCTCAGTTACCTCGCCATTAATATCAATTCCATAACGTACTTCAACAGGGTACTCGCTTGCAGTACCACTTAGAATCACCGGTAACTTAACCTTCCCACCTGGTGCAACGTATACCGTTTTTGGAATTTGAACTTCAGGTGTAATACTTACCGATAAATTAGCTAGCACTTCATTTCCAGAAAGGTCTGTAGCAATAAGCTCAATATCGTGTTTGCCGGCTAATAATCTATTGCCAGATAATGGAGAAACAGTTAACTCCCCGTCAACAAGGTCAAAAGCTTGAATATTTAAGTCACTAGAGATATCCGTTAGCCGCCCTTTTGCATTCAATGTTAATGAACCAAACGCCTCAATGATAGGTGCTGTCGTATCTACGATTTCTAACTTTTGCTGCTGAATCGTCTGATTTCCAGCATAATCTGTAGCCGTCCAATTGATGATGTATTCGCCTAGAGCAAGTGGTCCAGAATAATCAGAGGAGATCGTAGGCTGATTAATGTTATTGTCGCTTACTTCTGGGCTAACTAAAGAAACATCTGTTAATGGCCCAGTTGCTTCAATGATAATGGGGTCGATGTCCCCGATAACAGGCGCTTGATCATCACCAACATGTTCATTTAATGGCTCTGCGTCATCTTCATCAACGATGCCATCATTGTCATCATCTATATCTGCATTATTCCCAATACCATCATTGTCTGTATCGATTGTTTCAGTACTGTCTAAAGGTAAGTCGTCTTGTGCATCATTAATACCGTCATTGTCTGTATCCTTTTTGAAGATATCTGTACCTAAATTATCTTCTTGCTCATTTGTTAAGCCATCATTGTCAAAATCTTCGTTGTAATATGCACTAACGTTAATAGCAAATGAAGGCAGCACCACAGCTGGTGCAGTGCCATCAGACACAGATATAGCGATATTATTGTATACTCCGGCAGCGTTTCGCCCGGGAGTACCGAATAAACGACCAGAGCTATTATTAAAGTTCGCCCAACTTGGCTTATTTGCGATACTAAACGTTAAACTATCCCCATCTATATCGTTGGATATAGGTGTAAAATCGTATTTTAGGTTTTCAGCAACCGATGTAGCTGGACTACCACTGATTGTAGGTGCACTATTTGGTATTGCGGCATAAAGCTCAATTCCATAAGTATCCTGAGTAGCCTGAAAAACAAGCTTGTTATTAATAACAGTTAGATGCCTTGGCGAACTGCTAGATGAACCAGAGTATATATCTACGGCCAAACGAGGAGGGTTAACTCCGTCATAAAGATATAGCTCTGTACCTGTTGCAATTTCATACGCTGAAAAAAACAAGGAATCATTAAGTACAATTAGGTCATTTGGAAAACTTCCTCCTATACCACTATTTAAGTCTGCTAGCATATTTGGAGGGTTGATGCCGTCATATACAAATAGCTCTCGACCGTTAACACCGTCGTCTGCCGAGAAATATAGCCTGTTATTTAGCACGGTAAAGTTGGATAAACTGCTACCTGGTGAACCACTCCAAATATCAGCAACTAAACTTGGAGGGTTAATGCCATCGTATTCAAAGAGCTCCTGACCAGTAGTGCCGTTATTGGCTGCAAAATAAAGTTTATTATTAAATACCGTTAAGTATGACGGTGCACTTTCATTTGAACCATTATTGATATCAAATACCAAGCTAGGAGGATTAACGCCATCGTAAACATATAGCTCAGCGCCTAGCACGCCGTCATTGGCAGAGAAATAGAGTTTATTATTAAAGACAGTTAAATAAGAAGGGCCTCCATGACCGATACCAGGGTAAATATCACCAACAAGACTAGGTGAATTGGTACCATCATATTCATAAAGTTCGCCACCATTAACTCCATTTTCAGCTCTAAAATAGAGTTTACTATTAAAGACAACTAAGAATTCTGGGAAACTACTTGAAGCACCGGAGTTAATATCTGCAACGATATTTGGAGGGTTAATAGCATCATACTCAAATAATTCGAAACCATTCGTTCCATCACTAGCTTGAAAGTAGAGTTTATTGTTAAATTCAACAAATTCCCCAGGAGAGCTGCTAGCCGTTCCGTTACTAATGTCAGCAACTAAGCTAGGCGTATTGGTACCATCGTACTGATATAGTTCGTTCCCATTAACGCTATCATTAGCTTGAAAGTAAAGTTTCCCTTGAAATTCATAAAACTCGCTTGGGGAACTGCCACTCGTTTTGTGATGAATATCAGCGACTAAACTAGGCGGGTTGTTGCCGTCGTATTGATATAACTCGGTACCATGGATACCGTCATCAACAACAAAATAAAGCGTGGTATTTAAGGCTGCAAAATCACTAGGGTAACTGCCCGAATTTCCCGTTTTTATGTCTGCAACTAACGTGGGTAGGTTGGTACCATCATAGACAAATAATTCATTGCCATTTACGCCATCCGTCGCTTGGAAGAATAGTTTATTATTAAACTCAGTTATATAAAGAATTTCGCTATAATTGACCCCACTATATATATCAGCTACTAAGCTAGGAGCGTTGGTACCGTCATACACATAAAGTTCGTGACCAACTACACCATCATTAACTGAAAAATAGAGCTTGTTATTAAAAACGGTTAGCTCCATCGGTAGCCCACTAGCAAGACCAGGATTAATATCTGCTACTATGCTAGGTGCATTGGTTCCATCAAATTCAAACAGCTCTTCTCCATTTACGCCATCGTCGGCGGAAAAATATAACTTATTATTATACTCAGTTAAAAACTCTACCCCACTTCCCGATACGCCTACTCTAATATCAGCAACAAGAATTGGAGCATTAGTGCCATCGAATTCGAATAACTCACTGCCATTAACTCCATTGTCTGCCTGAAAATAGAGTTTATTATTAAAAACAGTTAAGTAAGCAGGATTGCTGCCTATGTTTGTGCCTGGATTAATATCCGCAACCAGTGCAGGAGGATTTATTCCATCATAGACATACAGCTCATTCCCATAATTTATGCCGTCGTTGGCGGAGAAGTAGAGTTTATTATTAAAAACAGTCAAATTGGCTGGAGAGCTAGCATTAGTACCAACATAAATGTCCGCTACTAAACTTGGCGTACTGGTACCATCGTAGACAAAAAGTTCACTACCGCTACTGCCGTCATTTGCTTGAAAGTATAGTTTGCCATTAAATTCAGTTAGGTATCTAGGAATACTACCGCCTCCACCACTTCTTAGGTCAGCTACTATCCTCGGCTGATTCACACCATCATAAACGTATAATTCTCTGCCAGTGACGCCATTGTCAGCTTCGAAATATAACTTTCCATTAAATGGTGTTAGTGATGCAGGCGAACCGCTATAGCTTGAGCCATCAGTATTGATGTCAGCAACGAGCTCTACTGTAGTTGCTTGAACTGCAATACTTACGCTGAGAAATGAAAACGCTAAGATCCGAGTTATTGAAAATAACCGAGAGAAGAAAACTTTAATTTGCATTTGATTAAACTTCCATTTCTACCTTCATCTAAAGCGATTTTCACACCTGCAGATAAAGGCATACATTGAACTAGTTTTGAGGTGAATTGACGCTTAAGAACTGTACGTCAAACTCGAACACTCACCAGATAGTCATTTTATCAAAGCAAAACAAACTTAAATTGAGGGGAATCCCCTAGTTTCAAAGAATAAATACGAATGTTTTTGAAGGAAGTGGCAACATCATGATGAGTCGCCACTGACGACTTAGTTATTTAAACTGACTTAGTAACGTACCGATCTCATGGGGAATTACAGGCTTACCAATAACCTTAACTCGATGTTCACTGGCTTGTTGTGATAACTCTCTGTTTACTTCGGCGGTGACTAAAGCTGCTGGAGTATTCTTAGCCAGTTTCTCCCTTAAGGCAATTATCACTTCAAGACCATTCATATCATCTTGAAGCCGAAAATCAGAGAGAATTACGTCAGGTATTTGATTTTGAATGCCTTGGCAAGCCTGTTGATAGTTAGCAGCACATTGAACATTACAACCCCACTCGTTTAAGATCAGGGCCATAGAGTCTAGTATATCTTGTTCGTCATCAATCACTAATACATTCAAACCTAGATCTATTAGGCCAGAGGATTGCACTGCTTCCCCTTCATTTGTGACCGTTTCAGGTAGAATATTTTCCTTTAAAGTGAGTGTAAATGTTGAACCTTTACCTAGCTCAGAGTTTACACAAATATCATAATTTAACAGCTCACACATTTTACTGACGATAGAAAGCCCTAGCCCAACCCCCTCTTTGCGATTCCGTTTTTTATTTGCTATTTGATGATATTCGGAGAAAATGGCTTTGAATTCAGATTTTGGTATACCAACACCTGTATCAACGACACTGAAAGTAATTACGCTATTATTACTGGCCGCAAATATTTTCACGTCGCCCTGTTCCGTATATTTAATTGCGTTACCCACTAAGTTCCTAATTATTCGAGAGAATAAAATAGGATCTGTGCGGAGAAATGCTTCGCATCCTCTATATTCAAACCCAAGTCCTTTAGCATGAGCTTGCTGTTGCAACTCAGAAATAATGGGAGACATTAGTTTGTCGACAGTAATGTCTTTGTATTCAACAACGATACTGCCAGAATCTAATCGCGATAGTTCCAAAATACCTTCGAATAGGTCAGATAACTCTTTGTGGGCATTCTCAACACGGACCAATATCTGAGAGATATCCTCATTATTTAACCCAATTTTTTGCTTGAGCGCGTAAATAAAAAGCCCTAGAGAGTTTAAAGGTTGGCGCAAGTCGTGACTAGCTGCGGCTAAAAAACGGGATTTTTCATGATTGGCTCTATCTGCTTTCTCTGACATATCTGACGCCAAAATGAAAACGATAAACAGTGACATGCCAATGTAACCAGTTGGCAAAGACACAAAATTTATAGTTCGATAAAGATCAAAGTAGGCAGGGTCTGCTTCGGCTCCCTGCATTAAGGCGGCTGTTGCGGCAACACCTTGAGCAATTGCAAATAGAAAGTAAATAACTGCTGCACCAATTTCTGCGGTTTTGGATGATTTGCTATACCTAACCAACACGTAAGCACAGATACACAAATAGAAAACGGTATGAAAAATATAAAGCGATTGGCTTAAGCCAAGATGAGGCTCAACGGCGGTAAAGTAGTAAGTGATCAGAATGACGACAATGCCCGAACCAAAAAGTACTTTCCGACTATAATTAACCGACGTTCGAATGAAATGCCCCCATGTTCCAAAAACGATCGTTCCGACAGACAGTGAACATGCCAACATCCAATAGACGACTTGATCTGCTGGTTTAAAAATATTCACTAGCCACTGGGTTGCGCCTATCAAAAAAGTAAATGCCCAAATTAACGTATGACGTTCTCGGCCCATTTTGAAATAAGCGGTAAAGAAAATAACAGCTAAGGCAATATTGGTAAAAACTAATGAAAGAATGGTGTAAAAAAAAGGGCTCATTTCTATCAAATTCTATCGTATCAAAATCTGCGACACATATTATGCAATGTATAGAAAGAATGAAAGAAGTGCCTTTGTTGCTGTGGTACTTTTGTTTGCCTAACTAAACGGTTAATATGTAAAAGTAATTAAGAATAGTGACATCCTGTTACTCTCATCCACTCAGCCTGATAAAAACGCAGAAAATCAATCACTTGCCTAAACGAAAAAGCTGAGCTAATTTATATCTATCAAAATGTATGTTTGATCATCCAAAAAAATTAGAAAAATCAGTAAAACAGGCAAGATATGAAACTACATCGTCCATGGATTTCTTTATTACTCATGCTTTCTTGCATTGGTATTACACTAACGTTTCACCATCATATTGCAGGCTACTATGTAAAACACGCCATTGATTCCGAGTTAAAATTTTTTGATTAAAAAATTAGAAACTCACGTGTCAGAAGCCATTAATATCAATAATGACTTTTTGGATGAACTCACGTTTGATTGCTCTATCTCCGATATTGAAAAAATGCAGCGTGCAGCCTTTACTAGCCCTCATGTAAGACTATTTGAGGTGCATGTTAATAACGGCGAAGAATGTTCTAGTCACGGCATTGCTGTTGAACAAGATGAAAAGGGCTCTTGGCGAAAACTTGAAGAAAACATTTATATTGGTTCGGAGCTCAATAGAATCACACAAACGCATGACTTAGCTGTCATTCATACAATGCCTGAATTTGACTTAATTGCAGACATTGAACCTATCCATATTCCAAAAGCGTTTTGCGCTGAATGTGCCATTTTGAAAGTGCAATTGGGCTCGTTTGACATTTTAGTGAGCGATATTGATAGCCAAACTGAAGATATGGCGTTCTCCTCATTCATTTACTCTGAAAAGTATCCTTTTTCTTTATCACTTTCTGTTTCAAAGAACTATTTATCACCGATCGAGCATTGGAGTGGTTACGTAAGCTTAGGTGTTGGACTCGTTTTAGGTTTACTTTTAGTGACCGTAGTTCAATTGATTTTGAGGCAGAACCAAACCTTGGAAGCCTTAATCAAACAAGGATTGCAAAACAGGGAATTCAAACCGTACTACCAACCAATACTGCATTCGCAATCGGGCCAGATCGTTGGTTGTGAAGTTTTGGTACGCTGGATTAAAAAAGACGGGACGATTATTCCCCCTAACCAATTTATTCCATTTGCGGAAGATTCAGGTTTAATCATTCCTATTACTGAGCAACTGCTATACCGTGTTATTAAAGATATAAAACGACTTGAGTGGGCCGGTAAAGAAAAATTTATGAGCGTAAATATCGTGCCAGAGCATCTATACAGTGATGACCTTTATAATACGATCAAAGCACTAAAAACCGATGATAGCTGGGATTTTAACAACCTATCTTTAGAAATTACTGAGCGGCAGAAAATTGAAGATATGGCACTTGCCAAAGCAACCTTACTCAAATTTTATGAGTTAGGCATAGATTTAAAGTTGGATGATGCCGGTACAGGTTACGGTGGTTTTTCATATGTACAAGAATTGGGCATCTCCACCATAAAAATCGACAAGATGTTTGTTGATGTTATAGGTACTGATGATATGAAAAACTCAGTGCTTGCTTCTATAATTGCTTTTGCAGAAGCTTCTTCTATGAAGACCATCGCAGAGGGTGTGGAAAGTCATGAGCAGGTAGAGTACTTAGCACAACATGGCGTATATAAAATCCAAGGATATGTTTACGCCAAGCCTATGCCAATCAATGAGCTTATCGAATGGAAGAAAATCGCTAAGAACTTAATTACCATGGCAAGTTAGTACTGACTGTTTAGTAAATTGATAAGTAGCTTCCATCAGAGGTATAAGCGTCGCTAGACAATCATTCGTATGATTGTCCACACAAAAAAGCCCCGACTTTACGCCGAGGCTTTCTTCTAGAATTGTTGAGTTAGCCGATAAGTCGCTTTCTTTCGTAGGTATAAGCGTCGTTGGACAATCATTCGTATGATTGTCCACACAAAAAAACCCCGACTTTACGCCGAGGCTTTCTTCTAGAATTGTTGAGTTTGCCGATAAGCCGCTTTCTTTCGTAGGTATAAGCGTCGTTGGACAATCATTCGTATGATTGTCCACACAAAAAAGCCCCGACTTTACTCCGAGGCTTTTTCATTTGAATTGTTGAGTTAGCCGATAAGCCGCTTTCTTTCGTAGGTATAAGCGTCGCTAGACAATCATTCGTATGATTGTCCACACAAAAAAGCCCCGACTTTACGCCGAGGCTTTTTCATTTGAATTGTTGAGTTAGCCGATAAGCCGGGTTCTGTCGTTGGACAATCATTCGTCTAGGCCTTAAATCGCTTTAAGGCTCAAGCAACCTACCCGGTTCCAACGCGAGCCACGCCGTACGGAACCCTATTTGGTCTTGCTCCGGGTGGAGTTTACCCTGCTGCCAACTGTTACCAGTGGCCCGGTGCGCTCTTACCGCACCCTTTCACCCTTACCGGCTATAAATAGCTTAGGCGGTCTTCTCTCTGCTGCACTTGTCGTCGGCTTTCGCCGCCCAGACGTTATCTGGCACCCTGCTCTTTGGAGCCCGGACTTTCCTCCCCTTGAAAACACCGAAGTGAATCAAGCAGCGATTGTCTGGCTAACTCGCGGCGCATTCTACGCTATATTGGCTTGTAAGCCAACTATCGATTAAAGACATGCTTCAATGCATTATCTATTCTAGGGATGATTGATGCGTGTCTTTTATGTACGAAATGAAAAAGCTTTTCTCGTCCAAATACAGGTGACATTTTAAAGGAATGAAACTCTGATGTTTGCAAGAAATCTCTAGCTAGAATATTTGGTAACAGTACATAGTCGATAAGACCACGTTCGAGCCTGTTAAACGCAATTTCGATACTAGCAACAGTCTGCACATATGCACCAGACCTTTCTAAGTTCCGTTCCAAACCAACAAGGCCATTTAAAGTAGCAACTCGCTTTTTTCCTAATTCAGCATATGTGCTAGCTTTAGGTTCGCTGTTTACTCCATATAAACCTATTGCCATTTCGGCTATAGGCGTTGGTATACGTATATAGTTAGTGAGTACTTCTTCTGCAGCTTTTACCCGAACCAATTCTGCATCTACCCATGTGTCTTTTGCAGCCTCTCTTAATGAGCGCTTAGCTGGTAAATAGATAATTTTTGCTTGAACATCAATTGAATTATAAGCTTCTTGAATCAATGTCTCTATTTCAGGCAATTGCTTTACTTGCGGGGGCGCTACTATCGAAAATATCTCCTCTGACACAGCGCAAGAAGGGTAAGCAAGCAGCAAAAACAAAAAAAACCTATGCAAAACAATAATCTCTGTTTGATTCTATATATTAGTATCAAGTATAGATTAGTTTCCAGTTGTGTCGCTTACTTTTCATTCAACAAGTGTTCGTAAAGTACTTTCTTCTTTAAACCGTAAATTTCAGCTACTATTGCACACGCCTTTTTGGGAGGTAATTCTTTAACGAGTAATTGAAGAGCTTTTTCTACTTCCTCGGTAATCTCACTACAGGCACCATCAAATCCTTCGATGATAAGCACCATCTCACCTTTTAATTGGTTTGGATCATTCTTTAACCAAGATAGAAACTCTCCAGCTTTGTCAGAATGAACTGTCTCAAAAGTTTTGGTTAACTCTCGTGCTATTACAATATTTCTATCAGGCCCCAGCACATCCACAATATCAGAAACTGTGTCGATAGCTCTTCTTGGTGCATCATAAAACACCATGGTACGTTCTTCCTTTACAAGACGTGCTAGGGTCTTCTGTCTAGCCCCCTGCTTTGAAGGCAAAAATCCTTCAAATGAAAAGCGGTCAGTAGGTAAGCCTGACACTGACAATGCGGTTATTGCTGCACAAGCTCCTGGCACAGGAACTACATTAAGTGATTGATCTCTTAAGTGACGAACGATGTGAAAGCCAGGATCACTGATAAGAGGTGTTCCAGCATCGGAGACTAAGGCAATAGACTTTCCATCTTTTAGCATTTCAGCAATTTGTTGCTGTCGCTGTCTTTCATTATGATCATGTAAAGAGATGGTCTTATTTTGAATCGAAAATGCTGAAAGCAATTTTTGAGTATGCCTTGTATCTTCACAAGCAATAACATCAACCGCACTCAAAATATCCAAAGCCCGTTGCGTTATGTCTGATAAGTTACCAATAGGTGTTGATACTACATAGAGTGTGCTTTTTTCAATTGTCGTTTCAGTCATTTTTGTTATCTATTTGTGCCTTGATATGTTTAGGTTTATTATAACCCTCTAATTAGTCGCATTAAACACTGCAAACTTAAATGGCCAAATCTTTTGAACTTCCACTTACTAAATTAGCTCTATTCTCTGCAATTTCTTTGTTGCTAGCTAGCTGTGCTACCCCTCAGAAAAAACCAAAAGAAAAGGTAGAGCAAGTTACCGTAAAAACTCAACCTAAAGCAGAAGTCAAGTCAGTAAGTAGCATACTTAATAAAGCGAAAGAGGCTGATCACAATACTGCGATATCTTTACTTATCGAAGCGACAAAACTTTCCAATACTGAAGGGAATTTTAAAAAAGCTATCTGGTTAGCAAGACAAACACTTCCCGTGACAGACAACCCTAGTGAAAGATATCAGTTATCTGTCATTCAGTCACAGGCGCTAGTCAATATAGGAGAATATGCTCAAGCTTATTCATTAATAGAGACAGCGAGTTTAATTGAGCAGAAAAACCGGATTAATCATAGCTTTGATTACTGGATGACTAGGTACTATATTCAAGAGCATAGAGGTTTGAATGAAGAAGCGGCCGCAAGCCTTATTCATGCAGCATATTTAAGTGAAGACAATATAGATACGTCTCGACTGATTTGGCAAAAACTGTCCCTACTTAGCCGCTGGCAACTAGAATATTTACAGCAACTGTCTTTACCCAAATTTGCGGGTTGGTACCACCTTATGAAATTGGGTGGTCAATATACTGGCGACTTGTCTTCATTCGAGCAGTCAATTAACACCTGGAAATCTAACTATCCCAAACACCAAGCAAACTTAATTTTGGATGAGCTTAGCCCAGACGCAAGTAACCATCAAGAAATCAACAGAGTAGCCGTCATTTTACCCTTATCTGGACAGCATAAGAACGCGGGGCAAGTTGCTCAGCAAGGCATTCTAGCGGCATACGAGAAATCGCCAAATACAGTACTGGAATTTATCGACAGCCAACAGCTAAACTTTACTGAATTACCTAGTCAATTATTAGAATTAGAAACTGACGCCGTAATAGGGCCTTTGCTAAAAAATAATGTGGAGAAATACATTCAGCAAACTGATATCAATGCTCCTACATTGTTACTTAACACAATCAATAGTGAATTGCCTGACCATATAAGCGCAATGTCAATGAGGCCTGAGGATGAAGCTATACAAGCAGCAACCACATTATCGGCAAGAAATTATAAACATCCACTTATACTAAGCCACCAAGACAGCGTCAGCCAAAGAATTACGGATGCATTTGTTAAGCAATGGTTTAAAAATACGGGTTACAGACCTCAAATCGTTGGCTTTTCTAAAGACAGTAATATGCAAAAAGACTTAAAAACTGCCTTGGAAGTTCAGCAAAGTGAAGACCGTATAAAGAACTTAGATCAGAGAATAGACGAAACATTTAAGGTTGATGAGCGCAATAGGCGCGATATCGACATGGTCTATTTAGTTGGTAAACCTATTGAGTCGCGTATCGCTAAACCATATATAGACGTTAACATCGCGCCATTTGCTGACTTTATACCAGTATATGCAAGTTCAAGAAGTCATAACGGTAATACTGACAAGAGTGAATTGAGAGATTTGAGTGGCTTAGTCTTTACCGAAATGCCATGGTTATTGCCAAGCAAAATGCAGGACAAAGAAACTGCAGATACTGCCAAAAAGCTTTGGCCAAGTAGAAGTGATAGCTTGAGTCGCATTTTTGCAATGGGCTATGATAGCTATCAATTAATTTTCAAATTAGAACGAATGAAGCAATTCCCAGTGCTAAGGCACAACGGACAAACGGGAATTATTATGAGACAAAGTGATGGCTTGCTTACTCGCAGTTTACTTTGGGGAAAATACTACACGGATAGAGTAGAAAACATTGAAATGGAAAACGTTATACAAGCGGCAAAAAGGTAATTATTGGGAGCAAAAAGCTCAGGAGTACCTCAAGCGGAAGGGGATGTCTTCACTAACACGTAACTACTATTCAAGGTTCGGAGAAATAGATCTAATCATGAAGGATGGAGGGACTATCGTGTTTGTCGAAGTAAAATATCGTAAATCGGCGGCTTTTGGTGGTGCAATTGCGAGTATAACGAACAAAAAGCAGCAAAATTTGACAAAAACTGCAACAATTTATCTGCAACAAGCACAACTAAATGCTTATAATACCCCTTGTCGTTTTGATATCGTAACTATAGAAGGTGAAGAAGATTCACCTACGATTACATGGCTTAAAAACGCATTTTGACCATAGCTACAGGAGCAAAATTATTTATGTTAGAGCGTATAAAAAGTAACTTTACAGAGAGCATTCAAACCAAAATCGAAGCTAGTGAAGTACTTGCGACCCCAATTGAACAAGCGGGTATGATTATGGTTCAAGCGCTTTTAAATGGTAATAAAATCTTATCTTGTGGTAATGGTGGTTCGGCAGGTGATGCCCAACATTTCTCAGCCGAACTACTAAATCGTTATGAAACAGAACGCCCTAGCCTACCGGCTATCGCACTAACAACCGATAGCTCTACGATTACGTCTATCGCAAACGACTATCACTACGATGAAACATTCTCTAAGCAAGTTAGAGCATTAGGAAACCAAGGTGATGTTTTATTAGCTATCTCGACCAGTGGTAATTCAAGAAATGTTATCAAAGCGATTGAAGCTGCAGTAGCTAGAGACATGCCAATTATCGCATTAACAGGTAAAGATGGTGGCGACATTGCTGGGCTTTTAGGCGAAAACGATGTAGAAATTCGTGTACCTTCAGCTCGTACTGCCCGCATCCAAGAAGTGCATTTGGTTGTTATTCATTGTTTGTGCGATATTATCGATACAACGCTATTCCCGCAGGAAGAACAATCATAATGAAAAAGAAACTAATTGCGTCTGTAATTGTAGCCTCAGCCCTACTACAAGGCTGTATGACAGCTGCTGTTGTCACAGTTGTAGGTGGTGCCGCAGTGGTTAATGACAATCGCAGCATTGGTAAGTTAATCGATGACCAAAAAATCGAATTGGACGCTCATGCTAAGCTGTCTCAGAACGACGGATTATCAGATAACGCAAACATACAGGTAGTTTCTGTTAATGGTAAAGTACTGATCGTTGGCCAAGCGAAAAACACTTACTTAAGAGATAGTGCAATTAAAATATTGAATGAAGTAGATGGCATTGAACATATCTACGATCAAATTAGAATCAGCAATTTGACATCGATTTCTACTCGCACTAACGATGTTTGGTTAACTTCAAAAGTTAAAGCAGCTCTACTAGGTAGCGACGTAGTTGACGCAACAAATATTAAAGTAGTAACAGAAAACGGTGAAGTATTCTTAATGGGGCTTATAGACAATAAGCAAGCTGATGAAGCAGTTGATGTTGCTAGGCACATTAGTGGTGTTAACCGAGTATTCAAAATGTTTGAATACATTAACTAACTTTCCAAAGACAAAAAAACCACCTATCTAGGTGGTTTTTTTATTTTACGTTATTACTTAATAACTTTTAAACTTGGCTTACCTTTTGGTGGCCTTGGCGGCTCACTTGACTCTTCATTGGCCTCTAATGACGTTTCTGTACTGTCAGAGACATCAGTTAAGGTTTCGTCTTCTTCAACGTGTTCTACAGGTAATGACGTCCCTGCACCGTTCTCTTTAGCATAAATTGCAGCTATCGCCGAAAAAGGTACAACTAAATGTTCCAGTTTTCCACCAAAGCGAGCAGAGAACTCAATAGCATCTCCAGCCATTGATATTGCGCCTACAGCGCCGCTTGAGATATTAAGCACGATTTGTCCATCAGTGACAAACGCCATAGGAACAATAACGCTAGGAACAGAACAATCAACAACGATGTAAGGTGTTAAATGATTATCCGAGATCCAATCATAAAAAGCCCTAACAATGTAGGGCTTTGAAGATGTCATAGTGTCAGACATTAGACTGAAGCACCAAAACGCAATTCGCGCTCTGCTTCTGTTAATGAAGCTTGGAACGACTCACGCTCAAATAAACGTAACATGTAAGTCTTAAGCTCTTTTGAGCCTTGACCTTCAAGTTCGATACCCATAGAGGGTAAACGCCACAATAGCGGTGCTAAGTAACAGTCTACTAAGCTAAACTCTTCACTCATAAAGTAAGGTGTTTCATTCAAAATTGGTGCAACACTTAACAAGCTTTCTTTTAACTCTTTACGTGCCTTCTCAGCTTCTTCAGCAGTACCGTTAAATACTTTGTCTGCTAAGCTGTACCAGTCTTGTTCAATTCTGTGCATCATCAAACGGCTACGGCCGCGAGATACAGGGTAAACCGGCATTAAAGGAGGATGAGGAAAACGCTCGTCTAAGTATTCTACGATGATCTTTGCTTCGTAAAGAGCAAGTTCACGATCAATTAGCGTCGGTACAGTACCGTAAGGATTTAGGTCCAATAAATCCTCTGGCAAATTTGCCAAATCAACTAGGTGAATATCTACACCTACGCCTTTCTCAGCCAACACAATGCGTGTTTGATGGCTATACATGTCATCTGCATGAGAAAATAGTGTCATTACAGAGCGCTTGTTAGCAGCAACGGCCATTTTGCCTCCAAATATTCCAATATAGTAAAAACTAACAAAGGGGGCATAAGCCCCCAGTATCAAATTATGTTGCGTACACTAATAACAATTAGTGTACGTCACGCCAATATTCTTTCTTAAGTAAGTAAGAGAATATTAACAAGATGAATAGGAAACCGATCACCCAGTAACCCATAGCTTCACGCTCAAGTTTGTTTGGCTCACCAACATATTCTAAGAAGTTAGTAAGGTCACGAACAAACTCGTCATACTCAGCTGGTGTCATTTTACCACCAGTTGCAGGCAATAGCTCACCATTTTCGTCTATTGTTTGCACACCTTGAAGGTTTTGCAATACATGCGGCATACCAACATCTTTAAATAAAGTGTTGTTAACACCAAATGGACGCTCAGCATCTGCGTAGAAAGAACGCAAGTATGTGTAGATCCAATCTGGGCTGCGTAAACGAGCAACTAATGTTAAATCTGGTGGAGCTGTACCAAACCACTCTGCTGCTTGCTTAGCAGGCATAGAGTTTTTGATGTGCTCACCTGATTTCTCAGCAGTTGGCATCCAGTTCTTTTCACCATCTTTGATATCAATACCTAAGTCAGTGAACGTACGGTTGTAACGCTGATATTGTAACTGGTGACAAGCTAGACAGTAGTTAATGTAAGCTTGAAAACCACGCTTTAATGATTCTTTGTCAGCTAAATCGTTATTTGCGCTGTCAACTGGTAGGCTTGGGCCTGCAGCCATTGCAAACAATGGGAAAATAGCCAATAAGGTAACAATAAACTTTCTCATTATCCTGTAACCCTCTCTGGAACTGGCTTAGTTTTTTCATTCTTACTGTAAATCCATAAGAATAAGAAGAAACCAAAGTAACCAATTGTTGCAATTGTACCAATTAAGTTATTCAAATCAGTTGCTGGCTTAGTACCTAAAATACCTAAGATAACAAAACAGATTGCAAACTGAATGATATTGATTAAGTGCAATTTGCTGCGGTAACGGAATGAGCGAACTACGCTACGGTCACACCAAGGTAACGCGAACAATACACCGATTGCCGCAAACATTAATAGTGTACCCATTAACTTGTCTGGAACAACACGTAGGATTGTGTAGAACGGACCGAAGTACCATACAGGTGCAATATGCTCAGGTGTCTTAAGACCATTTGCAGGTTCGAAGTTTGGCGCTTCAATGAAGTAACCACCACCTTCTGGCATAAAGAACATGATGTATGAGAAACCAATCAAGAATACAACGACTGCAAGAATATCTTTCACCGTGTAGTACGGGTGGAAAGGTACTGCATCAACAATGTCATATTTGTCAGTATATTGCTTGTGGAACTTAAACTTGCTTTGCTCTTCAGGAGGAACACTACCTTTAGGCTTCTTAATATCAGTACCGTCAGGGTTGTTAGAACCAACTTCATGAAGGGCAATGATGTGCAAGAACACAAGTACACAAAGTACTAATGGTAACGCAATAACGTGTAATGCGAAGAAACGGTTCAACGTTGCACCAGAGATAACGTAGTCACCCTTGATCCAAATCGTTAACTCTTCACCTACAACAGGTATAGCCCCAAAGAGCGAGATAATTACTTGCGCCCCCCAGTACGACATGTTACCCCATGGTAATAAGTAACCCATGAACGCTTCTGCCATTAATACTAAGAAGATTAACATACCGAAGATCCACAGTAACTCACGTGGCTTTTGGTATGAACCATAAATTAGGCCACGGAACATGTGTAGATATACAACAACGAAGAATGCTGAAGCACCCGTTGAATGCATGTAACGTAATAACCAACCGTAGTCTACATCACGCATGATGTATTCGATTGATGCAAACGCACCGTCACCTGACGGCTCGTAGTTCATTGTTAACCAGATACCCGTTAAGATTTGGTTAACAAGAACAAGTAATGATAAAGCACCAAAAACGTACCAGAAGTTACCGTTTTTTGGCGCAGGATATTGTATAGCGTGCTTATTCATTGCATCCATCATTGGGATGCGCTTTTCAATCCAAGCTAAGAAATTGTCCATTACGCCGCTCCTACACCAATTAATAGTGTGTCTTCAGATGGGAATGAGTGCTCTGGTACAACTAAGTTTAATGGTGCTGGTACACCTTGGAATACACGACCAGCCATATCGAACTTAGAACCGTGACAAGGACAGAAGAAACCGTGCGAGACACCTTCAACCTTCTCAGCAAAGTCACCTTTGTGGTACGTAGGGGCACAACCTAAGTGTGTACATACACCCAATGCAACCATGATTTCTGGTCTAATAGAACGATGACTATTAGCAGCATACTCAGGCTGTTGAGGCTCTATAGACTCAGGGTCACGTAATTGCGATTCAACCTTAGCTAAATCGGCAACAACTTGCTCTGTACGACGGATTACATATACAGGTTTACCACGCCATTCGGCACGTACTAACTGACCTGGTTCTATTTTGCTTACATTAACTTCAACTGGGGCACCGGCTGCTTTTGCTCTAGCACTCGGGTTCCAGGAGCCAATGAAAGGCACAGCCACACCGACCGCACCTACACCACCTACTACAGAAGTAGCAGCAGTAAGGAAGCGTCTTCGGCCGTTATTCACGGGCGCATTGCTCATCCAACATCTCCAATTATCTTTTTTATTCGAATGTACAGACTTCTTATTTTTGCTCAGTATTTATACTATGCACAGATGCTTGTTTATTCAAATAAACCTAGCGACAAAAAATTTTTTCGATCATAAAGAAAAACCCTATTTTTTACAAGGCAATCCCCCTATTTGTGTGCTTATTTTGACAATTATTTTTCAAAATATTTCAAACAGGTACATTTTAGTGTAAATGAGAATTATTAACGAAGAGGGGTGTGATAAACAGTATTTATTTTGCTTAAAAATCAAGCATAAAAAAAGCCAGCTGGAAGCTGGCTTTTTGAACAAAACAGTAAAGATTAACGTTTTGAGAATTGTGGACGTTTACGCGCTTTGTGTAAACCAACTTTCTTACGTTCAACTTTACGAGCATCACGCGTAACGTAACCAGCTTTACGTAGATCGCTACGTAGAGACTCGTCGTATTGCATTAATGCACGAGTAATACCGTGACGGATTGCACCAGCTTGACCAGAAATACCACCACCAACTACAGTGATGTTGAAGTCAAACTTTTCAATCATTTCAACTAACTCTAGCGGCTGACGAACAACCATACGAGCAGTTTCACGACCGAAGTATTCAGAAATGTCACGTTTGTTAATAGTAATTGCACCGTTACCTGCTTTCATGAAAACACGAGCAGTAGAGCTCTTACGACGACCAGTACCGTAATATTGATTATCAGCCATTGCTTACAGCTCCAAAAGTTGTGGTTGTTGTGCAGCATGCTTGTGCTCAGGGCCAGCATACACTTTTAACTTACGGTACATTTCACGACCTAAAGGACCTTTAGGTAACATACCTTTAACAGCAAACTCAATCGCACGTTCTGGTGCTTTATCCATTAGCTTTTCGAAGCTAATTTGCTTTAAACCACCTGGAAATTCAGTGTGCGAGTAGTAGATTTTACCTTTCGCTTTGTTACCAGTTACTTTAACTTTCTCAGCGTTAACAACAACGATGTAATCGCCTGTGTCACAGTGAGGAGTGTATTCTGGCTTATGCTTACCACGTAAACGGCTAGCAATTTCAGTAGCGATACGACCAAGAGTTTTGTTCTCAGCGTCCACTAAAAACCATTCGCGTTGTACGCTTTCTGGCTTAGCTACAAAAGTTTTCATTTAAAAAACCCAATATAAAAATGTTACTTAAAATAACAACTTAATAAAAAGTTGCCGGTTTAAAAAAGACTACGCAATTACCCCTTCGAGTATCGAGTCTCATGCCTGAGCTGTTACACTCAAACAGTCTGTAACGTAGGGAGTCGCGGATTATACAGAAGTTAATCTATAAGATCACGTATATTTTTTAATCTTTTATAAAAAAGTTTAAGGGATATGCTCCGAAGCTAAATAATCGCGAGATTGCATCTCTTGTAAGCGACTTAAACAACGTTTAAATTCGAAGCTAAGCCCGCCATGTGTATAAAGATTTTCCATTTCTACTTGCGCGGATATAATTAATTTCACTTTGCGCTCATAAAACTCATCCACCAGCGCAATAAAGCGCCTTGCTGCATCATCACAATCAACATTCATTTGTTTAACGTTAGCTAACAATACCGTGTGGTAAATACGGCTTAACTCCATGTAATCAGACTGACTTCTAGCAGACTCACATAACGTTGTATATTCAAAATGAACCACACCATCAGATTCTGCTTCGGCGTGTAAAAGTCGATTATTGATTTCTATATCGCAATCCCTTCTGCCTTCTTCAACAGACAACTGTTTAAAATAAGTCACTAAGTTCTCTTCTGCTTTTTGATCCAGCGGGAAGTGATATATTTCAGCCTGCTCTAAGGTTCTTAGTCGATAATCAACACCACTATCAACGTTTACTACTTCACAGTTTTGATTGATCAAATCTATAGCAGGTAAAAAACGTGCTCTTTGCAGTCCATTTCGATACAACTCATCAGGGATGATATTCGACGTTGCTACCAGTGTTACATTGTGAGCAAACAACTCTTCAAACAAAGTACCTAAGATCATCGCATCAGTAATATCAGAGACAAAAAACTCATCGAAACAAATAATGCACGTTTCTTGGGAAAAACGTTTAGCAATAATTTTTAGCGGATCAGATTGACCACCTAGTGTTTTTAATTCATCGTGTACTCGATGCATAAAACGATGGAAATGCACTCGCATTTTGTTCTTAAACGGCAAACAATCATAAAACGTATCTACTAAATATGTCTTACCACGGCCAACACCGCCCCAAAAATACAAACCTTTAATGGCATGTGGTTCTTGTTTGGCAACAACACGCTTCCAACGGTTAAGAACCTTTTTGAAACCAGTTACAGGTAAGGGTTTGCTTTGTAAATCTTCGTATAAACGTTGCAAATGCTTTACCGCATTTTCTTGTGCTTCATCGTATTGAAAGTCATCACGTTCTAAATCTTGTTTATACTTATCTATAGGGGAAAGGTTAATCATTTATCGACCGTATTGTTTATTACCGAAAAAATGCGCTTGAAAAATTAATTCTAGCAAATATATCCTGTATGCATGCTACACTACACGCGGTGCATCATTTTATTAAATTATACCGAGCATTATGTTAACTAATCTCGCTTAATAGTGTTATTTTCACTAATTTTTATGGCGAATACAATTTAAGGTGAACTTTCTATGACTATTCTTTTAGCACTTGTACTTTTTGCCGCTGGCACTGTAGTAGGTTTTCTTGCTAACAAATTCATGTCTGCTTCTGCTCAAGAGGCTAAAGAACTTGCAGAGCAAGCAACAAAAACAGAATCTGAACTCGCTCAATATAAGCAAGATGTTGCAGAGCACTTAGACAGTTCAACTCAATTACTTGAACAAATGAACCAAGCTTGTCAAAAAGCAATGGTACAGATGGAAGAAAGTACTAAATTACTTCAGCGTGCAACACCTTCAGAAGATGAAATTGAAGCAATGCCTTTTTTCTCAAAAGAGACGCAAGAGCAATTAGCTCAAACGGTAAGCTTGCGTCATAAGAAAGAAGAAAAAGCAGAGCCTGTAGATGCTACTGCTGCACCACTAGATTACTCAGAAGGATCTAGCGGTCTATTTAATGATTCGAAACAACCTGTTACAAATACCGAAACAACAAACTAGGAACTAATTAATTTATTACTAGTCTTTAACTGGGTATGTATTTTATCTAGGAGTAATCTTACGTATGAAAAAAATGTCTTTGTTATTGAGTACCGTTTTATTATCAAGCAGTTTGGCCCTTTCAAGTTTACCTGCACACGCTAACCTGCCCGCAGCAATCGATGGTAAGGAATTACCAAGTCTAGCACCAATGCTCGAAGGCGTTACACCTGGTGTAGTGCTCGTTTCTGTTAGTGGTACACAAGAAGTAAGACAACGTGCAGCAGACCCTTTTAGTTTCTTTTTTGGCAACCCGCGCAACCGAACACCTTCAAGGGAGCGCCCTTTCCAAGGCTTAGGCTCTGGTGTCATTATAGACGCTAAAGAAGGCTATATTGTTACTAACAACCACGTAGTGAAAGAAGCTGACAAAATCCGCATTAACTTGAAAGATGGGCGTGAGCTTGAAGCGACGAAGATAGGTTCAGATGAAAAAAGTGACATCGCACTTTTAAAAGTAGATGCTGAAGACCTGATTGAGGTTAAGTTCGCTGATTCTGACAACCTTCGCGTAGGTGATTTTGCTGTTGCTATTGGCAGCCCATTTGGTTTGGGTCAAACAGTCACCTCAGGTATTGTGAGCGCGCTAGGACGTAGTGGTTTAAATGCTGGCAACTATGAAGATTTCATACAAACAGATGCAGCTATCAACAGCGGTAATTCTGGCGGTGCCCTAGTTAACTTACGTGGTGAACTAATTGGTATTAATACCGCTATTATTGGACCAAACGGCGGAAATGTTGGTATTGGCTTTGCCATCCCTGCCAACATGGTTCAAAACCTAGTTGATCAAATTATCGAGTTTGGTGAAGTACGCCGTGGCGTACTTGGCATTAGAGGTCGTTCTGTGACTTCAGTCATTGCTGAAGAAATGGAACTTGATACTAATCAAGGTGCATTTATTGAAAGTGTTGACGAAAAGTCTGCTGCTGACATAGCCGGCATTGAACCAGGTGACGTAATCACCTCAATCAACGGCAAGAAAATCAAATCATTTGAAGAACTGCGCGGCAAAATTGGCTCTATAGGTGCAGGGAGTAAAGTTAAGCTAGGTGTTGTCAAAAACTCAGGTAAGAAAAAGACCTACACAGTTACGCTACAAAAAGCCGATGGCTCAAGTGTTGCTCCAGCATCTATTCATAGAATGCTAGAAGGTGCTGCTTTAGAAAACGATGACAATGGCGTTTTAGTAACAGAAGTAGCGAATAACTCTCCGGCGGCAAGTGCAGGCCTAATAGAGGGTGATGTGATTTTCGGCGTTAATAAGAAACGTGTTAAGAATATCGCTGACTTAAGAAAGCTATTAGAGAATAAGAGTTCAATTACCTGGTTAAACGTAAAACGAGGTAAGCGTAGTTTACTGATGCGCATTAACTAATAAATACTCTCCTCTATTTAAAAAAGGGTCTAGTTTGACCCTTTTTTTATGGTCGTATAAAAATTTATGTTAGTCTTAAGAAAAAGATATAACTAGAATTAACCACGTTGAAACTCAAGAAGTCATTAAAATATATATTAAATGCAATTAGTTACGGTGTAATTGCGGGTTTATTAGCTTTGGTGTTTTTGCCTCAACTTAGAGATAGCAATAACAGTTTATTGGACCTACTAAAAATCACAGAGCATAAGCCTGAGCCAATTTCCTACTCAAGAGCAGTAGCTGCGGCGAGCCCTGCTGTGGTCAACATAATATCGGAAGCTATTCAAAGAACACCAGGCTACAATCGAGTTCGCAGACAAGCAATAGATTTAGGTTCTGGGGTTATTATGGATGCTAAAGGCTACATTTTGACAGCGTTACACGTTGTTCAAAACGCCGATTTAATTAGCGTTCAGTTGCAGAGTGGACAAGTCTACCCAGCCGACCTGATTGGCTATGACACCATTACTGACCTAGCCGTGCTAAAAGTAAATGCAACGAATTTACCTGCAATTCCACAATCAAGTGACATGGTTTCAAAGGTAGGTGACGTCGTTTTAGCCATTGGTAACCCATACAATCTAGGGCAGACAGTAACCCAAGGCATCATCGGCGCTACTGGTCGTGTTGGCTTAAGTAATGAAAGCTACTTAAACTATTTACAAATGGATGCGGCAATCAACAAAGGTAATTCCGGAGGAGCTTTAGTTAATACTAATGGTGAATTAGTTGGCATCAATTCAGCTGTATTTACCCCTATTAATAGAGGCGACGATGCACAAGGTATCTTCTTTTCTGTACCTTATCAGCTCGCTAATAAAGTGATGCAAGAAATCATCAAAAACGGCCGCGTGATTAGAGGCTGGTTAGGGATTCAAGCCGATGAAGTTATCAATGCAAATGGAACAAGAGGAATCCTTATTTCCAATATAGTGCCTTCGAGTCCAGCAGCCGAAGCTGGATTTGAAGTAAATGATATTATTATCGAGTTTAATAATACTTCCATAGGCAGTATCAATGAAGTGTTAAAAGAAGTCTCAGAAACGCCTCCATATACTAAGTTAACGTTTAAGGTCATTAGGAAAAGCGAAACACTTGATCTTGAAGTCACCGTATTAGAAAAGAAATAAAAAAAACGCTCCAAAAGGAGCGTTTTTTTATGATGTTTGAATTCGCACTATATCCGCGCCAAGCGCTTGCAACTTGTCTTCAATGTGTTGATAGCCTCTATCTATATGATAAATTCTATCTACTTGCGTTTCAGTTGCTGCCACAAGACCAGCAATAACTAGACTTGCAGAAGCACGTAAATCAGTCGCCATGACCTGAGCACCAGTAAGTTGCTCAACACCCTGTGTGATTGCAGTATTGCCTTCTAAGCTGATATCTGCTCCCATACGTTGAAGTTCAGGAACATGCATAAAACGATTTTCAAAAATGGTTTCTGTTGTTGTAGCTGTTCCTTCCGCTATAACATTTAATGCTACGAACTGTGCCTGCATATCAGTTGGAAATGCTGGATGAGGCGCTGTCTTGATATTAACGGCTTTAGGGCGATCCGTCATAGCTATCTCAATCCAATCTTCACCACAAACGATGCTAGCACCAGCTTCTTGTAATTTACTAAGCACGGCATCCATTGATTTAGGGTCGGTATTAAGACAACGTACACGCCCGCCAGTCACCGCTGTCGCTACTAAGAACGTACCTGTTTCAATTCGATCTGGCATTACAGAATAACGTTCACCTTTTAAGTGTGGGACACCTTCAATGGTAAGCGTATCAGTACCCGCTCCCTTAACAATTGCTCCCATCGCATTTAGACAGTTTGCTAGGTCAACGATTTCGGGTTCTCTAGCGGCATTTTCAATAATCGTCGTACCATCTGCTAAAGCTGCGGCCATCATGAGGTTTTCAGTCCCCGTTACACTGACCGTGTCCATGAAAATGGTTGCACCTTTTAGGCGCCCAGTATTCTTTGCAACGATGTAACCGTTCTCAACTTCAATATCTGCGCCCATTAACTTCAGGCCATGAATGTGAAGATTCACAGGTCTAGCACCGATAGCACAACCACCAGGTAAAGAAACTTCTGCATGCCCAAATCGCGCTAATAAAGGTCCCAAAACCATAATGGAAGCACGCATTGTTTTAACTAACTCATAAGGCGCAATATGCTGATTTACTTTGCTAGCATCAATACGTAATGCATTGTCTTCAATCCAATCTACCTCGGCACCCAGTTGCTCTAAAAGTTTAACAGTCGTGTTAATGTCATTAAGCTTAGGTACGTTATTAATCACAATAGGTGTTTCTGACAATAACGTTGCCATTAATATCGGCAGTGCTGAGTTTTTGGCACCTGAAATAGTTACTTCACCATTAAGCGGATTACCGCCATTAATTTTGAATGCTTCCAATGGTTTCTTCTTCTTACTGAACAGTTATAGAGGTAGGTTAAACATCTTGTCACGTTTCCACTCTTCGGTAGTAAACGTTTTAATTGTTACCGCGTGAATAGTGCCACTAGCAATAGCTTCTTTTAGAGGAGCGTAAATTGTTTGCTGCTTTTTAACGCGAGAGAGTTCACCAAGAAAATCAGCGACTGCAATTACCTTTGCCTGTGAACCATCAAATTTAACATGAAGCTCGTCAAGTTCTAGTGCTTCATTTAGTAATTTTTCAATCTCAGAAACGTCCATGACGTTCTCCGTATTAAGTATTAGATAGGGGGATTATACGGATTATTAATCAAGCAAGAAAGAATCAACACCACTTAATTTGGCTAATTTGTAAATTTCTTCAGAGACATTGGTGAAGGTAATCTTAGTATTTAGTGATTGTGACTTTTCTATTGCGAGCAGCAACAAGGCTAAGCCAGCCGTATCAAACTTTACCACTTTTGCTAAGTCCAACTCTGTCACTTTGGCATCAAGTAGTTTAATAAGTGTTTTTTCAACACCTTTAGAAATGTTTGTGATGGTCAGTTGACCGTCACAAACAATAACATTGTTATCTTTCTCAAAATGAATATTTTTCATTAGCTAACTACGAATCAAATACAATTGGTTTTTGGCTTTTTTCTTTTAGCATTTCTGTCACGTAAGGCAGACCTTTCTGACGAATTAAGCTACTCAGTTCTGCTTGTTTACTATCAAGTAAACTAACACCCTCAGCAACCATATCGTAAGCTTTCCATTCATTTGTTTTCTTGTTCTTTCTTACTCTAAAAGAAATATCAATAGGATCTCTACCTGGTTCAATAACCGTTGTCTTAACCGCAACAACTTTTTTCTTATTGAAATTCATATCTGGCCCAAATCGCACTTCTTGGTTGTTATACAAGGTAAATACTTGTGCGTAAGAGGTAACTAGATAATCTTTAAAAACGGTTACAAATTCAGCTCTATCAGCCTTATTAGTATTCTTAAAGTTTTTGCCAATCACCTTAAATGCAGCATATTTGTAATCGATATAAGGAACTAGCTCTTCTCTGACGATGTCTTTCAGCATATTAGGCGCTTTACGGATTTCGCTTTGTTCATTTGCAAATCGCTTGAACGTAATATCTGCTACAGTCCTGATCATTGAATAAGGGTTTTTCTTATCAACAACCACCTGCTTTTTAGTTTCAGCATATGTATTAGCTGGTGCTGCTGCAAATGCTGCAGAGCAAGATAGTGATAATGATAATGCGATTAAAATACTTTTCATTTTCATAACCATTCCCCTTTCCTAGTCGCCACTTCCTTGACTAAATAAAAACTGTCCAATTAATTCTTCTAATACTAACGCTGGCTTGGTATCTTCGATAAAATCACCAGGCTCAAGCACATCAATAGATTCATCCATAAACCCTGGCAGCAAACCAATATACTGTTCACCTAATAAACCAGCCGTCAAAATCGACACTGATGTTGCTTCAGAGAAATTGTTGTATTGAACATCAATATCTAGTGTTACAACCGGCGTGTAATCTTCTGGGTCAAGTTCAATACTGCTTACACGGCCAACAACTACACCACCTACTTTCACCGGAGAACGTACTTTAAGTCCACCGATATTATCAAATTTAGCATGTAGCTGATAAGTTTCACCGTTTCCCGAAATACCACTATCGGCAACTTTAAGGGCCAGTACTAATAATGCAGCAATACCAAATGCCGCAAATAAACCAACCATTAATTCAACTTTCTTTGACACCATGTCTCTCACCAATTCAATAAAAAATTAACTTACCTAATGCGCAAACATTAAAGCGGTTAATATAAAATCTAAACCTAGTACAACCAAAGACGATGTAACTACGGTAGACGTAGTTGCTCGGCTAATACCTTCAGAAGTAGGTACACAGTCATACCCTTTATAAACAGCAATCCAAGTAACCACAAAAGCAAAAACTAAACTCTTGATAATGCCGTTTAAAATATCTTTCTCAAATGACACTTGCGCCTGCATAACTGACCAGAATGTGCCACTATCCACGCCCAACCAATCAACACCAACCAAATGGCCGCCTAAAATGCCTACCGCAGAGAATATCGCAGCCAGCAAGGGTAAACTGATAAAACCAGCCCAAAACCTTGGTGCAACGACTCGTCTCAGGGGGTCAACAGCCATCATCTCTAAACTCGATAACTGCTCTGTAGCTTTCATCAAGCCAATCTCAGCAGTTAATGCGGAACCTGCACGACCAGCAAAAAGCAAAGCGGCAACAACAGGACCTAACTCTCTTAGTAAACTTAGTGCCACCATTGGACCTAAGCTCGCTTCAGCACCATAACCTACAAGAATAGTATACCCTTGCAACGCCAAAACCATCCCAATAAAGGTACCCGAAACAACAATAATAATGAGAGACAAAACGCCGACGTTATATAGTTGATGGACTAATAATGGATATCCTTTGCGTATATTCGGTACATGCAGAAGCGCAGAGGCTAAAAGAGCTAATGCTCTGCCTAAACCAGATAATAAAGCAATAATACTTCTGCCTAACCCTTGCACTGAAGCCACTACTTTTTGCCTCCTGCTAATAATTCATCACGATAAGGTGCCGCATTAAAATGAAATGGTACTGGACCATCCGCTTCACCTTTCACAAATTGTTGAACAAGCGCTGAATCTTGTTGTGCGATTTCTTCAGGCGTACCTTGGCCAATAATTTTCTGCTCCGCAATAATATAAATATAATCAGCAATACTCATCACTTCTGGTACATCATGAGAAACCACAACTGATGTTAATCCAAGCGCATCACTTAAAGAGCGTATCAACCTTACGATTACTCCCATTGAGATAGGATCTTGGCCAGCAAAAGGCTCATCATACAAAATTAACTCTGGATCTAATGCAATAGCTCGCGCCAATGCAGCTCTTCTTGCCATACCACCAGATAGTTCACTTGGGTTTAAGTGCCGAGCACCTCGCAAACCAACCGCTTCCAGTTTCATCAATACCATTTTTTCAATAAGCGCTTCAGAAAGATTAGAGTGTTCCCTCATTGGAAACGCAATATTGTCATAAACGCTCATATCACTAAACAAAGCGCCGCTTTGAAATAACATACTCATGCGTTTTCGAACTTCATAAAGATCACTACGCGATAAAGATGGTATGTTATGCCCATCAAAATGAATGCTGCCTGAATCAGGTTTAAGCTGGCCACCTATCAGTCTTAATAAAGTGGTTTTACCGATTCCACTTGGCCCCATGATCGCAGTAACCTTCCCTTTTGGAATAGATAAACTGATGTCGTCATAAATTACGCGATCTTCGCGTTTAAAGGTCATATTATTAATATCGACTAGAATCTCTGACATGTAGTTTTTACTGTACCAAGTGAATCATTGTTTAACGTTGGGCAATTCTATCTTAGCGAGGAAAAAAATTCATCAGCCATGTCACGGTATTTCTGATCTTAATTAGTAATATTTCGTGTAGAAACGTAAGAAATTGTAAGAAGTGCATTTTTTGAGCATTTTTTTAGCTTAATTAAGGCGATATATATTCCTAAGAGATACCTTTTAGCTGACTGAAAAGCCGCTAAAATGAGTAACTCATATAATAAAAAGCATATTTTTTTGTCAATATTCACTTTTTTTGCAGTTGTATTGCATTTTGATCTTTTTTTTTGGGCTACAACCAGCGACAATTTAGGGATATATTCAGGAGTTCTTAATGTTTGTACAAATTTTAATATTGCTCGCATCTCTTGTTGCGCTCGTATGGAGTGCTGATAAGTTTGTATTTGGTGCGTCTTCATTAGCACGGAACATTGGTGTTTCACCAATGATTATCGGTTTAACCATTGTTGCGATGGGCTCTTCTGCGCCAGAAATGATGATAGCAGCGACAGCTTCCTTAGAAGGAAATGCTAACACTGCGATCGGTAATGCAATTGGCTCAAATATTACAAACATAGCATTAGTTCTAGGTATAACTGCTCTGATGCAACCGTTGACAGTATCATCTTCAACAGTAAAAAAAGAGTTACCTATAGTCCTAGGTATCACCCTTATAGCCTACTGGATGTTAGCTGACCTGCACCTTAGCTTTGTTGAAGGTGTCATTTTAATGACCGGCTTTTTTGTTTATATCATCGGTTTACTTATGATTACTTTATATCGAGTAAAACAAAGACCGATGGATGATGCTTTAATCATTGAGGCCGAACAAGAGGTACCTGAAGCAACCTCGACACCTCTTGCTGTTATGTGGCTTGCTATAGGTATCGTTGTATTACCCCTAAGTGCAGACTACTTAGTCGATTCTTCCGTTTTCATAGCGAGAGAGTTTGGTATTAGTGATCTTGTCATCGGCTTGACTGTCATTGCTATTGGTACCAGTTTACCTGAGCTAGCAGCAAGCATCATGAGTATCGTTAAGAAAGAAGATGACCTAGCTATAGGTAATATCATTGGTTCAAACATCTTCAACATATTAGCCGTTTTGGCGTTACCGGGAATTATTGCTCCAGGTGTTATCGACACTGCTGCAGCAGAGCGAGATGCGCCTTATATGCTCGGTGTCACTGTCCTTCTTCTAATTTTATGTTTCACACGAAAATTCGGTAACTTCAGAATTACTCGTGCAAAAGGTGCCCTGTTAATCGTCGCCTTTATTGCTTATCAATTACTACTTTTTAGCCAACTTAAAGGTTAGTCCATGAAAGATTTTAAAGCGCTTGCTAAAAAAGTTATCGAAATTGAAAAAAATGCTATTTCGGAAATAGAACAATACATTGATGATAACTTTGCATCCGCCTGTCAGATGATGTTCGATTGTGTTGGTAGAGTAATTGTTATTGGCATGGGTAAATCGGGACATATTGGTGGAAAGATTGCCGCGACTTTAGCTAGTACAGGCACGCCTTCCTTTTTTGTTCACCCAGGAGAAGCGAGCCACGGTGATTTAGGCATGGTAACTTCTGACGATGTGGTACTAACGATATCAAACAGTGGTGAGACTGGTGAAGTCCTAGCAATAGTGCCTGTAATCAAACGTATTGGCGCTAAGTTGATCGCTATGTCTGGCAATCCATCTTCTTCCTTAGCAAAATGTGCTGATACTCACATTTGTATCAAAGTTAGTGAAGAAGCTTGTCCCTTAGGTCTTGCACCAACATCAAGCACAACAGCAACATTAGTAATGGGTGATGCTCTAGCTGTTGCTTTACTGGAAGCAAGAGGTTTTACTGCTGATGATTTTGCTTTATCTCATCCAGGCGGAAGTCTAGGTAAGCGACTACTATTGCGACTTGAAGACATTATGCATACTGGTAACCGTTTACCACTAGTTAAACAAGATGCAAAAATTAAAGACGCCCTAGTTGAAATGTCTTTGAAAGGCCTTGGGATGACTGCCGTTGTAGATGAGAAGAACCAATTACTCGGTTTGTTTACCGATGGTGATTTACGCCGAATCTTAGATGAAAAAATAAATATTCACACTGATACCATCAGCACTGTGATGACTAAGTCACCTAAAGTTGCCCATGCAGAAATGTTAGCCGCGCAAGCCGTTAAGATTATGGAAGATAAAAAAATCAATGGCTTAATTATTGTAGATAAGGATAATCACCCTATTGGTGCGATGAATATGCACGACTTATTATCTTCTGGAGTTATTTAATGGCTGAGACACTTTATGGCCCTGTAGCCGATGAAATACTTGAAGTAGCAAGCAAAATTAAACTATTTGTTTGCGATATTGATGGCGTTTTTTCCGATGGACGCATCTATTTAGGCAACCAAGGTGAAGAGCTTAAAGCTTTTCACACCAAAGATGGCTTTGGTGTCAAAGCGCTGGTTAAAAGTGGCGTTGAAGTAGCTGTCATCACAGGTCGCAAATCTAATATCGTGCAAACCAGAATGACTGCATTAAACGTTAATCATATCGTTCAGGGTCAAGAAGATAAATTGCCGGCACTTAAAGAGATTGCTGAAAAACTATCTTTAACACTATCTGAAATAGCCTACATTGGTGATGACGTTGCTGATTTACCATGTATAAAGGCTGTTGGTTTAGGCATAGCTGTAAATGATGCACACCCTCTTGTGTTGAAATCCGCCAACTATCAAACCTTTATTAAGGGTGGATTTGGCGCCGTTAGAGAATGCACTGATTTGATCATGCAAAGTCAAAATACCTTGTCTCAAGCAAGTGGTGCAAGCGTATGAATCGACTGAATTGGCTAACGGCTGTTTTTTTTATTTTGGCCATCGCCCTTTATGGCGCGATCGAATGGCACCAATCTAATAAAACAGAAGAGCCAACAGTTGTTCAAGATCTAACACCTGACTATATTGCTGAACAATTGAATAGTGATAGCTATGATGAATCAGGCAATTTAGCTTATGTTATCGACGCAGCTCGTATGGAGCATTACGCTAGCTTAGATATTACTCATTTTGAATTTCCTGAATATACGTTGTACCCTCAAGGAGAAAAGCAACCTTGGAAAATTACAGCGAACGAAGGCACCCTTTATGCGAGTAATAGAGTTAGGTTACAAAACAGAGTAAAACTTGAAGCGACAGACACTGATAGTATTTTACAAGAAATTCATGGTAAATATTTGGAACTAGATCTAAATACCAACATTCTAAGTTCAGAACAGACCATCGTAATACAAGGTAAAGGTTTTACGATGTATGGCTCTGGCATAATTGTAGATTTAAACACTAAACAATGGACACTCACAGAACATGTACAATCCGTTTATTCAAAAGATAACAACTAGCCTAAGCATTGCTATTGTAGCTCTAGGCCTGAGTGCCGTTGCACATGCTGAAAAAAGCGATTTTGAGAAAAAGGTTTTTATTAAATCTGAGCGTAATGGTGGTGATCTGAAAAACAAAATCATCAGTTATATGGATAATGTCGTTATCACACAAGGCACCATCAAAATTACCGCTGATTTAGTGCAAGTGATGGGCAAAGAAAGTGAAAACAATGTTTACCTTGCTAAAGGTACTCCCGCGAATTTTCAACAAACCTTAGATGACGGTACCGCGCTTAAGTTGCAAGCAGATGAGATCAGATATGAGCCGGGAAACAATGTTGTTACTATCAAAGGGAACGCATTGCTTGCACAAGACGGTACGGAAATGAAAGGCAGTATTATTACTTACAACTTCTTAACAGAACAATTTGAAGCCAAAAGTAATAATAATGAACAGACTGAAACTATTTTACAGCCGAAAAAGATAAAAGAACTAAGCAAGAAAAAAGACTAATGGCAAAACTAATCGCGTCAAATCTGGCAAAAGCCTATAAAGGCAGAAGAGTTGTAAAAAATGTTGGTTTGTCAGTTGAAGCTGGTCAAATCGTAGGGTTGCTAGGGCCAAATGGTGCTGGTAAGACAACTTCTTTTTATATGATCGTAGGTCTTGTTCCTAACGATGAAGGCTCTATTCGTCTTAACGATGAAGATATCACCTTATTGCCAATGCATGAAAGAGCAAGAAAAGGCATAGGTTATTTACCACAAGAAGCGTCAATCTTCAGGAAATTGAGTGTTCATGACAATATCATGGCAATTCTACAAACCCGTAAAGAACTCAATGATGTTGAAAGACAAGAACAATTAGAGCACTTGCTGGAAGAATTTAATATAGGTCATATCAAGGACAACTTAGGTATGAGCCTGTCTGGTGGTGAACGTAGAAGGGTAGAGATAGCTAGAGCACTAGCTGCCGACCCTAAATTTATCCTTTTAGATGAGCCGTTTGCGGGTGTAGACCCAATTTCAGTAGGTGATATTAAGAAAATTATCCTACACTTAAAGCAACGAGGAATAGGGATTCTGATTACAGACCATAATGTAAGAGAAACTCTTGATGTATGTGAACATGCTTATATCGTTAGTCACGGAGAATTAATTGCTCAAGGTAACTCAGAAGAAATACTTGCAAACCAACATGTAAGAGATGTATACCTTGGTGAGCAATTCACGTTATAGTAGTAACGGCATGAATCAAGTATGTAGGGTCTAAAAGCCCTTAGAACAATAATAGGAAACGAACTACGTAAATGCGCCCTAGCCTTCAACTAAGAATTGGACAACAGTTAACAATGACGCCGCAGTTGCAACAAGCAATTAAGCTTTTGCAGCTATCAACATTGGATTTACAACAAGAAATCCAAGAGGCATTAGAAAGTAACCCTTTACTTGAAGTAGAGGAAGGCTCAATTAGTCAAAATGAAAACCAGCCGGATAACCTCGAAGAAGCGTTTTCAGCAAGTGCAAGTGAAACATCGACCTCTCAAACGACAGATGGGAGTGAAGATGCAGCACCAACTTCTGATGAAATTAGCACAACAGAAGCGATGGATAAGTCAGATATTCCGGAAGAATTGAACATCGACACTACTTGGGATGACACTTTCAGTGCGGGCGTTTCAGGGGCCTCTGCGGGCCCTGCTTCAGATGACTACGTATATCAAGGTGAAACAACTGATTCAATTCAGGATCATCTTTTCTGGCAAATGGACTTAACACCATTTACCGATACAGATAGAGCAATTGCAACTGCCATTATTGATGCGGTTGATGACGCGGGTTACCTAACAGTAACTTCTGAAGATATATTAGAAAGCCTTGGCGACGAGGAAGTAGAACTTGATGAAGTTGAGGCAGTACTTAAACGTATCAATATGTTCGATCCTGTCGGCGTTGCTGCTCGTTCAATTCCTGAGTGTTTACTTATTCAATTAAATCAATTTGACGCAGACACTCCATGGTTAGAAGAAAGTAAAACGGTTATCCGCGATTATATTGATTTACTAGGTAATCGAGATTACCGAACGCTAATGCGCAAAACGCGTTTGAAAGAAGATCAACTTAGAGAAGTGTTGAAGTTAATTCAATCACTCGACCCAAGACCTGGCGATAGTGTAATTAAAAGCGAAGAACAATACGTAATTCCAGATGTGTCTGTTGAGAAGAAAAATGGTCGCTGGGTAGTTGAGTTAAATCCTGATACGGCACCAAGACTTTCTGTTAATCAACAATATGCATCGATGGCAAAATCGATGAAGTCTTCTACTGACACACAATTTATCCGCTCAAATTTACAAGAAGCTAAATGGTTTATTAAGAGTTTAGAAAGTAGAAATGACACTTTATTAAAAGTGTCAAATTGTATTGTTCAACGCCAACAAGGCTTCTTCGAGCATGGCCCGGAAGCTATGCGACCTATGGTATTGAATGATATTGCAGAGGCTGTTGATATGCATGAGTCAACAATTTCTAGGGTTACGACCCAAAAATACATGCACACCCCTCGTGGCATCTATGAATTGAAATATTTCTTTTCTAGTCACGTTAGTACTGAAAATGGAGGAGAATGTTCGTCAACTGCGATTAGAGCACTTATTAAGAAGCTTGTCGCTGCCGAAACGCCTTCAAAACCATTGAGCGATAGCAAAATGGCAGAGCTTTTAGCAGAACAGGGAATTAATGTTGCTCGCAGAACAATAGCCAAATACCGAGAGTCTTTGTCTATTCCACCCTCAAACCAACGTAAAAGCTTACTGTAAAGTAATCAAACAAGAAGGATTTAAGTTTATGCAAATCAATTTATCTGGTCACCATGTAGAAATTACAGAACCACTTCGCAATTGTGTAGACACGAAGTTTGCTAAGTTAGAGCGTCATTTTGACCATATCAATAATGTTTATGTAGTACTAACAGTAGAAAAGTTGAATCAAATTGCTGAAGCCACAGTCCATTTAAATGGCACCGAAGTTCATGGTAAAGCTGAAAACGGTGATATGTATGCATCAATTGATGCTCTAGTAGATAAACTTGACCGCCAAATACTAAAATATAAAGGCAAAATTAAAAAACACTAACCTTTAGGTTATCCATATTCATTCATGAAATTAATAGATATATTGTCCGCTGACTGCACTTTATGTGCAGTCCCAGCGGCAAGCAAAAAGCGAGTATTTGACGCTATTTGTCAGCTTGCTAGTGAAAAACTCCCTGAATTCACCCCGTATGAATTACAAGAAAGCTTGGTTGCTCGAGAAAAAATGGGCTCTACCGGTATTGGCAACGGCATTGCGATCCCGCATGGTAAGATTAAAGACAGCCAACACGCAGTTGCTGTATTTATGACAACAGAACAAGCTATTCCCTTTGAAGCAATAGACAATCGTGCAGTCGACATCTTTGTAGCCTTGTTTGTACCAGAATCGCAATGTGAACAGCATTTAGCCACGCTTCAAAGCATTGCCAAGCTACTCAGTGATAAACAAGTTTGTAAAAGCATTCGTAAATGCCAAACTAGCGAAGAGCTTTACGATTTGCTACAACGCGCTAGCTAGTCATTTATTTTGCCTTTCATCGCAGTCACAGCTCAGTTAAGATAGTGACATCAATAGGAAATTAAAGCGTAAGAATGAAGTTAACAATTGTAAGTGGTCGTTCAGGCTCAGGGAAAAGTGTAGCGCTGAGAGTATTAGAAGATCTAGGGTATTACTGTGTAGATAATATTCCAGTCAACTTGTTACCAGCCTTAACACATACGGTAATAAACGATTACGAAACCGTAGCCGTCAGTTTAGATGTTCGTAACCTTCCTGATGATCCAAACGATGTATCGGAAATTTTAGATTATTTGCCGACAACAGTTGAAGTGACCATTCTTTATCTCGACGCTGATGATGAAGACTTAATCAGGCGCTTTAGTGAAACACGACGCCTGCATCCTTTGATCAAAAATAACATCGCGCTAGATCAGGCAATTTCATTAGAGAAGAAGCTTTTAGAGCCAATTTCAGCAAGAGCCCACTTATATATTAATACGAGCCAACTAACGCCGCATCAACTTGCCGATATGGTTAGAGAACGTGTGCTTGGTAAAAAGACTGGGTCAATGGTTGTGGTATTTGAATCTTTTGGCTTTAAACATGGTGTTCCTAAAGACGCTGATTTTGTATTTGATGCGCGTTTTCTGCCTAATCCTTTTTGGGAAAAAGAACTAAAAGCTTATACAGGTTTAGATCAACCCGTAAAAGATTTCTTATCAAGCCAGCCAATTGTCACGAAGTTTATTTGGCAAATTAACAGTTTTATGATGACTTGGTTACCTCATTTAGAGCGCAACAATCGCAGCTATATTACCATCGCTATTGGTTGTACTGGTGGTAAGCACCGTTCAGTGTATATATCAGAATTGCTTGCTAAAAACCTAAGCCGAGAGCGTGCTGATGTACAGGCAAGGCATCGTGATTTAGAAGTGGAAGGCACATAATTATGCCTCAACATACTAAGTCATTAATCATTAGTAATAAGCTAGGGTTGCACGCTAGAGCGGCAACCAAGCTAGCGCAATTGAGCCAAAAGTTTGAAGCGAAAGTAACACTTAAACTCGATGAAAACGAAGCTGACGCTTCTAGTGTAATGGGGTTAATGTTACTAGCAGGTGGTTATGGTAAGAAAGTTACTATCACGACTGAAGGAGTAGATAGTGAACAAGCTCTTAATGATATTTGCCAACTTTTTAGCGACAAGTTTGACGAAGATGAGTAATAGTTTTCGTCTGTTTACTTATTATCCCTATATATCCCCTACCAATTACACTACCAAAACTCAGATAAGTTAATAAAAAAGCTGAAAAAAAGCTTAGCTTGAGATAAACTATCTAATAATCGAGCAAAACAATAATAATTATTTTTGTGACGCTCAACTTCGTCATATTTATCAAATAATATATCACCAGCACATTGCTACGGCAGGGGACGATTTTATGCCGGAAATTGCAGAACAAGATTACAATCAAACACGATTGCAAAAGGTTAATGAAGCCTTAGGCAGTGGTATGTTTGTTTACGTTCGTAAGCTTCTGCAAGATATGCCTGCTTTCGACCTTGCACTTCTATTAGAATCATCTCCAACTAAAACACGTGCCGTACTTTGGCAACTTGTTGATGTTGATCACCAAGGTGAAGTTTTAGAAGAATTAAATGAAGAAGTACGTAAAGGCATCCTAAAAAGCATGCGCCCAGAAAAACTGGCCGCCGTTGCAGAAGGCATGGATGTTGATGACCTGGCAGAAGTCCTAAGAACATTACCCGACTCTGTTTACAAAAAAGTGCTGAGTTCGATGGATAGCCAAGATCGAAGCCGAGTTGAACAAGCACTATCGTATGAAGAAGATACCGCCGGCGGTATCATGAATACCGATACCATTACGATCAGGCCTGATGTAACAGTTGATGTGGTATTGCGCTATTTGCGTCTCAAAGGTGAGTTGCCTGAAGCTACAGATTCATTCTATGTAGTAGACAGAAAAGATCATTTTATTGGAGCTGTTGCGCTTTCTAGAATAGTAACAGCAAAGCCTGAAGAAACAGTTTCTACACTGATCGACGCTGAAGTTGAAGCGGTGCAGGCAGATTTACCTGAAACAGAAGTTGCTCAACTATTTGAACGTTACGACTGGCTTTCTGCGCCTGTTATAGATGACCAGGGCAGGCTGCTTGGCCGTATCACGATTGATGACGTTGTTGACATCATCAGGGAAGAAGCGGAACACTCGATGATGAGTATGGCTGGTCTTGACGATGAAGCCGATACCTTTGCACCTGTGATAAAAAGTACACAGCAGCGTTCTATTTGGTTGGGTGTAAACCTGATTACTGCGCTATTAGCTGTTGCCGTTTCAAGTATGTTCGTTGATATTCTAGATCAACTCGCTATCTTAGCTATTTTGAACTCTTTAGTGCCTAGCATGGGTGGTGTCGCAGGCAACCAAACCCTAACACTGGTCATCCGTGGTATCGCGCTAGGCCATGTTGGAGATAGTAACTCCAGAGCATTATTACTCAAAGAGCTAGCTGTAGGCTTCCTTAATGGCATTATCTGGGCAGTGTTAATTGCTAGTGTCGTCGCTATTTGGCAGCAAGACTTGGTACTTGGGGGCATTATAGCGTTTGCTATGTTGATGAACTTAACAGCAGCCGGTATTGCCGGTGTAACCATTCCTCTTATCCTGAAACGGATGAAAATAGACCCTGCTCTTGCTGGTAGTGTAATCCTTACCACTATCACTGATGTAGTTGGCATCTTCGCTTTCTTAGGCACTGCTACTTTACTTTTGTCGAATTAGTTTAACACGGCTTTACTTTAGGGAAGCCCTTCGACAAATGGATTGATACTCGAAAATACCAAAATCCACGAATAAAAAAAGCCGCTAATAACATAGCGGCTTTTTATCAAAGTAAGCTTGTACTGAGTCTAATTAATTACCAGCAATCTGCATCTCTTCAAGGATAATAGAACCCGTTCTAATACTGCCACGTAAATCAGTATCAGTACCAACAGAAACAATCCCCTTAAACATATCTTGTAACTTGCCCGCAATAGTGATTTCAGAAACTGGGTATTGAATCACACCATTTTCTACCCAGAAACCAGCCGCACCACGAGAATAATCACCCGTTACAACATTAACACCTTGCCCCATTAGTTCAGTCACTAATAAACCAGTGCCTAATTGTTTTAACATCGCTTCAAAGTCACCACCATTGGCGCTAACAATCCAGTTATGAATACCACCAGCGTGGCCTGTTGTTTCCATGCCTAACTTGCGTGCAGAATAACTTGTTAACAAGTAAGTAGCTAATTGACCATCTTTAATAATGCCCATATCAGAAGTTGCTACACCTTCACTATCAAAAGCGCTACTTGCTAAAGCTTTCTTTAAGTGAGGACGCTCATCAATTGTTAAGAAATCTGGAAATATTTGATCGCCTAAGGCGTCAAGCAAGAATGAAGATTTTCGATATAAATTGCCACCACTGATAGCCGCAATAAAGTGTCCCCAGAAAGTATTTGCTATATCAGCTCTAAACATTACAGGGAACTTACCTGTATCTATTTTGCGCGCGTTAAGCCTTGACAATGCTTCTTTGGCTGATTGCTCACCAACTGATTCAGCACTATCAAGTAAATTGAAATCTCGATTAACAGTATATGCATAGTCACGCTGCATATCTTCACCTTCAGAAGCTATCATTACACAACTTAAGCTATGGCGAGAACTTGGGTAACCAACTAGTTGCCCGTGGCTATTACCGTAGACTTTGAAGCCTTCATAACTTGCTAACGTAGCACCATCTGAATTTGTACAACGCTCATCAAAACCCAGTGCTGTGTTCTCACAACGCTTTGCAATTTCTATTGCTTCATCAGTTGTTAAAGGATGATAGTGATGTAAATCTAGGTCTTCTGGCTCCATCGCCAAACGGTCTTTGTCTGCTAAACCTGAAAACTTATCTTCAGATGTATAGTCCGCAATATTAACTGCAGCTTGCACTGTTTGTTTTAACGCACCGTCAGATAAATCAGCTGTTGAAGCACTGCCCTTTCGCCCCTCTTTATAAACAGTGATTCCTAAAGCGCCATCGCTAGTAAATTCTACTGTTTCAACATCGCCTAAACGAGTACTAACACTCAATCCTTGTTGTTTGCTCATTGCGACTTCAGCGCCATCGGCACCGAGTGACTTGGCTAGCGTAAGCACTTCACTAACTCGTTCTTTTACTTGTTCCATTTGATGAACAATTGAAGTTGATTCTGACATTCGATTTATACTACCTAGTGTATTTGCAATACTTAACGTTATCTTTGTTGTATAATAACGCATATCTTTCAAATTTATTTCTTTATTATGTCGTACTCTGAACACGAAATCGATGAATTCGACGAATTCGATGAAAATTATAAAAGTAAAACAGACATAAAGCGCGAAATGCGTGAAATGCAAGATTTTGCACTTCGTCTGTTTAACCTATCTAAAGCAGAAAGAAAGCGTGTCCCGTTTGATGACGACATGCTAGCGGCAATTGCTTTAGCAGATAAAATTAAAAACAAACCAGAAGCATTAAGAAGACATGCAAGGTTTGTTGCTAAAGTACTTTGTGAGATGGATTTAGAAGCCATCAATAAAGCACTAGATATTTTGGCTAACAAACACCAACAAGCAAGTAATCAACATCTTAAATTGGAAGCGTTGAGAGATCAGTTAATTGCCGAAGGTGGTGATTTAATTGAATCACTATTAGCTGAACATGATGGACTAGAGCGCCAAAAGCTTAGACAACTTGTGCGCCAAGCAAGTAAAGAAGTTAAGGCAGAAAAAACAGGCAAGTCTTACCGAGACTTATTTGCTTATTTAAAAGAGCATGTAGCCATTTAATAAAAAGCGCCAATAAAGGCGCTTTTTTTGTATCTAAGATATGAAATTAGAAAGATATTTAAACATCAAATTTGGCAACAACGATAAGTCGCTCAAATGTATCCTCTACATGCTAAGAAGGTCTTTGGGTGCTAGTTCGTTTACGTTGTTTTGGCGAAATTGGAACCCGCTTTGGTCATACTTCTTGCTTTACTATGTTTACAAACCTCTCTCTTCACTAATAAACAAAAAACTCGCCAACTTTTTAACTTTTGTCATTAGTGGTTTTCTGCACGACTGTGTTGCTATGCTTCTAATGTTAAAGCCTTCGTATGTCATGACGTCAACATTTACACTATTTGCGGTGCTAATCGTCATCGAAAACAGATTTAATATCAATTTAAGACAGGCAAGCGAACTAACTAGAGCGACTTATCAATTAACAGCACTGACAATCACTATTTTGCCTGTCCTAATTTTCTTTCGGCTAATATAATAACCCCTACAGTTCAAAGTAATTTGTGAATACCTTGTATAGCTCTGTACCTTGATTCACGCTTGCCGAGGCGAAATGTAAAATAGGTATTACATCTCTGTCCAAAGATACATAGTGTAATGGATCACCATCGCCATAATTGTCCATGCGTAATATTCTTGCCAGAGGTTCTCCAGCTTCAAGTGGTGTACCAAACTCGGCCAAGTAATCAACCATACCTCCCATCGGCGAATAAAACGCTTTGTAGTCTTCAAGCATGCAAGCATATCGAGTCATTACCTGAGGCTTAAACTCCTTACCCGCGACCACACCTTTATAGCTAAGGTAGCTTAAGATACTTTTTGCATCTTCTAAAGCGACATCTAAGTCAATTAATTCTTGAGATCCCAACTCTACCGTAAAACTCTCCTGCTTTATGGAAATGTTACGCCCTTGTTGTTGAAACTTCTCTTGCAGCGTCCACCAAGGACAGAATGTTGCTTCATCTAAAGCACCATCAAAGTCATTTGGAATCAACAAAGTGTGAGGAATATCAAAATAACTCGCACTCGCCTTTGCATATTCAGGGCAATATAGGTGTTTGCTCGAAATAGGACCCGTATGAAGATCTAAAACTAAGTCAGCTTGATGAGCCATTCGTTGCAGTTGATAAGCAATACGTTGGCCTGTCGTTAAACCAAAAGAGTTATGTGTTAGCTTTTGGTCGATTTGTGAAATAAGCAGCTCTTTAAAGCCAGACTCTATCGCTCCTTGTTCAAGCTCTATGTTTTGAGTTACAAACGTATCAATAATGCCTTCGTTAAAGTAGTACATACGATTCCAATTAACCCCTGTGATAGGGTCAAAACGGCCTAATGTATACTCACCATTTTTATGGTTACACCCAACAGGGTTAGCATATGGCACTAGCGTAATATCACCACAAACGTCTAATTGCTGAAGCTGCTCTAAAAGTTGATAGATAACAGCATTGCCTTGCACTTCTGCGCCGTGCATATTTGCTTGAATATAAACACTTGGCGCATCAGCGTTTCCCTTAAAGCGATACACAGGAACGGTTAATGCGGCACCGCTGGCCATTTCACCCATGTGTAAAACTTCTTTTGTAAATTGGCTAATCATCTAAATATTACCTCTACTTTAAATACCAACTTGCAGGCTGAGCAGCTCTGATTTCTATCATTTTTCCAGATTCGATGACATATTCAGCAGCGACTTGGTGACACAGAAAAAATGGCATGCTTTCGGTAAAGCCATAAGCACCGGTCAAGCCAAATACAAGCTTATCCTCAACTTCTATATCTTCAGGAAGAGACAAGGTACCTAAATCATCTAAACTAGTGCACAGCGGGCCGTGGACTCTATGGTCAACTTCAGTTTCACCTGACTCTCTTAGCATACGAGTAGGAAAAGGTTGCGCAGTAATTGCTGGTCGAATGATATGGTTGATTCCGGCGGCAAGGACGAGTTGTTCAGTGCCGAAGTTTGACTTTTTATCAACTACCGATGTCACGTAGTAACCACATTCTGCAACAGCAAAACGACCTAGCTCTAACCAAAGCTCTTCAACACCTGCTTCAGCTTTTATTTTGGCTAAATCCGCTATCGTTTTTTGCCAATCAAGCCCTTCACCTGATTCAAGATAATCAACACCTAAACCGCCACCAAGATCTAGCACTTTCAATTCAAATCCTAATTGCCCAGCTAATTGCACTAGCGGAGCAACCATTTGCGACCAAAGATCAAACATCTTTGCATTGCTAAGCATATTCCCCCATTGGAAAATATGCAGACCAATAACATTGATATCATTAAGCTCGGCTAAATCCAGTGCTAACCAATCTTCAGTTGATAAACCAAACGGGGTCAAGCTATTGCCACCTAATGGATTCTTCTCACCTTCAGGCCACTGCAACTGAACACGAAGCAACACATCAGGTTTAGCATTTAATTGACTCGCCACTTCATTGAGAAGATGAATTTGATTTAGACTTTCAACAACAAAAGTATTCACTCCTTTTTGAATGAACTCAGTTAACTGCTGCCTAGACTTTGCTGGCCCAGTATTCAAAATCCTCGATGCTGGCACCTCTTGTTCAAGTACATGTGACAATTCGCCCACACTTGCAACATCAAAATTAAAGCCTTGTTTATCCAAAGTTTTAAGAATACTAGAGAGTGGATTTGCTTTTACGGCATACCACAATTTAATAACATCTTGATCTTGCAATGCTTTAAGGTGCTCACTCAATTTGTCCAAATCATAAGCGAAGTAGGCCAATTCATCTGGATTTACTGACTGATGTCCTTGCAATGTTGCTAGTGTTTGTTCACTTAGCCACTGAGGCAAATTATCACGAGTACTCATCAACAACCTCTTAACGTAAAACCGACTCTAGCTCTAAAGCTGCATCACTTTTTTCATCTCGATACTTAACTATTAACGCACAAGACATATTTAAACCTTGCCTCTGTGCCCATTCGCCTTTCATCGGGCGAGTACCTGGAACAACAACTGCACGTTCAGGAATAGGCGCGCCTTTTTCTAACATCACTTCGTTAACACAGTCATAAACAGGTACCGATTTTGAAAGTGAAACACCTGGCGCAATAACCGCACCTTTTTTCACAACAATACCTTCAACAATAACAACACCTGCACTCAAGAAAGCGTCGTCTTCAATCACTACTGGGCTTGCACCAATAGGCTCTAGCACACCGCCGATTTGAACCGCTGCAGAAACATGTACATTCTTTCCAATCTGAGCACATGAACCAATCAAAGCATGGCTGTCAACCATAGTGCCTGAATCAACAAACGCACCTACGTTGATGTAAGCTGGCGGCATAATAATTACGCCAGGAGCAACATGTGCACCAGCTCTCACTGAAGAACCACCTGGCACTAAACGTACGCCATCTTCTACTTTGAAAGCGCGCGCTGGTAGATTGTGCTTATCAACAAAACCTTCGTAAATACCGTCAAAAACGACATTTTCGCCATCTTTGAAAGCCGCCAAAATAGCTTGTTTAGCATCTGCGTTTGCATGCCAGTTACCTTGTTCATCTTGTGTTGCAGCTCTAATGTTACCCGCTTCTAACTGCTCAAGCGTATATTGCCAATTCATTGTTTATTTAACTCCAGATATTTGTGACTGTGCATTTTCATACCAGCCTTCAACTAATTGATTAATTTGATCTAAATTATTGTTTGCTGCTAACTCAGCAAGTGTAAGAGGTGCACGAAGTACAGCACTAGAAAGACGACCTTGTATCTTCATTACCTTTTTGACAGGTATTGGATTGGCCACCTGAAAGAGTGCATCAACAGCTTGCTGCCAGACTGGGAATAGCGTTTCATGCTTACCTTGCAAGGCTAGCTCTACATATAGTCTTGTTTCGCTAGGCCAAGCATTGGCTGCTACTGATACGAGCCCTTTGACATTAGCGCCAGCTAAATAAGGCATCATCGCATCTTCACCGCTATACAAATCGATTTCTGTACAGTGTTCTCGATATCCCAAGAAAGTGTTTAAGTCGCCGCTGGCTTCTTTCATCGACCAACAATGTTGATGAGATTGAATGGCTTGAATAGTAGTAATAGGAATATTCACACCGCTCCTAGAAGGAACGTTATAAACCATGCAAGGCAATTCTGAAGCATCTAGTAGCGCGCTAAACCATTGGGTAAGGCCAACTGCACCAGGCTTTGCGTATAGAGGTGTAGATAACAAATAGGCAGCAATAGGTAATTGATTGCATGCTTTGATCCAATCAATTTGCTGAGGTAATTGATAGCCACCGACACCAACCATGATTGGCACGGGTAAAGAAAGGCTACAAACATGCTCCACAACAGCCAACTGCTCTTGTGGAGTCAGTGCTAAACCTTCTCCTGTACTACCAAGCAATAATATACCGTTGTTAGCATCCGCTTGATGCCGAGCAATATTAGTGAGGGTATCAAAATCGACCTGACCAGACGCGTCAAATGGCGTGATCAAGGCTGTCCACAAAGGAACGTTTATATCTGTTTGAGTTTTAGTTATTTGGTTCATTTCTCTCGAACTCTATTTGTTCGGAGAACTCTAAGGCATTTGCAAATAAAATCCGCCAAGCAGGCAGAAAGCATTCACAAAGACCAGAAGCTCTCCACCCACAGGTGACAGTCGTCAGGATTCAACCTGAGCCAACCGACACACTTACCATCAAATATAAGTATGTCTCGGCGTTAATCCCCCTCACTATTGCTCACTGGAGTTTGATCTCCTCACAATAGCTACCTGGTTAACGCTCCTCTTCTGGTCCTATTTGATGTTGAATGGTAAGAAACCACCCAACTAGAATAAGGACGTTTTTTATTAGAACATTATTAGAGCATATACGTCAATAGACGTCTAAACGTTTATTTATAAACAATTGTCAAAAATACATTATTTTATGTGTGAAATGCCATTAAAAAAGAGATTATTGCCAATATGGAGATCAGACATAATCTACTGATAAAAATAGATATTTATAAGATCCTAACTTCAACTAACTGAAAATTTTTTGATTCTTACATAGTAATCTCGGCTACTATTTTTGTCTCAAAATCTAGTGTTGAATAATCAGCCTGATTATTAGTTGCTATTACATTTCCAATAAGTTTTTTCATCTGCTGACAATACGCCATAATTATTCAGGCATCATTACCAGCTAATTTAGTGTTTTAAGATTGACGATAATTAATAGAGTAACCTATCACAGGCTACTTCAGGGGAAGTTACAATAAAGAAACGTCAGCTTTTCCGCTATAATTTGTAATTAGATTACTAACGACTACAAAAGATGAAAATCAATAACCCTGAAACCCTAGAGCAAGCACTCGCTAACATGCGGCTAGAAAACCTGTCACTTTCACCAGAAGTTGATGCATTGGTGCGACAGGCTTTAGTTAAACTGAATATTGATACAGAAGACATTAAATACCTTTTACGAAAACTATATCCTAAGACTAAGCAAGTTTAGATTGTGCAAAACCAGCTGCCGCTGGCTTTTAGAGCAAAGGCTAGTCTTTATTTAAAATCGCTTCTATTTCGGCAAATTTAGTTTGTTCAAATCGATCAAATTGGCTTTTGATATAATCTGGCTCATCTTGATCATAGTATTCAACAATCTTACTTGGTACACCGTAATCACTTGCCAATCGGCCTTTATCTGAAGTTGCATTGTATTCAAGCTTTAACAAGAGAATATCTATCCCGGATACTTCATCAAGATTGATACCTTTAGCTCTAGAGATATAAAACTTGTACATGAGGTTAAATACACCTAAATATTTAACTAGCTGATATTTTAACGTGTTAAAAACAAACTTAGAGGCATCTCTAATAGCTTTATCTTCTGGGTTGTTAATATTAGCCGCTTTAGCTTTGGACAAGTGATAGTTAACATTACCTTCATACCCTCCTGCTAAATATGCATATAATGAATGAGTCATTGTTGAGTATAATGTTCCTGCACTAGGACCTCTTTTAAGTGCGGTCTTGTTGTCTATCAAAAATTGTAAAGTTTGGCTTTTTACTGTTGGTCTCACAACATTTAATACGACATTAAAACCATCATAATCAATGTTCATATTTCTTCCATTTATTGAAGAAACAAGACTTCGAATATGTTTAAATTCAAGAGGACTAAGAGCACAAATATTATCAAAAATAACTATTTTATCGCTGTGTGAAATAACTCTAAACATTGACATTATTTCATCAGGGATTCCTCTTTCTACTTGTTTTTGAAGAATAAGCTTTCTTTTTTCGATGTCATCTTTACCTAAAAAGGTTTCGTCTGTAATAAAATAATCGATTTCATCTTTCCTAGACGAAGGATCAAAGTTTTTGTGCTTAATTTCGTTGTCAGTGCCGTTAATAATTTCTTGGAACTTCTTGTCAAAAATCAAAACCCTGCCGCTGTAGTGATGTAAGAAACGTCCAGCACGACCAGCTATATTTTTTGCATCAAACGTTTTTAAATCTTTAGTTCCTTTTTTCGCATTTAGAACTAGTAAGTTTTTAGCTGATGTATTAACTCCTTCGGTTATAGTAGTGGTTGAAATAAGCACATCAATGACACCGTTGTTGAAAAAGTTGATAATTTCTTTTTGTATATACTTCGGTACTAGCCCATGATGGACGCCCACTTTATTTTTTAAAGCTTCAATTATGATCCAATTTGTGTGTTTATAAGTTTTTATTAAATGCTGGAGAAAGAAGTTTAATGCTGAATGCTCAATTGTGGAGATTGCTTGATGCTCTATAATTCCTCTCGCATTTGACTCTGCTCGTGCAGGGCTTGAAGTATAAAGAATGGCATTTTCATCAACGGCTCGAATATCTGCTACTGTTTGAGAAATTTTTTCGCCTTTGCTTTTACTACTAAACCCCTTTAGTTCAAGTGTAAGCTCATCATCTAGTTTTAATTTCCCACTGCGTATAAATGAAGTGCTTTTACCAACAATCTCATATTTATTGTAATCAATAATTGAGAAACGATTATTATTTAGAAAAACATTAAATGACTGATTTAGCTTACTGTCATTTTTATCTGGAAACTCAATATAAGGACCAACCAATAAGACATCTTTACTTTTAGCCAGTATATTTTGTAATGCAACTCGATATGCCGTATCACGTTCATTTTCAATTGCTATCGCATCAATTACATACTCGTTATCAATTTTATAAATTTCATCAACAAAAACAAAATCGAGTGTAATCTCAGGGTGTTTATCCATAAAAGATAAGTAACGCTCAGGCGTGAAAATAAAAATATTGCGCTCTGCTACCTCTTCAATATCACTGAGGGTATGAATTGCAAATTCGTCATAAAAATAGCGGTAGTTTTCATCAGTAAAAAGCCTTTCATAGTTTTCAGATAACAAAGCTATTGTAGGAAATATCAAAGCAATATTGTCATACTTTAATTTTTTTATAACTTCATAAATTAAAAACGTTTTACCAAATGAGGTTGTCGCGGATAAGAAATAACGATTTTCTTTATCTAGGTTAAACTCATCTAGTACTCTTTTTTGAAATCGGTGAATTTTAATCTGTTCATCAATGTGTAAGGTACTTTCATGCATCATTGATGACATTGTGTTTAAATCATAATGTTCAAAAGAAGATTCTTGACCAAATTTATTAAAAAGAAGGTCATAGTAATGTGGAATACCTGCTATGTTAGACACATACTTCAGGAACTTTAAATCTGAAGGTGATTGTTTAAACCATTTAATACTGTCAAAATAATCACAGACTCTTTTCACCAATTCATGTTCTTCTAACTCCCTCGCAAAATACTGATTTAAATCAACTATGAGAGCAGCGGTTTTTTCGATTCTATCCATGAAATAACGTCCTCTTTTATTTTCTTAACTTGGCTCAATGGTATCAATATGAAAAACAATTCAAACTCTACTGATAGATCGTACTCTTTAGTCGAATAATGCTCGTTAATATGTGCGATGGTGTTAACAATTTTACTCTTAAAGTCGGCTGATTTATCGGGATAAACAAGCAATACAGGATAAATTAATCTCATATTGTGTTTTTTTGCTTCATCGACGATATTAATTAACGGCTGTCTTCTCCATGAATCTAAGATTTCATCAATTTTACTACCTTTAATATCAAAATTATTGCGATGATTATCTAATGCCAAAATGTTGTCTTCTAAATAGGCATCGGAAAACGCTTTATCCAACCCTTCAATAGCTGATTTTGCGCAACTAGCTAAAGTAGTTCTAAACTTAACCTCACCAAACCATAATGACACTTCTTCATCGTCTTCTACTAAGTGATATGAGTCATAGCCTTTAGTTTCTGAGTTTTCCAAAGGGTTATAAAAATAGCCACGAGAAATCAGCGGTTTGCTGTTATAGAAATGATATAAAATAGAATACAGTAGGACTTCACCAAAAAAACCATATTTAATTTTGGTTTCTTGCTTTTGCCAATCCTTATATTTCATTTTAGTCTTCAAAGCTATTGCGTGTAGTGCATCATACTCTTGAGAACTTAAATCGAATTCATTGTGCGAATACTCAACAATTGAATTGTATATAATTTCGGCAAGTCCATTTTCACAATGACAAAGAAAAGCATCATCATCCCATGTACTGATATTGATCCTTTGCAACCCTTCCTTATTGTCTGGTATTTGATATTTCCACTCCAAGGTCTCATCTATCAACTTTTTAAGCGATTCCCTCATTTAAGTCCTTATAACTACAGCCAAAGATCATTTTATATCCAAATATACCTTCTTATTGAAATGATTTCACATATTTGAATCAGAAACATATTGTATTAATAATTACCTAACAACTATTTGTTATATATCATATTTATCACTAAAAAGTAAAAAAGCCCCAGCTAACGAGGCTTTGGATTCAACAATCAGTTATTACTTTCGTTATGTTTAAGCTGGTTTGGCTTTTTTATCAAATAGTAAATTAAGATTGAAAAGTAAAATATAGACATCAAAACAGCAAGTGCAGTGTAAACCATGTGTCCAGCCATCGACAGATTTCACACCTCTAAGTAATTCTGATATCCAATCGACAGGGTAAACTACTATACCGGGGAATATCAGTATATGTACCAGCTTTCCAAATTTAAATAGTTTCTAGATCAAATGGATATATGGCATTTATAGGATTACCACCAACATCCCCATAAGTATTAATGCCACCTACCAACCCAATAGGGTCAAACTGAATGTAACGTCCCAATTCGGGATCGTAATCCCTAAAGTAGTAGTAATGAAGACCAGACTCTTAATCGTAAAACTGCCCCGGAAAACGAATATTATTTTCAACAGTATTGATTGTAATAGTTACTTGCGATTCACGATTTATGTACTAGTCTAATAAAATAGACAAGGATGAAAGGTTCATTCCTCATGGTTGTAATGGAATACGGCTGATTTTTGTAGTTAGTCCTTAAATAATAATAAATTATATAAAAGGGACTACTATGAAAAAGTTAACTCTGTTAATTACATTAACACTCTCTTCATTAGCTTTAGCCGAAGAATCTTCTGATTACTCTGAATCCCAAAAAGCAGTTACCAAAATTTCATCTTCAATTTGCCACCCAGAACACTTAAGTCAGCATTACGCGGGGATCTTAGTGAAAGTCAACAATAGAGATGTTAACTATCAAAAGTTCGATACACTCAAAGAGTGCATTTTAAAGTCAAACAGACTTAGAAAGATTGACGAAAAACATTTCCCAAACTTAGTGCTTCTGCAAAATAACCTATTACTAGCTAAGAACAAAGAAGAACTGGAATCACTGCTTAAAACAGGTACTGCGACTGACCAACAAATAAACGATGCAAAAGCAAGAATTGCAGCTTTGGAATCACTTAATGAAGGTAACAAAAAGATTGTAGCGGAAGCTGAAGCGGCCAAAGCAAAGGAAACTGAAGACAATAACAAATTCTATGGCTTTAATTGGGCACCCGGTATCGCACTTTTAAATTACAGTAAAACATATATAAGTGATGTTAGAATTGAAACGACTGGCGAACCTGACAATCAAGTCAATACATTTTTCATAGACAAGGAAGTCGATGCTAACATTGCAATTATGCTAGAGACCCACTACCTATTTGAAAGAGGAGAGCATTTACTTAATCGCACTTGGGGTCATGGCCCTTTCATAGCAACGAATATTTATAAGAAAGAGAATGATCCGTTGTCTATTATCAGTTTAGGTTGGATGATAGCAGTAAAAAATAAAGATGGCTCTAATGGCATTTCTGTCGGGCTAGGCTATTTCATTGACACTGATTTTCAAGTTACAAGAGACAACCTCAAGGATGGTGATACAACAACTTACTCGGATCCTTCGAAAGCCTTGAAGACAGTAGATGAAACAGGCTGGATGCTAATAATATCATCGAAATTTTAGGGCAAACACTCGTGAAACCTTTAGTTAAAGAAAAAGGTAACTTGTGGTAGTTTATTTAAGTTCAATCGGAGAAAGGTGATGGTTTCATATATTAGAGTTAGCTTTTACATCCTGTCTGTAGTTATTTGTACATACACTGTTGCTCAGCAAGATACCTTTTCAAAAACTCTCCCTCATTCAGTTAGCATCAAAGATAACAATAAAGAAAAGCGTTTTAACTCATTTGGGCTAAACAGCGCTACTTGGCAATTTAATGATAGCGGTGACGATGACGATGCACTTGAAGGCAACTACTCCTTTTCATATACATGGTTTGATTGTAGACGAGGTAATGAAAATGAGACAGAGGATTCCATCTCTTTCGACACGTGCCTTCCAGAGAATAAAGTCAATTTTGCATCTTATCTTTCTTACACAGGGCAATTTGACTTTTATATGGGAACGAGGCGTTCAGGGCCTGTAGTAAATCGTATTAGTAATCCCGCGATACACTTCCAATGGTTACTATCAGATAACAACTTACTTATTAATTACTTTGATATAGGTATAGAGCACCGCTCAGACGGTCAAACAGCAGAAATTCACTGGAGAAATAGGGATGGAAGATTAAGAACACAAATAGCCTATGAAACCAATGATTACGAGTATTTCGATGGCCTAAGCAGAGGAGCAAACTATGTTAATTTATCGCTAGGCAAGAATAATGGAAACAATGGATTTAGTTGGCAAATAAGTGCAAAACATTACTGGCATCAAGACTCCGATATTAATTGGGGTCCCTTAGCAAACAAAGGATTAAAGTTTGAAGATTACGATCTCATTAATCTAAGTTTTAATTATCCATTGGGAAAGAGCTTATGGATATTTAAAGATATCAAGCTTTCAGGGCAATACAGGTTAGGAAAAGAGTTTACTGACACAGACTCCGTTGATATTTCGCTACTATTACCAATAAGGACAGAAAGAATAGATTTGCCAATATACGTAAAAGCGCATATTGGTCCATTTGAAAATCTTTCCAATTACACTCACTCTGTAACTAACTTTGGAGTAGGTTTAGCTTTTTCTTTTTAAGTTTTGAATAAATACAAAACGATTAGGCTCATTAACTAACTCCTTAAATAATGCCCCTAATGTAGCATTACTATTTGATGAATAAACCCCGTTGCTATTAACGTTACGTTATCATTATTTGTAATAATTTGAACCAAAACGTTCGATTCTAATAATCGTTGTTTTTTGTGGCATTTTTGTTGTCCTTTTTTGTGAGTGAAATGTTAAGTCACTTCTATTTATCAAACGTGCCGCAAAAATATAAAAAATAATGATTAGTATAAGGAAAAATAATATGCCTACCTTTTACCAAGAACCTTCTGAAGCCATCGTTCGTTCAGATGATGAGTGTGTCGACCTTATTGATGTTCTCTCAGGCAAACGGGATAAGAACCAAACACCTATAGTCGATATGGCCCAATTGTGCTCTGAGACTTATGAAGACGAGCCTGAACTACCCTCAGGCTGGGATATGTGTCATATACAGCAAGAAGAAGATCTTCCTTACAATTTCGATAAGGGTCTTAGGTATTATGCATGCTACAAGTCTAAGGGTGATCATATTCTGTGCGCCATTGCATTCAGAGGAAGAAGAGATACGGAGCTAAGTAATTGGCGAGCAAATTTGCACTGGGTTAGCCAATACATTCCTTTTAAAAAAAATTATTACTAACTACTTAAGAGTACGATAGAAAATTACATATTCAGGGTTGAGTGCCAATTAATATTTGACCACAAATTAAATGTGAAGTTTGTAGCTACTGGCCATTCGTTAGGAGGTGGATTAGCGCAATTTTCTGCTTACTGGGTTGAACGTGTTAAGCTTTGCTTTGCCTTTGATTCAACCCTCGTTACTGGTTATTACAATGTGAGGAGAAAAAAACGCAAAAGGTCATGTGAATACCTAGAAATATATAGAATATATGAATTCGTGGAAGCTCTAGCATATCTAAGAGCACCAACTCAGATGACCTATCACTTCAATTTTCACCCTAACATTACGCCTAAAATAACCGAGATAAGAACCAATTTAACTAAAGTAGATCCTATCAAGGCTCACCGTATTAGTTAGCTTTCAAAAAAGCTCAAAGAACTAGCAGATAAATCACAACCTCGAACACATAGCTTTACTTTCACTGTACAACGGAACGAACCATTCCAAGAAGAAACGCACAAACACAAAACACGACAACAACAAATGCAAGAGATAGCAAAGAATTAAGCCGATATTATCAATCAAGCGAATGAAGGGTAAATCTCTTGAAGTTTACTACCGAAGTGATTTCGATGTAAATGAGGTGATTTTAATCCTTTTCCAAACCTAAAAATTCACTCCGTATTGTGAAGAGTTAAATCGCTCACAGTTCGACTGACATTTTCTGCCCCAGCTTTTATTTCTTCCATGACTGAGGAAACAGACTCAACCTGACTTAGACCTTTCTGTGTAATTTCAGTAACTACTTCCATCGTTTTGGTAGCGTCACCTGTTAATTGTTGGTTTTGAGAAACGACATTGCTAATTTCCTCTGTCGATGAGCTAGTTCTTGCAGCTAAACTCCTCACCTCATCTGCGACAACGGCAAAACCTCTCCCTTGCTCACCAGCCCTAGCTGCTTCTATAGCTGCGTTTAATGCCAGCAGATTTGTTTGCTCAGCAATGGAGCTAATAGTTGACACTATGTTGGCAATGTTTTGTGATTGCTCATTCAGTGTTCTAATGATATTCATCGCAACGTTGACTTGACTGGATATATCATTAGTTGTCTTAACAGTTTCTTCTAGCTTCACCTTACCTTCAGAAGCCACTTGCTCTGTTTCAACGGAAGTAGATTGCGCGATTTCCGCAACTTGAATAACAATATTCTCACGTTCAACCTGTTTAGTAATATTGCTAGCAAATTTAATAACTTTAACAACCTCACCGTGTTCGTCATAAATAGGGTTGTATGTTGCCTCAATCCAAATAGCTCCTCCGTTAATGTCTTTTCGTTTAAATCGCCCAGAAAGAAATCTACCAGAAGCCAATTGATTCCAAAATTCGGGGTTTTGAATATAGAAGGCATCAAAACAAAATATTTTGTGATGTTTTCCTTTAATTTCATCCAATTGATACCCTAGAGTAGAAAGGAAATTTTGATTTGCTGTTGTGATTATTCCTGAAGGAGTGAACTCAATTACCGCAAGTGATTTGTGTAAAGCGCTGAATATCGCATCTTGTGCCGCAATTCGTAATTTTTCACTAGTAATATCAGAGGCAATTTTAACAACTTTAGTAACTTTACCACCGTTCATAACAGGAAAATAAGTCGCACTTAACCAGATTGTCGTTCCATCTTCTTTTAAACGTTGAAATTGCCCAGTATGTGTATTGCCGGAAGCAAGGTTTTTCCAGAACAGTTTATAATTTTTGTGAGAATATACTTCTCTAGGGCAAAATAATTGATGATGTTTTCCGACAATATCCTTTTCCTGATAGCCAACAACATTAAGAAAATGACTATTAGCGGAAAGAATAATTCCTGATGGGTCAAATTCAATTTTTGCTAAAGAATGCTCGATCGCGTTTACTAAAGCGTTAGTATTTTCTAATTTTTCGTTTAGAGCTTGTATTTTCAATTTGTTTTTTTGAAACATGAATCATTTTCCTAACAATGTATTTTCACTTAACCATATCTTTGCTTTTTTACGGAGTTTTGATGGTGGCTTACCATAAGTTTTGCAAAACCTCTTACTAAAGTAACTTGGATCGATGAATCCGCATTGAAATGCAATTTGGGAAATTGGGATGTCAGTTTCTATGACTAGTCTGCGCGCTTCCCTAAGACGAACTTCATTTATGTATTGACTTGGTGTCCTACCTAGATGTTTCTTGAACCTTCTTTCTAGTGCACTAATCGATATGCAGGATATCTCAGACAACTTCTCAAGGCTCAGGTTCTCTGAAAAGTTTGCATGAATATAATTGATTGGAATTTCTAGTAGTGTAATAGTTGGCAGTCCATTGCGTTTGTTTATATGGTGCGAAACACCAACACTACCAATTACTTGACCATTGTCATCGAGCAACGCTTGTTTAGATGTTGAATACCAACTTAATTTAGTTTTTTCGGTTTGATTTAATTCTAAACGATCAATGATAATTCTCCCCTGCATGACTTGCTTATCATCTTCTATGAATTGTGCAGCCAAATGAGGTGGAGTAAAGTCATAGTCTGTTTTTAAGATTAATTCTCCTAGACTTTTGCAACCCAAATGTATTAGCAGTTTTTTGTTACCATATATAAACTTACTTTCAGAATCTTTTATCCAAAATAACACATTAGGCGTGTAGTCAAACACGTTTAATAGTTGTCTTATACTCGATTTTTCAAGTAAAGTAGATACTTTCATGCGTTTTACTCCCTACCAGTACCTAGACTCAAGAAAACTTAGTAAGTGTTATTTTCAATAATCTTGAAAGTCGATACACACGAATTTTGATTTAATTATCAGTGGCATGAGCCGTGGGAGAAACGCTGCCCATGCCACTGTACGTCGACCTAGATATGTAACCTTGTGTTTTGATATTCCACCAAGCCTTAACGAATAAAATTAAAGAGCTAACTATTACACTGCTCAAATAAATCATACATGACATCGACTACTCTTTTTATTCTTCAACAAACGTCGACATACAAATACTAACTCTTATTGATTTTCTTTGGGTAGTAAGATCTAGGCAAGAACTAGGACAAAATCAGCTCAATGTATGATTGTTATATAATCAATTTGAATTGATTATTCTTATGAACTATTAAATTACTATAGTCTTATTGTTCCAATCATAATGAATACCAGCAGATTCATAAAAATGAACAAGTACACTCTAAAGATTGAATGATTTAGCCAAGTTATTTATGTCTTGGAAGTACTTTTGTGTAAATAATAAAGGAGTTAGTCTTGCGTTTTGAACATCCTCCGATTTATCGAACGAAAACAAATGAGCATCTACCGCTTTTGTTTATAGGTGAAAAAAGTCCACTACTATTTATTGTTTACTTAACTATATTGGTAACCTCTTATTTTGCGCTGAACAGCCTATATTTAGGTAATTTTGTATTGGGATTGAGCCTTTTTCTCTATTCTATTTTAGCCCTAGTTGAAACAGTTTTTTATCAATTGACTAAGCGCTTAGTTATCAACATATACACCATAGTAACATCGTTGTTTTTTGCGCATTTACTCGCTATTTTTGAATTAGGTATTGTGGCTATTTATTGGTCATTTCCATTTATGATAGCGCTGACATTTATACTTCCAGCGAAAGGTGCGTTGATTTTCAATTTAACAAGTTTTGTTATAGTCACCCTGTTCGGGTTTTATTCAGTTGAATTTTTCGTAGCGATACGTGCGTTCGCTTCTTTATTCTTGACGTTGATATTTTGTTATCTGATTTCAACTCATCTTAATTCAGTTCATGAAGATTTGCATTTTAGGGCTGTTAAAGATCCTCTTACAGGAGTTTTTAATAGAACTCTTTTGTTTTTGGATTTAGAACAAGCAATACGCAACAGTACTAGAAATAACAAAGTGAGCACTATTCTCGCAATAGATGTTGATAACTTTAAATCTATTAATGACACATTTGGGCACGCAACAGGTGACGCAACTCTTAAGAAAATCGTATTTGCGATCGAGCAAAGGTGCAGAGAGGTTGATCGCCTTTATAGAATTGGAGGAGAAGAATTTATTTTGCTAATGAATGAAACGAATGAGAAGGATGCATTAATACTGGCTGAAGACATAAGATTAGGAGTGGAACGCGAGCCAATAATTAGTGATCAAGTAGTAACAATCAGTATTGGTGTTTGTAGTATTAAAAAAGGTATGGATGCTGAAAAATGGCTGACAATGGCTGATGGACTTCTATATGAGGCAAAAAAACAAGGAAAGAATCAAATTCAATCTGCTAAAAGAATAGGAGAACAGAATGATAGAAAACATTAAATTAACGCTATTTTTGTTATTGTTCACCCTTTTGAGCTATCAATGCGAAGCAGGTCTTTCAGCCCCCAAAGAGCCTTTTATTTTTTACAGCTTAGAAAGTGCAACAAACAAAACAACGAAAAATGAACAAAATACTGAAAAGCAGATCTTTGATTTAATATTTAATGAACTACCAGAATATGAATTAATTATTAAATCTACAAATTACAAAACTGCACTAAACAACGCAAAAGCTTCTAAAAATGTATGTATTAGGAATATTGTGCATACGAAAGAACGTTCAAAAGAACTCTTGTTTTCCAAGCCTCAAACTCTTTTTTTAGGTTTGAGGTTATTTTTTGGGCCTCATTTGAAGGATAGCTCTATTGAACAATTTCAGAACAAAACGTTAACAGCAATTATCAACATGAGACCTGATTTAAGAATTGGGATTGAATATGGGCGTGCATATGGTAGCAATATTTCAAAAGAACTTAAAAAAATCCCCGCTAAAAACAAGTACCAAAGAACAGGAAGTGATGGGCAAAATATTATGATTTATATGTTACTAAAGGGCAGAGTAGATATGATTTTAGAATATCCCGAAGTTATTAGTTATAAGGCTGACCAGATAAAAAACGATTTAAAGTTGAGAAGTATTGACCTAATGAACTCAGCCCCTTTGATATTTGGTAGAATGGCTTGTAGCCAATCTTCCAAGGCAAGAGTTTTAATTGAAAAAGTAAACTTGGAGTTGGAAAAACTGTATACCTCGGAGGAATTCAAGCAGGCGCATTTAGTACTGATTAAAGGAGAGCAACAATCATTATTCTTAGAACTTTTAGAGAGATTTTTGCAGGGTGTTAATAAATAGTTTTTATTCCAATTGCTCATTTCGAATACGTTTGAATATGATCTTTACTATCTATTTCAGTATATTGCTATAGCATTTTAGATGCCTATTCAAACGTATTCGAAAGCAAATCAATTAATTTCCATTTAAGGCTGCTTATAGCAACCTGAAGAGTCATGAACTCCAGCCAAACTAAATTTCACATTAAAGCCGCTGGGTATTAAGAATGAGCTATGCTAAGCAACCAATTGATTTTTGTTAAGGATATAAGTGTGCCAGTAACGGACAAAATATATTAGAATCACACGTCTTTTTTCACTATTTATGTTCAGGTGCACTGGTTTCACGTAACAGTATTTCATAAAAAGTTTTGGCTGCCATCCCTGTTTTAATCCCTTTAGGTAAAGTAATATGTAAAGGCACTTGGTATTTTTCATTTTGCTCTATCTTGATAATTTTCAGCTTTTCATCATTTCTTTGTCTAACTATATGCTCAGGCAAACGACAGAATCCTAAACCTTGTTCAGTGGCCTTAAATGCATGGTCAAAGTTATCAACAGTAATTCTTTGATTTGCTTTTAACCAGCCTACATTTTTGCCATCGAAAGTAGATGTAACGCTACCTAAATCTCGGATAACGATTTGGCAGTGTGTTGCCAAATCTTGAATACATACATAGTCCTGATCTGCTAGTGGATGGACTGAAGATACTATAGGAATCATTGTGGTAAGAGAGAACACCTGCGCGGGATAATTCGTCACTGGCAAGGTTATAATAGCTATGTCAGCCTCTTCATTAGTAACCATTTCAGAGGTTTTCGACAACGACGTTTCTACAACTTGAATAGACGTAGTCGTGTTAACTTTTAGGAACTTTTTCATTGGCTGATAAAGTAACGTAGGGTCACATAAATGATCCATAGCTATAATTATTTCTGATTCGACACCAACGGACAATTGTTGGCACATCTCTTCTATATCCCTAGCTTGCCCTACCATACTTTCAGCCCTTCTGAGCAAGGACTTAGCGTGTTTGGTTAGTATTGCTCTACGTCCACTTATCTCCAACAGCTTTATGTCCAACTGAGTCTCTAGCTTTTTTATGGAGTAGATTAAGGTTGTATGACTTTTATTCAGTGATACTGCCGCTGCTTGGATGCTGCCAGATTTATCTATTTCTTGGAGTGTAATCCACTGCTCCAGCGTACTTTTCAATCTCAATACATCACCTGTCAGTTTTTTCCACAGTTATTGGCAATATTATGAACTTTATTGTGTGAATTTTGTAGTAAATAATGACTCTAATATAAAACACAGTGCTTAAAGCGCTATATTTGGAGATTACACTATGAAACTATTACAAGTAGATTTTGAATATCAAGGTACTTTTGGGGATGAAATGTCAGAGGCCCTTGTTGACCTAGCTGAGTCAATTAATCAAGAGGAAGGCTTAATATGGAAAATTTGGACTGAAAGTGAATCGAATAAGCTTGGAGGAGGTATTTATCTCTTTGACGATGAATTCAGTGCGAAGTCATATTTAGAAATGCATACAGCTCGCTTAGAAAGGATGGGAGTACCTAACGTAAGAGGAATAATCTTTGACATAAACTTACCATTATCCAAAATTAATCAAGGTCCAGTATTTGGAGGAAAAACCGAATGAATAATAAAACATTTTTAACACTACATGGCGGTATTTATTTCGCTTTTGCTTTGGTATTGTTCTTTTTACCTATGCAGGTTTGGCCTATGTACGGTGTTGAGATAAATGATAAGTATGCTTATTTTTTATCACAACATACGAGTATATTTTTAGGTGGCTTAGGTGCGGTCAGTTTACTTTTTAGAAATATTGAGGATAATGAAGCCGTTAGACAAATTTTTAAAGCTCTGATATTTACTAACTTACTTGGAGTTATAATAACGATCTATGCAGGATTAACAGGGATATTTGTTGGGTTTGGTTGGAGCGATCCTGCTTTTTTCATGGTATTAACTGTAATAAGCTATCTGCAAGTAAAAAAATCCAAAATTTAGATTTTATCACTTAAATTAAGCGTGAGCTTTGCAAGCTCTCGCTTATGAGTAATCTAAATAATAGAAATGAACGACCTCTTGTAGCTTTTTCAACGCTATAAATATTTACCGCTATTTCGACACACCAAACCAAAGTAAGTAGACCCTTTTCTACAATCGATTAAGTCTCATCACATCGAGACTCTATAGTTGAACTAGTTCGTCTATTTCTTTTTGTAATTTTATCAACTGATTTAGTTTATGCTCCCTTACTACGGAAAGCTCTTTTAGGTTGTGCGTTTCTTTAACTGAAATATTCATATAATCTGTGTCACGTAAAGAATAATCTCTTCGGGCCAATCTTTGATTTGTAACGGTAAAACTAAAGAATGAAGATACAGGTCGTGTTTTGTATTCTTCTGCTAACCTTGATGCGTCTTCAATGACCACTCTTCCAGCTTCTTCTTTCTGAAACTCATTGGCATTGATAAACAACACGTCTTCTGTTTTTTTGGCCTTATTTATAATCAACATAGTCACTGGTAAAGGACAAAAATTCATAATATTTGCCGGAAAAGAGATAACAACATCCACGAAATTATTGTCAATTAAATACTGTCGCTGTTCATAGTCGCTCTTTTGGAAAAGTCCATTGTTACCAATAACAACAAACGCCTTTCCATTCTCGTTTAGTTTATTAATAACGTGTCGAACATAGGAGTAATCTTTGTTAACTTCGCCTTTTTTGAGAGACCTTTCTATAAACTTCCCTGACTTTACATCTTTGACAGCATTAGGTTGTAACATGAATATTGATGCATCGTAGTAACTACCTTTGATATCAAGACTATCAAGGCAATAGGTATATGAGGAGTCAAAGTTATTAGCCTGCGCTAACGCAAATTTTCGATTAGAATGCCTAGGTAATTCATGGACTGACTCTACTCTTAATTCTATATCTGGATATTCAAGGGCCAAATACAGGCTTTGCTCCGTTGTAACTTCAAATGGTGCATACACGCTATCTATTTTATCAAAGCGTTCCATTTCCATAATCAAATCAACAAAATCAGAAGGAATCTCTTGATAAATGAAATCAACAGAATCATATGAATGAGCCGGAGCTGCCTGAAGGCGCAGAAGTACATGGGTGTATATCTGAACTGCGTCATATGAAGAAAGTTCTATGACATTATTTTGTGCCAAAACCTCTAATAAGCTTCCAATAATGCTACCATTATCGTCAATCAATGATTGTCTTACGTCAGACCAAAACCGCGATAACTCCAGTTCACCTGTCAGCTTGATATAATCGTCAAATTCAAAATGTACTGTTCTAATAAAAGAGTCTCTTTCTTTTTTAGATAACGTCTGTAAGGTTTCTTCAGAAATAACGTGCTCAGATACTTTGTAGCGATTCGTTAGTACATCATTTATAACTTTTTTAACCGGGTTATTAGCTCTTAGTTTTGAAGACATTTCTGATAGGTAAGCTACAAAAGTATTTATGTCCTCGCCAATCATCGAATCTATCTTTAATTTAGATTTGTCGCTAGATAAATCTGCTAAAAAGCAAAAAAGGAAAAACAAAAAGTAGTCCCGTTTCTCAGTATAATTATCAAAAGTTGAAATACTGGTAGTCTGGTACTTCTTGACGATATCTATAGTTAGCTTTTCTCTCATGCTATTTTCCTAGCTTCAATATTTTGGAGGTATATGCTTGAAGTTGGAGTTCCCTATTTTCTATTAAGTCCAACAAGAGGTTTTTTTCCTTTTGAACTTCCTGCGATAGAGCAACAATTTTCTTTTGCTCTTCCGTTGAAATGACGGGAAAAGGCAACGCCCCTAGGATCTTGCTGTTGATAGTTCCCTTATACCCACCTTTTGACTTTCGAGAAAACCATCGCTGGCTATAAGGCAAATTAACAAGATATTCGATATATTCCGGTATTATTTTCTGAAAATCAGGGCTACGTAACCTAATAAAATGCTGGGATGGAACTGTTTTAGTCGGCACTTTGTTCACTAAAAATGCATGTTTAGTTACCCCTTTGATGGTAACTAAAACATCTCCCGTTTTCAGGTATTCTCGCTCATCTTGCTCTGGAAGATTTCTTTTAACAACGTTAGAGAAATCCAAGTAAAAACCCCGCTCACTATGAACAATATCTCGAAGTTGGATGACAAAATGATCACCTGAGGAGGTGTTTTTTATCTTCTCTCGAAAAAACTTTCCATTTTTTATCGAAATATCGACATTTTCTATCGTGCTTATCATACGTGGGCTAGCAAATTATTTTTTTCAAACATCTTACAACGAGGTCGTCGTTTAATCAATTTCAAGTTTGACACTGGTTGAAATTGAGCACTAAACTTCACCCCGTCAAACACACAATTGGCTAAGGAGGCTACTCATTTGACGAATAAAGAATCTTCTACCAAAAACGAGCGTACAGGTACGAATACGATGCTGCTTGGCAACAAACAGTTCAACTTAAGTCAATCGAATATCAATCTAATGTGGGCTGTTGATTTACCCGCTCATATTCTTTTTTACAAGTTTCGACTGAGCTAACTCTCAGAAACTTTCTAATTAGCGATTTTGGATAGTGAAGCTACTTAGCTTTGCAGGGTTAATGCTGCCCAAAATTCGCTAGCCAGCAATCAGAATCCAGTTATTACGGCACTGAACATAGAGTGTCACAGGGCTTTTTTGCCCCCAAAAAAGGAAATAAAACATATGAAATTACGAGAAAAAGTTAACGTGAGTCAAAAACGCGCTCACTTTTATTCAAAAAAATTCAATCGCTTTTTTAATGCATTCAAAAGCAAGTCCGTCCAACGCCCAGATAGTTACTTAGAGGTATGTGCTCTAAGGGAGCTAGAATTTGACGATACGGTAGAGACCTATCAAGCACAACCAGCCTCTTTTGTTTACGAACTAGAAGGCAAAATTACCCGCTACACCCCTGATTTCTTAATTAAGAAAAAAGACGGAAGCTACGAATTCAGAGAGTTGAAGGTGGCACACCGTTTTCTCGACCCAAAAGTCCAAGACAAATTATCTGTACTTAAAGAATTCTTTTTAGACAGGTACAACATTCCACTTAATGAGTGGCGCAATACAGACTTCGATGTAGGGCATCGTATCGATAATTTATCAAAACTCTACCGATACAAGTTTTTTAATCTGGCTCCTTTCGATTTGGCCAAAATCAAAAAATTACTGATTAAAGCGAACACTCTCGGTGATGTGTACGCAACCATAGCGAAATGCAACTGTTCGCAAGCATTGGCTCCAGCTCTTATTGCTCATGGTCATGTAAGAACTGACTTGTCACTTAAATACTCACCAACCAACACTGTGGAGATTCACTAATGATTAGTAAATTCGACTTTTACGATTTAAAAGGTAAGAACATCATCTTTGCTGGTGAAAAAGCAAAGGTATTATCTATTGATGATGATGACAACGTAGTATTCATTAGAATTGAAAATAAGCCGCTATTGATGCTCTCTTTCAAGGAGTTTTTAAATCATATCAGTGCCGGGAATATTCATATTTTGAAGCAATCTTTAGACGTGGTAAATGCCTTTAACATCAACTCTACCCAAGCAGAAACGATTCGGATTCGAGAAGCCTATGTTTTGGAAATGGCAAAGCATAAAAACCCTCACAACGAAGTAACTAGGCAGGGAATCATACTGACAGTCAAAGTTAAAATTGGCGATCGAAAAATAAGAGGTGGCTCTACCGTTTCAAAATGGTTTAAACAATGGGAACGCGATGGTTATGATATTAGAAAACAAGTCTTACTAAAAAATAACAAACGTAGATCTCGTTTAAGTGAAGTTGTTGAAAAAATAATTAGTAAGGTCATCAACAAACACTTTCTCACACGCGAAGGTAAATTACGTAGTGAATGTTACATCATCTTGAAAAACCTTATGACTCGCCTTGGAATGGAAGAATCAATTCCAAGTATCAGAAGTTTTTATCGACGAGTCGATAAAGTAGATCCGTTTGAACTAGTAAGAAAGCGTAAAGGCTCTAGTGAAGCAAAGAAGGCATTTCGTAAAATCAAGCACAAATACAATGTCTCGTTACCACTAGAATTGTTGGAGCTAGACACTGGGAATTTTAATTTAGGTATCATTGAAATTAAAGGTAAAGACAAGTACTACATAGGCTCACTAAGTTTACACCTATGCTTTTGTGCTGGAACAGGCAGTTTAGTTGGTTATTCTATTTCTATTGGTAAGCAAGGAGAGCAAAGTGGATTTATTGTCAACGCACTCTACCACGCTATTTCAAGAAAATGTGATAAACGCTACATTCAAAGCGGTATTCCTCATCGCGTGGTGATGGATGCAGGCTCAGGATATATCTCAGATTCAACACGTTCATTCTTAGACAATATTAACTGTACCTATGATGTAACCCCTACACGCCAGCCTTGGGCGAAAGGGTTTGTTGAGCGTTTTATTAAACATATCAGAGATACGTTTTTTAGGGGCATGAAAGGCTATTTAGGTAAATACAATCCACTAGAGTATACCGATGCGAATTTAAAACAAGCTGCTAGAGTAACAACGCAGCAGTTCAGACAAAAGTTCGCAAACTTCGTTCATGAATATCACAATACCCCTCAGGATAGACTTGATGGTCTGACGCCAAATGAAGCGTGGGAGAAAGGTATCGCTCAATACCCACCAATGCATATTGAAGACATGGCAGAGCTGAAAAAATTCAAAGGTGAACGAGTCAAGAATCGTAAATTAAACGTAAATCGTGGTGTTTTTCATCGCGGGTATTGGTTTAACACCGATGAACTACAGTCACTCTATTTCGTTATGGAAGAAAAGCGAGCCAAGAAAAGTGATGGTATCAAAGTCGATCTTCTCGTTGATCCGCTAAACGCAGGCTCAGTATCGGTGATTGTTCCTGCAAATGTGTCTAACAAAGTTGGTACGTTAGAGTTAATTGAAGCGCATAATACAACCCCTAACACGGAAGACAAATCATTTGCCCAACTTGAAGCGAAGAAAAAAGGTGTGAAGGAACTTGATGGTGCGAGTTGCTTCATTGCAGATAAAAGTGAGTGGACAACATATCAACGTACTCCTCGTAAGAACGGAGATAAAATCGACATTTTGCTTCCTTATACTCCAACAGATTTCGATCCATCTGAAGAGCTAGAGAATATTCTATCTACAAATTCGAAAACTGAATTTGCAGAAAGTGAACCTGCAACTCCCGCCACCAGCAAAGATGAAGAATGTTCGCATGAAGAATACAAAACGAGGATTCTATAATGACTATTAATCTAAAACCACATACTCAGTACTTTGATTCTCAACGATTTTCGCACCCTGATTTTGATAGGGTTATGGACGGAATAGATGAATTAGTAAAACTCGGCGGGGTGATACCTACTATTAGCTGTGTTGCTGGCCCTTCTCGTGTCGGTAAATCAGTAGTAATAGAGCAAGCTCGTAAGATGTATAGCAGTGATCCTAGCGCTGAGCAGCAAGTGATAGCGTCAATTTCCATTGAGCCAAACTGTACTCCAAAAATGATAGTTGAAGCATTAGTTACAGCAATAGGTCTAAAACCAACAGGCAATAGTCAAAAAGTGCGAGAGCAACTCAGGGGAATGGCTAAAAAAAAGGGAATTAGACTTTTAATAGTTGATGAACTTCAGCATGCACTGCCCGCTCATCAGTCAACGAGTAAAAAGACTCAAGCTATCGCAGATATGTTAAAACTCATTTCTGATGAGACGAAAGCCTCAATTTTGCTTGTAGGTTTGGAGAATACTCCTACATTACTTCAGAATAAGTTTAACGAACAAAGAACGAGTAAAAATACGCAAGAAAAGCAGTTATTTGGACGCTCTTTCCCCGCTATTGTTATTCGTCGCATTAAACTCGCTGAAACAGAGCGATTTAGCACGATAATGAGAGGATACAAAACTCTGTTTGATTTGGTAAAGAAGCAATTTGGGATAACGTACCCAGATATTACCAAGCCTAACTTAATGTTAATGCTTTGGGTAGCTTGCAAGGGGTGTTTTGGCAGGCTTAGGTTCTTATTTGCTCTTTCTTTAGAGTCGGTTAATAACGGTGGAACAGTAACACTACGAAACCTTGAAATTACATATGATAGGTACATTAGTGATAAAGCCCCTCTAAACCCTTTCACCTGTGACAATAAGGAGCTAAAGAGAATAGCAAATACTATTGAACGTCAATGGGTAGTTGAGGAGGAAGGTTTATGAAGCTACTTCCTTTTATACCAAGCATGTTCCCTAACGAACACCCTCAATTTTATTTGATGAAACTAGCCTTTGAAAACGGCTATCAATCCATTCAAGACTTGCTAATCGCATATGATCAGAAAGTGCCTCATCACAAAGGTCAAATTCTATCAGGTTACGATACGATTATTCGCAATCTGACAGGATTAACGCCTCAGTTTGGTTTTAAAGATGAAGACATATATTGCAGTAAACGTTACTTTTCGACTCTGCTATCACCCCACACAAAGGTTTGCCCACTATGCTGCATCGAGGGTACAAGCCCGATTCAGCACAGCTTTCTCTATTCAACACGATGTAAAAAGCACAATATTATGCTTCAGGACTATTGCGAATATTGCTCTCAGGGGCTTGAATGGACTGATTTATTATTAAGTGGAAAGTGCGGGTATTGTGGGACTAAAGTGCCATTAACACCAATGAAGCATTGCCCAATCGAACAGCACATCAATAGTGTTGAGTCGTTCGATTATTCTGACTTTATTGATGATCTCTGTCTGGCGGCTAGCCATATATTGAGGCCGATGGATGTTCACCCTGAAATTATTGTAAAAACATTAATTTTTAATAGTGCAGATCTTTTCATGCGAGCTTATCAATTGCTTGTGTCCTCTGATTGTAGAGATCAATGGTTAAGGCATATTGCAAAAGAGTGTGAATATAATCAATTCGAGCTTGGGGAGATGGCTTCTGCCGCACCATTGGTGGCATTTCAGCGAGGATTAAAATCTGATTGGGTTGAACTCAATGCACAGGCCCCCAATGTTTCAACTTTTGCTTTTGTTGAAGAGTTTGGAGCACAAGAGTTCAGCTATCAGTCTCGTTGGAAAACCAAAGATAAGACTCAGGAAGAGCATAACCTTATTACAAGATATAAATGCGCAGCACCATTACTGTCCAAAATACTAAGCTGCGAGCTAGACAGTATTTACATGCTTTCTAAAAGAGGGTTATTTCCCTCCTTAAACACTAAGAAACACTCCGAGTGTACTTATTTTGACTTACGAGAGGTAAATAACTCACTACTAAATACATTTATCCATTGCAAAGTTAATATCATCAACTACGTTTCACTCAAAGAATTCAAAGATTACCTAACACACTTCGGAATTACAGAATCATCATTTATTGAAGCACTTTTGGAATCGAATGCTCAAACAATTCTTACGGAAGGTGAATCCCCTTTTTTCAAGCGTCTCAAGATTCCGATTTTTTCTGCTTTCCGAGCTATTAAAAGAGTAGTAGTAAATTCGGAAGCGCAAAAAATTGAACACGAGGCTTCTCAAAAGCTATATAGCTTATCTGATATTGATATGCGTGCTCTATTATTCTACAAAAAGATACAACCTCAAAAGTGGCAACAAGTATCAGCCTATTACAAGGTTAATGATTTTGAAAATCTGGAGAAGGATTACTTCAATTTAGCTAGGTATTGTAAAATTCGAGGACTCAATTTCGAAAAGATTTCATCAGAGTTAGCCGCAAATAATATCACTCCAATTATAGGTAAATCCTACTACAAAAGCAGATATCAAGTTGTTCGCTTCATCAAAACAGGAACAATATATCACCCACCCAAAAATCAAATCCTAAATCTAGAAAAATCCAATCTAAAGATTCACCAATTCTTCAATAAAATGATGCTGTCGAAAAATAACAAATAAAAACCCGATCAATATATTCTTAAGTAAAAGGCTTATTTAACTTAATCGTTAATAAGCCTTTTATTTTATTTCCATACTTTCGTGCTACCATATTCTCATTTAGAAACCTTGGTTTCAGCGTAATTTTACTACCAGTCTCAGTTTTAGTGTCACACTTGTAGACGAATCTCTAAATTAGTGGCTAAATCGGGCTTGTTCATTCTCTAGTTTATTGACCAATCCCTTTACCAGCTTGACTTTTCGTTCTCGTTTTTAAGTTTGTTTCACATATGTATATACAAAATTTCACCGGGCGAACCCTCTAAGAATTTCACCTTTTTATTTACTGCTAGCAAATAAAAGATATACTGCCATTGTTAATGATTTGTTATCAATTGCAAGGATGCCTAATGCCGTTAAAGTCTATTTTTTTTGTAATACTCTTGGGGTTATTCTCTTTTAAAGTATCAGCTATCTCTCCTAAATTAACGGCTGAAGAAATACTCACACAAGTTGCAAAGACATATCGGCAAATAGAAAGCTACTCAGACAAAGGTGTTGTTAAAACGCTTTTCTTCACTGAAAGTGGCAAACGACTAGATGAAAAGCCATTTGCTACGGACTTTGTTAGAAAGGAAAATTTCAGATTTGAATTTTCTAACAAGCATCCCTTTCTATTTTCACCTACATACAAGAGCATCATTTTTGGACTTGGCAATAACGCTGTCACGTGGCGAAGTCACAAACTTGGCGAAGATAATGTCGGTATCAACAAGGAAGAATCACTTGATATGGCAATAGCTGGTGCTACCGGAATATCGGGCGGTTCCGCTTATGATATTCCAGCATTACTTCAAGTATCAGGTATCGGAAAATGGAAAAATACGCTTGTCAGTTACCCGTTTAATGAACGACTTACAGATGAACAATGGCGAGAGAGTACATTCTATAAAATAGAGGTAAAACGTCCAAATAAGAATAGCGATATTAAAGGCGAATATGTCAGCGAAATATTATGGATTGACCCAAAGACGTTTTTGATACACCGTATAGATTCTGCTACTGAATTTAAAAACTTTAGAACCCAAAATACAACGCTGTACAATCCACGAATAGGGATAGAAATACCTGCAGAGAGATTTGTTCCTCCTCAAGCAAATTAAAACCCAGGCAATGCAATATAGTGGAATTTAATCTTTATCTTGGTGAGTACGGGTAAATATTTGGTATGATCTTGCTTATCAGTTAAAATTACGGCCGAAACCTCTAATCAAAGTAACTCATGCAAAGCACTAGCCTAACTCAAGTATTATTAAGAAACCCTGAGCACTTAACAGCAGAGTCTATATTGCTCATCAATATGCCTGCTGATAACTTAGTAACTGAACTGTTCGAGTTAAACGGCCACAAGAACATTTATTGTTTGGATTTCTTTTATAATCAGCACCTTGGGCACACTAAACAGCTGCCGGAAGATAATTGCACATTTGATGCTGGTTATGACGCAACCAACAAACAGCATGATTTAGTCATTATGCAGTTTCCCAAAAGCAAACAAGAGCTGCAATTTACCTTTGCAATGATAGCTAAATCACTAACTGCTCAAGCACGCATATTGATCATCGGTGACAATAAGGGTGGCATAAAGTCGCTACCTAAGTTATTGAAACCAAGCAAGACATACTGCGACAAGATAGATAGCGCCCGACACTGTATTCTCTTTGATATCAGCTTACCAGCTCAAGAAAGTGAATTTGACTTAAGCAATTGGTTTAAGAAATATTCGTTTATCATTAACGACATTTCAATAGAAATACTTGCTTTGCCTGGCGTTTTTAGCCAAGCAAAATTAGATGTAGGTACAAGAGTACTATTAGAGAACTTGCCAAACAAATACGACGGAAAACTCTTAGACTTTGGCTGCGGAGCAGGCGTTATTGCAAGTTACCTTGGAAAACAAAACCCCGGTTTGTCGTTATCTTTAACAGATATTAATGCTTTAGCGATAGCTTCCTCAAAAGCGACGCTTAAGTTAAATGGCTTAGACGGTATCTGCTTTCCAACCGACAGTTTATCTAGCATTAATGAGCAATACGATAGTGTTATAACCAACCCACCATTTCATCAAGGAGTGAAGACTCACTACGCCGCAACAGAGTCATTTTTAAGTGGCATTAATCGCTTTATCAGAAAAAGTGGAAATTTAACGGTTGTTGCAAATAACTTTCTACAATATCAGCCTATACTTGAAGGTAATTTCGGTGAAGTTAACAAAACAGCGGTGAAGGATGGCTTTACTGTTTATTTTGCAAAGAAGAATTAACGTAAATTGAATGGTTTTAGTTGCAATATTGCAAAATTTAAACAATCATCCTTTTACAGGGCTAACAAAAAACCAATACTAATTAATTGAATGATAGCAAAAAAAGTAAAATCGATTAGACGCTCACTACTGATATCTATTGTCGGTTTTACCTGTGCGTTTATGGTTTTTGCCCTATTGTTCACATCTAACCTATTTATTAAAGAATCACAGAAGCAAATCTCCGATAACGCCATGAGCTGGGCAAGTATTGCCGCAAACTTCTCGATAGAATTTTTAAACGTTGTCGATGTAAAAAGTTACGAAAACAGAAGTGCTCTGTATAACAAGTTGAGTTTATTATCCTCTGCCGGAAAAATTAACAATATTGATATTTACTCCTACGACAGAGTTACTGGCAATTACGATTTTGTCGTTGCTTTTGATAATTTGCGAAGTAATTTTGACAACCTAGACGACGGACCATTTATTCAGTTTAATCAAGCGCTGATTTCGCAATTAAAACAACCCAACATAGGTGAAGACTTTGTCGAGCTTGTAACCGATATCCAATACAACAATAACGTCATTGGTTATATTTATATGCAAGTGGACCTATCTAACAAGCTCAAGTTTGATACACAACTAACACTAACAATCATTTTATTGTTCGCCGTTCTACTGATTGCAGTGTTTTTTATTACCTATAGATTGGAGCAAGAAATTTGCTCACCCATGCGTGAAATAACAAGCGAAATCCAACACATTGCCCAAAGCAAGAAATTTGAAGCGCGACTTGAAGGCATGCCTTACCAAGAAATTGACATACTAGCGCGAAACATTAACGTTCTCTTAGGTAGAACAGAAAAGCACATTGCTAAATTAGACGAAGCTGAACAGCATAGCCTTAAACTGAACTCAGAACTTGAAGATAAAGTTTCTAAGAGAACAGACGCATTAAAAGAATCTAATCAAGAGTTACTTTCTACATTGGAGAAATTACATCAGTTCCAAGACCAATTAGTTGAAAGTGAAAAAATGGCATCACTTGGCGACATGGTTGCCGGCGTTGCTCATGAAGTTAATACACCAATAGGATTAGGTGTTACCGCCTCTACCTTGTTGTCGGATCGGCTTACGGAAATTCAAGAAGCTTTTAATAATAAAACGCTGCGCTCAAGCCAATTAAAAAAATTCATTTCTGAAGGCCAAGAGAACGTTGGTATCATATATAGAAACCTTAAACGTGCTGCTGAATTAATATCTAGCTTTAAGAAAGTTGCTGTAGACCAATCGAGTGAAGAAATTAGAGAGTTCAATATCTACGAACTCATCAATGAAGTACTTCTTACACTTGCGCCTCAAATTAAGAACACTCCATATGAAATTGACATTGATTGCCCTGAATCACTTGTCATTAGGAGTAAGCCAGGCCCTATTAACCAAGTACTGATCAATTTAATTTTAAATTCTATCATTCACGGTTTTGAGGGTAGAAGCCACGGAAAGATTAAAATTACCGTGATGTTGTTGAGTGAGCAGCTAAACATTATTTACAAGGATGACGGTAAAGGAATGGACGAGAACATCAAAAACAAAGTATTTGATCCATTTACAACAACTAAACGAGGTGAAGGCGGGAGTGGTCTAGGGATGCATTTAGTATATAACCTAGTGACTCAAGCTTTAGGTGGTAGTATTGGCGTTGACAGTATGATTGGCCATGGCGTTCATTTTGAAATTAATTTCCCTCTTGATACCAACATGTTAACTGACAATTATTAATCTAAATCAACATCATAAAATAGTCAGTTAGATTGTCTTTTGACAACAGGTTATATAGTATAACCGTTAATTAAAGTTATTTATTTATATCTCATTAACTGGGTGTTATTTAATATTTGCGCTAATATTAAATAAGTGTTAATAGATTAATTATTGTACGACCACGGAAAAATAATCATGCAAAAACCACATATTTTGATCGTAGAAGATGAAGACGTAACACGTTTTAATCTACGCAATTTATTTGAAGCTGAAGGATACACGGTATCCGAAGCCACAGACGGTGAAAGCATGGACTCTCAGCTACAAAAAAATCAAATCAACCTAGTTATCATGGACATTAATTTGCCTGGTAAAAATGGCCTTCTTCTAGCTAGAGAACTTAAGAACAATCAAGACTTAGGTTTAATATTCTTAACAGGAAGAGACAGCGATATTGATAAGATTTTGGGCTTAGAGATTGGTGCTGATGACTACCTAACTAAACCTTTCAACCCTAGAGAGCTGACAATCCGCGCACGCAACATCTTGAGTAGAATCAACCAAGGTAAAGCTGAAGGCGAAAATCCAATTACGAAATTTAATGGTTGGGTGCTTGATGGCAACTCTAGAAAAATGACCTCTCCATCTGGTGATGAATTTGCTATCCCAAGAGGTGAATACAGAGCATTGAAGTTATTGATTGCTAATGCCGGTCAGATTGTTACACGTCAACAGTTGATAAAAGAGATGACGGGTAGAGATTTGCGCTCTAATGACAGAACGGTAGATGTAACTATTCGTCGCTTAAGAAAGCACTTTGAATCAGTTGATGATATGCCTGAGCTAATTAATACGATTCACGGCGAAGGTTATAGGTTTGTCGGGGAAGTAAACTAAAAAAGAGCTTTTAAAAGCTCTTTTTTTTTATTCCGCGTTTGCTATCCACTGTTTAAATTCAGAAACACCTGACTCATTTAGCGATAATAACTCTTCGTAGTATTTAGCCTTAGTAGTCCAATCCACATCACTCTTCTCTATACTTGCCAAATGTTTGTGAGTGTTTTGCATACCTACACTCCCTGCTGCACCTTTCATCTTATGACAAGCCTTTTGCCAGCCCTCGGTAGATTTTACGTTTAGTTGAGCGTGAATATCAGCAATATACTCTGCAGATTGTTGTTCATACAAAGCTAACATCTTCTTGATAACTTCCAATCCCATACTCTGTAAGTAGTGCTCTAATAATGAATTGTCCAGCATGCAAACTCCCGTGGCAAATGAATGCTCTTGCAACTAATTGATTTGCATTGTATCAAGCTTTTTTGAATTGTCATGATATTAAGACAGATTTTTATTTTTAGAATATATGTACATTCGAAAGAATCTTAACAGAACCCTCTCTACCATTGATTTTAGTCTACATTTCATTCAAAATAGCCGCCCTTAATTAGAGCTTGAACTCGACCATTAACTATTAACTCGATATGATTGAATTAATAAATGGTCCAAATTGCGGATTCGCGGAGAAATAATGTCAACATCAATGCCTGATATTGCCAACCATACAACAGCCCAAACCGAAGGGAAACTAGATTGGGTTGGCATGAGCAACATAGAAATGCCAGTTATGCTTGCTTCTCAAGGTGAACCTGAGCGCATGGTATCTGCGTTTGTTGATGCGTTTGTGAACTTAAAAGAACCGAAAGCAAAAGGCATTCATATGTCTCGCCTTTACCTTCTTCTTGATGAGTTATCAAACGATAACGTTTTAAATTACCAATCACTAGTTACGCTTTTAGATGGCTTCATTAGTAGTCACCAAGAGCTAAGTGATAACGCTAAAGTGAAATTCCAATTCGATTACCACTTAAGAAGAAAATCACTGATTAGTGGTAAGCAAGGCTGGAAAGCCTACCCAGTGACGATCACTGGTCGTTTAAATCAAGGACAGTTATCTATAGAGCTTGCAATTGACGTGAGATACTCATCAACTTGTCCATGTTCAGCCGCATTAGCAAGACAACTCATTCAAAAAGCTTTTAAAGATAAATTCTCTGAAGCAGAAGCGGTGAACTTAGACAGCATTCACGAATGGTTAGGGACTACGGAAGGAATTGTAGCAACTCCTCATAGTCAGCGTTCAGTTGCAGAAATTAAAGTAATGTTAGATGGTGGTGTTACTGAGTTTCCAATTGTTGAAATTGTAGACCTTATAGAAGACGCATTACAAACACCTGTGCAAGCGGCAGTGAAAAGAGAAGATGAACAAGAATTTGCTCGTCTAAACGGCCAAAACTTAATGTTCTGTGAAGATGCTGCTCGTCGATTACAACATGCATTAAACCTTAACGATAAGTTCAACGACTTCTGGTTGCGCATCAACCACCTTGAATCACTGCACGCTCATGACGCAGTTAGTGTAGCAACTAAAGGTGTTAGTAACGGCTATCAACCATAAAAGCGAACAGTATTCAGCTTAAAGCCGGCTATCGCCGGCTTTTTTATTGCCTAAATAAACTCAATAATGAATATTTATTGAATAAAAACCATTATCATCAACTCGCCCAAAATACTTCCTAACTGTAATAAAATTACATAACTTATTAAAAGATCATCATAAAACGTTCATTCACACTGCACATTAGTCGAACAATAAAGTAATAAAAAAAGTAAAAAACACCCCAAAAACAACACAAAACCCTTATATTACAACGAGTAATACTTTTGTAATAAAATTACGAGTAAAGACTCTATTTTTGTTGACCTTTATTGGTTTTACGTTTAATGTAATTGGCTCGACTGGGCTAAATCGAGATTATTTATGCATTATTTGTATAAATCTATTCCTTTTTATCATATGCCGCCCATCAGTATTTTATTAGGAGATTTCAAATGCAGCTTTATGATCATAACTATCAAAAAGACAATTGCGGCTTTGGCTTAATTGCACATCAACAAGGTGAAACTAGTCATAAGCTTGTAAAAACCGCAATTGCTGCTCTTGATAGAATGCAACATAGAGGTGGTATTAACGCTGACGGTAAAACTGGCGATGGCTGTGGTTTATTAATGCAAAAGCCGGATAGCTTCTTTCGTTCAGTAGCCGAAGAAAATGGCTGGAAGCTTGGACGAAAATACGCGGTAGGCATGATTTTCCTCAACCCAGATGATGAAATCGCTCAACAATCAAAAGCAATACTAGAAGAAGAATTACTTAATGAGACCCTAACTATTGTTGGCTGGCGTGAAGTCCCAGTTAATAAGTCTATGTTAGGTGAAATTGCAGCTAGTAATGTGCCAACTATCGAACAAGTTTTTGTAGACGCACCTCCAGGATGGAGAAATAGAGATTTAGAACGTCGTTTGTATATGGCTAGACGCCGTGCTGAAAAGCGTATTCAAGATGAGCAGTTTTATGTTGCTAGTTTGTCTTGTTTAGTCACTATATATAAAGGCTTAATGATGCCTGTGGATTTACCAAATTTCTATTTGGACCTAGCAGACATCAGAATGCAAACGGCAATTTGTGTATTCCACCAACGTTTCTCAACAAATACATCCCCACAATGGCACTTAGCTCAACCGTTTAGATATTTAGCACACAATGGTGAAATCAATACGATTAAAGGTAATAGACAATGGAGCAGAGCAAGAACTTACCGCTTCAAATCACCTCTTTTGCCAGATCTAAAAGATGCAGCACCATTTGTTAATGAAAGTGGTTCAGATTCATCGTCACTAGATAATATGCTTGAGTTATTTTTAGCTGGTGGTATGGATTTATTCCGCGCAATGCGTTTATTAGTGCCGCCGGCATGGCAAAACAATACGTTGATGGATGATGATTTAAAGGCATTTTATGAGTTCAACTCAATGCACATGGAACCTTGGGATGGCCCAGCAGGTATCGTAATGACCAACGGCCGCCATGTAGCCTGTAACCTAGACCGTAACGGTTTACGTCCAGCTCGTTACGTTATCACTAAAGATGGCTTTATCACATTAGCTTCAGAAGTTGGTATCTGGGAATACGGAGAAGATGAAGTACTAGAAAAAGGTCGTGTAGGTCCTGGTGAGATGCTAGCCGTAGATACTTATACAGGTAAGATCTTTAACTCATCAGATATCGATAACGAATTAAAAGTAAGACACCCATACAGAGAATGGCTGGATAACAATATTCGCCGTTTAGTTCCTTTTGAGAAGCTAGCTGGCGAATTGATTGGTCAGCGTGTTTTTGATGATCAAGTCATCGCTCAATACCAGAAGATGTTCAATTATAGTTATGAAGAAATTCAGCAAGTTATCAAAACACTCGCGGAGAATGGCCAAGAAGCGACAGGCTCTATGGGCGACGACACGCCGATGGCGGTATTATCAAGCAAGCCAAGATCATTGTTCGACTACTTCAGACAACAGTTTGCCCAAGTAACCAATCCACCAATTGATCCACTGCGTGAACGCTATGTAATGTCATTAGGGACTTGTATAGGCCGTGAGCACAACGTATTCAATGAAACAACAGGCCACGCTGATCGTATTCTTTTTGAAACGCCAATCTTAATGTATACGGGTTTGAAACAACTTAGAGAATTAGACCCTGACCATTATCGAAGTGATACTTTAACGTTGAACTACGATCCGTCTGAAGGTTTAGAAGCTGCAATTCTTAGATTATGTGATGAGGCAGAAGATCTCGTACGTAATAAAAAAACGGTCATTCTAGTTCTTTCAGATAGACAAATTCACCCTGGTTTATTACCAATTCCAGCAGCAATGGCTGTAGGTGCGGTACAAAAACGACTGGTAGATGCACAGCTACGTTGTGACTCGAATATTATCGTAGAAACAGCCGCTGCTCGTGACTCACATCAGTTTGCCGTTTTATTAGGTCTAGGGGCAACAGCGGTATACCCTTACCTAGCCTATGAAACGATCGAACAGTTAGTTGAGCAAGGGCAAATTGACATTCCTGCACGTGACGCAGTCATCAACTACCGTAACGGTATCAACAAAGGATTGTTAAAGATCCTATCTAAGATGGGTATTTCCACCATCGCTAGTTATCGTTGTGCTGGTTTGTTTGAAGTGATTGGCTTGAACCAAAATATCATGCAACTTTGTTTCCCTGATATTCCTAGCCGAATCCAAGGTGCTGATTTTGAAGATATTCAGCAAGACAATATTAACTTAGCTAGAAAAGCATTTTTGCCTCATCAAAAACTTAACCACGGTGGCCTACTTAAGTATGTTCATGGTGGCGAATATCATGCTTATAACCCTGATGTTGTTAGTCATTTGCAGCAAGCAGTTAGAAGCGGTGAATACAGTGATTATCAAAAGTTTGCAGATGAAGTAAATAACCGTCCTGCATCTATGCTAAGAGATTTGTTAGCACTAAAAGACGATACTCAAGCAATAGACTTAAATAAAGTTGAACCAGATACAGAAATGTACAAGCGTTTTGATTCAGCAGCTATGTCAATTGGCGCACTAAGCCCTGAAGCTCATGAAGCGCTTGCTATCGCAATGAACCGCTTAGGTGGTTTTTCTAACTCAGGTGAAGGTGGTGAAGACGAGCGCCGTTTTGGTACAGTAAAAAATTCTAGAATCAAACAAATTGCCTCAGGCCGATTTGGTGTTACACCTCACTATCTAGTGAATGCTGATGTATTACAGATAAAAGTAGCTCAAGGTGCAAAACCCGGTGAAGGTGGTCAATTGCCAGGTGATAAAGTGACGCCATTAATCGCCAAACTACGTTTCTCGGTACCTGGTGTCACATTAATTTCACCACCGCCACACCACGATATTTATTCAATCGAAGATTTAGCCCAGCTTATCTTTGATTTAAAACAAGTAAATCCAAAAGCCGTTATTTCTGTGAAGCTAGTTTCAGGTCCAGGTGTCGGTACAATCGCTTCTGGTGTGGCTAAAGCTTACGCTGACTTCATCACCATTTCAGGATACGACGGTGGAACAGGTGCTAGCCCGTTAACCTCAGTAAAATACGCAGGCTGTCCTTGGGAATTAGGGTTAGCTGAGGCACATCAATCATTAGTAGAAAATGGTTTGCGCCACAAGGTTCGACTACAAGTTGATGGTGGTTTAAAAACTGGTTTAGACATTGTAAAAGCAGCTATTTTAGGTGCAGAGAGCTTCGGCTTTGGTACCGCGCCTATGGTCACGTTAGGTTGTAAATTCTTACGTATTTGTCACTTAAATAACTGTGCAACAGGTGTTGCAACACAGGATGAAGTACTACGTGAAGAGTACTTTAAAGGCTTGCCTGATCAAGTAATGAATTACTTTAAATTTGTTGCCAATGACGTAAGAGAAATCTTAGCTAAGCTAGGTGTTGAAAAACTGACTGACGTGATCGGAAGAACTGACTTACTGGTGCCATTAAAAGGCATCAGTGCTAAGCAACAAAAATTAGATTTAACGCCAATTATTGCACCTGTTGTAGCAAAAGATGGTAATGCTGTTTTCCAAACAGAGCCGAACAAGCCATTTGACGAGGGCAAGCTAAATAATGCAATGGTAACAGCAGCAGCAGATGCAGTAGCTCATGCAAGCGGTGGTACATTCAGATTTACGGTCAACAATACTGACCGTAGTGTAGGTGCAGCTTTGTCAGGTGAAATTGCACGTCATCACGGTGACCAAGGCATGGCCTCACAGCCAATTAGAATTGAGTTAAATGGTACCGCAGGTCAGAGTTTTGGTGTTTGGAATGCTGGTGGTCTTGAGCTTGTCTTAACAGGTGATGCAAATGACTACGTAGGTAAAGGCATGACTGGCGGTATGATCACTGTTAAGCCACCAAAAGGCGTTGAATATCAAACTCACAAAACAATGATCATGGGTAACACCTGTTTGTACGGTGCAACCGGCGGTAAATTATACGCAAGTGGTCGTGCAGGTGAACGATTTGCAGTAAGAAACTCGGGCTGTCATGCGGTAGTAGAAGGCACAGGCGATCATACTTGTGAGTATATGACTGGCGGTATCGTTACGGTATTAGGCCAGGTAGGTGTTAACTTCGGTGCAGGTATGACAGGTGGTTTCGCTTATGTACTTGATGAAGCAGACGACTTAGACATCCGTTTAAACAAAGAGTCTATCGAAATGTTATCTGTATCAGACCATGTGATTCACCAAGAACACTTACGAGGCATTATCGCTAAGCATTTCGAAGAAACAGGTAGCCCGCGTGCAGAAGAAATGTTGAATGACTTCGACCGTTTTGCACCTATGTTTAAATTGGTGAAACCAACGGCTACAGATGTGAAGACTTTATTAGGCCATAGAAGCCGTTCATCTTCAGAACTTCGTGTACAAGCTCAATAATTGACAAAGATAGAGGAAAGAGCAAATGAGTAAGAATGTTTATCAATTTATCGATGTCAAACGTATCGATCCGCCAAAAAAGCCGATCGATCAGAGAAAAATAGATTTTGTTGAAATTTATAATCCACTTAGCCAAGAGCAAAGTGCGGGACAAGCTGACAGATGTTTGGATTGTGGTAACCCATACTGTGAATGGAAGTGCCCGGTGCACAACTACATTCCACAATGGTTGGAGCTAGTGACTGACGGTAAGATATTCGAAGCAGCTGATCTTTGTCACCAGACAAACAGCTTACCTGAAATGTGTGGCCGTGTTTGCCCACAAGATAGGTTGTGTGAATCGGCTTGTACATTAAATGACGAATTTGGCGCTGTTACTATAGGTAATATAGAGAAGTACATCACTGATACAGCTTTTGCACAAGGCTGGAAACCAGACCTATCACATGTGGTTAAGACAGGCAAAAAAGTTGCTGTAATTGGTGCCGGCCCAGCTGGTTTAGCCTGTGCTGATGTACTAACAAGAAACGGTGTTGATGCTGTCGTTTATGATAAGCATGCTGAGATTGGCGGTCTATTAACGTTTGGTATTCCTTCCTTTAAATTGGAAAAAGACGTTATCAAAAAACGCCGTGAAATTTTTGAAGGTATGGGAATTGAATTTGTCTTGAATACTAACGTAGGCGTTGATATTCAATTTAGTGACCTATGTGAACAATACGATGCTGTCTTCCTTGGTTTGGGTACATACACAAGCATGCAAGGTGGCTTTGAAAACGAATCATCTGAAGGCGTATACAATGCGCTAGACTTCTTAATTGGCAACACTCAGCATGTAATGGGCGTAACAGATAATGCCAAGCCTTATGTGAACTTTGAGGATAAGAAAGTCGTTGTGCTAGGTGGTGGAGATACGGCAATGGACTGTGTCAGAACCTCAATCCGTCAAGGCGCAGCAGAGGTAACTTGTGCATATCGTCGAGACGAAGAAAATATGCCGGGCTCGCCTCGTGAAGTACAAAACGCCAAAGAAGAAGGTGTAAACTTTGCTTTTAATATTCAACCGCTAGATATAGCTGTTGACGAAAGTGGCAAAGCGATTGGTGTTAAGTTTGTTAAGACTCAGTTAGGCCAACCTGATGCTAATGGTCGCAGAAGCCCTGAGCCGGTGGAAGGTTCAGAGTTTGTTATGGAAGCTGATGCTGTTGTAATTGCCTTTGGTTTCTTACCAAGTCCACCTCAATGGTTAAAAGATGCAGGCGTTGAGCTTGATTCAAGAGGCAGAGTAATCGCATCAGACAATACTGAGTTCGCTTTGCAGACAAGTAAAACTAACATCTTTGCGGGTGGTGACATGGTGCTTGGCTCTGACCTTGTTGTTACTGCTATCGACCAAGGTAGGAAAGCAGCATTAGGTATTCTCGACTACGTTTTGCTCGAACAATACGTCGCCGTATAAGCAATGCAATAAATTAAAAAAGGCAGCTATAAGCTGCCTTTTTAGTATCCAGGAAGATCGGTATTGTTGTTGGTTAATCCCCACCTTGATTGAATCTCTTTTAGCTGCCCTGTTTCAACTAGCTGTTCAAAGGCCTTTTGATAGCGCGTCAACAAAGTAGGATCTGTTTGTTTATTAAACGCAATAAATAATTTTTTGCTTAACTCAGGAATCCTAAGCAGCTTTTTCATATCACCAAGCTCTAAATCTAACTGACTAGTTCGATGATAAAACGTTAGTTCACTACCTATCACCAAATCTACACGACCGCTATAAAGCATTTGCATACTTTGCGCTTCAGAGACGATCGGCACAATATTAGTAAAGTTGTGACTTTTTAGATATTGATGAACATTAGAGTCACGGGCAGCGCCTATTCTAAGGTGCTTTAGTTGCTGTATAGAATCGATTTTATTTTTGACATGCCCCTCTAACGACCAAAAAAACAATTCTTCATCTAACAAGCTGCCTACCCAAGCAAATTTATCTTCACGATAATCTGTTCTCGCAATTGAAAATATCAAACAGTTATTGATATTTGTGGCAGTACTATAGGCTCTCGCCCAAGGCATTACCTCTATTTTGTAGTCATCTTGGGTGATATCAAACAATGCTCTAATCACCGTCGTAGAATAGCCATCGAGTTCACCGTAGGCATTATTAAGCTGGTACGGTGGCATGATCTCAGTAACAACCTTGACCTTTTGTGCTTGAACCTGAAAACTAGTAAGGCTCAAGATACAACTGATAACAACTAAAAATCTTAACAACATAAGGTTCTTTTGTTAGCCCCAAAATTAACTGATCAAAAAATAGGCGGCAATTCTACTCCTTTTGCTACAAAAAACCCACTAACAAGTAGTGGGTTTTATAAAAATATTATTTTGTCATATCTTCAAACGGGTTATTACTTGGCAAATCTATCTTATGTTCAAACCCAGGGATTGCTATTTGCGATTGGTCTAATTCGATTTCATTCTCGTCAACTAAACCTACACCAAATCGATAAATCAAATCAAACTGCCCTTTATCAGCACGCTCTTGGTAATCTTTTTGCGCTAACTTAACAGTTTCTAATCTATCGTAATAAGTTGCCATTTTCTCTTCGCCATAGCGTTTATTTAACATCTCTAAACTAATTTTAGGAGAGAAAAGTGTCGCTGTCGCATTATTTCCGCCAAAACCTTTTGAATTGATAAACGCAATGTCCATATCCTGACACTGCCAATGCTCTGTAGAAATATTCAATCTGTCATCAAATACGTCTTCAGCAACTTTATCAATTGTCGTAATACCTGGCATGATATTATGTTCGAAAATACCTAACGCCATTGCCACTTGGTCGCCACTCGCAGGTCCAATTGTATGACCTACGTAAGCCTTTGGTGCGGCCACTGGCCAATCATTAATTTCAAAACTATCCGCTACTCGATCATAGATTTGAGACTCAGTAACACGGTTAGCAGGTGTGCTTGAACCATGCGCTAGAATAAAACTACGTTGTTGAACGGCTTCTTCACCTAAAATATTCTTAGCAAGCGCTACAGACTTCGCCATCGTAATATAGTTGCCTGGTCCCGGTGCAGTAATTGATTTCTTGATACCGTCAGCATTTGTATAAACATCAGCAACAGAGCCTAATACATTAGCGCCCATTTCAATTGCTAACTCATCATCCATTAACAAGATGAACTGTGCTGCTTCACCGATAGTAAATCCACAGTTTTCACCAAATGGACGACTTGTGCGACGATAATCAACGGTATCTGCGCCGTCTAGTTTCTTTAGGCCTTCTTCATTAGCAAGCGCACTCATATTACCAAAGCCTTCAACAACTTCAGGTGTAATTGAACAGTCATTACTACCAACGATAGCTACACGAATGCGACCTGCTTGGATGTCATTTACCGCTGCTTTTAAGTTGTATAAGAAAGTTGCACATGCACCAGACGAGGTGAAAGTTGTACCTACACTACCTGTTACGTATGCGTTGATGAAGTCAGTCGACATCGTGTTAAGGCCTAACGCCAAATTCTTAGTTGATACACGATCACCTTGTAGGCGATTTTTCAACATGCCACCAAAACCTTCCGCCTGCATTTGACCAAAAACAGATGCTGAGTATGTACCAATATGATCTGGTGATACTTTCTCTAATATCTGCTCCCAAGCAAAGCCAGAAGAATGGATAGCGTCGGCAGCACCAAAGATTGTTGCTTGTAAACCTCTTGGTTGATAGCGACTGTTGTATAACACGGCAGGATTAAAGCCTGTAGGAAATTGCCCAGCAGCTTTAATAGGGTTATCACGTGTACTGTCGTGCTTAACCAACAACTCTTCTTTGATTTCTACGCGACAACGTTTGTCTTCTAACTCAGTGACCTGCCAAGTTCTTGGTAATGGAGAAGGAAGATCACGAACTCGCGTTTCAAAAGTGATACCTGCATCAGTTGCTTGCATTGATACTTTTTGCTGCCATGGTGTCGCATCAGGGTCAAAGTGCTCTTTTTCGATTTTACGAATAAGCGTGCCAGCTAAAACCTGCTCACCAAAAATCTTTTCTACATCTTGGCGTGCAACTACATTACCTTCGCTATCCACTAAATTATTATCTTCGATAGATAATAAATTCATCATGGTAGCTAAGCCAACAAAAGTTTCTTCTCTCAACTCTTGGCTTAATTTATCGATTACGATTCTACGATAGCCTTGATGAAACGATGTTCGGCCTGCAGCGTTTACGCCACCCATGCCGACAATTAATGGTAATGCAGTCATAACTCTCTCAATAAAAAACAACTTATTAACCAAGTGTAATCAGGTTAACCAGTAAAAAATATGCAAAAACAGCCAAAAGATGTAATATTTAGGCCATATCATAATTATTGGTGTCATTAGAGTGCAAAATAAGTCACAAAACGTATTTATCGCTATCGCCATTTACGAACACGTGCTAGCTACGAGTATCACATTACCTGTCGAAATGCTGAAAGCAGGTGAAGCTTTTGCAAGGCGCCAATCTAAGCTAGCACCTTCTTTGACAATTGAACTCGTAGCTGAGACACCTGTACCAATAAAATCAAGATCAGGGATAGCATTATTGCCGGATAAAATGGCTATTAATGCGGGTACGCCTGATTTTATTATCACGCCTAGTTTGTGGCGAAACCCTAGGCCCTTACTGCGAAAACATCCAAATACGATTAGCTGGTTAGAAAACTGCTGGAATGACGGCAGTACAATAATAGGTACTGGTACTGGTGTTTGTTTTCTTGCAGAATCAGGACTACTTAACCATCACTCGGCGACGACACACTGGCACTATGTTGAACAATTCAAACGGGACTACCCTAAAGTCGATTTAAAACCAGAGTTCTTCATCACTCAATCTGAACGTATTTACTGTGCGGCTAGTTTAAACGCGCTTGCTGATATCGTTGTCCATTTGCTAGAGCAACTCTATGGTTTGGAAACCGCCCAGCACGTAGAAAGAAACTTCTCCCACGAAATTCGAAAACCCTACGAAGAGCAACGCTATTTGGAAGGCGCTGTAGATAGGCATGCTGATGAATTAATAGCACAAATTCAATTTTGGATGAAAACGAATATGTCTTCACCCATGACACTTTCCGAAATTGCTAATCTTTTTGGCGTAAGCCAACGCTCCTTAACGAGAAGGTTTAAGGCGGCAACAGGTGAAACAGCAAATAGTTGGTGGTTAAAAGAAAAGCTCGAAAATGCAAAAGATTTATTGGCTTCGACAAACCTATCAATTCAAGAAATAGGCTTTGAAGTTGGCTTTCAAGACCAAGGCCACTTTACACGAGTATTTAAAAAGGAATTAAGTCAAACACCTAGAACTTATCGCAACTTAGTACGTAAAAAGTTGTTTTCGCAAGAAGCTTAATTCAATACAATAGCAGTAACTTTAATAATAAATATTTGGGACGACAATGAGCGCTAATTCAACAGCAATTACACAGATAAAACAAATGCTTGCTTTGCAAGACGCAATGAACAGCAAAGTCAGCGAAACATGGCGTGAAAACGGCTATGAATGGTACCGTGCAATTTGGGTTGAATGTGCTGAAATGTTGGATCATTATGGCTGGAAGTGGTGGAAGCACCAAGAAGTTGACGTACCTCAAGTACAACTAGAATTGGTAGATATTTTCCACTTTGGTTTAAGCCTTCGCTTAATGACAGGTGCTAGTATCGACGCTATTGCTAATGAACTAGCAGACGAGTTGACAGCCACTAGTAACGAAAGCGATTTTAAAATTGCGTTAGAAACACTAGCATCTGCTGCCGTTACTAACAAAGCTTTCGATGCAAAAGCGCTAGCAAACTGCATGCAGTTAATGGACATGGATTTAAACGAGCTGTTCCGTCAATACGTAGGTAAGAATACCCTTAACTTCTTTAGACAAGATCACGGATACAAAGAAGGTACTTACATTAAAGTATGGAACGGCCTAGAAGATAATGAAGTGCTAGCGAACGTTGTAAATGAGTTAGATATCGCTGCTGAAGACTTTCAACAGCAAGTATATCAAGCACTTAAACAAAGCTACCCTGCTTAATTATTCACAAAGTAGCGATATTGGATAGTATCGCTACTTGAACCCCTTTTACTGTCCTGCCGCTCTACCCCTTTTAATATTTTGTTAGTAAACCGCTGGCATAGATCCTGCTTCTTTCAGACTAATTGTATTTAGTGTCAATTTTTTGAGTTGTTGGAGAAGTCTATGGAACTAATATTATTTGCTATGATCAGTTTGGTTGTCATCGTAGCCTTACTTGCTAGCCGTTTAAACGATAATAGTTTCCCATTCCCTTTTGATAGCAAGCCAAGCGTCTTTACCCCGGCAGAAAAGAATTTCCAAAACCTAGTAGAAAAAGCCCTAGGTGATAACTACCGAGTACTCAATCGAGTTAAGTTATCTGATATTGTCACCGTTAGAAGAGGCGTCTCTTCTCGTGCTGGTCAACAAGCACGTTCAACTGCGGACAATAAGTACTTAGACTTTGTTATTTGTGAACGCAATACCATGAAACTATTGGGCACCATTGATTTAGTAGACACAAATGGCCGTGGCTACAAAGTAAAGAAAGATTGGTTTGTTAGTGGCGCGCTAGAAGCAGCAGCTATCCCTCACGTACGTATTAAAGTGAAATCAAACTACACCGTTGATGAAATCAAAGCCTGTTTAGGTAATCGAATTCTAGGAAACGTAACTACTACGCCTAAAGTAAAAGGTAAAGTTATCCCTGCACCATTAGTTAAAGCTCGCCCACGTAATACAGGTGTCGTAACCCCGGCAGCAGCTAGAGCAGAAGCACAACAATTACCACACCATAATGCCGGTCGATTGCCACAAAACGCTAACCAGCCAATAGCAGCACTACCACACTAACCTACTAACAATCATAGAAAATAAGCAGGGGTCAGATACCTATTAATCATTTAATTAATAGGTATCTGACCCCAATTTATTTGGTTATAATACTTGTTATCAAACATGCGAAAGGTTTTACAAATGAAAGCAGGTATTATTGGCGCGATGGAGCCTGAAGTAGCCATCCTAAAAGAAAAAATGGACAACACGGTTGTTTCTGAATTTGGTGGTTACACCTTTTATCAAGGTCAGTTAAACGGCCAAGAGGTTATTCTAGTTCAATCAGGTATAGGCAAAGTTGCAGCTGCACTTGCCACTGCCCTTCTTATCGATAAATTCTCTCCTGATTATGTAGTCAACACTGGCTCTGCGGGTGGTTTCGACCAATCTCTGAAAGTTGGCGATATCGTAATAAGCTCAGAAGTTCGCTATCACGACGTTGATGTGACTGCATTTGGTTACGAAGTGGGTCAATTGCCAGCAAACCCGGCGGCCTATTCACCACATGAAGTACTTGTTCAAGCCGCTGAACACAGTATTGCTAAATTAGATAACATCACTACCATGAAGGGCCTTATCACCACTGGTGATACATTCATGACTAAAGATGATGATATCGCTAAAGCAAGAGCAAACTTCCCGTCGATGGCAGCTGTTGAAATGGAAGGTGCTGCCATTGCACAAACTTGTCATCAATTTGGCGTACCGTTTGTGGTAATTCGTTCAATGTCTGACATTGCGGGTAAAGAATCACCAACATCATTTGAAGCATATCTTGAAACCGCTTCGATAAATTCTTCAGCGATGGTATTAGCAATGATCGACGAGTTGAAAGACAAGTCGCTTAGCTAACAATCAAATGCAATATTTAGAGCAACTATCACCGTTTTCTATAAGCGTCTTATTGATGTTTATGGTGATATTGCTCAAATTTATCTTTCACATCGGTCAACCTAAAGATCTGTGGTCACCTTATCGAATTTATTGCCAACTACTGGCTAATAAAGTGAATAAACCTTCAAATGGCCAACAACAGCAAAAGATAGCAGGTATCATGGCGCTACTCGTTACTATTGCTCCTTTATTTGTGATTCTTTGGTTATTTGCTGACTTAGTAGAAATTCCATTTATTTGGCAAGGGCTTTTATTGTTCATGGCACTTGATGGTATGGAGCAAGGTGGCCGTACACAGAAATTATCTAAACAGCTAGCAGTCCAACAAAAAGATTTGGCAAAACAGACAGTCCAATTGAATGTACTTAGAGAAACTAATAAGCTTTCTTCAATGGGGTTAGTCAAAGCGCAAATTGAAGCTCATCTAACAAAAGTTATCCAACAATACATGACTACCTGTTTGATATTTTTGACCGTAGGTGGTCTTGCGGCACTCACTTATCGATTGTTACTAGAAGCGCACTACAGTTGGAATACAAAACTGTCAAAATATGAATTTTTTGGTGCTCTTCCAAAGCATTTAGTTAGACTGTTTAATTGGCCTGCACAGCAGTGTTTTATCTTGTCTTATTGCTTTATTACTCTCGTACAGAAATCACCAAGTTATTCATTGCGATCAATTGATAACTTCTGGTCATTAGGAACCTCGTATTCTTTGTCTCTTTTGGCATACAAGAACAATATCAAACTTGGCGGTGTTGCCATGTATGAAGGTAATAAAATAAGACGTGAAGTGTTGAACCAACAAGGGGAAGAACCTGAAATAAATCATTTGGGAAGTGTTCGAAGCCAAATTAATCTCACACTGGTGATATTTTTTATCATTGCTATGTTTTTAGCAGTAGCTTTCCAACTAGCTGTTTAACTTAATAAGGAACAATAAGATGAAATTTATACAATTAATTATTTTGAGTTTGTTGTTTGTCGTCGGTAATTCATTTGCTGAAGATCGTATTGAAACTTCTCAAGCACAGCTCAAAAGTTTGCAAGCAGCCCCTAAAGCTCAAACGTTTCTGTTATTAGATGTACGTAGTGTTGAAGAATATGCAGACGGGCACATACCAGGCGCAGTAAACATGTCACACAGTACTGTTGCTGATAACTTGCATAAGCTAGACAAGTTCAAGAATGAATTAGTTATTGTTTACTGCCGTTCAGGCAGAAGAGCGGGCATCGCTGAGAATATCCTTAAAAAGGCTGGGTTTACCAATGTTCGCCACCTATCAGGCGACTTCAATGCATGGCAAGCTAACAATCAAGAGATAGCAAAATAATTTATGGTTGAGTTACTTTACTGGTTAGATATTTTTGGCGTCATCGTATTTGCACTTTCTGGCGCCTTAATGGCTGGTCGCTATCAGTTAGATCCGTTTGGAGTAGCAGTGTTAGCAGCTGTAACTGCCATTGGTGGCGGCACAATTCGAGACGTCATTTTAGATACTCCTGTATTTTGGACGGTAGATCCTATTTACTTGTACGTAATTTTGGTCACTGCGGTGCTAACAATCGTTCTCATTAGACAACCAAAGCGTATCCCAAAGCGCTTTCTGATGATAGCCGACGCCTTTGGATTGGCATTGTTTGCAGTATTAGGCACTCAAAAAGCGCTAACACTTGGTTCACCGATCCCTGTTGCTATAGTGATGGGGATGATCACAGGTGTCGCAGGCGGCATGATACGAGATGTTCTCTGTAATGTGATACCGATGATATTAAGACAGGAAATATACGCTACAGCGGCTATTTTAGGCGGCGCTTTATTTATCTTGTTGGATTATTTGCTAGAGGCACCAAATATTGCCATCATTGGCGCGATACTTGGTGCGTTATCTTTAAGGTTAGCGGCTATCTATTGGCGAGTATCTCTGCCAGCATTTGAATTAATAGAAGCCCAAATATCTGAAGAAAAGAAACGCTAGGCTTCTATACCCCAACCATCATTATAACCATCAAACTTACGTGCTAGTTGCTCAAACTCTGCTTCTTGAGCAACGATCGCATCATAATCAGGCAACATTTTTACCGTACATTGCAAATCCCAAATGTTTGGTGTTTCATCCGGCTGCAATGTCACTTTCATTTCAGGTGCTTTTTCTGCCAAATGAGCTAACATTGCTTTAGCATTTTGCTCTTGTTCGAATAATTGGAAAAAGACAACGTCATGTAATTGTGTTAAATCGATACCTGCTTGCTGCATTTCGGCCAATACTGACCCTGTATCATCATTTGGAAAACTCATTTGCTTTCTACTTACCTACATATAAATCTATTGTAACTGACAGGTAGCTGCTAAACAGACTGCTGTAGCACTAGGCTTGGTACTTGAACATTGTTTATTTAAATCAAAATTCAAGGAACTCGTTGCTAACTGCTTTTTACCTATCATATTTACGGCTACAGAGCATTCACCATCTCTAAAGGTTAAATCAACGCGTTGACATTGCTTACTTTCAACACAAGTAAGATTACCTGAAATGACATCTGTAACCTGCGCTAGCTTGGCTTTAGCTTTAGCACTAGCGTCATGATATCGGATTACGGCTCTCGGTTCATTAATATTCTGCTGTTTAGCTTGTTGCTCGAGTTTTTCTTGTTCAAGTTGATTGACTAGTGCGGTTGTTTTCTCTTCATTTTGCTTTAGCAAATACCCCAAAGACAGGATAATGATCATAAAGCCAGTAAGCACAATGCCAACAATAGTGATCCACTTAAGCATTAATTTTTCCCTGCTATAGGTGACAGCGCCAACATTGAGGAAACCGCTTCGCTTACTTTCGAATGTATTTCTCGACTATTGTCTTTCACTTTTAATCGCAAAGGATAATTAGCGCGCCAAACTGTGCGTTCCTGTTTCTTATCTAAGATATCTAGTACTAAACTGCCACGTTGCGGCCTCTGTTTAGCGGGGTTATTACTCTTTCTCAAACAAGGGGCACAATATTTAACCCCCTTGTTATAACGCTGGAACTCAGCAACATTTCCATCAAGGTAGTGATAACTGACAATAACATCAGCGTCTTTGATCTCCTGATAGACTAGACCGTGCGCATCTAAGGCGTTTTCGATAGCAATCTCAATACTATTGCGATCAGCGTGTGAAAGATTTTGGTAGTCAGAAAAGTCCGAACTTCTTTCATACAAAGAATAAGCTTCAACACCACTAAAATTATAACTTGGCTGATATTGCGCTATCGTTTTATTACCACTACACCCAGCCAAAAAAATTAAACTAGCTAACAAACTTACCTTGTACATAAAAAATCTACTCCAAACTTTTCGCTGACATTATCCTGCCACGAAATGATTTTGAGCACAAAAAAACCAGCACTAGGCTGGTTTTCTAAATAAATCGACTAAGATTAAGCGACCGTTACTTTTGCAAACTTTCGCTTACCGATTTGGAATACCGCTTCGGTACCTGCTTTAACCTGCAACTTATTATCAGCAACTTTTTCGCCGTCAATCTTAGCTGCACCTTGCTTTATCATGCGCATCGCTTCAGATGTACTTGCTACTAAGCCTGCTTCTTTAAATAAATTAGCAATAGCTATTTCGCCACCTTCAGTCGTTACTGTAACTTCAGGCATTTCGTCTGGCATCGCACCTTTTTGAAAACGATTGATAAATTCTTGATGAGCAGCGTCAGCAGCATCTTTATCGTGGAAACGTTCAATTAACTCTTTTGCTAATTCAATCTTTGTATCACGAGGGTTCGAACCGTTGGCAATTTGCTGTTTATATTCTTCAATCGTTTCTAATGGCTTGAAACTAAGTAGTTGGTAGTAGCGCCACATTAGATCATCAGAGATCGACATGATTTTACCAAACATCTCTGACGGGCTATCGGTAATACCAATGTAATTGTTTAGTGATTTAGACATTTTTTGAACGCCGTCTAAACCTTCTAACAATGGCATCATCAATACAGTTTGAGGACGTTGACCTTCAGACTTTTGTAACTCACGGCCCATCAATAAGTTGAACTTCTGATCAGTACCACCAAGCTCAACATCAGATTCTAATGCAACTGAGTCCCAACCTTGAACAAGTGGGTACATGAATTCATGAATGGCAATTGCTTGTCCACCAGCGTAGCGCTTTTTAAAATCATCACGTTCCATCATACGAGCAACCGTTTGACGTGAAGCTAACTTCAACATGCCAGCTGCACCTAACTTAGTCATCCATGTTGAGTTGAACTCAACACGTGTCTTAGCAGGATCTAGAATTTTGAACACTTGCTCTTTATATGTTTCAGCGTTAGCTAATACATCTTCTTCAGAAAGCGGCTTACGAGTCACATTCTTGCCGGTAGGGTCACCAATCATACCTGTGAAGTCACCAATCAAAAAGATAACTTCATGCCCTAGTTGCTGAAACTGACGTAATTTGTTGATCAAAACAGTATGGCCTAAATGCAGATCAGGTGCTGTTGGATCAAAGCCAGCTTTGATTCTAAGAGGCTTGCCTTCTTTTAATTTTTCCAACAATTCATCTTCTAATAAGATTTCTTCTGCACCGCGTTTTATCTCAGCAAACGCTTGGCTGACATCTGTCATTGGGTTGACTCCGAGTTTTGTTCAAATAATTTGCAGCGAATTCTACTTTAAATATGAGCCATGTGGAAACCCTAACATTGTTTATCTGTAGAATATTTTGCTATAGTAAACGATGGTATTCGTAGTCCCGCCAAGCATTAGAGGCGTTAAGAAGTTGAAAGATATAAAGAATTTTTATTTTACACTCCCTAAAAAACATCGTTTGGTCATCATGATCGCAACGATGATGGTGCTTGTTCTTGCTATTTGGCCTTCTGAGAAAGCAACGGCTAGTAAACAGACAAAAGATTTGGAGTTAGGTAAGCGTTATTCGGTAGCGGTTCCTACTGACAGCACAATTGTCACAGGTACTGTGCAAGTAGCAAAAAGTATATCGCCTGCAATTATCAAAAATGATACCGAAACACCTAAAATTGAACCTCAAAAGCCACAACTTAAGTGGATAGAAACTAAAGTTCGCAAAGGTGACACTTTAGCTAAAGTATTCAAACGCAATGGTTTATCAGCGAAGACAACACATTTAGTAAGCAAATCGAAAGGCGATTTTGCTAACGTTGTAACTAAGCTAAAAGTAGGTGATCGCCTTTATTTAGGTAAGAATGAACAAGGTGAGCTAGTTTCATTAAAATACCCACTCTCTCGCATTGACACTATCGTAGTAAACAAAGATAAAGGTAACTTTGTTTCGACAACAGAATCTAAAGAAGTTGAAATCAGAGAGTCAATCGCTCACGGTGTGATCACTAGTAATTTTTGGAATGCAGGTATCGAAGCAGGCCTCACAGATGGTCAGATTATTAGTCTTGCCAATCTTTTCCAATGGGATGTCGACTTTGCTCAAGATATTCGCAAAGGTGATAACTTCCACGTAGTATACGAAGAAAAATACGTCGATGGCGATTACATTGGTACCGGCAATATTTTAGCCGCCGAATTTGTCAACCAAGATGACCCTTTCCAAGCGATTCGTTTTACCAATGGTGAATACTATACCGCTGAAGGAAAGAGCCTGAAAAAAGCCTTCTTACGCGCACCGGTAAACTTCAAATATATTAGCTCAAACTTTAAACCAAGAAGATTCCACCCAATTCAAAAACGATGGAAGTCTCACAATGGTACTGACTATCGTGCAAAAACAGGTACACCGGTTTATGCTTCAGGTAACGGCAAAGTAACCCACTCTACCTATAACAAGTACAATGGTAACTACGTGTTCATTCAGCACGGTAGCGGCATTGTTACTAAGTACCTACATTTCAGCAAAAGGGCCGTAAAAAAAGGTCAACGTGTGAAACAAGGTCAAGTAATCGGTTATGTAGGCTCTACTGGTATGTCTGAAGCACCACACTTACATTACGAATTTCTGGTGAATGGCAAGCATAGAAACCCTAGAACGGTAAAACTGCCTGACGCAAAACCAATTGCGAAGAAGCATAAAGCTGCTTTTGACGTTTTGGCACAACAAAGATTAAATGATTTACAAGGCTCAAGAGTCGCATTACTAGCTAAGAATGGCGAGGTAGTAGCGCCGTAATGGAAAAATGCTACTATATTGGCGTGATGTCGGGTACCAGTGCAGATGGTATCGACATTGCGTTAGTAGATTTTAGCACCGGCGTTACCCTTTTGGCTTCTGATTATTACCCGTACCAAGAATTCCTTTACCAAGAAGTAACCTCTCTCTACCAACCAAACAATAACGAGCTAGACAGAGCTGGAGAGCTTTCAGTCAAACTTGCTCATGCATATGCTTCCGCTATTGAGCTGTTTCTGAAAAAGCATGCAATTGATAAGGCGCAAGTGATAGCCATAGGCAATCATGGGCAGACCGTCAGACATCGACCTGACTCGCAACACGCATTCACTTTACAACTTGGTTGCAATCAAACATTAGCAGCACTAACAAACATGCGTGTTGTAGGGGACTTTCGAACAAGAGATATAGCCTACGGTGGACAAGGTGCTCCGCTAGTACCCGCGTTTCATCGGGCATTGCTTGGAAATACAAAAAAAGATACCTTTTTGATCAATATTGGTGGCATAGCAAATATTACCTATTTGCCACATCAACAAGGCGAGTCCGTATTAGGCTTTGATACAGGACCAGGCAACTGTTTGATGGATGCTTGGTGTTACCAACATACAGGTAAACGGTTCGACGCCAACGGGCAATGGGCAAGTCGAGGACAAGTTGACGAGACTATGCTTAATTTCATGTTAGAAGATAATTACTTCAAACAAGCACTTCCTAAAAGCACAGGGCGAGAATACTTCAATAAGGACTGGTTAGAACATTACCTGACAGATCCAAACTTATCCGCGGAATCAGTTCAAGCAACTTTACTAGCTTTAACAGCAACAACAATAGCGGATGCAGTCAATAAACTCTCTACCTCAGCTGATGTATACATCACTGGCGGAGGTAAGTTGAATCAATTATTAGTTGATACGATAAAGCGTCTGATGCCAAGCCATCAATTTTCAGAAATAGAAGCCCTATCAGTGAATAATGATGCATTTGAAGCAATGGCCTTTGCTTGGCTTGCGTACGCTTATGACAAAAAAATCTATAGCAACATCCCTGCTGTGACGGGCGCTTCCAAAGAATGCACACTAGGTATTGAATATAATCCTTAAAACTACTAGATCATTTTATTTATCCTCATATAATGAATAGTTCACTGTATAAAAAAAGGGCAAAAAGTATATAAATTGAACTTTTTGCAACTATAATAATCTAAGCTAGAGTGCTCATGTACAGCTTAATACGATAGGAGGGTCTATGGATTTTAATGATATTCATATAGGCATGAAGTGTGGTAGTAAGAAAGGCAGCGGTACGGTAACATGGATTGATGGCTCAACCAGAACCATCTATATGGCAGACACCGAAAACAACAGCAGTTTTGAAGTGAATTTTGAAGATATCGTTGAAGATCCTCAAGCCCATAATCGAGAAGATACTTATTATTAGTCATTCACAAAAAAGCTCCTAATTAGGAGCTTTTTTGTATTTATACATCGTTCTATGAAGAGCCGAGCTTATGCTCGGCTTTTCATCATCATGAGTATTATTTCTCACTGTTTGTAGGAAAACCTCTATCACGCATTAATGCACTAACATCAGCGTCACGACCTCTGAATGAGCGGTAAGCTTCTGCTGGATCAACAGCGTTTCTCACACTAAATAGGTGATCTACCAACTTCTTCGCTAAGGCCTTGTCGTAATAGCCACCTTCAGACTCTTCAAATGCTTCAGCCGCATCAGACGTTAGAACTTCTGCCCACATATAACCGTAATAAGCCGCTGAGTAGCCTTCGCCACTGAATGCGTGACCAAAATGAGGTGTACGATGGCGCATCACTAGTTGTGATGGCATGCCTAATTTATTTAACTCTTCGCGCTCAAACTTATCAGGATCAACACCTGCTGGATCAATGGTATGAAGCTTCATATCAATAATCGCAGATGCTAAGTATTCAGTAGTTTTGAAACCTTCATTGAACGTTGCTGCCTTTTTGATTTTAGCAATCAAATCGGCAGGCATAGGTTCACCTGTTTTATAGTGAACTAAATACTTGTTAATCACTTCATCAGTTGTCAACCAGCGCTCGAGTAGCTGTGATTGGAATTCTGTGTAGTCACGCACACCACCATTAAGTGTCGGGTACGTTACTTTAGACGATAAGAAATGAAGCGCATGACCAAATTCATGGAAGAATGTTTCTGCATCATCCCACGATACTAATGTTGGTTGGCCATCAGCACCTTTACTAAAATTAGAGTTATTAGATGAAAGTACGTTTGTTTTACCGTTGTAAGTTGTGTGACTGCGATATGTTGTTGCCCACGCACCAGAACGTTTACCTTTACGAGCAAATGGATCTAAGTAGAATAAACCTACGTGCTCGCCAGATGATTTATCTGTTACTTCCCAAACTTTTACATCTTCATGGAAAACAGGTACCGAACCATCAGTTATTGCTTTGAAGTTGTAGTTGAACAAACGACCCGCTACATAGAACATAGCTTCTTGTAATTTCCCTACTTCTAAATACTGCTTCACTTCATCAGAATCGAGCGCATATTTAGCTTTTCTTACTTTTTCAGCATAGTAACGGTAGTCCCATGGCTTAATTTCTTTGATGCCATCTTCTTTTTGACCAACCGCTAACATATCCGCTACTTCTTCTTGAACACGAGAAATAGCTGCAGGCCACACTGCTTCCATCAAATTAATTGCATTTTCAGGCTGCTTAGCCATGCGATCTTCTAGTCGCCACGATGCATAATTTTGGTAACCTAATAAACCAACACGCTCATGACGTAGCTTTAAAATTTCTTGAATGATGGCATTGTTGTCAAACTCATCACCGTTGTCGCCACGGTTATAGTAGGTTTCCCATACAGTCTTGCGTAATTCTCGTTCTGTAGAATAAGTAAGGAAAGGGTCCATAGAAGAACGTGTGTTAGTGATTGCATACTTGCCTTCTTTACCACGCTCCTTAGCAGCTGCTGCCGCAACTGAAACGATTGACTCAGGTAAGCCCCCTAGTTGAGATTTGTCTAAATAAAGTACGTAGTTCTCTTCATCAGCAAGTACATTATTGCCAAATTTAGTATGAAGCTTTGCTAATTCCTGATTAATCTCAGCATAGCGCTTTTGTTTATCACCCGATAAAGTAGCACCGTTACGAGCAAAACCATTGTGAATTAACCAAACTAGGCGCTGTTGCTCTTTATTTAACGTCTTGTACTCATCGCCTTGGTAAACGGCTTGGATACGAGCAAATAGATCTTTATTTTGATTAATCTTTGAATAAAAAGCAGATAGTTTAGGTGCTAATTCACCTTGAATCTTTCTGAACTCTGGCGTCGAGCGATTTGAACGCCAGATACCATAATATGCGTATAGGCGATTTAGTTCTTGGCCTGCTTTTTCATAGGCAACAATTGTATTGTCAAAAGTAGCCGCTTCTTTGTTCGCTGTAATCGCGTCAATTTCCGCAAGGTTAATAGACATTGCTTCACTAAAAGCATCGTTTAAACCTTCAATAGATACTTTGTCAAAGGCAGGCACACCTTCAAATGGTCCAGTCCATTCTGCTAACAATAGATCTTTAGCAGACATTGCTTTGGCTGGCGCAGCTTCAGCTACTTGAGGTTTAGATTCAGTATTAGTTTCAGACTGTTTGTTTGCTTCATTACAACCAAACAATACGCCGGCCATCATTAAAGCAGCGCTTAACTTGTGTAGTTTCATAGAAAATCCCGTAATTTGTTCGTTTTTTATAATTATGCGCTATTAACATAGCTCTAACATTTATACTATGCCAATCAAAAATAGTAATAAAGTTTGTTTAACCTTTTCGATGCGCCCTTTGTCGAAGATCTTTCAAAAAACGGGAAGAAAAGTTTATTGTTGAGCTTCGTTCACTCTTCGTTGTACAGGATAACGTTCGAAATCCTCCCAATACTGAATACCGCCGATCATTTCCTTTACATTGAAGCCTAGTGATGACAATTTGCTCGCCGCTTTGGTGGCACCGTTGCACCCAGGCCCCCAACAGTAAACAACAATGAGTTTTGATTTATCCAATTTGGTAACCGATTGCTCATCAATTTCCCTAGATGGAAAATTAACAGCCTTAATAGCATGACTCTTTTGATAAGCTTCTGGCGCTCTAACATCCAACAAAAGAAAATCATCATCATTATTTAACATCGCCTGATAAACATCAGCACAGTCAGTCTCGTATTGTAGTTTTGCCATAAAGTATTGTTCTGAAGACATCGTTATTAACTCCTTTCGAATGTTGTGATTAAAAATCTAACGAATTAATTGGTAGATATGAATTCACTTTTTCCGAACACCGCATTCATAATAAATGAATAGTAATAGACCCTCTGTAAAGCTATGCTAGTCTTGTAAATTGCAGGAGAGACAATGGAATTTCATCATTTAAGGTCGTTTATTGTCGTTGCTCAAACAGGCAATGTGACTAAAGCTGCCAAACAACTTTATACAACGCCGCCAGCCGTGAGCGCACATTTAAAAAGCTTAGAAGACGAACTTAGTACACAGCTGTTCGTGCGCTCCAGCAAAGGCATGATGTTAACAGATAAAGGACGTATATTGCTGCCAAAAGCAGAAAAAACGCTCTCTTCAGCCTTAGATTTAGTCAATCATGCTGCCAGCCAACAAAATGAGTTAATAGGAAGTATCAGAATTGGCATAAATCAACCCTCCAACGTACTTTCATTGGATACGACACTAAATAAACTAACTAAATTAGCACCAGGTATAGATACTGAAATAGCTTATGGTAGTAGTGGTGAATTAGTCGAAAAGGTGGTTAATGACCAATTGGATATCGCATATGCATACGGTGAAATACCCAATGAGCTGGTAGCGCGCAGCATCAAAACTCAAGAACTTATTGTTGTCGCTCCAAACAAATTCAATCTTAACAACGATGCGAATAAACCTGATTTGCAAGGACTCCCATGGATTGATGTTGGAGTTAACTGTCCATTTACAAGTCTGACAAAAAAGTATTTCGGTAAGAATATAGATATAGTGACAAGCGCCGCTGATGACGTGACTCGTTTATCCCTAGTAAAAGCAGGTTTAGGCCTCAGTTTTATTGAAAAGGATATTGCTCAGTCAATTGAAAATATCACCTGCCTACCTCAATTTACAATTGAAGCAGAACTTAAACTAATCTATAAGCGTGAACGAGAGGGAAACCCTCTCATCAATGCTTATCTTTCTGCCATCTAGGCTTGCAGGTATTTATAGGTGAGCCTTAAACCAACTAACTATTTCTTGATCAGCTTTTTGCTTGTTCTCTTTTAAACCGTGATCATCACCTTTGTAGATTACAAGTTTATGCGGCACCTTATGTTCGGTAAGCGAATGAGCGAAATCTAATGAATGTTGTACTGATACTTTCTTATCGCTAGAACCATGAATAAGTAAAATTGGCATTTCTTTAGATAGTTCATCGACCCAAGTTAATACAGACCTGTTAGCCAATTCAGTTTGCTTGTTTTTTTGATAACTAGGTATACGTCTGCTATAGACTTTTTCCATAGCTGGTCTGTAGTCTAAGCCTCTAAGTAGGTTAGTATTGCCAGCAAGTGTTGCAATCGCCTTAATGCCTGCGCCCTTTGCTTGCTTTACAGCTAAATGCGTTTGCATGCCCCCTCGACTATAGCCAAACATACCTATCCTAGTAGCATCAGCTCCAGAAATATCAGGGATATATTTCAGTAAAGCAGTCACATCTTTCACGTCTTGACCACCGAACTCATCAAGGTCATTCTTTTGAGAAAACGATCCTCTATATTGGCTGCCAATAATAACAAAGCCCTCATTAGCAATCGGGAAAAGATTATGCATCATAGAGCCAAATACAACAGCACCAAAACGACCATTGCCACCGCGATTGTATATTAGCGTGGGAAGATCCTGCTCATGTTCTTTAGGTTTTATTATGTAACCATGTACCTGCCCCCCATCGACTGGGTATGTGAAATTATAACAAGATAAGTTCGCTTTATATTTATTGAAATCCTCCTGCCCAAACATTGAATCAAACCAAGCTAACCTTTTGTTGAGGATTTCTTCAGATTTAGATTTTTTGGCATATTTATCCTTGATAAAACCTCGCCACTTTTCATAATTAGTGAACTGTCCACCAAAGCAATTGATGAAGTTAGTCACTTCCTGAACATTTATTGGTTTGTTTGCGTCTGAAGGAGAAGCTAAGCTAACGAAAGAGTGAGTAATTGTTAGGCAAGCTAACAAAGCAGAAGCAGTTTTCTTCATGATAAATCCCTTTATATATTGTCCACAGTCTATTTATCTAATAAATAAGACGAATATAAAACACCTTACCCTAAATAAATTCAAAACCCAAACAGGTATTACAAAAACGAAAAAGCCGGCAATATCGCCGGCTTTTTGTATTCTACAACTCAAGATTAATTGAAGTTAGAACGGAATGTCGTCATCAAAGTCAATTGTTGGCTCTTGAGGGTTAACTTTAGCAGATTGCTGTTGAGGTGCTTGCTGACCAAAACCACCTTGCTGCTGTGGAGCAGATTGTTGTTGGAAGCCACCTTGCTGCTGTGGAGCAGATTGTTGCTGGAAGCCACCTTGCTGCTGTGGAGCAGATTGTTGCTGGAAACCACCTTGCTGCTGTGGAGCAGATTGTTGCTGGAAACCACCTTGTTGCTGTGGAGCAGATTGTTGTTGGAAACCACCTTGTTGCTTAGGTGCTTGCTGTTGGAAACCACCACCTTGCTGCATGCCAGCGCCACCAGCACCACCAGCACCACGAGAATCTAACATTTGCATGTCATTTACAATGATCTCTGTTGTGTACTGATCTTGGCCTTGTTGATTTTGCCATTTACGTGTTTGTAAACGACCTTCCAAGTAAACTTTAGAACCTTTTTTAAGGTATTCACCCGCAATTTCAGCTAAACGTTGATAAATTACAATGCGGTGCCATTCCGTTTTTTCTTTTTGCTCACCAGTTTGCTTGTCTTTCCATGTTTCTGATGTAGCAACAGTAAAGTTCGCAACGGCGCCACCGTTAGGCATAAAACGTACTTCAGGATCTTGTCCTAAATTTCCCACAATAATTACTTTATTAATACCGCGACTGGCCATCTAATATACTCACTTATTCTGTTAATAACTCTATGCTTTTGAGTTAATTGGATTTTGTGAAATTACGTTCAAAATCCATTCAATTTTAAAATTGGTAAGAGATCCATTCTAACACCGAGATCGGATCTTCGGTAGCACTACTTAGCTATTTTTATATATAAAATTTGTAGTGTTTAAAAAACAACAAATGATTCACCTATTCCCCTTGATAAAGGTGCTTTTCCATCTCTTGCACAATTGCATTTGGAATACTTGCCGATTGATTAGTTTCATAATCAAAATGCACCATTACCGCTTTACCAGTTGCACATAGTTTATCTAGTTGCCAAGCCTCTTGATAAACATCAAAAGAAGAATTACCAATTCGCGAAATATAAGAACGAATCTCTATTGTTTCACCATAATATAGCTGAGCGAGAAAGCTCACTTCTATTTTTGCTAAAATCAAAGACCATTTGCTTAGATCTAAATCGGGCATAAAGAATTTAAATATCGGATCTCTAGCACCTTCAAACCAAATAGGTAACATTGTATTGTTGATGTGACCGAGCGCGTCAGTATCACTAAATCTTGTTGCTACAATTTCTTTAAAACACGTCATTACTTAACCTTGTGTGCGTTTTTCTCTACAGCGACATAAAGTACACAATTACACCGCTAATTTGAACAATTTAATAACTGTAGTATGCTGCTTATAACGCAGTAAAATAAGAACTAGAAATGACTGACTTCATAGAATATTACGATAATGTTTTATCACCGGAATTTTGCCAACGATTAATAGCAAAATTTAATGCCTCACAGCATAAGCTGCCGGGCAGAACAGGTGGTGGCGTAGATACAAATAAGAAAATTAGTGAAGATATTGTGCTAAATCATTTTCAAGAGTTTGAGAAAGAATTACACGAAATATCGGATGCTTGTGCACAGACTATTACCAAATATGTTAGTACGTACTTCTTCAGTTTGATCAGCGGCATATCTATTACCTTACAACACCCTGACACTAAACAACCGGTCATGTTAACAGCAGATAACTTTGAAGAGATAGGGAAAGCTAATGCATTTAACTTACTCAGATACCTTTACCGTTTAGCACCAATCAATATCCAAAAATATCAAAAGGGTAAAGGGAACTACGGATATTGGCATTCAGAAATCTACCCTCAGACTGGCGCCAATGAATCTCTTCATAGAACATTATTGTTTATTATTTACCTCAATGATGTCGAAGAAGGTGGAGAAACCGATTTCTTCTACCAAGAAAGAAGTATTAAACCTAAAGCAGGCAGTATGATTGTTGCACCGTGTGGATTTACACATACACATAGAGGAAATATACCTGTTTCAAATGACAAGTACGTTTTAACCTCTTGGGTAATGTTTAATCCAGCGGAACAAATTTACACTCAACCATAAAAAGAGCTGATATGAAAAAACTCATCGCAATCTTTATTACCCTTTTTGCAGTAGCTGTTTCGGCAGGCCCTGGCCAAAAAGCACCAGACAGGAAATCTGGTAAGGGCCCATATAAAAAGCTCATACTTAGAGGTGGAATAATTGTTAACGGTGAAGGTGCGCCTGCAAGGGGCCCTATGGATATCGTTATCGAAAACGACCGTATAGTTCGTATTGTCAGTGTTGGTCACCCTGGCGTGCCAATTAAAGAGAATTATCGACCAGTCGCAGAAGAAGGTGATATAGAGATAAACATTGAAGGCCAATATGTATTACCAGGGTTTATTGATATGCATGGGCATATTGGTGGAAGCGCTGACAATATACCTGCGGAATATGTACTGAAACTTTGGTTAGCACATGGCATTACGACAGTAAGAGAACCAGGTAGTTTTAATGGTTTACCTTGGGTAATGAATCATGTGCAGCGCAGCAATGACAATAGTATTGCGGCGCCTCGCATTATTCCATATGTAGGGTTCGGCATGGGCCTTGAAGAACCCATTACTAAACCGAGCCAAGCGAAAAAATGGGTCAAGAATGTTGCCAAGAAAGGCGCTAAAGGCATAAAGTTCTTCGGAGCTCCACCTGCTATCATGGCTGCGGCATTAGATGAAGCCAAGAAACAAGGCTTAGGTAGCATGATGCACCATGCCCAACTTGAAGTTACTAATATGAATGTCGTTGATTCTGCTCGTTTAGGGCTAACAACAATGGAGCATTGGTACGGTCTGCCAGAAGCACTATTTGAACATCAACACATTCAAGATTACTCTCCTGAATACAACTACAATAACGAACAAGACAGGTTTGGTGAAGCTGGTCGTCTGTGGCAACAAGCTGCAACACCCCAAAGCGAAAAATGGCAATTTGTTCGTGATGAGTTAATCAAACTAGATTTCACACTTAACCCTACGATGACAATCTACGAGGCGAGCCGCGATCTTATGCGCGAGATGAACGCTGACTGGCATCAAGATTACACTTTGCCTACGCTCTGGAAGTTCTTCCAGCCGAGTCGCTATGCTCACGGATCATATTGGTTTGATTGGACCACTGACGATGAAATAGCATGGAAGAAGAACTTTCAAAAGTGGATGCTATTTTTAAACGACTACAAGAACCACGGTGGACGAGTTACTACAGGCTCTGACTCTGGCTACATTTTTAAAATATACGGCTTCGGCTATGTCAGAGAGTTGGAATTGCTAAGAGAAGCTGGGTTTAATGCTTTAGAAGTCATTCAAGCAGCTACTATCAATGGTGCCGAAGCGCTTGGCATGGAAGATGAAATTGGCTCTATCCGAGTAGGGAAAAAAGCAGACCTAGTTATCGTAGGAGAAAACCCACTACGTAACTTTAAGGTGCTATATGGTACAGGTCACTTTAGACTCAATGAGAAAAATGAGCCTATTCGTGCTGGTGGGGTTAATTACACAATAAAAGACGGCATCATTTACGACGCTAAAAAGCTGCTAGCTGATGTAAGAGAAATTGTAGAAAAAGCCAAACAAGCAGAAAAATAAAAAAAGCCGCGAAAGCGGCTTTTTTTTTATTATAAGAAGCGTTTTAAAATGCCATCAATTTTGGAAAGTTTTATCTTCTTCATTAATTTTTGCGGCGCAGTAGGATAGTCGGCGATTGTATCTATCTCTGAATAATGGGTTATCAATCTGGCATGTTGATATATTTCAGCTCGCTCTTGATTGATCATTTCTAAAAGTTCTTTGTTCGGATCTGATACCAACAAACCATTTTCAACGTCCAAATTCCACGCTCTTGGATTGATGTTACTACCTGTAATTAAGTGATAACGATCGTCTACGGCAACGCCTTTTAAGTGATAGCTATTTTCAGCGTCCTGCCAAAGGTGAATCTTAAGCAAGCCTTGATCAATGTACTTTTGATACCGCTTGATAAAACGCTGTAATATCGACTCATACAGATAAGGCACGATACCTATTGTGGAAAACTTGGTTTCGTCTCTAATATAGAAATCATTTGCCGTTTTATCACCAACAACAACTTTCACTTCTACACCGCGCTTTAATGCTTTTATCAGGTGTTTTTTCAAAACACTAGGCAAATTAAAGTATGGTGTATAAAGCTCTATTTGCTGCGTACTATTTTTTACGAGATCAACAATAGTCTTATTTAGAATATTGTTACGCATACCTAAGCCAACAAGCGGCGCGATTTGCAATGATGCATCACTATCATATGCATCCAAGTGCAGTTGGTATCTACCTCGCCTCAAAGCACCTTTAGTGCGAGTACTCGTTTGTTTAACCTGTTTTTTGTCGAAGCTACAGTCATCACCTAATAGTGGCGCAAATCCGTTATTAACAAGGTTGCTAAGCAAATAATTGCAGAAGCTATCGGCCAAAGCCTTGGCATCAAATTCAAAATAGCGGTCTAATCGATACTTGTCTTCATACTGCAAATAAATATTGTTGATACTGGCACCGGTATAAAAAACCTTATCGTCGAAAACCATACCTTTTAGATGCAATACACCTAAAAACTCTTTGTTTTTTACCGCCACACCATGAATATCGATGCAATGTTCATATTCTTTTGCTAACGCTTGATAGCGGGCTCTATTGCCAAGCTGGGCAGCCTCACCAATTAAACCTCGTTGAGCACGATGAAAGTCGACAAAAACTTTCACATCAAGTCCAGGGTTAGCTTGTTTTGCCTGATAAAGTGCATGCAAGACTTCACGACCTGCTTCGTCGTCTTGCAAATAAAGCGCGACAATATAGATTCTACTTTTTGCTGAAGCGATTAACGATAGTAATCGCTTTCGATAATTTTCAGCACCAATAATTAAATTAACGTCAGATTTTTCGACTGATACCGATGGTAATGTTATTCCCATACTACCTATTTAATGTAAATTGCGACAATTGTTCGGATAAATTATCCGCCAATTGTGACAAATTTTGGCCCTCAATGGCAGCATTATTCGCAGCTTTTAGTATTTGATCGGCGCCAAGCGCTATATTTGCAGTACTTTCATTGATTCCTTGAACCATTTCCCGTTGTTGAGTTACGGCTGCTGATATCTCTAAAGTAGCAGCAACGATATCGCTCACATCCCTAGTGATATCGTCAAATGTAGATTGCACGCCTTCAGTCTTTTCAACGCCTGCTTGCGCCTGCTCAACACCTACCTTCATGGCTGATACTGAACGTTCTGCTCCTGATTGAAGTTGTTCAATAATACGCTGAATCTCAGCTGTAGAGTCCTGCGTACGGCTCGCCAGTGTTCTTACTTCATCGGCAACAACAGCAAACCCACGCCCTTGTTCTCCTGCACGAGCAGCCTCAATAGCAGCGTTTAGTGCCAAGAGATTAGTTTGCTCTGCAATTTCTCTAATAACATCTACAAATTTACCAATTTCACAGCTATGGTCGGCAAGATCATTTATCACCTGAGCAGAAGTATTAACCTCATCGGCGATCTGCCTGATAGTAGAACCTGTGTCGACAATAATTGCCTGACCATCTTCTACTTTTGCATCAGCTTGCGTCGTGATCTCTTTCGCATTTTCAGTATTTGAACCAATGGTCCCAACTGATTGATTCACTTGTTCTACGCTTCTTGCGACGTGATGAGTATCCTGTTGCTGTGTTTCTACATTCGTTAACATTTCATCAGTCAGTTGGTGAATATCTCCGGCGGCATGTCTTACCGAATCCACCTGCTGACTAAAACTGACAATCAGCTGGTTTACCTTAGCTTGCATCAAATTGAAGCTATTGCTTATATCGCCAAACTCATCCTTTGAGTCTACTGAGATTGCTGTTGAAAAGTCTCCGTCACCCATTTGAGAAGAAGCGATATTTAGCTTTTCAACATTACCTAGAATAGAACTATAAATAGCGGTTAGCAGATAGATAGAAACAACAGTAACTAAGAGTAGAATAGCCACTAGCGTCCATAACAACTGTTTACTCTGTTGTATCAATTGCTCGGTTCGTTGCTCTACTGCTTGCTTACCTTGTTGGCGGACATCTGACAACGACTCCCTCATTGCTAGAGATAATCGCTGAGCTTGTGCACTTGTCATGGAAATATCATCAGGCTCTATGACTTGAGCTGTGATTTGTCTTTGATAATCATCTAACTTTTCAATCATGGATTGAGTATTTAGTACTAATGACTTATGTGGATTATCGTGCAACTGCGAAAGTTGGGAAATTGACTTGCTCAATTGCAACTGTATTTCATCGACACGTTTGTTGAGCGCGACAACTAAGGTATAACTTTCAGCATCAAATCCTTGGTCAATGATAACCGCAACTAAATCCTGTAATCGTCGACTATATTCGATAAGCGCGGGAAGTCTAGTTAAGGTAAGCTCATTTAGGTAAAACTGCCGAGGATCACTTACTCTGGTTAAGCCAGCCTTTGCAGCGACTTGTTCTCGTATAGCTAATGATTGAGCATAAGTTTTGTCGTATTGTTCGAAATTGCCGCTAATGAGCCGCTCTTGTCCTGCTTCTAGTAACTCACTATACAAATCAATTTGTTGACTTGGGACTACTTTTTTCAATCTTGTAGCAATTGACTTCCAACTTGAATCAATCGCTTGATAATCGATATTGCTAATTCTAAGTTCACTAAGCTGCTCTTCTAAACTCACTACTAGCTCATAGTTTTGAGTACCATCAAGTACCATTTGACGTTCATGTAAACTCTGCGTTTGCTGAACAACAAGCCATACAAAGCTAGCCAACAGGGGAATATAAAAAACCGCAGCGAGTAATACAAATTTGTACTTGAAACGTAATTGATTTAGTAGCTTAGTAGCCGGAGTTAAAAATGTAGCCATACTTATTGTTCTTCTGTTGGGTCTAGAGAGATGACCGTTAAAGTATGGCTAAACTTTCATTAAAAGCACTAAAATTTTTAGATTGTGCTGGCAAGCTCTGCTGCTTGTCGAATAGCGCGTTTAGCATCTAGCTCTGCGGCAACATCTGCACCACCAATTAAGTGCACATTAACACCTTTTTCTTGCAGCGATGCTTGCAAACTTCTTTCTGATTCTTGTCCTGCACAAACGATGACATTGTCAACATCCAACACTTCGGGCTTTCCGTTTATTTGAATATGTAGCCCAGCATCATCAATTTTTTCGTAGCTAACGCCAGGAATCATAGAAACATTGTTCTTTTGAAGTGTAGCTCTGTGAATCCAACCTGTGGTTTTACCTAAACCAGCGCCCACTTTTGATGCTTTTCGTTGAAGTAAAAATATTTCTCTCTTGGTAGGCGTGTGAACAGCCTCAGCTAATAGTGCACCATTGTTGGTGTAATCCTTATCAACTCCCCAAGATTTAAGCCACACGTCTGGTTGGTTAACATGAGAATCCTCTTCAGCTAAGAAGCATGCGACATCAAAACCAATACCGCCAGCACCAATAATGGCAACTTTTTCGCCAATTGGATCTTTGTCCCTTAACACTTGCAAATAGGATTTAACTTTTGCGTGTTCAATGCCAGGAATATCGAGCTGTCTAGGCACAATACCTGTTGCAAGTACAACGTCATCAAAACCCGCCTCAGCTAATGATTCAGGTGTTTGCTCACTATTCAATTCTACGTTTACTTGAGCTAACTCTAATTGCTTTTTGAAATATCGAAGCGTTTCGTAAAACTCTTCTTTGCCAGGCACTTGTTTTGCAAAATTAAACTGACCTCCTATCTCGCTCGCTCTATCAAATAAAGTAACTTGATGACCTTTCTCAGAAGCATAAACACTAAACGCTAGACCGGCTGGACCAGCACCCACCACAGCTATTTTCTTGCGGTCATGACTTGGTTGAATTTTTAGTTCCGTTTCATAACACGCAAAAGGATTCACTAAACACGAAGCTCTTTGCTGCTTGAATACATGATCTAGGCAGGCTTGGTTACACCCGATACAGGTGTTGATTTCATCGCTTTTGTTTTCTGCAGCTTTATTCACAAAATATGGATCAGCTAAGAATGGACGAGCCATCGACACCATATCGGCATGCCCCTCAGCTAGCACTTTCTCTGCGATTTCTGGTGTATTAATTCGGTTTGTAGTCACCAGTGGCACTGATACTTCTTTTTTCATTCGCTCAGTGATCCAAGTAAATGCAGCTCTTGGCACCGAGGTTGCTATAGTCGGTACTCGAGCCTCGTGCCAACCAATCCCCGTGTTTATGATTGTAGCACCAGCAGCCTCAACACCTTTGGCCATAGTGACAACTTCTTCCCAAGAATTACCGCCTTCAACTAGATCAAGCATCGATAGCCTAAAGATAATAATGAACTTATCGCCTGCCGACTCTCTGACCGCTTTGATGATTTCTGTAGCTAGTCGCATGCGGTTTTCAATTGGACCGCCCCACTCGTCGGTTCTTTTATTGACTCGTTTACAACTAAATTGATTAATCAAATAACCTTCAGAGCCCATGATTTCAACACCGTCATAACCAGCCTTAGCAGCTAATTTTGCTGAATAGGCAAAATCTTTTATTGTTGATTTTATTTGTCTAACCGACAGCTCTTTCGGCGTAAACGGGTTTATTGGAGACTTTATTTTACTCGCTGACACATTAAACGGATGATAGGCGTAACGTCCAGCATGCAAAAGCTGAAGACAAATTTTGGTACCGTGTTTATGCACAGCTTCCGTCACTTGGCGGTGCTTCCCTACATGCCAAAAACGACTCATTTCACAACCAAATGGCGCTAAACGACCTCTTGTATTCGGGCTTATACCACCTGTTACAATAAGACCAACACCTCCCTTTGCGCGCTCTTCATAAAAAGCAGCCAACTTTTCAAAGCCCTTTTTTTCTTCCTCTAGCCCGGTATGCATAGAACCCATTAATGTTCGATTTTTTAATGTTGTGAAGCCTAAATCTAAAGGAGCCAATAAATTTGGATAGTGTGTTGATGTCATGTTTTTTCGCCCAAAAGGTCTAACCAGTTATATATAAAATAGTGTGACTCAGAGCAAAACTCAAGCTTTATTTTGACACCTGTCAGATCGATACTCTTAGTTACTGTGCATTTGCATTACCGGCAACTATGGTAAACTTAATGAATCCTATCCAGATGTCAGATACATACGTGAAACAAAGACTGCTACAAGAAGCAATTGCACACATTAAGAATGAGTTGAAAACTGCAAAGTTAGCTGCTGATGAAGCTAGAAATGCAGCTACTGACGAGCAGTCGATAGCAGAAACGCAATACGACACCTTAGCAATTGAAGCAAGCTATCTTGCTCACGGGCAAAGTGTTAGATACTACGAACTAAAAAATGAATTAGAGCTTTTGGAGAACTTCACTTTTGTTGAATTTGATGAAGACGTAGAAATACAACTTGGAAGCCTAGTGACGCTAGAATCGAATAAAGAGACCAAGACACTCTTCATTTCACCCGCTGCAGCTGGATTTAAAACGATCCTTGATGATATTGACGTTTCTTTTATCACCTGCAACGCGCCACTCGCACATGCGATACTTGGTAAATACTGCGGTGAAGAAACCAGTATTGAAATTGCAGGGCTAGTCACTCAATATGAAATAACTAGCGCCAGCTAAATAAACTAATGAGGGTTTAATAGCGCTTTAATCGCTTGAATATCAGCTACTTTGTCATCTAATTTAAGATAAGCAACGGCATCTTCTTGTACTAAGGTTGCTTCAACGACACCTGGCATGACAATTAATTTGTCAGCGATCTTTTCCGCTTCTTCTTCACACTCAATTGACGTTGCAAAGCTAAAGCTCTTCGATTTTTTCAGTGCCTTCATACCTAAGCTAATGACAAACCATAATAGGCAAATAGCTGCCATTACGACAAAAATAGTCTTTTCACCGTAATGCGTCGCAACTGCACCGCCTACTACGCCACCAACAAAAGCGCCCATAAATTGACTACTTGAATAGACCCCCATGACGGTACCCTTCACGCCTGCTGGAGCAATACGCGAAAGAATTGACGGCATCGTAGCTTCTAGGTAATTAAATGCAGTGAAGAACAATAACACCAATAAAATAAGCTGCCAAAGTGCTCCAGGTAATAACCAAAAACTGATTAAAGAAATACTTAGTAATAGTATCGCCGCACTGAACATTTGACGTTCTTTTTGTTTTCGAATCGCTGCTATCATGAACGGCACCATTAGGAAGAAAGAACCTAGTAATGTAGGTAGATAGAGCTGCCAATGTTCATTTAGCGCTAAACCAGCTTCAACAAATTGTTTAGGAAGCGTTACGAAACATGCCGTTAATGCCATATGCAAAACAAACACACCAACATTTAGACGGCTCAACTGTGGGTGCTTAATCAAGTTGCCAACTTGTTCAGGTAAAGCAACGTTGTCACCTTTAGGCGCTTTGTTCACCGTTTTAGGTACCATAAATTGTATAAGTATCATCGCACCAACAGTCAAACCGGCAGTGAACCAAAACAATCCAGATAAGCCAAATGATTCAGCAACAACAGGCCCCAAAATCATTGCAAAAGTAAACGAAAGGCCAATGAACATGCCTATTGTCGCCATCACTTTAGGCCTATGTTCTTCACGACTTAGATCGGCCGCGAGTGCTAATACAGCACTGGCAATTGCGCCCATTCCTTGCAATGCTCGCCCAATAACCACGCCATAGATGCTTTCAGAGAGTGCAGCAACGATACTACCGATCAAAAAGATTACGAGACCCAGCAAAATAATAGGCTTACGTCCAAATTTGTCAGAGAGAATTCCCATTGGGATTTGCAGTAGCGCCTGAGTTAAACCATAAGCACCGATAGCCAGGCCCAACCAAATAGGACTATAGCCAGTTAACGTTTCACCATATATCGCAAACACAGGCAAGATCATAAATAGACCTAGCATGCGCAATCCAAATACCGCAGCAAGGGAGAAGGCTGCTTTTTTCTCTGTACTATTTAAACCGGAAACACTCATTGAAAAATCATCAATATGGGAACAAAAATCGGCTGCATTTTAACACGACTGTCATGATAATCGAAACTAAAATAAAAGCATTTGCTAGGTGATTATTGTTGTCTTTTTATGCGATAATGCGCGGTTCAGTTGTTTTGTGGAATTGATATGAAAAAGATAGAAGTTAGAGGGGCTCGCACTCACAACCTTAAAGACATTAGTTTGGACATTCCAAGAGACGAACTAATTGTTATTACAGGCCTTTCTGGGTCAGGCAAATCTTCACTAGCATTTGATACCTTATATGCTGAAGGTCAAAGGCGCTACGTAGAATCCCTGTCAGCATATGCTAGACAGTTTCTTTCTTTAATGGAAAAGCCAGACGTCGATCATATTGAAGGTTTATCACCTGCGATTTCTATAGAGCAAAAGTCAACATCACATAACCCTCGCTCAACTGTTGGTACTATCACTGAAATATATGATTACCTACGTCTACTTTACGCTCGAGTAGGTGAGCCTAGATGTCCTACGCATCATCAACCTCTAGCCGCGCAAACAATTTCACAAATGGTAGACAAAGTCCTTACGCTTGAAGAAGGCACGAAGGTTATGGTGCTTGCACCTGTGCTTCAAGATCGAAAAGGTGAACATGTTAAGCTACTAGACAACTTGGCCGCTCAAGGCTATATCAGAGCTAGAATTGATGGTGAAGTATGTGATTTATCCGATCCGCCAACACTTGAACTCCATAAAAAGCATACCATTGAAGTAGTCGTAGATCGCCTAAAAGTGCGTGAAGATATCCAACTAAGACTTTCCGAATCGTTTGAAACAGCGCTTAGCTTAACTAATGGTACAGCTAAAGTCGCCTTCATGGACGAGCCAGATAAAGAAGAGTTAATCTTCTCTGCCAACTTTGCTTGTCCTATGTGTGGATATAGCATGCAAGAGTTAGAACCAAGACTGTTCTCATTCAATAATCCTGCAGGTGCATGTCAAACTTGTGATGGTTTAGGTACACAGCAGTTTTTTGACCCTAGTCGCGTTATCAGCAATCCCGAACTAAGCTTGTCAGGCGGCGCAATTCGCGGTTGGGACAAACGAAACTTCTATTACTTTCAGATGTTACAGGCTTTAGCAGAACACTATGGTTTTGCTGTAGATACACCTTTCCAAGCCTTGGATGAAAAGCATCAGCAAGTTGTACTTTACGGTAGTAAAAAACAAGACATTGAATTCAAATACATGAACGATCGCGGTGATGTAGTTATTCGAAAACACCCATTTGAGGGGATTTTGAATAACATGGATCGTCGCTATCGAGAAACAGAATCAAATGCAGTACGCGAAGAGCTATCAAAATATCTAAACAGTCAACATTGCCCTGACTGTTCAGGTAGCCGATTAAGACTGGAAGCTAGAAACGTCTTTATTGATGATACGCCGCTGCACCATATCGCTGAATTAGCGATTGCTGATGCATTAGCATTTTTCCAAGGTCTTAATCTAACGGGCCAAAAAGGAAAAATAGCAGAAAAGATCTTAAAAGAGATAAACGATAGACTTGGTTTCTTGGTAAATGTTGGTTTGAATTACCTCAACTTATCACGTAGTGCGGATACTTTATCAGGTGGTGAAGCGCAACGTATTCGTTTAGCAAGCCAAATTGGTGCCGGCCTAGTTGGTGTAATGTACGTATTGGATGAGCCATCTATTGGTTTACATCAAAGAGACAATGAACGTCTTTTAAAAACACTTATCCATTTAAGAGACTTAGGCAATACCGTTATTGTTGTAGAACATGATGAAGATGCAATAAGAGCAGCTGATCATGTAATAGATATTGGCCCTGGTGCCGGTGTTCACGGTGGTGAAGTTATCGCAAGTGGTAAAGTTGATGATATTCTAGCTTGTGACAAATCCCTTACAGGTAAATACCTATCAGGCAAAGAGGCGATTGAAATTCCTCAAAACCGAACTCCTTTTGATAAAAATAAAACAGTCGAATTAAATGGTGCAACGGGCAATAACCTTAAGAATGTTGATTTAACTATCCCTGTAGGACTAATGACATGTATCACGGGTGTATCAGGATCAGGTAAATCAACGCTTATTAACGATACGTTATACAAGTTAGCCCACACTGAACTTAACGGCGCGACCACTCAAGAACCAGCACCTTACAAATCAATAGAAGGTTTAGATCTACTTGATAAAGTTATCGATATTGATCAGAGCCCTATTGGCCGAACTCCGCGTTCAAACCCAGCTACATACACAGGCATTTTCACCAATGTCCGAGATATCTTTGCAGGTACCCAAGAAGCAAGATCTCGTGGCTATAAAGCAGGCCGTTTTAGTTTTAACGTAAAAGGTGGCCGTTGTGAGGCTTGTCAGGGTGATGGTGTTATCAAGGTAGAAATGCACTTTTTACCTGATGTATATGTGCCTTGTGATGTTTGTAAAGGTGAAAGATACAATCGTGAAACGCTTGAAATAAAGTATAAAGGTAAGAATATTCACGAAGTTTTAGACATGACTATTGAAGATGCTGCCGAGTTCTTTTCTGCAATCCCAGCAGTTAAACGTAAGCTACAAACGTTAATGGATGTTGGATTAAGCTACATAAAGTTAGGCCAGTCGGCTACCACCTTATCAGGTGGTGAAGCACAAAGGGTTAAGCTTGCTAAAGAATTATCTAAGCGTGATACAGGTAATACACTTTACATCTTGGATGAGCCAACGACAGGTCTGCATTTCCACGACATTAAACAATTGTTGCAAGTAATTCATCGCTTAAGAGACCACGGTAACACCATTGTTGTTATCGAGCACAACTTAGATGTTGTCAAAACGGCTGACTGGATAGTCGATTTAGGCCCTGAAGGTGGCTCCGGTGGTGGTCAAATTTTGGTAACAGGAACACCAGAGTCAGTGGCTAAACATACAGAATCACATACTGCGAGATTCTTAAAAGATCTTCTTTAAGCCTACTTGGTAAAGTGCGCAGTGCTGAGAACTGCGCACGTTAAATTAATATAAAGCTTTAAAAGTAATAAAAATTTAGCCTATTTGGCCTTCGTCAAACTGTTTATATTCCTAGAGCTTTGAGTTAACCTTTTTATCTCTAGCAAAAAACTATTCGTCCGCTTTTACCCGAGAACGAGTAGAAAAATTACATTACTTCAAAACAATCACAAGGAATGTGAAATGAAGAACAAAATAGGTAAGGCCGCCATATGTATCTGCTTGTTGTTATGGTTATGCACACTTACATCAAAAGCACACTGTAATGAGCTTGCCACTATTCACGGCATTAAGGGTAGTGAACTATCTAGAAATCATGGCAAAGCACATCAGCAACAAGGTTACTTAGCATCTTTTCACAGTATAAATCGACTACTTTTGGACCGAGAAGTACTTAAACATAGTCGCTATAACGAGGTAGCTGTAACGCCCGAAATCTCGTCCTTATTAGGTGATAACTCCAAGTCGCCTTATCGAGCATTAGCACATCATGTTTATGTCAAAACAGACGCTGATGTAGAAAAGTTGTTACTTCAATTTCCATTGAAACCGAACTATAAAAGCACTCACGGGTTTTGGATTGAAGGGCTTCTCGACCAAATAATGGAGCAATACACTGAATCAATCTCTACAGACCTACTGAGCCTCAATCTAATTAAAGACTCAGCAGCTTACCGGGTTAACAATGAAGAGAACAATATCGGCGGATTAATCTTTGAATTTGACCTTACACAACAAGGTTTAGTGCAGAAAGGTAAAATCGTTTCTCTCTTCTTTCACTACTTACAAGAGTATTTTTACAATAAAGCTCACTCAACTAAAATTCAACAAAATTTGGCCGCGGTTACAAATTCTATTTTTTCAATTGAATCGATGAGACTTTGGCATTTTAGCAACGACCAACTAACGCGCAAAATACTCGCTAATGCTAAAGTGAGTTATGCTATAAAGCCTTTTAACTCGCATGATTTAAAGCTATTCAAGCAAAAGTACCCTAGATCTTTAAATCAATACTTTTTGAGCCATCATCAGAGTAACTTAATATTCAATAATAAAGGATTAAACATATGGTTATCCTTAAAAAACGACAACCAACCTAACAAAAGCCCATACAAGATATATTTGAGAGGAAACAAATACCATCACAACCTCAAAAACTATGTAACGTTGAATTTAATGTTGGCTGTTTTAAATACAAATGTTCAGAATGATACGCTAACATCAAAGTTATCAAGTTTCCTACCATTTGCTGTTGAGCTATCAAATGAAAAGAATCAAGATTTACTCTCTACACTTGATTTGCTTAATAATTTCACCTTGGATAACACAATATTTAAGAAAGCAAAGCTCTCTTATCTAAAGCGAATCAATCAAACCACAAACCTTAGAGATATCGCCCTAATTGAACTTGATAAAGCGACATTATCCACCGTCAACCTATGGTCAAGAGATGCAATATTAGAAACACTTGGCGCTATTGAAATTGAACACTTAACAGCGTTTAGAGAGACATTTTTCAAGTCTATCTCCATCGATATTGTATTAGGCAATGATCACGCATTAACACTACTGCCATTATACATAACAAATCTGGAACAAATGTTTACACTCGATGAGCCCAATGTTCACTTAAATCACTATAATCAATACTACACACCTGCTGTCGGTACTTTACTTAACAAAAGGCTTTATATTGAAGGAGATAAAAACTTTCTGCTTGATGTATATGTGAGCCCAACGAAAACTCACAAGCAAGAATTATCAACAAAAATAATTACTACTACCTTACAAACCCTTTTCAACAAAGAAGCCCCTTGGTTAAGAGCGTCTTTTAGGCAAGTAAATGGCTACCCTTCAATTTATTTTCATATAGACGGAAATTTGAATAACATGGGGGAGGTAAAGGAGAATATAAACAAGCTACTACTGTCTATAAAACCAAAGGTAAAGTCGCATATTCTTAATAATTTTAAGAAACTAAGAGGCAGCCGCTATAGTAGTAAATATTCTATCCGCCCTAGCGATGTGATGCGTGTCTACAATGACATATTTTTGGATCACCAAATAGAGAATATTCTTATCCAGTTAAATGGGAAACAAAATCAAACAGCGTTTTTTGTTGCACTATCAGGGAAGCTTGTACGTTGATCGCCAGCACAATAATTTGCGCTAAATAGGCAACGCATTATGTATAGGAGCGACAAGGACTCAGACGGCCTATTTAGGGATTTACTTCGAAGCTATTAAATGTGCTATCACTGATGATTTGAGTAGGTTCATTGCTCGTATAACACGATTGCACTCAGAATTTCTTTATGATTCCTTCTCGATGTGCATTTTCAAGTTGTAACTTTGAAACAGCTAAATAAATTAACGCCCTACTTAAACATTCCAATCATTATCATGAAATAGCTTCATTACTCTTTTGCTAGATTGCGTTCCAATAGAACGGGGCCGCTTTCTACCTCTCCTAAATGGTCTTTATCATTGTATATAGGGCAGTTTTTCATCGAAAGGCAACCACAACCAATACAACCAGTTAATGAATCTTTTAGTGTCTCTAAATAGCGAATCCGACGTTCTAATTGTTGTTGCCACTTTGTCGCTAATTCATCCCAGTCATCCGTATTTGGTGTTCTGTTATTCGGCAAACTCGCTAAGGTTTCTTTCAACTCAGCAAGACTCACACCCATTTTTTGCCCAGCTTTAATCAAAGCGATGCGCCTCAACACATCTTTTTTATACCGCCTTTGATTACCTGAATTTCTCCAGCTTCGAATCAACCCTCTGTCTTCATAAAAATGAAGTGTAGAAACTTTCACCCCAGAGCGTTTAGCAACAAAGCCTACACTTAAGTTAGCGTCTTCAATGACCATGATTTCAATATTTAAACAGAGTAATAATGTTATAAATAGCATATTTTTATTGTGCTACCTAACACTACTATCAGACAGTTACGATTGAACACTTACTTCTTTGTACCAAGGAGACTGTTCTCGCTTTACAATGCCCGCATCGACATACCGTTTCATCGCCATTCCCCTTTCCAAATAGAGGCTTTGCTTTAAATCGGGTAACTCATCTATCCATGCTTGCGGAAACGCAACACTATTGATAGTAAACCTTTCCTTATCATAAGGATTGAGTGGGCCAATATCTTCTTCAATCAATGAGAAAATACCGTGATCGAATGGCTGCCCGGAGGCTTTTGACGCCAAAAAGAATCGCTCTTTTTTGCCCTGCACAGCTAGTTTTAAAACCCGGTGATGACAATAAGGGTTATTTCCTCTTTTTCCAAAAAAGACATGTGCAGTCCAATGACAACCACCTCTACATGTACTAGCAAATTCACATGTTGCACAGTGCCCCCAGAGATGCTCAGTTGACCCCACCAAAGACGATGATTCATTTATCGATAGTTGTTCACTGTTGTAAAAAATATCTGTCAGCTTTTTACTTCTGATATTCCCACCCGTATATGTATCGCTAGGAAGTGAAGGACAGCCTTTTATTTTGCCATCCGCTTCAATACCAATGGTGTCAATGCCGGCTCGACAACCTTTGTAGAATGCCCAATCACTCTCTAAATGATTTGCCCCTCGAAGAGTGCGTTCATAAGGTCCAAAATAGCCGATATTATTTCCAGGCTGAATTGTCAAACCATCCTTTCGGCCTCTAAGCGATAAGTAATAGAGGACAGGATAAAGATCGAGGAGCTCTATAGGTTGCAATAATAGCTGCGAGTTATCCACTGCGTTCCCCATAGGAACCGTAAGTTGTATTTGCCATGCACTGACTTTCTCATTAACTAATTTTTGATAAAGTTGCGCTAGTTCAGGTGCACTTTTACGATTAATTTGGGTATTAACACCCACTGTAATGCCTGCTGATTTCAAAAATCGAATTGTTTTAAAACATGCACGCCATGATCCTGGTTTGCCTCTAAGTTCATCATGAGTGCTTTCTAAACCATCTATGGAAACAGAAACGGTATCTATCCCTGATTCTTTCATCCTTTTTGCAGTTCCTTGGGAAATTCCAAAACCACCAGTCGTCATCGATACTTTCATGCCTTTGCTTTTGATTTGGGCCGCAATCAATAACCAATCAGGCCTTAAAAACGCTTCACCACCAATCAAACTTACTTCTTTTATGCCCAGAGATGCCATTTGGTCCACTAAACTAAAAGATTCTTCAGTTGTTAGCTCTTTTTGTCTTTTTTCTCCAGCTCTAGAGCCGCAATGTTGACAGGCTAAATTACATTTCAGTGTGATCTCCCAAACAGCATAGCTTTTACGATGATATAACTTTACTTTTTTATTGTTAGTTGCTTCGTCCATGAGTAGTTTCCTTTAACCAGCCAACCTTAAGTCGACTGGTATTTAATTATTTTTTCAAACGCCATCCTGGCTGTGTAATTGCTCCATACATGGGAACGTTGCATTGAAAGAAATTACAGTTAGGTAATTTATCTATCGGCATTTCGAAATCTGGCAAGCGATAGCCTAATGTCCCTCCTTCTACTTTTTCCAGTAACTCTTTAGCTTTTGTTAATTCAGTTATATTTCGAATTTCCTTTTTCATCTCTTTTCCTTTTTTATATTTCAGATTCAGCGAATTTTCCCGCTACAAACAAACTAGATGAGAATCAAAGAAAAAAAAGCCCTGAAAGAAGCAAAAACCAATAAACGATTAATTATCAGTAACATACAAAGGATGTTTTTACATAAATATTAAATTACAACCTTTTTACAAGGAGATAGGTTTGGATTGCTAGGCGACGATTTTGCTTTATATGTTCAATATGATGAGAACAATGAACATACTTTAGCTTAGGTCGCTTGATATAAAGCCTTGCTTCGTAAGTCGTTTAAAAATACTATGTTAGACTAACTGAAAATAGTTAAATCATGATAAGTAATGGATATTCAAGAGCTAGTAACGAAAGCTAAAACCACCTGTGACAGTCGAGGTGTTCGGTTTACAGCGACACGCGAGCAAGTATTCCGCTTGTTGGCCGAAAAAGATGGCGCTATTGGCGCATATGAATTATTGGAGCAGTTAAAAGCGACAGATCCTGCTGCTAAACCTGCAACCATCTACCGAGCATTGGAATTTTTAGGTAAGGAAGGCTTTGTGCATAAAATAGAGTCTATTAATGCATTTGTCTTATGTCATCACTTTAGTGATTGCGCTCATCCGGTCCAACTATTGATATGTGACAAATGTGGTCACGTAGAAGAAATTCAATCTGATAACTTTGATCTTGCGCTTAGATCGATGGCTGACGCTAATGGTTTTACAATTAGTCACCAAATTGTTGAAGCTCATGGTTACTGCCAAAATTGCAGATAAGAAAAATTTTTTTCAAATTTAGTGGTAAAAATGACTTCGCTAATCGATACTTAGTGCTAACGGTGGAGATTCTGTGTTAACAAACAAAGACCTGTAATACGCTATAGGTACGACTTTTTTAATTATGGTTAACCAGTAATTAAACAATAAAAGGTATATTATTGATTTACATTTGTTATATTAAAATGCAAAATCGATTTACTAACAGCAAATAAGGCTTCGAGATTTTCATGAATGTAGAGTTTATTAATCCATTTTTATCGTCAATGCTAAACGTTATGACAACGATGGCACAGATGGAACTCACACCTGAAAAGCCAAAGTTGAAGAAAAACGAAGTCGCTATGGGTGATGTTTCAGGTCTTATAGGCATGGTTAGTGAACAAACTAAAGGCTCACTATCTATTACGTTTGATGCTCCATTAGCACTTGCAACCATGAAAAATATGGTTGGTGAGGCTCCTGACGAAGTCAATGAAGAAATTACTGATTTAGTAGGTGAAATTACTAATATGGTAACAGGTGGCGCAAAGCGTATGTTGAGCGAAAAAGGCTTTGAGTTTGATATGGCGACACCAATGGTTGTTTCTGGCAATAATCACACGATTAACCACAAAGCAGATGGCCCGATAGTAATCATCCCTTTAAACTCGCCGCACGGCAAAGCCTTCATAGAGTTTAGTTTCGACAAATAAAGATAATAAAGCCTTACAAATGTAAGGCTTTATTATATCGATTGAGCTGACCGTTCCCGTTAACCACATTCACATACAACCTCATTCAGCGTCACTCTATTTAACCTCACCTGAATAACTATGAATTTGGCTACAATTCTCTTAAAATTGTTATCATTTGCAAAAATGATTCAGACTGTTTTGATCGGCTGTCTCCTACAGGAAGTAATATGTGGATACAAAGAGAAATCACACTTAGACCAAGAGCTAGAGGCTTTCATTTAATTACCGAAGAAGTGCTGTCTCAACTACCAGAATTGAAGAAGTTTAGTATTGGTTTAATGAATATCACGATTAAACATACGTCTGCATCACTCACAATAAATGAAAACGCCGATCCCAGTGTGAGAGCTGATTTTGAATCACACTTCAATCAACACGTACCGGAAAGAGCTGCATACTACACACATACATATGAAGGTGATGATGATATGCCAGCTCACCTTAAATCCTCTATTCTCGGTGTTAGCCACAATATACCAATAACTCGCGGCGCGCTAAATCTAGGTATTTGGCAAGGTATCTATCTATGTGAACATAGAGATCACGGAGGAAGCCGCAAAATAGTAATCACTCTTCAGGGTGAAGTTTAAACGCCTAAACTAAGTATAAGGAACATCACTTGCAGTACGTTTTTAAGGCCATGATGGCCTTTCTATCAATTCATATTTCGCATTTCGCACACGCAGATTTAGTCAATTATTTCGATAATTACTCCTTTGAACACAACCTTAGCCAAGGAAGTATTAATTGCATGATTAGAGATAACCAAGGTTATTTATGGCTAGGTACTCAAGGTGGAATAAACAAATTTGATGGACTGAAGTTTACGCCCTACTTGGCTGATGGTAACAGCAATATGCCCTCTGGTAACTGGATTACCGGATGTGAAAAAGATGCCGAAGGTAATTTGTGGTTCTCAACAAGGTCAAATGGTTTAACTCACTTAGCTGTGAACCAGCAAACATTTCAACACTTTAATAGTGACAACTTGGTAGGGCTTAACGATGATAGGATCACGAGTATCGAGCTTGAACAAGGAAAAATACTTTGGATTGGTACTCACTCTGGAGTTTTGTATAAGCTTAAGTTGGCAACGATGGAGTTATCGTCTTACAAGTCGACCTCTCATAGTATCAACAAGATCAATAGCATTAAGAAAGATATTAATGGTACGTTATGGTTGGCGACAGCAAGTGGTTTATTTATTCTAAGTGACGAAAATTCGCTAGTTCATATTTCTCAAAATAACCCCAATATCAAAGAACAAACGCAAGAAGTATGGACGCTCACGCAAGACGAATCAGGTGGAATGTGGGTAGGTGCAAAAACAGGTCTGTTTCATGTATCAACCAATAAAGGCAGCCATAGATTAACTAAAGTATTAACTGAGTTAGGCTGGATAACTGGCATCAAATACAAAAAGGACAACCTTCTTTGGTTAGCTACCTATGGTAAAGGGTTAGCTGTATTCGATATAACATCAAAACAATTTCAACTTTTGCAACAAGATGAAAAGCAACCGCAGAGCCTCAAGAACAACTATTTAATATCTCTGTACGAAGAAGCTGATAAACAGCTTTGGGTTGGTACTGACGGCAAAGGCCTATTGAGATATTTAGATAGCCGAAATATTTTTAATCACACTAAAAAAGAAGATGGGAATAGCGAAACACTCAGCCACAACTTTGTGCGAGCTATCGCTCAAGACCACGAAAATAATCTTTGGGTAGGCACACGTAAAGGTGTCAACAAGAAAGCCGAAAACGACACTACATTCATAAAATACCTCGACAATGAACACAGTGAGTACTCACTACCCAATAACAATGTATTTGCAATACACACCACTTCACGCGGTGACGTTTGGCTTGGCACATATGGCGGCGGATTATCCAGATACAATAAACAAAAAGATAATTTTACGACATTTACCTCTGCTGATGGACTACCAAGCAATTACATATACTCAATTGCATCAAATAAAGAAGGTCACCTATTTTTAGGAACAAACGCTGGCTTAGTCCTTTTTGATGTCGATACTTATCAATCAATAACTTATCAGCAGAATAAACAAAACCCGAATAGCCTTAGCCAAAACACAGTTGTCGCCCTACTTGATGATCCAAATGGCTATCTTTGGATAGGCACCTTTTTAGGGCTGAATCGATTTGATAAGCAAAGTAAGAGCTTTGTGCACTACAACAAAGACAACAGCGCTATTTCAGACAACATGGTTACTTCTCTGTACTTAAGTAATGCAGGTAAATTGTGGATTGGTACGATGAATGGCCTAAACGTACTTGATGTTGAACAAGACACAATTGAAGCGTACTCTCAAGCTAACGGCCTCCCTAATGGAAACGTTTTTGGCATATTAGAAGATGAATACAATAGGCTTTGGTTAAGCACAAACAATGGCCTTGCCAAATTTGACGTATCTAAGAAAACTTTTACAAAATATACCGTTGAAGACGGACTACAAGATCGCTCTTTTATCTTAGGTGCACACTATGAGAATACACAGGGCGAGTTATTTTTTGGTGGCGTAAACGGCTTCAACCAGTTTTCCCCTTCCTCAATTGTATTTGATGAACTCCCACCTGAGGTCGTGTTTGAAGAGTTACTACTATTTAACAAATCAGTGCCAATAAATGAGCATATGGTATCGGCCAACAATGATCGATTTATCGATATTAATTACGCAAACACGATGTTCAGTCTCTTGTTTACTAGCCCTGGCGCCACATATCCAAATAAATTGGAATACAGCTACAAATTGGAAGGTTTTGATCAACAGTGGATAAGTACAACTTATCAAAACAGAGTAGCTACTTATACCAATATGTCTGCGGGCAGCTATCAATTACAGGTTAGAGCAAGATATCCAGGGCAAAAGTGGGGCCAAATCGCTAGCATTAGTATTCGGGTATCCGTAGCCCCATGGTTGTCAGTACCGGCGCTTATCTTATATTTGGCAATATTTTTAGGGCTTAGTTACACCTATTGGAGACTTCATCGCAAGAGAAAACTAGCAGAGATTGAAAAAAAGAACTCTGAAGCATTGTCATTGGCAAAAGATGAACTGTTAGCTAACGTTTCACATGAGTTTAAAACGCCCCTAACTCTGATTTTAGGGCCAACAAATGATTTATTGCAAACGAGTGATAGAACACTTTCACCACAATTATCTTTAATTAAGAGAAACGCAGAAAAGTTAAATGATTTGGTAACCAACATACTAGAAAAAGGCGTAGTGGACGCTCGTATTGGCGAGTCTGTATCGGATTTAGCACATGTATGTAGTAAAGCTTTCCAAGCCTATTTGCCACTAGCCCAAGAGAAAAGTATTGAGATCAACTTTCAATCTAGGATTAAAACACCTACCTATAGTGATATCGATCCTCAGAAATTGGAAATTGCTATTTCAAACCTACTGAGTAATGCGATCAAATACAGTAGTGAGCAGTCCTCAATCAGACTTATTTTAATGGTTAGTCGCCATCGTTGCAAAATAATGGTTGTAGACAACGGTGTTGGTATTGACCAACAGGATATTAGTAAAATATTCACTCGTCACTATAGAGTAGATACAAACCACAAAGAAAACGGACAAGGCATAGGCCTAGCCTACGTCAAGAATATCATCGAACAAGCAGCTGGTAATATTTCCGTTCGTTCTCAGAAAAATAAGCAAACTTGTTTTACTATTACACTGCCTATCAACCGTTTGGCAATGCAAACAATCACTGACAAGAAAAAGTATGCTATTAAAGCAGCAGATCAGACGACTACAAAGAAGAACTTATTAATCGTTGATGATAACTCGGAGATTAGAAATTACCTCTATGACATCTTATCACCTACGTACAATTGTACTTTATGTGCTGACGGATCCGAAGCGCTGGCATCTGCCGCTGAAAATCAACCAGATATTGTCATCACCGATGTGATGATGCCAAATGTAGATGGATTGACCTTGCTATCTAGACTTAGGGATAACGAAGAAACCTCACATATTCCTGTCTTATTGCTAAGTGCCTACCCCGCAAAAGAAATAAGAATACGCCGCTTAATGTTGCATGGTGATGAATTCCTCGCAAAGCCATTTTATAAGGAAGAGCTAATGGCTGCGATTGATAATATGGTATTTATTAGAAAATGGAGTCAGCAGAACAATGCCTTGTCATTAACGCAAGAGGCAAAAGAGTTACCTGCGACCGAAAGCGGTACCGCAAAGTTAGATGACAAACAAACGTCTTGCCCTAAAGACAATAAGTTTATGCAATCAATTGATAAACACATTCAAACGCATTACCAAGACCCTAGCTTTTCTTTACAAGCATTGTCTAAGTTAATGTTCACAAGTGATAGAAACCTACAAATAAAAACAAAAGCACTATTTGATATGACGCCCGTAGATTTAATTCGAAATGTACGCTTGCATCATGCCGCTAAAATGCTTGTCAGCGAAACGCTTAGCATAGGAGAAATATCTCAACAATGTGGGTTTGGTTCACAAAGTTATTTCAGTAAATGTTTTAAAGAAAAATACGATTGTTCGCCTAATAGTTTTCGAAAGAAAAAGTCTATTCCAACTGAATAATTTCGTTTTTACACAAAAACAATTCGTTATCATTAAAAAGATAAACCATTGATTATGATAACTTTTAATAATTACAAATTTAGGATTATTGCGCTTTTGTTTAAAGGCGCAATGACAAAAAGGAGAAAGTAATTGTTAAAAAATAAAGCAAAATTCCTATTATTAGGCGCCACTCTAGTAAGCATGTCAGCCTGTCAAAGTACATCGACTTCTGTAAATGCAGGTCAAAATTCACCTACGGTTAATGAAGTAAAAAAGCAGGCTTATAATGGCCCAAGAGCAAGAATTGCTGTTGCACGATTTACCGACAAATCAAACAATAATCGATGGTGGTCAAAGGAAATTGGCGATGGAATGTCAGACCAATTAACAACGGCACTCGTGAATACTAACCGCTTTATTGTATTGGAAAGGCAAGCTTTAGACACCGTTTTAGCCGAGCAGGACCTTGTTACATCAGGCAGAGTAAGCGCACAATCGGGTGCTGGTTACGGTGCAATTGAAGGTGCTGAAATAGTCATAGTTGCATCAGTCACAGAATTTAGTGATGACTCATCTGGCGGAAGCGTTGGTGCAGGAGGTTTCCTTGGTGATGTGTTTAGTACAGTTAAGGCTGGCTTCTCTAATACGCACATGGCTATTGATCTTAGGTTAATTGATACAACTACTTCAAGAGTTTTAGCTGCGACGACTGTAGAAGGTGGTAGTAAAGACTTTGATTTTACGAGCGCAATGTACAATTTAGGTGACTCGTTCACTCATGGTAGTTTAAGTGGTTGGTCAAATACGCCGAAAGAAAAAGCCTTACGTGAAATCATAGAGAAAGGTGTTCAGTTTATTCTTACTAAAGTGCCTGAGAATTTCTATCGCTATGATCAAAATAATACACTAGCAGCAGGAAAAACTGCTCCTAAGTTTGTAGCAAAGGTAAAAGCTACGCCTTCTCCACAAGTAAGCAAGTCTAATAATGTTGACTATAACAACGACTCATCTAGATCATCTCGTGGTATGTCGCTTACTTCAGTACAAATCGCAATGGCTCAAGCACAATTGAATTGTTTGGGATACTTAAGCGACCAAGAAAAAGAAGGTGTCTTAACTGCGAATACTGTTAAAGCGTTAAAGCAATTCCAACGAGATGCAAGTTTAACAGTCAATGGTGAGTTAAACGAAACAACTAATGATGCTTTAGCTGATACTGGCTGTATGAATAATACCGTTGGTGGCGCATTTAGTATGATTGCGAATGCATTTGCTGGCGCATCTAACACTGCAGATGAAAGGTATGCAGCAATCGATGATAACGAGTTTTTGGAAATGCCCGTTCGTGAAGAGAGGACCCGTGGTGAGTTTGTTATCTCGCACGCAGAAAGTGAAAGTGGTATGACTGAAGTAGAAGTGATTGCTAAGCATTTTGAATCAGGTGTAGCGCTTAAGAAAGCCTATGCATCATTATTTAAAGTAGAAAAGTCTGGTGTACTTGCTGATACTCCAGATTACTTAAAACACGATGTAGTAGAGCCTGTGAATAGTGGTCGTTACTATCTTAAAGTAGCTGCTCATCAAAAGTTCTTTGCCGCAGGTGATGTTATCTTAAAGCGTGGTGTTAAAAACGTAGTAACAGCTACATTGAACTAATCAAATACGTTATCTGCTCAGTATAGTGAAACACTATACTGAGCTCATCTATTTGAAATAAACAGCTGTTTAACTTATGCTTCAAACAACAAAAAAGGAGCATAAAGTATGGGATTTTTATCAGCCCTAATGGGTAACGCATCACAAGTTGATGTTAGTGAATTAAATGAAGAGTTATCGCCTATTTTGGCAAATAACGAAAACGTCGAATTAGGCTTTAAGCTGATTCGCGATAAGTTTGTCTTTACCAACAAGCGTCTTATTCTTATTGATAAACAAGGTATTACTGGTAGTAAAGTTGAATATCACTCTGTACCTTATAAAGCCATTACACACTTTAAAATCGAAAGTGCAGGCCACTTTGATATGGATTCAGATCTTAAGATATATATTTCTGGCTCAGACGCGCCAATTAGCCGAGAGCTAAGAAGTGGTGATGATATCGTCGCCATTCAAAAGACTTTGGCAAACTGTATATTTGGCCAAGACTAATAGAGTTTAGTCGTTACTAAACTCTATTTGTACACGCTTGCTGATGTTGCAAAGCAGCTCATAAGGTATCGTTGTAGCATGCTTAGCAATTTCAGCAACGTTCAACTCTTTTCCCCATAACGTGGCAACGTCTCCCACTTTATCTTGAGAAGCTAGCCCAAGATCAACAGTGATCATATCCATGGAAACCCGCCCAACCAAAGGCACTCTCCTACCATTTAACAAGACAGGCGTACCATTTTCAGCGTGTCGCGGGTAGCCATCGCCATAGCCAATAGCAATAACGCCGATAGTTGTATCTTTTATGCTTTGCCACGCACTGCCGTAACCTACCGTCTCGCCAGCTTTTATTTCGCGCATTGCTATTAAGCCAGCTTGTAATGTCATAACAGGTTCAACATCTACCTTGCTAATGTCCACACCCTCAGCCATTGGAGATACACCATAAAGCATCAAACCAGGGCGTACCCATTGATAATGGCAATCAGGCCAAGCCCAGATACCAGCCGAGTTAGCCATGCTTCGTTCTTCATCATAGCCATCAGTCAGCTGCTTGAACTGCTGATTTTGCTCAACTGTCTTTTTGTTGTTTGTATCATCAGCACAACCTAAATGACTCATTAGTACAATATCAGATTGAACGTTTTTAGAGGTTTTAAGCCGATTGTAAAAGCTCTTAAATTGCTCTGGGTAAATACCCAGCCTGTGCATACCGGTATCGACCTTTAACCAAACTTTAAGTGGCTCATCTAGCTGCGCTTGTTCAATGACCTCAAGCTGCTCTTCATTGTGAACAATAGTCTGAAGGTTATTTACCGACAGAACGGCTAAATCTTCATCTCTAAAGAAACCCTCAAGTAAGACAATAGGCTTAACAACACCACTAGCTCGCAGTGCAAGTGCCTCATCAATTCGAGCCACACCAAAGGCATCTGCTTGCGGCAGTGTTTTGGCTATTCTTTCAAGGCCATGACCATACGCATTTGCTTTAAGCACGGCTAAAATTTGACTATGAGGAGCTGTTTTTCGAATAACATCAAAATTGCGTTGAAGCGCTGTCAAATTAATAGTCGCTGTCGCTGTACTAATAGGCATTAAACATTAATCTTCTTCAAGTACATGTGGACCAGCATAGTTATCAAAGCGAGAGAATTGACCTTGGAACGTCAATGGTACACGACCGATAGGCCCATTACGTTGTTTACCTATAATGATCTCTGCCATGCCTTTGAATTCTGAATCATCGTGATAAACCTCATCACGGTAGATGAACATGATTAAATCGGCATCCTGCTCGATAGAGCCCGATTCACGAAGGTCAGAGTTAACAGGGCGTTTGTCTGCACGCTGCTCCAAACTACGGTTTAACTGTGATAGCGCGATAACAGGAACTTCAAGCTCTTTAGCAAGCGCTTTTAATGAACGTGATATTTCGGCAATCTCTAAGGTACGATTATCTGCAAATTGTGGTGCACGCATTAACTGAAGATAATCCACCATGATCAAACTGATACCACCATTATCACGGGCAACTCGTCGAGCACGAGAGCGAACCTCAGTTGGTGTTAGGCCAGCCGCATCATCGATGTACATTTTACCTTTTTCAATAAGCAGCCCCATTGTTGACGATAATCTTGCCCAATCTTCATCTTCTAACTGACCAGTACGGATTTTGGTTTGATCGATACGACCTAGAGACGCAAGCATCCTCATCATGATTTGTTCTGACGGCATCTCCAAGCTAAAAATTAGCGCTGGTTTATCACTTGTCATGGCAGCATTTTCAGCCAAGTTCATGGCAAATGTTGTTTTACCCATTGAAGGACGAGCAGCAACGATAATCAAATCTGACGGCTGCATACCAGCGGTCATTTTATCTAAGTCTTGGAATCCGGTAGAAACACCTGTCACACCATCATGCGGCTGTTGATATAACTTCTCGATTCTATCAACAGTCTTTTCAAGTACATTGTTGATGTTCTCAGGCCCTTCCGACTTATTCGCTCGCTTCTCGGCTATTTGGAATACTTTCGTTTCGGCAAAATCTAATAGTTCAGCGGATGTGCGCCCTTGCCCATCATAACCAGCTTCCGCAATTTCATTGGCAACACTGATCATTTCACGAGTTACTGCTCTTTCACGAACGATATCAGCATATGCGATAATGTTTGCAGCACTTGGCGTATTTTTTATCATCTCCGCGACATAAACAAAGCCACCAACGTCTTCTAAACGCTGCTCTTTTTCAAGCGTCTCTGTTAGCGTAATCAAATCAACAGGGCCACCCTGCTCAATAAGAATACCAATTTTTTCGAAGATAATACGGTGTGCACGGCTATAAAAATCATCAGCAACAACACGCTCACCTACTCGGTCAAACGTTTCATTATCCAGCAACAAACCACCAATAACAGATTGCTCCGCTTCTAATGAATGCGGTGGTACTTTTAGATCTTCTATTTGCTGATCTCTGACTTTTTTATCTTTAGAAAACTTTGCAGGTTTTGCATCTGCCATGGGTACACCTATTTGCGACATTTAACGCTGACACGAAGTCCACGATATAAGGAGTGCTAATGTAACAAAAAAGGGAGAAATGCAAAAGCTTAGTTGGCTGGAAAAGTCTATTGAAGGTGGTCAAAGTTATTTATCAACCACCTTCATTGGAGGTTACTTGTTAAGAGTAAAGCTACCACTCACTGTGGAGCCTCGAACACTTCCTGAACCATCTCCCACAGTAAAGCTCAACTTGGAACTAGGTACATATTTCCCCTTTGTCGCTTTATCGTTTGTTAAGCGATTCTTAATATTACCACCAGCGCTCGTTTTTAGACGAAAGTCCGCATCAATATCGCCTTCAAACTCCAGCGTGTAATCACCACTTACACTAGACATTTTAGCTGTGCCTTGCTCTTCCAAGGCCAAAGTAACATCAGCATCACCACTGATAGTTTTCATTTCCAAGTCAGAAACACTAGTTAACTTGGCCTCAATGTTGCCACTAATAGCTTCTAACCTAACATCTTGAGCACTTGATTGTGTTTCGATATCACCACTGACTACGGTAATACTTAGCTTACCCGTTGATTGTTCATCAGTAATATTACCGCTAACCGAATGTAGGTTAATTTTTCCTTGCAAACCAGACGTCTTAATATTGCCACTTACGGAATTCATATCTGCGTGACTCAGTAACTTTTGCGCAGAAATGTCCCCACTGATTGTTTTGATGTAAACATCACTTTCAATATTATTCACAGCGACATCTGAAGAAACACCCTCAAAATTAATGCCTAATTGCTGCGGCACTTTTAATACAAGGTTTGAACCATTTCGATTATTGTTGTAACCATTCTGTCTAGGCACCTCTACGATAACCTTAACCCTATTGCCTTGTTTCTTGAATACCAGTTCTTCAGCCTTATCATCTAATGTTCCAGTTAGTTCAATTGTATCTCCTGAATACCCTTGAATACTCACTACACCACGCTGATTCTCAATATATACTTGGCTAGCGCCAGCAACATCCATTGATTTATCAACACGCTCCCCGGCAAATGTAGTTAAGCTAGCTACTGTCACCGCAATCATCGAAATGGATTGCATCATCGTTCTTTTTGTAAATACTTTCATCGCTTATTCCTACTATATCTGCTGCCATCTAGGCGTATATGCTGTTTCTATTAATGCTAATTCTTGAGATTGGGTCCATCTCAGTAACTTCACCAAATCAATATTATTAGGATCTGACTCGAGCGCCTTTTTAATGCTCTCTTGAGCGGCAGCTAACTCATCTAGTTGTAACTTCAAATCCGTTGGCACCTTACTCAAATCTTGTTGACCAAAGCTGGTCAACACAAGCAGTTTTTGTTGCTGAAAATCTTCTTCTAACTGCTCAACTACACTTAATTTCGCTATTTCAACAGTGTTAACGTCAGGCTGATAAAGTAATTGCCAACTTAGTACCACTGACAATAAAACTGAAGCTGCCAATGCTAAGTGCATTTTCACGGGCTTCTTATCATTTGGTTGAACCTGCTGTGTAGTGATTGCTCGTTCAATCCCTTGCCACAAGTCTCGTTCGGGAGACATTTCTTTTGGTAGCGCGTTTAGTTTTTCATTTAACGCTTTATCTGATAATTGACTCATAGCTCTACCCACTCTTTTAACAAATTTTTCGCTCGGTGATATTGCGCTTTACTCGAACCCACGGCCATATTCAGCATGCCCGCTATTTCTTCATGCCTGTAGCCTTCGACGGCAAACAATACAAACACTAGCCTTGCTCTCTCTGGCAATCGCATGATGTGTTTATCAAGTTCAGGCAAGTCTGCCATTTCATGACTTTGCTCTGGTACTTGTTCCTGCTCAATACTAAAAACACGTTGTAACCAATTTTTATGTTTTCTTAAGTGACTTAACACAATGTTAGTTGTAACGCTGTGTAACCAAGTGGCAAATTTACTGTCACCTTTAAAGGAAGAGATCTTTTGCCATACCTGAACAAAAACTTCCTGGCATACGTCTTCGGCAGAGTCTTTATCAGCAAGCATACGCCAACACAAAGCATATACTCGTTTATGATGTAACTGATAAAGCTGGTAAAATGCCGTTTGATCGCCACTTTTTGCCGCTTTTATCCACTCGGTTTCGACATCACTAGAAAACAATGACTCGGCATTTATTATGGTGTTATTTTCCAATCTGTTGTTCTCAAATTATGTTGTTATTAGGTTAGATGTGTATTGCTTAAGAATGGTTTAAACAAGTTTCATTTTTTTATGATAAAACGGAAGATAATGCAAATTATCAATAGGTTGTTAATTTTTGCGCAAAAAAAAACGTCGCTTAATGCGACGCTTTTTCTTTGGAAATTCAAAGTCGATTATTTGCGACTTAAAGCACCAAAACGCTTGTTGAACTTGTCTACGCGGCCACCAGTTTCAGCTGCTTTTTGCTTACCAGTGTAGAATGGGTGACATTCTGAACATACATCTAAGTGGATGTCTTTGCCTAAAGTTGAACGAGTTTTTACAACGTTACCACAAGAACAATTTGCATTGATCTCTACGTAATTCGGGTGAATACCTTCTTTCATGGGGTTACCTCAGTTAAGGCCGTATCGCCACTTGGTCTTCTCGCCAAGCACCATACGAGTTAAAAATAATGGTGGCGAATAATACTGGATCACCGCCTAAATCGCAATAGCTTAACGTAAAAAAACAAGTCAATAATTGAACAATTTTCATCTTCATGAAAATTGTCTTGGTTTTACTCAAACAAAACGACAAAATAGAGTCATCTTTTATCTGCAAGAGTGCTCAGGTTGGGTCAAAAAATCATTGAAGTTGCGGTACCTGTACCACTTCGGAAGAAATTTTCTTATAAAGTCCCAGAGCACTTGCAAGCTGAACAGTTAAGTGTTGGTCAGCCGGTTGTGGTGCCGTTTTCAGGAAGAAAACTCGTCGCAATTATCACTTCATTGGCACCTACTGCTGATATAGCGGTAGATAAGCTTAAAGAAATCGATGCTATTTATCCAAGTTCATTTAATTTGCCAAATGAAATACTTGATCTATTAAGTCTAATAGCTCGCTACTATCAGCACCCTATAGGCGATGTGACTCAGCAAGCATTACCCGTGTTGATGCGACAGATTGAAGCTCCCCAATTAAGTAAACCAAAGGTATTGCAAGCAACGGCACAAGTAGATGAAGCAACTATTGGCTCACTTTCAAGGGCCAAAAAGCAACAATCACTACTTCAAGCGTTATTGCAGGAGCCTCAACAATCTTGGTTATCTATTAAAGCGAAAGGATATAGCAAAGCTCAGCTAAACAAGCTTATTGAATTATCATTAGTCGAAGAGATCGACGCGCCAACAAAAACTGCCTTTCATTGGCAAGGTGCACAACCACAAGGCAAGCTTGTACTATCAAAAGAGCAAGCAGTTGTTGTAGCAGCTATCAAGACAACAGAAGATCAATTTAGTTGTCACCTTGTCGACGGCGTTACTGGCTCGGGTAAGACTGAAGTCTATTTGCAAGCAATGGAGAGCATGTTAGCTAAAGGCCAACAGATACTTGTTTTAGTGCCTGAAATAGGGCTAACACCTCAGACAATTTCAAGATTCCAGTCAAGATTTGATGTGCCTATTTTGGTCAATCATTCCGGTATGAATGATAAAGAAAGGCTTTATACATGGATCAACGCTAAAGAAGGAAAAGCAGCAATTGTAATTGGCACTCGTTCAACAATCTTCTGCCCATTACCCAAGCTAGCGCTCATTATCGTAGATGAAGAACACGATAGCTCTTTTAAACAACAAGACAGTTTAAGATATCAAGCAAGAGATCTCGCTGTACTAAGAGCTAAGCAATCTAATGTCCCTGTTATTCTAGGTAGCGCTACCCCTAGTTTAGAAACGATGCATAAAGCATGGAGTGAACAATATCACTACCACGAGTTAAAAAAACGTGCTGGCGCTAGCCAAATGTCTTCAATTGAATTGATTGATTGCAAACTAGATAGACCAATAAATGGTTTATCGGCAACACTTATTTCACAAATTAGAAAAACACTGGAAAGAGGCGAACAAGTCTTATTATTCCTTAATCGACGAGGCTATGCCCCTGCCCTTAATTGTGGTGAATGTCATCATGTCATCGAATGTCAGCGATGCAATAAGTCTTATACTTTCCATCAATCGCTAGGGGCACTTATCTGTCATCACTGCGGTAGCCAAAAAAGAGTACCCAAACAGTGTGGAGAATGTGGTAGTACTCGTTTGGAAACAGTAGGTATTGGTACTGAACAACTAGAGCAACAAATTGCTAACCTCTTTGGCGAATACAGCACGATTAGAATTGATCGAGATAGTACTAGGAAAAAAGGTGCTTTTGATAGCTTGCTTGAAGAAATAAAAGAGAATAAACATCAAGTGCTCATTGGCACGCAAATGCTTGCCAAAGGGCATCATTTTCCAAACGTTACTTTGGTTGGTATTTTAGATGTAGATGGCGCACTATTTAGTTTTGATTTCAGAGCGGCAGAGTATATGGCTCAGTTACTCACACAAGTAGCCGGAAGAGCAGGACGAGCGAGTAAAAAAGGCCATGTTGCCATTCAAACTTATCACCCAGAACATCCATTGCTGCAAGACTTGGTTAACAACGGTTATCAGCATTTTGCAAAATTTGCCCTAAGCGAAAGAAAAATGGCAAAGCTACCGCCATATAGCTATCAAGCACTATTTAGAGCAGAAGCCAATTACCCTTCATACCCAGAGAAATTTTTAAGATATCTAGCTAGTCACTTCTTAGTGGACTGCGAAATAGCGGGGCCAATTCCCGCATCGATGGCAAAAAAAGCGGGGAAATATCGCTATCATCTCATTTTGCAATCAACTCAAAGGCAAGCTTTACATCAGGCCTGCGCTTACCTTTTACAATGTGCAGAGCAACACGAATACAGTAGTAAAGTGCGCTGGACTTTGGATATCGATCCTACTGATTTCAGTTGGTAGTAAAATGTCATATTTTGTCATAGCATTTTGTGGCGAATTCGATAAAATGTGGCAACGCAAAAATTATAACCAAACAGACAAATTTTCATGGCGCATCAAGACTACGTAGCACGTACTCGCAAACCAAAAAATAAAAGCCCATACAAAGGCAAAGAAGAGCCTGCTCCATCAGGCGTACCAGTAAAAATCAAGATTTTTGCTATCGTTACAGTGATCGCATTAGTTGGTTTTGGTTTTATTCTGTGGAAACTGAATCAAGTTGAGCCCCAATCTACGCCAGAAACTAAAAACACTGTTGATAAGAAAGAGGTTGAGCTACCTGAGCCGTACGTAGAAAAATGGGACTACATTGACGGTTTAAAAGAAAAGAAAGTTGAAGAAGGCCAATATACTGTTGAAGATAAGGGTCCATTCAAAATGCAATGTGGTTCATTTAGAACAATGACACAAGCCGAGAAAATGAGAGCTAACATGGCATTTTTAGGGCTTGAAGCCAAAATCAAAGGTGTTACTGGTAAAAATGGTAAGTGGTACCAAGTTTACCTTGGTCCTTATGAAAGAAAGCGTGCAGCTGAAGCAGACAAACACCGTATTAATAGCAACAATATTGCAAATAGTTGTGATATTTGGTTGTGGCGCTAACGCGATACAGGAATAGTGAAAGCATATTCAATGCTTTCACTTATTTTCCTTTTCCCTCTTGAAAATAAGCTTTTCACCCTTATCTAGACTACATTAATGTTCTACTAGCGTATCGCTAGAAGTGTAACTAGAGGTTTATTGTGACTACAATCGTATCTGTTCGCCGAAATGGCAAAGTTGTCATTGGTGGCGACGGCCAAGTATCACTTGGCAATACCGTAATGAAAGGCAACGCAAAAAAAGTTCGTCGTTTATACAATGAAAAAGTTTTAGCAGGTTTTGCTGGCGGCACTGCTGATGCATTTACGCTATTCGAGCGTTTTGAATCCAAACTGGAAATGCACCAAGGACACCTAACCAAATCAGCAGTTGAATTGGCAAAAGACTGGCGTAGTGACCGAGCATTGAGAAAGCTTGAGGCTATGTTAGTCGTAGCAGATGAAACAGCTTCGCTGATCATTACAGGTAACGGTGATGTCGTGCAACCAGAGCATGATTTAATTGCAATTGGTAGTGGTGGGAACTTTGCTCAATCAGCCGCAATTGCACTTTTAGAAAATACTGAGTTGTCAGCACGTGATATCGTTGAGAAATCGCTTAAAATTGCCGGCGATATTTGTGTATTCTCAAATCAAAACCACACTATTGACGAACTAGATTACCAGCAGTAAGGAATTCCCATGTCGAACATGACACCTAGAGAAATTGTTTCAGAATTAGACCGTCATATTGTTGGTCAAGCAGATGCAAAAAGAGCCGTTGCTATTGCTCTACGTAATAGATGGCGCCGTATGCAATTAAATGAAGAATTGCGTACCGAAGTTACACCAAAAAATATTTTGATGATCGGCCCTACGGGTGTAGGTAAAACTGAAATCGCTCGCCGCCTTGCAAAATTAGCGAACGCACCATTTATCAAGGTAGAAGCAACTAAATTTACCGAAGTTGGTTACGTCGGTAAGGAAGTAGAGACGATTATTCGTGACCTTGCAGACATGGCATTTAAGATGACCAAAGAGCAGGAAATGGCGCGTGTAAAACATCTTGCCGAAGAAGCTGCTGAAGAAAGAATCTTAGACGTATTATTACCAAAGCCAAGAGATACTTTTGGCAATGAAGAAGAGGCTGATAATAGCTCTACTCGTCAAATTTTCCGTAAGAAGTTAAGAGAAGGTAAGCTTGACGACAAAGAAATTGAATTAGATTTGGCAGCGCCTCAAATGGGTGTAGAGATTATGGCTCCTCCAGGTATGGAAGAAATGACATCTCAACTTCAGAACATGTTCCAAGGCATGTCTAATGAGAAGACTAACAAACGCAAACTAAAAATTAAGGATGCGTTTAAAGCCCTGCAAGAAGAAGAAGCAGCTAAAATCGTTAATCAAGACGATATCAAAGTAAAAGCACTTGAAGCTGTTGAACAGAACGGTATCGTTTTTGTTGATGAGATCGATAAGATTTGTAAGCGTGGTGATACCTCTGGCCCAGATGTCTCTAGAGAAGGTGTACAACGAGACTTATTACCTTTAGTTGAAGGTTCTACAGTATCTACAAAACACGGTATGGTTAAGACTGACCATATTCTGTTTATTGCTTCTGGCGCGTTCCAAATGGCTAAACCATCAGACTTGATACCTGAACTACAAGGTCGTCTTCCTATCCGTGTTGAGTTAAAACCACTAACGACAGATGATTTCACTCGTATCCTTACTGAGCCAAATGCCTCGTTAACAGAGCAATACATCGCATTGATGGCAACAGAAGGTCTTAACATCGAGTTTACTACTGACGGCATCGAAGCCATTGCCAAAGCAGCATGGCAGGTAAACGAAACAACTGAAAATATTGGTGCTCGTCGTCTACATACCATGATGGAAAGATTAACCGAAGAAATTTCATTTACTGCTAACGATCGCGCTGGTGAAACTATCAGCATCGATAGTAACTTTGTCAACGAAACCCTTAACGAAGTGGTTCAAGATGAAGATTTAAGTCGCTTTATTTTATAAATACAAAGCCGCACCGAGTATGCAAAAAGCCCGCTAATGCGGGCTTTTTAATGTAAGTAATTTAAAGATTTTGAATGCTAAACCTTAAACTGATTTACCTCTCTGTTTAATACATCAGCTTGCGCAGACAATTCCTCACTCATTTCAGCATTTTGATGTGCAGCTTGCCCTGACGACTCTGCAACGTCACGAATCATGACTACATGCTGGTTAACTTCAGAAGCAACAGTACTTTGTTGCTGAATTGCGGTAGCAATAGCAGTATTCATATCCATAATGGTTGATACATCTGCTGTAATTTCTTCTAACATTGCGCCCGCAGAACCAGCTTGATCAGCACTTTCTTGCCCTTGAGTACGACAAGCAGCCATATGAGAAACAATTTCTTTAGTTCTGCTTTGCAATGAACTAATTATTCCTTCGATCTCCTGAGTTGAATCTTGCGTTCTACTAGCTAAGGTTCGAACCTCGTCAGCAACTACAGCAAAACCTCTACCTTGCTCGCCAGCCCTTGCAGCTTCTATCGCAGCATTCAATGCTAACAGATTCGTTTGTTCAGCAATGCCTCTAATAACATCTAAAACAGAGCCGATCGTGTCGCTATCTTTCGCCAACTCTTGTACAACCTGTTCTGATTCGAGTAACTTAGCAGAAAGTTCATCAATTTTGGCTATTGTTGAATCCACACCACCTTTACCTAGCCCTGCGTTCTTGTTGGTTTGTTCTGCTTTATTCGCTGCTTCATGGGTGTTGTTAGCGATCTCATCCACAGTTGCCACCATTTCTGTTACGGCAGTGGCAACTAGGTCCGTTTGCTGTATCTGCGAATCTACCCCTTCATTCGCCGCATGGATATTCTGAGATAAATTTTGCGTTGCATCATGAACAGTATCTACAGAGTGATTAACTTCAACAATTAGGTTTCTAAAGCTCGCAATCATGTTGTTAAATACATTAGCTACTTCCGCAAGTTCATCATTAGACGTAGAATTAACAACCAATGACAAATCTTTGGTTTCGGCAACTTTATTCATAGAGTCTTTAAGCAAGATAACCGTTTGCAATATTGTCTTTGTAATAAACAATGCAAAGCCTATTGCGATGACCAATACCAGGATAAATACAGTATGAGCAACAGAGCTGATAAAATCGGAGTGATCTTCAACAGTTTGACGGCTTACTTTAAGCAGTTGAGCTAAGTCTTTATCCACTTTATGAACAGCTGCTCTCATGTCTCCTTGTAAGCCATTATTTGAATCGTAGCCTAACTTTCTTTGAGCCTCCACAAGGTTTGCAAATGCTGATTGATAAATACCAATATTAGTCTCTACTTCAGACTTCGTAGTAGCGTCTAACTCACTTGCTCTCACATCAGTGATAAACTTATCTGCATTTGAACGCCATTTATCAAAGTACTTATCGTCTAGCCTGAGCATGAAGTCTTTTTCGTTTCTCCTTAACTGCAGCATATTACTTAGCAATTGATAATCTTTGTCACCAAGCAAACTTTCAACACCGTGTACCGCAGATCTTAGTTCACCATACAGTGCATCTTTGGGGTGCAACCCAATTTCCTTTTGTGCAGCTACTACCTGAGCAAATAAATCTTGATACTCTTTTAAAATGCCCTTGAGCCTACCAACTTCAGGCACATTTAAGTCTATTGAGTCAAAGTAGTTATCAATAAAATTTACATCACTAACTAACACCCCATAAACTTTGTTAAATTTGTCTAGGTATTTTGGGTCTTTCCTCGCTAAAAAGTCCTTTTCATTTCTGCGAAGCTGTAAAACTTCAGCTTCAATATTTCCTATTTTACGTGCTACTTCTACATCGGTTTGTAGAGACGAAGACGAGAAAGTTAATAACCCCAACATAACAATCATGGCTACTATTAATATTGCTGTATTGGCAATTAGCTTTTGTTTTATCGTCATTTACGGACCTTTTTTTAAACGGATCTAATTCAAGTATAGTCGTTCACAAAAATAAGCAAGTAAATTGTAGATAATTTTTGAAACAAATGCCGGTTAGGACACTGTCACAAAAGTGTCATAAAAGTCTTTGGTTTTCATAACTTAACTTTTAGGTGCTAAGTATTTAACAAAGTCACTTTCAGATAAAGGCGGGTTAACATAAAAGCCTTGGATTGCATCACAATCGAGTGTTTTTAGCAGTGATAATTGAGATTCAGTCTCAACACCTTCTGCCAGCACACGTTTTCCTAATCCATGAGATAAGCGAATCATCGATTTCACTATCGTTAGATCAGAGTCATTAGCAGTGCAGTCTTTAACAAAGCTTCTATCAATTTTAATCTTATCAATGGGTAAATTTCGAAGGTAAGCCAAGGACGAGTATCCGGTACCAAAATCATCTATTGATACTTTGATACCTAAGTTCTGCAGTGCTATCACAGTATTCATAGCACTATCCATATCTGTGATAACTGCATTTTCGGTGATCTCTAACTCCAAATATTTTGGAGGAATACCATAATCAAACAACATTGATTGAATTTTGGAAACCAGTTTTGGATCTTGGAATTGAACGGCTGAGATATTAACGGCAATTGAAACAAATCGTTTGTATTGTTCATGCCATCTTTTGTTTGCCTCACACGCTAATGTTAAAACGTAATGGTCGAGTTCTGAGTTTAAGTTGAGCGCATCTATTTCTTCCAAAAAGCTTGCTGGACTTAGCACTCCACGGACAGGGTGGTGCCAACGAATGAGCGCTTCGACGCCATCCAAACGATTATTTTTCAGGTTTAACTGAGGTTGATAGTAAAGCACGAGTTCTCGAGCTTTAAATGCTCTTCTTATTTCTTTATCAAAGGCAACAAGTTGTCTACCTTTTGACTGCATTCCCATTTTATATTTAACTGAAGCAATATTCATGGATTCTGCCTGGTGCAAAGCTAAGTTGGCCTTTTGCATCAAGTCTTCAGCCTGTTCACCGTGCATTGGAAACAAGCTAAAACCAACACTACATTTAAGCAAAATCTCATGCCCTTGCTCGATAAATGGCCTTTCAATCATATTGTGAATATGTGCAGCTATTTTTTGTTCCTGTTCATCATTCAGTACGTTGATTGCAAAGATGAAAGAGTCTCCACTAAGGCGACCAACTATGCCCGGTTTCAGAACACTGTTTTTTAATCGCGTTGCTATTTCTGCTAAAACAGCGTCACCGGCTTTCATTCCATAAGAATCATTAATAAACTTGAACCCTTTAATGTCTACTAGATAAAAACCCAATGACACACCTGCTTTGTTAGCTCCTGTCATTAAGAAAGGTATTTTTTCGATTACCTGTTGCCGATTTAAAATACCTGTCAGAGAATCATGTTTATCAAGGTAGTGCGCTTTTTCATGCGCTTTCAAGGTATTGTTGCGATCAGATTCTAAAACCCAAAGCAAACTAGCAAAAGCGAGCAGCGTAAAAATAGCGACTTCGAAGACTAATCGAATACCAACCAATGCTTCATGCCATTGTGTGCCGATACTTAAAATCGAAGAAAATGAATACAACAAGCTTTCAAAGGCATATAACCCAATTAACAGCATTAAAATACTGCCCGCGTTGGCTTCTTTATGGATGTTTCGCAGTACAAACATTACATACAGCGCAATTAATGAGGATACGAAGCTTGCTAAACTCTCCCGTAAATAGAATCTACTCACAGTATCTTCGGCTGACCAAGCAAACGTATAAGCTAGTAAAACGCTCAATAGAGCTATGATACCAATTGTGGATTTCCAGTATTGATGTACTTTCAGTTGTTGTTCTAAACGAATACATAAACCGTTGAGCCAATAATACCAAAAGAGAAGGAAAGTAAATTTTTCCACAAAAACGAATGTACTAAAAAGAAAAGAATGACTAGGTACATTAATATAATGATGCTGCATAGCTACCATTAATACCGTTAGACTTAAACAATAGAATGCTTTGCTAATTTTCTGAATATAGAGCTTATTCAGATCTCGAAATAAATAGGAGTGCAGGAACGCAGCAAAGCAAAGCACCAAAGATTGGGCAGCAAGAAAAAAACTAAAAATAAAATAGTCTCCAGTCATCGCCTTATCTACTCAAAATGCCCTTTTGTAATTAAAGAGTTTTTTAGACCTAAATTCAAGATAAAGATCAAAGAAACAGTTGTTTAGCTTCCAATTAACTTTGCATAGTAGAGCGAGCTGGTTATACTGGCAGTATGCTGATTTAACTTGAGGCTTTTATGGAATATAACACATCTGAACTTTGTAATTTATACGCTGACCTTATCGATGTAGTCGACCCAATTTTTAGCAACTACGGTGGTAGAAATTCATTTGGCGGCAAAGTAGTCACCATAAAGTGCTTCGAAACAACAGCATTAATCAATCAAACACTTGAGTCAGATGGCACAGGTAAAGTGTTGGTCATTGACGGTGGCGGCTCTACGCGAAGAGCGTTAGTCGATGCCTACACAGCGACCACAGCAGCTAAGAATGACTGGGAAGGTATTGTTGTATATGGCAGTGTCAGAGATGTCGATTTATTAGAAGATATCGATCTAGGTATTCAAGCCTTGGTCTCAATCCCAGTTGCTGGAGACGACAAGACAGATGGAGAAACTGACGTAGCAATTAACTTTGGTGGCGTGACGTTTTTACCTGATGACCATATTTACGTGGATAATACGGGTATTGTGCTGTCTCCAGATCCACTTGATATTGAATAATCAGCTCTCTACTCTTTGGCATTCACTGGGTATTTGATAAGCCACTGTTGCAACCATTCATTAAATTTGTCTATTGATACAGGTGAATTGATGATATCACCCTGCCCCATAGTGGAACCGGTTGCAATATAAGTAGCTCGAATATCTTCGCTGTCTATATGGGTTGCCATGATTGACAGCTCCATTTTTCGCGTTAGGTTGATAAGTGCTTTAACTATCGTTCGGTCATTATCCTTATCTACTGGATCACCAAGTGACGTACAATCAACTTTCACTTGGTGTACTGCCAATCGTCTCAGGTACCTTAATGATTCATAGCTGCCAGAAAATTCATCAATAGCCACTTTTATCCCCATTGAACGCATTTTATCAATGACAAACTTGGCTTTTACACTGTCAGAAAGCAGTAACGTCTCATTAAGTCCTATGACAATGTAGCTTAACGGTATATTGAAATTCTCACTTTGACTTTCCATAAACTCTAACAGTTCAACTTCTAATAATTCCTCAGATGTAAGGTTTATGGTTGCTGGCACATAAAGTTTGAATTTGCTATGAATTTCAAATAATAATTTAAAAGTTTCTTCAATCATCAACCGAGTTAGATGATACGACTCACCACTATGTTTGGCGATTCTTCTAAACTCTTGTTTCTCGACGATGTTATTTTCTTCATCTAACCAACGATGAGACACTTCAACACCAACAAGTTCACCAGAGGCAAGGTAGGTTTGAGGTTGCGCAAACCAAAGAATATTCTTGTCAGCAATGTCCTTTTTAAGTTGCGCCATTTTTTGTAGCTGAATTTCAGAATAAACAACTTTGCTTTTGTTAAAGTATTGGATTTTATTGTTTGTACTTCTCGCATCTAAAACGGCATCGCCTGCATATGCCACCAATTCATCTACTTTGTTCGATAATCCCTTTGCAATTGCAATACCAAATGCCAACTCAAAATGTAATGAAAAGCTTCTAAAACTCATTGCTTTGGGTACTGCTTGCATGATTTGACTACAGATGTCTTCAACGATTGTTTCAACAGGATGATGACTAGTTGTGCTATCAACAACAAACAAAAAATCTACCCCCTGCAACCGTGCTAACCTGTGTTTCTTACCATTATTGCCAAACTCCACTAAATGCTCATTCGTTTCCAACACTTTACTTAAGTTATACATCAGCTCAAGTAACAGCAAATCAGCATTTTGATGCCCTAGCGTTTTATTAATATCTGCAAAATTAGTTGGTTTTAGCACGACGGCAACAAGCTGTTCTGGGCTCTCTACTCGATTTAATACAGAAATAGCCGTTGGGTAATTAGGTAATTGCGTAACAGGGTCTAAATGCACCTTCATAGAAGCAGAATTTATCTTCTCTTCATGCTGTTCATCCTTGTCGTTCTCTTTCTTAAGTTTTTGATTAAGAGATTGACACCACAATACAAGTGTCACCAAAGAAATAACTCCGGAGACCATTACCAACCACGAGACTGGAATTACGTCAGTAAGAAGCTGTTTGTAAGCAAGAAAAGCTAACGAGAATGAAAATCCACCTAACAAAAAGTAGGCACTTTTCCATTGGCGCAGGATAACCAAAGCGATGACTAGAATCAGTGAAAAACCTAAAGGTAAAAGAGCGGTTTGATTAGATATACTCTCAAATGACCGAGCACTCGCCTCAGTCGAAAAAAATGCACTTCCTGCTATAAGCGCTAAAAGGACTTTCACCGCCAACTCCTTGTTTATTCTGTATCACTTGGCCAAGACCATTATAATTAGAGTAATCAATAAAACATTTATTGTACAGTGATCCAGAATAAACAATTTGCAGACTCAGTATGCTAACTGGCTAGCTGTTTACCTTTTCGATAACTAGCCACCAATGGATTTACACCAAATTGATAACACAATTGTGCAGGTTGCTCGATATCCCAAAGTGCGATGTCAGCATCAAAGCCAATTGCCAATTTTCCTTTTTGCTGTTCTAGTCCAAGTGCTTTTGCTGCATGACAAGTTACGCCTGCTAGCGCTTCAGCAGGAGTAAGCCTAAACAACGTACACGCCATATTGAGCATTAGCTGTAGTGAACAGATTGGCGAAGATCCAGGATTTGCATCAGTGGCAATAGCCATTGCAACACCTCTTTCTCTTAGTAACTCGATAGGTGGTAGTTGTGTTTCGCGCAGAAAATAGAAAGCACCAGGAAGTAATACTGCTGTCATATCTGCCTTAGCCATCGCATCTACCCCTTCTGCAGACAAAAACTCGACATGATCAGATGAAAGTGCATTATATTTAGCCGCTAACTGAGTACCACCTAAATCAGAAAGCTGCTCTGCATGTACCTTAATTTTGAGGTTATGGTCTTTAGCTGCATCAAAAACGCTTTTTGTTTGTTCAATATTAAAACCTATACCTTCACAAAAAACATCCACTGCATCAGCCAAACCAAGTTCAGCTACTTTAGGTAACATCTCAGTACACACTAGCTGGATATATTCATCAGCTCTGCCCTGATACTCTATAGGCAATGCATGTGCACCTAAAAATGTCTTTTGAACGTCAATAGCAAAATCTTCACCTAGTCGTTTTGCCACTTTCAACATCTTAATTTCATTATCAGTATCAAGACCATAACCAGACTTAATTTCAACTGTTGTTACACCCTGGGACTGAAGAGCAGCTAACCTCTTAGCCGCCGATTCATACAGCTCTTCTTCACTTGCCTGACGCGTTGCCTTAACAGTTGAAACAATACCACCTCCAGCATTGGCAATCTCTTCGTAACTTTTGCCCTGTAGACGCATTTCAAATTCATTTGCTCGGTTACCGCCATAAACAATATGCGTATGGCAATCTATTAGCCCTGGTGTTAACCACTTACCTTCACAATCAACAACTATAGCTTCATCTAAATTTTCAACTAAATCTGTCATTGCGCCAAGCCAAACGATTTTGCCAGCTTCCACTACTAGTGCAGCCTGTTCAATGACACCATAGTCATCACTAGCATTTGCCATCGTGGCAATATTGGCATTGATAAAAATTGTCTTCGAGTCTTGCATAAGAAGGTCCTAATACTTGTTTGCTATAAAGATTAGCTTAGTGCTGGCATACTAGCTACGAATGAGGATATTTTGTCTTATTTCACTTGTATATACAAGTATTGACCTAATCGATCAAACATGTGAATGTATATAGAAATTTGGATACTTAATTAAACACATGAATAAGAAAGCTAAATTTACTGTTATTAAGCAATATATTTGCGAAAAAATTGAAACGGCTGAATGGTCACAACACACAAAAGTGCCGTCTGAAAACGAGCTCGCAAGTCAATTTAGCGTTTCAAGAATGACAGCTAGAAGAGCACTACAAGAACTGACAGACCAAGGTTTATTAGTTAGAACACAAGGTGCTGGGACTTTTGTTGCTACTTTCAAGTCGCAATCATCACTGCTTGAGATAAGGAATATTGCCGATGAAATCGCAGAGAGGGGCCATCGATATAGTGCTAAACAGCTTAAACTAACAAGTGTTAGTGTTGATGAAGAAATGGCTATATTGTTAAATATTGACACATCCGATAACGCCTATTATTCAGAAATCCTTCATTTCGAAAATGATGAACCAATACAACTAGAGCAAAGGTTTGTTAATAGCAGATTAATTCCCGATTATTTAAAGCAAGACTATACGATTACAACTCCTCACGAATACCTAACCAGCCAGGCACCGTTGACAGAAGCTACACATGAAGTAGAAGCAGTGCTAGTTAATCAAGAAGTGAGCCACGCTCTCAATATTTGCCCAACAACGCCTTGTTTGCAGGTAAAAAGAAGAACTTGGTCAACTCTCGGTGTAGTTAGCGTGGCTATTTTAATAAGTCCTGGAGATAAATATCGCCTTGGTAGCCATTTAATATTTTAAGCAGTTTTATGGTTAGAAAATGTAGATAAGAAACCTCTTATAGACTAAATTAACAAGAGTTTTTCTACATTTTTTGTCGAGCTCACTTCAAATTTCAGGCATTTACGAAAAGCCACTAAGTCATTGATATTAAATAGGTGTCATATCAATGTCGTATAAATGACACCTTAATTTTGTTTATTTCGCCTTACTGCCAGCACATGATAGTTGCGAATCTGCGGCACACTTTAGGAGTATTAATTGTGCAACCATCATCACACTTACTTTCACCGGATAAAATCAAATACCTGCGTAAAGACAATGGTTGGTCTCAGGAGTTACTTGCAAAGGCATCTGGCCTAAGTCTTCGCACCATTCAGCGCGCAGAAAAAGATGGTAACTGTTCTGTTGAAACACAGCTAGCGTTAGCGGCTGCTTTTAATATTTTCCCTAAAGAATTAACCCAAGATTCAAATCAACCTGAAGTTAATTGGAAGAGGAAAAATATTATGTTTAACGTTATTGCACTCACCTTTGTTCTTGGAGCTGTCATCACTTTGTTTAGGCTTGCTGGGGACGTGGGCATGTTTGTAGATCTCTGGAGTATTATTTTTGTTGTGCTATTCATGTATGCAGCAACCGCCGTCGCAAACGGTGGACAAGGCCTAGTAAAATCAATCACCGGCTTACGCTACTTATTTGCCAATGAAATACACTATTCGCCAGCCAGCAATCACTTGGCAAAGATCTTAAATAACCAGATTAAATTTGTATATGGCGGCAGTGCCGTAGGAGCACTGATAGGATTGATTGCAATATTCTCTCATACCTCCCCTGGAGAAGAAGCTATATTTCCAGCGTATGCTGTCATGCTACTTGTTGTTTTGTATGCCGCTATTATTTCTGAATGTATATTGAGACCACTTTCTACGAAGTTAACAACACCTGAGGACTAATTCTATATGAAAAGCACCTTTGACATAATATGTCAAAGGTGCTAGTGTAGTTTTTCGTCGACAATGAAGTTTATGAACATCATTGTCGACGTGGTGAATTGGCATAAGGAGACTACATGGAATACATTCTTTACTTTGAAACTTGGATTATTCTCGCAATATTTTTTGCCTGTTTAGAAATATTTATTCCAGGTGGCATCCTTCTCAATTTAGCTATTGCATCTCTTATAGTAGCCTTAGGGGTTCACCAACAGGTGCTAGACACTTGGGCCATTACCTTAACAACTTGGTTTATCGCATCATCTATCCTTCTATTTGTCTTGTATTATTTCACCGATAAATTCTTCCCTGGTGATAAGAGTATCGAAAATGTCTACGAAGAATTAGACATCTACGGGAAAGAAGTTGAAGTCATTGAAGACATAGGCCCAGGAAACAATGCTGGTAGAGTTTCTTTTCAAGGAAGCTCTTGGGTAGCGCTAGGCGATGGTAGTCAGATCGCTAAAGGATCTAGAGCAACTATCGTTTGCAAAGAAAACATTTCTCTTATTGTTGAAGCGGTTAAATAGTTTTAACAACTAACGCAAAATCATAATAAATATGGAGGTTGCCTATGCTTGCAACACTTACCTTTGCTTTGCTCATTTTACTAGTAATAGTAGTAAAGCTCATTTTAGTTGTACCGATGAAAGAAGTATGTATCGTTGAACGGTTAGGAAAATTTAGGGCGGTTATGCAACCGGGTATGCACTTTCTAATCCCATTTATTGACCGTGTCGCTTATCGTCATGAAACACGAGAGCAGGTGTTGGATATTCCAGCACAAAGCTGTATTTCTCGTGACAATATTCAAATAGATGTCGATGGCCTTGTATATATTCAAGTAATGGATGGTGCAAAAGCTAGTTATGGTATTGAAGATTATCGCCGCGCTAGCATCAACTTAGCACAAACTACAATGCGCTCTGAGATAGGTAAACTAAGCCTTAGCCAAACATTCTCTGAACGTGAGGAACTCAACGAAACCATTGTCAGGGAAATTGATAAAGCATCAGATCCGTGGGGAATAAAAGTCTTAAGATATGAAGTTCGCAATATCACGCCATCTCCTAACGTTATTCACACATTAGAAAAACAGATGGAAGCAGAACGAGAAAAAAGAGCAGAAATAACACTCGCACAAGCAGAAAAGGAGTCAACAATTAACCTCTCTGAAGGTGAAAGACAAGAAGCTATCAATTTATCTGAAGGCGATAAACAAAAACGAATTAACGAAGCTGAAGGTAAAGCGAAAGAAATTGAAATCCTTGCCCATGCAACGGCTGAAGGAATGAACTTAGTAGCAAAAGCAGCTTCGAAAGCTGGAGGCGACAAAGCAATCAAAATGAGGTTACTTCAACAGTTCATTAACCAAACTGGCGTCATTTTGGACAAAGCAGATGTATCTGTAGTGCCTAGTGAATTAGCCAAATTAGAAGGTTTTTTTGAAGGACTAAACAGTGTTGCTTCATCAACAAGAGGTGCAAAATAATGGATTTAAATCAAGTTGATAAATTAGACCTTTTCGTTTTGGCGGTATGGGCAACAATTTTCTTGTATTTAGCGTACAAGTTCATTCAAGCAATTTGCCTGGTGCCAACTAAGTCAGCATACGTGGTGGAACGATTAGGCAAGTATCGCTGTACATTAGAAGCAGGCTTTCACGTGTTACTTCCATTTATCGATCGCGTAGCGTTTATTCAAGACTTAAAAGAAGAAACAATCGATGTACCACCACAAGAGTGTTTCTCGAAAGATGAAGTAAATGTTGAAGTGGACGGTGTTATCTATATTCAAGTTGTTGATGCACTTAAAGCTAGTTACGGCATAACAGATTACCGCTTTGCAGCTATGCAACTTGCTCAAACTACTACACGCTCAGTTATTGGTACTTTGGATTTGGACCGAACTTTTGAAGAAAGAGATTTAATAAGTGCAAAAGTAGTTGATGTATTAGATAAAGCAGGCGAAGCATGGGGCATTCGTGTGCACCGTTATGAAATCAAGAACATAACGCCGCCGCTAACCGTTAAAAATGCGATGGAAATGCAAGTTAACGCGGAACGAGAAAAACGAGCTATTCTAGCCAAAAGTTTGGGCGATAAAGCGAGTAGAATAAATCGCTCAGAAGGTCTAAAAACTGAAATGATTAATATCTCAGAAGGTGAAAAACAACGAAGAATCAACGCGGCAGAAGGTCGAGCAGCTGAAATACTAGCGATTGCCAAAGCAACCGGCGAGTCTATTGAAAAAGTAGCAGCGTCAATAGAACAACCGGGTGGTGAGCAAGCACTCAACCTGCAATTACAAGAGCAGTATTTACAGCAGATGTCGGGGTTAGGCAAAGAAGGAAGAAAGATTATTCTTCCTGAAAACTTGTTAGACTTTGAAAACTGGCTAAATAAAGTAAAAGTTACACCATAAAAAAGCCAATCATCCCCAATAAGGCGACTGAGCAGACAAACCAAACTCGGTCGCCCACTAGTAAATCACTATTTAAATTTACGTCTCGTATTTTAGTTACAATAAAATACAAAACGGTAGCCAAAAACGCTGCAAAAAAGTGAACAAATATGGTCTCTAACCTAAGTGACTCATCTAGTAAAATGAGCGTCTTGTTTGTCGTCACTACTATTAAATCCATCACAGTAAAGTGAACAAAAAGGATGACAAACAAAGCAACAGATTGCTGTGTTCTATTTAGCTTCATTAGTACCTCTTTGTAAGCCAGTCAATTAGATCATCATGTTCGAAAACATAGTTTAACTCGAATCTTACTCTTTCGCTCGAAATTATTCGGTTTGACGGCGTTATATCACTCTTCTCCACATTTATTGACTGATTATTGTAGGCTCTAGATGCAAACGTATAGAACTCTTCTTTAGTCAAATGGGTTTGACTAGCTACATTAAATACCTGTGATTCGGTTTCTTTTTCAACCAATAGACAAATGATTTTTGCTATATCTGTTTTATGGACTAAATTAACTGGCTCAGCAGGTTGTTTTAATACGCGCCCACTTGAAAAGAATCGACCAGGGTGTCGTTGCTCATCTATGAGGCCTGCCGCTCTAACAATCTTACTCTGTGCGGAGTAATTTAAAATACTCTGCTCTGCCTTGGTCAAGAGTGCCACTTTTTCATCAGAGGTATCAACAGTAGCATTCTCAGTAACTGTCCCTTTTAGGCCTTCATAAACAGCAGTGGTGCTCACTAAAACGATGCTATTAACACCAAACTTTTTTGAAAATTCTACAATTTGGGAAATGTTGTCTGGATAATCACGTTTCCCGGATCTAAATTGAGGAGTGATCATGACTAACAATACGTCGCATTGAAACAATTGTGAAAAATCGTTTTCATTGTTGCTCACTGGAAGTGTAAAAATTTGTGGGATAACGCCAGCATCAACGATTTTTTTAATTTTATCTTCTGAAGTAGTTGATGCTAAAACACGGTGACCTCGCTCGAGCAACAACTGTGCAACACGTTCGCCCAACCAGCCATAACCAATGATTGATACGTTCATTATTTACTACCTAGCTTATCCCTATACTCTTTAAGTAACGTAGTGACAGGCTTAGAAACATCATTTTCAACAGCAACTGATAAGTTATATTGAACAATTTTCCAGCCATTTTCCGTACGTTTTAGCAGACCACTGCCTTTACATAATCCGTAATATTCGTTGTCCAACAATTCGTCGAAAAAAACGATGTCTGTATGTCCCTCAATGCTATTGATATTCCTATTGATGACTTCATATGTCCAACCTTTTCCTTTAGCAAAATACGGCGCAACAAATGCTTCAAATTCTTGTCGAGACCAGCGTTCATTTGGGTCTGTTCCTAAAAATACTGCATTGGGTGCCATCTGTTTGAAGTATTCATCAAAATTTGCTTCGCTCGCTGCTAGATGAAACTTATCTAAGACCTTTCCTGCATCTACTGTTGCATTAGCAGTGAAAGAAAGAATAAGAAAGCTCAGAATATAGTAGTACTTCATAGAAAATTTAGTCCTTATTTTGGCAAGGTAATATCACATATTTACCCGTGAAACTTGCAGAGACAATATCGCCACACATAATATCAACATTAACCATTAGGCGTACTCTTTTTCCTTCATTCAACTCAGAAAAATCAGTCATTTCTTCTTGTTTACCTATTTTAACGACGCCATGAGCAAAACCACTTACAGGCTTAAAATACTTTGTCCTCCCATCTGCTAAGACAATATCGCCATTTGCTTTGCCAGCCTTCATGGAGAAGTAACACCAGCCCCAACCTGTTAACGTAGCTAACGTAGAAATACTACCTGCAAACATCGTATTGTGGAGATTCTTATTTTGAGGTACTCCGCAAAAGGTAATTAAAAAGTCTTGATGATATGCAGCCACCTCAATTGCCATGAACTTGCTTAGTGGAATCGTACTATGCCAAGTTTCCGTTAACGCTTTGGCTTCATCTGAAAGTTTGCATTCAAGAAGTTTGAACATTTGGTAATGCTGAATTTCACCATATAGCAAATGAGTTTTACATTCTAATTGATAAGATAGTTTTTTATAAAATTGAACTGCACCATCGCGGGCTTGTAAGACAATTTTGAGACAACCTCGCTCCAATGCAACCGCTTCCATTGTATCCATCAATAGCCGACCAACGCCCATTCCTTGCGCCTTTTCACATACAGCAACATAGCGAACAATGCCTAGCTTTTGGTCTTCAAAGTGCAATCTAGCAACGCCTATCACCTCACCATTTTCATTGATAACCATTCGGTGGCAGGATTCGGTTTCTTTGTCATCCTGTTCACTACCTAACTGCTTTCGCCAAGGTTTCCTAAGCATTTCCCATCGAAAATTATAATATTTTTCAAAATCTTGTGGCTCTTTTGGTGTTAAAACACGCATCTTGTTCTACGCTTAATAGTGAATACAAAAAAACATATTGTAAATGAAGTTATTAAAGAATCTAGAGCTCGGCTCTTTACTATACCTAAGCAATAACAAAGAAACGATTTGTGTATCAGAAAATGAACACTATCGTTGGCTAAGTATCAATGATGTTTGCCAAAGTATCATGCTTAAACGATGTCCATATAAATTAGTACTACCTCATCAATATGCGATGATGATGCCCTTGTTATTTTATAAACCAAGAAACATCTGTGAAGTTGGTTTAGGTGCTGGTACGTTTGCTAGATTTGTTAACAAGTTTCTCCCCACTTCCTCTTTTACCTCAATAGAAACAGATCTGAGGGTAATCGAAAGCTTTAAGCAATATTTTCCCAGTCATTTAGGAAACCACAAAGTAGTTAATGAGCTTTTTGATGCGGAAAACAAATCAATGACTAATGCGGGAATAGATTGGTGGCTATACGACTTATATAGCTCAACTGAAAATAATAAAGCGTGTATTGATAACTTGAGCAGTTTTTTAAATCACGCTTCAAACCGATCCTTAATCAGCGTAAATATTACAAGCGCTTGCGAAAACACTATAAATCACTTTTTGACCTTATTTAAAGGTTATCTCAAACATTATTCAGTGTTCTATTTTGAAATACCACAGTATTCGAATGTCATTGTGGTAGCGCTTCCAAGGAGCGACGCGAGGTCGTTAGAAAGTGCGCTTCCAAAAAGCTATCAAAATAGATGGCACCGCCTGTGGCAAACAGGTATCCAGTTAACCTAAAAACGAAGGCAAACTATAAGTTCAAAGAGATTGTCACAGGTCCATCATTAATTAGCGACACTTTCATATCAGCACCAAAGATACCTGTAGGTACTTTAAACCCCTTTTCTCTGAGCTTCTCACAAAAGTCCTGATACATTGCATTGCTGAAATCTGGTGCTGCTGCATTTGAGAAGCTAGGCCTTAACCCCCTCGACGTATTTGCAGCAAGTGTGAATTGAGAGACAACTAGGATATCTCCATTTACCTGCCCTACATTAAGGTTCATTTTGCCATTCTCGTCTTCGAAAATACGGTATTTACTTATTTTTTCCGCCATTCTATCGACTTTTTCTTGGTTATCTTCAGGTTCAATGGCTAGTAGGACTAACAATCCTTTACCTATTTCCCCAACAATTTGATTATCAACCTGAACGCTTGCTTGAGAAACCCTTTGTAGTAATGCAATCACTATAATCTCTTATTATTTAATGTCATTCTGCAGAAATTCTGCCATAAGGTCTGTTGCTTTACAAAAGGCATCTATCGTTTGACTTTCAAAACCTCCGTGGCCTGCTTTTGGCAAAATTTGTAGAGTGGCATTTTCCCAAATATCGGCTAAATGATGAGCAACACTGACCCGACATACCATGTCGTATCTTCCATGAAGGATTATTGCTGGTATGTGGCTAATTCTATTAATATTATCGATGATATAGCGGTCGGGAAGAAAGCAATTGTTTGACAAGTAGTGAGTAGTAATGAGCGCCATGCACCAGGCCTGGTGGCTATCTTCAATGTAGCTAGAGCCAATATGTGTATGCTCTAAACTAGATATTCTTAGCTCCCATAAGTACCAAGCTTTACTAGCAGAAATTGCCGCGACTTCATTCGCGGATTGCAGCAGTTCAGTATAGGCTATGAGTGGACTGCTAGATGAACTGTCCGATATTGGTTTCAAAAAGTCTTGATAGGCGTCAGGAAAAAAGTGAGCGGCACCGTCACTTTCATAAAGCCAATTATTTTCCGCAATAGATCCTAAGAATACCCCTCGTAGAATGAATCCTGTGACGCGATCTGAGTATTGAATGCCGTAGGTTAAAGCTAGTGTTGTGCCCCATGAACCTCCGCAGACCAACCATTTATCGTAACCAAAATGCTCTCTAATAAGCTCAATATCTTTGACTAGCTCGGCAGTTGTATTGTCTTGTATTGAAGGTGAAGGTCTTGAGCGTCCAGAACCACGTTGATCAAATAAAATAATGTGATACTTTTCGGGGTCAAAGTACCTACGGTGATTACTCGAGCATCCGCCACCTGGTCCGCCATGTAAATAAACAACAGGGATTCCATTTACATTACCACTATGTTCCACATAAATTTGATGATCATTTTCTACAGGCAACCAAAAGTGTTCATTTTCGGCTATCTTTGGATATAGTGTTCTGCTCATTAAAGCTCCCATTTATTAAGGTTTGTACTGCCCCTCTTCAACTTGTTGCTCTGTGCGTGCACCATGTTCGAAAAATTCTTCTAACGTGACAGTAAACATCGCCCCTACAAATACGACCAGCCACGATAAATATACCCACAAAAACAGTAGCGGAATAGCTGCCAATGCTCCATATATATCTTGATACGATGGCAACTGAGTCACGTAAATAGCAAATGCCTTTTTAGCTAACTCAAACAAAATGGCAGCTAATGTCGCGCCAGCAATTGCATATTTGAACCTTACTTCTTTGTTGGGCACCACCATATACAAAATTAAAAAGGCAGCCGTAGCACTAAGTATAGGCAAAGCTCTAACAAAAATGTTCACACCATCCGCTAGATTGTAATTTTGAGCAGCAACTAAGGAAACTAAATAAGACGTAGCTGCAATGCTACTGCCTACTAAAACAGGCCCAAGTGTAAGTATCATCCAATACATCGAAAATGCTGTCACCAGTCTCCTCTTGCGAGTTACACGCCAGAGCTTGTTTAGGCTTTGGTCTATCGAAGAAATAAGTAATAGCGCAAATAAGAACAAAAAACTTATTGCCACCGCTGACATCTTGGAAGCGTTACTAACAAAACCACCAATGTAATTTTGAACAACATCGCCTGCTGCTGGCACGAAGTTCTGATACACAAATGACTCTATATCTGTTTTTATTTCAGAGAAGATAGGAAAAGCGGTCATCACGGAGAACGTTACAACCAACAGAGGAACTAGAGACATCAAAGTCACATAAGACAAATACCCTGCCGACACATGAATTTGCTCCTGTCTAAGTCGCTTCAAATATAATGTTACAAACTGAAAAAACATTGCTGTTATTTTCATGAGATGCTTTCTGTGTAAAAAGGAAAAATCCATATACTTACTTTTTGCTAACGCTTACAATGTATTATGCTAACCTCATAATAGCAGTTCTTTTTAGGAGTTTATATGTCTGGACAAGGTTCTGGTGGTAACGTACTTGCCGCTATTTGTAGTTTTTTTATTCCTGGCTTAGGCCAGTTGGTACAAGGTCGACTTTTAGCAGCTATACTGTTTTTTGTTGGTATGGCAGTAAGTTGGGCACTTGTGTGGATTTTAGTTGGTTGGATTTTAGTACCAATCGTCTACCTATGGGCCATCATTGATGCTGCAAGGTATAAAAGTTCAGGGTGATAAAATGAAAACGTTAAGGATAGCCTTTTTAACTAGTTTGTTTACGCTTATTGGTTGTGATTCTACTTATTATGCAACCATGGAAAAGTTTGGCCAGCATAAACGAGATATACTGGTTAACCGAGTAGAAAATACAACAGAATCTCAAGAAGAAGCAAAACAACAATTTGCTAGTGCGTTAGAGCAATTTTCGTCTCTGATTCAGTTTGATGGTGGTGATTTGCAAGATCAGTATGAAGCTAGTCAGCAGCACTATGATGATAGCTTAGCTGCGGCGAACGAAGTCAGTGCAAATATAGACTCCATCGAAAATGTTGCTGAAGATTTGTTTGATGAATGGCAAGAAGAGATTGAACAATATTCTAGCCAGTCGTTTAAGCGTCAAAGTCAGCAAAAAATGCGTGAAACGCGCCGTAACTATGAAGCAGTTGTAAAGAAGATGCGACGAGCTGAAGCAAAGATGGAACCTGTGTTAGTTGCTTTTAAAGATAATGTACTCTTTCTAAAGCATAACCTTAATGCTCAAGCGATTGGTTCACTAAAAAGTGAATATCAAGTGATAAAGAGGGATATTGAGGCACTTATAAAAGAAGTAAATGCTTCGATTGATAACTCTAGAGAGTTCATTGACGCTTTAAAAGCAGATATGAACTAAATTAATCTAATAAAGACTCAGGTGTTCCCATAAAGAAATCTGAGTCTTCCTCATGATTATTAATTAAAGCTAAGAGTTCTGACAACTGCTTTATTTGCGATGGTCCAGCAGTACCTTGTTCAAATAAACGACTCAAATTTTGCAACTGTTTTAACTGTTCCGGCGACATTTCTCAATTCCTTTTGTTTACAAAGGGCTACTACTACGAGTTATACCACTGCGCGACGAATAGCATGTATATTGGTGTTTTGCTTCACAGATGTGCGACCATCGTTAATAAACTCATTATACAAACGAATCAGTTCTTGCTTTTCAACAGTTGACGCATTGTTATCAACTGCCTTTTCAAACAACTTATTCATTCTGCTTAATCGTTTTTGTTCCATACTGTTTTGTTAACCTCAATTGGCGTTAACTGAATCCTTTTCATTCGGTAATTATTGATACACGAAATTGCGCTTCAGGCTTGTATGGTAAAGATTAGCAGCAAACAAAGTATTAACCAGTGAGTTACTCCAGTACAAATGTAAATAAAAACCACAGAAAACGCTTACAAATCAACAAAAACCATTAAAAAACAGCAAGATAAAGCCTGGCAAACTGGTCAAACTCTAAAATATCTGACAGGGGTTTGAGACATGTCTTACACGCTCTTTTACAATGTCTTACTTAAGGGGAGTTATTATGTAGCTTTTGACCAACAATAATGGATTTCTTCATTCGGTATGAGAATCTCAGTTAACAGCTTTACTATCGAGAGCATAACCCCATAGAAAGGCAGAGGTTATATATAAGTTTAAGTTGTCATTCGCTTCCCTTAGTAGCTTCAGATTTATAAAGTGACCTAATAACTAACCTTAAAACCATCCACCATCCATATACACAAGATGTAGACGCAGAGCTTCGATCATCCAACAAGCCATGTGCAACTTCATTGCGTAAATTAGGGCCAACCGAATCTGTAAACACGGCTTTTAATTCGAACAACAAATCTTCGCCCAGTATCTCTTCAGCACGCTCATGATTAAGTAGCGTAGTTAATCCATTTTCATTCTCGATGCCACTTCGATCGATATTTGATGTATGCACCCCTTTATTTTTTAAGGTTGTTCTAACTAGATGCTCAACCTGAGGTGTAAGCAAATGAATACTATTGCCAAAGTCATGTTCAAATCCCCCCCATAGAGCGCTAGCCATTAGATATTCTCTGCCTTCAGGGACGATTGGCGACTGATAACATATTTGCTTTAAGTATTCTTTTGTTACTCTGAATTCCGACAATATTTGGTTTAGAGCGGGGACAATCAGCCCTTCGACTGTTAACTGTATATCTAATTGAAAGTTTTGAATGGTTTTGTTGCTTATTGTCAGCTCACTTTCTTCACCTTCACCATCTAAACTCAATGCTGGTGTTTTTGCTATGACTCGACCGTCACTAGCCATATGGGTACCACCAAACAAATTACTCAAGGGGAATTGTTGAATCTGCTCTATTGTGCTATTGCGCAACTCCTGATATTTTGGTGTCGAAAAGCCTGTGAAACATAATAACGAATGTTCTAGACTTTCTTTATCTCCAACGTGTTTTCGAGCGCTATCAATCATTTCTGAAATATCAATTCCAGGAGTTTTAACTAAGCCCATTTCACTTAATGAGCCAGAGCCCGCCTCTGTAATTTTTTCTCTTATGGAAGCTAGTTTTACTGTTACGCCAAGTTCATCTCTTTTCGCAACGGGGATTTTCCTATATGCCTGTAGAGCATTTTCATAGAATGAATTAGCGACCATTTGACTTGGAGTATTGCCGTCGCATCTAGCGTCACCTTCTTGTTCAAAACAATCAGCCGATAATACTAAACAATCAAGCCAATTGCCTTCGCTCCCTTGTGCTTTAAACATACGCTCTGCCAACGATAAGTATTCACGAGCTACTCTGTAACTTCCTGAAGTGTGGCAATGCGTCGCATATTCAAATAATGACTCAGCAATAGATCCATGTTGATCTACACATAAACGGTTGCCCTCAATAAGGTCTGCGATCCATAGACGCATAAATGGGCTGTCAGCAAATTCTTTTTCAAAAGCACTCTGTAATGTTGTTTCTACTAAACCAATGGAATCTATATCCCTAATCTGCAGAGCTAACCTAATACACCTTTTCCAGCAATCACCTATATCTACGTGCCAGGTTTTCGGTTCGATTGGAAGCATGAGATAACTTTGAATCGCAACTCTAACAAAATCTACTTTTTTAGGGTTGACGCATACCCAGAGCAAATCAGCAAAACGCCCCTTTACCAATGGTTCTTCAACACCTGAATATACGTTTGCAATAAACTCTAATTGATCACTTGTAAAGTCGTCAGCAATTGCTGAACGCTTACCTTCCAATTGAATGAAAGGTTGAAAGGGCTCATTAGCACTGTTTGGCCTTAGCATCATAGAGCAAATTGCTGAAGCAAGATCTAGTGCGTTGGCTAACGCTTCGTTTTGGGCCTCACGTTCCAATCGACCATGCTCTCTATAACTGGAGCATATAGAATAATAACCATGCTCAAACGGAGGCTTAATAATTTCATTACTTTTAGCAACAAATTCTTCGGCTGAACATAAAATAGGGACTTCCATTTACGCTTTCCTTATTCAGATAAAAATTGCTTTAGACCGTAATCTAGCACCAACAAACTGGTGCTGCAACAAATGCCATTTATTTATTTTTATCATTAAAATCAATTATTAATAAGTTTTTTCATCCTTCATTGATCAAAAATGACTTTTGGAAAAGTTAATTACATGAACAGGAGAATACAAAGCATCAAAAAAATATAGACAAATGTTCAGAAGAAAACGCGGGAATAAAGTTCAGATTTCAAGTCGATTGACACAGACACAAAATCATAAGCTTGTAGCAATACTAGGGAGTAGCCTATAATTTATCGCTAATTATTAGAGTGTTGAGTGACAATGCAAGGAGGATAGATTTGTTAAGCGTTAATGATCTCAAAGGGTTACTTGAAGTTAATCGTATAGTTACAGTGCCCTTTATAGTGGCAGCTTATTTTCAAGAATTTGGTTTTTCGCACTTACCTCATGGGATAACATCAGGTTCACTTTTTTTTACAGTTATTGCGTTTATGGTTTTGGTGGTTGTTGTTTTTCTTATATCTTGGGTTTTATTCGACTTACTCAACTACCTTGATTTTGAGCTAGGACGATTCCAAGGGGCATTATGGTCTCTTGCTACAGTAACTCTATTGAGCTTTGCTGTTTTGGGCTTTTTTATACCGCCGGAACGTTTAAATATCAATCTATCTTGGTTTGTAGCCTCGGGCGCATGTAGCCTGTACCTGCTAGATGTCAAACGTAAAACAGATGCTACTATGGCACGTTCAAGCACTTAACAAATTGCTTAACTTTGTTCCAAATACGAGCAATGTGACCTCTACTAGACTACCTACGCAAAGGTAGTTAAAAAACTAAACGCTAGGTCACCTAAATTAACACGGAGAGTTACGATGAAATTAACAGCACTATTAATTGAAAATTTTAAAGGGATCAATGATGAAGTTAAGATCCTCATTGACAATATAGTGGTATTAATTGGCCCTAACAATAGCTGCAAATCGACTGTATTGGATGCCTATGAAGCATACGTATCATTGGGCAGCCCATTAACGATAGATCACTTTCACGAAAGGGATGACAGTAAACCTATATGCATTACTGGTGTATTCACTGATATTTCTCAAGATGATATTGATGCTTTGGGCCAAGAATGGTTTTTAGCAGCTGACCCTCAATTTGGAGATTGTGCAAAATTTCAAATAAGGTGGGACAAAGCTGATAATAAAGGCACTAAATATAGTTTTAGTAATCAATCTACTGAATGGAAAAAAGGTGGAGCTGGAGGATGGAATACAATTCTTCAGAGTCGCTTACCTATTCCAATAAGAGTAAACCCTAACGATGGCTATGATGCATTGGAAAAAGTAGTAAAAGAGTTAGCTTCTAAAAATGCAGCTAAAAAATTGAAAGACGACAAAAGCAAAGTTGCCAGCATTGCAGCTGAAATAGAAAAGCTAGCAAAAGAGGTAGAAGCTGAACTTTCGGGAGATATAAATCAACTGAATAGAAAAATAGAATCTGAGATTAATAAACTATTTAAAGGTGTAAAAGTTGGCTTTGAAACTGGTGTAGGTAAATTTAAAGCTGAAGATGCAATCAAAGATGGAAGCAAATTCTATATTAAGTCCAATGGACACTCCGCTGCTTTAGCTCATCAAGGAACTGGCGTGCAAAGAGCTTTTCTATGGTCAGCAATAAATGCATTATGTAGTGAAGGTAAATACAAAAAAGGTACTAAGTTAATAAATAACAATGCACCAAAAGTTTTACTTTTAGATGAACCCGAAATTAATCTTCACCCATCCATCATTAAAGCAGCAAGAAAGGCTATTTATGCGCTAGCTGAAGTAGAAGGCTGGCAGGTTATATGTACCACTCATTCACCAATATTTATAGACCTGACTCAAGACCATACAACTCTAATCAAGGTCTCGAATACAGCAGCGGGAATTTATTATTTCCAAACTGACAGAGCACACTTTAGTCCTGAAGAAAAAAACAATTTAAAAATGTTGAATCGTTGCTGTCCAACAGTTAACGAGTTTTTCTTTTACGAAAACTCTATTTTAGTAGAGGGTGATACTGAATATTTGGCCTATCAACATATTGTCGAAGACAGTCAATTTGAAGGTTCTTATTGTGTTATTAATTGTCGTGGGAAAGCCAATATTCCTACATTTATTAAAATATTCAATCAATTTCACGCGTCAGCAATCGCCATACATGATCTTGATACTAGGTTGAGAACTGATGGTGCTAAAAATGCGATGTGGGCAATCAATGTTAGCATTAGAAATGCTGCTGACAATACTAACGGAAGGGTTAAAACTGTAGTACATAAGCCTGACTTTGAGGGTTTTTACTTAAACGAGTCCCCTGTCAAAGATAAACCTTTCAATTTATTTAAACACATAACCTCTCCTGATTTTAGCACGGCGGATAAATATAAGAGTTTACGCGAGTCATTGTTATCTATTGACGACGGAACACATGAAGGCTTATATACAACTGAAGCGGAACTAGATGCGATGGCGTAAAGGTCATTTAAACAGGAAATAAGAAACTATACAGCAAGGAGTCTTCATAGCTTTGGAAACACATTTTGTTTTTACTTCATTCAAAGGATTAATTGAATCTGCTGAATATCTTTTAGAGCATACAGAAGACAACGATGCTCATTTCAATTCTAATAAATACTCATTTATCTTGGTTGCCGCTGCCTCACTAGAGAGCTTGCTAAACGAAGGGATTATTTCTTGGGCATTTCACCTTTTCCCTAAAGGTGATCACAAGCGACATGCTACAGCCTTTCTTTCTATGAATTTAGGTAAGAAGCTTGATGCTTTAGGCTTTCTTCTTTCCTCAGGGAAGTTTATTACGGACAATGAAAGTGAAATTTATCAAACTTTCGTGAGTTTAATAAAACTTCGCAACGAAGTCGCTCATAGTAAAGACTTCTATAAAGAAGCTGAAATAGAGCTCAGCAAAATTAATGAAGATGGTGGCAGGGATTTTACTCTACCATACGATCTTACTAAATTAGTAAATAATCACCCTCTAAGCATCAAGCAAGACAAATGTCTATTTATTATAGATTCGTTGAAGCATTTGGAAGCAGTATTGAACAATGACATTGAACATAGTAAAACTGATTTATTTAAACCTTTGTGACTAGTTAACGAATAAGAAACTAGTAACTATAGAGCTTCATAAAATGACTCCTGATTTTTCTAAAAAGATAATGGAATAAGTTATTTATGACCCATTAAACATGAAAAGATCTTTACATTTTCTATTAATTAGCAGCTCTTAAATACATCAAAGACAATTTCTTACGATTGCAAATTAACTTCCACCCAAACTAAGAAAAGAAACGACTTTGTTAGAATTAATTTTTATTTGGATTCAAAAACATGCCTCGATCATAATCGCCTTATCAGCTCTTTGCCTGACTATTTGGCAAGGACGATTGACAAGGCGGCACAACATGCTTAGTGTAAAACCAATAATTGACTCTTGGTTCTTTTATTCGGAAAACGAACTCCACTTCTGGATAAAAAATAAAGGATTAGGTACAGCGATAATTACTGATTTTGAGATGGCTCTGAATAACAACAAGCTTACTCATGAAAACTTAAAGGCAGAACTTGAAAAGCTGCCATTAAATATCACCTACAAAGCAGTTATTGGAGAGTTGAACGCACATGGCAATACATCTCTAGCCAAAGACGAAAAAGTTGACCTCATTAAAATTCAATTTGAGAATATTTCTAGCGGCGAAGATATTTCAGAATATTTAGAAAAAGTGTTCATTCTTAATATTAAATATACTTGTATGTATGGTAAAACTTTTACTTTCTCCATAGGTAGATAGCAACTTTTTCATAAACTGAAAATAAGCACTATTATGAACAAATTTAGCCTTTACAGTGCTTATTTCCATTATCATGTTAATGAGTCCAACAGCTGAATAACTCCAAGAACTTTCCATACACTCTTACAAAGAACTAGTCTTTAATACATGAAGTATCTCGCCGGAGTTGAATGCTCTGGCTATGTCAAAACAGTTTATTTGTTCTCTTCTATTCTTATCATAGTAAGACTTATCAGGGTCACCACCTTTCTCTATCATACGTTCAAACAGCACCCTATCGTTATTTTCCACCACAAGCATCAATGGTGTGTAACCATCTATAGGTGCAGTAAACTCAATATTGGGATCAGCACCATGTTCAAGAAGAAGAAGAGCTATATTTCTTAATTCATCGATATCGTAACGAGTGCCCCAATTTTGAGTGTATAAATCGAATAGTAAGTCTTGAATTTTTCGATTAATTGGATCAATCATTTGATTATTTAAGTTACGCCTAACTTGCTCGTTTGTAGCTCCAAACAATCCCGCACAATGCCGCTTTAACGATTCGATACTTGCTTCGCTATTTTGTTGTTTTAGGGTTTCTCGCTTGCAAAATTCAGGATCAATTTCTTGCATTAGTAACTTTATACAAACGTTTAAAGCAGTTTGCCCGTCGGTTTCTCCACGGGCGTCAACTTCAGCGCCATTTTCTAATAAATATTTAACAACACTTAATTTTCCAGTCTTAACAGCACATATGAGGGGAAGTAGCTTTAGTTTTAATGTTGTTTGGTTTATTACTTTAGCACTATGATGTTGCCTTAATACCAACTCTAACAATTCGTCATTCATTTGAGGCTGTGGAAATGCAGTTTTATCATGACTAGTCAACGCGAAAAGTAGAGTGCTTTCTCCATCATTAGATAACTTGTTTATGTCAGCGCCAGCTTGCAATAATGAAGAAACCTCATGTGTTTTATTGAACATCGCAAAGAATGCCAATTGAGGAATTTTTTTCGTTCGTCCATTACTAGCCTTTATCGAGATGTTCTCATCAACTCTATTTAAATTTGGCTTTCTATTTTCCTCGTTGATTGACGCAGATAGAAAGCCGAATTTAGGATTAGTGACGGCATTTTTATTTGTATATAGACAAGCGTCTGGAAACAGCTCTACAAACCTTTGTTTCAAACAAACAACTTCATATTCATCAAGAATATCTTTAGCACTGAACCTCGTGTCGTTCTTGCTTGCAAGCATATTCGGTAAACTAATATCAAGCAAGACGGCCATGCTTTTTAACGTTTTCAAAAAGCTCTGATCACCAGTCTTCCCCTGAACCGCCGCTACAGACAATGCCTCGACAATAAAACTATTTTGATCAGCACCTGCTTTATATAGTATTTCTGGATAGGCCTTTTTGTATAGGGCATTCGCCTTTTTAAATTCTCCAATACTAATGAGGTGGCGGCCTTTAGCCCAATAAAACCAAAAGTTAAACTCACCATTGTGATTGCTTGAATTCTTGAGCTCCTCAATTACTGCAATAGCCTTCTTTATTTCGATATAGTCCTTTTCGGATTTATTTTTTTTATGAACTTGGTCAAGTACTGCCCATACAGGCTCTAGGAAAAATCGATTCCGATAACATATTTTCTTTCTCCAAGCATTGGCGTCATCAAAGAGGTTATTTGAATCACTAGGGGAATAAAAACGATACTCAGCTACCTCTACTAACCTTTTACCAAAATCTTTTCTTTTTAAAGCATCTATTGCTCTTGCCGTTAACGCTAATGTTCGGATTTTTTGCCAATCCGATAGAGTACCCAGCTTTGTAGAATTAAAGAATGAAACAACAGAGCTTTTAAAGGCAAGCTCTTCCCCTCTTCTCCAATTGTGCAGTTTATCTTTTTCTTCCTTCGCGTGAGATTTTAGGAATTCGTCAAACCAATTGTACTCGGAATTTAACCATTCCAATAAAACATCAAACGAGGATCTACTTTCATCAAGTAAAGCATAAGGTTGAGGGCCTCCTATCTTAACGTGAATATGACGTACAAAGTCGGCAAGCCAATCACCAAAGAAATTATTTATTAAAGAAAGTGACGCTCTACGCCTATCTAACCCATCAAGAGGTACATTACCCACATAATTTAGATAGCCTCTTATCATGCTCTTGAAGAATGCAATTTGTATATCAAAATTTTCTTGTCCGATATGCTTCTTTAGAGGCTTCTCAAAAATCTCTAAAATCCATAGGTCTATTTGACGATAGTTTGTGTCAATTCGTCTACATGCATCATCAAGCGTCTTATCTCTATTCTTTGTATCAAAAATTGACGCTACAAACCTGAATATTTCGGGCACAGTAACAAACGGGGAAGAAAGCTTAGTATTGTCCATAATTTACAACTCCATGATCAATTCTTGTGATGTCTCGTTTGAAATTCATCACTGCTCGCCTATCACTTGGCGAGTTAGGGACTGTGAATGTTAGACCAATGGGCGACTTAATGCGACCATGTTTTTTACCAAACTTAAATTTCCAATCTCTTTTGACCAACTTTCTAACAATTAGATTAATGTCTTTATTGCTGCTATATCTTTTCATAAAAATATGGGCGACTAACTTGTCGCCCACCTCCTATTCTATTTCCGTTTTGAAACTATGCTTTGAGCTCTCGCAGTAAAACTATTAGACGAGACTTTTCCATTGTTTTGTTTAGCTTCGGCAGAGTGAATGCGTGCAACATCAGATGGCGTAATTGGTTTAGCTGTTTTTTGCTTAGACATAATTTGCTCCTTTTGCTTTGTATCTAACTACTCCTGTATGGAGTGGTGGAGATATTAAAAGGACAAAAAAAGTATGTAAGCTAGGTGGGTGGCGGAAAAATTTGATTTTTGAAAAATTGATATAAACTTAGCCAAGTTTTCGCAAGAATGTATGACCTGGTTGTAGCTTGTTGTTGATTATATTTTAGGGTTGAGTCCAGTTAAAAAAGCATTGGTCAGTAACAGCTAGAGCCCAACATTGTTGGGCTCTATGTTCAAAAAAATATAGCTAGTCTGTTGCAAAAATAAGTTACAGTGACAAAACTAATTAACTTTCAACTTAACGATTGATGTATTCACTTCAGACTGATTTAGATAAAGTATGTCGCCTTTATAAGGGATCATTCTCGTGAATAAAGCACGAGTCTTAGTCTTCGCTAAAAGCTCACCAGTCTGAAGGTCAAATATATGAGTTTGCTCGCCAACGTTATGTCGATGAGCAAGAACACCATGGTAGTCAATAAGTAGTCTATTCATCGTTTGCTTAGCTACTTTTTCTCGTTTTTCGTTAAGAATGTTGCCAGTTAGGTTATCAACATAAAGACACCCTTGTTTGCTTTGAAAGGCTCTTTCACCTTGTCCGGCTAATCTTTCAAATAGACCATTACTGCTGTTGTATTTATGGATCCCATCACCTTCAGCAATCATACATTTGCCTGTAGAAACAAGCTCTACAGTTTTGATGTTACTAACTTGAAGAAGACTTTTATTTTCTAGTTTGTAGATACCAGATGCTCCTGCCAAAAAGATATCACCTTCAAAGAAAGCGACATGTCTTAAGTTGATAGTTGTATCGAAATAGACTGAATTTATGATTTTACCGTTTACTAACTGTTCTACTACGTATCCTGTATTGGTTACCCCTAGAATACTTAGTCTATTATCTGTATAAGTAAAGTCTCTTATCGCGTTTTCTAAGCTATAGCTAAATTTGCCTGATAAGCTACGAATCACTTCTTTGGAGGTATTTCCCAACGAAAAATAGAGGTCACCTTCTAAAACTAAAGGATCGTCTATTTTAGTAGCTTGTGGTGCTAAGATTGTCTCAGGATAAACCTCTTGGGAAATTATGTCTTCTTCCAATGGCAACCTAAGTATTTCATTGTTATTACTTACGAAGAACAGCGCGTTGTTTGAAACTCCTATTGAGTATGGCTTTGCTCGATAGTCATAAATCTTTCTTCGTTTATCACCCTCAAAATAGACTAATGACATATGATCCGCACTATCCTCTCTCAAGGAGAACATGCCGCTGTCATGAGACTTTATAAATGCATCTATGAAATGAGTACCATCAAGCGATTCGAAATTTGTTGAAGTTACCTTCTCTAGCCTTTTGCTCTTTAAATCATACAAAAAAGGTTGAATTGGATCATTTGGGTCAACGTTAAAAGTAATAAAAAAACGGTCACTATCGAGCCAATCGATAGAAGCAAATGCATTTTGTCTATTACACGGAATTTCGTCTATCAGTTGTTCAACGGGTTGCTTAAACACTTTGATAATGCACTTTCCGTTTTCAACAACGTGCATTGCCGTTTTACCACTTTCGTGTATTTCTATGCCTCGATAAGCGCCAGCATAATCTGCTTCTAGTAATACTTGATTTTGTCTGTTTACGACTTTGTATAATTTGGAAGATTTCTTATTTCGAGTAGTCACATAGAAGACACCATCATACAAGGCATAATCAAGAATATAGTCCTTTGATTCAAAAACAGTTTGAGTTGATACTGCGGGTAAGGATTTGCTATTTGATTCTTCGTTCGAATATATGACTAGTACTAAAAGAAGAGTTATAAAGATACATAGGCAGCCAACTAACCAAAGCGGTTTGATTTTGCTGTTCTTGTCCACATGCTCGGGCAATGCATCAACTTTTGAATAACTGACTTGGTATCCTTTGCCACGTATATTTTTAAACGCATTTTTATCTTCAAATTTCAGCCGTAAGCCACTGACTAGCTTACGAAGAGAGTTACTTGTAACTACACGTTCACCCCAAATTTGTTCTTCAAGAGTATTGAAAGCGACAAATCCATCTTCTGATGAGAAGAATAGCTTAAGTGCTTCCTGCTCTTGATGACTCAGTTCAATTGTTCGTTCATCTTTAGTTGCTGACTCAAAATCTACCGATAGTAGAAATCCATTTATTTTGTACATCTCAGCTTAGTGTATTCTCATTTTTTGGCGCATGTTAAATGTCTTGAAACAAATTTTCAAGGAAAACATCTGAATCCATAACCGATTAATATATATACACTTTCACACTAATTCACACTATCTCCACCTTCTTCACTAACAATTTTTTAACGAAACCCATCATAGTACAAGCAGAAATCATCACCTAGGTTTCCCCATGTATCGAACGGAAACTTGAAAGCAAATTAAGAAGAATATTTGGAAGTTTAAAATGAAAAAGAGTGGATTAATTACTAGTGCTGTAGTTCTGGCAACGATGAGTGGTTGTGCATCTGTAAACAATGCGTCAACAGAAAAGCAAAAGAGCATAGAGTTGTATCGCGTTTTTGACATCAAAACCAGCGCAGATAGATACGCGGTTCGTGAAGCAGCAAGTGATGGCCTAGGTGCAAATGTTCAATCTGCAAATGAAAAGAACCCAATTGTAATGGGAGAAAAACCTAAAAAACCTGGTCGTTTTAAGCCTTCAACTGTCGGAGGTGGCTTGTCCAATCAAATGGGCGGCGTAATGCAATTCGCCATGCAAATGAATAGCTCTATTTCAAACATGTTAAAAACGGTTGAGTGTGAAGGGGCTGTTTGGACAGCTACAGCTCAAAAAAGTGTAGATAATGCGTTCGACATGAGCTTTAACCTATGCCTGTGGGAGTACCAAGGTGGATATGCATTAGACGTGTACGCTAATTACACTAAATTAGAAGGTGGTGGGTTTCTTGGTCTTGACGGGTTAGCAAGAGAGGCCGCATATGCTATATCAGGTACACCTGAAGCCTGGGCTGAGAAAACGGTTTTAGATGTAGTTAGAGAGATCAAGAAACGTAACGGTGGTGAAGTTAAATTCCTAGAAGGTTACCCTAAAATGGAAACGACACCATGGCAAGATAGTGGTGAAATATTTAATAGCGAAGGAAAGCTAGCACCAGCAGTTTCGGAGAGTTAACCAAGCGCGATTGAATTTGAAGAAAGATTCACTTACTTGGTATGAAAAACAGGCATCCGACAATTTTTGCTAACACTCACAATGAATTGTAATTCCTATGAATTTTACGCTTAGTTACTGAAAGTCTACTTACCAATCAAAAGGTTCGCCATAAAAAAAGCCACTACCTAAAAAGTAGTGGCTTTTCAATTTTGTTAATAGCTCAAATCTAAGACTTCTTAGCTGTTCTGCTTTCTCTCTTACGATCTGACTCTTTTAGCCACTTCTTACGAATACGAATATTCTCAGGTGTAACTTCTACTAATTCATCGTCATCGATAAATTCAAGCGCCTGTTCTAGTGTCATTTTCACAGGAGGCGTTAGTACTTGAGCTTCATCAGTACCTGAAGCACGAACGTTTGTTAACTGCTTACCTTTAAGCGCATTAACGGTTAAGTCATTGTCTCGACTGTGAATACCGATAACCATGCCTTCATAAACTTCAACACCGTGACCGATCATTAGACGACCACGCTCTTGTAAGTTAAATAACGCGTTAGTTAACGCTTTACCAGTAGCATTTGCAATCAATACACCATTTAAACGCTGACCAATTTCACCACCTTTGTAAGGGCCGTATTCGAAGAACGTATGGTAAATTAGACCGCTACCTGAAGTTAGTGTCATGAATTCTGTTTGGAAACCAATTAAACCACGGCTTGGCATGATGAAATCCATACGGATACGACCTTTTCCGTCAGGTGCCATATCAGTTAGTTCAGCCTTGCGAAGACCCATCTTCTCCATGATAGAACCTTGATGCTCTTCTTCCACATCAATAGTAACTGTTTCGTATGGCTCTTGTACTTCACCGTCAACTTCACGCATGATTACTTCTGGACGAGATACAGCAATCTCATAACCTTCACGACGCATGTTCTCGATAAGAATACCTAAGTGAAGTTCACCACGACCTGATACTTTGAACTTATCTGGATCGTCCAACTGTTCCACACGTAATGCAACGTTGTGAACTAGCTCTTTATCTAATCTATCTTTGATATTACGTGAGGTAACGTATTTACCTTCTTGACCAGAAAATGGCGATGTATTTACTTGGAATGTCATCGTTACTGTCGGTTCATCAACAGATAATGCTGGTAAAGCTTCAACTTCAGTTGGGCAACAAATAGTATCTGAGATTTTCAATTCGCCTAAACCAGTGATTGCAATAATATCACCTGCTTGTGCTTTGTCTGTCTCGTGACGCTCTAAGCCTAGGTAACCAAATACCTTACCTACTTTACCATTGTGGATTTTACCACTTGCTGTGTTCACAGTTACTTGTTGGTTAGGCTTAACGCTACCACGTGTAACACGACCAACACCAATTACACCTAGGTAAGAGCTGTAGTCTAATTGAGAAATTTGCATTTGGAATGGACCATCAAGGTCAGCATCAGGTGCAGGTACTTCTTCAGCAATTGTTTCAAACAATGGCGTCATGTCAGTACCAGTTTCACCTTCTTCTAATGAAGCCCAACCGTTGATAGCAGATGCATAAACAACTTTGAAATCTAGCTGTTCATCAGTAGCACCTAAGTTATCAAATAGATCGAATACTTGATCCATTACCCATTCAGGACGAGCACCAGGCTTGTCAATCTTGTTAATAACAACAATAGGCTTTAGACCTTGAGCAAATGCCTTTTGCGTTACAAAACGTGTTTGTGGCATTGGGCCTTCTTGTGCATCAACGATAAGTAGTACAGAATCTACCATTGACATTACACGCTCAACTTCACCACCAAAATCGGCGTGACCAGGAGTATCTACGATGTTAACGCGGTAATCATTCCAATTAATAGCTGTATTCTTAGCTAAAATGGTAATACCACGCTCTTTTTCGATGTCATTTGAGTCCATTACACGGTCTTCAAGATCAGTTCTTGAATCTAACGTGCCTGACTGCTCTAACAATTTGTCAACTAAGGTAGTCTTACCGTGGTCAACGTGCGCAATAATTGCGATGTTTCTTAATTTATCTAACACAGGCATTTGCTCTTAAGGCTAATAATTGGGCGCGTATTGTACAGGAGTATAGTAGACAAATATAGTAACAATTGTATGAAACTCACGCGCAGAGTGTCGATTTGTGTCTATACTCAGTTTCACCAAAATGAACATTTGCACCACGAGCATACATTGCACGCACCAATACAGTGCAACGCTAAACAAACAGAAAAACCAATCTCTTTAAAAACAAAGAGTTAACAGTTGGCATGATATTGGCTAAGTAGCATGCAATCAAATTTATATATTTAGAACTGAGTACACTGGAGAGACCAAATGTCGCAAGCAGTATTAGATTTAATCAAAGAAAATGACGTAAAATTTGTTGATTTACGTTTCACTGACTCTAAAGGTAAAGAGCAACACGTATCATTACCTCATCACCAAATCGATGAAGACTTCTTCGAAGAAGGTAAGATGTTTGATGGTTCTTCTATTGCTGGTTGGAAAGGTATTAATGAATCAGACATGGTTTTAATGCCAGATGCTTCAACAGCTGTTTTAGACCCATTTACTGAAGAAGTAACATTAAACATTCGTTGTGACATCGTTGAACCAAATACTTTCCAAGGTTACAGCCGTGACCCGCGTTCAGTTGCAAAACGCGCTGAAGAATACATGCGTTCAACAGGTATTGCTGATACTGTATTAATTGGTCCAGAGCCTGAGTTCTTCGTATTTGACGATGTGAAGTTCCACACTGATATGGCTGGTTCTTTCTATTCTATCGACGATAAAGAAGCAAAATGGAATTCTGGTACAGATTACGAAGGCGGCAACCACGGTCACCGTCCAGGTGTTAAAGGTGGTTACTTCCCAGTTGCACCAGTAGACTCATCACAAGACTTACGTTCTGCTATGTGTTTAGTAATGGAAGAGATGGGCTTAGTTGTTGAAGCGCATCACCACGAAGTAGCTACAGCTGGTCAAAACGAAATCGCTTGTCGTTTTAACACTATGGTTGCTAAAGCTGACGAAGTACAAATTTACAAGTATGTTGTTCACAACGTTGCACACGCTTACGGTAAAACAGCTACGTTTATGCCTAAGCCATTAGTTGGTGACAACGGTACTGGTATGCACGTTCACCAATCTTTAGCTAAAGACGGTGTTAACTTATTCGCAGGTGACAAGTACGGCGGGTTATCAGAAACAGCTTTATACTACATTGGTGGTATTATTAAGCACGCTAAAGCACTTAACGCTTTCACTAACGCTTCTACTAACTCTTACAAGCGTTTAGTTCCAGGTTTTGAAGCACCAGTTATGCTAGCTTACTCTGCGCGTAACCGTTCAGCTTCAATCCGTATCCCAGTTGTACCAAGCCCTAAAGCTCGTCGTATCGAAGTTCGCTTCCCAGATCCAACAGCTAACCCATACTTAGCTTTCGCAGCAATGTTAATGGCTGGCCTTGACGGTATTAAGAACAAGATCCACCCTGGTGACGCAATGGACAAAGACTTGTACGACTTACCAGCTGAAGAAGCAGCGGCTATCCCACAAGTAGCGGCATCATTCGAAGAAGCATTAGACGCTCTAGAAGCTGATAAAGAGTTCTTAACAGCTGGTGGCGTAATGGACAGCGACATGATCGATGCTTACATTGGCCTTAAGCGTGAAGAAGTAGAAACATTAAACTCTACTACTCACCCAGTAGAATTTGATATGTACTACAGCTGCTAATTCACGATCTGTAACAAAAAAGTATACAAAAGCTCACTTTATGTGAGCTTTTTTTGTAGCTAAAATATTCAAATTTAGATAAATTAGTAATAGTGCTGACAAAAATAGGACTTTTTAATTGGCTTGGATAAAGTACGTTTGCCTCATGTTATTGGCGATCTTTACCTTCAATGCTGCAGAAGCTGCATCGAGTAGGATCTATGTATGGAAGAATGAAAAAGGCCAATTAGTATATTCAGACAGTCCTCAGCCGGGCGCTGAAGAAGTTGACGTTAAGTCTTCAAACACAGTGTCGTCCCCTAGTATTGATACGTCTATTTTAGATCTAAAACCTAAAAAGATCGTTGAATCATATACTGTCACTATTATCAGTCCTACAGACCAAAAAACGGTAAGAGATAATACTGGCTCTGTATACGTTGCAGGCAAAGTTGAACCTATCTTCAAGAAGGGTTTAAAACTTCAATTGATATTAGACGGAAGTTCACACGGAGAAGCACAAGACCACTCCCGCTTTGCATTGCGAAATATTGACCGTGGTGAACATCAAATAAAATTAAACTTGCTAAATGAAAAAGGCAAGGTAATTGCATCCTCTGATGATATAACGTTTTATATGCATCGAGCATCTGTAATTAAGGCCAAGTAAAGACTTTATCGTGCAATTTGCACAATAAAGGAATACACTTAATTATTGATGCACCATTTTAGTGCATTGAAGTAATTAGGGGCTGCCAACGATGGCATTATTCAAATACCAAGAAAAAATACCAAAACATTTGGTCACTGCAGTCATTTTATTAGATGATTCTTTTAGTATTTGTTACGTAAATCCAGCAGCTGAAGCACTCATCATAAAGAGTGCTAAAAAAGTACTTGGCTGTACTTTAGGCGATGTATTTCTGAATCACCCTATTAGCGAGCGCAGACTCAACCAATTACTAACTTCAGGACAAGAGTTTAGTGATAACGATGTCCAAGCTGTTTTAATAGATAAGCGAAAAGTAAGCTTAGAATTGACGGCATCGTCGATTGAAATAGAAAAGCACCCTTATATATTACTAGAGCTGAAACAGATAGATCAGCAAAAAAAGTTAAGTGCCGAAGCGTTTCAATATCAACAATGGTTGTCCGGCAGAGATCTAATTAGAGGGCTTGCACACGAGATAAAAAACCCACTGGGTGGGTTAAGAGGCGCTGCCCAATTACTCGATAGTGAATTGACTGAAGTACAGCGTGAATATACATCAATGATTATTGAGCAGGCTGATAGGTTAACGGAACTCGTTGATAAGTTACTAGGTCCGAACCAACTTCCCAAAATTGAATGCCAAAATATTCACATTGCCATCGAAAAAATATATAAGTTAGTTCAAGTTAGCGCGCCAAAGTCGATTGAAATTGTACGAGATTACGACCCCTCGATTCCCGATGTAAATATTGACGCAGACAAGATTCAACAGGCCATCATCAATATTGTTAACAATGCCATCCATGCACTTGAAGGTGAAGGAGGTAGAATTACCATCCGTACAAGAGCAGCTAGCAATCAAATCATCAATGGTAAACGTGTAAAGCTATGTTCCCTTATTACGATACAAGATAATGGTCCAGGCATCCCAAGTAAGTTAATAGACACGATTTTCTATCCGATGGTATCAGGTAAGAGTAGTGGTACTGGTTTGGGGCTTGCTATTTCTCAAACCCTAATACAGCAGCACAGTGGCAATATATCTTGTATCAGTCACCCGGGACACACTGAATTTAACATTCTACTACCTATAAAAAGGAGCTAATGAACATGAATACAGAGCAAGTATGGGTGGTAGATGATGACAATTCTATACGCTGGGTTCTAGAACGAGCACTCACTAACGCCAAAATCAGCTGTGCTAGTTTTGAAAAACCAGAGGACCTTCTTTTAGCATTGTCGCAACAGCAACCAGATGTCATTATTTCAGACATAAGAATGCCAAATATCGACGGTATGACACTTATCAATAATGTGCATCAAGAGTATCCAGAATTACCGGTTATCATAATGACGGCTCATTCTGACTTAGATAGTGCCGTTAACGCCTATCAAGGTGGCGCATTTGAGTATTTGCCTAAGCCATTTGATATTGAAGAAGCTATATCGCTAACTAAAAGAGCCATCAATCACGCTCAAGAACAGCAGGCCAAGAAGCTTGAAGATGAGGCCACTCCTGCATCCGTTGGGATTATTGGTGAAGCGCCAGCAATGCAGGAAGTATTTAGAGCCATAGGTAGACTATCAAATTCTAGTATTAGTGTTTTAATTAACGGAGAGTCTGGCACAGGTAAAGAACTTGTTGCCAACGCCCTACACTCTCATAGCCCAAGATCAAAAAAGCCATTTATTCCTTTGAATATGGCCGCCATTCCCAAAGATCTCATTGAATCTGAATTATTTGGGCATGAAAAAGGTGCTTTTACGGGTGCAAATTCTGTGCGCCAAGGTAGATTTGAACAAGCGCATGAAGGAACCCTTTTTCTCGATGAAATCGGTGATATGCCACTTGAAGTTCAAACAAGGTTGCTTCGTGTATTAGCTGACGGCCAATTCTATCGGGTGGGAGGACATTCTCCAATTAAAGTTGATGTTAGAATTATCGCTGCTACTCACCAAAATTTAGAAGATAGAGTAAAAGACGGCGACTTTAGAGAAGACCTCTTCCACCGCTTAAATGTGATAAGAATTCAGTTGCCAAGTTTAAGGGAGCGAAAAGAAGATATTGAGCAGCTAGCCAAATTCTTTTTAAATAATGCGGCAACAGAGTTAAGTGTTGAGCCGAAAATGCTTCATGCTAAAACACTCACTTATTTAACGGAATTTCAGTGGCCCGGAAATGTTAGACAGCTAGAAAATCTATGTCGTTACCTAACAGTCATGGCCAGTGGCCAAGAAGTTCATTTAGAAGATTTGCCATCTGACCTCTCTATTAATCAGCCAACAACGGATGGTCGTCAAACTTCGGGAGACTGGGAAGATAACCTGCGGTCCTGGGCTAACCAACAATTATTGGAGAATAAAGAAGATATTTTAACAGATGCTCAAGCAATACTTGAAAGAGCACTTTTGGAAACCGCCCTTGAGCACACTAATGGGCACAAACAAGACGCAGCAAAAAAATTAGGTTGGGGTAGAAATACACTTACGAGAAAGCTCAAAGAGCTCTATTAGCTATTACAGCCATGGTCTGTGCAGCGCTTACATGCGTTGCAAAGCTTTAAGTTAATAATATGCGCTGCTACGATAAGACTGGCACCTAATACAATAATAAACGGTTGTACTGCTTCAGAAAAGTCGTGTTTCATCCAGTAAACAACAACACCTAAAATAAGTAAATAAAAAGGGTATAGCTTTTTGTGGTAGCGCTTAAAACCGGAAAACATTGCTATCGAACCAAGGATAGCAGTAATAACGAGAAAAACGTGTTCCCAAACATGATCCGCAAGAAACCCTAGACCAAGCAGTGGAAGAGCAGGTAAGATTATAGGCAACAATATGCAATGCAAAGCACATAATGAAGTTGCTGTAATACCTAATCTATCTAACACTTTCGATCTACCTATTGCTTAAAAACTGGCCAAGATTGATATAATATCACATATGTTACAGTATCACTAAATAAATTTAGGCATTTTCAACATTAAAGCTGAGCGTTTTTTTAATATCAGAAATGTCTAAAGCAAGCATGACTAGGCGATCAATCCCTAAAGCAACACCTGAACAATTTGGTAAGCCATGCTCTAGTGCCGTCATAAAATAAGTATCGATATCACGACTCACTTTGCACAAATCATTCCTTTGAATGTTATCTTTTTGAAAACGTTCAAGTTGTTCATCAGCCGATGTTAGTTCATTAAACCCGTTAGCTAACTCAACACCTTTAAAGTAACATTCAAATCGATGAGCTACTCGATTGTCTTGTTCAGATATCTTAGCAAGAGACGCTTGACTTGCAGGAAAGTCATAGACAAAAACTGGTTTAGCAGTACCGATCTTTGGTTCTATTATTTCACTAAAGACTACTTGTAATAATATATCCCTGTCTTGTTCAGATGTAATCCACTCCCCCTCTATTCCATAGTCCGCTAAACACTTTTTCAGTACTGAAGTACTCGCTTCTAGCGGATCTACAGAAACAGTTGAGAGAAAAACGTTTTGATAGGTGGTCTTATCTACTTCTGAACAATTTAAAGTAACCTTCAATAACTCAGCAACTTCATCCATGAGTTGATGATGATCAAACGCCAAACGATACCACTCAAGCATAGAAAATTCAGGGTTATGAAACCTTCCGTGAGGTTCATTTCTAAATGCTTTAGCTATTTGATAAATTGAGCCGTAGCCAGCAGCAAGTAGACGCTTCATGGCGTATTCAGGAGAAGTTTGCAAGTACATGGTCTTGTTTTGAAGTGCTAGATTACCTTGTTCGTAGTTGGTTTCGAAAACATCCATATGAACGTCTGTAACGGTATTCTGAGACATTAATGGTGTTTCAACCTCTACGACTTCACGTTCGTAAAAAAAGGTTCTTATTTTGGCGATGAGAGAAGATCGTGCCTTAGCGGTTTCCCAATCCATCGTTGGTTGCCAATTCATTGCTTTGCCTTAAACAGATGAGTCAATTGGCGTAATTATATAAGAATTGGTTCTGTCTCGGATACAAGTTTATGTTTCCGTCTTTTTTAGTGCGCTTTAAAGCTTGTCATCCTGAGCTTGCTGCCCTTCGATAAACTCAGGGTGAAAGGTCTAGAATTAAAGTCAAAGGTTACTCATCCTGAGCTTGTCGAAGGAAAAAAAAGAGCAGCCACTGGCTGCTCTTTTTAGGTTTAGGTGTTAAAAATCATTAAGCAATGATTTTAGATACAACACCAGCACCTACTGTACGGCTCTCAACTGCGCGCCAGAGGCGCTTGTGAAAATAACTAAAAACAGTCCATTGGGACTCTTTTCTTAACGCATTTTCTCATCACGGAACACCGTGAAGCTGGCCGTATAAACAAAAAGAGCAGCCACTGGCTGCTCTTTTTAGGTTTAGGTGTTAAAAATCATTAAGCAATGATTTTAGATACAACACCAGCACCTACTGTACGGCCACCTTCACGGATAGCGAAGCGTAAACCTTCGTCCATCGCGATTGGGTTGATTAGCTCAACAACAAACTTAAGGTTGTCGCCTGGCATTACCATTTCTACACCTTCAGGAAGCTCTACAGCACCTGTGATGTCAGTTGTACGGAAGTAGAACTGTGGACGGTAGCCTTTGAAGAATGGCGTGTGACGACCACCTTCATCTTTTGAAAGTACGTATACTTCTGATTCGAACTTCGTGTGAGGAGTGATTGAACCTGGCTTAGAAAGTACTTGACCACGTTGTACTTCTTCACGCTTAGTACCACGTAATAAGATACCACAGTTCTCACCTGCACGACCTTCGTCAAGAAGCTTACGGAACATCTCAACACCTGTACAAGTTGTTGTAGTTGTTTCTTTGATACCAACGATTTCGATTTCGTCACCAACTGTGATGATACCACGCTCAACACGACCTGTTACAACAGTACCACGACCTTGGATTGAGAATACATCTTCGATTGGCATGATGAAATCACCATCGATTGCACGCTCTGGCTCTGGAATGTATGTATCTAATTCGTTAGCAAGCTCAAGGATTTTCTCTTCCCATTGTGCTTCGCCGTTAAGCGCGCCTAATGCAGAACCTTGGATGATTGGTAAGTCGTCACCTGGGAATTCGTATTCAGAAAGAAGTTCACGAACTTCCATCTCTACTAATTCTAATAATTCTTCGTCATCAACCATGTCACACTTGTTTAAGAAAACAATGATGTATGGTACACCAACCTGACGAGAAAGAAGGATGTGCTCACGAGTTTGTGGCATAGGGCCATCTGTAGCAGCAACTACTAAGATCGCGCCGTCCATTTGAGCAGCACCAGTGATCATGTTTTTAACGTAATCGGCGTGACCAGGACAGTCTACGTGTGCGTAGTGACGTGTTTCTGTATCGTACTCGATGTGAGAAGTATTGATTGTAATACCACGCTCACGCTCTTCTGGAGCGTTATCGATTTGTGCGAAATCACGAATCTCACCACCGTGAGT